>Ga0101941_1000006_pt1 | contig 1113721 bp, 912 predicted proteins | sample DewCreD2012metaG_3_FD_75242 | JGI IMG/M metagenome (GOLD analysis project Ga0101941, IMG submission 75242) | Hot spring sediment bacterial and archeal communities from British Columbia, Canada, to study Microbial Dark Matter (Phase II) - Dewar... ... | reverse complement strand
TTTGCTGGACGAGGTTGCTGATGTTGTCCAGCCCATCTTGGGCGATGTTGGTAACGCTGGAGGCATCGCCGACGGCGTTGAGTGCCGCTTGGAGCGCGCCGTTGCGCGCTTTCAGTGCGCGCGAGGTGATGTAACCGGCGACGTCGTCTTGCGCAGAGTTGATGCGCTTGCCGGTCGAAAGACGGAGTTGGTGGAGTGCGATCGCCCGGTTGGCTGCATCGAGTGCGTTGTACGCATTCTCAGCGGGCGTGTTGGTGCGGATGCGAGCACCGTTGGAAATTGAGGATGGCATAGAACCTCCCTGAACGGAAGTGGAACAAAACCGCGGCGTCCCTGCCCCTTTTCTCTGTGTCCAGGCGGTATTATCGGCAGCGCAGAAAAAAACTTGAGCTACTGCGTGCTGCTAAGCTTGGGAAGTTCCCCGGGCAGCCCCCAAAAGACAGTGACAGACGAGCTACGAGAGCGAACGCCGCTATAGCCGACAGCCCGCAGCTCGATTGTGTTGACTCCTCGGTGAAGTTTCCACTGGTAGCGCGCAGAAGAGATTGGCTGCCACGAGCCGCTGTCGAGTCGGACTTCGAAGTGTTGTACCCATGGAAGCGTTGTCGCGATATCCAGTGTGTATGCAGGTTGTGTAAAGCCACGCTGTGGATGGTAATCGCCCGAGTAGCGGAAGGTCACATGGGTTTGATCGAGCGCGCCATAGGCCTTCCGCCAGGAACGGGTGTAGAATAGCCCGCTCAGCGGCACTCCTTGAAATGCCAGCGGGAGTGGGAGCGATTTCTTGCAGATGTACATCAGGAGGGTGTACTTCCCGTCGTACACGTATGGATAGTCGAGGAAGCCAGTGTACGGGGCAAGGAAGATCCGATACTGCTCGACTAGCTCATCGGGGGTGATTCGGTAGTAGGCGCAGACTTCTCCTGCGGGCACAAGTTCGATTTGTTCCAGCTTGCCCGCAATGATTGCGTTGACCAGTTCGTACGCCGAGAGCCACGCGCCATCCATGCAGGGATAACAGCCCCACTGCGGATCGAGGAAGAGCCACTTGTGGTATGTTGTGGACCACGCCTCGACAGCAACATGTCGTGCACCCTGCGGGCGAGTTTCGATGTCTTCTTTGCTCAGACCGACGACTCGCGCCGGATAACCGTAAGCGACGAGCACATCTACCAGAAGGCGCGCATATTCGACGCATGTGAACCGCTCGCCATGCTGCGCGCGCTCGAGTAAGTCCAGCGTAGTGACAAAGGGTGCAACGGTATTGTCGGAGCTGTGTCTCCAGCGCGTGCCGACCCATGCGAGTGCAGCGCGGAATGCCTCGAGTTCCTCCATTCCATCGAGCCGTAGGCTGTATGTCGCACATCGCGCACGAAAGACCGCAGCAATCGAATCTGTCGGCGAAAAGGGATAGGGGTAGTACGTGCTACGCCGATCGAGATCCAGATCGCCGGGCGCTGAGAGGACGCGCAGGATAAGCCGCTCATTGATTTGTTGGTCGCCAGCAACTTGTGCGAACGTATGTGCTGACAGGAGAAATGCCAATGCTGCTGCAAGCCACATAAGCATAGGAAGTGTTCGAATGGAAGTCCGGTGCAATAATTCAGCGCTGTGACGCTTTGTTTCAGCAGTGCGGAAAAAACAGTGTCCCCGAGCTTAGTCGGGGACACTCGTTGTTAGAATTTTCCTCGAAGCGTTAGTCAGTCCAGGCGAGGATTCCGCCGCGGAGATTCCGCACGTTGAAGCCATGAGCGCGGAGAATCTCTGTTGCGCGCTGGCTTCGTGCTCCGCTTCGACAGTATGCGATGATCAGACGGTTCCGGTATGGCTCCAGTTCAATGATGCGGTCTTCAAGTTCGGGCAGGGGGATGAGCAATTGCTCCTCAGCTTCGATGCGTCGCTGTGCATGCTCGTCGGGGAAGCGAACATCGAGCAGGAGAAATGAGCGATCGCTGCTGGGGAGCATTGCTTTCAGCTCTGCAGGGGAGATTTCGTCTTCTGCAAGCGGCTGTTCGTCCGCTTGGTCGGTTTCCTCGGCTTGCTCGGCAACCGGAAGTGTTGGGAGGAGTTCTTTTTCGATGATCTCCTTGAGCGTTGGCTTGGGAAGAGCGCCGACTGCCATCTGCGGCTTTCCGTTGAGCGGAACAAACAGGAGCGAAGGAATGCTCCGGATGCCGAAGACCATCGCCAATTCTTGTTCGGCGTCGGTGTCCACTTTATAGAAGAGCACTTTGCCGGCGTACTCTGCAGCCAGCTCTTCGAAGATCGGCGCAAGCATCCGGCACGGGCCGCACCACTCCGCCCAGAAGTCAATGACGCACGGGAGGGAGCCTTTGTACTTCCATTCCCGCTCGCTCAGGTAATCGAAGACTTTCTCGCGGAATGTTTCTGCCGTGAGTGGTTCGGGTTTGACTGCGGTCACTTGTTGTTCCATGTTCGAGTAGAGATGTGAAAATTTTAGTGCGCTACTGCGACTGATTGCGTTGATGTTTCCACAGGATACCCTGCAGCAATCCACGCGTTGATACCGCCTGTGACGTTGACAGTGTTCGAGAAATTGTACCGGTGGAGCAGGCTTGTCGCGATCGAGGAGCGATCGCCTCCGGCACAGTGCACCGCAACGAGCCGATCGCGCGGAATGCTGTCGAGGTGCTGTTCGAGGTAGCCTGCGAAGATGTGGAGTGCGCCGGCAATGTGGCCTGCGTCGTACTCACTCTGGTTGCGGACGTCGAGGACAACGACATCGCCTTGCTCGATGTGTTTAGCAAGCTCGTGGACAGTCATTTGGGGAAGTGTTGCCAATTGGCGTCCCTCCACAGCCCAGTCGGCGACATCTGCAAGATATCCAGCTGCGTGGTCGAGCCCGATGCGGATGAGCTTGCGTGTGACCTCTTCGAGGTGTTCCGGTGGAGTAACGAGTGCGAAGGGTTGGTCGTAGGAGATAATCCACCCCGCCCACGTGGAGAATGCGTTGTTGTTCTGAATGTTGATGCTGCCAGGAATATGCCCACCGGCAAAGGAGAATTTATCGCGGGTATCAATGATGAGCGTTCCCTTGCGCCGAAGCTGCTCGATTTCCTCTCCGCTGAGTCGGGGAAGGACCGGCACGTTGCCATCCGGCAACACGTTGCGCGCTTCCTTGTTGAGCTTTTTCATCATGGCAAAGTAGCGTGGCGGTTCAGGCTGCCCTTCGAGCAACGCACGCACAAATGCGTCTTCATCATCGAACTGGAGTGCCCAGTTGGTGATTTTCTCGTAGCCGACCGTCGAGTGTGGAATTGCGCCGAGCGCTTTCCCGCACGCGGAGCCGGCACCATGTGCTGGGTGGACTTGCACATAATCGGGCAGCTGCTTGAAGCGCTGGAGCGAGGCAAACAGTTGACGCGCGCCGCGTTCCATCGTGCCAGCATACCCAGCCGCCTTTTCAAGCAAATCTGGGCGGCCGACGTCGCCGACGAACACAAAGTCGCCGCTGAAGAACATGATCGGCTTCGAGGAAGTAGGAGTATCGGTCACCAGAAACGAAATGTGCTCCGGTGTATGGCCGGGTGTATGCCAAACTTCGAACTTGATGTTTCCCACCATGAAGGTATCGCCATCGCGGAGTCCAACGTGGGGGAACTGGTACTGCCACTCGGGGCCACCTTCATCGGAAAGGTAAAGCTCTGCACCTGTTACTTGCTGAAGCTCACGCGAGCCGGAGAGGAAATCTGCGTGGATGTGCGTTTCGAGCACATGCGTGATGCGGAGCTTCTCCTGTTCGGCAATACGAAGGTACACGTCCACATCCCGCTGGGGATCAATGACGGCGACCGTGCCGCTGGCTTGGCACCCGACCATGTAGCTGGCGTGCGCTAAACCTTTTTCGTAGATATGGCGGAAAAACATCGTTGTGCGTTGGATTGTGAAACATCAGGGGTTTATCTGCCAGGTATGATGCAGCAAGTGCTGGAGAGATTCACCCCACAATACGGATGAGCATTCCAACACCGATTGCTGCGATGATCGCTGCGAGGATGCGCCGGAGGTGTGTGATGTGCAAGCGGTAGCTGATCCGAGCGCCAAGCCACATTCCCGGAAGTGCACCAATGATTGCGGCAGCAGTAGGAATGGGGTCAACCATGCCTGCCATCACCTTGCCAAGCGAAGCCGCCAGAGCTCCGATGATAACGATTCCGAGCGTCGAACCAATGGTCACTCGGAGAGGGACTCCTACAACGGTCACAAGAAGGGGGGTGAGCAGAAATCCCCCTGCCATGCCAACCATCCCGCCAAACAGACCGACGGGGAGAGCAATTCCAATCGCTTTGGGATACGAGAGGGTGTACTTGAGCGATTCGGTATCGCGCGGCCGTACCAGCAACATTGCTGCGCCGAGGATTGCTACTGCTCCGAAGAGAGCTTCCAAAAACTGTGCGCTTACGGTGCCCGATAGTTTCGCACCGACAAACGAAGCAAGCATGAGCGGAATGCCGACTGCGAGCACGAGCCGACGGTCGAAGGCGCCGCGCTTGCTGTGAAGTGCGGCCCCGAAAACTGATGATGCCAACACCTGCACACTGGTGATTCCGCTGACGCGGTACATATCGAGCGGCGGCACTCCGAGCAGCGGTGGAATAACCAGGAACGCAGGAATGAGAAGCACTGCACCCCCAATGCCGACCATGCCACCGACGACCGACGTCGCAAAGGCAATTGCTGCAATAATGCTGAGCTGACTGAGATTGAGCACCATCACATTCAGGCTGAGAAATCTCGAAGTTGTTCTCGAATGAAAGTGCGTGCTCGATGGAGTCGAGATTTGAACGCAGGCAAGCTTACGCCCATCACCTCAGCGGCTTCTTCGTTGCTGAGTCCTTCGAGGTCTCGGAGGATGTAGGAAAGCCGATAGTCGAGCGGGAGCTTCTGGAGTGTAGCATAGAGCGCTTCACGCAGTTCTTCTGCTGCGACGATGGCGTCAGGGTGGTAGTCTTCGCGGTCGGGAAATTCGATGGGGTGATCGCGCTGGCGTTCGGCTTCGACTAAGTCCTCGATGGAAATCGTTGCTTGCTCTAGTTGTGTGCGGCGGTTGTGCATCTGGCAGTTGTTGACAACGATCGAGTAGAGCCACGTTGTAAATTTTGCCCGGCCGTCGTATTGATGCAGCTTGCGGAAGACGTTGATGAACGTGTCTTGGACGACATCTTCGGCGTAGTCTTTGTTATGGCAGACGGCATAGGAGAAGCTGTACACCGTTTGACGGTAGCGATGGTAGAGTTCGGTAAAAGCCCGCTTGTCGCCTGCCTTTGCCTGCTCAATCAAGGTTCGGTCATCCATTGGCTCTACACGTGCGATGCCTGAGGTCTGCAGCAAAGTTAGCGAACATACTCGCCAGCGCATTGTAACGCTCGTCACGAAGCATCTGCATACGCAGTATCGGCTGCCAATCAGCGCGACTATGCAGCAGGCAATTGCGCCCGCGCTGGAGCGTCTGGCGATGGATGCTGCGCGACGGCGGCCACTCCTTCTCGATGCAGGATGCGGAACCGGTAGCAGCACCCGTGCTCTTGCGTTGATCCATCCCGATGCGACGGTCATCGGCGTTGATCGTTCGGAAGTCCGACTCCGAAAAGCACCGCCGCTTCCGGAGAATGCGTTCCTCCTCCGTGCTCGCTTGGAGGAGTTCTGGCTGCTTGCGCAGCGCGCTGGGATTGTGTTTGCAAAGACGTATCTGCTCTATCCCAATCCTTATCCCAAGCACTGGCAGCTCCAGCGGCGGTGGCATGGGCACCCGATTTTTCCAGTGATCCTTGCGACAACGCGTGCGATAGAGCTTCGGACCAACCAAGAGTGGTACGCAGAGGAGTTCTCTTTGGCACTGTCGGTGCTCGGGTGGGAATACACAACCAGGCTGCTCGATACCGACGACGTGCTCACTCCATTTGAGCGCAAGTATGCCGCGCGCGGCCACGTGCGTGTTGTTGTGCAGGCTGAACGTCCAAGCCAGCTGAACTTTACGTAGCCTGCTGCACGGGGCTGCCAGTCCACCTGTAGAGCGTGGACGAGCCATTTCTCTGCTGATGTCGTAAGTTACTGGCGGCGTGATGTACCACATTTACGACGGAGCCTCCCATGAGCCTGACCGAAGAGTACGCAGAGCGGTTTCCTGCAATCCCATTTGTGCGGTGGCACGGCAGCATCCTCGCTTCGCCTGTCGGGATCGGTACCTACCGCATGCACCTCCACGACCCAGAGCACCACGCTGCACTCGAGCGTGCCCTCACCAGTGGTATCAACGTAGTGGATACGGCTGCAACGTATTCGGACGGAAGTGCAGAAGAGCTTATCGGGCAAGTGATCGCTTCCGTTGCAAAGCACAAGGGATTTTCGCGCGAGCACTTCGTTATCGTATCGAAAGCAGGGTACATTCAAGGGCGCAACCTCAACCGTGCGCTCAAACGCGAGCACCAAGGGCATGCATTCCCACAAGTGGTCAAGTACGAGGAGGGACTCTGGCATTGCATGCATCCGGAATTTCTCCAAGATCAGCTTGACCGCTCCCTCCGCCACATCGGAACGCCGTACCTCGATGGCTACCTTCTCCACAACCCCGAGTACTTTTTGCTCCACGCACACCGAGAAGGGATGCCGCTCGATCAGGCACGTGCAGAATTTTCGTACCGCATTGAGCTGGCGTTCCATTACCTCGAAAACGAAGCGCGCGCGCGACGCATCCGGTGGTATGGCGTTTCGTCGAATACCTTCGGTTTGCCGGCAGACGACCCGCGATTTGTGAGCCTGGAGCTTCTGTGGGATGTTGCCGAGCGCATTGGCGGGCCAGAGCATCACTTTCGGATTGTCCAAGCTCCGCTCAATCTGCTCGAGCCCGGTATCGCAACCGAGCCGAACAACGGCGGAGAGACGTTCCTCGAGTTTGCCAAGAAGCGTGGACTTGTAGTAATGACAAATCGAGCACTCAACGCAGTCGTACAGAATTCTCTCGTGCGACTTGCTGTCCATGCTGCCAGTTCAGAACCTGTTCCCTCTGAAAGCGACATTGCCGCTCGTCTTGCGGAGACAATGCAAATGGAGGAGCATTTCGCATCCACGTTGCTACCTGGGCTTCCCTTCGATGCTGAAAGCAAAGAGTTACTCACCGATTACCTCTCGCCTGCGCAACAACTTGCGACGCTCTGGGATCGTTTCGACAGTCTCGAGCAATGGCACGAAACCGAGACGCACTACTTCCTACCGCGCATTCGCGAAGCACTCGATGCAATCATGCGTCATCCAACAGAGCAGGTACGGCAGTGGGTCGAGCAGTACCGCACCGCAATCGAGCAGGTCTTCGGGATGCTCACCCGCTACTGGGCACACCGCGCGTTGCCACGTCTGGACGCTATCGCCACGCGTGCCAAACAAGTGCTCGGCTCGCCGTTCGATGGAATGAACATCGCGCAGCTTGCCATTGCAGTACCGTTGGCAACGCAAGGGGTAACGTGCACGCTCGTTGGTGCGCGGCGGAGCACCTACGTCGAAAGTGTCCGTGCGTTGCTGGAACACGAGCTTCCTACGATTGGCCGAGCCGAGTGGGAAGAGCTTCTCGCGCTCAGTGAGCTTGTGCGAGTGTAGCGCGCAGTGCGCTCCGCGCTTGCGGGGCGTACCGTTGCACGGACACAAGATCGCTTCCGTTAGCGGACGCGAATGAAGGTGCCTTCATCGTGGAGTATCCCGGCGCGTAGGACAAGCCGATACACCCCTGCAGGGAGCCTCTCAAGCGGCAACTCAATCGTGTGCGTGCCGGGCGCCAGCAGCTGCGGAATTGCCCTCGTCAGCAGGCAATCGCCACGGGTGGAGTACACACGAAGCTCTGGGGCTGCCTCCTCGCTGAGTGCAAAGCGGATGCGCAGCACATCATCAGCTGGATTCGGCTCGATGGACTGCAAGCCGGCCCCACTCGATCGTGCGATCGTTGTTCCACACTTTCCACTGGTTACGATCGGCGTTGTGCTGCCGAGCAGCTGTACGTTGAGGAAGAGCAGCGAATCAGTTTGCACTGGGGCGGTAGGCTCGATGACGAGTACATCGGCTGCGGTATCGGGAACTGTGATGCGGAAGTGCAGCAGGGCGAATGTATCAGCGCGCATTGCTGTTGCGTGCTCAACGCTCAAGCGGAGTTGGTTGGGGAAATCGAAGCTATCACGAATGACCCCGTCCGCCATTCGTGGCGTGATGCCCAAGAATTTCAGCATCGTGTGATTCCACCGCACTCGGAAGCCGAACGAGAAATCCTCCAGCCAGTACGTCCTGCCGCGATAGGTCGCTGCCACGTCGCGGTCGAGCAGGATCGGAATGCTGACCGTATCGCCGAGCGTCCCGCCGCGAGCTTGCGGGGTAGTGGGATTGGTGGCGTCGGTCGTGATGCGCAGCGGAAATGGTGGAGCATAACCTCTCCCAACGATGCGGATCGAGTCGTCGCGCCAACAGGGAACGGTGCTTGCAACGATGGCGAGCGTGTCCATTGGGGAAAAGTCTCGCGGGCAGTATTCGAGCGTGACAGTTGTTTCTTCGCCTGGCATGCGTGGAACGGTGCGATCTGGAACGAAGGCAATGGCTCGAACTGTCGGTGGCAAGCGCAGGATTGAGTCAATGAGAACAGGAACATCGCCGGTGTTGCGGATAGTGATCTGACGCTGCTCGCAGTCGAGGACGCGCACGCTATCGAAGGAGAGTACCCCTTGCGAGGGGGGCGCCACAAGCGCAATTGCTGCGGTTTCGATGAAGACGATCGCGCGGTCGCCCCGGGTTGTGCTCAAATCGTAGCGCAGAATCTCGGTGGTGTTGAAGTCGAAATCGCGAAGCTCGATCGTTGTGGTGTCGCTCTGCTGCCGACGGACGGTAAAGTGCGCGACCATGAGCTGCCCGAGCGAATCCACATCGAGAAGGCTGGCAAGCTGCACCGTCGCGCCCGAGGCATCCTCCATCACAGAGACAACACTGCCGTACGCTGAGGTCACACGCTCCAGGTGGAGTTTCGTTGTATCGTATGCAAAGCGGCAGGTCAGATCAATGATGCTCCGCTGCGGGGAGGTCTTCGGGAATGCACGCGAAGGGTACACTGGCACGCGGAGTGTATCACAGGAAACAACGCGGAAAGTATCCACCGCAACCGCTGCTGAATCGAATTGCATGTACATCGCGTAGGGGAACCCCGCTGCACCGACGCCGACAACGAGGATCGTGGTGTCCACGTCCACACATGGCTTGCTGTAGTAGATCGCAACGCGCGCGCGATACGTGCGGGGTGCGCGCGGTCGGAAGTCGAAGCGTATGTTGAGTGCAGATTGTCCGTTCGGAAGAAGAGTCACCGGAAGTGTGACCAGTTGGTTCCGCTCGTTCGTGAGCGTGTAGCGAAAGACCTGCTCATCGGGAAGGAACGCGATCGAATCAATGCGCACGGTGTCTTGGAATGGGTTGAGCGCCAGCGAGGGAATCGTCAGCCGTGCTACCGGCGGAGAGCTGGGATTGACCGCAGCATCCACATCCACGAGGGTAACCGGAAACGTGAACTGCGTCGGCTGCGGACGGAACGTGAGCGCGCGGCGTCCGATGAGAAACACCGTGTAGGTATCGCTCCAGCCGACACCGCGGGCGGCAATCAGGAGCCGTGCACTTGCGAGCAATTGCGTGGTGTCCGCTGCAGTCCGTGGGCAGAACGTGATCGTCAGTGTATCGGTCGTCTGCGGTGGAATCGTGTAGGGTAGTTGCCTGCCGCCGAGGTCATAGTAGGTCGAGCGAAATGAAAACAGCTGCGGCGTGGCGTTCGGGATGCCGACACCATCAATACGGAGCGTATCAATCGTCATCGGATGGACCCGCGAGTTGTTCGCCAGGGGAATATCGCGTGATACACACTCGCATGGGCGGACATAGCTGAAGTTCTGGATGCTGATCGGTGCATCCAAGCGGTAGATGACCGCCCGCCCACGCAGCTCGCCGCTGGAGCGAACATTGTTGCAGGGCCAGTCGCTCTCGGCGGTGATTGGCGCATCGTACGTCTGAACGCTTGTCGGTGCAAAGCGCACAATTGCTAGCACTGAATCACGCGGAGCGAGAACGACTGGCAGCGGTGGAATTGTGCCTTGAAGGGTGTAGCCTGCAGGCAGCACCAGTTGGCTGATGCGAACAGGCACAGGCGAAATGTTCTCGACAGCCAGCGTATCATCGCGAGTCTCTCCGACTTCGAGTGTGCCGTAGTCGGTTGTGGGGGTGACGTAGAGCTTCGGCGTGACAGAATTTGCGCGGATTTGAACGAGCCACTCCTCGCCGCTCGAAGAGCGATAGCGAATCAAACCAACGATAGCGACATCTTGTTGGCCGCCAGCAGGTGGCACAAAACGGATTGCAAGGCGTACTCGTCCCCCCGCTGGAATTCGGAGCGTCGGTGGAAGCATTGTCCGCTGGCCAGTGAGCGTGTCCACAGCGAACAGATAGCCGGAAGGATCATCGAGTCGGACGTTGCTGAGGATTTGCTCAATGCTCGATTCGTTGATGATGTCAATGGTTGCCGTGCTGCTATCGCAGGTGAGCACGCGCTCGATGCGCAGCACGGGCGGCTCGTAACGAAATCGCTCGATAATCCCCCGCCCATGGACAGGGATGCACGCCGTCATGTAGCAGCGCTGTTCAAACAGGCAGAGCGTATCGGTGTAGTCGAGCGGCTCGGTCGGTCGGAATGCCAGGATGTTGCTGAGCATTCGCGTTTGTTGTGGCGCCAGTTGAATGTTCCGCTGCAGGAGGATGAATTCTTCGCCTCGCTTGAGGTAGAGCGAAACGGTCATCACGTCAGTTGGGCTGTTGTTGCGGAGCACGACGTCTTGCCGAGCTTCTTGGCCGACGATGACATTGCCAAAATCAATCGCGCCAGTGGTGAATTGAACGTCGTTGTCGAGACCGCGACCGCTGAACGGAATTGCGATAACGAACTGGCATGGCTCGCCGGGCAGGTGTGCGTAGAACACGATCGAATCGCGAACCACACCCGGCACGAGCGGACGAAAGCGGAAGTACTTCTCGAGTTCGCCTGTTTGGCTCGATGGAGCAAGGGTGTACGGCAGTCGGGGCAATCGGATCGCAACGAGCACGCGTGGAAAAACGACGCTATCAATCGTGAGCGGACGGCTGGTGAGGTTGTACCAATTCCATGCCTGTGGGGACGAGAGGTCCCCAGGGCATGTTGGAGGAAATTGCAGTGAACCAATTGGCGTTTGCCCATCTGCGCGGCGAATCGCAAAGACCTGCTGTGTGCGACCTGCAAGGGGAATAATGCCATTGCCTGGGCAGCGATCGGTCGAAAGGATGTAGAGGGTGTCCAAGAAGAGCGCCGTTGTATCCTGTGCGAAGAAACGGACCGTGATGTCGGCGCACTCGCCTGGCTGGAGCACAATCGGGAATGAGCCACCACCGGCTGGGAACGCCTGGAAAATCGCCGGCTGCCGCGTCACAGCGCCGGTGATTGCGATCGGCTGGGGCGTGCCAAGGGCAGCACTTTCGTTGCAGATACGAATGGTCGTATCGAGCAGCGCGCGGCTCGGGCAGCGAGAAAAGAGCGTATCGAACGTAATGCGACTGGGGCGGTACGTCAGTTCGGTACGGCGGTTGAGCTGAATCTGTACGGTGTCGCTTGCACTGCAACGATTAGTGCCGGCAATGCGGACGAATGCTTGGATGTTTCCGGTCAAGTACCCGCTGTATGTGACCGATGCTACTTGTGGCGCCCCGCCAGGCGGAAGCACAAGCGATGCAGGACTAACGCGAAAGAACGAGCGATCCCGCCCTCCAACGGAGAGCGTGACACTGCTGCCGCACTCAGTCGTGTCCGCAAGCGTAATGAGCCACGTGCGCGTCGAATCGCAGTCCAGCTGTTCAGCGATGCTCTGCGGACTTACGGTGGTGCTTCGGGGAATTGTCCGCGGTGGTGAGGGCGGTCGGCAGGTCGCCCCGCTAAACAGGCGCCCTTGGTTGCCATTGCCCGATGCGTCACAGAGCGGTGTGAGGAAGTCGTTTTCCTGTTCGTTGCAGCGGAAGTAGAGAACAAGCCCTGGTTCGTTCCCTTCGAGGGAGCGGAAGCGATTGCAGGCAATCTCCTGGCGTCCGAGTGCCCGGTTCCAGATGCGGAATTCGTCGAGCTGGCCGACGAATGCTCGATTCTGCGGGGAGTCGAAAAATCCGTTGATGCTGCCGATTTTCAGTGCGGAGGCTGGATTCTGCGGCTGCCGAAGACGCGTGGCAGGGTACTGCGCATTGTAGGCAGAGTCTTGCATGACGCCATCAATGTACAGTCGGACGATGCCGGCATCGAACGTTGCGGCAATGTGCGTCCATCGCCCGTAATAGCTGCCGAAGGGTGCGCTGGCAACGGTGTTGTCCTGGCTGCCGCGATTCTGGGGGCCGTTGACCTCGAAGGTGATCTGGTCGCTTGGGGAAATCGAAAAGAGCCAAACGTCGTTGTCGTCGCTGTAGGGACCCCAGATGCCAGCGATGATGACACGTCCGCCGCTCTGCCGCGAGGCGTTGATCCACAGTTCAACGGTCATCTGCGTGGAAATACTCCGCAGAGATGGCGAGGCAGCAACGTTGACGTAGTGGTGGTTCTGCCCCGTTGCAACACTTCCGGTGTAGGCACGCCCGACGCAGGCCTTGTTACCATCGCACGATCCCACAGCGGCAAGGTGAACAGTTGCAATCAGACTCAGCAACACAGCGGCGCACATTCGCATTGTCAATGCTCCGTATTCGGTTGATTCGGAACGTTGCAAAAAACATACCTGGCACTATCTGCCTCGATGCTACGCGCAATAATACGCCCCACTGTTCTTCGTAACACTTGCTGGCGCACGATTCCCCTCTACCTTGGCGTTCCATGCAAATGAAAGTTGCTGCAGCAATCGTGGCACTCCTTGTGCTTGGCGCATGCATTCAATGGCAGTCGCTGGGGTACTACAGCCGTGTTGTCCTCGATGGGGAGAATTCCCACGTGGTCGAGGATGCTCCTCCAGTCAAGGCTCGGTCGCTTTGCTCGTTCACTGGTGATAGCACGTGCGTTCGTCTCTTTGTGGTGGGGGATTGGGGAAGTGGCATGCCAACGCAATTTGCTGTCGCACGCGCGATGGCGCTCGTTGCACGTACGGAGCGGCCTCATGCAGTGGTTTCTACCGGCGATAACTTTTACCCCAGTGGGGTGTCATCAGCGCAAGATCCGCTGTTCCGAAAGCGGTGGGAGCAAGCGTATGCGGACAGTGCGCTGCTCGTGCCGTGGATTATTGCGCTGGGGAACCATGATCACCGCGGCAGTATTGAGGCGCAGATTGCCTATGGGCGGCAGAACCGGCGTTGGTACCTTCCTGCACCGTACTATGCGGTCACGCTCACAGCAGCGCAGACAGCAGTCGCGCTCTTTGTGCTCGATACTGACGAGCTGCTCTCCGATCGCTCAAGCCGGCGGCGGCAGCTTCGTTGGCTCGATAGTGCGCTAGCAGTGACCACTGCAACGGTGAAAATTGTCGTCGGGCACCATCCACTCCGCTCGTATGGACTCTACGGGGATACGAAGCTGCTCGTCGAGCAGCTCAAGCCGATTCTCGATCGCCATGGGGTAATGCTTTACCTCTGCGGCCATGATCACGATGTCCAGATTATCGAGCATCCGGGCGATCGCTTCGTGTGTGTCGTCTCGGGCAATGGGGGAAAATCGCGACGGACACGCTATGGCGCGTTTACGAAGGTTGCGTGGACAGGCGGTGGGTTCGTGTACCTTGCATGCCGCGCGGATACATCCGTCGTGGCACAAGTTGTTACTGCTGAGGCACGGGCAATATGGAGCGATACGCTGGGTGTGCACCGCCAGGGACTCGAACCCCGAACCCGCTGATTAAGAGTCAGCTGCTCTACCACTTGAGCTAGCGGTGCAAGCAGGCGCAAAAATACAGCGCACTCCACGAGGTACGGATCAAAAAACGCAGCGCGGAGCAATGATGCTCCGCGCTGTCGAGCCTGCGATGCGTTGGACCAGCCTTAAGGCTGTGATTTTTTTGCCGAGCGCTTCTTTTTGGATTTCTTCTTCTTCGCCGGAGCTACTTTATCTTGGCCGGCAGTGCTTTTCTTGACGACAGGCGCTGCCTGCTCAGATTGTTGCCCTTGGGATCTGCCTTTTTTCACTGTGGGCACTGCTTGCTCAGTGGTATGCTGCTCGGCTGGCTGAGGAGTGCTGCCCTTTTTCACAACGGGCGCTTGCGCAGCGGCGCTCAAGGCAAGTGCTACAATGAGTGCAAGTGTCGTTTTCATCGGATCCTCCACAGTTAGCGTAGTGATTGCGATCCAATTTTCACAACAGGGGCGTTGACAGGCGACATCATGCCTTTGACCAACGCATAGGGCACGCCAACCGCTGTTTGAATCGAGTAGTCAATCTCGACGTACCGATTCGGCGATGTACCCTGGAGAATGCTTCCGCCGGCTGCTTTCAGCAAGATCTTTGCAAAGCGGTATTGGTTTGCCGGTGGGTTGGCGGAGTTGTCTGGTGCAACCATTGCGTAGAAAACAATGCTCTTGGCTTGGTTCTGCAGATTTTCAATCATGATTTGCGCTTGCTTTTTCCCTGTGCCAAGTGCTTGCGATTCGAACACTGCCTCGAGCGAGTCAGCGACTACAAAGTACGGTACGTATCCTTGGGATGTGCTATCGCTGAAGATGATCGTCGTTTTGGCTAATTGCCCTGCCTGCGCTCCGCGAATGAAGCGTCCTTGATTGTCGGTGTACGTGCTTGCTTGGGGTGAACCGAATGCCCAGTTATCCTGGCCGCCAACAGTGCGGGTATCGAGGCAGACGTCCCACTGGGTGCCATTGGCGATGGTCAGATTTGTGCCATCGAGCAAGCGAATGCCGCTACCGTTGGCCGATGCAGTTTCGAATGCGCGGATTCCGCGGAAACGCTTCGCACCTGCCCACTGGATCGAGATGCCCGCTGAGACTGTGTCGTTGGTGTAAGCGGCGACGGTAAAGGTATAGGTCTTGTTTGCATCGAGACCTTTGATTTCAACGATTGTTTCGCCTTTGCCTACAGTGATCGGGTTGAACGTTTGGGACCCACTGGTTGCAGTGATGCGGTACCCTTTGAACTCTGCGTTCGACTCCGACGGTGACGGTGTCCACTTGAGGCGGACCGTTGTTTCATCTATTGAAAGAGCCATCAGATTCGATGGCGGTGCTGGAATAAACGTGACTGGAGTGTTGGTGGTGTTATCCTCGCACCCAGCCAGAAATACGCCGAATGCACCAAGCATTAGCGCAAGAACGCGATGCTTCATTGGAACTCCGTGAAAAGTGGTGGAACATAATGCAAGAGCACAGACGCACCGGTGCAAAAATAGGCAGCACCTGGTTCGATGCGTCATCATAGCCAAAAAAACAAGCCGCTTTCCAGCGGTGAAGCGCTGCCGTGCTTACTTGGGTTGTTCGGCAGGCTTCTCGGACTTTTTGTGGTGGTGATGCTTTTTGCCCTTCTTTGCCATTGGCTCCGACGCTTTGTCCGCTGGGGCAGTCGTCGGGGCAGGCGATGTTGCGGGAGCAACCTTTGCAGCGCTCTTTCCTTGATCGGCAGCGAGCATCACCTGTGCTGCCATGAGGGCAACGGCGAGCGTTGCCAGTCCGAGCTTCTTCATAGCGAAGACCCTCCAAAACAGAAATGGTGAAACACACATGCGCCGTATTTCTGGCACGCCGTGTGTTTTGCGTGCTCTTGGCGCGAGCACTTAGTCGCAATTGGCGGCGGCAACGTTACACGTGTACCAACATTTTAGTTTGCGTTTAGCCAGCATTCAGAATTGCCCCGCTGTTCCGCTTCAAAACCTGCTGCAGCTGGTGTTCGATTTGCTGGCGGTCGAGTTCGATTTCGAAGCCGACCGAAAGTGGCAAGCACCGATCAAGACGCGCAAGCAATTCCTCGAAGGTTCGGGCAGCTTCGTGGTAGCGACCGAGCGCAACGAGAGCATGTGCTTTGTAATTGAGTGCCAGCGTTTGGTCGGGGACCTTCTGGAGTGATTCTTCTGCCCAGCGGAGTGCATCCTCATATCGGCCTTGGACGCCGCACACGTAGGCAAGAGCGCTGGCTGCCGATGCTGCCAGCGGTGCCGAAAGCCCGATCTGGAGCGCAAAGCCAAATGCGCGTTCTGCTTCAGCAAAAAGCTGCATCCGCGCGAGCGTTTGCGCCAGTTGGAACCAGGCGTAGGCATTGAGTGGCTCTTCTTGCACATGCTGGATGAGTAAGCGGTAGTTGCGGCGGACTTTTGCTTCCAATTGCTCAGGCGGAATATCGTAGCCGCGATGGCAAATGACGATCGGCGAGTGAACGATCGCGCCGCCGCACTCGATGATCGCAGGGGTGATTTGCTCGTGGACACGTCCACGAAATGCGATGCGCGGATAGCCATAGTTGCGAAACAGGCGTGGATAGGCGCCACGGTGGGTTTCTCTGCCGCCCATGCCAACCCGATGGGGACTGACGATCGTGCAGAGCAAGCCGCCGACCTGCGGTGGCTGCTGTTGGAGCAACGCACGAAGCTGGCGTGCAGACTCAGCGTCGAGCTGCTCATCGGCATCGAGGTAGAGGATCCACTCCCCACGCGCATGGCGGAGCGATTCATTCCGCGCTGCGGCGAAATCGTCGCACCACGGAAAGCAATACACCTCGGCACCGAACTCTTCTGCAATGGTGATGGTGCGATCGTTCGAGCCAGTGTCCACGATGACAATTTGATCAACGCAATCGCGGACGCTGCGGAGGCAATCGGGAAGAACAGCTTCCTCGTCGCGCACGATCATCGCAAGTGTTACCAGTGGCTGCTGCGGGGATGGTTCTTTCATGGGATTTTCCTGGTGTATGGGCAAAACCGGTGGGGCTGTAGTAGGAGCGCTTATGCGTTGGGTGGCCGTTGCTCGGGAGTCGAGCATGCTACGCAAACGTTGGATGCGGGAGTGGAGAACATCGCGCGGAATTTCTACTGTGCCGATGATGGCAACCTGTGGCGAGGGGTGCTCTATCGCTTGCCTTGCGTGTTCGAATGCCTCGAGTGCTGCGCGCAGGTTGCCCTGGCGTTCGTAAATGTCTCCGAGCAAAAACCACGGCATTGGATGATCGGGCACAAGGCGCAACGATTCCTGAGCGGCTGCGATCGCATCGTCGTCGCGTCCCTCGATTGATGCAAGGAGTGATCGTTGGAGGAGAATTTGCGGAAGCAGCGTGCCATTGTTCTTGGCAGTGCTCCGCGCATGCTCGAGGTCTGCGCGTGCTCGATCGAACTGCCCGAGTGCCATCAGAGTCTTGGCGCGGTGGAGGCGGTAGAACGCGCTCTGCGGCTCGCGTTCGATGGCGCGGTCGAGCAGCCGAAGGTTCCGCTCTTGCTTGCGGCGGAGCTGCGCTGGATCGAGCGTGTATCCGTGATGCTCGATTGCTATGCTGCTCGGCATGATGCGAAATCCTGCGCGAAGGATTGACGGCAGAATTTGCTCGTGCACGATACCTTCGTATCGGAGACGCTCGTCATTTCGGAATAGGCGCACTACCTGCGTTGCATAGCGTGTCGGTGGTCCGCCACCTGCGGTTGAAAGCGAGTGAACCGTCGTGAGGATACCGCCGATCGCAGGCGCGGCAGTAGCTATTGCACGGGCGACGGCGTCTGGGGTGATGAGCACTTCATCGGCATCGAGGACGAGGATCCACGGCTGCCGCGCGTGACGGAGCGATGCATTCCGCGCAGCAGCAAAATCATCGCACCAGTGGAAGTGGTGCACCTCGGCGCCGTAGCGAGAAGCGACGGTGGCAGTTTCGTCGGTTGAGCCAGTATCAACCAGGACGATTTGCGCAGCGATCGGAGCGACCGAATCGAGACACCTGCCCAAGCGCTCCTGCTCATCGCGTGCGATAATGCAAACGGTCAGTGGGAGTCGTTCCATCGGAGGAGGATAGAGTTCGTTCCATCGCAGAGAGTCTGCTGCAAACGCCTTGCCAAGGTGGGGAGAGGTTGGTGAGCGAGTAGAAAGTGCACCCTCTGTTTGCGCAAGCACATTGCGAGCCGATTTTGTTTTTGGACGAAGAGTTGCTATCTTTGCGCTGTGATTGTTTCTTTGTTTCTTGAACTTGGCAAGTTGATTGTGGTGTCTACTCTACCATCGCTGCCCCAGCGATGCTCCGCCGTCCGAGGAGGGAGCACAGCGGGTCTTTCGTGTAACGGAGCTTTTGTGTATTGAAAAGTCGTTCGACGGCGGTCGAATCTGTGCGGAAGGTTCGAATCAATAACGAAATCACAGCACCAGTGGTGCGCGTCGTTGATGCCGAAGGCGGTATGCTCGGCATCATGGCTATTTCGGATGCGCTCAAGATTGCCTACGACCGAGGGCTCGATCTTGTCGAAGTTGCCCCGCAGGCAAATCCGCCCGTGTGTCGGGTCATTGACTTCGGCAAGTACCAGTACGAGCAGCACAAACGCGAAAAGCAACAGCGGAAGCAGCAGCACCAAACGCAGCTGAAAGAAATTCGCCTCAAAATCGTCACCGACACCCACGACTTGGATTTCAAAGCGCGTCATGCCCGCCAGTTTCTGCTCGAAGGCAACAAAGTCAAGGTAACGGTGCTCTTCCGCGGTCGCGAAATCACACACAAAGAATTCGGCGAACAGATTCTCCAGCAATTCTGGCAGCGGCTCGAAGATGTTGCTAAATTCGATCAGCCCATCCGTGAGGAAGGCAGAACGATGACGATGATCCTTGCGCCCGACAAAGAGAAAATCAAAAAGTACCACAAACTCATGCAACAACAGTCCAACGACGAGCAGGACTAACGATGCCGAAAATGAAAACCCATAGCGGCGCGAAAAAGCGCTACAAAGTGACCGCAACAGGCAAAATCATGCGCGAGAAGGCTTACCGCAGTCATATTCTCACGAGCAAGGATCGGAAGCGAAAACGATCGCTGCGGAAGACCACACTGGTTGATCGTGCGAATCTGGCGCTCGTTCGCGCGCAGCTCCTTCTCGGTTGAGCCTGGTAATGGGCATGCTTCTTAAACGTTCGGAAATGGTTCTGCTGGCTGCACGGGTTGACTGCTCTCCGTGCGCCGCAGTGTTGATTGTTTCACCAATTGACCGGAGGCATTCCAATGCCACGCAGTGTCAATAAAGCAGCAGCACATCGCAAACGCCGCCGGATTCTCAAGCGTGCCCGAGGATACTGGGGCGCTCGGTCGAAGCTGTGGACAATTGCCAAGCACCACATCGAAAAGGGCTTGCAGTATGCCTACCGCGACCGCCGAGCGAAAAAACGCGCGTTCCGCCGGCTCTGGATTGTGCGCATCAACGCGGCAGCGCGGCTCAATGGGACGACGTACTCGCGTCTTATCGCTGCGCTCCATGCCAAGCACATTAGCATCAACCGCAAGGTGCTTGCCGACCTTGCCATGAACCACCCCGCTGCATTTGCAGCGATCGTTCAGCAAGCCATGGCAACGCCGAGTGCGGGGTGAGTTCCTTGTTTTATTTTTTTGGTTTGGTCCGATGAAGCTCTACGTTGGTAACTTGAGTTACCACACCACCGACAGCGACCTTGAGTCGCTCTTTTCCGCCTATGGCGAGGTCGCCGATGCGCACGTGATTATTGATCGCGATTCGGGGCGCAGCCGCGGATTTGGATTTGTGGACATGCCCAACGATGACGAGGCGGAAGCTGCCATCTCTGCATGCAATCAAATGCAGTTCATGGGGCGTACCATCACCGTCAACGAAGCACGCCCACAAGCGGAACGCCCACAACGTCACAGCCCACGCGGAGGCTACGGCGGCGGTGGCGGTCGCGGCGGATATCGTCGCTACTAATGCCTTCCGGGGATACCCCGGAGCCGTAAAACGCACCATGTGCACCATCGCCTGTGCGCTTTGAAAAGGCGCGCAAAGCCTACGGTACAGTCCGACTGATGTTGTGATGCAGCTCGTATTTTTGCGCTGCATCACAGCGTGGGGCTATAGCTCAGTTGGTAGAGCGCTGCAATCGCACTGCAGAGGTCAGGAGTTCGAATCTCCTTAGCTCCACTGTTTTTGTTCCTCATCTGCAACAACAACCCCATGGCAAAGAAAAAAGGCGCGCGAGTCATCATCACCCTCGAATGCACTGAGGCGGCAAAAGAAGGAAAGCCAGCATCCCGCTACACGACGACGAAAAATCGCCAAAACACCCCTGAGCGGTTGGAGCTGCGCAAGTACAACCCATTTCTCCGCCGTCACACGATCCACCGAGAAATTCGTTAGCGGCGCAGCAGGCGAAAAGATTCGTTGCTTGTCGTGATGATGAGCATGACGCCAATGACGGCAAGCAACACGTTTGCGCTCCACATGACTTCCGGAGGGAGAATCTGGCGATCGGCAAGCTTTTCACCGCCGATGAGGCATGCCCAGTAGAGGATGTAGAACCCTACACTGATGAGAGCGCTGGTACCGAACGACCCACCGCGCGTGCGTATCCCCAGCGGACATCCGACCAATACAAACACAAGGCAAGCGACGGGGATAGCGTACTTTTTTTGAATTTCCACTTCGTACTGCCGTGCTTGGCGGTCGGCGTCGTTGTACTGCCCACCAATGGTGCCAAGCTGACTTGCAACGATGGCGACGTGTTCTGCCCAGCTGTGGGGAGGCAGTGATGCAGTGTCGCTGAGCAACCGCGCAAGATGCTCCTCAACAGCCTGTTCGATCGAGCGCCACTGCGCCTGCTGTCGCTCGCGTGCTGCGCGGACAATGCGCTCCATATCGGCGATGCGCATTTCGCGGTCACCGCGGGCGATGGCTCCCTCTTGCGAACGTTCGAGCAAAAACCCATACGCCGGTATCACAACGTGTTGCCGCTCGAAGCGGATGTAACGGTAGTCGCCGCGCCGAATGCGGGAGTATTGATGCACATCTCCGTGGTAGAGTTCGAGCAACACGTAGCGATAGCTTGGCGAAAAACGCAAGAAGCCGCTGTCGGCATTGACGATTGTCAGGCGGTTGATGTCGCGCCGATCGTAGATCGTCACCCCACGTAAATGCTGCTGCGAAGTGTCAATCGCTCGTGCCAGGATTGTGTACCCTTCCAGCTGCGTGCTGAACTGCCCCGCTTGCAGCGCAAAGCTTGGCTTCTTCCGTTGAATGTCCATCAGCAGTGTTTTCGCGCGGTGGTTCGCGTCAGGGAGGACACTATCGTTGAACCAAAAGACCGCAAGTGTCAGCACCCCTCCCATCGCGATCACTGGCAGCATCATCTGCAGCAGACTCATTCCGCTTGCTTTCATTGCGGTGACTTCGTGTGTCTGCGCCAGCCGACCGAACGTGATGAGTGCTGAAAAGAGCATGCCGATCGGAACGGCCAGTACAACCATCCACGCCAAGTTGAGCACGATAAGCTGCGCGATGACCGTAGCACTGAGCCCTTTCCCGACAAGCTCATCGAGCACCCGGAGGAGAAACTGCATCAAAAAAAGGAACATCACCACGCTTGCTCCGAACAGGAATGGTGGGAGATGCGCGCGGATGATGTAGCGTGGGAGAATCACCATGGCTACTGCTTTGCGCGGAGCTGCGCAATCTTCTCCTCGAAAAACAGACGACGCTCCGGAAACTGGCGCGCAAGGATCATGTACGCTTTGATTGCTTGTTCGATGGCGCCTTGCTTTTCGTAAATACGTGCCATCGTTTCGCTGATAACGGTGGGTTCATCGGTTTCGGCCCCACTTTCGTTTGGTGCAGTAAGCGCTGATTCTGGAGATTTGATTCGTGCACGTTCCAGCCGCTCAGCAAGAAGCTCCAGGGATGTTTTCTGTGGTGAATCCGTTGTGCTGGTGTGCTTTGGTTCTTGACTCGGCTGGCGTGCGCGAAGCTCGGCTTCTAACTGCGAAGGCGTTGAAGGTACCGAGGCGGCAGAACGCACGCGCCGTTGGCGTTCCGAACCTCGGATAGCACGGAAGGGGGGAAACTCAACTGCTGCAACATTTCTTTGGCTCAAGGAGGATTCGATGCGAAGAGGCGCAAATTCCAACCCAGGAATAAGCCGGATATTGCTGCTGCGGAGCATTCGCATCGCGCGGCTATCAATCGTTGCTGTTTCGACGATTCGCATCGTGGGAGGTGCATCGTTTTCCCGTAAGTGAACCGATGTACCCCTGGCTTCCTGTACATCATGAGTAGCAGGAGCAGCCGTGCTCTCAGCGTCCTGAAGCGTTGCCCGGGGTTCTTCGTCGAATGTATCTTCCGCCAAAGCCGACTGTGGGGCTTCGATCTCAGGAGGAAGTTCCTCCGTGGCAGGTTCAACAGGTGCTGCTTCGGATTCACGCGGCACCGGGTGCACTGTTTCCGCCGTCAGATTCCAGGCTTCATCCTCGCTTGGGACGGACAATGAGACAGGTTCTCCAGCGCCGAGGTCCTTTGATTCCGTGAACACACTGGGTTCAGTGGAAGCATTGGTCGTGTCCGGTGATCCTGCGTTGCTACCGGACTCTTCGGCAGAGGAGGGAAGTTCCACAATTGCGCCAAAGGTCTGATCCGAACGCAAAAGCTCCTGGAGCTGCTCATGCAACAGCGCAAGACCGCGATGGTACGGGAAACGTTGAACTGCATGCGCTGCAATCTCGTAGGCTGTAGGAATGTCTTGCAACTGCAAGTACGCCCGTGCCAGGAGCGCATAGGCGGTCGCATAGTCCGGATACTCTTTCAGCCCTTCTTCAAGCACTGCGATTGCTTGGCTGGTCTTGCCGCTTCCGAGCAACCGCTGTGCATGGAGTGTAAAGTGGACCGTTGCCATCAGCGTCGGCGTCCGAGCAGTCGCAGCAAGTTCAGGAAGAGGTTGACGAAGTCCAGGTACAACGCAAGGGCTGCGATGATCGCATAGTTGGTCGCACGCGCTTCATTTTGAGCAGCGATGGCATACATCTCCTTGATTCGCTGCATGTCGTAGGCCGTAAGACCGACGAAGACCAACACCGCTACGATCGAAGTGGCAAACGTCAGCGCTGAACTCTGCAGGAACAGGTTGACTAGCGACGCAAGGACGACACCGATAAGTCCCATGAACATGAAACTGCCGACGCTGCTCAGGTCACGTTTCGTGGTATAGCCGTAGAGTGCCGTTGCTGCGAATGTTCCGCATGTGATGAGGAAGACCGTTGCCAGCGATTCGGCTGTGTAGGCGTAAAAAAGTACCGCCAACGTCTTGCCGGTGAGCACCGAGTAGAGCAGAAAGAGTGCCTTTGCAGTACTGGGCGCCATCTGTTCGATGCGTGCTGAAAGGTAGATGACCAGTCCGATCATCGCAATTGCTAAGACCCAGCGGAGCGAGAGGCTCAACTCAAAGATGGCCGGGATAGAAAGCGTTGCCCACGCTGCCAGTGTCGTAACGAGTAAACCACCTGTCATCCAGGCGTACACGGTTTGGACAAACAGGCGCTGCTGAACGACTTCGTCACTGCCGAGTGGGAAGAAGCTGCTCTGGGCAATGTCGGTTCGCATGGCATCAGTTCGGTAGTGGTGGAACAGCGCACTTCAAGACTACTTGGTTCGCTCGATAGTGTAGCGTGCAATCGCGATGAGCATGTCACGAAATTCCGTTGGTGGCAGACTATCGAGTTCAGCAATTGCGTCCTCAACGAGCGTGCGTGCTGTTGCCATGGCGCTTTCAATGCCGCCGTAGCGCTCCACAAATGCGATGATGCGCTGGATATGGCCATTGCGTCGCGCCGACGACTGCAGTAGCCTGACGATCGCTTGTGCTTCTGATGGCGGAGCCTGCTCGAGTGCGCGCAACAGTGGGAGTGTCGCCTTGCCTTCGCGGAGATCGTGCGCAGCGGGTTTTCCGAGGATCGTGCTGCGGCTGGTGTAGTCGAGCACGTCGTCGCGAATCTGAAAGGCCAACCCAATGCGCTCGCCGAACGCTGCCAGTTGCTCCTGCGTGGACTGGTCAGCGCCTGCGCTGAGCGCGCCAATCTGGCAACAGGCAGCAAGGAGTGCAGCGGTCTTATCCCGAATGATGCGGAGATAGGTTCCCTCGTCGAACTTGCGTTTCTGGGAGCGTTGCACCTGCAACAGTTCGCCCTCACTCATGCGTCGAACGGCCTGCGCAGTCACTCGGAGGAAGTCGAATTCCTCATGCTCGACGGCAAGGAGTAACCCTTGCGCCAGCAGATAATCCCCGACGAGCACAGCGACTTTGTTCTTCCAAATCGCGTTGATGCTTGCCAGGCCGCGGCGCATTGGCGCTTGATCAACGACGTCGTCGTGGACTAACGTTGCTGTGTGGAGGAGCTCCACCATTGCAGCGCCGATGTGCGTTCGGTCGGTGATTGCGCCGCATGCTCCTGCACTGGCGAAAACGAGCATTGGCCGCAGTTGCTTACCGCGGCTACGGAGGAGGTAGCGGACAACCAAGTTGAGCAGCGGCACCTGCGATCGCACACGCTGCGGCAGGGTGCGGTTGAATTCCTCCAGGTACGCTTCGATCGGTTGTGCGAAGGTCGGATGTTTCATTGTTGGTCGCCGGTGGCGACAGCGCGTCGTTTCACTGCGAATTTAGAGATGACGATGCTCAGTTCGTAGAGGATGTAGAGCGGAGTAGCGAAAAACAGCTGGTTGATCGGATCGGGCGTTGGTGTGAGCACCGCAGCGATGATCAAAATCACGATGATCGCATGGCGGCGATAGGTGCTCAGGAACTTCGGTGTAACGATCCCAGCGCGCGCCAGGACGTACATAATCATCGGAAGCTCGAAGATCAGTCCTGACGCTAAAATCACCGTTGCAAAGAAACCCAAGTACTCGTTGACGTCAATGATGTTCTCGATCTGCGCCGAGCCAAAACTTTTCGCAAATGCCATCATCGAGGGAATCATACCGAAGTATGCGAACGCAACGCCTGCAAGGAAGCAGATGCTTGTCCATACCGTGATTTGCCGTGCCCAGCGGCGCTCGTGTTCGTAGAGTCCTGGCGCAACAAAGCGCCACAAATTCCACAGAACCCACGGGAACCCAATGATGAAGCCACAGATGAAAATGAGCTTGAAGTAGAGGAACGCTTGACCAAATGGACGCAAGTTCTGCAACCGCAACCCTGCTTCGACCGCAGGGCGAAGGAGAATGCGCTCGACGATGTCATTGATGAAGAAACTCACGCCGATGGATGCAACCACGATGCCCGCAAGTCCGCTGATGATGCGGCGCCGGAGCTCATCAAGGTGGTCGAGAAATCCCATCTCGCGCTGGGGAGGAGTCTCCATTGATGCAGTGGATGCCATGTAGTTTTGCCGCGCAAACTTACTTGGGCGATCAGCCAATGCGCTTGCTGGAAGAGTTGCTCGCTGTGTTCCCAGTGCGTGAGGTTATCGGCGACCGCGTTCAAATCATCGAACGAATTGTCCTCGATTCGCGGCAGGCAGCAGCGCGAACGCTCTTCGTTGCGCGTCGCGGCAAAGAACACGATGGACTCACTTTCTTGCGCGATGCATACGATCGGGGATGCCGTGTTGTTGCCTCCGACCGACTGCCATCGGCGCTGCCATCTGATTGCACGTTCATCCTGTGCGATGACCTGCTGGGCGCGCTGGCACGCTGGAGTCATGCGCTCTATGGCAATCCGACAGCACAGCTGGCTGTCTATGGTGTCACCGGCACCAATGGGAAGACCACCACAACAGCTCTCCTTGCGCACCTACTTTCGGCATGTGGGGAGCGATCGGGAGTCATTGGCACACTCGGCGCTCGCTATGGCGATGAACACCAGCCGACACGCCATACAACACCCGAAGCGCCCGAACTTGCAGCGATGTTCGCATGGATGCTCTCGCGTGGAGCTACTGCAGTTGCCATGGAAGTTAGCTCGCATGCGCTCTGGTGGCGGCGCGTCGAGGGGACGCAGTTTGCCGGGGCAATCTTTACGAATCTGACCCAAGACCATCTCGACTTCCATCGCACGATGGAAAACTACGCGCGTGCCAAGAAGCGACTCTTCGATATGCTGCCTGCTGGGGTGCCTGCTGTTGTCTTCGCCGATAACGAGTGGAGTCAGTTCATGGTTGCCGATACGCAAGCAACGGTTCTTCGCGTTGGAAGAGGGTACGAAGCAGACGTTCGGATCGTTGCCGAGCAGCGTTCCGCGAGTGGTACGCAGTGGCGATTGGAATGGGAAGATGGTCGCAGTGTCGAGATCAGCACACCACTGGTTGGTGGATTCAACGTCGAGAATGCGTCGCTTGCGCTGGTGTTGCTGGCAGCGCGTGGGTACTCGCTCGAACGTCTTGCGGAAGCACTCCGGACAGCGCAAGCCCCGCCAGGGCGTATGGAGCAGATCGCGCTTCCTACGGGTGCACATGCTGTTGTGGACTACGCACACACCCCCGATGCGCTCGAGCGGGTCCTTCAGCAATGCCGGGCAATGATGGAGCCAACTGCGCGATTGTTCTGTGTTTTCGGGTGTGGTGGTGAGCGCGATCGCGCGAAACGTCCGCTGATGGGAGCAATCGCTGCGCGATACGCCGACTACGCAATCATTACCAACGATAATCCCCGCCGAGAGAATCCCGCACAAATTGCTGCCGATATCCGCGCCGGCATTGAATTGGTGCCAGCGGAAAAACGCCGCGCAACGTTCATCGAAGAGCTGGACCGTCGCTCGGCAATTGCACTGGCAGTTGGAATGGCTGCGGCTGGCGATTGGATCGTCGTCGCAGGCAAAGGACACGAAGAGTACCAGCTCGTTGGAGATGAGCGTTGGCCATTTTCCGATCGCCAGGTGCTCCGGGAAGAAGCTGCCGCGACTGTTAGCAATTCGTAACATTTTCCGCTCAAGGAAAATCGCTAGTTTCGCGCCGTGTGTGGTTTGTCACTTTTTGCTGCCTTATGCGACTTCTCCTTGCGAGTGCTCTTTGCGTTTTCCTTTCGAGCAGCCTGCTTGCTCAACTGCAGTTGAACGGGGCGGGGGCGACGTTCCCCTACGTGCTCTACTCGAAGTGGTTCGATGTGTACAAAAAGAAAACGGGCATTCAGTTCAACTACCAGTCCATCGGTTCTGGCGGAGGCATCAAGCAGATTACCGACGGAACGGTGGATTTCGGTGCCAGTGACGGTCCAATGACCGACGAGCAGCTTGCGCTCGCACGCCAAAAGCGTGGTACGGATATTCTGCACATTCCGACAACACTCGGTGCAGTCGTGATCGCATACAACCTTTCGCTCCCCAAACCACTGCAGCTTACTCCGGATGTATTGGCGGACATTTTCCTGGGGGTCATCAAGCGCTGGGACGATCGGCGCATTGCAGCGATCAATCCAGGAATCAGCCTTCCTTCCAAACCGATCGTTGTCGTCCATCGCAGCGATGGCAGCGGTACGACCGCAATTTTCACTGACTACCTCTGCAAGATCAGCAACTACTGGAAACAGCGATACGGACAGGGAACGTCGGTAAGCTGGCCTAAAGGCACACTCGGTGCGAAAGGTAACGAAGGCGTCGCAGGGCAGATCAAGCAAACCTCCGGCAGCATCGGATACGTTGAGCTTGCCTATGCTGAGCAGAACAACTTGCCATATGCAGCGATCAAGAACTACGCTGGGGAATTTATTCTCCCCTCGCTGAGTGAGGTTACCCGGGCAGCCGAAAGCATGCTCGGCACTATTCCCGAAGACTTGCGGGCTTCGATAACCAATGCTCCACGGGGGTATCCGATTGCTGGATTTACTTGGCTGCTTGTCCCGCGCAAGCAGAGTAATCGCGCCAAAGGGAAAGCACTTGTTGATTTCCTGCGCTGGGCACTGACCGAGGGACAAGCCTACTGCGCAGATTTGCACTACGCTCCCCTCCCCAAGAGCGTTGCCGAACGCGCACTCAAAAAAGTAGCGCTCATCGAGCTGCCATAGTACCCGCTACTCTGCGCCCGCGCACGCAAGGTATTGCACCAGCAGCTCCTATTTTTGCGCAGGCTACCCTACAGCTGCGCTCGCGATGGTCATTTACCAAGTTCTCTGCACCGTTCCACGCGCCATCGAGGACGAATGGCGGCTGTGGATGCTGCGTGAGCACATTCGCGATGTCATGAACACGGAAATGTTCGAGCATGTCATGGTTGCGCGGGTCCTCAAGCCTGCCGATGATGCACACGTGCGCTACTGCATCCAGTACTACGCACCAACGCTCGAGCACTACGAACAGTATCGGAAAGACTTTGCACCAGTGCTCCAAGCAGCGCACAACGCCAAGTACGGCGGCACAATCTCCATTGAGCGCACTGTCATGGTAACCGACGATGCTGAACATGTCGAACTAACTGAACGTCAACGATGAGTCATTCGGTAACGCTGCGCTCCCTCGATCCGCGGGTAGAGCGACTGGGAATTCCCCAAGAGCAGCCAGCGTTCGAGGGCGTCCCCGAAGGATCGCACCTTCAGACGTTCGAGGTGTTTCATCAAGCAAAAAGCGGTGCACGCCACATTCACGTCGGTAGCATTCACGCGCCGAATGCGGAATTAGCAATGGTCTTCGCCAAAGAGCAGTACGCCCGCCGCTCCGAGTGCGTCAATCTCTGGGTGGTCAAATCCAGCGAGATCATCACCTTCTCGCCGGACGATGCTGATCTTTTTGCAACCACGCCGGAGAAAACCTACCGTGACGCAAGCGGCTACAAGGTCATGCAGAAAATTCTCGCCTGGAAGCAGCGTCTTCAGCAGAAAGACACTGATCAACCAACGAGCAGCTCATGATGGAACACCGCGCAGCGCTCGAAGATTTGCTCTTCCGTATGGCCGACGATGCGCTTATCTACGGCCATCGCAATAGCGAGTGGACAGGGCTTGCCCCCATCCTGGAAGAGGACATTGCGTTTTCCTCCATCGCGCAGGATAAGCTCGGCCACGCGCTGGCACTCTACACCATACTCGGCCAGCTGGGACATCCCGACCCGGATACACTTGCCTTCACGCGGCAGGAGCGCCAGTTTCGGTGCTGCCACCTGGTTGAATTGCCCACGCAAGACTACGCCGTTGCGCTCATGCGCCATGCGCTCTTCGATTACGCCGAACGCAACCGCTACCGCTTGCTCGAGCAAAGCTCGTTTGCACCACTTGCAGCATTAGCGCAGAAAGTGCGCGGCGAGATCAAGTACCACACCTTCCACGCAAGCACGTGGCTTCGTCTGCTCGGGCGCGAAGGCACCGATGAAAGCCGTGCACGAATGCAGGCAGCGCTCGAGATGCTCTTCCCCTATGCACTCGGCATCTTCGAACCAAGCCGGTACGAGGATGAACTTCGCACAAGCGGAATCTTTGCCGGCGAAGAAGAGCTTCGTCGGCAGTGGCTCGATGAAATTATCCCGCTGCTCGAAGAGGCGGGGTATCGCGTTCCACCCCTTGATTCCGTCCAACCATGCTACGGCGGGCGCTCCGGCTACCACACTGAGCACCTCCAGCCGCTGCTCGATGAGATGACGGCAGTCTTTCGTATTGACCCCTCGGCGGAGTGGTAAGATGCGTGCGATGGACGTTATCACAACCGATGCTGTGTGGGCTGCGCTCGAGCAAGTGCACGATCCCGAAATTCCCGCGCTCTCCATCGTGGACATGGGGATTGTAACCGCACTTGATGTAACCCCAGACTGCATAACCGTCACGATTACCCCAACGTTCGTCGGCTGCCCAGCGCTCGAAATGATCAAAGATGCCATCCGAACGCAGCTCGCCGAGTTCCCTGTCGAGCGCGTGGAAGTTGTGGTGGATTACTCGACACCGTGGAGCACCAACCGGATGACTGAACGAGGGCGGGCTGCGCTTGCATCGCTCGGCTTTGCGCCGCCACCGCGATTCGATGGGGAGTTCGAACCCGAAATTCTGCTCAATGCCAAGTGCCCCAATTGCGGCAGCACGAACACAACGCTGCAGAGTCCGTTTGGTCCTGCGCTTTGCCGGGCGATTTACTACTGCAACGACTGCCGCCAAGCGTTCGAACAGTTCAAACCACTCTAACGCGGACGCCGTTCAATGCCGGTTGGATTTCTCCTTGAGATGCTCTCAGGCCAGTCGCTCCCGCTCGGAACGATCTACTGCATCGGACGAAACTATGCCGATCACGCGCGCGAGATGAACGCAGAGCTGCCAAGCGAGCCTGTTGTGTTCCTCAAACCTCCAACGTCTGCTATTAGCGATGGGGGGACGATCCGAATTCCACCGAACGAAACGAACGCACACCATGAAGTCGAGCTCGTCGCAGTGATTGGCGCCGAACTGCACAATGCATCACTCGACGATGCGCATCGTGCAATCGCTGGCTACGCTGTCGGCATTGACGTCACGTTGCGCGATCGCCAGACGCACGCCAAGCAGCATGGATTACCCTGGGCGCTGGCGAAAGGCTTTGCCACGAGCGCGCCAATCTCGCGTATTGTGCCAGCTGAGGCAATCCCAGCGATTGGCGATGTCGAGTTCGGTCTCGAGGTCAACGGGACTGTTCGGCAGCGTGCCACGCCGCGGCGGATGATCTGGTCAGTAGAAGAGCTGATTGTGTTCCTTTCTCGGTGGTTCATCCTTGTGCCGGGCGACGTTGTTTTCACTGGAACGCCTGAGGGTGTCGGTCCGCTTGCCGAGGGCGATCGAGTGCGTGCTTGGCTTGGGGATGCAGTCGAACTGCGGCTCGATGTTGCGGTTGCAGTGTGATGGTGTACTTTCTCTCCGATGTCCACTTAGGCTACGGCACGCTTGAGCAAACGCGCCAGCGCGAATCGCTGCTCATCGCTGTGCTGGAGGCAATAACACCACAAGCAACGCAGCTATTTCTCGTTGGGGACATCTTCGATTACTGGTTTGAATATCGAACGGTGCTCCCGCGGCAGTTCTACCGGACACTTGCGATGCTCGATCGGATGCGCTCCCACGGCATTGCTATTGACTATATCGTCGGCAACCATGACTTCGGACATCGAGATTTTTTCGAGCGGGAGTTGGGTATTCCAGTCCACTGGCATGACATCGAACGGACGCTCGGAGGAAAGCGCTTTTACATCGCGCACGGCGATGGCAAAGTCGCAGGAGATTGGGGCTACCTTGTCCTGCGTAAGCTCCTGCGCAGTCGGCTTGCGAACAAGCTCTATCGGTGGATCCATCCAGATATTGGCATTGCACTGGCAGCGCTCTCCTCGCGGAAAAGTCGCAACTACACCTCCGAGCGCGACGACGGCACAAGCGACAGCTTAGCCGACTTTGCCCGCCATGCGATCTGTGAGCACGGCTTCGACTACGTCATCATGGGACATCGGCACCGTCCGACGGTGCGGCAATATTCGTGCACGCAGCATCGCGGAACCTACATCAATCTTGGCGACTGGCTCAGCTCGCCGCGTGTTGCGGTCTTCGATGGGGTCGAGTGTTCGCTCGTCGAAGCGGCGAGCCTCCTTAGCTCTTGACCAACGTTTCGCGGCAGGTTAGTTGACTCGGCGCAAAGACACGCTGGTTGCATCAGCAATGCTTGCGGGTTTCCTAATTTGCGTAGCAGGCATCAACTACGGCAAATCACTCAACGCATGGCACTCGAGCGAAGACGAACGGGAATGGCAAGCGTACTTGTGCTTGCCGCAATTGCGCTAACCTTCACCGGATGCCCAGCGCAACGGCGCGCTGGGATACAGCAGAGCATGTCGAGCAAAGTTGAGCTGTGGAGAAAGTACACCGTTCCGCCCGGTGCCGATCCCTCCGTTCCAGATTCGCTTGGTGGGGCTGGCTTTGAATTGATCGCAGAAAAGCTGGGCTTTACCACCTACACCCCGAAGCCGGAAGAGATGAAGTTCTTCGGGGATCCACGGGCACGGACCGGTGGGGAAATTCACATCATCTCGAATCAATTCCCTCCGACATTTCGGCCGGTCGGGCAAAACAGCAACACTGTGTACAACTCCGAAATCAACAGCTTCGTGTATGAGACGCTGCTTTCGACCCATCCGGTCACTCGAGAATTCATCCCCGCGCTCGCCTCGCACTGGAAGATCAGCGACGATAAGATGACCTTTACGTTTCGGATAGATCCGAACGCGCGCTTTTCCAATGGGCTGCCTGTGACGGCGGAAGACGTCCGTGCCACGTGGCGCTTGCTGATGGACGAGAGCATCCTCGAACCTGCCTTGCAGGTGGTTTACAGCAAGTATGAAGAGCCGGAGGTGCTCAGCAAGTATCTTGTCCGGGTGCGATGCAAGACGAAAAATTTTCGCAACCTGCTCTACTTTGCCGCCTCGATGCAGATTCTCTGCGCGGCTGAGATCGGGAATTTGACCGGCGATGAATTCCTCGATCGCTACAACTACAACATGCCCTCTGGAAGTGGGGAATACATCATCCTCGAACACGATGTCAAGCTCGGAAAGCGGTACGTGCTCACTCGGCGTGACGATTACTGGGCGAAAGATTATCCGATGGCGCGCTATACGGGGAACTTCGACCGCATCATCTACGAAGTGATTACGGACAACCCGATCGTCGAGTACGAACGCTTCAAGAAGGGACAAGCCGATGTCTTCCGTTTCACGATGGCTACGACGCTAAAGTGGATCGGTGATACTGCCAGCGATCCCATTCGGCTTGGGTGGATTCGTCGCGTGCGCGTCTATACCGACGGTCCGATGGGAACGGGCGGCTATGCATTCAACATGCGCAAGCCTCCTTTTGACGACATCAGAGTCCGCAAGGCATTTGCTTACTTGCTTCCACGCGAGCAGATCATCGAAAAGTTGCTCTTCGGAGAGTATGAGCCCTACGATACACAGTATCCTGGGCAAGTCTACGCCAACCCCAACAACCCGAAGGTGACGTACAACCCCGAGCTTGCCAATCGCTTGCTCGATGAAGCAGGCTGGAATCACCGCAATCAGGAGGGCATCCGCACAAAGAACGGTCAGCCATTCCGCATCGAGCTCTCGATTACTCCGCCCCAGGCACGGTACGTTACTCCGTACCAACAAGAGCTTCGCAAAGCAGGAATTGACCTGCAGCTCAAGTACGAAGACTGGACGACGCTCCTGAAAAACATTGATGCGCGCAACTTCACGATTTTCTACTTCGGCTACTCCGGACTCCTCATCCCCAACCCTGAAACCTCGCTGCGATCGGACTTGGCTGATAAAACCGACAACAACAACATCCAAGGCGTCAAGAGCAAGGAGATTGACGCGCTGATCGCTGCATACGATACAGCGTTTGCCTTCCGCGACCAGGTGCGGATCATTCGGGCGATTGACAGCATCTGTGCGCAAATGTGGTTCAACGTGTACACGTGGAATCCACGCGGTCTCCGGATCGCCTATTGGGATAAGTTCGGCATGCCGGAATACGTACTGCCACGCTATACGCAGTTGAGCTACGTGTATTCAACGATTGCAGCGACATGGTGGTACGATCCCGAAAAAGCTGCACGGCTGCAGCGCGCAATCCAGAAAGGAGAGGACCTTGGCGGTCCCAAAGGCATTGTGGAGGTGCGCTACTGGAAGGAGCTTGCCGCGCGCGATCCGCGCTACGGGTTTCAGTTCTGAGTCCGACACCGTTTCACTGATTCGAAGGCTGGTATGGTCGAGTACTTTATACGCCGTTTGCTGCTGACGATTCCGACGTTCCTTGGAAGCACCTTTGTCGTCTTCCTCATCGTTCAGCTTGCTCCCGGCGGGCCGCTCGAGCAGCAAATTCAAGCGCTCAAGCGTGGTGGCGAAACTGCGGGAGCAGGCCTGGTTGGCGAGCAAGCGTTGCCGAAAGACGCAATCGAGGAGCTCAAACGCTTCTATGGCTTCGATAAACCGATTTGGCAGCGGTACCTCATCTGGCTCGGAGTCTGGAAACGCGAAGCAAAATCCTACCGCATCAAGCCAGGAGTGCCACGTCTGGTCGGGGACAATGAGCGGCTCATCCTGGTCAAGGAGGGCGAGAGTTTTGTCCTCCGCAATGCAGCTGATCCTTCCCGTCCGATTGGCGATTGGAAATGGCGCCAGGAACGCGACGAAGAGACCGGGGAAGTTCGATACCGCGTCTATCGTGAGGCGTACAGCGGCATCTTGACGGGTGATTTCGGTCGGTCCTACCGCTTTCGCAAGCCAGTCATCGAGCTCATCGCAGAACGATTGCCCGTTTCGATTCAGTTCGGTATTATCAGTTTCGTGCTCAGCTACGCGATCAGCGTCTATTTAGGCGTCCAGAAAGCGCTCCGCCACAACACGCCGTTCGACTTTGCAACCTCGAGTGCAGTCTTCATGACGTACTCCATCCCTGGTTGGGCGATTGGTGCTGTGCTTCTAGTGCTCTTTGCGACCGATCGCTTTTTCCCGATTTTTCCTCTCGGTGGCTTTGAGGATCCGCTCTACGCAGATTTTAGCCTGCTCGAAAAAATCTGGGATCGCGCCTGGCACTTTGTGCTGCCGACGATTGCCTACACCGCCGGGAGCTTTGCGCTGCTGACCATGCTTATGAAGAACTCGCTGATCGAGACGCTCTCGCAGGACTACATCCGCACTGCGTTCGCGAAGGGTATTCGCGAAGAGCGTGTCATCTGGCTCCACGCAATGCGCAATTCGATTATTCCCATCACTGCAAACATCGGCTACGTCATTGGCATCTTCTTCGCCGGCTCGTATCTGATCGAGCGTGTCTTCGACATCCAAGGCATCGGACAGCTCTCGTTCGAAGCGCTCGTTGCGCGCGACTATCCGATCGTGTTTGCCTTTACGGTCATCAGCGTCGTTGTCACGCTCATTGGCTCGATTCTGTCGGATTTGGCATTGGCCCTTGTTGACCCACGAATTCGCTTCAAGTAGGCTATGGCAGAAGTCCACACACAACCAGCGGAGCAATCCAGCGCTCCCCAATCAAGCAGTGAGGAGATTCTCTCGATTCAGCAGCGGCGTTGGCGGAAGTTCCGCTCGCTCAAGCGAGGGTACTATTCGCTCCTGGTGCTGCTAGCTGCGTACATCGTTTCGTTTTTCCTTCCACTGCTTGTCAACAACCGTGCACTGGTGGTGCACTACAACGGGAAGACCTATTTCCCCGCGGTTCGAGATTTGCTCGATCTCCCTCTCGTGGGGCAACTCGGCGGCACTCCCTTCATCGCAGGCGAAGAGCTTGGACAGATGGGCAACAAGAGCGAATGCAACTACCGCGCACTCAAACGGCAATATGAGCAGGAAGGGAAGGGCAACTACGTCATCATGCCGCCGTACCCGTTCGGGCCGATCGAGGATATTTCCGTCGAAGGGAACGAACCATTCATGCCGCCACTGTCCCGGACAGCGTTCGGTGAGCTGCGGCTGTTTGGTACCGACGACCGCGGCCGCGATGTGTTCGCGCGGATGGCCTATGGCTTCCAGATTTCATTTTCGTTTGCGCTGCTGGTTTCGATGCTATCGTACCTGATCGGTGTACCGCTCGGTGCTCTGATGGGGTACTTCGGACGCTGGTTCGATCTGTTGATGCAGCGGTTCATGGAGATTTGGGGGTCGCTGCCGTTTCTGTTTCTCATCATCATTGTCGTCTCGATTGTTCGACCGAGCTTTTTTGTTCTGGTGCTCTTGCTGGTAATTTTTTCCTGGTTAGGGATTGCTCAGCAGATGCGAGCCCAGTTCTACCGCGAGAAGACGCGCGATTACACCGCAGCAGCGATTTCGATCGGGGTCCCGACGTGGCGAATTCTGCTGCGCCACATTTTGCCGAACTCACTGGTGCCGATCATTACGTTCTATCCCTTTGCCGTTGTTGGCGACATCGGGGCACTGGTGAGCTTGGACTTCCTTGGTTTTGGTCTTGCACCGCCGACACCGAGTTGGGGCGAGATGGTCAGCATTGGGATGGATAACCTCACAAACGGCTACTGGTGGCTGGTGCTTGTGCCGCTAGGAGCACTCTTTGTGACGCTGATGCTTGTTGTCTTCATCGGCGAGGCGGTCCGCGAAGCCTTCGACCCCAAAACGTTCAGCCGATTGCGGTAGCGCAGAAATGGAACAGGTCCAACCACATCGGAGCAGTATGGATAGGCAACCGTTACTTTCAGTTCGAAACTTGCGGACATACTTCAACATTGAGGGTCGCTGGGCTAAGGCCGTTGACGGCGTTAGCTTCGATGTCTATCCCGGCGAAGTTTTCGGGATCGTCGGGGAGTCCGGCTCGGGGAAGTCCGTGACAGCACTTTCGATCATGAAGCTCATCCCCGATCCGCCAGGGCGCATCGTGGATGGGCAGATACTGTTCAAGGGCGAGAACCTTGCCGCGCTTGATTATCGGGAGATGTACCGAATTCGCGGCAAAGAAATTGGGATGATCTTCCAAGAGCCGATGACCTCCCTCAATCCGGTTTTTACCATCGGCATGCAGATCGCGGAAGTCCTGCAGGCGCACGAAGGGCTCTCGGAGGAAGAGGCGCGCTTTCGTGCAGCGGAACTGCTGACAAGCGTCGGCATCCCCGATGCGGAGAAACGGCTCGACGACTACCCGCACCAATTCTCCGGTGGGATGCGGCAGCGCGTGATGATTGCAATGGCGCTGGCCTGCAATCCGAGCTTGCTGATCGCCGATGAACCGACGACAGCACTCGATGTGACCATCCAGGCGCAGATCTTGGAGCTTATGATCGAGCTCAAGGAGCAGCGCCAGGATGCAGCAATCATCCTCATTACGCATAACCTTGCCGTTGTCGCGGAAACGTGCCATCGCGTGATGGTCATGTACGGTGGCAAAGTCCAAGAAATCGCCGATGTCTTCGAGCTTTTCGGCAATCCGCTCCATCCTTACACGAAAGGGCTGCTGGCATCAATCCCACGACCGGATTTGCCGGAGTACCGCGGGAAGCGTTTGGTCGCAATTCCCGGCAATGTCCCGAGCATTCTCAACCTTCCGCGAGGGTGCAAATTCTGCACACGCTGTCCGGTAGCAATTGAACGCTGTTTTACCGAAGAGCCGCCACTGGTCGAGATCACCGCTGACCACTTCGTCCGCTGTCATCTGGTAGAATCAACGCTACCGTCGCCGCGCATTCTGGATGGTCAACCACTTGCACAGTCAGTATGAGCGCACCAGTGTTACTGGAAGTCAAGGATCTGCACGTGTACTTTCCCGTCTATGCAGGCGTCCTGCAGCGCCGCGTTGCCGACGTCAAAGCTGTTGATGGCGTTTCATTTACCGTCCATCGCGGCGAAACACTCGGACTAGTTGGCGAAAGTGGCTGCGGGAAAACAACCGTTGGGCGTGCGATTGTCAACGTCCTGCGACATTCCTCGCCCGATGTGCGCTTGCGAGGTTCGGTGATCTACCACCGGCAGGATGGTGCACCGGTTGATCTGCTTTCGCTCTCAACCAAGCAGATGACAGCGTACCGGCGGAAGATCGCGATGATTTTCCAGGACCCGTACTCATCGCTCAACAGCAGGCTCTCGGTGCGCGACATCGTCCGCGAACCGCTTGATCTGCACTGCCGCGATATGAGCCTGCGCGAGCGGAATGAGCGCGTCGAATGGCTGCTCGAAAAGGTCGGACTGCAACCGGAATATGCAGAACGCTATCCGCACGAATTCTCCGGTGGTCAGCGGCAGCGCATTGGCATTGCTCGTGCGCTGGCAACGAACCCAGAGCTGATTATCTGCGACGAGCCTGTCTCGGCGCTCGATGTCTCAGTCCAGGCCCAGGTGATCAACTTGATGGAAGACCTTCGCGCCGAATTTGGAATCGCGTACCTTTTCATCGCGCATGACCTCTCGGTGGTGTATCACATCTCTCACCGGATTGCGGTCATGTACTTAGGCTCGATCGTCGAAATCGGAACCAAGGACGAAGTGTACTTTTCGCCAAAACATCCCTACACCCAAGCGCTCCTGAGCGCTGTACCCGCAAGCGACCCGCGGCAGCGGGGACGGAAGCGAATTATGCTCGAAGGCGATATTCCCACCCCAATCAACAAGCCGAGCGGCTGCAGCTTCCGAACGCGCTGTCCGATTGCACGTCCAGAGTGCGCTCATTTTACCCCTGCCTTGGAAGAACACAGCCCAACGCACTTCGTTGCGTGCCCGTACGTAGATCAAGCCTTCGCACCGCTCGAAGAGGACGAGAGCGGCTTACTCCAATAGCTCGCAGAAGGCTGTGCAGTATTTTTGCGTCGCTGGTCCCGTAGCATAGTGGCTATGCAGAGGTCTGCAAAACCTCGTACGGCGGTTCGATTCCGCCCGGGACCTCGTTTTCGTGACGCTGTCGGGAAATCTCGTCGAGTGCAGCGTTCGTTCGATTGTGTCCCACGTATTCCACTTCCTATGGCAACAACGTCCGATTTGCGACCAGGCATTTTCATCCGTTTCAACGGAGAGCTCTGCCAAGTTCTCGAATCCGAGCATCGCACACCGGGGAATCTACGCGCATTCTACCAAGTCAAAATGCGCGTTGTGCGGAGCGGCAAACTGCTCGAGAATCGCTTCCGATCCGGCGAGGAAATTGATCTTGTCCGCGTCGAACGGCGTCCCTACCAGTTCCTCTACCGCGATGGGGAGGTCTACGTCTTCATGGAAAAAGATACCTACGAGCAAATCCCCGTAGATGCTGCGGTCGTCGGCGATGCCGCACGGTTCTTGACTGAAGGGCAGGACGCAGAGCTGATGTTCGAGGGAGAGACAGTGCTCTCGGTGGAGCTGCCGCCACATGTTACACTGCGAGTCGAGTACACAGAGCCTGGCTTCAAGGGAGATACGACCTCGAACGTTCTCAAGCCGGCACGTCTGGAAACAGGAGCTACGATCGACGTGCCGCTCTTTGTCAACACCGGCGATCTCATCCGCATTGACACGCGCACGGGCGAATACGTCGAGCGAGTCAAAGAGTAGTGCCGTAACTTACGCTTGTCGTACACCCTCGAAATCGGAACGATGGACCTCAACTACTTACGCCGTCTCCTCAAGTTATTCGATGAGTCGACCCTGACCGAGCTCACAATCGAGGAAGAGGGAGTGACCGTCCGCCTCGCCCGGCGTCCGGAAAGCAGCAATAATGCCCCAGTTGCGCTGCCACAAGTGATGGTGCAGCCTGTAGCACCTTCGAATCTGGCACCAACTGCTGCTGCGGCTCAGGAACCACTGCCCGCAGAGGCACCTGCGCCATCGGCGCGGACACACACGATCGTTTCGCCAATTGTCGGGACGTTCTACCGTGCGCCAGCGCCGGATGCTGAGCCATTTGTCAAGGTTGGCGATCATGTCGTCCCGGGGCAAACGCTCTGCATCGTCGAGGCGATGAAACTGATGAACGAAATCGAAAGCGATGTCAGCGGAACGGTCGTCAAGATTTTGGTCGAAAATGGCCAACCCGTCGAGTACAACCAGCCGCTCTTTGAGATTGCGCTCGATTAGCAATTCGGCGTGTTGATTTCACCCTCACGGAGGAACGATGTTCCGAAAAGTGCTCATTGCCAACCGTGGCGAGATTGCCCTCCGCATCATCCGTGCCTGCAAAGAGCTGGGGATCAAAACGGTCGCCGTCTATTCCAAAGCCGATGAGACATCGCTCCACGTTCGCTTTGCCGATGAAGCTGTCTGCATCGGACCGCCACCGAGCAAGGAATCGTACCTGAAGATTCCGCACATCATCGCTGCTGCTGAGGTTACAAACGCTGACGCGATCCACCCAGGCTACGGCTTTTTAGCGGAGAACGAAACCTTCGCGGAAATTTGCCGTGACCACGGCATTACCTTCATCGGTCCGACGCCCGAGCAGATCGCTGCGATGGGGAATAAATCCGTCGCAAAGGAAACGATGCGTGCTGCCGGCGTGCCTGTCATCCCAGGCAGTGAGGGAGTCGTCTCCAGCTACAAAGAGGCAGCGGCGTTGGCGCGCGAGATTGGCTACCCCATCATGCTCAAGGCTGTTGCAGGTGGCGGTGGGAAAGGCATGCGCTACGTCGAGAGCGAAGCGGAACTCGAGCAAGCGTTCATCACCGCTCGTAACGAAGCCGACGCTGCGTTTGGCAATCCCGACGTGTACCTGGAAAAATTTCTCGAAGAGCCACGCCACATCGAGTTCCAGGTCTTTGGCGATCAGCACGGGAACGTCATCCACCTCAACGAGCGGGAGTGCTCGATTCAACGGCGGCACCAGAAACTCATCGAGGAAGCACCATCGCCAATCATGACACCAGAGCTCCGCTCGAAGATGGGGGAAGCTGCCAAACGTGGCGCTGCTGCAGTTGGCTACGTCGGTGCTGGGACGATCGAGTTCCTCGTGGATAAGTACCGCAATTTCTACTTCATGGAGATGAACACGCGCATCCAGGTCGAGCACCCTGTCACCGAGCAATCGCTTGGTGTGGACTTGATCAAAGAGCAAATCCTGGTTGCGATGGGCGAACGCTTGAGCATTGCCGAACGCGAGCCTGCGCTCCACGCGATCGAATGCCGCATCAATGCTGAAGATCCGCGGCACGCCTGGCGACCCTCGCCGGGGCAGATTACGTCGCTTCACTTTCCCGGTGGGCATGGGGTGCGGATTGATTCGCACATTTACCAGGGCTACACCATCCCGCCGTACTACGACTCGATGATTGCCAAGCTCATAACGTTCGCACCGACTCGAAATGAGGCAATTGCCAAGATGCGCCGCGCACTGGATGAATTCATCATCGAGGGCATTGCAACGACGATTCCATTCCATCGGGCAATGATGGACAATCCCGACTTCATCGCCGGGACGTTCGACACCAAGTATCTCGACACTAAAGGCTGGGAGGTCGTTCCCTCATCCTAAGAGCGCAAGCACTTCCTCGACGTGTTCGATTGCTGCACCCTCACGGAGGATGATGGGTTCATCGCCAGTGAGGTCCAGCACAGTTGAAGGGCCTGCAAAGAGCGGCTGGCTGTGCCACGAATGATGCTGAACTGTCACTGCACAATCAACGAACGCACCGAACTCCTCGAGGGCTTGGTCGGGGAGAAGAACAGTATCGTCCTCGTCGCGCTTGGCAGTGATTGAAATGAGCGGTTCGCCGAGTGCTTCCAGAATGCTGCGCGGAATTGTAGCCGCTGGCACGCGAATCCCAACGGTGCGGCGCTTCGGGTCGTGGGCATACGAGGGCACTGCTTTCGTCGCCGGCAAAATGAATGTAACAGGGCCGGGGACAAGGCGACGGATGATGCGGTACGCACGGTTACTGACCTGTGCATATTCGGCCAAGTTCGATAGCGACGGGCAGAGAAACGTCATGTACTTGGTTTCTTCTAGGTTGCGGATATGTCGAATGCGTTCGATTGCCGCTTTGTTGCGGAGCGCGCAGCCGAATGCCATTCCTGTATCCGAAGGGTAGAGCAAGAGGCTGCCACTCCGCAGTTGCTCGGTGATGATTGCCAGATAGCGTTGCTCCGGCGTGAGAGGGTGAATGGGGATGATGAGCGGCTGCATCAGGCGGTACCGACGTTGTTCTCCTGACGAAGTGGGAGCACCAGGGTGAAGACCGAGCCTTTCCCTTTGCCTGGACTTTCCGCGAAGACACGTCCTCCGTGAAGCTCTGCAATGCGCCGAACGATCCACAGCCCTAAGCCAGTGCTTGGTTCGCCACCGGTTGGCCGTGCTGAAAGCTTTCGGAATTCCTCGAATGCATGGGCAAGGTCGTCCTCCGTCATGCCAAGACCAGTGTCGCGAACGCAGAGACGGAGCCAGTTGCGATCGGCTTCAACTTCGATCGTCACTGCGCCGCCCGGCGGAGTGTACTTGATGGCGTTACTGACCAAGTTGTCGAGCGCTTTCGCAAGGAGCGATTCATCGGCAGGCACTGATGGGAGCTTGGGAGAGGTCAGCACGTTGATCCAGATGTTTTTCCGATCAGCGAGCGGGGTAAACCGCCGAGCGACTGTTCGCACAAGCTGCGCAACGTCCACTGGGTTGGTGGTGATTGTTTCGGTGCTGTCCACGTGGAAAAGGTTCAGCATATCCTCCACGAGCGCTTGCAAGAGCTGCACAGACTGGAAGCTCAGCTCGATGGTCTCGCGGATCCACGTAGGAAGCTCGTTGCTCCGACTGTGGAGATCACCGAGCAATGCCAGAAGGTTCGCAAGCGGATTTTGCAGGTCGTGAATAGCGATCTGAAAGCGCTGCCCGAGACGCTCCAGGCGTAGCTGGAGGTGCTGATTAGTGTGTTGAAGCTGTTCGAGCATGCTCAGGTAGTTCCCTTCGAGCTGTTTGTTCTCTTGGTGATGCTTCCTGAGCCGATGGTATGCTGCAGCGCATTCGATTGTACGTTCGAGCACGACCATTGGTGTTGGCTTTGTAAGTGCAAGCACACCGAAGTTCAGGGGGAGCTGCTCAAGCAACGATGCTTCTGCCAGTGGAACTGCTACAACGAACGAAGGTGGTGTGCTCTGCCGGCGGGCAACAGTGACGATGTCCATCCACGAAGGAGTAGTGGTATCGAGCACGACGACGTCAAACTGCGACTGCTCGAGCTCCCTGGTTGCCAGCTCTTGTGTACCGACGACAACGATCCCGATCGTCGGGTGCGCGCGGAAGTGGAGCTCGAGTGCATCACGGAGCAAGGGATCGCCCTCGACAATCAACGCAGCGATAGCCGATGGCGATCCTGCTGGTGAGCGGACGCTTATAGTTGTGGATGCGGATGATTCCATAGCTGCAGATGGACACTCGACGCAAATATCGGAATTAGTCCGACAGCTCAGTGTACAGGCGTGTGCATCGCGATATTTGCGTAGTACAACGAGTTGCATCCTGGTAATTGTGCTTTCACTTCTGCTCGGCGGGCTGATTGGATTTGTGCTGGCGCTACCGCCAGGACCAGTGGCAGTAACCGTAATGGCGTCGGCGTTGCGGGGACGGTGGCGGCATGGTCTTGCGGCAGCAGCGGGGGCATCGCTTGCCGATGGAGTCCTCGCTCTGGGAGTCCTATTTGCCTCGTCCGCCCTGGTGGAATTGCTCACGCAAATGATCGCCAACCATCCTGCGCTTGCGGTTGTGGGGGAGATTGCTGTTGTTGCTGCGCTAGTAACCTATGCAGTGCGTCTGGGGCGAAGTAGTGTACTACGGCATTCGTCGGAACTCCGCGATGAACTTGGGCAATCAGTCCGTGGCACGGTGGTATCCGCAGCTGCGACAGCAGTAGCAAACATTGTCAACCCAACCTTCTTACCCTCACTTGCGGGGGCATTCGCTGCAGCTCTGTCATTCCTTGCTCACCGCGGTACGATCACGACTGGGGGGAAATTCCTGATGGCACTCGGCTTTGTCGGGGGGACGTTCGCGTGGCTGGCGGTTGTCGTCGGGCTGATCGTGCGCAACCACAGTCGCTTTTCGCTGCGACACATCATGCTATTGCGGCGGATTGGAGCTGTGGTTGTGTTCGTGTTCGCATTGGTCTTACTCTGGCACATCGCCGCCTCATAACACCAGCGTTAGGGGGTATTGAAGGGCTCACACCCACAGTGTGGCTCACCCCATTGGCAGAAACATTTTGGCTTTGTTCCCTGTGGGCACTCAATAGTACAGGTGCCAAAGAGGCAATTCGCACCACAACTTCCTCCCGCGGTACCGTGAGGCACAATTGGGGATGAATCGGGGCGCTGCAGTTTCGTAAAAAATTCTCCGATAGATTTTTTGATAGAGACTGGCAAGCCAGTGAGAATCGAGTCAATGACCGAGATCGCGCGACGATACTGCACACCGTCGTTTACAGTGGCAGCGTTGAACGCTACTCTGTATGCCTCCAACAGCTGCGTGTAGGGCTGGAGAGATTCCTGTGAGTCGAACCACTGTTCAAATGCACGGAAATTTGCACGGTGCTGTGGAGTGACTGTGAGTACAAGTTTCTCTGCCCCCTGCTGAGCAATGCAGACGTGGCACAGAAATAAAATGACGACTGATGTGAACCAACGCATCGCTTGCTGAGAGCGCTATTGTTGAACAATTCTTGCACAAATATAGCAAACAATCATTCATTGAACTACCATCGGGCCCGCTACGGGTAGGCATCAAGTCACCACTGGTTTTGCTGCTTCGACGGTTGCTTTGACGCGAGCGATGACGTTTGCATGAACGGCAGGATTGAACGGACTGGGCACAAGCTCGTCTGGTGCTGCCAGTGCCGCAATTGCTTCGGCGGCGGCGATCTTCATTGCGCTTGTTATCGCCTCAGTCCGAAGCTCGATTGCTGCTTTGAATAAACCTGGAAATGCAAGAGCATTGTTGACAGATTTCCCATCAGCAGCAAATGACGCACCAGCGGCGAGCGCATCTTCGGGAAAGATTTCCGGGACTGGATTCGACAGCGCAAAAATGATCTGTCCAGGGCGAATCATCGAGGGTTCGATCAGGCCGACTTTCCCCGTGGTCGCGATCACAACGTCTGCCCGCACAGCTTCGTCAAATGAGACAATATCAACACCAACTTTTGCTGCGCGTGCGTGAGCCTCGGTGTTTGGATCGTATGCCACGACCGTAAACCCATACTCTCGGAGCAGGTGCGCAATCGCGTAGCCGGCAGCACCAAGCCCGATTTGCGCAAAGACAAGTTTATCGTCGCCAAGGCGGCCGACTTTCTTGAGTGCGTTGATCACTGCGGCGAGCAGGACTGTTGCAGTGCCGTGCTGGTCATCGTGCATGACTGGCTTTTTCAATCGCGCGACGAGCTCATCCTCGATGTAGAAACAATCCGGGGTTCGAATGTCCTCCAGGTGAACCCCCGCAAATCCGACGGAGGTTAGCTCGACGATGCGGACGAATTCTTCCGGATCGCGCGTATCCACCAGGATTGGCATCGCTCCCAGTCCAACGAATTGGTGGTAGAGCATCGCCTTGCCTTCCATCACTGGCAGCGATGCGAGTGGCCCGATGTCGCCCAACCCTAAAACCCGTGTTCCATTGGTGAAAATGCCGATGGTGTTGCCGAGCATCGTGTAGTCGTACGCAAGCTCAGGATTGTGCTGGATCGCTTTGCTCACCCGTGCAACGCCAGGCGTATAGAGGTTCCGGAGTTCGCCGATGGTAGTTGCGGACTTGGTGCGGGTGATGGCGATTTTCCCACCGCGGTGCTGTTCGAAGACGACATCTTTGATCTCGAGAATTTCCGCTTGGGTTCGCTCGCGGATTGCCCGCTCGATCGCACCCAGGTGTGGAGCATCATAGACAGCGACGGTGAGTTCCCGAATGACGTGGTCATGGCCGATGAAGACGGCACGCGTATCGCCGATCAGTCCGCCTTCTTCGCCGATGACAGTGCACAAACGCCCCAGCATCCCCGGGCGATGCGGGTTCTTGACAACAAAAACAACGTCGTTATCCGGAAGGCGTGGGCGAAGCTCGCTATGCTGCTGACTCATGGCTAGTATGAACGTTGTGGGTGGTCGGCAAACTCCCACTCTGCGCGAGCTGGTTGCAGAGCGAATCAGGGCTGGTGCGATTGTAGCGGTATGTCGCCTCTCGAACACGGAGCATCCGAATGCCAGCGGCCATGGCACGTTCGAAGAAATCTGCGTCATCGGCGAAGCGGAGCGGTGCAAATCCAAGCGCAGTCGCAATCGAGCGTCGGATGACGAACGTTCCTCCGACAGCGCACTGCTCGATGGAAATCCGTTGCGCAGGATTATGCCGATCTGGAACCATCGGGGAACCATCAACGATGACGCCGCCGTGGAAAAAATCCACTGCCGGATGCTCGACGATGTACCGCGACCGCACCTCTAAGTGCTCGGGCAGGTATTGGTCGTCCGAGTCGAGGAAGGTTACAAACTCTCCCTCCGCCAGTCGAACACCTGTCTGGCGGGCAGCACCGGTGCCGCGGTTGGACTGCACAACGAGCCGAATGCGTTCGTCGCGTAGCACCAAGGGGCGGACGATCTCCGCAGTGCGATCACTGCTGCCATCGTCCACGATGATGAGTTCCCAGCGCTGCTCGGTTTGCTGCAGGACAGATTCAATTGCGCGCTCGATGCACCACGCGCGGTTGTAGGTTGGGATGATGACAGAGAAAATCGGTTCCGGGCGTTGGCTCATTGCAGCCGTGTATTTTTGTTCGGCTTGCAAACTTACCATAGACACGTTCGTGGACCTGGCAGCGGTTTGGACGATTTGTTCGGCAAATGGTATTGTGCTCGATCGCGAGCAACTTCGCGCATTGGAGCGGTACGAACGTGAACTTCGGTATTGGAACGAGCGGATCAACCTCGTCTCGCGGAAGGACATCGAGCATCTCTGGGAACGGCATATCCTGCACTCGCTGGCACTCCTTGCAGCCGTGGAGCTACCACCGAAAGCCCGGTGTATGGACGTCGGCACCGGCGGGGGGCTGCCGGGCATCCCGCTCATCATCGCACGGCCGGATTTGCGGATGGTCTTTGTGGATTCGGTGCGGAAAAAACTCCGCACAACCGAGATGCTCGCGCAGCACACCGGGCACCGCTTCAGCCAAGCAATCTGCGCGCGTGTAGAGCAACTGGCTGACCAGAAGCCTTCGTTCCGCGGCGCATTCGATGTGATCTTGGCGCGTGCCGTCGCCGAAACGCGGACACTGCTCGAGTGGACGCGCCCACTCCTCGAGCCGAGTGGGATGCATCTTTTCTTCAAAGGCGGTGACCTATCCGATGAAATCGAGCAAGCCCAGCGCGCCTTCCCCGATGCTTCGATCGTGGAACGACCGCTCCGCTTGCGCGGCCTGCCATGGTTGGAAGAGCAACAAAAAAAGCTGCTCATCGTTACTTGGCGCAGCACGTCGAACAGCGAACATCTCCAGCACACAAGCCAATGCGCGTGCTCTCAGTAGCTGCAGTTGCTCTCCTTGCCGCAATCAGTGCTGCTGCGCAGGTCCCAGGCATTAGTCAGGACCAGCAGCCGTCGAGTAGCTTCCGCATCGGACGGCTCAAGTACAGTGGCGGCGGCGATTGGTACAACGATCCCTCCGCGGAGGTGAACCTGCTCCAGTACGTCCGCCAGAACACGAATATTCCCGTCGAGCCACGCTACGAATACGTGGACATCGCCAGTGACAACATTTTCCTCTACCCGATGCTCTTCCTAACTGGCCATGGGAACGTGAACTTTAGTCCATCTGAGGCCCGCCGATTACGAGCCTACTTGGAAAGTGGCGGGTTTCTCTACATTGATGACGACTATGGCCTCGACAGCGCAATCCGCCGCGAAATGAAAAAAGTCTTTCCCGACCAAGAGTTCATCGAGCTGCCGTTTTCCCACCCCATCTACCACTGCCACTTTCACTTTCCCTACGGTCCACCGAAAATCCATGAGCACGACGGCAAACCACCCCAAGGCTTTGGGCTTTTTATCGGCGACCGTCTCTGCGTGCTCTACACCTACGAATCGAATCCCAGCGATGGGTGGGCAGATCCCGATGTTCACCACGACCCGCCCGAAAAGCGCGAAGCTGCGCTCAAGTTCGGGACGAACATCGTCGTGTACGCTCTCGGCCAACGTAACGCACTACCATGATGCCAATGGACGCATATAGTCGCATCCTCGCTCGCCTTCGATCAGCGCGCCGGAAGGAAACGGTCGTGCTCGTCCTGGGGTCACTTGCGGCAGCTGTTGCTATTGGAGTGGGTCTGGGAGTGCTTCTTTCGGTAATCGAGATGGTAGCCCACGGTGGAATTCCGTTCCGGACGGCGTTGGCGGTGCTCTGGATGGCAGGCGTTGGAGTTGCTGCTGTTGCCTTCCCGCTTCGGACGCTTTGGGAGCGGGTGTTCTCTCCTCAGCGCCCCACGCTCGAGCAGATTGCGCTGCGCGTAGGTGCTGCCTATCCCGACATCCGCGACCGTTTGCTCAACGCACTCCAGCTTGTTGCCCCGGGAACTGCAGTTGCTGGTTCGGCTGAGCTTGCCCAAGCAGCCTTTGCAGAGGTCGAGCGCGCCGTTGTCGGGCGGCGGTTCGATGTCATCATCGAGCGGCAGCGTCGCCGGTGGCTTATGCTGTGGCTTGCCGCAGCTGTGGTTGGGTCAGGAATTCTGCTCGGTATTGCGCCGCTGCGGGATGCTGCGTATCGCATTCTGCATTGGAACGAGCGCTTTCTTCCTCCGCCGCCGTTTTCGCTCCGAGTAGAACCAGCCGCAGCCGATGTTCTTCGCAATACATCCGTTCGTATCACGGTCCACGTTGCAGGCATCGAGCCTGCTGAGCTAAAACTCTTCGTGCGTCAGCAGCAGCAGGCGCAGCCGGATGTCTTCTCACCGCGCCGCGATAGTATCGGACGCTACGTACTGGAGCTCTCCACGCTCAAAAGTAGCATCGAGTTCTACGCTGCTGCTGCGTGGTACGACGAACTGGTTCGCTCCAACATCGGCCGTATCACGGTGAGCGATTACCCGATGGTACGTTCGTTTCAGCTCCGCATCGAACAGCCACGCTATAGCGGACGCTCGCCGCTCGAGCTGGACGAAACAAATGCCGATATCGTTGCGCTGCGTGGTTCGCAGGCGTTCTTCCGCATCCTTGCCAACAAGACAATCGTGCGAGCTGCTGTTGTGTTCCTTCCTGCAGGAGATTCTGCTGCCGTGCGGGACACACTTCGCGTTCCGCTCAACGTCGAGCAGGACCGCGCAAGCGGACGCATGCAGCTGGTGCGCAACGGCACCTGGTGGATCGAACTAGAGGATAGCAACGGACGCCGCACCCCTGATCCAGTGCGATACACTCTCCGCGTTGAAGGTGATGCGCCGCCGACGATCGCGCTCATTGAGCCGCGCGGAGATGCTACCGTTGGTCGCGACGCAGTGCTTCCGATCAAAGTCGCGATCACTGATGATTACGGCTTTTCGCGGCTTGTGCTGCGTTCGCGCCTGGTGCACTCCCGCTATGCAGAGCCAGAGCACCAGTGGCGCGCAACGGAGATTCCACTCCCAACGCTTGCGAGCACTGCGCTCGAAGTGCCGTACGCGTGGAACCTCAATCTGCTGGGGATTTCCCCTGAGGATCGCTACGAGTTCTACGTCGAAGTGTTCGACAACGACGTTGTCTCCGGCCCGAAGAGTGCCCGCACGACGACGCTCCAGGTTCGCCTGCCATCGCTCGATGAGGTTTTCCGTCAGGCGCAGCAAGCGCAGCGTTCGACGCAGCGGGACTTGGAAGAAGTCAAACGGAAAGCAGAAGAGCTGGCTCGCTCGATGGAGGAGCTCCAGCGCGAGTTTCTCAAACAGCAACAGCCAAGCTGGCAGAACGAAAAATCCCTCGAGAACGCGCTCCGTCAGCAGGAGCAGCTGCAGCAAAAGCTCCAGCAAGCCCAACAGCAGCTCGAGGAGATGACCAAGCTGCTCAACGAACACACAGCAATTTCTCCCGAAACGCTCCAGAAGTACCTTGAGCTGCAGAAACTGCTCCAGCAAATCAATTCGGAAGAACTCCGCCGCGCCATCGAACAGATGCAGCGAGCGCTCCAGCAACTCTCGCCGCAGGATGTCGAGCGTGCGATGCGCAACTTTCGTTTCGACGAAGAGCAGTTCCGCAAGAACGTCGAGCGTGCCATCGAGCTACTCAAACGCATCCAAGCGCAGCAGAAGATGGACGAACTTCAGCGTCGCGCAGAGCAGCTCGAGCAGCAGCAGCGCCAGTTAGAAACGCAAGCGCAGAATTCCAACCCAGCAAACCAGGAGCAGCGGAAACAGCTCGCCGAGCAGCAGCAGCGCTTGGCCGATGAACTTCGCCGCCTGCAGGAGGAATTCCGCTCCCTCGAAGAATTAGCGCGTCAGGCGCGGCTCGACCAGCGGCAGAACGTCCAAGAGCAACTGCGCCAGGCTGCCGAGCAGCTCCAGCAAGAGCTATCCGATCGCTCGATGGAGCAAAGCCAGCACGCACTCGAGCAAGGCGACTTCGACCGTGCGCGGCAAACGATGCAGCGCTCGGCGCAGCGCATGCAGCAGTTCGCCAACGCGATGAAGCGCGCACGCCAGGAAATGCGCAAAAACGAAATGCGCGATCTGGCACGCCAGATGCAACAAGCCTTCCAGGACCTGGCTGATCTGTCCAAAGAGCAGGAGGAACTGGCAAAAGAAACGCAGCAGCTCGATCCCAATTCGACGATGATGAACCGCGCCATGCAGCGGCAACAGCAGCTCCGCGAGCAGCTGATGAACCTGGCGCGCCGACTCGATGCGCTCTCGCAGCGGACAACTGCAATGCCGCCAGAGATGGCCCGCGAACTTGGGCAAGCGCTCCGACAGATGCAGGAAGCGCAGCGCACGCTTGAACAGCGCAATTCCTACGGTGCATGCCAAATGCAGCAATCGGCGATGGGTTCGATCAACCGCGCGATGAATCAGATGCAAGCACTGCTCGAGCAGATGAATGGCAACAACCCCGGCGAAGGGGAAGGACAAGGTGAGAGCCCCCAGATGCGCCCCGGAGGAATGCAGCCCGGCGCCGGATTCATGCAGCGCCTAATGGAAGCTGCCGGCATGCAGCAGCAAATCAACAACGCGATGGAGCAACTCGGCGCCCAGGGGCAGCTCTCCCAGGAACAACGGGAACAGCTTGGACGCATCGCAGCACAACAAGGACGCGTGATGAAGTCACTCGAAGAACTGCAACTCGAAGAAAAGCAGTCCGGTGCGCGAAAAGCACTCGGCGATCTCGACCGCATCCGGCAAGACATGAAGGAGGTCCTCGCCGATATGCAGAGCGGCAACGTCACACCGGAAACTCGCCGCCGACTCGACAGAATTCTTTCGCGGCTGCTCGATGCAACCCGTTCGATGCACGAGCGCGATTACGAGAAAACTCGCCAGTCCCGGCCAGGAGAAGACGTCGTTCGCGAAAGCCCGTCAGAACTGCGGCTGAAAGCGCTCGAGCAGCTCCAACGCTACCGCGATATGCTCCGCAACACCCAGTTGGGGTACACCAAAGACTACGAGCAGCTGATCGAACGTTACCTGGAGCGTCTCCAGCGCATGCAGAACGGTCGCACCGTCGAGCAATAGGTTGCGTGCGGACGTTGCTACTACTGCTTGTTCCTACGATCGCTATTGCCACTGAGGGAAGCATCGGCATCTGGGCCGGGAGCTCACCCGCGGCACCTCGACTGTTCAACGATGGACTCTGGCGCGGTGCAAGCGCAGCAGTTGAAGCAACGCTCAAGCTCCCGACAAGCTCGGTCCTCTTCGAGGTCCCGCTCAGCATCACCCTTGGCGCCGAATATATCCGTCCCACTGCAACATCAACTGATTTGCTCGACGACTACCGCGGCTGGATTTTGCGAGGATCACTTGTGTGGTATGCCTCTGGTGGGACTGCACCCTATCTGCGGCTCGGTGGCGGCGCCTCGTTCGGCGAGCGCTATGCGCGGACGGTCGAGTGGGACACAGCATCGCCGCTCCAATGGCAACATCGCCCATCGTTCGCTGTTTTCTGGGGCATTGGTTGGCGGGGCATGATTGCGCAGCACGTTGAATGGGCTGTCGAAGCTGAGTGTCTTGCAGGTGACGAAGTAGGGCTGCTCCTTCCGCTCCGTCTGGGGTTGTTCTATCGCTGGGGTGACCGGTGAAACGACGTGTTCTCTCCGTCGTCGGAGCGCGACCGAATTTCATGAAGGTCGCTCCCATCGCGCGAGCGATGGAGCTTTATGCAGATCGCATTGAGCACGCGATCTGCCACACCGGCCAGCATTACGACTACGCAATGAGCCAAGCATTTTTCGAAGACCTCCAGCTGTGCGACCCTCAGTTTTACTTGGGCGTCGGCAGTGGCAGCCACGCAGAACAAACCGCCCGGATTATGCTTGCCTTCGAGCCGGTGTGCCTCCAGTGGCATCCTGATCTCGTGATCGTCGTCGGCGATGTCAACTCGACGATCGCATGTACACTCACCGCCGTCAAACTCGGCATCGAAACAGCTCACGTCGAAGCTGGTCTTCGCAGTTTCGATCGCACAATGCCGGAGGAAATCAACCGTATCGCAACCGATGCAATCTGCGATTGGCTCTTCTGCACTGAACAGAGTGGGGTGGACAATCTCCACCGCGAAGGTGCCCGCACGGACCGCGTCTTCCTGGTCGGCAATACGATGATTGATTCGCTGCTTGCTGCCATGCCCGCCATCGAGCGCTGTCGGGTTGTCGAAGAGCTTGGCTTAGAGCCGAGACGGTATGCAGTGGTCACGCTCCACCGTCCCAGCAATGTTGATGACGCCGGACAGTTGGCAATGCTACTCGAAGTGCTTGCCGAGCTTGCTTCGACAATGCCAGTGGTGTTTCCGATCCATCCACGGACGCGGCAGAATATCCTTCGCTTTGGGCTTGACCGAATTCTTCGCAGTGCACCACAGCTACGTCTTATCGAGCCGGAGCGGTACATCCGCTTCATCGCGCTTGTGCGGAGTGCAGCGCTCGTGCTGACCGATTCCGGCGGAATCCAAGAGGAAACAACTGTGCTCGGTGTGCCGTGTCTGACGCTCCGAACGACTACGGAGCGGCCGAGCACGATCGAATGTGGCACAAATCTGCTCGTGCCACCTGAGCGAGAGCGTATTCGATCGGCAATCGAGCAAGTTCTCGCTGCACCGCCAGCAAAGCATACCATACCTCCGCTCTGGGATGGTCATGCCGCTGAACGCATCGCAGACATCATCGCCGAGCAAATCCTCCATGCGTAGCGGCTTCCGCTGAGTTCGGCTGGATATTTTTGCGCGTTTCGTCCAACAACCAAGCAAGTGTATTGTGCGCAGTAGCCTTCTCGGCTTCCTCACCAGCGTTTTTGTGGCGAGTGTCTCGGCACAGGTTGCAGGATTTCCCGCCACGGATCTTAGTCCGCTTTCGCCGCAGTTTCAGCGCCAGCAGACCGAATCGCAACTCCGCGGTGAACAAACACCGAGTGACAACGTCGTGCGAGCATCGCAGTACCACGTTGGGCCAGGGGATGTGCTTGTCATCCAGCGGCTCGACGCACTTGCCCAGGAAGAATACGCGACAGTTACTCCTGAAAACTTGGTCCTTATACCACGCATTGGAATGATTTCCGTTGCAGGAATGACGCTCGATGCAGTGCGCGATACGATCGCTCGGCTCTACCGGCAGCGTACGCCGAATATTCCAGTTTACATCGGGCTTCGGCGTTCACGATCGGTGTACGTGACGGTGCAGGGGAATGTGCTCTTTCCTGGAGTGTACACTGTGCCAGCTTCCATGCGCCTGATGACGCTGCTTCGGCTTGCGATGCAAGGCAACACGCCGCAGCAACGGACCGAGCCGGAACTGCAGCGTACGGTGCAACGGGCATTCGGTCAGATTGCCGATCTGACGCGGGATGAACAGCTCCTCTGGCGGGATTACGAGTTTTTGCCGCCAGCATCGCTCCGCTCGATTGTCGTGCGGCATAGCGATGGCAGCTCTGAAGTCGTTGATGGCGAACTGGCATTGTTGCAGCCGGACAGTTCGGCGAATCCCTACGTGCGGGAGGGTGATGTCGTCATCGTTCCCCGTGAGCAGGTGCTCGACCAACCGCGAATTACGATTCAAGGTGCAGTAGCGCGTCCACGGACGACAGCCTATCGCGCAGGTGATCGCCTTTCATTTTTGCTCAAGCTGGGTGTTGGGCTGCTTCCGGAGAGCGGGGCGATCTGGCTTGTACAGGGTGGCGAGCGAATCCCGATCCGTGCTGATGCGCAGATGAACCTACTGTCGGAGGATAGGGAACTGCTGCCAGGGGCCGTAGTCCTTGTCGAACGTGTGCGACCGTCGGTCTCAAATACCGGAAGCGTTCGTATCATCGGAGAGGTGCAGCGCCCAGGTGCATATCCGATCGTGCAGTGGAAAACTCGCTTACGCGAAGTCATCGAAGAAGCAGGTGGCTTCACCGATCGTGCAGCTCTTGGGCTGGCGTACATACTCCGTCGGGACCAAGATGGTGGCAGTAAACTCGTCTCGCCAAACCCGTATGTGGAACGACTGCGCCGATTGCAGTACAGCAACCTCATCCCCGAAGACACACTCCGCTTTTTCATTGACGAGCTGGCCCTGCGTCCGCTTGTTGCGTGCGACTTTCGCGCCTGCTTTGAGCGTGGAAGCCAGGAAGATAACGTTGCCCTTGCCGATGGGGATGTCATTGTTGTGCCGCCCTCACCGCAGACAGTCTTCGTCTATGGTCAGGTGGCAAAGGCAGGATTTGTCGAATATGCCCCAGGGAAAGATGCCGAGTACTACATTGCGCGTGCAGGTGGGCGAACCGAGCTTGCCGATCGCGGCCGCGAGCGCATCATCAAGGGGCGCAACGGCCTTTGGGTACCGCTCGATGAAACAACCGTCGAGCCTGGTGACCGAATCTACGTTCCCCATCCACCCGACGAACCGCTTGGAACGAAGCTCCAGCGTTTGAGTGCGTACATTGGTATTGCAGGCGGGCTATCGGGATTGGTACTCTCGATACTGTCGCTCATCACCTTCTTGCGGACTCGTTGATGCCTACGCTGGAACGCATCGAACGCACCGAGCAGAGACCACTCCGCGCGCTGCGCCGGCGGCGGGGTGTGCAGGCAATCATAGCGAACGCGGTGCTTTGGCAGTTGGCTGCCGATGTCGTTGCCATCGTCGTGACGATGGGGGTGTTCTACGTTCTCCGATTGCGCGAGAGTAGCTTTCATCCAGCGGTGCGGTCGCCAGAGTTTTTCGCCAGCGTGCTCGTGGCAAGTGTTGTCTATTGGGTCCTCGTGTTCTGGCTGACAGGGCTCTACCGGAACTGGCTTGTCCGTTCTCCGTTCGAGGAAGCATACACGGTGCTCAAAGCGACCGCAGTCGGCGTTGCGATCCCCGTGCTGGCAATACTGCTCGATAGCGGGTGGTTCAGCTACAAGTTGATTTTCTACGCGCTGCTGTTGGCAGTTGTCGTCATCGCATTGCGTTCGTGGGTGCGACATGTGCAGTGGCGGCTGCGGTCACAGGGGATGATTGTTTTCCCGACACTGATTGTCGGCGATCGTGAAGGAATTGCGAGCTTCCTTGCCCAGTATGACCGCGCCTCCAGCTCTGGCTACGTGATCGTGGCAGCGCTTGTGTCCGATGGGGCTACAGCAGAACAAATTGCCAACGTTCCAATCGTCGGTGGGCGTTCGGATGCAGCGCGACTGTTTGCGGAAGGGCAGTTCGATGCGTGCATCTTCGCGTTCGCTTCTGCTGATGCAGACGCTGTGCTTGAGCTCATCACCGCTGCTTCTGAGCACGGGCTGCAAACGATGATCGTTCCCGATCTCTACCACGTCGTGATGGGGTCTGTGCGGACGCTTTCGCTCTACGGAGTGCCGCTCATCGAGATTTCGCCGCATTTACTCGCACCCTGGCAAGCGTTGGTCAAACGTGCAGTAGATATCGCCGTTAGCGCGACAGTGCTGGTCGTTGGGATGCCCGTGTGGCTCTTGATTGCGCTGGCGATCAAGCTCGATTCTCCGGGCCCGGTGCTCTTTACACAGTATCGCGTCGGGAAGGGCAACCGTCCCTTCAAACTCTACAAGTTTCGCTCGATGACACACGGACGCTGGGACGGCACATGGACGCAGCTCAACGACCCACGAGTTACGCGAGTGGGGTACTTTCTGCGGCGCACACACATTGACGAAATCCCGCAGCTGTGGAACGTGCTCCGTGGTGATATGAGCTTGGTCGGACCACGCCCGGAACAAGTGGTCCTTGTCGAGCAATTTGTTCGTGCTGTGCCGTATTACAACCGCCGGCACATTGTCCGGCCAGGCATCACGGGGTGGAACCAGGTTCGATGCGGTCGGCAGGAGTTGCCAGACATGATCCAAGAGATTCGCTCGCGGCTGCGGGACGATTTCTACTACATCGAGAACATGTCGCTGCGGCTGGATTTCGAGATCATTGTGCGGACAATCGGTGTGATGCTCCGCGGGCACGGGATTGCGTAGGAGCCGATGATGGAGCGAGCAATCGTTGTCATTCCGACCTACAACGAGCGCGAGAACATCGGGCGCTTGATCGAAGCGCTCCGGCGTGTGCTGCCGAGCTTGGATGTTTTAGTCGTTGACGACCATTCACCGGATGGGACCGCAGAGCTTGTCCGCTCGATGGCACGCGATGATGCGCACATTCACCTTTTGGAGCGCGAAGGGAAGCTGGGACTCGGAACTGCCTACTGCGCAGGATTTCGCTGGGCGCTCGAGCGCGGGTATCACATCATTTGCCAGATGGACGCCGACTTTTCGCATAACCCTGAGGATCTGCCTCGCTTGATTGCAGCGCTCGAGCATGCTGATGTGGCGATTGGCTCGCGGTACATCAGCGGGGTGAACGTCGTCAATTGGCCGATGCGGCGTCTTCTGCTCAGCTATGCAGCGAACGTCTATACGCGGCTTGTGACGGGGATGCCTATTCGCGATGCAACCGGAGGCTTCAAGGCATTTCGAGCAGAACTGCTGCGCCGAATTGACTTGAGCGCAATTGCATCGAACGGCTACGCATTCCAGATCGAAATGAACTTCCGCGCCTGGAAGCTCGGCGCGCGGATCGAAGAGCTGAGCATCATCTTCATTGACCGCACCAATGGTGTCTCGAAAATGAGCCGCTCGATTATCTACGAGGCCGCATGGATCGTTTGGAAGCTGAAACTGCTCGCACTGCTGGGGAAGGTCTAAGCGATGGAGACTGTTGATGTCACGATTGTCATCGTCAGCTACAACGTGCGGCAGTACCTGCGGCAGTGCTTGGAATCCATCGAGCGATGTCGGCAGATGCATCGGTTGCAGGTGATCGTTGTGGACAATGCCTCGCAGGATGGCACTGCTTCGATGCTGGCGCCGCTGTTCCCTTGGGTGGAGTTTGTAGCGCTCGACGAAAACATTGGCTTTGGTCGTGCCAACAACATCGGGATCGAACGCGCACGTGGGCGCTACACGCTCATCCTGAACCCAGACACGATACTTTCGGAAGACACCATCGCCGCGATGATTGCCTACATGGACGAGCATCCGGAAGTCGGCATCTGCGGGTGCAAGGTACTCAATCCCGATGGGACGTTCCAAGCGCAGTGTCGGCGCGGCTTCCCGACGCCCTGGGTTGCGTTCACCAAGCTCTTCGGATTGCAGGCGCTCTTTCCGCGCTCGCGGTTTTTTGCGCAGTACAACCAATCCTTCCGCAGTCCGGACGAGACGTACTACGTGGATGCGGTCATCGGAGCGTTTATGTTCTGCCGAACCGAGCAGCTCCGCGCCATCAAGGGGTTCGATCCGGACTACTTCATGTACGGCGAGGATTTGGACCTGTGCTACCGTATGCTGAAGGCAGGCTACAGGACTGCATATGTGCCAACGACGACCATCATCCACTTCAAAGGCGAAAGCGCGCGCCGAAGCCGCATCAACGATGTGCGCGTTTTCTACGATGCGATGGTGCAGTTTACGCGCAAGCACTACGGTTCGAAACGCTGGCTCCTTCGGCTGTTGCAGCTTGGGATTCGTCTCCGCGAGATGGTTGCGCACGTAGCGCAGTATCGTCAAGGGGTGCTTTTGCTCGCCGCCGATGTGGCGATCGCCAATGCTATGCTTCTTCTGGCGACTGCAATTCGCTTCGGCTCGCCACTGGGATTTCCCGACTACGCCTATCCGACGGTGTTCATCGTGCTCAGTGCAGTTGTTGTCGCGAGCATGGTTGCTGTCGGTGAGTACTTCGAATACACCTACCGCGTCCGGAATGCTGTGATGGGGTACTTGGCGACGTTCTTTGTGCTTTCGTCGCTGACGTACTACTGGAAGGAGTACGCCTTCAGCCGTGGCATTGTACTCATGACCGTCGGGCTTTCGATGCTCGGGTCGAGTTTGCTGCGATTTGCCATGCGCTATCGCCAGCGCGGATATACAGCGCGGACGCAGCGACGAGCGCTTATCGTTGGGACAACGGCAGCGTCGGAGCGCGTTATCGAGGCGCTCATCGGGCAAGGCTCGCCAGTTGCAATCGCGGGAGTTGTCGCTGTCGAACCAACGGAAGCGGAGACCTTCGCAGGCTTTCCAATCGTTGGCTACTGGGATTACATCGAACGCACGATCGAAAGCACGCGTGCATCGGAAGTGGTGATTACCGATCGCACCATTCCTCGAAGCGAGGTTATCGCAACGCTCTCGCGGCTTGCGCCGCGGCGAGTTCGCTTTTTCTTTGCCTACGATGACGTCGAACTCCACGCGCAACGGATTTTGTCGGATGTATCAGCACGGCGATCGGAACTTCCGCCACTGTTGCGATTGCGGTATCGCCTGCTCAAGCGCGCTGCAGATCTGCTCATCGCAACCGGTGTGCTCGTGGTTGGATGGCTCGTGGTATTTTTGAGGCGCCAGCCGTTGCGTCCGTGGCTCGAGCGGTGGTGGAGTGTCCTCCGTGGAAAGCGGTCAGTCGTGGGGTTGCATCCGAGCGCGGCATCGCATTACGTTGGCATCCGGGATGGGCTGCTGAGTTTGCCAATGCTTGTGCCGCCGTCGGTACGGACAGAGGCGCTCATTGCCCGGCTCAACGAGTACTACGTCACCGAATACACGCCAGCGCTCGACCTGGAGATCGTCATCCGAAGTTTGCAAAATCGAACGGTACGGCGATGAGTTACGTTCTTGAATTCGAAAAACCAATCCTCGAGCTTGAAAAAAAAGTTGCCGAGATGAAAGCGCTCGCGGGCACACTGGAGCTCGACGAGCAGATTGCCGACCTGGAACGTCGCATCGAGGAACTGCGTGCGGAGATCTACTCGAAACTCACCCGCTGGCAGCGCGTGCAGATTGCACGGCATCCGGAGCGACCGTACACGCTGGACTACTTGGCGCATTCGTTCGATGAGTTCATCGAGCTGCATGGGGATCGCTGTTTCCGCGATGATCCGGCAATTGTCGGGGGGCTTGCCCGCATTGGGGAGTTCACCGTTGTTGCCGTCGGTCACCAGAAAGGGCGAGACACAAAATCGAACCTTTACCGCAACTTTGGAATGCCCAATCCAGAAGGCTACCGCAAAGCTGCACGACTGTTCCGATTGGCGGAAAAATTCGGGCGCCCGGTCGTGACGTTCCTCGACACCCCTGGTGCGTTCCCAGGAATTGAAGCCGAAGAGCGCGGTCAAGCGGAAGCAATCGCGCGGAACCTGTTCATCATGGCGCAGCTCAAGGTCCCAATAGTCGTCGTTATCATCGGCGAGGGTGCTTCGGGTGGCGCGCTCGGCATTGGTGTTGGTGATCGAATTGTGATGCTCGAAAATGCATGGTACTCGGTCATTGCACCGGAGTCGTGCTCTTCGATTCTCTGGCGCAGTTGGGATTACAAAGAGCAAGCTGCCGAGGCGCTGCAACTGTGCGCAACCGATCTGGAGCGCCATGGAATCATTGATCGCGTCGTTCCCGAGCCGATCGGGGGAGCGCACCGCGATCCACAGACGATGTTTGCAACGATGCGCCGCATTCTGCTTGAAGAGCTCTCAGGGTTATCCTCGGTGCCGCCGGAGGAACTTGTCAAGCGGCGGCATGAAAAATTTGCACGAATGGGCGTTTGGGTCGAACTGGCCACTGAACAATAATTGCGTGCCGCAATCGTTGCTACGCCTGCATCAAGAACGAAGCGAGTACGTACTCGTAGCACTAAGAGAATTCACCACCGCAGCGCAAAACAGGGGAAAGCTCCGGCAGAGCAGATGCCCCATGGAACTTTCCCGTGTGGTGTTCGCCGATGATGTTTTTGTGCAAGATGTGAACCACTCTGCATTGGAGGAACGATGGAGAACTTGCAAGACTACAACGACGCGGACATGCCATCGAATGGGCACGAGGGGTCCGATGACCAGCCTGCCTACCGCCCACCGCGGCGCCGCATCCTGCGCTCTGTGTTGAGCGTTGATCCAAACCAGCCTCCTCAGCCGTCGGCTGATGACCAGCGCCGCTTTTTCCCACCGGAGCAGCCAGAACGCTGGAATCGTTCGCCATGGGACTACCGCCAACCACCGGCGAGTCAGTACGATCGAGGCTATGTGCCGGCACGCCGCCCGTACCGCGATCGGGGATTCCGTCGAGATCGAGCACCAGGATTCGATCGTCGCGGACATGGCCGCTTCCGCCGCCGCATACCGTACATTGAACCTGCCGATCGCAACCGTCTGACGCCACGACCGACGACGATCGTCCGTGCGCTGGTGCGGTTGCTCTACTGCTCGCGAAAACTTGCTAAACGCGCCATCAACGAGCACGTTGTCACCGTCAACGATCGCATCGTCCGCGAACCAATCTACACGGTCCGCTTGCTCTACGACACCGTACGCGTTGATGGGCTCTTGCTCCACCATACGCCGCACAACATTTACATCATCATCAACAAGCCCCGTCGGCATGCAGGCTGCCGAGAGCCGAACACGCGGCACGTTTTCAACTTCCTGATGAAAAAGCGCGACTGGTACATTCCCATCGGTCCACTCGGAAAAAGTGTCGGTGGATTGGTTGTCGTCACCAATGATGCCGAGCAACGTGTGCCAGGCAAGAGCCTGTTCGACCTGATGGAGAAAGAATACCACGTCAAAGTACACAAAGCGCCAGCCAAGCGTACTCTTGCGACGATCGCAGCCGAATTGGAAGCACTCGATCCAGCAAACGACGGTGTAGCACGTGTCGAGCTGCTCCGCAAGACAAAGCGGTATGCGTGGCTTTCGATCGTGGTGACTAAGGCCGGCGTGCACGACCTTTTCCGCATCCTCAAAGGTGCAGGACTCGAGGTGATTGCGATGGACCGCTATCGCATCGGGACGCTGACGCTCGATGGACTCAGCCCAGGCTCGTGGCGACGGCTAACGCAAGTGGAGCTGGCGAAAATTTTTCCTGCAGCAGTCCCACCATCGGTCATCGAACCGCTGGCAGAACAAGAGCCGTGGCGTGCGCTCTACAACCGCTGGTATCGCCCACTCCATGGGAAGCAGGAGTGAGTTGCTCGTTCAGGTTCATCTGGTACGTTCTGCGCAGGGAGGATGGCAACATTTAGTGTTGCGGCGTCGCCAGGATGACGCGGAGCTCCCCTCGCTCTGGCAAGTTGTTACTGGACGTCTCAAACCAGATGAGTCGCCATTTGAGGCTGCGCAGCGAGAGCTGGCAGAAGAGACTGGTTTGACCGCGATCGAATGGTGGTCCTTGCCGCTTTCGGCGTCGTTCTACGATATGCAGCGGGAATCACTAGTTTTCGTTGCAGCCTTTGGTGCGGTGGTTGCTCCCGGCGCCGAGCCGCAACTGAGTGAGCATTGCACGTACCGATGGCTGCGGCCGACTGCAGCAGGAGCGATCGTCGCTGTACCAGCGCATCAGCAGGGAGTCGCAGCCTTTGACTACCTGCTCACCGAGCAGCATCGCATGCCACAACTTCGCCAGCTTTACTGTATCGTCGCTTAGCGCAAGAGTGCGTTGTATATTCGCAGCCCGCGTCCTTTTCGACTGCGGCGTAGTCGTTCACCATCGGTATTCGAAGTGCAATGAGCGAACACGAACTCCGTCCCGACACAGCAGCATCTGCTGAGACATCCGATTCAACTCCGTCAGAATTGCCCACGGCAACTGAGCACGCAGCACCGCAACCGATCGAGGAACAAGCGTCTGTTCCCGCTGCTGCGCCGAGTCAGCAGCCGGCTCCAGAGGCCACAGTCGCTACACCTGATGCAGCTCACGTGGTCAGTGGCACGCCCGATCCCCAGCCAGTCAGCGCCGCTGGCTCAACAGGAGCAACAAGCCAGACAGCACCGACGGTTGCCGAGCCACCACCAACAGCGCACGTACCTTCAGCGCATCCATCGCACGCAGAGCCACAGCCATTTGAGAAAATCGAGCTTCCTCCAGCAGAGGAAAAGCCCGCGCCTGTGGTCGTGACCGATGAACTGCTGGCTCGTCTGCAAGGAATCATGGAGCGTGGGGAGGTTATCACGGTCCACGTTGCCCAACGGATTCGCGGAGGCTTGCGTGTGCTCTACGACGGTATCAAGATGTTTTTGCCAGCGTCGCAGTTCTTTCTGAAAAAAACGCCATCGAATGACGAACTCCAAGCTGCTGTAGGGAGCGATATTCCCGTGCAGATTGCAGACATCGTCAAAGACGAAGCAGGGCGCATCTCGTTCGTTGTTTCCCGGCGAAACCTGCTGCGGGAAGAGTTCTACCGTCGCATCAAGGTCGGCGATATCGTCGAAGGTGTCATCACCTCCATCCAGAGCTTCGGACTATTTGTTGACATTGGTGGCTTCGATGGGCTGGTGCACATCTCGCGTGTTTCGCACCGTCCGCCTGCAAATCTTGCAGACGCCTTCAAGGTGGGCGAGACTGTGCGTGCACAAATTGTCGAAATTGACCCTTCGCACGACAAGATCTCGCTGAGCATGAAAGCACTCGAGCCATCTCCATGGCAGACTGCACTCGAACGGTACCGCGTCGGCGAGCGATACAGCGGTGTGGTAACACGTCTTGCGCCGTTTGGGGCATTCGTTGAGCTCGAGCCGGGTGTTGAAGGGCTTATCCGCAATAGTGAGCTCTCGTGGACGCGGCGCGTTCGCCATCCCAGCGAAATTCTCCGCGAAGGAGAAAACGTTGAAGTTGTTGTGCTCGAGATCAAACCCGAACGTGGGCAGATTGATCTTTCGCTGCGTCGCACAACGGATAATCCATGGCCAGCGATTGCAGCAAAGTATCCTCGCGGGATGCACACAACGGGTGTTGTGCGGGAAGTCAGTGGACCCGGGGTACTGCTGACGATCGCTGGTGAGGTAGATGCCTTCATGCCGCGTTCGCAGATGCGTGCGGTGCTCAAGGGTAAACGGATCCCTTATAGCGTCGGCGACATTGTTGCTGTTACGGTCGTGGACATTTCGGTCGAGACGGAGTCGTTCATCGTTGCTCCTCGCGTCGAGCCGGAAGAAGAGCTCTTTGGTCCGCCGCGTGAAGGTGCGCACCCATCCAAACAGGAACCAGCGCGCACCGGCAACCCACGGAAGATCACGCTTGGTGAGCTTCTGAGCGAGGAAGAGCGGCAGCGCCTCTACGGCGGCTCCGAATAGAAATCGAACACGGCGGGGTGCTGCGGATGCGGGGCGCCTGGCAACTTCTCGGACTGGCGGTAGCAATCATGCTCCCCGTCGCTCGAGCCCAGCAGGTACAACCTCCTCTGCGGCCCGAAGAGCGATCACCTGCTTCGGTCCTGCAGGAGCGATCGTATCCTGTCATTCAACCCGATACCCTCCCTGGTGGTAAACCAACGGAGTTCCTGCCTGAGCAGGATACGTTCTATCTCCGCGCTCTGCGTTTGCAGGTGTCTCCATCGGTGCGCTTGGCGCTTGATGTCGAGCGCATCATGAGCAACTTCGAAATTGTTCGCCGCAAACCCGAACTGGAATCCCCCTGGCAGGCAGCGCTCCGCAACATGACACTCTCAGCACGCATGCTCACCCCTGACCAGCGCGAAATGGTGCAACGGCAGCTTGCAATCGCCAGCGCCACAGCAATGCCAATAAGTCGCGGAGGGCAACTCGGCGCCGTCAGCATTCCGATGAGTGCGATTGGGTCGTTCCTCGGTATCAGCGAGGACGTCTCGCCGCGGATTACCTATCGCGTCCGCGAGTCTGCGCGTGTTGTCGCAGTGGTCTATTCGACAACAGCGCTCATTGTCCGCCGATTGCTCGACCAGGAGCAGCGTCCCGGCGTCTATGAACTCGAATGGGATGGACGCGATGATAGCGGCCGCCGGATGCCGGATGGTGACTACGTGCTCGAAGTTCGCATCGGCGATCGGGGAATCGAACGCAAGCGTGTGGTGTTATCGCAGCCGTAACCTCACGTGGCATCACACCAGGATGGCTGACCATGCGAATTCACGTTGTAGGAGCAACAGGCTTTCTCGGCCGCGCAGTCGTTGAGCACCTTGTGGGGCAAGGCGAGGATGTAGTGGCGATTGTTCGCGATCTCGGAAAAGCCAGGACGCTGCTGGGAAGCACCGTTCGGCTTGTTGATTGGAGCGTACTCGATCATGGGGTGCTCGAAGGGAGCGATGCAGTGATCAATTTCGCTGGGGCAAGTATTGCATCGGGGCGCTGGACGTCGCGTCGGAAGCGAGAGCTTCGCTCCAGCCGCATTGAACCAACCCACCGCATCGTCGAAGCAATTGCGCGATGCAACAAGCCGCCACGTGTGCTGCTCAATGCCTCTGCGGTTGGCTACTATGGGCATCGTGGCGATGAGATTCTCACGGAACGCTCAACGAAAGGGGAGGGCTTCTTGGCGGATCTTTGCGCCGAGTGGGAAGCAGCAGCCTGTCAGGCAGAGCCTTACTCTCGGGTTGTTCGGATGCGGCTTGGGGTAGTGCTTGGGCAGGGAGGTGGCATGCTCGCGCAGCTTGCGCCAATCGTCTCGCGGCTCGGCACGGTGATTCCTGGAACAGGGAAACAGTGGCTTTCGTGGATTTCGCTGACAGATGTTTGCAGAGCAATTGGCTGGCTCATCGAGCAGGAGCGCGTCGGTGGCGCCGTCAATCTCGTTGCACCCGAGCCGGTGACGATGGAAACGTTCATGCAAGCGCTGGCGGAGTTCTACCACCGCCCGGTGTGGTTTCGTGTTCCGGAGGTGGTTCTCCGTCTTGCGCTTGGTCAGATGGCAACAACGCTCACCGATAGCATTCGGGCAATACCGGCACGCTTGATGGCGGAAGGATTTTCCTTCGATGCGGCGGATATGGCCAGCGCTCTTAGGGCCGCCGGCGTTCCTCGCCGATAATGCGTCCATCGGCCATTGTCAGAATGCGATCACTTCGGGCGGCAACTTCCCGATCGTGGGTGACAATGACGACGGTTTGCCCCATGTCACGGCAAATAGAACTGAGCAAGTCGAGGACGGCAGCGGTGTTTTCCGAGTCGAGGTTTCCGGTTGGTTCGTCGCCAATGACCAGTGCTGGTTGATTGATCAAGGCGCGTGCAATGGCGGCTCGTTGCTGTTGTCCGCCAGAGAGCTGCTTTGCGGGACGGTGAGCGTAGTCGGCAATGCCCATGCGTTCGAGTAATCCCATGGCGCGGTCGCGAACGCGGTCGGGTGGTTCCTTGCCCAATTTGAGCGCTGGCAGGAGCACGTTGTCGAGGATGGTGAATTCCTGCAACAGGAAGTGGAACTGAAAAATGAACCCAATATGCTCGCCGCGAAAGTGAGCCAGAAAATCTTGATCCTTGCCCGTTACTACCGTGTCAGCGATGGTGAGTGTGCCGCGGTAGTCGGTATCGAGCGTCGAGAGCACGTACAGGAGCGTTGATTTACCGCAGCCGGACTTACCGACAATCGAGACAAATTCTCCGCGCGCTATGGTCAGCGAGATGCCGCGCAATACCTGGAACGGTACCGGCTCGGGAAAAATCTTGACGATGTCGCGTGCATCGAGGATGGTCATTTGTTCACCCGCGAAGGATAGAGACGGGGTCAACTCTGGCGGCACGGCGTGCAGGGAAAATGCCGGCGACTGCCGCCGAGCCAAGCGCGAACATGATGGCAACTGCGTAGTAGAGAAGCGAAAATTTTACCGGCAGATACTCCATGCCGGGCAAGAATTCATTCCGGAATGGTACACGCGAAATACCCAAGGACATCAGGAAACCGACCACTAATCCGGCCACACCACCTGCAATACCGAGAGCTAACGATTGTCCCAAGACAATAGCGCGAATATCCCGCTGCCCAAATCCCATTGCTTTGAGGATGGCAATGTCTTTGAGCTTTTCGAGAATCATCATCGTCAAAATGTTGTAGATGCCGAAGCCAGCGACGATGAGCATGGAGATGCTGACGGCATAGGTGAGAATGTTCCGGATGGTGAAGCTAACCAGAATTGTTGCATTGAACGTTTGCCAATCCTCGGCAGAGCAGCCAAATAGCCGTGCATAGAGCGCTGCCAAGCGCGGTGCATCGTCGCGGTCGCGAAGCTTGATGTAGATGTCGGTGATGTAGCGCTGGTCTTTGCCGAGCAGTCGCTGGACGGTTTTGAGCGTTGTGTAGGATTGGGCATTGTCAATCTGGGCAATACCGAATCGCACGATAGCGGCAACCGTCATCAGGCGCCGCGTCCCCGATGGAAGTGTAACGGGAAGGCGGTCGCCGACGCGCACGTTGAGCTTGTCAGCAAGTCCGCCGCCGAGCATGATGCCATCGTCGGTTGTCAACACGGCGCGGAGCGATCCCGCAGTGATTTTGCTCGAGAGCGCAAAGAGTTTGTTCTCCTCGACCAAGTCCACGCCAACCAGGGAGCCAGGTACTTCGGTTGTGCCCTGTGTGTAGTAGATCTGCGCAGTAACTCGTGGGGAAATGCCCAGAATTTCCTGGTGTTGCCGCTTGAGCGTGGCAAGAATCTCCGGTGCGTTTCGAATGGCGCGCGAACGCTCGGCAACCTTCGGATGATAGACGACGACCACGGCACTGCGACCGAACCACCGCTGGGCAATCGTGACCGAATCGAGCGTGACGTCGTTGTAGAGCCGAACGTGTGGCGTGGCGCTGAGCATGATGTCTTCGAGAAATTCATTGACACCGCTCATGAAACTCACCATCGCAACGTAGAAGCTGATGCCGAACGTGATACCCAACGCCGATAGAATCGTCTGCCGCCGCCGCGAGCGGAGATGCGTTGCGATAATGCGAGCATAAACAATCCACGCCGAGCGTACCATGGCAAGCAGAATTAGGGAACGGCAACTTCATCGCCATCGGCAAGCCCACTGGTGACCTCGACGTACTCCAGGGAGCCGATGCCAAGCTGCACCCGCCGACGTTCACCAGAGCGCAGGACGACCGTCGAATCGGGTTGGACGGCACGCCGGGGGATCGCCAGTACACCCTTGCGCTGGGCAACGATGATGTTGGCTTGGACGGCAATGTCGGTCAACAGGAGCGGCGGTGCGGTCGTGCAGCGGGCTTCGACGTGAATGGACTGGGTTGCAGCATCAATGGCTGGATAGATCGTGGTCACCGTTGCCGTGAAGATGCTATCCGGATAGGCATCGAGAGTGTAGAGGACCGTTGCACCGATGCGGAGGCGATGCGCATCGGCAACGTCGCAGTAGATGTCCAGATAGCGTTGATCACCCCGACCGAGCAAGAGCACTGGTTGTTGCACGGTCACCAGCTCGCCGACGTTGCGATACTTTCCCAACACGCGTCCGCTCACCAGGCTTGTAATGCGAAAGTTCTCCAGTGTTGTTCGTGCCAATTCGTATTGGCGACGGGCTTGATCGAGTTGATTCTGTGCGGCTACGCACGCTGCATTGTAGCGAGCGTGCGCGGCTTGGTAGGCAGCGCGAGAGCTGACCATTGCACTGCGGGCGCGGTCGTAGTCTGCCACAGCAACGGCGTTCGAAGCATAGGCAGTGCGGATACGTTCAAAGTACGAGGAGTCCAGCTCATACCGAATGCGCGCACTTTCGCGTTGTGCTCTCAGCTCGGCAAGCTGCGGCGAAACTGAGAGTATCTGCCATCTGCTCTGCGTAGCGGAGCGCCTCCGCCGCACTGCGAAGGCGCAGCTGGGGATCGTCGGACTTGACCTCGAACAAGAGCGAACCACTGCTCACACTATCGCCAACCGCAACAGGTAGGTGCACCAAGACTCCTTGCACCGGTGAAAACACTCGGTATTGATCGGCGGTGCGGAGTGTCCCGCTGGCGTACACTGCTTCGACAAGATCGGTGGAATGGACGCGGTAGTAGGTGGTTTTCGAACTGCACCCGCTGAGGATGCAGAGCGCACAGAAAGCGGCAGCCCAATTGTTCATACGCTGGCCAGGATGTGTGCGCGCGAAAATAGAACCTTCCACCTGCTACAAGCGCACATCGAGCTGAATGTATGCTCGCCCCTCGTGTGTACCAGGAACTTCGGTCAGCCCGCTCCCGAGAGAGGCTACGTTCAGTCGCTCGGTTGCCCCATATCGTACCCAAAACGTGATGTGTTCTGTGGCGACACACCGCAGGTACACAAACCAGCGCGTTCCTCGGCCGTAGAGGGGAACGCTCACAAGCAAGCCAGGTGCTAACTGCTCGAACGTGTACACTGCTGAGTTGAACGAAGCAGTAGAGTACGCCGTCAGGCGACCGCCGATGCTGAGCTGCGCACTAAGCGGAATACTCAACTCTCCGAAGGCTGCAAGTCCATGCTCTGGAGTTGAAACAGTGCTCTCGGTCGGTATCTGCCAGACGCCTTCAATGCGGAAGCGTGCAGTCACGCCCGCATCGTCGCTGTGCTGCAGCTCGCATCGAAGAGTGCTGCGGAGGATTTCTTCGGCAACACTCCCTGCATCAGTTGAGCGATCTTCGGTGCGATGCTCTTGTCGCAAGCGAACCAAGAGAGACGCTCCTCTCCTAAGGCGCACACGGGTTTCGTTGAACACGTCCACACCACGCCGCAGCCGGGGTAGCGTGCCGATGGGTGCAGTGTGACGATAGACATCAGCATAGAAGAGATTCTCCAATCCTGTTGCCAAACGTGCGCGGACACCGAGATAGATGCCTGCCTCGTTGGTGGGCTGTGAGGATTCACCGAAGTTGTAGCCATACGGGGCGCGGAACATCGGAGCGTACCAACGTCCGCCGAGTGCGATAGTTGCTGGCGTGGTGCGAAACTCAAGACCTGCACGAGTGGCAACGTTGCCCGCATAGTCGCGAGCAAGCTCTGCTGTCCAGGTGGTATTGTCGGTGTTCTGGAGTGCGTAGGCAGATGCAAACAGTCCGCGCCGGGCGGGCATGGCGAGTGTGGAGCTGCTTGTCACCGGCATCGGGTAATCGAGCATCAATGCAGCAATCCCACAGACGAACTGGCTCGTTCGCAGTTCGAGAGCGCCGAGCGCTGCTCGTTCGGTGACGTTTCGGCGTCGCGCAATTTCTGTGCTGCTACGGTGGTAGCCATCGGTCGCCAGGGAGGTGATCACGCCTCCGACTGTATCGAGCGACGCGCTGCGCGGCAATGCAGAAAGCCCAGCACGAACCAAGATCGTGGTGCCATCGGCAACGGCGAGGGGGTATTCGACTGCAACCCCGCGAAAGAACCGATACTCCAACGCCGAGCGATACTGCTGGAAACCACGTCCGAATTCCGTGCATGGTGTTACGACGTCCGTTCCTTTTCGCGCTCCGAAGGGGCGCCAGAGAACAAGCCCCAGCCCCATCTCTGCGTAGTAGTCGCCGATGATGATGCCGATGTTATCCAGGCGCGTTGCAATCGAGGCGGAGAGAAAATCTGCAACGAGCGGTTCGCCGGCGTCTTTATTTGCCAGCGCTGCAACAGCAGTGTTGCCAGCCACCATGTGAGCGCGTGTGTAGAGCTCGTGCGGACTGCCGCGGAAACGCCCATCGGTGGCGGCACTGGGAGGAGTTGCCCAGAGCATAGCCCGCGACCGCACGCTCAGCGGTACCTTCGCACGAGAACTGCCCCCAAGTTTTGCGCACCGTCCCAGGACGTAGCGTTCCTCTTCGCTACAGCCGACAGCATCGCAGAGCGCAGCAATCGTTTGAGGTTTCTTCGTACGGAGTATTGAAACGATGCGGCGTGCAGTTGTGCGCGATAGAAGGGGCAGCTGCAGAATATCCTCCACACGTGCGGAGTCGAGAAGGAGCGGATTGTCGCTGTAAAATTCGATTCGATCGAGATCTGGCGTCGAGAGTGCGTCGCTGGTGATTTGTTCAAGCACGGCATCTTGTGCCCAGAGCATCGTGCTGGTGACAACGATCACGATTGGTCTTGGATTCACCATCGGTACGCAATCCCGACGGTTGGACTTGCCCCAAGTGCAAGGTGGTAATGCAGCGTTGCAAGAACGGCGAAGTGTTCGATTGCTGCCAGACGAACACTTGCTTCGAGGCTCTGCGGTACCGTCGCATAGGCCAGCCGAAGCGAGAGGAACTCTCCAGCATCCCAGCGCAGTGCTGTTGCCACACCACTTGCAGTTTGGAGTGGGAATACCAGGTCGAGATCGAAGAGTAGTCCCGATGCAATGGCTCTGCTCGCACCGATACGGAATTGCAAGACAGCACCTGATTGCGCCCCTGCACGGTGCGTTTGACCGATGTTGCTTCCAGCGACACCGATTGCCGTGAGACTATCGAGCAGAAAGACCATCTGTGCGTTGATGGTCAGAAGGTGTTCTGTGGCAAAGCCACGTGCCCGCGCCATCGTGTATCCCAGCGCAAGACCAGCGGTGAGGTAATCGCTCAGCGCAATGCTTCCGAATGTCGTCAGTGCAACTTCGGTGTAACGATCCATTCCAAGGGAGCCTACTTCTGCTCCTGCAGACCACTGGGCAGCACGATATACTCCCTGCACGTGTGCTGTTTGAAGCTCTCGAATTCCCAAATGCGATGGAACAACCCATGCTGCAATGCTCCGTGGTGCACGCTCCATCTGAGCTGATGCAGGGACAATGCGATAGCCGATTGGGGTAACGTGCGTTCGCCCTGTCGCTGTGACAATTGTGGGTGGAAAACCGAGGACGGTTTGCCCCTGCGAGCTACTTGCCGAACTGAGCAAAATCCCAAGAGCAGCCGGCAAGAGTATTTTTGATGCGTGTTCCATGGCAACCACTACACCAACCGCTATGCCGAAAATACTGCTGTCTCTGGTGATACTTGTACTTGCTGGGCATGTTCTCCGCGCACAGGAATTCGAGCCACGGGTTGTTGTGGATGTCTCGATGCTTGCGCCGGAGCTCCGCCAGGACGTCTCGACGATGCAGAGCGACGTGCTGACGTACTTGCGGCAGCAGAGTTTTACCGGCAAGGAGTGGCAAGGACCAAAAATCCCCATCGAGCTGACGATCTACATCACAGGCGGCAATCTTGCGAATCGGCGATACACCGCACGTTTGCTGTACGCTTCGCGGATCAATCTCGACAGCGGACGGACGTCGCCAATCCTCAAAGTGCTCGATCAGCAGTGGACGTTCCCCTACACGCTCAACCAGCAGCTGACGTTCCAATCGCTGCGCTTCGATCCATTCTCGACGTTGATTGACTTCTATAACTTCATCGCGCTCGGACTCGATGCCGATTCGTACGAGTACCTGGGAGGAACGCAGTACTACCAGCGCGCGCAAGAACTCTGCCTCCTGGGTGCATCCAACAATGCGCCAGGCTACAGCCAGGTCGTTCAGGAGCCAGGAGAGCTGACGCGGATTTCGCTCGTGACCGAGCTTCTCAACCCACGATTTGAGCCCTTCCGAAAGCTCATCTTCGACTACCACTACGATGGCATCAATCGCTTTGCGTGGGCGCCCGATTCCGCCCGCAGTGCAATCGAAGCTGTGCTCGCCAAAATGCTTGCCTTCAAGCGCGAACTGACGCAATCGAGTTATCTCGTGCGTCTGTTCTTTGATGCGAAGATGAATGAGCTGTGCGAAGTCTTCGGCGGCACACGGAATAAGCGGGTACTCGAGATACTCCGCCAGCTTGATCCGAGCAATTCCTCTGTGTACGAAACAGCCATCGAGCAGTAGAGGCGCGTGTGAAGATTACCTTCTGGGGCGCTGCGCAGACTGTCACTGGCTCGATGCACTTGGTCGAGTGCAATGGCTACCGCATGCTGCTCGATTGCGGACTCTACCAAGGACGTCGTGCAGAAGCCTACCAGCGAAATAGCACCTTTCCCTTCAACCCGCGGACGATTGATGCGGTGCTCCTGTCGCACGCGCACATTGACCATTCGGGGAATCTTCCGAGCTTGGTCAAACAGGGATTCCGAGGGCTGATCTATGCGACTGCCGCAACGCGCGATCTCTGTGCGATCATGCTTGCCGATAGCGCGCATATCCAGGAAAGCGACGCTCGTTTCCTCCGCAAGCATGGGAAGGATGCTGCCGATCCACTCTACCAGCTCGAGGATGTCGCTCATACCATGGAGCTATTCCACACGATTCCGTATCGCCGGCGCTTTGTCGTCTTCCCAGGGATCGAAGCGGCATTCTACGACGCTGGCCATATCCTCGGCTCTGCGGCGATCGCACTCTGGCTCCGAGAAGATGATCGCGAGCGTTGCATCCTTTTTACCGGCGACGCCGGACGCCCGGCGCCTGTCCTTCTCCGTCAGCCGGACCGGCTTCCAGAAGCAGATGTTATCATCAGCGAGTCCACATACGGCGGGAAAACGCACGAGCCGCAAGAAACAACACTCCAGACGCTCCAACGCCTCATCGGGCGCATCACCGCTGAACATGGGAAGCTCATCATTCCGGCGTTCAGCGTCGGTCGGACGCAGAATCTGGTGTACTACCTCAACATGCTCCACAACAGTGGTGTGCTTGCTGATGTGCCAATTGTTGTGGACTCGCCGCTTTCGTCGAGCGCAACGAACGTGTACCGTCTCCATCCAGAGTGCTTCAATCCAGCAGTGCGTCAGGCGATGCTCACCGACCCCGATCCATTTGGGTTCGAGTCGCTGCGCTATACGCGCAGTGCTGATGAATCGAAAGCACTCAACGGCAAGCGTGGGCCCATGGTGATCATCTCTGCATCGGGAATGTGTGAAAGTGGCAGAATATTGCACCACCTGCGCAATACAATCGAGGACCACACAACCACCGTATTGCTCCTGGGTTTTATGGCAGAGCACACGCTCGGCCGACGCTTAGCCGACGGCGCTGACCGCGTCCGGATCCTTGGCGAGGAATTCCGCGTGCGAGCGCGTATCGAGCAGCTCCACTCAATGTCTGCCCATGCAGATCAAGAGGAGCTTGCAGCATACTTAGGTCAGCTCCGCGGTCGTGCCGAGACGATCTTCCTTGTCCACGGTGAACCAGCCGCACAAACGCTGATGGCAGAGCGACTCCGGCAAGATGGCTGGCAGGATGTTCGCATTCCCACGCGAGGTGAGTCAGTCGAACTGTAGCCTCGGCTAACCGGATGCAAGAAGTTGCTGTTGGTGTGCTCACTGAAGCTCGGCGCGTCTTCATCGGGCAACGGCGTGCTACCGCGCGCTACGGCGGCATGTGGGAATTCCCCGGCGGAAAAATCGAGCGGGGGGAGTCGCCTGTTGGTGCGCTCAGCCGGGAGTTGCGTGAAGAGCTTGGTATCGAGATCGCAGAGCCACGTTACCTTGGGACAGTCGAACATCGCTACGATGATGGGGGCACCTTCCGCGTCTGGTACTATCGGGTCGAACAGTGGCATGGGGCGTTCAACATAGACCTCTGGGAGCGCGTTGCGTGGGTGAGCATTGAGGAACTTCCATCCTACGCACTGTTCGAAGCAAACCGTGCGATATTGCCCGCGCTTGCTGCATCCTTCGAAAGCGACGACGAGCGGTTCATGCGCATTGCGCTCGCCGAAGCCGAGCGTGCAGCCCGCAGCGGCGAAGTGCCGGTTGGATGCGTTATCACCCTCGGCGGGACCATCATTGCGCGTTCGCACAACCGCAGCGAGGAATTCCGCGCTGCAACAGCGCACGCCGAGCTGCTGGCAATTCGGCAGGCGCTTGCGCACCGCCAATCTCGATGGCTCGATGGGGCGACGCTCTACGTGACGCTCGAGCCGTGTCCGATGTGCGCAGGAGCGATTGTCCTTGCTCGTATCGCGCGTGTGGTATTCGGCGCACATGATCCAAAGGCAGGAGCCTGCGAGACGCTCTACACACTTGCGAGTGATCCCCGGCTCAACCATCGCGCAGCGGTGCGTGGTGGCGTCTTGGCCGAGCAATCACAGGCGATCTTGAATGCATTTTTCCGTGATCACTGCCGCTGAGTGCTATGCTAACGCCCTCTCCTCTGGACGCTGCACTCTACCTTGTGCCCACGCCGATCGGCAATCGCGAGGACATCACACTCCGTGCGCTCCGTGTGCTGGCAAGTGCCGACATTCTCGCTGCGGAGGATACCCGCACGCTGCGGAAGCTCCTGGCGATGTACAGCATCACACCTCGCCAGGTGGTTGCTTACCATGAACAGAACGAACGCGTGCAGAGCCAGCGACTTGCCGATGCAATCGAACAGGGGAAGTCCGTTGCGCTCTGTAGTGAAGCAGGGATGCCGATCGTGAGCGACCCAGGATTTCGGCTCGTTCGCGAGGTCATCGAGCGGCAGCTTGCAGTGGTACCGCTCCCTGGCGCAAATGCAGCGCTCACTGCACTTGTTGCCAGCGGGCTGCCAGTCCATGCGTTCGCGTTCGTTGGTTTTCCTCCGCACCGCAAGGGGCGCCGTGCATTTTTCGATTGGCTTGCCGCAAAGGAGGAAACTGTGATCCTCTATGAATCGCCACACCGCCTGGAGCAAACGATTGCAGACTTGCTGGCAGCATGTGGTTCTGATCGTCCGTGCGTCCTTGCCCGCGAGCTGACGAAGATGTACGAGTCGTTTTATCGTGGGACACTTGGCTCGATTGCATCCGAGCTTGGCACGACGATCCCACTCCGCGGAGAGTTCGTGGTACTTTTGCATGGGCGACTTACCACTACGCACGGAGAATGTTCATCACGTTCGAAGGAATAGATGGCTCTGGCAAATCCACTCATGCTGGGCTGCTGGCAGAGTGGCTTCGCGCCAGAGGTCATCGCGTTCACCTGCTCCGCGAGCCAGGTGCGACGCCGCTTGCGGAAGCAATTCGGCAGATCCTCCTCGATGCAACGCTCCGCATTGACCCTGTCGCGGAGCTGATGCTCTTCTGCGCAGCACGGCGCCAGCTTGTCGAAGATGTGATCCGTCCGGCACTCGCTCAAGGGCAGGTGGTCATCAGCGATCGCTACGCAGATTCGACGGTTGCATATCAAGGCTACGGACGCGGGTTAGACCTGGAGATGGTCGAGCGCATCATCGGCTATGCAATTGGGTCGGTTGTACCGCATGTGACGTTCGTACTCGATGTGGACGTTGCCACTGCACTCCAGCGTCGGGGAGTGCGCCAATCGCGTACTACCGATCGGATGGAAGATGCACCGGAAGCGTTCTTCGAGCGGGTTCGCAGAGGGTATCTGGCTATTGCAGCCCGTGAGCCGGAGCGCGTTGTGGTGCTCGATGGCATGCAATCGGTGGAGATGATCCACTCGCGCGTTTGCGCTGTTGTCCTTGAGCGGCTCCGGCAGATTCACCGTGGAGCACTGACCTAATTTTGCGCTGCATCATTGACGTGTCGTGGCGATGAGTCTTCTCGATCAGCTTGTTGCGCGGTCCCTTCCACTGGTGCCCAAGCCTATCGTGCGCCGCGTTGCGGGGCGCTACATCGCGGGCACAACGCTCGACGATGCAATTACGTGCGCACGTCGGCTTGCAGAGCGCGGAGCGTATGCAACAATTGATGCACTCGGCGAATTCGTCCGCACACGCGAGCACGCCGATCGAGAGGCTGCACAAGCAATCGCGACACTCGATGCGATAGCCGATAATCACCTTCCCGCGTACCTGTCGCTCAAGCTGACCTCCATTGGGCTTTCGTTCGATCCGGTACTTGCCGAAGAGAACCTGCGGCGCATCCTCGACCATGCACGGATGCGCGGACTCTTCGTTCGGCTCGATATGGAAAACTCGCCGTACACGACTGCAACGCTCGATCTCTACCGCCGCATGCGCGATGCCGGCTATGACAATCTCGGCGTTGTTATCCAGGCATATCTCTATCGCAGCGAGCAGGACATCCGCGAACTTGCGCCCTACAAGGCAGACATCCGACTCTGCAAGGGCATTTACAACGAAGATGCTTCGATTGCCATCAAAGACCGCGAGCAGATTCGAGCAAACTATCAGAAACTGCTTCGGCTGATTGTCGAGCTTGGGATGACTGTTCGGATTGCAACGCACGATGACGTCTTGATTGCCGATGCCGAGCAGCTGATCGCAGAACGCAAGCTCCAACGCGATCGCTACGAGTTCCAAATGCTGCTCGGTGTACGCGAGCGGAAGCGGGATGAACTCCTCGCGCGTGGCTATCCGGTGCGTATCTACATCCCGTACGGCGAGGACTGGTATGGCTACTCGCTGCGGCGCCTGCGTGAAAATCCGCAGGTTGCTGGGCATGTCTTCCGTGCACTCTTCAATAGGAACGGGGCACGCGTGCGATGAGCAAAACCGTTTTGGTTACCGGTGGAGCTGGTTTTATCGGGAGCAACCTGATTCGCTGGATTTTGTCCAATCGCGATTGGCGTGTGGTCAATCTCGATGCGCTCACGTATGCGGGCAATTTGGCGAATCTCCGCGATGTCGAGTCTGACCAGCGCTACAGGTTCGTTCACGGTCGGATCGAGGATGCGGCGCTCGTTCATGCGGTGCTGGAGGAGCATCACATCGAAGGAATCATCCACTGCGCGGCCGAAAGTCACGTGGATCGTTCCATCGCTGCTGCAGCGCCCTTCATCGAAACGAATGTGCGAGGGACACTCGTGCTGCTCGAAGCAGCACGCCAACATGGCATCGAGCGCTTCATCCACGTTTCGACTGATGAAGTCTATGGTACACTTGGCCCCGACGACCCACCTTTCACGGAAGAATCCCCGCTTGCGCCAAATTCGCCCTACGCAGCATCGAAAGCAGGTGCAGATTGTTTGGTTCGGGCGTTCGTTCATACCTACGGCCTGCCGGCGATTATTACGCGCTGCTCGAATAACTACGGTCCTTACCAGTTCCCCGAAAAGCTTATCCCGCTGGCCATTGCCAATGCGCTCGATGAGCAACCCATCCCCATCTATGGCGATGGTCGGCAAGTGCGGGATTGGATCTACGTCACCGATCACTGCCGAGGCTTGGTTGCTGCCTATGAGCATGGGCGTATCGGCCAGACGTACAACTTCGGTGGGCGGAGCGAGCGCCGCAACATTGACGTTGTTCGAGCAATTCTCCGGCTGCTCGGCAGACCGGACTCGCTCATCGAGTACGTCGCCGATCGCCCTGGACACGACCGCCGCTATGCGATCGATTGTAGCAAAGCGGAACGTGAGCTGGCGTGGCGTCCATGTGTGACGTTCGAGGATGGGTTAGCTGAGACGATTGCGTGGTACCAGAACAATCGTGTATGGGTAGATGCTGTTCGCTCTGGGGAGTACCGCCGCTATTACGAGCAGCAGTATGGCCCCAGGCATCGAACTGTAGCACGGTAACTCTTGTGCTGCTCCGCGCAACAGGTGGAACGTTTTTTCGAATCACTCTGCTATAGTGGCGGCAGGATAAGCAAGGCTACTGCAAGCTAGTCACTAGCGGTTGCTCTCCGCGAAATTGGGTTGTAGTTGTCTACTTCCTCGAGCATCATTGCAATGGCATCGGCACCGATTTTTCTTCTGACTGATTTCGGAGATCAGGACGCCTATGTCGGCGTCATGAAAGCGGTCATGCTTGGCATCGAGCCAATGCTTCGAGTTGTTGATCTCTGCCACAACATCGAGCCACAAAATGTAGTCTCTGCCTCGTACGTGCTCTTGACCGCGGTTCCATATCTACCTCGAGGCAGCGTTGTCGTTGCAGTCGTTGATCCTGGGGTGGGGACCAAGCGGCGAATCGTAGCGCTGGCGTTCGAGCAGTTCATACTCCTTGCGCCGGATAATGGAATCGCGACGCTTGTGCTGGACCGGTTTCGATGTGAGCGTGCGGTTTCTGTCGAACACGGTCGTGTAGCCGTTCATCAGCCGAGTGCAACCTTCCACGGACGAGATGTTTTTGCGCCAGCAGCAGCATACCTTGCCAGTGGGCAACTGACACTCGAGCAGCTTGGGGAGACGATCGAAGTGACGAGCCTTGTTCAGCTAGCCTTAGAGCCACGCTCGGAGGGGCAGGTGCTGCACGCGAGCGTCCTCCACGTGGATCGGTTCGGAAATCTTGTTACGAACGTCGAAGCAACACGCTGGGGTATTGCGCCAGGAGGCAAGTGGTATTGTTGCATCGGCGACTGTCAACTTCCGATTGTCCGCACCTACGGCGAGCAAGAACCCGGGCAACCGCTTGCCTACATCGGCAGTAGCGGCTTTATTGAAATTGCTGTGCGAAATGGCAGTGCAGCAGAGCAGTTTGGAAGTGCACCTGTGATTGTCCTGATTCGACGAGGAGACACCAGCACATCACCTGAGACATCCTCAGCCTGAGGGGTTCGACTCGAATGCATTGAGGTAGTATAAAAGCGGACAAAATTTGTCCGATTTCGTAATTTGGACTTGGTCTAAATTGTGTCACCAAGTATTCTGCGCGCTATGGTTCGAGGTTGTGTTGTGTTTTGTGTGGGTTCGATTGTGCTTCTGTTCGGTGCGGAAACGCCTGCGCGGCGACAGCATCTGCGTGCTGACACGATAGAAATCGTCAAAGCACCAGTTATCGTTGAAGAGAGTGCGCTCCCTGTGCGACGAGTGCCACCGCCTGTTGAGGGGACACAGCTTTTTTCCAGCAAGAAGGCTGAGATTCTCCATCTGACGCCTGCCGATGCAAATCTTGCTACCAATAACACGCGCCAGACGTTCGGACGGATCGCAGGGGTGATGATCTGGGAAAATGACGGGACAGGAGTTCAGGCCGGCGTTGCTGTTCGTGGTTTGAGTCCGAATCGCTCGTGGGAGCTCAACACCCGGATGGATGGAGCTGATATCGCCGCAGACATCGCAGGCTATCCCGAAGCGTACTTTACGCCGGCATTTGAATCGCTCGAGCGGATCGAAATTATCCGGGGAGCAGCAGCGTTGCAATTTGGGCCGCAATTTGGTGGGTTGCTCAATTACGTCACAAAGACCGCGCCGCAGGATCGGGCGCTCGGGGGAGAATCCTCGCAGATAGGCGGACAGAACGGCTACTACTCGACCTACACTGCATTCGGTGGAACGCAAGGACGGTGGTCGTACTACGTGTTCGGCAACTATCGGCGCTCGGATGGCTGGCGTTTGCCGGTGCGGCTTGCTACAGGGGAGCAGCGGGAAAGCGACCAATTCTGGCAGTACTCGGTTATGCCGAAGCTTGAATACCGTCCCTCAGACTGGACCCGAATCACCGCCGAAGTAACACTATTGCAGTATCGCATGCAACAGCCGGGCGGTCTCGACTCTGCGCAGTTTGCAGCCGATGGGCGCCAGGCGATGCGGTATCGGGACTGGTTCGGCGTACGGTGGATTGTGCCGATGCTGATGGTTGAGCATCGCTTCAGCGAGGGTGTTTACCTCAGCGGTCGGCTCTTTGGGGTGCTTGGCGAGCGCAATAGCATTGGACTGACTACGCCACCGAGTATTCCCGATAGTGGGAGTAATCCCCGCCGCGTCAATGCTGATGAATACCGGAACGGAGGGGTAGAACTTCGAGTGCGATCGGATGTGGCGATAGGTACTGCACTGCATCCACTCGTAGCAGGTCTGCGGCTCTATCGCGGGACAACGCTCCGCAGGCAAGGGCGCGGTCCCGATGGCGATGGATTCAGTACGACGTTCGTTGCACCGCTGACGCGCGACTTGGAATTTGTGTCGGAAAATGCTGCTGCCTTTGTCGAGTGGCAGTTGCGGCTTGCTGAGCGCCTGACGGTAACACCTGGAGTGCGAATCGAATGGCTGGGAATGAGTGGTCAGGGGACATTTACTCGGGAGAAACCGGCATCGAACCCAGATGCATTCGACACCGCGGGCACGCCGTTCCGTTTTGACAAACGAGCGCGCGAAGTGCTCCCGCTTGCTGGAATCGGTCTGCAATGGGCGATGAGCAATCAGCTGGAGCTCTACGCCAATGCCCATCAAAGTTGGAGGCCGGCGCAGTTCAGCGAACTCTTTCCGAGTGATCCCACCGTTGCAGTTGATCCATCGCTCCATTCGTCGCGCGGAGTTTCAACGGATGTAGGCGTGCGCGGTACGGTTGCCAATGCACTGAGCATCGACGTTTCTGGATTTTACCTCTACTACGGCGATCGGATTGGGACAATTGCGCGTAGCGCACTCGGTGCAGATACGGTGTTGCTTACCAACGGCGCAAGTCAGCTCCGACGGAACGTTGGTGCCAGCGAACATCGCGGGGTTGAATTCTACGCTGAACTCTTTGCCGATCGGCTCGCGCGTCTGGGCGACCATGGCGCTTCGCTGTTCATTGCTGGCGCGTTCACCGATGCGCGATATACCAGCGGACCGGTTGCTGGAAAGCTGGTCGAGTATGCGCCCAAGTGGATTGTGCGGAGCGGACTGCGCTACCGATGGAAGGCACTCCTTGTGCTCTCCTTGCAAGGAAGCTCGGCTGGCGAATGCTATTCAGATGCAAGCAACACTCAAAGCACTGCAAGCGGCATCAACGGGATCATTCCGGCGTACACGGTCTGGGATATGAGCGCACAGATACGCATTACCTGGTGGCTTGCTGCCGAGATCAACATCAACAACATTTTCGACCGACGGTACTTTACCCGTCGCGCAGGAGGCTATCCTGGGCCAGGCATTATCCCTGCCGATGGGCGTGTAGTGACTGGCGGTTTACGAGTGAATTTCTAACATCAACCAAGGTGCATTCGATGAGCAATTTTGTGGCAATCAACCGCATCTATTGCCGCGAGGATTACCGCGCACGGTTCGAGCAGCTCTTCGCAACGCGCGCACATGCGATTGACCGCATGCCGGGGTTTCTGGGAATGCAAGTGCTTCGACCGCAGCGGGACGGGGAGCCATACTTGGTGGTAAGCTTCTGGGAAAGCAAGGAAGCCTTCGAGGCCTGGACTGGCTCACCGGAATTTCTCGAAGGGCACCGGCGAGGATTCGAAGATGTGCGCCGCGCACGAGAGCAAGGCCAAGAGCTGCCGATGCGATCTGAATTCGTCACGTACGACGTTATTGCTCGGTAGCCCGTAGCTTGTCAGCCTCGGCGGCTACATCGAGGAATCGCTTGCAGAGTGTGGCGAGTGTTTCCAGCTCCGATACAGTAAACGAGCGTCCCATCAGCTCAAGCGCACGCAGGAGAAAAGGGTCGAGTTGCTCAATGGCAGCGCGACCAGCAGGCGTGATCCGATGCAAGACCACACGCCGGTCATGCGTTGCGTGCTCACGTTCGACGTAGCCGGCAGCAACTAAGCCGTCAATTGCGCGTGTGACGTCCACGTGCTGCTCGATGAGCTGAGCAACGATTTGCGAACGCGATAGCCCCTCAGCGGGAGCTCTGCTCAAAATGCGGAGAATGTTGTACTGCGAGCCCGTGATTCCGAGCGAAGAACAGGCACTATCAACGATGTCGTCAATTGCACGCGCGGCACGGCGAACGCTCAAAATGGCTTCGAGTGTTGCTTTTTGCTTCGGAACAGGCATACCACCAAAAAAGTGTAAAAACAAATGTTGGTATCGCTAATTTTGCGACGTGTTCATAACCTCTCGCTATCGAGTATGCGACGTTGCATTGCGCTGGCGATGATGTTCGTGCTTTATCGAGCAGTGGCACTCGATGGTGGTGGCAAGCCCCTTCCATCGCAATGGCATGACCTACGCGAGCGACACCTTGCGAACATCATCCAGCTTACGTTCGGCGGTGAAAATGCCGAAGCGTACTTTTCTTTTGATGAGAAACACATCATCTACCAAGCACACGGAGACGAAGGGTGCGACCAAATTTACGTGATGAACATTGATGGTACCAATAAACGCTTGGTCAGCACGGGCAAGGGGCGGACGACGTGCTCCTACTTTCTGCCGAATGGTGAAATCCTCTACGCAAGTACGCACGAGCATTCCCCGGACTGCCCTCCTGTCCCCGATCGCTCGCGCGGCTACGTGTGGCCACTCTATCCACAGTACGAAATTTACCGCGCAAATGCCGATGGATCTAATCTTCGCTGCATCATTCGCAGCGATGGCTATGATGCAGAGGCTACGGTTTCGCCGAAGGGAGACAAAATCGTGTTTACCTCTACCCGCGATGGGGATATTGAGCTCTACTCGTGCGATCTGGATGGCACGAACGTCCGTCGCCTGACGCATGCATTCGGCTATGACGGAGGAGCGTTCTACAGCTTTGATGGGACAAAGATTGTCTTCCGCGCTTCGCGACCGAAAGGCAAGGATTCCGTCGAATACGCCCAATTGCTCCAGCAGCATTTGGTTCGCCCGCGCGCGCTGGAGATCTACGTCATGGATGCTGACGGCTCGAATGTCCGCCAGGTGACAAACAACGGTGCGGCAAACTTTGCACCCTTCTTCCATCCCGATGGAAAGCGGATCATCTTTGCTTCGAATATGGCCGATCCGCGCTCACGGAATTTCGACCTCTACATCATCAACATTGACGGAACAGGATTAGAGCGCATCACCTACTACGAAGGCTTCGATGGCTTCCCCATGTTCTCCCGTGATGGGAAAAAGCTCATCTTCTGTTCCAACAGAAATGGATCCCGACCCGGCGAAACCAACATCTTCATCTGCGACTGGGTCGAGTGAGTATGTTTCACATCTTCAGGTCATTTCTCGATGAAACGGCTGTTCATCGTGCTCTCGTGCATTGCTGCATCCGCCATTGTCGGATGCAAGGAAAGCTCCTCGCCGACTCAACCTCCCGGAACTACACTGGAGGTTGTGGTCAAATCGAACCTCTCTCCCTCAGCACAGGATGGCTGGCTCTACTACTCCTTCGATAAGGATACGGCCATCAATCCCTCCTCACGGGATGGCGCAGATTGGGACGTCAAGTTCCGCTACGTCCCCTACGATACCTCGCAGGCTGGTATTGGGTACTTCATCGCGGTGTACACCCAGCTTGGGCCGATGTTCTTCAATTCAGGAACTGTCAATCCGAATGGCCAAACGCAAGCAGCACTGCTCAAAGTGCCGTTTGATTCACTTTCCGATGCGACGCCATACCTGTCGAAACTCCGCAACGACGACACCAGCGCGAGCAACCGTATCGTTCCTGTGCTCAGCATGAGCGACAGCAGCTACTTTGGCTACACCGGACCACCGCGCCACGCTGTGACGATCAATCCGAACATGACGTTCCTGGTGCGTACAAAGAGTAACCGCTACGTCAAGTTCCAGCTTCTGAGCATTTACAAGGATGCACCGACGACACCGGACTATCGTTCCGTGACAAACTACTACACGATCCGGTACGTCAAAGGAGATGGAACGCGGCTGCGATAGCGCGTGTTATCTTTGCAGCAAGCAGTAGTCCCATTACGTACGGAGGTTGCGCGATGTACGGCAACTTGAGTATCACCGAGCCGGCCGGTGCCGATCGCTATGCAGAAGATCCCGAAAAGCTCGCTGAGTTTGAGGCAAAGATCGAGCGCGGCGAAAAGATCGAGCCAACCGACTGGATGCCGCGGGAATATCGGCGCCAGCTCCTGCGGATGATCGAGCAGCATGCGCACTCGGAGATCATCGGCGCATTGCCCGAAGGTACCTGGATTACGCGTGCACCGGGATTCAAGCGGAAAATGGCGCTGATGGCAAAGGTGCAAGACGAAATCGGCCACGGGCAGCTCCTCTACAGTGCTGCGGAGACGCTCGGAAAATCGCGCGAGCAAATGCTCACTGACCTCCTGACCGGTAAAGCGAAGTACTCGAACGTCTTCAACTATCCGGCGATGACGTGGGCTGATACCGCAGTCATTGCATGGCTTATTGATGCTGCCGCAATCATCAATCAAGTGACCAACGCGAAAGGCTCCTACGGACCGTATAGCCGCGCGTTGGAGCGTATCTGCACGGAAGAGTCATTCCACCTCAAGTACGGCTACGATAACGTTGTCACGCTTGCAACAGGTACGAAAAAGCAAAAGGAAATGGTGCAAGAAGCGCTCAACCGTTGGTGGAAGCCGATTATGCATTTCTTCGGCCCGCCAGATACTGTCTCCCAGCATACGGCGGTGCTCATGCGTTGGAAAGTCAAGATTGCCTCCAACGATCAAATGCGGCAGCAATTCCTCGATAGCTACGTGCCGAAGATTTGGGAGCTGGGGCTGACCGTTCCGGATCCGAATCTGCGGAAGAACCCCGACACCGGTCAATGGGAGTACAGCGACCCCGATTGGGATGAGTTCTGGCGCGTCATCAACGGCAATGGCCCGTGCAACAAAGAGCGCCTTGCAGTGCGGCGCTGGGTCGAAGAAAGTGGTGCGTGGGTGCGACGCGCACTAATGAAGCCCGATGCGCAGTACGTCGCGCCACTCTGCTAAGTGTGGGTAGGAATCTCCGTGGTGCGCCGCTCAGGTGTGGGCGGCGCACGCTTTTTATCCTTCCGCTATCCAACGGAGAATCTGCCGGAAGGTTGGTCGCTGGCCATAGCGCAAGATTCCAATGCGGTAGATCCGGCCAGCAATCCACACCGCTCCAATAATCGAAGCCACCATCAACACGACCGAGAGCAGTACCTGCCACCACGGCACTTCCGTTGCAAATAGTCGCATGAGCATCAGCACGGGGCTGAACATCGGAACGAGCGAAAGAATAGCAGCAACGGGCGCATCGGGAGTGCTCATCACCAACGGGATTACCAGCATCGGCAGCACGATGAAGATGCTCACCGGCGCTTGGAGAGTCTGAATGTCCTGCTCGGTATCGGCAGCAGCCGCGATACCGGCAAAGAGCGCAGAATAGAACACGTACCCACTCAGGAAGAAAAACACAAACGCTGCGATGTGCCCAAACGATAAACTCGGCACTTGGAGAAGGAGCACCGCGACGTCGTTCTCCTGCGCGCGGTAGTGCGCAAGTGCACCTGCCGGCGTTGGTGCTCCACTCAGTGACACGAGCGTGCTGCCCACGGCAATGCTGACCCCAACTCCCAACACAATCCAGAGAAGCATTTGGAACAGTCCAACTGCACCGACACCGAGAACTTTGCCAAGCATGATGTCGAATGGCCGCGCTGACGATGCCAAGATTTCAACGATGCGGTTGGTTTTCTCCTCAAGTACCGAGCGCATGACGATACCGCCATAGATGAACAGCAGCATGTACACGATGATGCTCATCCCGTAGCCGACAATTGTCAGCAGCGCAGTTTGATCGCGTTCGGTGCGTTCCCGCGTGATCTTGATGCGTTCGATTTTCGTTTTTTGTTCTGCAAGGCGAAGCAGGGTAGTATCCGCTCCGCGAGCGAGCAGCCGCTGACGGCGGAAGACTTCGCGAACCGCATCGTTGACAGCTTCTTGCAGCCCAAGCCCACCACCGCCACGGGTAAAGAGCACGACACTGTCGCGCTCGAGTCCATCTGGGGGGATGAGCAAGTATCCCGTCAGCGAGTCGGCAAGAACCCGTGCGCGGAGCGTTGAAATCGGCTCGGTGGCAACGAAAAACAGCGAGCTATCCTTTGCAAGAAGAATCGGAGCAAGACCGTGTGGGCTTTGGTCCACAACAGCGATTCGGTGCGTTCCTTGCGTTTGGGCAAGCTCTGAGACAAGGATGGGGAGTGTCAGAACAACAAGCAGCCCTACCGGGGCCAGCAGCGTGCTGATGATAAAACCTTTCGTTCGCACGCGGGAGAGAAATTCATGGCGTGCAATCAGCCAACTGGTGTTCATGCGGCAACCTCTTCCGTTTCTGTACGGCGAACAGTTTCGATGAAAATTTCCCGGAGCGTCGGCTCGATGCACTCAGCACGTCGCACAGTTCCATGCGCGAGCGCACGCGCGATAATGCGCTGTGCCTGTTCGATCCCGCCACTGAGTTCGATTGAAATCACTCCGTTGCGGCGATCTGCGATGGAAATGCCATCGAGCCGTTGCAAGAAGGAATCATCACCATCGAATGCAAGTTCGAGTCTGCGGATTCCGTACCGCGCCTTGATTTGGCGGAGGCTGCCCGATTCCACGATGCGTCCACGATTGATGAGCACGATGTCATCGCAGAGTTGCTCGACCTGTTCCATCACGTGTGTCGAGAAAAGAATGGTTGTTCCCTTTGCACGCAGTTCGGCGATGACGTCGAGGAAGACCTGGGCGTTGAGCGGATCCAATCCGCTGAACGGCTCGTCGAGCACCAACAGGGGCGGATCGTGGAGCACAGAGACGATGAACTGAACTTTCTGACTCATGCCTTTGGAGAGTTCGCGAATCTTCTTCTTTTCCCAGCCGTGGGCGTCCATCCGCTGGAGCCACCAGAGTGCACGACGTGTTGCCTCGGTGCTTGGAAGACCCTTGAGCTGTCCGAAGTATCGGAGATTGTCCAGCACCGTAAGGTTTTTGTAGAGACCGCGTTCTTCGGGAACGTAGCCGATGCGGCGTTGGTGGTGTTGCGCAAGTGGCTCCCCGGCAAAGAAGATGGTCCCTTCGTCAGGAAGGAGGATGCGCGTAATCATGCGCAGCAGCGTTGTTTTGCCCGCACCGTTTGGGCCGAGCACTCCGAAGAGTCTTCCTTGCTCGACTGCAAAGCTGATGTCTCGATTGGCGTAGAACGCGCCGTAACGTTTGGACACTCGGTCCAACTCAATGAATGCCATAGCGCTGCTCGAAAAGTTCGTGCCGTGGCAAATTACGTAGCAGTTGTTACAAGGTTGCAACGATTTTTGTGCATGGAGCACATTGCGAGTAAACCTCGGTGTATCGTCATCGGAGCCGGTGTTGCTGGCATTGCTGCAGCAGTGGAGGCAACACTATTGGGAATGAGCGTCGTGCTCGTGGAAGCTCATCGCTACGTGGGAGGTCGCGCGCGATCGTTTCGTGACGAGCTTACCGGCGATGAGCTTGATAACGGGCAGCATGTCGCGATGGGGTGCTATCAGAACCTACGGCATATCCTTCGCGAGCTTGGGACTGAGTCACTCCTTGCACCGAACGATCCGGTTCCTATTGCCTTTGCCTCGGCATGTGGAGAGCGGGATGTTTTCAATCCGTATCGTTGGAGAGGGCGGTTGGGAGTGGCGCATGGACTGTTGCATCTGCGGAGCTTTTCCTTGGCGGAGCGCTTGCAGCTACTCGTGGGGGGAATCTGTGCATCGCTCCGCTCTTGCGAGGGGTTGACAGCCGGTGACGTGCTCCAGGCATGTCGGCAGCCGGCGAAGCTGATGGAGCGATTCTGGGAGCCGCTTGTGCTCGCAACGCTCAATGCACCGATCTCAGTCGCCGATGGGGCATTGCTCCGTGCGGTGCTTCGGCGCGCGATCTTCGGTGGTGGTGATAGTCACTACCTCCTTGTGCCGCGTGCGGGACTATCGAAGCTCTGGCAGCCGCTGGAGCGCTGGCTTAGCGAGCGTGGTGGAAGTATTCGCTTGGGAACACGTGCGGAGGAACTTGTCTGGCTGGACGATCGGGTCATCGGTGTAGCAACGAGCTCGGGCGAGGAAATTCGCGGTAGCGCCGTCATCGCTGCAGTGCCGCCGAAGGCATACGTGCGATTGTTGCCGCAGCGATACCGTTCGACAGTGGCGTTCCTTGCACAGCTGGAGACGATGCCGATTGTGTCGGTGTACTTGTGGTACGATCGCACACTGGCACTTCCACCAGTCGTTGGGCTATGGGGAACGACGGCGCAATGGGTGTTCGATCGTGGAGCGTTTCTTGAGCGTAGCGATGACCAGCAGCGGCAGTATCCGGGACACGTTGAAGTGACCATCAGTGCAGCGCACGCACTTGCACAGCAACCTGCTGACGCGATTGTCGCACAGGTGAGCCGTGAGTTAGCCACCGTATTCCCTCAAATGAAGAATGCCCGGCTTCTGCACTGGCGGGTGATCAAAGAGCGCTCGGCTACGCTGCTGCTTACACCGAAAACAAGCAGGTTACGTCTAAGCCCTACGAATGATATTGCAGGGCTCTACGTCGCTGGCGACTGGACGGCGACGCGGCTTCCCGCAACGCTGGAGAGCGCCGCAGCCAGTGGCATTGCGGCGGCTCGCGCAGCTGCGCAGATGGCGTAACATCATCTCCAGAAGATGCAATGGACCGACACCGTATGCTTGGCCTCGTGTGGTGGGTAGTGTTCTGCACCGCAGCGACACTCCTGGCGCAACCGCGGCAGTGGAACTGGGAAAAGCTCGTGCTCCCGCCGCCCTACGACCGTGGTTTTTACCTGGACGTCATGTTCTTGCCGTCGAATCCGCAGTATGGCTGGGCATGCGGGTTTGGCGGCTACGTTGTGCGAACAACCGATGGGGGAAATTCGTGGGAGGGGACGACCATTCCGAATGCCGATCAGCTTGAGTCCATCATCTTTGTCAACGAACGCGTTGGCTATTGCTCCGGGACGAACAATGGCAATCCGAACCTTGGTGGCATCTACAAGAGCACCGATGGTGGGCGCTCCTGGCGGGAGATCACACCAGTGATCACGCTCAATGGTGTCTTGCAGCGTGCGCCGCTGTGGGGATGTTACTTCCTCGATGAAAACGTTGGCATGGTTGTCGGGGGCGGATGCGACGGATTGCCGCAACTTTTTTTTCGCACAACCGATGGTGGGGCAAGTTGGTCGCTGTTCGTTGCATACGAGCCTGAAACGGGAATGTCCCATGTGCTCATGTATGATGCGGATGGTTTGTGCTATGCTTCCAGCAGTGGCAGGCTCTGGCGTTCCTTCGATGGAGGGCGCTCGTGGCAGATCTTCTCGCTGACGGGGCCTGCATTTTGGCAGGAAAACCTTGCCAATCGAGGCAACACGTTCCTTGTCGCTACAGCTGGCAATACGTGTACCGGTGGCACTGGCACCATCGGCGACATCCGTTGGTCGTACGATGGGGGGCAAACGTGGTCACGCTACCTAACGGGAGCCTCGATGTTCGGTACGTTTTTGGTTGATCAGGAAGCCGGATGGGCTGTCGGCTGGAATCGTGCGGTCTATCGGGTCGCGCGCGATCGTGCCACGGGACAGGTGAGCGTAACACCCTATCGCTGCGGCCTGGAGCCAGGGAGCAACTTCGACGATGTGTGGTTTGTCAACGATACGCTCGGGTACCTTGTCGGCGATGGGATTTACCGAACGACGATGCGCGATTTACTCGAACCAATCATCGTTTCGAACACGGGACAGTTTGTTGTGTGCGATAGCCAAGCTATTACACTCAGCGTCGTCAAAGGCGATCGCATTCGTCAGCCCTACACGGAATACCTCTGGTCCACAGGTGAGCGAACGCCAACAATCACGGTAACGCGGGGAGGGACATACTGGGTCGAGGTGCGCGATCCTGATGCCTGCTATGGGAAAGCACTCGCTGTGAACGTTACGGAGGCACCTTCACCAAAGGCGGATATCCGCGTCCTTCCACCCGGGCGGATTTGCGAAGGTGATACCATCATCGTTGAAGCAGTGCTGGATTCCACCGCTGTTGCGATTGCAGAGTACGAATGGATTGGCCGTACGGAACATTCGCCGCGGTTGGTTCTCATTGCGCAGCCTGGGAAGCTTACTTTCCAGCTTCGCGCGCGTGGAGTCAACGGATGTGAGAAGGTAGTTGGCCCTGTTGCTATCGAAGTGTTGCCGCGACCCAAACCAACAATTCTGCTCAGCAAACAACTGGCAGTCCGTGCCGATGGTGCGTATGTTCTCTGCCCTGGGGATCAGGTGGAACTGCGCGCCTCCGATGGCTTCGCTACCTACCAGTGGAACACGGGGGAAACAACGCAGAGCATCGTCGTTCGCCAGGCAGGACGCTATTGGGTTACGGTGAACACTGGCGCCATCGCTGACGTGTGCAGTGGAACAAGCCAGCCTGTAGAGATTGCCCTGGGGGATACAGTCAAACCGCACGTGCTCTCTGACCGTGGCATGCGATTCTGCGATGGGGACCGAATTGTGTTGCGCACCGATCGCTCGTACCAGCAATACCGCTGGTCCACTGGAGAGCAGTCGGCAACCATTGTCGTGACCGCAGCAGGCGAGTATTGGGTGGACGCAACCGATGAATTTGGCTGCTCGGGCAGGTCGGATACCGTACGCGTAGATGTTGATCCCAATCCCATCGAGATTGTCGGTACTGCTGGTAGCCTCTGGCAGTTTGACACTACCGCAGCAACAGCTGTGCGATGCGATAGTCTTCGTGTGCGGAATATCTCGTCCCAGACGCTGGTGATCGGGAGCGCACGGCTGGAGCGTAACATCGAGTTTTCCATTCCGCTCGCACAGTTGCCGGTGGTGATCCCACCCGGACAGGAACGGTGGCTTATTGCATGTTTTCAGCCATCGGTATTGGGAGAGCAACGCGATACGCTTCGGATAAGCGATGCTGCCGACTACTGCCGGCGCGCGCTGACCGTTGTTGGGATCTGCGCAGCCAACAGCTATACTGCCGCATCGAGCTGCAACGTTGGGGTACAAGCCCAAACGCAAACGTTCGACATCGCAGGTCTGTTGGTAGTCCCACCATATCCCAATCCTGCACAGGACGAAGTCCGAGCGCTTGTCCAAGCGCAGGATGCTACAGTTAGCCTACGAAGCGCGTTCGGCACAGAGTGTGTCCAATGCACTCGAGCAGAACATGGTACGCGATGGTGGGAGTACCGCTGTCCACTCGCACAGATGCCCAGCGGGGTGTATTTCCTCGAACTTGCTCTTGGGCAGCAGCGCTGGTATTATCCCATTGTTGTCGAACGGTGATTTGTATTTTGGCAACCCTTGAATGAGATGACGAGCAGTCATACTGTATGTTCAACGTTTCCATGAGGTCGGTCATGCGACGTTTCGTCGTGGTTCTTCTCGCTCTTGGTGTGACAGGAGCGGTTGCGCAGCAGCGGGCGATCGAACGCGCTGCAATTGAAAATTCGCCGGTAGTGCCGGCACTGGAGCGCATTGCGCCATTCCAGAGCCAATTGGCATTCCCCTTGGCTGAACACAGAACTGATCCGACGCTTCAGGCAGTAACGTTTACACGCCTGTTCCGCTCAAACTTCACCAACATCACCTACTTTTTCCCCTCCAGCTCGCTGATCGTCTATGAGCCAGGTTCGAACGTGCTTGCCACAATCGAACATGTGCCGATGGACAACCGTGCGACGGGCGGCGATCTCGGCGCGCAGCTCTACTTCCGCTACTCCATAAATCGCGGCACCACATGGACACGGCAGCTTATCGCCAACAACAGCTCGACCTTCTACGGTGTCCCGCAGCTTGCGCTGGCCAATCCTTCGAATGTAACTTCTGCGACCGATCTAAAGCTCTGCGTCACTGGCTACCAGTACCCGAAGGAGACAAACTATTACCGCCGTGGTACCGCAATCTTTGTGCGGACCGAAGGACAGATCTTCGAGTACAATGAACTCGGCCCAATCGAGAACAATCCGGATGGCTACTACTTCGGTAGCGCAAAGCTCGCGGGCTTTACTGCTGGTGCGGATCGCTCAGGGTTTGCGTACTGCGGCATCCTGCAGCCACCAAACAACCAGACGCAATATGGGCAATACGGTTCCCTTGTCATCAACGCACGGTTGGCAGGGACGGAGGATTTCATCAGTCTGATCCCGGATAGCTGGAGTGGTTCGGTCTTCCGTCCGGCACCAGCGACGACCAGCACGTACAACTCTCCGATGTACGTAGATGCCGATGCAAATGGGAACCTCTATGCTGTCATCAATGGAATCTTTGCTGATGCGCAGGACAGCCGCGTTGTTGCCGTTTCGAAGTCATCGGATATGGGGCAGACGTGGTCCGCATTCGAGCGTATGCCCGCGAGCGTTCTCCAAGCCTATGCGACCAATCGTGGAGCAGCCGCAGCAGTGCCATTCCGCGTGTATGACCAACACGATATGGTTGTCACTGGCGAAAATCGTTTTTCGTACATCCAGCGCATTGCACTCCTCGATGCGCAGCAGCAACTTGCGGGGGTTGACTTGGTCGAGACCGAGTACAATGCTGGTAACTGGACGATTCGCTTGATTGCGCCGATTGCAGACATCCCGGTTGTGTATAGCTACAACGACTCAGCATCGCAAGCGCGGAACTACGAACAGCTCGTATGCGACGAGGTGATTTCCTCGCTTGGCAACGAAATCGAAGTTGCCCGTACTGCCGATGGTTCAGCGCTTGTGGTCAAGTGGATTGATGCGGTACCGAGCGCTGGTTCGATCACCATCAATCCACCGCAGACAGCGATTCAGTACGACCAGCAAACTGGACAGCCGACCGGCGAAGTGCAAGTAGATTCACTGCCGGTCTTCAACATCTTCCTTGCGTACCGTTCGCTGAGCGATGCTGGATGGAGCCAACCGAAAAATCTCACCGAAGACCGCTATTTCAACAAAGGCACGCATATTCCACGCATTGTGCCGTCGCTTTCTCAAATCCCATTGCTCGTGCTTCGCTCTCTTGCACCCAGCGATTGGAATCAGCAATCGCCCGCAGGTCGGCTGCTGGCAAGCGCTCCGCAAGATTTTGTCAACCGCATTTACGACATTCCGCACGATGTAAGCTATGCGCTGGTCAGTGCAGTATCGAGCGTTGAACCAACGGCGGCAGTATCCCAGGCACGGCTTACCGTTAGCCCAACTCCAGCAAGCGATCAGATTGAAGTTGCATGTGCTGGGATCACCTCCAATGGCCAGCTTGTCGTTGTCAATCCACTTGGGCAGATTGTGCTCGAGCGTACACTTTCGCCGTCGAGTGGCGTGCAAGGGACGATGCTCGACGTCCACGCGCTGCCTGCCGGAAGCTACAGCATTCAGCTTCGCGTGCAGGGTAGTGTAGTAGCAACAGCGCCTGCGCTCATCGTGCGCTAACTGTGCAGAGCAACATCGCATGTCAACAGCCCGTGCGGGGCAGTAGCAACGCCAGTTGTGTGCTGCCCCGCACTGCATCTTCGAACTATTGCACTTGAGACCTATGCTCGCAGAAGCTACCCTCCGTGCGCTGACAGAGCGTATCGGGGCGATCGTGGATCCAGACCTCGGCCAGTCGCTCGGTGAGCTTGGTGCAGTCCACTCGATCACCGAAGGTGATGGCGGTGCGCTCGACGTGTACCTTGAACTTGTGCCTCCGATCTATCGCCATCTGGCGCAGCAGCTCGACCGCGACATTGTTGCAGCTGCTGGAAGCATCGTGCCTGATCGGCAGTGTGTCGTCCACGCACGTCCGCTCGTGATAGAGCCTGCTGTTCCAAAGCGGCTGCTGAGCGGAGTCCAGGATACAATCGCCGTTGCATCGGGGAAAGGTGGCGTCGGGAAATCCACGGTTGCTGCAAATCTTGCTGCATCGCTGCTGCTCGAGGGGCTGCGCGTCGGGCTGCTCGATGCGGACATCTATGGCCCGAGCGTTCCGACACTGTTTGGATTGGAAGGCGCAACACTCCTGGCAGAAAAGCGCGACGATGGGACGATCGTTGGGTATCCCCACGAGCAGTACGGCATCAAGGTTGCTTCGATGGGATTCATCATGCAGCGCGACCAAGCAGCGATCTTCCGCGGACCGATGCTGGCAGGCTACGTTCGGACGCTCGTCGAACAGATTGACTGGGGCGAGCTCGATACGCTCGTGTTCGATCTTCCGCCGGGAACAGGTGATGTGCAACTGACGCTGGCCCAGCAGGTTCCGCTCAGTGGTGCAGTGATCGTGACGACGCCGCAACGTTTGGCACTGGCCGATGTCCGCCGAAGTATCGCGATGTTCCGCCGGCTGAACGTCGAGATTCTCGGCGTCATCGAGAACATGAGCTATTACATTCCACCCGATGCACCCGATAAGCGCTACTACATCTTCGGCCAAGGTGGCGGCAGAAGCCTCGCCGACGAAGCCGGTGTGCCCTTCCTGGGCGAAATTCCCATCCACGATGACGTCCGCACCGCGAGCGACAGTGGCATACCCGCTGTCCTCGATCCAGAAAGTAGCGCCTCCATTCGCGATGCGTATCGCACGCTGACACTTGCACTGCTGCGGTACCTACGCCAGCAGAATGCGCGCCGACGGCAACAGCCAACAGTCGAGATTCGCCTATGAGGAAAACCCCACCCCCGGTGGCGGAGCTTCCCTTGCGGGACGAAGAAACCGAACGCGCGATCATCGCAGCCTTGGAAGAGTGTCGGCCGTACCTCCAGCAAGATGGAGGCGATGTTGAACTTGTTCGCTACGAAGCGGAAACGCAAACTGCCGAGATACGCTTCCTCGGTGCATGCGCTGGGTGCCCGCTGATGCTTATGACACTCCGTGCGGGGATCGAGCGCTTCGTTCAGTTGCGTGTGCCTGCGGTCCGACGGATGGAAGTCCTTTGATAATGCCGCACTGCTCCGTATTTTTGCATCCCGCACGTACAGGGCGGGTGGTTAGCTCAGGTGGTTTAGAGCGTCTGCCTTACAAGCAGAAGGTCGGGAGTTCGACTCTCTCACCACCCACAGTGTGTTTCATTACGGACGTCCGCCAATGGCAAAAAAACAGCAATCGTTTGCCGACAAAGTCAAGAAGTTGCACCGCGACGAGAGCCTTGTGTCGGTTCGCGTCATCAAAGCGTATCGCTCGGCAAAAGGAACAGTCAAGTTCTTCGAGCGCTTCGTCAAGGTGTCCGATGTATCAAAGCTCGACAGTATTGACATCACTCGTTCATAACGCCATGAAGAAAGGTATTCATCCAGCATACCGCCCAATCACTGTGGTCATGACCGATGGGTCCACGTTCCAGACCCGGTCGTGCTACGCAAAATCCGATCGGCTTGTGCTGGAAATTGATTCCAAATCGCATCCGTTTTACACCGGCAAACAAACGCTCGTTGATACGACAGGCCGTGTCGATCGCTTCAACAAGCGGATGCAGAAGACGCAGGAACTTCGGAAACAACAACAAGGAGCATAAGCAATGCGACGTCGTCGTCAGGAGCTCGATCCAGAAGCTAACGGCGAAGGGATGTCGGCGATCGTATCGCCGTTTCGCGGTCGCCAGTCCGCATTCCGCAAACGGAAATCCCCACTCGGTGATTCCAAAGTCGTGGACTATCTCGATGCGAAATTCCTCTCGCAGTTCATCAACGACCAAGGCAAGATTCTGCCACGTCGAGTGACAGGATTGACCGCATACCAACAGCGGCAAGTCGCGCGTGCCATCAAGTACGCACGGCATCTGGCGTTGCTGCCGTTTGTCGCGCAAGACCTCAAGTAACGACTGGCAATCTCCTTACGTCTGCGTGCTGCCTTCGATGAGCGTTCATCGAGGGCAGCACGCGTTTTGTTTCAAACCGCATGAAACGCGCTGATAGGGAGGAGGGAGCACTCGCGATAGGCAGTTCATCTGGGTGAACGATCCTGTGCAAACAGTTGCACATTTTTTTGCAGCTGACAAATTTTCTCTTGCAAGTCGAGGGGTCAATAAGCGAATTTTGCGCCCGCTTACTTGCGGACGGTCGCTGCCTTCTGTGTGTTGCTCTGATCGGTGCCAAAGAGACGTGCGCAACGATCGGATCAGCGCATCGAATGCTCCACACCGTACCGGCAGGGAGGCGGGCCGTGGTGTACGTTTCATTCCGCTCGGGAGGATGCCTTGCCGAAAAAGCAACCACCTGGACTTACTCTCTTCGGCGGTGCTGAGCTCGAGACGCTCAAGCAAGAACAGCAGCGTCCCTCGTTGCCGACAGGCAATCTCCAGGATGCCCCGGCAGTGTGGGAGCGGTGTCTTGCGATCATCAAAGACAACGTTTCTGCCCAGCACTACCATACCTGGTTCGAGCCGATCAAACCCGTGCGCTGCCAAGACCGTGAGCTGGTGCTCCAGGTACCAAGCCAGTTTTTCTACGAATGGCTCGAAGAGCACTACTACGGCTTGCTCCAAAAGACGCTCTACCAGGTGCTCGGCACTGGCGCACGGCTCAAGTACGAAGTCGTCGTCGAGCAAAGCACCGAATCGCTCGAGCAGCGGACGATCCGGCTGCCTGCGTTTCGCCATGCAACGACGACTGCGGTCCAGCCGCCATTACCGTTTGCTCCAGCAGCACCGCCAGCGGCAGATTTTGCAGCCTACCTCAATCGCCGCTATACGTTCGAGAGCTTCATCGCCGGTGAGAGCAACCAACTGGCGTACTCGGCTGCGCGCGCTGTTGCTGACCAACCGGGGAAGACGCGCTTCAACCCGCTGGTGATCTACGGCGCTACTGGGCTTGGGAAAACCCACCTTGTCCAAGCGATTGGCAACCGCATCATCGAACGTAACCGTTCGATGCGCGTGCTCTACACCACGAGCGAACGCTTTACGATGGAGTACATCAACGCTATCCAGAACAACAAGACCAACGAGTTTACCGCCTTCTACCGCAGCGTGGATGTGCTCATCGTGGACGACATCCAGTTTTTCGAGGGCAAGGAAAAAACGCAGGACAACTTCTTCCACACCTTCAATGCACTCCACCAGCTCGGCAAGCAAATCGTCCTGACCAGCGACCGTCCGCCGAAGGAACTCCGCGATGTGGACGAGCGCTTGATTTCGCGTTTCCAGTGGGGCCTGACTGCCGACATTCAACCGCCCGATTACGAAATGCGATTGGCAATTCTCCAGCGGAAAAGCCAAGACGAAGGCGTCGAGATTCCGCGCGATGTGCTCGAGTACATCGCACGCCATGTTACCACGAGTGTGCGAGAGTTGGAAGGGTGCCTTATCAGCCTCATCGCAAAAGTCTCGCTCGATGGATGCACGCCGACGGTTGAACTTGCCAAGCAAGTTCTGCGCGGACTGCTCGGACCGATTGATTCGCTGGCGGTGACGATGGATGACATCAAAAGCGCAGTGGCAGCATACTTCGGGATTGCTGTCGAACTGCTGGAGGGAAAGACACGCAAGCACGAAGTGGTGCTCCCACGCCAGATCGCGATGTACTTGGCAAAGCAGCTAACCTCGCTCTCGCTCAAATCCATTGGGCTGCACTTCGGCGGACGCGACCATACGACCGTGCTCCACTCCATCCAGATGGTCGAAAATTACGTGGCGACTGATACCGCTATCGCGCAGGCAGTCTCGCAGCTTGAACGCAAGCTCCGAAGCTGATAGACATCCCTCTGCGTCAGTCAGCCTTCTCCAGTGTCCTTGTTATGAAGCAGCCACCGTATCGGGTGATTCTCCATCTGGGGAGGTTGGCGCCGCCGGCTCATGGCGATTGCTCTGTGCTGCGCGTGCGTTGAACTCTGCAATGAGACGGTCGAGCTCTGCGCCATCGAGCGTTTCCTTTTCGAGCAGGTGCTTGACCAGTTCGTGCATGAGCGCTTCGTTCTGGCGCAGCAGCTCTTCGGCACGGTGTTCCAGTTCGCGGACGATGCGTGTTACCTCCGCATCAATCAGCTGTGCAGTCTGCTCGCTGTAGGGGCGCACATGGCCGAAATCCCGCCCTAAGAAAACCTCGTGACTCGGGGAGTTGTAATTGACCGGCCCGATGCGATCGCTCATGCCCCATTCGGTGACCATTTTTCGCGCCAGTGTGGTGGCACGTTCGAGGTCGTTTGCAGCGCCGGTGGTGTATTGGTTGAAAACGATTTTCTCCGCAACGCGTCCACCGAGCAAGCAGATGATTTGCGTTTCGAGGTAATCTTTCGAAAGGGTGTAGCGATCCTCGGTGGGGAGGTACGAGGTCACACCGAGCGCAGGCCCGCGGGGGATAATCGTCACCTTGTGAACAGGATCGGCGTTGGGAAGCAACTTGCCAAGCAGCGCATGGCCCATTTCGTGGTAGGCAGTCGTGCGCTTTTCCCGCTCGCTGAGCACCAGGCTTCGCCGCTCAAGGCCCATGAAGACTTTATCTTTTGCCTTTTCGAAATCCTCCATCGCGACGACGTCACTCCCCCGGCGTGCTGCAAAGAGCGCTGCCTCGTTGACGATGTTCGCCAGATCAGCGCCCGAAGCGCCTGGTGTCGAGCGCGCGATAATGCTCAGGTCCACGTCCGGTGCCAGCGGGATGTTCCGCGTATGCACTTTGAGGATCCCTTCGCGGCCGCGCACGTCCGGACGATCAACGACGATGTGCCGATCGAAGCGACCCGGGCGGAGCAGCGCAGGATCGAGAATATCAGCGCGATTGGTGGCTGCGATGACGATAACCCCGCTGTTTTGCTCGAAGCCATCCATCTCGACCAGCAGCGCGTTGAGCGTTTGCTCGCGCTCGTCATGCCCACCGCCCAAGCCAGCGCCCCGTTGGCGCCCGACAGCGTCAATTTCGTCAATGAACACAATGCAGGGAGCATTCCGCTTAGCTTGGTCGAAAAGATCACGCACGCGACTTGCCCCAACGCCGACAAACATTTCGACAAAGTCAGCACCCGAGATCGAAAAAAACGGTACGTTCGCCTCTCCTGCAACCGCACGCGCTAAGAGCGTCTTGCCCGTGCCCGGCGGACCCAACAGCAGAACACCTTTGGGAATTTTCCCGCCCAAGCGTTGGAACTTCTGCGGCTCGCGTAAGAACTCGACGATTTCTTGGAGTTCGAACTTCGCTTCTTCCGCACCAGCGACGTCCATAAATGTGATGCGCTTGGTCATGTCCGCCAGTGTTCGTGTCCGCGCCTTCCCAAACGAGAAGATCGTTCGGGTGGAATTGCCTGCTTGCATGCGCCGCATCATGAGCAGGAAGATGGCAAACAGCCCCACCCACATCAGGACAGTCAGCACCGTCCCCAGCCATGAGGAATCGCTCTGCTCATACGTCCAGGTGATGCCTTTGGAGCGCCAGAGTTCTTCGGTGCGGCTATCAATGGTGCCCAGCCGTGTGACGAAGTACTTGACCTGCCGCATCCGCCCTTCGACCATCATCGAGACGGGCTGCTTGAGCTCACCATGAAATTCGTAGTCGTTGAGGTTGCTCTTGGTGATCGTTGCCGAGGCGATGAGATTTTCATCGAGGAAACTCAGGTAGTCAGTGTAGCGGACGTTCCATTCGGGACGCTGCCCGCTATGAAGCAGGACGTACATGACGATGATCGAAAGGAAAATACCCATCCACACCAGAATCGAACGGAGGATGCGTCCGGTGGGGGATTCGTTCCGTCCAGGTTGTTGCATGCGATTGCTCACGCGCTGCAAGGGGAAATGTACAACGTTCTTTGCCATTGACGTATAGCCGAAATTGTGCATTGTACAGCACCTGTTGCATAATTCCCTTCGGCGCTGTATGTTTGCATCCGGAGGAGGAACGCGCAGAGCACCTCTGCCCGTGGGGGCGGAAGTGCATCCTTGTGTCAATGGTTTGCTCGTTGTTTCATTTTCCCTTGGATGGTACCATGGAACGTTTTGTACGCTATGCTCTCGTACTGAGCATCACTTCGGCTCTTGCTCTGCATGCCCAGAGCATCACCAATTACGCGTTCAGCTACGCAACCGGTTCGTTCAATTCCATCGTTGGCCAGAGCGGTACGCAGACAGCGTCGCTGGCCTCAGGAAGTACCGATGATGGGTACTATAGCCTTGTCCCCATTGGGTTTGACTTCATCTACATGGGGCAGTTCTACACGCAAGTTTCTGCCTCCACCAATGGGTGGATGACGTTAGGTCAAAACGCCTCCACTGCGCTGAGCAACAACCTCACATCGGGGACGCCGCGCCCGGTGATTGCGCCACTGTGGGATGATTTGCATATGGGTAGCGGCAGTGTCGTGTATCGCACCGATGGGAACGCCCCCAACAGGGTGTTTACGATCGAGTGGAATAATGTGCGATGGTACTATTCCGTTTCAACACCAACAATTTCGTTTCAGGTCAAGCTCTACGAAGGAACAGGAGTTATTCAGTTCATCTACCAGCAAGAATCTGGCTCACTCAGTGGCACATCCGAATCTGCTTCGATCGGCATCACAGCGTCTGGAACTGGTAGCGGGAATTTCTTGTCGGTCAATACAACGTTTGATGCAGTTAGCTCGACAACGGAGACAACAACAATCAGCACACGACCAGCAACAGGCTACACGATCACGTTTACGCCCCCGCAAGTTACGCTCGATGCCCCAACGAATCTTACCTTCACCAATGTGCTCCCCGGCCAGATGACGCTCAACTGGCAGGATAATAGCAACAACGAAATCGGGTTCTTGATCCAACGCTCCACCGACGGAACAAACTACACGAACGTGGTACTCACCTCGCCAAATGCTACATCCTACACTGTGACGGGGCTGACGCCGAGTACGACGTACTACTGGCGTATTTACGCTATGTCCGAAGGAAAAGCGAGCGCTGCACTGACTGGAACACAAGCGACGACCGGGCCCTTGCTCTGTGGGACGCGGCAGATCCCGAGCACCAACTACCCGAACATCAAAGCGGCAATTGATAGCGTCTATGCATTAGGGCTTGCATGTTCGGTTGTCTTCGAGCTTCTCTCCAGTTACTCAAGTTCAAATGAGCCAGCGTTCCCGCTGGTCTTCAATGGGCCGATTCCAGGTGCATCGAGCGCCAACACCGTCACGTTCCGTCCCGCTTCGGGTGTGTCGAGCGTTGTCATCGGTGCCAGCAATAGTACCACCATCCTCGATCTCAACGGTGTGAGTTGGGTCAGGTTCGACGGACGGCCGGGCGGGACGGGCACAACACGTGCGCTCACGATTGCCAACGTCAACACCGCTGCCTCAGCAGGAACGATCCGCCTCTACAACGGAGCGACGAACAACACGTTCCAGTACTGCCGAATTCTCGGTGCGACGACGGGGACATCAACGGGGACGATCTACTTCGGCAGCCCCGGTACCTCCGTCGGCAACCGGAAGAATACCTTCGACAACTGCAACATCGGTGATACCTTGACAACGACTCAGCCTGCAATCGCCATCTATGCAGTGGGAACAACCACGGTGCTGAGCGACAGCAATACCATCAGCAATTGTAACATCTACAACTACTTCAATGCGTCCACGACGCACTATGGTATCTTCGGCTCGACAGGGTACACGCGCTGGATCATCACGGGCAATAGCTTTTACCAAACAGCATCCCGCACGTTCACATTGAGCGTGACGTTCTATCATATCTATCTGGTAGGCTCGACATACTCTGGGGGCCACACAATCTCAGGCAACTACATCGGCGGCACCCAGCCGAATGCCGGTGGTTCGCAGTTGCAGTACAATATCAGCACCTCAACGCTCACACCAGTGATGTACGGCATCTATTGCTCGCTGGTGACATCTACGTTCGATACTACGCGAATCATCGGGAACGTTATCACGAACCTCTACTTCCGCACCGCGAGTACTTCTACGGTAGCATGCAACGGCATCTACGCGTTTGGTGGGAATTTGATCATCCAAAACAACGTGGTCGGCAGCGCATCGGGAACGAACGCGATCACGCTCCAGAGCACAACGACGAGCACGCCACCGACGTTCAACGGGATTTATGGGTATCCTTCCTCGACGCAAGGATTCTCGGTTACCATCAGCGGGAACACTGTCGGTGGAATCACGATGAATGCGGAAAACACGGCGTCGGGGTGGAATTTCATCGGGATCAACCTTGCCTCGACGATTGGTGCTGAGTCGTACGTAACCAACAACGTCATCGGCAGCACTACCACAAGCAACAGCATCAACGCTGCAACAAGTGCTACCGGCACTCAGCAGCTCACCGGCATCAGTATCAGCGCGGGTGCGGCCCACGTTCGAACGATCGTGTCGGGGAACACCGTTGCTAACCTCAACAACAACGGAACCTCGACAAGCTCCGGGACGCAGTTTATCCGCGGCATCCTCATCAATTCCGGTGTGGTGACCGTCGAAAACAATACGGTGTACAACCTCACAACGACCACGCTCAACAGTAGCACTTCGTTCCCTTCGATGGCGATTACAGGGATCGCAGTCAACTCGACCACGCAGCCACTGAGCGGTTTGAGCGGTCACATTGTGCGGGGGAATGTTGTCCATAGCCTTCGCAGTCTCAACACAGCGACAGCGTCCGCATCGCACTGGGTGCTCGGGATCGGTGTCAACTCGAGCACAAGCGGTGGAATTGCACTGGTGGAGAAAAACTACGTCCACTCCCTGACCTTGGCGGCAACGCCATCGAGTACCTCGGTTGCAGTGCTCGGAACGGGGATGCTCATCTTCGGTGGAGCAACGAACATTCGCAACAACATGATTCGACTGGGGCTCGATCCCAATGGCAATGCGGTGACAGGTCAGGTGAGCTTCTATGGCTTGTACAAGAACAATTCGGCGCCGACCGGTATTTACCACAACAGTATCTACATCGGCGGGAGCGTTGCCTCAGGTGCAGGAACTGTGCTGTATTCATTAGGGCTGTTCCGTGCTGCAACCTCGACCGATGAAATTCGGAACAACATCGTCCAAGTCAACCGCACGACGTCAAGCGGTACGGGTTACCATGTTGCTGTCGTCGTCGGAGCAACGACCACACTGGCAATGGACAACAATCTCTACTACACACCAGGCACAGGCGGCTTTGTCGGTGGGATTGGCACATCCACCATCACGCTCTACCAAACGCTTGCTGCATGGCGTACTGGTTCTGGGATGGATGCCTCCAGCGGCTATGGCGATGCGAACTTCGTCAATCCCAACGGCAGTGCAAGCAACGGAGACCTGCACATTTCGACAAGTGGCTCCACACCTGTCGAAGGCGGTGGTGGTCCGATACTGTTCGGATCTGCAGTGACCGAGGATTTCGATGGCCAAACGCGTTCCTCGCTTTCGCCGATTGATATTGGCGCTGACGCAGGGAACTTCACCGTCAACGACATTGTGCCACCTGCGATCGCGTTCACTCCGCTCACCAACGGGACCGTCACAAGCACACGCACGGTGCCGAACATCATCATCATTGACGGAGGAAGTGGTGTCAACACCACCAGCGGCACTCGTCCACGGCTCTACTACAAAAAGTCCACCGAAGCCAACCAATACGTCGGCAATACCAGCACCGATAACGGCTGGAAGTGGGTCGAAGCATCGAATACCAGCTCGCCGTTTACGTTCGTTATCAACTATTCGCTGCTGACCAGTGCGCTCAGCGTGGGGGATGTTATCCAGTACTTCTTCGTCGCGCAGGATTTGGCTTCGACACCAAATGTTGCAGTCGGCGGCGCAGTCCTTACGACGCAGCCGACAAGCGTCGTGCTCACGAATGCGAACTTCCCTGCAACGCCGGTCTATTCCTACACCATTGCGCAGGGTGTCAGTGGGACGATCACCGTAGGGCCAAATGAGTCGCTCACATCGCTGACGAATACTGGTGGTGTCTTCGACTACATTAACAATCGCGTTGTAACGGGCAACATCACCGTCCTCGTCACAGGAGATTTGACAAGTGAAACAGGGACGGTTGCGCTCAATGCCTTTGCGGAAGAGGGCGCCGGCGCTGGTACGTACACAATCACCATTCGTCCAGCATCGGGCACCAGCCCGACAATCAGTGGCACCAATTCCTCTGGCGGCTTGCTCCGCTTCAATAGCGCGCAACGAGTCATCATTGACGGACGGCGTCCAGGTGAATCGAGCGGCAACAATCTCACGATCGTCAACAATGCAACCAGCGGCTCGATCGCTGCAATTCACTTTATGGGGCAGTCGGCGTACAATCCTGCACTGCCGGGGTGCGCTTACGACACAGTACGCTTCTGCACGATCAAAACGGGGAGTAACGCCAACTCGAGTGCGCATGGCATCTTCATTGGTGGGACGTCGGTAGGCTCAGCCGGCTACGGCAACCGTGCGATCGTGCTCAGCGATAATCAAGTGACAGCCACCTACTATGGCGTGCGTGTCATAGGGACGAGCGGTTTCCCAAGCGACAGCATCACGATTGCCCGCAATACAATCGGTGGCAGTGGATCGAGCTACGGCTCGAGCGACACCGTTCGGTACCGCGGCATCATGGCAAGTTGGGTGACGAACCTTTCGATTACCGACAACGCAATTCTCAACATTTCGCCTGCTACGTCATCTGGTGCAGCAATCTTTGTTGATAACAGTTCGGGGGCTACGATCGCACGCAACGTCATTGATGGCGTGCTCGGCTATTCCAGCAGCGGGTCCAATGTCTATGGCATTGGGCTTTCAACAGGCGTTGCGAACACGACGGTATTGGGGAACCGAATCAACCGCATCTTCTACACCGCAGGTGGAAACTGGTGGGCATATGGGATTGATGTCACAACCAGCGGCGCTAATGCGAACATCCTCCTTGCCAACAACATGATCTCCAACGTCGCGCACGATTATGGATCGTCCACAACATGGAGCACCTACGGCATTCGCATTACCTCGACCGGGAACGTCAAGGTGTACCATAACTCCGTGTTCCTCCGCGGGTCGTACTTTGTGCCATCGAGTGGAGCAGGGCAGAGCGCCGCACTGCTCATCAACACGAGCACCGCGAACATTGACGTGCGGAATAACATCTTCCACAACCGGATGTACGGTGCGAGCGGCTCGAAGTCCTATGCCATCTACATCGCCACAAATCCAAGTACAATTCCGATTGCCGCGCTCGATTATAACAACTACGATGTATCAGGGACTGCGCAGGGTGTGCTTGCATATGCGAATGGTGCAGATGTAACGTCGCTAGCCGGGCTCCGTGCAGCGATAGGGCGCGATCAGAATTCGCAGACCGTCTCAGTGCGGTTTATTGATACCACGCTCACTGCTGATGTGCACCTGGTACAGCAGTATCCGACGCTGCTTGGGACAAATGCGGTCAGCTCCTCGGTCTCAACGGATTTCGACGGCGAAACGCGTACTCGCTTTACGATGGGCGCCGACGAAGTGAAAATCAACGTCACCATCACAACCCAACCGCAGAATACGGTCCTCTGCGATGGCGGCACGCTCACACTTTCGGTTGCGGCATCGGCACAGTACAACGACGGTATCAGCGGCCGAGTGACGCCGACCCTGAGCTATCAATGGTTCCAAAATGGCAATCCGATTGCTGGTGCAACCAATGCGGTGTACGTTGTGCCCAACGCAACGTTTTCCAATGCCGGCAGCTACTTTGTCCGCGTCTATGCCAGCCCGATTGATTCAGTGCAATCGGGGACGGTAACGGTGACCGTGCACCCACAAACGCAGATCACGCAGCAGCCAAGCGGGGTAACGCTCTGCCAGTCGAATCCGTTCACCCTCACCGTCGCTGCAACCGGTGTGAGCTTGACCTATCAGTGGCAGCGCTTTGTCGGCGGCTCGTGGAGCAACATTTCCGGTGCGACAAGTAGCACGTACAGCGTCGCAAGTGCAGTGCCGAGCGATTCGGGTGACTACCGCGTAGTCGTCAGCGGGACATGCGGAACTGCGACGTCGAACACCGTCACGGTCAACGTCCGCCGCACGACGCAGATTACCGCCCAGCCAGTCGCAACGCCCAGTTCGGTTTGCTTAGGGCAGTCGTTTACGATCACCGTTGGGGCGATTGGGCACAACCTGACTTACCAATGGCGGCGCGGTGGAACCCCCATTAGCGGTGCGACGAATGCGAGCTACACTGTTGCATCGGCGACGAGCGCTGATTTTGCGACGTACGATGTCGTCGTCTCTGGGACATGCGGGACTGCGACATCCAACACTGTTACTGTCACGCAGATTCCGCCAACCATTATCACGCAGCAGCCAATCGCGACGCCGTCGTCGGTCTGTCTTGGCGGGACGTTCACGCTGAGCGTCCAGGCCAGCGGCGCAAATCTTACCTACCAGTGGCGCAAAGCAGGAACGCCCATCACCGGTGCAACCAACAGCACGTACACCAAGACCAATGCGCAGGCGAGCGACTTTGGAAGCTACGACGTCATCGTCACGGGAACGTGTGGGAGTGTGACATCAACTTCGGTGACCGTCACGCAAATTCCCAATACAGCGATCACGACGCAGCCAACGCCGCCGAACCCGCTCTGCGTTGGGGACCCGATTACGATCAGCGGAACGCAAGTAACCGGCGGTTCGCAGCAGTACCAGTGGCAATTCCGTCCCGGTAGCAGTGGCGCATGGACAAACATCAGCGGCGCGACAAATCTTGTGTACAGCAAATCGAACGCTGCAGCGAGCGATAGCGGCAACTATCGGCTCGTTGTCACGGGCGCGTGCGGGAACGATACCTCCGTGTCTGTGCCCGTCACAGTCAATGTTCCCCACGCAATCACTCAGCAGCCGCAGTGGTCACCGTCGGCAACTCGATGCACTGGCGAATCAGCGACGATCACCGTTGGCTATAGCGGCACAGTGACGATCTTCCAATGGCAACGCTCGCCCCAAGGGCAGGGGAACTGGAGCAACGTTGGGAGCAACAGCCCGACACTGACGCTCAACCCAATTCAGCTCAGCCATGCTGGGGACTACCGCGTGATCCTGACTGGACCATGCGCCGCGCAGGCGACCAGCAACATTGCAACGCTCACGGTGATTCAAAACGCGGACTTTTCGCAGCATCCACAGTCGCAGACGCTCTGCTCAGGCGGGACGATCTCGCTGAGCGCGCAAACAATCGGCACAGTCGTGAGCTACCAGTGGCAGCGTCTTGTTAGTGGCACGTGGACGAACATCACCGGTGCAACGAGCAGCACCTACACGAAAACCAATGCCACCGTTGCCGATAGTGGGCAGTACCGCTTGGTCATCGTTGGGAACTGCTCGACGACACCGATCCCATCGAATCCAGCGCTTGTGAACGTGCAGCAACCATTCACGATTACCTCGCAGCCATCCTGGCCGAGCACACCGGTCACGGTGGGGCAGACGGTCACACTCACCGTCGGCTACACTGGCACTGCGAACTTCCAATGGCAGCGCGATCAATTCCGCAACGGGAACTGGACAAATGTCGGCACCAATTCGAACGTGTATCAATTCACCGTCACCAGTGTTGCCGATTCGGGGAATTTCCGCTGTATCGTGTCTGGACCATGCGGTCCGGCTGCGCAGACAACGAACGTCGTGAGCGTCTATACGTGCTCGCCGCCGACCATAGCCCAGCAGCCGCAAGCACCAGCGCCGCTGTGCCCCGGCCAATCCTTCACGCTCAGCGTGCAAGCAGGCATTCAGCAAGGCTTGACGATCTTCTACCAGTGGCAAATTGACCCAAGTCGGAACGGCAGCTGGACCAACATCGCCGGTGCAACCAGCAACACCTACACCAAAGCCAGCGCAGCCGTAAGCGATGATGGCAACTACCGCGTGGCCATCACCAGTTCATGCTCGAACGTGCCGCTGTACTCCGATGTGGTATCGGTTGTGGTCCGCCAGCCGATCACGATCACAAGCCATCCGACCAGCCAAACAGTTTGCGAAGGGCAAAACGTCACGTTTGCTGTGACTGCGACAGGCACGCAGCCATCGTACCAGTGGTTCATCGGAAACGCACCGATCAATCCCGGCACAAACCCAACAGCCACAACTCCAACGCTGCAGTTGACCAACGTCCAGCCCTCACAGGCAGGGCAGTATCGCTGCTTCGTCTCCGGACCATGCACGCCCAATGGCGTGTTCTCCAATGCAGCGACTCTTACGGTCAACGAGCTGGTGCGCATCGCGGTGCATCCGCAGTCGCAGAGTGTCTGTACGGGCAATCCGCTCGTCCTCAGCGTCAATGCGACGGGTGCAGGGCTGACGTACCAATGGCGCTTCAACGGCAATCCTATCAGTGGTGCAACCAACGCCACCTACACGATTGCAAACCCAACGACGGCGAACGCGGGATCGTACTCAGTCGTCGTCAGCGGGACGTGCAACAGCGTCACCAGCAATACCGCAGTGGTGACTGTCAACATCAGCGCGACGATCGCCCAGCATCCGCAGTCGCAGACGGTGTGTCCTGGCGCGACGGTGAGCTTCGCGGTGCAAATCAATAGCGATGCGACGATGCCAACATTCCAATGGCAGAAAAATGGTGTCAACATCACAGGCAACACCACGGCATCCTCACCGACGCTGGTACTGACTAACGTCAGTGCAAGCGATGCTGCGCAATATCGCTGCGTAATTACGACGCCATGTCAGCCCAACGGTATCATCTCGCAGGCAGCAACACTGACGGTCAATCCGGTAACGCAAATCACGCAGCAACCGACCTCGCAGGTGGTCTGTGAGCAGAGCGCATTGAGCTTGGTGGTAGGCGCAGTTGGTACGAATCTGCAAGTGCAGTGGTACAAGAACAACACCGCCATCCCCGGAGCGACAGGCTTTGCGCTGAACTTCAGCTCGGTGCAGCTCAGCGATGCAGGAACGTACTATGCAGTCGTTCGGGGCGACTGCGGTGATCAGCAGCGCTCGCAGGATGCGACGCTTGCAGTGCGGCCGATCATTCGCATCACGAGCAATCCACTGCAGAACCAAACGGTCTGCGAAGGCGCGACTGTCACCTTTGCGGTAACAGTTAGCGGTGACGGTCCGAGCTACCAGTGGCGCAAGAATGGGCAGCCAATCACCGGTAATCCGACAGCGCAGACAGCAACGCTGGTGCTAACCAACGTCACTGCAGCCGATGCAGGCAGCTACGATTGCCGCATCACGGGCACGTGCTCACCAGCCGGCGTGACGACCAATGCAGCGCAGCTTACCGTCAACCAAAACATCCGTATTGCGCAGCAGCCGCAGAATACGACCGTCTGCATTGGGTCGCCAGTGCAATTGAATGTCCTGGTTACTGGCACAGCACCGCAGTACCAATGGTATCGCAACGGTCAGCCAATTCCAGGTGCAACCGGTGCAGTTTATGCGATAGGAAGTGCGAGTGTTGCCGATTCGGGTAACTACGACGTCCTCATCTCGGGTACGTGCTCGCAGAGCCGCTCAGCGATCGCAACGCTCTCGGTCGAGCAGCCGACGTCTATCACCGATCAGCCGCGCTCGACCGTTGCATGTGTTGGGTCGCCGGTGATCGTTCCCATCAAGACGCTCGGGACGGTGAAAGGCTATCAGTGGTACAAAGACGGTGCGCCACTGACAGGGCAGAACGGGCCTGCACTTGTTATCCCAAGCGCACTGCTGACCACTGCGGGCACGTACTGGTGCGTCATCACCGGCAGCAGCGTCTGCGGAACGCCACAGCTAACTACCCAACAGGTTGCCGTCCAAGTTGCCATCCCGACGGAGATAACCCGGAACCCGACTGATCAATTGGTTGCTTTCGGCGCAACAGTTACTATCGAGGTCGAGGCACAAGGAACCGGACTTGGTACCTATGGCAGCTTGGTCTATCGGTGGTACAAAGGCGATCAGGAACTCATTGATGGTCCGCGTATCAGCGGCGCCGCAACGTCGCGGCTGACGATTCGCGACATCCGTCAATCCGACCTTGGCACGGACTACTACGTGGTCGTCTCAGGAGTGTGTGGGACGGTCCGCTCACCGGACTTTGCGATTATCGTTCCCTCGGTTGAAATCACACGCCAACCATCCTCGCAGACGGTCTGCGCGGGGCGTCCTGTGCAATTGAGTATTGACTACGTGCCGAACCACCCATCGGTGACACAAGCGCAGATCTCGATTCAGTGGATGAAGGACGGCCAGCCACTGAGCGATGGTGGCAACATCTTCGGCACGCGGACGGCGACGTTGCGCATCCTTTCAGCTACACCAGCCGATGAGGGCGATTACACGTGTGTCATCACCGTTCAGCCTGGCGGCAATCAAGTGATCTCACAAGTTGCGCGCGTGACTGTCCATACCCAGCCACAGATTACGCAGCAGCCTCAGGTTGGTGTGCTCTGTGAAGGGCAACCCTTCGAGATCAGCATCGTCGCAACAGGCGGCGGCTTGCAGTATCAATGGCAGCTCGATGGGCAAGATGTGCCCGGCGCAACGGATGCTACCGTCCGCGTTCCACAAGCGGTGATGCAGCTCGATGGTCGCACTGCACGCTGCATCGTCCGCAATGAATGCGGGCAAGTGACCTCGCAAGAAGTAACCCTCACGGTCCAAGCACCGCCAACGATCACGCAGCAGCCACCGGCAGAAGTGCGTATCGCTGGGGGCGAGACACTTGAACTGACCGTCGTTGCGCAAGGGTCGGCATTGCGGTACCAATGGCGACGAAACGGGCAGAACATCCCTGGCGCCACAAGTAGCACCTATCGCAAGCTCAATGCCCAGGGCGCTGATGCTGGAACGTACGAGGTCGTCGTTAGCAACGATTGCGGTTCGGTGACGTCGCGTGCGGTCGGTGTGACGATTATCACCAGTGCAGAAGAGAGCGCACTGGCAGGTGGAGCGGCGCTGCATGTTGAACCGATGCCGGTCACCAGCGACGCGGTCGTTCGCTACGTCCTTCCACGCGCTGGGACGGTGCAGCTTGCGCTCTACGATGCTGCTGGCAAGCAGCAAGCGCTCCTTGCACGTGGCTTTGCTGCAGCGGGTGAATCTACGCTTCGGCTATCGCCACAGGCACTCGATCTGCCATCGGGTACGTACGCACTCGAACTTCGCACCGAGGATGGAGCTGTCGTGCGGACTCTTATCGTGATCATGCGATAAGCACGGTGCACAGAACTGTCGCCATGCAGACGAAGGCGGGGCGAAACTATCGCCCCGCCTTTCGTATTATTGTGCGGGTTGTTGTTGCAACAATCACTTTTGCGAATGCTCGCTCGCTGGGTACATTGTTTGGCACTCAGTATCGCAGTATTGAGTGTTTCGGAGGCTGGAGCACTACCGCAGTTCAGTCTGCTCACAGGCAACCGCTGTATCAATTGCCACGTCAATGTCCAGGGCGGTGGGCTGCGAAACGACTTGGGGTGGTACGCAATGGAGAGCGTCGGCATATTGCAGTACGAGGACATCGGGCTGGGCGCACTGCGACCGGTGCTTTCGACCAACACGTTTGCGGGTGATCAGCTGACAGTCGGGATTGACTTCCGCCTGCAGAGTTCGCGTTCGTTGCGGGATACTTCACCCGAGCGGCGACTTTTCCCGATGCAAGGAGCATTCTACGCAGCGTATAAGCCACTTGATTGGCTACTTGTGGAGGGGAGCTATAATCTCGGCCGTCGAGTCTATGCCTATGCAGGGCAGCAGTCATGGTCGGCAAGCATTGCCGTGCAGCCGTCGCTGGACTATCCCCAGCTTCGCGTGGGATTTTTTCAGCCGTCTATCGGCTATCGGTTCGATGATCACACAATGCTCATCCGTCGCATTCCTGCCGGCAGCCAGGAATACCTCTTTGCTCCGAACTGGGCCGAGTGGGGCGCCGAACTCAACTACTACCGCTTCGAATGGCTCACCGCAACACTTGGTGTATCGTCGCTTTCCAGCCTGGCAGGTGCTACGCTCACCGATGCCACGGGCGCCGAGCGTCCGCTCCTTGGCGAGCCATCCAAGCCAGCGATTCTCGGTAGGCTCTTGCTTTCTCCTCGCCTGTTCCGGGAACGACTGACCCTCAACATCGGCAGCTCAACCCTCCAGCAAGGGGATTTTTCGCTGTGGAATGTCTTCGGCGGTATTGGCTACGCAGACGTCGCTTCGGTGATCTTCGAAACGATGCAACAAACAACTCCTGGTGTGCGCACCATCACGGCAACATCAGCAGAGCTGATGATCCACCTTGCCGAACCGGTGTACCTCTACGCCCGTGCTGAGCACGGAGAAACTGCCACTGGCTCGAATTCCCTCCGTCAAGAGCAGTACCTAATCGGTGCACAGATTTTCGTACTTCCATTTGTTGAGCTTCGCCCTGAGTATCGCATCATCGATTTGCCGCTCTACCGCTTGAATCGTTGGACTGTCCAGTTGCACGTGTTTTACTAACGCTGTCGGAGGAACGATGCTGGCAAAAGTGTTGTTGACGCTATCGGTTGTTCTGACGCTTGCTACCGTTGCATGGTGGGTGTGGGACTCGATTGACTATGGCAAGCCGCTGCTGCTGAGCAAGACAGCCCGGGAGGTTGTCATCGTCGAGCATGATCGGCTCTTTGGTCAGGAGATCAAACGGGTGGAACTGCAGCCGGGACGATGGTTGGGTCTCTTCGATGCAGCGCCGCCCTTTGGAGCAGTCCCACTGTGCGGGCTGTGGTTGGGGCTTGGAGCGCTTGGCCTATGGCTTCGGAAACGATCACAAATGCATGTTTCATAAACGTCGGATGTTTCGTATGCTTTGCAGACTCTTTCTGTTGTCGGTAATTGGTCTTGCCACCGTCTGGGCTGGCGATAAGACGTTTGTCCTGACGAACGCTGGCAAGTATCGAAACCAGGCTCAGTTTACCAGCTCTGCTCCCCTGGAGACTATCGTCGGCACCGCCGATGGCTTCAGCGGGGAATTCATGCTCGACATTGGCGAGTTCAAGCGTGCCAGCGGCACCATCACGCTCCAGGTGCGCTCGATGAAAACGGGGAATTCAACGCGCGATGGACACATGTACGGCAGCGACTGGCTCGATGCAAACCGGTATCCGACCATTGCATTCCGACTCAAGCGCTTGGAATCTCCTACCGTAACACGTGATGCCGATCGCACAGTGGTCAAAGCTGTCGCAATCGGTGACTTTACGCTCCATGGTATCACCAAGGAACTCTCGGCAGACGTTACCATAACGTACCTGGAACGTTCTGAGAAAACCCGGGCGATCATCGAAGGTGATCTGGCGCTGGTGCAGGCAAATTTCTCTGTTCCACTGGCTGAATTCGGTATCATCGGTATCAAAGGAAAAGGCACTCTCATCGGTAGTCGCGTGGGTGAGAAAATCACCGTCGAGGCAACGCTGTTGGGAGTGTCCAAGTAAGCAACGAATGTTTCACCGTCCTGGAGCAAGGTATGGCATCCCCCTGTAATTACCGACGGCGGGAATTTCTCCTCGATGCAGCCGCAAGCATTGGTGCGATTCTTTCCAGCAGTGCGCTCGCATCGCTGCTTGCCAGTTGTGAAAGCGACACCACCAAGCCCTCAACCACTGGCCAGACGGTTCAGTTCGATGTGTCAACCGAACCAGCGCTGGCAAATGTTGGTGGCATCATCAAGCGCACGTTCGGCAATAACAACGGAGGAATGCCGGTGTTCATTATCCGAACGGCGCAGGCAAGCTTTTTGGTGTTATCCTCGCGATGTACACACCAAGGGTGTGAAGTTGGTCTGCCGCAGCAAGCTGGTGGACGGTTGGTCTGCCCTTGCCACCTCTCCGAATACGATCCACAGACTGGTACGCAGACGAAGCCGCCATCAGGGAGCGGGCCGACAGGGCCTCTTCAGCGGTTCAGTGCGACGTTTGACCCGCAAACGAACATCTTGACGATTACGTTCTGACCGACATCGGACGATCGGTGAGTGGACAAGCGGCACTCCCGCTATGCGAGAGTGCCGCTGCGCTTGATGGGGAATGAATTTAGTCGCTGTTGTTGCTGCAGCCGCAGTTGCCGTTCGAGCAGGAGGTAGAAGCTTTGCTCGATTCAGCAGAGCTGCTGCCATTGCGCTTGTAGTCGGTGATATAGAAGCCACTGCCGTTGAAGATCAGCCCTGCGCCGCCGCTAATGAGGCGCTCGACTTTCCCTTGTCCTGCTGCGCTCGGATTGGAGCACACTGTTTCGGGACACTGCTCGAGCGGTGCTGCGCTGATGGGCTGGAAAACTTCGAACGTTTGTCCGCAGGTTGTGCAGCGATAGGCATAGGTTGGCATAGTAGAGCACCTCGAATAGTTCCACTTTCACTGGGGATGATAATCGAATTGCTTTCCGTTTTCGTGTACGGATCTCTCCTTCGAGTGGGCTGTAGAGGATTCGAACCTCTGACCTCTACTGTGTGAAAGTAGCGCTCTAAACCAGCTGAGCTAACAGCCCGCGGGCGCGAAAATACGGTGCGATGCAATAAACGAAGGGCTTCCTCCAGATCGGGGGAAGCCCTCCGCAAGAAAAAAAACGGCTGAGCACTATCGGCGTGGACCGCGACCCTTGCAGGGATCTTTGCCTGCCAGCCATTCTTGCCAAATAGCCAGTTGCTCTGGCGTCAAGATCGAGGCAACGTTGTTCAAGAATTGCTGATAGTTCGCATCGAGCTGCGGCTGGATCTGATCCATGAGCGCCTTCCGTGCTTGTGCAATTTGATCGAGTGCGGCTTTCAATTGAGCGCGTGCATCGGCGGTCGAATCAATGATTGCTTTCCGTGCGTTTTGGAAGTCCTGCGCAAGCTGGCGGAGTGCAGCACGTGCGTCATCGCGGCTCATCCCACCGGACCGCACAAGCTTGCGGATTGAATCCACCTGCGCCCGGAATTGGCGATAGAGCGCGGCAAGTTCCTCGCGCTGGCTGGCAGTTGCTTGGCGATAGGCTTCCCATGCTGCTTGCTCTTGCTGGCGCAATGCTGCAAGCTGATCAGCGATGCTCGCCATCACTGCACGATTGGCCGAGTCGAGCTGGGCCTGAAATTGGCGAATTTGCGCCATCTGCTCTGGGGTCAGTCCCAGGCAGGGGAGTGGGAGCGGGCGCATGCGATCGCCTTTCTCTGGCGGACGTACACTGTCTGAGCCTCCGTTAGGACCGACAGGTGGACTGAGCGGCAGCACGTCGCTGTCTTCTTGCTGCCACTGCTCGATGGGATGGTTGGATACCAGCAGCGTTGCAGCTACTTCGTCACTGTTGCTCAGTGTTGGGTTGGTTGCAACGTCGCCAGACGACGAGCAACTGGAAAGAAACAGCGAAACAATTGCCGTACAAAGCGCTGCGGCACTGAGCCACAGTCTGCGCATCTGCGAACTTCTCATGGCTGGAGAAAATTGTTGGTGGAACATATCCATCAAACGCGATCGTGTTCCTTGGACTCGGCAGCAGTAACACGCGGTTGAATCAAGGCGTAACAACTCCTGAAAAAATTTTTGGTCGCTTATTACGAGCGATCCTTACACCGGGCTACGGGCGCTGTATATTCGCTCCCCGAGGGATTTATCGTCGCCAGCCGCTATGAGAGCCACTGATGCATTCGCAGCGCCAATGGCTGCATCGAATCCTGATGCGCCTCCATCGCTGACTGTTGGGATTGAGGAAGAGTACATGGTGCTCGATCCACAGAGCTTCGATTTGCGCTCGCACATTGACATGGAGCTTATTTCCAAAGGTCGCATGGTGCTCCACGAGCACGTCAAGCCTGAAATGCACGGCTCGATGCTGGAGGTCGGCACGGGTGTGTGTCGCACGATCCAGGAAGCGCATTTCGAAATTGTCAAGATCCGCTCGATCATTGCACACATTGCCAAACAGAATGGCCTGCTGATCGGCGCAGCTTCGACGCATCCCTTTGCACGGTGGCAAGACCAGCCAATCTATCCCGACGAGCACTACCAGAATGTCGTCCGCGATATGCAGTTGCTGGCGCGCTCGCTGTTGATTTTCGGTATGCACGTCCACATCGGCATCGAAAATCGCGAGACCCAAATTCAAATCATGAACGTTATCCGCTACTTCCTGCCACACTTGCTCTGCATCTCGACAAACTCTCCCTTCTGGATGGGCATGGATACGGGGCTCATGTCGTATCGCTCGAAACTATTCGAGCGCTTCCCGCGCACGGGGATCCCCGATTACTTCAGCAGCTGGGCGCAGTTCGAAAGCTACGTGGATATCCTCATGCGAACTGGCTGCATTGATAATCCGAAGAAGATTTGGTGGGATGTCCGCCCGCATCCGAAATTCCCCACCTTGGAGGTTCGTATCTGCGATCTCCCAATGCGGGTTGATGAGACCATCGCAATTGCAGCGCTCATCCAAGCAATTGTGGCAAAGCTCTACAAGCTCTTTGCGAAAAATCTCACGTTTAGAGTCTATCCACGCATTCTGTTGGTCGAGAACAAATGGCGCGCTGTTCGCTACGGGCTTGAAGGAAAGCTCATTGACTTTGGAAAACAAAAGGAGCTCCCAGCACCGGACCTGATTCGCGAGCTTGTCGAGTTTGTTGACGACGTCGTTGATGAACTTGGGACGCGCCGGTACCTCGAGTACATCTACCAAATTCTCGAAATGGGTTCGGGGGCGCAGCGCCAACTCCGAGTATGGCGCGAGACGAACTCGTTCGAAGCAGTAGCGCGCTACATCCACGAGGAAACGATGATCGGGTTGCTCGACGACGTTAGTCCATACCTTGTCGCCACAACGCTACGCCCACCGTCGCCAGAAGCTGTGCAGGAAAAGCTGCAGTCTATTACCAAGCCCGACGATCTGCTGTGAGGCTGAAGATCGTCACATGGAACGTCAACGGTTTGCGCTCTGCGTACCGGCAAGGACTGCGTGCCTACATCGAGCGGGAGCGTCCGCATGTACTCTGCCTTCAGGAAATCCGCGCCGATCCGCAGCAACTCGATGCGGATATGCATCCACCGAGTGACTATCGCGAGTTCTATGCGCCCTCGCGCGTGCGGAAAGGGTGTAGTGGTGTGGCAATCTTTTCGCGCCTTGTGCCGGACACGATCACCGAAGGCATTGGGGTTGAGCAATTTGACGAGGAGGGGCGCTTGCTCCGAGCCGATTTCGGCACGCTGACCATCGCAAGCGTGTATTGCCCGAAGGGGTATAGTCCTGATGATGCGCGGAGCGATCCAGGGAAAATCGAACGTCTCCGCTATAAGCTCGCGTTCTACGATGCACTCGCGCGCTACGTCCGCTCGCTGCACAGCCAGGGACGGCACGTTGTGCTCAGCGGGGACTTCAACACCGCACACAGTGAGTTGGACCTTGCACGTCCCAAGGAAAATGAACGCACCAGTGGCTTTTTACCTGAGGAACGTGCCGCGTTCGATCGTTTGCTTGCAACGGGGCTTGTCGATGCCTTTCGATTGTTTGTTCACGACGGTGGGCATTACACGTGGTGGAGCCAGCGTCGTGGTGCCCGCCAACGGAATATCGGCTGGCGGATTGATTACCACTTAGTTTCATCCTCGCTCATTCCAATGCTCAAGGCTGCATACCTTCAGCCGGAGGTTCTCGGGAGCGATCACTGTCCAGCAGTCATCGAGCTCGATAGTGCTGCGGTCAAGCAGTAGCTGCGCTAATGCGCGACTGGCGCTTGCTGACAATCGCAAATCGGTAATTTGCAGCCATGGAACCTGCGCTCTACTTGCTCGATGCGATGTCGCTTGTCTTCCGCGCATACTACGCAATGATGCGGAGCGGCCGTCCGCTTCAATCGCCCAATGGAGAGCCAACAGGAGCGGTCTTCGGCTATACCGCAATGCTTACGGCGCTGCTGGAGCGGTACAGCCCTGAGTATATCGCCTGCGTCTTCGATACGCGCGAGCCAACACATCGCCATGAGGCATTCGCCGACTACAAGGCGCACCGCCAACCATTTCCGGAAGAGCTTGTTCCGCAACTGGAGCGAATCAAACAGATCACCGATGCACTCGGCATTCCGAGAGTAGAACTCCCGGGGTTTGAGGCGGACGACATCATCGGCACTCTCGCCGAACAGGCAGTGCGTCAAGGCTTTACGGTCTGGTGCGTCACCAGCGATAAAGATTTCTACCAGCTCGTCAGCGATCGAATTTTCCTGCTCAAACCTAATGGCGGAGGAGCCGACTACCAAGTGCATGGCGTCGAGCAGTGCCGCGAGCGCTTCGGTGTCGAGCCTCATCAAGTCGTGGATGTACTTGCGCTCATGGGCGATGCAAGCGATAACATTCCCGGCGTGCGCGGCATCGGGGAGAAAACCGCAGTAAAGCTCATCAGCGAATTCGGCTCCCTTGAGCAGCTCTACGCAAAGCTCGAGAGCATCCCATCAGCACAGCTTCGGAAAAAACTCTCCGAAGGACGCGAACATGCGTTTCTTTCCCGATCGTTGGCAACGATTCACCGCGACGTTGATCTTCCGATCACAGTGGAAGAATGCAAGCGACGCTCGCCGGACGTTGCAAGGCTCTTTGCGCTCTTCGATGAGCTCGGCTTTCGCTCGCATGCTCTGCACTGGAAACGCATCCTCAAGCTCGAGGAGAGCCAACCGCAGACAGAGTCGCATGCAACGCTTGCGACGATTGAGGACACGCCCCACCACTACACAACGGTCGAGACGCTCGATGCACTCCAGGCGCTCTGCCAACGCATCCAGCAGGAAGCCGAAGTGCTCGTGATTGATCTGGAGACGACGTCGCTCGATCCGATGACGTGCTTTCTCGTTGGTATCGCGATCGCGTTCGGCAGAGAGGGGAGCAACACTGGCAGTGCGTGGTATATCCCCGTCACCGATGCTGATTGCACTGAGGAAAACACTCTCTTCGACGCTCGCTTGCACAGTGAGTGCGGACTGCCAGTCGGGCACGTACTGTCACTGCTCAAGCCTTTGTTGGAAGCTCCACGCATACCCAAGTGGGGGCAGAACCTCAAGTTCGACACGCTCATACTGCAGCGCTATGGGATTGACGTTCGCCCGATTGGCTTCGATGCAATGCTTGCCAGTTATGTCCTCGACCCCGATGCGCAACACGGCATGGACGCATTGGCGGAGCGGTGGCTTGGGTATAAACCGATTGCGATTGCCGAGCTTATCGGCGCACGCGGCAAATCCCAACGTTCGATGCGCCAGGTGCCGATCCCAACGGCAAGCCGCTACGCATGCGAGGATGCTGATGTGGCATACCGTCTGTGCGTACGTCTGGCAGAGGAGCTCAAGCGTACCCCGTCGCTGGAGCGCATCGCTCGCCAGATAGAATTTCCGCTCGTGCGCGTCCTGCGCCAGATGGAGTTCAACGGCGTTGCGATTGACACAAAACAACTGCACACGCTTTCTGTGCAGCTTGCCGAACAAATCGAATCTCTCCGCCAGCAGATTTTCAAGGAAGCAGGAATTGAGTTCAACATTGACTCGCCCAAGCAGCTGGGGGAAGTCCTCTTCGAGAAAATGCAATTGCCACCAGGCAAACGGACCAAATCGGGCTACTCCACCGACGCTGCGGTCTTGAGCGAACTTGCACCGCATTACCGGATTGCGCAGCTTGTGCTCGACTATCGCCAACTCCAAAAGCTCCGCTCGACCTACGTCGAAGCTTTGCCACGGATGGTCAATCCTCGTACTGGTCGTATTCACACGACGTTCTCGCAGACGATGACCAGTACCGGAAGGCTTTCGAGCTCTGATCCGAATTTGCAGAACATCCCAATTCGCACCGAACTCGGGCGCGCAATACGCCGAGCGTTCATCGCCCAAGAGAGTGGATGGAAGATCCTCTCGGCGGATTACTCGCAGATTGAGCTTCGCATCATGGCGCACATCAGCGGCGACGAGGGGCTGCGGCAAGCGTTCCGGCAGGGGAAAGATATTCACGCTGCAACGGCAGCGGCGCTCTTCGGCGTGGACGAATCGAGCGTAGATGCCATGATGCGTCGCACAGCGAAGACCGTCAACTTTGGCATCATGTACGGACTTGGCGAATTTGGTCTTGCGCAGCGGCTGGGCATTCCGCGCAGTGAGGCACGGCGCATCATCGAAAGCTACTTCGATCGCTACCCTGCGATCGCCGACTACATCAAGCGGACGCTGGAGTTCGCACGCACCCACGGCTACGTCGAAACGTTGCTTGGTCGGCGCCGATACTTCCGCGATATCACCAGCCGCAATGCAACCGTTCGGGCCGCTGCTGAGCGCGCAGCGATCAACATGCCGATCCAAGGCACCGCAGCCGACATGATCAAACGTGCGATGCTCGCTATTGCTGCACGACTGGAAGAGCACTCGCTGCGCTCGATGATGATTCTGCAAGTCCACGATGAGCTTGTCTTCGAGGTTGTACCCGAGGAAGTTACCCAGGTCGAATTGCTCGTGCGCACAGAGATGGAACGCGCGCTTCCGCTGGGAGATGTGCCCATCGTCGTCAATATCACCGTCGGCGATTCGTGGGACGAGGCAGCGTAACTTTGCAAGCTATGAACTGGTGCTATTGGCTCATTGCCGTTGCTGTACTCATCGGAAGCTGCGGTTCGACTTTCGATGCCACTGGTCGCACTCCCCGTGAGATCTTCGACCATGCCGTCGCTGCATTCAACGATGGCGACCTCTACGAAGCCCAGCGCTTGTTCGACGTTATCCGTCTGCAGTATCCCGCCAGTGAGTTTGCACCGGATGCGCAGTACTACCTTGCCGAGATTAGCTTCCGTCGGCGCGAATATGTGGTAGCGTCGTTCAACTACTCGATGGTGCGGCGCCAGTACCCGACCCATCCACGTGCACGGGAAGCGCTCTACAAGGCAGCGCTCTGCTACGTCGAGCTTGCACCACCGTACGACCGCGATCAAGAGTACACACGGAAAGCAATAGCGGCGCTGCAAGATTTCATCCGTGAGTATCCACAAGATTCGCTTGCTCGTGAAGCCGAGCGGCAGATTCGACGCTTGCGCAATCAACTTGCACAGCGTGAGCTTTCGATCGCTGAGCAGTATCGCGTCCTTCGTTCGCCGCAATCGGCGCTGATCTACTACGATGCCGTGCTTGATGAGTACGGCGATACAGACGCTGTTGAAGGGGCATTCGTCGGCAAAGTCGAGGTGCTCCTCGAATTGGGGCGGTACGACGAAGCACTTTCGACGTGTGTGCTCTACCGCCAGCTCTTTCCCAATGGTGCGCTTCGCGAGCGCATCGAACAGCTTCGCGAGCAAATTCCTGCTCGAGGCGCACGTGCAGGAGGAAGCCCGTGATGGAGCAGATTACCGTTACCCGATACTCACCTGCAGATCGTGCCGAGTGGGAGGCGTTCCTCCACCAGTGCAACAATGCGACGATGTTCCATCGTCAGGCGTTCCTCGATTACCACACCCCAGGGAAGTTCGAGTTCCACCACTTGATGTTCCGCGCTGGCGATCGGCTCGTGGCTGTATTGCCGGGAGGATTCTTCCCCGACCGACCCACTGAGTTCTGGTCTCCTGTCGGAGCAAGCTATGGCGGCTTTGTTGCGCCTGACTTGCCGTTTGCGATGTGTTTGGAGATTGTGGATGCGTTCCTCGACTACGGGCGCAGGCAAGGGTGGAGCGATGCGTTCATCATTCCACCGCCGATCATCTATGCCCGCGAGCTGAACCAGCACTTTGAGTATGCCATGCTCTATCGTCGCTTCGGATTTGAGCTACACTACATCTCGCATGCAATCCCGTTGGTTCGGGGCGAACGTTTTCTCGACTACTTCGATAAAACCGCCCGCAAGAGTATTCGGAAAATTCTTCGCGAGGGGATCCTTCGTGTCGAGGAAAGCGAGGACTACTCCACCTTCTACGACATCTTGCTCGAGAACAAAGCACGGCATGGTGCACGTCCAACGCACACACTCGATGACCTGGAGCGCTTGCGTCAGCTTGTGCCAGAACATCTGCGACTACTCATGGTCTATGCGCAGGACATTCCGATTGCTGGCTCGCTTCTTTTTTTGACAAACGAGCGTGTCGTGCTCTGCTTCTACAACATGTTGCGCTATCAGTACGAGCACTACCGTCCGGTTTACCTCCTCATGTACGAAATCGTCCGACGCGGGTATGCAGAAGGCTATCGTTGGGTGGACATTGGAGTATCGCAGGACACCAAATCCCCAGATCCAATGACTCCGTCTCTGAGCTTGATTGCCTTCAAGGAACGTTTCGACTCCCGCGGCATTCTCCGAACAACATTCCACTACCGCTTTGGCACATGATCAAGGTAGCTGCGCTTGTTGCACTGGGAGTGGTACCAGTTGTTGCACAGCAGATTCAGCCGATCACCATCGCGGAGTTGCTTGCAGCGCGAAGTGACAGCACGCGGGTGTACGTGCGGAACTTCTGGGCTACCTGGTGCAAGCCCTGCATCGAAGAGCTGCCAATCTTCGATACGCTCGCCCGGCGAATGCCCGAGATTACCATCGAGTTGGTCAGCCTCGATGCTCCTGCTGATAGTATGCGGTTGCGTGCCTTTTGGCAGCGACGGGGGTTTGGTGCTGTGCATGTCTTCCACCTTGTGGAGCGCTTGCGTACCGAGCAGATTGACGCAATTTCCCCGGCGTGGTCCGGTGCGATACCAATGACGATCATCGAGCGAGGCGCTCAGCGTATTGTCCATGAGGGAGAGCTGACGCTGCCAGAAGCGATCGAGCTTATCGAACAGGTTCGCAAGTAGAGCTTTACCGAGCCTTGAGCGGAACTTTGTGGGCAGTGCTTGAAGTTCCGCGGGGGTGGAACACGTAGCCTGCTGTTGCCTGATGGAACGTCTCTACCGTCGCCAGATTGTCCGCCAGCCGTTGGAAGAGGTTTTTGCGTTTTTCGAGCGTCCGGAAAATCTCGAGCGCATCACGCCACCGGAGCTTGACTTTGAAATTTTGACGCCGTCCCCAATTCCGATGGAGCGGGGCACGCTTATTGATTACCGTGTGCGACTTGCGGGTATTCCATTTCGCTGGACAACGTACATTGCTCGCTACGAGCCGCCGCACATGTTCGTTGATGTGCAGCTGCGCGGACCGTATGCATTCTGGCATCACACGCATCGCTTTTCGCCGATTGATGAGCAAGCAACGATCATCGAGGACGAAGTGCTCTACCTCTTGCCCTTTGGACCGCTGGGGAAAATTGCCCACCGCATTTGGATCAAGCGGCAGCTTGAGCGAATTTTCGATTATCGTGCGAAAGTGATCGTCGCTCTGTTCGGGAGTCCTGATCCATAAGTCCAGTTCTGCTCGATGTTGCCGATATTGGGCAAGGGCAGCATACGTCTTGTGCTACTGGTCGCGGAGAATCCAGCGCAACGATGCATGCGTATGTTTGTGCGTCGAGTGTGCGCTGGTCGTTGGATGCCGGAGCTTGGCACAATTTATGCTGCCCTCAAGCGACAAACGTTTGCACACCATTCCCGGGCACGCTATGCGGACATTTCTTGCCGCACTGTGCGTGCTGCTGCTTTCCCAAGCGCTGCACGCGCAGATCATTGTTGATGCCGGGAAGGATACCCTTCAGCTGTGTCAAGGACAGACAGCGCAACTTGGCGGCTCGCCGACAGCGCTCGGCGGACGCGCACCATACCGCTACCAGTGGGACCCACCGCTGGGATTGAGTGATCCGAGTTCCCCCAATCCGATCTTGACCGCGCTCCGATCGAATCAACGCTACGTTCTCACTGTCACCGATGCCGACGGCGCAGTCGGGCGCGACACGGTTGTTCTGATCATGTTCATCCCACCACGGATTACGGCTGGTGGCACTATCGAGGTGTGTGTGGGGAAGGATGTCGTCCTCGGCGGAGCGCCGACTGCATATGGCGGTGAGCCACCGTATGTGTTCGAGTGGATTGGGCTGCCGCCATCTGCGCAGAATGCCACCTCGTCGAATCCGACGTTCCCAGCTGATCGCGTCCAGCAGCGTTCGGTGATCCTTCGCGTCACCGATGCTCGCGGATGCGTTGCACTCGATACTGCATCCATCACAGTGACCCAGCCAATTACGCTTGCACTGGCACAGCGATCATTCCAAATCTGCCCGGGTGAGCCAGTGCAGGTGGGGGCAAATCCACTTGCACAGGGCGGCTCACCGCCGTACCGCGTTGTATGGTCACCGCCGACCGGGATTAGCTCGCCGGATATTCCCAATCCAACGGTGTTTCCCAGTTCGACGACGCGCTACTATTGCACTGTCACCGATGCAAAGGGCTGCACGCGGACCGATAGCGTTCTCGTGCTGGTCAAGCCTGCAATGACGCTGCAACTCCGCGATACTTCGATTTGCTTCGGGAAGGAAATCCAGCTTGGCGATTCGGCGATGGTCAGCGGCGGAGTCCCACCGTACCAGTTCGAGTGGGAAGTGTTCGATGAACAAGGTCGGCCAGCGAGCGATACGCTCGATCGCCGTGCAGCTGTGCAGCGCATTGTGCCACCGGCAACGCGGCTGTACCGCCTTCTTGTCCGGGATGCGCAAGGGTGCGTTCAGCGTGCGACGGTGCGTGTAACGGTCACCGAGCCTCCGATTGCAAGCTTTGCCTTGCCGCCCGAGATCTGCCAAGGCAAAACTATCGTCTTCGGTACGGCGTACAACCGCTTTTACGAATACCTCTGGCAGGTCGAAGATGCCGGTGGCGTCATCGTCGGCGATCCTCTTTCCAATGTGGTGCGCATCCGGTGGGATTCCAGTGGGCGTTCGACGGTCTCGTTGCGCGTCCACGATCGCCAAAAGGGATGTGACTATTACGCCGATGCAACGGTCCTTGTACATCCACTGCCGGAGCCTCGCATTACAGTCGAAGGGCGCTCCCACCTCTGTCCTGGTGAGACCACCACACTCGATGCAGGCGATGGGTTCACCGACTACGTCTGGTCGAACGGTGCACGCTCGCGACGGATTACGATCAGCGACCAACAGGCTGGCGCCTACACCGTGACCGTGACCGACTCGAACGGTTGCATCAATACCTCTCCACCACAGATTATCCGTGCAAATACAACCCCACAGCCCACAATCACCGGACCGACCAAATTCTGTGCAGGAACAACCATTGAGCTGCGTGCGACACCTGGGTTTGCACGCTACCAGTGGAGCACCGGTGCAACGACGCCAACGATTACCGTCAGCCAACCTGGAACGTACACGGTGACCGTCTTCGATAGCATTGATTGTCAGGGAAGTTCGCCGCCGTTTACGACGGTCTTCAATCCAGTTTCGATGAGTGGTGGCGGTGACGCACAGTTCCTCAATCGCGAAACTTTACTCGACTACCCAGAGCAGACGATCTACTTTGTCAACACTGATGATGAGCCGCTGACGCTCAGCGCAATCCGCATTACGCCGCCCTACCCCGACCTTCGCATAGCAGGGCTTTTCATCAGTGGGCGGCAAGTTGCAAGCATCAACGGCCAAGTGCTCAAGGTCGGGGAACGGCTCGATATCAAGCTCAAGTACACACCGCAAGTGCCAGATACGACGGTCGTGCGGGTCGAGCTCGATGTGCTCCTGCCGTGTCCGTGGACCTACATTCAACCAGTGCAGCTCTCGTCCTACGATAAGCGCATCACTACTATTGTGAAAGCGATGGATTCGCATGGTGCGATCGGGCAGCCACTCGGCATCCCGATCACGCTGCAGCTTGTCAGTGAGCAGGACTCAATTGTTGATGCAACGATCGAGTACGTCGTCCGCATCAATGCTCGCTTGTTCGATTTTACCGGCGTCTCTAATGGTCGGCTTCTCGAGTCTGGCATTGGCAACGACGAATGGTACACCATCCGTATCGTCCGCGAAGGTGTGACACTCCGAACGACTGAGCCATACCTTCTGGGTACAATCGAAGGGAGAGGCTTAGCCTCGCGCTTGCTGCGCGATTCGGTCCGTATTGCGACGATTGCAGTTCGCGATGTACTCAAGCCCCCTGTAGTGCGAACTGTCAACGGTCTCCTGTCACTCGATCCGTACTGCTTCGCGCGGGATATTGTGCTCGGAGGCGCGCTCCGACTTCGTCTGCAACCCAACCCCGCATCAGAGTATGTAACTGTTGCGATCGAAAACCCCATCGAAGGTTCCTACACGCTCGAGCTTCGATCTACTGGTGGCGTACTCCTTGAGCGTCGCACCATTACGCTCAATGCTGGCATGCAAGAACTAGTGCAGATTCCGCTCGATCGTGCCCCAAGCGGCGTTGTACTCTTGACGGTCGAAACTCCCATCGGAAGCTATCGAACATCGTTTGTCGTGGTTAAGTAGGAGCGAGCTTCCGCACGCGGTGTCCACTCGTTGCATCTCCAATTGGCGCGGGCTGCTCTGCCACAGAGGAACTGGTATATTTGCCCCACGAAGTGCTACCACTCACACGATTGAACGAGCGCATGAATGTTCCTCTGCTGTGGAGGACGTTGTGTCTTGCAGTCATAGCGGTCATCCACCTTGTTGCGCAGGAGCGTCGGCCGTGGATCTATGTTGGTGGGTGGGCAGCCTATCAAAACAACATCCAGTCTGCAGATTTCCAATCGCTGCCGAATGCATTCCGATGCGGACCAAACTACACGACGGGGACCGGCGGAGTCGGTAGTCTTGGGCTGCTGGCGACCTATCCGCTGAGTGATCCGCTTGCCATTGAATTCCGCGTGGGATACGCACCGCTGAGCGGGCGACTTTTTCGCAACGAAACCATCGGCAATACGGCTGACATCGGTGGCAGTAACCAAACAACGCCGGTGGAAGCAATGCACGAGCTTTTCACCTCCTTTCCTGCGCTCGTTGCGGAGCCTTCGATCGGAGCACTGCTGTTCCACCGAGTACGGCTGGGGTTTGGAGTGCGGCTTTCGTATATCATCGGCAATCGGTTCGAACAAGTCGAAACGCTCACACAGCCGGACTATGTGTTCTACTTGCCTGATTCCTCCCGCCAGCGCAATCGCACCGATGGTGCAGTCGGCAATCTCTACCGCGGGCAGTTTCACTTGAGTCTCTCGGCAGGGGTAGATTTCCCATTGACACCAGAGCTGACGCTGACACCGGAGCTTCGCTACTACTATTCGCTCGTTCCTGTCACCCGCGATGTGTCTTGGCAGATTTCACCGATTGCGATCGGAGCGAGCTTACGATACGCACTCTATCCGCCACCCCCGCCGCGCTACTTGTTCGATACTGTGTACGTCCGCGATACCAGCACGATCGCGCTCGTCGGTTTGGAACGGGAAGAAATCATTTTGCTCGAACGCCAAGAGAAAACCGATCGCCGCCAGGAACGCATCGGCGAGCAGCGGACAATCTATTCGACGACAACGATCACCGAACGCTACCAGCGCCGCACGCCACGTCCGGCACTTCTTGCCCTTGATGTTAGGGTACGTCCACTCCGTGCCGATGGAACACCGCTCGACAGTATCGAGCGCGTGGTCATCGAAGAAACCGAAGTCGAAGAAAGCTTCCCATTGCTGCCCTACGTGTTTTTCCCGGAAGGAAGCTCAATGCTGGAGCTTTCCAGACTTGTGCTCCTTGAACCTCCCGATACTGCGACGTTCGACGAAAAGCGCCTTCCCCCGGCGACGCTCGAGATCTATCGGCATCTGCTCAACATCGTTGGCAGCCGGATGCGACGCAACCCCGCGGCGAAGCTGACACTCGTTGGGACCAACAGCGCCGTCGGCATCGAAGCAGGTAATCTGGCGCTCTCTCAAGCACGAGCGGAAGTAGTGCGCAACTATCTGACTAGAGTTTGGGGAATCGAGCAAAGCCGCATTGCGATTCGTGCACGGAACTTGCCAGCATCCCCCTCGAACAATGCCACTCCCGAAGGGCAGGAGGAAAATCGCCGCGTAGAAATCCTTTCGAACGTGCCCGAGATTTTGCGGCCCGTCACGATCGCAACGGTGAGCGTCACATCCAATCCACCACTTGTTGAACTGGTACCCCAGGTGCAGTCGGAGGCAGGAATTGCGCAATGGCAAGCGACAATCGAGCAGGATGGCAAGCCGCTTCGGTCACTGCGCGGAGATTCCGCAACGCTCGAGCCATATCGCTGGAATGTTGCAGAGCCGCCGTATCCCAAGCTCGACCGTCCCATTGAGGTCACCTACACTGTCCGCGATCGCACTGGGCAGACACTCGATAAATCGCTTGCACTCGATGTGCAACAGTTGACCGTCCGCCAGAAGCGCTTCGAGCAACGCGACGACAAACGGATTGACCGCCTCTCGCTGATTGTCTTTGACTTCAACAAAGCAGAGCTGACGCCAATCCATCGGCAGCTCCTCGGCGAGATCAAATCCCGCATCGAACCAAGATCGAAGGTCGTCATTGCGGGCTACGCCGACCGCAGCGGTGATCCCGACTACAACCGGGAGCTTGCGCGGCGCCGTTGCATCGAGGTTCAGCGTGCACTCGGTCTTGCCGATGCTACCATCCTTCCCAAAGGGAGCGATGAGCTGCTCTACGACAATAGCACCCCTGAAGGCCGCTCGTATTGCCGCACGGTGCAGATTACCATCGAAACGCCGATTGCAAATGGCAGCGCGCGGTAGCCTTGTGCGATGGGTGAGCATGCTTGTCATTGCATGTTGCATCTTCGAAGGCTGCTCGACGCTCGATCCTGTCGTGCGACGCCGAATGGAGCAAACGCGCGCAATCATTGAAGGCAGCGACGAGCGATTTGCCCCGACGGTGTATCGTCTGCTCGAGCGCGGAGTTGATTCTGCATTTCTCTGGCACGCGTTTCACCATGCTGCGACAGCGTTTCTTCCGCCGATGCTGCGGATCAATGTGACGGGCTTTCTGCGCAAAGTGGACTACTCGCACAATTGGAGTGATGCTTCGATTCGCGCCTGCCGAGCGTTCCTCGATTCGAATCGTGCACTCCTCAATCGCGTTGAGCGCGACTATGGCGTGCCAGCAGAGATCATCACCGCGGTTCTATGGGTGGAAACAAAGTTCGGGAGGGTGACAGGGACAAACCACGTCTGGAGCGTCTATGCAACGCTTGCAACTGCCGATCAACCGGAGAACATCCGAGCAAATCGAGCAGCGTACCGCGATACAATTGCCGATCCGGCGCGACTGGCCGAGCTTGATTCACTGGTTGAAGTGCGCTCGAAGCGTAAAGCAGCCTGGGCACTCGGTGAGTTGGAAGCACTCTGGCAGATGTCGCGGGATTCTGCGCTTGATGTCCTTGCTCTCCGCGGCTCGTGGGCAGGTGCATTCGGTTTGCCGCAGTTTATTCCATCGAGTTACCTCCGATGGGCACGTGATGGCGATGGCGATGGGCGAGTGGACTTGTTCAACCTTGCTGATGCAGTTGCCAGCGTTGCAAACTACCTACGTTCGAACGGGTGGTCGAGCGAGCGCCGTGCGCAAGAAGCGGCGCTCTTCCACTACAACAACAGCCGCGATTACGTCGAGTGCATTTTTCGTGTCGCTGAGCTTCTCGTCGCGCGGTAGTGCAACCGATGGCATCACTGTGCGTATCATCGCGTGCTTGCGGCAGTATTGTTCACTTTCGATCGCTTGGTTATGAAGCAGGCCTTGTCCGCATTTGTGATAGCCCTGGCAGTGTGCAGCACATGCCTTGCCAGCGATTCAAGCCAGGTGCAGAAGATTATCACTGCCTACCACCATGCGCTCGGCGATGTATCGAAGTTGCGGAACCTTCGCTCGTGGAGTGTGGAGGGGAAGCTCGTTAGTTCCGATGGGAGCTGGAAGCGTACGTATCGGGCGTGGTTCGAAGGAAACAAAGCGCGCTGGGAGTTAGTGCTTCAGCCAGGAATTGTTGCCACGACCTGGTCCGATGGCACGCGTGGCTGGACGATCCAGCCGTGGACACAGTCGCTGGTCCCACAACCGCTCGATGCACCGCAGCTGCGTCAGGTGAGCTGGTTTGCGCAGCTTTGGCACAATGATTTGATCGCACCGTCGCCGCGCACTCGCCTGGAGTACCTTGGCACTGAGGAACTCGATGGCTCCGATTGTTTCAAGCTCCGTGCCTATCGAGACGATGGCTCAGTTGCAACGTACTACACAGATCCCGACAGCGGATTACTCGTCAAAGTAGAAATCGAATCAGAGCTTGCAGGGAATCGAGTCCGCTGGGAAGCCACACTGGGCAACTACGCATCTGTTGATGGCGTGATGATGCCGATGGAGCTTGCAACGTCGAGTGGAATGATCCTCGTCGAACGGTACCGACTGGATATTCTCCTCGATCAAACGCTGTTTGCACCCCCACAGGAGAATGCGCGATGATGCAGAGACTCGTTTGGTTGGTTTTGCTTGTCTTCATGGTAGCAGTGCTTGCTGTCGCTGCACAGCAAGCAATATCGCCTGCGGTTCTTGGTGGGCTCTCGGCGCGTGCGCTCGGTCCTGCGACGTGCTCGGGACGTGTAACCGCAATCGAAGCGACGTACGTGCCGATTGACTCTGCGCATCCGAACGATCGGCGGCTTGTCATTTACGTTGGATCAGCTGCCGGAGGCGTCTTCAAATCCCGTGATGGCGGACTGACCTTCGAGCCAATCTTCGACAAGCAAGACTACCTTTCGATTGGTGCAATGGCGCTTGATCCGCGCCATCAAGACTCGGTCCTCTGGGTAGGGACAGGGGAATCGAACGTGCGAAACAGCGTTTCGATTGGTGGCGGGCTCTACCGCACAACCGATGGCGGCAAGACGTGGAAGAACATGGGCCTCGATAGTGTCGAGCGCATTGCCAAGATTGCGCTCAATCCGCGCAATCCAGATACACTCTTCGTCGCTGGGCTTGGTGCGCTGTGGAGCGATTCGCCCCACCGTGGGCTTTACCGTTCCACAGACGGCGGCCGCACGTTCGAGCGCGTCCTCTACGTGGATGAGAAAACCGGCTGCGCAGATGTTGCCGTTGATCCTGCCGATCCGCGAGTTGTCTATTGCGCGATGTGGCAGTTTCGGCGGAAGGCATGGAGCTTCTCCTCCGGTGGTCCAGGAAGCGGACTCTACAAATCCACCGACGGTGGAACGACCTGGCAGCGCCTGACCAATGATCTGCCAAGCGGCGAACTTGGACGCATCATCCTGGCGATTGCACCTTCGAATCCTGCGATTGTCTATGCGATGGTCGAAGCACGGCAGAGCGCGCTTTATCGCTCAACCGATCGCGGACAAACCTGGGAGAGACGCTCCGCAGCGGTGAACGTTACGGCGCGCCCGTTTTACTTTGCTGCAATGGCCGTGGACCCCTACGATCCAGATCGCCTCTATCGGCTGACCTTCCAGTTAGCCATCAGCGAGGATGGTGGCAAGACGTTCAACGCGTTTTCGTACGGCGGTGCACTTCATCCCGACCACCATGCGTTTTGGATTGATCCAACCAACCCGCAGCATCTCTTGATCGGCACCGATGGGGGAGTCTATGAAAGCTTCGACCGAGGACGTACCTGGCGCATGTTCCGTTCGCTTCCACTGGCGCAGTTCTACCGTGTCAGTTACGACTTCGATGACCCCTACAACATCATGGGCGGGCTGCAGGATAACGGCTCGTGGATGGTACCCCACCGCGTCCGAGGAGGTTCTATCGGCAACTGCGACTGGAAATCAACCGGTTGGGGAGATGGCTTTGCGGTCGTTCGCGATCGAGTACGTCCGGAGTTCATTTACTTCGAATCGCAAGGTGGCGATGCGGTTCGCCGCAATCTCCGCACCAACGAGACACGCTCGATCCAGCCTCGTGCGGAGCTTGGCATGCCCAAACTCCGCTTCAATTGGAATACGCCGATTGTGCTCAGCAGTGCAAACCCGCGGTACCTGTACATCGGAGCGCAGTACCTCTACCGCTCAACTGATCACGGCGCGACCTGGCAGCGCCTATCGCCAGATTTGACCACGAACGATTCAACGAAATACGACACGCAGGAAAGCGGCGGTGTAACGCGCGATAACACGAGCGCAGAAAATCACTGCACGATCTACACGATTGCCGATTCTCCGCTCGATGAGCGCCTCATATGGGTCGGGACCGATGATGGCAATCTCCAGCGAACAACCGACGGCGGCAAAACTTGGATGAACTGCGTGCAGTGGCTGCCACGTTCGCTACCGCGTGGTACGTGGGTGAGCTGTGTCGAGCCGAGCAGGCATGATCGCCAGACATGCTTTGTGACGTTCGATAACCACACCCGTGGCGACATGACGCCGTATGTCTATCGCACAACGGATTTGGGCAAGACGTGGACGCGATTGCAGACCGATAGTGTGCGCGGTTTTGCGCACGTGATTCGCCAAGACTTGGTCAATCCGAATCTGCTCTTCCTTGGCACCGAACTGGGGTTGTATGTTTCTCTCGATGGAGGCAATACGTTTGCGCGCTACAAAGGCATACCTGCAACGCCCGTCCGAGACATTCAAATTCACCCGCGAGAGCACGACCTCATCGTTGCAACGCACGGGCGTGGCGTCTATGTGATTGATGACATCACACCGCTCCGCGCGATGCGTTCGGAGCTTCTCGATAGCCCGTTGGTCATGCTCCCGACCCGGCCGACCGTCCAGCGGTTCGAGAGCGGCTTTCAGGAATTCAGTGGCTCGGATGAATTTATCGCACCCTCGCCGAGCGATGATGCGCAAATTGCGTACTACCTTCGTGGGCGGCACCTCATCGGTCCCATGCGAGTTGAGATCCTTGATTCCAGTGGAGCGGTGATCGCAACACTACCACCCGGAAAGCGCAAAGGCATCAACCGGATTGGGTGGGGCATGCGGATGAATCCACCGCGAGTGGCGCGGTCGCCGAATCCTGGAGGCGGAGCATTTGGGCCGACGGTACTGCCAGGTGTTTACACAGTGCGCGTGGTTGAGGGCGATCGCGTTGCAACCGGCCGGCTGGTGATTCTCCACGATACCAGTGCCGGACTCAGCCTCGCCGAGCGGAGAGCCAATTTCAGCGCCCTCATGCGGCTCTATCGCGGAATCGAGGAGTTGGCATTCGTTGTCGAGCAAATCCTTGTGCTCCGCGATACACTTTCGGTGCGTGCCCGTGGCGTCGGCGACTCTGCACTCGCGCAGAGGATGATGAAGCTTGCCAGCACACTCGATTCGGCATACTACACGCTCGTAGCGCGGCAGGCATCGCTCTTTGCTGACACCGAGCCGCAGCTTCGGGAAAAACTCGCCGATCTCTACAGTGCGATCGCATCCTATCCTGGCTCTCCGACCGATGAGCAGGAGCGGCTCATTGGCCAATACCTTGCGCAGATCGAGCGTGCGGGCCGATGGGTTGAATCTCTTGCCGGTTCGACCCTTGCGGATGTCAACCGCCAGCTTGCCCGCTACGGCCAGCAACCAATTGCATTGTTGACCAAAGAGGAGTTTCTCCAGCAATCGGCGTACTAGAACGGAGGCTGCGGTATTTTTGCAACGCTGCTTGTTGGCAGCACGCGATGCAATCTCATCCTGATGCGTTCGATGAATTCACACCCGGAGACGACGGGTATCGAGCTGGAAACCGAGATCCCTGGTTCAGAATCGCTGGCACTGGAGCTGGGGCTGACCGCCGAAGAGTATGCCCGAATCCTTGAACTGCTCGGTCGAGTGCCGACGTACACCGAGCTGGGGATGTTCAGCGTCATGTGGAGCGAGCATTGCTCGTACAAGAACTCTTTGTTACTCCTGAAGACACTCCCGCGAAGCGGCGGACGGTTGCTCGTCGAAGCTGGCAAAGAAAACGCTGGGCTTGTTGATCTCGGCGAAGGCTGGGCGGTCGCGTTCAAGATTGAATCGCATAACCACCCATCGGCTGTTGAGCCGTACCAGGGTGCAGCAACAGGCGTGGGAGGAATTCTTCGGGATATTTTCACGATGGGTGCCCGGCCGATTGCAGCGCTCAATTCACTCCGCTTTGGCGATCCGAGCGACCGACGCACACGCTATTTGGTCAACGGTGTCGTCCGGGGGATCGGCGATTACGGCAATTCCTTCGGTGTGCCGACTGTCGGCGGAGAGGTGTACTTCGATGCGTGTTACAGCGACAATCCGCTCGTCAACGCGATGGCAGTGGGAATTGTTCGAGCCGATCGCGTGGTGTCAGCGACAGCAGTCGGTGTGGGAAACCCGGTGATGCTCATGGGATCGAGCACCGGGCGCGATGGCATCCACGGTGCGTCGCTTCTTGCCTCACGCCAGTTCGATGCGTCGAGTGCCGATATGCGTCCGACGGTGCAGGTGGGCGATCCGTTCGCCGAAAAGCTCCTGCTCGAAGCAGCACTCGAACTGATCGAATCGGGCTGTGTGGTTGGGATGCAGGATATGGGGGCAGCGGGCATCACCTGTTCGACAAGTGAAATGAGCGCAAAAGGTGGCGTGGGGATGGATATTGACCTCGACCGCGTTCCTTTGCGGGAGGAGGATATGAGCGCCTATGAAATTTTGCTCAGCGAGTCGCAGGAGCGTATGCTCGTTGTCATCGAGCGTGGGAAAGAGCAGCTAGCGGAGCGCATCTGCCGGAAGTGGGACGTCCCGATTGCGCAGATTGGTGTCGTCACCGGTGACGGTATGCTCCGCTTCTGGCGCCACGGTCAATGTGTGGCGTGCGTGCCCGCTGATGCCCTCGTCGTCGGTGGTGGAGCACCCGTCTATGAGCGCCAGTGGAAGGAGGCAACATACCTTGCGTATACGCGCCAGTTCGACCAAGCAGCGTTCGAACAGCAGTACGCAGGACGGGCTGCAGCAACACTCCTGCTGGAGCTTTTAGCTCGGCCGACGATTGCCAGTAAACGCTGGATCTACGAGCAGTATGACCGGCACGTCGGCACGAACACCATCGAGCGTTCGTGCGACGCTGCAATCGTTCGGCTCAAAGAAGTGCCTGGGAAAGCGCTTGCACTCTCGACCGATTGCAATAGCCGCTACGTCTATCTCGATCCCTACATCGGTGCGATGATTGCCGTAGCGGAAGCAGCACGGAACTGCGTGTGCGCTGGTGCTCAGCCTGTAGCAATCACCAACTGCCTCAACTTCGGGGATCCGTACAATCCTGAAGTGTACTGGCAGTTTCGTCAGGCAGTGCTCGGCATGGGGCAGATGTGCCGTCTCCTCGATACACCGGTGACGGGCGGGAACGTCAGCTTCTACAACCAATCGCAGCACAACGCAATCTACCCGACACCGACGATCGGGATGCTCGGCATCATTGAGTCGCTCGAGCATATTACCCCTTCAGGATTCGAGCGCAGCGGAGATGTTGTTTATCTGATCGGCTGGCACAGCGATCGTCTCGATGGGAGCGAGCTGGTTGTCATGCTTGCAGGAGAGCCACTCGGCACTGCGCCCCCGTTTGATGCTGAGCACGAGGTGCAATTGCAGCGTGCTCTTCTGCAGGCAATCCGCAAGCGGCTGGTTCGCTCCGCGCACGATACTGCCGAAGGTGGCCTTGCAGTCGCACTTGCAGAAGCAGCAATTGTCGGCGGGGTTGGCGCAACGATCGAGCTGCCATTTCCGGCTACGCTCGGGCATCTTTTCGGCGAAGCACAGTCGCGGGTTATCGTGACCGTTGCACCGGACGATGCCGAGCAGTTCGAGCGTGAGATGGCAAGCGCCGGCGTGCCATGGTATCGGCTGGGTACGACGGGGGGTGAGAGCCTTGCCATCGAACACGTAGCGCATTGGAGCCTTGGCGAACTCCGCATGGCGTGGGAAACTGCGCTGCCGAGACTTTTCGATACTGCCAGTGCTGTTCCTCACTAACGCAGACGCTCTGAGCATGCGCGCTGATGACGTTCGATCTTCCTTCCTCGAGTTCTTTGCTGCACGCGGCCATCGAGTTGTGCCGAGTAGTCCGGTGATTCCGCATGGCGATCCGACGCTGCTGTTTACCAATGCCGGGATGAACCAGTTCAAAGACGTCTTCCTCGGCACTGGAACGCGTGACTACACCCGTGCGGTCAACTCGCAGAAGTGTATCCGCGTCAGCGGGAAACACAACGACCTCGAAGAAGTCGGTTACGATACGTACCACCACACCTTCTTCGAGATGCTGGGCAATTGGTCGTTCGGAGACTACTACAAAGCAGAAGCCATTGCCTGGGCGTGGGAATTACTCACAAGCGTCTGGCAGTTGCCGCCGGAGCGACTCTTTGCAACGGTCCATCATACCGACGATGAGTCGTTCGAGCTTTGGCGTCGTCATCTGCCGGACGATCGCATCCTCCGTTTCGGAGATAAAGACAACTTCTGGGAAATGGGAGAGACGGGTCCATGCGGGCCATGCACAGAAATCCACTACGACCGTACGCCCGATTGCAGCGGACGCGCGCTGGTCAATGCAGGAACGCAGCAGGTCATTGAGATTTGGAACAATGTTTTCATCCAATACAACCGCACTGCGGATGGCTCGCTCCAGGAGTTGCCGCGCAAGCACGTGGACACAGGCATGGGGCTGGAACGCATCACTGCAGTTCTTCAAGGGAAGCAGTCCAATTACGATACCGACCTATTCACCCCGCTCATTGCAAGGTTAGAAGAACTTTCGGGAAAACACTACGAGCAGGACCTCCGGTCGCCAATCGGAGTAGCAATGCGGGTGATGGCTGACCATGTCCGCGCACTTTCCTTTGCGATTGCTGATGGGGCCTTACCGGGCAACGAAGGTCGTGGGTACGTTCTGCGTCGGATTCTCCGACGCGCTGTGCGCTACGGGCGCAACCTTGGGTTCGAGCAGCCTACGCTCTACTGCTTGGTGGAGGTGCTGGCAGAGATTATGGGCAGTGCGTTCCCTGAGGTGCGTGAGCATCGCCCGACGATCGAACGCGTCATCCGTGCAGAAGAGGAGATGTTCCTTGCCACCCTCGATCGAGGATTAGAGCGCTTTGCGACGATCGCTGCACGGGCGAAAGCGCGCGGTGAACGTGTCATCAGTGGTGAGGATGCGTTCCTGCTCTATGATTCCTTCGGTTTTCCGCTCGACTTGACGGAATTGATGGCGCGCGAGGAAGGACTCGCTGTTGATCACGCTGGTTTCGAGCGACTCATGGCAGAGCAACGCGAGCGGTCGCGCCAAGCGCAGAAGCGCTACCATGCAGAAGTCGTCGTGCCATCGCTCGAGGCAGACAGTGAATTCGTTGGCTACGATACACTCGAGTGCGAAAGTCGCATCGTTGCAGTGGAGGGTAACGCAGTCGTGCTCGCTGCGACGCCGTTCTACGTCGAGTCTGGCGGTCAGGTCAGCGATACCGGCACGATCGAGGTCGAGGGCGAAACGTTCGTCGTTAGTGACGTGCAACGCGTGGGGAATGCGATTGTGCATGTCTGCGACCGGCCCGTACCGCCATCTCTGCAGGGGAGGACAGCACGTGCATGTGTGGATGCCGAGCGCCGCTGGAACATCCAGCGCAACCATACGGCAACGCACTTAGTCCACGAAGCGCTGCGTCGTGTCTTGGGCGATCACATCAAACAGAGTGGGTCACTGGTTGCTCCGGATCGTTTGCGGTTCGACTTTTCCCATTTTGGGAAAGTCACCCCAGACCAGATGCGGCAGATCGAGCAGATTGTCAACGAGAAAATCCTCGAGCGAGTACCCGTCGAAACGCGGATTCTCCCAATTGAGCAAGCACGGCAGATCCCGGGTGTGAAGATGTTCTTCGGCGACAAGTACGGGGACATCGTCCGGGTGGTTGTCGCCGACGAGAAGTTTTCTGTTGAGTTCTGCGGTGGCACGCATGTGCGGAATACGAGCGAGATCGGTCTCTTTGCGTTGATTGATGAAACCGCCATTGCTGCAGGGGTGCGCCGCATCGAGGCAGTGACCGGTTGGGGGCTTGCAGGGTACATCGAGCGCCTGCGCGGAGCTTACCAAGAGAAAGCAACAGAGCACGCAGAGCTTGTCGAACGTGTCCACAGCCTCGAGCGCCAGCTCGATAAGCTTCGCTTCGAACAATTAGTTGCAGAGCTTCTGCCACAGCTTTTGAGCACTGCGCGGATAGTTGGCGGTGTGCAAGTTGTGACCGGGACTGTTCCAGTCCAGTCAGCTGAGCACCTGCGACTGGTTGCCGAGGCACTGCGGCAGCGACTGGCGCATGGTGGGATTGGATTGCTTGCGGCTCAGCTTGATGGGAAGCTTCAGCTTGTCTGCGCAGTGACCGATGATTTAGCCGCACACTACCATGCGGGCAAACTTGTTAGCACCGTTGCAGCTCGTCTTGGTGGCAAAGGTGGCGGCCGCCCGACGCTAGCAACTGCTGGTGCGCGGGATATTGAACAGCTCGATGCTGTGCTGAGCGAGTTTCCGCACCTCGTCGAACAATGGATTCCACAAGACTAACCGGACAGTGAGACCATGCCCTACGAAGCAGTTGGTACGCTCTACAAAGTTTTCCCTGAGCAACAGATAACCGAGCGCTTTCGCAAACGCGAGTTCATCTTGAGCGTCCAGGACGGGATGTACGTCCAGCTGGTCAAATTCACGCTCAAGCAAGATCGCTGCAACCTCATCGAAGGCTACAAGCTCGGTGCGGAGCTGAAGGTGACATTCTCGATTTCCGGACGTGAAGTCCAAGGAAAGGATGGCGAACCGCTCTACTTTACCAGCCTCGATGCATGGAAGATCGAGCCGCTCAAGGACGCACCGATGGGGCAAGACCTTTCGAGCCCCTTTGACACTAGCGACGATGTCCCATTTTAGGTTGCTCCGCGATGCGTACGCTTGTCATTGGCTCTGGTGGGAGAGAACACGCGATCGTTCGTGCTCTTGTGATGTCGGATTCACGCCCCGAAGTATGGGCGTTTCCAGGTAATCCCGGCATGTTCGAGTACGCGCAGAAGGCACCGCTGAGCGATTCCCTCGATGGGAGTGCAGTTGCAGACTTTTGCCATGAATACAGCATTGACCTCGTTGTGATCGGCCCCGAAGCACCGCTTGCTGCAGGAATTGCCGACGTGCTTCGGCTCAAGGAAATTCCCGTCTTCGGTCCTTCCCAAGCTGCTGCGCGGCTGGAATCATCGAAATGGTACGCCAAACGTTTCATGCAGCGCTACGGTATCCCGACGGCGCAGTGGGCAAGCTTCAGCGTAGACGACGCCGACCAAGCGCGTGAGTATATCGAGCAGCATCCGCTGCCGATTGTCCTCAAAGTAGATGGATTGGCAGCAGGGAAAGGTGTCGTCGTTGCAACAAGTCATCAGGAAGCGCTCGGTGCGCTCGAGCGGATGTATGGCGGGGCATACGGCCAGGCAGGCAACCGCGTTGTGATCGAAGAATTCCTCCAGGGCGAAGAAGCATCAGTCTTTGCAATTTGCGATGGCAACGACTACGTGCTCCTTGCACCAGCGCAAGATCACAAGCGGCTCTACGATGGCGATCGCGGTCCGAACACCGGCGGTATGGGAGCGTACGCACCAGCGCCACTTCTGCGTCCGGACCTACTCCGGACAATTGAGGAGCGTATTGTTGTGCCGACGCTGCAAGGGATGATCTCCGAGAATGCACCGTTCGTCGGGTGCCTTTACGTAGGCTTGATGATTGCCGATGGGAAACCATATGTGGTCGAGTACAACGTTCGCTTCGGCGATCCGGAGACGCAATCGGTGCTGGAGGTTTTCCGCGGTGACTTCGCACGGCTACTCTATAGCGCAGCCCGCGGACGGCTGGAACGCAATGCTATCCAGACCGTTGCAGAAGGGTATAGCTGCACAGTTGTCCTTGCCAGCAAGGGATACCCTGGCGCGATCGAGACAGGCTTTCCGATCACAGGGATTGAACAGGCGCAGCAATACGCACGCATCTACCATGCTGGCACTGCGCTCGATGAGCACGGCAGACTCATCACCGCTGGCGGCCGCGTGCTGAATGTAACTTCTCATGCTGCGACACTCGCTGCGGCGATCGAACAGTGCTACCGCGCAGTTGCAGCGATTCGATTCGAAGGGATGTACTACCGCAGCGATATTGGTGCACGTGCACTGCGGCGATTGCAGTTGCTGGAGGACGGCCCGTGAAAGTGCTCGTTACCGGTGGTGCCGGATTCATTGGCTCGCACGTTGCGGAAGCCTACTGCGCGCGCGGACACGAGGTCATTGTGCTCGATTCCTTCGTGACAGGACGGCGTGAAAACGTTCCCCGCGGCATTCGCGTGGTGGAAATGGATATTCGCTCTCCCAGTGTGAGGGAGTTCCTGGCTTCGGAACGTTTCGATGCAATCAACCATCACGCTGCGCTCATCAGTGTTCCAGACTCGTTTCGCCGGCCAGTCGAGTATGCCGATGTCAACGTGGTTGGAACCGTCAACCTTCTGCAAGCTGCGGTCGAAAGTCACGTGCGGACGTTCATCTTTATCTCCACGTGCGCAGTGTATGCCGAAAGCAGGCACTTACCGTACGAAGAAACCCATCCAGTCGGGCCGGGTGATCCATACGGCACCTCCAAGCTTGCTGCGGAATTGTATGTCCAGATGTATGCCAAACAGTACTCCTCGTTGCGGAGCGTCATTCTGCGGTATGGAAACGTCTATGGTCCGCGCCAGCAAGTCTATGGCGAAGGCAACTTGATTGCTGTCTGCATCGAGCGTTTGCACGAAGGTCAGCAGCCTGTGATTTTCGGTGATGGCTCACATACGCGCGATTACGTCTATGTCGGCGACGTTGCCGAGCTCAACTGCCGTGTACTCGAGCAGCCAATCAGTGGTGTATTCAACGTTGGGACAGGGCAGCAGCGGAGTGTCCTCGATGTCTACGCAACAGTTGCACGCACACTTGATGCTCCCTATGCGCCGGTCTTTGGGCCACCGCGACGTGAGCAGGCGCACGTGGCGCTTTCATCACAACGTCTCCAGCAAGCGACGGGCTGGATGCCGAAGACAACATTCGATGATGGCATCCAGCGTACGGCAGCATGGTACCGCACACAACTGCAGAAATGGGATGCGACACCTGCCGAACATTCTCTCGATCCTGCGACTGGTGCTGACGATTCCGCTCGTGTTGGCAATCGCCCACGATGAGCGTGCAGTCGCACTTGCGATTGGCATTGCAGCATTAGCCAGCGATGCGCTCGATGGCATGATCGCCCGCCGGTATAGCGTCGAATCGGAGCTTGGCCGTTTGCTCGATCCGCTGGCCGACAAGGTGCTGGCAGCGTCAGTGGCGCTGGCGTTGCTTGTGCGGCAGATGATTCCGTTGTGGTACGTTGCAGCAGTCATCGGACGGGATCTGCTCATCGTTGCTGGCGGTTTTGTGCTCCGGCGGCGAATCGGTGTCATTGCGCCATCACTGCCGATCGGCAAAGCGGCAGCAACCAGTATCGGTGTTGTGTTGCTTGCGGCGATCGCTGGTGTGTCAGGTGCTCTGCTCGCTGGACTTGCTTTGGCAAGCAGTGTACTGCTGCTATGGTCGCTCGTTGTGTATGCTGCACGTCTTCGACGTGCTCTTCGTCCTTGAACGCATCAGGTTGAATCACCGAGACTGAAAACGCGCCGATGGGATTCTTCGATAGCCTCAAAGCAAAAGTTCAAGCTGTAGCGCAGAAAGTAGGTGATACGCTCTCGTTCGATCGCCTCAAAGAAGGACTTGCCAAAACGCGGTCGGCAGTCTTTGGGCGGCTGGCTTCGCTCGTCCGGGGGCGCACGCTCGATGATGCGCTCCTTGCCGAGCTGGAAGAGGCGTTACTCCTTGCTGATGTCGGTGTGCGAACAACTGAGCGCATTCTGGATGGCCTGCGCCAACGCTGGCGCCGAAGCAATGCCGATGACCCCGATGCAGTGCTCGATGCAATCAAAGCAGAAATCGCCGAGCGACTGCTCGCTGTCGGTGAACGTTCACCGCAGAAGGACGAGCTTCCCAAGCCGTACGTCGTGATGATTGTCGGCGTCAATGGTGTAGGGAAAACAACGACCGTCGGCAAGCTTGCCTATAACTTCCAGCGCGAAGGCAAACGTGTCATCATCGGAGCAGCAGATACGTTCCGAGCCGCCGCTAACGAGCAATTGGCAACGTGGGCAGCGCGTGCGGGTGTCGAAATTGTGCAGCAGCAACGCGGCGCTGATCCGGCAGCTGTCGCCTACGATACGCTCAATGCAGCGATTGCGCGCGGAATGGATGTCTGCTTGATTGATACTGCAGGGCGGCTCCATACCAAAGGCGGTCTGATGCAGGAGCTGGAGAAGATCTCGCGCGTCCTCAAAAAACTTATTCCAGATGCTCCCCACGACGTCTGGCTCGTCCTCGATGCAACCACGGGGCAGAACGCCATCGTGCAAGCGCGGGAGTTTGCTAAGGTCGCGCCACTGTCGGGACTGATCGTCACCAAGCTCGATGGAACTGCCAAAGGGGGTGTAGTGCTCGCTATTGCAGACGAATTCCAGCTCCCAGTCCGCTACATTGGCGTGGGCGAGCGCATTGACGATTTGCAGCCATTCGACGCGATCGCATTCGTCGAGGCTCTCTTTGCCGAACAGCCATCGGTACCACAATCTGTCGAGTAAGACCGGTGCGCTGGTGGGGAGTAGGCAGAGGATACTTTCGAAATGTTGTCGCGATTGTGCTTTTTGTGGTGCTGGCTGGAACATTCGTTGCGTTGTTGTGGCTTCGTGACGCACTCCGGCCGCTGATGATTGCCTCCGAGAAGCGGCGTGTTCCGCTTCAAGAGCGAGTGTTCCGTCACAGCGAGATCAACCCAACGCACCCTACGCTTGGCGATGTGGTGGTGTTTGCCGCAATCTGCGATAGCTGTCTGGATGTTCTACGTGCCGAGCCTGCCCAGCGCGATACGACGTGTGAGCGTGCGGAGCTGCTGCGTCGTCGCGTCGAGCGACGTCTTGCAGCGGAACTCAACCGCTACGGCTGGAGTGCCGAGCGCTTTTTGTTCTATCGCGATATTGTGCTTGCGACCTATCGCGACAGTATCCCGTCACCTCATTCCTGGATCGGGCGATGCTTGCATCCACACGCTGTGCGCAGGAGCAACGCTGTGCTCGATAGCGCTCTCTCCCAGGCAGCCCGGCCACTTCTGCGCGGGCGGATCTGGTGGCTCCAGCTTGGCTTTGCCCAGCCACAGCCACCGAGGAGCGATACTGCCCTCCCCATGGAAGGAGGCTGAGGATGTGCCTCCTTGCTTTGCTCATCCTTGCGTCCGCTGGCGCGATTGCAGCTCCGATGGTATCGGATTCAAGCGCCGCTGATTCATTGGTGCAACCGCTTCCATTCCATGGCGCGGTCTCGGCACTTGGGAGGCTCGATGTCTATCGGACGTTCACCCGCGATGCAATCGCTGGGCTTCCCTATCGAACGCTCGAGGATGTGCTCGATTGGCGGACCGCTTCGTACACGCTCTCGACAGGTGCGATCGGCGATTGGAATGTGCCGCTCCTTTTCGGTGAACGCCCGCGTGACCATGCTGTGCGTGCCGATGGTATGCCGATGACGGGTGCTGTGGTGGGCATCGTTCCTCCAGCGATGATGAGCCCAGAGTTTTTGGAGCACGTCGATCTCCTGGTCGGCAGCGATGCAGCGATTCTCGCTGGCGCGAGCTCTGGAACTGCGTACTGGTTCCAACAGCCATGGTACAATACGCGCACTCCCTACACGCGCGTCTGGTACTGCCAGTCGGCCTACGATTTCCTGGCCACTGATGGTGTGCTGTCGCAGAACGTTGCGCGCAACGTCAATGCAACGCTCGGTTTCCGACGGATGGTCACGCCAGGTCGCTATCCCAACCAATGGCTCGATATCTGGAACACCCGTGCACTACTGCGCTGGAACGTTTCGCCGGTGCTCAATCTCTCGCTCGTCCATCGCTTCGCTAATTGGGGGCTTGGCGCTAACGGCGGGGTTGATCCGACCATCAGCGATGACCCAACCAACGAGCGAACCGCACAAGTGTTCTATTCCAAGCTCGATGAGCGACTCTTCCGCCACGACGTTGAACTATTGGCAACATATCAGCTCTCGCCCCACCGTGTAGCAAGTGCCGGTATAGCACTTCAACTTGAGCAGTGGAATCTCTACCGCACGCCAGCGCTTGCGATCGGGGCAGATTCCTCGACGCACGTTCTGTGGCGAAACGACGCAGTCAATGCATTTGTGCGCTGGGAAGAACAACTCGATTCGCAGCTCGTTGCGATCGCGGGTGTCGAAGCAGGCGGAATTGCAGCGGAAAGCTCCGATTACAGTGCTGCACCGACACCAAGGGATCGCTTCCAGGGTGCAGGCTTTGGGTACCTTCGTTGGGATGCATCGCCTGTTGTCATCCGGGGTGGAGTGCGATTGCTGCTTGCGCGCGGCGCGCTCTTGCCGATTGCTGGCGCAGCGGTGCGCTTTGGAGATAGCGCCTTTGCACTGACGTTCGATGGTAGCAGGACAGTTCGCGTCCCTTCTCTTGTGGAGGGGTTGTTGCCACCGGAGCGTGCATGGTTGCTGATGGTGCGGTTGGAGACTGCGTTCGATTCAGCTGTTCGTGTTGCAGTAACAGGATACTGGCGCCGGTACGACAATCCAATTGTTGCAGAACCAATTGCGCGAGGGGATACCATTCTTGCAACGTCAGCTGCAGTGGCTTCACCGATGCACCGGAGCGGTCTGACGGTAGAGACGCTCTGGAGGATTGGCCGCCTGCAGCTTCGACCCCAGCTTGTTTTTTCCTTCACTGGAGCACGTGAGCTTCCGTTCCTCTACGCAACACTTTCGCTCGGCTACGAGCATCGCATCGGACGCAACCGTATCGGTGGGGAGCTGTTCCTCCGAGCCAGAACACAAGTCTTCGCTGATCGGTTCATTCCGCAATCGTGGAGTTACCTGCCGACGGAGATCCCGCTGCCGGCTGCGGCCGATGGCGGGACGGTGATGCTCTGGGCACAGCTCGGGAACGCTACCGTAAAGCTCGCGATGGGGAATGTGCTCTCGGCATACTATGCAACGCTCTCAACTTTCCCGCAACTTGACCGACATATAACGCTGAGCGTCGGCTGGTCGTTCTTCGACTGACCAATGGATGGGCTGAGACGGCGCTCCCTGCAGCAATCGAAGCTGTAGCGACGAACCAACGGATGGGGTTTCAACGGGATCACGTTTGCGAATGGATGCGCTCCTCGATGTCGAACGTTCTGCTACCTACGCACCGATGGAGCAACAGTTCTCCGCCCATGCTGAGCAAACTCGCGCACTCGAAATGTGCAACCAAGCCTATCGCCTTCATCGCGATGGGCGTATTGCAGAAGCAATCGAGCTCTACCGCGAGAGTATTACGCTGCACCCGACGCCAGAAGCGCATACGTTCTTGGGATGGGCGTATTCTTCGCTGGGACGCTATCGAGCGGCGATCGCGGAGTGCCTTCGCGCAATCAAACTCGATCCGCACTACGGCAACCCCTACAACGATATCGGTGTGTACTTGATGGAGCTTCGTCGCTTCGACGAGGCAGAGCACTGGTTCCACCGGGCACTTGCGGCCCCACGCTATGCAACGCCACACTATGCGCACTACAATCTCGGCCGCCTCTACGAGCGACAGGGAGACTGGATTGGGGCAATTGGCGAATACTACGCAGCGCTGATGATGGAGCCAAGCTATCATCCCGCAGCACTGGCTCTGCTCAACCTCCAAGCAAAGCTCAATTGATTTTGGCGTGTGCGACACTTTGAACAGCACGCAGACCCTAAACGTAGATCGGGTGGAACGAACGTAGCCGCCCCAATGGTGGAATGTGCGGCTTCCAGTTTGCTATGTGGACTATAGGGAGAGACTCACGTCCAACGTGGCGATGGTCAACACGAGCCATCGCAAGTGCACACGCAAGTGCAAGCGAGAACACGGCACGCCGGACTGGATTAGTCCAGCGACGTAAGAAGCTCACGTACCAGCGCTGTCGCGGAGACATTCTCGGCCTCTGCTTGGAAGTTGAGCACGATGCGGTGTCGCAAAACGGAGGGAGCAACAGCTTCGACGTCTGCGATCTCTGGGGTGAAGCGTCCGTCGAGCGCAGCGCGCGTTTTTGCACCCAAGATTAGGTATTGCGAAGCACGCGGACCGGCGCCATAGCTCACGTAGCGACGGACAATGTCGAAACGTGTCGTCTGCGGTCGGGTCGCTTGTGCAAGACGAACGGCATAGGCAACGACGTTTTCTGCAACTGGGACACGCCGCACGAAACTCTGGTAGCGGATAATGTCCTCTGCGCTGAGGACTTTCTCGACGCTCGGCATGCGGTCGAGTGTCGTTGCTTGGACGATCTGCACCTCTTCCTCGAAGGATGGGTAGTCCAACTCGAGCATGAACATGAACCGATCGAGCTGCGCCTCCGGGAGCGGGTACGTTCCTTCTTGTTCAATTGGATTTTGGGTTGCCAAGACAAAGAATGGCTCGTCGAGCGGATACGTAGTGCCAGCGGCTGTGACGCGATGCTCTTGCATTGCCTCGAGCAGTGCTGCCTGAGTCTTCGGCGGAGTACGGTTGATTTCGTCGGCAAGGACGATGTTTGCAAAAATCGGCCCGCGCACAAAGCGGAACTGCTTTTCGCCAGTCGAGACGTTTTCTTCGATGACCTCGGTGCCGGTGATGTCGCTTGGCATCAAGTCGGGTGTGAACTGGATGCGGGAGAATGCGAGAGTGAGCGTATCGGCAATTGTTCGTACAATGAGCGTTTTGGCAAGCCCCGGAACACCAACGAGCAGACAGTGCCCGCGTGCGAAGAGTGCAATCAGCACCTGCTCGATGATTCGCTCCTGACCAATGATCACCTTTGCAATCTCACGTCGAACACGTTCGATTGCCGTTCGAAGTTCGGTGAGCTGTTCGATGTCTGAGGCCATAGGTGCAATCGCGCGTGGTAGGGTGGAACAACGGGTGCGTTGACACAATGGCTGGCAAATTATTGTTGCTCCTCTTCGAGCACAATGTGGTGCGGTGAGCCGTAGGGCGCCAGTGCACGAGCGATGACGTCAAGCTCCCCGACGGCAGCAGTGAGCATGCGCGAGGGATCGAAGACGCGCTGCTGAACAGCAAGGAGGGCTGCTGGATCGAGCTGGTCAATCTCAGCAAGCAGTCGGGTGTAGTAGTCCGCCGGAAGATCGTTGATCGCAAGATCGAGCGCAATTGCTGCTGTGCCGTCGGGTGTTTCGATGCTGCGCCAAAAGTTGTTGTAGAGGGATTGCCGCGCTTGGTGAAGCTCGTCTTCGCGCAGTGGTTCTTGGACGAGGCGGTCCCATTCGGCATAGAGCAACGAGAGCATCCGCGGAAGATTTTCGGGCGTCGTGCTTGTGCTGAGGATGAATGTGCCGTGGTCTTTCCCTGCTGTTACACCGCCGTATGCACCGTAGGTCAGACCTTCTTGTTCGCGGACGAGCATGTTGATGCGTGAGCGGAAGTGTCCAGCAAATGCGGTTGCAATGAGGATTGTAGCTGCGTAGTCATCACTGGTGAGCGAAGGCGCAGGATGCCCAAGCCGAAGTTCGACCTGATCAGTCATCACACCCTGCCCGATGCCGATGGCCGCAGGTGGACTTGGCGGAGGTGAGATCGTTGCATCTCCACTGCCACCGATTGCGGCAAAGGATTGCTCCAGGGCAGCTGTGCCGCGGACTGGATCAAGTGCACCGGTTGCCAGGATGCGCCAGGGCTGACCTTCCACGAGGGCTTGGTACCACTGGCGGACGTCTTCGATAGTGATTTGAGCAACACTCGACGGCCAGCCATAGAGCGATGCGCTATACGAATGTCCCGGAAAACGGAGCTTCTGAAAAATTCTCCGTACGCGGTAGGCAGAGTCTGCAAGGCGGATTGGGAACGAGGCCAGATGCTGCTGCTTGGCTTTTTCAAATTCGGCAGGATCGAATCGAGGCTCGCTGAGCGATTCAGCAAGCAGTGCGATCAGCTCATCGGCCGTCTCGGGTAGTCCGGTGATCTCCGCGCCAATACTCCGATGGGTTGAGCCAGCCTGGAAGCTCGCTCCGAGTACGTCCACGCGCGTTGCGAACTGGCGTTCACTGCGGTGGCGCGTCCCGCGCGAAAGCATGGTTGCAGTAAGGTGTGCCAGTCCTGCGATCGGTACAGCCGCTGGATCAATGAGTGCGTAAGCGCCGATGGAAATCGTTGTCGCTTGTTGCATCGGTAGCACGAAGATGCGGCTGCCGCGCGCGGTGACGCGCTGGATCGGTTCGGGAAAGCGGAAGGAAAGGATCTCTCGTTGTGGTGATCGTGCCATCGTTCGACGGTAGCGTGCGTGCATGCTGACAGTGCACAAAGATAGCATCGCGTGCGAAGGGCAGTATTTTCGACGCTCGCACATCACTTTCCAGAACATCTCCATGCGTGCACTTGAAGGAACAATCACACTCATAACCGGTGCGTCGAGTGGCATTGGGGCGGCATGTGCCGAAGTATTCGCAGAAGCAGGGTCCAATGTCATCCTAATGGCACGGCGGAAGGAACGCATCGAAGAGCTTGCCGGCGCTCTTGCAGAGAGCCATGGTGTCGAGACGTATGCTCTGGTGTGCGATGTTCGCGATCGGGGTGCAGTCGAGCATACATTGCGCCAGCTACCGCAGAGCTGGCAAGCAGTGGACGTGCTCATCAACAATGCTGGCCTGGCACGCGGACTTGCCCCGATCCACGAAGGTGCATTCGACGATTGGGATGAGATGATCCAAACTAATCTGGTCGGGCTGCTGAACGTAACGCGTTTTGTCCTTCCGGGAATGGTTGCGCGAAAGCGTGGAATGGTCATCAACATCGGCTCGATCGCGGGGCGGCAGGTCTATCCCAACGGCAACGTGTACTGCGCCACCAAGCACGCTGTACGTGCACTGAGCGAGGCGATGCAGCTGGACTTGGTCGGTTCCGGAGTGCGAGTGACAAATCTCGAGCCTGGGATGGTCGAGACGGAGTTCTCCCTTGTACGGTTTCGTGGAAATACCGAGCGGGCGACGTCCGTCTATGCGGGCATGACGCCGCTTCGGGCACGGGATGTTGCGGAAGTCGCGCTCTTCTGCGCGACACGTCCGCCGCACGTGAGCATTCACGACGTCCTGGTTATGCCAAGCGATCAAGCAAGTACAACCGTGGTCTATCGGCGAACGTAGATGGGAATCTTTCGACGAATCGCACAAATCCTCCAAGCCGAGCTTGCCTTTCGCAGCCAGGGGCGGACATCCGGCAGCTTCGAAAGCTCCGAAGATGAGGAGCTGCGCACCATCATCGAGGAGCTTCGGTCCGAACCTCGGCGCGCAGCGCGGCAGACGCCCCCGCCACGCATAGCAGGTCCAGTCGAATGGGCATATCAGACGCTGGGTGTAGCGCCAACAGCGTCGAATGAGCAAATCAAAGCTGCCTACCGTCGTGCAATCGCACAGGTGCATCCGGATCGCTTTGCGCACGCACCGCAGCAGCAACAGCGCGCTGCTGCCGAACGAGCGCTCGAGATCAACCGCGCGTATGCAATTTTGAAAGCAGTCCGCAACTTCTAAGCGGTGACGACATGATTCGAGCAACACTTCGCGATGCAGCACTTATCGTTGGGCTTGCCGTCGGTCTGGCGGTTGTGTACAACGCTGCATTTTCTGTCAAGCCACTACCATGGATCCGCAAGCCGATAGCACTTGATACCGCAAGTACCGATGTGTTGCTTGCCGTCATCCCTGGCAAGAAAGCCGATACGGCAACCGCATCACTAGCGCCAACCGCACCGGATCGCGACAGTCTTCCACGGCAGACTAAGGCATCTGCAGAAGAAACAGCTCCGCCATCGAAACAACAAGCGAGCAGCTCACCGGCACCGCCGCGCCTTCCGCCGAAGAATGACGCGATGCCACCACCCGATGAGGGCGGCGTGCGTGCGGTGACCTATCAGCAAGTGCTCATGCTCCTTCGCAATGAGGACGTTCTCTTCATGGATGCACGTCGCAAAGACGAGTACGATGGCGGTCACATCCCGCGCGCAATAAACGTGGATATCCAGCAGTTCGAGCTCGATCCATCCTATCGCAGCCAAATGATGCAGCAACTCTACAGCCTCGACAAGCGGCGGCCGGTTGTCGCATACTGCGGCGGTGGAAATTGCGAGCTGAGCCACAAGCTTGCAGATGTGTTGCGATCGGTTGGATTTGAGCACGTGTTCATCTACACCGGTGGCTGGAACGAGTATTCGACAAAACCTGATTCCCCGCGCGAGCGATGAAGCAGTCAGCGACATCTGCTGCAATCGGCCTTCTACAACTACGGTACGGCATCGTTGGGCAGTCGCCACTGATTATCGAGGCGATCGAGCAGCTCCTCCAGGTTGCACCGACGGACTTGACCGTTCTCATCACCGGTGAAACGGGAACGGGGAAGGATGTATTCGCGCGCGCGATTCACGGCCTCAGCCCACGCCGGAAAGCACCATTCATCAGTGTCAACTGCGGAGCGATACCAGAGACGCTGCTTGAATCGGAGCTGTTCGGCCATGAGAAAGGCGCATTCACCGGTGCGGTCGAGCAGCGGAAAGGATTCTTCGAGGTTGCCAACACAGGCACAATCTTCCTCGACGAGATCGGCGAAATGCCCATCGGCACGCAGGTCAAACTCCTCCGTGTGCTCGAAAGCGGTGAGTTTACCCGGCTTGGTTCGACGCAGGTCATCAAAGTTGACGTTCGCATCATCGCTGCAACCAATCGCGATCTTGCCTACGAAGTGCGGCAGGGTTCGTTCCGCGAAGACCTCTACTATCGGCTCAAGGCGGTGCATCTGCACTTGCCTCCACTCCGCAAGCGTCCAGAGGACATTCCGCTGCTGGTCGAATACTTCGGCAACAACGTTGCCGATCGGTTGGGAATCACGTTCGAGGGTATTGACGATGATGCCCTGGCGATCCTGATGCAGCACAGTTGGCGTGGCAATGTCCGTGAGCTGCGGAACCTGGTCGAAACGCTCGTGACAATCGGCCATGGCAAACGTATCACCGCTGAACAGGTCGAGCGCTACTTGCAGCGTGATCAAGAGCTTGAGCCATCGCGGGCGCTTGTTCTGCATCGGACCGCAGCAGCCCAGGCATCGGAGCAGCCACTGGATTTAGCGCTGGTGTATCACACGCTCTTGCAGATGCAAGCAGAAATGTCAGCTGTACGGCAGGCAATCGCTGCCCTGGCAGAGCGACTTGGTCAGTTGCAGCAACGCCTTCCGCTCCAGCAGCAAGAGGACGATGTCTTCAGCCGCGATCCGGATGACTTTCGGCTGGATGAGATGGAGCGTCGGTTGATCGTTGCTGCCCTCAAACGTTTCAACGGGAGCCGACGCAGTGCGGCGCGTGCGCTCGGTATCAGCGAACGCACGCTCTACCGCAAGCTCCACGAGTACAACCTCACCGAGATGTTCTAGCAGGGGCCGTTGGTGACGCCTGCGGCTGGCGGAGAGCAGCCACCGTTGCAACAAGTTTGTCCAAGACTGCAATTGCGTCCTGCTCGGTCGCGAGTGGGACGTCGAGGATAGCCGTTGAACCAACCTGCCGGAAGTGTGCACCTGTGACTTCAGCAGCAGCCGCAACGATTGCGGGGAAGATTTGCTCGTAGTACCATGGTGGCGCTGCGCGCGGCAGTTCGATGCTCATCAGCGAACCTTCGATGCGGATGCGCTCTGCGCCGAGTTTCGAACCCAGCAAGCGAAGTCGCACACCAAACAGGAGCTGCTCTGCTTCGGCGGGCAGTGGACCGTAGCGATCCCGCAGTTCCTCCTCGATTGCGCTCAGCTCTGCCGGCGACGTGCAACGGTAGAGCCGTTTGTACCATTCGAAGCGCTCGACATCGCTTGGGACGAAGTCGCTCGGCAGAAGCGCATCGCTGGGAAGTTCGATGGTGATGCTGTCGTTGGTGTACGTTCGTTGCTCAGTGGGGAAAAGCTCGGCGAATTCCTCGGTGCGAAGTTCTTGGACTGCTTCGTCGAGGATGCGGTGATAGGTCTCGAATCCCAGATCGCTGATGTAGCCGCTCTGCTCAGCGCCGAAGATGTTGCCTGCACCGCGAATTTCCAAGTCGCGGAGCGCAAGCTGGAATCCGCTGCCCAGCTCGGTGAGTTCCTCGATCGCGCGTAAGCGTTCTAACGCCTGCCGGTTGAGCTTCCGCAGGGATTGCACCACCAAGTAGCAGTATGCCTGACGATTCGATCGGCCAACTCTTCCACGCAACTGGTAGAGCTCCGCAAGGCCGTAACGCTCCGCGTTGACAATGATGATCGTGTTCACGTTCGGCATGTCGAGCCCATTTTCGACGATCTTCGTTGCCAAGAGAACGTCGTATTTCCGCTCCAGAAATCGCTCAATGACAGACTCAAGCACTGCAGGAGCTAATCGCCCATGCGCAATCCCGATACGAAGTGTTGGGATAAGCCCCAGCAGTTGCTGCTGCACTGCAGGGATGCCTTCGATCGAATCGCTCACGACGAAGACTTGCCCGCCGCGTTCGAGTTCGCGCGTGATAGCGTAGCGCAGAAGGTCATCGTCCCACTCGATGACTTCTGTTTCGACGGGCAAGCGGTTCCGCGGCGGCGTTTCGATGATGCTCAAGTCCCGTGCACCCATGAGCGAGAAATTCAACGTTCTGGGGATAGGTGTTGCTGTCAGTGTCAGCGTGTCAACACTAACGCGGAGTTGACGGAGCTTTTCCTTTGCTGCGACACCGAAGCGTTGCTCTTCGTCAATGATGAGCAGACCCAGATCGCGGAATCGCACGTCGTCCGACAGAAGGCGGTGCGTACCGATGATGATGTCAATTTTCCCCTCAGCAAGGTCACGGAGAATCGTGGCTACTTCGCTTCCGCTGCGCAGGCGCGAGATCATCTCGACGCGGACGGGATACCGCGCAAGCCGTTCGCTGAACGTCTGGAAATGCTGACGAGCAAGAATCGTCGTCGGCACAAGGACGGCAACTTGCTTTCCCGCTTGGACAGCTTTGAAGGCGGCACGAATCGCAACCTCCGTCTTGCCAAATCCGACATCGCCGCAGATGAGCCGATCCATTGGCGTTGGTGACTCCATGTCGCGCTTGACTTCCTGTGTTGCGCGAGCTTGGTCGGGAGTGTCTTCGTAGAGGAACGATGCTTCCAGTTCCGCTTGCCAGACCGTGTCAGGCGGGAATGCAAAGCCTGGCGATGCTTTGCGCTGCGCGTAGAGTTTGATCAGGTCACGGGCAATGTCTTTGAGCTTGCTTTTGACGCGCGCTTTTTTCCGTTCCCATTCGCGTGTGCCGAGTTTGCTCAGTGCTGGCGGGGTGCCATCGGCAGCCGAGTAGCGTTCGAGTTTGTTGATGTAGTTCAGGTGGAGATAGACGACGTCGCCCTCGGCAAAGAGCAGTCGGACGCACTCCTGCTTATGGCCGCTGATTTCGATGGTCTCAAGCCCATCGAACTGGCAGATGCCTTTATCAATGTGGACAAGGTAATCGCCGCGGCGCAGCTGTTGCAGCTCGCGAAGCGTGAGCTTGGGTCGCTGCTGATCGGTGGTACGTGCGCGTCGGCGTTCGAAAATCTCGTGTTCGGTGATGACGGCGATCCCCTGGCGCGGAAGCAGAAACCCTGCGTCTGGAGAGCGTGTGCTCCAAACGATGCGTTCCAGTCGGAGCTGCTCGTCCGGTGGGCGCTGTTCGGCCAGGGTACGCAGGAGCGCTTGGAGGCGCTCTAAATGGATTGCACTATCAGCGCACAGGAGAACAAGCGAATCTGCTTGCTCCAGCTCGAGCAAAAGATCGTAGAGGTGCCCAACCGCGGAGCGGCATGCCGGCTGGGGCGTTGACTGCACGGTGATCTCCGCACTTCCCAGTGGATTGAGCAGAAGGCGAGTGCAGCGCTCGAAGCTTGGTGCAAGCCCCAGCGCAGAAAAGCGGCTGGCAATATCATCGGGATGCTCGACGACGACGAGCGCGTTCGGCTCGAAGAACTGCTCGACGGTCGAGGTCATCAGCGACTCATCCCGCGGATACGCAACGAAGACAAACGCTTCCTCGATTCGGTGAATACTCCGCTGCGAGAGTGGATCGAACTGGCGGATGGACTCGATGCGGTCACCGAAAAACTCCAGCCGAATCGGTAGTTGCCAGCCGAGTGGATAGAAGTCCACGATCCCACCCCGAACGGAGACTTCGCCAGGTGCGACGACGTAATCGCATGGATGGTATCCGCCGAGCACAAGGTACTGGCGAAACTCCTCGAACGGAAGCTCATCACCTGGGCGGAGCGTTATGGCGTTGGACTCAAACCACTCAGGTGGGGGCAAGTGCAGTTGCCATGTTTCGGGAGAGAGCACAAGGACGGTTGCACGCTCTTGCCAGTAGGCAGAGAGTGCTTCCAGCGCACCGGCAAGCTCGGTGTGTTCATCGGCGGTTCGTCGGTGCTTTGCTGGAAGGCACGCATAGGTAGCAATCCCGAATTGCCGAAGGTCGTGCACCCATCGCTCGGTATCCTCGGCAGCAGTGAGCACAATAATTTGCCGGTCGAGCGTTGGGTAGAAGGCAGCAACGATAAAGCTCCCCAACGAGCCGTGAACAGTTTTGAGTCCGATGTCTTCGTTCGTTCCGAGTCGCGTTTCGAGCTGACGGTACCACGGCGCCGAGCGTAACCGCTCGGTAACCAGCTCGAAGGGATCGGTGCGTTTGTGCATCCAACCAAGTGCGAACGTGGGGTGCAAAAATAGCAGCGCCCCTCGGTCGTGCTTTATCCGGCAAGTGCGATATTGCACACCGAACCGAACATCTTACCAAAGCCGATGGCGACTTCTCCAGGCACTCCGGAACTCCGTGCACAGCTTGGCGAGCAATCACTCCAGGAGCTGGAGCTCAGCAAAGTGCTCGAACTTGTGGTGCCGTTTACCGTCACCGACCGCGCAGCCGATGCACTCCGCCGCTTACGGCCGCTCGACGATGCACAGGAGCTGGAAGCAGTGCACAGCGCGCTTGATGAAATTCTGGCGCTCCGCAGCCGTGGCGAGGACTTGCCGATCGAGCGAACCGATGACCCCGAACATTTGCTCAATCGGGCGGAGATCGCAGGCGCGTATCTATCGGCAAATGAGCTTCTCTCGGTGCTCGAACTGCTTGGGGCAAGTCGCCGATTGGCGCATTTTATTCGGGAGCGCCAAGAGTTGTTGCCCCACGTTGCTGCGTTCGGAGCTGAGCTTGCTGACCTCCGCTTGCTGGAGCGCCACATCCGCGATGCCATTGATCCAACCGGCAGCGTACGTGATGATGCATCAAGCGAGCTTCGTTCCATCCGTGCAAGTATCGCGGACGTCAGTGCGCGTCTGCGCTCTAAACTCCGCCGCATCGTCCAGCGGCTCGGCGATGAAGAGCTGCTCCAGGACGAGTTCTACACCCAGCGCGATGGACGGCTTGTTGTGCCGCTCAAGGTTGAATACAAGCGCGCGCTGCCGGGCATTATCCATGGCATATCTCAAACTGGCGCGACTGTCTTCTTCGAGCCGAGCGAAGTCTTCGAACTCAACAACGAGCTTGCCGAGCTGCGGAGCGCCGAAGAGCGTGAGATCATCCGCATCCTCCAATCGCTTACAGCGGAGGTCGGCTCCCATGCGCCGAGCATCCGCGCCGCCGATGCTGCTCTCACAACGCTCGATTCGCTCCGCGCGCGAGCGCTCTTTGCCGAACACTATCGTGGCAGGAAGCCACGCATCGAACCGGAGAACATCATCGAGCTGCGCAATGTGTTCCATCCGTTGCTGGTCGCAAGCAAAGGCTTCGAACGCGTTGTGCCGCTCAGTGTCACGTTTGATCGCGAGCGCCGAGGGTACTTGGTCAGCGGACCAAATGCTGGCGGAAAGTCCATTGCGATCAAAACGATCGGCGTGAGCACCGCAATGGCACTGGCTGGCATCTTTCCGCTCGGTGAGATGGTCGTCTCACCGGTGAGGATTTTCGCAGCCATTGGCGACCACCAGAGCATCGAGAGTAACCTTTCGACATTCTCTTCCCAACTGGTTCGCTTGCGCGAGATTCTGCAGGTGTGCGATGATGCAACGCTTGTCATCGTGGATGAAATTTGCGCCGGGACCGATCCGAGCGAAGGAAGTGCACTAGCTGCCGCGATTATTGACGGTATCCTTGAGCGCGGGGGATTTATTGTCGCTACAACGCATCAGTTTGTACTCAAAACCTACGCACTATCCCGTCCACACTTATTGAATGCCTCGATGGAGTTCGATACTGTCCGGCTGGAGCCGACCTATCGCTTTCTTCCTGGAGTGCCGGGGAACTCCTATGCATTCGAGCTTGCTGCTGCACTTGGTTTGCCGCAGGATGTGCTCGATCGTGCACGCGGCTATCTCGGCGATAGCCATGCACAGATCGAGGAGAGCATTCACCAGCTCCAGGAGCTTCGGAAAACGATGGAAGAACGTGCTGCCATTGCAGCACGAGAGCAGTTCCACGCAGAGCAGCTACGCCAGCAGTACGAAGACAAGTTCCAGCAGTTCAAAGCCAAGTACAGCCAACTCCTCGAAGCTGCGCAGCGCGAAGCAGACGAGCTTATCCGTCGGACAAAGGAAGAGCTGCGCCAGATTCGGCAGAACGCCGAACTTGGTTCGCTCGACGCAGCTCGCGCAGAACTTGCTGCACTCAAAGAGCGCATCGAACGCCAAGTGCCAACGCAACGTGCTGAGCAGGCTCCGCAGCTTGCCGTTGGTGACTATGCCGAACTCATCGCAACTGGTCAGCGAGGCAAAGTCATCGAGGTAACTCCAAAGCACATCACGCTCGAAGTTGGCGCGGTACGGCTCAACGTCGCACCGGAGAAATTGCGCCGTGCAGAGCAACCTCCGCACCAGCAGTCCAGCCGTCGCAACCGTCCCCTCAAACTCGATGCACCGACCGAGCTCGATTTACGTGGTATGCGAGTGCAGGAAGCGCTCCGCCGTCTCGAACAAGCACTCAACGATGCGGTCCTCAGCGGCATTGGTCGTCTCACAGTTGTTCACGGTACTGGCAGCGGGCAACTTCGCCATGCAATTCACGAGTACCTCCAGACACATCCGCTTGTGGCGTCGTACCGCGTCGGCCAAGCAGGACAGAACGATTGGGGCACCACGTATATCGAGCTGCGGTAGCAGTAGCGCGAACCGTTTTTGTAAGTTGCATTATCCGACGGTTGCACGACCACTTCACGCGCGCGGGGTATGTTCGAAGCAGAAATCGAAAGCACAAAACTTCGCCTTGCCGAGATGCTCCTGCCTCCGAGCAAGGGAGGCGTGCATCTGGTGCAGGTGCTCGATCATCCTTCGCTCGATCGAGCGTTCAAGGAATTTTTCCGCGCAGAAGTGGAGTGGCAACTCTACCAAGATCGCATCCAACGCCAATCGAATCTGCCAATTGAACCAAACGACTTGGTTTTCCGGAACGTGTGGGGACAAGTCGAGGATTACGTTCGCCAACACGCACGGTTCGACCGGCGGCAAGCGCTGGCGCTCATTGATACGGCAGTCAAAAGTATCCTCAACTACCGTATTCGCCCACGAGTGACGCTCAAATGGTTTGTCTATCGGGGCGAGCCGACAAAGCCGGTCTGCGAGATCTTTCTTCGCCTGCAGTACTTTGCGGACTATCCGTACTTTCGGCAGGGGTTCGAGCAATGGATGGAGGAGCGCTCCCTTGCACGGGATAGTATGCAGATCATGCCCATGTTCGAATTCGAGCGTCTGGTCAAGCAGCTCGATGACGACTACATCCTGGACCTTTCGACGAGCGAATTCCTCGATTTGCTCGATCCGATCTTCAGCTTTTTCAACGATCCATCCACACCTACTGCGCTCGAAGCAATCCCAATCGAAGCGCTCATCGTGTTCCTCGACGATAAAGACATCCAGGTCATCGCGCAAAAATTCGAGCGGATGCTCTACCATGACGGTGTGCGTAATGTCACTCGCGAAATGATCCTCCGCGTCGTTGAGCAAGTGCTGCAAGAGCTCGAGCAACAAGAGTATCAGCCGGAGCATAAAAGCGAGCACGATGCATCTGCTGCTTCTGCAGAGGCGATAGCGTCCTCCGATGTTCAGCAGTCAGCAGGTATCTCGGCGCCTGGAGAAGAAGCCGCAGCATCCGTAGAGGAACTACTTGCAACCGATAAACTGGAGCACAAGTCCCAGCCAGCAATCGAAGAGCCAACACACTACGACGATGAGACGCAGCCTGCGCTGAAAAGTAGCCCGCACGTTGAACAAGAAGTTTTTGCGCGTTCATCTGCGGCGGAAGATTCCCCTACTGACTCTGCTCCCCCCTCGGCGGACGAATTCCACCGCACAAGCCAGGAGGTCGCACCCACTGAGAATGCTCCACTTTCGGAGGAAACGCCCACTGCAGAGGAGACCGCATCCTGGGGCAGTCCTCTACCTTCCGAACATGCGCCCGATGCAAGACAGGAACTGCAGGAAGAGAAAATCACTCCAGAAGGAGTAGCCACGGGGGGTGTGCTCGAGCACAGTGTCGCCAGTCAAGCTACGCTAGCCGAACCACCGCTCGCTGAGCACCTCGAGGGTGCAGTCTCCGATGAACCCGATGCCAACACACTGGCAGAGTTAGAGTCGTTGCTGGAAATGGTATCGGATATATCCCCGACATTTCACACCGAGACCCCGGAGCAACGACATGCGCTCGAGCGGGAATTCGATCTTCCAGCCACGCAGGACTCGGTCAGTCCACCACGTATGGAAACCGAGGAATCGCTGACGAGTACACCATCGGAGCTTCCAATTGAACAAGACCAGGCGGAGACACTGGCAGGAGAAGCCGTCACAGTACAACCAGCAGTGGCGATGGCATCCTCGCGCGCTGCTGCGACTGATGCGGTCTTGGAGAGTGGCATTCGGCAGGTCCGCGTTCCTGCAAGTATGCAGTCCCAGCAGCTACCACCGCTCAATGAGTTTCTCGGCGAGGATCTACGACAGCTTGTGCAAACGAAACTGTGCCAGGGCAGTCAGGAGCGCTACGATGCGTTGATCGCTCGACTGGAACAAGCAACCAGTGTACGTACTGCACTCAACGAGCTTGATCGGTTTGTTGCTGAATTCAATCTCGACCCTAAATCGAAGGCAGCACAAGAACTCCGCGTTGCGCTCGTCAAACGCTACACGTTCAAGTAGTCGCCCCGCGGCCGACCTATAGGGGGCGGCGTCATGTGCATCCTGATTTTGAGAGCATCACCGAATGAACTTCGTTGACCTTGTTCGCATCTACGCGAAAGCTGGCGACGGTGGAAGAGGCTGCATCAGCTTTCACCGGGAAAAGTACGTCCCCAAAGGTGGCCCCGATGGCGGCGATGGCGGCCGTGGCGGGGATGTCGTTGCTGTTGTGGACCCCCATCTGAACACGCTCTTGCACTTTCGCTACAAGCGGCACTTTAAGGCAGGCAACGGTGCGCCTGGAAGCTCCAACCGGCGGACTGGAAAGCGCGGCAACGATGCTATCCTTCGCGTGCCGCCGGGAACAATCATCCGCGATGCAACCACCGGGGAAGTACTGGCAGAATTGATACAAGCCGGCGAGCGTGCGGTAATTCTCCGCGGTGGAAGCGGGGGACGTGGCAATGCGGCGTTCGCTACACCCACGAACCGTACTCCCCGCTATGCCGAGCCAGGAAAGCCTGGGCCTGAATGCTGGCTGGAACTCGAACTAAAGCTGCTTGCTGACGTTGGGCTGGTGGGATTCCCCAATGTGGGGAAATCTACACTCATCGCAACGATCTCGGCAGCAAAGCCAAAGATTGCTGATTATCCATTCACGACGCTGGTGCCAAATCTCGGCATGGTTCGGCTCGATGACGAGCGAAGTTTCGTCGTCGCTGATATTCCCGGTCTCATCGAAGGAGCAAGCAGCGGTAAAGGCCTGGGGACTGACTTCCTCCGTCACATCGAGCGGACGCGTGTGTTGGTCTTTCTCCTCGACCCAACGATGATGCCTCCTCTGGAGGCGTACGCGATTCTCGAACGCGAGCTGCTTGCGCACAATCAGCAGCTTGCACAGAAGCGGCGCATTCTCTGCATCAGCAAAGCAGATACACTGAGCCAGGAGCAGAGACAGAGCCTCTCTGCGCTGGAATTCCCTCAATACGGGCGACCACTGTTAGTGTCAGCAGTGACAAAGGAGAACATCCCAACCTTGCTCGAACTGGTGTGGGCTGCGCTCGAAGCTGACAGGGAAGAACACACTGCGGGCGAGGCATTGACGCATCGCCCGCAGGTGTCACTTTCGCAGACGCCCCGGTGATCGCTCGAGGGCGTGTGTTAGCGGAGGAGAACACCGCCGTACTTGATGAAGAAGGGAACGAACACGAGGCTGATGATCGCCATCAGCTTGATGAGGATGTTCAGCGATGGGCCGGAGGTGTCCTTGAACGGATCACCGACGGTATCGCCTACGACTGCGGCTTTGTGCGTTTCGGAACCTTTGCCGCCGTAGTTCCCTTTTTCGATGTACTTTTTCGCGTTGTCCCATGCAGCACCAGCATTGGCCATAGACGTGGCGAGCATCACTCCGCAGATAAGAGCACCGATGAGGACGCCTGCGAGCGTTTGTACGCCGAAGAGATACCCCACCACAAGTGGAGTGAGAATCACGAGCAATCCTGGAGCGATCATCTGCCGTAGCGATGCTTGGGTGGAAATATCCACGCAGCGGCGGTAGTCAGCACGTGCTTTTCCTTCGAGCAAGCCGGGGATTTCACGGAATTGGCGTCGTACTTCTGCGATCATGTCGAATGCTGCCTTGCCAACAGCACGCATCGTCAGTGCTGAGAATGCAAAGGGGAGCGCTCCACCAATCAATAGCCCCGCAAGCACTGGCGGTGTCGTAAGCCCCAACATCTCAGGAGAGATTTTCGCGCGGGTCAGAAATGCGGACGTCAGGGCAAGGGACGTCAGTGCTGCTGATCCAATCGCAAAGCCTTTCCCGATTGCCGCAGTTGTGTTGCCTGCTGCATCGAGCGCATCGGTCCGGGCGCGGATGTCCTTGCCCATGTGCGACATTTCTGCGATGCCACCGGCGTTGTCCGAAACAGGACCGTACGCATCAATAGTCAGACCCACTGCGATTGTCGAAAGCATCCCAAGCGCGCCGATCGCGATGCCATACATGCCAGCAAACGAAATACCCACAACGACGGTGAGTGCCAGTAGGAGCATCGGCACGACCGCCGAGTTGTAGCCCAGCGCAAGGCCGTAGATGATGTTCGTTGCTGCACCGGTTTGGGAAGCTTCTGCAACGGAGCGGACTGTCCGATAGCGATGTGCTGTGTAGTACTCGGTGACCAACCCCACGAGCATTCCAGAAATCAAGCCAGTCAGGAGCGACCAATAGACGCCGGTATTCGAGTAGAGCCGCTCGCTCCCTTCGAGCGTGAATGTCGGCGGAAGCAGTGCTATCGTCACAGGGTAGAGGATGATCGCCATCGCAATGGTTGCGACGATGAGCGCTGCCTTGAGGGCACCCTCGATGGAATCTTCCGACTTAGGACGAGCGAAAAAGAGCGCAACAAAACTCCCCAGGATACCAAGCGCGTTGACCAAGATCGGAAAGAGCAGCGCTCCTTCTCTGGCATGCTCCGGCATGACATGGAACGCCGAGGCACCGATCACGAGCGCTGCACATGTTGATTCCGTCACCGAGCCGAAAAGGTCTGCGCCCATGCCCGCGATATCGCCGACGTTATCACCGACGTTATCTGCAATGACTGCAGGATTGCGCGGATCATCTTCGGGGATGCCTGCCTCGACTTTGCCGACAAGGTCCGCGCCGACGTCGGCGGCTTTCGTGTAGATGCCACCACCGACACGACCGAAGAGCGCAACCGACGATCCACCGAGTGCAAAGCCGGAGAGGATTTCCATGAGGATGTGCCGTTCGATCCCTGGGAGCAAGGCATCGAGTGCAAGATAAACCACAATCAGCCCAATGATTGCCAGTCCCGTCAAGCCAAAGCCCATCACCGCTCCGGAGCGAAAGGCAATGCTGAACGCACGCTGTAACGAAACTCGGGCTGCGGCAGCAGTGCGTCCATTGCCGATGGTTGCGATGCGCATGCCGATGAAACCAGCGAGCATGGATGTGCCTGCACCAGCAAGGAAGCTTAGCATCGTGTAGATGCCGTTGTCAACAGCCATCCAGATGAGGAAGCCGAAAATCAGCATGAACAGCGCCAACGTGCGGTATTCCCGTGCGATGAACGCCATTGCACCTTCGGCGATCGCGGCGGTTACGTCAGAGATGCGCTGTGCCTCCTCCGGAGAGGCAGCACCCTCGGCAACGGGGATTGCTCGGACTGAGCGTGCAAAAAACACAGCGACAAGCAATGCAAAAACACCACATGCAATAATTGCAAGCGTGACCATAGAGCCTACAATTTGGTTGGACATGAAAAACTATCGAGACCGCACGACCCCTCTGGCAGACCAGGAGGTGAGATTTGTTGAAGTGATCGTGCCAGTTGCAATATACAGCGCATCTTGCAGGCAGCCGCTGAACGCCGTATTTTTGCACCACTCAAACGGCTGCGGTCTTAGCTCAGTTGGTTAGAGCGTCACGTTGACATCGTGAAGGCCAGTGGTTCGAGTCCACTAGACCGCACACAGAAACGCCCCGCTGGAAAATTCCCGGCGGGGCGTTGGTTTTTCTCGGTGTAACCGGTGCCTTATGCGTTGACGGTGGCACGCTGCGCCATTGCTTCGAGTTCGTCGAGCGTTACAGATTTTGGGCGCACAATCGGGGAGTTGACCATCCGGTGGAAGAGAAGTTGGGCGCAGATGCCGAGTGCGCGGGAGACGCCGAACATCACCGTGTAGAAAGTGTACTCTGTCATCCCGAAGTCGTAGAGGAGCGAGCCGCTGATCGCATCCACGTTCGGGTAGGGATTTTTTGCCTTTCCATGCTGGCGGAGGACATCGGGAACCACTTCGTAGAGACGTTTGGCGATTGTGATGCAGTCGTTGTCGAGCTGATATTGTTCGGCGAATTGGTAGAACGCGGTAAAGCGTGGATCTGTGACCCGCAGGACCGCGTGGCCGTAGCCTGGGATAACCTGGCCGCTGTTGAGGCGCTCCCAGCAGAGATCACGCAGCTGATCCAAACTCGGGACGCCGTTGTAGCGCTCGCGAATGTCGAGGATGAATGCCAAGCACTCTTGGTTTGCAAGGCCGTGCAGGGGGCCTGCCAGTCCATTGAGCGCAGCGCTGATTGCGTAGAAGGGATCGGAAAGCGCTGAGGCAACGGTGATGCCCGTGAATGCGCTGACGTTGCCACCTTCGTGGTCGCTGTGGAGCACAAGGTAGAGCCGCACAAGATCTGCCCACGCAGGGCTATCGCTAACGCCCAGCATCCGCGCAAAGTTGCTACTCCAATCAAGCGAAGGATCCGGAGCAATCAGCTTGCCGTCGCGGAACTTGAGGCGGTAGATTGCTGCAGCAATGCCGGTGATCGTCGAAAGTAATCGGATGCAATCGGCAAGTGTGTATTCCCACAGCCGATCCTTGGCAACACCTTCCTCGTAGGCTCGACGAAACTCCGATTGGTGCTCCATCGCGAGCAACCCTGCCGATAGCATTGCCATTGGATGCGCATGCCGATACATCCCCTTCAAAACCGCGAGGACTTCATCGGGGACCTGTGCATTGCTCACAAGCAGTGAGGAAAGCTGCTGCTGCTCTTGTTGACTGGGGCGCTGCCCTGTGGTCAACAGAAAGAAAATCTCTTCGGGGGTTGCAGAGGTGAGCTCCAAAATCGGAATGCCACGAATGCGCAACCCTTCCGCAGGAGAAACCGACGAGGTGTCGCAGAGCACCGACGGTACTCCTCGCATCCCGCCAATGATTTGTTCGACCGTTACATTTGCAACAGCAACGTCGCCATACCGCTCGAGCAGCTGTGCACGCTTGTTGCGAAAGATTGGCAGCACGTCGCGAAGTTTCGATGCCAGAACGTCCATAGCTTTCCAGAAAGCAGAGTGATACACCAAACGCGTAGGATGTCGCCGAACTCTACAAGAGCTGCCGCACAGAGAGCACGTGATGGTTCCGTCATTCCACGGATCGTGGGCAAGCCGCTACAAAACTACGTCACTTGTGTTGTTTATCCATGCGAGCCGGTTTCATCCGGTGATTGCAATGCTCTATGCAAAAAGGTCACGTGATACGACTTGTCCTCTCTGCAAGCATCATCGGAGCCGTTGTTGCAATCGGCATGGTTGCGTTTGCACTGCTCTCACCCTTGCCGCTGCCAGACAGGCAGGTACTGTTCATCCCTGAAGGAACTTCAGTGCGGCAGGTTCTCCAGATGCTCGAGCAGAAAGGTGCAGTGCGTTTCCCCTGGCTTTGGAAGCAGCTTGGGTGGGTTGTTGGGCAGTTCCGCCGTGTGAGCATGCGTATGGGGTCGTATGAACTTTCGCCGGCGATAACACACGCAGAGCTTTTCAGTAATCTCCTCACTGGACGCAATCGGCTCATCCGGCCGCTGACGATCTACGAAGGGGAAACAACACCTCACCTTGCCGGCGCGTTAGCACGACGGCTCGAGGATGATTCTGCACGCGTCTATCATCTTATCGTCGGGGATAGTCTTGCGCACGCGGTTGGCCTGGAGGATGCTCCATCACTGGAAGGGTACTTGCTGCCAGCAACCTACGACCTTTTTGAGTGTGAGCCGACCGAGCACGCGCTCCGACGCATTGCCCGCCACTTCGATGCCATTTGGCAGGCGCGCTTTGCTGCAAAAGCTCGCCAGCAGGGACTTACCCGTCAGCAGGTACTTACCCTTGCCAGCATCGTCGAAGGAGAAGTTGCAACTCCCACGGAGTATCGGCGCGTGGCTGGAGTTTACTGGAACCGTCTGCGGCGTCGGATGAAACTCGAAGCTGATCCAACAGTGCAGTACGCACTCGGCTTTCCTCCGCGACGGCTTTCATTCCGTGACTACCAGATCGAGCATCCCTACAACACATATCGCATCGTTGGGCTGCCACCTGGGCCAATCAAAACGCCAAGTATTCGAGCCATCGAAGCAGTGCTCGATCCCGAAGTGCACGACTATCTCTACTTCTGCAAGGCAGGAGATGGCAGCGGCACACACCGCTTCGCTCGGACGTACCGCGAGCATCTGGCCAACGTGCGGCGTTACTACCGTGCACTTCGGGAGCAAGACAAGCGCACATCTCCCTAACGCGGGGACAATTCTCTGGCAGGAGAGCGTTGCCCATAACCGTTGAGGGCACGGATGCTCGCAGTGGCTTGGAGTTGAACGCGGAAGTGCTGGAGTCGGACGTGATTTTCCGTATCGAAGCTTTGGTCGCCGTAGAGTTCCTGGACGCGGCCAGCGCTCGAAGGCTCAAGCTCGAGCCGCACGCGCGCGCGACTGTCGCTTGCTAATCCATAACTGCGTGTGACAACGTGGTAAAGCCGCTCGCTTTCACGGCGGATGCTGACAATTTCCGGCTGAGGAAACATCTCGCAGAAAATCGCGATTGTTTGTCCGATGCGCTCAGTGCCGGCGTAACGTTCGAAGAGAAATCGCCGTCCCGTATCAGCAATCGAGGCAGTAAACGAGAACGGCTGGCCATTGCTGGATGCGCGGATCGTGCCGCTTTCATCTCGAAGCACGGCGCGTGGCGTTGTCCCGCTCAACTGCGGAAGGTTCGGCTCGAAACGGTACTCAATGCCAGGATACATCACCGATGGCACACTCGGTGCTTGCAGTGGAGTTGACACAACTGTAAAACTTGCCGAGGATTCTGTTCCATCTCGACGGACAAGGCGGATGCGTGCTTGCGCCGACCCCGGCTGCGTTGTTACACCGCGGAGGTGCAGCGCGTTGCCCTCGATTGTGACGACAACGTTCCCGATACCGGTGACAATCGGCGCCTGGGCAATATCACGCTCGAGCGAGGCACCATAGACTGCCAAGCGGTTTTCCCACGTGAGAAATGGAATTGTCTCGACAACGGGAAGCTCTGGAACGATGGAAAATGTGCCGCCACTTGGTTGCAACTGGAGTTGTTGGGCGAACAGTGAGCGAATACGTGATTCGAGCGCACTATCGAGTGATGGCAACGGTTGCTGCGGTTGTGCCCGTTCTTCAGCCAGATATCCGACCAGGAAGGTAGCTTCGCTGCCGAGGAGGTTATCGGCACCTGCCAGGAGTGGTTCAAGCTGGTGTCGCTGCTGCGCCGGAATGGTGGTCGGGAGCTGTGGCTGCGCACGTGCAATAATGCGTACGCGGTAGAGCTGCGATTGCCGGTGGGGCGTTATCTGCCAGTGAATGCGAAGTGCTTGCCCGACCTGGCGCGCCTGCAGCCGGACATTGCCAACCTTGAGGCTACCATCAGCAGTGCTTGTTTCCTCGGCCCCCGTTGCTTGATCAGTCACTGTGATGGTGTAGCGGAGGCTGTCGACAAGACCAGTCGGAACGATGGTGTTGAGGCTGTCGAAGTGCACGATCTTGATGCTATCACCATCAACGATTGCGCGGCAGAGCAGTGTCGGCTTTTCGACAACGAGAGTGAACGTCGAAGCAACAAGGGATCGTATCGCTGTGCTTGCCAGTTCAGTTTCACGCTTGGGTGAATCCGACAGCAGCAGCATGAGCGCTGCCAAGTAGAGGACGAAGTACAGTTCGAGTCCGCCGCGACGCATCATGGCGATGGAGGAGCGTTATCCGAAAGCCGCTGGACAAGAAGCCGTTCAAGCTGGCGGCGCACAGCAATCTCGATACGCTCTTGTTCAATGGTGCTTGCTGCATGTCGAAGCTCTTCGATGCTCGCAGAAACATTGCGCAGTATGGCATTGAGTTCTGCAATACGTGTGATGAGTTCTGGTGCGGGGGAAGTAGTGCGCTGGGCGGCAGTTGCAGCATGCTCTGCGGCGAGAGCCAGCCGTGCTGTTTCGGCTGTGAGGCGTTGAAGCTGTTCTGCGATTTTATCGAGTGCAATGGTGCTGGCAGCAAAGTCGCGCCCGATTTCGCCAACTTCGGCAATAAGCTCCTCGATGCGCTTTGCTGTCGGATCCTCTTCATCGCGGCGGAAGAACATAACGGCAAACAGCACGATCAGCAGGAGAGCCTCCAGACCAATGCTGAGCATGACAGTCGTGTCGCTGATGCCAGCTGAAAAGCGCCGCAATCCCACAACGACCAAGAGAATCGCTGCCCCACCATAGACGAAGGATACGATGGTGGAGTAGTAGTAGCGGGAGAGGATTTCTTCCAGCCACAACCGTGTACCAGCACGTGTGCCGAGGGGATGCTCGATGGTGACAGGTTGCTCGAAATACCCTTCGAGTGATCGGCTCCGTGTGGCAATGTTCCAGAGCATGCGGAGTGTTTCCCAGGAGCCGTAGTGGCGCTCTTCCCGCAGAATATGGTAGAGCTCCCGATACAGGCGTCGTCCCTGTGGTGTCGCCAGTGAGGTAATGGTCATCATGTCGGGGTGCGAAGAAGAACAACTGCGGCAACAACAGCGAAAATGATATTGGCGCTCCAGCCGACAAGGGTCGGAGGAAGTGCGGTATCCATGCCCAGCGCCTGCGTGATTTTGGTGAGCACAAGATAGCAGAACGTCAGAGTCATTGCTGCTGCGATGTTCGCTGCAAGTCCACTCCGCTTTTTGACGGATGCAAATGGCACTGCAATGAGCGCAATGATGATGTTGGCAATGGGGAAGGCGTAATCACCGGCGTGGGCAATGTCGAGCTGACGAGTATTTCGTCCTCCTCGACGGAGGAACGCGATGTAATCGGCTTGTTCGGTAAAGGTCATTTCCTCCATTGAGCGTTGGAGTGTGCCGAGTCGCACATCGTCGGTTGCGAGCGCTATCGGAAGCATAGGATAATACGAACTGCTGACGCTACCGGCGCTGAACGTGCGCACAAAGCATTCCTCGGCAATCCAGCCCCGTGAACTGCTGTCCCAAAGGAACGAACGCGCATCTACTCGGCGGACGACGCGAGGGAAGAGGTCATCGCTATATTCCTCGACGCTCAAATCTTTGCCGTGTTTGTTGCCCAAGTCGTAGTATCCTATTGCCACGATCCGACGCGGGGTGTCGCGGAGGTAAAGGTTGTAGAGCTGCTGTTCGACTCCACCGGTGTTTCTGCCGAGGTATTGCCGCTCAATGGCGAATTTTTTTGTTAGGACCCGAGGAACAACCCAGCCATTGAAGTAGAGATGTCCGGCAGCTACGACCGTGCAGAGCAGAAGAATCGGCGCCATGAGGCGATAGAGGCTCATGCCGGCGCTTTTCATTGCGGTGGTCTCGTAAGCATCGGTAAGCTTCCCAATCGCAAAGAGGATCGCGACCAAGACAGTGACCGGCAGCAGCAGTTTGATGATCTCTGGCAAAAAGTAGAGGTAGTAGCGTGCGATTGTCCATGCGTCGGCATGCTGATCGAGGAAGCGATCGAGACTCTCGATGAGGTTGACCACGATGAAGACAAGCGACAGTGCGAGCAGTGCAAACGCCATGCTCGCAACGACAGCACCGAGAAGGTAGCGATCGAGAATGCGCATCAAACTGGGGGGAAATGCCCTATCTGGCGTAAAATTACAGCAGCACCGTATTTTTGCATGCTTTTGATGCCGCACCAGGACGTATGTTCCACTAATGCCGGTGTAGATGCGCAGCTTGATAGGTGCGGCGCTGCGACTACATCGAAGGAGATGTTCATGACAGAGACTGCCGACCTGCCTATGACAAGCGATCCGACGAGCGCTCAAACGCTTCCTGCCCAAGAAGCAGCAAGTGGTGTCCCAGCACCGCAAGAAACGGCTGCTGCCTCCACCAAACCAGTACGGCTACCGAAGAAGTCTGTGCTTGCGGCTGTATTGGAAGGGGATATTCCGCTGCCACCAGTGGATGATACTTCGTATAACCAACTTCTGGAGCGCTCGACCCGGCAGATCAAAGAAGACGAAATGGTCCACGGGGTGATCACCGCAATCACCAAGGATGAAATTTGGGTAGATGTCGGTTTCAAATCGCTCGGGGTAATCCCGCGAGCGGAATTTAGTGCTGCTGCCGATACGCTCAAGGTCGGGGATGAGATTGACGTCTTCGTTGATCGGCTCGAGGACAGCCAAGGCCGGCTTGTGCTCTCTCGCCGCCGAGCCGACTTCATGAAAACCTGGCAGCAGATTGTCGAGCTCTACGAAAAGCAAGAGATCGTCAACGTCCGCATCCTCCGCCGGATCAAGGGCGGTTTCGTTGTGGACCTTCTGGGGATCGAAGCGTTTCTCCCTGGTTCGCAAGTGGACATGCGACCGGTCCGCGATTTCGATGCATGGATCGGGAAAACGCTCGATGTCCGCGTCGTCAAAGTCAACAATCCCAGCGAGAACGTCGTCGTCAGCCACAAGGTTCTGCTCGAAGAGCAAATTCAAGAGCAGCGGCAGCGAATCTTGAGTATGCTCGAGCGTGGCTTGGTGCTCGAAGGTCACGTCAAGGCCATTGCCGACTTCGGTGTCTTCATTGACCTTGGCGGGGTGGATGGATTGGTGCACATCACAGACTTATCGTGGGGACGCGTCAATCATCCCTCGGAGGTCGTCAGCCTCGATGAAAAAGTCAAGGTGGTGGTGCTCGACTTCGACGAAGCGAAAAAGCGCATCTCGCTCGGCATGAAGCAACTGACACCGCACCCATGGGAGCAAATCGGCGACAAATACCAGCCAGGCACCAAAGTCACTGGTCGCGTTGTGAGCATTACCGACTACGGCGCCTTCATCGAGATCGAAAAGGGCATCGAGGGGCTCATCCACATCAGCGAAATGTCGTGGACGCAGCACGTCAAGCATCCATCGCAGGTTGTGTCGCTCGGACAAGTCATCGAAGCAGTCGTCTTGAGCATTGACAAGGAAAATCGCAAGCTTGCGCTCGGCATCAAGCAACTCCAGCCGGATCCATGGAACGAAATCGTCCAGAAGTATCCTGTTGGCTCGGTACACAAAGGCATTGTCCGCAACATTGCCAACTACGGCGTCTTCGTCGAGCTTGAGCCAGGAGTTGAAGGGCTTGTCCACGTCAGCGACCTGTCGTGGACGAAGAAGATTCGCCATCCCGGCGAGTTAGTCAAACGCGGCGATCCACTCGATGTTGTCGTCCTCGCGCTCGATTCTGAACAGCGCCGCATTTCCCTTGGCCATAAACAGGTGACGGAAAATCCCTGGGAACGCTATGCTGATCGCTTCAAGCCGGGTGTACTCACTGAAGGGAAAATCCTCCGCATTGTGGAGAAGGGCGTCGTGGTAGAGTTGCCCGAAGGCGTTGAAGGTTTCGTCCCATCGTCGCACCTGTCGTTTGCGCCGGTCAAGACAATCGCTGAGTACTTTGCGATTGGCGATGTGCTGCCGCTCAAGATCGTCGAATTCCACGAAGAGGACAAGCGTATTGTGCTCTCGGCTGTTGATGCACTACGCGAGAAAGGCGAGGATGCAATCCGCGCTTACAACGAAGCACATCCAGTCCCTGGCGCCGATGAGTACGCATTCGCACCACTCGATGATGCACTGAGCAGCATGCCCGTGCAAACACCACCATCGCTCGACGATGCGCTTCCGACTGTTGCTGCCTCCATCCCAACAGTCGAAGCCGGACCATCGAGCCCAGAAAGCACATCCGCGGCACAGGAGCAACCATCCGCCGATGCACCAATAGCAGAGACTACAACTGCTGCTGAGCAACCGCACCAAGAACAATCTCCCGAAGAAACTCCTGCTCCGGAGTCTGCGGGAGAATCTGCTTCTACGGACGAACAACAGCATCAAGCGTAGTCATTGCGGTGCACGCGAGCACACGGGATGCGTGCAATCTCATCCTAACACAAATGCATAGCTCGCTGCGAGTAAATTCGCAGCGAGCTTTTTTCATTCTGCGGTAACCGATGCTCTTCCGAATTGCTCTCGTTTCGATTGGTAATGAAGTCCTCAGCGGTGATACGCTCAACACCAACGTGCGCTGGCTCGCCGAGCAGTGCACGGCACTGGGAGCAGTGATCGCTGAGCACCGCACGATCAGCGACGACATCGCAGGAATTGTCGAAACCATCGCGGAACTGCGCCAGCGGTGCGAGCTTGTCATCACCACTGGCGGATTGGGCCCAACCCATGACGACCGCACGGTTGCAGCGATGCTGGAGCTGTTCGCTGATGAACTGGTTCTCCATCAGCCCACACTCGAGCACATCGAGCGTCTTGTAGCTGAACGTGGTCGTGCGATGACCGAGCGGCTTCGAATGCAAGCAATGGTTCCGGCGTCGGCTACTGTTCTCCCGAACCGGGTTGGTTCAGCGCCAGGACTGCTCTTTGATCGCAGCGACGGTGCAGCGGTGATTGTGCTGCCCGGTGTGCCGCGGGAGATGGAACACATCATGCTCGAATCAGGGCTGCGGTGGATCGCCGAGCGTATCGCATCGGGCGGGTATGAGATCATTGCCGAACATGTTTTTGTAACCGCGGGAGTCCCTGAAGCTGACCTTGCCGATCGGCTGGAGCCGCTTCGGACGCAACTACCGCCGACAGTCGAATTGGCGTTTTTGCCATCGGCAAGCGGGGTGCGAATTCGTGTCCGTGCACGCGGCCGCCCCGATGCTGTGCGCCTGCTCCTCGATCAAGCAGTCGAGCCACTGCGAGCTGCACTTGGCAGTGCGATTGTGTCGGAAAACAATGAGCGTCTTGTTGAGGTACTCCAGCGTGAATGCATCGCACGCGGCAAGACGGTAGCTGTTGCCGAATCCTGCACCGGTGGTATGCTCGGTATGGAGATTACCTCGGTTCCAGGAAGCTCGGCGTACTTCCTCGGTGGGTTGATCTGCTATGCCGATGCGGTGAAAATTCACTTCGGTGGTGTGCGCCCAGAAACGATCGCACGCTACGGTGCAGTCAGTCAGCAAACGGTCGAGGAGCTTGCTGCGTACATCCGCGCTGCCTATGGTAGCGACCTTGCTGTTGCGATTTCTGGTATCGCTGGTCCCGGCGGCGGTACAGCGGAAAAACCAGTGGGCACCGTGTGGATTGCAGTTGCCGATGGGTACAAGGTCGTCGCACGGCAGTTTCAGTTTGGGAGCGATCGGCACACGGTACGTGCGCGTTCCTGCGCGGCTGCGATGTTGATGCTGCTGGAGCGTCTCCGTACGGATGAGCGCAGCACGCAATGACCTGGATCGAACTGCTGGCCACGCTGCTCGGCATCGCATACGTTCTGCTGATGATCCGCAGAAACATCCTCTGCTGGGTGGCAGGCAACATCAGCGTTGCGCTCCAGGCGATCTCGTTCTACGGCGTCCGCCTCTATGCCGACATGGCGCTGCAAGCGGTGTACTTTGCGATGGGGTGCTACGGGTTGTGGCTCTGGTGGAAAAAACAGCCCCATAGTTCGGATGAGCGCCCGATCAAGCGCATCGAGTCTTTCCGTAGGTGGGTGTCAGTCGGGTTCGTATGGATTGGCGGCAGTGTCGTGTGGGCAGCAGTGCTGCGAACGTGGACGAATGCAGCCCTCCCAGAGCTGGATGCCACGCTTGCAACTGCAAGTTTAGTTGCGACGTGGATGCAGGCGCACCGCTACCTTGAAAATTGGCTGCTCTGGATTGTTATTGATGCTGCCTATGCGGGCGTCTATTGGAGTCGCGGACTGCTGCTCTACGTCGTCCTTTATGCGGTGTTTGTTCTCATGGCTTGGCAAGGATGGAAGGTATGGCGCCGAATGCTCCAGTGAAGCGTGCACTGCTACTTGTTGACATTGATGGAACGCTCCTCCGTGTCCATCGGCATGTGACGCGGCACGTCTGGTCCGAGACGTGGTCGGTTGTCGTTGGGGGGGAGCTTCCGTGGCATCGGCTCGATTCCGCTGCCGGGAAAACTGATCTGCAAATTCTGGCGCAGCTTCTTGGTGATGTGTACACAGCGCGCGTGCTCGCACGTGATTTTTTCAGCGTGCTTGCCAGCCATGCCGAGCGTGCGATAACACGTGATGCAATCGAACTCTGTCCTGGCGTAACGGATTTCCTCGAGGCTGCCGAGCGCTCTGGAGCAGTGCTCACAATCCTGTCAGGGAACGAAGAACGCATTGGCTGGCATAAGCTTCGGGTTGCTGGACTGGATGGCTACTTCGTCGCCGGATTTTTCGGTGGCGATGCAATCGAACGCGCCGAACTACCACCCCGGGCGCTCCAATGGGCTGTGAGCCAACAATACCTTTCGCAGGGTGCTTCGGTCATCGTCGTGGGTGATACCCCCAACGATATTGCGTGTGCGCGCCGTTACGGCCTTGGTTGTCTTGCCGTCGCCAGCGGTCCCTACTCGTTTGATGAGCTTACGGTGCACCAACCGATGGCGTGTTTTCGTCATCTCGGGCAGGCCGCACTAAGTTTGCATAGATTTCTACCCATGCATCCAATGGCACGGCAACCAATCATCGCTATTGATGGCCCAGCAGGCTCTGGCAAAACCACGACCGCACGATTGCTGGCAGAGCGACTGGGCTTTACCTACATTGACACAGGTGCGATGTACCGTGCACTGACGCTGGCTGCCTTAGAACATGGCGTCCCGATGAACGACGAAGCGCTTGCAGCATTACTCGAGCGCTCCAGCATCGAACTGCGCCACACGCCACAAGGACAACGAACTTATCTCGACGGGCGCGATGTCACCGAGCGCATTCGGATGCCAGATGTTACTGCTCACGTCAGCCAGGTTAGTTCGTTCCCCTCGGTTCGAGCAGCGATGGTTCGGATTCAGCAGCAGCTTGGCGCACGGGGCGGCGTTGTCATGGATGGGCGCGACATTGGAACTGCCGTCTTCCCCGATGCCGACGTCAAGGTGTACATGACAGCAGATCTTGCAACGCGCGCTAAACGGAGGCTCGAGGAACTGCGAGCGACCGATCCAGCGTTGACACTTGACGATGTCATCCGCCAGCTCAACGAGCGCGATCAGCTCGATTCGTCCCGTGAGCATAATCCACTTCGCCGAGCCGAAGATGCAATTGTCATTGACACAACGAACTTGAGCATTGAAGAGCAAGTCGAGCGTATCGCCCGCTACGTTCGCGAGCGCGTTGTAGAATCTTCTCCCTCACTGCCATGAACGTCACCATAGACCCGCGGTCAGGATTTTGCTGGGGCGTTGTCCGAACAGTACAAATTGCCGAGGAAACGCTCGAGAACTCCCCACCAGGAAGCGTGTACGTTCTCGGAAACATCATTCACAACCCCCGCGAGATCGAGCGTCTGGCCGCCAAGGGTCTCAAAACGCTCCGCTCGCGCGAAGAGATTGCATCGCTTCCCCCAGGAGCGAAGGTGCTCATCCGTGCGCACGGCGAGCCACCAGAAACGTATCGGCTGGCGCGACAGCACCGCGTCGAGATCATTGATGCAACATGCCCTGTGGTAACCAAACTCCAGGAACGTGTCCGCAAGTTCTACGACCTCGGCTATCAAATTGTGATTTTCGGCAAGCGCAACCACGCAGAGGTCGTTGGGGTGCGTGGCGTCTGCAACGATGAGTGTATTGTCGTCGAGCGTCTCGAGGATGCACTCGAGATGGTAGATGTGCGAAAAAAAACCGTGCTGTTTTCACAGACGACGATGGATCGCCCGACATTTCTCCGATTGCGAGATGTGCTCAAGAGCCGAATCGAAGAGCTGATCGTCGAGGAGATGGGGACAATTGCGACTGAGTTTCATGCGAAGGATACGATCTGCGGCCAAGTTTCAGGACGCGAAGACGACTTGCGCCGATTTGCTCGCCAGCACGATGTGGTGATTTTCGTTGCTGGCAAAGAATCATCGAATGGGAAGGTGCTCTTCGACGTTGCCCGATCCGAAAATCCGCGGACGTATTTCATCGAGGACGTAAGCGAGCTGCAATCGGAGTGGTTCGAGGGAGCCGAAAGCGTCGGTATCACCGGCGCAACGAGTACTCCACAGTGGTACATGCAGCAGGTACGGCAGGAAATCTTGCGCCGCGTTGCTACTGCTTCAGCAATGCCATAGCCTGTTCGGCAGCGCGAGCGCCGTGGGCGACGGCATTTTCGAAGGCGGGAGCTGCGTCGTTATCAGTGTTCGCAAAGAGAATGCGTCCGAGCGGCTGACGTGCCGCTTGCGCAGTACCGCTGTGAGATCCCAGCGTTGGGACGACAAGCGCATGCCCCCACCCGAAGAGGTGCACTTCCTCGACTGCCTCACGTTGGATGGACGGCACCGTCTTGGTTGCATGCTCTGCGATACGGCGAGCGAACGCTGCGAGCACATCATCGCTTTGCAACATTGCACGGTCTTGCGCAGAACGTGGTGCGTAGATGCTTGCGACATATGCGTTCGTGCTGGCATGTCCGGTTGCATTCGCGTTGATGATGTCTGTAAACAGCGGCGGTGCGTTCGGTACCCAAAGGTCGAATGCAGCTGGGAGTAGCGGCCGCCGAGCGCAGAGATGCACCGTCAGAAACGGTGAGTAGTGCAGAGCATGCATTGCATCTTTCTGCGCCTCTGGTAGCTCGGGAATCACCCACGGGAGCATGAATTTCTGCACTGCAACTATCGCTACCCGTGATCGAAAGCGGTGGAGCCTACCGGCAGTATCAATTGCCCATGTTGTGGGATTTCGATGAGCATCCTCGATGTGAAAGCATGTCATCCCGGTCTTGATGCGGTCGCCGAGCTTCTGCACAATGTGTGCGCTCAGTGCTCCTAAGCCACCGGGGAACGTGTAGCGTGGTGTATCGAGCTCATTGGCGTAGAAGTTCAGCAGGGAGTATGCGTTGATGTTCTCCAAGGTATCGCCCATCGAGGATCGGGCGTAGAGCTCGAGCAGCGAGTGCAAAAACGGCGAACGGTACGAGGCAAGAAACTCGCTCGCACGTTGAGCATCGAGCTTGCTCAATGCAGGCGGAAGAGTGTCCGGAAGTGGATAGGCAGGTATGCTTCCTCGAGTGCGCATATCCAGCAACGCATCCCGAAAGCGCCGAAGTTCTGCTTGTTCTGTCCGTGGAAGCGGTAGGGACGATATCACGCTGTCATTCCACAGCTGTTCGACCGGCTGCCCCTCGATGACGACCGCGTCTGGTGGAACTGTTGTGGGCGCGAGTCCGGCATACTTGCACAGCTCGCCGATTATGTCGGTTTGCTCGACAAAGTAGATGGAAGCCAGTGGGTAGCGCTGCTCGTTGTACGAACCTGCCCGTGCGGCGCCACCGCCGACTGGCTCGCTATCGAGGAGGAGAACGTCGTGTCCTGCCGTTGTCAAGAGCACAGCAGCAGCCAGTCCGGCAGGCCCAGCACCGACGATCGTTACGTCTGCTGTATGGGCAACGGCATTCTGCCAATCAATTCCTTGGCGTTGATGCTCGCGAATGAAGCGGTGCGGATTTTCGTACTGCTGGCGTGCTACTTCTGGCCCGATGTCTCGGGCGCGTTCAACGGTGGCACTGCGGCGGTTGCAACCACCAAGTGGCGGGGATAGGTAGAGTGCACCGCTCCCCAGGAGCACAATGCGAAGGAAATCACGTCGGCTGGGCATGCGTTGATAGCCAAGGATGGGTGATCACTCTGCCACGTGGCGGCTACTTCATCGGCTCGATGACGAAGTATGTGCCGCCGGTGTAGAATCGTCCTTTCGGACGCAGCTTTCGTGGCGGTGGATTGTATGGATCCGTTGTAGATGTCGCAATGATTGAAAGCCGCGAAGCTGCAATGCCTCGTGCACTCAAGAACGCACGGATTGCTTCAGCGCGCTTGCGTGCCAGTTCTGCCATGCGTTCGCGAGTATCCTCGTGGTCGGGATAGCATTCGATCCCAAGCTTGACGTCAGGATTGAGCGACAGCAACTCTGCGTAGCGCGCAAGTTCTTCCTCCGCACCAACACGGAACGTTGCTTTATCACCCTCGAAAAGTGGAATGCTGACGACAACGCGCTGGCCGGCATTCTTTGCACGAAGCGTGAAGTCCCGCGAGAGCTCTGTGTATCGAGTAGCAGGAGGTACGGTTACTGTATCACGTGTGGTCATGTACCCTTCTGCACGAAGCTCCACGACGTAGCGGCCACCAGGCTTGACAATCACCTGGTAGGCACCGTTCTCAGATGCATTCGAGCGGGTTTCGTTGACTTTCGTCCCGCGCTGGTCGTAGAGCGTAAGGTTCGAGGTAATGCCTTTCCGCGTCTCCGCATCGAGCACGACGCCTTGGAGCAGAACTGTTGCAGCGATTTGTGCGGAGCAACTGACGGTGATGCAGAGCGCGCTCAGTGAGATTACCATTGGCTTCATCGCTTCTTCCGCTTTGATTTTTTCGTTTGACTTGTTGCGTGCACCGACGAGGATTTAGCACGGGATGTTGCGCTTTCCGCAACTGTCTCAGCCAGTGAAAAATCCTGCGTTAGCTCGGAGAACTTGTTCGAAGGGGGAATGGTGAGTGTGTACGTAAAGCGCTCGAGATTATCGGTCGTAATGGTGATGCTATACGTCCTGCCTGGTGCGAGCACTGTTTGGTAGGAGCCATCAGCAGCACTTTTGGCACGCACTGCCTTTCCGCTTTCATCGCGGAAGAGGAGCTCGACGTTTGCCGGAGCACCTTTGTACCGCACAACGCCGCGGAGCAGCACCGTTGGTTCCAGTTGCCACGCAAGCAGATACGGTGCAGCGAGCATGCAGAGGGTAACAATGCGAGCAATCATCGCTTCCGTTGAGATTGAGTGTTGATCGGGCTGTTGCGAGACCAGATACGAATCGAGCCATCGCTGCACCCGGCGACAATGGTGCTCCCATTGCTAGTGACGTCGATGCTCCATATCGGAACGCCGAGGTTGACACTATCGAGCAGCGAACCTGTGGCGACATCCCACATTCGGATGAAGCCATCGTGTCCAGCGCTTAGCAGCGTTGTGTTGTTACCAGCAAATGTCAAGTCCGTGACGTAGCCGTCGTGCGCATCGAGCGTGCGGAGGAGTTGTCCTTGCGGTATGCTCCAAATCTTGATGAAGCCCTCCCGATCAGCACTGGCGAGCGTGCGACTGTCGAAGGAAAAAAGAACAGTGGTACACGGTGCTGTATGGGGTGGGCCACTGAGTGTAATTGCTGGTGATGGACTCGTCGGAGACCAGACGAGCACTTGCATATCGTCACCACAGGAGGCAATCAAGCTGTCGTTGTAGCTGAACGCAACGCCTGTGACCGCACCAGTGTGACCGCGGAAGGTCTTTAGTTCCGCACCAGTTTGCCAATCCCACATCTTCACTGTTCGATCGGTGCTTCCGCTTACGACGAAGCGACCTGTATCGGTCTGGCTAAAGTACACGCAGAGGACATCGCCCTGATGCCCGCTGAGAAGCTGCTCTTGCGTGCAGCCATTGGCAGACCAGATGCGGATGGTGCGATCGTTGCTCGCACTGGCGATGTGGCGATCGTCGCCGGAAAACGAGACGTTGTTGACCATGCTGGAGTGGCCGCTGCCAGCACAGAGCAGCGTCATCTCGGGCAGCCGCCAGAGCTTGACGGTGCCGTCAAGTCCACAGCTTGCCACGAGCGAGTCGCTTTCGCTGATGAAGATGCCAAGGACATCTCCCGCGTGTGCTGCAGTGATGATGCGGATCGGCTTGTGGGATTGAGCATGCATGCACTCGCCGGCGAGCACGAGTGCGAACAGAACGTGCGCAAGACGAAACTTCATGCGTGCAAATCTCCAAAGAGTTCTTCCAATCGCTGGAGCGTCGAAAGGATCGTTTCGGCTTCCTGGCGGGTGAGGGTGATCGTATCGGTCTGGCTGGCAAGTTTCGCACGGAGCTCGGCTGCACGACGCTTTTCGGCGTACCGCTGTTCGATGCTTGCATCGCTTGCGATGTGTTCAAGCTCTTCGGGAATGCCGTCGGCAAGCAGCGTGCGCACTTCTGCGATCGTCTTCCGTTGCTCGCGGAGCAGGACCTTGAGCACACGGAGGACCCGGAGATCGCGTTCGGTATAGACACGGTTGCCGGCACGGTTCTTGTTTGGGTGTAATGCCGGAATTTCCCGTTCCCAGTGGCGGAGGATGTGTTGCTCTTCATCGAAGAGCTCGCTAACTTCGCGAATGGAGTAGTAGAGCTTTGGAATATCGGTGTGCTTCACGCGCGTGCTCCGCAACAAGCCCGTTGCAACGTTGGACGCAAATATACACGTCGGTAGCTATCGAGTTCGTCTCCCCGCTGTGACTTGCAGGCAAATAGTTTGATGAGCACCTATCACTTTAGCCATCCGAGCGATCGCACCCTTGTTGCCCATGTCGAATCGCTCCTACGTCGCGTTCCCGAGATCGAGGAGCTTGACCCCCAGCGACGATTCAACCTTATCGTCGCAACGATGGAAGCAGTCACCAACGCTGTCGAACACGGCAACCAATCGGATCCGAGCAAGACAGTTGATCTCTGGGTCGAAGTCAGCGATGATGCGATCCGCGTGCACGTTCGAGACTACGGGGGTGGCTTCGATCCCAGCGATCTCCCCGATCCCCGGATGCGCGAAAATCTTCTCCGCGAGGGTGGACGCGGGGTTTTTCTCATGCGTGCCCTTGTTGATCACGTGGAATTTGTTCAACGCCAGCCAGGGACGGAGGCGATCATCACCCTCTATCGGTAGGGAATGCCGCTACCAGAATGCATTCCTCCAGTGCCGAATGGCAATGCTGCCATCGGCTCCTTCCTCGATTGCGATGACGTCGAAACGATACTCACGTGCTTCGAGTGCGGTGATCGCCAGGAACCCCTCTGCGATACGGCGGAGCTGCCGGCGCTTGCCTGCAGTGATGGCATCTTCGGGTGTACCGTACGTGGTAGTCCGGCGATACTTGACCTCGATGAAGACAAGTGCTGCACCATCGTAGGCGATGAGGTCAATTTCGCCATGGCGCCCCAAGCGAAAGTTTCGCGTGACGATGCGGTAGCCCTGCTCGAGAAGAAACTGCTCAGCAAGGTACTCACCGCGACGGCCGGTTGAGTGGCGATCCATCACTCAAACCGCAACGATTCGGCTATTGAGAGCTGCATTGCACGCCGAGCTGAGGGCTGCGCAGCAAGCAGTGATGCGCCAAGACTAATTGCACAGACTGCCAGTGCTGCCGTCCAATCGAGTGCGATGGGAAGCTCTTGCATGATGTAGCGATCGGGATCGAGCATGATCCAATGGAACTGCTGCTGCCCAAGACAGAGCCCGATCCCCAACACTGCCCCAAGTACTGTACCGAGTGTGCCAACGAGCAAACCATGGTACTGGACGATACGCCCGATGAAAGACTTGCTCGCTCCGAGTGTCCGCAGAATTGCGATGTCCCGCTGTTTGGAGCTGACAGTCATCGTCAGCAGTGCAGCAATGTTGAACACCGCCAGCAGGACAATGAGCGATAGAAGGAGGAACGACGCGATGCGCTCCCATTCCATCACTGCATACATCTCGCGGTGCAAATCTCTCCACGTGAGCACACGGAAGCGACTACCAAGCGCACTGGCAAGCAGCGATGCCGCGCGGTCACCGCTGTGGCGGTCTGCGCAAAAAACATCGAGTGAGGTCGCTGCTGAGCTAGAACACTCGAACAGTCGAGCAGCCAGCGTGTGCGATGTAACCACGAGCGTGTAGTCGTAGGTCCGATCGTTGGTCAGTAGCAACCCTGTCACGCGTACTATCACCGGGGAAAGGATGCCAAGCCCGAGTGCAGCGTGTTGCATCGCTTCGGGGGAGTAGAGCGTGAGCGTATCCCCCGGTAACACACCGAGCCGTTCAGCAGCGCCAGCGCCAATGAGAACTTCGGCATCAGATCGCGGAAGCCGGCCAACGATGACCGTGGGTGCAATGCGCTGCACCGCTATGCGGTCAGCACCACGAATCTGCACAACGTGGAAGGCACCGCGGTGCTCTGCGACTGCGCGTCCATCGAGAACTGGCACAACGGTAGCATCTGGAAGCATAGATCGAAGTGCATTCGCAAGGGAGTCTGCTGCCGGTAGATACTTGCCCTCGCGGCCTACGATGCGCACATGCGGGTCAATCCGCAGCATGATGCTATCGAACAGCTCGCGGAATCCAAGGAAAATCGAGGCAACGCAAATGACGGCCGCAACACCGATCGTAATGCCAATGAGACCGAGCAAGCCGATAATTCCGCTCGATTGAATGGCTCGCTGGTTGCGTAGATACCGCAGCGCAATCCATCCGGCATACTTCATCGAATGCACGTTGGGACAGGTGCAACGTCTATTTTCGCACAGCCAAACTACGATACGCCTGGTGATGTTCCGCAGCGTCCTGATTGCCAATCGCGGCGAAATTGCTCTTCGCATCGCCCGCACATGTCGCCGACTCGGCATCAAAACCGTTGCGATTTATTCGAACGCAGATGTGCACTCTCCACATGTCCGTGCATGCGACGAGGCATATCCAATCGGTGGAACTACTCCGCGGGATAGCTACTTGGTCATCGAGAAAGTACTCGACATTGCTCGTCGCGCCCGCGTTGATGCGATCCACCCTGGCTATGGCTTCCTTTCGGAAAATGAACACTTCGCCGCAGCGGTTGCGGAGGCAGGGATTGCATTCGTTGGGCCATCGGCAGAGGCAATTCGATTGCTCGGTGATAAAACTGCAGCGCGGCAGCTTGCGATTCGCTTGGGAGTGCCAGTTGCACCCGGATCGAACGGCGCGGTGGAGTCGCTTGCAGAGGCTGAACATGTTGCCCAGCAGATAGGTTTCCCGCTGCTGATCAAGGCTGCAGCGGGTGGTGGTGGCAAGGGCATGCGCTTGGTCGAACGTGCCGCCGAGCTGGCAGAACTTTTCGAATCAGCCCAACGCGAGGCACTCAGCGCATTTGGCGATGGCCGCGTATTCTTAGAGCGCTACATCGTCCAGCCACGCCATATCGAAGTGCAGGTCCTGGCCGATACGCATGGAACGGTGGTGTACTTTCCAGAGCGTGAATGCTCAATTCAACGCCGACACCAGAAAGTGATCGAGGAATCGCCATCCCCGCGCGTTGATCAAAGTCTCCGACGCACGATTGGAGAAGCAGCCGCACGACTGATCACAGCTGCTGGTTACACGAATGCCGGAACGGTCGAGTTTCTCCTCGATGCCGATGGCTCGTTCTACTTCATGGAAGTCAACACTCGGCTTCAGGTGGAGCATCCCGTCACTGAGATGATTTCTGGCGTAGATTTCGTCGAGCAACAACTCCGCATTGCGTGCGGGGAGTCACTCGATCTCGACCAAGAAGCAGTGCTCGTGCCCAATGGCCATGCGATCGAATGCCGCATCTGCGCCGAAGATGTGTTCAACGATTTCCTGCCCGATGCAGGCACGATCAAGCGCCTTGTGCTTCCCGACGGCGAAGGCATCCGCAACGATTGCGGCGTGGAAGAGGGTTCGGTGATCTCGGTATACTACGACCCGATGGTCGCAAAACTCATCGTCCATGCCCCAACGCGCACAGAATGCATCCAGCGTACACTCGATGCGCTGGCGCGGTACGTGCTTGTGGGGGTGCGGACAACGATACCGTTCTGTCGTGCAGTGCTCCAGTCGGATGCCTTTCAGCGCGGGGACTACTCGACGCGCTACGTGAGCCAGTACTGGAACGCCGACGGACCGGAGTTCGACGATCCAGCGATGCTCGCCGCACTTGCTGCGCGTGCGTGGGCCGACTATGCGCAGCGGCGGATGCCAAGCTGGACTACACCGTGAAGCGGTGCGAGTGCTCGCAGAAACACCGCACCAGCTCGATGCTCCGTTCGACGTCTTCGCGATGGACGGACTCCACGACAGAATGTGCGTAGCGACAAGGAATCGAGATAGTGCAGACTGGAATGCCACTGCGGGCCAGCTGCATGCCGCCGGCATCTGTCCCACCGCGTGGGAGAATTTCCATCTGGTAGCAAATGCTGTTTTCTTCGGCAAGGAGGCGGAAGAATTCCACAAGGCGTGGATCGGAGATCGAGTAGCTGTCCATGATCTTGATGGCGACACCCTGACCGAGGCGGACACACCAGTTGCGTTCCTCGACGCCGGGAATATCTGCAGCAATGGTGATGTCGAGCGCAATGCCGATGTCAGGCTCTAAGCCGAATGCTGCAACCTTTGCGCCGCGAACGCCGACTTCTTCCTGCACTGTCGCAACGGCGACGATTGTGTCCTGGCTCGATGCATAGCGTTTGAATGCTTCGGCCATGACGTACACGCCGACGCGGTCATCGAGCGTTTTGCCTGTGTAGAATGCTCCCAGTTCAACCAGTTCGCGCTCGAGCGTAACCGGATCGCCAATTCGAACAAGAGCGTTGACCTCCTCTGGGCTTCGCCCTGTGTCAATGAACATGTCTTCCAGCGGGACAGCTTTTGTGCGTTCTTCGGGCGTGGTAAAGTGAGTCGGTTTGGTTCCGAAGGCACCGAGAATACGCTCACGCCCGTGAATCCAGACGCGCTGTGCATCGAGAACACGCGGATCGAAACCGCCAAGCGGCTGGACGTAGAGGAAGCCTTCCTTGGTGATGTGCCGCACGAGGAACGAAATTTCATCCATATGCGCAGCGAGCATGATGGTGCGTGGATTGGGTCCAGTACCGTTGCGGCGGAAGAATACGTTACCCATTGCGTCGGTGGTGACATCATCAGCGTACGGCGAAAGATGCTCGACGAGAAACGTGCGGAATGCATCTTCTCTACCTGGCGGCGCAGGAATACCGCAGAGCGTCCGGAGAAGCTCAAATGACATTGAATCGTTGCGTTAGTAGTGGAACATTGCACTGCAATCTACGCACACCAAATCCGTACAATTGCGTATTGCGAGCCTCGCCACTACGATGATAGCTTTGCAGCTATGCAGGTGGCAAGCGCTGCAGCGTGAATAGTCCACTTCCGTTCGAGTCTTGCTATGCCACATCCAGTGCCTACTCCCAAGGATCCGAATGCACTCACTGAGCAGTTCGATGCATTCGTTGCAATTGTGCGTTTGCTTCGGCAAGAGTGCCCATGGGATCGTCAGCAAACGCACGAGAGCATTGCGCACTTGCTCATCGAAGAATCCTACGAGACACTCGATGCGATCGAACGAGCCGACGATGCCGAGTTCAAAAAGGAACTGGGCGATTTGTTGCTCCACGTGGTCATGCACTCAGTGATTGCGGAAGAGCGCAACGCGTTCACGCTCCGCCAGGTCATCGAACACGTTGCGCAGAAGCTCGTCCGACGCCATCCGCACGTCTTCGGCGATGTCGTTGCCGAGGATCCTGCGCAGGTCATGCAGAACTGGGAGCGTCTCAAACTCAGCGAAGGGCGCGACTCGATCCTTGCAGGAGTGCCGCGCCATTTACCCGCACTGCTTCGAGCGCAGCGAATGCAGGAGAAGGCTGCAAACGTTGGCTTTGACTGGAAATCAGCCGAGGATGTATGGGCGAAAGTTCACGAGGAGCTCTCTGAGCTTCGGGATGCAGCTGCCTCCGGCGATCGTGCGGCACTCGAGGAAGAGTTCGGCGATTTCCTCTTTGCCACAGTCAATCTTGCGCGGCATTTGGGCATTGTTGCGGAAACAGCGCTCCAACGAGCCAACGAAAAGTTTCGGGAGCGATTCCAGTACATCGAAGAGCAAGCGCGTAAGGAAGGCAGCGCTCTGGAGCAGCTTACGCTGGAGCAGATGGATCACTGGTGGAACCATGCAAAGCAGCAACGGTGACCCGCCGCTTCGCTGTACTGCTCGTCCTTTGCTGGCTGGTGGGCGCTCAGTGGTGCGCTGCTCAAGGAGCATCCACAGGCGATGATGCGCCGTTTGAAAGCATGTGGGGGCGATCGGTTACCATCGCGATTACTGGCATTGACTCGCGGCTCGGCGTCGAGCAAGCACACGCAGATGCCAACCATGTCCTCCGCATTTGGCTCGATCAAGGGCGGATTGAGATCATCAGTGTCCCACGCGGTACCTATGCCGATGCCGGGTTTTCCTCTTCATCGCTCAACATCATTGCTAACTACCGTGCACGAAAAGGCCGAGCAGCGTACCTGCGCAAGCTGGCGGAAATGACTGGTGTAGGCAAGATTGACTATTACGTCGAGGTTGGCTTTTCCCAGGCGATGGGCATCTTCGAACTGCTCGGTTTCAAAGGATCAGCCGCAACAACGCTCCATGTCCTCCGAACACGCAAAGCCTTCGGCATCGGCGATCACCAGCGCTGCTACAACCAGGCGCAATTTATCCGGCAGATGATCCTCAAGCACTTTCCACGCTCAGAAGGAGTGCTCGATGCGCTGGCTCTTCGGGGCGCACTTGCGCTAGCACAGACGAATCTCCCCTACAACGTTGCTCAAGGAATTATTGCCGCTCTCCGTGCCAAAGGCTTTCCCCGGAGCGAACGCGACGTTCGGATTGAACTACGTCCGCGCCGATTCCGCGTGAAAGACTTCGACTTTCGCTCGCCCGACAAGGTCATTGAACTCGGGAAGTCGTTCGATCGAGCGTTGAAAAAAAAGGGTGCAATGCCGAAGAAGCCAGCATTCCGCGCCGAGACGTACCAGCAACGACTTCACCGCATGGTTGTTGTTGCGGCACGTGCACTCGATGCGGGCAAACCAGCGCGCGCACTTGCTGTGCTTGAGCGACCGTATGAGCAGCGAGCCTGGATTCAGCTTCCCGATGAGCGAGTCCGAATGCAGTACATGGAGCTGATGTGCAACACGCTCATCGAGGCTTATCAAGAAACGGGCAACATTCTCAAAGCCGAAGACGTCCGGATGTTCCTTTCGCACATGGGGGTACCCTCTGCGGCCAATTACGGTGCCCAAGCTTCGCCGACGCAGTATTCTCCCAGGCAGTAACTGCTGCAATCTACCGCGGAGTGGGTTGTAATTTGCACGCCGAACTTCTGCATGGAGAATGTTCGGTGCATTCGACACAACCATCTGCTGCAATTCCCAATGACTGCTTCCGACTACGCGACTGCGCATCGTGCACGTTTTGTACGTGAGCTCCGAGAGTTTCTCCGCTTTCCCAGTATCAGCACCCTTGCAGCCCATCGCGACGACGTCCACCGCACAGCGGAATGGCTTGCCGATCATCTCCAAACGATCGGTGCTCAGGTCTGTCAGGTAATACCCACGTCCGGTCATCCAGTCGTTTATGCCGAGTTTCCCGCGAGCGTACCTGATGCACCGACGCTCCTTTTTTACGGTCACTACGACGTTCAGCCTGTTGACCCACTCGATGAGTGGACCTCACCGCCTTTTGAGCCGACTGAGCGCGACGGTGTGCTCTTCGCACGCGGTGCGACTGACGACAAGGGACAAGTTTTTCTGGTCATCAAAGCGATCGAATCGTGGTTGCAAGGAGCTGGAATGCTTCCCTGCACGGTAAAGCTGCTCATCGAAGGCGAGGAAGAAATCGGCTCACCCAATCTCGAAGGTTTCCTCCAGACGCATCGCCCGCAGTTGGCCTGTGATGGAGTGCTCATCTGCGATACGGCGATGTTTGCGCCAGATGTCCCATCGCTCGTTTATGGGTTGCGCGGTCTTGCGTACCTTGAGCTGACCGTCCAAGGACCAAATCGGGATCTCCACAGCGGTTCATTCGGCGGTGCTGTTGTCAACCCTGCCAATGCGCTGGCTCGCATCATTGCAGCGCTGCACGACGATGCAGGGAACATTGCAGTCCCTGGCTTTTATGACGACGTGCGTCCGCTCGATGACCAGGAGCGTGCACTGATTGCATCCTTGCCGTTCGATGAGGAAGCTTTTCAGCGTGAACTTGGTGTGCCCGCGCTTGGAGGAGAGGCGGGATATTCAGTCCTGGAGCGGCTCACCGTACGTCCGACGCTTGATGTCAACGGCCTGTGGAGCGGATTTACCGGCGAAGGTGCGAAAACAGTGTTGCCTGCCAGTGCACATGCGAAGATTTCGATGCGCTTGGTGCCCGATCAGCGTGCCGATCGAATTGCTCAGCGTGTGGCAGAACATATCGAGCGAATTGCATCTCGTGGCGTGCGTGTATCGGTTCGCATGCTTCATGGCGCTGATCCAGTTCTTGTGGATCGGGAATCGCTACCGATGAAGGCAGCTGCACGTGCGCTCGAGCAAACCTTCGGGCGTCCGCCTGTTTTCCAACGTGAGGGTGGCTCGATTCCTGTCGTGAGTCATTTCCAGCAGATGCTCGGAGTGCCCGTTGTGTTGATGGGGTTTGGGTTGCACTCCGATGGTGCACATTCACCGAATGAGCATTTTCATCTGGTGAACTTTTACCGCGGCATTGAGGCAGTTGCTCGCTTTCTGGAGGAGCTGCAGCGTGGAGCGTAGGCTGCTTGGTGCCGAACTGGCGTTAGTTGGGGTAACGCTTCTGTGGGCAGGGACGTTTCTGCTCATCAAACGTGCGCTCCAGTGGAGCGACCCGATCGCGCTGGTAACGGTACGTTTTGCTCTCGCAACGGTGGCAGCGATCGTTGTGTGGAGGAAGTCGCTCTCCAGGCTCTGGCAGGATCGCCGCCTTCTGCGGCACGGCATGGTGCTTGGTGTGACGTTTGGCATTGGATTTTTCCTCCAGACGTGGGGGCTGCTCCACACAACGATTGCGCGGAGTGCGTTTTTCACCGGCACCTTCGTTGTGTTCGTGCCGCTTCTGCAGCGGATCGTCTGGCGTCGTCACCCAACGGCACGGGAGTGGTGGGGCGTTGCACTCGGAATACTTGGTATCGTATTGCTCTCGAACCCCGACGGCGGCAGCTTCAATCGGGGCGATGCAGCAACACTCCTTGGTGCACTTGCATGGTCGTACTACATGGGGTATATGAGCTATGCTGGCATCGAGCATTTAGGATCGCTTGGAACTGGAGGTCTGGTCCTCTTGCAGTGTGGAGTGACGGCGGCGCTCGGTGGAGTCTGGCACCTTGCCGCACATCTGCTCAACGTTTCGGACGCATCGTTCCTGGGGCGGTTCTCGATAACGTGGAATCTCGATGTTGTCATTGCGGTGCTCTACACAAGCATCCTGGCATCTGTGCTGGCAACGTACATTCAAACGCGGTTGCAGCCCGGTGTTTCTGCTACGAGGGTTGCGCTCATATTCGCGCTCGAACCAGTCTTCGCAACCCTGCTGGGGATCGTTGCCAACGGGGAGCGTTTGACCCAACGCGAAACAATCGGTGCCGCGGCTATTGGTGCAGCAGCAATGCTTCCAGCAGTGGTTCAACATTCGCAGCAGCGATGACGAAAGCAGAGATCCGCCGGCGATTGCTTGCAGCACGAGAGCAGCTGTCGCCAACCGAACGCCAGGAGTATTCCCTCGCCATTGCTGAACATCTCTGGGCACAGCCAGAGTATATCATGGCGCGTGCGCTCCACGTGTACTTGCCAATTCGAGGAGAAGTAGATACCCAGCCGATTATCGAGCGTGCCTGGAGCGAGGGGAAAAGCGTCATTGTGCCCGTTGTGACGCATGATGCATCTGAACTTGCTCATGCAGAACTGACAGCGGCAAGCCAACGTACCGAAGGCCTGTACGGTATTCCTGTCCCAGCTGATGCTCCGTTGCTCAGTGTTGCCGAACTTGCAGCGTTTGCGCCACTGGTTCTGGTGCCTCTTGTTGCATTCGATCGCATGTTGTACCGCGTCGGCTATGGCAAGGGGTACTACGATCGCTTCTTGTCGAGCGTGCCGTTTGTGCGTTTTGGTCTGGCGTATGCAATGCAGTTCGTCGAGGAGATCCCGCGGGAGGAGCACGATCAGCAGCTCGATGCTGTCATCACTGAACTCGGTGTGGTACGACGATGATGCGCATCTTCTTGATTCTTGTTGCCACAAGTGCGATCGCCATTGCGCAGTGTACCGATGAACTCTTGCTCGATGGCAGTGAGCCATTGGTCGAGGCCCAGCTCGATACAACTGGCCTGTGGTGGGCGATCACAGCGCCCTATGCAGGGCAGCAGCGGCTGGTCATCAATGGCTATCGAAGTGCAAGCTATGACCAGGTTGGCCGTCCGGTTCTCTCCGCTGACGGTAACCACTGGGCCGCGTGGGTACAGCGAGCCGGCATGTGGGAGCTTCTGGTGGATACGATGACGATCCCAGTCCGCTGTGCGCAGCCGACAGCATTGGTTTTTGCGCCAAATGCTGCGGTGGTTGCGATCGGTTGCATGGAAGGATCAGCCGAAATCATTGCGCATCGCGACAAGCAGTACACTGCTGTGCGGCGAGTCAGTGGACTTCTGCTCTCGCCTGATGGCGCACACATCGCATGGACGGAGAAGCTCCAGCAGCAACAGCGGCTTGTCGTTGATGGCAGAGAAGTCGCGACTGCCGATGAATTTCTCCTGGCAGGGTTCTGGAGCAATCAACGTCCGCTCTACGCCCAGCGTGCAGGTGGCCAGTGGCGCATCATGCGCGATACAGAGCTTGTTGCAGGTCCGTTCGAACGTGTCCGTGCTCTCAACGTCAATCGCACCGGTACTGCGGCAGTTGCGCACGTGCAGAATCTCGGCTGGCATTCGGTGCTCCTTTTGAGCGAGGACTACGAACGTCCGCTCCCAAGCCAGCAATACGATAGCGTTTGGTCAGTGGTGCTGCATCCATACTTGCCCCAGTACGGTGCTCTTGCGAGCCGGCAGGGCAACTTCTTCCTGCTGCATAGTGGCACCGAGTACGGCATCGGGCGCTTTCCACTTGAGCGCGTCAGCTTTACTCCTGACGGAAGTGAACTGTACGGACTCGGCTGTGATGTGGACTGTTTTTTGGTGCTCGATGGGCAGCGCCTGCCACTGGGACAGGATCTGAGTCCGGCGCAGGTGATCGCACGGCGGCCTGGATCGAAGACGTTTTCGTACAGTACGCCGACGAATCTCTTTGTTCGGCGAACCGACAAGGCTACGTTTACCTACAGCCGGATGTGCGACCACGTGCTACCGCCGATTTACAACCGCCGCCGAGGCCGCTATGAAGCTCTCGGCATTGTGCAAGGGCGGTTGTATCTGCTCAGTTGCCTGTGAGTGGCACGAGCAGCTACGCGATCGCTTTGGTTTGTGCGATGACTTCATCGTACGGTGGTTCAACCCCGGGATTTGGAGACGCTACCCAGATGTAGCGTATCGTGCCGCTCCCATCGAGGATGAACACAGCGCGGTTGCTTGTGTGGTAGCCTTCCAGACCGGCGAGGTTTTCGAAGAGCACGCCGTAGAGCTTCGAAACTGAGCGATCGAAGTCGGAAAGCAGCACAAACGGCAATGAGTACTTCGTAGCGAACTCTTTGAGCACAAACGGCGGATCAACGCTGATGCCAATGACATGAGCATTGGCTTCGCTAAAACGCTGCATCGAATCGCGGAGTGTGCACATTTCGGTGTCGCAGACTCCGGTGAATGCACCTGGAAAAAATGCCAGGACAACTGGCTTGCCCAGGAATTCGTCCAGAGAACGCTTTGTGCGATCCTGGTCGTAGAGCGTAAAGCTTGGTGCACGGTCACCAACGTTGAGTGCCATTGGCAATTCCAAAAGGATGTTCAACATTCGACGGTGCAAAGTTACAGTGGTTGCAATTCTGGGATTTTGCGTTCTGACAACATTGCTCTGGGCGCAGAGCAATCGTCCTGAGCCTATCGTCGCGCGTTACGAGCTTGCCTCGACCGAGCGTGAACGCCAAGTAGATTTCGAGCGCATCCGCATTGCAGTACGTTTCGAACCGACCAAGCGGCGAGTCATCGGAACTGTAACGCATGTCTTCGTTCCACTGCGAACTCGCGTTGATTCCATCGTGCTCGATGGCGTTGGAATGACCATCCATCGCGTCCAGAGCGGAGAGCGCGAGCTTCGCTACCGCGTGACAGATACGTCGGTCGTCATCTACGGAAGTTGGCGTTATCCCCAGCGCGATTCGCTCACGCTGGACTACGAGTGCACGCCACGGCGCGGACTCTACTTCCCAGGGTGGGATGACCCCACAGGCAGAAAGCGTAAGCAGATTTGGACGCAAGGACAGCCATTCGACACGCGGCATTGGGTGCCGATCTACGACTACCCGAACGACAAGGCAATCACCGAAACAATCATCACGTTCGATTCCAGCTACACGGTGCTCTCGAACGGGACACTGCGTTCAAAGAAACACAACCCAGATGGAACCATCACCTGGCACTACGCGATGACAAAGCCACATGCGACGTATCTCATCATGCTGACAATTGGAAAGTATGGCTCCATCGAACGTCGGACTAAGCGTGGTGTGCCACTGAAGCTGCTCTCTTATGCCGACCACCCAGAGTGGGCAGAGCCAACCTATCGCTATTCAGCGGAGATGGTTGATTTCCTCGAAGAGTTGCTCGGAGTGCCGTTCCCGTGGGAATCCTACTCGCAGGTCCCAGTTCAGGACTACATTGCAGGGGCCATGGAGAACACAACAGCGACCGTCTTCGGGGATTTTTTCCATGGTGATGCGCGCTTGCAGCTCGACCGCCCGTACATCGGGGTGAACATGCACGAGCTTGTGCACCAATGGTTCGGGGATTACATCACTCAGCGTGATGAGCGGAGCATCTGGCTCCACGAAAGCTTTGCGACGTTCTACCCGAAGCTCTTCTATCAACGCTTCTTCGGGGAGGACTACCACCAATGGATGCGCCGCGGAGAGCAGAATGCCGCACTTGGTGCAGCAACAAAAGACGACTACCCGATCCTCCATCACGCTGCTGGCACTGCACGCATCTACTCGAAGGGCTCGGCAGTACTCGACATGCTCATGGATGTTGTCGGCCAAGACCAGTTCCACCGTGCTGTGCGACTCTACCTGCAGCGACATGCTTACGGCACCGTCGAGACACGCGATTTCGAAAAAGCGTTCGCTGATGCGCTTGGGATGAACCTTGGTTGGTTTTTCGATCAATGGCTCTATCGGGGTGGAGAGCCAGCCTACCGAGTGCGATACTCGCCTGTGAGCGATCCAGCCACAGGGACGCAGTGGGTCGAGTTTACCGTTGAGCAAACGCAAGCGACCGACGCATTGGTTGGACTCTTTCGCATGCCGATTGCCTTCGAGGTGCACTACGAAGATGGCTCGGTCGAGCGTGTTCGCCAGTGGGTGCAGGATCGCGTCGAGCACGTTCGTGTGCCGAATCCTGGCGGGAAGACGGTTGCGTTCGCACTGTTCGATCCAGGTTCGGTGATCCTCAAAAAAATCGAGTTTCCGAAAACGACGCGGGAACTTATCGAGCAGGCCAGGCGTGCGCCGCTGATGATTGACCGGTACGATGCACTCGAGGCACTCCTCCGCGATAGCACGTTGAGCGATTCACTCAAAGCTGCCACGTTGGTTGAACGTTTTGCGGCAGAGCGGTTTTTTGCGATACGTTCGCTCATTGCGCGAACTCTTGCGCATGAACACTCGTTCCATCGGTTCGAGGCAGTACGGCGGACGCTCGGCGCTGCGCTCGCCGATCGCGAAGCAGAGGTACGGCGCGCGGTGATTTCGTCGCTCGGGACCGTTCCGCCGTGGCTTGAGCGGGAGTGTGTGGAGCTGCTCAGCGATTCATCCTACCAAGTTGCGCAGATAGCACTCGAACAGTTGGCAGCATCCTTCCCCGACAGAGCGATGGAGTACGTTGGCCAACTCGAACGAAGATCACTCGGGGATGAGTGCGCTGGCTATCGGGTTCGGATTGCATGTGATCGAATCCGCGCCGAACGTGGCGATACTGCAGCGCTCCAGCGATTGGTGGAGTATGCCTCACCAAGCTATGAGTTCGTCACGCGACAGAATGCGATCGCAGCGCTCCGTGCGGTTGATTGGTGCGATACAACACTTGCACGATACTTGGTCGAGGCACGGTTCCACTTCAACCAGCGGCTGGTGTCTGTAGCACGAGAAGCGATCGGTTTCTTTGCAAAGCAATCGCGCTACCGCACACTCTTCCGAGAGCGTATGACCACGCTGCCGGAGCGTTGGATGCGCGATGCTCTCCAGGAGGCGTTGCAATAGCGGAACGCCTGCGCTGCGCAGAATGGTTATATCGCATCCAGCGTCGTGCGAAAGCAAGAGATGGATTCAGTCGTTGAACTTTTCGGTGTATGCAAACGGTATCGCCAACGGATTGCACTCGATGATGTTTCGTTTGCGATTGGACGTGGCGAAGTCGTTGGGTTACTTGGCTCCAATGGTGCAGGCAAGAGCACGCTACTACGCATCATCACGGGTTTAGTGCGGCCCACGTGTGGCGAGGTTCGGCTGTTTGGAAAGCTGCCCAGCCCAACAGTTCGCAGTCGCATTGGGGCGCTCATCGAGCGCGCCGATGCTTACCCCTACTTGACGGGCGCAGAGAATTTAGAGATCGTGCTCCGGCTTCGCGGGCAATCGCCAACGCGGTCGCATATCGAGGCGCTGCTCGAGCGTGTAGGCCTTGCCGATGCGATGGACCAAGTCGTGCGGACGTATTCCTACGGGATGCGGCAACGGCTCGGTCTTGCGATGGCGCTGGCAGGCGATCCGGAATTGGTCATCCTCGATGAACCCGTCAATGGGCTTGATCCTCGAGGGATCGCAGATGTTCGGCAGCTTATTGCCGCGTTGCAAAGAGCAGGGAAGACGGTCATCATCTCGTCACACTTGCTTTCCGAAGTTGAGCTTGTAGCAACTCGTTTGGTGGTGCTCCGTGATGGGCGCATCATTGCAAATGGGGCACTTGAACAGCTGCTTTCCCGTGTGGCGTCGCATGCGACGATCGAGACGGTCCAGCCAGCCGACGTGGTTGTCGAGTTCCTCAATCGGCGGTGGAACGTTGAGAAAATCCGTCCGCACGCAGTCCGCATCGCTGCTGAGGATGTCCACAACGCAGTTGTTCATCTCATCGCCGCAGGTATCTCCATCCGTGCGGTGATTCCGGAACGTTCGCTTGAGCAGTTTTACTTTGCAGCAACGACATGATCGTACGGTTGGCTCGACTTGAGCTGTGGAAAATTTATCGCAAGCCTCGCTCGTGGATTGCGTTTGCAGCAATCGCGGTGCTCGTCAGCATTGTTCACGTTGTGATTTTCCTGCAGGGAGAGCAGCTGACTGCACTTGCGCTGCAAGGTATTGAGCAATACCTCCAGATCGAGGGGCAGTACGTGCACGGCTATCTGGTGGCATTCATCGTGCAGGGGCTTCTCTTGGTGCACTTGCCGTTTCTTGTTACGCTGGTTGCTGGAGATCTGCTTGCGGGGGAAGCGGCTGCGGGGACGTTGCGCATGTTATTCCTTCAGCCAGTTCCGCGGTGGAAGGTTGTGCTGGCAAAAGTGCTGGCATTGGGGCTGTATGTAGCCAGTGTTGTTGTATTCCTGGCTGTAATTGCTCTCGGAGGCGGTGTGCTACTTTTCGGTGTTGGGGATCTCGTGGTGCTCAAAAGCGCAGGTGTTGTCGTCATTCCCTCCGGCGATGTGCTCTGGAGATTTGTCGCAGCCTACAGCTACAACTGGCTTGGGCTGATGACTGTCGCATTATTGGCGATGCTATTCGGTTCGCTGACCGACAATGCACTCGGTCCAGTGATCGGAGCAATGGCAGTCGTCATCGTGATGACGGCAATTGCGTTGCTCGATGTTCCGCTGGTTGCGCAGCTTTCCGATTGGTTTTTCACCACTCATGCAGCAGCTTGGCGGCTTTTGTTCGATAGCCCAGTGCCAACGATGCAGGTGGGGCGCTCTGGAGCAGTGTTGGTTATGCACTGTGTTGTCTTTTCTATCGTCACTGTAGCCGTGGTTGAGCGGCGTGATGTGCTCAGCTAAGGGCTGAGTCTATACTCTGCGATGTGATAATGTTTCACCCATTGATGGAGAAAGCGATGAATGCAGCTGTTCTGGCCTCGATCCAAGAGCAAATTCAAGCTGAACTTGAATCGGCTTACCTTTACTTTGCGCTTGCGTTGCAGTGTAAAGATCGCGGGCTGCCTGGGACTGCACGGTGGCTCATCCTACAGCACGACGAAGAGCGCTCCCATGCGATGAAATTCATCGAGCACGCGCATGCGCGGGGGCAATCGGTCTCTCTTGCGGACATTCGCATCAAGAAAGTTCAGTGGGAGAGCCTCGAGCAACTCTTCCGCAGTGTGCTCGAGCACGAACAGTACATCACGGGGCGAATTCATGCGATGTACGAGCTGGCACAGCGGGAGCATGACTATCCGATTTTGCCGCTTCTGCAGTGGTTTATCGAGGAGCAGGTCGAGGAAGAGGAAGCAGTACGGACAATCCTGGACAAAATCGCGATGGTCGGCCAGACGGGGTCGAGTCTCTATCTGCTCGATCAAGAACTCGGTCGGCGCGCCGAGTAGTTACTGCCGGCCGAAAACGTCGGGATATTCGTACTCGAGGTACTTCTCGGTGGTGAAGTAGCGTTCAAGGCTATCGAGAAACCACAGCCAGCCGGCATAGAGCTCGTGGTAGTCGTGCTCAGTTTGGATATTCCAGTGGCGGATGGTTAGTCGGGTCGTGATGCGGTTGACTTTGGTGATCTCGACGACGACCTTGCTTTCGCCACGATTGAGTGGACTGATCCAGCGCAGCATCCATCGCTGTGCAGGCTCGTACTCGATGAACTCGGCGATCGGCAGCCCCTCGGCAGTGCGGATCAAACCGCCAGGGCGGAAGTCGAACTGAAGCGGTGGATCAAGCCACAGCGGCCGCTCTTGGCTATTTGCGATAGCCCGCCAGACGCGTTCGATCGGTTGCCGAATAGTGCGCCGGAGAGTCAGAGAGTACGTGTTGTTGTAGGAGACAAAAGCCATGGTTCCTCCACCATCCGATGTTCGAACACTACTAACAATGCAAAACGCTGCGGTTTTGTTTCGAGTTCTCGTTATTTTTGCGGTCGGTCGGGGTGTAGCGCAGCCCGGTTAGCGCACCTGCTTTGGGAGCAGGGGGTCGTGTGTTCGAATCACACCACCCCGACAGTCACGCGCCGAGCGTTGGCGATGGAGCCGACGCTCGGCATTCGTTTAGAATGCTACTGGAAGGGCTGCAGTTTTCCGTGCTTTGAGCGTGCGTGCAATCGAATCGGGAAGTGCAGTGAAGAAGCGATAGCCTGTCGCACGTTCGATGTCGCTGATTGTGGTGACAAATTGTTCCCATGAGCCTGAAATATCTGGGCGGTTCGGCATTCGCACTGCAATTGTGGGCGTCTGAGCAGTTACAGCATCTGCGCCATGCCCTTTGGGAAGAATGACGATGATTTTGAAGCATTCAGCAGGGACTCGGACGCCGCGCCCAATCGTTGTACGGCTGGTATCGTGATAAATCGGGCCGGCGATGATGAAGAGTTCGCGACTCCCTTCCTTGCAGAGATGCTCGACGTACTCTTCCAGCCGCAACCATGGGCCAGCGTTGAGAGCGTGATACTGTGGGATGATATTTGTGGTGTAAAAGGTTGTCAGGTTATCCTCTGGTGTGCGTGTGCGCTCTTCGGAGCGGACAAGATGCCCACGGTCGAATCCAGAGTTGGTGTAGTCGCGGTGGAGGACAGGCGGGTACTGCGGGGGTAAAAGCGGATCGGGAAGAAACGGACCGCGATGGCGCGGTGCTGTGCCATACCACCAGGCACTTTGATTCCACGCAATCCAATTTGCGCAGCGCGTCGTTGGATTGTACGAGAGCACATATTGCGAACGCTCGATGATGACGTCGTCATCGTCCGATGCGTCGCGCGGAACACCGAGCAAGATGTGGAGCGCAGGGCTTCCGGCGAATCGTTCTCCCAGATAGTGGCTTGTGTCGGGGAGAACCGTGGTCGGTCTTTGTCCGATTTGGTGCTGCGTATCGTGCTGCTGGAACCAAATCAGAGCATATGCCGCCAGCAGAATGAGCAAGCTCCAAATGATCTGCCGCCGGTTCCGCGGCATGCGTCGCACAGGAGGAGCAATACGTCGCATCGGCTACAGGCGTTGGTGGTACGAGAACGAATGTGCAGCAGGATGGGAGAGCCACGCATCGAGCGTCATGCCGTTTGCGTCGCGGTCACTGGTGATTGGCTCGGTGCTTGGGTCAAGTGCCCAGGGAATAGCTAGCGCAGGGTCGTTCCATCGAATGCTTCCCTCCGCCGATGGGTTGTATGGAGCGGTGCACTTGTAGTGAACGATTGCGCTGTCGCTCAGCACCAAAAATCCATTGGCAAAACCCGGTGGAATCCACACCAGACGAGGCTCGTCGGCGCAAAACTCTCCTGTCCAGTGCTTGCCGCAGTGTGGCGAATCGGGGCGTATGTCGAGTTCGACAAGCTGAATCCGACCGTAGAGCACGCTCAGCAGCTTCCCTTGCGGCGGATCCCACTGAAAGTGCATCCCACGAATGACACCCCGGCGAGATGCCGAGACATTGTCTTGGACAAAGTGCGTCGGCAGACCGAGCGCGCTCAGCGCTTGGGCGTTGAAGCTCTCGAGAAAGTAGCCGCGTCGGTCACGGAAGACTTGCGGACAAATCACAGCGATGCCATCGAGCGCTGTCGTTTCAAGTGCGAATTGTGCCATCACGTGTCATAGGATGTGCAGAAAACCTCAGTGCGTTCAGGGTAGGTTGTGCGAAAATGCTCGATTGCAGCAATTCGCTCGCTGCGGCGCTCAGGGAGGATGCTGCGGAGCCAGCGGTGATCGGCATCGAATTGCCGCGATCGGAGAAGCAGCGCGAGTGCTTGTTCTGGCCGGCGGATGCTCGAAAGCCGAATCCGCTGCGGGAGCGGAAGGGGTGGCGGCTCGAAACGTTCATTTCGAAACGCGAAGTACTGCTCGGCAATCTTGAGCGATGCAGCCAGCTTCGCGTTGATCGAGTGTCCAGCAATGTGCGGCGTTGCCAGCAGTGCACGGCGAGCCAACGTTGGCGAAACATCCGGTTCACGCTCCCAGACGTCCACAGCGACTGCAACACCGCTCCGCGATCGTTCGAGCAGCGCTCGTTCGACGATGACACCGCCGCGTGATGTCTGAATGATCAGCTGTGCAGCAGATTGCTGCAACTGCGCCTGCCTCAAGAGCCGAACGGTGGGATACTTCCCGCCCTGCACAAGCGGCACATGAACCGTGATCACACTGCTTTCAGCAAGAAGTGCAGTAAGCGATGCGACACGGACGTATGGTGGAAATTCAAAACCTTGCTCCACAAGCGGTGGATCGTTGGTAACGATTTCCATGCCCAGCTCATGGCAATATTCCGCAACACGCCGACCGATGTTGCCAAATCCAACGATGCCAAGTGAGCAGCGGCGTAAGGGGATGTTCTGCTGTGCGTTCCACAGCAGAATGCTCGCCAAGACATACTCAGCGACGGCATTGGCATTGGCGCCAGCGGCAAGTGCAACTCGATAGTGCGGATCGGCTAAAATCTCCGGGGCAATGTGATCACAACCACTGGTGACTGAACCGAGAAATTCGATCGGAGCACCCTCGAGCAGCTCGCGACGTACACGGAGCGTCGAGCGAAACATCAGCGCGCGGCATCCTGAGGCGATCAGCTCGTCTCGTTGGAGTTGGCGCACATCCACGCTGCGTACCTCCTCAAGTGGTGCAAGCAAGTCAGCCAGTAGTGGGATGGTTCGGTCAACGAAGATCATCGGCGGAGGCGAAGCGTTATGCCACTGACATCCCACCGTGCTTTGATCGAGATCGGGATGGGACGCTCTGCTACTGGTTCTCCATAGCGCAATGGCCTAAGACTCCCGCTATCGTAGCGACCATTGGCATTCTGATCGCAGAATGCATCGAGTTCGTATTTGCCTTCTGGCAGAAAAGGAATTCTAAAGTGTCCGCTGGAATCGGCCATGGCAGTTGCGACAATCGCATGCTGGGCAGTGCGCACGATGACAACTCGCTGTTGGCAATTGCAGCAGCTGTCGTTGACGATACCACTGAGGCTCCCGCCGGTACGCGTATCGAGTGTGACAATTGTCCGAACAAGAAACCCTGTATCGCTCGACGATGCCCCACGCCAAGAGCGGACACCTCGAAGTTGCACCAGCCACGTGTAAGTAGTCGCTGGCTCGAGTGAATCGCGCGCTTGAACGCGGAGAGAAGCATTGTCGGGTTGCTCGATCGCTATCGGGATGGTATCCCGGTGCGGTTGCTTGATGAGCGCAACCTTGGGAAGCTCCGCAAGTGCATCTGTCCACATAACGCGCAGTACGGGCTTGAGATCTGCGTTCCAGGTGGTGTCCCGATTGGGCTCGATACTGCGAATACTCAGCGGGAGAGTATCGGGGGTGGCAAGACCTTTGAAAGCGAAGGAAACCGTGTCAGGAAGACGAGCACCAGTCGAATCTGCAATGAGAGCACCGGGCGTGAGTATGAGTCGGTAGCTGGTTGTGTCGCTGAGCAGCTCGCCGCTGATGAACTCAATCGTCTGGGGTCCGCTGGCCATTGTTGCTGCAATTGGGACTCGACGCGCACTTGCAGATTCGACAAGCTGCACCATGCGACTGCTGATGTGCTCCAGTGGTGCGGAGAACTCAATGCGAATTCGCCGAGAACTGATGGCTCTGCAGGAAATGACTTCAAGCTCACGCGGGCTGCTGGAGTACCCTAACCAGATACGCACCGATGGTGACTGGGCGGGTGGCTGCGCTTGGATAGATGCTGCAGCAACGCCGACAGGCTCGCCCGCTTCGAACGAACCTGTTCCATTGACATCGGCATATGCAGCGACTACAAAACGTAAGCACGGCAGTGCATCGGCGAGAAATCGGCCGTCGGCTGCAGCGGGGATGCGATATTCGAGTGCGGATGCTACGGAATCAGCCGGGCGCAGTACTGCGTACAGTGGAGCCGAGACCGAGCTTGTGATCAATCCATGGATTTGGCAGCTATCGAGTTGATCGCCGGTCGAGAAGACGAGCGTGAACGGCTCAGTTGCCCTGTTCCCATGCAAATCGCGGAAGCCAGTTGCAATGCTCATGCGATAGGTGGTCTGCGGGCGAAGACTGTCGAAGGCGATGGTGACCCTCCGACCGCTCCAATCGAGTTGGTAGGGTGCTGTCGGCGTGATACTAAGGTTCCGCGCGATGTCGCTCCGCTCGACGTATTCGCTAAACGTCAGCCTTATCGCCAGCTGCGAGCCGATCCTAATCATTCCGTTCGGGATGCTGCACTCTTCGACAAGCGGTGGGGTCCGATCTTCTGGACCGCCGGACGGCGGGAGAACAACCGCGCAGCTGAGCATACCAATTGCTATCGCACTTGTTGCAGTGCGAACCAACCAGCGAAGATGATGCATAGAAACCATTCGCTTGCGACGAACAGAAGGGAAAACGATGTTGCCGTTGCGGGAATAACCCACGCAGCCACAAGTGTGGCGCAGGCTACTGTTGCAATCGCTGCTGCGACGAAACGGTCCTGCATGCGGGAGATCAGTACAACTTCGAATGCAGTTTTCAGCGATAGACCAGCGCTGGCAATCGCAAGAAGGCGCATCGGCGCGATGGCTTCCTCGAACTGAAACGTCCAGCCGATGAGGGGCTCTGCACCGAGGAACAGGACGATCCCAGCAGCAAAAGCGACGGCCGATCCAAACAGAAGAACATTGCGTTCGCGTGCAGGCTGCCGATCAGTTGCAAGTAGAGGGAGCGCGGCGTTGAACAGCGCACCGGGCAGAATTCGCACTGCACTGTAGATGCGAAAGGCCGCCGCGAAAAAGCCAAGCATCACACTATCTGCGCGCATACCGAGCACGACAAGTGGTGCTCGGTGAACAATTGTGCTGGCAACGTTGACCAGCCACAGTTGCCGTTGCATTCGCAGTTGATGGGCGATGTCGTTCCATCGGATCAAGCAGGTGGCGTGGCGAATTCCCTCGATGCTGCCGCGTGCCCGCGCGTAGAGGAACGCAAGGTGCACTGCCCGTCCGATGCTGACTGCAGCCATCGTTGCTACTACTGCGATGATACTGCCGCCAGCCAGTATCACCCCACTCATTGCGCAGGCGCTTGCCAAGCTATACGCACTGCTGAGCAGTTGGGGAGCAACGTAGCGGTTCATTCCACGCAGTGCCGCAAGGATGGTGAAGCTCCCGCAGCTTGCGAGTGTATCGAGCAACGCGAGCATGGTCAGCAGCGCGCTCTCAGCATGGTGTAGCCACGCGACTGCCACCGCACCGGGCGTGGAGATAACCCAGAGCAGCAGCTTGGTGACAAGTGCAATGCTCACGAGCTTGTCGGCTGCTGAGGTGTCGTGGGCAACCGCACGCGGGAGCCAAATGTTGTATCCGGCATCGGCGATGATTTGTACGATTCCTGCTACCGTCATCGCCAGCGAGTATGTGCCGAGTACCGCTGGACCAAATGTACGCGCGATGATGATCGCCACGACTGCATACGCAAGCAGCGTGATTGCATCGCCGACACTGAGCCAAAACGTTGTTCGTAGTATTGCGCGTTGTGTCAATGTTGAGACAAATGCACAGCGTGCAAGTTACCACCAAGAATGCAGAAACGTTGGCTGAATGGCTCGCTGCCGCTGACGATGCATCGTTGCGCCGGCGTTCGATCCAGCGGGAGTGGTTCGAGCGGGATACCATCACCGTCGCGCGAGAATTGCTCGGAACTATCCTTGTGCGTCGTAGTGCAACCAGGAAGATACTGGCAGCGCGAATTGTCGAGACGGAAGCGTATCTACCCGATGATCCGGCAAGTCATTCTTGGTCAGGGATGACGGCACGCAACCGTGCGATGTTCGCTTCTGGTGGGTGCCTGTACGTCTATCAGATCTACGGCGTACACCGCTGCGTCAATATCGTCACCGACCGGGAGGGCATTGGGGCTGCGGTCTTGTTGCGCGCAGCTGAACCGCTTATGGGCATCGAGGAGATGGTAGCGCGCCGTGGGCGAAACCTCCCCCGCGAACGCTTGCTGAGTGGACCGGCGAATCTTGCGCGCTGCTTCGGCTTTGAGCTTGATGACAACGGTTGCTCGTGCTGCGGAGAGGGTACCTGGATCCTTCCGCCGGTGGTGCAGCCATCGGCGATTGGAATTTCTCCACGCATCGGGATTACACGAGGCAAAGAGTTGCTGCTGCGGTTTTTCGAGCCAAATTCTCCAGCAATTTCTGCCCATCGCCGAGCGACCGTTCTCGAGCCAGTTGTGCACTGAGTTTTCGACATTCTTTCCACCGGTGGCGTCAGTGCTTGGATGGCGAATCCATTGCTGTGTAAATTTGAACTGTGCTCGGTGCATCCGTTTGCACGCCGAAGGCATGCTCTCCTTTAGATTGCAACAGTGAGTGTATGAAAACATCCATTGGTGGCGCAGCGTCTGTGCTCAAATGGGAAACGCTCGAGCGGCGTCCAGATGGCAATTTCCGCATCTTCGACGTTGAGTGGGTTCGGCGAAAGCATCCGGAAACAGGCGCGAGCGCTGAGTTTGTGGTCTTGCATACACCGGTATGGGTCAACGTCATACCCATCACACCGCAAGGACGCGTGGTGATGGTGCGGCAGTACCGCCACGGTGCCGATGTGGTTACGCTTGAGTTTCCAGGCGGCGTTGCAAGTGCTGGCGAAGAACCGGCTACTGCTGCGATGCGCGAGTGCGTGGAAGAAACTGGCTACCAAGGTTCGGCAGACGAGATCGAACTGCTCGGTGTGCAACTTCCGAATCCTGCGTTCATGGCGACGCGGTGCTACTCGTTTGCGTGGTATGGCTGCCAGCGCAGAGCAGTGCCGCAATGGGATGAGCACGAAATCGTCGAAACCGTCGAGTTACCGCTCGAGCAAGTCGATCGCCTGATTGCTGCCGGTCACATTCAGCATTCGATCATTCTGGCTGCGTGGACACTGTTTCGGCTACGGACGAAGGTCGTCGAACATTCCAGGAGGTTGTGATGGGCAAAGTCGTCACGATTGCAAACCAAAAAGGTGGAGTCGGAAAGACTACCACTGCTGTCAATCTTGCTGCATCACTGGCCGCGGCTGAGCAGCCGACGCTGCTGATTGACATTGATCCACAAGCGAATGCCTCCAATGGCTTGGGCGTTGATACGCGCCAACTGGAGCGAACAATCTACGACGTGCTCGTTGGGAATGCAACGATCGGGGAGGTGACGCTGCCGACGGAGATGCCGTTCCTCGAACTGGTGCCCTCACACATCAACTTGGTGGGGGCGGAGATCGAGCTGGTGGATTTCCCTCGCCGGGAGAACATCCTCCGCCAAGCAATCGAGTCGGTTCGGCGCAAGTACACGTACATCCTCATTGACTGCCCGCCGTCGCTTGGACTGTTGACGCTCAATGCGCTGACTGCTGCTGACTCTGTGTTGATTCCTGTTCAATGCGAATACTACGCGCTCGAAGGATTAGGCCAGCTCCTCCACACCATCTCCATAGTTCGGAGGCACTTGAATCCGCAGCTGGACATCGAGGGCGTGCTGCTGACGATGTACGATAGCCGTCTGCGGCTTTCCAACCAGGTCGTTGAGGAAGTGCGGAAGCATTTTCAAGAGAAAGCGTGCACGACGGTCATCAATCGGAACGTTCGGCTCTCGGAGGCGCCCAGCCACGGCAAACCTGTTCTGCTCTACGATGCGCTCAGCCTTGGCGCACGCAATTACCTTGAGCTCGCCCGCGAGATCATGGAGCGGAATGCTGAGCTCCATCGTCCGCCATATCAAACCATGCACGTTCAACACTGATGGAGCATTCATCTGCCATGAAGAAGACCAAACCCGTCGGGTTGGGCAAAGGGCTTGGGGCACTCATCCCGCGTGAGCTTCCGCCAATCGAGGCGCCAGGCTCGCTGGTCGTTGATGACGGTACTATCACTGGTGCTACAGCGCTCATCGAGATCACAAAGGTTCGACCCAATCGTTACCAGCCACGCCAGGACTTTGATGCCGAGGCACTCGAAGAACTCACGCGCAGCATCAAGGAAAAAGGCGTTATCCAGCCGATTACAGTCCGCAGGGTCGACGATGGCTATGAACTCATCGCTGGAGAGCGGCGTGTCCGCGCTTCGATTGAAGCAGGACTGACGATGATTCCCGCTTACATCCTCGACGTTGAGCGTGACACGGACATGCTCGAGCTTGCGCTCATCGAGAACGTTCAGCGAGAAAACCTCAACCCCATCGAAGTTGCGCTGGGCTACCAGCGTCTCATCGAAGAATGCCACCTGACGCAAGAGGAAGTCGCCGCGAAAGTGGGCAAGGACCGAACAACAGTGACCAATTTCCTGCGCTTGCTCAAGCTCTCCGAGCCTGTCCAAGAGGCGCTCCGCACCAAGAAGATCACGATGGGGCATGCTCGTGCGTTGCTTGCAATCGAGGACCCACAGCTCCAAGTGCGCGTTCTCGAGGACGTCATCGGCAAGGACCTTTCCGTGCGAGCAACGGAAGCGCTCGTCCGTGATGTCGAGCTTGGGAAGATTCGCTACGACAACGGAAAGCAAATCAATCGGCGAGCACCCCAACCAGCTGAACGAGCAGAGGTCATTTCTACTCTGGGGGAAATCGAGCGCCAGCTCCGCGCGATCTTTGCGACGAACGTCCGCGTCAAGACGAAATCCTCCACTGGCGCCGGCACCATCGAGATAGACTTTTACTCGATCGAGGATCTTGAGCGTCTGCTCGACCTTTTTGTGCTCATCGAACGCTCTCTTCGCTCCTAACAATGCTCATGCCCGACGAGAACGCACTCTTGCTCCGCAACGAAGTACCCTACCGCGTGCGCTACGCCGATACCGACCAGATGGGGTACATGTACAATGGGCACTACTTACGCCTTTTCGAGATCGGTCGGACCGAGCTCCTTCGCCAGGCAGGTGTGCCGTACCGCCAACTGGAAGAGCAGGGGCTGCTGCTACCCGTGCTCGAAGCGCATGTCCGCTACCGTGCGCCTGCATTCTATGACGATGTGCTGACGATTGTTACAACATACCAGCCGCACTACGGAGCAACGCTCCGGTTGGAGTACACGATCTGCCGGTCCGATGCGGTCCTCGCCGAAGGATACACGATCCACAGTTTCGTCAGCAAAGAGCACCGCCGTGCAGTACGCCCGCCACAGTGGTTCTTCGAACGCCTCTCCAAGAGTGAAACATGATGCTGCTTGGTCGTTGGATCTGGATGAGCGTATTGCTCGTTGGAGTTGCGCCAGCGCAGACGCTCTCACCGTTTGATTTCCTCCGCAGCGCGGAGAATAGTGCACGTGCTGCTGGTCTTGGCGGTGCATTTGTTGCGTATGCAGGCGACGCATCCGCCCAACTCTACAATCCTGCGACGATACCCACTACCGTGGACAACTCCCTTTCGGTGACGTTCACCAAACACGTCCTCGACATCAATTCGGGTGTGGCTGCGTACACAAGACGACTCGGAAGCGGGTGGATGGGTGCCAGTGCTGCAGTGACAAGCTTTGGGACATTTACCCGCACCGATGGGCTCGGCAACACGATCGGGACATTTGGTGCAGCAAGTATAGCGCTAGCGCTCTCCTATGCCAATCAATTCGACACGAACGCATACTACGGCATCACGATTGGATACGTACAAACAACGATTGACCGCGCTGCAGCGAGTGCACTTGTGACAAGCGTAGGGATTTTGTACCAGCTTCCCAAAATTCGCACGACGCTTGGTGCATCGGTGCGATACATTGGTTTTCAGCTTGCACGCATGAATGGACAAGATGCCTCGCTGCCGACGGATGTGCGTCTCGGTGTCAGCCATCGCTTGCGTGGGTTGCCGTTGCTCGTTAGCTTCAACCTTGCACGCCTTGCGGAAGAGCGGATGTCGTTTGCTGAGCGGCTCCGCAATTTCACACTCGGTGGCGAGCTGTCGTTAGGGACGGCACTCCAACTTCGCGTCGGATACGATAATGGCGTTCGTTCCTCGCAATCATCGGCAACAGCCTCGTTCCTGACCGGGATGGGGATCGGCGCAGGTGTGATCCTCCCTGGACTGACGCTCGACTACACGCTGACCACGTTGAGTGCTCCAGCAGCAGTCCATCGTGTCTCGTGTGGCATTGCGCTTGATCGGGTATTTGCTGGTGCCAAGTAGGGGACAGTAAATTTGAAGAGCCAAGCCTTCTGGTTGACCGTTTTCACTAACTAACATGTGAGGTCTTCTATGCGTCTGATTCGTTCTCTTGTCGGCATTGCGGTCATTACCGCGACCGTTGCAATCACTGCAGTTGCACAGCAGCAGAGTGACCAATCCTCGCCACAGAACACGATCTTGAAACCCAAGATGACGCTCGGCGATGTGCTCTTTACGATCAACGTGCTCAATACCGTTGAAATCAAAGGCAGCGAGGTCGAAGCATTCCTTGACGTCAAGAACGTTTTCGTTCAAGCCGCCCAGAAAGCGCAGAAGGAAAAAAAGAGCGAGAGCGACGAGCTGACCGTCGAGATGAACATGCTGACGGCGAACAACTTCTTGATGCTCTTCCAGCGAGCCAATATCCCTGGATCAGCAGCTGAACGCTTCCAAGCGGTCAAACAAGCCCTCTACGCCTCCGCATCACCGCAGCAGCAGACGCAACAAAAGCGATAAGCGCCTGCTCGCCGCTTTCACACAGGCTCGAGGAGCCACCCTAACGCACTTGCCATTCCTGCAGCAAGGAAGGCAGCAAGTGCAGCAGGAACTGCAATGCTCTGATACGAGGCAAGGTGCGGGATGTGGAGTGCCCATGCTCCGGTTGTAATGCCGGCTGCAATGAGCAAGCCCCACAGTGCAGATACAAGCGCAAAGAGCATCCGCACACGCCGTGGGTAGCGAAGCGGTGCGCCAAGCAGTAAAAGCGTTTGGCTATCGCGGCGGGGAAGGGGGAGCGTGGTCCGCAGCTGCAGCAGTTGCCCAAGTGTTGCCAATGCAAGCCACCCCAGCCCGAGCATCAACGATTGCTGCTGAAGATTGCTTTCTCCTTCAGCCAGCGAAGCAAGCATACGTGGGGAGAAATTGATGGTGCGGATCATGCTTACCTGTGCGCACTGCTCGATAAACGCAGCGACTGCAGCTTGTGTCATCTGCTCTGGTACAAACCGGACTCGGAGTGCCAGCGGAAAAATGCGCTCTCCGCTCAGCTCATTGAGTGCAATACCGTAGCGCGATTGCAAACGCTCTATCCACGCAGTATCTGAGAGAAGTTCCACACTCGCAAGAAGTGATGGCGCAAGTGCTCGCAGGTCGGATGCAAGTGCCCGTGCTTGATCGTCGGTGATTTCACTTGCAAGAACGAGGTGGAGTGTAAACGCCGCTTTCTGTTGATTGAGCATTTGCATGCGCTGTGCATACCACGAAAGCCCCGCAAGCGCCGCAAGGATGAGCAACGCAACACCGAGCGCAGTCTGGAATGATTGCCACAGACGCTGGCGCAACAGAAGCCATGCAAACCGAAACGAAACCATTCCTACTTCTCCGTGTTTGCCGAAAGAATTCGTTGGAGGGTGCTGCCCGTCGCAGCGGAGCGAAGCGAGACAAGTGCTTGTTGAATACCGTTTGCTGTGAGCAATCCTTCTTTGCGCACTGCGAGCACAAGGAGCAGGGCAACGACGACTGCATACGCTACCACACCCGAGCCGACAAGCCAAAGCGCAGATGCTATCCCAGCGAGCAGATACGCAGCAAGTGCAGCAGCTACGCCAATTGCGGTGATCTTGAGCAGCTGCTCGACGCGATGGAGCGCCAGCTGCACCGACTGTAGCATCAAGAATGGCAAGGCGAGCGCACCAAATGCCATGACATTGAAAATTGCCGCTGTTTCTTGATACCGCAGTCCCAAGAATCGCACCAGGAGTGCTGTTCCACCAAACTCGGCAATTGCTACTGCCCCGATTGCAATCATACATTGCAGAACAAGTGCTTTCGCGATCAACGCTCGCAGTGCATCGCGACGCTCCTGGTGAAGGAGCTGGACTGCGGTCGGGTAGAGCAGCCACATCGCAGCATCGGCGCCCGTTTCAAAGACGCGGTAGAGCATCTTGGCAGCATTGTAAATGCCGGCTGCTCGTGTTGAGAAAAACAGCTGTACCAGAAAGATGTCCAGCTGCCGAATGCTCGTCGCCATTGCCATCATGAGTGCTTGGGGAAGGCTAAACCCGACAACTGATCGGGCTGGGAGCGTTCCTCCGAGCGAAAGCTCAATAAGGTCCCGACCTAAGACAATGCCCACCAGCGATCCAGCAGCCATGCCGCTGCACGCGATGAGCGCGAAATCCTCAAAGGTCACAAGCCAACCATGCAAGAGGAAGATCACCGTTAGCACCGTGCATGTCCCAAGCCATGCTGCATTGGTGAGGAAGACATCGCGCACTCGAAGCTCGCGTTGGAGTAACTTGAGGGCAAAGGAGCGCGGGATGCCGATAGCAGAGTAGAGCACAAGCAACAACGCAACACTGCGGAAGCGTGGCTCGTTGAACGCACTGCTCAGCAGATCGCGTGCGAGCGCAATTGCTCCTGCAATGCCGAGCGTGAGCACAGTGTGCAATGTCAACGCAAGTGCATTCGCACGCCCACGCTCCCGTTGGTCTTGCCCATACTGAATGATGCCCTGCAGCACAGAACCTTCAGCCACGATGGCAATCCACGCCTGTAAGGTCAGAAGCTGCGCAGCTAAGCCATATTCCTCGGGCGAGAGTGCACGGATCTGAAGCCAGGTAACTCCACCGTACCCGACGAAGAGAAGCTTATCGGCCGCTGTCCACGAGAGCAATCGAAGGTGCTTGCGAAGCTGCATCGGCAAACCATCACATACCGTGCAAAGTTACGAGCGCATCTGCCAGCGTATGGTGACCTCCGTACGCGGACCAGAGGGTTGGATCGCGATTGCGTGTGTTGGAGTCCAGATGCCGTAGGAATGGCTATAGAGGCTTTCTTCGAGCGCAATTGTCGCTGCATCAGAGCTGGAGAGGATAACGTGTGCCTGCGGGATTTCGAGATGTATCCCATCGCCAGTGTTCTCGGCGCGCACACATGGATGGAGGTGGAACCAGATCACCGCGTCACTCGGCGCAGCGAAGTAATCCTCGATGAAAAGTACATCGTCCCCTAATCGAACAATGCGCCGGTGTGGCAGATGCCATGCAGTGTGTTCTGCAATGATGAGGCGTTCAGTAATAGCGACGATGCGTGCGTGAGCGCGATCACTGGTCAGCCAGAAGAGCGCTTCGCCCCCACCTTCGCACCAAGTTTCTTGCTCGACACTATCGAGTGCCAGCGTGCTGTGCATTCGTGTCGAACGAAAGCGATTCCGCATCGCCGGCTGGGCAAGGTAAACGCCAGTTCCGGGGTCGGCAATCACTTCCTGACCAGCAAGCGCCAGTGTGATGGACAATTGGTCGTTGTGGGCATGCCCTCCTTTCCCGCGCTGTCCAATCGAACCAGCGCGGAGAAACACTTCCGCCTCCGCATTGCGGATGACCGCCACCCCGAACGTATGCGCACAAAAGCTCGCTCGCCGGTGCTGAGTTTGATCACCAAGGAGCGCATCGAGGATACGCTCTTCCTTCCGACAGACTGCATGCAACAACGCACATGTCTCACGGTGATTCCGCTGCGAAAGGTAGGGACGAGGCTCGGCATGCCACGTGTTGTAGGCATCAGGATCTTCTGCAAGGGGGAGGAACGATAGGAACCGTCCACTGTCGTTATCGCCAAGTTGTGGTGCGATGCCGCTCCGATACGTGGTTTGTTCGGTAAACGTGGCGATACGTTCGAGCAGGGGCCAGAACTCTCTGTCGCGTTCGAGAATGTCATGTCCCTCCGGTGTTCGGTACAAAAACCACGTTGCCCAGCCGAGCATTTCCGCACTGAAGCGGTGGTAAGCCAGCGATGCTTCGAAGTTTCCACCATCGGGGAGAAATTGGTAGCGCGCTTCTGTGCAGAGCTGCGCAGCGCACCAGCGGCGGAGCTGCGCTGTCCAGGTACACGCAGGGAAATACGCTGCTGCGACTGAGAGTCCGGCGATGCACGCCAAATAGTGATTGCCCCGCATGCCCTCTGACCATTCGAGATTTCCCAAGACAAAGCAAGCATGGTCGTAGAGAGAAAGTAGCATTGCCTGCTCGACGCGCTCATCGAGACCGTGCGGCACTGCCAGATCGAGTGTCACAGCGATTGCGGCGAGCCGAAGCGCAGCCTCCATCCCCAGCGCCCACTGAATGCCGTAGCCAGGGGGATTCTGCGCAGCAAAATCGAGCAGTGTCGTCTCGATTGCACTGAGGACTGCTGGACGCAGAGTGCTCGAGACGCAGTTGAGTGCAAGAGCGAGCAGTGGGAGGAGCTGGAGCCGACCAAGCTCCCAGGGCACCTTGGGATCGGCACCAGCAGCATCGAACCGAAGTTGCCAGTGCTTGCAGCGCTCACTCCACCGATACCCGCTGCGAAAGTCACGTTGCCAGTCGTAGGGTGCATGCGGCTGTTGGATCATGCACCAGAGCCAGCGAGCGCGCGGCACGGCGGCGTACGGCAGGTACGCATCCAGCCAATCTCCGCGTTCGATGTCCTCGGGTGCCGGTGCGTCGTACCGCACTCCGTTGAATCCTGGTGGTTGGTAGCCATGCTGCGGGACAATCCATCCCAAACCGAGTACAGGGAATTTGCCTTCGCAAGAGTTGGCCACAATCTGCTGCAGTGCGGCAGACAACGGGTGGAGATGCTCCTGTTGCGGAGCGTGGAGGTGGGAAGCAATCATTGCGGGCATCGTCCAGGGAACATCACGCGCTGTTGCATAGGGCTGCCGCTGCTTTGCGCGATGGATACGCCAGTGCTGCACCAGCGGTCTCAGAGCGCGTCGCAGCCCCTTCCGCAGTGCAACGGGGAACGGCACCACTTCGAGTTGACGGCGTCGGAGCGTGTTCACTGCACCACGTGTCTCCTGTCGGTTGACAGTTCGGCTATCTTTGTGCACATCTTGTTGCAAAAGTGCAATAGGAGGCGTGTGAAACTCACAGTTGTTTTCGGAACGCGCCCAGAAGCTATCAAGCTAGCACCGATTGTCCATCGGTTGGCGAATGCAACGTGGTGCACGCTCCGTGTTGTCGTCACAGGGCAGCACACCGAGATGCTCGATCAAGTGCTCGAGCTTTTCGGCATTGTCCCGGATTCCGACCTTGCAATTATGCAGCCTGGGCAGAGCCTGTACGATGTTACCGTCCGCTGCCTTGCTGGACTCGAACGTGAGTTCCGCACGGAGCGTCCTGATATGGTCATCGTCCAGGGTGATACGACGACAACGTTCGCCGCAGCACTGGCTGCGTTCTACGAGCGCATCCCGATAGCGCACGTCGAAGCAGGGCTACGCACGTTCGACAAGTACGCGCCCTTTCCCGAGGAGGCCAACCGTGTGCTGACCTCGCACCTTGCCGATTGGCACTATGCGCCGACAGAACGCGCACGCGAGAATCTCTTGAGGGAAGGAATTCCGCCCTCGCGCATCCTCGTGACTGGGAACACGGCAATTGATGCGCTCCGCTGGACAGTAGCACAGCTTGCACAGCTCGACTCTGCCCTGCGCCGGCAGCTCCTTGCGTTGCCAGAGGATGTGTTGGAGTTATGCGAACGTGGCCACCGACGATTGATCTTGGTTACCGGGCATCGTCGCGAAAATTTCGGCGAGGGGTTCGAACGGATCTGCACTGCACTTGCAACGCTTGCGCGCACAGAGCCAGACGTTACGATTCTCTACCCGGTGCATCTCAATCCGAACGTCCGCGGCCCTGTTCTGCACGTGCTCGGAGCTGTCCCCAATGTGCGTTTACTTGAACCACTGCCGTACCGGGAGTTTGCGTACTTGATGCAGCATGCAGCGTTTATCATCACCGACTCAGGGGGCATCCAAGAGGAAGCTCCATCGCTTGGGAAGCCAGTGTTGGTCCTTCGCGAGGTAACGGAGCGTCCGGAAGCAATCGAGGCAGGCACAGCTCGTCTTGTGGGCACCGATGCCGAACGCATCGTTACAACTGCACTGCAATTGCTCCACGACGAACAATTCTACTGCTCGATGGCGAAAGCGCATAACCCCTACGGCGACGGTCGCGCAGCGGAGCGAATCGTTGCACATCTGGAGAGCCTTGCCCAATGAAGCGCGCTGGCTTTGTTGCGATCCTTGGGAAACCGAACGCTGGGAAATCTACTCTGCTCAACGCGCTCATCGGCGAGCCGCTGGCGATTGTTTCGCCGAAACCAGAGACAACACGCCGGCCGGTGATTGGCATCTTGACACGTCCGGATGCACAGATTGTTTTCCTCGATACTCCGGGCATCGTCCAGCATCCGAAGTACGAGCTTCACCGTCAAATGCTCACCGAGATTCGGCAAGCGATCGAGGATGCAGACGTTCTGGCGGTTCTGCTCGATGCGACTGGTGGCATTGCCGAGGCGCAGTCGCTCCTTGCTGAACCGATCATGGACGATGTCCGCGCAAGTGCGAAACCAACGATTTTGGTGCTGACGAAAATGGATGCACTCGAGGAGAAAGCTGCAGCACTGCCCATCATCGAGCACATGATGGCATCGGGAATCTTCACGGCAAGTGTGGCGGTCTCGGCACTGAAAGGGAAGTTCCTCGATGAGCTTGAGCGCGTCATCATCGAGCATCTGCCCGAAGGAGAATTCCTCTTCGATCCAGAACAACTTTCGACGCAGAACGAGCGATTCTTCGTGGCCGAGTTCATCCGTGAGCAGATTTACCGCCACTGCCAGCAGGAAATACCCTATTCGGTCGAGGTGGTCGTTACTGATTTTGAGGAACGCGACAGTGCACCCTGGTACATTGCAGCAGAGCTAATAGTCGAGCGCCATTCGCAGAAGAAGATCCTCATCGGCAAGGGCGGCGCGATGATCAAACGCATTGGCGAACATGCCCGCAAGCGGATTGAAGAGCATCTCGGTGTGCCAGTCTATTTGGAGCTATACGTCAAGGTCCGCGAGCATTGGCGAAACGACCCGACGTACCTTCGTTCGTTTGGGTATCGCATCACACCACCCCACAGGAAGCAATGAGCCAGTATAACCTCGATGAGCCTGTTCCCCCGCTTCACGTTTCACCGCAGCTAAGCGATGACGATCGTAGGCAGCTTGTTCGTTGGATGATCACAGCGCGCGAGTTCGACCACGCGATGATTCGCCTCTACCGACAAGGGCGCGCGCTCGGCGGCGTGTACGCACAAATCGGCAACGAAGCAACGTCGGTCGGCGCAAGCTACGCACTCGACCGCTCGCGCGATGTGATCTTCCCGATGCATCGGGATATCGGCATGCACTTTGTCTTCGGTGCCCCGCTCGATGGACTGATGCTCAACTTTATGGCACGCCAAGGGAGCAGCATGCGTGGCACCGATGGCACCGGACATTACGCAGACCCAGCCCGGCGGATCTACGGCAACATCTCGCACCTGGCTGCAATGATGCCAGTTGCAGCTGGCTTTGCCCTCGCAGCACGAATGCGGAAGGAAAACATCGTTGTCCTTACAACGATCGGTGATGGCGGCTCGAATGTCGGAGAATTCCACGAAGCGATGAACTTTGCAGCCGTGCAGAAACTGCCACTTCTTGTCATCATCGAAAACAATCAATACGCTTACTCGACGCCACGCGAACTTGAATACGCCTGCGAGCGCTTGAGTGATCGTGCAATTGGCTACGGCTGCCCGGGGGTCACCATTGATGGAACCGACGTTGAACTGGTTTATGACACGGTGCGGGACTACGCCCAGCGTGCCCGCGCAGGCGAAGGTCCTGCACTCATCGAGTGCGTTACGATGCGCATGCGCGGACACGCCGAGCACGATGATTTCCGTTACGTCCCGCGCCAGATGCTCGCGTACTGGGAAAAGCGCGATCCACTTGCGCGTTATGAAGCGTTCCTGGTCGAGCATCGCATCGCCGACCAGGAAACGATTTCCCGCTGGCACGCTGAAATTGCTCAGCAGATCACCAGTGCGATTGATCGAGCGCTCGAGCAGCCATTCCCGCCTGCTGAGGAGGCCTTCCGGAACGTGTTCGTCTAAGGTTCGATGACAAGCGGCAGCGAAATGTCTGCATCAGTTTCGGGTGCGCGCGCCTGCCCATCTTTCGTGTTCGGCTCGTAGTGGTAAAGCTGAATGCGCACGTGGCCGGGTGTTGGAGCTTGAACAGGAGCGATTGACCACTGCGTCTGCAATCCTAACGGCATACCTCGACTATCGCGATCGGTTATCGCAATGCTCACTGTATTTGCCGCTGAGCCATCGAGGCTGTAGAAAAACTGATGCTCAGTTCCCTGCGAGCGGATAGTGTTGGTGAGGCTATCGCCGTCGGTCGCCAGTATTTCCAACGAGCACGAGTACGTCGAGTTTGAGCGGAGCCCGAGAGTGTCCACGATCGGTGGGCCCCCGCCGGGGCCATCAGCATCGCGCCAGCGTGCAGTAACAGTATCGCCGCGGCTGCCAACAAGCCGCAGGATAAACGTACCTGGCACTTTATGTTCATCATCGGATGGGCTATGGCTTTTCTCGCATCCGCCAAGCAGAAGGAGCATAGCGAGTAACGCAAGGGGAAAGGTGCATCTCATTGCAGGCTCTCCAGTGAATGATTGAACGTGCCAAAAGGAATTGTTGCATTGAGTATGACGTTCCTACCAGGATTGAGCGCGAAGTAACGGTAGCGGCTCAAGTAATCGCGGTATGGTGTGTCGAGCAGGTTCTGGATCCGAAGTGTTGTTTGGATCAGTGTGCCTGCAAGAAACCATTGCCCGCCAGCAGTCAGATCAACGGTGAGATAGCCTGCCGGTGGCGGTGCATAATCGAAGACGTTCGGTGAGACCGCAGTTTGGCGCCGAACGGCTGTTGCCGCAAGTTCGAAATACGGCGCGTGTATCCCAAGCAGATCGTCTGGGTGGAGATGGAGCGCCAGGCGCATCCGATCAGCTGGCATAAATGCCAGAAAATCGCCGCTGGGAAGTCGAACCCCACGTACCAATGCCGCTTGCATATCGAAGCGGAGGATGTTTCCCATTGGGAGTGAAGCGGAAAGTTCGCTGCCAAAGATTGCAGCGCGTTGTTGGACGTAGCGCATCGTTGGAAAGACGCCGCGATACGTGACCGTTGGCATCGAGTCCGGAAGTAGTTGCGTCAGACGTGGAAAGTACTGCGCGTACACTGTTGCCTCGAGCTGGATGCGGTCCAACCTTGTTGTGAAGCTGGCATCGAGTGAGACCGACCGCTCAGTGCGGAGTTTGCGGTCGCCGATTTCGTACTGCGCAGTGCCGTGGTGTAGGTCGTTGGCAAAGAGCTCCACCGGCGATGGAGGCCTCCAGTACGTGCCAAGATTGATGCGGAGGCGAGAGGAGCCACCAATCGTGCGTTCGATGCCACCATTTGCCGCGATACCCGCAAAGAGCATGGTCGTATCGGGATCGTATCGTCCTGCGGCTTTGTTGTACGGTCGAGCTTGCATCCACTGGAGATCGCCCCGAATACCGAACGATGCAAGCCAGTCGCCGATCGTAAACGTCCGCGTTCCCAGAATTCCGCCTTCGTAGAGCAAATAGTCCGGCAGGAGAAAGACTTGTCCGCTGCGGACGTTCGATTGCCGAAGGAAGTGCAGACCGAGAACGTTCGTTGCGCCACTGTTGGAGAAACGGTATCGGAGTTCGAGCTGATAGCTGGCCAGCGAGAGCTCCAGTGCCGGCCGCTGGAGTGCTTGCTGGAGGAGAGTGCTGTCGGTGTACCGTGCAGCGTGGGCGTCGTATTCGCTTCGGTCGTTCCGCTGCCAGCCATAGTGCAGCTCGAGTGTGCCAGCATCGGTGGTGTAGGTGCTGTGAAGGTAGAGCGTCTGGTGGAGAATTTGCTGACGAGGGTTGCCGATGCGATACGTCCACGGTCGGATGATGAGCGGCCGACCCGCTTCGATCGCGCGCTGCAAATCGTCGGGATTGCCAAGGTGGGAGGCTGCTAGGATTCCAAGCTCACTGGCAAAGAGCGAGTAGCTTAGCTCGGTTCGCCACGATGCAGCGTCGTAGCCGATTGCTACCATCCCGCTGCCAGTGCGTGCACCAGTATTGGAGAGCACGTACTGTGGGGTTCGGCTATCGCCTGCAATCGTCCCACTTGCGTAGAGGAGGTAGGCAGTGTTGGGGAAAGCAAGGTCACTTCCTTGGGCACGCACAGCTGCGGCGCCCATTCCATTGTTCGTTGCTCCCAGTAGCGACAGTTGCCCTTCGAATGCTTGGTGGTAGCGGAGCGGCGGCGGCTCGATCCGAATGACACCCCCAATCGCTGCGTAGCTCTCCTCCAAGCTCGCTGCACCGCGAATGATAGCAACGCTCGTCGGCAGAAACGGATCGAGTGCAGGCCCGTGATCGAGACCCCATTCTTGTGCACGGTGCTGAATGCCGCCACTGCTGATTACGACGCGTTCGCTGTGTAGGCCACGGATGACAGGCTTTGCAATCGTCGCTCCAGTCTGGAGGAGCGAAACTCCGGGAACGTCTGTGAGCAAGTCGCCGAATGTTTGTCCGCGGTGACGATCGAGATACTGCCAGTCGAGCTGGACGTCATGCTCGGTTCCGCTGGCAAGCGGGCGCGCACCTTCGACGGTGACGTGGTGGAGCTCGATGCTCAGCGGAACAAGGAACACGTCAATCGTTGTGTCGTGGGATAGCGCGATGGTCAACACTCGGTCGTAGTAGCCAAGTCGTCGAATACCCAGACGGTAGCGTCCCGGTGCAAGATTGGGTACGTGGAAATGACCATCGCTTGCACTCCGCGCAATGCGCTGCAGGCCGATGATCACAATCTGAGCATCGGAGATCGGAGTGCCACGAGCGCTATCGCGGACAACACCGTGAAGGTGGAAGCTACCGTCAGAGGCGAATGTGCACGCTGTCGCAATGGTCAGCAGTGCTGCAACAAGACAAGGCATTCGAAATGGTAAAACGAAACGACTGCGTCCGTACAGGTCCGGTGTGGAGTTGATGAGGATGCTACGCAGTCGGCGGTGCGCGGAGTGTGCGGGGGAAAGCAGTCGGTTGGTGTGGCGCAGTTGTTTGCGCGGCTGGAACGTGCAGTGATGCGGTTTGGAGCAGAATCGGGCGTAGTGGAGTGCTCGGCGGCGCAGTTCCCAGAGGGATATGGCACAGTGGACAGTGCTGCGTTTCTGCACACGTGAGGGTATGCACTGGCTCGTTACTGGGCGAGTGCACGTGCCACGCACTGGCCCACTGCAGTGCAATTGTGCAGAGCGCAAGCGTCGAGCTGATGAGTGCGAGTACCTGTTTCATCGGCGTAGCAAAATTAGCGCACTAACACTAGTGGCTCAACGCGCACCCCACTCGGTGTGCGAAGTCGGGCCCAATACAAACCCGATGCTATGCGATCGAGCTGGAGAGCAACTTGGTAGGAACTACCTGCTTCAAGTTGGCCGAGAGCTTGCTTGGCGAGTACAATCCCATCGAGCGAGAGTACTTCCAGCTCGTAGCTTCCGCGTTCGTTCGCTGTGATGATTGCAGTCGCGTCGTCGGTCGTTGGGTTGGGATGAATTTGGAATACCGGGAGCTGGAGCTCCGAACCTAAAAGGCGCGGTCCCCCAGCTCCGCAGAGTGTCAGGCACAGTGCGCCATTGCCTTGGCCGGGATTGATCCACGTCGTCGGTTTGATGCCACTGTTGGTCCACCGTGCTTGCACGATGAATATCGAGTCGCACTGGCGGTCGCCGAGCATGGCATCGCCGAGAAGCTGCGCGATGAGCTGCGGCTGTTGCGATAGCGGCGCAAGCAACGTATCAACGGTAATTGTGATGACGTGCCGGTCGCGCGTGCGACTGTTGAAGGACTGGATCCGCCCACCACGGGCACGAACTCCGCGCGGCATGAAGAGTTGGTTGGGCACATCGAGCACAAGGAGAAGCTGCGCGTTTGGTAGCACAAGATTTGTATCGAGCCTGCCATAGATGTTGAGCGCAATGTCCTTCTGGCGTGGATCGAGGATTCGGAGCGAATCGAGCCAGAGCGCAAACCCAATTCCGGGTATCGAAGTGGCTCGGAGCACCACGGGGACGCTATCGGTACACGACATGCCAAGGCTTGTGAACTTTACCCACAGCGTGTCGGGAAAGTCGCCAATGTCCTGGGCATTGAACTCGACATCGGCAGTAGCCGTTTTGGTCACAACGTCCACGTTCATTACCGCGGGCGTTGTTGTGTAGTACGCGCTCCACTGCCCAGCGCTGAATGTAAACGTCATGCTACGTGTGTAGTTGTTGGTCAGTCGGAGCGGGAGGGTGCGGCTGTCGCCTTGTTTGACTTCACCAAAGTCGAGCAGCGTATCGGTCTCAACCGGGACAGTTCGCTCACCGACAAGCTGGACCGTATCGTGGATCTCTTGTCCATTGATGGTGTAGCGAATCGAAAGCGCAGCAGCTTTCGGTCCTGCGCGTGTCCCTGCAGGACTGAACTCAATCTCAACGGTAAAGCTGAAGCCGGAAGGAACGCTATAGGGGAGCGTTGCCCAGGGCGAGCCAGTGATTCGGAAGAGCTTGGCATCGGGGCCGATGATTGCCATCTCTTCGAGTTCAGCGCTGCTGGATGGATCGTTGTTCTTGAGCGTTAGTGTTCGCCGCGATGTTGAACATGGCGGAAGTGTGCCGAAGTCGAGCGGACGTGGAGAGATCGCGAGTGCATTGTTCGTCGGCACAATCCGAATCGGCACCTTGATCGAATCAATGCACGGGCAGGAAAGGACGATCGTGATCGTATCGTCCATTGGGTTCAGCGTCGTAGGCGTGATGTTGAAGTAGATGTCGCGACTTGCTGAGTATGGGGGCACATTGATCGTGCGAATGAGCGGCACAATTTCTGGTCGCCCCGTCCGAATGTCGGCGATGCATGCTTCCACGCTGCTGAGATTGCGCACCGTCAGCGGCGGTTGCGATTGCGACGTGAAGTTGACCGGAACGTCCACCAGGACATATGGCTCGGGCGAAAACTCAAGCACGAGTGCTTGCTGCTGGACTTGGAGAGAAATTCGGAGCGGCTCGGTGACATCGCGAACAGAAAGTTCTAGTGTTGCTGTCTTGATGCCGTCGTTGTTCTGCGGGTCAATGCGCACTTCGACGATGATGCGGACAGAATCTCCAGGGCGCAGGGTGTACGCGCCGCTGGGCGGCTGCTCGACAATGCGGAAGTACGTTGCGTCGCTGCCCGAGATTGTTGCTGGGAAGTCGAGCGTCGCATCGGTGTTGCCGGTGTTGATCAGCCAGAGCGTGTCGCGCTTGAAGCCGCAGGCAACGACGCCGAAATCGAGCAGAGCTTTCCGTGGGACAACTGCCGAGAGCGTTCCTTGTCCGACCAGAAGAACACGCAGTGTATCGGGGCACGTAGCGCCGAACTGCGCAGTAGCGAAGATCAGCGAGTCCCGCGCAATACCCATTGCTGTCGGTGCGAACGTGACATCAATCCAGAGGGTGTCGCCTGCCTGGAGCGAACGTGGGAAGGAAAGCCCTGGCGGTACCGTTTGCCAGCTGTACGGTTGCTGCGGTTGATGGATGGGAAGGACGATCACAGAGTCGCGCGTGCTCGGGTTGATAACGCCGATGCGGATTGTGCGCGTTGCACCGACACGAACATTGCCGAAGTCAACGTTGCCGCGCCCATCGTCGCCAATGCTGAGGATTCGGCTGGAAACTCCGCGGACACGAAGCGGGATTGCGAGCGTTTGGTTGCAAAGGTCCACGCTGATGGTGAGGGTGTCGAAGTAGTCACCCACATCTGGTGGGGTCGCTTGCAGCCGGAGATGAATTGTGTCGCTGGGGTTGAGCGTGAATTTCGTTGGCGGTGTTACGGAAAAGAGTGCGCTGCCTGTTGCAATGCGCTGAATCGTTGCTGCAGCAGAGCCAACAAGTCGAAGGGCGAATGTAAGCTCTTTGGTTGTGCCGCGGCATGTTTCGGCAAAATCAACTGCTGAGATCGCTCTGCTATCGCTTGTTGCTGTCAGAATGATACCGGCGCTATCAACACGGATGCGCACAGGGACGCGCGCGAACACTGCCGGCGGTGTGCCCCCGACGAGCAGGAGTGTATCGCTCTGGATTCCGTAGCGACCTGCTTGAATGCGGTATTCGATGGTAATTGCGATAGAATCCCCAGCGGGGATCGTAGCCCGAACTGGTTGAGGGCGAACGATGCGGAAACCACTTGAGGGGTCGAGGAAGTAGCCATCGGTGATCGAACCAGGTTGGTTGTCAGGATTGACGACGATGACGGAATCGAGCTTGCTTGTTCCATCTGCGCAGGACAACCGCCCCATGTCGAGCGGTGATGGGTGCACCTGGAGCGGAGCCGAGAGTATGCGCACAATCCGCCCCGATGCATGAGAGAGTACAAGCGCTGGGCGTGCGCTGTAACGCAGGGAACTCTGCTGCTCTCGCTGCGCAGCAGCAACGTAAAGGTAGTTGCTCCCAGGTGGAGTGGGAAGGTTGTACTGCCAGCGGGCATTTGCTCCAACGACGACCGAATCAATCAAACGCCAGATGTCACGCTCCGCTTTTGCGAACAGCAACATGGTTTTGCCTGGCGCTCCGCTTCCACCGAGCCTGATGCTCGGCCCTTGAGCAACCGTGATAGTGTCGAGTGTTGGTCCGCGATAGGACGTTGGCTGCGCAACAAGTGCGTTCAACGTCGGAGCATCCACGCGCGTTCGGCCGTTGCCGCCTTTTCCTGTAGGGGCTGCTTGTCCGCCACCGATTGCGGTTAGTGAAAGGTCTGTCACTTCCAGTGGGGAAGCAATGCAGATACCGCCACCGCTTCCACTCCCGCCGCGACGGGATGTAGTTGTGCCGCTGCCACTTCCATCGGCGCCGTTGGCTGAGAGTGTAAGATGTTCGATTGCGCCGAGTGTAGCGATAGCAATTGCACCGCCACCTCCGCCACCACGGCCGCCGCATGCTGTAAACGGAAATGAGCTGTTCCGTGGATTGCCACTGGCGCCTCCAGAGCCGCCAGCAAGGGGAATAAGTGTTGTATCCCCGTGAGCTTTGCCGCCGTTGTTCGATGCTGTGCTTGTCGGAGCACCGTCGGTGCTATAGCCGCCGCCTGCACCATCGCGATTGTCGGAGACGCCGCTTGCACCACCGCGGGCACCGTCGGGAGAGCAATCAGGGCCGCTTGAGCAGCCCACACCGCTTGCACCGAACGGGTGCCCAGTACCGCCGCCGGCGGATTCGTAGGCGCCGCCATCGTTTCCGCTCGGTGTCTGGTTGAGTCCACTGCCGTTCGGACCGGTGCCCGTCCCGACGCTTCGGTAACTGTTGGGGGAGTTCGTGCCACCGCGACCACCACCGGTGAAGCCATTACCACCACTGGAACCGCCGCCGACAATGTCGCAGAAATCGCCGCCTCCGCCGCCACCGCCAGGACCACCGTCGGCTCCGCTTGCATCCACTGTGATGCGCGTTTGCGTGGCCGATACCCCACGGAGAGCGCCTCGTGCCATCAGCACGAGCGGAAGGTATCCCTGATTGCCATTGGATGCGATTTGATCGGGATCGTCGGTAGCAACAGTGTACGTCCGCGCACCAAGCAGCAGGCTATCGAACAGGAGCGCTCCACGTCGTGATCGAACCCCCAACGGCGGCCGTCCGAGCACGGATTCCGTTCGAGTGCGGAAGTCCCCTCCTGGCGTGGGCTGAACGATGTAGAACGTGTCGACTGCGGTAACGCCGTTCGGTGTCCGTATGCGGAGAGGAATCCGCCATGCATCGCTGAGCTGCCGCCAATCCCAACTATTCGGAGTTGCTGTCGGGGAAATGTAGGCAATGGTGCTAATAAGTCGCCCCGACCACGAAACAATGAGTGGACCGAACGTCAGCTTGGTTGAATCATCAGGTCGGACAAGCTCGATGCGCAGTGGGTCGCTCGGATTTCCCAGAAAGACTCCATCGTTTGCACTAAAGCTTGTGCCCTCGATGTCGGCTGCATTAGGAGCGATAAGCTCGACGTACACAGCCATTCCAGGCGCACCGATGTCTGGAATCAGGTACGAAAGCACCGGCTGTGCCCACAGGGTGGAGATGCTCCAGATCGAAACAAGCGCGGCAAACAAACTACGCACCGACATAAGCAATCACCTTCACTTCGACAGCAATTGGTGTTGGAAGGGAGCCGACCTCGATTGTTGTACGGCAGGCATTGACGTCTGCGAAATGCTCGCGCCAAAGCTCGTTGAAGATCGGAAAGTCGCGCTGCATGTTCGTCAAGAAGACAGTAACATCAACGATGTCTTCCCAGCGCGCACCTGCAGCCTCTAAGATTGCGCGCACGTTGCGGAAGACCGAAAGCGTTTGAGCGGCGATGTCGTAGTCAACGAGATTGCCGAACTCATCGTAGCGATTGCCAGGAATCTCCCCGTTGCCAGGTAGCCGAGGACCGACCCCAGAGAGAAAAACAAAGTCACCGACCCGACGCGCGTGTGGATAGGCGCCGACCGGACGCGGTGCATTGGGACTTTCGACAATCTGGCTCATTGCTACCGTTCGATGATCAACGGATGTGCTGTGATGCCCAAGGCAGTGTGTACGACGACGGTGTAGTAACCTGCCGGAAGGGAGCCGATTTCAATAGTCTTCGCCGGTGCTGGTTGTTGAGCGACAATATCCGCCTGTACTGTTCCGATCAAGTCATAGACGCGAACGCGCTTGATTCCTCCATCCGCAGTGATTGCTACGCGGTCACTTGCAGGGTTGGGGGTGATCGTTAGCATCAGACGAGCCGGTTCGTGAGTGCTTAGTACCGAGTCAGCTGCCATGCGGTAGATGGCGCCATATGCAGTGGTGGCGAGCAGTTCTCCGCTCTGCTGTCGGCGCAGGGAGAGAACCGGTTCGCCAATTGTTGTATCAACAGTTGCAGTAGCCTGATTTCTGCCGATGACGTAGAGGAATGATTGACTGCGTGGAGCAATGTATGCAGTGCCCCCACGCGAGAGCACCATCGTTTGGATCTCAGCGACGGAAAGTGGAACAGTTGCTTCCAGCCGCCCTGTGCTGCTGAAGCGTTGGTAGTAGAGCGCTCCTGCAGAATCGAGGACGATGCCAATTGAGCCATCAGCAGCGATGTCGTGGTGCACAATCATGCCGTCCGTCGTTGCGATTGTCCGTGCCGATAGTGGCATGATGCTTTCGATGCTGATCAGCGAGTGCTGGGTCGAGATCACCGCAAGAGAATCAGCCGAGCGGAGGAGGCGGACCTGCCCGACCGGCAGAGAAAGCTTCGTCCATGCCATTCCGTTGGAGGAAATGTACGCTGAGGTCGAGCCAACTGCAAGGAGCATTCCTCGAAGCTGTGCGATGCTCGAGATCGGTTCGATAATTGCGTCCGTGGCAGTTGAGCACTGCTGGAAACTCGCCCCTCCATCGAGTGAACACCAAAGGCCACTTGTTGTGCCGATGACAACTGTTGGTACTGCAATCGCGATGTCCAACGCCTGGGCAGTTGGTGGGAACATCCCGCTTCGTGCCCAACTGATTCCGCCATTGATTGAGCGATAGATCCTGCCACTGGTGCTAACAGCAACAACCGTTGCAGGCGATTGAACGGCTGCACACTGGATCCCAACGCCTTGGATGCCGCTGGAAGAGTTGGACCAGAACATGCCGTTTTCCTCGGAGGAGAAGACGCCATCGGGTGTAGTAACCAGCAGCGTGCCGCTCTGTGTCGCTGCAGCATCGCGAGCGGCAAATGCTTGCGTTCCAGCAAGTGACCACGTTTGCACTCCTGAAACGCGGCGATAAATCATCGTAGAGTCTCCGCTGGCAGTCGGTACAAAGCAGAACACCGTGCCCTCGCGCCCGCCGAGGAGGATGCTCCCTGTTGGCAGCGCGCCAAGACCAGCGCTTGCCTCGCTCCACTGCATGCCTTGGTCGCTGGAGCGGACAACTCTGCTGCCGCGAATTGCCCAAAGGAGAACTGGTGCACCACTGTACTCCTGCGTCGAAGTCATGGATACATGGTACTCAGCCGAAAGCTGGACAAGCTGCGGGGTACGCCACTGGAGACGGAAGAGTCCATCACCATAGCAGTAGATCGCCGAATCCTGCGCTTGGAAAAAGCGCCACTGCCCATGCGGGAGTTCACCGATACGAAGAGCGCTCTCGGCATTATCGCGTGAAAGGTACACGCCCCAGCCTGCAGTGGTCGTAGTCAGAAGGACAAGCTCCCCATAGCGCACCGCATGGATTGCTGCGAGCTCTTCCCCTTGGGATATTCCACGCGGATGTGGAAGTTCATGCCATGAAAACCCATTATCGGTCGAGCGATAGAGCTGTCCATCTGCAAGCAGCAGCAGCGCCTCCAAGCCGAGTGAATCTGCGCATGGGGCAAAGCCCGCTTGATTTGCCGCCGAAGGAAGCTCCAGCGGACTCCAAAGGATGCCGCCATCATAGGAACGGAAAATCTTCATCCCGCTGGCAAGCTGTACGTAGAGCACACCCGATGGACTCTGGTAAAGCCGTCCAACATCAGCACCGTCAATGCGTGCGAGCATCTGCCATTGCGCTGAAAGCGCGGCAGTGAGCACTGCTGCAAGGAGTGTCACACCGAGCAAACGTTTCATTGGAAATCCTCCGTGCTAAAGTTTGATGCAAACATTTTTCGCTTCGGTGAAAAAACGGTACGCTTCCCAGCCTCCTTCCCGACCGGAGCCACTCTGCTTGATGCCACCAAACGGCGTTCGTAGATCGCGGAGCATCCAGCAGTTGACCCAGACGATCCCGCACGCCAGCTGTGCAGCGACGCGGTGTGCACGGCGGAGGTTTTCCGTCCAGATGCTCGCAGCCAAGCCATAGCGAACACCATTGGCAAGCTCGATAGCCTCGTCTTCACGCTCGAAGGGGAGAAACGTTACAACCGGACCGAAAATTTCCTCTTGATTGGCGTAGCATGTTGGTGGAAGGTCAGCAATCACCGTGGGTTCGACAAACCATCCGCGTGCGCAGCGACCTTCGAGTTGAGCGGGCTTGCCGCCAGTGAGGATGCGGCCACCATCGCGGCGTGCTTGCTCGATGGCACCGAGCACTTTGCGGTAATGCGCCTCAGAAACCAGAGCGCCGATTTCTGTCCGCTCATCGAGTGGATCCCCGACGACAAGCGTTTCAACCTGGCGAGTACAACGCTCGACGACTTCCGAATAGATCGTGCGTTCGACGAGGATGCGCGAGCCGCACAGGCAGATTTCGCCTTGGTTGAGAAATCCAGCTCGAACAATCTGCGGGATGGCGGTGTCGAGGTCTGCATCAGCGAATACGATGGTTGGATTTTTTCCCCCAAGCTCGAGCGAAAGTTTCTTGAACATCGGTGCTGCAGTGCGGGCAATGTACTCCCCGGTCGCGGTACTGCCAGTAAACGAAATTGCACGCACCTGCGGGTGTTCCACTATCGCAGCGCCGGCGCGAGCGCCATAGCCATGGATGATGTTGAGCACGCCAGGCGGCAGTCCGCACTCGTTGCAAAGCTCTGCAAACATCGTTGCGGTCAGTGGTGTCAGCTCCGATGGCTTGGCGACGACGGTGTTACCGAAGGCGAGTGCTGGTGCGATCTTCCAGGTGAACAGGTAGAGCGGCAAGTTCCAGGGTGAGATGCACCCGACCACCCCAAGTGGCTCGCGCAGGGTGTAGTTGAGTGCGCCCGGGGATGGATGCGCTTCCGTTGCAACGTGGAGTGCTGCCGCAGCGAAGAATCGGAGATTAGCAATCGAGCGTGGAATGTCGAGTGTGCGGGCGAGCGCAACAGGTTTTCCTTGATCGCGGGATTCCGCAGTGGCGAACTCTTCAAGTCGCTCTTCGAGCCTATCAGCAATGCAGTTGAGTAATGCCGCCCGTTCCGCTGCAGGGCGTTGTGCCCAACTCGGCCACGCACGCAGGGCCGCCGCAACCGCCTCTTGAACTTCTTCGCTCCCGCCAGAGGCAACGCGCCCATAGACGTGGCCAGTGGCAGGTTCAATAACGTCAATCCATTCAGCAGAAGAGACAAAGTGCCCATCAATGAAGTGGCAGAGTTGTTCCATCGGCGCTTGTGGCGGTGTTCCTGCTACCGGCGAAGATACTCAAATTGCGATTGCGCACCTTCGGTGCTTCTGGCATTGTTGTTGTATCTTGTAGCGCAGCAAGAATGCACATCTTCCCTCCGGACATGGACATTGCTTATGCCTACGAGCGTTTTGCCGAGTGGCTGTCGGTGCAAGGGTATCGTCCGCATACCCAGCGCCGCTATTGCGATGCCGTCGCAGAATTCTGTGCCTACCAGAGCGAGAGCGCATCCAGCGCGGCAGCAGTCGGTGAGCTAACAGCGCAGCACGTTCGCGGGTTTATAGCGCATCTGTACAAGCGTGGAAATGCCAAGCGAACGATCGTAACGAAGCTCAGCGCACTGCGAACGTTCTTTCACTTCTGCCAGGAGCGCAGGTGGTGCAACGGCAACCCCGCCCGTGCGGTGAGCCTGCCAAAGCTCGATAAGCCACTGCCGTCGGTGTTGCAACAAGCGCAAGTTGCTCAAGCGCTCGAGCGGATTGATCGTTCGACGCCGTGGGGCTGGTGTCTTGCGGCACTTGTGGAGTTGCTCTATTCGAGTGGGATGCGCATTAGCGAAGCGCTCAGCTTGGAATGCGATTCGATAGATCCGGTAGCACTGACTGTGCGCGTTGTTGGCAAGGGCGGCAAAGAGCGTGTTGTCCTTCTCGGCAAGCAAGCGTTTGAGGCAATTGAGCAATACAAGCGCTGCCGCGCTGCGCTTGGTCCTGCCGCTGGCGAGCGGGCGCTGTTCCTTTCGCCACGGGGGAAGCCGCTCCGCCCTGCGCAAGCCTGGCGTGCTATTCGGAAGTTGCTCGAGGGCATCAGCGACGCACCGCGACGTTCGCCGCACATCTTTCGCCATAGCTTTGCAACGCACCTCCTCGATCGCGGTGCTGATCTCCAAGCAGTTTCGATGCTCCTTGGGCATAGCTCGCTCCGCTCAACGCAGGTTTATACCCACGTTTCGATCGAGCGACTCCGTCAGGCGTATGCTCAGGCACATCCGCGTGCAACATCACCGGACAAGGACTAATGAAGCAACCAGTTGCCGTCGCGGTCATCGGGTGTGGCTACCTTGGAAGTATCCACGCACGGCTGTGGACGCAGTGTCAGCGAGCGGTACTGGTAGGGGTGTTCGACATCGTAGCTGAGCGTGCCAGGAAGCTTGCAGCAGAACTCGGCGTCCCGGCGTTTGGCTCGCTCGGCGAGGCACTCGATGCATGCGAAGCCGTCACAGTAGCAACGACGACCTCCGAGCATGCAAACGTGGCGTGTGCAGCGCTGGAGGGCGGCAAGCACGTTCTGCTCGAAAAGCCCGTTGCAGCAACGCTTGAAGAAGCCGAGCGCATCGAGGTCGCCGCAGCTCGCGCGGGAACGGTCGTCCACGTTGGGCACGTCGAGCGTTACAATCCAGCCTTCCGTGCTGCACTGCGCTATGTAACTCGTCCGCTCTTTATCGAAGCGCATCGTCTCAGCCCCTTTCGCAAGCGTGGTACAGATGTATCGGTCATCGGCGATTTGATGGTGCACGATCTCGACCTGGTCCTTGCGCTGACAAGAGAGCCAGTCGTTCGTATTGAGGCACACGGCGTTGGGGTGATCAGTAGCTCAGTGGATATCGCCAACGCGCGCCTGGAGTTCGCCAGCGGGTGTATCGCCAATCTCACAGCATCACGCTTGACGCCAAAGCCGCTGCGCAAGCTGCGCCTGTTTCAGCCGATGGCGTACATGTCACTCGATTTTTCGGTACCGGATTTAGAGGTGTATCGGATTGATGATGGCCAGCATGATGGCGGTGGGACAATCGTCGCGCATGCCGGTGGGAATGCGATTTGGTATGAGCATCCGCTCATCGAGCCAGGCAATGCAATCGCAGACGAGCACCGCGCATTTGTGGCGAGTATTCTCGATGGCGCACCTGCGATCGTTTCGCTCAGCGATGGGATTGCAGCACTCCGTCTTGCAGCGGCGATCGAACAGGAAGTGCAAAAGCGCATGGAACAGCTTCAGCTTCGGCGATGATGCATCGTCTTGCGCTCTTGCTGCTGGTGGTTACCCTGGGACGAGCACAAGTGGAGCTGAGCGATTCACCGCGCGCGGGAGCACTCGTGCTGGCACCGAACTTCGCCAGCGGCTATCAAGCGCTGTGGGCGAATCCTGCCAATCTGGGGTTTGTACCAACAACGATTACCTTCGCACTCGGTACGCCAATGGGATATGGCCAGTATCATTACGCTCGCCGTTGGAGTATCGGGATTGGGGAAATTGGAGGCAGCGCTGCCTCCAATGCACTCAGCTTCGGGCAGCTTGCGGCGATTATCTTCCAGCTCGACCAACAGCGCCTGTCGCTTGCGGATAAACGACGTGCTGCAGAGAACTTTTCCGGACGGGGAATCGCGTTCAATCTCGATGCATTGCTCATCGGCATTGGCTATCAAAGCTCCGGCTGGGGTGGAATTGCTATAGGCGTTCGCGATCGTATCAGCGCAGAGTTCCGGCTCAATAGTATGCTCGCGCGCATTGCATTCTTAGGCAGGTACGACACGTACTTCGACTCAACGGCGATCAACTGGCGTGGCGATACCGTCGGCTACGCACGCACGCCGAAGCGCTACTCAGAGCTGTTTGATTCGAGCCGTATTGGAATGAGCTGGCTGCGGGACTATGCGATCGGCTATGGCGTTCGACTCTACAACGGACGTCACGTGCAACTCTACGGAGGCGTTGTCGGGCGACTCATCGAAGGCTACATCCTGCTCGATGGGAAAATCGAAAACCGCACCATCACGGCGTACTCAGCAATCTCGCCGTACTTCAACGTCAGCTATGGCAAAGCAACAACGCCCTCGCTCCGACCTGGCGATGGGCTTGTCCCGGTCGGAAGCGGGTTCGGTGGCGATGTAGGACTGACGCTCGATGTCGGCGGCCGTTGGCGCGGATCGCTCGCGGTGCTCGATATTGGGTCCGTCTGGTGGGATGGCAACGTCTTTGCCGTCGAGGATACCGTTCTCAATGGCATGATCACGACGGGATTTTCCTCGTACAACATCTTCGCTGAAGCGCAGAACATCACCGGCGAGGGAGGCTATTTCAAGTGGAGCGGCCTGCCAGGGGTACGCAGAATGCTCCCGACACGACTGCGAGTGGCACTGAGCCACTCCATCGGAATTGAGCGTGACGTAGGGATTGAAGCAACAGTTCCACTCCGTCCCGATGCACCGGGGGCTCCGCCGTTTTTTGTCACGCTGGGGACGCGGTACTGGGTCAATGCGCAGCTCATCGTCAGTGGTGGCCTCCGTATTGGGACGATTGCTGCGTGGGCGTTTCCCGTCGCGGTGCAGGTAGCGCTGTGGGATGGTCGGTGGGAGCTTGGCTTTTCGACGCAAGACCTTGCATCGCTGATTTTGCCGAAGCGTCCCGTCCTATCGCTGGCGGTTGCTCTGCTGCAATTTCGCTTCTAATTCGATGTGTCGCAGGGCGCGGGCGCGTGCAGTATCCAGGAGCGTTCGAAGTCGCTCTGGATCGCGGGCACGCTCGATAAACTCCCGACGGAAGGCTTCTTCGCTGTACCCATGCTTGGCGAGCACGTCCTGGACACGGCGGTTGCCATCGGTCGAATCGCGTTGACTCATGCGGACGACGAGAATATCCGTGTACGTTTCCACGAAACGGTCGTCGCTGCCAGAACATGCTGCAAGAAGGACCGCGCAGAGGGCGGTCAGCGCACTACGCTGCCACATGGGATTCGGACAGTTGACCGTTCGACGTAGAGCTGTCCTCGGTGATAAGTGGCGTGCGGAACACAAGCGGTAGTGCCTCTTGGATGGTGGAAACGTAGTGGATCGTCATCTCGGAGGTCAGGTGCACGGGGAGCTCCTCGATGTCGCTGCGATTGTCGCTGGGAACGATGACGGTTGTGATGCCATTCCGCTTGGCTGCCAGGAGCTTTTCGTTGAGTCCGCCCACGGGTAACACCATGCCGCGCAGTGTGATTTCGCCGGTCATCGCAACATCGCCACGCACCGGAATGCCGCGTGCTGCAGAGATCAGCGCAATCGTCATTGTGATCCCAGCACTTGGACCATCTTTGGGAATTGCACCTTCAGGGACGTGGATGTGGATGTCTTTGTTCTGCGCAAAATCAGCGGGGATACCGAACCGGTGCGTATTGGTGCGGACGTAGGACAGTGCTGCCTGCGCTGATTCTTTCATGACCTCGCCGAGTTTTCCGGTCAGCAAGAGCTTTTCTGTGCCTGGCATGATCGTTACTTCGACCGGGAGGAGTTCGCCGCCGGTGCTTGTCCATGCAAGGCCAGTGGCAACGCCGATGCGGTCAGTTTGATCTGCTGCTGCCTTTCGGAAGCGCGGTGCCCGAAGCAGCTCGTGCACCATCTCGACGTTGATCGTAAAACGCCGTGAGCGCACGTATCGGCGGAACTTCGGTTGTGTGCGAATGGAGTCGTTCGCGGTTGCAGTTGTCACAGGGAAATGTTCGACAACACGTTGTGCGATCTTGCGGAGCACGCGGCTCAGCTCGCGCTCGAGGTTGCGAACTCCTGCTTCGCGAGTGTAGTGGCGGATAATTGTCAGGATTGCTTCGTCGTCGAACGTGATGGGAATATCCCGCAGTCCGAGTTGTTCAATCAGCCGCGGGATAATGTGGCGTTTGGCGATTTCGAGTTTGTCGTGGTCGAGATACGATGAAAGCTCGATGATCTCCATTCGATCGAGCAACGGCTCGGGAATGTCGTAGAGGACGTTCGCAGTGGCGATGAAGAGAACCTGCGAAAGGTCGTAGTCAACTTCGAGGAAGTGGTCATTGAAGGCGCGATTTTGCTCAGGATCGAGCACTTCGAGCAGCGCTGCAGCGGGGTCCCCGCGGAAATCTCGTCCGAGTTTATCCACTTCGTCGAGCAAGATGACAGGGTTGACGGTCCCGGCGCGTTTCATTGCTTGGATAATCTTGCCTGGCATAGCGCCGATGTAGGTTCGGCGATGCCCGCGGATTTCTGCTTCGTCGTGGACGCCACCGAGCGAGATGCGGACGAACTTCCGTCCTAACGCGCGGGCGATCGAGGCGGCAAGGGAGGTTTTCCCAACGCCTGGGGGGCCGACAAAGCAGAGGATCTGGCCACGCATCGAACCTGTCAGGTTCAGCACTGCGATGTATTCGAGGATGCGCTCTTTGGGTTTTTCCAGGTCGTAGTGATCTGCATCGAGGACGGCGCGGGCATTTGCCAAACTGAGATTGTCCGCTGAGCGCACCGACCAGGGAAGTGCGGTGAGCCATTCGAGGTAGGTACGGATGACACCGTAGTCGGGTGCCATCGGGAACGTCTTCCGGAGCCGTTCGAGTTCTTCGGTGGCGTGGTTCTTGACGTGCTCGGGCATTCCAGCCGATTCGATGAGTTGCCGGAAGCGTTCGACTTCCGAAGCTTGGAGCGATTCTTCATCTTCGCCAAGTTCCCGCTGGAGGATGCGGATTTGATTGCGGATGAACTCCTTTCGCATTGTCGCATGCAATGCGTGCCGAAGCTCTTGGCCAACATCCTCCTGGATTTTTTCCTTGTTGAGCGCCTCGTGAATAAGCGAGATTGTCATCGCCAGCTGCTTGGGGAGTGCTGGCTCAGCGAGAATTTCTTGGGTGCGCTGTGGTTCGGAGCTGGCGAACTCGCTTAGAACTGTGTAAACGTCGCCGTACTTTTTCGTTGTCGCTGCGATGTTTTCGTGTTCTTCCTCATCGAAGATTTCGAGCGATTCTTCGTAGTGGCGATACTCTTGCAGGAGCTGATCGAGCTGTGCAGTGCTGAGCCTCCCTTCCTCTGGAAACGGGCGAGCTGCGACAAGCAGATACGGCAAGGAATCGTCGTGCGGCTCGATCTTGATTCGGTGCTTCGTGACGAGCTTGACGCGAAAGACGTTGTTCGGCGAACGAGCGATGAAGCTTATCTCTGCCAGCGTTCCGACGTGGTAAAGATCCTCGAAGCTTGGGGAATCAGTGGCGGTCCGCTGCATGGTAACAGCGATCAACCGATCATGCTTGAGCGCATGCTGTACGGCAGCGATCGAGCTGGCGCGTCCAACGAAGATGACTTCCTCCTGGTGAGGAAGCGCCACCATGTCGCGCAGCGGGAGGACTGGAACAATCGTGGGTTTTTCAGCGCGCTTGGGCATACAAACGGGAAGGAACGGTTATGCGAAACTAGTGGAAAAAAGACGACCAACCGAGCGATTACTTGCCGTACGGTGACTTGAGGTAGCGCGATGCTTCCTCGTGCGAGTTCTGCACGTCTTGCCAACTGAGGACTTTCTTGTACTGCATGATCGCCAGGTCACGCTTCCCTTGGAGGTCGTAGATCTTTCCGACGTAGAGGTTGAGCTTGACCATAAAGCCGGACGGATCTTCATCGAGCAGCCGGCATGCTTCGTCGCACTTGTAAAAGTACGGGAGTGCTTCCTCGTACCGGCCGGAGATGAATAGGTACCATCCGATGTAGTAGAGCGCTTCGCGTGCAGCATAGGCGTCGTAGTAGGGTTGCTTGGTGCGGTAGGCGTCGAGGATGCGGTGCCAGTGCGCGATACTGCTATCGTAGCTACCAACTTGGAGCAGAGCAACTGCGTAGCGACGGTGGAAGAGCGGATTGGTCGGATAGCGTTCATAGAGCTCGCGGCTAATGCGGAGGTAGTCCTGCGGTTGGTTTTCGAATTGGGAGCTATAGACTTGCTGGAGCAGCACTTTTGCTTCGATGTCCGCGTAGGTAGCGTTCTGCGCTGCTGCTTCCAGTTGCAGAATGCCGAGCCGCTTATCGCCGCTGGGCAGAAACACCATGATGGGTTTGAGTACAGGGTACTTTTCCGGTAGTGCTGCGGCGTAGTAGTTGTAGATGCCTGTCCCGAGCATGATATCGTGGTTCGACGGAGCCAGTTGGTTGCATTTGATGAGGATGTCGAGTGCAAGCCTCCCATCGTTAGCGGCTTTGAGCCAGCTTTGGATAGTTGCGTAATATCGCCCGCGGTAGCCGAGCGCACCACCTTTGAAAAACAGCCCCGCGATGTCGTACGGATTCTGCTCGAGGATAGAGTCGCAGAGAGCAATCGTTGCGTCAATCTTCCGAAGAAACGCGGCTTCGTAGCGCTTGCTGTTGCGGCGATCGAGCTGCATCTGCCACCACTCGATCATCGCGTCGAGGAAGTAGCCGGCTGGATGGTGTGGGTAGCGCCGGATGACTTCCGCGAAGATGGTGCGTGCCTCGTCGAAGCGAGCTGCGTAGATGTAGTCTCTTCCAAGCCGGATCAAGCTATCGGCATCGGTACGCAGGATTGCCCACTGCGCTGACGCTGTTGCCGAAAGCACCGTAGCGGTCAAAAGCAGAGTACGTGCGAACACAATGGTCGGTTGAGGGTGTGACGGCGTACAAAACGCACGCGATACCGTTGCTATTGTCAGCGGACAATTACCGCGCGGGCAGTCGCTACTCCTGATTGCGAGACAGCAACCACCGTGTAACTGCCCGGTGGAAGGCTCGGCAAGGCGAGAGCAACGTAACGCCCTGCTTTCTCCACGAATGCTGTTTCCCAGAGGATGCGGCCGTCGCTACTGATCAGCCGCACAAGGACTGGTCCACTGTCAACGATGCCCATCAGGATTGATGCTTCGCCATCACTTGGGTTCGGGACGATGGATAAACGCTCCCTCACGGTTTGCCCGATCAAGCGGACGCCACCAGCAGTGCAGAGTCCTTCGTAGCGGATGATACCCGTTGCAGGTGCGTAGAGCAGATCTCTGCGTGGTGCTGTGGCGTGCTCAATCTTGATGGAATCAGCTTCACGATCGCCAATGAGGACGCTCGCTTCCAGTAGAGCGATCGGGAACATTCGCGCTGCTGTTGGGAGGCTATCGAGTGAAATGACCGCTTGAAGCCAGCCGCGCCCGTTCTGCAGAGGCTGTCGCGTAAGGCTGCCAGGCACAATCCGCTGTGGGAGGAGCATCGTTGGGTTATAGCTCAGCTCGAGGATCAGCGAGTCAACCTGCTGGGCATCGCTCGAACTGCTCCATGCGTAGAGCGGGATAGAGACAACCGACTGCGTTGGGGAAATGATAACGTCCTCGATCGCGAAGGTAATCGGCAACGGCTTGTTGCTCTGCACCCCGATTCCGCGAAGAGCGACGCGGAGCGTTTCCGCACATGGGGAGGAGGCAATGATGATGAGCGTATCGGTTGTCTCTCCTTCGGAAGTCGGTTCGAATTCGATAAGAACAGTGCCTTCGGAGTCAGCAGCGAGCGGGAGCGTCAATGTCGCGGGCTGGCGAATTCGAAATGCAGTTCCACGCGCAAGCTGGAGCTTCGCCTCTTGCGCGGTATCAGAGGGATTGCGCAGCACTGCAGTACGTTGGGCGACGTCTCCGAGCGCAACAGTGCCAAAATCGAGTGTGGATGCAGCTGTGGCGATTGGCTGCCATCGTCCGATGTAGAGCGAATCTTTCGCTGTGCAACCACTGCGCGTGGAGACCTCCAAGCGATACCACCCCGTATCGCTGGCAACGAACATCGTATCACCGATTGTGCCATTCCAGCGGTACTCGAGGAAGCCAGAAGGAGCCGTAAGTGTGCTCTGCTGGCCAGGGCAGAGTCGCACAGCTGTCGCAGCAATAGCAACTGTTGGCTGGTCGGTGACGACGATCGTGATTGCTGCTGTATCGCTACAGGGAGCGGCGATCCATGCTGCCAGGTGGTAGATTCCCGGCCGCTGGGCGCGGAATGTACGCTGAGTGCTATCAGTGCTCGCCTGGAGCAGTTCGAGCCCTGGAGGAACATCCCAGATCACTGCGCCACTGGCAGGTTGCGCCCCAACCGTGAACGGCAGGCCAACGCAGACACTGTCGCGGCTCTGGAGGCTTGGGCGTTCCCGCTGAGTAAAGCCAATAGTAATCGGGCGCATCATCCATGTGCAGCCGTTGGTATCGGTCACCTGTGCGGCAAGCAGTGCATCGCGGGTCATGGTGCGGCGACAACCCATCATGCCATCGGACCATGTACATGCAGCTCCAGCTGGACGTGCGATTTCGATTTCAACAGTTTCCCCCGTGCATGCGATGATGGTATCGGTTGCAATCGGTGTGCTGGAGCCATCAGGCGCCAAGCGGAGGTATCGCAGTATAGGGCGAGCAACGACTTCTACGCGTTGAAGTGCCGAGCGGAGAATACAGCCAGTGCTATCCTCGACGACTGCCTGGTACGCTCCACTCGATGTCACCCAGAGCGTATCGGCAGTCGAAAGGATTGTGCCGTTGCTATCGAGCCATGCGTGGGTGCGGTACCGTAGGCGAAGTGTAAATCCGATCCGCTCTCCTTCGCAGATGCGCAAATTCCGCCGCGCCGAAATGGTGTCGAGCGTTACTGGTAGCGCAACTGCCGTTCGAAAGACAACCGTGTCGCTGGTGACCGTACAGCCACTCCGCGAGGTGGCGGTAAACCAGTAGGCTCCGGCATCGGTGATGGTAATCCGCCGGGCTGTACTGCCTGTGTTCCACTCGATGGCGGCGATGTCGAGCGAATCACTTGCCCAAAGCTCCGCACGCTGCCCGTTGCAGAGTGTTCGGTTGGGCGTAGATGTCTGCACTGTCGGTGCGAACCCACAGAGGCGGAAAAGAAAGCAATCACTCCGGTTGCCCGGCGAGGGATTCGGCTGGTACTGCGCATTGACCAGTGGGGCAAAGTCTCGGCTCCGCGTTTCGCCGGCACCGACGATGTCCCCTGAAGGAAGGAGCGCTATTGCATAGAGCACGTCATCGTTCGAACCACCGAAGGTCGCTGACCAGAGGTTTTGCCCATCCCGAAAGAGTGCTACGAACACATCATCTCCGCCGCGCGGCTCCCAAAGTACACTTCGCCGTCGAGGAAAGTCAGGCGAAGAAGTGCTCCCTGCCAAGGCAACCCGTCCATCGCTATAGACACCGACACTAAAGCCCGATTCTGCCGAGCGCCCACCCCAGAAGGTGGACCACACGGGCGTGCCGGTTTCACTCATGCATGCCAGAAATGCATCGTTGAAGCCGCTTTTCTCGCGTTGGGCAATGCTATCGCCAACGATCGGGAAGTCTGCACTGGAAGTGGTTCCCGCCAGGTAGAGCAGACCGTTCCAGTATGCGATACGATTGCCCAAGTCGTAGTCGCTCCCGCCGAGGTACGTGGACCAGATGCGACGGCCACTGCTGGAAAGAGCCAATACAAACGCATTGTCGAGCGGAGGAGCTTGTGGCTGGAATGCATTCGCCATCGGGAAATCGTTGCTCACCGTCACACCAGTGACGAAGACGCTTCCGCTTGGGCTGGTTGTCACGCCATAGGCTTCGTCGAATGCACTGCCGCCGTAGTAGGTGGACCAGAGGACTTGCAGAGTGGGGATAGCCAGCACTGTGACGAACACGTCGTTATCTCCGCCAATGGTCGGCTGGAGCGCTTGTGCAATGGGGAAGTCAGGGCTGTTTGTCCGTCCAACCGCCACAAGACTCCCATCGCGACGCAGTACAAGCGCGTTGATCAATTCTTCGCGGCTTCCACCGAGGAACGTGCCTCCGGCAAACGCGCCATCGGTTGTAAACGACAACACCACTGCATCGAATGCACCCCCTGCACGGTTGGGGTAAGGGGAGTTCAGAATCACAGAGGGGCTGCTGGACCACCCTCCCACGAAGAGCAAGCCGCTGGAGCCATCCCAGACGATGGCTTTTGCGACTTCATCGCGCTCCCCGCCGAAGTACGTGGACCACAGGTGTTGCCCGCCTGCAGTGAACTTTGCGATGACCATGTTCTGCCTGCCGCGGTTGGCGCTTGCTCCCCGCTGCGGAAAATCAATGCTCAGCGAATTGCCGCACACGTAGATGTTCCCCGCGGCATCGGTTGTCAGATCATTGGCGGCGTCTTCCTGCGAGCCACCAACGTAGGTTGACCACACGATCGCCGGATCAATCACGAGCGGAAGTGTAGGATCGAACGCCTCGGTGATTCGGTAGCCGAACGTTGTATCGTTGAAGACAGTGTACTCGACCGAGAGTGGCCGCTCAGTACCCTCTGGTGTTGGTTGGTAGGCAGTGGGAGCAGCGTCGAGGAATTCCTCTGTCCCACTCTCGATGCGGAGCGCACCGCTTGCGGGGTCGAGCTGTTTGATACGTCCGCCGCGGAGGACAAGACGCAAGGCGCTAAGGTCGCTGCCAGGCGCTACAAGAACGTCATACTTGAGACCGCTGGGCGACCAGCGAAGCACAATGTCTATGCCTGGGGCAACGCCGATGTAGCGCAGTGCATCGAACGAACGTAGCTCTCGCTGGCAGCGACCGTCAACGATGTAGTACCGTTCCGGACGTTGACTGGCGGGGAAAACGCCAGTAGGCGCGGATGCAAAGTCGAGATCAATTCGCTGCGTTTGAATGTGCTCCCCGGTGCGGGAGGCTGCAACGAGGCTGATACCGGTGGGACGACACCAGATACGAGTGCCGCCAATACGGGCAGTGAAGCGAGCTTCGCTGCTCCGATCGGGTGCTTCGAGAAAACCACGCTGGTAGAGGCCATTCCACTGGTGGGGTGTTGCTACTGCACCAGTTACACAAATGGCAATAAGAGCACCTACCCAGCGCACGCAGGCATTTTGCTTGCGGTACCAGATCATTGCAGCAGCAAATTACGCACTCGTTATGCGCGTGTACAGCTCTTCGTAGAGTGGGATAATGCGTTCGATCGAAAAGCGTTCAACTGCAGCATTGCGCGCTGCTTGGCTGAAGCGGTGCCATTTTTTTCCGTTGCTGGCAAGTTCGATGCAGTAGCGTGCCATTCGGTCAATGTCGCCTGGTTCGGCCAAGTACCCATTCTCGCCATGGCTGACGACTTCTGGAATGCCGCCGACGTTGGAAGCAACCACCGGGACCCCGCAGCTCATCGCTTCGAGTGCAGCAAGGCCGAAACTTTCATTTTGGCTGGGGAGCAGGAAGATATCGGCCGCAGAGAGCAGCTCTGCCGTCGCCATAACCTTCCCGATAAAGTGCACAGCCTCGCACAGTCCGAGCGAGCGGCACAGATGCTCTGCTTCCGTACGCTCCGGGCCATCGCCGATGAGCACAAGTTGTGCGCTGATGCCGTGCTCACGGATAGCAGCGAGGATGCGAATTGTGTCGGTAACACGTTTGACCGGACGAAAGTTGGAGGTATGCATCAGCACAAGCTCAGCGCCAGGAGCAAGCTGCCGGCGAAGTGCTGCGCTGTTGTAGCGCGAGCGATCGTACACTGCGGTGTCCACGAAGTTCGGGATAACCTCGATCGCAGCACGATCAGTGAAGAGTTGTTGCGTGCGATCGCGCAGGTAGTGAGAAACGCAGGTGACAGCGTCGGATGCTTCGATGGAAAAGCGCACCAGTGGGTGGAACCCAGGGTCGAGTCCAACGAGCGTAATATCAGTGCCATGCAACGTGGTGACGACACGCAACTGGATGCCATCGCGTGCGAGGACTTGCTTGGCAAGGTAGCCGCTGACGGCATGAGGGATTGCGTAGTGGACGTGCAGCAGTTCGAGCTGTTCGTAGCGAGCGACGTCAATAATTTTGCCTGCCAGCGCGAGCGTGTAAAGCTGGTGCTCCATGAGCGGATAGCTTGGAATTTCGACCTCGTGGAAGCGAATGTTCTCCCGAAACCGATCCAGGCGCGATGGCAGCGCATACGTGATGAAGTGCACGCGCCAGCCACGCGCAGCCAATGCCATCCCAAGCTCGGTTGCAACGACCCCACTACCACCGTAGGTTGGATAGCAGACAATGCCAATGTTCATTTCCACAGCACGCGATGAGTGACACAACAATTCTCTACTACACACTCGCGGGTGAACATCGCGATGAACTTGTGGTCAAAGGCTCACGGTTCATCGCAACGGCAGTTCCCGTCGTGAGCAGGGAAGACGCATTGGTGCATGTCGAGCGTGTACGGCAGCTGTATCCGTCGGCAACCCATCATTGCTATGCATACCGTCTCGGGGCCGGTGGATTGGACTTCCGCGCCTGGGATGATGGTGAGCCCAAGGGAAGCGCTGGCCGTCCGATACTCTTCGTTCTTCAAAAGTATCGTTTGAGCGATGTCCTGGTGATCGTGACGCGGTATTTCGGTGGAACCAAGCTGGGGTTAGGTCCGCTTGCGCGTGCATACGCGCAAGCAGCAGAACGTGTGATTGCGCATGCCCAGCGGCTCCCTGTTGTGCGGTATGTCAGTGTGCGAGTCTTCTGCAGCTACGAAGATGTCGAGGCAGTTACTGAGGTGCTGCGCCACTGCGCGCTCGATTTCGATGCCGACTACCGCGATGCTGTGGAGTTCAGTGCACGCATTGGCGAAGATGCAGTCGAGACGTTCGCACAGATGCTCGCGCAAGCAACCAGTGGACGTGCAGGGTTCATCATCGAGCAACCCTAAATTCGGGCGCTGCTCGTCTTGAGCGGTGCCTGTCTTCTTCCACCCACGTGAGCTGCCATGCAAAAGTCAACCAGTACGAATCCTCTCGACTACGAAATCTTGATTCGCCGCTACGACATGGGCAACCGGTACGCGTCGTATTGCCCACAACTTGGTGAGATGATCAAAGGCACAAGTCACCAAGAAGTCGAAGAAGCGATGAAACAGCGTATCCTCCAGCACATCGAGGAACTTAAGCGACTGCACGAAGAAGGCTCATCCACCCCAGCGTAAAAAAGTGTTTGGTTAGAGCAAATTTTTTTCCCATTTTCGCGCCCGCTTGTTCGACGCTGCATTTCATCATAGGAGTTTGTGCTGATGAACATTCCAGAGCAATTGCGTTACACCGCCGATCACGAATGGATTCGCGTCGAAGGCACCATCGGATGGATTGGAATTACCGATCACGCACAGAGCGAGTTGGGCGACATCGTCTATGTTGACATCCCCGCAGGTCTGGAGCGAATCGAGCGTGGAAAGTCCTTTGGCACCATTGAGGCGGTCAAAACCGTCGCTGATCTCTATGCGCCATGCACCGGCAAGGTGCTCGAAGTCAATCCGCTGGTTAGTTCGTCACCAGAAATCATCAATCGTGACTGCTACGGCGATGGATGGATCCTCAAAGTTGAGCTTGAAAATCCCGCCGAACTCGATGGACTGATGGATGCAGCTGCATACCGGCGTCACGTCGGTGCACCCGCATCGTAGCAGTTTTCGCAACGAAGGTACATTCGATGGATTGGCTGATTGAGGTTCATGGAAGTCTGCGCTGGCTTGTCGCGCTTGCACTGCTTGCGATCATCGTTGGTGCGATCGCTGCGATTGTAACGCGGCGGTGGCCCGGATGGATTCCTTGGGGGATTCGAAGCGCAGTGCTGCTTGTGACGCTTCAGTTTCTGGTAGGGCTTGTGCTCCTTATCAACGGTAGCATAGCAGCAGGCTGGCAGATGCAATCGCTGCGCTTGCAGTACGAACATGCCGTTACAATGCTCCTTGCACTTGGAGCTGTGCACATGCTGCCTCGTGCGGCGGGTGCTGCTGAACCACGCGCACGCGGGCGGCGTGTCCTTCTCCTTGCATTGATTGCTGCACTTCTTGTTGCCGTTGGAGTTATTCGCCTGCGGGGAGCAGCGTACTGGATTCCCTTCTAACGCCGGCTAAAGGACGCTAACCGCATGCAGATGAGGTCCTCGAGGTTGCGGGCGATGGACTCCGGTACAAGGAGATGGTTCGCCAGGATTGCCACACAGAGGACCTCGCCATCCCGGGTAGTCACGTAGCCTGCCAGTGCGGAAACGTTGTCGAGCGTACCAGTCTTGGCGGCGACGTTTTTTTCGGCGAGTGTGCCCACAAGACGAGTCCTGAGCGTTCCAGGTTCACCAGGGCGGGCAAGCGATGCGGCAACGTCGTTGCGCCAGGGGCTTCGCCAGAGCATCCAAAGCAGACGTGCAACCAGCGAGGGTGTAACAAGGTTCAGTCGCGAAAGGCCGCTCCCATCGCTCATCGCAAGTTCATCGCTGGCTAACCCATTTCGCTGAAGCATCGAGCGGATGTAGTCCGCCCCAGCAGCAAAGCTACCAGCGCCACTACTTTCTTTCCCAATGGTTTTCAGCAGCATTTCTGCGCAGAGGTTGTGGCTGGTGCGGTTCATGACCGCAATGATGGTGCGCAGCGGTGGTGAGCTGTACTCTGCAAGTATCGGCAAGCGGCTGTACGGAATCGGCTCACCCCACTCTGAAGCAGTGAGGACACTACCACGAAAGCGAATCTGATGTCGCTCCAGGGCATTGCGGAAAAGCATCCCAACGTAGAGTGCGGGATTATCCACTGGAACGTCCACTATCACTGGCTCGTCTGCACTACCGTCGGGAAGTGGCACAACACCCCGCAGTTCGAGAGCGTTTGAACCAAGCTCCCGTTGCACTACGATCTCTGCTGGCTGGTCATGCGGAACGGTGAGTATCTCGGACGTTACGCGAATAGCACCGTTGCCGTAGAGTAGCTCGATGGTGGCAGGCTGTCCGACTGCGCTCGCTGGGTGAATCACAATTCGTGCGCAGTTGTCAAACGCTGCCAGTGCCGATACCGGCGGGGAATACGGCTTGGCAAGGTCATCCCACATCCAGCCGGGGCCGTAGCGGATTGCATCGAAGTAGCGATCGTCAGCGATGATGTTCCCTTTGATCGTCGTGATGCCCAGCGAATCAAGCCCGCGGATCCAGACGGCAAAGATGCTATCCGGCTGCGAATTGAACGCTTCGCTCCACGTTGGGTCTCCACTCCCACGAATGATGAGATTCCCTTCGAAATCGCCTCCTTGGCGGATGCGGCCGTCGAGGTAGATGCGAGTGGTAAAGCGAAACTCCGGTCCGAGCAGTTCCAATGCTGCTGCAGTGGTAAAAAGCTTCATCAGCGAGGCAGGCACGAACGCCTTGGTATCGTTCGAGCGGAAGAGGAATTCGCCTGTCTCTGTCGAAAGGACGCACACACCGATGTATGCCGATGCTACGTCGCGATTTTTCAGGAGCGCTTCCAGATCGGCTTGCAGTTCGCGGATCGGCGACCGCTGCACAACTGGCTCCCGGTGTCGCACGGTGTCGGTGCGTCGTGGCGTTGGAGTCTGCTGTGCAACGAGGGAGCACAAGGCAATTGCGCTCAGCGCGATGCCGTTTCGGATTACTGCCATACCGACTCAAGCAAATGATGCACGACCTCGATTGGCTCAGCAGCGTGGGCACTCAGTGCTGCTGCAATTGTCAGGGTATCGCATGCTTCATCCCGGCTGCCACCGAGCTGGGCATACGCGCGAAGATGGGACTGGAGTTGCCGCTCCCATCCACCGACGGCGAGTGCGGCAATCGCGCAGCGCTCGCGCTCGATGATGTCAAGCGATGGACGCGAGAGCACTTTCCCATAGCCCTCGATGATGACCCACTCAGCCAGTTCGTGCGAGAATTCCTCGATTTGTCCGAGCACACGCTCGGCGAATTCGCCATAGACTCGCTCGAAGTGCCTTCTGCCACGCTCGCGAAAATGTTCAACGTCGTATGGCTCGCCGTGTGCGCTGCAGAATCGTGCGCCGCGTGTACGTGCAACTGCATGGGCGGTTCGAAGCCCTTCGATCGCTGCGGGAAAACCCGCGAAGAGATATGTCCCAAGCAGTGCTTCGTAGAGCCGCTCTCCATCGCTACAACACTCAAAGTACGCGTGCACAACCTGGCGTAGAACGTTCAGTTCGGCTGCTGCTTGGCTGGCAACAGCTGCGATGAGAAGTGCACCGGAACGTTCCAACGCGCGGACGTTCGCAAGCGCATGCTCGAGCCGGGTGTGTAGGGTTAGCTCCATAGCGTGCGGAGGCGTTCAGCTAACTGTTCCAGTGCACGGCGTCGGTGGGAGAGGGCGTGTTTTTCTTCGGGCTTCATTTCTGCAAATGTTCGATCGTAGCCATCGGGGATAAAGAGTGGATCATAGCCAAAGCCGCCACTGCCGCGCGGTTCAGGTGCGATGGTGCCAGTACAGATTCCTTCGGCGAAGATCGTCCGCAGACTATCACGATAGCAGAGCACTGTCCGAAAACGAGCACGCCGATCGCTGGCATGCGTGAGGCGCTCGAGCAAAAGCGCATTGTTTGCTTGCCACGATGCTCCGTCGCCCGCAAAGCGTGCGGTGCGTACGCCCGGCAGCCCACCGAGCGCCTCCACCTCGAGACCGGTGTCATCGGCAATGGTGGGGAGGAGTGTGCGTTCTGCGACAGCTACTGCCTTCAAGTAGGCATTTTCTTCGAGCGTGTGACCTGGTTCTTCGACACGCCAGTCTGCACCGAGCAGATCGGTGGCAGTGAGAATCGTCAATGTGTCCTCGAAAAGGGAGCCGAGGATGGATTCAAGCTCCTTGGCTTTGGCTGGGTTTGCTGATGCGAGCACAATCTTCATGCCCGGCTATGAAGGTGGTACATCACAATTCCTGCAGCAACTGCTGCGTTGAGCGAATCGAACGCACCGCTGCCCTCGATCGTGACACGATCGTCGAGCCGCTCTTCGACGGAAGGTGATAGTCCGTGGGCTTCGCTGCCGATGACCAGGACATGCGGCACGGCAGGGGGAACGTACTGCGCAAGTGCTATCCCGTCGCGGGCTGTTGCACCGATGATGCGATGCGTCGTCCGAACGCGGTCGAGCAGCGTTTCGAGCGCTACTTCCACGATGCGAAGATGGAACAGTGCGCCCATCGTCGCGCGGACGAATTTGGGCTGGAAGCGATCAACACTCCCGGCACCAAGCGCGATAGCTCTGTATCCAAACCAGAGTGCTGTTCGAACGATCGTGCCTGCATTTCCTGGATCGCTGATGCCGTCGAGCGCAATCCAGGAGCTGCCGTCGAGCACGTGTTCGAGCTCGTAGTCCGGATAGGCGACGACAGCCAGGAGACCTTGCGGCGTCGTGGTGTCTGCAAGGCGCACAAAATCGCGTTCGCTGAGCGAAAAGCACGGTACGCCGCGTTGGTGAAATGCCTGCAGGAGATCGGCGTGCTCTTGGGCACAGCGTTCGGTGCAGATCAGGAGTTGTACTTGGTATGCCGAGCCGAGCAGCTCACGTACTGTGCGAATCCCCTCGGCCAGGAAGAGTCGTTCCTGATCGCGGTGGCGGCGATGGTGGAAGCGTAAAAGCAATCGAAGACGTGCTTTGGACAGTGGTGGTAGCGTTTCCATTTTTGCAGCAAGGTTGGCACAAAATTACTCGGTTCTCCAGCAATGATCCCGGCAGAGATCCTTCGGAAAAAACGCGATGGCGGCACGCTCAGTGCAGAAGAGATCAGAGCGTTCATTGCAGGTGTCGTAAGCGGCAGCATTACGCCACCGCAAGCGGCAGCATTCTTGATGGCAGCGTCCATCCGGGGGCTCGACCGAAGCGAGACCGTCGCACTGACGACAGCAATGGCACATAGCGGCCACAGGTATAACTGGGAGCACCTTGGGTACGCGGTGGATAAGCATTCCACCGGTGGAGTGGGCGATAAGATCTCGCTGTTGGCTGCTCCGATTGCAGCAGCTGCGGGCGCGATCGTCCCGATGATGAGCGGACGTGGATTGGGCCATACGGGCGGAACCGTAGATAAACTCGAATCCATCGTTGGTTTCCGCGTCGTGCTCACCGATGAGGAAATCGAGCGCCAACTCCGCACCCTTGGTGTGGTCATGCTGGCGCAGAGCGAACGCCTTGCGCCCGCCGATCGCATCCTCTACGCGCTGCGAGATGAAACCGGTACAGTTGAGTCCATCGGCTTGATCACTGCTTCGATCCTGAGCAAGAAGATAGCAGAAGGCGCGCGTGGATTGGCGTTGGATGTCAAGGTTGGGCGGGGTGCATTCCTGCAGCGCTCTTCCGATGCCAGAGAGCTTGCGCTCTCGTTGCAAGAGGTTGCGCAAGGAGCAGGGCTCGATGTTCACATTGCACTGACCGATATGGATGATCCGCTGGGCTACGCCGTCGGCAATTGGGTCGAAGTAGTGGAGGCAGAGCGTGCGTTGGCTGATCCGCGGCAATGCCCGCCAGACATCGAGGAGCTGACGCTCCACCTTGCAGGTGCAATGCTCGAGTTGAGCGGCATTGCCGCTTCCCTTGCGGAAGGAATTGAGCATGCACGCCGTGTCTGGGCCTCTGGTCAAGCATGGGAGCGCTTCCACGCGATGATCGCCGCACAAGGTGGAGATTGGAAGTCCTCGCTCGAACGCTATCGCACTGCAGTGGCGCTTACCGTTGAAGGTTCACAGGAAGGATACGTGACCGGTTTTCAAACCCGGCAGATTGGGCTTGTTGCGGTGCAGCTCGGTGTTGGCCGTCTCCGCTCAAGCGACACCGTTGATCCTGCAGCAGGCATCGTATTCCACGTCCGCCGAGGCGACAGAGTCGAGCCAGGCATGCCGCTTGCAACGCTCGCGGCGCAGGATGAACGCCGACTTTCTGCGTGTGCAGAGCAATTGCGCGCGACCATCGAGATCGAGAGCGCGCCACCACCGCCACGCCGCTCGGTTGTGGTCGAAACGTTCTAAACGAACGCGCGACTCCACAAGGTGTGGAGTCGCGCTTGGGTAAAACGTTCAGCACACGTTGTGCGTTGTTACATCGCTTTTTTGACTGCGTCGGTAAAGTAGCTCTTTGTATTGGCGCCGATGATCGTTTGCTTGTGGTTACCTTGGCGATCGAAAATCAGTGTCGTCGGAATCGCGTTGATTGGTGCAATGATCGAATAGGCTTCGGCAATGCTTTTGGTGTGGAGTTGCGCGCCGGGTACGATGTTGATGTAGGTGATGCCTTTGTCGGTGGCAAATTTGGTCACTTTCGTTTTGGCGTCGGCGCCATCGTCGAGCGAAATGCCAACGACAACGACGTCATTTGCCATTTCGCGCGAAAGTTCGACGATGTCGGGGATTTCTCTGCGACACGGAGGACACCACGTTGCCCAGAAGTTGAGAAACACGACTTTGCCTTTTGCGTAATCCGATAGTCGGACGACTTTCCCGCTGGCATCTTTCCACGTGATGTCAATCAAACGACCTGCCGTTGGCTTTGCGACGGCGACGGCCTCGACGATGTAGTCGGCAGGTCCTGCAGGAGCAGCAGGTGCTACCTGCGATGAAAATGACGATTGCTGTACCGTGGTGGTCGCAATCTGGCCGTGCATTCCGTTGGCAGCACGGTTGCAGGACATAATCCCCACCACCAGCAGGGCGAGTGCACTCGCGAGAGCATTCATATGGCTCCTTCGACAAAATATGTGGCTAAAACATCTTTCGGGACGTTTGCGACGACCGAGCAGTACACCGATTGTACACGCCAGAACATCCACGTCGCGTGTGCGACGTTTTCTGCGTACCATTCGCCCGTCTCCGCGTGGTGCATCACCGAACGCGGTAGCGCTAAAATACCACGCTTGAAAAGTTCCTCCGGCGCCTGGTACATGTAGATGAGCGTGTCCCCTCGGCGATAGACCAAGTGTGCGAGCTTGGTTCCGTTGTGTTCGGAAACAACGCCGCCGACGAGCTGTGCCCGTAGTGGGACGTTGACAAGGTTGTACGTAACACCTTGCGAGCGGAAGAACGCGACAAGCTCATCGAAGTTCTGTGATGCTTTCGCGACGCTGAGCTTCCCACTCATGATCAGCTGAAAGTTTTGGAGTGATTCCTCGCGGAAGTCGGTTGCCTTCGATCGCCACGGGGCGATGATGACTATCAGGATTGCAGCAGCTGCGGCGGCGACCCACCACCAGCGCCTGGTGAGGTTCCCGATGACGTTCGCAGGCTGGCTGGTCTGCTGTCGGATACGCTCGAGCAGGGAAGCAGGTACTGCCTGTGGTTGCTGTGCAGCTGCGCGTTGGAGCCGCGCACGTGTTGCCCGGAGCAGTGCTACGTAGAGTTCCACCCGTGGTTCAGCTTGCCGAAGCTGCTGGTAGCGTTCCAACTCTTGGTTGGAGGCGCGGCCATCGGCGATGGCGATGAGGAAATCGTTCTCGTGCATCTTCATTGGTCTGCTCCCTCTGATGGTGGCGTAATTCCGAAACGCTCACTTGCAGTAGTGGTGTCGTATCCGCGGCTGCGGGCATAGTCGAGGAGCTTCCGGGCCAATGCTGCGCGTGCTCGGTGCAAGCGCGATCGCACAGTACCGATAGGACAACCGAGCAGTTCTGCTGCTTCTTCGTAGCTCATTTCTTCGATGTCACAGAGAATAACGACGGTTCGGAACTCATCGGGCAGCGATTGCAGCGCCTCGAGGACTTGGTCATCGAGCAACTGGTCGAATTGGCTGGTGAAGGGATCGCTTTGGGGGACTTCGTCAGGACGAAGTGTTTCGTAGAACTCCTCGATCTCCTCGTAGGAGATGGTCTGGCCACTACGCTGCTCGCTACGGTATTTGTTGATGAACGTGTTCTTGCAAATCGTCATCAGCCAGGCTTTCGCGTTGGTGCCAGGGGTGAAGCTCTCGAGGAAACGAAATGCCTTCAGGTACGTATCCTGCACCAAATCGTCAGCATCATCAGGATTACGGCAGAGCCGCAGTGCAAGCGTCCGCACGGCAGCCAAGTGCGGCACCATTTCCTGTTCGAACAGTCGGCGTCGGTCTGCATCGGTCATTGCACCAGCAGTGGTCGGTGGAGTTGTCGTGGGCAAATATACCCGCTTCTGCGGTAACGCGAGCACCTGATTTGTTTGCATAGCAGCTGCTTCGAGCAGTAGTCAATCCACGATACGAACGGATGCATCGGCAGGAAAAGTTCCACTGTGTGCCATTTTTGCTGCAGCCTTACCATCTCGAGCAGCGTAGCCAATGGCAATCAAGGAACCTGTGCCTCTTTCTGTCGAGCAACTTCGGTGGCGGTGCGACGAACGCATCTTCGATTTTCGGACGACCAAGGAGCTTGTCCCGCTACGGGGGATTGTCGGCCAGCAGCGTGCGATCGAAGCTATTGAGCTTGGTGCTGCAATCGAATCGCGGGGCTACAACATCTTCGTCATGAGTTTGCTGGGTACAGGGCGATTGACGACCGTCAAACAAGTGTTGGAGCCGATTGCACAGCGGCGGCAATCGTTCTACGACTTTGCCTATGTGCACAACTTCACCAATCCGATGATGCCGCGCCTGTTGCGATTTCGAGCAGGGAGGGCACGGCAGTTTGCGCGTGCGCTCGAAGAGACGATCGGCTTCCTGCGCACACGCGTAGCAGAACTTTTTCGGGAGGAAGCCTTTCAGAAAAGCCGTTCGGCGATCATCCAGCGATTCCGCACCAAAGAGGCTGCACTCCTGGAACAGTTCAACGCGCAGATTGCGCCGCAAGGATTTACACTCGGACAGGTAACCGATCCGGATGGCACTACTCGCTTCGAGCTGTTTGCGATCATCCGGGGCAAGCCGTATTCCCTCGACCAAATCGCGGCGCTCGTCGGAGAGGGAAAGCTCAGTGAACGCCGCGCCCAGCGCATTGTCCGCACTTATCTCAAGCTCCGCGAAGGGCTCGTCTCAATGACGTATCGCGGACAAGAAATGCAGCGCGCCTTCCAGCAAGCCTTGCTCGAACACACACGCAAAGCCGCAGGTATCATCGTTGCTGCCGCATTCGATGAACTCCGCACTCGCTTTGCAGAAGAGGAGGCAGTGGCCGAATATCTCGACGACTGCCAACGCGACCTTATCGAGAACATTGAGCTTTTCTCGCCTCAATTCAGCGGTACCCCAGAGGCAGAATTGCCCGACGGCCGCTCCCTTGCGGATAAGCTCAAGGAGTACACCGTCAACATCATCGTGGACAACGCCGAAACGCGCTCTGCGCCAATCATCATCGAGACGTTCCCGACGTACACCAATCTCTTCGGAACGATCGAGCGTCACTATGATCGCCAGGGCATTGTTCGAAGTGACTTTACGATGATCAAAGCAGGAGCAGTTCTGCGCGCCGACGGCGGGTACCTCATCGTCAATGCCAGCGATGTACTGAGCGACCCCCAAGTGTGGCAAACATTGCGGCGTATTCTGCTCTATGGCAAGCTCGAGATCCAACCCCCTGAACCGAGTAGTACCGCGCTCAAGCCAGAGCTTGTTGATGTCAACGTCAAGGTCGTCATGCTCGGGGATTACCAGACCTACCTGGCACTTGCTGCACTGGAGGAAGACTTCACCAAAATGTTCAAGATTGCCGCGGAGTTCGACTACGAGACTGACCGTAGCGAGAAAATGCTGCAGAACTTCGCTCGCTTTGTCGCTCGGTTGTGCGAGGAAGAAAACGTCCTCCACGCGCGTCCGTCCGGTGTGGCAGCCCTCATCGAGTGGGCAGTCGAACGTGCCGAAGACAAAAACAAAATCACGATCAACTTCAGCGATGTCTCCGATGTCATTCGCGAAGCATCGTTTGTTGCACAGCGGCATCGGAAGCGCTTTTTTGATCGCGAGTGTGTCGAAGAGGCGCTTCGTCTGCGGCGCCGTCGAACGGAGCTCCAAGACGTCAAGATCAAAAGCCAAATCCTCCAAGGCGTCTTGATGATAGACGTTCGCGGTGCACGCATCGGGCAAATCAACGGGCTGACGGTCTATTCCACTGGGTTGATTTCGTTCGGCAAACCTGCACGGATTACTGCATCCACCGGCGCGGGGAATGCTGGCATCATTGACATCGAGCACGAAGCCTCGCTTGGTGGCAATATCTACCGCAAGGGTGTGCTCACGATCCCTGGATTGCTCCGCGAGTATTTCGGTCAGCGGCGTCCACTCGCACTTTCGGCGAGCATTAGCTTCGAGCAGAACTACGGAGGGATTGATGGCGACAGTGCGAGCCTTGCCGAACTCTATGCGATCCTTTCTTCACTGGCACGAGTGCCACTTCTGCAATCAGTCGCCGTAACCGGAAGCATCAACCAAAAAGGCGACGTTCAACCCGTCGGTGGTGTCAACGAAAAAATCATCGGCTTTTTCGAAATCTGCCAACAACAGGGACTCGATGGATCGCACGGTGTCATCATTCCGCACCAGAACATCGCCGACCTGATGCTGCCCGAACCATTGCTCGAAGCAGCGCGCAATGGACGCTTCCGTATTTGGGCGATTCGCCACTTCACCGAGGGCATTCCGATTCTGACCGGCATGGAAGCTGGGGAGATGTTGCCAGACTTTAGCTATCCACCTGGAACATTCCTCCACGCGGTTGATCAGCGATTAGAGGAGCTTGCACTCGTTGCGCGAGACTACGCGCGGACACTCTAACGCAGATCACCAGAAGGATCATCACCGCCGAACGATTCGATCAGGGTTGCGCTCGATGAACTCTTGCCAGCTCGACGCTTTCCTCCGGCTCTGTGTGTTGTGGGAGGCACGGAGGGCATGCGTGATCGCTACAGCGAGCGCATCGGTTGCATCGAGAAACTCCGGTGTCTCCTCGATCGAGAGCATCGAGCGAACCATGAATGCGACTTGCTCTTTCGATGCATTCCCCTTGCCAGCAATGCTCCGTTTGATAAGACGTGCGGCGTACTCAGCGACAGCGAGCTTATGCTGCGCTAGCACGAGCATTGCGACACCTCGTGCATGCGAGAGCTTCAGAAGTGATTGGACGTTCCGCGCATAGAAGAGCGCTTCCATTGCTGCGGCGCTCGGCTTGGTTCGTTCAACGACGGCACAGAGCCGCTCGTAGATCAACGCAAGTCGTTCGGGGAGGGCTGGGCTTTTGCGCTGTGCCTCGACAACGCCGTACTCGATCAGGCGCAGGCTGTTGCCTTGAGCTTCGATGATGCCATAGCCGCAGATAAGTGAGCCAGGGTCAATGCCGATGATGCGCATGGTGCTCGTCAGTTGTGAGAAAGGGAGTAAGCTCTTGGGTTGCTGCTGCCGCGTTGGTGATGATACCGTGCTGCTCGATAAAGCCAATCAGTGCTGCGTAGTGTGGGCTCAGTTCGAGCAGCTGGCGATTGCCGATGATGATAACCTGGTGCCGCGCGCGCGTGAGAGCGACGTTCAGCTTCCGGTCAATCGTTCGTCCGTCCAGTTCGGTGAGTGATTCGATGAGCCGAAGGTGCTGTCGGCTGTTGATTGCACACGAGACGATGATGTGGTCGCGCTCGGAGCCTTGGAAACGCTCAACGGTGTCAATGGTCACTTCCTGGCTTAGGTCTCCGAGCAACTCGGCAATAGTGCGGATCTGCTTGCGGAAGGGAGTGATGATGCCGATTGCCTCGCTCAGAGAGCGATTGGTCATTCTGTGGGCAAGGGCGCGTGCACATGCAGCAGCGATCTGGGCTTCTGCACAGTTGTAGCCGCTTGCTGGTTCGCGTGGAGTGTCCACAAAAACAAGTCGGTGGCGCAGGAGTAGTGGCAGCGCCTCGATTGGGAGCTTATCAGGTTCCTCGTCCTGCCAGCGATGCATCGAGCGAAACGTTGTGCCGTAAAACTGTGTGCCAGGAAAGCGTGCGACCAGGTGGTGCATTCGCGCTTGCTCAGTGAGCCGACCGTACGCATGGGTCCAGCGATTGCGCTTTGCCAAGCGCAGGAGCCGTTCAAAGAGCGAGCGATCGAGTCGCTCAACACCAATTGCCTCCAGGAGTGGATGCTGGACCCTGCATCCGCGCTCATCCTGCTGGACAACTGCTGGGAGCTGGCAGACATCTCCGATCATCACCATCCGCTCTACACGTACCGCAAGAGCGAGCAGATGCGGCTCCAGGAGCTGGGAAGCCTCATCTACGATTGCTGTTGTGGGCGCGATCAACGAGAAAAGATGCAGGTTTGCATTCAGGTAGGGGACCGTCGCTACGATGACACGCGCACGCTGGAGCTGCAACGCTAACTCCGCAAAGTCCTGCGTTTGCGCCGCTTGAGCAAAGGATAGTGCGTCGTGTTCGGTTGCGTGGAGCGAACCCAACCGCAGCAGTAGGCCATCGTTCCAGAGGTGCTCAAGTGCCGAGCAGATTTCGTCCACTGCACGATTGGTCAGTGCAGTGCAGAGGATTACTTCGCGTGGATCGGACAGCAAGTGATCCACGATGGAGCGGAGCATCGTGCTGGTTTTCCCTGTGCCTGGCGGCCCTTCGAGCAAAAAGTAATCCTGTGCGGCAAGACAGCGGCTGAGCAGTTCGTACTGCAGATCGGTCAGCCGAGCCGGCCGTGGAACAGCCAGCGGTTGACTTCGTGGCGCAATGTTGCCAAGCAGAAGTTGCCTGCGCTCTCGAGGTGCAAGCGCGAACTGCCCACATGCACGGACCATGCTCTCGATACCAATCGAGAGCACGTCTGGATCGAGCGCCCAGAAACCCTCGCTGGCAAAGAGTCTGCGGTCAAAGAGCTTGTTGCGGAGACTGAGGACAATGTGATCCCGGCCCAAGGACCGTACCGTACACTTGAACACTTGTCCTGCAATCGTATCACCACCGCGCAAGAGCGCATCATGCTGGTAGAGCACTGCGATGTCACCAGTGCGGAATGGATGTACCGGTGGAGTTCGTTCGGTGAAACGAAACGTCAGGAAGCCACGTTCACAGTTGCTCGCATCTGGGTCGAAGCGGAGGAAGGTAAGCGAGCGCAGCTCTTCGCTTTTTTCCTCAATCGCGGACCGCCAGAGTGAGGAATAGCCGCCATTGCGCAGGGGGCTGCCGACCATCGTTGTAATCCACTCGTGGAAGGCGAATGCAATGAAGGCATACAGATAGAGCCGCTCTTGCTCATCCAGGCTGCCGAATGCCTGTTGCCACTGCTGAAGTTTTTGGCGATCAACCGGTGGCGCCTCAGCCGCATCGAGCGTCGCCAGCTGGTCGAGCGCACGGAAACGGCGATGTGCCAGGTCGTGGTACATCGCAACGATCTTGTTGCGCATCGCCAGGAAATCTGCCTTGAAGTCATGGAGATTCGGCGCGTTCCGGAGAGGTTCTTCAGCTGAGCGGGAGTAGAGAATTTGGCTTGTTCCCTGGCATCCAGGAAATGCAGCATCGAGCAGAAGGTTGTAACCAGCAATTTGCATCAGGTGATTGGGACGCATCCCAACGGTGATGTGGGTACCCGATTGGCTGACCATACGCTGAAGCTGAGTCGGTGGCGCACCCGATTTCAGCTCGATGATTGTTTTGTACGCGGGACGTTCGCGGTCTTCCAAAAGCACGTCAATGCGACCTTGCACGCCGTAGCGTGGAGCGATGAACATTGGCTCCGTCGTTGCTTGCCCGCGAAGGTGGGGGATCACGCGGCGGAGGACGTCGAGGTGAATCCCGACGTCTTGTTCGACTTGCTCCAGGCTCAGCAACCCATGCTGCACTGCCACGAGCACGTCTAAGTACCGCGCGCGGAGGGCACGTTCAATGGCACGCGACGGTTCGACCTCAGGATCAGCCAGGAGCTCATCGAAGCATGCGTTGACGACAGAACCAACCACTGTTGCAGCACTCGGGGTGTCCATCGAAAGCATCTGCAACAGCACACGAAGGTGTGTGTTGGTACTGCCGGTAAAGCATTCTGCAACGGTTGTTACATCGAGCAGCACATCGGGTTCGAGGATAACGAGCGTTGTATCGGTGCACGCTGCAGTGTCGGGTGAAAGCCAGCGCGGTGCAATGACTCCGAGCACGGTTCCTTGGCGGATAGCAGCTGCAAGCTGGCGCCATCGGCGGTGGAGTTGGAGTGCGACGGGCAGGTTGCTTGCTTCGATCGTTCCATGAATGACAGGGATCTCAGCGCCGCTGTCGAGATGGATGGCCGAACGTTCCCGTGCAACGATGCGAAGTGCTGTCGGCTCGTCTGGGGTGGATTCGTCTGGAAGTGGCAAGGCATCGAGATCGGCACCCGTTGCTCCCTGATGCCACTTCAGCCATTGGCCGATCAGCGCAAATGCAGGCTGAAGCTGTGCGTGCGGGTACTCGATACGCTGACGTACTGTGCGGTAGAGCCACGTGCGGAGCTTTTCCAGCGCTACAGCAAGATTGGGAGGGACCCCGAGCGCTTGGTGGACGTACACCTGCCGCGAAGCAACGCTCGCGAAGGTCTGCAGTTCATCGTCTGTTGCGAGGGTGTAGCTTGCGCGGAGGATTTCATCGAGCAAGCGGCATCGCTCGAGCGACGAAGTTGCCAGCGCCTGTTCGATCTGCCCAACTTCATTGAGCAGACTTGCCGATTCTGCCTCGGTCAATCGCCGTGCCATCGCTATCCCGAAATGGACGAGGGCAAAAGTATCAGTTCAGCTCCGATTGGAGGTTCTGATCGGACGACGGCCGTATATCCCGCACGCGCAGCAACGGAATCCCTTTGGTTTCTTCCTCGATGCTGAAAATCATCGAAAGTGGGACATCCCGCTTGATGCCCGATGCAGCCTCGCTCGGGGCGATGGCATCAATGGCAAAGTTCGATTGCAGGACTCGGAAGCGGTTCTGGTTGCGACCGTGGGTGCGTACGCTCCCGACGAGCTGGACTCCTGTGGCGAGGAAGAGCGGCTTGGTATTGTTGAAGCCATACGGAGCAAAGCGTGGCAGGATCTCGAGCATGTTCGGGGTAAGCTCGATAAGCTCCATTGGCGCATCAATTGTCAGTTCCGGCAGGAGCATGTCGTCAGTGACTTGCTCGCTTGCGATGCTATCGAACATTTCGGAAAGGAGCGGGACATTTTCCAGACGCAGGGCAAGACCTGCGGCGTGCTTGTGTCCACCAAATTCGAGGAGGAGGGATTCGCAGCGTTTGAGCGCAGCGTGGATATCGAAGTTGCGAATGCTCCGTGCTGAACCTTTGGCGATGCCATCGTCGCCGGAGGTGAGGAGAATCGTCGGCAAGTGGAATTTTTCCACCAGACGCGAGGCAACGATCCCGATGACGCCTGGATGCCACGACGCCGAATGGAGTACAAGCGATCGCCGCTGCTGATGGGCGAGCAACTGCTCTGCGTGTTGGCGCGCTTGTTCGTAGGTGATTTCGTCGAGCGACCGGCGTTTTCGGTTGTCATGCTCGAGCGACTGTGCAATGCGGAATGCCAGCAGGGGATTGGGCTGCATCATCATCTCGACGGCACGCCGTGCATCGCCGAGCCGGCCGGCTGCGTTGATCCGTGGCGCGATGCCATAGACGATGCTCGACGTTGTGATGCTTCCATAGTCTGCGCCGACACAGTCGAGAAGCCCGCGGAAACCGGGACGCGGGTTCGTGTTGAGTTTGCGTAGTCCATGAGCAACGAGGATGCGGTTTTCGCCGACGAGCGGGACGATGTCGGCAGCCGAGGCGATTGCGACGTAATCGAGGTAGTCAAAGGCACGGTCGTGGAAGCCGCGGCGCAGGCAGATTGCTTCGATGAGTTTGAAGGTAACGCCGCAGGCAGCAAGATGCTTGAACGGATAGGGACATCCTGGCACGAGTGGATCGAGAATCGCAAAGACGCTCGGCAGAACGTCTGCTGGCTCGTGGTGATCGCAGATGATCACATCGAGTCCCCGTTCCCGCGCATACGCGAGGATCTCCGTGCTGGTGATGCCACAGTCAACGGTGATGAGCACTCGCGCACCTGCCTCGACTGCGGTGTTGATGCTCTGCAGTGAAACGCCGTAACCTTCGGTGATACGGTCTGGGATGTAGTACGCTACACGTGCGCCGAGCCAGCGGAGGAATTCCACTAGCATCGCCGTCGAGGCAGTGCCATCAACGTCGTAGTCGCCGTGAATCCAGATCGTCTCGCCGCGCGCAATTGCTTGTTCGATCCGCTCGACCGCTCGCTCCATGTCCTGCATCAAGAACGGATCGTGCAGGTCCTCCAGTCGCGGGGCGAAGTACTGCTGAGCATCTGCAGGTGTCTGCAACCCACGCGAGCCAAGGACGCGCGCGATCGGGCGGGGGATGGCTAAGTGCTGGCTGAGCGTCGAGACGATGGATTCATCAGGCTGATCACGCAATACCCAACGATAGTTCGACAATGCAGAATCGCTGAAAAATGAACTACTGCAAACTTAGCGAATCGCGGTCGAGTTCGGCTCCTTGCGCAACGCGTGCGATATTTGTGCCAGCTTGTGGTTGTGTTGTTTCGAGACTATGGCTACGTTCCGTCGGAAGCCGCACCGGAAATCAATTCTCCGCCGAGATGCAGTGCGCATCGAGGGTGATACTGTCGAGGAACGCTCCATTGCGCGGTCAACGCAACTGAAAAAAGATCCCGCAAAACACCGTGCGCGGGCAACGTTTGCCGGTCGGATCGTTGGTGTTGCAAGCAGCCTCTGGCTTGTCGAGGAAGAACGCGCCTACAGCCAACCACACAGCGAGCCATTTACGCCGACGCATGAGTGCATTGCTGGTGGTGTTGTTACAACCGACAACGGTGAATCTGAATCCCTGCTTGCTGTTGGTGATTGGGTTGAGTTTGCACCTACACCGGATGATGATCGCCGAGGTGTCATCCTGCACGTCCGCCAGCGCCAGACGAAGCTCTTTCGGCGTTCGCCTGCGGAGCGGCAGGTGCAGGTTCTCGCTGCCAATGTTGATCGGGCGTTTCTTGTCCACTCGGTGACGTTACCGCACTTTAGCCGGCGATTGCTCGATCGGCATTTGGTCGCTGCCGAGCAAGGAAGTGTCGAGCCAATCGTTGTGTTCAACAAAGTTGATTTGCCAATTCCACGCGAGGTTGAAGATGCCATTGCATACTACCGCGATCGCTTAGGGCTTCGTGTGTGCTTGACCAGCACAATCAGCGGCGATGGAATCGCTGAGCTTCGCTCGCTTGCCGAAGGAGCCACCTGCGTCCTGGTCGGTGCGTCCGGTGTGGGGAAGTCGGCACTTGTCAATGCATGCTTTGGGATCTCGCTTCAGCAAGTGCGCTCAATCTCCCGCAAGTATGAGCGCGGCCGCCATACGACGACCAATGCGCGGCTGTTCCATTTGCCAGTCGGGGGGTCGCTCATTGATACACCCGGTTTGCGAGAGTTTGCGCTCGCTGAGCTACACCCCGAGGAGTTGGCATTCTACTTCCACGACTTCGATCCATACTATCCGCAGTGCAAGTATTTGCCGTGTACACACACGCACGAACCAGAGTGCGCAGTGCGTGCTGCTGTCGAGCGTGGCGAGATTCCCTACGAGCGATACGAAAGCTACTTGCTTATCTTCGAATCGCTTCAACAATGAGGTTCTGAGGATGCTTTACCGAGTCATTTGCTGTGCGTTTCTGGCGGTGACGATCGCCTCTGCTCAGAGAGGAACAGGGTTCGGGATTATTCTCGGCGACCCAACGGGCTTGACGCTCAAGCACTGGGTGAGCCGCGACCAGGCGATTGCTGCCTCGCTGGGCGGCTCATACTACGGGGCGCCACGGATCGGCATTGACTACCTCTGGCACTTCAATGCGTTCCGGAGTTCGGTCGTGCTGCTGTACGGCGACGTTGGGCTGGCGATCGGCTTTGGCAAAGGCGTCCGCTGGTGGGGAGATCGCGGGTACAAATACTACGAGCGCGAAGAGACACGGATCGGAGTGCGGGGAATGTTCGGCGTTGATGTGCTTCCGCGGGGAGTTCCGCTGGAATTTTTCCTCGAACTGGGCCCACTGGTGACGATCGCGCCAGGCTTTGCTTCGACAGTGGACGTTGCCATTGGCATGCGGTTCTATCCCTGAGAAGGCAAATGCTATTTTCGCAGTGCAGCCTGGCAGCGAACTATCTGCGGGATGTTCGCTGTTGGTGTGCATGCCCGATCATCACCAGTTGTTGAGCAACGCACCATGCCAACCATTACGATAGACGGCCGGAAAATCGAGACCCAGCCGGGAAAAACCATCATTGAAGCTGCACTCGAAAATGGTATCGCCATCCCACACTTCTGCTGGCATCCTGCGCTCAGTGTCGCGGGCAACTGTAGGATGTGCTTAGTGCGCGTCGGCTCATACAAAAAAGGCGCCGATGGTGCTCTCGAGCGTGATGCAGAAGGGAACCCGGTCGTGCAATGGATGCCGAAGCTTCAAATCGCGTGTGCGACACCTGTAGCCGATGGAATGGTTGTTGATACGGTGGGCGAGAAAACGATCGCCGCACAAAACGCGGTGATGGAATTTCTGCTCATCAACCATCCACTCGATTGCCCGATCTGCGACGAAGCCGGCCAGTGCAAGCTCCAAGAATATGCCTTCAAGCATTCGCGCGGGGAAAGTCGCTTCGTGGAGGAAAAAGTGCATAAACCAAAGCGTGTTGCATGGAGCGATCGCATCATTTTCGATGGCGAGCGATGCATCCTCTGCTCGCGCTGCATTCGCTTTGCCAACGAGATTGCCAAGCAGCCGGTGCTGACCTTCGTCGAGCGGAATGATCACGTCACGATCGAGCTGTTCGAGGGGACGACGTTCGATTCGCCGTACTCGATGAACGTCATTGAGCTGTGTCCGGTAGGTGCGCTTACGAGCGCAGATTTCCGCTTCAAGTCACGCGTTTGGGAAATGAGCTTCACTCCGAGCATTTGCCCGGGCTGTGCGCGTGGCTGTAACATCAACATTGGCGTGCGCGATAACCAGATTCTGCGCCTGGAGCCGCGTCCGAATCCACACGTCAACCAATACTGGATGTGCGATGCCGGGCGGCTGGAGCAGTACCGGTGGGTGAACTCGGGGCGCATCAGTGGTGCGGCTGTCCGTCGCAATGGGGCGCTTGCGCCTGCCTCGTTTGAGGATGCGTTCCGCGCTGCATCTGATTTGCTGAGCGCGGCAAAGGGCAATGCGATGATGATCCTTTCCGGCTCGGTGACGAACGAGGATGGATTCGTTGCTCGTGAATGTGCTGCAGCCTTCGGCATCGAACACGTTGCATTTGTCGAGCGTAACGATCCCACCTTCGGCGATGACTTTCTTCGCTCGAGCGATCGAAACGCAAACGCTACTGGCCTGCGAGCACTCGGCATTCCGAGCACGACATGGGAGGAGCTGCTCCAACGTGTGCACGAGCGCATGCCTGCGGTGATCTACTTTATCGGCGCTGATCCATTCGCTGAACAAAACGATAGCGGTTGGGAAGAGGTCCTCCGCAGCGCGGGTTCCGTCATTGCACAGCTGAGCAATCACTCGCGGCTCGAAGAGATAGCCGATGTAGTGCTCCCCGCGGCAACGTATGCCGAAATCGAGGGAACTTTTACCAACTGCGATGGGTGGGTGCAGTACCTCCAACCAGCGGTCGAGACTGCAGAGACGCTTCGGCGAACTAATGGGATGGCACAAAGCCGTCTGGACGAATTCGGTGCTCCCAACGATCGGTGGACTCACGGCGAACGCCGTCTTTGCCGGCCCCATTGGCAGCTACTTACGGGCGTTGCTGGAGCTGCAGGCCATTCGATAGCATACCGTAGTGCAGCGGAGGTGTTCGCCGCACTTGAAGAACGCGTGGAAGCGTTCAATGCAATGAACTACGAAGCGCTCCGCCAATATCGGGGTATCCGACTTGGTCGCGGGAACGATCCAGAACCTGTTGGTGTGGTCTATCGCTCACACTATATGAAACCACAGTCCGACTAACACAGCGTTCGCATATGAGTTCCTTGGTTTTGACACTCATCAAAGGAGCGATTGCGCTCAACGTTGCACTCGTGGTGGCAGCAGCGCTGGTGTACCTTGAGCGTCGAATTTCGGCGTGGATGCAGTACCGCATCGGACCGAATCGCGTTGGGCCGTTTGGACTGCTCCAACCACTGGCGGACGTACTCAAGCTCTACACGAAAGAAGACATCGTCCCCTACAACGCCAGTAAGCCGTTCCACCGGCTTGCGCCGATTATCTCGATCGCTGTGGCGCTTTCGGTGCTATGCGTGATCGCGCCAGCAAGCTACCTGTTGCTCGATGATGGCACTAAGCTCTTCATCGCCGTCGCGCCAAACGTGAACGTCGGGTTGCTGTTCTACTTGGCGCTCTCCTCGATTGGGGTGTACGGCATTGTCCTTGCTGGATGGTCGTCGAACAACAAGTACTCGCTGCTGGGCGGTCTCCGTTCATCGGCGCAAATGATTTCCTACGAACTTGCTATGGGCCTTGCTGCTGTTGCAGCGGTCATGGTGAGCGGTTCGCTCGATATGAACCAGATCATCGCGTCCCAGTCCGGCGGACGGTGGAATCTTTGGTTCCAGCCGCTGGGGTTTTTGATTTTCCTTGTCGCTTCGTTTGCAGAGACAAATCGCGCACCGTTCGATCTTCCCGAAGCAGAGCCGGAGCTCGTCGGTGGCTACCACACAGAGTATTCGGGGATGAAATTTGGTCTGTTCTACCTTGCCGAGTACGCCAACATGTTCACTGCATCGGCAGTGATGACGACGCTCTACCTCGGTGGCTACGATATGCCATTTCTCCCTACCCTGCTCGGATTGCAAGAAGGAACGCTCCCGCGAGTGCTTTTTGAGCTTGCGGTGTTTGTCGGGAAAGTCAGCGTGCTGCTGTTTCTGTTCATCTGGGTGCGGTGGACATTGCCGCGCTTTCGCTACGATCAGCTGATGAATCTTGGCTGGCGTGTGCTGTTGCCGCTCGGTCTGGCGAACATTGTCATTACGGGTGCGATCGTCTTCTTTGTTCGCTGATGGCATCACTACTGGAGGACTACTCACAATGAACGTTACAACGAACACCCGCGCACAGCGGATGACGTTCTGGGAGAAGCTCTATCTGCCGGAGATCGCCAAGGGTTTGGCGCTGACATTCAAGACAATGTTCAAGCCAAAGTTGACCCGTCAGTACCCCGAAGAACGCTGGGAACCGCTTGGCAGTTATCGTGGCCGGCCGGTGCTCGTGCTCGAAGAAGACGGCGAGCGCTGTGTTGCGTGCGGGCTCTGCTCACGGGTATGCCCTGCGCTGGCAATTGAAGTGCAAGCAGGTGAAACCGAACGCGAAAAGGAGCGCTATCCAGTCAAGTTTGAAATCAACATGCTGCGGTGCATCTACTGCGGACTGTGCGAGGAAGTCTGCCCAGAAGAGGCGATCGTTATGAGCAAAGATTACGACATTGTCTTCCACTCCCAAGAGGAAGCCATCTTCGGCAAAGACAAACTGCTGGTGCCAATTGCACGCTTGCAGGAACGATTAGAATTTTTGCGCCAGTATAAGTGACCGATGATTCGCTTGCGCCGTCTTGTTCGGTGGGTAGCTGTGCCTGTGCTCAGCGGCGCAATTGTGGTGTTGGGAGCGTCGTTTGTGTGGCGGATGTTTGTTCGTCCACCAGTTGAACCTATTCTCGACCCAGAAACCGAACGCGTTATTCAGGTTCGTGTGTTGAATGCAGCCGGGGTGCCGGAACTGGCTCGTCGCGTGCAACAATTTTTGCGCCGCCGTGGCTTCGATGTCGTGGAAGCAACCACTGCTCGCCAACTTGAGGAACGGAGCTACGTTGCAGATCATCTCGGCGATAGTCTCGCGGTTGCCCAGGTTCAGTACGCCCTGGGACTTCCTCCCGATGCTATCCAACGGAATATTGATTCGGACTTAGTGCTACATTGCAGCGTTGTCGTTGGTAAAGATTGGCAATCATTGCGGCCGTTTCGGTGATATGTTTCACGTTTTTTTTCGATGAGTGGCTGAAACTGTTGAGCATCGAGTACGGAGAAGAATTCGTACCTCGCGCGAGCTCGCACGCATGTGTGCTGGCGCAGCAGAGGAGAAAAAAGGCACTGATATTGTTGCAATTGACATCAGTGCCATCGAAGGTGCTGCAGCGGATTGGTTTGTGCTCATTACCTGCTCCTCCGAACAGCAAATTCGCGCCGTGGCTGAACACATCGAGCGCCAGACCAAACAGGCGGGCGTGCTGCCGCCTCGCTCAGAAGGATGGGAAGCCCTGCAGTGGGTGATCCTCGATTATTTCGATGTCGTCGTGCACGTGATGCGGCCAGAAGTACGGGCGTTCTACAAGCTCGAAAAACTCTGGGGGGACGGTCAGTTCTACCGCCTTAGTGCTGATGGACGCTTGATCAAATCAACCCCGCGTTAGGTATCACGATGTTGTCTTGAATATGCTGTTTGACTCGCTCCGTCACATCCTCCGCCAAGCATTGCATCGGAAAGGAATCGAGCTCGATCCAGAAATCGAGCTTCCGCGCCATGAAAGCCATGGCGACGCCGCAACCAACATTGCGTTCCAGTTAGCACGGCAGCTGGGTAAACCTCCCCGTACCATTGCTCAAGAAATCGTTGCTGCAATGGAGTACGATCCGGAGCGTATCGCTGCCGTCGAGATCGCAGGACCGGGGTTTATCAACGTTCGCTTCCGACCGCGCTACTACGCCGATGTTCTTGCTCAGATTGTAGCGCAGGGCGATCGCTTCGGTTTTTCCGATCGCTTTGCTGGTAAACGCGCCAACGTTGAGTACGTCAGTGCCAATCCCACTGGACCGCTTCACCCGGGGCATGGACGTAATGTTGCGCTTGGAGATAGCATCGCGCGACTGCTCGAGGCGGTGGGGTATCGCGTCACGCGGGAGTACTACTTCAACAACGCCGGACGGCAAATGCAAAACCTGGCGCGCTCCATCTATGCGCGCTACCGACAATTGCTTGGCGATACCGACTACCCATTTGACGAAGAGAATGGGTATCGCGGCGAGTACATCTACGACATCGCGCGCGAACTCATCGCGGAGTATGGCGAGCGCCTCCGCGAAGAAACCGATGAAAATCTTGCCATCTGCCGCATAAAGGGAGAGCAATGGTGCTTTGCCTCGATTCGTCGGACGCTTGATCGGCTCGGTGTTCACCACGACGTCTATTTCAACGAACATTCGCTGTATACAGAGGGGCATATTGCGCGCACTGTCGAGCAATTGCGTCAGCTCGGGCTAGTGTATGAAAAAGACGGCGCTACGTGGATCGCGACGACAAAACTCGGCTTAGAGCAGGACAGAGTGATTATCAAGTCCACGGGCGAGCCAACCTACCGCCTCCCTGACATGGCGTACCACTGCATCAAGCTCTCGCGTGGAGATGATTTGGTTGTGGACGTCTTTGGTGCCGACCACATCGCAACAATCCAGGAGGTTCTTGCCGCTGTTCGGGCGTTGGGCTATGATACTTCCCGCGTCAAAGTGGTACTGCATCAAATGGTCACGTTCATGAAAGATGGTGCGCCCTTCAAGCTTTCCAAGCGAAGTGGGGAGCAGTACACGCTCGACGATTTGATAGATGAACTGGGCGCCGACGTTGTGCGCTACTTCTTCGTGATGCGTGCGGCAGAGACTCAATTAGTGTTTGACCTGAACCTGGCGCGAGAGCAGAGCGACACCAACCCTGTGTTCTATCTCCAGTACGCCCATGCACGAATATGCTCAGTGTTTGCCAATGCCGAGCAGCTCGGGATTCGGCTTGATGGTCTGCCTGACCTCTCGGTTATTGAACACCCCGCGGAATGTGCGCTCATCAAAGCACTCGCGCAGTTTCCTGCGGTCGTTGAGCGTGCTGCTGACCATTTGGCGCCGTACATCGTTGCCGACTACCTCCACAGCGCAGCGGAAGCATTTCACACCTTTTACCACGAGTGCCGCATCCTCGGTGCACCGCGGGATGAGATAGTTCGTGCGCGACTTGCGTTGGCACAGGCAACGCGAACGGTGCTACGCAATGGACTGCACTTGCTCGGGGTCAGTGCGCCGGAGCGGATGTAGTGCGCCACTTGATACTGCAGCCAATCGAAGGACGCTGCTCAGTGGGGATGGGGCTGCCTGCAAGAAGGGCATCGAGAGCACTGCGCAGATCTGCACCCGTCGGCGGAATATTATTGCCTGGACGAGAAGCGTCAAATTGACCCCGGTACACTAATCGGCGCTCCCCATCGAACACAAAAATGTCCGGCGTGCACGTTGCGCTGTATTGACGTGCAACATTCTGTGTTTCGTCGAACAGGTAGGGGAACGGGAAATCCATCGCTTCTGCCAGCCGTTTCATTTCCTCCGGGCTATCGTCGGGATAGGCGACCGGATCATTGGGATTGATTCCGACAAATGCAATCCCTTTTGGAATGTATTCTCGTGCCACGGTGAGCAATGCGGGGAGGATGTGTTTTACGTAGGGGCAATGATTGCACATGAAAACGACAACAGTGCCGATTGGCGATGCGATATCATCCAGCGAACGCCACTGATTCGTCCGCGGTTCGAAGAGCTGAAAGGGCGGTGCAATAGTGCCCAGCGGGATCATTGCTGATTCGACTGCTGCCAATGGTCAGTGCAGAAGAGTTGAACACGTTGCGAAATTACTGCACGGTTTTCCCAAGGGTAGGCAGTGGAGGTCACCCTTGTGCCATATTCCACCGCCTCTGTCACGCTGAACTTGTTTCAGGGTCTTGTTTGTCGAAGGGGATGCTGACCCGAGCTCAGCATGACAGGCGAGGCTGCAGGGCACAGACGATGCCGGTCACTGCTCCCGTCACGGCTTTTGTCACCCTGAACTTGTTTCAGGGTCTTGTTTGTCAAGGGGATGCTGACCCGAGCTTAGCATGACAGGTGCACTTCGGGAAAAATGCTTCCGCCGTCCAAGATCATCAGAACGGGTAGGGTGCAGTGCATAGAGCACTGCACCCTCGCTAGCGATGAATAACAGCTAATCGCTGGAGAATATTACCACTTGACGCGTGAGCGCGGAGTACATACACGCCATTTGCCACTTGAGTAGTAGAAAAGACCACCTCTTGACCACTTCGGCAGACGCCGTGAGCGAGTTCCGTCCCGAGAAGGCTCACCAACCGCACGTGGTATACTTCCGGGCTGCTCGAGCGTATGCGTACCACCAATTGTGCATCGGCGGGGAGAGGGAAGAGTTCAAGCTCCGACAGGGACGTTGTACCCATTCGTCCTAAGTCAATGACGGTTCGTTCACGGAAAGGCTCCCATCCACGACCGATTGCCCGTCGGTCGGGTGCTGTGTCGTTGACTGTCGGGAGAGCACCGAGGTAGTATTTCTCGCTAATGCTTCCTCCCGACCGAGCGAAGAATTCCAGCCGGTAGGTCTCACCACCGCCGTTGATAAAGACCCGCTCTGCTATGATCGCTGCCGTGTCGGGGGCAGGCACAAGCGGAACAGCAAACCGCATCCCATCGGTTTGGCGCACAAGTTCCATCCGCGCGTGCGCCGTATCGCTGCCGAGAACCGCCATCAGGAGGGTAATGCTATCCTCGATAGGAAACCACGCCGTTCGTGCTGTGTCGCCGGTGGAAGGTGCTATCAGCGGCGGAGCTATCGGACAGCACCACGGCGGAGGCAGCGGGAGGATAACGTCATAGAACGTGCAGGGCTGCGGTGGACCGGGGAGCATGCTCACCGCTCGCGTCACCTCTTCATCGGTCCCAATAAAGCCCATAATTTCCGGCTCATCGGCAGGGTTCCAGCGGTAAAGGTATTGTGAATTCGTGACAATGTGCGTTCCACCAGCCCAGGAACGCGCTTGGTGGACGCGCCGGGTCGTGTGCAACAGCGTCGGTATTGTTACCGCGGGGATTGCTGCCAGGTGCCCCAATTGCCCTCGTCGTTCAAGCTGTTGCTGCCGTGAGGTAGGAACATTTCCTCGGCTAGCTTGCACCCAGAGATTGAGCAACACCTGCCATAACAAGGAGGTGTCGCGCGGGGCTGTACCCCAAAATTCGGTCAAACCAAAAACTAACGCCGAGTCGCTGGCATTCCGCCATCCGTGGCGGAGCGTGTCGAGCACAAGTTTGCCCTGCGCAAGCGTAGGTTGCCCAACATTGCGTCCCAGTGCTACAAACGTGCTGAGCGGTGAGAGGGCATATCGCAGTGGTTGCTTGACTGCCTGGGTATCCCCACCCGGAAAGACATCCTCCAGGTCTACCTTCCGATAGTAGACACGCCGTCGGAGGCCCGTATCACCGAGGTGAACTCCCTCCCAGGCGATCCGATCCTGCGCATGGCGCATAAGCTCCACTCGTTGGGTTATCGCATGATCCTCGATCCCACGGTACACGATAGGAAAACGGTTCTCGATCGAGCAGGGGATGCTATTATCCCTGCTCAGGCACAGGGGTGCCGTCAGTGAATACAGGAGTCCGCCGATGGCAAAACTCCGCGTGGCTGTGTCGGCGCGCAGTCGGGTGTAATAAATCTGCCCCCCTTGCTCCCAGACGAGTGCACAATCTTGTTCTCGTTGGGCGATTCGTGAATAGGTGTTCAACGCGGGATGGAACGGCTGCCCTCCTTGATTGCTCGCCACCGCATAGTCACAGATGTGAAGGTAGCGTTGCCCGGGCCTTTTGAAAGCAACCACTAAGCTTTGGGTCTCTGCGTTCGGCCAGGCATAATAATTCCCGTGATAGGCTGCATTCACCGTCGGTGTCCCCCATCGCGCAAGGTTACTATCAGATCCCGGCGAGACGCTGAAGACGTCGAGCACCGCCGCAACGGGAGAGCCGATCGCACCCTGCGCGGGGAACATTGCTTCCGCAATCATGACAACGTCGCTGTTGTTGGTCAGGTTCGCCTTCCGACAGCCAAATACCACGTACACGGAGGGCGTATCCCCCTGCGTACGAACCACCAGTGAGGGATACCCGCAGTCCATACAGGCACTGAGCTGCGCAAAACCGCTGGTATCGGTGGCACTACACTGCACCGAATCGGGGGAGACGACAAACCGATCACTGAGCACGACTTCGGGCTCCCAGACAATGTTCGAAATCATCCCGCCGGGAACCCACACCGGACGGCTCCGACGGTAAAACACCTTCATCCGTTCAGTCCCACACGTCGGATCGAGCACGCGCCGATGGTACACTAAATGGTACACCATCAACTTGCCATCGGCGCTGATTGGGACCCCCACAAGTTTCCGTTGGTTTGAATGCGCAAGTTCCCCGCTGAGAGGGCTGTCGTAGATGACCTCGACACGGAAGAGCTTACCTTCGCCCGGTAGATACTTGACTGCCAGCGGCTCGGATGCTCCGATAATCGTATCGAGCGTCCCGCCAATTTCACGGACGCGGAGCCACGCAGCAACGTCGGTGGTGGGTCTGAAATGAAAAGGAATAGTGATTTCTCGTGCACCGAGTTGTGCATAGCGTCCGATGTATCCTGCTGCGGAGAGCGTATCGAATTCGTAGGTGCTATAGAATCGAACCGGGAGCGTATCCCACTCGCCGAGTCGGTACGGCGCACCCGTGCGTGGGTCCCGCACCGAATCAGCAAGCACATGGGGAGCGGTGCGCGTATTGAGGACGCCAAGGTAGAACACCGAATCGGGCGAGCGTCCCTCCTCGAAGTGGAGCACTACATGGTAGAACGAGGAATCTACCGGCACCGCCTGGCGTTGATCGGGAGGGTTCCCCTGCGCGGCAACGCTCCAATTCTCGTACTGCGTTTGGCCAATCCGTCGTGTCCACAGACCACTGGTGTCAATGTATCGCCAAAGTGCCCCTGGAGTTGGTCCCTCGGGGGAAATGAAGAACTTCCGATACCCCTTCATCATTGCCGCCTGCAGACGGAGCCGAAAGAGGGTATCGCCAAACGCCCGCGCCCAATCGGCAATCCGCCCAATCTCTCGCCGCCAGCTCCGCCGCCCCAAATAAAAACGATGCGGCGGAAGATTGAGCATCCCCGGCGTCACGTTCACATTCAGATAGTGCGTTAGTACCGTGTCGCACGGCGACTCCCGCGTGTCCAAAAAATCACTCCCCATGATCGTCGTGTCCCGCAATTGCTGCATCGAAAGACTATCGAGCAGCCCATCCCCAAACCGTGCTCGGAACAGAAAGTAGTTGACCGATGCACGCGTGACAATCTCATAGTTCGGCTCGGTGAGAGTGCTATCTTCGCGGAAGCGGAGGATGCCGCGGTCTTTGAGTAATTGATTCTCGAGCAGTTCGCTTGTATCATCCATCCCGTCGTTGAACATTACGCCTTTGGCACCATAAAAAATCATCCGCCAAAGCCAATTGCGCAACTGCTCTCCCGCTGGGATCCGAGGATCGGTGCAGAGCAAAATGCGAGCATTCCGCCGTGCAGGGGTTGCGTCGTTCGGATAGGCACGACGGTAACGGAAATAAGGATTGATCCATACCTGTCCCCACCACGGGATTGTGTCGAAGAGAAAGTGCTGCGTGTGCCAAGGATAGACGGGCGCATAGAAGGATTCATAATCCCGACGCTCGATATGTGCTGCAGGGGACTCGGAGAATTCGAGGTATCGCATCGGATGCAGGGCACTATCGCGGTAAAAGTTGAACGGGATGTTCCTAAACAGCGCAGTTTCGAAATGTGCCCTCTGTTGGAGCACTGTGCGCTGAGCGTCGCTCAGGGTGGGATCATTGAACCCAAGATTGTAGCCGAAGGGGAGAAAACACCGCTGCCGGTGATGCGTTGTGACCCCCGGGCAGACCTGTTCAGCCACACCATAATCTTCGACCTCGTCCAAAAAACAACAGAAATAGCTGATCCACTCTCCCGAAAGCGTGGTACCATCGGGATAATGGCAGGTCGAGCAAGTGGGTGCGACAGCACACCGCCGCGGATTGGGGTACCAAACGCTATAGCCGCTGGCCTGGGGGGTGCCACACCAGTAATCGCGCGGCTTGAGGTAGTGCGTAAACTGGGGGCTTGTCGCTGCATCCTCGGACGTAAAAATCCGCCCAAACATCCGCGTCAAATACCAGCGTACCAGCCACGTCGCCGGCTGCGCCTCGTCGGCAACGTAGAACCGGTACGGACGCAATCTCTTCCGCTGGTAATGAGGCCAACTGGAAAGCCCGGTGATCGCCCGCCGCATCCGCTCAATCATGACACTATCGTGGTAGCCGGCGATGATCTTCCACGTCTCCGGCGTGACGATCCCCACCCAGTCGATCCCCACCGAACACTGTGCAGCAGGACGGTACCATACCTCAATCCCGATCTTATCAATCATCGTCGAGTCCCCATAGCCAATCGCATCAGCGCGCCCCCACGGTGTGTCGAACGTCCGGATCGGATCGTGCACCGCCTTGAAATACTTCAGAATGGGGTTGTTCTTGGGAAGCTGTGTTCTTTGACTGATTGTATCTCCATCGAACTCCATTTGTGCCATGAGGGTGATGTCGGGGTCGGCATCGTCCCCCCGCGGCAGCATCGCCCGCGTGATGGCAAATTCGATGGGGGTAGCCATTGTATCGGGAATATGGAACAACTTGCGGACAAGACCTCTCGATTGTCCACTACCAATGATGGGTGGGAGCCAAAAGACCGAATCCGGGCTACTAGAGGGCACCCAGGAGAAGCGGACGTATCCCTGCTGGCGGCTGCCATCGCTGCGAGGCCACATCTGGTACGGCAGCCGAATGGTCAGCACCGTATCATTGGTCATCAACGTATCGGTCGCACCCAAACGCCGGAGGTTGATTAGAAAGTAGAACCGAACCCCATAGAAATCCCGCCGCGAGGAAATCCCGTAGATACTCCGACTTTCCCACTGATACTCAGCACCATGATACTTGACGGTGTCGGGAGCATTCCAGTAGGAAGCATGGGTACTGTCGTTCGGGAGCATGTGCCAAAGTTCGGTGTTCGTCCGCGCGAGGGTATTGTCCATCCAGGGAGCAGCAAGGACGAGCGTATCGGTCCCCGCTGGGAACAGCGAGGGGTAGAGGAGCAAACGGCTATAGTGGGGATGGGAGGGAAAGGCGGGAATAAATCCCCGAACGTGACGGAAGCCGAAGGCGTAGCCGAGCGTATCACCGGGACGAGGGTGGAACCGTCCGGTAGGGTCGAGCGAATCCACCCGATAGGTCGGCTCCCAAATCATGCCGCTGTTGAAGGATATCGCACAGTCTTTTCCATTGAACAGCGCATGGTTCATGATAATACGGACACTATCGGGCAACCAGACGCCGTCGCGACCGACGTAGCCCGTGTCAAGGTCACCGTCGAGAGTGATGGTGGTATGGATCTGATTTGCGCCGACTGCTCGGCTGACGTGTTTTTCGAAGCCCCAGTGCCAGCCGATAGTGAATGTCTGGGGGGAGACTGCTGCCGTCCACGCGCTGTCGAGCAGGACGGAGGCGTTACCGTAGACAAACCGCAGGGGAGAGGGCCAGCGGGTCTGGGCAGCAGCAAGGGTTAGCACCACCAGCAAGAGCACAATACTCTTCATGGCTACTGCTCCTTGAGGAGGTGGTACGTAGTAACAGAGGAACCATTGACGAGGCGGAGGAAATACGTTCCTACTGGCAGCGATGCCACCGACAGTTCGATGGTAGCAGTAGCAGGGATACCCTCGTAGAGCCGCGCCAGCACGCGTCCCCGCAAGTCAGCAAGCTCAATGAGCGTGGGCAGCCCCGGCAGAACAGGTCCAAGCAGAACTGTGCCACCAGCGGGATTGGGACGGAGCAGGGGCACTGGTTGTGTTGGTTCCCCCACACTGCTGAGCACGACATTGCGCAAGACCGCAATCGAGCCTTCCGAGTGAGTTTTGATGTACGCACCTGAGGGAGAATACCGCACATTCGACGCACCACCCCGCTGGTACCAATGCAGGAGTTGGCCGCTTTCAATCTCCCAAATGCGGGTATTACCTGAACTGCCCGGTCCCCCCGCCACATACCTGCCGTCGGGGGAGATGTCGAAGGAACGAGAACCCAGTCCACTGATGGGGATAGTACGGAGGAAGGTGAAGTTTGCGTCAAAAAGGTAGAGACTCCCGACGGCGGCGACGTAGCGGCGACCGTCGGGGGAACTGCGCAGGTCCCAGGTCCAGGAGTTTTGCCACTCGGTAATAGGGCGCAGGAGGCGTCGGTTGGGGATGTCAATGAGCCAGGTGCGGGGTTGTTCGCGTCGTTCCCAGGTGCGGCCGGTGTACACGTACCATTGTTCGGTGAGTCCCAGGAGGAGGTATCGTCCGTCGGGGCTCCAGGACATCGCGCCGTAGGTGTAGCTCCGTCCATCAGGCCACTCGGGTTGACCGTAGGGGTACTGTCGAGGGAGAGGGATGGTGTCAACAGGCTGGTAGGTGTCCAGGGAGTAGAGCCATAAGGTGGGAGGTCCATCCACCCAGACCAGGAGCTGGTTGGTAGCGGTGTTGAGGACAGCGTCGCGGTAGCCGGGTGGGGGCCAGGCGGGGAAGGAATCGAGAAGTTCCCCCGAGGGATAACGCGCCTTGGCAAAAGGCGGCTGGTAGGTGAACACCATGCCACTATCACGAGAGAACGCAAAAATGCCCTTGCCCCGAAACCCCTCCAGCTCCCGCAGCCCAATGCCTCGATAGGCGTCAATTTCAAAGACACGGTGGATGCCGCGCACCAGGTCTGAGGCAATCAGGAGACTATCGTTCCAGTGCCAATGGACGGCAGCCTGGTAGAAATGCCATTCATCGGCGGAGTCAAGGAATGCCCGCAGGGGAGAGAAGGAATCTTTCGCCCAGAGCACATCGCTGGTGTCTTGGGCGGGGGCAGCAAGAGCTGCTGCAATCAGCACTGCAGGCAGGAGAGCTGTAACTTTCATTGCGCACCTGTTTCCACCTTGGAACCCTTCTCCCTAACTTACGGACTTTTTCCGGAAAAATCCTCTTCTTTTTACCCTGCTGAGGCAGGCGGAGTGGTCAGGGAGTCCACAAACTGCATTGCGGTAAGTACTGATAAGTGTTAGACTTCGAACGATTGCAAAAATCGAGTTTAGGCAGAACTGTACAAAAAGTGAACGGCGCTACCACTCGACAGTAACTGATTTTGCTCACTCTCCTGCGCACACTCAATCAGCTTCGGGGTTGGACGCCTGGACACTACATATATACACCGTCCAACCGTCCAGGCTCCTGCGCACACTCAATCAGCTCCTGGCAAGCACACACACGGTGGTGACCGTCGAGTATGTTACCGTGCTCGTCATACTCAACGGGTACTTGTACGCCACGAGCAGCAATATCAGCTTTGAGCGCTTCGAACTCTCCTTCGCTCAAGCACGGAAGTAGGTTTTCGTAAATCGTGTTCTGTTGCATTGTATGATGGCGTAATTGCCTCTATGACCTGTTGCTTGGTATAGCCTTTCATACTCAATTTCTCGATCTTGTGGTTCAACTGTCTAACGGTTTGTACCATAAGTTATCGCTGTACACGATACCCACCAGCGTGGCAAATTCACGCCGCCGCCGTAGTTCGCGTTCGAGTTCTGGCAGCAGGAAGCGATACCGCAGATCGGTGCGCGCACGGTGCAACAGTTCAGCGAAACCTTCGCCCGTCGGGTCGCTGTCCACTTGGAGTAAGTTGCATACGTACAGCCGCCACCAGTCTGGATTTTCAACGTTCGCCGTCGCAGTACGGCAGTGCGCAGGTACAAGCACCGAATCAGTTACCACGTACGCCACGCTGCGCAAGTCTGGACACGGATAGCGAGTGTTCCAGTGTACCAGTACCGCTAAGTTGTACTCAGCAAAGCGCGCCGACGTATCCACTGCCAGTTCGAGGTCTTCGGTAACGAATGCCAGTTTTTCCGCCGTCGTAATTCGCCAGCCACCGCCAAGCGCTGCAACACGCCGCCACGCTTTCGGAAGGTAGCCCGTACGCTGCTCGACGTGGTCACACAACTGCTGCCATGACGCCGATTCGCGACATGCGACACCATATATAGGGATGTCGCGTGTCGCGAAACGCTGTAAGTCCGTACCAGAACTTGACTTATACGCGAAATGACCAATGTCGCGAAACGCTTTCGCGACACGGGGTTTTGTCGCGAATCCGACACGGTTACGCTGGTCTTCCTGGTTAGAACGGTGCATCGCCACTTGCTCCAGTTGTTGCACTTAGCCGCAGCTTGTAACGCGTCGTCTTGCTACTGCCTTCCTTCGTAACGCTGGACTTCAACGCTGCCAAATCGCGCTGCACGGTGCGCAGTGTGCTTTCGTAGCCTTCCGCTTCCAAGTGTTCAACGATTTCTTTCACAGTTGCGCCGATGTCGCCGACACTGCGCAGGTACTCCACAATTGCGCCACGCCGTCCGCCTTCGGCAATTGCACAGCGTTCGTGCCAGATACTGTCTGGAGTGCTGTAGCGCCGCACTTGGAACGATTTTTCGCTGCTGCTGGTGTCTTGCAGATTGTTTTTCGTGCGCGTAAGCTCCAGCAAATTGTCGTCCACTTCGCGCACGTTCCACGCCAAGCGTACCAAATTGTGCTTGTACACGCTGCCGTATGGCGTGGTTTCGCGGTCGCTGTTGGCGTCGCTTTTGGTTACGTGGTCAATGGTAAGCACAGCGCAGTTTGCAGCTTCGGCGAATTGTTGTAACTGCCGCAGCATCGGTACAATAACGTGCTGGTCTGCTGTATTGCGAGCGCCAGCATAAGCGCCGAACGAATCCACTACTATCAAGTCTGGTTTCTCCAGCAGCAGTTCTTCGAACAGTTGCTCTTCGCCGTCAACGTTCGTGGGGTTGCAGAGTGCGAAGCGTTCAGGCAGAATAGCGCCAGCTACGCGCCACACACGTTCGCACTGCGCAAGCGGATGCATTTCGAAATCCACGTACACGACGCCGCATTCACCGCCAGCCGCATTCTTGAAGCCAAGCCAGTCGTTGCCACTGGCGACGTTGATGGCTACATCCAGCGCTAAGAATGATTTGCCGACGCCACCATGTCCGAACAGCGTCGTTACGACGCCACGCGCCAAGAAACCGTCGAGTATCCACTCAACGCGCGCTATTTCCGCTTCCACAGCAGCCTCGATATGCTGCGGGCGCAGGATTACGCGGCGTTGCAGGTGGTTACGCAGCTTTTGCGGGTCGGATTTGACGGCATCCAGGTCGAGGTCTTCGCCGTTGTATTCGGCAATGTGGCGACGCACAATTTCGCGCGCCAGTGGTGTGCCAGGCACGTACCCGCCGATTTGGAGCGTGGAAACAGCTCCGTTTGCATAGTTTTGCATTGTACGCCTCTCACAAAAGTTTTACAACTTTTCGCCAGCGTGGATGTCTGCCGCGCTGGCGTTTTTGTTGCTGGCAGCAGCAATCAGCGCGTCAATGTCGCTCTTGCGCCAGCGTGGATGTGCGTTCGGTGCGATGCGCACAGGGTGCAGGAAGCCGCGTTTGGCATAGTACCACACTCTGGTGCGGCTAATACGGAGAAGCTCGCACACTTCCCGCGTAGTAAAGAGAACTTCCATAGTTCAGCGGTAGTATTGTTTGACTTGCGACGCGAACTTAGACGATTCAAAGCGGTAGTTGCAACACACCAAAAAACGCGGTTTCGGTAGGTTTGCAAGTCATTACTTCACTTAGACTTGCCAGTATGTACCACCAGCCGATTTTGTGGAAGAACGAACCCATGCGGTTTCAAATACCACTGCTCAGCCAGTGCGCAGTGTAAGTACAGCCGCGCCAGCGGTATCAATCGTTCGTAGCGGAGCGGTTTGCTCTTCGGCTTGACGCTTCGATAGAACTTGTCGTACCGCCTTTGTACTTTGAATGCTACGCGCACAGCCTCGACTTTGCTGGTTGGCAATCCGTGTCTGCAAATGATGTGTGTTAGGTGTTGCCAGGCAGGCTTGGCGTAATAGACAAATTCGAGTGTTTTTTCTCCAACTACTACGCCTTGCCGCTCCAGGTAACGCAAAAACAGCTCTCCAAAGTCAAAATCACAGCGCAAAGCGTGGTAGAACGCAGACGGCGGAAGCAGCGTTTCGTGTTCGTAGGTGAGCCAGCGTAGTACAGTCTCGGTTGGTTTCGGGATGCGAATGTGGATGCTTTCAGGCTCTGCACCGTCGCACTTCTCTTGCTTTATGTTTTCGAGCAGCTTACTGCGACCGTTGCTATCGAGACACAGAATGTAAAAGCGCAGCAACCGAATGTAACTCGTTCTCTCGGTGAGAGTGCCATCCCTTGGCAGACGCTCGAACGGGTCAATGCGTAGGCAGCGCAATACGCTCCAAGCATATGCGCACTCTGCGATGGTGGTCGCAAAACACTGAAGCATGCGCTCCGTTAGACTTTCCACCGCATAGTTTACAGACTGCCAAGGGTCGGTGAACGTGTCGCCATGAAGAAAATCGTCCAGCGGTACCGAAAACACTTTGCGCAAGTCTGGGTGTTCGATGTAAATTCGCGGTTGTATTGTGCTCTTAGCGTCCACTGCGCCTTCGTGTGTGGTGGGCGCTTTTGTTTTACGCTTTGCCATCGGTGTTTTCTCCAGTAGTGTTACGTAATGCGTCGAGCCAGTCGGCGTAGGTCTGCATCATTTCCACGCGTGTTTCCAGGTGTGTTGTGCGGTTGTAGGCTCTACCAAGCGGGTCGCGCACAGTGTGCGCCAGTTGCAGTTCGATAACGTGCGGTGGATAGCCTAAGCGCTCTTCCAGTAGTGTGCGTGCGATGGCGCGCCAGCTATGCGGTACAAGTTGCTGGCTACTGATACCAAGCGAACGGTAAGCAGCGACCAGCGCATTATCGCTGATAGGTCGGTCGCTCGAACGTGGCGATGGAAACACGTAACTGCTACGACGTGGAAGCGTCTCGAGCAGCTCAATAGCTTGACGTGGTAGCGGAACAACGTGTGGCGTCTTGGTCTTCGACGCAGTAAAGCTCCACAAGCCAGCGTCAAAGTCAATGTCGCGCCAGCGCATCGAACGCAACTCTCCACTACGAACGAACAGATACGGCAGCAGCCGCACTGCTACTTCCACTGGACGCCATACGCCGTAGTAGCTCCACAGCAGGCGCAGGTAGCGTCCGATGGTTTCGGGGTCGGTCGGTGCGGGGTAGTGGCGTGCAGGTGCGGTCGGCAGTTGTCCGCGAAAGTCAACGGTCACGTCACGTTCAGCAACGCCGATGGCAACGCCGTAGCGCAGCATTTGCGATAGTGCAATCTTGACGCGCTTGGCAGTTTCGGGTGAACGCTCTTCGGCGATACGTTCGAGAAGTTCGAACGCTGTCGGTGCGTCGAGTGCTGATAGCGGAAGGTTGCCGATAGCAGGCAGAATGTAGCTTTCAACGCGCTGCCGCACACCGCGCAGGTGTTCTGGCGTTAGCTGCGGTTGGCGTGTTTCCAGCCACTGCCGCGCCAGTTCGGCGACGGTAACCGTTGAAGCCAGCTTTGTGCGCGCTGCAAGTGGATGGATTTGTTCGAACAGCAGCTTATCGCGCAGCTTTCGCGCTTCGGCAAGCGATAGTTCGGGGTAAGTGCCGATTGTGACGGTGGTATAGCGCACGTATTTGCCGCCACGCATTACGCGCAGCATTACGCGCCATGATTTCTTGCCACGTGGCGATACGTCGAGGTAGAGATAGCGACCGTCGTAGAGGTGGTACGGCTTTTCGGCAGGCTTTGCCAGCTTGCAGTCGCGGTCGGTAAGCTTTCCTGTAGGCATAAACGTTGCGTTGCTTTGTGCTCTTAGGCACAAAGATACAAAAAATGCAACGCGATAAAACAGAAAAAGCCGCTACACGGAAAGACGGTTTTTTCGAGTATCTATGCGGCTTTGCGGTAGGATTGCGACGGTGTGCGACGCTACGATTTTGGTGCGCTTGTGGTCAGGGAGGGAATCGAACCCCCGACACACGGATTTTCAGTCCGTTGCTCTACCAACTGAGCTACCTGACCTGCGTTGAAGGTCTCGTACGGGGCGCGAAAATACGACACTCCCGGCGTTTACTGCTGACGCCGAATAATTCCCGCTTTGCGCAGGAACCACTGGTGCTCCTCCGGCGCTCGAGTGTAGCTGCCCAGGGAGGCAACGCGAACGCTGTCGGGCAGGTGCTCTGCACGTGCAGTCTCGCTGAAGAGCACCCACGTGCCGTCGCGGGCTGTCGCTGATCGGAATTCGCGCTGCAGTTGCGTAATCATTGTTGCGACCGATGTTTTGTGTGGGTCGTATTCGATGTGGAGCGCCTCGCCGTAGTGGGAGCTGTCGCTGCTTCCAGCAAAACCGCACTCGACGCTCAAGACACCCTCGATGTGGGAGGCATACTCCTGGCAGTAGTGGAAGTCAGGTACGCCAAGCGTGAAGGCTTGCTTATCAGCAGGATGAAAAACGATCGAGCTTGTATTGACGCAATGGCGAGTGTTGGTCGGAGTAAAGCCCTCGCCTTCGAAGACGTGCCCTAAATGCCCGCCACACCGTGCGCAGAGAATTTCCGTGCGAACCATCCCGTGCGAAAAATCTGGCTTGCGAATCACAGCACCGGGGATCTCCTGATCGAATGCAGGCCAGCCACACCCAGAGTGAAATTTCGCGCTGCTCCGATAGAGTGGAGCGCCACATGCTCGGCAGTGGTAGGTTCCCTCGGCGAAGTGATTTGTGTAGCCGCCTGGTCCTGGGGGATCAGTTGCCTTTTCCACAAGGACGCGGTATTCCCATGGGGTCAAGTGAACTGTGTACTCAGGCTTCATGGCTGATGACTCCGATGGTGGGCGATCGAAGAATGCAACTGCTGCGACAATTGTGCTAGCAGCAACGAAAAGGGCACTGCTTGTGTGCATAGGACATTCCGCAGGGAGAATGCTGGAGCTGCTGACGAGTAACACTGCCGAGCATTTTTCCCATTCGTTCAACGCTACAATGGCTCCTTGCGGTTCTGCGTCGTAAGAAGCACGTAGCTACTAGCTCAGCAGCGATGGACGCCAAACGCTGGTTGTGGTTTGTGCTGACCTCGGCGATTGTTCTGTTTGCGCTTGATGTGATCGTTCTGCTTGCATGGCAGCGCTTTGTCCGTCGGCGTGGGTGGAATCGCTGGCTCGCGCGTGTGCCATGGATCGTTGCGCTGATCTTCCTTGTGGTGTCGCCGTATGTGTCGTACCAGCGGACAAGTATCAACCGTCTGGAGGAGGGAATGTTCCTGCTCTTTGCTGCTTCGACGCTGTGGTACTTGCCGAAAATTCCGATCGCAATTGGTGTCATTGTCGCGAGCGCAGTCAAAATGTTACGACGGTTGGTCCACGTGATTCGTCGGTGGTTTACACAGCGGAGACCCCAGCAGGCTCATACTCCCGATCCACTGCGCCGCCATGCGCTCGAGACGATTGCATGGAGTAGCGCGGTTGTGCCATTCGGCATTGTTGGGAAAGGGTTTTTCGACACCGATGACCTGACAATCTACGAGGAGGAAATCACCCTCCGTGGACTCCCACGAGCGTTCGATGGTATTCGGATTGTCCAGCTGAGCGACATCCATGCTGGCTCTTGGCGAAGCCCAGAGCCATTTCGCCGCACACGCGCGATCGTCGAGCAACTCAAGCCCGACGTGCTCGTCATTACGGGCGATTTTGTCAACTTCGATCCGAAAGAGCTCGAACTCATTCGCGCTGATCTTGTGCGGCTGCGTGCTGACATCGGCGTTTTTGCATCGCTTGGGAACCATGACCACTACTGCTCACCGGCGAACCATTCGCTGCTGCGCTCGATGATTTCGAACTCCGGGATCACGCTGCTTGTCAATTCCAACGTTCCGCTGCGGGTCAGCGGTGAGACGATCTACCTTATCGGTACCGACAACACTGGGCTTGGACAGAACTTCGCGGATTTGCCTGCGGCGTTGGTCGGGGTTGAACCTGGCGCGACGACGATTCTTTTAGCGCATGATCCGACATTCTGGGATAAGCAAGTTCGAGGCCGTGCGCCGATTGACTTGATGCTCAGCGGCCATACGCACGGCGGGCAAGTCGGTATCCACTTCCTCGGCGTCGAACTGAGTGTGGCGCAGGTGGTCTATAAGCAATGGGCAGGACTCTACCGCGATGGCGAGCAGTACCTCTACGTCAACCGTGGGTTGGGTACAGTCGGCCCACCAATTCGTATCGGTATTCCGCCGGAAATTACTGTGCTGACACTGCGCTCTCCAAAACCGCAGTACGGCTAACGCGCAAGCCAGGCGGCTGCCACTGCGGAGAGCATCGCGCATCCAATTGGGAGAGCATCTTCGTCGGGGGAGAACTCGGGAGAGTGCAAGCCTGGCATGGCGGATAGGTGCGGTGGACGGCAGCCGAGCATCCAAAATGCAGCGGGGATTCGCTCTGCGTAGAAGGCAAAATCTTCAGCCCACATCTTCGGCTCGAAAGTGCGAACGTTGGCTTCGCCGATGAGCGCATGGGCAACCGAACGAACGTGCTCGGTTGCTACTGCATCGTTGACCAGCGGTGGATATCCTTCGGCGATTTCGATGGTGCATTCGACGTCGTGGAGGCTGCAGAGTGTCTTGCTGTGCGCGGTGATCCGGTTCCACATCTGACGTCGCCACTGCTCGTCGAAACTGCGGAGTGTGCCTTTGAGTTCCACTCGATCTGGGACAATGTTCGTTGCTGTTCCTCCCACGATGGAGGTAACTGCGAGTAACCCAGGCTGCAGCGGATTGCGGTAGTGTTGGACGATACTTTCCAAATGCACGACAAGCTCTGCGGCAGCACGGATAGGATTGGAGCCATTCTGTGGCTGTGCAGCGTGAGTTCCTTTGCCACGCAAGTGCCAGTACAGCTCATCGGCACTTGCCATGATTGGGCCTGATGCAATTTCTACCGTTCCAGTAGGTGCGTCCGGGTACATGTGCTGGCCAAAGATTGCCTCTGGCGGACTGTCGTCGAATATCCCTTCCTTGATGAGGAGAGAAGCACCACCGGGAGATTTCTCCTCACCAGGCTGGAAGATAAGGAGCACGCGACCGCCTAACATCTGGCGGTGCTGATACAGCAGTGCTGCAGCGCCGAGGAGCATCGCTGTGTGGCAGTCATGCCCGCAGGCGTGCATGACGCCCGCGTTGACTGATGCAAAAGGCAATTCCGTTTGCTCGACGATCGGCAGAGCATCAATATCAGCGCGCAGTGCGACACATCGCTGGCCACGCCCGATGCTGACTACTACGCCTGTGCCAGCAACGATGCGCGGCTTGAGCCCAAGCTGCTCGAGAACTGAGGCAATGTATCGGCTTGTGTTGTTCTCTTGGAATGATAGCTCAGGATGCTGGTGCAGGTACCGACGGTGTTCGCACAGCCAGGCAGCCTGTTGCTGAGCAAGTGCAAGCCAATCGGGAGTCCGCATTGCTTAGGTGCCGTGAGGAAGTTCCACTGCGACTGTACCGAGCAGTTGTGCAGGGCCGCTCAATGTGAGTTTGTTGATCCTCCGTTGCTCGGAGTGGATCGTCACCGTCAGCTGCTCGCCACTCGGTGGAATAACCGTGATCGTCTCACTGGTGCATTGATTCCGCAGCCACGCAATGACCGCCGTTGCAAGCGCACCTGTCCCGCATGCACCAGTGATGCGCTCGACACCGCGCTCGTAAGTTACCAGATGTAGCACGCCGTGTTCGGCGCGATAGAGGTTGACGTTTGCTCCATGAGGGAACGCGCTATGCGCCCGCACACGTGGAGCAAGCTGCGCAAAGTCCACTGCCTGTGTGGATGCTTCACTGTATGCGCTGAGCACATGCTCCTCGATGACGACGTGGTCGGAGCCTACATCCACGTATGCGTAGTCCAGCGATGTTCCGTCAAGCTCAAGCCGAGCATGCTCAACGATCCTCCGCGGGGGAGGAAACTCCACTGCAATAGTGCCATCATCGGCAATTGTTATGCGGTAACGCTCTCCGGCAAGTGCAAGCTCAGCGGCGGTACGGGACCAGCCATGGCGAACAGCAAATGCAGCAGCACAGCGTGCGCCGTTGCCACACATCATCCCACTCGTACCATCAGGATTGAAAAAGTGTACGTGGAGGCTCTCTCCACCGCGTGGCTCGACAAGGAGTACACCCTCGGCATCGCGCCCAACGAGCGAGCGTGCTGCTTGGCAAAGCTGCGGTGAATACCGTGCAGCATTCGCCGGTGGAAGTGCCGCAGTCGAAGCAACAACGAAAAGATTTCCCGCGCCCGACATTACAGCAAGCTCAAGCTTCATTGCGACTGTGCAGGAATTCGACGAGCTCGCGGTGGAGTGCGCCGTTGGTTGCAACGATCGTTCGTGTCGTGAGCGTATGTGGGTTGCCATTGTAATCAGTGACGCATCCGCCCGCTTCTTGCACCAGAAGGACACCGGCAGCAATATCCCACGGTTGAAGACCTACTTCCCAAAAGCCATCGAAGCGCCCGGCAGCAAGGTACGCCAGGTCGAGTGCCGCAGAGCCGAGCCGCCGAATCGGAATTCCACGACGAACAAGCTCAGGAAAATGCCAATCCCGATACTCGGGATAGGACGCGATGTTGTAGGGAAAGCCGGTCACCAAGAATGCATCAGCAAGTCGGGCGCACGTCGAAACGGTGATTGGTGTACCGTTGAGCGTAGCACCCCTCCCACGGCGGGCGATAAAAAGCTCATCGAGCAATGGATGGTAAACGATGCCAAGCGTTACTTCTCCAGCAACTTCAACCGCGATGCTCACGGAAAAGATCGGAATGCCGTGGGCGAAGTTGACGGTGCCGTCGAGTGGGTCAACGATCCACCGCACCTGGCTTGTAGTGTCGAGCAAGCCAGCTTCTTCGGTTAGAATTGTATGTGTGGGGAATGTGCCGCGGATCGTTTCGACGATGAGCTGCTCAGAGGCAATGTCGGAGTCTGTTACGATGTTGTGGATGCCCTCTTTGAAGCGGAGTTCTTTGGTTTTGGCAAAGTTTGTTCGCAGAAGCTGACCAGCACGTCTGGCTGCGTCAATCGCCACTGCTTCCAGCGAAGCAAGCGGGGGCGTAGGTACCGTCATTGTGCGGCGTTTATGTGTGGGTTACGCAAAAATACCAGCAGCGTCAGCCAAGGAATTTGTTTTGCTCTTTGCGAAGTTCAGCGACAAGGTAGTGCAGATGCGGATTGGGGCGAGCTTCTGCAAGGGGGACGTAGCGCTCCATGGTTTCGTTGATGTAGCGGAGCGGATTTCGCTTGAGGTCGAATTCCAGGCAGCGAAAGTTATCCAGCCGTGCTGCAAGGCGAATGATCAGACAGTCATCGCTGGCATGCTTGAGCCGCTCGACGTGTTCGAGATCAACCGCATCGTGATCAATCTCCTGCCGCTCGAGGTCTTTTGTGAGCGTCTCGACGATGTAGGCGCAGTATTCACCGAAGTTGTAGGCGATGATCTCGCGCGTGATTTCGTCAGAGTCTTCGAGCACATCGTGGAGAAGCGCGGCACAGAGCACATCGGAATCGGTGATACCAAGCTCAGCAATCAAGATTTTGCACACGCGCGAGCAGTGGAAAAAGTATGGCGAGCCATCACGCCGCTGTTGACCCGCATGCACACTTTCAGCCATTTCATAGGCGCTGATGATTTTGTTGAGCTCGACCGGATCTACCCTATCGCGCAAGAGTTGCTCTAATTCCGAGATGGTCAGGTGGGTCAGATGATACATCACCAGCTCCGGTTAGTGGACCTATCGCCGACGGAGGAGCGCCTCAAGATCCCCGCCGAAATTACGGATGATCGTTCGTAGCGTGTCGTAGTCACGGTCACTGGCAGGAGCAAGCCCTTCGACGCTGTAGGCATCGTAGAGAATGCGCCGGCCCGTCGGTGTGCGCTGGAAATCGAGCAGCGCACGCACGATTCGTTCGCGCAAGGATGCTGGAAACCCGCGCCGAAAGACGATTGGGTCGTTGGGAATTGGATCGGTCAATGCAACAATCCGCACTTTCTCGAGGACGTCGGGGAACTGCGTCCGCACCCGTGCGCGTGCATCGAGCACTTCGCCGGTCGAAGGATCGGGTGGGGAGTAGTACGTCGCTCCTGCATCAACTTGCCGCTGATAGACCATCGTGACGACGTTGTCGTGCTTGCCTGCAAAGAGAACCTGACCGAGCCGAATGCCATGACGCTCAAGTAATGCTTTCGGGAGGATGTATCCAGACGTTGATGCTGCATCAACGAAGGCAAAGCGTTTTCCGGCAAGGTCCTCGATCGTGCGGATGCCACTTGCTACGTGTGCGATGATTTGCCCACGGTAGTGAGTTTCTCCTCCGCGGCGGACGACCATGAGTGCTGCTTCTGCGCCGTACTTCTCGTGTGCGAGAATGTAGCTGAAGGTGTTCGTAATGGCAACGTCCACACCGCCGCTGCCAAAGGACTCGACGACCACGATGTAGCTTGTTGGCACTGCGGCAGTAAACCATAGCCCAGTGGCACGATGCAAGTATGCTACAAGCGAATCGGCGCTCGTGGTGACTTTTTGATTTTCAACCGATGGGGTGAGCATGAGTTGAATTGGCCGCTGCGGGCTTCCCAGCTCTGGAGCCGCCGATTGCAGAAGAGGCCGAATCGTCAGCCACGCGATCGCCGCAAGTGTCAGGGAGCCGTAGAGCAGTACGTACCGCATTGTCGTTCCGATGTCGGTTCAGCTTGGTCGAGCAGACAGGCAGAGCGTTGCGCCGTAGTTTTGCAGCCGTTTGTCGCCCCGCTTTCTGCAAAGTTCGGCAATTGCGGGGGAAAAACACTTCACTGCTTCGTTCCACTTTGCACCGTGCTGCGATGAATATCCACGAATACCAAGCCAAGCAACTTCTTCGCCAATTCGATGTTCCTCTGCTCGACGGTAAGCCGGTCTTCACCGCGGAAGATGCTGGAGTGGTCGCCTATCACCACTTCGAAGCACGTGGGAGTAGCACCATTGTCGTCAAAGCGCAGATACATGCTGGCGGGCGTGGCAAAGGAATCATCTACGACCCCGAAACCAACCAACCGCGAATGCTGTTCGGCAAACAGCTCCGCGGGGTGGTCGTCATCCGACCCGATGAATACGGGAACGTTGCGCACAAAGCGTACCTTGCAGCACGGCAGATGCTCGGCGGCAGGCTCGTGACGCATCAAACAGGTCCGGAAGGGAAAATTGTGCGGCGGTTGTTCATCGAGGAGGGCGCTGCGATCAAGAAGGAGTACTACTGCTCAATCCTCCTGGACCGAAGCCGCTCGCAGAACGTTATCATGGTCAGCAGTGAGGGAGGTGTCGAAATCGAGCGCGTCGCGGAAGAGCAGCCGGAGAAGATCATTCAAGTGCACGTTGATCCTACGATTGGTTGTCAGCAGTTTTTATTGCGCCGGCTCGCGTTCGGGCTGGGGCTTGAGGGCGCAGCATTCCGCAGTTTCCTCACCTTCGTCGAACGGCTCTACCGTGCCTACGAAGAGCTTGATTGTTCGCTGCTTGAAATCAACCCGCTCGTGTTGACCGACGATGATCGCTTCATTGCGCTCGATGCGAAAATCAACTTCGACGATAATGCACTTTTCCGCCATCCAGAGTACTTGGACTTGGTTGATACCGACGAAGAAGACCCGCTTGAGCGCGAGGCTGCCAAGTACAACTTGAGCTACATCAAGCTCGACGGCAACGTCGGCTGCATGGTCAATGGCGCAGGCCTTGCAATGGCGACGATGGATTTGATTCAACTGGCCGGCGGCAAACCAGCCAACTTCCTCGATGTCGGTGGTGGCGCCAACGTCGAGCGAATCGCGAACGGGTTCCGCATCATGATGAGCGATCCGAACGTCCGCGCCGTGCTCATCAACATCTTCGGTGGGATTGTTCGCTGCGATCGTGTCGCGAACGGCATCATGCAAGCGCTCGAGCAGGTGAAGGTCACCGTGCCGGTCATCGTCCGTCTAGAAGGAACGAACGCCAAGGAAGCACTGGAGATCCTGCGGGCAAGCGGGTTGAACTTCCTCCTTGCAGAGTCGTTCGAGGATGCAGCACGCCAAGTGACTGCAGCGTTGAGTCGCTAAGGCAGCAGAGGAATGTGTTCGACACGTTGTAGTATCACAGTTCACCATTGCCAATGAATACGCATACTGTCGATGTTGTGGTGGTTGGAGCTGGACCAGGCGGCTACGTAGCTGCAATTCGAGCAGCCCAGCTCGGCATGAAGACGATATGCATTGAGCGCGACCGTCTCGGCGGGGTGTGCCTCAACTGGGGGTGCATCCCATCGAAAGCATTGCTCAAGAGTGCAGAGTACAAGCAATTCCTCGACCATGCTGGCGATTACGGCTTTGCCGTCCAAGCACAGGTGGATTTCTCCAAGGTCATTGCACGGAGCCGTGCCGTCGCCGATCGAATGAACAACGGCGTTGCGTTCCTGTTCAAAAAGTACAAGGTGCAACACATCAGCGGCACTGGCAAACTGCTCGATAACCATACGGTCGAAGTTCGAGACCAAGCAGGTACAGTTACCGACCGCATTACTGCCAAGCACATCATCATTGCAACAGGCGCGCGAACACGGGTGATTCCTGGCATCGAGGTTGACCGCAAGCGCGTCTGGACGAGCACCGAGGCAATGCTTGCCGATAGCATCCCAAGCTCGATGGTGGTCATCGGCTCCGGCGCAATTGGCGTTGAGTTCGCCTACTTCTACAACGCCTTTGGCACAGCGGTCACCATCGTGGAAATGATGCCGACACTTGTGCCAAACGAAGACGAAGAGATTGCCAAAGAGCTGGAACGAAGCTTCAAAAAGCAGGGCATGACCATCATGACGAGCACGAAAGTTGTCAGTGCAAAAACTGTCGGCGATCGTGTCGAGGTAGTCGTCGAAGGAAAGGACGGCAAGCAGCAAACGCTCACAGCAGATGTTGCGCTCAATGCCGTAGGCGTTCAGGGAAACATCGAGAACATTGGCCTCGAAGAGCTGGGCGTTACCGTCGAGCGCGGTTGGATCAAGGTGGATTCGCTGATGCGAACCAACGTCGAAGGGGTCTATGCAATCGGGGACATTGCAGGTCCGCCGTGGCTTGCGCATAAAGCATCCGCGGAAGGCATTCTCTGCGTCGAGGCGATCGCAGGGCTTGAAGTCCATCCGCTCGATTATGGCAATATTCCGGGCTGTACGTACTGCCAGCCACAAATTGCAAGCATTGGTCTGACTGAGAAAAAAGCTCGCCAGGCTGGCTACGACGTCAAGGTTGGCAAATTTCCGTTTACAGCCAGTGGCAAAGCGTGGGGCATTGGGAAGACCGAAGGGTTCGTCAAGCTGGTCATTGATGCCAAATATGGCGAGATTCTCGGTGCGCACATGATCGGGCCTGACGTTACCGAGCTTGTTGCAGAGATTGGGGTTGCCCGTTCGCTCGATGCGACAGCGCATTCGCTCATCAAGACTATCCACGCGCATCCGACGCTCAGCGAAGCGGTCATGGAAGCTGCGGCGACAGCCTACGGTGAGTCGGTCAACTTTTAGCGGTTAGTGAGCGGTCGGTTTCCGGTCTTGCCGCTACGCTGGCACTGCGCCAGGCTACGCAGGCAGCGGCTTGCCTTTGGTTTCAGTTGCCCACCACGCAGCAGCAACTGCGAACAGGTAGGCACAGGCAAAGAGCATCGCTGACTGCGCAAAACCACCGAGCGCTCGAACGATCACCCCGACAAAGAGCACCGCGATTGCCGTGCTGAGCCGTCCAGCGTTGAGGCAAAATCCGACTGCCGTTGCGCGAATTCGCGTGGGAAAGAGCTCAGGCAGGTACACGTACATGATCGCCTGCGCCAGGCCGATGAAAAAGCCCAGCGCTGCCGATTCGGCATAGATCGCTTCGCTGAAATGGTCGTTGGTCATAAACAGGATCGCTGAGCTCAAGAAGCATCCTGCGTAGCTGATGACAATCGTCGGAACCCGTCCCATGCGATCTGCCAACCAGCCGGCGAGAGTGCAACCAACAACTGCTGCTGATCCCTGCCACATCGTTGCCAGTGCGCGCTGGGTGCTGCCCTCGGTTGGAGGAAAGAACGTTTGAATCCACGCAGGGATCCACGACAGTGACGCCCAGTAACCGATGAGCAAGCCGCCGAATGCAATTGCACCCACGGCGAGATTGCGACGGTGTTCCGGTGCGAAAAGCTCTCCAAGCAAGCGATAGTCTTCGCGCATCAGCTGCTTGCTCTCCATCCAACGTTCGCTTTCCCGCAAAGTCAATCGCAGTAACACAGTGAGAATTGCCGGCAGCGCACCGATGAAAAACACTGTTCGCCAAAAGGGAAAGAACTTGACGATTGTCCCAGCAACAAGTACCCCTGCTTGGTATGATGTGATGAGGACACCAATTGCAACCGCACGCGAACGCTCCGGCCACACCTCTGCCAGAAAGGTTGTGATACTGACAAGTTCTCCCCCAATTCCGAGTCCTGTCAAGAAACGGCAGAGCGCAAGGTGCCACCATGTTTGGCTCAGTCCCGAAAGTCCCGTGAACACTGCGTAAAGCGTGATGGAGAGGATCATCGAGCGGATCCGCCCCAGACGGTCCCCAACCATGCCGATGAGGACACCGCCGAGCATCCATCCAAACAGGAATGCCGATCCCACCAGCGAGCCGTAGTGCCCAATGACTTCTGGCGCCATCGAGTGCACAAGATCGCCGATTGCCGAGGGCAGCACGACGGTCATGAGCGTCGAGTCCATGCCATCGAACATTCCACCAAGCCAGCAGCCAATGAACACCAGGACGTGGTAGCGTGTGATGCGATGCGCGGAAGTTGTTAGTGCACTCATTGTCAATCCCACAACAAAACGGCGCAAACTTACGCTCCCTTTTCCAGACCGATCGTGTATGACGGTGAAGTCTCGAACACCTGATCTTTCCACCGAATCGAGCGCGAAAGCGCAAGGAAGGGAAGCGAAAGCTCAAGGAAGCCAAATGCGAGCGTGGTTGGAAAAATCCACCAGACCAAATCACGCCGATCCAGACGCACCAGTGACGGAACGTTGAGCACAGCATCGGCACCAAGACGCGCAAGTACAATCGCGGCAGTGATCAGCCAGCTCCCTTCTGCCGCTGACGCAATGACCCCCAGCCAGTAGAGGAGTGTTGTAGCGACGAACGTATAGGCGCGCCAGCCGAGTGCTTTTGCGCCGTGGACCCACCGCTGATGCTGCTGGATGTATTCTGCAAGTGTCGTGCATGCTTCTGTTTCCACACACGACTCTTTCGAACACACGTAGGCGATTCCCAGCCCAGCGCGTCCAACCGCTTGGAGGAGCGCTAAATCTTCGGTGACCGAAAAAGGAATTGCTCGGTAGCCGCCGAGCATGCGATAGACTTCGCGTCGAATGGACATGTTGTTGCCGAAGCAGCCGAGGAACTGTCGGTAGTACACGCCCGCACTGGCCATTGTGTTCGTCGTGTTCCATTCGACCGCTTGAAATCGAGCAAAGGGATTGGTTCCAGCAACGAGTGTGTACGCGCAGACCATTGCAACATCGCTACTGCGATATGCAGCAACGTGGGCATGTACCCAGCGAGGATCAACGGCGCAATCTGCATCGGTCAGCAGAATGATCTCTCCGCTGGCATGGAGAATGCCGTAGTCGAGCGCGCCAGCCTTTCCACGGAGGTTCCCGCTTCGCGGTTCAGTAAGCGATAAAACTCGAAGCTTGGGGATGTGTTCAGCATAGCTTGCGACAACGGCTGCTGTACGATCGGTGGAGCGGTCATCAACGACGATGATCTCCAAGCGGTCGGGAGGATAATCGAGTGATGCCAGCGATTCCAGACACCGGGCAATGCGATGCTCTTCGTTGCGAGCGGGGACAACGATGCTCACAGGTGGCAAACGATCCTCGGTCGGTTGGGTGGATTGGCGACGCCGCTCCAGCCATGCACCAGCGACCATGAGAGCGGTGCGCACCCAGTACGTCGCGATCGAAACGATACCGAGTAGAGTTGCCAATTCCACGTGCTATCGATTGCTCGATGATGAATCGAAAAGCGATGCAAGGACCCGCCGAACGACATCATGAGAGAATCCGCGGCGGAGCAACGCGTCGCGGATGCGGCGCTGTTGCTGCTCAGGCGGACGGCTGGCATTTCGACGCAACGCACGCAGCGCAGCCTCGCGAGCGCGCTGCTCTTCGTCCGATGATGGATATTCCATTGCCAATACTTCCTGCACGATGTGTTCTGGAATACCACGTGCACGGAGCTGGTTGCTTATTGCGCGTGCGGAGAGCATGCGGAGCCGGGCAGTATCGCGGACGAATGCCCGAGCGAAGCGCTCATCGTCGAGTCTGCCGTGCCGACGGAGTAGTTCGAGCACAGTGCGAATATCGTCATCGCCAGCACCGAGGGTGTGTAATCGTTTCGCAACTTCGGCGCTCGAACGTAGGCGATAGGCTAAAAATCGTTCCAGACGTGCGATGAATTGCAGTGCGCGGTCGGTTCGCTCGATTATGGCGTACGTCTCGGCATTGATGTCCTGACCAGTGGCGATATGGAGCTGCTCTGCGGTAGCTGCATCGAGCTGGAAGGTGCGTTGCTGGCCGTCGCGTGTTTTCAGTTCGAGGACGATCGTTCCTGCGCGAGGAGCAAGCCACCACCGCAGAACGTGCGCGTCAGGCATAGCGCTACGTGGCGGGCTGTTCGACGGGGAGCCCGAGTTTGGTACGGACCTCTCGCTCCAGCTCTGCCAGGAGATCGGGACTTTCTTGCAGCAATTTGCGGAGTGCATCGCGCCCTTGAACGCGTTCGCTCTTGTAGGTAAGCCACGAACCGCTGCGCGTGATGATCCCGTGTTCGAGTGCGACGTCAATCATGTCGCTGATCTTGGAGATCCCTTCGTTGTAGAGGATGTCGAACTCGCACTCGCGGAAAGGTGGGGCGACTTTGTTCTTGACAATTTTAGCACGGACGCGGTTGCCGATGATTTCGTTGCCTTCCTTGATGACGTCTTTGCGGCGGACGTCAATGCGGACAGATGCGTAGTACTTGAGGGCGTTTCCGCCAGTGGTGGTTTCGGGGTTGCCGTAGACAACACCGATCTTTTGGCGGAGCTGGTTGGTGAAGATGACGACGGTATTCGAACGTCCAATGGCAGCTTGCAGCTTTCGCATTGCCTGGCTCATGAGCCGAGCTTGGGAGCCCATCTGCGCTTCACCCATTTCCCCTTCGATTTCGACACGCGGCGTTAGCGCAGCCACCGAGTCAATGACGACGACATCTACCGCGCCGCTTCGCACGAGCGTTTCGACGATTTCGAGCGCCTGCTCGCCGAACTCAGGTTGGGATACAAGGAGCGTGTCGAGATTGACACCTAAGCGTTGCGCGTAGTTGATGTCGAGTGCGTGCTCAGTGTCCACGATGGCTGCAATTCCACCGCGCTTTTGTGCTTCAGCGATCACTTGCAGGCACACCGTCGTTTTTCCGGATGATTCTGGGCCGAAAATTTCGATGATACGCCCGCGAGGAAAACCACCGACACCGACTGCTGCATCGAGCGACAAGCAACCGGTCGAAATTGCTTCGACCTGCAGTGGCGTGGCATCGGTAAAGCGCAGAATCGCACCCTTGCCGTGCTGCCGTTCGATTTGCTCGATGGCTTGCATGGCGAGCTTGAGCTTTTCGGGTGGAGGCGTTACTCCTGCAGCGGGGGTACCACCATTTTTCGCGTCGGGCATGGGAATGTCTCCAGTTGTTCTGCGCAAAAATACCTCTACAGTCCAAAAGGAAAAGCGCTGGAAAGAATTTCTCCTTCCAGCGCTCGAAGAATTCGTCGCGTGGTATCAATCCTGGTGGAGCTTCCGACGAATTTTCCGCTCGGACATGCCACGGAGGTAGAAAAGTTTAGCGCGCCGGACGTGCCCGCGTCGCTCAACAGTGATACTCTGGATGAATGGCGAGTAGAGCGGAAAAACACGCTCGACGCCAACGCCGTTGGAAATTTTCCGCACGCGGAAGGTCTGGTTCGGTCCGGAGCCGCGACGCGCAATGACTACACCGGTAAAGTTCTGCGTGCGTTCTTTATCACCTTCGATCACACGCAACGAAACAGTGACCGTATCGCCCGGCCCGAACTCCGGGATCGTCGTATCGCCGCGCAACGCGAGCGCTTGCTCGATGACCATCTGCTCGACTTTCTGGAGCTTATTCATAGGATGCGCCTCTCAAAGGAGATTTCACTGCTAACCGAGCGCAAAAATACGAGCAGTTGCCCAACGCCGTCTTCTGCCAGAGTAATTTTGCTGCCTTACAGAATTGCTATCGGGCTTTTTTTCGAGCATTGATGGATCACATTCGCAACTTCTGCATCATCGCGCATATTGATCACGGCAAATCTACCCTCGCCGATCGTCTGCTGGAGCGGACCGGCCGTGTCACTGCGCGCCAGATGGTTACCGACCAGATTCTCGACGATAACCCACTCGAACAAGAGCGTGGCATCACAATCAAACTCCACGCGGTGCAAATGGAGTACACCGCACGCAATGGGCGAACCTACACGCTCAACCTAATTGACACGCCCGGACATGTTGACTTCTCCTACGAAGTCTCCCGTTCACTGGCTGCGTGTGAAGGGGCACTTCTGGTCGTTGACGCAACCCAGGGCGTCGAAGCGCAGACGATTTCGAACCTGTACTTAGCTGTTGATGCAGGGCTGGAGATCATCCCCGTCATCAACAAGATTGACTTGCCTGCAGCGGAGACGATGCTCGAAAGTGTGATTGCTCAGGTCATTGATCTCATCGGGTGCAAGCGCGAGGAAATCATCCTTGCCTCGGCAAAGGCGGGAATTGGTGTTGATGATATTCTCGAAGCAGTTGTCGCGCGCATTCCGCCGCCGAAGGGAGATCCCGACGCACCGCTACGAGCGTTGATCTACGACTCGCTCTATGACCCATACCGCGGCGTGGTGGTCAACGTCCGCATTTTCGATGGCACGCTGCGGGAGAAAGATTCCGTGCTGTTCATGGCAACAGGGCAAGTCTACCAAGTTGATGAAGTTGGCGTTCTCTACATGGAGCAGCACCGGACAGGAGAGCTCAGCGCAGGCAACGTCGGATACTTCACCGCTTCGATCCGCCGCGTGCGGGATACGAAAGTCGGCGACACCGTCACCCACGCGCAGCGTCCGTGCTCGGAGCCAATTGCTGGTTTCCGGGAGGTCAAGCCCATGGTGTTCAGCGGCATTTACCCTGCTGATAGCGACGATTTCGAGGATCTCCGCGACGCGCTGGAAAAACTTGCGCTCAACGACGCTGCAATTCACTACGAACCGGAAACTTCCGCTGCACTCGGTTTTGGCTTCCGCTGCGGATTTCTCGGTTTGCTCCACATGGAAATCGTCCAGGAACGGCTCGAGCGCGAGTTCGGGCAGACAATCGTCACCACGGTCCCAAACGTCCGCTACTTGGTGCGGCGCACCGATGGCACAGAGCAATGGGTGGAAAATCCAGCGCAAATGCCCGAGCCGGTCAAGATTGCAGAAATCCTCGAGCCATACATCCGTGCGCAAATCATTACTCCAACCGAGTACCTTGGGCCAATTATGCAGCTCTGCATCGAGCGGCGCGGGACGGTCCTTGGGCAGCACTACCTTACGCAAACGCGCGTGGATTTGAGCGTCGAGCTTCCGCTTGCCGAGGTCGTCTTCGACTTCTACGACAAACTCAAGAGCATCTCGCGCGGTTATGCCTCGCTCGACTACGAGTACAGCGACTACAAGCCCGGCGACCTTGTCAAGCTCGACATCCTGCTCAACGGCGATCCAGTGGATGCACTCTCGACAATTGTCCATCGCCAGAAGGCGTACGAGTGGGGGCGCCGGCTCTGCTCGAAGCTCAAGAAGCTTATCCCGCGACATCTGTTCGAGGTTGTCATCCAAGCGGCGATCGGATCGAAGATCATCGCGCGCGATAGCATTGCGCCGCTCCGCAAGAACGTGCTCGCCAAATGTTATGGCGGCGACGTTACCCGCAAGCGCAAACTCCTCGAAAAGCAAAAAGAAGGCAAAAAGCGAATGAAGCAAATTGGACGTGTCGAAGTGCCCCAGGAGGCGTTCTTGGCGGTGCTTCGTTTGGGCGATGAATCATAATTGGAGCGTTGGTCAATGTTCAAAAAACTCTGGCAGCAGGTTGTCCGCTTCTACCAATGGCGGAAAGAGAGAAAAGCAGAACGTAAACGCCGCTACCGGCAAATGACATTCCCGCAAAAGGTCGTCGCGTGGGTGCGTTCGCTTGCAGGCGCATTCATCGTCGTCGTGATCCTCAACGGGCTGGCGGTGGCTGCGTTCGAAGTGCCGACAGGCTCGATGGAAAACACTGTGATGGCGGGGGAGAACCTCTTCGTCAACAAGTTCATCTTCGGTCCCTCGACGCCGCAGATTATTCCGCTGTTCAACATTCCGCTGCCATACTACAAGCTCCCACCACTGCGCGACCCACAGCGGGGGGATGTGATTGTCTTCATCTACCCTGGCGATCGGGACGAGGTGAAACCGAAAGAGTTCATGTACTACCTGAAGCGATGCATCGCCGTTGCGGGCGATACCTTGCTGATCCGCAACGATAGCGTGTTCGTCAACGGGCAGTTTATGCCATTCCCCAAGCATGCAAAGTTTTTACCCACACCAGATGATCCCTCGCGCATTTTCCCGCCCGGCAAAGGCTGGACGCGGAGCAACTATGGACCACTGCGCATCCCGAAGAAAGGGGACATCATCCACCTCGATGCAGACAACTTCATCGAGTGGGAAATCTTCATCCGACGCGAAGGGCACGATGTGGACTTCCGCTTGGGCGAGGTGTACATTGACGGAAAGCCAACCACCACGTACACGGTTGAGCGCGATTACGTCTTCGGCATGGGCGATAACCGCAACAATTCGCTCGACAGCCGCTACTGGGGTTTTATCCCGAAGGAGAACGTCGTCGGTACGCCACTGTTCGTGTATTGGTCATGGGAGAAAACCGACCTCAATGGGAATCCACTGCCACTTCTCAAACGGCTTACACGAATCCGATGGTCGCGCCTTGGAACGATCGTCCGCTGAGCAGGTCAGACATGAGCAGACGTCAGCGCCATCACCACCTGCTTCGTCGAAGCAGGTGCGACTTTTCCCGACGTTGGTGGCTGTGGTACTTGGCGCAGTCATCCTGCGTTCAATCGCACTGGGCGTCTTCGTGATACCAAGTCGTTCGATGGAACCGACGCTTCTGGCTGGTGATGTTGTGCTCGTAAGCAAATTGTGTTTTTGGCTTGCGCCTCCGCCGACAATTCCGCTCACCGATGTCGTGCTCGAGCGTCGGCCTCGCCTACTGTGGCGTGCACCCCGGCGCGGTGACATTATCGTCTTCCGCTTTGCCTACCATGCGCAGTTCCCCACTGAGCCAGAGTTTTTCGTCAAACGCATCGTTGGGCTGCCCGGCGATACGTTGTGGGTGGTAGGCGATAGTGTCTTTCGGAAACCACAACGCATTCCACGACAGAAGACCGGTGTGTACACTGGCATGGTGGTCGTACCGAAGGAAGGCATGAACGTCACGCTCGACCGAACGACGCTGCGCTATTGGCAACCGTTTATCGAACGGGAAGGACACCGAGCTGAGTTAGTTCGTGGCTTGGTGGTGCTCGATGGCCAATCGCGTTCGAGCTACACGTTCGGGCAGAATTTTTACTACGTCCTCGGCGACAATCGTGCTGGTAGCTTCGATTCGCGGATGTGGGGATTTGTTGCGGAGTCCGACATCATCGGCATGCCAGTTCTTGTGCTGTGGTCTCGATCGCCGGTGCTGGGGCACGTGCGGTGGAATCGTCTGGGGGTGGTGCCACGATGAAGCGCTCGATAGGGCTCTACGTTCACATCCCATTCTGCCAGCACAAGTGCTCGTATTGCGATTTTTACTCCGTTGTCTCGCTGGAAGCGATGGAGCGCTTCACCGAAACCATCGTCAAGGAAATTCGTTTGTGGGCTCAGCAGGAGCAACTCGATGCAACAGTCGAAACAATCTTCTGGGGCGGGGGAACGCCGTCACTGCTGGAGTGCACGCAGGCAGAGCAGATTGCATCAGCCTTACGGAGCGTGTTTTCGCTCGCACCGAGCTACGAATGGACGATCGAAGCCAACCCAGGCACCGTGACACTCGAAAAGCTCCGATACTATCGCGAACTTGGCATCAATCGCATCAGTTTTGGCGTGCAGTCGTTCGATCATCGCGAGCTTGAGTTTCTCGAGCGAATCCATTCAGCACAGCAAGCCGAGGAAGCGGTGGAACTGGCTCGCCGCGCTGGATTCAACAACGTCAATCTCGATGTGATCTATGCTCTCCCCGGGCAGGACCTTGAAACATACCAACGAACACTCGAGCGGGTGTGTGCCTTGGCACCTGAGCATATATCGGCGTATAGTTTGGTGTACGAACACGGTACACCACTCTATCGCCAACTGCAGCGAGGAGCGATCATCCCACTCGATGAGGACCAGGAGGCAGCTTTCTATTCGAAGACCGTTGAGTTTCTTGCGCAGCGGGGATACCGTCAGTACGAAGTCTCCAACTTTGCGCGACCGGGACGACAGTGCCGCCACAATTTGCTCTATTGGCGTCGCGGCCAATATGTTGGGTTTGGGCCTTCGGCGCACAGCCACGTTGACAACATCCGCTGGAGCAACGTGCGAAGCCTTCGCCGGTATTTCGATGCAATCGAGCGGGGGAGCTTGCCTATTGTGGCACGTGAACATTTGACGATCGAACAGCAACGGGCAGAGTCCATCTTTCTTGGACTTCGCGCCGATGGAATCGAGCTGGATGCATTTGCTCGTGCCTATGGTGTCTGGCTCGACCGTGGCATGCTCGGTGACATGATAACCGAGTGGCAGCAGAAAGGATGGGCATGTCTTGATGGCAGAAGGTTGCACTTGACATCGCGTGGCTATGCGCTCTGCGACGCACTCACGCTCCAGCTGCTCGATGCCCTCGAGCGTGCTCAGAGCGCATCTGGCAGTTTTGTAGATTGCAACGTTTAGCATGCAACAGACAATCGTTCAACGATCAGGTCAGGAATCTCGATGGACAAACACGCACGGTGGATTCACCGCAGCTTCGCAGCAGTAGCACTGCTCGTCTCGCTGATAACCTATTCGCTGACGGTGCAACCGACGGTGCCATTCTGGGATTGCGGGGAATTTTCCGCAGCTGCTGCGTGGCAGCAGGTCCCACATCCGCCGGGAGCACCGTTTTTCCTTGCAGTCGGACGGCTGTTCCATATGCTCCTTCCGCTTGGTGGTCAGCCAGAGTGGGATACGGGCGTGCGTATCAACTTCGTCTCTGTGGTGGCATCTGCACTAACGATTTGGCTGCTGTACCTGACGATTGTCAAGGTCATCATCCACTTTCGGCAACGTGGAATCGAGAGCACACTCGATGCACTCCACGTCTGTGGAGCAGCACTAGTCGGCGCATTAGCACTGAACTTCTCCGATACGTTTTGGTTCAATGGCGTTGAGTCGGAAGTCTATGCGTCATCGTCTCTTTTTGTGCAGATTATCGTGTACCTGATGATGCGGTGGAATGAGCAGGCGGACACTCCTGGTCATGAGCGCTACCTGCTTGCGATTGCGTATTTGATCGGCCTTTCGACGGGGGTGCACCTGCTTTCAATCCTTGCGATTTTCTCTATCGTGTACCTGGTGTACTTCCGCCGCTACCCGCAGTCGCCCAAAGGGTTTGTGGTCACGACGATCGTCGCCCTTGTTGCATTCTACCTGGTGTACAAGGTGATCATCATGTGGGTGCCGACGATGCTTGCGGGGAACTTGCCCTTCAAGAATGAACTGCGGGAGTATTACGTAGAAAACCAAGATTGGGTGCGCTTCCTCGCGATCGCGCTCATTGGGTTGATTGGATACGGCGTGTACTATGGTGCCAAGCGCGCGCTCCCAGCATTGCAGCTTGCTGCGAGTGCATTTCTGCTGATGTTGCTCGGCTATACAACCTACACGCATGTTCTCATCCGCGCGAACGCCGATCCGCCAATGAATGAAAATAGCCCGAAGACCTTCCGCGCGCTGGTTTCATACTTGGGACGAGAGCAGTATGGGGATGCACCACTGCTCTTTCCACGACGCTATGAGGTCAACGACCAGCAGAAGATTCGTAACTACCGCAAATACGGCAAGTGGTACGAGCCCGTCGGCAAACAAGTCACCCGCAAAGATGGACGTGTCGTCACGATCCCCGAACTGAAGCGGCTCAACTACGCAGGGGAACTCAACTACCTTTGGCAGTACCAAATCAACCACATGTACATCCGCTACTTCCTGTGGAATTTCGTCGGTCGTTCGAGCGACCTCCAGGACGCAGGCTGGACGTTCGTTTCGACCAAAGAGGCCGATACAAAGAACTTCAACAGTGGCTATCGCGACCGTTTCCCGGTTCGCTTTTTTGCGTTGCCGTTGGTCGTTGGGCTTATTGGCTTTTTCTACCACTACCGTGCGTCACGCTCGATGTGGTTTGTGTACCTGGTGATGTTTCTGATGATGGGTGTGCTGGCAGCAATTGCCCAGAATCAACAAGAGCCGCAGCCACGGGAGCGGGACTACTTCTACGCCGGCTCATTTATGGTCTGGTGCCTGTGGATCGGTGTCGGAACGTATGCAATCATCGAGGCGCTCTCCAAGCGTCTTTCCCTGCGTCTTGCAGCCGTTGGAGGAACTGCGCTCGGATTGCTTGCTGTGCCGGTCAACATGGCGATCGGAGGCTGGCCGATTCATTCACGCGCTGGCAACTACGTGCCGTTTGACTACTCGTACAACATTCTCCAGAGCTGCGAAAAAGATGCAATCCTTTTCACCAACGGCGATAACGACACCTTCCCACTGTGGTATCTGCAGGATGTCGCCGGCATTCGGCGCGATGTACGCATTGTCAACCTGAGCTTGGGGAATACGTTGTGGTACATTGACCAGCTCAAGAACCTCGAGCCGTGGGGCGCCAAGAAAGTGCCGATTTCGTTCCCCGATTCGATGCTTCGAACCGATGAGGACAGCGACCAAGCGCTCAGCTACTCGTTCGGTCCTGCTGAAACCGTCCGTGTTCCAGTAGATCGCCAAATACTTGCCCAGTTCACCAAAGATACTGCGCTCATTGCCCGAGGCTTCATGGAGTGGACCTTCCGCGGTCAGTCTTATGGCACCGAAGGTGGTCAGCAGCTCTACCTAATTCGCGTGCAGGATAAGCTTATCCGCAACATCATTGAAACGTCGCGCTTTACGCGACCGCTGTACTTTTCCGTTACGGTGGGATATCCCGGCAGCGATGTCTTCGTCGGTCTGGGCGACTACCTCCGACTCGAGGGGATGGCCTACCGCATCTGCCCAGTTCCGCAGCGACCGAACGCCGGCGGGGTAACGATCAACGATGCCGTCATGGAGCAGTGCTTGATGACCGATATCCCCGCCGATGTTGCATACCGTGAGCCGCACTACGGGTTCAAATTCCGCAACCTGAACAATTCCGGCGTCTATTACGACGAGCCAACCCGGAACTATCTGGAGTCCTACCGCCGGCTGTTCCTCCAATATGCGGCATTCTTGCTCGAGCAAAAACGCGATACCAAACGCACCGTTGCTGTGCTCGATCGGATGAATGCAGTCATGTCGCCTGAGCAATTCCCAATCAACTACATTGACATGCAAAACATCGCCGAGTTCTACTGGGCGTGCGGCGCACTCGACAAAGCGCAAGACTTCGCGCGGAGGATCGTCGAGCGAACAAACCAGCTCATCAATAATCCGGACTACGCCGATTACGAGCAAGGAGCACGCAGCCCTGCGTACTCGCCCTACATCTACCTTGCGGACGCCTATGCCTTGCTGGGGCGCACCAGTGACATCAAACGTACCATCGAAGCCTACAAGGCAGTTCAACCTGATGACCCGCGGATTCCACTCCGACTGGACTTAATCCCAGTGTGGGAACTCCTCGGCCAACGAAAGTACCAAGAGGCGCTCAGCATGCTCGAACAGATGAAGGCACGATACGAAGGGCAAAACAACTACCTTCCCGCTTCGGAAGTGCGGCGGCTCATCCTCGATGTTCAACTTCTGATGGCCTCCCAAGGGACTACATAGCGTGAACGAGCAAGCAGAAGCGCCAGAGCTCTCGCTGGTCATTCCCGCCTACAACGAAGAAGAGCGTATCGCTGGCACGCTCGAAAAAGTACTGGCCTACCTGGGCACGATGCCGTGTACCTGGGAACTCATCGTTGTGGACGATGGGTCGAGCGACCGGACCAGCGAAGTTGCCAGCTCCTTTGCTCCACACGTTCAGGTACTTTCGATGCCGCGCAATTGCGGGAAAGGTGCCGCGGTTCGAACCGGAATGCTCGCAGCGCGTGGTCGCTTCCGCGTCTTCACCGATGCGGATCTTTCTACGCCAATTGAAGAACTGGGGAAAATGCGCACTGCATTCGATAGCGGCGCAGATGTTGTCATTGGCAGTCGGCGTCTTCAACCGGGCTTGATCAGGAAGCACCAACCGTGGTATCGCGAACTCATCGGAATCGCTGGCAATAAGCTCATCCAAGCACTGCTCCTGCCGGGGTTCGAGGATACACAGTGCGGCTTCAAAGGGTGCACTGCGCATGCAGCAGTAGAGATTTTCTCCCGTGCGGTCATTGATGGGTTTGCGTTTGACATCGAGATGCTCTACCTGGCGCTCCTGCTTGGCTTTCGGATCGAGCAAATCCCCGTTGAGTGGTATAACGACGAGCGTTCACGCGTTCGTGCTGTGCGCGATACACTCCGCACCCTTGCAGAAGTATTCGCTATTCGTCGCCGGCATCGAGGAAGGTCTTATTCAACTGTCACGCGCACCTTGTAGCGTTGAGCGATCGAGCGTGCAGCAGCTTCTGCCTCTTGGTGTGTGGCATATCCCCAGAGTTTGACGCGGAACGCAGGGCGTTGCTCGATGACTACTTCTTCGATGTATGCGTTGAAGCCGCGTTCCTGCCAGCGCTGTTGCTGCGCGAGTGCTTCGGTTTCGCTCCACATATAGCCTACCACCAACTCATAGGGGAGCAGGCGTGGGTCGAGCCAACGGAACTCGACGCGGCGATTGAGCATGTGCTCTGCTGCCGAGCTGGCAACCGGGTAGATCGGAATCAGGTCGCCCAGTGCGCGGAGACGTAGCTGCGCAGGAAGTACCCCTCGCGTGCGGAGAGCTGCCGCGACTGCACGCACGCGGTCAGCAGCAAGTTGGCGCTCAGTGTCGCGTTTTCCCTCCTGATAGGCGTGTCCAATAAGCTCGATTGCCTGTGTGGGATTTTCTCGGAGTACCGCTGCAAGCGCATCGAGAAGCGGAAGGTAGATCGAATCAATCGTACTGGATCCTGATGCAAAGAGCGCGATAATTTGTCGCGGTGGCGTTGCAGCGCTTGCTGGTGGTGCAACGATCGAGTCGCCAAGCAGCGAATCTCCACCGCGAGATACTATCCCAACAGTGCAGCCAGATTCCAGACGAGCAGCAAAGCTGGCGGGGATAGCTGCAGTACCACGGCTGGAGAACTTGAACGATCGGATGATGTCCTCGAGAGCTTCCTCGAGCGATTGGCTCTGACCGAGCGAGGATACACGGTAGCATTTGCCGCCGGTGTGGGTAGCGATAAACTCCCACGGTGCTGCTTCCACTCGATTGCCGAGCACAATACACCAGATCGCCGTGCTCGCGGTGCGAGCGTGCTCGACGACATCGCTCGGCAGGACGTCGAGCATACCGTAGTCATCGCTCCCTGTGATGATGATGAGCGTTCGCGGCTTGAGGCTGTGCAGGCTCCACAGGCAGGCATACGCAATGCGGCTAATCCCTCGACCGGAGAATGCGTCGGTGCTCATTGCATAGCTCGGCAGCGCATACGAGGGTGTCATTGCCGCAATAAGCGCTGGAGCAGCACGTGCAGCGACGATCGCGACCGTATCGCTTGAATCCAGGTGGGGAGCAAGCCGTGCAAGTGCTGCTGCAATCTGCGTGCTGTATTGGTCTGTCGCAATCGAGCCATCTACGCAGAGTACAAGCCGGAGGCGTTCAATGCCACTGGAAATTTCCGGAAAGAGCGTTGCAAGAAATGGAGATGCATCTGGATGCACGCTCAGTTCGAGGCTAAATTCAAGATTTTTCGGTGGCGGATTGAGCAGAATATTGCCCTCTGTATCGCACATGGCATAGCGCACGCGGACAGTCGTGTCCTTGCCAAAGGGCAGCTCCACGCCAACCAAGCGTAGCTTCCGAGCTGAGGCCGATGAATCGGCTGTCGGTTTCGATGATGACCAGGGAGCCGATACGAGCACGTGAGGTTGAACGATAGCCTCCCCTTGCAGTGGAAAACTCGCCACCGCGACAGCCTGCACAGTGGAGATTATCACAGCAGCCACAACGCAGCATAGCAACACGCCAGGAACAGCACGTGCCCGGCAACACATCGTCTTGGCCTCTATCGTACCACGAACAAATTTACTGCCTCACCGTTGGCAGGGTGGCGGAAAGCTGTTCGCAACAGTTTTTCGCTCGAGTGCCGATACTCGTATGCGGAAGATTGGCACGTTTTTTACGTACCATCGTTGGAGGACAACGGAGCATATTCTCATGGCTGAGGTTGAACAAGAACAGCTTGTCGCGGAGGATCCGCCGAAGAAGGGCATCCGTTTACCGGTGCTCATTGGCATTATCTTGGGCATTATCGTCGTGCAGGCGGGCATTGTCCTTGCCGCGTTGAAAATATTCGCACCCTCGGGGGAGAGTAAACCCGCTACCCCGACGGAGCAGCATGCTTCCACCCAGGATTCGACCGAAGAGGAAGAGGAGACTGGACCGGTGCTTGTGCAAAAGGTCGAGGGAATTGTTTTGCCGAAAAGCGATCTGTTCATCAATCCGCGGGGCTCAGCATCGCATATCGTTGTGTTGTCCGTTGGTATCGAAGTATCGCCAGCTGAGAAAGCAAAGGAGGTCGAGGAAAAGCTCATGGTCCCCATCCAAGACCGAGTCATCGCGCGAGTATCGAGCTATACGCTCGAGGAGCTGCAGGACCTCAAACTCCGTGACTCACTGCGGACGATTATTCGCAATGATCTCAAGCCCTACTTCAACGCTCTCGAGGGCGTCAAGATTCGGAACGTCTATTTCCCAAAGTTCGTCATCCAGTAGCAGGTGCTATGCCTGAGTTTCTGACGCAAGAGGAAATCGACAGCCTGTTGCAGGCGGCGCAGCAAGAAGCACTCGGTGTTGATCAGCGAATGCGCCAAGATGTCGTTAGCTACGACTTCCGCCGCCCGAACCGCATTTCGAAAAATCAACTCCGCTCGATCCAGAATCTTCACGAAACGTTTGCCGAAACGCTCAGCTACTACTTTGTTTCGAAGCTGCAAACGGTCGCGACGGTGAACGTAACCTCTGTTGATCAGCTATTCTACTCGGAGTATATCCTCTCGGTCACCAATCCAAACTGCCTCTACGTGTTCGACATCGAGGGTGCCGACGGCGCAGGGGTCTTGGAAATCAGCCCGCCACTGGCGCTAACGCTTATCGAGCGATTGCTCGGTGGGACAGCCGAACAGCCACGGAAGCCCCGCTCGATTACACCGATTGAACAAGCAGTGCTGCGCGGGGTGGTCGAACATATTCTCGCCGATCTGTCTGGTGCGTGGCGTTCGGTCACCGACTGCACGTTCCGCTACAACCGATTCGAAAGCGAGCCAGACTTTGTGCAGATTGCCCCTGCATCGGAAATTGTGCTCGTCGTATCGTTCGATGTCAGCGTCGGATTGAACGCGTTTGTGATGAACATTTGCTATCCAACGTTCGCGCTCGAAGAAGTGATCGCGCGGCTCAATACCGAGACACTCGCAAACCGGTACGTTGGCCGCCGCCGCGAGCAGGAAAGTGCTCCTATCCTCCAGCAACACCTGAGCGTGATCGAGCTGCCGCTCGTCGCTGAGCTTGGGAGGGCAACAATTACGGTCCGAGAACTGCTCGAGCTCGACGTCGGCGATGTCCTCAAGCTCGATACACCGATTACAGGTGAACTGGTGGTTTCGCTCGATGGCAAACCACGCTTTGCAGCACGCCCAGGCAAGGTCGAGGATAAAAAAGCGATCCGTATCACCCGCGTGCTGGGCGTCGAAGACATCCTGATCCACGGTCAGTAACACTATTTGGACACACACCATGGCAATGTCGCAGGAAGAAATTGATGCGCTGCTCAAAGCGCAAGCAGCTAGTGAGCAGCAAGAAACAAGCGAAGAAAAGGTCACAGTCGCCGAGCCTGCATTTCAAGAAATTGAGCCATCGGCCAGCAATGCGGAGGGCCAAGGACTCAATCCCAAACTGGATTTGCTCTACGATCTGCAACTGGTGCTTTCCATCGAGCTCGGCCGCACAACGATGATGATTCGTGACATCCTCCGCTTAGGACGAGGTTCGGTCGTCGAGTTCGATAAACTCGTCAGCGAGCCAGTGGACGTTCTCGTCAACGGTCGCAAGATTGCCGAAGGGGAAGTCGTTGTCATTGATAAGCACTTCGGCATTCGCATAACGTCGCTGGTTGATCCGAGCGCACGGCTACGGTCGCTGCGCCGGTAGCATCGCAATAGAGCCTCGGGGTGCTCGTTTACACGTGTGTAACTTTGCATACCAGATGAGAAACACACGGAGCGAGCTATGCGACGGATCATGTTCAAGTCGAAGATTCACCGCGCGACCATCACCGAGGCAAATCTCCATTACGAAGGTAGCTTGACACTCGATAGCCTGTTGATGGAAGCTGCTGATATGCTGCCGTACGAGCAAGTATCGGTCCTCAACATCAACAATGGTGAACGCTTCGAAACGTATGTCATCCCTGGAGCGCGGGGAAGCGGCGTTGTTTGTCTCAATGGCGCAGCCGCACGGAAAGGACAAGTTGGCGATCGGGTGATTATCCTCACCTACGCAGAAATGACCGATGAGGAGGCACACCGTCATCACCCGACAGTCGTGCTCGTGGACGATGCTAATACGATCGTGGACATCAGCCACGCGGTGCAAGCACACCGAATGATCGAATGATCATGGGCAGAGTAATCGGCGCCGTGTTAGCAGCGGGGAAAGGGAAACGAATGCAGGACCCAACCCGACCGAAGGTGTTGGCACTGCTCGAAGGCAAGCCGCTGCTGTGGTATGTACTGCAAGCACTTGAGCCGTTGAACTTAGAGCGCACTATTGCCATCGTCGGCTATCAACGGGAGCAAGTGATTGCCTACCTTGCCGGGCACTTCCCTCACGTCGAGTATGCCGTCCAAGCTGCGCAGCTAGGCACAGGTCATGCTGTCCTCCAACTTGAGGAGAGTCTCCGACAATGGCAAGGAACGCTGTTGATTGCCAATGGCGACGTCCCGCTCGTCGAAAGCAACACCTACCAAGCGCTGCTGGCACATCACCACCAAACTCGAGCAACAATGACGGTTCTCACGACGATGGTTCCGTCTCCCGATGGATATGGGCGTATTCTCCGCGAGGAAGATGGAACATTCTGCGCGATCGTCGAAGATGCAGACTTGGAGCCGAATCAGCGCCACATCACCGAAATCAATACGGGCATCTACGCAGCTGAAGTGCCATTGCTTTTCGATGTGCTCCGGGCGACGAGCAACGCCAACGCGCAGGGCGAATTCTACCTGACTGATGCAGTCGGTGCGTTGAGAGCGCGTGGGGAATCTGTCCACGCATGGTGCCATCCTGATTGGCAGCAGTTTCTCGGCGTCAATACCTACCAGCAGCTTGGAGAGCTGGCAGCGCTCCTGTCGGCGCGGCGTCGTTCAACCTCGGCGGAGGTGCAATGATTCGCCAACTCTCGCACATTGGGATTGCCGTCCGCGATCTGGATGCAAGCATTGCGCTCTTTGAGAAAATCTTCCAGCCGGCGGCAATTCACCGCGAAGTAGTGCCGGAGCAAAAAGTTGAGGTGGCTTCGTTCATGGTCGGCAACGCCCGGCTCGAGCTGATTGCTCCGACTGCACCGGATTCACCGATTGCACGCTTCCTCGAACAGCGTGGCCAGGGTATTCATCACCTTGCCTTCGAGACCGACGATCTGACCACTGAACTGGGGCGCATCGCAGAGGAAGGAATTCAGCTCATCAACCGAACGCCAAGTGCAGGCGCCCACGAAATGCTCATTGCGTTCCTGCATCCGAAATCCACTGGCGGCGTTCTCATCGAGCTTTGCCAACACACTCATCGGGAGCAATGACCCGTCGCCAACTACTTTCTTTGCTGCTCAACGGCGCATGGGTTGGCGGATTGGGGGTACTGAGCTGGCAGCTTGTAGATTGGATAACATCCCGCGTACGCTGGCAGCTCCGGAAGGTGCGTGTTGCATTGTTGCGCGATGTGGTCCAGCACGAAGCAGGCGTTATTGTCCAGAACGGCCAGCGTGTAATGTTCCTCCGCTGGGATGGTCGAATGGTACTGGCGCTCGATCTGCGATGTACGCACGGCAATTGTACGCTGCGCTATGATGCTGCATCGAGGCAGTTGTTCTGCCCTTGCCATGGCGGAGTATTCGATCGCGATGGAAACGTCGTCGCTGGCCCGCCGACAACCCCGCTTCACCGCTTGCCAACGCGTGTCGAAGCCGATGCCGTTTACGTGCTCGATGAGTCGTAAGGAATCGTAGTCAGCGCGTTGTCGATCAGCCTCGTTGATCCAATTCGGACAGCGAGCAAGAGCACGATGTTTTCACCGGGAACGAAGACATCTGGCTGGTCGAGTGTCTCAGCACGAGCGGCAGCAACGTAGTCAATTTGTGCTGTAGGGACGCTTTCAATGACCGACCGCATGTGTGCTTCCACGTGCAGGCGCTCTCGCTCCCCGCGTGCAATTGCTTCGAGCGCAGCCTGCAGTGCACGGTAGAGCACTGTTGCATCGGCACGCTCGGTAGGGGACAGGTAAACGTTCCTCGAGCTCATCGCTAAGCCATCGGATTCGCGGACGGTCGGTAGAACACGCAACGTGATGTCGAAGTTCAGATCGCTGATGAGCCGTGCGATAACGAGCGTTTGTTGATAGTCTTTCTGCCCGAAGTACGCAACGTGCGGTTTGATCAAGTTGAACAGCTTTGCGACGACCGTTGCAACGCCGCGAAAATGCCCTGGGCGGTGAGTACCTTCGAATCGTTGGGCAATCGGACCTACGTCAATGGTCGTAGCGTAGCCGTCGGGGTACATCGCCTGGCGGGAGGGAGCAAAGATTACGGTTGTTCCGGCATCGCGGGCGATCGCCACATCGCGTTCCAGATTGCGTGGGTAGCGTTCGTAGTCCTCGCCGGCTCCGAACTGGAGTGGGTTGACAAAGATTGTCGTTACGACGGCGTCACATTCACGTGCTGCTGTCTCAATCAGCGAGCGGTGTCCATCGTGCAAGTAGCCCATCGTGGGGACGATGCCGATGATTTTCGATGCCGAGCGCGCTGTGTCGCTCCAGCGTTGCATTTCGTCGAGCGCTGTAATAAGCATGGGAGCATGCCAATTGGTACACGGTCAAACAGCCAAAAATACTTTGCCTCATCCATCGTCACGGCAAGTGTAGTTTTGCACAGCGAGTGTACACAGTTTCTGCGAGGTTGCGATGCGCTACGACCCATTGTTTGTTGCTCCGATGCGCGATGAGCTCATGCGGCTGGGGTTTGAAGAACTCCGCACATCAGATGATGTTGATCGTGCCCTTGCGCGGCCGGGAACGACGCTGCTGGTGATCAATTCCGTGTGTGGGTGTGCGGCCGGGAGTGCTCGGCCAGCAGTTGCGCTCTCGCTCCGCCACGCGACGCGGCCCGATCACTTGGTGACGGTGTTTGCAGGAATGGATGTAGAGGCCACACAACACGTGCGTGAACGCTACTTAGTCGGCCAGCCGCCGTCGTCGCCCTCGATGGCGCTATTTTCCGATGGGAAATTGGTAGCGATGATACACCGGCACCAAATCGAGGGACATTACCCCGAAGCAATTGCAGCGATGCTGATCGAAGCCTATGATCGCCACTGCCAGCAACGGGATGTTGTAGCGGAAGCATAGTGCTCAGTTGTGGCTGAGGGGAGCAACGATGAGCCAGCACGTACGGGAAGGTGGGGGAATTGTCATCGCTGCGGTTCTGATTGCTGGGCTTTTGTACTGGGCGGGGTTGCTCTCCAGCGCGCTCATTCCGCTGATCCTATGGGGAAGCGCGATGGTGTTTTTGGTCCCACTGCGGCAGCGGTCAGCACTTGCTCGGCGTCTTATGCTCTGGGCGAACTTGCTCTTTGCGCTGTGGATTGTCACCGAGCTTGGGGTGCTGTTGCTTCCATTCGGGGTGAGCTTTTTCATCGCGTACGTCCTTGATCCTGTTGTTGCACGTGCTGAGCGCTGGCGATTGCCCCGATGGCTCTCGGCATTGATTGTCAATGCACTGCTGGTAGGTATTGTCGTGCTCGTTGCGGTGTTCGTCGCACCGTTGGCGTGGACACAACTGCAGGAAATCGTCAAAAGTATTTCCTCCTTCGTGACCGCCTCGCAGCAATTTCTCGAGAGTCGGCAGTTCTATCGGTGGCTTGGATCGTTTGGGATTCCGAGCTCCCAGGTTCGCTCGCTTGTGCAGGACTACGTGATCCCGCGCTTGGAGGGCATCTCGCAGTACCTGTTTTCCTTGGTCGGTAGCTTTTTGGAGGGAGCTGCAGGAATCGTGGCGCAGCTTGTCAACATCGTGCTTGTTCCGCTGCTGACGTTCTACTTTTTGGTGGACCTTCCAAAGCTCAAGCGCTTGATCGTAACGATACTCAGCACACGTGCACCACGCGTGCTCGCAGATCTGCGCGCGATTGATACGATCGTTCGAGCGTACATCACCGGTCAGATCATCACAGCGACGTTCGTCGGTGTCAGCGCAGTGGTAGCGTTTTCGATTGCGGGCATTCCTTATGGCGTCATTCTCGGCGTGCTCTGTGGATTGCTCAACCCAATTCCCTACGTTGGACTGCTGGCGAGCTTGCTGATCGCAAGTGTCACGATTATTCTCGCCAATCCTCCGCACCCACTTGGTGACATTATCACAGTGGCGATTATCGTCAACGTCCTGCACTTTCTTGCAGCATACGTCATTGACCCCCGCGTTACGGGTAAGCGCGTTGGGTTGCACCCTGTGCTCCTGATTGCTGCGCTCTTTGTATTCGGGCATTTCTTTGGGTTCCTTGGTCTCATCGTTGCTGTTCCCGTTACGGCTGTCCTGATGATGTACTTTACGCGCTGGACAACGGCACTCGATGCCGAACACGATCGTATCGAACAACAAACAGCCGGCGATGCCACGTAGAAGCACGCTCCTCATCCCTGGTGCGGAAGATACCTTCACTCCCGTAGCCCTCTCCCACGAGGAGATTGCAGAGCTTGTGGCGCGGTACATCATCTCGCTCGAAGGATACAGTCCGCAGTCGGTCGGCACGTACAAGCGGTGTCTCCGGGAGTTCGTGTACTACGTTGCCTCCGTTGATCGGCGATTCCGCTTTACGCCAGCGTGTATCGAGCGATACCGTGAGTACTTGCTCCACCGCAAGCGCCGACGTCGGGGCAGCGGCGTTGGCTTGACCGAAGTTGCGATGTCGCAGTACATGACAGCGCTTCGGCGATTTTGCCAGTTTTTGGTCGAGTGCGGTGTGCTCGAGAAAAACCCTGCACGGCTTGTCAGCGGTGGGAAACGTCCGATGCGGTACCATCGCCGCGCGCTTACGCTCGATGAACTCGATCGGCTCCTTGCGGTGCTCAATGGTGACGACGAAGAACACCTCCGCGACCGTGCGATGGTACTCTTGATGCTGGGAGCTGGACTTTCCGAAGTTGAACTGCACCATTTGGACGTCGGTGACATCGAACGGATTGGCAAGCAGTGGATCGCACGCGTGCGGAGCAAAGGGAAGCGACTCAAAACCGATACGGTCCTGCTCCCGCCAGCTGCAGTGGATGCGCTCCGCAGGTACATCGCGCTGTTCGAACCCCTGGAACCTCAGCAACCAGTATTTCGGAGCATGAGCCGCCGCTCCCACGGGAAGCGGCTGAGTATCCGCTGGATGCACACTGCCATCGAAGGGCGCTTCGAGGAAGCAGGAATTCGAAGCGACAAGGACACGCTCCGGCTGACGCCTTTCTCGCTCCGGCATACCGGTGGCATCATTCTTGCAGAAAGTGGAGTACCGATCGAACATCTCATGGAACGATGGCGCATCTACTGGCGGCCGACAGCGGAGCGCTACTACAAGCTTGCTGGCACGCTCGGAAGCGATCGGCGCCCAGATATCCAGCAGCTTGTGCTCGTGGCATCGCGCACGCGCTCATCACGACATGGTGCGCCATGATGTGGCTTGCATTTCTACTGTGCATTCCACTGTCGGTTGCAGGGGCAGTACCAGCGTACCTTCTGCTCGATGGTGCAGGAGTAGCCAAACCCATGCGTATCCCGATCGTCGAGCTTGCTTCCTGCCGCTACATTGCTTTGGAAGCACTGCAGAGCAGCAAGCGCCAGCATCTGCGCCCCGATGTCGCCCAGCTCGGTAGATGGACGTTCCGATGGTGTGCCCCGGGCTTTTTTTTCCTCGTCGAGGGTGAAGGCATGCGGCAAGTACTCCAAAGTTTGCGGCCTGCGATTGTTCGCAATGGGAAGATCCTCGTTCCACTCGATGATTGGCTGGGACTTTTGGCACAGCGTGGGTTCATTCGATGGAATCCAGCAACGCTTCAGGCGAAAGTTCTCCCGTTTCCGCTGGAACGGCAGCATCCCCAGGCACCGCTGCGGTATCAACTGCCGCCCTCGCTGCGTCGTCCCTCGCTGGAGCAGCTGCAAAACCAAACAGAGAGGCGTAGGCCATCCGATATTGTCCGCGCGTCGGCGCTGCTGGCAAGTACTGCACTTGTTCCACTGGAACAACAAACACCAGCGACTATCACGCGTATCGTTCCTCGGGTGTATAAAGACACAACACGCATTCAAATCACCTTGAGCCATGCGGTGTCACCGGAATCTATTCACGCCGATCACCGCGGAAGGATTATTCGCCTTGCACTCGATGGGGTCAGTGGGAAGGGCTCCGACCTTGCACCACTCAAGAAAATTCGGTTTCGACGTTTTAGGCTGGAGCCTTCCGAGCATGGTGCGACGTTAGTGCTTGAGTTGACGGAGAGCAAACGTACAGTGCGCGTGTTTCCACAATCGGCACGAACATTCGTATTGGAGATTGCGCCAAGCGCAGAGAGCGTGCGTTCCTGGCTCGACTGCATTGTGCTCGATCCTGGGCATGGCGGTCACGATGTCGGGACCATTGGGGTTCGTGGAACGCTGGAGAAAACGGTGACGCTCGCGGTTGCTACGCGGCTGGAGCGGCATCTCCGTGCGTTGTTGCCGGGGGTTCGCGTTGTGCTGACTCGCCGGGATGATCGTTCCGTCGAGCTCCACCGCCGGACCGAAATTGCAAACCGCGCAGGAGGGGACGTATTCATTTCGCTGCATTGCAATGCAGCACAAACCAAACCGCATCCTGCTCGTGGTGTGGAAGTGTACGTCCTCAGCCCATCGCGAAGCGACGAAGCCGCTCGCGTTGCAGCACGCGAGAATGCCTCCATCGAACTGGAACGCGATCGCAATCGTTACCCGCTGGGGCAAATCGAACACCAGATCCTTGCCTCAGCTGCGCAGCATGGAATGCTCGATTTGAGCCACTTGCTGGCTGCAACGCTCGATAGCACGCTCCAACACCAGATGCACAGTCCCTCACGTGGCGTCCAAAGCGCGGGGTTTCTCGTCTTAGTTGGCGCTGCGATGCCATCGGTGCTGGTCGAAATGGGATTTCTTTCGAATGCTGAAGAAGAACGTCTTCTGGCATCGGCAGCATACCAAGAACGCCTTGCACACAGCATTGCCACAGCAGTTGTACGATTTGTTCGTCACTACGACCGCATGGTGACACTAACAGGAGCTGAGCGGTGAAACGGACGACCGCATCAACGTCAAAACTCCGCCGTGCGAACGGACAGCAGCGCTTGTGCGTTGACCTGCACGATCCGTCGCTCTACTTCAACCGGGAGCTAAGCGCGCTTGACTTCCAAGAGGAAGTGCTCGAAGAAGCACTCGACCCTGAGCACCCACTCCTGGAGCGGCTCAAGTTGCTCTGCATTGTGGCGTCGAACCTCGACGAGTTCTTCATGATTCGCGTTGCCGCGCTCAAAGAGCAAATCGAAGCTGGAATCATCGAGCCGACTCCGGATCGCATCCCACCGCAGGAGCAGCTCCGCCGGATTCGAGAGCGGTTGCTCGATCTCTACGCACGGCACGAGCATGCGTTGCTCGATGATATCCTGCCGAGCCTTGCAGCGGAAGGAATCCGCATCGTCCCCTTCACCGAGCTAACCGAGCAGCAGCGCCAGTATTTCCGCGAGTACTTTCTGCGCGATGTGTTCCCTGTGCTTACGCCGCTTACGCTCGATCCTGGACACCCATTCCCGCGATTGCTCAATCGGACGATCAACATCGCGTTCCACTTAGCATCTCGCGATACGCACAAGGGAGAAAGCGCAGATCGCGCCGTTGGTGTGCTCCAGCTTCCTCCGGTGTTGCCGCGCTTGCTGCCGCTCCCTGAGGATTCCGGGCATGCGTTTGTGCTCCTTGAGCAAGTAGTTCAATCCAACGCAGATCACCTTTACAGCGGCTGGGACGTGCTCGATAGCTACTGTTTTCGTGTCACGCGCGACGCTGAGTTGGAAATTGCCGAGGATGAAGCCGAAGATCTTTTGAGCGAAATCGCCGAGCAAACGCGCATACGGAACTGGGGTGCCGATGCAGTGCGGCTCGAAGTTGATGCTGCAATGCCCCAGTGGCTCCGCCAGTTGCTCATGCGTTCGCTCGAATTGGAGCCGGAGGATGTCTATGCATACCGTCGGCCGCTGAACCTCTCGGATTTCCTCGCCTTGTTGCGGCTCGACCTGCGCCACTTGAAAGACCAACCGTTCACCACACGCATTCCGCCAGAATTCCAGGGAGAAGTAGCCCATATCTTCAAGATGCTCCGCATGCGCGACGTGTTGGTGCACCATCCCTTCGATTCATTCTCGAATACCGTCGTCAAGCTCCTGCGCGGTGCAGCCGAAGATCCGCAGGTCGTTGCAATCAAGATCATCCTCTACCGAGCTGGTGGGCAGTCTCCGGTCATCGAAGCACTCAAGACAGCAGCGATGAACGGGAAAAGCGTCACTGCTGTCGTCGAACTCAAAGCGCGCTTTGATGAGGAAAACAACATCGTCTGGGCGCGGGAGCTCGAACGCGCTGGTGTCCACGTCGTCTATGGTGTGTTGGGGCTGAAGGTCCACGCCAAAGCGCTGATGATCGTGCGCCGTGAACAGGGCGGTGTTCGAATGTACGCGCACCTTTCGACAGGCAACTACAACCAGAGCACGGCACGCGTGTACACCGATTTTGGCTACTTTACCGCACGGGAGGACGTTTGCCGTGACGTTGCAACGCTGTTCAATGTGCTTACGGCTAACGCGCGGCACGCGGAAACCCGCACGCTGGTGCTTGCACCGATGGAGATGAGCAAGGCAGTCTTGGGGCTGATCGAAGCTGCAATTGCAGCCCGCAGGGAAGGAAAATCGGCTACAATTGCCGCTAAGCTCAATGCACTCGTTGATGCCGAAGTTATTCGCGCGCTCTATCGTGCTTCGATGGCGGGAGTAACGGTGCGGTTGCTCATTCGCAGCATTTGCTGTTTGCGGCCCGGCATTCCTGGCGTCAGCGAGAACATCGAGGTCCGGAGCATCGTCGGGCGGTTCCTGGAGCATTCACGGATGGTTATCGTCGAGTGTGGGGAGGAGCGTCGAGTCTTCCTCAGCAGTGCCGACTGGATGCCACGCAATTTCTACCGACGCGTTGAAGTTTTGCTCGAAGTGCCCGATCCTGGCATTGCCAAGCATCTGTGCGAAGTGTTCGAGGTGTACTGGAAGGACAACCAGAAATCCCGCATCCTGCTGCCTGATGGGCGGCGCGTGAAGCGATCACCGAGCGCAGGGGAAGATGCCATCAACGCGCAGAGCTATTTCCTCGAGCGCATTCGTCGCCACGCTACCACTTGAGGACGTTCACTTCGTCCACGTACACCGTCCGTTTGTTGCGGAACAGCGCCAGCACGATTGCAAGCCCTACTGCCGCTTCGCCTGCGGCGACGGCCATCACGAAGAGGACAAAAAGCTGCCCGTTGATGTCACCGAGAAATTGCGCAGCACTGATGAACACTAAGTTCACCGAGTTGAGCATCATCTCGATGGCCATGAACACAACGATGGCATTCCGCCGAGTGACCACGCCAACGGCACCGATGGTAAAGAGCACCGCTGCCAGGATGAGATACCATTCGAAGGGGATGGCTTGGAGATTCATGGATTCTCTGATGAGCTATTCGACCTTCCGTTTTGCAAGGATGATTGCGCCGACGAGCGCTGCTAGTAGGAGCAGCGAGATTGCCTCGAAGGGGAAAAGGTACGTTGTAAACAGCGCTTGCCCGATGCTTTCTGCTGTACCGAGCGATGCTGCGTTGGGCGATAGGTAACGCTGGCTCGGGGAGGCATTGAAAAAGACACCCAGTTGCAGCATGAAGATCGCTGCGATCGCGGCTCCGAGGACTTTCCGCAGCGTGAATTGCTCGCGGAGTGCTTCCTCGTTGCCGAGATTGAGCAGCATGATCACGAACACAACCAGGACCATGATCGCCCCCGCATAGACGAGGATTTGGAGAATTGCCAGAAACTGCGCCTGGAGCGTCAAGTAAAGCCCGGCGAGCATAAAAAAGTGCACAATGAGGTTGACCGCCGCAGCGACAGGATTCCGCCGCGTGATCGTCCCAATGGCAGATGCGATTGCACCAATGCCGAAAAGGAAGAAGAGTGCGACCTGGAGACTCATGCGTGCCTTGCATGGATGAACTGCCTCCGCAAAAATAGAGCAGGCAGCATCGTGGACGCGTTACTCGGTTACTTCTCCTTGAGCTTGTATGCCGATGATACCATCGTCTCGCAACTGGCGGATGCGGCAGACGCTCCCGAACGAACACTGCTCACAGACGCTCGGACTAAGCGGTGCAACGGGAAATATCCCACTCCGAATGTTGCGCACGATGCGCTCGGCATGATCCATTGCACGCTGCAAGAGTGACTGCTGCTCTTGGTAACTTTTGACAACTCGGCTGCGGCTGCTCTTACGCGACTGAGCGAACCGACTAGCCTCCTGTGGCATTGCAATTGGGAATGCATCGTCGTCTTTTGGTTGGAGGATGTAGTAGATGCCACCATCGAGGATGGGATCGCTCCCTAAGCGTTCGCGCAGCACTTTGCTGGCAGCGAGCATGTAGAGCGGCATTTGGAATGCGGTGCCTTTCTCGATTGCGGCATTGGATGCGCCTGGGTGGCTGCGCTTGTAATCGGCAATGATGGCGTGCCACTTCGAACCGCGACGGGCAAGTTCGATGCGGTCAATTTTGCCGCGGAGCGTAAGCGTCGGTGAAAGCTCTACAGCATCGTGGGATTGCTCCTTCTGCACGGTGCGCATGCCGAATGCAAGTTCGAAGAGCGCAGGAGCGTATTCCCAGCCTTCGGCGAAGCGCTCCAGCTCGCGATCGAGCCATTGGTCGAGCAAGCCTTGGTGGCTTGCTGTTCCAAGGAGAAGCTCCGATTCCAGTGCAAAGAGCGGATGGCTATGCCGCAAGCGTTCGAGTTCGCCGGATGCAATCTCGACGAGCAACTGACGGTAACGCTCACGTTCATTCGGATCAAGCCTGATGGTGGGCACACCGCCTTGGCTGGTTCCTTCTCGGTCGAGCAGTGTACGGTAGAAGCGATAGAGAATGCGGTGCAGCACGCTCCCGAGGTCAAGTTGGCTGAGCGCAAGCTCCTGTTCTTGCGGTGGACGAAGCCGTAGGATGCGCTCGGCAAAGTACTGGTAGGGGCAGCGAGCGTACTGCTCAAGATCGCTTGCGGAGAATGGATGCTCAAGTAACGGTTGGATTGCGTGCTGTGCAGCTGTATCGAGCATGACCTCAACAGATGGCATCCACTGCGAATGACTCTGGTGGCCGTTGCGCTGCGCTTCCTCCGGCGAAGTAATTGCAACGAGCCATTCGAACTCGGCATACTCCAATGGATTGTCCTGGTACTCTGCCAGCAGGCGATGCGACTCGTAGCAACGCTCCTGGAGCGTTGTGATCTTGAACAGCTTGTCAATGAACGACGAGCGGACCAACTGCTCGCCGCTCGAAGTCATCCGCGGGTAGGTAATGAGCATGCGCCAGGTGCCATGTTCGAGCGCCGTCGGATTGTTCGTCAGTGCGTCGTAGAATTGAATGCGTTCGGCGCGAATATGGCGTTCCTCGCTTTCCGGAAGCTGCTTGCCCAAAAAGTATTCCGTCGAATATGCGCGCGGGAATTCGCCATCAACCATTCCACAGAGGATGTACACGTCGTAGGGAATGCCGCGCGTCTGCTCGATCGAAGTGACAGTGACCCCATAGGATGGCTTTTCAGCGATTTGGTAGCGTGTGGCTCGAATCATCACACTGAGCAGTTCGGCAAAGTCCCGCAGTCGTCGCTTGGTAGGCTCCCCAGCACACCAGGAGTGCTCAATTTCGGTGAGAACATCAGCAAGTGCAGCATAGGCGCGGGTTTCCTGTTCGAGGAGCTCAGCGTGCGTGATGTTCTCTGGTGAATCTTTTGCAAGCGACCATGAACGCTCGAAGGATTCTTCGATGCTGCCAAGGATGCCTGCACCCACAAGGACGCTGCCGCGAATGAATGCGCAGAATTCTTGCGGTGTCATCATTTGCTGATCAGAGGGGAGCACCCGTGCAAGGTGCTCAATGTCGTCAAGCGCGCGTTGGATTTGTTCGTAATCTTGCTCGGCTTGGCTAATGTCGAGCGGATCAGCGTAGGGGTCGTCCCGGAGGGTGTGCAAGTAGTGGTTTGCGTGATCGAGTGCGCGCTTGAGTCTGGAGAGCCACCCATTGAGTCCGCCATTAGAGTGCCCGCCTGTGATGCGCTGCCGCTCGGCGACGTTGTTGATCGTAGTGGCGTCAATCACGCTGCCGTCTTCCTTGACAAAGCGCACCAAGGGGTTCGACAGCGCACGGTGAACATCCTCGCGCCGCCAACCGTGGATGATCATCGCCAGGATGGACATCAGCGCGACAGCAACGGGGGAGCGGTCGAGCCGAAAGCGGTCGCTGATGTTCGCGGGGATGCCGTGGACGCTGAGCAGCTCGCGGAAGAGATCTGCGTAGCGCTCGGGGTCACGCATTGCGATACAGATTTGGTGCGGCTTATAGCCGAGCTTGACCAGGCAGTGCTTGGTGTACTTGGCAATGAGCGTGACTTCCTCCAGCCGGTTTGTGCAGCCGATCGTCGTAATGCACGCATTGAACTCTGGGTTGCGGATTTCCTTCTCGGTGTTGAAAAGCCAGCGCCGCAGGTATGCAGCACGCGGTCGGAGCCAGCATGGCTGCTCTTCTGGTTCGGGGTCGAATCGTCGTGCGGCGAATCCGAGCGATGTGAGTTTATTGAGCGTCTGCTCGAGATTCCCAAAGAGCGGGCCGTTGACCTCCGAGTATGCAAGTACGATGCAAACGGCAATGTTGCTCGTTGCTAGTGCTCCGAGCATTCGAAGTTCCGGCACGCGGAACTCCGAAAACCCTTCGATGAGGATGGGGGAGAAATCAACGTGGCACTGCCCTGTCAGTAATGCATCGCCGACACGTTCGTACACGGTGGTGTCGTCGCGATAGCGACCCTGGAGCAAGGCGAGGTACTGCTCGTAGATGGCGAGCACATCGGCAAGACGGGCGCGGTCAATGGCAAATGGTTCGGATTCGTTTTCCAGATCGCGACGTAGATCGGCGGGGAGGATGCCGTCCTCCCGCAGTCCGCTAATGACCTCAGCAAGGCGCTCGATGATGCTCCAACTCGGCGTTCCAGTTGGAGCGTAGAAGGGAAGCTTGCCATCACGGGCAAGGTCACTTATAGCCCGCTCGAAGAGGGCAAGCCGCATTCCGTCGCTCAGCGGCAGTGTTGTATCATCGGGGAAAAGCTGTCCATAGAGAGCCGCACCGAGCCGGGCAAGGTTGTATACCTGAAAGCCGATGAGCGGACGTCCCGTCCGCCGAGCAACGCGCCGAGTAATTTCGCGGAGCAACCACCGCACCCTACGTCCTGTCGGGACCACGTAGCAAATCCGACTGTGGGGTCCAGCCGAGAGCGCCGATTCGAGAAAGCTGAGACTATCGAAGCCATCGGCGCTCATCGCAGAAGCGACGCGATCGGCGAACGGAGCGGCAGCTCGATTGGCAAGCAGATACATTGCCCGGGTGCAGTGGTGCTGATAGTGCCAAATTACACGCAGAGACGATGTTCACAGGTCTTATCGAGGAGGTCGGTGTCCTTCGGAGTGTACGCTACTCCGACGGCGGACGCGAGCTGACGATTGGAGCAAGCCGAGTGCTGGATGACTTAGCTGTCGGTGATTCAATCGCGGTGCAGGGTGTGTGCCTGACCGTCACAGAACGTGGAGAGGACTGGCTTTGCGTCCGCGCAGTCGAAGAGACGCTCCGGAAGACAACGCTCGGCTCATTCGAGGAGAAGGCCCACGTCAATTTGGAACGCGCGCTGCTGCCGACACGGCGTCTTGGTGGGCATATCGTCCAAGGGCACGTCGAAACAGTTGGACGCATCGTTGCGCTGGAGCCACTGCAGTCGAGTTGGGAAATCTGGGTCGAGTGCCCCAAGGAATTCATGCGCTACGTTGTCCCGCTCGGTTCGATCGCACTCGATGGAATCAGTTTGACCGTTGCCCGAATCCAAGCGGAGCAATTTATGGTTGCTATCATTCCCCACACGTGGGAGCAAACAACGCTCCGCTTTCGGCGCGTTGGCGATGGCGTCAATCTCGAATTCGACATCCTGGCAAAGTACGTCGAGCGACTTCTCCAGTGGCGGTGAGCAGAATATGGTAGGCGCTGCTGGTGGCTGCCGCACGCAAGTGGGGCGATTACAGCATTGCGCCTGCAGTCTATTTGCCAATGATGATGACAGCGCGTTCGTGCAGCGTTTCGCTCGAGAGTGCGCTCGTAGCCTCCAGCAACAACACGTAAGCGCCAGCACCGACAGCAAATCCTGCATCATTCCGTCCATCCCAGAGCAGCGCACCCTCGGCACCTGAGTACATACCATTGGCAAGCTGGCGAACAGGGAGCCCAGCTGCATCGAACACCCGTAGTGTGACGCGTGCGCTCTGCCATGGAAGCCGAAACGTGATTGTAGTCTGCTGCAGTCGAGGATCGGTGCTGTGCGGCGAAAATGGATTCGGCGCTGCGCTCAGTTGGAGCAGTGATTGCTCTTGCGGAAGGATGCTATTGGGTGCCGCCGGCGTTCCGCCACGTTCCGAGGTTGAACTCGACCACGAGAGCCGATCAGCGCTCGGAAGCGATGGCATCAGTTTTTCGAGCGACCGACCTTTTGTATTCTTGAGTCCCCAGAAATGCCACGATGGTGTATAGCGCACAGAATCAATCACGCTGCCATCGGGATTAGCAAGCACAACAAGATCGCCACTGTTGCCAAGTGACCAAGACGCTCGCAGAACAACACACTGTGAGCGTTCACGAAGCTCTGGGAACGTCGTCCAAATCCCGGTGTCCAGCGCAACCACAGCATAGCCACCTGGCGGTATCGGAATGGATGGAAGCACCGACTGCGGAGGAAGTTGGTCGCCGAGCAGAAGCCCGCCGAGCAAGAGAGTATCTGAGCTGGGGTTGGCAAGCTCGATGTACTCACTTTTCCCATCGAGCGGATCGTACATCAACTCGTTGATGACAAGCTGCTGCAGGCTCAGCGGCTGGAAGAACGTTGCGATTGCAGTGTCGTTCCACTTGCGTTGGTCATCTGCCAATGCAATTGCTTGGAGGAGGAATTCTCCAACGCCAAGCGCTGGAGTTATTCCAACCTCGGCAAGCCCAAACGTGTGAGCAGAAGTCGCTGCTGGAGGTAGATATTCGATCGTCACGTGTCCGAGTTCATGCCAGCTTTCGCCAGTCGGCCGCCGAATGCGGAAGGCAATAGGAAGCTGCTCGAAAGTTGTTTTTCCGCGATTGGCCAGCTCGATCGTCAACGCCCGCCCTGCGTCCACGCGAAGGGAGCGCACCTGGACATCTCGTTCCACCAGGCTAAGCGAATTATCGTACCCACACGTTGCCGAGTCCGGAGCAATGCAGGCGCCGATGTTATCGCGCAGGTATCCTGGGCGGAGTGGGTCAATGCGTTCCAATGTGCGCCCGCGGATGCCCCAGCGCATGTCGTAATAGACCGAGTCGAGCACGACCGTATCCCGCGTTGCCAGAAAGATGCTCTCGGTGGTGTTGTTGAGCGTAGGGAGAGCAACCTGGTAGAGTCGAGCAATGGCTGGAATGCGGCGGAGGAGCTTGAGATCGTCTGTGTCACGGGTAAGTATTGCAAAGCCACGTGCTGGAACGACAACTCCACTGAGACTTGCGCGAGAGGTGCGGTCGTAGAGGTAGAGGTTCGCGAGCGCAACGTCCGTATCCGATGGATTGTAGAGCTCGACCCATTCCGGCTCGCCGGTTGGCGGCACTGGCTGCAGTTCATTGATGACGACCTGTGCCGACAGCGTCGTCGCAAGACCTGCGATGAGCAACAGCCGCAGCATTGCTTACCGCTATGACTGAGAATTCTCCAACATTTTGCAAGTGATTTGTCCAAGCCAGTACGCATCGTCCTCCGAAAATCGCCCGACCGAGGGCGAGTCAAGATCGAGCACGCCAACGAGTGTATCGCCCTCGAGGAGTGGTACGACGATTTCCGAGCGTGATGCAGGGTCGCATGCGATGTGATCCGGTTCGCTGGTGACGTCTCTGACGATGACCGTCTGCCGAAGTGCAGCCGCGCGCCCGCAGATGCCGCGACCGAGTGGAATTTCAACACATGCTGGCTTGCCCTGGAACGGCCCGACGATGAGCCGCTCGCCAACGAGACGATAGAAGCCGCACCAATTGAGCGCTGGAAGGCTGTGGTAGAGCAAACTCGCAAGGTTCGCCATTGCGGCGATGCGCTCTGTCCCTGGAGGGATGAGAGCACCGGCTGCTGCGAGCACAGCACGATAGCGCTCCTGGGGCGATAGATCTGTGCTTGCGACGATGAGCGCTGCTTCGTGCATTCGGAGGTTTCCGCGATGTGGAACCACCGCAAAAGTAGGCTGTGCCAAGCGTAAATTCGAACCGTTGAATTCGTTCCCGCACGCAATGCAAGAACACCAGTTCCGGCACAGCGACCCTGATGAGAAACGTCTTGCTCGCCAACGTATCGAGGAGCTTCGCTCGCTGATTCGGAAGTACGATTACGCCTACTACGTCCAAGCGCAGCCGCTTATTTCCGACCGTGACTACGATCGGCTCTTCACCGAGCTTGTTGAACTCGAGCAGCGCTATCCGGATCTTGTCACGCCAGACTCGCCTTCGCAGCGTGTCGGGGGGCAGCCGCTCGAAGAGTTTGCGCATGTTCAGCATCGAACGCCGATGCTCTCGCTGGCGAATACCTACACACGCCAGGAAGTGCTCGACTTCGATCGGCGCATCCGGCAGGCACTCGGTCAGGAGCCATACCAGTACTGCTGCGAACTCAAGTTCGATGGTGTCGCTGTTTCGCTCCGGTACGAGGGCGGTCGCTTCGTCCTCGGCGCCACACGCGGGGATGGAACGGTCGGCGATGACATCACGGCGAATCTTCGGACGATCCGTTCGTTACCGCTTGTGGCGCAGCCTGTAACGGTGGAGAACGTCGTTCTGAGCGATTTCGAGGTTCGGGGGGAGGTGTACATGCTCCGCCGTGATTTCGAGCAGCTCAACCGTCAACGCATCGCCGAAGGTGAAAAGCCATTTGCTAATCCTCGCAACCTTACTGCTGGAACGCTCAAGCTGCTCGATCCGCGCCAGGTTGCCCAGCGGCCATTACAACTGGTGTGCTACTACCTCGATAGCGATCAGGTCCGTCTCCGCCGCCAGAGTAGCAATCTCGAGCTTCTCAGCGCGATGGGATTTCCGACAAGTCCGCACTGGCGACTGTGCGCGACGATTGAGGAGGTCTTTGCCTTCATTGACGAGTGGGAAACACGCCGGCGCCAGCTTCCCTTCGATATTGACGGCATCGTCGTCAAGCTCGATGACCTCGAGCAGCAGCGTCGTCTCGGTACGGTCGCACGCTCGCCGCGGTGGGCGATTGCCTACAAGTACGAGGCCGAACAGGCGCGCACCATCCTCAAGGACATTATCCTCCAAGTTGGACGTACCGGCGTAGTCACCCCTGTTGCGGAGCTCGAGCCAGTGTTTTTAGCAGGCTCGACGGTTTCGCGGGCGACATTGCACAATGCGGCATTCATCGAGCAGCTCGATGTGCGCATCGGCGATACTGTGTACGTCGAAAAAGGTGGCGAGGTCATCCCAAAGATTGTCGGCGTTGATCTGGACGCACGGCCTGCTGATTCTAAGCCATGGCAGATGCCGAGCTACTGCCCGTGTCCGCATCGGAGTAGGCTTCACCGCCCGGCAGGCGAGGTGAATTACTACTGCGAATCGCCAGCCTGTCCCTGGCAAATTCGCCGTCGGATCGAACACTTCGCCTCGCGCGATGCAATGGATATCGAGGGTTTGGGAGAAAAGGTTGTTGCTGAACTTGTCGAAGCTGGTTTCCTTGAAACCATTGCGGACATCTACGACCTTGCCAGCAAGCGCGACCAGCTCGTCGGACGCCCTGGCTGGGGAACAAAGCGAGTGGAGAATTTGCTTGCAGCAATTGAAGCAAGCAAAGCCCAGCCGTTCCACCGTGTCCTCTATGCGCTCGGCATTCGACACGTCGGCGAGGTTACTGCAAAACTGCTCGCGGAGCATTTTGGCTCGCTCGATGCACTCTGCCGCGCAACGATGGACGAGCTTCAAGCAATCCCGGAAATCGGCCCGCGGATTGCCGATTCGATTTGCACGTTTTGCAACGACCCAGAAGAACGCCAGCTCATCGCTCGACTCAGGAAAGCCGGACTTGCCTTTTCCGCCGAGCGGCAATCCAAGCAGTCTCAGCAGCCGCTTAGAGGAAAGACGTTCGTTTTCACCGGTGAACTTGATTCGATGACACGAACGCAGGCAGAAGAGCTTGTCGAGTCACTCGGCGGCAGAGCGACGTCGAGCGTCAGTAAATCAACTTCGTACGTCGTTGTCGGTCACATGCCTGGATCGAAGTTTACCAAGGCTCAGCAGCTTGGCATTCCCATTCTGAGCGAACGCGATTTTCTCGAACTTCTCCGAACACATGGTGTGACGATATGAAACACGTCCTTGCAGCAGTTGTAGTCCTTGTGGTGAGCACGAGCGCACAGCAAACGACCCGGCCAGTCGAGGGTCTCCGCGCGAAACCGATTCGCTACCTTGCGCTGACGAACTTGACTGTCATCGCCGAGCCAGGCGTCAAGCTGGAGAATGCAACGGTCGTTGTCCGCGATGGTGTTATCGAAAACGTCGGGCAGGGCATCCCTCTTCCGCGCGGAGCAACCGTTCGCGACTGTCGTGGGCTGTGGTGCTATGCTGGATTTGTCGAGCCATACGCGCTTGAGCGCGACACGCTCTACCGCTTCGACGACGATGAATCCCCCCAGACACCGCAAACACCACAAGCTACTCACTGGAACCAGGCGATCCATCCCCAGCTGCGGGCCATCGAGCGAATCTCGCTGAGCGACCGCCAACTCGAGAGCTACCGTAAGCTGGGGTTCTGTGCGCTCCACGTTGGTGTCGGCGATGGCATCATGCGTGGGACGTCGGCGCTTGTTCTCGCTAAGAGTGGAACGCTCGCCGAAACCACACTTCGTGCTGATGTGGCGCAACTGCTCTCGTTTCGGAAAGGCAGCTCGCGCACGCCCTACCCGAGTTCGCTGATGGGGTGCATTGCACTCATTCGGCAGACGCTTCTCGATGCAGCGTGGTATGATGCAGCACAGAAAGCCTACACCGCCGGCAAGCTGACCGAGCGCCCGGAGACAAACGTTTCGCTCCAGGCACTTGCACAGGCAATGGCCGCCAAACAGCTCTTCGTCTTCGAAACGGAAGATGAACACGATATACTCCGCGCTGCTGCAATTGCGAAAGAGCACGGGCTGGAGGCGATCTACGTTGGAACAGGGCGTGAGTATCGGCGCTTGCCGTCGCTGGTGCGTGCAACCACGAGATTGATGATACCACTCAACTTTCCTGATGTGCCGGATGTGTCGAGCTACGAGCGCGCACTCGATGTCTCGTTGGAAGATCTGTTGCACTGGGATGCTGCGCCAGAGAATCCGTACCGGTGCGATTCAGCGGGATTGTGGTTCTGCCTGACGACGTATCGGCTTGACGATCGCCAGAGCTTTTGGACGCGTCTGCGCCGGGCTGTTCACTATGGTCTGTCGCCTCAGACGGCATTGGCAGCATTGACAACCCGTCCAGCGGAGCTACTCGGTGTCGGCTCGCAGCTCGGGAAGGTGCGGCCAGGCTATCGAGCAAATCTTGTGCTGGCAAACGGCGATCTTTTCGCAGAGGATGCGGAGATACTCTCTGTGTTCGTCGAAGGAGAGGAGTTTCCCATCACAAAACCCATCCCTGAAATGCGAGGCTTCTGGCGCGGCGTGATCGGCAGTGACTCGCTTCGCCTGAGCATCGGTGGAAGCCGCACGCAGCCGACCGCGACGGTCCAGTATGCCGATCGAAGCGCACGGGCGCGGGTCGCGTTCCAAGAGCATACGCTTGTCGTGACAGTCAGCGCTGATTCGCTCGGACTTGGCAGCGGCATGCTCCGCATGAGCGCTCGCCCCGACAGTGCGCAGGATGCCATCGGCGGTGTTGCTGTATTTGCCGACGGGAGCACGCGGCAATGGAGTGCACGTCGCATTGAGCCATTCCGAGATACTACACCGAAAAAGCAGCTCGAGCGGCGCCGCTCGATCGGCGTGATGATGTATCCGTTCGGACCGTTCGGGTATGAGCAGACACCTCCACAGCGGGCGGTATTGTTCAAAGGTGCAACGGTCTGGACATGCGCTGCAGCGGGGGTTCTCGACAGCGCAGACGTCTTGATCCGAGCAGGAAAAATCGCCGCTATTGGTCGTGGCTTGAGCGGGGGCGATACCGTCATTGATGCGCGCGGCATGCATCTGACACCCGGCATCATTGACGAGCACTCGCACATTGCGATCAGCCGCGGCGTCAACGAAGGAACGCACGCAGTCACTGCCGAAGTTGAAATCGGGCGTGTCATTGATCCCGACGACATCAGCATTTATCGCCAGCTTGCAGGTGGTGTGACTGCATCGCATCTGTTACACGGTTCGGCAAATCCCATCGGCGGGCAACTGCAACTAATCAAGCTCCGCTGGGGTGAAGATGCCGAAGGCTTGAAGTTCCGCGGAGCGCCACCGACAATCAAGTTCGCGCTTGGGGAGAATGTCAAGCAATCCAACTGGGGCGATCGCTTCACCACTCGCTATCCACAGACGCGGATGGGGGTCGAGGAAATCATGCGCGATGCCTTCCGCGCAGCGCTCGAATACGAACGTGCACGAGCAGAAGCAGCATCGCGCGGTTTGCCGTTTCGGCGAGATTTGCAACTGGAGGCGCTGCTCGAAGTTGTTCGCGGGCAGCGGTTCATCCATTGCCATAGCTATGTGCAGAGCGAAATCCTCATGCTTATGCGACTCGCCGAGGAGTTTGGGTTCCGTGTGCAAACGTTCACGCACATTCTCGAAGGTTACAAGGTAGCACGTGAGATGAAAGAGCACGGCGCAACAGCATCGAGCTTTGCGGACTGGTGGGCATACAAGTTCGAAGTGTACGATGCGATCCCACAGAATCCCGCGATCATGGCTGAACAGGGCATTGTAACATCGGTCAACAGCGATGACGCGGAAATGGCACGCCGGCTCAATCAAGAGGCAGCCAAGAGCATCAAGTACGGCGACATGCGGCCGGAGGACGCGCTCAAGATGTGCACGATCAACCCTGCTATCCAGCTCAAGGTGGATCGCTCCGTTGGGAGCATCGAGGTCGGCAAGGATGCCGATCTTGTGCTCTGGAACGGTAATCCGCTCTCGAACTTCTCGCGAGTAGAACAGACCTACGTTGATGGCCGGTGTTACTTCGATCGCAGGCGCGACGCGCAACTTCGCCAGCGGGATCGAGCGTTGCGCGCACTGCTCGAACAGCGTGCACTCGAAGCACTGCAGAGCGGAGAGCAACCGAGCAGTGAACCATCGCGTCGTCGCAACCGCATGTACCACTGCGAGGACGTCGAGGACGAAGTTGCAGGCTGGTGAGGGGAACTTTGGCGCTTGCCCTGTGAGTTTGGGTTCCATCGCGTCAGAATGGATCCTAGACGATGCCAACTCACAGCTGGACGTTCGAGCAGTGGAAGGGCTTCGAAGCTGATCTTCGCAATGCATTGCGCTGCTGTTCTACCGATGAGCATGCCAGGCGCATCCTCTCTGATGCTGCCTGGAGGGTGCTTCGGAACTATAGCACGAGTTTTTTCATCGTGACCCGCTTTTTACCCTACTCCAAGCGGCGCGATGTCGAGCTGATCTACGCTGCTGTGCGCTATCCTGATGAAATTGTTGACACCTTTCCACTGGCGGCTGATCAGAAACGCGTACTCTTGCAGCAGTGGCGCAACGACTACCATCGTGCACTCCAAGCAGACTCCCTTGTCGAGAGTATTCGCCAGGGCTCAAGTCCCTTCGCGGCGGGATTCGCCGATGTTGCACGGCGCTACAGCATTCCTCCAGAGCACTACGATGCATTCCTCGATGCAATGAATTTCGACATTGCCCCAGAACCGTTTGCAACATTTGATGAGCTGATCGAGCGCTACGTCTATGGCAGTGCGATTGTGGTCGGCTACTTTTTGGCGTATGTGTACGGTACAGCGCCAGGTCACTCGATCGAGGAAGCTCTCGCGAGTGCACGGTCGTTGGGTATTGCGCTCCAACTGACAAATTTTCTCCGCGACATCTACGAAGATGAGCTGCGCAGTCGGTGTTACGTCCCAGAAGAGCTTTTCCGCAACGTCGGAATCAGCTACCGCGAGTTTCTCAGAGGCATCAATCAACCAGCAACACAGCAAATCGTCCGTGAATATGCTCGCGTCGCGTGGGACTACTATCGCCAAGCCGAGCGAACACTTGATGCGTTCGATCCACGGTGCGTTTCCGCCATCAAGGCGTGTATCGCTGTTTATGGGGAGCTGACGGCAGTGCTCGAGCGCCAATGCGATGTGCAACGTCGAGCGAGTGTCCCCTGGTGGCGCAAGTTCGCTTGCCTGCCGCCAACGAAGTATTGGATTGTGCCGGTGAGTTTGGTCACTCCAGAGTATCGCCCATGAGTCATCCAGTCGTGGTCATTGGAGCTGGGCTCGGCGGGCTGAGTGCTGCAATCCATCTGCGCATGCGAGGATTCGATGTGATCGTGCTCGAAAAAAATTCACAGCCAGGCGGACGTGCAAACCGCATTGACGATCGCGGGTACTTGTTCGATACAGGGCCGTCGCTGATCAATTATCCGTGGGTGTTCGAACAGCTCTTTGCTGCAAGTGGTGCAACGATGGGTGAGTATGTTAGGCTGATGCCTGTTGATCCATCGGTGAAATTTTACTGGCGTGAGGGGAAGACTCTCTGTCTTAGTTCGCGATTCGATGGACTGGCTGAAGAATTTTCCAACTTCGAGGAGGCAGCCGATGTCAAGATTGCTCGGTTCATTCACGATACGGCACATCGCTTTCGAGTAGTCTTCGATCATCTTGTCACTCGGAATGCATCGTCGGTTGCTTCATGGATTGCGCCAGTGCCGAAGCGTGAACTTTTTCGACTAGGATTGTTCACTACGCTCGACCGCCAACTCAAGCGGTACTTCCGCTCCGAAAGAATCCGAGCCGCACTCGGATCGTATGCGATGTACCTGGGTGCATCGCCATACGAATTGCCAGGGACGTTTTCGATCCTTCCGTTCGGTGAGCTTTATTACGGACTGTGGTACCCTCGTGGTGGAATCTATTCGCTCGTGCGTGCAATTGAACAGCGTGCCAGAGAAATCGGCGTGGAACTGCGTTACAATGCACCAGTTTCAGCAATCACCACGACAGGTACTCGCGTTCACGGTGTGCAGGTCGCCACAGGGGAGTTCGTGCGGGCTGATGTTGTCGTCTCGAACGTTGATGTACCGACGACGTACCAGCTCCTTGGCAGAAATCCATCGAGCCGTTCCTGGCCGATGACCCCAGGCGTCATTACGTTCTACTGGGGTATTTCTGCCGACATTCCTCAGTTACACCATCACTGCATTTTCTTGCCATCGAACGTGCGGCAAGCCTATAAGCAGCTCAAGGAGCGCATCCCGGATGATCTGCCATTCTACACATGCCTTCCATCACGGAGTGATCCGGCAGTAGCCCCCGAAGGAAAGCACACGCTCTTTGTACTTGTTCCAACCCCTACCATCTCGCAGGCTGGTGAGAGCTTCGATTGGGATCGTGCAGTGTCTTTGGCAAGAGAGCAAGTGCTGGCACGGCTCCATCACCATAGTGTTGCGCTATCTGCCTCCTCGATCGAAGTCGAGCATGTCTGGACGCCGCGGGACTGGTCGCAGCGATTTGGACTGTACGATGGCTCAGCATTCGGCCTTTCGCATACGCTGATGCATATGGGACCACTTCGCCCGAGCAACCGAGACCCCCAAATTGCTGGGCTTTACTACGTGGGCGCAAGCACTACACCTGGCACTGGACTGCCGATGGTTGTCCTCAGTGGTCGCATGACTGCCGAGCGTATCTGGAATGATACACGCCGTTGAGTTCGGTAGTGGTGATCGCGTTCTCGTCGCACTGCATGGCTGGGGTGGCGATCACCGGACGTTCAAACCATTGGAAGGGCATCTTCCCGAAGGGTGGAGGATTGTTGCGCTGGACTTGCCAGGCTACGGCCAGTCGAAGCCGATCGAACCATTTTCGCTCGACGGTGTTGTGGCAGCAATTGTCTCGGTCATCATGCAATATCCAGTACCAGTCGAACTCATTGGGTCCTGCAGTGGAGCGGCCCTTGGAATGGAAGTTGCACTCCGCATTCCCGAACGCATCAGGAGAATTATTGCGCTCGATTTGTTCGCGTACATGCCGCTGTACTTCCGCTTCTTCACAATACCGATGGTAGGTTCGATCGGATACCGGCGTACGTTCCACTCTGCTCTTGGGCGTACTGCACTCAATGCACTGCTCTGGTTCCGGCGGACTCGGCAATCGAATCTGATGGAATCGTTCGCAGATAAAAACCCCGAGGTAACGCTCAGCTACCTAGGTGCACTTGCAACGCTGGAAGGGCCGCAACGTTACGCGTCCTTGCCGATGCCTGTAGAGTTCGTGTACGGTGCACGGACTTTTCGAGCCATTCGCCGGTCAGTGGAGCAGTGGAAGGCAACGCTTCCTCGCTTGAGGGTACATCGGATTGAAGGTGCTGGCCACCTCCTGCTTGATGAGGCCCCGCAAGCGGTTGCAGCAATCATTCGGGATGGACGATGATTGCGCCGATCATCGCTTTAGGGGCAGTCGCACTCGCGGTGCTTGCTGTGGTCAACGCGCTTGTGTTTCTGCGCCCGTCGCGATCGGGCGACGGAGACAACGACGCATCTGTCAGCATCTTGATTCCGGCGCGAAATGAAGAGCAGAGAATCAATCTCTGCTTGGCGTATGCCAGTGCACAGAGTGCGCTTGTCAAGGAGATTTTGGTTTACGACGACCAATCGAGCGATGCAACTGCTGGAATTGTCGAGGCGTGGGAGAAAATTGATCGTCGCATACGGCTCATTCGTGGCGATACACTTCCGGCAGGCTGGCATGGGAAGCCCCATGCTTGCTACCGATTGGCGGAGAATGCAACAGGTACGTGGCTTCTATTCATTGACGCCGATGTTCGTTTGCGTTCCGGAGCAGTCGAGCGTCTTCTCGCAACAGCAGCGCATCATTCCTGCACATTGCTTTCGGCATGGCCCGCGATCGCGATGAAATCGTTGGCAGAAACACTGCTCATGCCAATGCTGAACTTTTACGTGTTTACGCTCTTTCCCTCACCGCTTCAGCTTGCTTCGAATGCCCCACGCTATGCACTCGCACATGGGGCATGTTTGCTTTGCCACCGTGATACCTACTGGGCGATCGGCGGGCACTCGACGGTGCGCAACGAACTTTTCGAGGATACAGCGCTTGCCCGCCACTGGCGCGCAAGCGGTCAGCGCGCGCTCTGCTGCGATGGACAGCAGATATGCACCGTTCGGATGTACTCAGGGGTAAGGGAGATTTGGCGTGGCTTCGAGAAAAATTTCTATCCCGGTTTCCGGCGCAAATGGTTGTTTGTCTTTGTGATGGCAATCCACGTAGCAGTGTTCACGGTGCCATTTATCGGCTTGCTTGTGTCTCCGACTCTGCCGTTTGCTGTTGCTGCATCGAGCGTCTTGGTGGCGCGCGGAGCGTTAGCCTTGCGCTTTCGCGAGCCTGTTTGGCCCAGCGTCATGCATCCGATTGCTGAGCTCTTTCTCATCGCACTTGGCATTAGCTCGTTTCTCCGTTGGCATAGTCGGCGCGGCGTCGAATGGAAAGGGCGCCGCTATCGCAGTTCCACGGTTGAGGAAGGTGCGCGATGAAAAAGCTCATCGTTGTTGGAGCAGGGCTTGGAGGTTTAGCGCTTGCGCTCCGTGCTGCAAGTGCGGGGTGGAGCGTCCACGTCGTCGAGCGCTATCGCACTCCGGGTGGCAAGATGAATCGCCTGGTGCAGGATGGGTATGCCTTCGATACAGGACCTTCACTCATCACACTTCCGGAGATATTCACCGCGCTCTTTGATGAATGCCACGTGGACCGTTCCGAGCTTCAGTTTCACCGACTTCTGCCGTTGACACTCTATCGCTTCAGTGATGGTTGCTCGATTGCATATCCATCGTCGTTGGCAGACCTTGCACAAACGCTCGAGAAGTTCGAATCGGACAAAGGCCAAGGTTTTTGGCGATTGATTTCCACTGGCGCGAAGTTGATGGAGCTTTCACGCCGAACGTTTTTTCGGACAACACCGCGAGAGCTGCCGTCTGTATCGGAAGCGATCCAACTGCTCTCAGCACTCCGCTGGATGCCGATTCGTAATGCGTGGGGGAACTACGCAAACGCTGTCGAGCGGAATCTTTCCAGCCACTACCTTCAGCGGATTTTTTTGCGCTATCCGACCTACGTCGGATCGTCGCCGTACCGCTGCCCTGCGACGTTGCTTGTGATCCCGTACTTGGAGTTTGCACTTGGTGGCTGGTATCCCGAGGGCGGGCTCTATCGGATCGTTGAACTGATTGTTGATGCACTTGGAGCCAAAGGTGCAGTCATCAGTACCGGCACACACGTCCGGCGAATTCTCCACCGCAATGGAAGAGTCTGCGGCGTTGAGCTTGAGTGTGGCGATGTTCTCGAAGCTGATGTTGTTGCATTCAACGGTGACGCAACAGTTGCTCATCAACTGTTGGGTTCGAGTCAACCCGCGTTGAAACGTATCGAGCGATCAATGTCCGGAGTGGTGTTTCTGGTTGGATTGAAGTCCAGGCTCCCCGAGGATGTTTTTCACCATACGATTGCTTTTTCGCAGGACTATCGGAAAGAGTTTGCCGAGCTATTCGACGAACGCAAGTTTCCGGCAGATCCGACGGTGTACCTGAACGTCACAAGTAAGACTGACCCTTCGACAGCACCACCGGGCGGGGAGACGCTGTTCATCATGGCAAATGCTCCTGCTATTGATGGTGCGAAATGGCGCCATCTTGAGCCGATGCTCTGGGAGCGAATTTGTAGAACACTCTCCCGTTGCAGGATCGAAATTCCCGAAAGCCACATAGCTGTCCGTCTGGCGCTGACACCGGAAGATTTCGAACAGCGCTACGCAATGCCTGGAGGCTCGATCTATGGCCTGGCATCGCATTCGTATCGCACAGCGTTTGTTCGGCCGCCCCTCCGGGATCGGCGCATCGGTGGGCTTTACTACGTCGGTGGCAGTACGCATCCCGGCGGTGGAACGCCGATGGTGCTGATTTCTGCAAAACTTGTCTTCAACCTGATGCAGCGCTATGAAGCACATTCGTAGAGGCGTTGCTGGACTATTCATCCTTCTGCTTGTTGGCGGTGCATTGACCTCTCCCCAAACAAGCGACATCATGTTTTTGCGCCGTTATGGAGAAATGCTCTTTCTCTGGGTGGCAGCAGCGGTCATCGCGCTTTTCCCGCATCGAGTACTGGCGCAACTACTGGGTGCTGCATTGATCGGCTTTGCAAGTGAGATCATCGGGGTACGCTACGGCGTCCCCTATGGCGCCTATCACTACACACCTACGTTGGGCGCCAGTGTAGGTAGAGTTCCACTAGCGATGGTAGCGGCGTGGTTTGTGCTCCTTTCATACGCTTGGCAGCGTGCATCGGGACTGACACGCTCTCTTTGGACTGCACGGCTCCTTGCGGCGTTGTTGATGGTAGCATTCGATTTGCTCATTGATCCCGTCGCAATCGGTCCAATGAAGTTGTGGGTTTGGCAAGAAAGCGGACCATACTATGGAGTTCCGCTCGTCAACTTCCTCGGGTGGTTCGCGGTAAGCTACGTGTCACTTCTGTTTGTTCGCGCACCATTGCCGAGTGATTACCGTGCTGCTCATCTTGTCGGGGTGGCGGTGTTGACGTTCTTTGTTGTGCTCGCGTTTCGAAATGGATTGCTTGCAGCGGCGTCTGTTGGGGCAGTGCTCATCGGTGTTGATGTGCTCTGCAGCTGGCGGTGTTGGCAGCAGTATTTTGCAGCTGCAGTCAAACGTGTAAAATTGCTTCTGCGATTGCGATGATGTGTCTGGTGTGGGGGCTTCTCCTGCTCGGTTGGTGCAACAACTGGGCGCAGGAAATTTCCTCGCCGACTCGCTTTATCGAGCAGCCCTTCGATGTTCTCGAGTATCGCGCATTCCTTGCGCTGGACTCGCTTCCGGTGCCTGTGCTGGGCGAAAGTGCATGTACAATGGTTGCTCGCTGGCGCGGCGCCCCCGACACGCTCCGCTTTCATCTCCGCGGTCTCGAAGTGCTCCGCTGCGAATACATCGAAGCCGGCCGTACCATTCCAGTATCGTGGCAGACTCGCGGGACGCCAACGGATGCAACGTTTCACTATGCAGTCCCTGCACTTCCTTCACACCACCAAGGCGATACTGTTGCGCTGCGCATCACTTTCCGTGGCACAATGACTGGAGAACCGAGCGTCGGTGGTCTATCCTGGGGTGGAGTCCAACGCGAGGGTGCCATTGTCTATGCGCTGGGGGTGGGGTTCTACAACAATTACGTTTCTGCAACGCAGCACTGGCTGCCGTGCTACGACCATCCATCCGACAAAGCGCGATTTGACTTGACATTCCGCGTTCCGCGCTCGTACGTCGTGGCTAGTGGTGGTCAGGAATACCCCGTGCGCGATTCTGCGCAGTGGCGCCTTTTCCGATTTCGTTCGGACTACCCTGCGGCAACGTATCTGCTAACATTCGCAGCGATACCGGAGAGCACTGTAGCTATCCTGCGCGATGAAGCATCGCTTCCGTATCCGATTGTGCTTTACGCTCGGCGTGCGGATTCGACAGCGACTCGGCGAAGCTTTCGGTTGCTCCCACAGATGGTGACGGCGTTCGAACGTCGTTTCGGAGCTTATCCGTTCGAAAAGGTTGGGTACGTGATGACCCAGAAAGGTGCGATGGAACACCAGACGATGATTTCATACCCAACCTCGCTGGCTCGCAGCGGTGATACGGTCAATCTCGTGGCAGCGCATGAATTAGCGCACCAATGGTTCGGCGATTGCGTCACGCCGCTCGACTTCCGCGATGCATGGTTCAACGAGAGCTTTGCAACGTTCGCTGAATCGCTCTGGCGCGAAGAGCTTGGCGGAACAAGCGCATATCTCCAGGAGCAGCAGCGAAAGATCAATGCTTACCTCAACCAGTATGCAAAGCCGGGCAATCCGCTCTTCGAAGGCATTCTGACGATGTACGATTTCGACCGCCGCCCTCCATCGTCGAACTATCCACACGTCATCTACGAAAAGGGCGCTGCAGTGCTCGGTATGCTCCGTGCAGCGATCGGCGATAGCCTGTTTTTCCGGTGGTGTCGCATGGTGCTCGAGCGCTACCGCTATGGCAACATTGCGCTCGATACTTTGGAGCAGTTGCTTAGCCAGCTAACGGGACAGCATGACTTCGTGACGAGGTTTTTCAGCGAGTGGATACGCGGTAAAGGCTGGCCTGTGCTCGCTATCGACGCGCTGAGCGAGCCATCAGCGTTCGGAAGGATTGCCACACTCCACATTCGCCAAATGCAGCCCGACTCGCTGGGTATCTACACGACACTCCCGCTCGAACTGAGCTTCATTGGTGCCGATACCGTCCATCGCATCGTCACGATCACAGCACGCGAACAGACGGTAGTTCTCGATTCACTCAACACGTTTGGAACTATCGCGGTCAACATCGGGCCAAGAGTGCGGTCGCTTGTACAGCTTGCTCAAGCCCCGACTGTTACCGAAGTGCGTTCTGAGGGTGCGATTCTGCCACTGCAGGTGTTTCCTAATCCAACGTCGGAAACGGTGATGCTTTCCATCTCCAGCGAGATTGCAGGTCCGGTGATGCTCTACGATGCGTGTGGCAGTTGCATTCGGTCTGTGGGAGGGACAGGGGTGCACGCGCTTTCCACGCAGAACCTTGCCGCAGGGACGTACTATGCCGTTGCACGCGATCGAGCGCAGCGGCTCCATATTGCAGCATTCGTCGTCCTGCGATAGGTGATGCAGCGATTGCGTGTTGCGTTTCTCTGGCACTTCCATCAGCCGGACTACCGACGCGGGAAGATCGCGCTCTTGCCGTGGGTTCGGCTTCATGCGACGAAAGACTACGCCGAGCTGCCCGCGATCCATCGCGAATTTCCTTCGCTGCGGCTGACGTATAACCTGACGCCAATCCTTGTTGAACAGTTGCAGGAATATGCCGCAGGGCAACTTTCCGACGAGCACGCAGTCGTAGCATCGCTGCCTGAACACCATTGCGCAGCGCAGCCGGAGCATGTGATCGGGTGGGGATTTATCGGTCATGCACCACGCATGATCGAGCCGTTCGATTGCTACCGCGCACTCTGGGAAGATGCACAGTCCGGCAAATGGAAGACGTGGTCAGAACGCGAGTGGCTCGATTTGCAGGTTTGGATGCGACTTGCGTGGTTAGGAACAACGACCCGCGAGATACGGAGCATTGCAAAGCTTCTCGAAAAAGGCAGCAGCTTTACAGCCGATGATCGCGCCGTCACGATTGCAATCGAGCGCGAACTCCTCTCGAGCGTGATGGTGCGACTACGAGGGCTTGCAGCCGCAGGTCTTGCAGACATCAGCTGCTCGCCGTACTACCACCCCATCCTGCCACTGCTGTGCGATACGGACATTGTTGCCACTTCCGATCCAGACATTGAGCGGCTCGAGCCTCGGTTTGCTTGGCCCGAGGATGCACTCGAGCAACTCCGACGCGCGCGTGCGTACATCGAGCAGCAGATGGGAATTTCCCCACGCGGGATTTGGCCGAGTGAAGGCAGCATCAGCGATGCTGCGCTGGCTGCAATTGCTCGAAGTGGTGCCGAGTGGACAGCATCCGACCAAGCCCTCCTTGAGCGGAGCATCGAGCTGCCGTCTACAAGCTGGCTCTATCAGCCTTTTGTGTGGGAATCATCAGGTGGGCAGCGGGTTGCAGTGTTCTTCCGTGACCACGCGCTCAGCGATGCAATCGGTTTTGTCTACAGCTCGTGGGATGCGCACTCTGCAGTGCGGGATTTTCTCGAGCGTCTTGATGCCATTCGCACCCGGATTCTCGACGAGCAAGGTGTAGCGTTTCTCGATCGCGCAGTCGTGACGGTTATTCTCGATGGCGAAAACTGCTGGGAATACTACGAGGGCAATGGTGCACCCTTTCTCCGTGCGCTCTACGGGGCGCTCACCAGCGATGAACGCTTCGAAACAGTCCTGCTCGGCGAGTGTGCTCGTCGTGCCTTGGACTCAGCCGATATGCCCGTGCTCCGACATATCGCCCCTGGCTCGTGGATTGGCGGGAGCTTCCGCATCTGGATCGGCGATGGAGAAGATCGTTCCGCATGGTCACTTCTGCGCCAGGTACGGCATGCATTCGAAGAGCAGAAGCATAGCTTGACAGATTTCCAGCGGGATGATGCATACCGTCACATCCTCGCTGCGGAAGGGAGCGATTGGTTCTGGTGGTTTGGTCCTGAGCACCGCGCAGCATTCCGCAGTGTGTTCGATGAGCTATTCCGCGAGCATCTTCGCATGGCGTGGACTGCAATGGGGGTGGATGCTCCTGCGGAACTAACCCGGCCGATCATGAGCAGCGAGAGTGCAAGCAGCCCATGGGGCGCGATGCATCCTGCTACTGCTCCCACTCGATCTCGACGCGGCGGTTGAGCGCACGACCTTCCTCGCTCTCGTTCGGAGCCATAGGACGAGATTTACCGTAGCCATCGAGTGTCATGCGGCTTGCATCAACGCCACGGCGACGGAGGTAGTCGCGCACCGACTGCGCGCGTGCGAGGGAAAGCTGCTTGTTGTACTCATCGCTCCCGATGGAGTCGGTATGGCCTGCGATCGTGATGCGCCGAGCACGTCGCAGAATCTGCACGATGCTATCAGGCACTGCAAGCGGTGGGAGCGCGCTGCTGTTGAACGCAAAGCGGACGGTCCATGAAGACAATGGCAGCGGCTGGTACTTTTTTTCGAGTGTGGCCAAGTAGATGCCCATCCGAGCCGCGCCGTCGTCGCTCGAAATGTACACAGCGGTATCGCCAGTAGGAAAGAGCCACCAGCAGAGGTCCATCTCCGGCGTGTTGATTGGTTCGGGCAGAACGATCGGCTGCGACCACTGCTCCCATGAATCGTCGAGCCGTCGGGTCATGACGATGTCGTACTTGCCGTTGGAGCCATAGCCAGTCGTGGCGTAGTAGAGCGTTCGTCCGTCGCGTGCAAGGAACGGCGAGCTTTCCATGCCTGGTGTATTGACGGTCGAGCCGAGGTTCCGCGGGGTTGTCCAGGTGAGTGATTCCCCAATACGGTGCGAAACGTAGAGGTCCAGCCCACCGAAGGAGTCAGGCCCTTGGAGCGAGAGGATCAGCGTCCGCATATCCGGGGTCATGAAGGCGTAGTAGTAGCTGGAGCGGTTCGTGTAGCCTTCGATGGTGATGGGTTCGAATGTCCAGGTCTGGCCGACTTGCCGTGCCAGCACGAAATGCTCCGTCTCGCCATTTCCGCTGCCGCGTTGGACGAGCGCAGTCTTCCCATCAGCGGCGAAACCGAAGAGGACGTCGCTGTGCGGCGTGTTGAGCGCATCGAGCCGTTCCGGCGTCCCCCACGTAGAATCGCTCGTGCGGCGAGCAAACCAAATGTCGTCAGGATCACTCGAACCGCCGACATTGCCGGGGAAGTACTTCCGGGAAAAGTAGAGGATGCTCCCATCAGGAGAGAGCACCGGCGCAACGACGGGCTGGTGCGCATTGATCTCGCCGGGGATGCGCCACTTGCGCGTGATCGTCGGAAGGTCGCCATCGCGTGCAATTGCCAGCACGCATGCAGCAGCAAGCATGTAACTTAGTCGAGTCCACATCGCTTGTAGAGGTAAGAAATGTTCGACAACGATCGCTCGCCGCGAAAGATTGCGTCGAGGTCCTCTGGCTGGAGGTATTGACGAATGAGCGGTTCATCCCAGAGTGTCTGGCGGAGATGCAGCCCTTCGTCCCATGACTTCATTGCTGCTCGTTGGACGGCAGCGTAGGCATCTTGGCGGGATACGCCACGACGGACCAATTCCAAGAGGACGGTTTGCGAATAGATCACCCCGTGCGAGCGTTCGATCGTTTCGCGCATTCGATCGGGATAGACGACTAATTGCTCGACCAGCTCTGTTGCGAGTGCGAGCATGTAGTCGAGCGCGATGGTGGAGTCGGGGCAGATAACGCGCTCGACGCTGCTGTGGGAGATATCGCGCTCGTGCCAGAGCGCGTTGTTCTCCAGTGCCGCCTGTGCGTTCGAGCGAAGAAGGCGTGCCAGCCCGCAGATACGTTCGCTCGTGATAGGATTGCGCTTGTGTGGCATTGCCGAAGAGCCTTTCTGCCCAGCGCTGAAGTACTCTTCGGCTTCGCGGACTTCCGTCCGCTGGAGATGACGGATTTCGAGCGCGATTTTCTCAACAGAACTGGCGATAATTGCCAGCGTGCAGAGAAATTCCGCGTGCCGATCGCGCTGGATGACTTGCGTTGTGATAGGATCTGGCGTGAGCCCGAGCTTGGCGCAGACGTACTCTTCAACGCGTGGATCGAGATGTTCGAACGTTCCGATTGCACCGCTGAGCTTGCCAACTGCAATCGTCTCGATGGCACGGCGGAGCCGTTCGATATTTCGGAGGCATTCCTGGCGGTAGAGCAGAAACTTCAGTCCAAAGACCATCGGTTCAGCGTGGACGCCGTGGGTACGTCCGACGCAGAGTGTCGAGCGGTGCTCGCGTGCTCGACGCTCCAACGCAGCAGCAAGCTGCTCTAAGTCGCCGAGAAGTAGCTCGCCGGCTTGCTTGAGCTGGACGGCAAGGCATGTGTCGAGCACATCGCTGCTGGTCATGCCTAAGTGCAACCAACGTGCGGCGGGGGAGCCGACGTTTTCGGTGACGTTGGTCAAAAACGCGATGACATCGTGCTTTGTTTGGCGCTCGAGTTCCGCAATTCGCTCGACGGAAAAGCGTGCTTTTGCACGCAGCTCTTCGTAGTCTTGGCGAGGGACAATGCCAAGCTCGACGTGTGCTTCGACCGCGAGAAGCTCGATCTCAAGCCAGATGCTGAATTTGTTCTCATCGCTCCAAATTGCACCCATCGCCGGGCGCGTGTACCGTTCGATCATCGGATGTTTGGCAGGAAGATGGTCACTGGGCTTGGTCGTCGGTTTTCAAGCTGCGAAGATAGACTTTCTCCAGCTGCCGCTCTGAGTGGCGTGGAGCAAATTCCTCGACGTAGAGCGGGGTTACCGTGGCAGGATCGTGCCGGACTCCGGCGGCGTACAGCTCTGCAGCACGGCGTGCGACAAATCGAGCAGCCAGACGCTCCAGTCCTGGGATGTGGATGCCCTGGCGAAATGCGACTGCTCCTGGCCCGCAAAGGATCGTTGTTTGGGAAATGCGGCGCTCGATGGCTGTTGCCGGTGCTACTTCGACAGCGGTGAGCGATTGGCCGTCGGCAGAGTAATGCTGGACAAAGAAAAGCTCATCGTGCGCAGCTGCGATCGCTGCGATGTCGCAATCGTGAATTTGCCGTGCAATCGGGACCGCTGCTGCTGCACACGCCTCGAGTGTCGGTACCGCGAGCAATGGCACCCTACGGGCGAAACAGAGACCTTTTGCAAAAGCAACGCCAATGCGCAGACCGGTAAATGAGCCAGGTCCAGCAGAGACAGCAACAGCGTCGAGTGGAGGGCTGCCGACGTCACTGAGCAATCGCTCGGCCAGGACTGCAAGCATTCGGTCGTGGATGCCAGGCTCGTCGAGCGTGTACTCACCGAGGAGATATGTGCCCCTTACCAGCGCAACTGCACAGACAGATCCGCTCGTCTCGATTGCGAGGATGCGTGGTGGATGTTCAGATGCAGCGGTCGAGGGCACGGCGAACATCTTCGAGAAGGTCGCTGGTATCTTCGATGCCAATGCTCAGTCGCACAAGACCCTCGGTGATGCCGCGGGCCTCGCGCACAGAGGGCGGGATGCTTGCGTGCGTCATCGTTGCGGGGTGGCAGACGAGCGATTCGACGCCACCGAGCGACTCAGCGAGGGTGATGATTTCGAGCGCTGCCATGAACTGTTCAGCCTTCTGGCGGGAGCCAAGTTCGATAGAGACCATTCCGGAAAAGCCGCTCATCTGGCGTCGGGCAAGCTCGTGCTGCGGATGGGAAGGCAGTCCTGGGTAATAGACCTTCGCGACTGCTGGATGCTCCTGGCAGAGTTCGGCAATCGCAAGAGCATTCTTTTGGTGCTGTTCCATTCTCACTGCGAGCGTTTTGACCGATCGCAACAGGAGCCAGCAGTCGAAGGGACCAGGAACCGCACCGGCGGCATTCTGGAGGAAGTGCAGACGCTCTGCAAGCTCGGCGGAACGGACGACGACGACGCCATGGACCAAGTCGGAATGTCCGCCTAGGTACTTCGTTGCCGAATGGATGACGATGTCTGCGCCAAGCGACAGTGGACGCTGGAAGTAGGGCGAGGCGAACGTATTATCTACTGCCAGCAGTGCCCCGACGGAATGAGCAATCTCAGCCAGTGCTGCGATGTCGCTGATGGTCATCAGTGGATTGGTTGGCGTTTCGGTAAACAGCAACCGAGTTCTTGGACGAAGAGACGCCCGGACAGCATCGAGTGAGCGCATATCCACCGTGTCGAAGTGGATGCCATGCCGCCGAAGCACCGTATCGAAGAGGCGGAAGGTTCCGCCGTACATGTCCTCGGCCAGGAGGATATGGTCGCCGCTGTTGAACAGCCGTGCAACAGCATCAATGGCTGCCATGCCACTGGCAAAGGCGATGGCATCGGTGCCATCTTCCAGCGCAGCAATGTTCTTCTCCCAGGCAGCGCGGGTCGGGTTGTTCGTCCGCGCGTACTCGAAACCATGGTGCTGGCCGATGCCTTCTTGAGCAAACGTCGAAGTCTGGTAGAGCGGGACAGTGACGCTTCCGGTTGCAGTGTCCGGTTGCTGGCCGATGTGGATCGCCTTCGTCGCAAAGCCGAGAGCCATACCAATTGCACGTGGTGGAGTCGTGCCACAAAGATAGGAAAGCGTCGCAGGTGGTCAGTGGAGCGGTCGGCGCTTTTTGATCCATCCCCCGCGCAGGTCTTTGGCAGTGGTCATCACGATGAATGCGCCCGGATCAATGCTGCGGACAGTATCGAGAAATCGGCTTACCTCGAGCCGAGTGATGACGCTGTAGAGCACCTCTGTTTTCTGCAGCTGCCCATGCTCGAGCGAAAAGCCGCGTTTGCCTTCCAGAACGGTGCAGCCGCTGCCGAGCTGTTCGATGATCGCGCGGCGGATTGCATCGCTTCTGTCGGAGACAATGGTGACGGCGATGTACTCCTCGATGCCGTCAACGACGAAATCCACTGCCTTCGATGCTACAGCATAGGTGATGATTGCGTAGAGGGCAACTTCAATCGAGAGAACGAACGCAGCAATCGAGAAGAGCACGACGTTGAAAATCAAAATGACATCGCCGATGCTCAAGATGGTCTTTCTGCTCACCACGATTGCGAAAATTTCAGTGCCGTCGAGGACGGCACCCCCTCGAATCGCTAAGCCGATGCCCAGCCCGAGAAAGATTCCGCCGAAGATTGCATCGAGAAACTTATCTCCGGTGATTCCATCGAGTGGAGTTACTGCCACTGCAACCGCAAGGAGTACAATCGCAGCGGCAGCGCGGAACGCGAACTGCTTACTGATGCTGCGGTATGCAAGTGCGATGAAGGGAGCGTTCAGCACAACGAGCCACACTGAGAGGCCAATACTGGTTTGTGTGGCAAGCAGCAGAGATACTCCAGTAATACCACCATCAATGAACCCAACAGGCAGCAAAAACCCCCGCAACCCAACAGTTGCAGACGCAATGCCGGCAAGGAGCAACATCATCTCGTAGGCTACTGTCGCCCAGCGACGCGATGACATTCGGGCTTCAGTGGAGGAAATCTACTTCCTGCAAAGATGTGCTGCTGCACTACGAATTACTTGTTCGAACGCCAAGCTGCATAAATCGCCAGCGCGGCAGCCATCATCATCACCGTTGCAACAAGCTGCACTGCAATACGCACTGGATGGTGCATCGGCAGCAATGCAACACTGAGCTGACCTGTGAGCGAAAGCCCAACGAGCACCAGTGCAACACCGAGCGAACGACGAAGCTTCCTCATCGGCAAAACGAGACTGATTCAATCGTCGCTGTACGAATACGTGCGTTCTGCCTGGCAAGTTACGGGGCCAGCTGGAAGAATTCGGTATTTTTGCACTGCCACCGTTGCTTGTGAGTACCTCCAGAAGCTTCTATGGACATTACCCGCTCGGGGCACATTGTGCCCGTGCTCTTTGAAGATGAGATGCGCTCGGCGTATCTCGACTACGCAATGTCAGTCATCGTTTCGCGTGCGCTTCCAGATGTGCGGGATGGGCTCAAGCCCGTCCAGCGCCGCATCCTCTACGCGATGAACGAATTGGGGTTGCTGCCGAATCGTCCGTACCGGAAGTCTGCGCGCTTGGTCGGGGAAGTGCTCGGGAAGTATCACCCGCACGGGGATGCCTCAGTCTATGACGCAATGGTCCGCATGGCACAAGAGTGGACCATGCGCTATCCCCTGGTTGATGGGCAGGGCAACTTCGGCTCGATTGACAACGATGCACCCGCAGCGATGCGGTACACCGAAGCCCGCCTTGCACCAATCGCGATGGAAGTTCTCCGCGATATTGACAAGAACACGGTTGATTTCCGCCCAAACTTCGACGAATCCCTCCAAGAACCGAAAGTTCTTCCGACAGCTGTCCCCTTGCTGCTTGTCAATGGTGCGGAAGGCATCGCTGTTGGGATGAGCACGAAAATCCCGCCGCACAACTTGCGGGAGATTATCGCTGCCCTTCATGCGCTCATTGCGAATCCTTCCATCAGCGATGAGGAATTGCTCGAGTACGTCAAGGCACCAGACTTTCCTACTGGCGGGATCATCTACGGCTACGAAGGTGTTCGCGAAGCATACTTGACCGGGCGCGGTTCGATCCATGTCCGCGCTCGTGCTGCGATCGAAGTCGCAAAGTCGGGCAAAGAAGCGATCGTCATTACCGAAATTCCCTATGGCGTTACCAAATCAAGCTTGATTGAGAAAATCGCCGATCTAGTGCGGAACAAAAGCATTGACGGCATCACCGATATTCGGGATGAATCCGACCGCGATGGAATCCGTGTGGTGCTTGAGCTGCGCCGCGATGCAATTCCCCGTGTGATTCTCAACAACCTCTACAAAAAGACGCAGCTACAGACAACATTCGCGGCGAACATGATTGCACTTGTCGGTGGGCGGCCACGCTTGTTGACGCTGCGCCAGCTACTGGAACTGTTCCTGGAGTTCCGCATCGAGGTCGTCGTCCGCCGCACGCAGTACGAGCTCGAGCAGGCAGAGCGCCGTGCACACATCCTCGAAGGATTCATCATCGCACTCGATAACATTGACGCCGTCATCGAGACGATCAAACAGTCAGAGACACCGGACATTGCCTCGGTCCGGTTGCAAGAGCGGTTCGGGTTGAGCGAAATCCAGGCAAAGGCGATTCTCGACATGCGTCTGCAGCGGCTGACTGGGCTCGAACGCGAAAAAATTCAGCAGGAGTACCGCGAATTGCTCAAGACCATCGAACGCCTCCGCGCAATTTTAGCAAGCAAAGAGTTGCAACTCCAAGTCATCAGCGAAGAGCTCGAACACATCGCCACCAAGTTCGGCGATGAGCGCCGCACCGACATCGTGTACGATGCGCGCGAGTTCTCGATCGAGGACATGATCGCCAACGAGGACGTCATCGTGACCATCTCCCGCAAGGGAATGATCAAACGAACGCCGCTGACAAGCTTCCGCCGTCAAGGGCGTGGCGGGAAAGGTTTGAGCGGCGCCAGTACGTATGACGACGACTTTGTCCAGCACCTGCTCCGCGCTTCGACGCACGATTACCTGCTCTTTTTCACTGATCGCGGACGTGTCTTCCGAGTCAAGGTCTATGACATCCCCGAAGGAGGACGCACTGCAAAAGGACGGTCAATTGCGAATATCATCAACGTTGAGTCCGGCGAGCGCGTCACTGCGTACCTACTTGTGCAAGGTGCATTTTCGTCGGATCGGTACATCTTCATGTGCACGCGGCAGGGAATCGTCAAGAAGACGGTGCTTTCGGAGTTCGAAAGCGTCCGCTCGAATGGAAAGATCGCCATCACGCTCAACGAAGGCGACATTCTGCTCGACGCTCGGCTGACTGATGGTACGTGTGACATCATCATCGGGACCCATCGTGGCATGGCATGTCGCTTCCGCGAAAGTGACGTTCGCCCAATGGGGCGGACTGCCGCTGGTGTCCGCGGTATCAAACTCGAAGAGGGTGATTATGTCGTTTCGATGGTTGCCATCAAGCATCCGGACACGCAAGTTGTCGTCGTCGGGGAAAAAGGGTACGGCAAGCGAACGCGCTACCAAGATTTCCGCTTGACGCGGCGTGGTGCCAAAGGGGTCATTTCGATGAACATCACCGAGAAGACCGGTAATGTCGTTGCGCTGCTAGAGATCACCGACGAGGATGATTTGGTCGTCATCACCAAAAACGGCAGGCTGATTCGGCAGCCGGCGCGTGAGATTCGTCTTATCGGTCGGAATACGCAAGGTGTGCGCCTAATCCGATTGGAGGAAGGCGAAGAGATCGCCGACATCGCTGTTGCGCCTCAGGATTCTGACGACAACGCTGACGAAACCACTCCGCTCCCCCCGGAGGCGAGCGATGGACTTCCTCCGCATAGTCTCAACTGAAGTTGAACGCACGGATACCACTTGGACAGGCAGACGATGAGCCAAACACACCACACAGACATCGCAATCATCGGTTCTGGACCTGCTGGACTGACAGCGGCGCTTTACGCTGCCCGGGCACAACAACGAGTGCTTGTCTTCGAAGGCAATCAGCCTGGTGGCCAACTAACGATTACAACGGAGGTCGAAAACTATCCCGGCTTCGAGAAGGGAATTCTCGGCCCAGAGCTTATGGACATCATGCGCAAACAAGCGCAGCGCTTTGGAGCGGAGTCAATCTACGAACACGTCATTGATGTTCAGCTCGACCGCCGTCCCTTCGAGCTGCTGACCGATCGCGAACGCCGCTACACTGCTGATGCACTCATCATCGCAACCGGCGCGAGTGCGAAGATGCTCGGCGTGCCCGGAGAAGCCGACTACATGGGCTACGGCGTCTCAGCATGCGCGACGTGCGATGGGTTTTTCTTCCGCAATCAACGCGTGGCAGTTATCGGTGGTGGGGATACTGCGATGGAAGAAGCGCTCTACCTGACGCGCTTTGCCTCGGAGGTGACCATTATCCACCGGCGAGACGAGTTCCGCGCTTCGAAGATCATGCTCACCCGAGCACAGCAGAACGAAAAAATCCGCTGGATTACTCCGGCAGTGGTGGAGGAATTTCTCGGAGAGACTCTCCCGACCGGAGTCAAGCGACTGACTGCATTGCGGCTGCGCAACGTTCAGAGTGGTAATGTCTGGGAGGAGCCCTTCGATGGTGCATTTGTGGCAATTGGACATCAGCCGAACACTGAAATTTTCCGCGGTAAACTCGCGATGGATGATGCTGGGTACCTTGTGACCGAATGCAAATCCACCCGAACATCAGTGGAAGGTGTCTTCGCCTGCGGGGACGTTCAAGATCACGTGTACCGCCAGGCGGTGACAGCAGCCGGGAGCGGATGTATGGCAGCACTCGATGCTACGCGCTGGCTGGAATCGGTGCGTCATCGCGCGGAGGTCGCTGCATAGCTTGGACCGTTGGCGTCGAAACTTATGGGCGCTGTGGTCAGCCCAGATGCTTGCAATGATCGCGATGAGTGCGGTCATTCCGTTCCTCCCACTGTTTATTCGTCAGCTTGGCGTCGCCAGCGAGGTAGAAGAGCGCCAATGGAGCGGGTTGGTGTTCGCTGCACCATTCTTTACATCGCTGATCGCCTCGCCGATTTGGGGAGCACTTGCGGATCGCTACAGCCGCAAGGCGATGGTGCTACGGGCCGTTGTTGGGATTTCGATTGCGCTGATTTTGATGGGGCTTTCGCGGAGTGTACAGGAGCTCTTCTTCTGGCGGCTCGTGCAGGGTGGTATCAGCGGATTTATCGCCGCTGCGTTAGGATTTGTCGCTGCAGAAACGCCGCCAGCACATCGTGGGTATGCCATTGGTGTGTTGCAAACATCCCAATCTGTGGGAGCAGTCGTTGGACCGTTTCTCGGCGGTGTTATCTCGCAGTATGCAGGGATGCGCTCAGTCTTCTGGGTCATGAGTGCGCTCTGCGCTCTCAGTGCTGTCGTTGTACTCCTAGCAGTCGAGGAAACGAGTACACCCGACCGCTCTAGGAAGCAAACTCTCCAGCTAAGGGACAATCTCCGTGCAGCGTGGACGATTCCGGGCTTTGCTCTTGCATTGGGGTGCATTGTGCTTGCGCAGATGGGGACGGTCATGCCAAGTCCGCAGATGCCGTTTTTCTTGGAAGAGCTTGGTGTCGGCCAGCAGCAGCTCCAACTCGTCACCGGAATTCTCGTCGGTGTGACAGGCTTGAGCACGCTCGTTGCAGCACCGTTCATTGGCAAGGAAGTTGATCGGCGCGGAGCGCGAACAATTGTGCGGTGGAGCGCTGCGGTTGCAACGGTGAGTTTGCTTGTGCAGGCAATCGCCGGATCAGTGTTGGTACTCCTTGCGGCACGCGTCATTCTGGGGATTGCCTTGAGCGGATTGGTGCCGGCTCTCAATACATTCGTGAGTATGCGTATTCCCGAAGGGCGCCAGAGCGGGATGATGTCGCTTGCGTCCAGCGCGATGCTACTGGGGAACTTGGTCGCTCCGCCGATTGGCGGTTTGCTCTCGGCTCATGCAGGAATTCGCATTGTTTTTGGTGTCGCATCGCTCTGCACTGCCAGTATTCTGGTGGTGCTCTGGTGGGTTCCTCGACGAAACGCCAATCGCCGAGCAGTCTGAAGCGATGTGTATTTTTGCAGCAATCGGAGTGTAGCGCAGCCCGGTAGCGCACACCTTTGGGGTGGGTGTGGTCGCGGGTTCAAATCCCGCCACTCCGACCAGTGGCGCCTGCAGCAATGCACGCGCCATTTTTGTTCGGAGCCTAACTTTGCTGCCGGAACATGGTTTCAGTTGGAGCATCCACGCAGTGAACCTTTCGCGTTTTGGTTACCTCCGCGTTGCAGCATGCAGTCCTGCGGTGCGCGTTGCTGATGTCGAGTTCAACTGTCGAGCAATCGCAGAGGCATATCGTGCGCTTCGCAGTGCTGGGGTGCAGATTGCAGTGTTTCCAGAAATGGCGACCGTTGGCTACACGTGCGCTGATTTGGTGTTGCATTCGCCGCTGCTGGATGCGTCAGATCGGGGACTGTACGCGCTTGCAACGCTGGTAGGTTCGCTCGGTGGCATGCTCGCTGTCGGTGCTCCGATTCGGGCATGGGGCCGACTCTACAACTGTGCGGTTGTCATTAGTAGCAGCGGAATTGTGGGGGTTGTCCCCAAGCAATTCATCCCGAACTACGGAGAGTACTACGAGCAGCGTTGGTTTGCGCGACCGAGCGGGCAGTTACCATCGCAGATAGCAATCGCCGGCCAACAGGTGCCGTTTGGTCCAGGGCTTGTCTTCGAGGCACTCGTCGGTGAGATGCACGCAGCAACGATTGGAGTCGAGCTGTGCGAAGACCTATGGGCGCCAGCACCGCCGAGCGAAGCCTTAGCGTGCGCGGGAGCAGACGTGTTGCTCAATCTTTCCGCTAGCAATGAAGTGCTCGGGAAAGCGGACTATCGGCGTGACTTGGTGCGAATGCAGTCGGCGCGGTGTATTGCTGGCTATGTCTATGCCTCTGCCGGTGCGGGTGAATCAACAACGGACACTGTCTATAGCGGCCACTGCATTATTGCAGAAAACGGCGTGATCCTCGGAGAGAATCGTTCGTTTTCGTTCAACACTGAGTGGGTTATCGCTGATCTCGATTGTGAGCGGTTGCAGTACGACCGCCGCCGGATTGCGACGTTCGGACAGCAAGCGATGCCCCCGCTGCAGCGGATGCAAGTAGCAATTCCTGCGCTTGAAGGAGAGCGGCCTCATCGCGTCATTGATGCGTCTCCTTTTGTGCCGGCCAATCCATCCGAGCGCGCTGAACGATGCCAGGAGATAGCAGCAATTCAAGAAACAGCGCTCGCAAAGCGGCTGCTCCATACTGGGCTGCGTGCTGTTGTTCTCGGACTTTCGGGAGGACTCGACTCAGCATTAGCACTCTTGGTGAGTGTGGGGGCATTCGACCGACTCGGCTACGATCGCAAGGGAATTCATGCCGTGATATTGCCCGGACCTGGTACGTCCGAACGAACACGTCAGCAAGCTGAAGCACTCGCTCGTGCGTTGGGTGCCAGCGTGCAAATCATTTCCATCACTGATGCTGTCGAATACCATCTCGATGCTCTTGGTCACACCGGTGAGCATGATGTTCTCTTCGAGAATGCCCAAGCACGAGAGCGCACGCAGATTCTCATGGACCTTTGCCACAAACACCATGCTCTCATGGTCGGTACCAGCGATTTATCCGAGCTTGCCCTCGGCTGGACGACGTACGGCGGCGACCACATGAGCATGTATGGTGTCAACGCAGGTGTGCCAAAGACGCTTGTTCGGTATATCATCGAGTGGTGGGCCCAGGCACTCGGCGATGCAAAAGCAAAAGACGCGCTGGCAGCAATTTTAGAAACGCCGATTAGTCCAGAATTGCTGCCGCCCAGTCCCGATGGCTCAATTGTGCAGCGCACTGAAGAAGTGCTCGGACCGTACCAGGTGCACGACTTTTTCCTGTACAACCTCATCCGCTGGGGATACGCTCCTGAGAAATTACTTGAGCTTGCGGTCTGGGCGTTCGAGGGGAAATACGCCCGCAAGGAACTGGACCAGTGGCTGTCAACGTTCCTTGAGCGCTTCTTTGCCAACCAATTCAAACGGTCATGCTTACCAGATGGTCCCAAAGTTGGGTCGGTTGCTCTTTCCCCACGGGCGGATTGGCGTATGCCAAGCGACGCTCTCCCGGTGGTGTGGCTTGCCAGTGGCGGGGAAATGATGCCGCCGTCGTAGATTTGCGGCGTGGGTACGAGGAGAGTCAACTAATCATCGGCAATGCCGATAGTTCTTATTACCGAATAACGGTAAAGGTGCTCAATGAAACGAGCGACAACTTCTCTGACAACTAATGCTATTCGCGTGGCGATTGCCGATGACCACGAGCTCGCGCGTGTAGGACTCTACCGCATGCTCTCGAGTGATAGTAGCATCGAAATTGTCGGCGAAGCTTCTGATGGGGACCAGCTTCTTGCACTTGTCGAACAACAGAACCCAGATGTGGTTCTTCTCGACATCTTTATGCCACGCCGCAATGGATTGGAAACTGCGCGCGAACTACGCTCACGTATTCCGACAGGCAAACCCTACATCATCATGCTTACAACGTTCGAGGACTATTCCTACCTTCAGCAGGCCTTGGCAATTGGAGCGGATGGGTACCTTTCCAAAGATGTCAGCCGCCAGGAATTGCTCTCGTCGCTACGATCGGTGCTGAAAGGAGAGCGAGTGTTTTCACGTTCGGTTCTGGCGCTGATGCAAGGCATGCGCTCCAAACACTTGGCGGAATCGCTCTCGACGGTCACGCTGACAAAGCGCGAAGAGGAAATCCTTGAGCTTGTCGCGCAAGGGCTGACGAGCAACGAAATCGCCGACCGCCTCTTCATCAGTCCTCGGACAGTTGAGACGCACCGTGCACATTTGATGGAGAAGCTCGGTGCAAAAAATGCAGCAGCACTGGTGCGTTATGCAATCCTGCATTCAATCTACTTTCCCGGCCACGGGCGCCCCTCGAATGCCTCCTCTGCGGAGAGCGCTTGCTAAAGTAGCTACGTACGGTGTAGGGCAGCGCGAAAGAAATTACGTAGTAGTACGTATTGCTGGCCAGGAGGGAAACCACCAAATTTGCAATCGTTCTGCAGAGCACATTGCGTAGGCACTCGATGAGTCTGCAAGAGGCTAACTCTGACGACGAGAGTTTCACTCCTGAGATAGGTTTAGCGATGCGCGTTCGAGATCGGCGGTATCACGTGCTCATAGTCATCCTCCTGTTGATCTGGAGTCCTCCTCAAGGGTGGGCCGATGGCAATGTCGGCATTGGTACGACGTCTCCCGATACATCGGCATTGTTGGAGCTTCGCTCGATTCGGAGCGGGCTACTTATCCCACGAATGACGACTGCACAGCGGGATGCGATTATTCTTCCGGCAAAGAGTCTCCTGATTTTCAACACAACAACCAATCGGTTCGAGTACAACGACGGCACCCCCGCTGCACCGAATTGGGTGCCGTTCCTCACCGGAAGTGACAGTTTTTGGTCGTTGCAAGGCAATTCAGGCATAGATCCCACGGCGAACTTTTTAGGCACAACGGATGCTCAGCCCCTTGTCATCAAGACGAACGGCCAGGAACGGCTACGAATTACACCTTCCGGGAATGTCGGAATTGGCAGTTCGAATCCACTTGCATTGCTGTCGGTTGGATCTGCATCCCAATTCCAAGTGGATGTCGGCGGCAATATCACCGCAGGAGGCCTCAACTTAGTTGGAGCTTCGGCACTTCTTCGGTTGGGTGGGAATCCAGGTCAACCTGGCGAACTACTCGTCAGTAGCGGGGCGGCAGCGCCTCCACAATGGACACGAACGCTCGATTCACTCTCCGTTCGGCGACTTATCCTGAAGCAACTTTCAACCGATACCCTCTATGCTCGTGCCGGGCGGATTGACACGCTCTACACGCGCGTTGGGCGAGCCGACACGATTTATTCCCGCGACGGGCGGATTGATACGCTCTGGAGCCAACTTGCGCGGATTGACAGCCTCATTGGGCGTCTGGGGCGTTTCGACACGCTCATTGTGCGCGACACGCTATTTGCACGAGATGGTCGGATTGACACGCTCCGCAGTCTGGTTGCACGCATTGACAGCTTGATTGGGCACTTCGGTCGCTTCGATACGCTCTACGTCCGCGACGGGCGAATTGATACGCTCTGGAGCCAGCTTGGTCGGATTGACAGCCTCATTGGGCGTCTGGGGCGTTTCGACACGCTCATTGTGCGCGACACGCTATTTGCACGGGATGGTCGGATTGACACACTCCGCAGTCTGGTTGCGCGCATTGACAGCTTGATTGGTCACTTCGGTCGGTTCGATACGCTCTACGTCCGTGATGGCCGGATTGATACGCTGAGCGTTTCCATCTTTCGGGCAGATTCGATCATCATCACCCAGCCCATCAAGATTTCAGTTCCGTTCGATTCGGTCAAGACTGGGACAAATCTTGGTCAAACGCTCACCGTTGGGAACGGCTCACTTCTTGTGCCGAGCGGCACAGGGATTATCCGTGCCAATCAGTTTGTGGGCAGTGGATCACTAACCGCAGCTGTGGACTTAGGAACGGCGGAAGTTGCTGGTGTTCTTCCAGTGGATAAAGGTGGCACAGGGATAAGTGCAGTGGGAGCTGCAGGCTCGGTTGTGTACTCGAATGGGACGACGCTTGCGTTTACCTCTCCAGGTACAGTAGGGCAGGTTCTCATTTCCAACGGTGCTGCACCGCCCACATGGCAGACGCTAACGGCTGCATCACTCGGGGCATGGACGACGCTCGGTAATAGCGGGACAAATCCCGATGCGCCGCAGTTCAATTTCCTCGGAACGACCGATAACCGTGCACTTGCGATTCGCACCAATAACGTAGAGCGCATGCGAATCAAAGCCGACGGAAAAATCGCGCTCGGTATCGGCACCAGCTCGCCTGCAAGTAATGCATTTGGGACAGTACAGATCTCCGACAATACTACGCAAGCCAATTACAGCGCGCTTGCGGTGTACTCCGTCGGCAGCGTTCCAGGTTCGGATGCATCCAGCACAGTGACGATGGCATTCCAAGCCTCTAAACAGGCGACATCGTATCTCAACGTCGGTGGCTATCTTGTTGCTGCGGGCGGGATAAATAACTATGCGCTTGTTGCAGGAGCAGGAGGGAACATCTTCCTGGGGCAGGTAGATTCTCTGACGCCAACGCCGCTACGGAATACTTTGTTGCCAAATGGCAATCCCAATCGCACGTACGTTCACCACCTCAACATTTCTGGTGAGCTTGTTGCTTCGCAGCAGAGCGGAGGATTCGGGCCGGGTGCTCCAGGACAGGTGCTCATATCCCAAGGTCTGTCCGCAGCACCGCAGTGGGCTTCTCCAGCAAGTGTCTTCGGTGGAACTACGTGGCTGCTCGGTGGCAATACGCTCGGTACCGAGCAAACATTCGGTTCGAAAGATAACGTCGCACTTCCCATCATCACAAACAACCAAGAGCGACTTCGTATTACCTCCGATGGACGGATCGGAATTGGAACGAACGCTCCGAGCAGTTCCGCACTGGTCGAGATCGCAAGCACATCGAAAGGCTTTCTCCCACCGCGGATGACCTCATCAGAGCGCGATGCAATTACAAATCCAGCCAAGGGATTGCTCGTTTACGTAACGACCGCGAGCGAGGAAGGGTACTGGTACTACGACGGCACACGCTGGCTTCCACTCATCAGTACTGTTTCGGCGAACTCAACATTGGTGACACGCTACAAAACCAGCGATGAAAGCGTCAGTAACTCGAATGTCTTGCAAGATGACGATCACCTATTTGCAACGCTTGGTGCTGGGCAAGTGTGGGAGGTCGAGGGCATGCTCGATTTCAGCTCGTCGTCGGCAACTCCGGGAGCCACGTTTGGTCTAGCGGTTCCAACAGGTGCAAGTTTCAAACTAAGTTACCACAGCAACGACGGCTCTGCAACTGGCTTCCGTGCGGGTGTTCTCACCAGTGGCAGTGCGTCGGTCAGTGTTCCGGCTGGAGGCTCTGCGATTGTGTTCGTCCGAGGCATTGTGGTCATGGGTAGCAATAGCGGGACCGTCCGCTTGCAGTGGGCGCAGAACACCGCTGATGCTACTCCAACGACCGCGCGAGTGAATTCGTATCTGAAGTTTACGCGGATACAGTAAGTTCCCACCGTAGAATAAAGCAGCGTGTTGCTGATGCCGATAATCGAAATGGCTATGAAGAAACTGCAAGACACAATGTTCCGAACATGCGTGTTTGCAATCGGCATCGCGTGGGTGAGTGTCCTTGCGGTGCATGCTCAAGTGGTGACGAACAATGGTGGTATCATCACGTTAGCGCCACGTGCGGTGCTCCACATCAACGGCACCTACACGAGCATTGCCAATGGAACCATGACCGCAGCCGATAGTGCTCGTCTGACCGTGACTGGTTCGCTCCATATTGCTTCGGGTCGAGTTGCGCTCGATGGCCGCTCGGTCGCAATAGTGGATAGCAACGTGACAACAGGCGGTATTCCGTGCACTGTGGCGTACGGCTTTCTCGAGCGGCGAGGAACTGGAACATTGACAGTGAAAGGTATGCTCGTAAGTGAAGGCTCCGTTACGTGCAGTGGGGCCATCTACGTCTGGCGCGATTTTCTCAATCGCGGCTCCCTTACCAACAGTGGGCTTATCGAGGTGGGGCAGCCATGATCCAACGCGGGGTGTTCATCGCGCTCGCTCTGCTCATTACGAGCGCTGCTGCACAGCATTTCCGAAATGACACGTGTGGTCGCGTTACAAACACGGGCACGATTCGTCTCCGGACGGCAGGCGCTGAATTTCGCAACGATGCACCAATCGCACAGGTAACCAACGATGGTACCATCGAGATGGCTGCCCTTGGGAATCTCTTCACCGGGAGCCGTCCGCTGGGGGCAACGCCTGAGAGCCGAATCGGCGGAACTGTCCTCTGGTCTGCCACTCCTGATGATCAGCGCGTGCAAGCTCGATGGTACACGAATCTTTCCCTTGCGGGAGGGCGCAAAACCATTAGCGATTCGGTGTTCGTTGGCGCAACGTATGCTATCGCCAGTGGTACTGGCACTCGCACGTACGAGGGGACGTTCTACTACGACGGAACACAGCAGCAAACCATCGTCCCTGAACATGGGGATAATGCCTATCGCAACCTTGTCTTGCTCGCCGGTGCACAAGGGCAACCTAAGCTGCTGCGTGGTGATACAGCAACCGTCCGTGGTTTCTTCCTCAACCATGCCTCGAACATAGGCGGGGCAAGTGTCAATAGCGGCGGCGTCCTCGATCTCCGCGCCGATGGTCGCTCGGAATCTCCATTTGCTGTCGTTGGCTCTGGGAGTGCAATTTTAGTCACTGTACCTACAGCGCGGCTTCGCATCGCGAACGCTTCGCAGCTCAATGTTGATGGTGCCGGCCATCTGGTCGTTTCGAGCACGTGGCAACCCGCGGCGTTGACCATTGACTCTGGTTCGACGCTCCGTATCAGTGCAACGGGAACACCGGGGCGCTTTTCGTTGCTCGTTACAGCTGCGATGGATGTTGTGGGGACGTACCTCAACACTGCACCGTCCCTTGTCAATGCTACGTACGAATGCGGCACTACGGTCCGCTATCGTGGATCCTATGCCAACCAAATCCTCCAGGCTACCGCTGCAGAGCCGAACCATCGCTACGGAATTCTCGAAACATCGGGAGGTAATAAGCGAGCCAATGGCGACGTGCACGTTGGCTGCGGACTGTTAGTCAATACCGGCTCAACTCCGCATACCATCTCGATGGGCGATTATACCCTCACAGTGCACCATGCCGACACTGCGCTTACACCGATTCGGTACGATTCGGCACTTGGAGATTGCCAATCCGGATCTGAGGTGGTCGGGCGTTTCCGCCATGAAGGATTGAAGGGCGCACTTGCATACGGGCAAGTGCTGACCCTCAACAATCGCTTTACGACGATCGCATTCACCGATACCACAGGAATGCCTCTGGCGGTGACGCTCAGCGTCTTTCCGATGACTGCGCCGAACAGCTTCAACGCTGCTACTGATGTTCAGCGCAAAATCACCATTGGCCATGGCTCGAGCTCGGGGCAGCCGGCATGGTCTGCGACGCTACGGGCAGCATTTCGGTTGGAGGAGTCGCGCGGTCTTTCTGGGCTTGCACGACTTAGTGGTTTGCGAACCTATAACGCACCACGCTTTGCACCGCCCAATCGCATTGGCCGCAACTATACACGGCAACTCGATACTACGTGCGCATTTCTCTGGGTCGAAGCGCGCGGTATCACACCTGCAGGCACCGATGGCTTGCTCGACGGCAGCGACCTTCTGCTCCGTGCAGCTCCCGCACGTGTGGTCACTGCTCGTGATGGCCGGTGGTCGAATCCTCGTACCTGGCTCGATGAGAGCGAGCCGTTGCCATACGATACTGCCGTCGTGCTCCACAACGTCTGGGTGGGATTTGTGCGTCCGCTTGCCAACGGCTGGGATGGCTATGCAGTGCCGGAACGCTATCCGCAGGCGCTGGCAGCACGTGTTATCATTGACCACAGTAACAGCGATGCTGCATTGATTTTCGGTGCGGATTCGACTGTCCCTTCCCCTGATGGACTGTTCATCATCGGTGGTGCAAGCGACTATCTGGCGACGACGGTCGGACGCGGAGGCGAGCTCGACATCATCGGCTGTGATACGCTCCGGTCGCCTCGCGTGAACCTTACGCGCACTGACTTTGAGCGCTTTGCTCGAACGACAACTGCTGCAGAGCCTAAAGAACGCGGCTTGGTCATCTTCGCATCAGAGCCACGGACGACCGTGCGCGTCAATACTCTTCGCAACACAGGTTGGATACAAAATGCTGGACGCTTGCAAATCGGCGATGAATAAACGCAGCTGGATCGTAGCTCGTTGCATTGTGCTGATCGGCGCACTCTCTATGCCGACTGGTGCGCAGCAAGTGCTCGAGAATGCCAGCTGCGGTCGCATCGTCAACGCTGGGCGGATCGAGGTGCGTGGCTCTCTTGAGAGCCATTCCGGCGGTACCATCGCCAACGGCAGCGGTGTTGTTACCATCTCTGGCAATGCACGAATCGAGCAATCTGCACTCGATGGACGCACCGAATTTCTCGGTGACACAGCGGGTGCGGAGCAACGAGTGCCGCAGATTACCTACCAAGTGCTTTACTTCCGTGGACAAAGCCGCAAGATGCTCGATACGGCATCCCAACGCTCGCTTGTCAGTACCGATACGCTCATCGTCGAGTCTCCAAGCGAGCTTATTATCTCCAGCAGCTATCCACTCATTGCCCGTGGCCGTGTCCATCACGATGGAATGGTCAATCGCGATGGCCGCTATGGAGCGATTATCCTGCAAGGCAGCGCCGAACAGCGCGTGTCCGGGCGCGGCTCGATGAGTGCTCTCGAGCTGGATAACCTTGTGGGGGCTTCTCTGGAGGATTCCGCGCAGATCAGTATTCGCCACACGTTGTACCTGCATCGAGGGCAGCTCCGCAACTCGCCGCAGGCGAACATCGCGATGCTGCCTGGTTCCCTTGTTATCCGGACTGATTCTGCATCGGTTGTTGATTTTCTCATCGCGCGCGGTGGCTACTCTGTTCGATATGATGGCACTGAGCAGATTCTGACGGGAAATGAGCTTCCAGCAAATGACAGCCTCCTTCGCTCGCTTGTGGTGCGGAACCGACGCGGCATCGTTCTCGATCGGCATGTGACGGTCAACGATTCGCTTTACCTGGAGCCGCAAGATGCTCCGACGTTCATCGTAGCAGAGCCGGACTCGCTCCAGCGATATGTCGTGACCTACACACCCTCGCAGCTCGATCCGAGCTACGGGCACCCACGCTCGGAAATCATCGGCTCCCTCAAGCGAACTGGGCTCCGAGGCGATAGCACACCGCAACTCTACACCAACCGCTTCACGTGGCTTGCGCTCCGCGTCGCCGGGAGTGCTGTGCCAGCTTCTGTGACGATGCGGACACTGCCGAAAACTTTTCCGCCACTACCGGAAGGCACAACGAAAGCACAGCGTGCCTTCTTCATCGAAGCGACCGACAAAACAGGAGCACCACTGGCCGCGCTACCGATGACATTCGGCTACGCGTGGCTGGATACGCCTGCCGAACCTGCTACCGATGAAGCCAACGGACTCGATCGAGCGAAGGTAATCCTGCTGCATTGGAATGGTGCGCGCTGGAGGAATGTGCGGTCCTCGCGCGTACCTGCATCGCTCGACCCATCAGGCTGGGCATATTCGCTTGCCGATACGCTTTCAGTACTGGGTCCATTTGCGATTGGATACCCGGTGCCGGTGCAAGTGTGCTTGGATGCACGTGTCTTGCTCGAAGGTCCCTATCGCAATGGGGCGATGGCAACCGATCTTGCCCAGCGGCGGTTGATTCCAACAACGCCACCGAACATCTCCCCGTACAATCGCGATCCCAATCGGAGCAGCATCAGGGCACGGGTTATTGATTCCACCATCGTTGATTGGGTGCTGGTCGAGCTGCGTCCGAGCCTATCGAGCCAGCAGCGCATTTATCGAACAGCACTTCTCCGCGCCGATGGCGCAATCGTGGACGTAGATGGCGCCTCGCGGCTCTGCTTTGAGCCAACAGTGGATACAACAGCCTACTACGTCGCAATTCACCACCGCAACCATCTGGCGATTATAACCGCCGAGCCGCAGCGGCTTACAGGCGACGATCAGCCCGCACGGGCGCTCACGTTGAGTTTGCCCAGTGCAGTGCTGGGCGGTGCTGCTGCGCTCAAACCGATTGACTACACGCCCCAGACTGGCGTCATCTTCGGTATGGTTGCAGGCGATGTCAATGGCGACGGGAGCGTTGATGTTTCCGATCGTGCCGATTACGACGCCATCTGGAACGGATGTGTCCAGGAAGGATACTTCAACCGCGATACGGATATGAGCGGTATCGTGACCACGCGCGATGCGAACAAGACGTGGAATAACCGCGGTCGAACTACGAACGTGCCACGATGAAACTCAGCGCGCTCCGACTTCTGGTTCTCAGTGCATTCCTCGCACTTCCAAGTGCGTATGCACAGCAACTTCAGCGCGAGGTGCTTTCGATTGTCTCGATCGAGAACGTTGCCATTGTTGATCCGCAGACGATGGAGTTCACGTTGACACTCCGGCGGACATCGAACGTATGGGAGCGCTGGGCAAATGGGACGTTCCAGTTCCAAATCGTTGGTGTTGCAAGTAGCCGCTACACCCCGAGTGCAATGCGCGTTGAGCTATTGCCCAATTCGTCGGATCTGCCAATCGCGCCGTATGCGAACGCACCACTATCGGCGTATAGCCTCTGCATCAGCTTGCACGAAGGGTGGATTTCGATCTTCATTTATGGACCAGATGAATTCCGCGACGCGAAGTATTTCCCGCTCGATTCGGCACTTCGACTGGGACGATTTCGGATCACAATGACCGACGGTGGACGAATCGGAACAGCACTCGCATGGATGGAGCCGATTGATTACTACCAGGCCAACGCGTACAAGCTCGAAGTTGATAGCATCGCCTATGCCGTCCGTTGGTACCGTGCAGACGATAACGTCGAGATGCGAAACTACCCTCGGCTCGATAGCACGCAGCAAGTGATTGTGCGTGTTGATTCCTTCCGCGTCGCACCAGCGCCAGAGCCATGTTTGACGCTCAAGGCTGGGAGCTTCCGCGCCGAGTATCTCGGGGACCGACTCGTTCAGCTGTCGTGGTCTACGCTCTGCGAACAAGGGGTCCGAGGTTTTGTTATCCGGCGGCGGTGCCTGTGCTCGTCGCTTCCGCCGAATGACACTGAATTCCGCGAGGTGCGTCGCTTTGGTATCCCGTTCGATACTGCGCTCTTTTCGAAGGGCCCCACGTCAGTTGGTTTCGACTATGCGATGTCTGCACCGGATACCGTCGAGCTTCGTGACGTCTATTACGAGTACGAACTTTCCGCCATCATGTTCGACGGCTCACGGCGATTTCTCGATACGACGTCAATTCGGATACCGAACAGCGTTATTACCAGTGCAACGGTGTACCCCAATCCGACGACAACGCAAGCGACAATTCGCTACACCGTTTCCGACCGCGTGCGGATCACTGTGAAAGTTTACGATATCACGGGCAAGGAGCTGACGGTGTTGCTCGATAACGTCGTCGTTCCGCGGACTGCACCAGGTAGTATCAACACCGTCGTATGGAATGCGCCTGACCAAGCGTCGCAAGGACTCTACAACGTTGTGCTTATCGCCAATCCAGTTGATGACCCGACGATTGAACTATCGCGCGCGATTTTGAAGATTCAACTACTGCGCTAATTGTGCCATGGTCTTGCGAGCCATTTGGATCTTGATTGCCGTGAGCCTGCCGCTGGCAGCACAAGTTGCCGGCATTGATACGCTTGGGTTGCAGTACGTTCGCGACGATGGCGATACGGTGATCATTACACGCTCACCCGGCCAGTGGCGCGTTGGACCGATGATTTCAGGCACCTACCACATGCATTTTGGTAAGCTTATCATTCCGGCGAACTTGGTCTGTCCGACTGACGGCAACCTTGTGCTCAACAGTGGCGGCTTTGGAGGAGGTGGCATCGGCATCGGCGGGCAGTACGTCTATCATCCGAGTGGTTCGCTCTGGGGAGTTTCGTTCATGGTGAGCATCTTCGATGTTCGGCAGACAACGTCGGTGACGCGAGTGCCCGGATTGCCTGTCAATCCATCGTTTGAGCTGGATAACACAATCGTGGCGCAGAACGCGATGACCTATATCACCTTCATGCCACAGGCACGCTACTACTACACCGACTATCCCGGTTTGCACTTTCTTGCGGGGCTCGATGTTGATGTGCTCACGACAAAGTCGCTGGCGCGCACCGACGTCGTCTATAACGACGAGCGCATTGACGTTCAACGTCGGGTTGGATTCGAACCGAACTGGCTACGAGTTGGTGGGCACATCGGAGCTGGGTGGGACCTCTTTGCGGGCTTGCTCGGTTCGTGGAGGATGACGCTCACGCCGTTTATGACGCTGCACATTGGGACGAATATCTACTCGAAGAATGGCTCGAACTGGAATAGTGCGTACGTTCGTGGTGGAGCAAGCTTGACATTCGGCGAGGATATTCTCACTGAAACAATTCTGCCGCGGAATCCCGCAGTACCAAGCCAAGCGCCACCTGCAATTGCAGCGCAGCAAGTGCAGTGGAAAGCTCCCGTTGAGCCAACGCAAGGTCTCTACATCGCGACGTTGCTCCCGACAATTGCCGAAAGCGATATTGTGCCGCCACCACCACCGGCGCGAACACCTCCACCAGCGCTGCCACGGGTTGTGCCGAACCAAATTCAGATTTTCACTGGCTATGCGAATCCCACCGACACAGCGCTGACAGACGAACTGCGTAGGTACCTCGATGCTGTTGCCGAGTATCTCAAGCAGAATCCTCGCGCGGAAGTACGCATTGTTGGGCACTCGGATAACTTCGGTGGCACACCAGCCCAGACGCAGCGTGTTTCCGATGAGCGAGCGCTGCAAGTTGTACGGTACCTGATGAGCAAGGGAATCTCGCGCGATCGCTTGCTAGCATCGGGGATGGGCGCCCGCAATCCCATCCAAAGCAACCGGACTCCCCAAGGGCGGATGGCAAACCGCCGCGTCGAGATCACCATCGTACAGTAGCGCGCACGGGCTACACTTTCTCGCCAAGCTGCCGATACTCTAACCGTCGTACTGTTTGACGGTTAGAGCACGATGTACACAGCACAAACGCTGACGGAGAGCTCCCGCTTCCCGCGATTGCCGCTGGCAAAGTATTTCCAAGTTGCTGCAATTGCAATCGTCGGTATTGCGCTCAGTATTGCAGCGATGTACCTGCTCGACGATTCCATACGCACCAAGCGGCAGATGGAATTCGACAAAGCGGTAGGTTCAGTCGTCGCTCGCTTGGAGCAGGGAACGACCACGTATGAAAACGTCCTTCGAAATCTCGATGCTCTGTTCCGCAATAGTGTGCAAGTTGTGCGCGATGTCTTTGAGCTTTACTCAACCGTTCCTGCAGAATCGAATCCGGCCATTCGGTGCATCGGGTATGCAAGCATTGTTACACCGCGTGAGTTGGGGGAGTTTACCTTCTATGCCCGATCGGAGCGTTACTACGACTACCACGTCCTGCCACCGGGCGAGCGCCCTCTCTACATGCCCGTGCTCTATGCAGTGCCGTATCCTCAGCGCGCAAGTGTCATTGGCTTCGATTTACTCAGTCGCCCAGAGCTTGCAGAAGCAGCCATGCGTGCGCAACAAAAGTGCACCATCATTGCCTCACAGGTTTTCACTGTCCAGCGCGATACAGCGGCTGTAGTGCTTATGATCCCGACCCAGCATAAGAACTCCTCCGATGTCGTGCTCCCAACAGCCCATTCACGCTATGACGGAGTGCTCTTTGTCGAGATAGACGTTCGGAAGTTTCTCCAGACTTCGCTCGGAGATAGTGTTGCCTCTGATCGCATGCTCAACTTCCGCGTGCTCGAGGATGGAGCTGGGCGCACACCAAGTGTCATTGCAACGTTTGGTACCAGTGATGCACCGACTTCAGAGGATGCGTTCCACACAGAGCGCCGCATTGCAATTGCCGATCGAACATTTCTGCTGGAGTTCACCAGTGCCCCTATCCTCACGCAAGGGATTGAAAACTACTTTGGGATCTTCGCACTGGGGGGTGGGATCATCACAACGCTCATTCTCTGTGGATTTGTGCTCTCGGTGCTCAGTGCGCACGAACGGGCAGTTCGGCTTGCAGATCGCATCACCGAAGGCAATCGGCGGATCCTTGAAGCATCGCGCGACATCATTGGAACGATAACGCTCGATGGTGGCAAATGGCAAACAGTCAACCCTGCGGTGCAATCGGTGTTAGGGTATGAGCCGGCACTGGTCGTAGGAAGATTGATGACGCAGTATGTCGCAACCGAGCCAGAGCGAATCCGTCTGTTGAGCACGTTGGGGAGCAAGGAACTCGATAGCACTACACTGGAGCTACAGATGGTCGCTGCCGATGGCTCACTCCGCTGGATTAGTTGGAATATCTCCATTGCACGTCAGGAGGGAATTGCATATGTTGTCGGGCGTGATGTTACGCTCGAGCATCAGGCTCGGCAGGAACTGGAGCTTCGGTCGCGGCAGGTGCAACTTGCTGAGCAACTAGCGCTGGAAGCCAGTGCATCGAAATCAGCCTTCATGCAGCGGCTAACGCGCTATCTACGTTCGTCGCTGGTGACTACGCTCGAAGGAATGCACCACATGGTACTACAGATGGATCCCAGCAACGAGCGACAGACACGTTTTGTCAAACTTGCCAATGAAAGCTCAGACCGCTTATTTGCCATCGTCAATGATTTGCTCGATGTCGCTGGTGAGCATTCTGTCAACGGTCCTGATACGGTCGAACTGGGACGTATCCTCCATCAGGCTCAGCAGACCTACCGCACATGGGGCGGAAGCTGCATCTTCATCGAACGGAGTGTCGAACACGGAACACGCCTTGCAGCCGAAGAACGCGTTGTCGCCGAAGCATTTGCAAATCTTTTCGCTGCGCTAACCGCTGGGGCGCGAAGCGGTGCGATTGAGCTAACGACAATTATCAATGCCCAAGAGCAGGTGCTCGAAGTGCAAGTGCTCGCTCCGTATAGCCTCGAGGTTGCAGAGCAGATCAGAGTATTCAACCGTTCGCAGCAGCACTTGGTGGAAGCACTCGCACACGACCGCGATGACATCCTCTTCCGGCTCGGGATTGCTGCATCGCAGATACGCCGCGTTGGTGGTACGTTCAGCGTTGAGACGCTCGGTCAGGAAGGGAATGTCGCTCTGATCACTATCCCGCTTGCGTGAAAACAATGGCGCTCGGGCCAGCAGCACCACGAGCGCCACGTACTCCATGACCCTCACACAGACGCTTGGCAAGCGAAGGGACCGATCCTCCGCATACCAATTTCTGCACCTATCGAACGATGAGCAACTGTCGTGTTATGCGAACAGGACCGCTTTCGTAGCGGACGAAATAGAGTCCGCTGCTCATGTCTGCAATTGGCACTTCGAGTTGATAGGTGCCTGCGGAAAGCTCACCATCGAGCACTGTCCGCACCGGATTACCGAGTGCATCGTAGAAGCGAATGCTTGTGGGTGCATCGAAGCCAACGCCGAATCGAATTGTGACCGCATCACTTGTCGCTGGGTGGGGGCTAACATCCACGATCGAGAACGTTGTCGTGGAGACTTTGACAAAGCGTCCGTCAATGAAGCAAGTCGTCGGCAGCAAACTATCGCCGAGCACAGTAGGAATTACGCACCGCCGCCCACTGTTGCCGGCACCATATGGGATGCATTCGGCGATCGCAGTTGTAGCGAAGCGCTGGTCAGCAAGATCGCTAATGAGCACAGTAAAGCGGAGCGTCGCAACGGCGCCGTTGGCAGCAATTGGCGTCTGCCCGCGACCTTGAATGAGAAGCTCCGCAGTACTCGTTGTGCCATCGAGTGATTCTTGCGCTGTTAGTTGCCACGTTGCATCAAGCACTTCTCCGCGCGTGATGCTGTTGGGCACGTAGAGGAGCTGCTTTGCGTTGTAACGAACGCGAATGTCGAATCCGTAAATCTGCGCTCCTCCCCAGTTGAGAGAACGGACTTGCACTTGAGCGCCTGCATCGCTTCCGCTTCGGAAGTTGAACAGTGGGGAATCGAATGTCGTACGTACTTCGATGGGGATGACGTATCCTACCCCGCGGAGCTCTGCTGTATCGGCATCTCCCCCACGATATTCGACGCGAATGCGTGCGCTATAGCCACGTGGTTGGTCTGGCTGGAATCGCACTGCAATCGGGCGTGATTGCCCTGCCGGCACAATCAGTGGATTGGTCGGTGTTGGTGGGGATTCGAGAGTGAAGGATGCAGCATCGGGTCCGAGGATTGTTGCACCGATGACTTCGACGTCAGACGCTGGAGTGCCGGCAGGTGCAGTATTGGTCACTGTGGCGGCACCCCGTGGTTGATCACATGTGGTAACCGAGCCAAAATCGTATCCTTCCAGCGTCGGTTGGTTGACGGTATAGCCATAGCCAATTAGCTCGACGATCGTCTCTGCTTGCCCGGTCGGCTCTGGGACAGGCGGCTCGGCGTTGTGGAGGATACGCACGAGCGCTTTCCGCTCTCCTGCACCTGATGGGCGAAATTGAACTGCCAAGAGCGCAGGGGCAGCACCGATCGGGAGTGTGGCATCTTGCAAGACATCGAGCAATTGGAAGTCCTCCGGGTAAAGATTCTGATTGGGATCGCGCGTCGGCAGGAGCTCAACGGAATAAACGCGGAGGTCTGCTGATTGGCTCGTATTCGTGATGGTGACAAATTGTTCGGTGTTGCCGGCTTGGCTTTGGGTCGTTGTCCCCACCAGGATCGGTGTGCGGAAGATCGCCCCCGTTGCTTGGATTTTCTCAAGGTAGCCAAAGGCAGTCAGGGCATCCGACCGGGTACCGACGCCAGTGAAGTCACCCAGGAGGCGACTTGTCAGTTCAAATTCCGCTTGGGGTGTGCAGGCGATCTGAACGCGAACGACGTCTTGACCGTTGGGGAAGAGCGTAAATGGTGGCTGACGATCGGCACCGACAATGCGGAAGTTCTGCTCGTTGGCAGGCAGGTACACAGCAGTACATTGCACTTGATCTTGACCGTCGTTGCGAACGAGGCCATCGAGCACTTTCGTGGTCCCAAGCCGAACGCGGCCCCAGTTGTTTCCGATGACGATTGGCCCTGGAGAAATTGATTGACCTTTCCACTCTGACCACGGCTTATCTCCTCCGGTACCGGGAGCATCGCTTCGGAAGCGTACGGTAATGGAGAACGTGCTGTCCTTTGTAGGTGCAAAACACATTTCTTTGAGATACACTTCGCCGCCCGGCGGAATCACTAGCGGGAGGGGAGGAACGGTCGGGTCAGTGAGACTAAATGGTGGCTGAATCGTCGAGCGATCAATATCGGTGATTGTCAGAGTATCGGTGCCTGGATTGCGGATGCGCAGCCCGCGCGAGAGTTGCTGCGAGTGGCACCGCGATTGACCGACAGAGACCGTCCCTGCATCCCAATCATCAACGACGATGTGTGGTTGAATGCCTCGCCCGAGTACCTGAACAGCAAGCGGCGCACATTGCTCGACGACTAAGAGGGAATCCTCATCGCGCTCATTGTCGCGAACATGCTCAGTTTGGGGCGTATAGCGGAGGCGAACTTGAAGACTCTGACGTGGGTAAAGTGCTAAGCCACCGGGAGGGATTGTCGGCTCGACAATCGTGAAGACTGTGCCCTTTTGCAAACGAAGTTCGGTGATGAGAAATGTCGAATCCGCATTGTTCGTGATTGTTGCGATTACCTCTTCGGAGCGCCCGACGCGAACGTTCCCCGCGTTGATAGGATTTGGGCTGATTGAGACCTTCGGTGCAACCCAGAAGACGCTGTCGTAGCTGAAGTTGAGTGCACGGTCGCCGACGTAGAAGTAAGCTTGGGCGTCTTTGGATTTATCAATGACCCGCAGGCGGAACTTGACGATACTGTTTTTCTGATCCTGTGGGAGCAGGTTGTCGGTGATGAGATTCCCATCGGCTTCGAGCAGATCAATTGCGTAGTTGAACGATGGCTTTCCTTCGACAAAGTCAATGGCATTGATCCCCGTCCCGACGTGGTTGAGGGTGTCGTTGATTCGAAAATCTTGCCCCGTTTCACGGGCGGTGTAGAAGTAGTCACCGCATTGCTGCTCTCGGCTCAAGGGTGGAGGGATCGTGTCGAATTCATCAAGCTTCCGATAGGCAGTGGCGGCTGGCCAGCCGTAAGAGTCAAAGCTTCCCCAACCGTAGATGTAGCCGCCAAATGGAGCGTTCCCTTCGATGACGTGGGGGCCGTTGAAAATAAACAGACGTGCGTAGTGGATATTCGTCCCAGGGATACGGTTGCCCAGGATGCTGGGAGCAAGTGTAGTGACGGGTACACCATCTATTTTGATCGAGCGAATGTCTTTCTGCTGTGGATCGGTTGTATCGGCGGCGACGAGGAGATTGAATCGGTGCCGTGAGTATGCGGGATTCGATGGTGACTGAAAAATAGTTGCCTTCGTGTACTGTTCAACGGGGACAACGTAGATCATGAACGGGTCGAAGAAATTGTTGTTGTCCCATTCGGCCGAGGCAGAGTACTGCATGAGCAGGAATGGCTTGTTCGCTCGCCAGACCGACATCCCTCGGACACCGTAGGCTTGCCCTGGACCAGTCACCATCAAGTCTGCAGTGGGAACACCGCGGACCTCACCACGCTTGAGGCCCAGAAGGAGGTTCTCTTCGAGCTTTTGGCGAGTGCCAAAGTCATACGAGGTACATACGACATTTGTGCCATCCTCGAGTGCAACAACACGGAAGAAGTCTCCATAGCCACCCCGTTCGTATTCGACACTTACATACGTCCTGCCCCACATCGAGGTTGGAGGGAGCATCTCGATTAAGTGATCTCTCCCGTTGTAAATATCAAAGCTGGGAATCATTGTCCGCTGGTGGTAGCTCAAAAAGCCGATTGGCTTATTGGAGCGAACGATGCTTCCTGACAAATCGAATTGCCCCCGCGTTGTTCCATCACCCTGCACAAGGTAGCATTGCCCTGGCTGGAGTGTGACAGTCCACGTATCCCCGTACTTGCGACCTTTCTCTGTTCGTGCAGAAGTGACCCCGAACTCACCGATGTACGGTTTTCGCAGCTGGATGCTCACACGTGTATCGGGGTAAGCTGCAATAATCGCAAATCCACTTTTCCACGGCCGGAACTCATTGAAATCTGGCCAGCTCAAGTGCATGTACTCAGTTCCCCACGATTGCACTGGGATTGCCAGGTAGCCATCGGACGTTACCTGCTTTCCGTTGTATACGTAAACGGAGATTGGATCTGGTGATGTAAGGCGGATTGCTGAGTTGACGATGGTCTCACTTTCGCTAATCTCAGGGAGTGCGACATCAGGCTGTTTGAGGACGAGGACCTTCATTGCCTGCAAGGTGAAGACCTTGACAGACCCTTGGAATTCATAACGTACCGTTGTATTTCGGGAGGATGCAATGTAGATCTCTCGTGCAGTCGTGGGTTGGAGATAACTGTCGTTGAGTGGGTAACAAACGTAGAACTCTTTGCCCTGCGAGCCGTTGGTAAGCAGCTCTGCGGCGGTGGGAATGCGCCCAGCAACTCGCGGAGCATGAAGATTCTGGGCACTCGCATGGCTGGAGAGCACGAGCATTGCAAAAGCCCAGAGAAAAGCATGTCGAATCATCGGTCCTCCTCCGAACTGTTTAGTGCATCATGGTACGGAGCCAAAAATAATCAGCTCATACGTAAGAACCAAATCTTCCCCGGCAATGAGTACACTGCTGTGCACTAGGCACGCAATGCAACGGTTTCTCAATGCTCACGTGCAGGAGCACTCTATTTTTGCACTGTTCCATGTTGCTTCCACAACCGCTGCTGCGATGAGTGCAGAATTTCCGATTGTTTTTGATCCCGTGACATTCGATAATCGCCGTCGTCGGCCCGAGGAGTTCGCCAGTATTGCCCAAATGATTCGCCGTGACATTATCAAGTCGCTCGTTCTGGCAGGGTCGGGGCATAGTGGTGGTCCACTCGGGAGCGCTGACATCTTCGCAGTCCTCTACTTCGGTGGATACATGCGCTATAACCCGCAGAATTGGTGGACACCGCGGGACCGCTTCGTCTTGAGCGCTGGGCACATGTGTCCTGTCCTCTACGCAACACTTGCGAACACTGGCGCATTCCCCAAAGAAGAGCTTCGCACACTCCGAAAGTACAACTCCCGGCTCCAAGGGCATCCTGGACGCGATATGGGCTTGCCCGGCATCGAAACTTCCACTGGTTCGCTCGGACAAGGCATCTCGATCGCTGTCGGTATGGCGATGGCCGATAAGCTCCTCGATCAAAACGGCTATCGCGTCTTTACGCTCACTGGTGATGGCGAACTCCAGGAAGGAAGTGTCTGGGAAGCAGCAATGGCTGCATCGAACTACAAGCTCGACAACTTCTGTTGGATCATTGACAACAATGATTGCCAGATCGACGGCCGTGTCCATGAGGTGATGAGTATCTATCCGCTTGAGGAGAAGTGCCGTGCATTTGGGTTCGATGTCCTCACCGTCAACGGGCATGACTACGGAGAACTCTGCGCAGCCTTCGACCACTTCATCGCCAACAGTGAGAAAGGATCGGGTAAACCCACAGCAATCATCGCGAAAACGCTCATGGGCAAAGGCGTCTCCTTCATGGAAGATCGTTACGAATGGCACGGCAAGCCTCCCACGTGGGAACAGGCGCGCATTGCTCTCCGCGAATTAGGTGAAGATGTCCCAGAACCTGTTGCAGCATGATTCACCACCACCAATTGTGACAATGAGCGAACCCTTTCAACTCCGCGGTATGAAACCTACCCGCCAAGGCTTCGGCGAAGGACTCGTCGTGCTTGGTGAACGATACGACAACGTCGTCGTCCTCGGCGGTGATATCACCGGCTCGGTAATGACGTCGCTGTTCAAAGAGCGATTCCCCGACCGCTTCTTCTCGATCGGTGTCGCCGAACAGAATGCAACGACGATCGCTGCTGGTCTTGCCCTCAGCGGGAAGATTCCGTTCTTTGCCTCGTATGGTGCCTTCTGTGCGCTGCGCAACGCCGATCAACTCCGCATCAGTGTTTGCTATAACGAGGTCAACGTAAAAATCGGAGGAGGTCACGCGGGCATCAGTGTTGGGCCTGATGGCGCAACACACCAAGTGCTCGAGGAGATCGCCTACTTGCGTACCCTTCCACACATGACGCTGCTTGTGCCGTGCGACTACCTCGAGACAAAGAAAGCGACGATCGCGATGGGAGAGATGGTCGGGCCTGCATACATCCGCTTCGGACGTGCAGCAGTGCCGTTTTTCACCGCCGATGAAACTCCCTTCGAAATCGGGAAAGCCCAAGTCTTTCGCGAAGGGAGCGATGTTGCACTCATCGCGTGTGGGGCGATGGTCTGGGAGTCGCTGGTGGCAGCCGAGCAGCTTGCCAAACGTGGTATCCAGGCGAGAGTGATCAACGTTTCGACGATCAAGCCATTCGACGTCCAAACAGTCGTAGATGCAGCGCGCCAATGCGGTGCAATAGTGACAGCGGAAGAACATCAGGTCCACGCAGGCTTGGGTGGAGCTGTGGCAGAAGTCGTTGCGAAGAATTTCCCCGTGCCGATCGAGTTCGTTGGTGTAAAGGACAGCTTCGGCGGGAGCGGCGAACCCGAAGAACTCATGGAAAAATTTGGACTAACGTGGAAGGAAATCTACGCGGCAGCACTCGTCGCAATGGAGCGCCGCGATCGCGGCTTCATTGGGTACCGCGCTGTCAAAGATGTCCCACGCTATCACCCAGAGTTGCTCGAAGCCGATGGGCAGCCAGCTCGGTAATCTCTGCATCGCCTTTCTGGCCGTTGCGAATATTCTTCTCCGGGCGCAGACGCTCGTACTCTCGCTCGATTCCGCCGAACGGACATCTGCCACGCTCTACAGCAACGCAGCGATGCTGCGGCACCAGTGGACAGTGCAGATTCCCCCGGGTAGCTCGACGGTTCGTATTGAACAACTGCCCGAGATGATTGCACCGCTCTCGCTTGGGCTACGCTGGGAAGACCCTGGACTGAGAACGCGCACGATGCGTTTAGTGCCGCCAGTGGACAATTCTTTTGAGCTGCTCCGGACTTACGTTGGGCGAGCAGTTTCGCTCCGCCGCCGTGATGGCATCGTTGAGGGAGAGCTTGTTGTTCCTCCGACATCGCTCATTGCAGGGGTTGAGCCTTGCTACGTAGGAGCCGTCCTCCGAACGCGAAGTGGCGAACTCATGGTATCTCCGTGCGGTGAGCTGGTGCTCCCGCCATCCGATGTGGCTATCGCACGAACACCTGTTCTCTCTGCAGAAGTTTCGGCCCAGCGCGCGGTGAACTCAGCGATGGAGCTTCGCTATCAATGCGATGGCCTCCAATGGCAAGCCAGCTACGACGCGACGTTGCTCGACGATGACAAACTCCGACTGGAAGGATTCGTTCACATCGTCAACAGTACGCACACATCGTTCCGCTGCGATGAGGTACAGCTTATTGCCGGCTCGGTCAATCTCCGGGCCCAGAAGAGCACCGGCACCGCTGATGGTGCTGCGTTTGCGCTCCGATCGGTAGAAGGCCAGGCAAGTTTGGCACCGATGGAAGAGAGCTTCGACGAGTACCACCTCTACACTTTACCATTTGGTGCTACACTGGCAGCAAATTCCACGACCACGCTGCTACTGCGCCCGCGTGTCACACTGGCGGTCAAGCGACGGTTGATCGCGCGTGGTCGTTCCGCCGGGCGCACCAGTTCCTCAGAAGATGGAAGCGTTGAGATTCCCGTCTCGTCTGTGGTCGAGTTTGTCAATACTCCAGCTGATTCTCAGCCGCTTCCTGCTGGGCTGTTTCGCGTATGGAGGCAGTCGGCACGTGGCTCGCTCGAGCTTGTTGGGCAGGATGAGATTTCGCATACAGCGCTCGGTGAACGGGTGGCTGTCGAAATTGGACGAGCTTTCGATGTTCGCGCTCGACGGCGTGATGTCGAAAGCCGTCGTCTCTCGGAGCGAGTAACCGAGTACACTGTCGAGTATTCGCTCCAGAGTAGTCGCTCTCAGCGGACCGAACTGAGCGTTCTCGAGACGTTTGCGGGAAACTGGGAGATCATCTCCAGCACGATTCCGTACACGAAGCGCTCAGCGCACCAAGTGGAGTTTACGGCAACTCTCCCTCCGAAAGGCACTGCAACGTTCCGCTACACTGTGCGCCAATCGTGGTAGCCGATGGGGTACTGCATCCTGGCAATCGAAACCTCGTGCGATGAAACTGCTGCAGCAGTGATTGCGGAGCGGAAAGTGCTCAGCAATGTGATTGCCTCGCAGCAGGAGCACCACCGCTGGGGAGGAATCGTTCCCGAGATCGCCTCGCGCGCGCATCTGGAGCGAATTTGGTTCATCGCCGAACAGGCACTCGAGGATGCTGGAATAGAGCTTGACCAACTCGATGCCGTTGCGTGTACGGTGCAACCTGGGTTAGCTGGCTCTCTCTTCGTTGGAGCGAACTTCGCCAAAGGACTTGCTCTCGGGCTGCGGCGAGCATGCGTACCAGTGCATCACCTCGAAGGGCATATTCTCTCGGGATTGCTTGCTGATCCGGCGTTAGAGCTTCCGGCAGTCGTTCTCGTTGCCAGCGGGGGCCACACACTGCTGGTGCTGTTGGAAAGCGTGGCGCAGTACCGTGTGCTTGGCTCAACGCGGGATGATGCTGCCGGTGAAGCGTTCGATAAAATCGCGACGCTGCTCGGCCTGGACTACCCTGGCGGTCCGGCGCTCGAGCAATTGGCTCGGAGCGGGGCACCAGATATTCCACTCCCGCGGCCGCTACTTTCGGACCCACGGTTTGAATTTAGTTTCAGCGGACTCAAAACAGCGGTGCGGCGTTACCTGGCTGAGCATCCCCCGCAGAGTGATGCTGATCGTGCGCGCATTGCCGCTTCTGCCCAAGCAGCAATCGTCGAGGTACTCGTTGCAAAAACACTGCGCGCTGCTGAGATGTTCGGTGCGCGCAGCATTGTTCTTGCTGGTGGAGTCGCTGCCAACCAGATGCTCCAGCAATCTGTGCGCAACAGCGCGAAGCGAGGATCTATCCGTGTGATTGTCCCTGACCGTCAGTACGCTCTCGACAACGCAGCAATGATCGGACTGGTTGCACACATCAAGCTCGAACTCCGCGGCACCGATGCGTATCGGACGCTTGCCTTCTCGATCGATCCAACGCCGTGGCGCATGCATCGCCACGGCAGCAACAAGCATGCACGCTACGAGGATGCGGCGTTCTCTTTGTAGAACTCCGGCAGTCCCCGCTCGTCGAGCCTTACGACGATGCGGTCGCCGCTGGTGAAGTCACCGGCCAGTATTCGGAGCGAGAGTGGATCGGTGATGTGCCGCTGGATCGCGCGTTTGAGTGGACGTGCACCGAATTGCGGATCGAAGCCAATAGTGCCAAGCCAGTCGGCAACCTCGTCGGTAAGCTCTAAGTGAATGCCGTTTGCTTCTAATCGCTGCTGAAGTGCGCGGATTTGCAGGAGCACAATCTGGCGAATTTCACTCCGCACCAGCGGCTTGAAGACAATGATCTCGTCAATGCGGTTGAGAAACTCCGGTCGGAAGCGCTGACGCAAAATCTCCGCAATGCGCACACGTGCCTCGCGCATGATCTCCTCGCGGTTTTCTTCGGTGACTTCGTGGAGCCGATCAAGCAGTACTTCCGTGCCAAGATTCGAAGTCATGATGATGATCGTGTTGCGGAAGTTGACAGTCCGCCCCTTGTTGTCGGTAAGCCGTCCGTCATCGAGAACTTGGAGAAGGACGTTGAAGACATCGTTGTGCGCTTTTTCGATTTCGTCGAAGAGCACAACAGAGTACGGACGGCGGCGAACAGCTTCGGTGAGCTGGCCGCCTTCTTCATAACCGACGTAGCCCGGCGGAGCACCGATAAGACGCGAGACCGAGTGCTTTTCCATGTACTCGCTCATGTCTATCCGCACGATCGCGTTTTCGTCGTCGAAGAGAAATTCCGCCAGTGCCTTGGCCATTTCTGTTTTTCCGACGCCGGTGGTGCCGAGGAAGATGAATGAGCCGATCGGGCGGTTGGGGTCTGCTAAGCCAGCGCGTGCGCGACGAATCGCATTAGCGATCGTCGTGATTGCTTCTTCCTGATCCACGATGCGTTGGTGGAGGCGTTCCTCCATCTTGAGCAGTTTGGTGCGCTCGGACTCCAGCATGCGTTGAACGGGAATGCCTGTCCATTTTGCAACGATTTCTGCAATGTCTTCGGCGGTCACTTCCTCTTTGAGGAGGGCACCACTGGCTTGCAGCTCTGCTAAGCGCTCGTTGAGTTGGTCGAGCTCTTTTTGAAGCTCGAGCAAGACGCCATAGCGCAGCTCAGCGACGCGACCGTAATCGCCGATCCGCTCAGCATCGGCAGCTTCGAGCTTGGTTTGCTCGATTTGCTCCTTGATGTCGCGAATGCGGCTGATGAGCTGCTTTTCCTGTTCCCAGCGAGCTTTGAGCGCCGCATGCTTTTCCCGAAGACTTGCCAGTTCCCGTTCGATTTCCTCTAATCGGCGGCGCGTAGCCTGAAGTGTGTCGTTCATAAGCCTGATGGGAGAAGATTGAGACAACTGCGTTGATGCAAAAGACGAACGATGCACTCGTTTATGCCATTGTGCGTCGTCGTGCTGGTAATTTTGCACGTGAATGTTGAACATCGCTCCATGAGCACGCCACGATGGTATTCGATCCACCTCTGCGGCTGATAGTTGTCGCGGTTGTGAGCTACTTGCTCGGTTCTTTCCCAACAGCAGTGGTTGTCAGTCGGCTCTTTTTCGGCTTCGACATTCGAACCCGCGGCAGTGGGAATATGGGGAGCACCAATGCGTTCCGTGTACTTGGGTGGAAGTGGGGGCTGATCGTTCAAGTGGTGGACGTTCTCAAAGGATTGCTCGCGGTGACAGTAGTCGCGCACTTGATGGTTGGACAAGCGCTGCCATTTACCAACCGCACCCCGTTCGAGGATATTACCGTTGTGCGTTTGATTGCAGGAACATCGGCAGTGGTCGGGCACATTTTCAGCATATTCGTCGGTTTTCGTGGAGGGAAAGGGGTCAATACAGCAGCGGGAATGCTCGTAGGCATCGCTCCGGTTGAAATTGGAATTGCATTTGGCGTGTTCCTGCTCGCTGTTGTGCTTAGCGGATACATTTCGCTTGGTTCGATCTCGGCAGCGATTGTCTTTCCAGGAGCAATGCTGGTTCGCCACAATGTCTGCGGAGCAGAAATCAATGGCTATCACATCCTCATTTGGTTCGCTTGTGTTGTGTCCGCATTGATCCTTTACGCACACCGCAGTAACATTAGGCGTCTTCTCGAGGGTCGAGAGAACCGTTTCGAGAAGCTATGGCTCGTTCGCCTGCGATGTTCGCTCCGCCGTGGGCAGCACTGATTCCAACGAGGCATTCGTTCGATGACCATCGGAATTCTGGGAGCAGGCGGCTGGGGCACAGCACTTGCCTGCATTGCTGCCGATAACAGCCATCGGGTGATTCTCTGGGCGCGAGAATCTGCCGTTGCGGAGGCGATCAATAACAGCCGAGAAAATCGCACCTACCTTCCTGGTGTTTCGATCCCGTCTTGCGTCGAAGCAACGAGTGAGCCAGGTGCAGTCGCGCTCGCAGATCTCGTCGTGCTCGCAATTCCGACTCAACATCTCCGGAGCGCTCTACAAACGTACCGTTTCCCGATTGCAGGGAAGCTCCTCGTCAACGCAGCAAAGGGAATCGAGCGCGGGACGCATTTGCGTATTTCGCAAGTGCTCCGCCAGGTCATCGGCGTCGCAAGCGACGACTACGTCGTCTTGAGCGGTCCCAGCCATGCCGAGGAAGTCGCGCGCGAAGTGCCAACGGCGGTCGTCGCAGCTTCCAGTAGCGAGAGCGCAGCCGAGATCGTCCAGCGTGCGCTTGGTACGCCAAGTTTTCGCATCTACCGTTCGCTCGATGTTGTCGGCGTCGAGCTTGGCGGTGCACTCAAGAACGTCATCGCGATCGCTGCTGGGATCATTGATGGGCTCCAAATGGGCGACAACACGAAAGCAGCGCTCGTGACGCGTGGCCTTGCCGAAATCGCTCGACTGGGAACGGAGTTAGGCGCAAACCCAATGACGTTCAGCGGGCTGAGCGGCTTGGGCGATCTTTTCGTAACGTGCACGTCACGCCATTCCCGCAATCGCCTCGTCGGTGAACGTATCGGGCGCGGTGAATCTCTACCAGAGATTCTCGCGAGCATGAAAATGGTTGCCGAAGGCATCGAGACGACGGTTTCTGCACTCGAATTGGCCAGCGATTACGGAATCGAAATGCCCATCGCCGAGCAAGTGTACTGCATCCTCTTCGAGGGAAAGGATCCTCGCACGGCAATCTCCGAGCTGATGACACGCCAAATCAAGCGCGAGCATTAGTCCACGCTCGGTGGAGCTATATCGTTGTGCTCGTCCTGCCCGCCAATCGTGATGATGCGCTGGCGGATGGATGCAAGGTGTTCGCGCAGTCGCGTTGCAATCGCCATGCCTTCCTCGTAGAGCGCCACCAGCTCCTCGATGGGGCGATCGGCAGCTTCTAACTGTTGCCGTATTTCCTCGAGCCTCCGGAGCTGCTCGTCAATGGTGGGAGTCTTTTTTGCCATCGTGCTTTGCAAGGTGATGGACAGGATCGAAAACGGATGTAACGCTCGCTATGGCGCTGTCGCACTGGCGGTGGATCCGCAGTTGGTCGCCCGGCGCAAGCTGCTCGGATGCAGGGAGGATACGCCCATCTCGTTCGATGAGTGCAAAGCCACGGTCGAGTGGGCCGAGGGGGTGGAGTAACGCTATTGCGGACTGGAGCTGCTCCTGCTGCTGAATGTAGCTTTCAACACTGCGCAAAGCAGCTACGCGCAATCGTTCAACGGTGCTAATGAGCTGGAAGCAAAGATGCTCGTGGTACATGCTCAGCATGCGAGAGTTTGAGGGGGAGAGGAAATCTGCGATGAGCAACTCTGCTTGATCGAGTCGGCTCGCGAGCGCGGTGCGGGTGCGCTCGGCCCACTCATCAAGCCACAAGAGAATATCTTCGCGGCGAATTGGGGTGCACAGCTCTGCTGCTGCAGTTGGCGTCGCAGCGCGGACGTCGGCGACGAAGTCTGCAATGGTGACATCTGTTTCATGCCCGACGGCAGAGACAATCGGGATGCTTGCGCGGAAGATTGCATCAGCGACCGTGCGAGTATTGAACGCCCACAGATCCTCGATCGAACCGCCGCCGCGCCCGACGATGATGACGTCGCACCCGAACGATTCCAGCTCTGCGATCGCACGGGCGATGTCCTCTGCGGCTTCTGCTCCTTGAACGAGTGTTGGGCGGAATACGACCGTTGCCGCTGGATTGCGCCGTTCGAGTGTGGTGAGAATATCGCGAATTGCTGCACCGCTCGGTGAGGTTGCCACTCCGATGATCTCGGGCAAACGTGGGAGCCGACGCTTGCGCTCTGGATCGAAGTAGCCTGCCGCTGCAAGCTCCGTTTTGAGCTGCTCGAAGGCAAGGTAGAGATCGCCAACCCCTGCAGGCTGGACCGACCAACAGTCAATCTGGTAGTTGCCCTGCAGTGGATAGACGCTCAACCGTCCGCGCACCTTGACCTGCATGCCATCCTGGAGCTCGAAAGGAACTGTCCGTCCACGCCAGAGGACGCATCGAATTTGTGCGCCTTCGTCCTTGAGCGTAAAGTAGCGATGGCCTGACTGGTGACGCTTGTAGTTGGAGACTTCGCCGAGGACGTGCACAAGCGGGAATTCTTCCTCCAGGACCTGGCTGATCGCTTGTGTCAGGAGCGATACTGTTAGCACATGTTCATTCATGATGTGCAAATTAGCAGTTGCTGCACAACGTCGAGTGTGACCATGCGGATTGGTTTTGGTGTGGATGTTCACCGATTCGCGCCCGGCGATCGGTTGATGTTAGGTGGTGTCGAGGTTCCTGCGCCCTACGGCGTCGAGGCACATAGCGATGGAGACGTGATCCTCCATGCGCTCTGCGATGCGTTGCTCGGTGCAGCAGCGCTCGGCGATATTGGCGAGCATTTCCCCGATACAGATGCGCAATGGCGGAATGAGCCGAGCGGACGCTTCGTCGAGCGCATTGTCGAGCTTCTCAGCCAGCAGTCGTTCCGCGTGGTCAATGTAGATGTCAGTCTCCTGCTCGAGACGCCAAAGATCGCACCCTACAAACGCACGATGCAGGAGAACATTGCTGCGCTTTGTCGTATTGCGCCCGAAGCAGTTTCGATCAAAGCAACGACGAGCGAGCAAATTGGCTTTGTTGGTCGTAAGGAAGGGCTTGCCGCATATTGTGTCTGCCTCATCGAGGAAGTGTCGTGAGATGGATCGGGCTGGCAATTGGTGCTGCTCTGTTGGGGAGCTGTTCCTCTCCGAAGGAGGAGCCGTATCCCGTGTCTGTCGAATGCGCAGAGCTTTCCGAGGCTAGCGGACTTCGAGCGCCAGCATATGATCAGCGCGGGGCGCTCCTCGGCTACAGTGAGGAACGCGGTGCCATCGTTGAACGCTCGATGCAGGGCGAGCAGGTGTTGCTTGCGCTCCGCGATAGTGTGCTCGATGTCGCGTGGGATGGACAGCGCCACGTTCTCGCTGTCCAGACAGGCGACGGCATTCGAATCGTCGAGTTCGAGAAAACACGTACGCTGCGAGAACGGTGCTACTGCACAGCGCGTGGAGGACGATTTCTACCCACCGATCACGCTGCACGATGGGCATGGCTTACAAGTGATGGGCAACTTGTTGTGCAGCATGCTGGAGAAAGTATTTCTGCGGCCCCCGGACGCATGCTCGTGCGTGATGGCGCCAAACTGTTCTATGCCACGAGCGATACCACGCTCGTTGTACTCGATGGTGGCGGCGATCGCTTGCCGGACATTGTCGTCTGGGAAGCAGTCGCGGTACACACTGGACGGAAGCGGTTTTCTGGAGTTGTCCCAGCCAAGCTCGACCGCGTCGCTGCCAATGCACACGTGGCAGCGGCGATTGTACGTGCAGGCGAAAGCTACGCTATCGAATGGTACCGTCCGACAGCGCAAGGGGACGTTGTCTTCGAAGCGCAGACCTTGTTGCCACAGAGGCTCCTGGAGCCGAAGGGAATGCTGCTTTCCGGTGATACTGCCGTCGCTATCTTTGGCAGTGGCGTTGCTGTTGCAACGGAGGGAAGCGTTCTTGCAGTCTCCACCAGTACTGGTGCATTGAGGTTGCGCGGTGTACAGTCTGCTGTGCAGCAGGACGGTCGCATCCTGATCAGCGATGGTAGCCGTGCCATTGTGCTTGCATTTGGCACAAATCCATGGTGGTGGGTGGAGCGAAGTGTGCCGATACTCTACCGCATTGCACTTGCGCTCATTGGTATCGTCGTCTTCGTTGGAATTGTCAGTCGCATCGGTCGCTATCGGCGACTGGTGGGCGCACTGCTCGAGAAGGGCTCGCGTGGTGCGCTGATTGTCGTTGATCGCCACGGTCGTGTGCGGCGGATCAATTCCGTTGCGCGTCTGTGGCTTGAGATCGAACGAGGAACGCCGCTTGGGAGGCCGCTTGCGCAGTACTTGCGCCAGCAGTGGGTGTCGCTTGGGGAGATCATCGAGCAGTCACTTTCGCTTCGTTCTGGCATTGTGCGCGAGGTTGCCATCACATCCGATGGCACTGAGCAGCGATTCATCGTTACGGCTGAACCGCTCTATGGCTTGTTTACTCGGTTTGAAGGTCTGCTTCTTTCCCTGTGGGATGTTACGCCGCAGTATCAGCAATGGCAGCTTCTCAATTGGGCGCAGTTGGCGCATGATTTGCAGACGTCTGTGACCACGATTCGCCTCGACGCTGAGCAGCTTGCCAGCGTAGTAATGCCCAATGGACGTCAGCTGCAACAGCGGATTCTCCGTCAGGCAACTACGCTTCTGCAACGCTTCCGCGATCTGTTGGCGCTCGGTCGCGGAGAGCAAGCAATGCTCGAGGAATGCACTGTCGCTGAACTCTTCGCTGAAGTTGCCAGCGATCTTGAAGCGGTCGTTCCTGCACAGATTTCGCTTGTGATTCGTCCTACACCGCTGGTTGTCAGACTCGATCGCCGCCGTATTCTGCGCGCACTGCACAATGCGGTTACCAACGCGATCCGTGCGATTGGTTCGCAAGATGGGATAGTCGAGCTCTCCGCAACACTCGCAGCCGAGAGCATCATCCTGGCTGTTCGCGATACGGGCGTTGGCATGGATGAAGAGACGTGTCGGAAGATGCAGCAGCCACTGTTTACAACACATCGCGCAGGTCACGGGTTAGGTTCGGTAATCATGCAGCAGATGGTGCGAGCACACGGCGGATGGATCGAGGTTCGCTCGCGCCTTGGCGAAGGGACGACCGTTATGTTTCACTTGCCACGTTCGCTCTATGTACGACACCAGCGTTGACCCACGTTCGCTCCGAAGCATTGTCCATCGCCGCCGAGGTGCGGCGTTCGACTATGGGACCAAACGCATAGGGTGGGCTGTGTGCGATGAGTATCACGTCACGATTACGCCAAAGGGGATGTTCGATCGCCAATCGCCCTCGTTGTGGGATGATATTCTCGAAGCTCTTGAGCGAGAACGCATCGGGTTTTGTTTGGTTGGCGTCCCACTTCGCGATGACGGAACGATTCCACCGGTGACGTTCGAGATTGATCGCTTTTCTCGTGAGCTCGAAGAGCGCAGCAGCCTGCCCGTGATCCTGGTGGATGAGTCGTTTAGCTCACGCCGTGCGGTAGCGACTATGCTCGAAATTGGCGATCGGCGGAGCACACGCCGACGGCGCGGCAGAACCGATGAAATTGCCGCAGCACTGATACTACGCGACTTTCTCGAAGATGCTGGATGAACATGCTGCTGGTACCGATACTGCTCCTAAGCATTGGAGTTGCATGGTCGCAGCCGCGTCAGCGGTCCTTGCAGCCAGCAATGTTCCCTGCCTCCAACGTTGTTGGTATCTTCCATGCATTCCCCAGCCAGTCGCTCGATTCGAGTCAGTGCATTATCGGATATCGTGTGGTCATCGGGGACTTGCTCTTTCGCCAGCGGGGTGGCGCGGTGGGAGAATTCGTTGCGTACTACACAGCTACCATCGAACTGCGCGATACACTTGGGGTCGTTCGATATGCACGCGTCTTCCGCGACAGTGTCATCCGACGCACGCTACCGGATCGGTTCAGTCCCGATGCAACAGCGAACCTGGACACAGTCACTCTCGCCAATGGGACCTACACCGTGAGTGTGGACATTATGCAGGAGCAGCGCCAGCGTATGCTTTGGCAATCGAGTGTTGCGCTTGGTTCGACCCCCGCGCTTTTGGCGTCTGCATCGCTCGCATTTGCATCTACGCTCGAGCATGACGCTCGGATCTGCTTGGAGCCATGGGGAGGTGTGATTCCGTTCGGCACGCGGTGGGTTTGGGCACTCTGCGCAGTTCCCCGTTCGTGGAGCGGACGCGATGAGTTGACTGTTCAGGCGCGGCTTGTTCATCAATACTACCCGTTCTACCGCGGTGAGGACACTGTCGTGGTCACACCACCTGCTACCGATGACCGGAGCATCTTCGTGCGTCCGGTCGGAGTCATCGAACCGGATGTGCAGCAACGACGAGCATGCCTTGCGCTTCTGCCATCGAGCCAGCTACGGCTGGTCGAAGCGCTGCTTGATCTACGACGTGCGATACCTGGCGATTACGTGCTCGACGTCATCCGCCCTACCACGCGAGATACACTCCACTTATCCTTTCGCATTCAATGGTTTGCTCCTCCAGTGCAGCTATTCCAGAGTCGCTACGCACTGGCGGTTATGCAGTACGTCCTGCCTGACGACGAGTACCGCACGCTTGCCGATACACCGGATTCTGATCGGGTCGCTGCCATTATCCGATGGTGGCAGTCGCAGGACCCAACGCCAGCGACGCGCTACAACGAAGCGATGGTTGAGTACTTCCGCCGTGCCCTCCAAGCCCGAAGCAGCTATGCTACTGCAACAGAATCCGATGGCGCGCTCACCGAGCGTGGAAAGATTTTCATCCTCTTCGGAGCACCCTCCCGTGTCGAGACAGACTTAGAGCCAGGCAGACCCGGGGTGGAGATTTGGTACTACACCAATGCTGTGCGCAAGCGGTTTACGTTCGAGGTCGGCCAGCAAGGTCGCTATCGCCTCCGGAAGATCGAGTCGCTATGATGGCTCCCAGTCGTCGCCACCGCAAGGGATGTAGTCCGGGCGAACGTGCTCATCGTAGAGCTGGCAGAACTGCCCGCTATCGTTGTAGTGACGGCACGAGCTGCAGAGCAGCTCTTCCTCGAGAGCCTGGGTGTGGTTGCTGAACACGACAAACTGCCGATAGGCTGGATAGACGGCGTATCCCCACAAAAGTGCCAGCGAGAGCGGGATGGAAAGCTCGATTCCGCCGTAGTACCAGATCGCAAATCCCGCAAGGATGACCACAAACGAACGTATCAGCCCTCCGAGCACAATCGTACCCATCGACAGGCGTGGTGAGCCTTCTGCATCGTAGTACCCACGACGGACGAGAAGTTGGTCAACGAGAACGTCGAGCATAGCAAGTGGTGTATTTTCGCTGCGGTCATCTGCACGCGCCAAATTACTGCAGGCATACGTCCGCGCAATGGAACAACCGCAGATTTCAGTCCTCCCCGACCACATCGCCAATCAAATTGCTGCCGGCGAAGTTGTCCAGCGCCCCGAATCGGTGGTCAAAGAGCTGGTCGAAAACGCACTCGACGCTGGGGCTTCTTCGGTGGCTGTCTTCGTGCGGGAGGGAGGGAAGGCGCTCGTTCATGTGCTCGATGATGGTAGCGGCATGAGCCGCGCAGATCTGGAGCTGGCGCTCCGGCGGCATGCCACTTCGAAGATTCGTTCGCTCGATGATCTCCGGCGACTGCAAACGCTTGGCTTCCGTGGCGAAGCACTCGCTTCAATCGCATCGGTTGCCGACGTCGAGATCCTCACACGTCGCCACAGCGATGCACACGGCTGGCGATTGCTCAGCTCGCCGCTCAAATCGCAACGAATCGAACCGGCAGAAGCTCCGCCTGGCACGCAGGTCATCGTCCGCAATCTTTTCTTCACTGTTCCTGCGCGCCGAAAATTTCTGCGTACTGACGCCACAGAGCTGCGCTATATCAGCGAGACGATGATCCGCTATGGGCTAAGCTATCCAGACCGCACGTGGAAGTTCCACGACGGGGGCGGGGTAGTCTTCGATTTGGTGCCACAGCCACTGCTCGAACGCATCAGCGCACTCTTCGGCAGCGAGGTAGCCGCAAGTCTCATACCGGTGGACTACCAAACTGATGTTGTCCGCATTGAAGGATACATCGGGCTGCCGGCGATTGCGCGGACGACGAAAGCATCGCAGTACCTGTTTCTCAACCATCGCCCGATCGTCAGTCGTGCGCTTGTGCATGCGATCTACCAGGGCTATGAGCACCTGCTCGATAAAACCGAGCATCCGTTCTTTGTGCTCTTTTTGTGGCTCGATCCAGAACGTGTGGACGTCAACGTCCATCCACAAAAGCACGAGGTAAAGTTCGACGACGAGCGCGCGATGTACCATGCTGTGCTCGAGGCAGTGCTGCAAAGTATGCGAGAACATGGGCTCGTCCCAACACTGCGGGTTGAGAGCGTCGAAGCAGCCGCGCCACTTGTTGCTGTGCCATCGGGCGCTGCTACTCCACCGCTTGTGGTCAATCGGCTCACGGGGGAAATCGTGCCGCTCCAGGAGCACCCCTTGCGGCGCTCTCCAACGCAGCGGTCAAATCAGCCGACGCTTCGAACGGAACGACCCACGTGGCAGCCAGCCAGCGCAGAACAGCTGGAACAGCTGCTCCAGCCTGCGTCTCCGCCTCAGCAGTCGCTGAGCATCGAGCAGCCCCAATCACGACGGTTCTGGCAGATGCACAACAAGTACATCTTCGTTCAAACCGACGATGGCATCATGATCATTGACCAGCACATTGCTCATGAACGCATCCTTTACGAACGCGCGCTCGATGCGATGGAGCGTGCCGCTGTGGATCGCTCGCAGCGTTTGATGTTCCCCGTAACTGTTCAGCTCACTGCTGCTGAGCGCGCGATCTATCGGGAACTGGAAGATGATCTCCAGCGCTTGGGGTATGAATCACGTCTTGCGAGCGACGGTGCAACAGTTGAGCTCCTTGCTGTGCCTGTCGAGATTCGCGCAGGGAGCGAGGCAGCCTCGCTCCGTGAAATTTTGGAGCAGTACGCAGAGTATCAAACGATCCGTCCAGCATCAGCACGTGATAACCTGGCGGCATCGTTCGGATGCCGTGCCGCAATCAAAGCTGGCGACCCCTTGACGCAGGAGGAAATGCAACAGCTCATCGAGGACCTTTTCCGCTGTCGAACCCCAGAGGTCTGCCCGCACGGCCGGCCTGTCATGATCCATTTCCCGCTGCGGGAGCTCGATCGTCGGTTCGGTCGTACCTCGTAGCCCCCGGCTCGATGAAGCACATCCATTTTGTCGGGATTGGTGGCATTGGCATGAGCGGCTTGGCAGAAGTCGTCCACGCGCGGGGCTTCTCTGTCAGTGGCTCTGACCTTGTCGCCTCGGAGAACACCGCAGCACTTTCTGCTCGCGGCATACGGATTGACCTTGGGCACGCAGCGGAACACGTCCGCGGTGCAGATCTTGTCGTGTATTCGAGTGCGGTCAATCCGGACACCAATCCTGAAACGCTCCAGGCACGGCAGCTTGGGATTCCGATCATTCGCCGAGCAGAACTTCTTGCACACGTAACGCGGCTGGGGAAGTCGCTGGCAATTGCTGGTACCCATGGGAAAACAACGACGACATCGCTCTGCGGATTGGTCCTCATCGCGGGGGGATACGATCCTACCGTCATCGTCGGTGGCCGCTTGCATGATTTCGGCGGTTCGAATGCACGGATCGGCAGCGGCGAGTGGTTCGTGGTCGAAGCTGATGAGTACGACCGCTCCTTTCTGCAGCTGACCCCAACGATTGCTGTCATCACGAACATCGAGCCAGAACACCTCGACGTATACGGTTCCTTCAGCGCGATCGAAGAAGCATTCGAGGCATTTGCACGCAATGTCTCGCTGCTGGGAGCTTTGGTTGTATGCGGGGACGATCCTGGTTGCCAGCGTCTTGCGGCGCGGCTGCCGCACCGTGTAGTAACGTATGGTTTCGGTCAGCACTGCGCAATCTGCGCTGCAGATGTTCACACGACGGGGAGTGGGTCCATCGTGCGGGTGGTTCGCAATGGACAACCGCTCGGCGATCTACGGCTCAAGATTCCCGGCGAGCATAACATCGCCAATGCGCTTGCGGCTGTTGCGGTCGGTTTTGAGCTGGATATTCCCTTTTCCGTCATTGCTGATGCGCTTGCAGAATTCGGGGGTGTGATCCGCCGTTTCCACATGCTCGGCGAATATGGCGGCGTTGTTGTGGTTGATGACTACGCTCACCATCCAACGGAAATCCGTGCAACTCTCCGCGCAGCTCGGCAGCGCTTCCCAGAGCGGCGTATCGTTGCAGTCTTCCAGCCGCACACATACACGCGTACGCGAGACTTTGCGTCGGCTTTTGCCGATGCACTCTCTCAAGCCGACATTGCGATGATCACTGATGTCTATGCAGCGCGAGAGGCACCGATCGAGGGTATCAGCGGAAGAACGATCCTCGAGCAACAGATTGCACCAGCAGAACGGCTCCGCTCGTCGGAAACGATTGCTACCGTTCCAGTGCATCCTAGCCTGCGCGGTGATGGTAGAGCGAGCACTGGGAGGGCGGAGTTTCTCTATGCACCCACACTCGACGATGTCAAGCACCATCTGGGCAGAATTCTCCAGCCTGGCGATGTCCTCCTTACGATGGGAGCTGGCAACATCGTCCAGATTGCCCAGTGGTTTTGCCAAGCAGGAACCGACTCCAGGAGGGCCGCCGACTAATTTTGCGTCTTGTTTGCAGTTTGTTGCATTACTCTGACGAGAAACGAATGCGGATCTTCCAGTGGCTGCTGATCCTTGTGTGTGTTGCTCATACCCTTGTTGCGCAGCCTTCTCGTGGCGCCAAAGCCAAACGCTCTTCGTCCGTTGCTCCTGCGTCCACGACTATCCTCGCTCGCATCGGGCCGGAGGTCGTTACCTACGAAGACATCGAGACGACCTATCTGCGCAATGCGAATCGTCCGCACAAATCCCTGATGGATATGCCACGCGATACCGTGCTCGAGTTTTTGCGGCTCTACACGAATTACCGCCTCAAGGTGCTCGATGCAATTGCACGTGGCTACGACAAGGACTCAGCAGTCCTCTCCGAGGTGGCTGCCAATCGCCGCTTAGTAGCGGAGACGTTCCTCTACGAAAAGCGCATTGTCGAGCCAAACGTTGAACAAGCACTGCAACGCAGAGCTTACGAGCTCAAGCCAGCAGTCATTGTCATAACAATTCCACAAGGGGACAATGCGGATACGACCGCAGCCTATGCCAAAGCGATGGCATGTTTGCGACTGGTGCAAAGCGGCGCTTCGTTTGAGCAGGTTGCGCGTGATTCCTCCGACGATAAGGAGACTGCTCGCAACGGAGGCGTGTTGCCCTATATCACCGCGCTGTCGGGGGTGATTCGCCCGTTGGAGGATGCAGCCTATGCGCTCGAGCCAGGGCAGGTCTATCCGCATCCGGTACGGGCGCGGTTTGTGTACGTGCTCGTCAAGCTGCTCGATAAGCGTCCACGCGAGATGGTTCGGGTTCGGCATATCCTCCTTGTGCCCCAGCAAGGAGAAGACTCGCTTGCCGTGGAGCGTCGTGCGGACAGCTTGCTTCACGCGTTACAGGGGGCACCAGTCGAGCGCTTTGCCGAGGCAGCGCGCCAGCTTTCGAGCGATAAATCGAGCGCTGCAGGGGGCGGGCTTTTAGGCAACGGTGCATTCTACTGCCGCTCACTTGGATTTGAAAGCGACAACCGCCGCCTTCTGCCGCAATTCGAGGATGTGCTCTTTTCGCTCCGTGATGGGCAGGTTGGCATTGCGCGCACAGTCTATGGGGTGCACATCATCCGTCGCGATTCGACAAAACCATACAACCCCGATGACGAGCGCGATGCAGTACGCCGTCTCTACCGTCGCTACAACTTCGAGGACGACAAGCGCGCGTTCCTCGATGCAGAGAAAAAACGCGCGGGGTGGTCGTTGCGTGAAAATGTTTTCGCTGCTCTGCTCGCCGCTGTCAATCCAGCCAAGAGCACACGCGATAGTGCGTGGGATGCAGGTATCGGCAACAACCTGCGCACCGAGGTGCTCTACTCGTTCGGCTCGCGAGGTGGAATGACTGTTGGCGCATTTATTGACTCGCTCAAAAAGCATCGGCAACCCTATACGCTCAATCGGCAGGGCATGGAGGCTGCGATCAACAAACTCACCGACCCAATGATCATAACCGAACTGACCGCGACGCTCGAACAGCAATATCCGCAGTTCGCACGGCTTGTCCGTGAATTTCGCGACGGCATTCTGCTTTTCAAGGTCGAGGACCAAGAGGTTTGGTCGAAGCTGAAATTCGACACCGCACTTGCACGTGCCTACTACGACACGACCGCTTCGCGATACAAAACCGAGCTTGCCTACGACGTGAGTGAAATCTATGTTTTCAGCGATAGCGTGGCAAAGGAACTTGCAGAGAAAGCCAAGCAAACACGCACGCAGAGTGAGTTCGAAGCGCTTGCCGCGCAGTACACCCAACGCGCTGGCTATCGCGAAAAGAAAGGTCACTGGGGCAAGCAAACGGTGAAAAGCTCAGCGCTCGCCAAGCTCGTTGCAGCCCACGAGCCAGAAGAGGGGAAAGTGATCGGCCCACTTTCGTTCGAAAACGGCTACAGTATCGTCCGTGTCAACGCGATCTATCCGCCCCGGCAGAAAACATTCGAGGAAGCAATTCCGGACATTGCTTCTGCGGTGCAAGAAATCAAACAGCGGCAGCTGACCGAGCAGTGGCTCGAGCAGCTCAAGAAAAAGTTTCCCGTGCGCTACGAGATGGCGACCATCAACAAGCTTTTCCGCCGGTGATGCGTCTGGTATTGCTGGTGTGGATCTGCACGGCTATTGCGGGAGCGCAGCAGCTTGCGCTCCGCGAGGGCGATGTGCTTGACCGCATCGAGGCAATTGCTGGCGATCAACCCATCCTCAAAAGCGAAGTGGATGCGCAGCTTCTCCTGCTGGCTCAGCAGAATCCATCGCTCAAAGTTGACGATCCTGAGCTGCGCAAACGTGTGATTGATGCACTCATCAACGAGCGCCTGCTCTACGTACAGGCGCAGCTCGATAGCATCACCGTCAGCGATGAAGAAGTCAATGCGCAGCTCGATGCAACAATCGCACAGCTCATCCGCCAAGCAGGCTCACAAGAGCGCCTGGAGAACCTTTACCAAATGCCGATGTGGAAAATCCGCCGTGATGGGCGAGAAGAAATTCGCAAGCGGCTCATCGTCCAACGCTACCAGCAATCCAAGCTCGGCGAGATAAAAGTCAGTCCACGCGAGGTCGAACAGTTCTACGAGCGCTACAAGGATTCGCTCCCCGTCATCGGCAAGCAGTACGAGCTCTACCACATTGTCCGCTACGTCCAGCCGACGCACGATGCCCGGCAAGCAGCCTACGAGCGCGCAAGAGCAATTCGCGATTCCATTCTGGCAGGAGCAGACTTTTGCCAGCTTGTAGCGCGCAATTCTGAAGATCCCAACACCCGTGCATCCTGCGGCGATCTCGGCATGCGCAACTGCAACGACTTTGTTCCTGAGTTCTGTTCGGCGTGCAAAAAGCTTCAAACCAACGAAGTGTCCATGCCAATCGAGACACCCTTTGGATTCCACGTTGTGCGCATGCTCGATCGCACGCTCGAACAGATACACGTCCAGCACATTCTCATCGGCATTCCACGGGGAGAGAGCGACCGCGAACGAGTGCGCGCTGAACTTGTGCGTCTTCGGGAGCAGATCCTCGACGGGAAGCTGTCATTCGAAGATGCAGCGCGTCAGTACTCCGAGGAGCAGGATACGCGAGGATTTGGTGGCGCACTCGGCAAGCTTGCTGCTGCGTCGCTGGAGCCTTCGATGGCACAGCTCCTTGATTCGCTCGCCGATGGATCTATCACCGAGCCGCTGCCCTACTCGACCAATCCAACAAAGCAGGGGTACCACATTCTCTGGAAGAAACGGACGATACCGCCCCACAAACCATCGCTCGAGACAGATTACAAAGAGCTTGAAAATTTTGCGCTCACGATGAAGCAGCAGCAGCTCTATGACCGTTTGGTCGCGACACTCCGTGAGCAATTGCACTGGGAAATCCTTCGCTGATGGGGAAGCGATGCTCGTATTTTTGCGCTGCGCTGGAGAGGTGCGAGAGTGGCTGAATCGGGCGGTCTCGAAAACCGTTAGGTCCGGCAACGGGCCTCGTGGGTTCGAATCCCACCCTCTCCGCTCAGCACTTGCCCGGATGGCGGAATTGGCAGACGCGCTACATTCAGGGTGTAGTGTCCGTAAGGACGTGCAGGTTCGACTCCTGTTCCGGGCACTTGTGTCGGTGGCAGCAATGCTGCTGCCACTGCAAGCGCAGCAAGTGCAGCGATTGCCCCAAACGATACTCTCCACAAGCACAGCACGGGAGCGGGCGGACTATTTCTCCAAGCAGGGGATGTGGGATTCTGCCCAAGCTTACTACCACCTTTGGACGCAGGCGAACCCACGCGATACGACGGCATGGATTGCACTGGCCCGTCTCCTTGCGCGTCGTGGAGAGCGCGACGCCGCGCTTGCAGCGTTGGCTAGTGCAGCGCGTGCAGGGATGGCATACCGCGCGTTGATCGAAAGTGACTCTATCCTGGCGCCGCTTCTCCGAACCACACGCGGACGGGAGATTGCCCAGCGCATGGCGACCAATGCTGCTGAACAGGCGGAATACCCAGCGCGATTTGCGCGCCAGCAGCGCATCGGACGGTATCGCGTCCTCTACCCGCCTGGGTACGATTCACTCCAGCGCTACCCACTGGTGCTCCTGCTGCATGGGAACGGCAATGAACCGGTGATGATGCTCCGCTGGGCGAAAGCGCTCGGACTTCAGCGCGCGATCATCGTTTGCCCGGAAGCGCCGTACGTCAAAGTAGCCGAAACGATCGCCCAAGGACGGCTCCGCTTGTCGGCAGCAGGCGAAGACTTAGCAGCTCCGGATTCGCTCAATCCCACGATTACGGACCTGTCGGCGCAGTGGTACGTGGACGTCCTGGGCGATGCTGAACAATCCCTCCCGATTGAACGATCGGTGCTGCCAGTGGTGGTTGGATTTTCGCAAGGAGGATTCTACGCTCAAGTACTCGTAACACGCTATCCTGAACGTTTCCGGGCTGCTGTCTTACTGGCTCCGAGCTACTACCACTGGGGCGGTATCGCGCAGCGGCTTGGCAATCTTGTTCGCTACGGCGTAGAAGTTCTGCATGTTCACGGTCGGAACGATCCCATCGTTCCGATTCAAACTGCGCAGCTCATCAGCGATCTCTACCGTCGGGCACAGGTCAGTTACACACTGATCGAATTCGATGGCGACCATTGGATCCCCGACGACCTTGCGCGGAGCATAGGCGAATGGATTGCGCAGCGGTTGCGCTAAGCCATGGCAAAAATTTTCCACCGCTGCGTTCGTTTGCGCATTTGAACTATCTGGTGACTTGGCGATGCAGCGATATCTTGTGCTGTTCGTGGTCGTGGCATCCCTGGTGCTTGGCATTGCCGCCAGCTGCAATGCCCGCCGCTCTTCGGAGGCGCCACTGTACGTTGAAGCTCCGTCCGGACAATCGCAAGCGGCTGCAGCCAATGCGGCAATTAGTGCAACGCGGAAAACCGTCATCACGGAAGTTGCAGCGCGCTGCTCTCCGGCAATCGTTGGCATCAACGTCATCGAAGAACGAGAAGTGGTCGCCAATCCCTTCGGCGATATGTTCATGGACGATCCGTTTTTCCGCTACTTCTTCCGTGGCTTTCCTGAGTTTCGGCAGCGGCAGCAGATCCGATCGCTTGGCTCTGGATTTCTCATCTCTCCCGATGGCTATATCATCACCAACGACCACGTTGCCGGTAGGGCAACGAAAATCATTGTCACTACTGTCGGCGGGAAAAAGTACGACGCCGAAATCATTGGCAGCGACCCAGTCACCGACGTTGCACTGCTGAAGATCAAGGGGGAGAATTTCCCGTACCTGCGGCTGGGGAACTCTGATGATGTCGCCGTCGGGGAATGGGCGATTGCGTTCGGCAATCCCTTCGGGTTGTTCGATCGAAACGCCAAGCCGACGGTAACGCTCGGCGTCGTCAGTAACGTTGGGGTGAATTTGGTCGAGCCTGCGGAGTATGTCCCCAATGGCAAGCGCATCTATCGCGGGATGATCCAAACCGATGCTGCCATCAGCTCTGGGAATTCCGGAGGGCCACTGGTCAATGCCGAAGGAAATGTCATCGGCGTCAACACGATCATTTTCTCAACGGCAACTTCGTACCAAGGGGCCGGCTCGATTGGTATCGGCTTTGCCATCCCGATCAACCGAGTCAAGCGCATTGTGTCGCTCCTTCGGGAGGGCAAGCAGCTCGACCGCAATTTCTACACGGGGCTGACAGTGGACTTTCTCAACGACAACTACCGACGCATCTCGAAGACGACGCAGGACGAAGGCATCATCGTGACCCAGGTGCTCCGAGGCTCACCAGCAGAAAAAGCGGGGATCGAACCCTACGACGTAATCGTCGAAATTGACGGCATGCCGATCCACTCGCGCGATGATCTCGACGTTGCGATCAACGATGGCGTCGTCGGGCAGCGTCTGCAGATCGTTGTCGAGCGAGATGGAAAGCGGCTGACTAAGTCGCTGGTCCTAGAGCGTCGCCCACGTTGAGTGTTGCAATGGACTCCCTGAGCATCCTCGAAGCGCACAACTTGGTCAAAGTGTACAAGAAGCGTACCGTCGTCCAGCAGGCAAGCTACAGTGTTCGCCAGGGGGAATGCGTAGGACTTCTCGGACCGAATGGCGCAGGAAAGACGACCTCGTTCTACATGATCGTCGGGATGGTGCGCCCCGATGGGGGCCGTGTGCTGCTCGATGGGAAGGACATAACCTACGCACCGATGTACAAACGTGCGCGCATGGGGATTGCGTACTTGCCGCAGGAAGCTTCGATCTTCCGAAGACTGACGGTCGAGCAGAACATCATGGCAGTGCTCGAGCTACAACCGCTCTCGCGGGCGGAGCGCCGGCAGCGGCTCGAGCGCTTGCTCGAGGAATTCGGCATCGCGCACATTCGCAAAAGCAAAGGCTACATGCTCTCCGGCGGTGAGCGGCGCCGAACAGAGATTGCACGGGCGCTGGCTGCCAATCCGCGATTTGTCTTGCTCGATGAACCCTTCGCGGGGATTGATCCAATTGCTGTCGAGGATTTGATGACGATGGTTCGCCGCTTGAAAGAGCGGAACATCGGTGTGCTCATTACCGACCACAACGTGCACGAAACGCTCTCGATTACCGACCGGGCGTATATCCTGATCGAAGGGCGCGTCTTCTGTGCAGGCACGCCAGAGGAGATCGCCGACAATCCCGATGTTCGGCGGCTCTACTTGGGGCAGCACTTTACGCTCGAGCGCTACGCAGAAGAGTGAAACGGCAACATCCGCCGGAGGATTCCTGTGTCGCTGCGACGAACAATCCCGAACGCTACTGCAGAACCCGCTGCTCCAAGAACCACGATACACCCTTGCACGAGCCACATTGCTTGTTGCTGGGCAAGTGCAATTGCGCCGCCTGCAATCAACGACCACAGTGTCAGCCGAACAACCATCCGTGCCAGCGCAACAATTCCACTGCGCGCAAAGAGCCAGGATGCGCATCCGATAGCCAATAGGTGCGAAGCCGCTTTCGCCAGGACGATCCCCTCGGCGCCATATGCTCTAACCAACCACCAATCGAACAGCAACGAACCGAGTGCAAGCATTGCGACCGCAGCAGTAGCGATGCGGTATTGCTCGAGCAACGTCCCAAGATGCTGGATAGCGAACACAATTGCAGTCAGCATACCGAGCCACGATTGCAGTGCGAAGATCCCGATGTGGTCTCGATAGGTGCCTCGAGTGAGGAGTTCGACAACAAGTGGTGCTGCAGCGGCAACGACACACGCGATGATCCCGATCGTTGCGGTTGCAAGCCGCAGTGCGTCTTGGGTATGTTCGATTGCTCCGTTGCGATCAGCATGGAGTTTGCTGCTCAGCAACGGTACAAGCGGTGACCAGAGAATTCCCATCAACACGTTTGCAGGAAGCGCTGCGTAGCTCGATGCACCGAAGACGCCGACCATCGTTGGGGTGCCAGCAAGCCGGAGAATAGCAAGGTCGAGCATCGTGTGGAGCGAAAGGAAAAGGGCAAGGAATCCGAGGGGGCGTGCGGTGCGGAAAAGGCTGGCGAGTGCAGAGCGATCGAACAGGAGTCGGAGCATCCCTGCTCGCACAGCCAGAACTGCGAGCAGTAGAAAACTTGGCAGCGCACTTACCAGTTGCAACACGAGGACACTTGCCGCACTCAGATTGGCTTGGCAGGACACAAGCAACGCTGCCAAGAGCAGGACATCGAGGATGCTTAGCGCAGCGATGCTGCCAAATCGCATCTGGGATTGAAGTGGCAGTTCCAATGTTGTGCGCAACGCCATCCCGCGCGAGAGTACAACTGTTGCAGCTGCCCCAACCAGTGATATGCTCACTGGAACATCGCCAATAGCGTAGAGACAGGCAGCGACCACAGCAGCTGTTCCAAGAGCAATCCCACTGCGCAGCCATACAAGCGTCGAAAACAACGCTGTGTGGAAAGGCTCCACACGAAGGCGATGAACGATGAGCGTGTTGTAGCCATTCATCATCGTAATGGAGAATGCGGCTGCAGTCCATTGCTGGACGAGCGTGAGCACTCCGTTTTCGGCTTTCGGGAGTGTGCTCAAGATCGTGCGAATGCTGACAAGGTAGATGGCATAGTAGGCAAGCTGTCCCACGAGCAAAATGCCGCTCGCTCGGCCAAAGCTCCGTGCCGCATCAGTATTCTGCATCAGTTGACGTCGAATCGGAAGGTGATGATGCCGACGAGCACGCTATCGGCTTTGAGTGGACGAAAGCGCCACTGGCGCAACGCACGAATTGCTGCGCTTTCGGCTTCTGGCGCACCGCGTACAAGTGGACGTATGTCAATGACGTCGCCCTGCGGCGAAACAAGGAATCGCAGCTTGACAATCGTTGAGCGTGCAAGATTTTCTGGAGCAGTTGGGATGACTTTCCGCACAACGATTGCACCACCGCCGCCACCCCATTCGATGTCTCCTAACCCAAGTCCTGCGCCTTGGCCCGAGCCACTTGTGCCTCGGCCTGTTCCCTGCGCCGAGCCTTGGCGATCCCCGATGGTAGTGCGACTGTTGCCATCAGCAACATTGCGTCCAGTTACTGAATCTTGCACGCGTGATTTTTGCGTAGCATCGCTGGCTACCGGCGTAAAGCGGCCGCCTTCCTGGCTCGATGGCGTGCGGCGGGCAACGTGTCGCGAGCGTGGAGCCGAACGCTGTGCATCTTCGAGTAGTGCTGCACTGCGACGAGCCCGTTGCGTGAGTCCTTCGGGAGAGAGGTTGCCCTTGCTTCCACCAGTCCCATCACCCGCACCGAAGTTCACCGTTGCAAGCACTTCATACGGCAGCACTGGAGGTTTCTCCTTCGAGGGTGGAAGCGAGCCGACCAGTAATCCCAACAGAGTCAGCAGGGAAACAGCAGCGACGAAGCCTTTAGCTGTGTTGCTGTCCCACGGAATTCGAATGCGGAGTTCGAGCTTGCTCTGTTCGGTGTAACGCTGCATCCTGTATGCAACGGTGAAAGATTTGTCTATTTGATTTGCACGATCCAAACATCGGCTAAACTTAGGCCAAGCGAGCGTGCAGCTTGCTCTGCTTCTACCAGGGAGCCATACACGCCCACTCGGACGCGATAGTACGTCTGCTGGCGGATTGTGCGTTCAGTGATTGTGACTTGCTTGCCGGATACGCGTTCTTCAGCATAGCGTTTCCAGCGCAGTGCATCGGTGTATGATGGAGTCGAGCAAAGCTGTATGACGAACGTCCCGTCACTTTTCGGTGGCGGAAGCGTTGGTGGCTCTATGATTGCAACGTCATTGGGTCGGTCCTCTGCACTCTTAGCTGGTGCTGATGCTACGGGCGTGCGATGTGGTCTGGATGGTGAGGCGGTGCTGGTTGCTCGGCTTATTGGCGCTGCTTTCGCTATAGGAGCTTCGATCGAGTCACGTTGCGTTTGAGCAGCGGGCGTATCGGTCACAGTTGTGGAGTTGCGCTGTTCTCCACTGGAAGCAGATTTCTGTTGCTGCGATTCCATCTGCGGATTGAGAGCTGGAGCGGTCGGTGAAGCGCTCGATGTTGATGCTCGGGTAGTATCAGAAGTGCTCCTGCCAATCAAGTGGTTCAACCACTGCTGGCGAAAGAGAACTACACTAGCCACAATTGCAACCAGCATGCCGATTGCGACCAACACGGTGGTGCGCCGATGCTGGGGCTGATGTGGCGCAGTAGATCCAGCGGCATGGTCTTCTGTTGCGTGCTCTTCGGCGAATTCATCCCCAGGGTGAGTGCTATTCTGCGTAGCGGTGGGTTCAGGGGGTGATTGCTCGGCGCCGATAGGCTCAGTATGTTCCGCTCTGGTGAGTTCGAATGCCTCGAGTTGTTCTGCTAACCGCGCGAGTGGATCTTCGCTCGGTGCGGCGCGACGCATTCGGCTACGCTCGACCTCAGCGGCAATTTCTGCCGCAAATGCTGGATCGAGTTGAAGCAGCACTGGAGCAGGCTCCTGGGGAGAAGTTGCGTCGGTCTCATTTGGTTGTGGAGCTATTGCAGGTGCGAAAGGCAGTTTACCGGGATACCGCTCGAGCCGATCGAGGAGGAAATGCTCTTCCGTTCCAGTGGCGTACTCACTCGAAACAGAACGAAGAGTGTCGAGCAGGAACTCATCCATCGTGGAGGGAAGGAGCGGTTAGAACCGTACTGCCAAACCGATGCCGACAAAACTACTACGCTCGATGTAGCCTTGCCAGAGCTCAATAGTACTGCCGGCAAGGTTGTCGAGCATGGCAGTTACAGAAAGTACGCTGTTGAGCCTGTATTCTCCTCGTGCTGCGATAACAAGGTAGCCTTGTAACCGGTCGGTGCGTTGAGCGCTTGCACGGCGTGACGAAACATAGCCCGTGCGAACTGATGCAATCAGACGTTCAGTGATTGCTTTCCCATACTCGAGGTCCGCTGTAAACTCCGGGCGGTACGGCACTCGGCTGCCGTCGTCGAAGGTTGCATCGAGCACGCGAACCGTGGCACGGAGGAAGTCTTGGCTGTTTGGGGTATAGCGACCGCGGAGCTCAATCGTCCGTTGCGTCCAGGACGCATAGCGGAGAGCAAACGTGCCATCTCCTTGTGGTTCGGGATACGGCGCCTCGGAGAATGAAGAGAGCTGGAGGTCTGCCAAAACTTGGAGCTGGGACGATGGGATGATCGTGATCTCTGCGTCGAGTTGGTAGGGACTCAGTTGCAGACCAATTGCAGCGGTATCGCTTAGGTAGGGGCAGCGAGCAAGTTCATTGCGGAAATACACAGGAGCCATCGAGCTTTGCAAGCGGCCATCAAGCCAGAGCCACGGCAGAATACGCCACCGAGCACGAACATCGGCAAGTGGCATAAACTCCGTCGTGCGCCACGATGTTGTCCCAAGCTGTGCGCCGAGTTGCGCTTCCACAGCAAACGCTGAATCAGCGTACGAACCAGACAGCGCCAGGGTATGGAAGTGCAGCGCTGTTCCGCGATAGTTCCGCACGCTTAGGTCAGCAAGTGCGCCAAGCTGAACGTTCTCCACTCGGTACGGCATACTGCTTACGCGCGCGCGAAGCTCGGTTTCATTTGTCGTGCTTGAGTCCATCTGGCGGAGCCGGGTATGGTGTAGCTCGAACGCAGCGTGGTAAGGTAGAGTGGTACTGCCGCTGTATTGCTGCTGGAGCGCTAGCGCAATCGTTTGTGCTGAACGTTCTGGTGCGGAAGGCACGGCAAAGAGTCGGTAGGTGCGCGTCTGCACATCCAGCATGCCACTACCCATCATGCGTGGAGCGTCGGGAGCTGCCTGCGTTGCAGTCCGGGCGAGTGCACGGAAATGTGTGCGGAAGTAATCAGCATTCGGACGGTATGGACCGCCGCGATCAAGTGTCCCGCGCAGGTCGAGCGTGTACCGATCCACCTGTGTTTGGTAGAGTGCATCCAGTCCGGCAAAACCGTACAGTCCTGCGTGTGCAGTTAGGGCAAGCGTTTCGTCGCTTGGCTGGAGAATTCGTCGCTGGTACTCTAGTGGTTCGCTGCGAAAGAGTGGAGTTTTCTCCAGTGGGTTGATGCTATCGAGCTCGCGCTGCGTGTATGGCGGAGGTGGTTCCGGAGGTTGCTTGACAAGGCTTTTCGGCAGAAAGAGCATCTCTTTGCCTTCGATGACGATGGTCATGAAATCAATCGGCTCGCCGCGCTGCTGTTGGGCAGCCAGCGTCGTTCCCAGCAGTGCAAGTGCGAACGTGATGCGATAAACGTTCATGGCCGTTTCTCCAATCGTCGTCGTCGAGCGGCAGCGGTGCGACCAAAATCGTCGTCGGGGCGGAGGATCATGATTGTCTGGTAAAGCTGGCGTGCTTTTGCGCGATCGCCTTGCGTTTCTGTGCACTCAGCAAGCCCCAGCAACGAAAGGGTGTACCAATCCTCGATGCCTTCGAAGCGGTCTAACACAAGGGAGAATGTATCAGCAGCCGCTGCACAGTTTCCTTCGCGTTGCCATAGCTCGCCGATGCGATAGGCAGCTTCTGCTGCCAGCGGAGGGTTGTCGTTGTAGCCAATGATCGGACGGAACATGGCGCGTGCAGTGTCGCTCGATCCCCGCTCACGGTACCACATGCCGAGTCGGTAGTACGCCTGATAGGCATATTCTCCTGCACCAGTTGTTGCCAGACGCCACAGCGCCAGCGCCGATGTTGAATCCCCACGTGCGAGCGCAATCCGTGCTCGCTCGAACGCTGCACGGGCAAAGCTTTGAGTTCCAGGGTAGCGCGTCATCACAACCGAAAAGAGTGAATCCGCACGCTGGCTAAAGGAATTCGATGCCCAGTAGGCTGCCATATCCACCAGCGCCAGTTCGGTAGCTTGGCTGGAGTCGTAGTGCTGCACCAATCGGCGGAGGACCCGTTCGGCATCGTCTGCCTTGCCAAGTTCGAGCAAGCTTTTGAGCAAGCCGTAGAGAGCATCGGGGACGTAGCGACTGCTTGGGTACTGCTCGATGAAACGTTCGTATTCCTTTATCGCGGAGGAAAAGTCGCGATTGCGGACGAAAATATCGGTTGTACGAAAGGCGATCTGCGCGCTCTGTTCGGATGTGGGATTGCGCTCGATGTACTCCCGCCCGACCTCGACTGCGAGCGAATCCTGGCCGAGATTGATGTAGGCATCCTGAATGGCTTCGATTGCTTGTCCTGCTAGCGAGCTCGATGGGTAGTCCGCCAAAAATTGCCGGTACAAGTCAATGGCGCGAACGTATTGCCCGCTGTTGTAGGTGCATTGGGCGATGTAGAACCGTGCTGCCGGTGCAAGCTCGCTATTGGGGTAGCTGCGCAGCAGCGTGTTGAACATTGCGATAGCGTCGTCCCATTTGCCCTGGAGCATCCGAATCCACGCGATGTTGTAGAGGGCATCGTCGGCAATGGGGGATTCGGGGAAGTTGCGCACAAACGAACGGAAGTGCTCTGCAGCGTTCGTGTAGTCCCCGAGGCGGTAGAGCGATTGCCCCACTTGAAAGAGCGCGTACTCGCCGTCGTCGCTCTGCGGGGTAGTTTTGACCACCTGACGGTAGAGCCGTGCAGCTTCGGCGTACTTTTTGGACAGGTAGAGCATGTCCGCTTTGCGGAGAGTAACGTCAATTGCATGGGGACTTCGGGGGAACTCAGCCAGCAGGCGGTCGAACGTTTGCGTGGCAGCATCGAATTTTCGCAGCCGGAACTGTGCCCAACCCAGGTTGTAGAGTGCCTCTTCTCGTCGCGCGGAGTTGGGGTGTTGGTTGAGCAGTTGCTCCAGTGCAGCCACGGCGTTTTCGAGCATGTTCGAACGTTCGTAGCTTTCTGCAAGCCAGAGCAACGCTTCATCGTGGCGGTCGTGGGTTGGGTAGCGTGCGATGAACGATCCGAGATCGGTAATTGCATCGGAGTAGCGCCCATCGTTTGCTGCAGCAATTCCACGGAGAAGTAGCGCTTCCGCTGTAAGCAGCTCAAGATTCGGGACAACGGTTGCTGTTAGTCTCCGTGCGTGCTGCTCCAACTCGTTGCAGGAGCGAATGGTGCTATCCCAGCGTCGGAGATCGAACTCCGTCCGTGCGCGAAGCAGAAGTCCGCGCATCATCGTCGCGGGGTCACTTGCTGCGCGGTAGGCACGGTCGAAGAGCAGCCACGCTGTGCGGTATTGCGCCCGCGTGTACTCAATCTGCCCACGTTCGATCAAGGCCTGCGCACGCAACGGGAAGGCTGGGTCCGCGATGAGCTCATCGAAGAGTTCTATTGCTTTGAGGGCGTCGCCACTACGTTCGACGGCAACCGCACGGAAGAGCAATGCCTGCGCTCGCTGGAGCGAGAGCACATCGGCGACCGAATCAAGGACGGTGCGGTAGGCTGCGATTGCCTCCGAGTACCGCCCACGATTGAGTTCTGCCCAGCCAATGCCGAGATATGCCTGCCACCGTAGCGGTGAGTGTCCGAGTGTACCAGAAGCAGCAACAGCACGGTAACGCTCGATTGCTTGCGCAAACTGCCCAATCTGGCTCAGTGCTTCTGCAGTGAGGAGCTCGATGAGAGCATCTGCATCGGGGACAAGGTTCTGCTGGGGCAGTAGCGCGCTTTCCTGCCCGATCATATCGCGTGCTTGACGCGCAGCCGCCAGCCGTTGGAGTGCTTGGCGTGGTTGGCGAAGCAACAGTAGCTGCTGTGCTGCGCGAATGTTCGCGGTGACGACAAGATCTCCTCGCGCACTGCAGGCAAGTGCACTGTCGTAGTACGCCAGTGCAGCGCGATAGTCACCACGAAATTCAGCAATCGTACCTAAGCCGACGTACGCATCGTCACAATAGTCCGAAGGATCCTCAAGCAACTGGCAAAACGATTGCGTTGCCTGTTCGAAGGACGACTGGTGCATGAGTGCAACCGCTTTCCAGTACTGCGCGCGCCGCCAAAATTGACGGTCGCTGGAGTCACCTTGCATGCGCCCGCGCACTTGCGTTGCTGCCGAGTCAAAGTCAAGTGCGGCAAGCCCGTAGCGTTGCTCGTCGAACTGTGCCACGCCACGAAGGTAGTACGCTTCGGCACGGAATGGAGGAATGGGTCGGTGCTCAAGGTAGGATCCCAGCCGAGCGATTGCGAGTTGGCGGTTGCCACGAAGTAGCTCCAGCCGGATTGCTTCCAGCTCAGGCGCAGCGTCGAGAGGGTGAATCAGTGGCGGCGCAAGTTGCCGACCGAGCGCTACGCTTGCCCGGAGCGATTGCTGCGACTGCTCAAGGAGCACAGCTTCGAGTGTTCGATGGAGCACATCCTCCGGCAAAGGCGAAAGAAGTTGCCCGTGAGCAGGTAGCGCTGCACTGCTGAGAGCCAGTAACGATGCCGCCATCCACGCTGCTATCGCTCTCCCTCCTTTAGGCATAGGGAACCTCCGTGCGATTGGCTTGACGGCTAATGTTGAGGAGTACTCCAAGCGCACTCGCAGTGAAGACAATGCTGCTACCGCCGTAACTGACAAGGGGAAGAGGAATACCGGTTGTGGGGAGCAACCCGCAGTTGACTGCAACGTGCACCAATGCGTAGAAGCCAATAGCAATTGTCACCGCCCATGCCAGCAAGTAGCCGAGTGTATCGGGTGCCCGCACTGCAATGCGAATCCCACGAACCACGATTGCTGCGTAGGCAGCCAGGAGCAGCAGAATACCGACTACACCGTATTCTTCGCCGATGATGGCGGCGATGAAGTCTCCGTATGATTCTGGGAGAAACAAATCCCGCTGGCGGCTCTGGCCCGGGCCGACACCAACGATGCCACCTCGCGCAAAGCCAATGAGTGCTTGCTGGAGTTGGTAGGAATCATCCGCGTTACTGTTGGATCCCAGGTACGTGGCGATTCGCTGCACACGATAGTCTGCACTGACGGCGTAGAGTGCCACCGCCCCCAGACCAATGGCGGCGATCACGCTCAAGTGAGCCAGACGTGCTCCACCAACGAACAGCAGTATCATCACGAGCGAAAATATCAGAGCGGCAGTGGAGAGGTTGGGTTGGAGTGCAATTGCCCCGACAACGAGCGTTGCCCATCCAATCAGCGGTAATAGCCCACGCTTCCAATCCCACAGTTCGACGTCGAGCTGGCTCATCCGCACTGCAAGGTGGAACAGCAACGCGAACTTTGCCAGCTCTGACGGTTGCAGGCTCATTCCAGCAAGATCGAGCCATCGCACGGCACCCTTTAGCTGCGTACCCTGCACCAAGACAAACGCCAAGAGCACAAGACTCAACACCAACAGCGGACGGCTAATCTGCTCGAAAATGTGGTAGTCAACCCGACTGAGCAGCAGCATGAGGCCAAGCGAGAGCGCAACGCGAGCTGTGTGGTTGACCACAAGGCGCTCGGCATCTCCAAGGCGAACGCTCGCGAATTCCGCGCTCGCGGAGTACACAAACACGATCCCCGCCACCAGGAGCACTGTTGCAATACTGAGCACGATGCGATCGGATGGGGCGTTCATTGCGACACGTCAGGAAGCTGCCAGACCAGCTCTTTGAACGCTGTCCCCCGATGCTCGAAGTTGACAAACTCATCGAAGGATTTACACGCGGGGGAGAGCAGCACAACGTCACCATCTTCGGCGATCCGGTGGGCGCACGCAACAGCGTCTGCAAGAGTTCGAACCTGGTAGCACCGCACCATCGTGCAGAAGTGATTGAAGATTACCGGCGCCTGCTCTCCAAATGCAATGACTGCGCGGCAACGCTTGCGTACGGTTGCGTCGAGCATCGAATAGTCGTTGTTCTCTGCTTGGCCGCCGAGCAGAAGGACAACAGGCTGCTCGAATGCTTCGAGCGCATACCAGGTTGCGTTGACGTTGGTTGCTTTTGAATCGTTGATGTATTCAACCCCTCTGATTGTGCGGACGTGTTCGAGCCGGTGCTCAACTCCTGCGAACGAGAGAAGACTGTCACGAATGTTTTCGTTGGTCACCTCGAATGCGCGTGCTGCGAGCGCTGCCGCCATCGCGTTGTACACGTTGTGCACCCCGCGGACGGGAAGTTCGCTTCGATACATCAGTTTTGCCTCCACAGTGCTGCAGACTTCGACAATGCAATCGTCGCTTTGGCGCAGGTACATCCCTTCGACGACAGGATGAAGGCTGAACCAGCGCACCTGCGACCGAGCATGCCGCGATGCCTCTGCTGCATGAGGATCGTCGGCGCACAAAATTAGCGCATCGTCGGATGTTTGATTTTGGAAAATCTTCCACTTGGCGCGGATGTAGGCTTCCATCGAGCCGTGGTAGCTCAGGTGATCCGGAGTGATGTTCAAAATCATCGCCACACGTGGATGGAAGCGGTCAGTCCAAAGAAGTTGGTATGAACTTGCTTCGACAACGTAGATGCGGCGGGCGGGCGGATCATGGCGATCGTTTCGGACGACATCCGACAGCGGCAGTCCGATGTTGCCGCACGCGATTGCGTCATAGCCGGTGTGCGAGAGGATGTGGGCTGTCAGTGCAGTTGTTGTGGTTTTGCCGTTGGTACCGGTGATCGCAACAATTGGTGCTTGCGCGTGCCAACTGGCAAATTCCAACTCGCTAACGATGGGGATGCCGCGTTCGAGTGCAGCCTGGAGAATTGGAGCTGACGGTGGCACACCAGGCGAGGTAACGATCACCTCCGTATCGAGAGCGCGGTCGAGAGAATGCGTTCCGAATTCCGCTTCGATTCCTCCATGATCAATCCACGAAAGATCGCCCAGTTGCTCTTTGGGAGTTGTATCGGTCAGAAAGACGCAGTATCCACAGTCGGAGGCAAGGCGAGCAGCAGCAATGCCACTGCGTCTTGCACCAACCACTGTACAGCGGGGAGAGTGCTGAGGTGGTCCGGGCATAGAAGAGGCCAACGAAGCTGGTGTCTGCAAAACTACTGCGCAGTTTAAGAGAACTGCTTGCGCTGCCGATACTTTCGTCAGCGTGATGCAATGGACTGAACGTGAATTCCATATGGCTGCACGAAGCAGACTTCTCCAACGTTTTTTTCGCCGCGGCGAAGATGGTGCTGTCTACTTTGTCCTCGATCCTACACGATCGTCCACAAGTGATAAGTGTGCGCACCTGCTCGATCGCGCAGCGTATCACTGGCGGCGAGGGGAATATGCAGAAGCACTCGAGGTGGCAGAGGCCGCCACAAAGCTCGATCCTGACTCCGAAGAAGCCTATCTGATGTTCGCATGCTACGCCATCGAAGGCGAGCAGTGGGATTCGCTGGAGCGATTGTTCAAGCGCTTGCCGGAAGAGTTTGCCGGTGAAATTCCGCTCGTCGCACTCCGAGCAGTTGCGACTGCTGCCACAGGAGATCCATCGTTGGCGAATGCTGCGTTGGAGCGGCTTGCACAGCAGCATGCAAAGAATAGCTTCTTCTTGTTCGCCAAGGCTGAGGTGTACCGACTCGAACGCCGCTGGGTAGAAGCAGCCGACTACTTCCGACGGCTTTACAGCCATCAGTCGGATTTCCCTTATGGTCAGATCCATGCTGCTCAGGTTCTCATCGTCCTCGGTGCGCATGACGACGCGATACGTCTGCTCGATGGACGTCTCCGCTCCCAGCCGCGGAATGCAGAGATTTACCATTGGCTCGGCGTAGCGCTGGAAGCGACTGGCGAACGATCGAAAGCTTTGCAAGCATACCGAGAATCGCTGAGCATCCAACCAGAGCGGCATTCGACGCACTACCGCCTTGGTAGGCTCGAACATCGCATTGGCCACGACGTGGCTGCACTCCAGCACTTGCGCCTTGCATTCGATGGGATGCCGGACGTGCTTCCTCTGCGTCGAGAGTTAGTGGCTGTGCTCATCACGCTTCAGCAATGGCAAGAAGCGGCCCGGCTCTTCCCGGAGCTGCTACGACAAGACCCAACGCGGGAAGATGCCGAAATGCTCCTGCAGCTCTATGACTATACCAACAGCCAACAGGAGCTGGAAGCAACGCTCAAAGACGCGCTCCAGCTCTATCCTCAGCGACCATGGCTATGGTACGTGCATGGTCTGATTGCGCTCAAGCGAGGCGACCATGCAGAAGCAGAGCGAGCGTTGCTCGAGAGCATTCGGCTTGAACCAAGCGCTGATGCGTTCGTCGCACTGGCGCGGGTTCAGCGTGCGTTGAGGCGGACAGCTGAGGCAGTCGAAAGTTATTCGCATGCGCTCGAACTCAACCGGAAACACATCGCTGCCTGGACGGAACGCTGCATGCTCCGACTCGAGGCGAATCAACCCGACCAAGCGCTTGCCGATATCGCACAAGCAATTGAATTAGCACCAGACGTCGGGCAGTTCTACTACCTACGTGCGCGATGTTTGCTCGCACTCGGGAAAGAGGCGCACGCGCTTGAAGATTTGATTGCTGCAGTACAACGCGACCCTGCATGCATTGATGCATGGCTGCTGAGCAGTCAGCTCTGGCGGCAACGAGGTGAGTACGCACAAGCAATCTATGCACTCAAGCAAGTACTCACTGTGATGCCCGATGATGTCGCTGCACACATCGCCATGGCGGAGACCCAGTTGGCGATCGGGCGATTCAATGCAGCACGCCAGCATATTCAACGCGTGCTCGAGCTTCGTCCCGATCAGGGGGAAGAGCTGTTCTTACAGCTTGGCAAATCGCTCGAGGCGCGCCATCTCTACCATCGCGCACTTGAACTCTACGAAGAAGCGCTCCAACACTATCCGAATTCGGCTGACCTGCGGTTCCGCTGCGGCTATGTTGCGCTCAAAAGTGGGGCCCTGCACATCTGCTCGCGCCAAGTAGAGGAGCTTTCCGCACTCGATCCTATCCGCGCAGCAACGCTTCGAGATGTTTATGCAGCGCTCTCCCAAGCGCGACGCGAACGATAACGGCTGCCGAGAGCAAGGAGGTAGAACGATGCAAGAATTTTCCCCGCCGTGATCGCAATGCTCACAGCGTGGATGCCAACAAGCTCTGTTCCGATTGCTGCGAGCAATGCAAGCACGGCGATGGTACCTCCTGCTTCAATCACGGTCGAGTAGGTCACTGCGTCCGTGCGATGTATCGCAATCAATCGTGCGCGCTCGATCGAGTACACGGCATTTGCTATTGGCAATGGTAGGAGAACAGCTGTTGCAGTGACTGCCAGTGGGATGAGCCACCGATCGAGCTGATATGGAAAGGTCCCATAGACAAACGCTGAGAACGGAGAGACCACGATGCAGCTGAGCGCGATCGTCGAGATCAGCGCGATTCCATAGCCAACCTGCGCAATACGCCGATTCTCGATGCCTACGCGCCCAAAGAAGGCGATCGCGACCTCTTGATAGGCAAAGCTTGGGCTACGGAACTGGAAGACAAAGCCATCGACAACGGGAAAGACAGCCAGCGAGGCTATAGCCTCGGGAAAACGTGCCATGAAAGCAGTTAGCACCGGTCCCATGCCCATCGTAATGACGGACGTCAGCCCGAGCGGCACGTAGAGCGCAAGCAACCTACGCAGTGTGAGCGAGTTGCTCCCAGACGCTTGCTGGTTGATGCGTCGCACTGCAGGGCGAGCCATCAGCCACGTTGCGAGCATCTCGATAGTAACGGCCACGCTCAGCAACGCTGCACCAATTGTCGCGCCATTTGTTGCCGTCTGCCACCACAGCAGCAGCGCGCCACTGCCGAGTAGAATGGTGCCAAGGCGGAAGGTCGTTCCGAATGCAATTGCGCGACTCATTTGGGCACCGATGAGAATCCCCTGGTAGAAACGGCGCACCCCAATTGCTCCCGGCCAGAGCAGCAAAGCAGCAATGCACATATAGACGCGGCGAGAAACTCCCGCTGGGAGCGCAAGCAGAGTCGAGCTGAGCCAGTGATAGAGCGGTGGAAGGAGCAACGCTGCCATGACGAGCGTAACCCCCAGTGAGAGGATGAACGCAAGTTTGCGAACGATGCGGTAACTGTGTGCGCTCTTGACGTACGCAGTGCTTGCGCTCAGCAGCATGATGATCGGCGATTCGACGATAAATGCAATGCCGATTGCGACGCCGAATGCAGCCAGCTCGACCGAGGCTCCCGGCAGTCGGGAAAGGACGCTCTGAATGATAAGCCCCTCGGCAGCCATCATTGCCCAGGTTACTGCCAGTGGAAACCACTGTGCGAGAATCAAGCGAGTGGGAAGCGCCGAATCGCTTGTGCTCAATGTTCCAGTTCGATTTCGATTGTTCGACTGTAGAAGCGACCTTCGGGAAGGGAATTGTCGTAGAGAAGCTCATCGCTCCCGACAGCAGTGATGGTCGCCCTCCCCAAAACACCCAGTGTGCGTGCGAGGGCGCTAGCGCGTCGCTCTGCTAAGCGCAGGTTATGCTGCCGATCGCCCATTCGATCGGTGTAGCCGGTGATGGTGATGCGCGTCGAGGGTGTGATGTGGCTTGTGAGTGCATCAATCAAGCTCTGCTGGGAGGAAGGAATCGTTGCATCATCGAAGTCGAAGAGAATCAGGCTAAAGCGCTCGTATCGGCTCTGGACTGTATCTGCGCGTGGGACGATTGCTACTTGCCGTGTTCTGCTGCGCTCTGGAGGAACGGCGTGTGGGCAATGGGCGCTCAGCTCAATGTCCACTATCCCTGCTGGGAACATGTGCCATTGCGTAGGCAAGAGGATGCGCGGCGGAGGTGCAGCGGTGCCTGAACGCGCCAGGATGAGTGAATCGCCATACCGGACATGGAGATCCCACCGTGCTGGAATGGGCGAAACCATAAGTCGGAGTGCAACCTTTCGCGGGTCAACGTTCCATTGGGTTTCGGTTCCCACCACTGGATCAGTGATTGCTGGATCGGTGCTCGAGATTTCTACGCGTGCATTCTCGGCGTTCCCATCAGGGTGGCCAACCATCGAAGGACGTGCAGGAAGGTTGCGGGCACTGATCCGGATTCGTGCGGTATCAATGCCCCAGACTGTGTGAAGGTACGTGCGGATGCTGGCAGCACGCTGCCTTGCAAGGTCAAGCCGATTGCTCTCCGAGCCAACCCCCATGGTGCACCCTGTCAGCAGGAGCTGAGCCGATGGGCGCTTGCGCATCCGTGAACCAACGATGTTCAGCAGATGGTAGTATGCCTCGAGCGTCGAGTACGACGCAAGTTCTGATTCATCGAAATGCTCTCGTTCCTCTGGACGAAGGCGAATGTACCGTTGTGGAATCTCGGCACTTCCTTTCTCGAAGAACACGTACGGCAGCAGCGGGCGAATATGCCGTCGCTGCCGAATGTGAACGCTAATGGTATCAATTCGGCGCTCGCGATCAGCTGTATCCAGCCCGATGGCGTGCACATCCACTACGAGTGCAGGAAGATCGGGCGTTGGAGCTTGGGGCGGTGATTCCAGTTCTGCTGGCGGCTCTTGTGGCGGAGGTGGACGAGACTCGTGGCGATCAGGAAGTGCGAAAAGTATGCTCACCCCCGCGCGGAGAGAAAACATTTGCCAAGGGAATGCAGCCATAGTGCTTCCAATCGGCAAGCGCACACTCAGCTCAGGACGAAGCTGAAAGGAGCGTTCAGCACCGTGACTCCAACCTGCCGTCATCATCACCGCTGGATCGAGCGCTGCCACGCCGCCGAGAGTGCCGCTACTGCGATTGCGCTCGCGAGTACCTGTTTCGCGGAAGCGTCCCCGGTCAGCTGGCTCGACCAAATACTCACCCTGTTCGAAATGCGATCGCAATGGAAACGAGATCGAAAGGCTGGGTTCGAAAAAGATGGTAGGATGTACCCATAGTGCTGCGCCCAGTTGCACTGCGATCGCAGAAAACTCGACCGATGCACGGTGCTCGATTGTCGCATGTGCAATTGTGCTATCGAGAGCGATCGGTTGTTGTTCGCGGGTACGAAAGGCTGCGCTCCGTTGCTCGTATGCAAGCCGAAACGTTGGCACCCCACGACCCAACCCAGCAGGAAGCTCAAATGACCACGTGGGAAGCGATGCAATCGCACCCAAGCCGATGCCACGCCCGTTGGTTGATGAAAAGCCTGGCGAACAGCTGAACGTGCCTGGGAGTGCTTGAAAGCTCGTTTGGTGAAGATCGAACCCTCCCTGCGCAAAGCCCCCCACCTGCAACGGTTGCGCACTCGATGCGCGAAGGCACAGGAGCAGAAGCAGCGATAGACGCATCATCGCACAATCACCAGTGGCGACGTTGCAACCAGGGTTGCAGACTCAAACGCAAGTTCATAGCGGCCAGGCGGCATCCTATCCACTGCAAGGGCGAATGCGTAGGTACCTGCCCGCAAGAATTGCTCGCCGAGTGGCCAACGCCGACCATCGGTTGCAGTGAGCACGAGACGGTGGGGAGCATCTTCGATCGCGGTAGCGATCACTGTGATGATGTCAGCGCCTGGCTGAGGCAAGATCGCTCGAATACCGAATGCGCCGGTATCCTCAAACAATCGCGTACCGCCGCTGGTGCACAGACCCTCGATCGTGACAACCCCATCGCTCCACGTTGTTGTCACTGTCGGCGCATTCCATGTTGCACGCAAGACACTTATCGTCGCGTATTCGGCGTTTCCCCACAGCACAAGGAATTCGAGCGTGGCGACCGTATCGCTTGCAACGTCGGTGAGTGCAAGAGTCACTGTTGCAGTGCCATCTGGTTGGTAAAAGCGCTCTATCACTGGGGCTGATGCTTCGAGCATGGAGAGGACCGATGCGTTATAGCGCAACTGAAGCATTAGCCGGGATGCGCCAACTCGCGCCAACTGTTGGGTTGTGCTCAGCAGAAGCGGAATTCGGACACGCTCGCCGATCGCAGCACGTGCTGACCCGATGGTCAAGTGCACCTGCGCAGTCAGCGAAATGTCCACTGGCGGTGATGTTCCGCTGCATCCGGCAGAATCTACAATGACAGTGTACGAGCCGATCCGTGGCGGTTCCAGAAAACGGTCCGTAGCACCTGGAATCGGTGTTCCATCGAGGAACCACTGGTAGCTGTCGTAGGCTGCAGTAGTACCCAGGAGCGTTCCGTCATAGGAAATCAGCGGCTGTGGATGGGGCCGCACGGCGATTTCGACGGTGTCACTATAGCCGATGCAGCCGCCTGGGAGCACGACTGCAGCGAAATACTGCCCACTTGTTCGCACCACGATCTGGGGCGAACGCTCGCCTGTATTCCACTGGGCAGCTCCGAGCGATGCAGTAAGCTCAAGGACCGCAGAGTCGCCCTCGCAGAAGCTGCGGTCCCCATGAACAGTCAGTGGTACGCGGGAGACCGGGAACACGAGCACAGTAAACGTCCGCTCGGCGTTGCAGCCATTGGCATCGGTGACACGGAGTGTGTACGTTGTCGTGCGATCGGGATGGACGGTAGGGGTAGGTGCACTCGGATCGCTCGGTGGAGGCGTGCCTATCCACTCGTAGCGAAATGGCGCTGCACCGGAGATCGGGATCGAATCGAGCTGAAGGGGTTCGCCTGAGCATATTGCAAAGGAACGCTCGCCAATCTGGGGTGGGGCGTGGATTCGTACAACGACCGTATCAGTTACTGCAGGGCAGCGCGCAGTATTGGTGACGCGGCAAACAAAACGGTACGTTCCCGCCTCGAGTGTCGGAGGAGTCATGTACGTTTGGTTTGTTGCGTCTGGTATCGGCTGGCCATCGCGTTCCCATTGGTAGGAGTCGTACTGGACGCTGGAGCCACGATTGACCACGTGAAGGGTGCGACTTTCGCCCTGACAGAACTCCGGCGCAGCCGAAACGAGTGCACTGGGGATGGCGATGTTGCAGAACTTGAGCAATACGCCATCATCGGTACCAGGCAGATTGCCGAGCCGGGGCTGTGCACTGGTGCCAATGATAGGGAAGTCAGCACTGCTGCTATGGCCGACGACGATGAAATTTGTGTTGCCATCAATTGCAATGTCGGTTGCTCGATCGAGAAAACTGCCACCGGCATACGTTGCCCACTGCGGCGTCCCATCGGGCGCAAGTTTGGCGATGAACATATCGCCACCGCCACCATGGTAACTCGGCTGCTGTGCGGCAATCGCGGGATATTCACCGAGTGTGCGGCCGACGACGATGATGTTGTTGTCAGGATCAACAGCCAGGGCAGTGAGCTCATCGTAGCTGGATCCGCCGTGGTAGTGTACCCACTGCGCGTTGCCTGTCTGAGGGTCGAAGGCTGCAAGAAAGCCATCTCCGTTTCCGCCGAGCGTTCGTTTCCCTGCGCCGCGATACCACATGTCGGTGCTGCTCGTTGTGCCGCCGAGGATGAGCCGTCGGTCGAAGGAGGAATCGAGAGAAATCGAGCTGCAATAATCCTCGCCGTTGCCGCCGATGAGTGTGCTCCACTGCAGCCTTCCCAGTCCATCGAGTTTGAAGAGGAAGCCATCGTTGGCAGCGGTTTTGATGGATTGGTAGATGCCAGTGCCGGCAGTAGGGAAATCCGCACTCTGCGTGTATCCGCAGACGTAGAGGCTCCCTGCACGATCGCAGACAGCGCCAGTTGCAACGTCTGTGGCTGAGCCTCCGATGAAATACACCCACTGCGGGGTTCGCTCCGGCGAGAGTTTGAGCACGAAGACGTCCTGCGATGTACTACGCTTGGGGGAGACAATCGTTGGCCGCGGCACCGATGCTGGGAAATCATCCGACGAGGTGTGGCCAACAAGGTACGCGTTGCCTTGACGATCCGTCGCGAGCGCGAAGACGTCTTCGTTGTCGTTCCCGCCGCAGTAAGATGCCCACAGAAGTTGTCCACTTGGAGAGAGCTGTGCAAGGAAAAGGTCGTAGCCGCTCGGCATACTCGATGCTTTCCTACGCTGGAATGCACCCGAGGTAAGCGGCAGATCGTCGCTCTGCGTGCATCCAGCGACGAGAACTGAGCCCGTGCGATCTACTGCGAGGTCGCAGTGGTCGAGGTTGTGGATCTCGCGACGTGTGCCGCCATAGTACGTAGCCCACAGGAGCGTCCCATCGGCACGGTACTTTGCGATGATAGCGTCGTAATCACCACGGAGCGAGGCGGAGAAACCAAACTTTGTTGGAAAATCAACGGACTGTGTGCGCCCGATGACGAGGATATTTCGTTCAGCATCCGTTTGAACGTGCGCCCATTGGTCTTGAGCAGAGCCGCCTGCGTAGCTCGACCATTCAATTTCCGGGTCAACCGTCACCGGTGCGGAGGCATCGGGATCTTCGATAGCAAATCGGAGGATGTTGCGCTCGAGGACATAGGTGGTCTTTACCGGAATGGCAGAAGTCCGAAAGCTGATCGGCGCACTTTCGATGATGTCTCCAAAGCGAGTTCGGAACGCCAGTCTCCCATCTGGCAAGACATGTGCCGGCGCACCGCGGATGGAAAACGCAAGAGCACTTGCACTGCGCGTTGAAACTGCGCGGTAGTCACACTTGATCATGCCATTTGGTTGGATGGAAAACGCAGCTGTAACTCCAGGGGCGATGCTATCGATTATCACCTGGCGATAGACTCGCACTCCCTCAAGGCGCGTGCTCCCACGATAAAAGTTGAGTGTCGTTGGCACAAGAAGGTTCGGGCGGAGCTGCGTTCGTTGGTTTCCGGTCGTTTGCACTTCGACTCGGTGTGCGTGTAGCCGTTCGGTACGCGGCTCGGTGTTGTACCACACGTATCCATAGCCGCGGTCGGTGATGTAGAGCAGACCGCGTGGCAGGACGGCATAGTAGCGAACTGGTGGAGGCAGCTGCCCGCGGTTTTCGATGAACCCCTGCACGCCTGGCACAGCGATTGCGCGAGTGGCAATGAGTACGCTGAGCACGCAGGGAAGCAGTCGCAGAAATCTCATCCATGCGATGGTGCATCGTTCCTGTGCAAAAATATCGCTGCTGTTTATCCAGTAGGGGGAGGTTGGAATTATCCGTATTGCGGTCTGACCGCGTAGGGGATTGGGTCTTCGACACCGGCTTGCTGGAAGCCGCGGAGACGCAATGCGCAGGAGTCGCATTCACCACACGCAATGTCGCTTCGGGCGTAACAGCTCCAACTGAGTTCGAAGGGAACACCAAGCTCTATGCCACGGCGGACAATCTCGGCCTTTCGGTAGCCAATGACTGGGGTGAGGATAGTGATGTGTGTTTCTGGCTTGGTACCCAGCTCGATGACGCGTTCGAAGGCGCTGAAGAACTCCCGTCGGCAATCGGGATAGCCGCTTGAATCCTCCTCGACTGCACCGATGCCAATAGCGCTTGCGCCAAGCGCTTCCGCCCAGCTTGTCGCGATGGCGAGGATGTTTGCATTTCGGAAAGGAACGTAGCTCGATGGAATTTCTTTCCGCTCGAGATTCGCGTGCTCGACTTCGATGGTAGGATCGGTCAAGCTGCTGGCACCAATCGTAGCAAGGTATGCGACATCAACGACAAGCCGCGTTTCAATCGCGTAGTGGTCGCAGATTGCGTGGAATGCTTCAAGTTCGCGCCGTTCGGTCCGCTGGCCGTAGTTGAAGTGCAACGCAGCAATGTCGTATCCTTTGGCGCGGATTTCGGCAAGCGTAACGAGCGAGTCCATTCCGCCGGAGAGTGCAACGACCGCGATCTTGCTCATTGCTCGGAGGGGAGCGAGTTCAACAAATCAGGCCGTCGTTCCTTCGTACGCGCGAGTGCTTGCTCGTAGCGCCACCGGCGAATTGCTGCATGATCTCCGCTGCGGAGAATCGGGGGCACTTCCATACCGCGGAAGACCCCCGGTCGCGTATAGACCGGTGCCGAAAGTAAGCCGTCCTGAAAAGAATCGTCGAGTGCGCTCTCTGCATCGCTCATTGTACCAGGCAGCAGGCGAACGACCGCATCCACAATGACAGCAGCGGCGAGTTCTCCACCACTGAGAACGTAGTCGCCGATAGAGAGCTCGCGTGTGACAAGGAGGTCCCGCACCCGCTGGTCAACGCCTTTGTAGCGTCCAGCCAGCAGAATCAGGTTCTGTGCCAGCGAAAGTTCATTGGCGACTGCCTGCGTAAATCGCTCGCCATCGGGCGTAAGGTAGATGACCTCATCATAGCTGCGTTCGCGTTGGAGTGATTCGATGCACGCAAAGACAGGCTCGCACCGAATCACCATACCTGCGCCTCCACCGTACGGCTCGTCGTCAATGTGGCCGTAGCGATTGTCGGCGTAGTCGTGGAGGTTGTGCAGGACGATCTCGACTAAGCCGCGTTCACGCCCGCGGCCGACAATACCGGTGGAGATGCACGATTCGATTGCAGCAGGGAGTGGGCAGACAATGTCAATGCGCATAGCACGATTCTTGCGGGACGAAGGAAACCCGCGACCATTGACGAACAATGTAACCGTGCATTGACCCTCGGAAGCGACTGGTATATTTGCAGCCCGTGTTATCACCATCGCACTCCTGGATGCATACGGAGTTTGCTAACGACCAGATCCGCCGCCGCTACGAAGAGCTCCAGACCTTAGAATCGCGCGGTATCGAGCCATTCCCCTACAGCTACGATCGAACGCACAGCTCACAGCAGATCCTTGCGACATTTCGGGACGATGACCCATCCTCGCTTGCGGATGTCTCTGTCGCCGGGCGTATGATGGCGATCCGTCGAATGGGGAAAGCTACGTTCTTCCACATCCACGATGCCGAGGGCAAAATTCAGTGCTACATCAAAGCCGATGAATTGCCCGAGCAATATGGGATCCTCCGATTGCTCGACATTGGGGATATTGTCGGCGTGCGTGGCTTTGTATTCCGCACTCGGACAGGGGAAGTGACAATTCACTGCCGGCAGTTGCACTTGCTTTGCAAATCACTTCGGCCGTTGCCAGTTGTCAAAGAAGAGCGCGATGAGCAGGGCAATGTTATTGTTCACGATGCATTCAGTGACAAAGAACAACGTTACCGCCGGCGGTACATTGACCTCATCGTCAACCCGCACGTGCGGCAGACGTTCATCGTGCGCAGCCGCATGATCACCGCACTTCGGCGGTACTTCGACAGTCGCGGGTGGCTCGAGGTTGAAACCCCGATCCTCCAGCCGCTCTACGGCGGTGCCAGTGCACGTCCGTTTACAACGTACCTCAACGCGCTCGATATGCCACTGTACTTGCGCATCGCGGATGAACTTTACCTGAAGCGTCTCATCGTTGGGGGCTTCGAAGGCGTCTATGAAATCTCGAAGAATTTCCGCAACGAGGGCATTGATCGCATGCACAATCCGGAGTTCACCGCGCTCGAAATCTACGTTGCCTACCGAGACTATCACTGGATGATGGAGATGACTGAGGATTTGCTGGTCACGGTCACAGCTGAAGTGCGCGGTCGCTCCTCGCTCGTGCGAGCCGATGGCAGAGAAATTCCCTTGCAGCGCCCGTTTCGTCGTGTGCGACTTCTCGATGCAATCGCCGAAGTTATTGGGGAGCCAATCAATGGACGAACCGAGCAAGAGCTTGCGATGCTTTGTAAGCGGTTCGATGTGGAGCTTCCGCCCTCGCCTTCGCGCGCGAAGATGATTGATGAGCTGTTCAGCAAACTTGTGCAGCCGAATCTGGTGGAGCCAACATTCGTTACCGATTACCCCGTCGAGATGTCTCCGCTTGCCAAGCGACATCGGAGCGAGTCATCGTTGGTCGAGCGGTTCGAGCTTTTCATCGGTGGGATGGAAATTGCCAACGCATTCAGCGAACTCAACGACCCACGCGATCAGCGACAACGCTTCGAAGAGCAAGCACGTCTTCGAGCAGGTGGTGATGATGAAGCAATGGTGCTCGACGAAGACTTCCTGATGGCATTGGAAATTGGCATGCCACCGACAGCTGGCTTAGGCATTGGCATTGACCGACTGGCAATGCTCATGACTGGTGCTGCTTCGATTCGCGATGTCATCCTCTTTCCGCTCATGCGACCTGAAGCACCTCACCGTCCATTGGAGGAGTGATGGGGTACACACGCATTACACTCGAACCGGCTGCGCCAGTCCAGCTGCGGCAGCGTTACCTGCTCCACGCGGTTCTTTTTGTGTTGACGTTTCTTTCGGCGCTCATGGCAGGTACAGCGTGGGCGGGTCGTGATTTTACCGCTGTCGAAAACTGGGGTGCTGGCCTGACCTATGCTCTGCTCCTGATGCTGTTTATTTCAGCGCATGAGTTCGGACACTACGTTGCTGCCCGCTACCACGGGATTGTAACGACGCTGCCATACTACATCCCGATGCCGCTGCCGTGGTTGATGCCATTCGGAACACTCGGTGCAGTGATCCGAACGCGTTCGCCGATCCGGTCCCGCCGGGCGCTCTTCGATATTGGGGTTGCTGGGCCGCTGGCTGGATTTGCAGTCTGCCTTGCAATTCTAGCAGTCGGCTTTGCGACGCTCCCGGGCAAGGAGTACCTCTATGCTATCCATCCAGAGTATCGAACACTGCCGGAAATACCACGCTACGGCTTGACTTTCGGGGACACGCTCTTGTTCGCTCTGATGCGGTCGCTGCTCTCACCGCCGGACGCATTTATTCCGCCGATGAACGAAGTCTATCATTACCCGTTTCTCTGCGTAGGATGGTTTGGGCTCTTTGTCACAGCACTCAACTTACTCCCGATTGGGCAGCTCGATGGCGGCCATGTCCTCTACGCAATGGTTGGGCGATGGCAGCATCGCATTGGTCGCTGGGTTGTGATTGCGATGGCACTTATTGGAGTTGGGCCACTGCTTGATGGGCTGCGGCTCCTGCTCCACGGCGACCACCCCGATCGTTTCATGATTGTGCTGCAAGAGCTACTTCTGCCGCCACTTGATTGGATCGCAACGAACGCTCCGTGGGCATTCGCAGGTTGGTCAGGATGGCTCTTCTGGGCAGTACTGGCACGCTTCCTCTTCGGCATCGCTCATCCACCACTGGATGATCCTCGCCCACTGGATCGAACCCGAATGGCGGTTGGTCTCATCGCGATGCTCGTCTTTGTGCTCTCGATTGCACCGGCAGGGATTTACGATGTCCCGCGAGTTGATTCTGGTGGCATCATCGGTCTTCTTTTCAGCCAGACTCCATGAGATTCCAGCAGAACGTTGATCTCGGGCCGCTCACGACATTCCGCACATGTGGTGCAGTTGCACGGCGGTTCTACTGGATCGAAAGTGAGCGCGATGCCCGAGAGTTCGCTACTGCGGTGGTACCATCAGTCAGCGACTGGCTCCTGCTTGGGGGAGGAAGCAACGTGTTGCCAACACGGACAATCGAAGTGGCAGCCTGTATGCAACTGCCCGGGCGTCGAGTGGTCGAAGAAGGACCAGACGCTGTCACCGTGCGTCTCGGGGCGGGAGAGCGATGGCACGCGTGCGTCGAGTGGGCAGTCTCGCAGGGCTGGGCTGGGATCGAGGCGTTGGCGCTGATTCCCGGCACTGTTGGCGCTGCACCAATCCAAAACATTGGCGCCTACGGACAGCAACTCTCAGACGTCTGCCAGTGGGTCGAGGGCATCGAAATACCGAGCGGACAGCTACGCGCCCTCCCTGCTGACGAATGCCGCTTTGGCTACCGTGATTCGATCTTCAAACACGAGTTGGCGGGCACGTTCATCATCACCGCCGTTGCCATTCGGTTGGTCAAGCGTCGAGAAGCAACCATTGCGTATCCAGAGCTTGCGCGCGCGCTCGACGGTATCGCAAGACCGACAATCAGCGATGTGTTTGAGTGTGTGGTGCGCTTACGCAAACGCAAGTTGCCTCCGCCGGACGTGGGGAGTGCGGGGAGCTTTTTCAAAAATCCCATTGTTCCAGTTCAGGTGGCAGCCTCTCTTGCCGAACGTTATCCATCAATGCCGCAGTTTCCGTTCAACGGCGCGATCAAGCTCTCTGCGGGATGGCTCATTGAGCAGTGTGGATTCAAAGGCGTCCGGCGCGGCGATGTCGGCGTCTATGACCGCCATGCACTGGTGCTCGTCAACTGGGGGGCTGCACAAGGAACAGACGTCGTTCGTCTTGCTGCGGAAATCAAAGATGCTGTCCGAGCGCGGTTTGGCATCGAACTCGAAGAAGAAGTCATCATCGTCTGAGCGTGGCAATGAAACCGACTATTTCGACGGTGGGCGAACTCAAAGCGCGCGGCTATCGCCCACAGTCTGTCAAAGAGGAAATTCGCTCCAATCTCATTGCGAAGATTCGCAAGCGGGAGCGGCTTTTTCCGGGTATCATTGGTTTCGACGATACGGTGATCCCGGAGCTTGTCAATGCGCTCCTGGCGCGACACGATATTCTCCTGCTCGGCTTACGTGGCCAGGCGAAAACGCGTCTGGCGCGCGCGCTTGTGCATCTGCTCGACGAATACATACCCATCGTCGCTGGCTCGGAGATCAACGACGATCCACTCCAACCGATTTCACGGTACGCTCGCGACCGAGTCGCAGCCGAAGGCGATGCGACACCGATCGAATGGATTCACCGCACCGAACGCTACGGAGAAAAGCTCGCAACACCAGATGTAACCGTTGCAGATTTGATCGGCGACATTGATCCGATCAAAGCTGCGGTGCGTCGCCTTTCATACTCGGACGAAGGCGCAATGCACTTCGGCATTATTCCGCGCACCAACCGGGGAATTTTTGTCATCAACGAGCTGCCCGATCTCCAGCCACGCATCCAAGTGGCGCTGTTCAACATTCTGCAGGAACGCGATATTCAAATCCGCGGCTTTTCGGTGCGGCTCCCACTCGATGTGCTGATGGTCTTTACCGCAAACCCAGAAGATTACACCAGCCGCGGCCGCATCGTCACTCCGCTCAAAGATCGCATCGAATCGCAGATTCTGACGCACTACCCGCGCACGATCGAGGATGCAGTCGCAATCACGCGCGAGAATGCATGGACCGAACGCGACCGTAACGTCGTTGTGCCGCGCTTTGTGCAAGAGCTGGTCGAGATGGTCGGCTTTGTCGCACGGCAGAGCGAGTACGTGGATCAATCGTCGGGTGTATCGGCGCGAATGACGATTGCACTCATGGAGCTGCTGGTCTCCAACGCTGAACGGCGCGCGATCGTTACGGGAGAGAAAGTTGCGGCGGTCCGGATTGTGGACTTTCAACGCGCACTGCCAGCGATGACAGGAAAGCTCGAACTTGTGTTTGAAGGCGAGCAAGAAGGGGTAGTGAAGGTTGCAAAAGCGCTCGTTGGCAAAGCCACGCGAGAGCTTTTCCTTCGGTATGCTCCCGATCCGCTGGCAAAGCTCCGCTCTGGTGAGCGGGATCCGTACGCGCCGATTATTGCGTACTTCGAGCAGGGCAACACACTCGAACTCGATGATGAACTTCCACTTGACGAGTACTATGGGCGACTGGCGGCAGTGCCAGAACTTGAAACGATCGCACGAACGTACATCGCTGCTGATACCGATGACCGTGCTGTCCGTGCTGTGGCAATGGAGTTCGTGCTCGAAGCGCTCCACAACTGCTCCAAAATCGCTAAAGAAGAACGCATCGCTGGTGTTGCCTATAAAGACATGCTCGGTTCGCTTCTTCGGGGGAAACGCTTCGGGGAGGATATTGACGAGGGCAACTAATACCAGACAACGCTTCCGAAACTCACTGCAGATTTCGTCGGAAGGTCGTTCCACTGCCCATAATCGAGCATGACGCCTTCGCCAGGAGTGAAGGCTTCCAGAAATGTCATCGCCGGAGGGAATCCGCAAATGCGCCGAGCGTCACCGCTGCGCGCAATCGTGGCAAAGAGCCGACTGCTACTGCCGCGTGCGATTGCATCGAGCACTTCGTAATCTTCAGCGCGGAGCTGATCGAGCATCGGCGCGGCATCCCACGCATCACCGAACCGTCGGCCGATGTGCGCTAAGTCGCCGCTGACAAGGATGAGCGGACGCCGTCCACTACTGTGGACAACATCCCTCAACGCTCGGCAAAACGCCGAAACTTTGGCATCAGTGGATGGATGCGCCGAGCGATGGACAAAATCATGGAACGAGGTCACCAGTATCGGCAAGACAGTGTAGTGGCGATCGGGGAAGAGGTGCTGGATGAAAACATGATGGAGTTCCAACGCGTGCTCGGGTTGGTAGGCAATGTCGTTGCGTGTCAAGGGCAGTCCCACGTGCTGCCGCAGTGCTTCGACCAACTCGCGATCAGTCTTGATTCGGCCAAGCGGAGTGACGAAATCTTTCGTTGTCAGCAAGAACCGATCCTGCCAGCCGTAATGCGAGGTGCCGATGTGCACGATCAAATCGAACTCCGCCTGCCGCAGTGCATTGAATGGATAGGCGTAGTGCTCGCCAGCAACGCGGAAGTCAATGTGAGGGATGAACGCCGCGTGTGCATGCTGTGGATATGCGCGTGCTGGCGCAGATTGGAGAATCCGTTCCAAGTACTCATGCAGCGCAGCAGGCTCGGCGGGATAGACGCTTCCAGCGCACACTGCTTTGATAGCGTCTGCCTCCAGGAACTGCCGAGCTCGTGCAAAGAGCGGACTATCGAGCAAAAACTCTTCGTCGAGCCATTGCAGAATGCGGCGAAACTGCGATGCACGAACACTCTGATCAAACTGCGAGCGAACGTGTTCGAGCAGGTCTGCAACGGTCAAGGTGCCATCGAGCAGCTCGAACAGTGCGGAAAATTCTGGCTCGAATTCAAGGTCTGGCCGAACGTAGCCACAGGGATCCTCGAATCGGATCACGCTGCGACTGCTGTCGAAGACGAACCGGAGTTCTCGGCGTAGCGCTGGACGCTCGGGGAGATTCACACCAGGTTAGAGCTTCCGTTCGACATGCCGCATGAACGCGTAGAAGCCAATGCCGGCAAGAGCCGAGAGTACTGCAGCGACGACAAACCAAAGTTCGACACCATCGCCCGCCGCAAATGCAGCAACGAGCATGACCGCTGCGGTCGCATAGTGGGCGAGCGGTACGTACCGTCGGACTTTAGCAATGTTGCTGTGCAAGGACATGGAGACTCTGTCACAGGTGACCTACAATCGGAGCGTGGCCTCAAGCGCGGTTTTCGCATCGGTTCGCTCGTCGCGGTACTTGACGATCAGAGCGCATGACGCCTGAAGTCCATGCTCGATGCTGAAGGACGAATTGCTCAGCCGTCTGGTGCCCGGAACAACGACTGCACCCTCGGGGATTTCCAGCGGCTGCGAATCGCTCGCACGGAGGATCCGCTCATGGACTGCGTCATAGACGGGGACTGACGCGGTAAGCATCACTCCCGCAGCGATGACTGCACGGCGACGCACAAGGACGCCTTCGTAGATGCCAACGTTGCCACCGATGAAGGCATCGTCTTCGATGATGACAGGCTGGGCTTGGGCAGGTTCGAGAACACCGCCAATTTGTGCTGCAGCGCTGATATGGACGCGTGCTCCGATTTGGGCGCACGTTCCAATGAGCGCGTGTGAATCTACCATCGTGCCTTCGCCGACGTACGCGCCGACGTTGATATACATCGGCGGCATGCAGATTACCCCAGGCGCAACGTATGCACCTCGCCGAATCGCAGAGCCACCGGGAACAAGCCGAACACGATCGTCGAGTGAGAGCCTCCGTGGTGGAAGTGTGTGCTTATCGAAAAACGTTTCGCCGCTGTGCGCAATTGGCGATAAAACGCCATGGCGGAACAGGAGCAAGATCCCGCGCTTGACCCATCCGTGGACGACCCAGTGGCCATCCTCTGGCGAGGCAGCACGTATGGAACCACGCTCGAGCGCGGAGAGAAATTGTTCGGCGAATGCCTCGATCGTTCCGTACGGGAGCGGCGTTGGGTGGCTATCGAGCGATTCGACGAGTGCGCGAAGCTCGCTTTCCTGAACGGTCATGGGCAAAAGCAAGGTTGAGGAGTTTGTACACAAGCCGTGCTGCGGTCAAATTCGGGTGGTGGAGTTTTTTGATTGGCGCAAGCTCGACGACGTCGAACCCGACGATGCGTCGCCCCGTCTCAATTAGCCGCTTGACGATCGCGATGCATTCGGAGTAAGTGAGCCCTTCAGGTTCGGGTGTTCCCGTCGCTGGCATGATGCTCGGATCGAGCGCGTCAACGTCGAAGGTGATGTACACGTGCTCGCTCAATCCTTCGAGAACGCGGTCCATCCACTGCGCATCGCCACGGCGAATGGCATGTGCAAAGAACGTACGTACACCCGCCGATCGAATGAAGGACGCTTCCTCCTTCGAGAGTGCGCGGATGCCAACTTGCGTGATGCGCGATGGGTCGAGAAATTCTGCGATGCGTGCCATCACGCAGGCATGGGAGTAGGGTGTTCCGTCGTACTCGATTCGCAGGTCAGCGTGTGCGTCGAACTGGAGAATGGTCAGGTCTGGAACCTTCTGCGCGTGTGCACGGACAAGCGGCGCTGTTATCGAGTGTTCGCCGCCGAGGCCGACGCAGAACTTGCCTGCTTGAAGAATTGCCGATGCACGTGCCTCGACGAGTGCGAGCGCTTCCTCGATAGGAAGCTTTTTGAGCGGGAGTGGTTCGAGTGTGGCAATTCCACGTTCGAAGCACAGCTCGCGGTCGAATTCATCATCGTAAAATTCCACGTAGTGGCTTGCGCGAAGAATTTCGCGTGGCCCATCTTTGGTGCCTTTGCCATAGCTTGTCGTTCGTTCCAGTGGAATTGGTTGGATGGCGATTGCGGCGGTGTTGGTACTCTTGTCTGGTGGTATGCCTAAAAAGTTTTCGGTGGCGGGCAAATAGGAGAGCATATCGTTCGTTCCAGTGTCACCATCAGGTGGCGCGAAAATACTGCCGCTTGGGGCCGCCAGGCGATGTTTCATTTCGAAACGCTCTACTCTATGCTCACGCTTGAACACCTTATCGGTTTTCTGACGCTCACTGCGCTTGAGATTGTCCTGGGGATAGACAACATCATCTTCGTCAGCATCGTCACCGAGCGTGTGCCGCACTCTCGCCGTGGGCTGGCTCGGCGGCTGGGACTATCACTGGCGCTGGTGTTCCGCATTGCATTGCTGCTTGGCATCACCTGGATTGCTGGACTGACTGCACCACTTGTTTCGATCATGGGACATGCGGTCAGTGGGCGGGACGCGATACTGTTTGGCGGAGGACTTTTCTTGCTGGCAAAGGCAACTCGTGAAATCCACCATCGCGTCGAAGGACTCGACGTTCTGGAGCCAAAGAGCGAGCGTGTTGTGTCCTTTTCGTCGGCAATTACGCAGATTGTCCTCCTCGACCTTGTTTTTTCGCTCGATTCGGTCATTACTGCAGTAGGGCTTTCGCAACATCTTGGGGTGATGATTGCCGCTAATGTTGCGGCAATGATCGTCATGGTTGCCAGCAGCAGTGCTATTGCCAACTACCTGCAGCAGCATCCGACGCTAGTGATGCTCGCACTGGCGTTTTTGCTAATGGTGGGATTCGTGCTTGTCCTCGATGGCGTGGGAATCGAGGTCAGCCGTGGCTATGTCTACACCGCGATGGCGTTTTCGGTAGGCGTCGAGTTCCTCAACATGCGACGCCAGCGCAAAATCCGCCTTCGAATGGAGCGGGCGCAGGCTACTTCAACGCCGGAACAAGCCGCTTGACAGCGATGGGGAGGACATCGAAAATCTGCTCCGGTGCTTTAAAGAGGTTCCGGGCAGCGTGGGTTTGATCTGCAAGTTTGGTGGCGACGTCGTACGCGTAGAGGTTGAGCACCATCCGACCTCCAGTTATTTCAAAGGAACCAGTGATCGCGTATGTACAGTGGAGCTTTGCAATTGCACGCCAGAGGTCGGATTCAAACTGTGGCGAACTTGGGTCGAGGTTGAATTCCGCCAAGACTTGCTCCATCGAATCGGCAGGGATGACGACAAATTGCTTGCCATGCAACTCGTGGCGCTCGAGCAGCCCGCGGAGACTATCGGCAATGGCGTAGCTGTACGTCAAAAGCTGCATGTTACCATCGAGATTCTTGATCGGAAGCACAGCAACGCGTACCTGTGCTCCTGCTGCAATGCTGCACGCTACTAGTACGATGAGCACTCGGAGCATTGGGGATTCCTACACGTTGGTGGAACTGCCGTCGGGTATTGTCATTCCGTTAGCGCGGAGATGTGATTCGAGCGATTCGAGAAGTGCAGAGATCCGTGCGACAGTATCAGGTACTGCATCCCAAGCGCCGAGTGATGCATGCTGCATCAGTTCTGCGCCACAGTCTGCCAGCTCTGCAAATCCGAATTGACGTGCAGAGCCTTTGAGCGTATGACCGAAGCGGTAGAGTTCGCTTTGGTTTTGTGCTGCGAGGATGTTCGGCAGGACAGTGCCCAGGTCGTTGCGCCAGCAGACACAGAATTCTGGCGCTAACTCGCGGAGAATGGGGTCGTCAGGTAGTTGCATTGTCGCACGTGGAAGTGAGAGTAACAACGAAGAGCGAGCGGCCCTATAAGCCGGATTCTGTCCAGCATTCTCCCGCCAGTGGGAGGGATGCTGATGCAGTCATGTGCCTTGGGCGATGCATTGCTGCATGCCTCTTGCGCGACCTACCCGATGCGTGCTCTTCGGGTTGCCCGAAGAGCGCCTGCCACGCACAGGACGACCGCATCTGCTCGGTCTTGCACCGCGTGGGGTTTGCCCTGCCACACGTGTCACCACGTGTGCGGTGCGCTCTTACCGCACCATTTCACCCTTACCACTTCCTGCTGTGGCATGAAGTGGCGGTGTTGTTTCTGTGGCACTTTCCGTCGGCGATGCATCGGTGATACACCGCCGCCTCGAGGTTATCGAGCACGCTGCGTGGTGGTGTCCGGACTTTCCTCACCAGCTCGACTCGAGCTGGCGCGACTGCACGGGACCGCTCGCCAACGCTTAGATGATTTCCTCTTCTTCGATCCGATAATGCTCGGGGTATAAAATCCGTCCGCAGTGTTCGCAGACGAACATCCGCTCGGGATGATTGCGCATTTCAACGAGAACTTGCGCAGGAAGCGCGCTAAAGCAACCGCTGCAGCTGCCCTTGCGCACGTGGACTGCAGCATCGGGATGGTACGTGCGAATACGCTCGTACTCGGCGTACCATTCTGCCGAGAGTTGTTCGATGATTGCTTTGCGCTCCGTTTGAAGCTGCCGGAACTCGTTGTCCTGCTCAGTAGAGCGCTGGTTGAGTTCTTCTTCGCGCTCTTGGAGCTCTCGCTGTGTTTCTTCGACGTCTGCTTGCTGGCGTTCGAGCAATCCTTTGAGGTTTTCCTCTTTGATGGTGTTCTGGGCAAGTTCTTGTTCGATGCGGAGACGCTCGGCACGGATGAATTCGATCTCGTGTGTCAGTGCGTCGAATTCGCGGTTGTTGCGGATTTGGCCGCTAAACTGTAGTTCGTTGAGTTTGGCTTCTTTTTCGTTGAGTTCTTGCTGGCGAGCGCGCATGGTTGTGCGGTAGTGGGCGAGGTCCTCTAACGCCTTCTTGGTCTCTTGGACCAGCCGCATCTGTTGGCGAAGCTTTTCTTCGAGCTTCTTGACGAGCTTGGGAAGATCACCCAACTCAGCGTGCATGTCGTCGAGCTTTTCGTCAATATGTGCCAGTCGGGCGATGAGTTCAATGTTCGATGGCATCGTTACACGTTAGGATGTGGTGGAACGTTCAATTTCAATCGTGAGAGGAACTTCGACGTGCACCGGCGTTGTGCGCACCGAACTTGGAGTGACGCCAAGCCGAATCCCATGACGCTCTAATAACCGCTCGATGAGCTGCGCAAGCAGCTGCGGGACGTGCTGTTCCATCTCGAAGTGCCCAGCATCGAGCAACGCAATGTGTCCTGCTGCGCGATGGAATGTGTGGTATTTCACATCAGCGGTGATGAATGCATCGGCACCGGCTTCGATTGCAGCATCGAGCAGCGATGCTCCACTACCTGCAACAAGTGCAATACGCTCGATCGTATCGCGCGTGCCGACACAATAGCGCACCGTTGTGCCAAGACGTTCTCCGACCAATCGCACCAGGTCTTCGAGTGGCATTGCTTCTGCAAGCCGACCGACGATGCCGATACCATAACCATGCCGTCTATGCGGCGATGGGAGCAGCGGACGCTCCGGTATGATCCCCAGCATCTGCGCAAGCGTTGCGTTGGTCCCGTCCGGGTGTGCGTCGAGCGTTGTATGAACTGAGACGATCGCAATGCGGCTAGTGACAGCACGCATGATGCAGCGCCCGACACGATCGAACGGACGAAGCGATTCCAACGGCGAAAAAATGAGCGGGTGGAATGTGACGATGCAGTTACACCCACGCCGCTCGGCCTCGTCGAGCACTGCGTCGGTGACCTCCAAGCAAGTAAGGATCCCGCTGATCGTCAGCGCTGGAGGCTCGACCTGCACACCAAGCCGATCGCCTGCCATTGCTTCATCGCATGGCAGTTCGGTTTGGAGTAATTGGTAGAGTTCTTGAGCGGTCATCACGGTGCGCTGTGTCGCAGTCTCGATGCAAAACTACGGCAGAGCGCTTGCAGCATGTGTTGCAGTTGGTTCTATCGCGATAGTTGTTACCGGCTAAATTGGATGATGAAGGCTACCCAGCCGAGCGTGCTCCCAGCATACACTCGATCGCTTGTCTGGTGATATTCTCCGGTGAGAAATCCACCGTTGAGGCCAAAGTATGTAGTCGTTCCTCGATCACGTTGTGGCAGGCGGAGAGCGATTGCGGCATTTAGGCCATACCTCGGTGGAATCTGATCGCCCGCAAGGAGTCGGCATTGCGTCTGGAAGATGAGATGCTTCGATCCTGCGCTCCACGTAAGGTTGAGGAATCCACCCTCTTCCACGTAGGGTGACCGGATGTAGTTGACACCAACGCTGAGTGCAGAAGAGTAAAGGCTATCCTTGGCAATACGATGCTTGATGTCAAATCCACTTACCAGGTATGGGTAACCCAGCGTAGCGCCGATGTCCCATCCAGGAGCGATACCTAATCGTCCAGAAGTGTAGAAGGTGGGATAAATCTTCTGCAAAGTCTGATAGAAACCGGACAGTGCGTCTGATTCACGAGAAATGTCATATCCAAAAAGTCGGTTGAAGTGAGCCCCAGCCATCAGGCTTGTTTCACCTGGAGCTAACGTCTTCGGTTCCTGGATTGGAACATACACACCGCAGCTCCACAGCAGCCCGCAGCAGGCGATGGCCGCAGCACGAAAGAGGGATGCGTTCATGGGCGCGTCTCCGCGTGGTTGCCGCACGCGAAAAATACGCAATCAGATGCTTACTTGCAAGCGAGGGTTATTCCCAGCTCTGCAAGCTGCTCTGGGGATACTTCCGAAGGTGCGCCATCCATCAGCGAAAGCCCGCTGGTCGTTTTCGGAAATGCGATGACATCGCGGATGTTATCGGTGTCGGTAAGAAGCATAATCCAACGGTCGAATCCAAGTGCGATGCCGCCGTGTGGCGGCGCACCGTAGCGGAGAGCTTCAAGCAGAAAGCCGAAACGGCGATGTGCCTCTTCGAGCGAAAATCCAAGCAGCGTGAGCATCCGCTCTTGCAGCGCGGGGCGATGGATACGAATACTCCCGCCGCCGATCTCGTGTCCGTTGCAAACCAAGTCATACGCTTGCGCGCGCACGCGGAGCGGTTCGGTATCGAGCAGCGGGATGTCTTCTTCCACCGGTGCTGTGAATGGATGGTGCCGAGCAATGTAGCGCTGCTCAGCGTGGTCCCACTCGAGCAGCGGAAAGTCCACGATCCATGCAAAACGGAAGCTTTTGTTGTCGGCAAGCTGCAAGCGCCGTCCCATCTCGGTCCGTAGTGCACCGAGAACAGTCATACAGCGTTCCCACTGGTCAGCGACGATCAGTGCAGCATCACCATCGCGCGCGCCTGTCGCTGAGCGGATATGCTCGATGATGCCCTCCCCAAGATGCTTTGCAATCGGTGATTGCACAGCTCCATCATTCCACTTGATCCACGCTAAGCCGCGCCCGCCGTGTTTTTTTGCAAGCTCAGTAAGCTCATCGAGCTGCTTGCGTGAAAGTTGAGCGCCACCGGGTACGACAAGTGCAGCAATAGTGCCGCTCGACTGCGAAGCAACGGAACGAAAAACTTCGAATGAACTCTCAGCAACGATGTGCGTGAGATTGTTCAGTTCGAGGCCAAAGCGGAGGTCGGGTTTATCGCTCCCAAAGCGGGAGAGTGCCTCCTGCCACGAAAGACGCAGGAACGGACGCTCAACCTCGATACCGAGAATTTCGCTCCATACACGTGCTGTGAAACCTTCGATGAGTTCGAAGATGTCCTCACGGGTGATGAAGGACATCTCGACGTCAATTTGCGTGAATTCTGGTTGGCGGTCAGCGCGGAGGTCTTCGTCGCGGAAGCATTTGGCGATCTGCATGTAGCGATCGAAAGCCGCAACCATGAGAATTTGCTTGTACAGTTGCGGTGATTGTGGGAGTGCGTAAAATTTTCCTTTGTGAATGCGGCTCGGCACCAGGAAGTCGCGTGCTCCTTCGGGGGTGGACTTCATCAAAATCGGCGTTTCGATCTCGATAAAGCCATGCTCAGCAAAGTAGCGGTGCGCAATCTGGTACACGGCGTTCCGCACGAGAAAGTTGTGCTGCAGCGAGGGACGCCGCAAGTCGAGATAGCGATAGCGCAGTCGGAGTTCTTCGCTCGGACGTGGCTTATCGGGATGCTCCAAAATCTCGAAGGGCGGAAGCTCTGATTCTGCCAGGATCGTTATCTGCTCTGCCAGTACTTCGATCTGTCCGGTCGGGATGCGAGGATTGGGATTTTCGCGCTCGCGGACACTGCCTTCGACCGCGATGACATATTCAATTCCCAAAGATTTTTCCGCCAGCTGTCGAACATCCTCTGGCGAATCTTCCTTGACGACAATCTGCGTGATGCCGTAACGATCGCGGAGATCAATGAACGTAACGCCACCGAAGGTTCGATGGGCATGGACCCAACCGCAGAGGACAACACGCGAGCCGATGTGCTCAGTGCGGAGCTCTCCGCACGTGTGTGTGCGCTTCGGGAACGACATCAGCGGGGATGGAGTGTGCTACAGGGCGGCAAAGATACGCTCACCGGTCGGGGGAGAATTCTCCGCAAGCAGCTCACATGCAGCTGCGAGAACATCCGATGCTGCAATGGCATTGACACTGCCGTTCGATACCAATGCACGGTAGGGCGAGCGATAGGGGTACCACGGCAGAAGCCGCTCATCACCACGATGAAAGAGTACAACGGCTGGGACTTTCAGCGCAGCTGCAACGTGCACAATCGAAGTGTCCGGCGTAATTAGCAGCCGCGCGTAGTAGAGCATCGCAGCATAGCGGTGAAATGGCAGTGTGGGCAGCGCGAATCCACCGCATTCCGATGCGATGGCATTGATAGCATCTGCATCGTGTTCTGTGCCCCCAAGTCCAATGGCAAGGGATGGGAAGCGCTGGCGGAGAATCCGCACAAGTTCCCTATAGCGGCCCCACTCCCATTGGAGCGGTTGGTGGCGCGTGCTGGTGTGGATGAACACAAAGCCGCAGCGCTCTGGATGCTCGGGGAGGCCAAGATCGCAAGCGGCACGCGCGATGTCCGATTGAGAAAGAGGGTAGCGAAGATCGAGCTGGGCACTCGCAGGATCAATTCCGAAGGGCAGCAGCAGTTGGGCGATCCGCTCGACGTAGTGGTAGCGCGAGCGATCGAGCAACGGCACACAGTGCGTATACGCCCATGCGTTCTCCTTGAAAATTCCAAAGCGGAACGGCGCGTTCGTTGCGGCGATGAGCATCGTGGATGTTGTCGAGGGGTTGTCCATGAGGTCAACGACAACGTCGTACTGCATACGACGGAGCATTCGCCGCAGGTGTAAAAACGATGCAAGCGTCTTTCCATAGCACCATACGTGATCGCACCAGTGGTGGACAATCCCAGCCAGTGCGATGTTGTTTTTGCTCAGCACGATGTCCATCCGGGCGTGCGGGAAAGCGTGACGGAGCGTATCGAGAATCGGAGTTGAGCAGAGGACATCACCGATGCGATCCTGGCGAAGCAGTAGGATGCGTGGCGTCGCGGTGGGAAGGACGCTACAAGCGGAGGTGACCAGCTCCCCGCGGAAGGGGCGCTGACGCTGGCGCAAGTAGAACCGCCGAACGCGTAGCTCAAGCTCCTTGAGGTGTTCCCACATCATCGTCGTTCCGACGGAGGAAAAGTGAGGGAGCCATTAGTCAACTTCGATGAAGTTGCGATATTCACCAGGGCGCCAGCCTGTACGGCGTTCGAGCCAATCACTGATTGCGACAAGCAGCGGCTTCCGCGGGCGTCGCGTTGGGTCGAAGTACGCTGTCCATTGGCGATCGTGCTCGATGCGGGGGAGCATGACCGCTGGATGAGTGCCAGCATAGCGTGCAAGCTCGTAGCTCCCGTGTGGAAATTCTTCGGCGGTCGGGAGATTTTCCCGCAGCCATGCATCGTCGTGGTAGAGGCGGTTGAGCGCATAGTACTTTGCACGCATCGCTCGCGGGTGGCGCACCCAGCCGTAGTGAAAGACGCGAACCTCCGTTTGGCGGGCGCGGAGCTTTCGGATGCGTCCGCGATCGTCACGGGTGCGGAAGCCTTGCGCATCGCCCCAGGAGAGTACGTTCCCCGTATTCCGAAATGCGCGAATCTCCCGCCGATACCATTGGCGTCCGACGCCGATGTAGTCGTAGCTGCCATAGAAGTGCAACCAGCGGAACAGGAGCGCTTCAACGTTTGGTGAACGATCGGCGCGTGCGATCTCCTCGCGGAGTAAATCGTCATCATCTTCGTGGAGGATTTCATCGGCTTGAAGGTAGAGGCACCACTCAAAGCGTGCATGGCGGAGTGCGATGTTCGTTTGGCGAGCAAGCTCACTCCCACCAGTGCGGTTTGCGTCGTCCCACCGGGTATCGAGGATGCGAAGATGGGGAATGCCTGCTTGGAGGATTGCTTCTTTTGTGCCATCGGTTGAATCGCCGACTGCGACGACGACCTCATCGCAGAGCCGCGCAAGCGTCGCAATGCACTCGAGGAACGGATAGCCCCGCTCGATGCCGTTTCGGATGAACGTAATTCCTGAAATGCGTGGCATACTTGGTTTCGAAGTGGCTGGTGCGCAAAACTACTTCGCTAGGCCCACGGACGTTGTATTTTCGCGCTGCATCATTGCAGGTGCCCGCCACCAGCGGCGGGAGAATAGGGAAGCAGGTGTAAATCCTGCGCGGTTGCGCCGCCGTAACGGGCGACGAAGTGCTCATAATGCCACTGCAGCAGCGCGCTGTGGGAAGGCGAGCACGGAGGATGACCCCGAAGCCGGAAGACCTGCCTGCAATGCTCATCAGTACGCCAGTACAGCGCTGCGCCAACAGCGCGATGAGAGATGCTCTCGCAGGCCACACGCCTCCAGAGTTTCTCTTGCCGAATTGATCTGTCATTTGCCACTTGTTGGCGCAAGTGGATTGTTCCACTTTTTCGGAGGATCTATGCCTGTGCATTGCTACTGGCGAGCATTGCTCGCATTGGTTATTGCTGCTGTGTTGACAGCATGCGATTCGAGTAGTCCATCAGAACCGCCGGTGACGGCTAAACCGCCCGATAGCATCGCAATTGTGGTCAACCAGGGAACATTTGGGCAAGATAACGCAAGCCTTACCCGCATTGACTTCCGCACCGGCGCTGTTGATGCCGATTGGTTCGCTGCTGCCAATGGTGGACAGAAGCTCGGTGCAACAGCAAACGACATCGCGCTCAAAGGAGATACGGCATTCATCACCGTCACGACGTCGAAGACTATCGAAGCCATCAATATTCGCACGGGGAAATCTGTCGGGCGCATTCAATTGAGCGGACAGGCTGAACCTTGGCGTATTACAGTCGTTTCGCCAACGCTTGGTGTTGTCTCGACGACAAACGGCGATGGGATTGCACTGTTCAATCCGACGACGGTTCAGCTTGTTGCAACGATTACTACAGGTCCAGCAACCGAAGGTGTCGCAGTCAGTGGCAATTACGCCTTCGTTGCCAATAGTGGCTATGGCGACCTTCGCCAAGGTGAACCGCATGCTGGCACGATTGCCGTGGTCAACCTTTCGACGCGGCAGGTCGAACGGTATCTCTCCGCAGGACCGAACGTCCGCGAAGTAGTGCTTTCCAGCGATGGAAAACGGCTCTACGCGTTTTACCAGCACCTCTACAGCCAGCCGGATTCATTGCAGGGAATCATCGAGTACGATGCGCAGACCTTCCAAGAGCTGCGTCGCTGGCGCGGCCGCTATGGCGGCAGTCTCCAGTTTGCCAATGGATCGCTCTACGTGCTCGACTACGATCCGACGACTTACAGTGCAAGGAACATCCTCAAGTTCGATGTTTCGCAATCAGCGGTGACCCCCACACCGATTCCGCTTCCATCTGGGGTCACAGCCAATGGATTTGCGATCAATCCCATTGGCGGCGGATTTCTGCTCTTCGATGCGCGGGATTACCAAAGCAACGGGCGAGTGCTGGTGCTCACCAGCACTGGGCAGTTGGTTCGTGAATATCCGTGCGGTGTTGCACCTGTGCGAGCGGCAATTTTCTAACGGAGCATGTGATGCGACGGTGGAGCGGACAGGTCCTTGCGCTGTGCTATGCGACTGCCCAACTACTGGCACAGCGTGGGGACTCTGTCCGCTACACGTTTGCACCCGTTGTCGTTGAAGATTCTGCTCGTGTTGTCATTCCAGCGGTGCCGATTGCACAGATCAGCCGACCCGAGCTGGAGCGGCTTCCAGCCACAACAGTCGCCGATGCAGTACAGGGTATGCCAGGAGTATTCGTGCGGAACTATGGTGGCCTTGGGGGGCTGAAGACGATTTCCGTGCGGGGAGCAACTGCATCGCAGACGGCGGTTGTGCTGGAGGGCATTCGGCTCAATGCAGTAGCCAATGGTTTGGTGGACCTGGGACAGCTGCCGACCGCCTTGCTCGAGAACATCACCATCGAGCGTGGGAGCCGCAGTGCAGTGTGGGGTGCCAATGCGATTGGCGGGACAGTCGAACTTGCGCTTCGCCGTCCCGACGAAGGCATTCGCACACGCACTGGAATCGGCGCATTCGGAGAGCGGACGGCTGCGATCGAGTCGTCAATTTCACTGGGGGAACACACGCTCAGCGTGCTTGCCGATGTTCAGTCCTCGCGAGGTGATTACCCATTTACGTTTGATGAATTTGGCACGCGCCATCGCATCCAACGCACTAACGGCGATGCAACGCTTGGGAGCGGTGTAGTGCGATGGCAGTGGCGAGCGTCGCCGGCAGAATTCCGATTTACACTCTTCGGGCGAGCAAGCGATCGGGGTGCACCCGGCGCTGTCCTCCAAGGCGCAATTGAAAATGCAGCAGCACGACTTACCGAAACTGAGTTTCTCGCGCTTGCATCAGCACATCTCGGAGAACGCTGGACACTTCGTGCTGCATTCCGATCCTTCGATCAACACTACCGCGATTCGTTAGCACGATTTCGGGGACCGAACGGAGCAGACGATCGCTTCATCGCACGCGATGCTGCGGTGGTTATCGAACCTCCTGCAATGGTGCTTGCGAAGGTGTCGGTTACACCGAAGCTTGAAGCGTATGCCAATACGCTCCGTGGGGATCTCTACCGTTTCAGGGTGGGTTCATCCGCGACACGTCTGCAGCTGGGGGCCGTAATCGGCGGGCAGTATGCGCACCAGGTGGATTCGACTGTGGCAGTGCTCTTGGAGTCTGGAGTGCGATGTGATTTGTATTCGGATGTTCCCTCGGCGTTGACTGGACTTCTCCAGGCGCGGTGGGTGAAGGCACGTTTCCCCGTGGCTTTCCGAATGAGCATCACTACCGGCTATCGGCCGCCGTCGTTCAACGAGCTCTACTACCAGAACTTTGGTTCGCTCGACATTCGCCCTGAACGCTCGGTGAGCGTCAATGCAGGCGTGAGCTATCAGCATGATGGTGTGCAGCTCGAACTCGATGGCTTTGCGCTGTGGGTTCGCGATCAAATCATCGCGGTACCACGCAGTGCGATTACGTGGTCAGTCCAAAATGCCGGACGAGTTTTTTCGCGTGGTGTGGAAGGCGCGTTCCGGTGGGGAAACTCCCAGTGGCGGCTGAGCGCTGCTGGGACTGTGCAACGAGTAACCTACGACGATCGAGCATCGTTCACGTACGGTAAGCAAGTGCTCTACACACCTGCTGTGCTTGGGATGTTCCGCATCGAACGTCAGATCGGGAACGATCTACGAGTGCTCGCGCAAGCGAACTACATTGGCAAACGCTACACGCAGACTGATAACGCGCCAAGTTCGGCGCTCCCACCTGTGGGGACGTTCGATTTCTCGGTCGAATGGTCGGTGCACATCGGCGGGGTCCGGCTTGCTGCTGCTGGTGAGCTTCTCAATGCGTTCGATGCTGAGTATGCAATCATCCGCAACTTTCCAATGCCAGGACGCATGTGGCGTTTGCGGCTGCAAGTGGTTCTGCGGTAGGCGTAGTTTTGTAGCCCATTTTCCACCACACAGAGCGATGAACACCACGCGGCGTCGCCAATCATCTCGACGTGCAGAGTCCACTGCGGTGATTGAGATTGTCGGTGCGCAAGTCAATAACCTCAAGAACGTCAGTGTCCGCATCCCGCGCAATTGCTTGACCGTCGTGACGGGGGTGAGCGGTTCGGGGAAATCCTCACTGGCATTCGATACACTCTACGCCGAGGGGCAACGTCGGTTCGTTGAATCGCTCTCTGCCTACGCACGCCAATTTTTGGAGCGGAAAGGCAGACCAAATGTTGAGCGGATCACAGGGTTGCCGCCAGCAATTGCGCTCGAACAAAAGCCGCTGGCGCGAAATCCACGATCAATTGTTGCAACAAGCACAGAGGTGTACGACTACCTCCGGCTGCTCTATGGGCATGTGGGCAAAACGTACTGCCATCAATGTGGCCGGTTGGTGCGGAGGGATACTCCCTCGCAGGTAGCGTGCGATGTTCTCAGGTGGAACGAAAGGGAGCGGCTCGCTATAGGCTTCGGGAAAAAGTCGCAGCTCGACGCTGAGTCCCTCCGTGCGCTGGGGTTTATCCGAATCGCCGATCGCCGGTCGTGGCAAATTCTTCCGCTCGAGGAGTCTGGCGCGCTTTTAGCCAGCCCAGAAGCTGTAGTGGTGGTGGATCGGCTGGTACTGCGACGTTCGGAGGATGAATCGGTGAGCCGATTGACGGAGGCGCTCGAAACGGCATTTGCGCATGGCGACGTAGTCGTCGTCGGTCGGCTCGATCATGGGGGGGAAACGCACGTATTTACGCCACACTACGAGTGCTCCTATTGCGGCATTCGTTTCGAGGAGCCCGAGCCGCGACTGTTTTCGTTCAATAGCCCGTACGGTGCATGTCCAACATGCGAAGGTTTCGGCAGGACGATTGGGATAGATGAAAGTTTAGTGATTCCCGATCCATCGCGGTCACTTGCAATGGGGGCGGTGCATCCATTTCGGAATCACCCTGTGCAAGCGGAACTGCTTGCGGCGGCTCGCCAGAAAGGTGTGCCGACGAACGTCCCCATAGCAAAACTTTCTGCAGAGCATTACCGCTGGCTGTGGGAAGGGGATGAATCGTTCATCGGAATCAACGGCTACTTCAAGTTCCTCGAAGAGCATGCCTACAAGGTGCAGAATCGGATCACGCTCGCTCGGTACCGTGGCTATACCCGCTGTCCGTCCTGCGAGGGTTCACGACTTCGGCGTTCGGCGCGGCAAGTGTTTGTAGGCGGGGTCAATCTTCCGACGCTTCTGCGGATGACCATTAGCCAAGCGCACGCGTTCTTCGAGCAGCTCGAGCTTACACCTGCGGAGCTTGCCATCGTCGAGCATGTTCTCCGGGAGCTTCGTTGGCGGCTGCGGTTGCTCTGCGACATTGGTGTTGGGTACTTGACGCTCGATCGTCTTTCGCACACACTCAGCGGTGGTGAGGCGCAACGGCTCAACATTGCAACCTCGCTCGGTTCGACGCTTGTCGGCACGCTCTACGTCCTCGATGAACCGAGCATTGGGCTGCACTGGCGGGATACGCACCGATTGATCGCAATGCTCCACCGGCTGCGGTCGCTCGGCAATACGGTCGTCGTTGTCGAGCATGACCCCGATATCATCCGTGCAGCTGATTTTGTCGTTGACATGGGGCCGGGTGCAGGTGAACGTGGTGGGCACATCGTTGCAACAGGAACGCCTGCCGAGCTGCAGTCGCACCCTTCCTCGCTGACGGGAGCATACCTTGCTGGACGCTTGCGGATCCAAGCTCCCAAGCGCCGAAATCTCCAGCACGACCGTGTGATCACGATTGTCGGTGCGCGGGAGAACAATCTCGACATCGAGCGGCTCGATATTCCACTTGGCGCTCTTGTGGCAATCACTGGTGTGAGCGGATCTGGAAAGAGTACGCTCATCGAGCAGGTTCTCTACGCAAATGCCAAGCGGCATTTTGGAGGTGGTGCATCGTTGCCGGCGGGCAAATGCCAGGAAATACTCGGGTTGGAGCAGCTTACCGATGTTGAGCTGGTTGATCAATCGCCGGTCGGACGTTCATCGCGGTCGACGCCAGCAACCTACACCAAAGCATTTGATGCAATTCGCGAGGTGTTTGCGGAAACGCCGTCGGCGCGCGCTGCAGGATGGACGAGCAGTCACTTTTCGTTCAACGTTCCCGGCGGTCGCTGCGAGGTCTGTGAAGGCGCTGGGAGTGTCGTCGTCGAGATGCAATTTCTGCCGGACATCGAGGTGCCGTGCGATGCATGCGCCGGCACACGTTACAAGCGGGAGGCACGCTCGATTCTCTACAACGGCAAGTCCATCATTGATGTCCTGGCAATGACCGTTGACGAAGCAGCTGCGTTCTTCAAGGGGAAACGGAAAGTTCTCAGTTGCCTGAAGGTGCTGCAGGATGTTGGGCTTGGCTACTTGCGCCTGGGACAGTCGAGTATGACGCTCAGTGGTGGCGAAGCTCAGCGCCTCAAGCTTGCGTCATACCTCGATGCTGCCAGCAGCGGGCATGTGCTCTACCTCTTCGATGAGCCGACGACGGGGCTGCATCTGCACGATGTCGCACAGCTCCTTTCATGCTTTCGGCGCTTGATCGAGCGTGGACAGAGCGTCGTCGTCATCGAACACAACCTTCATGTGATTGCAAACGCTGATTGGGTGATTGATCTTGGCCCTGATGCTGGGGATGCTGGCGGTCGTGTCGTATGCACCGGAACGCCTGAGGAAGTTGCAGCGTGCGAGCAGTCCTGGACAGGGAAGGCGCTGCAAGAATTCTTTGCAGATCAGTCAGGACGATTGCGCCGACGGAGGTCGCAATGATTTTGCTTGAGCGCTGGGGGTTGATCGAATACTGCCAGGCGTGGGATCGGCAGCGCCAGTACGTGCAGGAAATTCAAGCGGGCAAGCGTCAAAGCACGCTCGTGCTTTGTGAGCATCCCTCTGTCATCACCATTGGGCGTGCTGGGTCGCGGGTAAATGTGCTCTGCTCCGATGATGAGCTGTCGCGTCGTGGAATCGCGCTGGTGGAAACCGATCGCGGCGGCGACGTGACGCTGCATAATCCGGGTCAACTGGTTGGCTACCCGATTTTCGACCTCGGTGCATTTCGGCAGGATCTGCACTGGTTTGTCCGCCAGATTGAGCAGTGTATCATCGAAGCGATTCGGCAGTGGGGAATCCAGGGTGGGCAGGTTCCTGGCTTGACGGGTGTATGGATCGAGCAGCAGCGAAAGATTTGTGCGATCGGGATTCGCTGTTCGCGGTGGGTGACCTCGCATGGCTTTGCGCTCAACGTTGCCAATGACTTGCGCCAGTTCGAATGCATTGTCCCGTGCGGTATCGCTGATCGCGAGGTTACTTCGATGGAACGAGAGCTTGGCACAGCAGTTGCAATCGAGGATGTGGCCAGCGCAGTCGAGCAGGCATTTTGCGCAGCGTTCCGATAGCTCTTGCACGAAACACATCGTTGCTGTATTTTTGCACAGCCAAGCTGGTGAACCTATAGCAGCCGCGTTCCGAGTTGGCGCGCGGAGTGAAACAGGCTAGGTTCAGCCGAGCGTGTGCAACGGTGCTGTGCGGGAATAGCTCAGTTGGTAGAGCACAACCTTGCCAAGGTTGGGGTCGCGGGTTCGAGTCCCGTTTCCCGCTCGAGGTCGGAGTATTGGTGAACTGCCAGATTCCGATCGTGTTTTGCCTCCCTTTTGCTGCATGTCCGGCAGTCACTTTCCCCCCAGACTGTCGGGCATTTTTTTTGAGGAACTGACGTAATTTGCGGCCGGTTCCATTTCCTGGGCTTGCCTCTCATGCTGAATTTTCCTTCGATTTTGATCCCGACGGATTTTTCCGAATGTGCCCAGATGGCCGAGCACTACGGTCTTGAGCTGGCACGAACGTTTCATTCGGCGGTGCACTACCTTTACGCTGTCGAGCCAATTGACACGTTTGCAACAATCAACGGCGTGGAGCAAAGCATCTACTTCGATGTGCTCAGCGATTTGCGAGCGACCGCGGAGGAGCGACTTGCGCAGATTGCCGCAACGCTGCAGCAAGAGGGATTATCGGTGACGACAGCGGTTCGAGAAGGGCGAGCGTCGGAAGCTATTGTCGAGTACGCTCAACAGAACAACATCAGTTTGATCTGTATTGCAACGCATGGTCGGAGAGGATTTAGCCACTTGATCTTGGGGAGTACCACCGAGCGTGTTGTACGCCGCGCGCCATGTCCAGTCTTCGTGGTACGTGCAGCCAAGAGCTAAGATCACAGTCGCGTCAGGCGCCCAATCCCAAAGCGAATCCCGCTGTAGGCCAGTGCGATAAAGAGCACGATTGCAAGAGCAGGGTGTACCTCTTGCCCGATGACAACAAGCGCGATGGTGCAGAGGAACACGCCCAGAGCCAACAGTACAAATCCGAGGAGTGTTTTCATCCTTGCCCAGCCGATAATTGAACGTTGCTGCCGTATTGTTCGAGTACAGCTGCGAGCATTCCTGATCGAGGCTCAGGGATGAGCAGGTCGAGAATGATACCGTTTTCGGTTTCTTGCCGCTGCTCGACGACGGCATTCGAGTAAATATACGGTAGCTGATTCATCGCCGCAAAGGGTAGGAAGAGCCGTGTCCGGATGCTCCGCTCCAGAACGACTTGCTCCATGCGGCGGAGGAGCCGCTGGATGTTATAGCCTGACGCCGCTGAAACAAGCAATGCATGGGGATAACGCTCGCGAAGGCTTTCTACAGTTGTCGTGCTGTGGCCAGAGAGTTGATCCACTTTGTTGAGGACAAGGAGTTGGGGTTTGCTCTCCATACTCAACTGCGTCAGTGTTTCCATAACGGACTCGATCTGACGATCGAGAGCAGGATGCGAGCAGTCTGCGACGTGAATGAGCACGTCCGAATCGGCAGCTTCTGCAAGCGTGCTGTGGAATGATGCAACCAGATGTGCTGGAAGCTTGCGAATAAATCCGACGGTGTCTGAAAGCAGAACGTCGTGTCCAGATGGCAGGCGGCACCGACGCACCGTCGTATCGAGCGTTGCGAAGAGCTTGTCCTCTGCAAGGACGTTGGCGTTGGTCAAAAGGTTGAAGAGGGTGGACTTACCGGCGTTGGTGTATCCAACCAGTGCAAATCGCATCAAGTGGTCGCGCTCTTTTCGTTGGACGGTTCGCTGGAGCTCGATCTCCTCGAGACGGCGCTTCAAGTGTGCAATACGCTGTTTGATCAAACGGCGGTCGGTTTCAATTTGGGTTTCGCCGGGACCACGCGTGCCGATGCCGCCGTATTGCCGCTCCAAGTGTGTCCACAGCCGCGTTAGGCGTGGGTAGAGGTACTGCAACTGTGCCAGCTCGACTTGAGTCTTTGCCTCGAGCGTTCGCGCATGCTGGGCGAAGATGTCGAGAATAAGCATCGTTCGATCGAGGATCTTCACACCGAGCATTTGCTGCAGATTCCGCATTTGGACGGGGGAGAGCCCTTCGTCGAAGATGACAAAACTTGCTGCATACTCCCCGACGAGCGACCGAAGCTGCTCGACCTTTCCCTTGCCAATGTACGTTGCAGGGTCGAGCCGTTCCCGTTCTTGAACAATCCGAAGGGCAATTTCAGCGCCGACGGTTGCGCAAAGCTGCTCGATTTCCTCCAGGTATTCCTCGATAAGTGCTCGTTCGGTACCTTTGCGGACGACAGCAATGGCAATTCCCCGTTCGCTCGTTGGTTGTAAGCCATTGCTCGACTGTTGGTTCAAGGAAAGCAGTGTTTGCATGTATCAGCCGCGACGGTTCTGCTCGCTGGTGAAACTTCTGTGGATATTGACGCTCGGTGGCGTCGTTTTCGTGCCTTGCAGTTCGCAAACACAAAATACGACACCACTGCTCATCGAGCATGCCGATCAAATGGTGGGATATGAAACCAGTCGCGGTACCGTGCGTGAGCTGAGCGGCAACGTTCAGATGCGGCAAGGCACAACCGAGATACGCTGCGACCGCGCCCGTCAGGAGCTCTGGAGCGGCCATGCAGAACTGGAGGGCAACATCCTGATTACACAAGGCGCAGTCCGCATGCGCATGCAGCGTGGGGAGTACCGCTCAACCGAGCGTCGTGCCTGGGGGCAGGGCAACGTAGTCATCGAGGATAGCACGACGACGTTGCGTGCACCACTTGGCATCTACGAACTCGATCGCCAGCGTGCGATCTTCTACCGTGGCGTCGAACTGCGCGATAGTGCGACTGCTGTCACTGCTGATAGTGTCGTGTACCTGCGGCGGACAGGTGAACGCACCGCGTGGGGAAACGTGCGGATTGTGTTCTCCCGCGAACGAACCAGCGTAGAAGGAGATTCTGCATATCAGAACCCGCTCGAGAACGTGGCATGGGTCTCGGGGAGATGTTTCCTCATCGAGTGGGATACAACCGTCAATGGCGACACGCTGTACCTTTTGGCGGAGAGTCTCTTTATGGCGCGCGATACAACGGCGCAGTACGTACGTGCACGTGGGAATGTCCGGCTGCTGCGTGGCCCACTGGCAGCGGTGGCAGACACTGCATGGCTCTGGGAGCGGGATAGTATCCAGCTGGAGGGCAATCCTACCGTCTGGGCTGATTCTGCACAGTTGAGCGGGAATGTCATCACGGCGCAGCTTCGTCAAGGACGCGTCAGGCGCGTTGTAGCACGGGGGAGTGCTGCTCTCGGCGTCGTGGAGGATTCGCTGTCGTTGGCACCACACCAGCTTTTAGCAGAAGTGATCACGCTGCGGTTTGATGGAGACTCGCTGCGTGCAGTATCCGGCAGCCGGAACGTTCATACGCTCTACTTGCTCCGCGCCGAAGATGGCGCGCCCGATGGTCTTACGCGCGTTGCGAGCGATAGCGTGGCGATTGTGCTTGCAGCGGGGCGCATCGAACGAAGTTCCTGGTACGGTAGCGTCCAGAGCGAGTACGTTCCAGAGCATCGTGTCCAGCCAGAGGAACGATATTTGCAAGGATTCCGGTGGCGTGCCGAAACAAAACCTAATCGCGCTGTGTTTCTGGAGCGTCTCATTTCCCCATCATCGAGGCGTTGATGCTCGCAATGCTCCGCAGGTTGTTCGGTACATGCGTGGTCCTCTGCCTTGTGGGAGCTTCTCTTCTCGGGCAGATCCTCGATACACTTCCGCCGAATCGTCCCAGTCGAGCAGAAGGGACGCACTTTTGGGTGGGGTATATGGAAAACGAAATTACCATCCAACCCTCAGGGCTGCGGCTCCGGCTGCTTGTCGCGACGGCGTACCCGAATCGTGTGACGATTCGCTACCCCGACGGCAGCGAGAAGAATTTTACCCTCCGTGCCTATGAAACTCTTCCGCTTCTGCTACCGGATACGCTCGAAGTACGTCAATCGGAACGCCCGCTCCCTCGTGCCGTCGAAATCGAATCAGAGCTGCCGATTTCTGTCTTCGCGATGAGCAGCCAGTTTACCACGAGCGACAGCTACACTGTGCTTCCTGTCGAGCTATGGGGAACCGAGTACGTTGTAGTGTCGCTGCCCAACGACACGTATGGGGACGGCCTCGGATCGCCTGTTGATCCAGCTGATATTCGGCAGTCGGAATTCATGATCATTGCCGGCGATGATGGCACAGTCGTCGAATTTCAGCCGCCTGTTCCCACTGAGGGGGGACGTGCTGCAGGCCAGTGGCATACGATTACACTCCGACGCGGCGAATGTTTCCTCGTCAAGTCGTACCCTTCGCAGCAGGGGACAGGTGATTTGAGCGGAACAATCATCAGAGCATCGAAGCCAATCGGCGTACTTTCTGGGCATGTCCGTGCATCGGTACCAGTGGGGCTGCCGCCAACACTCGACAGCAAAGATCATCTGGTCGAGATGTTGCTGCCGAACGCGCTGCTCGGTTCGAGTTACCTGACCGTTCCCTTTGCCACTGGCGGTAGGTTGCCCATCGGCGACTACCTCCGTGCTGTCGCTATCTATCCGAATACGCGCATTTCGATCTACACCGAGCGAGAAGATCTTGTCCGCACACTTGCGCGTCCAGGCGATACGCTCACCCTTGCAGGAGTGAATTCTCCAAGCTGGTGGTATGCCGATAAGCCGTTTGCGCTCGTGCAGCTCATGACGACAGGGACAGTTGCGAACTCGATCATGTTCGACCCGGCAATGGTCATCGCGACGCCGATCGGCCGCTACGTATCGCGGAGTGTATTCCAAGCCCCAGCAAATCTCACCGATGCAACGTTTTCGCGGCAATTCGATCGGCATTGGCTCAACGTGATCTGCGACGAGAAGGCTCGGCTGGCACTCAAGCTCGATGGCAACACTGTTGCTACAGCCATTGCACCAGAGCTTGCGACACAGAAGTTCCGCAGTAGCGGAATGTTTTGGGCGCAAATCCCCATCTCGCCTGGTGTCCATGTGCTCGAGGCTGATAGCGGATTCTTTACCGGTGTTCTCTACGGGATGGGCTACACCGATTCCTACGCACACATCGTCGGAGTAGCGAGCTTTGTCGGACGTGATACAGTCGTCCCAGCACTGAGTGTGCGTGATAGTTGCGGTTGGCTCATCGGCAGTGCTCGTGATCAAGGAGGTTCGGGACTTGCGTACGTCGTGGTAGATCCGGATAGCACCAAGAACTACGAATTCCGCGTACGCACGCAGCAGGATGGGACGATTGCATTCCACGCAAGTTTGCTTGATCCCTCCAGTGATGCAACCATTGCAATCGTTGCACGGGATAATGCGGGGAACGGCGTGCGCTATCGCTACCGCTACAGAGCGCCGCAGGTTGACTTGACGCCGCGTCCACTTCGATTTCTGGGGCAGGATACACTGCGAGAGTACTGTGCGGATGCAGCGATTCGCAACTACAGCTTCAGCGATACGCTCCAGGTCAGTCGGCTGTATCTGGCTAGTGGGAACGGCATCTTCGATGTACGTTCCACCACATGGCCGATCCAGTGTCCGCCGCGGCGGGAAATAAAAGTGACAGTGTGCTTTACTGCTCCGCAGCCAGGAATCTATCACGATACGCTCATCTGGGATCTCGGCTGTGGGCGTATCTATCGCCAGGCACTCGAAGGGCGCATCACACGCGCAGGGCTGGCGGCTGCGGGTCTTGATTTCGGCGATGTCCGTGTTGGCGATAGTGTGTGTGGTTGGCTGAGGATCTGGAATACAGGAACGGAGCCAGTGACTGTCACTCAGGTGGAAGTATCGCCTCAGACGGCAGAGTTTGTGATTGACTCTACGTTGCTTCCGCAGCAGATTCTGCCAGGAGATTCGTTGCTCGTTCGGGTCTGCTTTGTACCGCGCGATACAGGTACTGTGCAAGTGGTGGTCGGAATTGGCAACGATAAATCGCTCTCGGTGAAAGCTACACTTCGCGGCAGGGGGGTACGTGCAGCAGTAGCTACAATGCCTCTCGATTGTGGAGCGCGGCGTGTTGGTGTTCGGTTCGATACTGTCGCTCGCATTGTCAATCGCGGAACGGCCGATGCAGTTGTGTTTTTCCGCGGTCAGCGCGGCGATCGTGCTGCGTTCCTGCATTCTCTGGCGATTGGAGATCGGCTGGTTATTCCACGCGGCGGTGTGGTGGAAATACCCATCCGCTTTTCGCCAGCTGCAGTTGGCGATTACTCTTCGACGCTGGATTTGGAAACCGACGGAGGCGTGATGTTCTCGCTTGCGCTCCGGGGGAGCGGCACGATGCCAGCGATTGCAATGCCGGATACGACCATTGGCCCGACCAGGCTCGGTGAGCGCCGACAGTTTGCAATCACTGTTGTGCGGTCGGAGGGAACAGAAGCGCTGACAGTGGATTCGCTCTGGCTCGATGGCGCTGATCGCGCTGCGTTTGCGTTCGATGCAATGCCGACGTTTCCGCTGCGCATTGTGCCGGGCGAGCGACTTGTATTGCCAGTATGGTTCGAACCGCTCCGCGTGGGCCTCCATAGCGTGCGCGTCGTTGCGCGGCACGATGCGCAGCCGAACTATCTGCGAGCAATCGCAAGTGCAACGATCCAGGCAGTAGCACTTGCACCTGATACAAGCGGTGGCGGTCCAACGGATACCACCGGAATCGCCGATACAGCAGAATTCAGTTTCGATGTCACCTACGATCCAGCGCCGTTACGATGTAGCGATCTCGATGTGACTCTGATTGTGGCAAATACAGGAAATTCACCACTCCGCATGACCGCAGCGGAAATGAGCGATGCTGGGCAAGGAGGTAATGTCATCAACATTCTCTCGCGACTGCCAGCAGTGATCCAGCCGGGCGAGGTCATTCGCAGCCGTATCGTCCTTCCACCACCTCAGGAGCAACGGGATCTGATCATACGCTTGGTGGCAAATGATTCCATCGTTCGGGAGCGTGTACTTCGCATCACTCCCCAAGTTGGAAGTGCAGACATCGAGCTTGGCGATCTCAGTGGCAGTATTGATAGCGTCATCATGCTGCAGATGCGCGGGCGCTTTACACCGAGTCTGCGACGACCGATCCCTGTGCGTGTTGAGCTTCACTTACCCGAGACGATTGCCGAATACGCCGGCGGCATCGAGATTCCGGTCAATGTTGTCTGCAATCAGCGCCGAGGCAGTCTCCAGGCAACTGTAGCATCGTTAGGCTATCGGGTGCTCGTACTGAGCTGGGACATTGGTTTCATCGCTGCTTCTGAGCCTGGTACCTGTGCGTGGGAGCTTGCACTACCGCTGCATTTGCTCTACGCGCTGAATCCTTCTGGTCAAGCCTGCGCGGTGGTGTCCGGAGGAGATTGCTACAACAATGACACAGCATGCGCAACAATTTCGACCGACGTCGTCTGTGGTCATCCGCTACGAGCGGTACAACTTGGAGGAATCGCAATCCGCAGGATTGTCCCCAATCCAATTGCTGATCGTGTGCAGCTTGAGTGCGATGTGTATGAATCTGGTGTCATTACGCTGTGGGCATATGATGTGCTCGGGCGTGCCTTTCACATTGGAGAACAGGCGGTAGAAGTTGGCAGTCGAGTTATTATTTTTGACGCCGAAGCCCTGCCGAGCGGTTGGTACACGCTTGCGGTTGAAACCGCCACTGGCAGGCGAATGGTTACGTGCTGTTTTGTGAAACACTAATCGGAGTTGGTACCATGAACATGACGCGCAGTCTGCTGGTGATGGTTGTCGCTGCCCTGGTAGTGGTGACAAGCAATGCCCAAGACCTGGCGAACCCTCTTGAGCCAGCGAAGGCGCCCTCGAGGATTTTTGTTGGGCCTGTTGTTGGCTTCAATCGCGTAATGCAAACGGGTGGGTTCCAGTACTACGCCAATCCCAGCGATGCTCCGCTCTGTCCGACTCTGGAGGATGGCTCTGCCAATGGTTTCTTTGTGGGAATCAACACGGAAATCATCCTCGGCGATCCGAAAGATTCACGGTCATCGCTCATTTTCCGCCTGCTCTACGATCGCTTGCCATCGTCGTTCCGCCAGTTCAACGACCAACTCCCAACACGCATTATTGACCAACAGGGGCAGCCAACCACCATCATGACGAGCACCGAATTTGCCGCCGATGTGGTGTACACGACGATTGACTTCGAGGCAATGTATCGCTTCTTCGGTCTTGGCACGACAGGGTTTGGGATTCAGGCAGGGCCAGTCATCAGCTATGCATTGCAGAAAACGGTGACACAACTGTTCAATCTGCTCGAACCAGCGAATGCACAGTTCGTACCTGATCAGCGCTACCAGTACCGCAACTTCAACCGCACAGCGGTCATTTACGATGGCGACATTCCCGAGTCGAATGCGCTGCGCATTGGGTTCAAGGCTGGAATTCAGTACGAAATTTTTCTGCGTCGGATGACAATCGTCCCTTCGCTCAATTACAATTTCGGTATCACAAATCTCACTCGCAACGAGAGCTGGCGAGTGAGCGCAATTCAGCCACAGGTTGACATACGATTTGCATTCTGAGCTGATCTTGGACTAGTGCACCATCACAGGTTAGGTTGATTCCTCCACTATAGGGGAGGAGAGTGCTATCGTAATGCAGTGATGAGCAGAAATCGATATGCCAACGCTCAGAGAGATAACCGAAGTCTCAGCGCATTAGGCTCAAGTGTCACCCTGAATCACATGAGTAGTTGCTGCAGGACCGGCTTGCGGAAGTCCTGCTACTGTCGAGGCATCACACGATTTTATCTGGCTACGGCAGCACGAGAACCTTTTGCGACCAAGTACGCCCCCCACTTCTTGCTATGAGCAAGTAAGTGCCTGCATTAGTGCCGGCAAATGAAAGAGGCACAGCACGTTTGCTTGCGTTGACGCGTTGTTGAATGATACATCTACCGTGAGTATCCCAGAGCTCGAGCGTCCCGCCCCTCCAATCTTCTGGAAGGAGAGCGTAGCCACCATCGGCTGTCAACGGATGTGGGCTAACCGCAAGCTCGCATGCATCAGTTTGCTCCGATGCGTGGAGAAGACGATACTGCGTAACTACAAACCATGCCGTCGGGATCTGACGTTGATCGAGGATGAAACGGAAACCACCACGAATGCGCTGTATGGGAACAGTGTAGTCAGTCATCGGCAGGCCATCGTCGCCCAGGGGGATGACCGCGAGTGAATCGTAGTCACTGGCGATGCTGATCGCGACTGCAGTCGCTTCCACTTGGGTTGAGCCATTGCCCCACCCTTGCCAGAGGGAGTTGGTACCAGTCCACTTGGCACCCTCGTTTTGAGTCCGTGTCGTCAATGCAAGGAATGAGCGTTGCGATGCACTGATGGGGCGCGCGTCGAGCGATGCCCACAGCAAGCTCGCCATAGAAGCGGTCCCGAGATGCTCGATGGTGATCCCGTCGCGGTAGGTCTGGAAAAAGCTACCCATGCGTCCCTGGAATCCAAGCAATCGAGGTGTGTTGATGCTGAGCTGGCCGGCTGGTTGGTTCCAACGTAGCTGCGCGCCTTCAGTGACGACAGCGCTCATATCGAGCCCACCATCGCGGTTGAAGTCGGGTATGATAAGCTGTGGCATAAAGGATGGTGATTGTGCATCGAGCGAGTCAATCCGAACGCTCCGAAGGAACGGAATGCGTGAATCAGTCGGTGACGGCAGAAAATATGCGCTCCGCTGCAGGTAGGGGTGTTCTAACAAGTCGCGGCTAAGGTTGATATGCACTCGCTCGGTGCTTGGCTCGATCGCAGCAGAGCGGAACGCAGTGGAAAGCGGGGGGATGAGAGCGTGGAGGGCGTACACTGCTTCTGCGGACCAGAAGTTATTTTCCTGGATGCGATCCCAGGGAAAATGTAGGCTCGTAAATGTGTTGAACACTGCGATGCCATCCCAGTCTTGGTAGAGGCAGTAGCAGCCAGCGTATGTGGCAATTTCATTGATGAATGGGCAGGGATACGGCACGGTATAGCTTGCGATGAACAGCGGCTTCTGCTTGCGTGCAGCTAAGCTTGCCAGATAGATCGTGCTCCCCCAGGCTGCGTCGAGCGATGCATCAGTGGATGCATACCACTCACCATTAGGGCCGCTGGAAATTCCACCGTTGCCGACAGTGGCAGTGGTAAAATCGAGAGTGTCGATTGCAACAAGGTCGTTTGCTGAAGAAAAGTCCGTCCCACCACCGACGAGAATCCGCAAGCCAAGTCTGCCGCGGATGAAACGGTACATACTTGCGTAATAACTCGTTTCCAGCTGGGTCAGGAACAGTGCCGCATCGCGTAGGCGTTCGGGTGTGGGTGTACTGTCCGGGTGGAGCAAGATTACACTCGCTTGCTCGAGTGATTCCTCAGCGTGCAAGCCGTCGGTCAGCTGTGGAGCTAAAAAAATGCTGTCGAGAAAAACATCTCCATTAGAGCCCCCGACAGCAAAGGCAACAAGTGCAGGGACGGAATCTGTGGCGATGAATCTGAGCTCAGTGCGCTGCCACGAAGGAGTAAGTCGGACTTGTTGAGTCAGGCCAAGACTCTCCCACGGATAGCCATTGCGGAGAATACTCACCTGGATTGTTTTCCCAGCTGGCGCTGTCGTTTTTGCCCAGAATCGAAGGACGTGGACTTTGTGCGGTTCGAGCGTGGCACCAGTCTGGTAGAGAAAGACATCCCAAACATTTGCCCCTGCAGCGTTCGGCGCGATGCGGATACGTGCGGAACGTTGCCCGCTGATTTTATCGGCATCGCTGTAATCGAGGACTGCCTGTGCTCCATTTGCAGATGCAAGGAACCACGACTGTGCAAATACATCCTCGAAGCTGCCGTCGGTGATGCGATCAGTGCTCGAGCGGGGGATCGAACGCCATGCCTGCTGGAGTTGCACTGTCGAGGTGTAGCGTGAGCGGAGGAAGGCATTCCACTGCGCATGCAGCATCTGCTGATGCGCCGAGGGAAGGAGCGCCTTGAGCGCCGAACTTCTCCACCATGCGAAGAGCGAATTGTTATCGGGCAGCAGCAGGAGCGCAAGGGCGGGGTCATCGCCAACGCGCAGGCCCGTGTATGGATTGTGAGCAGTCAGCAGACGCTCGAGAACGGAACGGTGGAGCGCGCGATAGGTACTATCAATGTACTGGACGTAACGTACATTCCACGGAAACTGGAGTGAATCAGTGCGGGCGACGCCATCGTCGGGTAGTGGGATGAATCCATCGGTTGTTAGTGCGATATAGAGGCCGTTGCGGCGAAGCTCTGCCATAAGGTAGAGGAGCCGATCGAACTGGGAAGAATCGAACGGCTCGGTACTTCTACGAGTCCCAAAGCGCCACAGGAGTGGGTACTGTCCGCCCGTTCCTGTGTAATCCCAGAGGCGGAGGACAACAGCATTGTAGCCAATCCTACGAATCCACTGGGCCATTGCTTTTGCTGAGTTGGTATCGGGGTAGCACGCTGCTCCTGTAATGGTAGCAGCCAGGAAGCGGACGCGTTCACCACTGGATGTCGCGAAGTGTCCGTCGCGGATGGTGATGCGATGCGGTTCATCAATTGGGGTAGCGGCGGTGTCGTCCAACCATACTGACTGGCCGAGTCTGGAGGGATTGGGTGAAAATGGATACCACACCTGTGCAGTGACGCCCACACACAGCATCAGAGTAAGTGCAATGGATTTCATGGCTAGTTTCTTACGGTCTTACAAGGAGAACATAGCCCTGGCGCTCGCGGCCCCAATCGAGGACAAGCGTATATGCGCCGTGTGCTATCTGGGGCAGAGGAAGCTCAGCATTCTCTTGCTGATGATTGAGCATATCCCACCGCGCTACGCAGCGGCCATCCATCGCGTAGAGTGTAGCTGTTCGCGGGAGTGAGTAGTGTTCAAAACGGGAAATCACGATGCGATCATCGGTGACAGTGATGGTCGGCATTGTATGAATCTGCATTTCTGCACTTGTTGTCATCGGTGCTCGCGAGAATCTGGCGAGGAACCACGGTGTATGGTGTTGACGTTGGTCCAGTGTGAAGCGAAAACGTCCTCCGGTACCTTTGGTGAGCGTGACTGCTCGGCTCACAATCGGCAGCCCAAGAGAATCAAGAGGTATAAGTCGCAGGGTGTCGGCGCTGTGGCGCCAGGTAACCGTCACTGTCATTGCTTCAAGTTGCATTGGCGCTGTTCCCCAGCCACGGTAGGTGCTCGAATCACCTGACCAGATCACACCGGATGCTGCAGTTCTCGAAAGCAACAAGATTGCAACGCGTTCTGCTGAATCGAGCGCTGCTGAGTCGAGCGAAAGAAATTCACACGATCCCACCCAGCCGTTATCGAGACGTTCGACGGTATGAGTATTGATGCCGCTTACATCGAGGATTTTTCCACGGAGAACGCCAACTGCAGCGCGGTAGCGCGGTGTGCGGACGAGGAACACCGTATCGGTTGCATTCCAGAGTAGCTCTTCGGTATCGCTGAGCAACTGCGATGTGTTGACGGCGCCTTGATCGGCAAGAGCAGGAATTTCGCGGTGCGGTTGATAACTCTGCAGCGAAGCGGAGAAGGAATCAATCGCTACCCGACGGAAGAGCGGGATTCGCGCATCAGCCCCACTGGCTAAAAAGAACGCACCACTTTGATTGAAGGGAGGAAAGTCGAGCGCTTCACGTGTTTGCTCCAAGCGCAGCTCGTCGAGTGCAGGGCGAATGAGCTGGTTGCAGAATACAGCAGTCGAGAGCGGAAGCGCCGATGTCACTGCAGGATTGCCCGCATACTCGTAGTGCGTTATCGTTCCAGCGGCATTTGGACCGTACCGATCGCGCACCCACGGCGTCTCCAAACTCGAGCGGTTGTAGGCGTAGTAGGTCAGCACAAAAACATCGGCGTCCTGGTAGGCAAGGTATGCAGGTAGTAGCGTTGTCAGTTCGCCCATTGCGCTAAATGGGTAGGGCACGCTGTATGAATTGACCATCAACGGCTTGCCAGCGATCCGAGTTCGGGCGGGGACGTAGAGAATTCCTCCGTTACGATTCCCTAGTTGAGGGTCGTTGGTGATGTACCAGGCAGAATCGCTTGTTGCACCGGCGATTCGGCGGTATGGGCTATCCCACCCTGTCCCAACCGATGGGAGATCGAGCAGCCGTGCGACGTAGATGTCGTTGAGGAGCGATTGCTGGTTGCCCGGTGCGATGAGTGCTTTGCAGCGGAGCGTATCATGGATCAGGCGTGCCATCCATCCAAACCATTTCTCGGCGAGCGACTCGTAGAACTGGAGGTTGTCGCGCCAACGGGGGAGCGAGTGGACCGTGTATTGGGAATACCGACTGCGAGCAACGGTATAGTTGCTCAACGATTCGCCGCTCAAGAGACCAGGTTCCTCAACCGCAGTGATGCGGACGTTATCGAGCCAAACGTCGCCACTTGTTCCGCCAGCATCTACGCGGAATTCTGCTGGACCTTCGATGTTACTGCGGAACGTGTATGTGTACTCTTTCCATTGTTGACGAAGAGTATCGCGAAACGAGAAATTCCCGATCGCAAATGTGACGAGCCGTTGCGGCACGTCCGTTCGTGCCCAAAGTTGAATGCGATAGAGCGCGTATCGCTCCAGCTGCGGTTGGATGTTGCGATACCGTACGTTCCCAGGAGCTGTGCCGGGTTGTGAAATCCGAATACGCATCGAGTAGCCGCCATCTCTTTTATCGAGTGGATCACGCTCGACGACGGCAACTGCACCTCCGCTGAGCGTTAGCAGCCATGTATTGTCGAACGGATCTTCGAAACTTGGATTGCCGACGATGTTGGCAGTTGTTCGCGGAACAAAACGCCATGCTGCTTGGGCAGCTTGGGCAGAACCATACTTTGCAAGAACGTAGCGGATGAATGCACTATCGAGCATCCGTGAATGCAGATACGAAAGCTGTCCGCCCTGCGAAAGAGGAAATACCGTATTGGATACCCACTGAGTGAAAATCGAATTATCTTGCTCAAGCTCGATCACAGCAATGGTTGGGTCGTCTGCGTAGGGTACGCCGGTGAAGAGATTGCGCCGGCTGAGCAGGTCACGCACAAAATCACGGACGAGCATTTGGTAAGCTGGGAGGAAATACGAGTAGATGCGTCCGCTGTAGCGAATTGAATCCCAGCCAGGGACGCCATCATCGCGTCGAGCAAGGCGTGCTGCTCTGATCACAAGGGAGACGTAGATCCCCTGCTGCCGCAACTGCGCAATGAACCAATCGAAGCGTCGGAGCATCGTGCTATCAAACCCTCGACTTGTGGTGCTCGAGTGAATGATGATGGACGCATCGTTATAGTTCGTGTAGTCGAAGTGCGTTAGTCGCACCAAGTTGATCCCAAGGCTACGAAGCCGAGCTGCAACGGCGATTGCTTGGCTGCTATCGGGAAAGACTGCAGGCCCTGCAATGGTCACACCGTAGAGTCTGGCTCGTGTGCCATCTGGGTACACAAGTTTACCGTTGCTGATCGCAATCCGTCCTTTTGCAGCGGTTGTCTTTGTCGGTTGCCCAGGGAGAATGGTGTTGTCGAGCGGAGTTTTCGGATCGAGTGTCCAGGGGAAGGGATTGTTGAGCGGTTGGGCTGAGCTCAGACTGACAATCGAAAAAATCCCAAGAAGCCAGAGCATAGCATGTTCGGAAGACCGTTCGCCACGACCGAAATTACATGAGCGCTCCTCAAAAAAAGCGTGCCCTCTTGCGCGAAGGCAAAAGGGCACAGGGGATGGAGGAGGAACCACAATGTGCTATGCTGCCATTTCCTGCAGCACGCGTTCGATGATCGAAACAGCTTCGTCAATGCGTTCGCGAGTAATGTCGAGCGTTGGACGGAACCGGATGCTCTGCTCGCCGGAGCCTAAAATGAGCAGGCCATGCGCGAATGCACGTCGGAGAAATTCTTTCCGCATGGCGGGCGAAGCAAGATCGAACGCGCAGAACAGCCCGCGCCCGCGTGCATTGCTGACGATGTCTGGATACCGTTCGGTCAATTCGACCAATCGTTCAAGCAAGTATGCGCCCTGGATGCATGCATTCTCCAGGTAGTTCCGCTCGTGGATGATGCGAAGGTATGCGGTTGCGCGCGCCATATCGGTCAAGTTGCCGCCCCAGGTCGAATTGATGCGACTGGAGACGTGGAAAACGTTTTCTGGAACCTCGTCAACTCGCCGAGTGACCGCGATACCGCAGACCTGGGATTTCTTGCCGAAGGAAAAGATGTCCGGTACAACACCGAGCTGTTCAAACGCCCACCATGTACCAGTGATACCCATGCCGGTCTGAACCTCATCGAAGATCAGGAGGACGTCCCTTTCATCTGCAATGCGGCGGAGCGCTTGGAGAAATTCTGCCCGGAAATGGTTGTCGCCACCTTCGCCTTGAATTGGTTCGATGATGATTGCTGCAATGTCATCGCCATGTTCAGCGAAGGCAACCTCGATTTGTCGCATGGCAAGTTCTTCGTCAGCGATTGTCTGCGCAAGTGATTCCTCAGTGAGCGGGAAACGGAGCTTGGGATTGAGGATGCGCGGCCAGTCGAACTTTGGGAAGTAGGCAATCTTCGTTGGGTCGGTATTCGTCAGGGACATTGTGTAACCACTTCGCCCGTGGAATGCTTGGCGGAAGTGGATCACCTTGTGCCCTACTTCGCGGGTGTAACCGCGCTTGAAGTTTTTGCGCACTTTCCAATCGAACGCAACCTTGAGTGCATTCTCGACTGCAAGTGCACCTCCTTCGATGAAGAAGGCGTAGGCAAAGTCGCTGGGGATGGCAAGTTCAAAGAGTGTATCCACGAACGTCGCATAGACGCGGGTGTAAACGTCAGAGTTCGTGATCTTGTGAAGGGCTATTTCGCCGAGTTGCTCAACAAAGCCATCCGAGCGCAGGTCCGGGTGGTTGAGGGAGAGTGGAAGCGCAGCGAAGCAGGAAAACATATCCACAAACTTCCGCCCCGTGCGTGCATCCACAAAGTAGCCGCAGTGACTTCGCTCTAAGTCGAGGACCAGATCGAAGCCATCCACAAGGAGATGCTTGCGGAGCACTGCCTGGACACGTTCCGGTGCAAGAAGTTGCAGCTTCATTGCCGAATTACACAGTTTGCCTAACAGAAAACTTGGTATAGATGCGCAGCAGAATGATTTAGAAGAGTGCCCGGTACTATTCGGACCGAGCAACGTCTGGGTGAACCTTCAGACGGCGTGAGGGAGGCTGGAGAGAATAACTGCCGCCAGCAGTGCGTTGCGGAGGGCGTGCGCACTGGTAAACGCGCTCCCACGGATTGTTCCGTGGTCGCAGCGGACAGTCGAACCAACTAATGTTGAGGTACGCATTGCAGTGCAAAGATACAGCGCTGATGGGCACACTAGCAAAAACTGTTTGGTTTGCGAAAACTGCCTTACTATTTTTGCGCACGCTGTACCTGCTAGTGGTGCAGCGCCCGTTGAAACTCTCAACTTTGGTCGAGGATTGCACTATGAGTGCACGCACAAATCCCAACGCTCCTGAACATACTCGCTACAAAGCAGGGGCAGTGCATTACCTGGTGTTCTTTGCCATTTTCTTGGCAACAGCGATTATCTTCCAAAAGCTCCTGTTGGTCCGTATCGTTGAAGGGTTCGTCCTCTATCAGTTCAAGCCTGAACGTGAAGAACTTGCTGATTTCAACGGTGTCAAGGCTGTGCCAACAGCGGAAGGACTCAAACACATTGGTGAAGAGGTCAAGCGAGAATACATCAAACCCGAATACATTTTTGATTTCACCGGGAAAGCACGGGATGAAAAAACGCACGGCTACGCGAAAAATCCTGGCGAGTGGGTCGTCAAAGCACCAAAGCTTGGGGATGATCCGGTCTATCTCGATCCGACGCTAGGTTTTGTGATCTTTTCGATTGACATCGGTTTTCTCGTAGCGGTTTTAGTCACTTTGGTATTGCCACCAGGTATCGGGCTAATGTCGCTCAAGGTCGAGCGGGAAATTCATAACAACAAAGCGAAGGTCCGTCTGCAAACGGGCTTTTCCGAAGAAATAGTCGAGCTTCTTGTCATGCCAGACGAGCGTCTTGCTGCGCTTGCCGAAACCGATCGTCGCCGCATCGTCGAGGCATTTCGTGTCGTCTGGAATCGCACGACGCCGGATGAAGAGGTTGGCAGTGGACGGAAGCAGTCTGTATCGTTCGACGATGTCTTTGATCGTGACACCGATCCCGTTGCATTCCGCAATACTGTTCTCTACATTCGGATTCGCGAGCATTTCAGCGAATTTGTCGAAGAGAGCATCGAAGACATCAAAGCAGCGATTGGCTGGCAGCGGAACCGCTTCCGTATCGGCGCTGCACTCCGCTTGTACATGGCACACCATTTCACCGAGCGGTACTCGAACAACGTGACCGGATTTGCCTACGGCGGTGCAGCGCTTTTGATCGTTGTCGTTGGTATCCGCGGACTGAAGTTCATCCCCCCAACTCGTCCATCGCTGATTTTGGGTGCGATCTTCTTGGAGTTTTCGATGCTCGCGCTGCTTGCCTTTACGCTCTACTACACGGAGGAAGAAGAGCGCATGGACAAGATGCTCAAGAAAATGGAAGACGCCAGTCGCAGCCAGCTCGATATTCTCCAAGAGCAGCAACGCGACATCCGGCTCTTCGTTGATAAGCTCATCGGGGAATCGTCGGAAATGATCAAGCGACGAGTCGAGGAAGCCTTGAGCGAGCACCTTTCCAACGATGAAGCCATGCGCGAGAAGATCAGCAAAGCAATCGTCGAGAATCTGAAAATCGGCTTCAAAGAAAGCATGGAACGCTGAGCATGTAATCACCGCGGATGGATGCCGGACATCCGCACAAGCAGTGCTCTCCGGGAAATAATACTGCAAGCAGGGCGCAGCGCTGGGTGCAACCAACTCCCAGCGCTGCGTTGTTTACTGGCAGCGAAACTACTTGCTGATGCAATGTATTATTGCTGCACATTGTGCTCTAAGCCACACACCATCGTTGCCATGGTCTTCGTATTCATGTTTTTCGTTGCCCTGGAGACACTTGCTCTCCCAAGTCCTGAGCGAGTGCCATGCCGCATGCATAATTCCCGTTCAGTACCACAAGGTCAGTCCACATGGACGCTTCCGATTGCCTACATCGAGACATCGAACGATGGAGTGGCGTTGCTTCCACTTGCAGAGCTGCTCAGCGTTGCGCCAGAGCTTCGGGGCCGTTCAAGCAATGGTTTGCATCTCCGGCGCAAGGGACGCTCGATCCCACTTGGACTTGTGGACGCCAATGGAGCGTTGAGCGACGACGATACACTGTACTTCGTCGGCTCTCGGCCGTCGGGGGATACCACCTATTTTGATGCGTACACGTCGGTTGCTGCGTTCGAGGTTTGGTACGATGAAACGCTTCCTCCAGCGCGGCTTGCTCGTGATACCGCAACACCGGAGGGGCGCTCGCAGCGATATCACCTTACTATCGAGCGGCATGTAGAAGAAGAGCACGAGTACGTTCAAGGCTGGCTCGATAACGATCGCTACCGCCAGACACAGACAACCTTCGTAACAGAAACAGTCCCCGGCGAAGGTTGGCGATGGTCAGTTGTCTATCCGAATCGTCCGTTTAGCAGCATTCCGTTTGCTGCCCCTGATCCACTGCGCGATGATAGCATCCTTGTTGAGTTGCATTACTCATCCATCAGTGACGACATCTATACCACCCCCGACAACCGTTTGCAGCTTTACTACGCTGGAGTGCTCCGTGACAGTGCCACATACGACGGCGTGCGCGACGGCGTTCTGAGGTTTACGCTCCGCCCTGCACGTGATGGATGCATTGTTGATTCGCTCGTTTTTCAAAATGCTGCGCCTACGACCGCGGCACAGGCAGTCGATTACATCACAACGCGGGGAATTGAATACGCAGCAGCATGGCGCGATCGGCTCGTCGGGGCGTGCAGCACTGAGCAGGCGGAAAGCGTTATGCTCACAAACTTTTCTTCGCCCCTTGTTGCTGTTTGTGATACAGTAGCTGGTCGCTGGGGGATCTACCGCGGAGAGCCGGGGGTTCTCTTTCGCATCGCCGCCCGAGGATTGCCGCAGCGGCTGGCGATCGCACTCGGCGATACGGTCCTGGTAAGCGCACGCTACCGGTTCGCAGTAGCATGGCTCGATGGCACGCACACGGTGCAACTATTTACCGAGAACTCGCCAAGTGCAATTGCAGGGTTGATCGGTGCACTCCCTCTTGGAACACCCTTTGCAGTAGCACTTACTGATGGACGGTACGTGGACGATCAACTGCGAACGCGACTTGCTGCCGAAGGTAGTAGCAGTGCTTCCTCACTCCAAGCAGGGGTTGCATTCGTCGCTGTGGGTGTTCGCGGGGAGCAGACCTTATGGCACGAGCGCACTGGAACTGGCACTGCTGCACTCGTTCAATGGATTGAGACGAGCCGAGCGCAGCACGTTCGGGTCAGTGTTCCGCTCGACATCGGCGCGCATGGATTGGTTGCAACAGGATCGGCCAGTATCGAGCACGCACGCGCCCGTAGGTGTGGCGGAATCGAGCTTGTGACCGACACAAGCGGTGCAGACTACATCGTCATCACACATGCAGCATTTCGTCCAGCTGCAGAGCGTCTGGCACAGTACCGTTCCCGGCGCAATGCGTTGCGCGCACGCGTTGTGGACGTTCAGGACATTTTCGATGCTTTCGGTCATGGGGAGAAGTCGCCGCATGCGATCAAGGCATTTCTTCGGTATGCATCCGAGCAGTGGAGGAAACCCGCACCACGGGCAGTTCTCCTTGTTGGAGATGCAAGTTGGGATCCGCGGAAAGTCTCCTCGGGTGCGATCAACGACGATTTCATTCCCAGCTATGGCAAGCCGGTCAGTGACTACTGGTACACACTCCTTGACAGCAGCACTCATCCAGCAATGAGTATTGGTCGCTTGCCGGTGCGCACAGTCGAGGAGGCACAAGCCATCGTGGATAAGATCATCGAGCATGATACGATGCCGTGGCAGCGCTGGCAAAAACAGTTTCTCCTCATCACCGGTGGTGCTAATCCCGATGAGCAGCTTGACTTCTACCAATCGGTCGTGTATTCGCTGCTTCCGCTGCTGGTTGATCCATACCAGCGCGCTCTCTGCGCTGATACAACGCTCGTCTCGCTCTACGCTGGCACTGCAAGTGGTGCGCCAATTCCAGCAGCGATTGTCAACCGCATCAATAGTGGTGCAGTTTGGGTCAACTACATCGGGCATGGGGCGCCCCGTACTCTCGAAGTCGGTGGTTGGGAGCCAGAGCGACTGGCCAACCGCGGTCGCTACCCAATTCTTGCAAGCTTTTCGTGCCAAATCGGTGCATTCGCCGAGCCAAGCATCCAAGCGCTCGGTGAAGATTTTCTCACCGCGCCAAATGCAGGAATGATTGCAGTTATCGCAACAACGGGGTTTGGGATTCGCTCCTATGACGACATCGTCAATAGCGGCATCATTGCAACGATCGCACGAACACGTCTCCGTACACTCGGGGACCTGCTCAATGCAGCCAAGGAGTTCCTCAACGATGGTTCGCAGCTTGCGATCAATACAGCGATGCAAACCACGCTGCTCGGCGATCCACTGACGCGGGTTCCACTCGATACGGTACCGCATCCGGTGCTCGATCGTTCGACGCTCTCGATTGCGAGCGTTCCGCCAGCTCCGGTTCTCTCTGCCGATGCTGACAGTGTCCGTATCGAAGCGACAGTGTTCAATGCAGGGGTCCATAGCGACTCGACAGTTGAATTCCGCATTCTACACATCTACCAGCAGCGCACCGATACCGTGATGCTCACGCTCGATGGACTCTGTTCTCCCGAACGCATCACGTTTACGTTGCCGATTCATCGCATGCCTGGCGAGCATGTGCTGTCGGTAACAATTGATCCGAACGGAACGCTCGGTGCACGCTTCGACACCGTCACGATTCCGTTCTACGTCTATGGCGAGCAACTGCTCGCGGTAGAACCCCAGCCAGGTTGGGATGTCTCGCCACGCGATACAGTCGTTCGGTTCCTAAATCCACTGGCTGTGGCCGGGTCGTATTTCTACCAGGCGCTCCTGCTTTCCTCGACTGGTGATACGCTTGCAACAAGTGAGCACTCGCCAGTTGAGCAACGCGCAACGCATTGCCAATGGCGTATCCCGATCACGATGCAGCCAGGGCAGGAGTACCGCATTCTCCTGCGGGCATTGAACATCGCAAGCCAAACGTGGACGCCGTGGCTTCGCATACCAGTTGTTGCTCGTGATAGCGTCCACATCGGACAAGTCGAACATCTCCAGGGACAGCCGAGCTGGTCCGAGAGCGTCTGGGATAGCCTTTCACTGCAGTCGGACGGCTCGCTTGCCTTTACTACGTCGGTGAATATCGAGCTGATGTCTGCCGGTGGGTATCAAGAACGCCGCAGTGATACGCTCGTTGTGGTCGCGCAGCCGGGCTATCGCCTTCGGATCGGCGGGGTCAACGTTGCATCCGAGCGAAGCGACGAAACAGGCGTGCACCTTGCCGTCATCTCTGCACGTGATGGAAGTGTCCGCGCTGTCCGATGGTTTGCAACCTGGACGCAGACTCCAGTGCCTCGGAGTGCGGGTGGGCCGGCTGAGCTGGCGGCATTCCTCCGCGATTCAATCGCTGCTGACGAGTATCTGGCCATGGTCTCCTGTGGTCAAGCATGGGGGCTACAATACGCACAGTACGCTTCGTCTGTTGCCGAAGCGCTTGCCCTCTACGGTGCCGATAGTGCCGCACTGCTCAGCGGCAGTCGTTCGTACCTTTTCGTAGGTATGCGTTCATCCAGTCGTCCGCTGGTTGCCGAGCGCATTGGAAATCAGCAGCATTGGCAAGGCGGAGATACACTCCTGTTGCGAGCAGCGTTGCCGCTTTATCCCCAACAGGCGACTCTCCACTTGCCAGTTGCTGGTCCAGCCGAGCAGTGGCAAGATGTGCGGATTGATCGCCAGTGCGTGCGATCGCATCTGCGGCTGGAAGTCTATGGCGGTGCAACCGCTGATCAAATCTCAACGCTCATCACTGCTGCCGACACCAGCGAGCTTTCGCTGGCTGATGTTGATGCTGCGCAGTATCCATTTCTGCGCATCGTCGTGCGACTCGAGCGCGATGGAAGCGATGATTTTTCGCCATGCGCGATCACACGTACTGTGCTCCGTTACCGTCCGCTTCCAGAGCTTGCTGCAACGCTCGAAGCCAGCGACACTACACCACTGCGCGGTGATACCATCGCGCTTAGGGCACGTGTGGTCAATCTGGTTACGCGTAGTGGCGTGCGCCAGACGGACGTTCGCTGGATGCTGCGTGATAACACGGGAGCGCTGATTCCAAGCGAAACGCTTCCATCTAGCTCGAGCACGCTTCTTGTCGGTGATACAGCACTCAGCGCTCTCCTTGCAACGACTTCGCTGCCAAATCAATGTACCGCAGCGCTCGCGATCGAAACGCCTCGGGATCTTTACACATTCAACAACATCGCAGACCAGCCACTGATAATCAGGGCAGACCAAACGCCGCCGGTGGTTGTTGCGATTGCCGATGGCAGCGTGCTTGGGGATACAGCGTATGTCGCAGAGCATGTCAACCTTGACATTGTCATGCTCGATTCTGCACGGGTACCTATCACCGACTCTACGGCACTCACGGTGCGACTCAACGGCGCACTTCTCCAGCGTGTGGCAGAATCACTTGCGTTCTATCCAACTTCTTCTGCACTGCTCCGGTGGGCAGAGTATCCTCTCGCGCGTGCTGGGCTCTCGGCAAGCGTGACGCTCGAACAAGGGGTGAACGTCCTCATGGTAACGGCTCAGGATGCAGCCGGGAATAGGACATCATCCCGCTACGTACTCATTGTGCCCGATGCACTCACACTCGAGGATGGAAGTGTTGCACCTAATCCTGCGCAAGAGAACGCTCGTGTGAGCGTTCGTTACCGTGGTTTCCAGCAGCGCGTCGCTGCGTGGCTGGAGCTTTACGATGCCCTTGGTCGCCGCGTCCGCTCCGAACGAGTGCAGCTTGTCAATGGCGCGAACACGATTGCGCTTCCGCTCGAAGACCAATCCAGCGGAGGGCAGTTGCAAAGCGGGACGTACTTCTGGCGACTGTGGCTGGAGCCGGTTGGAAATAGCCAGGCAATTGGGGGAATGATTGTCGTGGTGCGTTGACCCTGGGGGAGATGCCACCTACCGAGATGCCTTGGCAAGAGCTCGGTATCTTTGCACCTGCACGACATGTTGTTCAGCGTTTTGCGTATGCAGCGACACTTCGATCGTCACTATGACCCTTCGACTGTCGAACGCTCGTGGTATTCCGAGTGGCTTCGGCTCGATCTGTTCTCGTGCCCAGATGAAACCGATCGCCCGCGTTACAGCATTTTGATGCCACCACCGAATGTGACCGGTGTGCTGACGATGGGGCACGTGCTCAACAACACGATACAGGACCTTTACATCCGCTATCACCGCAAGCTTGGCAAAGTTGCATGCTGGTTCCCAGGACTTGACCACGCCGGCATTGCAACCCAAAGCAAGGTCGAAGCTGAAATCTTCCGCACAGAAGGGAAGACTCGGTGGGACTTAGGACGAGAGGAATTTCTCAAGCGTGTCTGGGAGTGGAAAGAACGCTACGGCGGTATTATCCTCGAGCAGCTCCGCTCGCTTGGGATCTCATGCGATTGGAAGCGGACGCTCTTCACGATGGATGAAAGTGCATCGAACGCTGTCCGCGAAGTCTTCATCCGCTTGTTCGATGCAGGGCTGATCTACCGCGGCAAGCGGATCATCAACTGGTCGCCGCAATTGCAATCGGCACTCTCCGATGAAGAAGTCGTCTATCGCGAAGTCGAGGATACGCTCTATACGCTGGCGTATCGGCTCGAGGGCTCCGAGACCGAGTTTCTTCCAGTTGCAACAGTCCGTCCGGAAACGATTTTCGGCGATGTTGCTGTTGCGGTGCATCCAGAGGATGAGCGCTACCGGCATTTTGTTGGTAAGCGCGTCCGCGTGCCGCTGACCGAGCGTTACGTTCCTATCATTGCCGATCGGTACGTTGACCCGACGTTTGGGACCGGTTGCTTGAAGATCACCCCTGCGCACGACCCGAACGATTACGAGATCGGCGTTCGTCATGGCTTGCCGGTGCTTGTCTCCATCGGACCGGACGGACGACTCAATGACGTCGCTGGCCGCTACAGTGGCTTGGATCGCTTCGAAGCGCGACGGCGAATCGTCGAGGATTTGCGTTCGGAAGGTCTGATCCTGGCAGAAGCACAGTATCGCCACAACGTCGGCTTTTCTGAACGTAGCGGCGAACCGATCGAGCCGTACTACAGCGACCAATGGTTTGTGCGCATGCAGCCGCTTGCTGAGCCTGCCTTGGAAGTTGTCCTCAATGGCACGATCCGCTTTTTCCCGGAGCATTGGGTGAAGACCTACGAGCACTGGATGCGCAACATTCGAGATTGGTGCATTTCGCGGCAACTGTGGTGGGGACATCGCATCCCGGTGTACTACGCGCCCGATGGACGCTATACTGCCGCTCGGAGTATCGAGCACGCACGCGAAAAGCTGGGGCTTGGACCTGATGCAGAACTCTGGCAGGATGAAGACTCGCTCGATACGTGGTTCTCGTCGTGGCTGTGGATGCTAACGACGATGCGGTGGCTCCACGACGGCAAGACCGAAGAGACACCGATCATGCGGACGTACCTCCCGACGGACTTGCTCGTTACCGGGCCGGACATCATCTTCTTCTGGGTGGCGCGCATGATTATGGCCTCGCTCTATTTCCGCGGGGTTATCCCGTTTCGGGATGTGTACTTTACGAGCATCATCCGTGACGACAAAGGGCGCAAGATGTCTAAATCGCTCGGGAATTCGCCCGATCCGCTTGCGCTCATCAGCAAGTATGGCGCCGATGCAGTGCGGTACACGGTGCTCTACCTGGCACCAGTTGGGCAAGATGTGCGCATCACCGTTGACCCGGTGACGCAAGACGCACCACAGATGGAGCTCGGGCGTAACTTCGCCAACAAGCTGTGGAACGCTGCGCGCTTTCTGGCACTCAAAGCAGATGACATCGGCGTTGGAGCGGAGCGCTCGCCACTGCCAGCAGAGGAGGAACTGAGCATTGCCGAGCTGTGGATACGCTCCCGCTTGCATGCAACGATTGATGCTGTACGCGATTGCCTCGAACGCTACCGCATCAACGAGTACGTCCGCGCGCTGTACGACTTTTTCTGGCATGACTACTGCGACTGGTACATCGAAATGCTCAAGCAGCGACTCGATGCAACCAATCCAGTAGAGCGAAAGCAAGCACTGGTGCGGTTTGCGCTCAGCATCTTCGAAGATGCGCTCGGGTTGCTCCATCCGCTCATGCCGTTTGTGACCGAGGAAATTTGGCACCGCCTGGGGATGCGCTCGCACGAGGAATCGCTCTGCACAGCGCTTCTGCCGGCATCCAACCCAGCTTGGCGCAATGAGCGTGTCGAGCAACAGATGGCGCTCCTGATGCAGATCGTCGAAAGCTTCCGGATGCTCAAAGCCACAGCCAGCGCAAAGCCAAACGAGCAACCGCCTGCGTTCATCCGTGCTACAGCAGATTCCGTTGGTGTGATCGACGCCCATCGCGTTCTCATCGGCTCGCTGGCGCGGATTGGTGAGCCAGCAATCCTTCCCGCTGATGATCCAAAGCCGAGCGGTGCCCTCTCTGCGTTGGTACGCGATATCGAGCTGTACTTGGTCGTCGGCGACCATGTGCTCGATCGTGAGCGCCAGCGCTTGCTCGCAGAGCGACAGCGGCTCGAACACCTGCTTTCGCAGACACGTGCGCGGCTATCGAACCCACACTTTGTCGAACGCGCAAATCCAGATGTCGTCGAGCGCGAACGCGCCAAGGAAGCCACGCTCGCCGACGCGCTGGAGAAAGTCCTCGCAAGTTTGCAGTACCTTTCGGAGACATCGTGATGCACGAGGTGTATCTGTGCACTCCACTTCGAACGCCGGTCGGGAAGTATGGCGGTGCGCTCAGCTCCATTCGCCCTGACGACATGGCAGCACTTGTGCTTCGTGCTGTTGTCGAACGCGCTGGCATAGATCCCGCTGCGATTGATGACGTCATCATGGGCTGTGCCAATCAAGCGGGCGAAGACAACCGAAACGTCGCGCGCATGGCGGTCTTGCTGGCGGGATTTCCGCATCGTGTGCCAGCGGTGACGGTCAACCGGCTCTGCGCCTCGTCGTTAGAGGCAGTCATTGTTGCAGCGCGCGCAATTCGAGCTGGGGAGGCTGATCTCATCATCGCAGGTGGTGTCGAGTCAATGTCGCGTGCGCCATACGTGCTGCCCAAGAACGTGAGCGGCCGCGCAAGCTTTGGAAACCTGATCGCCTACGATACGGCGCTCGGCTGGCGCTTTCCCAATCCAGCGATGGAAAAACTTTTCCCACTCGAAACGATGGGCGAGACTGCGGAAAACGTCGCCGAACGCTACCACATCAGCCGCGATGACCAAGACGCGTACGCGCTTGCCTCGCACCAACGGACGCTGGCAGCATATGCGGATGGATTTCTGCAGGAGGAAATTCTTCCGGTAACCGTTCGCGACGAAAAAGGCAATACCACAACAATCGAACGCGACGAAGGACCACGCCCGGATACGTCGCTGGAAAAGCTCGCCAAACTTCGTCCTGCGTTCCGCCCGAATGGAACGGTGACGGCAGGGAATTCATCGTCGCTCAACGATGGTGCGGGCGCGCTCATCGTCGCCAGTGAAGCGGCTGTCAAGCAGCACAATCTCCGTCCGCTGGCACGCTACGTCGCTGGCCATGCAGCAGGCGTTGATCCGCGCTTGATGGGGATCGGACCAGTCGAGGCTATTCCTGGCGCACTCCGGAAAGCCGGCATTTCGATCGAGGAGGTTGACCTGTTCGAAATCAACGAGGCGTTCGCTGCGCAGGTGCTTGCCTGCCAGCGTCTGCTCAACATTCCACTCGACCGACTCAATGTGTTCGGAGGAGCGATCGCAATCGGGCATCCGCTCGGGATGAGCGGCGTTCGCATTCTTGGGACACTCATCCGCGGTTTGCATCGGCGTGGCGGACGCTACGGTGTCGCTTCGCTGTGCATCGGCGTTGGCCAAGGGCTTGCTGCTGTGGTCGAACGTGTCTGAACGTTTCCAGATGACGCCGGAGGATCGCTTAGCTGCAGTGCTCGGGCGCGAGCATGTTTCAACTGCGCTGCTCGATCGTGTGGCGTACTCATCCGATGCAAGCCTCTATCAACTCATTCCACGCGCCGTTGTACGGGTGCGGAGCATTGCCGACGTCCAAGAGCTGTTCGCCTGGAGCCGTCGCGAGCGCGTGCCAGTGACGTTTCGCGCTGGAGGGACCAGTCTTTCGGGACAAGCTGTTACAGACAACGTTCTGGCAGTGGTCGAGGGGTTCGACACATTCCACGTCGCGCCTGATGGCAGCAGCGTTACCGCAGGCTGCTCGCTGCGCGGCGGATATGTCAATGCACGGCTCCGCCCGAATCACTGTCGCATCGGTCCGGACCCTGCTTCGATTGATGCGTGTACGATCGGCGGTATCGTAGCCAATAACGCAAGCGGGATGTGCTGCGGCATTGCGCAGAATGCCTATCACACGTTGCGCGGAATGACGCTCGTTTTACTGTCGGGCCTTGTCCTCGACACGCGCGACATTGCCGCAGCCAATGCACTCCTTGCTGAGCGGGAACCTGCACTCTATGCCGGGCTTGCCTCGCTGCGAGATGAGATCCGTGCTGACCGTGAGCTTAGCGAACTGATTCGCCACCGCACGCGCCTCAAGAACACGATGGGCTATTCGCTGGCTGCGTTTCTCGACTACGATCGGCCGGCGGACATTCTCCAGCACCTGATGGTTGGCAGCGAGGGAACGCTCGGATTCATCGCCGATGTAACGCTGGCGACAGTTCCTGAGCCACCGTTTGCGGCTACACTCCTTGCTGGGTTTGACTCCATAGCTGCTGCGTGCGATGCAATTGCTCCCTTCGATGACGTCGGCGCAGTTGCCATCGAGCTGATGGATGATGCCACCCTACGGGCAATCCGACGGTATGCGAGCAAACACGAGACGATACGTCTGCCACAGTGCGCGGCGCTCCTTGTAGAATGCCGAAGTGCTGATCCTGCACACGCAAGCGAGCTACGTGCGATGCTCGCCCGTGTTGCGCAGCAGTGCAATGCACGCGAGCATTACCTCGCCGCTGATGACCGCGAACGTGCCGTACTCTGGCACCTACGCAAAGGCGCAATGCCAAGCGTCGGTGCTGCGCGCGGACCAGGCAGTGCCCTCATCAACGAAGATGTTGCCTTTCCCCGCGAGCACCTTGCTCGTGCAGTCGGCGATCTTGGAGCGATGCTCCACGAACATGGATTTGCAGATGCTGTGATCTTCGGGCACGCTCGCGATGGCAACATGCATTTTGCCTTTTCGCTCAACTCTGAGAGGCTCGAGCGGTACGAGGCATTCATGGATGCGCTGGCAACGCTTGTTGTGGAGCGGTACGATGGCTCGTTGAAAGCCGAGCATAGCACCGGCCGGAACATGGCGCCCTACTTAGAGCAGCAGTGGGGAGCAAAAGCAACGGCAATCATGTGGCGCATCAAGGAGCTCTTCGATCCGGAGCACTTGCTCAATCGTGATGTCGTGCTCTCGCGCGATCGGAAGCTCCACCTGCGGAACATCAAGACGCTACCGCCGGTGCATCTGCTCGTGGAGCGATGCATCGAGTGTGGTTTTTGCGAGCGTGTCTGCCCATCGGCGGGCTTGACGCTCTCGCCGCGTCAGCGCATCGTAGTGCTGCGGCAGATCGAGCGCTGCCGCATCGCTGGGGATCGCGATGCACTGCGGGTGCTCGAACGTGACTATCGCTACGCGGGCGAAGAAACCTGCACAGCCGATGGTCTCTGCATGCTGGCATGCCCGGTAGGGATTGATACCGGCCAGCTGACGCTCGCTCGGCGTGCAACGCAGCGACTTCCGCTTGGAAAAGTGATCGCAGCCAGATTCACCCGCGCATGGATTGCGAGTGTCGGTGCAGCGCTCGCCACAGCACGTTGGGCCGCTCACGTTCTCGGCCAGGGGCAGCTCCACAAGTTGACGCGATGGGTCTCCGATCGCCTCCATACTCCCGTCTGGCTTCCGACGATGGGCGTGCCTGATCGCATTGCACCACATCGGAGCAATGCTGCACAGATGGTGTATCTGCCGTCGTGCATGGCGTGCTTTGGTGGAAGGACTGGGGACACATCAGTTTCGGAAGCGCTGTTTGCGCTCGCACAGCGAGCCGGAATGCCGATTGCTGTTGCATCATCCGCAGGGAGGGTTTGCTGCGGTCAGCCGTGGCACTCCAGTGGTGCAGAGCATGCATTTCAACGAGTGCAGGCCAAGTGGCTCCAGGCAGCGCATTCTGCTAGCGACAGCGGACGAATCCCGGTTGTGCTCGATAGCTCTTCGTGCGCTCTCTCCCTTCGGCGGACGCCATCGAAGCTTCGAATTCTCGATCCGGTCGAGGCTGTAGCACAACTTGCGCCGGCAGTCGCTCGGCGCATTCGCCGTAGGTATCGCGTTGTGCTGCATCCTGGCTGCTCGATTGAACGACTCGGGCAGCGTGAGTCCCTTGTTGGTTTCCTTGAGCAACTCGGATGCGAAGTCATCGTCCCACTCAATGCAGGCTGCTGCGGAGTAGCAGGGGATCGCGGCTTGCGGTATGCCGAGCTTCCTGCACATGCGCTCCTGCGGGAGGCAGCCGAGATCGCCAGTATGGATGCGGACTTCTACATTGCGGTCAATCTCGCATGTCAGTGGCAGTTGGCGCACACGACGGGAAAGCCCTTTCTGCACCTGTGGCAAGCGCTCGAGCAGATGAGCCGATGAGATTGCCACCGCCCCTTGATGAGCACTACCGTCACTTTGCACCTGCTATTGAGCAGCGATTGGAGGAGTTCAAGGCGCCAAAGAGCGAGCACGATGTTTTCTATGAGTTCTGCTACTGCATTTGCACCCCGCAGAGCAAAGCGCGCAATGCTTGGCAGGTTGTTGAACACCTCTGTGCGGCGCAGTTCTACGAGCAGGGGTTCGATCCGACGCCTGTCCTTGCCGACCCAGCGCACTACATCCGATTTCACCACACAAAAGCGCGTCGTCTCCTTGCGCTTCGCACACAGTTCGGCGCGATCGGCACTGCACTTACACAGCAATCAACCTCCCAGGAGCTACGGCGGTGGATTGCGCAAAATGTCGCGGGTTTTGGATTCAAGGAAGCAAGCCACGTCCTCCGCAATCTTGGGCGCTTCGACGTCGCAATTGTTGATCGGCACATCCTCCGCAACCTTGTGCGCTATGGTGTTCTCGCATGTGCAGCACAACCACGGACGGAAGCGCAGTATCGAGTAATCGAACGTGCATTTATGAATTTCGCGGGCACCTGCGGTATTGAACTTCAAGCACTCGATCTTCTGCTATGGGCAATCGAAACCGGCGAGGTTCTCAAGTAGCGGCCAATGGTATTGCCGTGTACGTCACCAAACAATGCGCCTACGTTCATCCCGATGGCGAGCGGTGCCGTCGGCTAACGACGTTGACGCATCCATACTGTGCTCATCACACGCGCCATGTCCATGGTGTTGAAGTTCGACCTTCGACGATCCCCGGCGCTGGCTTGGGACTGTTCGCGGTGCGGAGGATCCCCAAGGACACGTTCCTGTTTCACTACGATGGCGATCGGCTCTCTGTCGCAGAGTACAGCGAACGCTATGCGGAGCTTGGCTTCGGACCGTACGCGATCGAACTCAACCAGCGCACCGTCATTGACGCATACCGCACCGATGCAGGCATTGCACGGTTCATTTGCTCGTACCATGGCTCCGGCCGCAAACCGAATGTGCAGTATCTCAGCACGGGGAAGTGTGTCGAAGTCTGGACGATCCGTACCATCGAGCCAGGCCAGGAGCTGCTTGCAGACTATGGGGAGGAGATGGCAAAGGCGTTAGGACTTCTGCGGTAGCTGGACGCCGTGCTGTTCGTAGGCCCGTGCGATCATCGCCTGGATGCGCTCGGATGGGAGCACAACCTGCGTTTGAGTCCCACGTGCGATTTCGATTGCTCCAGCACGGGCTGAAAGCGAGCAAATAATCCGATTGCCTTCGTATTGAGTCACCGTCGCAGTGATGTCAACTCTCACACCGAGAGGACACATGTTCCGATGTTCCAGCTCGATGCCGGCACCGAGCGCATTTTCACCCTCGTCGAAATAGGGTTCGATTGCTTTCCGTGCTGCAACCTCTGCATGGTAAGCAAGCCAGAAGGTCGAGTAGAGCGGATGAATCAGTCGTCCATCGAGCGATGCCGCCATGTCTGGTGTCGTGGTGACCGAGATTGTCACGCTGCTGGAGCGAACGCCGTCTTTCACGGTGGCACTGACAAAGAAGTGGACCTAATTTTGTAGCGATGAAAGCTTCGATTTTCACCTTCGGGTGCAAGCAAAACTACGCGGAAAGTTCCGCGATTGCCCGCCAGCTCGAGCAGGCAGGGTACCAGATCGTTCCGTTCGGGGAAGAGGCCGATCTCGTTGTTATCAACACGTGTACGGTCACTGAAACTGCCGATCGAGAATGTCGCACGGTTGTGCGCCGCACGCTGCGGCGTTCGCCCGATGCGACAATCGTTGTCACTGGTTGCTACGCGCAGTTGCAGCCTGAGGAGATTGCGGCAATCGAAGGGGTGCGCTTGGTGGTAGGGAATGCCGAAAAGCATCAGCTCGGCTTGCTTGTCGAGCGTGCACGGAGTGCTCCTGCTCCGATGGTCATTCGTACCGAGGATCTGCGGTCGCAGGATGTGCCATTTACAGCGGCGGTGTTCTCTGAGCATGATAGCCACACGCGGGCATTTCTCAAGCTGCAGGATGGATGTGACTATTCGTGCTCGTTCTGCACGATTCCGCATGCGCGAGGGAAGAGTCGCTCAATGCCGTTCGAAGAAATTCCCCAGCATGTTCGGCGATTGGTAGAGGCAGGCTACCGGGAGATTGTGCTCACCGGCATCAACCTTGGCGAATACCGCGGATCGAAGGGGGAGCGTCTGCTGGATGTGCTCGAGCTTTTGGATTCGCTTGAGTTTGAGTGCCGCTATCGCCTGAGTTCTGTCGAGCCAAATCGCATGCATCCGGCGATCATCGAGTTCATCGCACAGCATCCGAGCATTTGTCCGCACTTCCACTTACCGCTGCAGAGTGGTTCGCCGGAAATCCTCCGCCAGATGCGGCGTCGCTACAAGCGAGAACTCTACGCTGAGCGAGTCCTTGCGATCAAGGAGCGGATGACCCATGCATGTATCGGTGCGGACGTTCTGACCGGTTTTCCTGGTGAATCCGAGCGACACTTCGAAGAAACCTACCGCTTCATCGAATCGCTGCCGCTTTCGTATCTCCACGTGTTTACCTATAGCGAGCGGGAGCTGACCGATGCTGCGCGCCGGCGTGACCAGGTGCCGCTTCGGATTCGCAAAGAGAGAACAGCGGCACTGCGCGCCCTCGGCCAGCAGAAGCGAGAACTTTTTGCTGCCGAAAACATCGGAACGCGCCGGAACGTGCTCATTGAGCAGCTTGATCCGACCCATGGTGGGTTTGTCGGCTATTCGGAAAACTACTGCCGCGTTGTTGTGCAGGACGCGCTGCCCGGCGCGCTGGTGGAGGTGGAAATCCTCCGATGCGATGGCGAGCTGCTCAGCGGAACAGTGCGTTCCTCTACTGGGCAGTCGCGGTACGTGGGTTTGCCGGTGCTTTCGCTTGGCGGATGAAAACGCTCGTGCTCCGTCTTGCCTATGATGGCACCGACTTTGTCGGTCTGCAACGGCAACCGAACGGACGGACTGTCGAAGGCGAACTTGCCAAGGCTCTCGAGCGCATCTATGGAGAGTGCCCAACAATCGTCCCTGCTGGGCGCACCGATTCTGGTGTCCATGCGCGGGGAATGGTCGTGCACGTCCGACTTGGCAAAGCTGACCGAATCCCAGTCGAGCGCATTCCGCGTGCACTCAACGCGCTCTTGCCAGAAGATGTTCGAATCAACGGGGTGCAACTCCGCAGCGATACGCAATTCCACGCGCGATACGACGCGCTCCGGAGGACGTACAGCTACTACTTGGCGCGCTGCAGTGATCCCCTCCGGCGGCGCTATGAGTGGCAGGTGCCATTCCCATTCCGCGACACTGCGCTCGAAGAGGCAGCAGCTGTCTTTCTTGGCACCCATGACTTTACGACCTTTTCGAAGTTCAATGCCGATCGGCGCTCGTACATTTGCACTGTCGAGCGTTGCAGTTGGCATCAGTGCGGTGGAGGGCGGTACCGGCTGGAAATTGTCGCCAATCGTTTTGTCTATGGCATGGTCCGCTGCCTAGTCGGAGCGATGCTCGATTGTGCGCGGGGTAAGCGCAGTGCAGCCGAACTTGCAGAGGCGCTCCACGCGCGTGATCGCCGGCGAAGCAGCCCGATTGCACCACCGCATGGATTGGTGTTCGAGTCTGTCGAGTATCCGCCGGAGCTTGGTGTCGTCTTTACTTCGGAGTGTGCTCAATGGTAAGGAAGCTCGTCCTTCGCGGGATCGTTGCAGTAGCACTGGCGCTTAGCGCTGTCACCTGTGGGATCAACATCTTCCCTTCGTCGTACGATGCGCAACTTGGTGCCAATCTCGATCAGGAGATCCGGAAGAATGCGCGCGAGTATCCAATTCTTCAGAACGAAACGGTCCGCACCGCGGTACAGAACATGGTCAGTGAGATCATCCGCTCGCCCTTGATCGAGTACCGCTCCCAGTTTCCATATCGCGTGACGATCATCAACGATCCAAACACACTCAATGCGTTCTGTACGCCCGGTGGCTACATCTACGTTTACACTGGCTTGATGAAGGCGGTGGACAACGAAGCCACGCTGGCAGCTGTGCTCGGTCATGAGATTGCACATGCAGAGCGTCGGCATGCAACGAAACGAATGACTAAAGCACTTGGTGCGCAGCTTCTGCTCGATATTGCCCTGGGAAAGAATACTTCCCGAACGACAGAATTGGCGGCGAATCTTTTCGTCGGGCTGGCGCTGCTCAAGAATAGTCGCGACGACGAAGCCGAAAGCGATGAGTACTCGTTCCGCTACCTTCAGTCCACACGCTGGTATCCGGGGGCATTAGGCTTTTTCTTCGAGAAAATCAAAAGCCGCAGTGGAGGTGCAATCGAGCGGCTGCTCAGCACGCATCCGCTTCCGCAAGATCGGATCGAAGCCAATGCAGAACGTGTCCGCAAAGCACAGCTGCCACCTCCGACAGAAGCAAACCTGCGGACTGTGCCGTACCAAGAACTCAAGCGGATGCTGCCATGACCGCACGGGAAAAGCTCTCGGCTGCACTCCAGGCAGTTGGCTCATACCTCTGCATTGGCATAGATCTCCATGCGCGGTATGTACGTGGCCGTTCAGCACAGGCGCTCATCGAGTGGGTAGAGCCGATTGTCGAGGTTGGTAGATCTCGGTGCATTGCGTTCAAGATCAACCTTGCATTCATCGAGGCACTCGGTGCGGAAGGGTGGAGCATGCTCGAACGTCTAGTGCACCTTGTCCCGGACGATCGTTTGCTGATTTTCGACGGTAAGCGAGGTGATATTGGCTCGACAGCGGAGGCATATGCTGCTGCTGCGTTCGAACGTTTTGGTGCCGATGCCGTGACTGTCAATCCCTACATGGGACGCGATGCCATCGAACCGTTCACCGCATATGCCGATAAGCTTACGTTCGCACTCGCGCTGACCTCGAACGATGGCGCACGCGATCTGCAGTTGGTCAATTGCGATGGTGCTCCGATCTACCAGCGCGTGATTGAATCGCTGCTGGCGTTACCAGGGCAGGACCGACTCGGCTTTGTCGTCGGTGCGACGCATCCGGAGCAGCTTTCGCACGTGCGGCAGCGTGTCGGTCGCGATTGCCCGCTTTTGATCCCAGGCGTCGGCTCCCAAGGTGGCGAGATCGAGGCAGTCCGTTCGGCCAATGCTGGAGGAGTTGCGGCAGTCAATGTTTCGCGCGGAATTCTCGATGCCTATTGGGACGGTGGCGTCGAAGGCTTGCGTGCGGCGGTGGAACAGTACTCTCGGCTGCTGGCGGTGATATGAGTGACGCGCTTGACGACTTGCTTGCTCGCCATGAGACTGAACTTCACCGCGGAGTGCATCGGTGGATGAGCGAGCCAGCGCGAGTTCTCCAGACGACGTCTGGGAATCGTTTGCAGATTCTCTCGCCAGGGCATTACAACCCGCATGGTGGCCCCGATTTCGAGGACGCAGCAGTGCTTCTCGGCGGAACAGTACTCAGTGGAGCAATTGAGTTCGACAAGCGCCGCAGCTATTGGAGCGAACATCACCACGATACGCATCCAGCGTACAGTCGCGTGATTCTCCACGCGGTGTTGATTGATGATGACCCAGCGCGAAAAACCCCAGAAGCAGTCATTATCCCCACCGATGAGCTGCGTGCACTGCTCAAGGAGGAGGAAGGAGGCTCAGATACTGTTTCTTTCGACGAACTGCAGAGTTACGCGCTGCTCCGGCTATTGCGCCAGAGCTCTGAGCACACCGAGTACTATCGTGGTCGGAGCGTGCGTGAAGGCTTTGTGCTCTCCGTGCGGGCATTCCTCGAACGCTATGCATCCAAACGGCGGCGTCCGCGGTACACTGCTGAGCAGTTCGATCGGTTGGTAGGCTGTGCAGCGCGGTCACCTCAGGCTGCGTTTTTGGAGCACATCGTTGCGGGGGGTCCGGGTTCAGTGCCACAGCAACTTTCGGCGCTCTGCGACCAGCCAATTGCCGGCGAAGGGCAGCGGTTGCGCAGTGAGATCGTGACCAACTGCGTCGTGCCATCGGCGTGTGTCCTTGCAGGTGAGCAGCTTCGCATTGGCGTGTTTACCTGGTATTGGAGCGCCCGGGCGCGCAATCGCTATGCAGTGCTTGTACGGGAGTTTCCGCACATTCCGCAGTCGTTTGTGTGGCAGCAGCAGGGAATGCTGGAAATGCTTCGTCACCGCACTCTGCCAGTTGCATTGGGAGAGGTCTTCCGCCAGTACAGCACACTCCTTGCGCTCGATTTCTATCGTGCAGCGCACGAGCCGCCCCTGCTCGAGGACGAGCGGTAGCAGCTGGTACGCTGAGGCGATAGATGCTTGGTTCGGCAACGCATCTCCACGCGCGGTGGGGCGTCTATTTTTGCAAGCATTCGTCAAACCTGATCTACAGCGTGAATGTCCACTTCGATGGTTTTGATCACCGGCGCAAGTGGTGAGATGGGGCATGCACTCATCGAGGCCCTTGCAGAAGAAGGAACCCCAGTTCTCGCAGCCGATGTGCGTCCACTACCGCATGAGCTTGCCCAGCGATGCGTGGCAGTCTTGACCGGGGCAGAAGGTGATGTCACCAGCCCTGCATTCGTCGAGCGTGCAGCTCAATTCCCGATTGGCCAGATCTTCCACCTTGCTGCTGTACTCTCGACAGCAGCAGAACGCGATCCTGTGCGAGCGCACCGTGTCAACGTGGATGGGACACTTGCTGTGCTCAGCTTGGCGCAGCAACGTGGAGAGCAGGTTCGGCATCCAGTACAGGTGATGTTCCCCAGCACGATTGCTGTCTATGGCTTTGGCTCACTCGAGGAAAAGCAGCGCGTTTCGGCTGTCCGTGAAGATCAAGCGCTCCATCCGCACACACTCTATGGCATTGCAAAACTTCACTGCGAACGGCTCGGAGAGTACTACACCAACCACTATATGCAGCTTGCCGGGGAGGCACGATGGGTTGATTTCCGTGCCTTGCGATTCCCTGGGCTTATCAGTGCAGAAACGCTTCCGAGCGGTGGTACAAGCGACTACGCTCCCGAGATGCTCCACGCTGCAGCCCAAGGGATCCCGTACCGCTGCTTTGTACGGCCCTCTACCCGCATTCCATTCATGGCCATGCCCGATGGGATCAAAGCACTCCGCATGCTTGCGGAAGCTCCTGCCGAATACCTTTCCCAGCGCGTTTACAACATCGGAGCGTTTGCGCCAACAGCAGAGGAGATCGCCGCGATCGTGCGCAGATACTTCCCCGATGCGGTGATCGAATACGACGTGGATGAGCGCCGCCAAGCGATTGTGGACTCTTGGTGCGCCGATGTAGATGATTCCGCGGCGCGGCGTGACTGGGGCTGGCAGCCAGAGTACGATTTCGAGCGTGCCTTCGCCGAATATCTGGTGCCGGCAGTGACTCGCCGCTACCGTCAGACCACACCAGTGCAGCAGTGACTAATGCCTAACCAACTTGCCGCAGAGCGCTCGCTCTACTTGCGACAGCACGCCGATAACCCTGTTCCCTGGATGCCGTGGGGAGAGGAAGCATTCGCACGTGCCCGCCGCGAGCAAAAACTCGTCTTCCTGAGCATTGGCTACTCGGCATGCCACTGGTGTCACGTGATGGAAGAAGAGTCATTCGCTGATCCTGAGGTTGCTGCTATTCTCGAGCGCTGGTATATCCCCATCAAAGTTGATCGAGAAGAACGACCAGACGTTGATGCGCTCTACATGAGCATCTGCCAAGCAATGACCGGACAAGGCGGCTGGCCACTGACGGTTATTCTGACGCCGGAACGCGAGGTGATTTTTACCGGGACGTACTTTCCAAAGCGTAGCACCCCATACCGGATTGGACTGATTGAACTTCTCGAACGTATCGCAGCGCTGTGGCAGCAAGACGGCCAGATGCTCCGCTCTTCCGCACATGCACTGATGGAACGCATCGCTCCGCACCTTCGCTCTGCACATTCGGGGCACATTACTGCAGGAACCATCTCTGCAGCACTTGAGCAGCTCGATAAACTCTTCGATCGGCGGTATGGCGGCTTTGGCACCAGGCCGAAGTTCCCGATGGCTGCAGCGTTGTGGTTCCTTTTGATCGCAGGGCCTCGCACATCCACGCGCGCACTCGATATTGCAACGGCAACGCTCGAGGCAATGCGGTGGGGTGGTATCTGGGATCACGTTGGCTTTGGCTTCCATCGCTATAGCACTGATGAGCGGTGGTTTCTGCCACACTTCGAGAAGATGCTCTACGATCAAGCTCTTCTCCTGCTCGTGTATGCAGAGGCAGCTCGCATCACAAAACGCAGGCTCTTTGAGACAACAGCGATGGAGGTTGCTGCGTACCTGGACCGCACGTTGCTCCTTGAGCATGGCGCCTTTGCTGCGTCCGAAGATGCAGATACCCCCGATGGCGAAGGTGCCTTCTACCAGTGGCGATACGAAGACCTTCGTCGGCTCATTCCATCGCACGAATTTGAGCGCATGCGAGCAATCTTTCACCTTTCCCCCGAAGGGAATGCACACGACGAAGCAACTGGCCAGCCAACAGGTCGAAATATCCTCTATGCCGGAATGCGCACAGAGGACGTTCTCGAGCGCTTTGGAGGAACGCTGGAAGAATTTCTCACGTGGTGGGAGCCGCTTCGCCAACGATTGGAAACGGTGCGTAACAGTCGCGCACGACCCGCGCGCGACGAGAAAGTGCTCTGTGATTGGAACGCACTGGCGGTTGCTGCGCTCGCGCGGGCTGGGAGGTTACTCCGACAACCAACGCTCATCGAGCGGGCGCGTCGCACGTGGAGCTACCTTGAGCGTGTGCATGTTCGTGCTGATGGAACGTTAGCGCACTGCTCCTATAGCGGCGAGTCGGCTATTGATGGCTTCTTGGACGATTACGCATTCGCCGCATGGGCTGCACTGGAGCTGTACCACGCAACGGGAGCCAATGATTTCCTCGAGCATGTCGAGCATCTTCTGCACACGATCACCGAGCGCTTCGTTGATGGCGATGGCATTGTTCGCACAGCAGCATCGGCAGATGTCCTGCCATTGACGGAGCATTCCGATGGTGCGACCGTTTCTGGTATTGGGATTACCGCGCTTGTGGCCGCAGTGCATGGTGTCGTTGCAGCTGAGCAGACGTCCACGAGGCTTGCTGAGCATATCCTCCAGCGGTACGGCGGCAGTGTCCAGGAAAATCCGGTCTGGCATGCGACCCTGCTCTGTGCATGGCTCCATGCATCCGAATGCAGTCTGCTCGACATCGAATGCCCATCTGATCAGCGAGAAGAGCTCGAGCAGTTCCTTGCCAAGCACTACGATCCGCTCCGTATTGATCGTGTGGTCAATTACGCAGCGTCTGCGTTCCGTGCGCAGCGATGCAGGAACGCTGCATGCATACCGCTCACCTCGTGGGAAGAGTTCTGCCGCAACGTTCCATTGGGCAACCAATCAACACTGGAGGCATCGCACGAGCAATGATTCTTCTCGATGGGAAACGCATCGCCGCCGAGATTCACCAAGAGCTTGCCGTGGAGGTTGCGCAGCTCAACAGCAGAGGAATCGAGCCACACATCGCGCTACTCCTTGTCGGTGACAATCCAGCCTCGCTTTCCTACGTGCGTTCGAAAAGCCGCGCCTGCGAGCAGGTGGGCATACGTTCGACGGTTGTGCATCTTCCAGCAGCAACCTCGGAGCAGGAGATTCTAGCCTACATCGAGCAGTGGAACGCAGATCCAGCGATCCACGGCATCCTCGTACAATTGCCGTTGCCCGCGCATGTGCGGTCAGATACGATACTGCAAGCGATTTCTCCGCAGAAGGACGTTGATGGCTTCCATCCAGTCAACGTAGGGCGGCTTGTCGTGGGCCTTCCCGCACTGCTGCCGTGCACACCGGCAGGAATTGTCGAGCTGCTCCGGCGGTATCAGATTCGTCTGGCAGGAAAGCACGTCGTGATTGTCGGACGCAGCACGATTGTCGGCAAGCCACTGGCAAATCTGCTCGTCCAGAAAGCGCCGTGGGCAGATGCAATCGTGACGGTTTGCCACAGCGGTGCACCTGACCTTCGGCGCTACACGCTCGATGCGGATGTGCTCGTCGTTGCCGTTGGACGCGCCCAGATGATTCGTGGCGAGCATGTCCGCCAGGGCGCCGTTGTCGTAGATGTCGGCATCAATCGTCTCGAGGATGCGTCAGCGCCGAAAGGCTACCGCATCGTTGGTGATGTTGATTTTGCCTCGGTCGCAGAAAAAGCATCTGCGCTAACCCCAGTTCCGGGTGGGGTCGGCCCGATGACGATCGCGATGCTGCTTCGGAACACCGTCACTATTGCAGCAGGCACAGCATGGGAAAAGCCACCGTTCCAGTAATTGTCCACGAGGACGAAGCAATCGTTGCGGTTGTCAAACCGCCCTCGTTCCACACGCTGCCGGACCGTTTTCGGCGCGACATCCCGAACCTCCGAGATTGGCTTCGCCAGCGGTATGGAGAAATTTTCGTTGTGCATCGGCTCGACCATGATACCAGCGGCGCGATGGTCTTTGCGCGCTCGGCGGATGCACATCGTCATCTTTCACTCCAATTTGAGCAGCACGCTGTGCAGAAACTTTACCATGCGGTTGTTGCAGGAGTCGTCGAGCAGGATGCATTCGACATTGACATTCCTCTGCTTGCCGATCCAGCAAAGCCAGGGAAGGTCATCCCATCAGCGCGCGGCAAGGACTCGCTTACCCGTGTGCGTGTACAGGAACGCTTCATGGGAGCAACGCTCCTTGCGTGCGAGCCGGTGACAGGGCGTCAGCACCAAATTCGCGTACACCTTGCAGCCATTGGGCATCCGTTGCTGGTTGATCCACTCTACGGCATCGGCGATGGCGTGTATCTTTCCGCCATGAAATCGCACTACAAAAAATCTCGCGGGGAAGAAGAACGCCCGCTGATTGCCCGCGCGACGCTTCACGCAGTTCAGCTTTCATTTGTGCATCCAACTACGAATACCGAGTTCTCCATTGCCGCGGAGTATCCCAAAGACTTTCGGGCGCTCCTACAGGTGCTCCGTAAGTATGCCTCTGCTGCAGATGGGCGCAAGCCGCTCGATTGGACATTTGCTAACTTGTACTCTGCAAACGACAGCAAGGAACGTTCATGAACGTTATCATTTTCGGCCCTCCGGGTGCAGGGAAAGGAACTCAAGCTGCGCTGCTACGGGAGCGGCTTGGGATGGAGCATTTTTCTACCGGTGAAGAATTCCGCCGCCACATTACCAATGGCACCGCACTCGGACAGCAGATCCGCGCCATCGTTGAATCAGGGGATTTAGTCCCTGATGCAATCGTACTCGATGTTGTTCGTGATGCGTTGCAGAGCGAGCGCTTTCGCAATGGCTGCATCTTCGACGGTTTTCCTCGGACGCTCGAGCAAGCCTACGCACTCGATAAACTGCTGGCTGAGATAGGGCAGGCAGTGGATGCAGTGCTCACCATTGATGTCCCTGATGACGAACTTGTTCGGCGCATGCTCGCGCGCGGTCGGAGCGATGATACCGAATCTGTCATTCGTGAACGGCTACGGATCTACCGCGAACGGACTGAACCGGTGCTGGAGTACTATCAGCGGCAGGGCAAGCTCTTCCGCATCCTGGGCAATGCGCCAATCGAACAGGTGCACCAAGAAATTCGCACCGTTCTTTCGTCACTGGCGACAAAACAATGATGGTTGTGTTCAACGTTTTACGAGCAAATGTGATGAAACGCATTTTTCGATGCATTCAAGTTGTCGGAGCATTGAGTGTGCTCGTTGCTCCACTTGCCGCGCAGTACGACGCACGGACGATCCCGCTCTATCTGCGTCCGACCAGTGAGTTGGCCGAAGTCGGCTTCCGCAAGCCGACGTTCTGGATGAAAGCACCAAGCTACCCGCCAGGAACGGAAAAACACGTTTCCCGCTTCCAGAATGGATTGGTCTCTCCCGATGGCTTCCCAATTGCCAATGCGTGTGGTGGGGCGCCGTACGATCAAACAGAAACGTGGATCGCCGTCAATCCCCGCGATCCGAAGAACATTGTCGCGAACTCAAATGACATCGAATACAATGGTGTTCGGGGGTATCGAATGACCGCGTTTGTCACCAAGGATGGAGGGAAAACCTGGACACGAACGCTCCTGCCGAGCAATGCGAACATCGGCACTCCTACCAATGGAGGCCAAACAAACTTCGACCCCGCACTTGCCTACGACGCCCAGGGCAATCTCTACTATGGCTACGGCTGGGCTCGGCTCAAGCAGGATAACACCAACGGGGATAATTACGTCATCGTGTGTAAGTCCACTGATGGTGGGATGACCTGGACGATGTTGCCCTATGTGTGGTACTACGAAGGGCAAACGAATCCTCCATTCAACGATAAATGGCTCATGGCAGCCGATGACGATCCAACTTCGCCCCACGCGAACAAAGTTTACATCGCCTGGACGCACTTTAGTCAAAATGAGCCAAATTATATCGCATTTTCTCGCTCGACAGATGGTGGGCAAAGCTGGGATCAGCCACCGCTCCAGCTTGCGTTTGGGAGCATTCAGTCACCGATGCCGTGCGTTGGTCCGAACGGTATCCTCTACGTTGCGTATCGTTCGGGGGCCAGCGGCGCGCGGACCGATGCTATCGTCCGTGTCAGCACCGATGGCGGGTTCAGCTTCCGCCCTGCAAAGACTGCGCAATCAGTGCTTTCGATCGGAACATACAACTCCGCGAACGGGCGCTATGAGCTTGCGCAAAAGCAGAACATGCGCATCAGTTCCTATCCTGCTATTGCGGTTGACCGCTCGAATGGACCGCGTCGTGGTTGGGTCTACCTTGTGCAGGCAGGTCGGCATATGACGACTCAGCTCCCTGGTGTGTACCTTGTCCGCTCGACCGATCAAGGAGAAACGTGGTCTTCTCCGATTCGGGTGGACGATAATGCGCTCAACAACGACGTGTTCATGCCGGCGATTGCAGTTGATCCGTTGACAGGTGCGATTGGGGTTCTGTACTACAGCTCGCAGAATTCGCCTGATAACACCGGCGCGGATGCATACCTTGCTATTTCGCGCGATGGTGGTTCAACCTGGCGGCGCTTTCGATTGACACCGCAGACGTGGTATTTCCGATCGCCGAACACAGTCTCCCCCCAAGGAGGAAGTGGCGGAAACTATTGGGGTGACTATACGAGCATTGCTGCCTGGGGCGGGAAGTTCTACCCCTGCTTCTGGATGCCGGATTCGCCCAACGGTGCGATGTCAACAAACGATACCTACGTTGCGATCGTAACGCTTGGCCCTCGCCCGGTCGAGAATCTCCGTATTGCAAATACGTACCAAAATCCAACCCAAGCGGTGTTGACCTGGACAAATCCAACATCAACGATGCTCGGCGAGCCTATCGGTGATTATATGCTGATTGTTCGCCGCGATGGTCAGCAGATTGCACAGTTACCCGCTGGAACCACCACGTACACCGACCAAGGACTCAACGACGGACAGCAATACACCTACGAAATCATCGTGCGAACGAGCGATGGATTGGAAAGCACACCAGTTGCTGCCAGTGTCTTTACCGGCGGTGCACTCGAACCGATGCCTCCGACCGATCTTGTTGCCAAGCCACATGCAGAGGGCATTCTGCTTGAGTGGACCAATCCCACGATGCACGTTGATAGCTCGTACTTCCACGACTTCGATCGTGTGGTTATCTATAGCAACGGCCAAGCTGCCGATAGCGTCAGTGTACCAACTGTGCAGGCTGGGGAGAAAAGCTCCTATCTGCTCCGGCTTCCGATCAAGCAGTTCTATTGGATTTCGCTTCGTGCGGTTGGCAAGCGCGGTCAAACACTGACCTATAGCGCAGAGACCCAGCAGGTGCTGGCCTACAGCGGTCCACCATTGGCCGATATTCAACTTCGATTCGATCGTGATGTTGCGGATACCGTTGTCTTCTACGGCTACAACGTCCGCACTTCCGATGGAACGATTGTTCCGTCGAATCCACAGTGGAGCCGTACAAGCAGCCGCGCACTCTCGGCGCCGAACTCGCTGACCGATTCACCCAGCGGCAATTACATCCCTGGAACGACGAACACAGTCGTTCTGGCTCCCTTTGTCGTGCCTGCTAATAAAACGACGTTCTCCTTTGCGCACATTGCGCTGATTCGTGCAGCATCGTCCCATTATGGGAGCGTGCAGTACAGTACGGACTTCGGTCGTACCTGGCGCTGGTGGGCAACGTACAATCGCTCATCTGTCCCAGAGTGGGGGAGCAATGCGACGATCCAAACGGCACCGTGGTATTGGGCGCACCATTCACTTGCCCAGCACGTCGGCGATACCGTGTACGTGAAGTTTGTGCTCGTTGCCGGGGCTATTGGCGCTGATGATGGCTGGTACCTCGACAACATTGGCTTGACTGATAGCGTAGCGAGTGTGGGCGATCCCCTCACTGCCGCCCAACCGAGTCTTGAGATCGCGCCCAATCCCGCAAGCGATGAGGTCACGCTGCGTCTTTCGACGCCGAATCCCGAGAGGCTTGAGCTCACGGTTGTAGATATGTTCGGTCGTCCCGTCGAGGAAGTGCAGGAAGTCTTTACAAACTCCGCAGTGACTCTCCGCTATAACGTAGCATCACTTCCTCCGGGTGTGTACTTTGTTCGTTGCGTCGGTCGCAGTGGAGTAACGGTAGAGAAGTTTACTGTCGCTCGCTAAGGCGATGGAACAAAACCAGCAACGTTCCCCGAAGCCGATTCTCTGGAAAATCGTGCTCGGGGCGGTTGTCCTTGCGGGCGTAATCATCTGGATTGCGTCAGTGCTCAATCTTGAGCATGTCTGGCAGACCCTTGAGCGGGTGAACTATCTGCTTGCACTTGCTAGTAGCGTTCCGGTGATTGCTTCGCATTGGATGCGTGCTCTTCGCTGGCGCACAATGCTCCGAGCAGTGCCGGATATGCCACCGGTACGCCTGCAGGATTTATTTTCAGCAGTGATGGTTGGATACACTGCAAACAACATCATTCCCCGAAGTGGTGAAGTATTGCGACCATATGTCCTGGCGCGGAGAGTAGGCGTCTCGAGCGCACTCGTTCTTGCCTCGGTCATCGCTGAGCGTATGGTTGACGTCCTGCAGCTTGCTGTTTTTCTTGTGCTCGCAGTGATGTTCCTCCCAGAGCTTACTGCCCAAGCATTACCGCAGTGGATAGTCGGGGAAGGATTGCGGTCGTTGGCAGTGGGGGGGCTAATTCTGGTTGTTGTGATTGTCGCTCTTGGCATTACCTCGCTCGGAGAGCAACTTGCGGTAAGCATTGTCCGACTGTTCAAGCCTGCGATAGCTGAGCGTATCCGCGTAGTGTTCGATTCATTCCGCCGTGGCCTACGGATTATGCGACACGGTGGGGACGCCCTCCGCATCCTGGTTGAGTCGCTTGCAATTTGGTTTCTTTACGCCTTACCGCTGTGGATTGTGCTTTTGGCAGTGCCAATGTCGCTGCCAGCCGGGGTGCACTGGACGTTCTGGGATGCATGCATCATCCTGCTCGTCGTTGCAATCGGAACGACCATTGCACCGACTCCTGGCGCGATCGGCGTTGTCCATGCGCTTGTGGCTGAAGCAATGAGCCGTCTCTACCAGGTGCCACTCGAAGAGGCATTTGTCTTCATTACGATCGCGCATGCACTCAACTACATAAGCGTCATGCTCGTTGGTGGCGTTTGTGCAGCGCGGGAGGGTATCTCCGTGGCTACCGTTGTCCGTGCTCCGGCACTTTCTGAAACTGCACCGACCGCCATGCCTGGAACAAATGCTTGACGCGGTTCCGCTGGTATTTCCCCGTTGAGGTAACTGGCAGCGACTCGGCAAAAAGGACGACTTTAGGGCACTTGTGAAATGGCAGATGCTGACGGCAGTAGGTGAGGATCGCTTCTTCAGATGCTCCTTCAGCAGGAATCACAAGCGCGCCAACTTCTTCGCCGTAGAGGTCGTGCTCGAACCCAACTGCGATGCCCGCTTTGACTCCCGGAGCACGTGCGAGCACTTCATCAATCTCCAGTGGAGCAATGTTGACGCCGCCCCGAATGATCAGTTCCTTGATGCGTCCGGTGATGAAAAAGTACGGCATTCCGTTCGGTGCACGGACAAAAAATCCCTCATCACCGCTACGGAACCAGCCGTAAGCAAAGGCTTCTTCGTTCGCGCTCGGATTTGCGTCGTACCCTTTCATGACGTTCCAGCCTCGGATGACAATTTCTCCGCGTTCACCCTCGGGGAGCGGATTGCCCTGTGCATCGTGAATTGCCATTTCATTCTGTGGAATCGGTGCGCCGATGGATGGAAAACCGTAGTCCTGCATCCAGTGGCGATGCTCTTGAGTGCTTAGATCGAGTTCGAGAAAGCAAGAGTAGCACGTCGTCTCGGAAAGTCCGTAGCCGTGGATGATTGGGATGCGGTAACGTTCTTCGAAGCGAGCCGCCAATTCGCACGTGAGAGGACCAGCACCGCAGATGATGTGGCGAAATCCTTTTTCGACAACTCCGCATGCATCAGCATCAGCCTCGAGCAAGAATGCCAGAAGTGTCGGCACAACCGAAACGATGCTGACGCCTTCTTGCTCGATGCGAGGGAAGAAGTGCTCCGTCTGGAATTTGCGATTGAGCACAACCGACGACCCAGCCAGAAAAGGCGTCACGTGAGTGACGATCGTCCCATTGACATGGTGGATCGGCAGAACGCACATCATACGATCGGCAGGCGGTATGCGATGCCAATCAGCAATGCCCTCGGCATCCGCAAGGAGGTTCCGCTGCACGAGCACGACCCCTTTGGGATTGCCAGTGGTGCCGCTGGTGAAAACCAGGAGTGCTTCGCTGTCGAGCATCGGGCGTGTTGCGTCCAGTGTGTGCGGCTCAGCGTTGGAGATCCGTTTGCTGTACGCAGCATCAACGGGGATGAGTTCGAGAGCGCAGCCAGCGGCGAATCGCTCAGCTCGCTGGAGGTATTCGGGACGACAGAGCAGAACTTTTGCACCGGAAAAGTCGAGGATGTACTTCAAGCGCGCGTCGTCTTCGGTCATGTTCAGCGGTACCACACATGCGCCCAGAAGCCATGCCGCAAAGTACTGTACGATCGTTTCGGCATGGTTGTGGGCAGCGGTTGCGATGCGGTCGCCGCTGTTGATGCCATGGGAGCGTAAGAAACTCGCTGTGCGGCTGGCACGCTCGATGAACGCTCGGTAGCTCCACTCCGTGCGTGATCCATCTTCGTCGTAAAAAATCAGGAACGTTCGGTCGGGGCTTGTCGAAAGCCGCTCTGCTGCAATCTGAGCGATCGAGTGGTACCGTAGCGAAGCTTGCTCTGGGGGAATTCCGCGGTTTGTTTGTGCATGGTGAATGCGTTCACTCAGCAGAACCATCGGAGACTCCTTGCATTATTTTGCTTCTGCAAAATTCGCATCAGCGGAAAAATCATGCGCCGGTAGGCGTGGCGCTGGTATTTTTGTGCCGTTATGCGGCATTACCCTGTCGATCTGCGAAGTGATACTGTAACGAAACCGACCGAAGCGATGCGCCGTGCAATGGCCACAGCCGAGGTCGGCGATGATGTCTTTGGTGAGGATCCGACCACCAATCGCCTCCAGGAACGCGTTGCCGAACTGCTGGGGAAGGACGCAGCACTGTTTGTCCCAAGCGGAACAATGGGCAACCAACTTGCGCTCGCAGTCCAAGCCACTGCAGGCGATGAGGTCATCGTTGATCGAGAAAGCCACATTCTGCACTACGAGACCGGCGCACCATCACTGATTGCGCGTGTGCAGTTACGCTCGGCTCCACTGCAGGAGCAGCCTGCTCGTGCGTGTCAAGTACTCACCGATCTTGTTCGACCGGAGGCGTACTACTACCCACGAACGCGTGGCGTTTGCATCGAAAACACGCACAATCGCTCCAGTGGTGCTATCATGCCATTGGAAACTATTCAGCAGATTGGCAGGTGGTGCGCAGAGCGTGGACTCTTCCTCCACTGTGATGGAGCGCGGTTGTGGAATGCATCGGTTGCGACGGGAATTCCTCCAGCAGTGTACGCAGCACCATGCACGACGGTGATGGTGTGTTTGTCCAAGGGACTTGGCGCACCCGTTGGTTCGATGATAGCCGGACCCGAAGATCTGATTGCGGAAGCGCGTCGGTGGCGCAAGATGCTCGGTGGTGGCATGCGTCAAAGCGGTGTTCTGGCAGCTGCTGGGCTTTACGCGCTCGATCAGCATCTGGAGCGTCTTGCTGAGGACCATCGCCGAGCAAAAGAATTCGCCCAGTCAATCGTGGAGGAGTTCGAATTGATGCTCGATCCACCGCCGACGAACATTGTGCTCTTCCGATCGCGTCGGGGCGTTGATGCTGAGCATTTGCTTGAGCAGCTTGCAAGTAGTGGCGTTCTATGCTCCCCTGGTCCTCCAGGATGGCTGCGGGCGGTTTTCCATCTCGACATCAGCGATGACGATCTCGCAGCAGCGATCGCGATGCTCCACCGCATCCATCGAGACCTTTGCGGAAAGCATTCGCTTGCGATGAACACCTAACGTGCGGTTCACATGACACATACAGTTGTTATTCCATCGGCGCAGCAGCGCGCAGAAAAGATCCTTGCAGAAGAGCGCCAACTCTATCGGCACGTTGTGCGCACTCGGGTCCGTACGTACGATGTTGACCGGCAGGGCATCGTCCATAATGCGGTGTACTTCTACTGGCTCGAGGCGGCGCGGGTGGAGTATTTCCGCGCTATCGGTTTGCCGATCGACCGTGATACGTTCGTGACGAAGCACCGCTTCGTCGTTGCGCATCAGGAGATTGATTACTTCGTCGCCGCTCAATTCGACGACGAGTATGAGGTCTATACGCGCATTCCGCTGGTGCGGCGTTCATCGCTCGTTTTTGAGCAACTCGTTGTGCTGGTTGAGGGTCCGTTGCTTGTCAAAGCAAGCGCTGTCCTTGTGCATTTGAATCCAGCAACGAACGCGCCAGAACGAATTCCCGATTCCTACCGTACTCTCATCGCCGAGTACGAAGGCGATCGCGTTGTTTTTGCCAATGAAGCGTAGTACTGCATCAAGCGAGCGTCCGTGGCTTGGGCGTGAGACTGCTGCTAGACTGCTCGATGCGCGGAGCTGCGAGGAGCTGGCCGATCTGCTCGCACGTGCAATGGTCGCTGCGGGTGTGCAGTGGTGCGTCGCTGCAGTTGGGCGAATGCACCTCGTTCGTGTCATAGCGGAGTATGGACCTGCCCCGCCGATTCCTGGCACTCTTCGTGTGCTCAGTGGCGGTGGGCAGCTATCCCTGGAGCTATCTCCAGTGTATCCGGCATACGTAACGAGCACGGAAGACATTGTGCTTGCTCTGATAGCTTCCGAGCAGAATGCAACAACCGATCTTCTCTGGCATGTTGGGAGGGCAATGCTGGAAGGTCTCGTGCAACGTCAGCGGTGCAGGGCGCTCGAGATCCAGTTGGCGCAGCGAACGCAGATGCTCGAGACGATTTTCGAGCTGGTGCGCGATGCCTCAGTAGAAATGTCGCGCGAGCGGCTGCTCCACATAGCGGGGTTGCGGTTGATGGCGCACGCTGCGACCAGCCGAGTGTTCATTGCATTGTTTGAGGGGGAAGAGATTGCGCATCGCTGGTCGCGTGGAGTTGTACTCGATGCTGCGGTTGGGCGGGCACTTCCACGAGATCTTTTGGTACAGCGTTCATCAGTGGAGTTTTCAGGCGAGCTCCGCATGTGGCTCCAGGCTGAACGCATCGCACTCCTTGCGCCAATTGCTCTGCGGGAACGTGTGCTGGGTGTCGTTGGAATTGGGGCACGCTCTGACGGAAGCCAACAGCAGCTCGACGATGCATTCCTGACTGCGTATCTGAATGCACTCGCTGTCGCGATTGAGCAGCTTGCGTTGCTGGAACGATTGGTCGAGCAGGAGCGCATCGAGCGTGAGCTGGCATTAGCGCGCAGTGTCCAACAGCGGTTGCTCCCCTCGCTCGAGCGAATGTGCAAGACCGGTGGCGCTGAAATTGCAGCACGCATCGAACCTGCACGCCATGTCAGCGGCGATTACTTCGATGTCATCGAGCGGAATGGTAGCATTCTCTGCACAATTGCAGACGTCTGCGGGAAAGGAATGGCGGCTGCGTTGATCATGGCACACTTGCATGCGGCGTTCCACCTGCTTGGATCGCAGCATGCCTCGCCGGCGGAGGTGCTTCGCCAGTGGAATCGTCTCCTGGTTCGTCACACGGAGCCAGGTTCATTCGTTACCGCTGCTATCATCGAACTCGACGCTCAGACTCGCACGCTGCGGTACGCTAATGCGGGGCATCCGTACCCATTTGTGCTCGCGCCGGGCGGCAACGCTGCGCTGCTCGATCGCAGCGGGTTGGTACTCGGTGTCGTCGAAGATGTCCACTACGAAGAGCATGTTCTCGAACTTTTGCCGGGAAGTATCGTGTGTCTCTACTCCGACGGAATTAGCGAAACGCAGTGTCTCGATGCTACAGAGTTCGGCATTGAGCGTCTCCGCCAGATCATCGAAGAGAATGCTGCTGCATCACTGGGTGGTGTGGTCGAATCCATCTTTGGCGCAGTGGCAACGCTGCAAGCACCCGAAGTTACACCAGATGATCGAACAGTTGTTCTTCTCCGATTGGCAGCGTCATGATTGTGCGATTGGAAGGAATCTTGCTTGAAAAGTCGCCAGCCTCCGCTGTCGTTGATTGTAATGGAGTTGGTTATTTTGCCAATATCTCGCTTACAACATCCGAACAGCTCCCGCACGTTGGTCAACGCGCAGTGCTGCATACACATTTGATCGTGCGTGATGATGCGATGGAGCTTGTCGGGTTTGCGACCCCAGCCGAACGGGATGTGTTTTTGCTCCTTGTTGGCATACCAGGAGTCGGGATGCGGACCGCACTGAGTATTCTCTCGGCGATGAGTGTTTCGCAGTTGCAGGAGGCAATTGTCGCAAACAATTTACCCGTGCTTCAGCGAATCCCAGGGGTTGGGCGCAAGACAGCAGAGCGGCTTGTTCTCGAGCTTCGGGAAAAGATCGGCGCAATTGCTCCAGCTCGTGACGGGGAGGTTCTGCCTGTACTCAATGAGGCGCTACGTGCAATGGTTGTGCTCGGCTACAACCGTAACCATGCAGAGAAAGCACTCCGCACTGCGTTCGACCAATGTCGAGCCGAGGGCATAACACCAAGCGTAGAGCAACTGGTCAAGCTCGCACTTCGGCTCGTTCACAACGCGGCATGACCAATGGTGCTTATCATTCCTGCAATCGAGCTTCGTAATGGTCAGTGCCGACGATGCGTTCAAGGCCCAGCGGGGACGGAGGAATACTATACGCAGTTCCAACGCCACCCGGAACGTATGGCACAACTCCTGCGCCAAGAGAACGCACGGTCGCTCCACGTCGTTGATCTCGACGGCCTCGAATCCGGCATTCCATCAGAGGAAAATGCCCGTGCAATCGAGCGCATCGTGGATGCTGTGGACATCCCGATCGAGTACTTTTCGGTTTTCCGCACAGCCGATGAGTGTGAGCGCTGGCTCCAACGTGGCGTCTATCGTTTGGTGATCAGCGAGTTAGTCGTCACTCATCCCGAAGCGGCTCGACGCTTGGTTGATCGGTACACTCCGTCACGAATCGTGCTTGGCGTACGGGCGCGAACTCGGCTCGTCAGCGTCGGAGGAGAAATGCTCCGCGATGTTGATCTTGCTCTGCGCGCGAAAGCACTTGGACTGCGACGAGTCATCTACAGCGACATCGAGTGGGAGGGAACGTACATGGGACCAGATTTTGAGGTGATTACTCGTTTTGCACAGGATGTTCAGATGAGCATCACTATCGCAGGTGGGATTGATAGTCCTCAAGAGCTTTGGCGGTGCAATACGCTCCGCTCAGTCGGTGTGGATTCGGTCATCGTCGGGCGTGCGCTGGTAGAAAATCGTTTCCCTTGCCAACACATCTGGAGACTGGTTGAATCGCAGCTCGAAAAAAAATCGGGCGGTTGGCAAAAAAAATCTTGACAAGCGGCTATCGGCGTACTATTTTTGCCATGCGTTTGCAGTAGATGCAGCACTACTGCAGATGGCTCAATCCAGCATCTGTTCCTTTTCATGCGGTGCACGAGCTAAGCTTGCGGCGTAGAGAACGCGCACTGCGTTCATGTCGCGCGCTATGGCTTTATTGGCGCCACTTCACTGTGGTTCTGAACCTTTGTATGGCGAACCAGCAGAGAAAACGCTCGCCCTCACCCGGGTGGTTCCTGACAGCCGCTGTCCTTGTCGGTGCGGTTGTAGCGGCAGCATTATTTTGGAACCGTCATCGTCCGCTCAAGACGGTCGAGCTTGACGGGTGGCAGCACGTTGCTGCCGCATATCGCGATTCAGTCGCAACAGCACTCACCGCAGGGCTTGCCAGTGGTTCGATCGTTCACTTACGCGATGCAGAGGCAATTGCCGAACGCTTTCCCTTCGTTTACCGAGCAAGCGCACGCCGAATCGGTTCGGTGTTGCATGTGTCGGTAGTCGAACGGGAGCCGCTGGCGCTCGTTGTAAGCAACCAGGGCCAACTCCAGTGGCTGACTGCAGATAGTGCATTGCTACCGTCGGGCGCGTACTACGGTGGGGCTATGCTCCCGATTGTCTGGTTGCGCGACAGTGCTGGTATTGCACCTGCGGTAGGTGTACTTCGCCTGCTTGCACTGCAGGAGCGCCTGGGAGCCTGCTGTGCAGAACTGCATGTGGACGCAAGCAAGAACATCACGCTTCGGCTCGAGCCGCCAGGCGTAACCGTCCTTCTAGGTCAGCCGACGGCGCTCGAAACGAAACTTGCGTATGCTGATTGGCTGATCGGTTCGCCGTGGTGGCGTCCCAATGTCCGTCGCGTTGACCTTCGATGGTCGCGGCGCATCGTTCTCCAAACGGAAGGTACCACCGCTGGTAGGGTGGATGTATGAACACAACCTACGCTGCTGCAAAGCGCTCCCAGCGCGGGCTTCGTGCTCGCCCGGACGCCATTGTTGGGTTGGACATCGGGACGACGAAAGTCTGCGTCATTGTTGCTGCGCCTGATGAGCGCACTGGGACGTTGACAGTCCTCGGTGTCGGGACAGCGGAGAATGCTGGCCTTGCGCGGGGTATCGTTGTCAACATCGAAAAGACGGTTCAGGCAATTGAGCAAGCCATTGAGCAAGCCGAGACAACATCTGGCGTTCAAATTGAGCGGATCATCGTCGGGATTGCCGGCGACCACATTCAATCTTTCCAAAGTCGAAGCGCGGTTGCTGTGTCAGGGGCAGGACGCGAAATCAGCCGCAGCGACATCGAGCGTCTGCTCGAGGATGCACGAACGGTCGCATTGCCGTCCGATCGTGTCATTCTTCACCTGTTCCCGCAAGACTACATCCTCGACGGACAAGACGGAATCCTCGATCCCATTGGCATGAGTGGAGTTCGGCTCGAATCGAACATCCACGTTGTAACGGGGCTCCGATCAGCTGTCGAGAATCTCTATCGCTGCGTTGAGCGTGCAGGGCTAATAGTCGAGGACATCGTTCTGCAGCCTGTGGCGAGCAGTATTGCAGTGCTCGACAGTGCCGAGCGAGAAGTTGGCGTTGCGCTCATTGATATTGGCGGCGGCACGACCGACATTGCAATCTTCGACGAAGGTATCATTCGACACACTGCGATGTTCGGCATTGCAGGCAATAAAGTGACCGATGACATCAAGAAAGGGCTTGGGATTGTCCACGCGCAAGCCGAACAGGTCAAGATTGCCTATGGCCATGCCTTGCAGGAGAGCATTCTCCACGATGAAGTCTTCATGATCCCTGGCATCAACGGCCGCAAGCCGATCGAGGTCACCAAGAGTTTGCTGTGCCAAATCATTCAGCCGCGGATGGAGGAAATCTTCGAGTTTGCATTCGCAGAGATTCGGCGCAGTGGATATGCCCGGAATCTCTCGGCGGGTATTGTTCTCACTGGCGGCTGTGCGCAGTTGCGAGGCGCTGCCGAGCTAGCCGAGCGTATCTTCGGTATGCCCGTCAAGGTCGGTGTGCCAACGCTTGGCATGGGTGGATTTGCGCCTGAGGTGCAGTCGCCGATGTATGCCACTGCCGTCGGTTTAGTTCTCTATGCGCACGAAGCACGCACGGGCAAATCATCGCTCGGGGTAGGCTTTCGTGCAAATCAACAGCGGCACCATGTGCGGGTCGGTTATCGCGGGATAATCGAGCGCATCAAAACTTTTTTTGACCATCTGTAACACCACTGGGCGGGGCAGTTATGCAACAAGAGCACCAACCATTCGACGTTCGCATTCACCTTGATCCCCAAGCCACTGCTGGGGCATGCATCCGGGTCGTCGGTGTCGGCGGTGGCGGTAGCAATGCTGTCAACAGCATGATTCGGCGTGGCTTGACCGGCGTTGACTTCATCGTTGCCAATACCGATGCCCAAGCCTTGGCCTCGAGCCCAGCACCAACCAAAATTCAGTTAGGCAAACAGCTTACCCGCGGCTTGGGTGCTGGTGCGGATCCGACAGTTGGTCAGCGGGCTGTCGAAGAGAGCATCGAAGAAGTCCGCGAAGCGCTCCAAGGCAGCGACATGATCTTTGTTACCGCGGGAATGGGTGGTGGCACAGGTACTGGTGCTGCGCCAGTGATTGCCCAGCTCGGACGCGAGCTTGGTGCGCTTGTTGTTGGGATTGTTACCAAGCCCTTCAAGTGGGAAGCGCGGCGACGGATGCAGATTGCGCTCGAGGGCATTGAGCTCCTGCGCCGGCAGGTGGATGCTCTCATTGTCATCCCCAATCAGCGACTGATGGACATCATCGAGCCGACGACGTCCTTCATCGAGGCCTTTCAACGGGTTGATGACGTCCTCTACAACGCAACGCGCGGCATCGCAGACATTATCAGCGGCAATGGCTACGTGAACGTGGACTTTGCCGACGTCCGCACGATCATGAAGAACAAGGGCGATGCAATTATGGGTATCGGCTCGGCTCGTGGCGAGTTTCGTGCTCGCGAAGCAGCCATCAACGCAATCAATTCCCCCTTGCTCGATGGCGTTTCCATTGCAGGCGCTGAAGGTGTGCTCGTCAACATCACTGCCCGTGAGGATGTGAGCATGGCAGAAGTTGGCGAAGCGGTACAAACGATCGAAGAAGCTGCAGGTGACCAAGTCAATCTCATCTTTGGTGTGGTCTTCAATTCCGATCTCGAGGACACAATGATGGTGACGGTCGTCGCCACTGGCTTCAACCAGGCAGTAGCAGTGGATACACGCAATGCAATCACCATTCAGCCTGAGGCAACTCAAACCCCCAACTCGCATCCACAGCACGAGGAGCAGCGCATCGCTGCAAATGGACCAGCGATTGTTTATCCGCTCGCTGAGCAACGCCCGCTGCCCGAGGCTGCACCAGTAGGGCATGCCGAGACCGCCAAGTACAACACACCAGCGTATCTGCGTCGGAATAGCTCGGTTCCACTCGGCTCGACGACGCCCCATGCGGGCGGGACAGAATCGAAGCAACCGAGTGACAAGCCAGCGTTCTTGCGTCGCATCATGGACTGAACGCCGACGGTTTCCCCTCCAGTGGGGGGAGGAAGACACGCGCGAGCACTTGCAAGCGTAACGTAGGCCGAATAACGCAGCAACGCATGCTTGGCAAAGTACAGGGGACCATGGTACACCACCACGTGCGCTGACTACCGACCGGTAGCCAGCGCACGGCTTTTACACGGCAGGAGAGCTCTGTTCGTTTACATTTGCAAGAGCAACTACTTCCGCGGATGTATGCTGCGACTGTTCGGCGCGCTCCTTCTTGCAGCTGCCATTGCATCGGCGCAAGAGCCAATGCCGGGGAGCTCTCCTGCCCCTATACCAGCAGAGACTGTGCCGCCAGATACGGTTTTCATCTTTCGCTCACCTCGACCCCTGCTGGCTGATGATCCACGTCTAACACGCGCTGTGCTCGGTGGTGGATTGGAGATTCTCTTTTCCCAGAGCGGATTGGGGCTTGGCGGCTATATCGAGTATCGTTTGACGGACGAGCTTTCCTACGTTCTCGACCTAGGTTTGTCCGGCGCTCGCAATTCCAGCGAAATCGAGACACTCTACGATCCAGTTACCGGACGTTACCTTGTGCCTGACAAAGTCAATCGTTTGTTCATAATCCCACTCATGGTTGGAGTGTCGCATCGTCTGTTCCCAGAAAGTCTTGGCGAAACGATGCGTCCCTTTGTCTCCGCAGGCATTGGGCCTACACTGATTGTGTCAACGCCTTATGAGTACGAGTTCTTCCAGTCGTTCGGTTATGCGCGGGGCTACGTTCGTGCTGGTGGGTACGTCGGAGTAGGCACCTTCATTGGCGCACCATCGCGGGGTAGTCTTGCACTCCACGTGCGATACTACTACATCCCCTTCGGTGGAGATGGACTTGAAAGCATTCGCGGTCGTCCAATCACAGTGTTCGGGGGATTGTTCCTTGCGCTCAGCGTTGGCTTCGATTGAGAGCAGGCAGTATCTTTGCTGCTCGAAGATGTGATGACCAACCTTTTATGCCAGGATGAGCTCGTCTCGATTGGAACGCGATACCATGGGCACAATCGAAGTGCCTGCCGATGTGTACTATGGCGCTCAAACTGCTCGATCGCTCCTCCACTTCGCGATAGGAACAGAGCGCATGCCCCGCGAATTGATCTGGGCGTTCGGTATCCTCAAGAAAGCAGCTGCTATCGTCAACGCTGCGTTGGGACTTCTTCCGGAGGAAAAACGCGATCTCATCGTTCGTGCTGCCGATGAAGTAATCGAAGGTAAGCTCGATGCACACTTTCCGCTCTCGGTTTGGCAGACAGGCTCCGGAACCCAGACGAACATGAACGTCAACGAAGTCATCGCCAACCGCGCGATCGAACTGGCAGGCGGCGTGCTTGGGTCGAAAACGCCGATCCACCCCAATGACGACGTCAACAAATCCCAAAGCTCCAACGATACTTTCCCGACAGCGATGCACATCGCCGCTGCGGATCGGATCGTTGGCCATCTTCTCCCTGCGGTGCGACAGCTCCACGCAACACTTGCAGAAAAAGCTCGTGCTTTTGCTGACATTATCAAGATCGGTCGGACGCATTTGATGGATGCCGTTCCGCTCACGCTCGGTCAAGAATTCAGCGGCTACGTGCAGCAACTCGAATATGGCATCGAGCGTATCGAAGCTGCAACAGAGCGCATCTATGACCTTGCGATTGGCGGCACAGCGGTTGGGACAGGACTCAACACGCACCCAGAGTTTGCCGAGCGCGTCGCGGCGAAGATTGCTGAACTTACCGGTTTACCATTCCGCAGCGCACCAAATAAGTTCGAGGCCCTTGCTGCACACGATGCACTCGTGTTTGCCCACGGCGCGCTCAAAACACTCGCGTGCTCGCTGATGAAGATCGCCAACGATATCCGCTGGATGGCCTCTGGCCCACGCTGCGGCTTGAGCGAAATCTTCATTCCTGAAAACGAGCCAGGCAGTTCGATTATGCCGGGCAAGGTCAACCCAACGCAGAGCGAGGCGATGACGATGGTCTGCGCTCAAGTGCTTGGAAACGATGTCGCCATCAACGTAGGCGGCGCATCGGGGAACTTTGAGCTCAATGTCTTCAAGCCGCTCATCATCTACAACGTCCTCCAAAGCATCCGATTGCTCGGCGATGCCTGCCGCATGTTCGATCAGCACTGTGCACGGGGCATCGAACCGAATCGAGAGCGGCTCAACTATTACGTCCACAACTCGCTGATGCTTGTGACAGCACTCAATCCACACATCGGCTACGACAAGGCAGCCTTGATCGCTAAGCATGCGCACGCGAAAGGTATTTCGCTTCGCCAGGCTGCTATCGAGCTGGGCATACTCGATGGCGATACGTTCGATCGCCTTGTCCGTCCGGAGGCAATGCTCGGACCAAATCTCTCTGCATGAGCATGCGCTTGGTGTGCTGGGTATTCGTCGTGCTCGGTGTGCTCAGTGCTCTTCGCGTTCATGGGCAGCCCGCCTCTGCAAAACGAAGTCTTGAGCGTGCTGTGGCTGCAATGAATGCCAAACGCTACCGGGAGGCAGAATCTATTTTGCGAAGCATTGTCAAACGCTATCCTCACTACGCCGACGCACGCTATGAGCTTGCGCTTGCCCTCTCGCTCCAGAACAAGTACGACGAAGCTATCGAACTCTGCAGCGAGCTTTGCGATACAACGCTGCCGAGGAGCATGCAGCGGGAGCAGTACTTCCAGTTGCTCGGCGATCTCTACAGCCAACAGGATGACACTACGCGTGCGTTCGCGACCTACCGCATCGGTCTGGAGCGCTTTCCCAATTCAGCACGGCTGCATGTCCAGCTTGCACTGCTACTCAAGCAACGAGGGCAACTCGATAGTGCACTTGCTGAAATCGAGCGCGCAATAGAGGCTGACCCAACCTATCCGCTCAGCTACTATTGGGGTGCACGATTCTACCGTACATCGAGCGAACCGATTTGGGCGATTCTCTACGCTGAAATCTACCTCAATCTGCGCCCCAATAGCTCTCGTGCTGATGAAATGAGCGCGCTCTGGTACAACCTCTTTCGTGAGGCAGTTGAGCAATTCGACGAAGAAAAACGCATTGTACTCTGGCAGCCTTCTCACCACACCATAAGCGATTCCACCCAGCGACGTCCATTCCCGGAGCTTTACACCGCTGTGCTCGCTGAGTGCATCCGCCAGCTTCAATTCAACCGTGATTTCGAACTACCGCTTGCATCGCTTGACACCTTGATTGGATGCTTCATCGCTCGGTGGAAAGCGCTCGGCTACGACACCGTGTATCGGAACGTACTCCTTGAGCGCTATGACCAACTTGCGCGTGAAGGACTGCTCAGCGCTTACATCCACGTGCTTGGGCAGTATGGCAAACCAATGCAATATGCCGAGTATGCAAAGAATCATCGCAAACTACTTATGCGACTGGAGCGGTGGATTGATCGCCATAGACTGGCGATTACACCCCAGAACCGCATCTGTCGCGCCTGCTGGTAACCGCCAATTGCTAATTTCGCCATTGTTCCATCACATGTAGTTTGACCGCAATGAAGGTTGACGTCGTCATGCCCAAGATGGGCGAGTCGGTGCAGGAAGGCAAGATTCTGCGCTGGGTGAAGAACGTAGGTGACCGCATCGAGCGCGATGAAGTGCTTCTGGAGATCTCCACCGACAAGGTGGATACAGAAGTTCCCGCGCCAGCATCGGGGGTGCTCGTCGAGCTTTTGGCAAAGGAAGGCGATACCGTCGAAGTAGGGAAAGTCATCGCACGCATCGAAACCGAGGCAAGTGTAGCAGTAGCGACAACCTCAAGTACTCCTACTCCTGAACCAGCAGCACCTGCGGTACAAGCACCTGCGCCAGTGCCACATCCTCCCGCACAGACAACACCTTCGCCAGCGCCACAACCTTCCGCGGCGTCGCAACCTTCAGCAGCACCAGTCAACACTGGAAGCGTCGTTGAGGTTGTCATGCCCAAGATGGGCGAGTCGGTGCAAGAAGGTAAGATTCTGCGCTGGGTGAAGAACGTTGGCGACCGCATCGAGCGCGATGAAGTGCTTCTGGAGATCTCCACCGACAAGGTGGATACAGAAGTTCCCGCGCCGGCATCGGGGGTGCTCGTCGAGCTTTTGGCAAAAGAAGGCGATACCGTCGAAGTGGGGAAGGTTATTGCCAAGATTGCAGTGGGTGCGGCTTCGGTGGAAGCAGCCACTGCGCCGCAGCCAACACCACAGCCAGCAGCTCAGCACGTTCCGCAACCAGCGCCACATCAAGCGCCAGCACAAACGACGAACGGAACAGCAGCAGCAGTACACTCCCCATCGGTTGCACCTGCCCCGGTTCCGCCACAGGGACGGACGATGAAAATCCCGCGCAAGCACGGAGAGCGATTTTACTCACCGCTGGTGCGTACGATTGCTGAAGCGGAAGGTATCTCGCTCGAAGAGCTCGAAACGATTCCTGGTACAGGACTCGGCGGACGAGTGACAAAGAACGATTTGCTCCGATACATCCAGCAACGCGCTGGCTCGCCAGCACAAGCACCGCAACCAGTTGCACCGGCGCTAGCACCGCAGCAAGTCGAAGCGCGCGTTGCACAACCGACGCCGCAGGTGATAACAAGTCCGCCGCCACCACAGGCGCCCAAGCCAAGCTGGGGACCAGACGTTGAAGTTATCCCCATGGACCGGGTCCGACAGCTCATTGCTGAGCACATGGTGCGTTCCAAGCATACCTCACCCCATGTTACAAGCGTTGCTGAAGCTGATGTGACGGGCATCATTAGAGCGCACCAGCTCTACCGCGACGAATTCCAGCGTCGAGAAGGTATCAAACTGACGCTGACACCGTTCTTTGCTAAAGCGATCGTTGACGGTGTCAAGCAGTATCCGATGGTCAACGTCAGCGTAGATGGCACGAACATCATCGTCCATAAGAACATCAATCTCAGCTTTGCCACGTTACTTCCCGATGGCAACCTGATTGTGCCTGTCATCAAAAAAGCGCAGCTCCTCAATATCACAGGTCTTGCGCATGCCATTACTGATCTGGCGACCCGCGCACGCACCAAGAAGCTAAATCCCGACGAAATTCAGGGCGGCACAATCTCTCTGACGAACATGGGGCCATGGGGGAGCCTCTTTGGCACTCCGGTCATCAATCAGCCACAAACGGCGATCATTGGAGTCTATGCAGTGCAGAAGCGTCCAGTGGTCAAGGAGATTAACGGCGAGGATGTCATCATGATCCGCCACATGATGTACGTAACGATTACCTACGACCACCGCGTCATTGATGGAGCGTTGGGTTCGTCTTGCTTGCGTGCGATTGTGCAGTCACTCGAAGCGATGAATCCCGAAACAGTACAGCTCTGATTCGGTGCATTCGAACGTGCTCGCCGGCTTTGTCGCAGTGCAAAGCCGGCGTTTTATTTCTCGAGCAAGATGGTGACCGGTCCCCAGTTGATGCTTTCGACCTCCATCATCGCTCCGAAGATACCTGTTGCGACTGGGAGGCCGTGCTCGCTTCGGAGAAGTGCTATGACGCGCTCGTAGAGCGGCTCGGCGAGTTCCGGAGAAGCAGCCTCCGAAAAACTCGGACGAAAGCCATGGGCTGTATCACCATAGAGCGTAAACTGGGAGACGACAAGGATTGCGCCGCCGACTTCACGAACAGAGCGATTGAAGCGACCGTCGCCATCGGGGAAAATGCGCAGTCCTGCAATCTTTCGCGCTATCCACTGAGCAGCTTCTTCGGAATCGCTACGGTGAACGCCCAGGTACACAAGAAGCCCGCACTCGATGGAGCTTACAGTGGCACCATCAACACGCACGGATGCTCGATGCACGCGTTGGACGACAGCGCGCATGGTTCTATGGAGGTGTGAGGACGTGAGTCTGAAGAATTGCGCTTCGGAGGTGAAGCACTAACGAAATGAGCGCCAGTGGTACTTGTGCATTCGCCTCGATCGCTGCGATAGCACTTTCAGTGGCTGCGATTGCAGCACGCAGGTTTGCCCCTCGATAGTGCACGACAAACCGCTCGAGCGCAGTGTATGCCTGACCCTGTTGGAAGATAAGGTGCGGGTGTGCCTGGCTACCGAACGTGCGGAGGCGATATGCATCATGAAGCCACGCAAGAAGAGTACGGAGCATGAGCACGATGTTCGGCCGGTCGAGTGTTGCTGCGGTGTGTTCGACCAGCGCAACGAGCTCGGTGCGGTAGCGTCCCTGCTTGAGTGCAGCGCGCAGGAAATCGAGCGGAAGCTGGGCGATCGCATCGTCATTATCGCCTGAAGCAGCAAGTTCAAGTGCACGTGCATAGCTCCCTTGCGCCAGCACCGCAATAATGCGGGCGCGGTCGGCTGCAATACCGTTGCGCTCGACCAGCGCAGCAGCAATTTCTTCCTCGCTCAACAGCCCGCAGTGAATCTGTTGGCAACGCGAGAGAATCGTCGGCGGTAACTGCTCCCGACGGGAGGTCGTCAGCACAAGGGTTGTTCGTACGTGTGGCTCCTCGAGCGTTTTGAGAAATGCGTTCGCTGCTTCGATTGTCATTGCGTCTGCCTCGCTGACAATGACAACGCGCCATCCGTGCTCGAGTGGTGCAGCAAGCTGAAGCGTTCGCCGTACATCCCGGACTGCAGCGATGCGGATTTGCGTAGCGTTCGGTATGGAGATGTCGTGATACGGGTTGCGTGCTTTGAGCGCGAGCTGTTCTTGGATGAGTGCAATCTGATCGTCGCTCAAGCGGAGCAGGGGAGCGTCGTCGTCGTTTGGTGCCTTGACCGCCGGCAGGGAAAAGACAAGCTGAACGTGTGGATGCTGCAGGTGGCTCATTTGCAAGCAGCTACGGCAACGGTCGCATGCCTCAATGCTCGTTGGGGTCTCAATCGGCTCCATGCAGTTGAGCACGCGGGCGAATTCGATCGCCAGAGCATCTTTCCCAACACCGGACGGCCCCCAGATGCAGTAGGCGTGCGCAACCTTGCGTCGCTTGATGGCAGCGATCAGCAGATCCTTTGCATGCTCTTGCCCAATGATGCGAGGCCACTTCATCTGTGCTGTTGTGCAGGATGCATTTCACCATTGGTCGTGGCAAGTACCTCGAGTTGCTGCAAGCGCCAGAGCGTTGCGTAGTAGCCATTGCGCGCTAAGAGCTCGTGATGTGTGCCGTGCTCGACAATACGGCCGTGGTGGAGCACGACGATGGAATCTGCATTCCGGACGGTTGCCAAGCGATGGGCAATTGCAATGATCGTCGTATTGCGACGCGCTTGCTCGACGATGTCCATCAGCACGTGCTCGGTGTGGGAATCCACGTGGGCGGTTGCTTCGTCGAGAATCAACAGCTCAGGCTCCCCGGCGATTGCACGAAGAAGAGCCAGGATTTGGCGCTCACCACTTGAGAGCGATGTACCGCGCTCGTGGAGCTGCTCAAGCGATGATAGGCGCTGTGCCAGCTCAGGATGTGTCTTTCGGAGTTGTCCCCAGAGTAGCTCGATGGTGGTAGGCAGGTCCCTTCCGAGCGTGATGTTCTCGCTGGCAGTGCGAGAGAAAAGAAATGCATCTTGGAGAACGATCGCGCAGCGCTGGCGGTGTCCCGTGGTGTCAATCTGTTCAAGTGGTATGCCATCGAGCAGAATGCTTCCGCGCTGGGGTGAATAGAACTTGAGCAGAAGATTGGCTATTGTGCTTTTCCCAGAACCTGTCGCACCAACGATCCCGACGAGCGTTCCGACCGGAATTGTCAGACAGATGTCCTGGAGGACCGGTGTCGAACCGTCGTAGCTGAAGTGAACGTTCCGAAATTCGATGCTCTTCTCCAGTGGCCGTGCAGGGAGTTGGGCGCTCCGTGGGTGAGCAGCTTCATCGGTTGGCTGATCAAGCAGGGCAAAGATTCGCTCTGATGCAGTGGTTGCTGTCTGGAGAACGTTGTACTTTTCCGTCAGGTCGCGGACAGGACGGAAGAACATCTCTCCGTACATCAGGAACGAGACGATCGTCCCGACGGTGATACTGCCGCCGATACTTCGTCCAAACGCAGCGTAGAGAACCAGACACAAGGCGAGCACCGAGAGAAATTCGACGACGGGGAAAAACGATGCGTAGTACGTGACCGTTTTCAGTTGGAGCCGTGTATGCTCGCGGTTGATTTGATCAAAGCGCTCCGCTTGTGGTCGGTGATAAGAGAACAGCTGGATCGTCGTGATGCCTTGGATGTACTCGTTGAGGAATGCATTCATTCGCGCGACTTGAACACGGATAGCCGAATAGACCTTCCGCACTTTGATGCGGAAGATCGTTGCTGCAACAAGCAGCAAGGGGATGACGACCAACGCATAGAGCGTCAGCTCAACGTCAGTAGCGAGCATGAACAGGAGTATCCACACAAGGACGAGTACATCGGAGATGATCATTACAACGCCGGAGGAGAACAGCTCGCTGAGCGCTTCGACGTCGTTCGTTGCTCTGGTGACAAGCCTGCCGACAGGCGTTGTGTCGAGCGTGCGAAACGGCAGATGGAGGATGTGATGGAAGACATCACGGCGGATCCTGGCAAGCGCGTGTTGGCCAATCCACTGGAGCAGGTACGTTTGCCCAACTTGGAGTGCGCCGTGTGCGATAAGGACGGCTGCGATGATCCCGCCATAGGTGAGCAGTGAAGTGCCGCTGCTGGGGGCAAGAGCAGCATCAATGGCATGGCGAAACAGCCACGGGCGAAATGGTCCGAGCGCAGAAACCACGAGCGTTATCCCAACTGCGCCTGCTAAGTGCCATCGGTAGGGCCGCACGTATGCGAGCAATCGGAGGAGAATGCGCCAGTCACTCGCCGTAGGCTTGGAAGTGTTCACAGCAGGTGCCATGCACAGTAGGACTGCGCTTGCAGTACGAGAGGTTGGGTGACCCCGGCAGGGATCGAACCTGCGGCCCTCTGATTAAAAGTCAGATGCTCTACCACTGAGCTACGGGGTCAGATAGCAATGGCTGCAAAAATACGTTCGCTCTGCTACAGTCGGTTCGAATAGTTACCGGGTGCTATGTGCGTTGCTTGTGCCGACGCAAGAAAGTCGAGTGCTGTTTGCGCGATACCGTCAGCATCGAGAGCGAGGAGACGGTAGAGTTCCTCTTGCGTTCCGTGTTCGACGAAATGATCACCAATGCCATGGATTTTGAGCCGGACGCTATAGATCTGCCGCTGAGCGAAGAGCTCAGCGACAGCAGAGCCAAACCCACCGGCTATTTGCCCATCTTCGATGGTCATGACATGCTGCGTTGCTTGAGCGATGCTGCAGAGCAGCTCTTCGTCGAGCGGCTTGACAAAGCGCGCATTGACCACCGCAGCGTTGACGCCATAGTGCTTGTGCAACAGCTCAGCTGCTTGGAGCGCTCGGTAGACAACTGGGCCAACCGCGACGAGTGCAATGTGCGTGCCTTCGCGCAGCAGTTCGCCTTTCCCAAGCGGGAGGATCTGCATTGGGCGCAGTGGCACACCGACAGCGTTCCCGCGTGGATACCGAAGAGAGACCGGACCGCTCGTATAGGCGTAAATCGCCGAATAGAGCATGTCCCGCAGCTCCTGCTCGTCTTTTGGGGCCATGACCACCGAACCAGGAATGATGCGCATGTACGCAAGATCGAGTACCCCGTGATGGGTAGGGCCATCGGCACCAACAAGGCCAGCGCGATCGAGTGCAAAGACAACGTGCAGATGCTGGAGCGCAACATCATGGACGATCATGTCGAACGCGCGCTGGAGGAACGTCGAGTAAATCGCACAGACGGGGATGATTCCTTCTGTTGCCATGCCTGCAGCACTGGTAACCGCATGTCCCTCGGCGATGCCAACGTCGAAGACACGGTCTGGGAATTCCTTCTGCACGATATCGAGCCCAGTACCATCTGGCATCGCTGCAGTAATGCCGACCACGCGCGGGTTCTCGCGCATGATCTCGCGCAACGCTTCGCCGAAGACTTTCTGGTAGGTCGGCGGTGGCGCTTGCGCCGTTGGTGCAGCAATCGCCTTCCCGGTGAGTTTATCTACCTTGCCGATTGCGTGGAGAAACTGCTTGTCTGATTCAGCGGGCTTATAGCCTTTGCCCTTCTGTGTGCGTACGTGGAGCAGAATCGGCCCAGGCAAATCCTTGATGTGCCGAAGAATCCGCACCAGTTGCCCGATGTTGTGTCCGTTGATCGGACCGAAGTATTTGAACCCGAGTGACTCGAACAGCATGCCGGGCGTCAGTACTGCCTTGAAGCCATCTTCGATGCGCCCAAAGAGGAAGCGAATGCGGTCGCCGATCGGTCCAGCTTGCGAGGCAATCTCCTTGAACTGCTGGCGCAATTTGAGTGCCGTCGGCGTCGTAAAGATTTCTGTGAAGTAGTTCGAGATTGCCCACACGTTGGGGGCAATGGACATGTTGTTGTCGTTGAGGATGACGATGATGTTCCGTTTCTGGACGCCGCAGTTGTTCATCGCTTCGTAGGCAAGGCCGCCGGTCATTGCGCCATCGCCGATGACCGCAATGACCTTGAAGTCTTCACCCTTCAGATCGCGAGCAATTGCAATCCCGAGTGCAGCGCTGATGCTTGTGGATGCATGGCCAGCACCGAAGACATCGTAGGGGCTTTCACTCCGCTTGAGAAAGCCAGACAGCCCCCCAAGCTGCCGAATCGTCGGCAGTGCGTCGCGACGGCCAGTGAGGATTTTGTGCGGATAGCCTTGGTGACCGGTGTCGAAGATGATGCGATCGCGCGGTGTATCGAAGACGTAGTGCAGCGCAACGGTCAGCTCGACGACACCCAAGCCAGCACCGAAGTGCCCGCCGACCCGCGTGATGACGTCAATGAGGTACTCCCGCACTTCAGCAGCGACATCCCGGAGCGATGATTCTGGCAATCGCCGTAGGTCTGCAGGGGAGTCTATGTCGAACAAATATTTGTACGCGGCCATCGAGCGTTTGCCTGAAGTCTGGAATGTTCTGTGTGGCTAAACACCCAAGAAGCCCAGGGTGTTCCGCAGTTAGGGCGTTGTGCTTTCAATGACGATCTGGACCGTTCGGCTCAGTTGTCGTCCCGTTGGGCGGTTATTGTCGTAGAGTTCGATTGTCTCGCCGTAGCCAGCAGTTTCGTATCGCGCATCCGGGCGTTTCGACTTGAGATAGTTCATCACCGCTTGTGCTCGACGGCGGGAGAGATCGAGATTGTATCGCGCTTCGCCAATGCGATCGGTATAGCCGTAGATTTTGACAGTCGAACCCGGCGTAATTGCTGGCAGAATTTTCAAGTCGAGGATGCGTTGATTGTCGGGGGTGATCACGTCGCTGTCGAAGTCGAACAAAATCAAGCTAAATTTCTGCACCGTTTTGCTTCCATTCCGCTCTTGGAGCGGGCGAGTGCTGCTCAAGTAGTCCACGCTAATTGAGCCGCTACTTTCGGCAGCTTTGCCAAGAACGGATTCAGCGCGGAAGACGTAATCAATGGGCACTTGCTGTGGCGAAAGCTCACCAGGATCAATACGCCAGGTAACAGGGCGTGGAGAGCCTTCGCTCTTGAACGTGCGGAGTGTGCGGCCAGCCTGAGTAATCGTTAGCTCCCACTCCTTGATCGGGTCAGACGATGAAACCTCAGGGACAAAGATGAGAACATCTGGTGTGGAAAGGCGCTCGATCCCAACGCGTGATTGGAATGGCTCCAAAACTTCAGGTGTCGAAGCACGGAATTCGACGCGACGGTTCTCTGCCATACCATCTGGATCATTCGGTGCTGAGGGTTTTTCTGGAAGATCGCGAGAGGTGACAACTAACCGGGAAGAATCAATACCGCAGGCAATGAGTGCAGACCGTATCGCATTGGCACGATCGAGCGAGAGCCTCCGATTGCGTGCTTCGCTGCGGCCATCGTTTGTGCCGATGATTTCCAAGCGTGCGGTTGGGTACTGCTTCATCCGACGGCAGAGCACGGAAACAATGTAATCATTGATGGCGAGTGCATTCTTGAGCGTGTCGTAGGCCTCGATGTCGCCGGTCTCGCGTACGGAAGTTTGACGGTAGCTGGCGTCTGGTTGATTGGAGTTTGCCGGGAAGAACACGTATGGCACAAGGGGGAAGTACTCCGTGTATCGAACGTCTTCGAGCTTGACCGTGCGAACGTCAGTAGTGTCCCCGCTTGGGGTGATGGTAATGACTCGCCCAATTCTGGCACGAACGTAGGGCTGATTGAGCTGGGGAGCAGTGTCAGGAGTATGTTTCCCGAGACTGAAAAACACGTTCGCGCCGAGCCGCACCTGTGGAATTGTCCAGGAGTCAAACGCACTGTTGGACGATACCTTTGTAAAGGGAAATCGGAGGCTTAGCTCTGGTTGGAGTGTCCACTGCTGGCTAAGTGGTATGTCGTACGCGGCACCAACTGCAAGCGCAATGCGAGTAGATGCATCGGGTAGATCGCGCTCGCTGACGGTCGTCGTTCCTGCTGAGTCGATCGAGTACTTGGGCGAGAGTGGAAGCCCAATTTCGAGACCGCCCCAGAGCCAGAGCGATGGTGAGAGGAAAAGATCATTGATGCCAATCGTTGGCAGAAGCTCCAGCATCGGAAGACCAGCGCGGAGTTGTGTCGTTGCGCCGTCGAGTGTTGCGTTGCCGAGCGACATGTAGGCAGCACGCATGCCGAGCGCAAGGCGGGACGACAGTGGAAAATGTCCAATTGCGCCAAGTGCTCCCGTCAAGCTTGTTGTGCTTGTGGTGTAGCCAGGGAAATTGGGCGTGTGGAAGTTTGCATTGGCTCCTGCGTGTACGCCAATGCGAATCGGGGCGTCCTGCGTTCCTGCGTTTTGCTGTGCCGAAAGTGTGACTACAGTAACAGCTATCACTGCGATGGTGCGAATCATAGAGAGCAAACTGCAATGGTGAACAACACTACGAGGACGAAAAGCCAAGACGAACAAGACCGACCATTTCGCGCACAGCACGATCGAGTCCAACAAGCACAGCGCGTGAAATGATCGAGTGTCCGATACTGACTTCGACGATTTCTGGAATGCGGACAACCGGAACAACGTTGACGTAATTGAGCCCATGGCCAGCGGTAACATGGAGACCACAACTGTGGGCATAGCGAGCTGCCTCGGCAAGCCGCTCTAACTCACGGCGCACGTCTTCGGGTGTATGGGCATTTGCGTAGATGCCCGTGTGGAGTTCGACGATGTCCGCGCCTGCTTCGACGGCTGCATCAATTTGCTCGTGCTCTGGTTCGATGAAGAAGCTCACCTCGATGTCGTTTTCATGCATCCGCGCGGCGAGATCTGCGAAAAACTCGACGCGTGCAGCGACGTCAAGTCCGCCTTCGGTTGTAAGTTCCTCGCGGCGTTCTGGGACGATCGTTACCAAGTCGGGCAGGACCTCCAGCGCGACAGCGATGATGTCTGGTGCCGCAGCCATTTCGAGGTCAAGCTTGGTTTTGACTACTTCGCGGAGCAACCGCACGTCACGGTCATTGATATGACGACGATCTTCCCGCAAGTGGCAGACAATGCCAACAGCGCCGGCAAGCTCTGCAATGACAGCGCCCGCAATCGGATCTGGTTCGATCCCACCGCGTGCCTCTCGGAGTGTGGCGATGTGGTCAACGTTGACGGCAAGTTCGGCCATCAGTCGTAGTGGCGTACGTTGAACAATGCACAAATATCGGAGCCAATGGAAACTTTTACACGAAGCTGCGTCGTTCGAGCGTCTTGAAACCAGACTTGTTTTGTCCGATTTTTCCCATGCGGTACCGATGAGCGAGCATGTTGATATTCTCGACCAACTCACTGCATCCGACTACGAGTACAAGTACGGCTTTGAGTCGCAAATCGAGGAAGAGGTCGTTCCACCAGGACTCAACGAAGAGACAATTCGCTTGATTTCGGAAAAAAAGGGAGAGCCAGAGTGGATGCTCCAGTGGCGATTGCAGGCATTCCGCTACTGGCAAACAATGAAGGAGCCGCACTGGGCCAACGTTCGCTACACACCGATTGACTACCAAGCGATCAGTTACTACGCAGCGCCAAAGCGCAAAGCGCAGCCACGCTCGCTTGACGAAGTAGATCCTGAACTGCGGCGCACATTCGAAAAGCTTGGCATCCCGCTCCATGAGCAAGAAGTGCTCGCTGGCGTTGCCGTTGATGCGGTGCTCGACAGCGTTTCGGTGGCAACAACCTTCCGCGAAAAGCTCCAGTCGCTCGGGATCATCTTCTGCTCGATGAGCGAAGCAATCCGCGAGTATCCCGATTTGGTGCGGAAGTACTTAGGCTCAGTCGTTCCACCAAATGACAACTTTTTTGCAGCACTCAACTCTGCAGTGTTCTCGGATGGCTCGTTCTGCTATGTGCCACCAGGGGTACGCTGCCCGATCGAGCTTTCGACGTACTTCCGTATCAATGCACGCAACACAGGGCAGTTCGAACGGACGCTCATCATCGCCGATGAAGGCGCATACGTCAGCTACCTGGAAGGATGCACTGCACCGATGCGGGACGAAAATCAACTCCACGCTGCGGTAGTTGAGCTCGTTGCGCTTGCAGGGGCAGAGATCAAGTACTCGACCGTCCAAAACTGGTATCCAGGCGATAAGGAAGGTCGCGGTGGGATTTACAACTTCGTCACTAAGCGCGGGATCTGCTTGGGAGAAAGTTCGAAGATTTCCTGGACACAGGTCGAAACTGGCTCTGCGATCACGTGGAAATACCCAAGCGTCATTCTCAAAGGCGATAACTCGGTTGGCGAGTTCTACTCCGTTGCGGTGACAAATCACCGCCAACAAGCTGACACGGGCACGAAGATGACGCACATCGGACGCAACACGCGCAGCCGCATCGTTTCGAAGGGAATCAGTGCTGGCTACAGCCAGAATTCCTATCGCGGCCTCGTACGTGTCAATCCCGGTGCTGATGGCGCTCGGAACTTCTCCCAGTGTGACTCACTGCTCATCGGCGACAAATGCGGTGCGCACACGTTCCCGTACATCGAGGTGCACAACCCCACAGCGATAGTCGAACACGAAGCAACAACCTCGAAAATTGGCGAGGACATTTTGTTCTACTGCAACCAGCGTGGCATTGACACCGAGACCGCAGTGGCGCTCATCATCAATGGGTACGCGCGCGAAGTGCTCAGCAAGTTGCCGATGGAATTCGCAGTCGAGGCACAGAAGCTGTTGGCAATTTCACTCGAAGGTAGTGTCGGATAAGTTTCACAGTCCATCTCGACGATAGGCTATGGCAGAACCAATTCTCCGCATCCGCAACCTCCACGCACGCGTGGGAGAGACGGAAATTCTCCGCGGCGTCAATCTCGATGTCTACCCTGGACAAGTCCATGCCATCATGGGCCCGAATGGCTCGGGCAAAAGCACACTGGCTGCAGTGCTGGCTGGACGCGAGGACTACGAGGTAACCGAGGGCGAAGTCCTTTTTGACGGGAAAAATCTGCTCGAAATGGACCCAGAAGAGCGTGCACGGGAAGGTCTCTTCCTCGCATTTCAGTATCCGGTCGAAATCCCAGGCGTCTCTACCGCGACGTTCCTCAAAACTGCGCTCAACGAGCTCCGCAAGCATCGTGGCCAAGAGCCGCTCGATGCGATGGAGTTCATGAACCTGATGCGCGAGCGAGCAGCGCTGGTGAAGATTGATCCTACGTTCTTTTCTCGCTCGGTCAACGAAGGCTTTTCCGGTGGCGAGAAAAAACGCAATGAAATCTTCCAACTTGCCATGCTCGAGCCACGCTTGGCCATCCTCGATGAAACCGATTCTGGGCTCGACATTGACGCGCTCAAAATCGTCGCCGACGGCGTCAATGCGCTCCGCTCCCCCGAGCGAGCATTCCTGGTCATTACACACTACCAGCGCTTGCTCAACTACATTGTGCCAGATGTCGTACACGTTCTCTACCGTGGTCGCATCATCAAGACCGGACCGAAAGAGCTTGCACTCGAACTCGAAGCAAAAGGATACGAGTGGGTCACAGAAACCGATGAGGTTGCCCTATGACCACACCGCGTGTCGAACGCTCACCGATACTTGAGCAGATTGCTGCTGATTTTGCACAGAGGGTTGAGTCCTCCAATGGGCACGCCAACCCCGAGCTACACGCTCTTCGTCGCCAAGCATTCGATGAATTTCAGCGGCTCGGCATCCCAACAGTGCGGCATGAGGAGTGGAAGTACGCAAATCTTTTTCCGCTTCTGGCAAAAGGATTCCATCTTCCTCCACACCGCACGGAGCTGCCATCGCTCGACGCGGTGCTTGCTCCGCTTCGCCGGTGGGGACGCGTTGTACCGCTGCTCGACGGTCAGCTCCTTCCGTACCAAGATGAGCCGGATCTGCTCCAGCCGCTTTCGGAAGCCCTGCGGGATCAACGCTGGTTCGAGCGCGTCGGGCGCTTAGCTCCGTTCGAAGGAAATGCGATCGTTGCATGGAACGCAGCGTTTTTCGCAGGTGGCTTCGTGCTGCGCGTCACAAATGAGCGGACCGAGCCGATTGTGGCAGTTTCTGTGCTCGACGGACGAGGTGGAAATGTCGCTGTGCACGAGCGGCATCTTCTCGAAGTTGCCCCTGGGGCATCGCTCGTGCTGGTCCTTGTCCAACGCGTGCTGGGCGAGGGTGAAGCCCTCCTCAATCAAGTGCTCGAAGGTTGGATTGGTGAGAATGCTTCGCTTACGCTTGTGATCGTTCAAGATGCACCACAAACAGCACATGCGATCACCACGCATGAGCTGGAGCTTGCACGTTCGGCGCGATTGGAACTCATCACCGTCAGTATCGGAGGTGGCTTTCTTCGAAACATGCCTGCGGCACGACTTGTCGGCGAAGGCGCTGATGCACAGCTCTACGGCCTTACGCTCGCTGATGGCTCGATGCTTGTTGATCACCACACGACAGTCGAGCATCGCGTTGCCCACTGCACGAGCAACGAGCTTTACAAAGCAATCCTCGACGGTCGTTCCACAGGCGTTTTCAACGGCAAGATTCTCGTACAACCGAATGCGCAGAAGACCTCTGCCTATCAGGCGAACCGCAACATCGTGCTCAGCAGCCGAGCAACGATCAACACAAAGCCGCAATTGGAGATTTTTGCAAACGACGTTCGGTGTACGCACGGATGTACCGTCGGACGACTCGACCGTGAGGCACTGTTCTACCTTCGCTCGCGCGGTCTGAGCAAGCAAGAAGCGGAAGCATTGCTCTTGGCTGCGTTTGCAGAGGAAATCACAGCGAAAGTGCCGATCGAATCGCTTCGGACCGATCTGAATGCACACATTGAACATCTCCTCCACGCCGATGAGCTTGCATAGCCTGCAGACACTCGCCTACGACGTCGAACGTATTCGCCAGGACTTTCCCATTCTGGCGGTGCAGCCGCACGGCAAACCGCTGGCATATCTGGACAATGCAGCGACAACCCAGAAACCACGCTGCGTACTCGATGCGATGATGCACTACTACACGCATCTGCACAGCAACGTCCACCGCGGCGTTCATTACTTGAGCGAGCAGGCAACAGCTGCATATGAGCACGCACGGGACATCGTAGCCTCATTCATCGGTGCGCGGCGACGTGAAGAGATCATTTTCACTCGCGGGACGACCGAGAGCATAAACCTTGTCGCTGCATCGTGGGGGGGTGCGTTTTTGCGGCCGGGAGATGAGATTCTCCTTACGGTCTTCGAGCATCACTCGAACATTGTCCCGTGGCAGCTTGTTGCGCAACGCACGGGCGCGCAGATACGGGTAGTCCCGCTCGAACCAGATGGCTCGTTTTTCGTCGAACGTGCACTCGAAGCAATTACGGAGCAAACGCGGATCGTCGCACTTGCGCATGTGTCGAATGTTCTGGGAATTGTTGTTCCGGTTGCTCCAATTATCGAGCATGCCCACCGTGTTGGAGCTGTCGTTCTACTCGACGGCGCCCAAGCAATTGCGCACATGGACGTGGACGTTGCCGAACTTGACTGCGACTTCTACGCCTTCTCTTCGCACAAAGTGTACGGCCCGACGGGCATCGGCGTCCTCTACGGCAAAGCTGAGTTACTTGAGCGTATGCCGCCGTACCAAGGTGGCGGGGATATGATTCGGCGTGTGACGTTCGAGCATACGACGTACAACGATCTGCCGTACAAGTTCGAAGCCGGTACCCCACCGATTGCTGAGGCAGTCGGACTTGGGCGTGCCCTCGAGTACGTTGATTCGATTGGTCGTGCTGCGATTGCTGCATGGGAAGAGCAGCTTGTTGCATCCTGTATCGAGCAACTCGTGCAGATTGATGGTGTACAACTCCTCGGTCCGGAACGTGGACGTGCTGCTGTCGTCGCGTTCAGCGTCGAGGGCGTGCATCCGCATGACATAGCGACGTTTCTCGACCGCGAGGGCATTGCGATTAGAGCAGGGCACCATTGCGCGCAGCCATTGATGGACTTTTTCGGCATTCCCGCATCCTCGCGAATTTCCGTTGCGATGTATTCGACGGAAGAGGAAATCGAGCGCGCAGCCACTGCGCTCCGAAAGTGCATCACCGTCTTTCGGTTTTGACGATGGAACTTTCCGATGAACTGCGCCAACTCTACCAGGAGGTGATCCTCGATCACCACCGTGCCCCGCGGAACTATGGCACTTTAGAACCGCACACGCACCAGGCAGAAGGATACAACCCCCTCTGTGGGGATCAAATCGAACTTTTTCTCCGCGTCAACGATGCTGGGATCATCGAAGATGCACGCTTTACTGGGCAGGGATGCGCTATAAGTCGGGCGTCGGCATCGCTTATGACCGAAGCACTCAAAGGAAAATCCATTGAGGAAGCTCACACGATATTTGAGCGTTTCCACCACGCGGTGACAAGTGATCCGACTGCACCGATTGATGCTGATAGGCTCGGAAAACTTGTAGTCTTGCTTGGTGTGCGTGAATTCCCCACGCGCATCAAGTGTGCCACGCTCCCGTGGCATACCCTTGAGCAAGCACTCGCTGGCGGCGGTACCACTACGACGGAATGAACAATGGCAGAAGGCAGTACTCTCAAAGAGCGCGTCATTGAAGCGCTTCGCACAGTCTATGACCCAGAGATCCCTGTGAACATCTACGACCTCGGGCTTGTCTATGAAGTCAGCACAAGCGACGAGGGCGACGTCTCCATTGTGATGACCGTTACCGCTCCCAACTGCCCGGTGGCGGATAGCTTGCCGAAGGAGGTGGAGCGTGTCGTCCGAGAGGTCGAGGGTGTTCGTTCCGTCAATGTTCAACTGACATTCGATCCGCCATGGGATATGAGCATGATCCCCGAGCACGTGAAACTGGAGTTGGGACTATTTTGACAAGTGCACCAATGCCGAATGGCTACCTAAGCGAGCCGACGGTTGTCCGTGTTCGGCTCTACGGCGAAGAACGCGACGTAACGGTCGAGCCTGGCGAGACGATTCTTGTTGCTGCTATTCGTGCCAGTCTTGATCCACCGTATTCGTGCGTATCCGGGCAGTGCGCCACCTGCCGCGCAAAGCTTGTTAGTGGCACTGTTACAATGGACAATAATGATGTCCTCACCGAGGAAGAAATCGCCGAAGGTTACATCCTAACGTGTCAAGCACACCCGACAGCGCACGGCGTCAGTGTTGACTACGACCAGTAGCTATGCTACGGCTGACGAAAAAAGTCGAATACGCACTCTTTGCGCTCCAATACATGGCAGTGCGCCCCGGCGAGGTAGTTTCGTCGAAGGAAATTGCCGAATGCTGTGGTCTTTCTCCCGAGCTTGTTGCAAAGGTGATGAGTAGCCTCGCGCGGAGTGGAATTGTACGTGTGCACCACGGCGTCCACGGTGGGTTCGCATTGGAACGTAGCCCAGCGACGATTACCCTCACTGAAGTTATCCGTAGTGTCGAGGGCTATCAGCCGCATCTGGTTCAGTGTGAGGAGGAGCACGGCCAACCATGTACGATCGAGGACCATTGCACAATTCGCTCACCCCTTGTTGCGCTCCAGGCACAGATCGAGCGTATTTTTGACGCAATGACAATAGCCGACTTGCTCGGTGGTGTCGCGCACACTGTCAACTTGGAGCTCCCCGATGGACACTGAGTGCATCTACCTCGACTACCACGCGACAACCCCGCTCGATGAGCGTGTTCTGGCCGCGATGGAGCCGTACTTTTCGATCCATTTTGGCAATCCTGCATCTGCGCTTCACCGCTATGGTTGGAAAGCCGAGGCAGCTGTCAGTGCTGCACGCCGCAAGGTGGCCGAGCTGATCGGAGCACGCGACCCGCAAGAAATCCTCTTCATGTCCGGTGCGACCGAATCGGTCAACCTGGCGCTCAAAGGATTGGCGCTTGCGCAGGGGAATGGCCACATCATTACTGCAAAGACGGAGCATAGCGCTGTACTCGACACATGCCGCTGGCTTGAGGGGCGCGGTTTTCGCATCACGTACCTTGACGTTGACCGGGAAGGCTTCATCTCGCTCGATGAGCTAGACCAAGCAATCAGACCAGATACAATCGTGGTTTCGATCATGTATGCCAACAACGAAGTTGGCACGCTCCAGGACATCGCAGCCATTGGGGCGCTCTGCCGTGATCGAGGAGTACTCTTTCACACCGACGCCACCCAAGCAGTGGGGAAAGTTCCATTCGACGTTGAGCAGTGTAATGTGGATCTGGCATCGTTTACGGCGCACAAGTTCTACGGTCCTAAAGGCTGTGGTGTGCTCTATGTGCGAAAACGCTTTCCACGGATTCACCTTGAGCCGCTCATCCACGGTGGTGGGCATGAGTTCGGAATGCGGAGCGGTACACTCAATGTGCCAGGGATTGTTGGCTTGGCAGCGGCGCTCGAGATAGCACTTGCTGAGCGTCAAGAAGAAGCTCGTCGTCTTGCTGAGCTCCGCACGTTGATGTGGGAACGGTTGCAGCGGGCTTACGCAGGTGCAGTGGTCAATGGCCCAGACTTGGCATCCACCCGTCGGCTGCCAGGGAATTTGAACGTCAGCTTTCCTGGAATCGAAGCAGATCGGCTGATCGCAATGCTCGATGGTGGTGTTGCAGTAAGCACTGTTTCTGCCTGTGGGAGCGGAGAGCATCGAGTTTCTCACGTCCTCGAAGCGATGGGTGTGGGCGACGATCGCGCCCGCTCTGCAATTCGTATTGGTGTTGGTCGTTTTACAACTCGTGAGCAAATAGAACGCGCTGCCGTTGCGTTCGAGCAAGCGCTGGCAAAGGCTCAAGTCCGGGTTCTCCCAGCGTTCTAATGTCCAACCTTTTTGGAGAAGGCATGATGGAAACAGCAGTACTGACCACAAGAGGTGATCTTCGCATCCCGACAGGCATCGTCGGTGCAGAGGAAAGCGATGACATCACCATTACAGCAAAGGCGATCGCAGAGATCAAGCGCATTCGTGAGCAGAACAATATTCCTGAAACCTACGGCCTGCGGATGGGTGTCCGCGGGGGCGGGTGCTCCGGGTTTTCCTATGCGCTTGGGTTCGATGCAGAGCCGCGCAGCAATGACATCGTCTTGGAGGCTGATGGACTCCGCGTGTTCATTGATGCAAAGAGCATGTTCTACTTGATGGGTGTCACGCTCGATTTTAGCGACGGCTTGATGGGGCGTGGCTTTACGTTCAAAAATCCGAATGCAACGCGCACCTGCGGTTGCGGTAGTTCCTTCGCTGCATGATGTCTCACTACTCTGTGCATTAGCATGGCTGAATGGAAATTCAATCCTCGACCCTACTCTGATGAGGAAGCCAAGGAGCTCCTCAAAAACGTAATCTCGCCTGAAACTGCAGACTGGCACTACAACACTCACCACAAGGGATATGTGACGTTCCTCAACAAGATCGAAGCGGAGCTGCCCACCGCCGATAAAACGTCAGCCAATGGGAATTGGTCCACATTCGGCGAGCTAAAGCGGCGGTTTACGTGGAACCACGCCGGTGCACTTCTCCACGATGTCTATTGGGAGGTGCTCGGCGGCGATGGTGATCCCTCCAAAGGTCCAGACGTTGTCGCAGCAATCGAACGCGAGTTCGGATCACTCGATGCATGGAAAGCCGATTTCAAGGCAACGGCAATAGCTGCAAAGCTTTCGGGGTGGGGTGTCCTCGCTTACGACATGCTCTACAGCCAACGACTCCTCAACGTGCTGGTTGACGAGCATCACTACGGTGCGATCTGGGGCGGTATTCCGCTGATTGCCTGTGACGTGTTCGAACACGCATACTACCACAAAGATGGCCCTGCACGTGCCAAGTACATTGATAACTTCTTGGCGAATTTGCACTGGGGCCGGATCAACGAGCGGTACAAACGTTATGTTCAGCGATAGTCAATCCTGCACGAGGAGTGGGGCAGACTCAAGACAACTGCTGGTGAGGATGCCCCACTCTGCGGTGGGGAGGTAATCGCCGATGAGAACACACGATGTACTCGGGCTTTTCCCGCTCGAACTCGTGCTCTTTCCTGGAGCGTATGTCCCGCTCCACATTTTCGAACCACGCTACCGCCAGCTTATCCGGGAATGTATCGAACAGCGCCGCCCATTCGGCATCAATCTCTACGACAAGGACAATCTCCAGCGCGTTGGGTGCACTGCTGAAGTGCAAGGCATCGTGCGCCAATACGAAGATGGGCGCTTTGACATCGTCGTCCAGGGTGGGCGACGCTATATCCTCCAGTCTCTCGACCAGAGGGCTAAGCCATATCTGCTCGCAACGGTCGAGTACTACGACGACTATCCGGGCGAAACGTTGGACCTCGAACTTTACCGCACCTGTGCTGAGTTATTCAATGAATTTGTCAAGCGTGTCTATTCGAAGCCCGAAGTGCTTACCCTCCCTGTTGATCGAATTCCCGTTTTCGAAGGCTCGATGCCATCATTTTTCATGGCGCAGAAGTCCGGTTTACGACTGCTGCAAAAGCAGGTCCTCCTAGCATTTCGCCGAGAAAATGATCGGCTCGATCTTATTCGCCAGCATCTTGCCGAATTGCTCCCGCGTTTGGATCAAGCCGAAGAAATTGAGCGCATTTCCAGGACGGATGGGTACCTAATCTCTGGCAGCGATTCCTGATGCAGCGCACCTTTCCTACCATCGTCGGGATTGTCAACGTCACGCCTGATTCATTCAGCGATGGAGGGCGGTACTACCAGCCAGATGCAGCGATTGCCCATGCTCGCACACTCGTTGAGCAGGGGGCAGAAGTGCTTGACGTCGGCGGAGAAAGCTCACGCCCAGGTGCTGAGCCAGTCAGTGCAGCAGAAGAACTCCGCCGCGTTCTGCCAGTCATCGAGGGAATTCGTCGCGAACTTCCAACAATTCCAATCAGCATTGACACGACCAAGGCCGATGTTGCGCGCGCCGCGCTCGACGCAGGCGCAACGATGATCAACGACATTAGTGCTGGACGATTCGATCCAGCGATGTTGCCACTGGCCGCTGAGCGACGCGTTCCAATCGTCCTGATGCACATGCAGGGAACACCGCAGACCATGCAGCGCAATCCAACCTACACCGATGTTACTCGCGAAGTGTTCGAATTCCTTCAAGAGCGGATTGCTGCTGCGCGAGCTTGGGGAGTGGAAACCGTAATTGCCGATGTCGGAATCGGTTTCGGCAAGACGGTCGAGCACAACATCACGCTGCTCCGGAATATGCAGCGATTTCGTGAGCTCGGGGTTCCACTCTACCTTGGTCTGTCGCGCAAGCGCTTCCTCGGAGCGCTGACGGGTATCGAAAATCCTCTCGAGCGAGACGTTCCAACTGCACTGGCACATGCACTGCTGCTCGATGTCCCGGTTGACTACATCCGCGTTCATGCAGTGAGCTACATTGTCCAGCTCCGTGCACTCTGGCGAGCACTCCGATCTGATGAACCGACCTCGGTTGAGCTACAATGAGCCGCCACGTGATGATTGCACCCTCGCTTCTTTCGGCAAACTTTGCGATGCTTGCCGAGGATATCCGTGCCTGCGAACGTGGTGGAGCGGACATGCTTCATCTGGACATCATGGACGGCAGGTTTGTACCAAACATCACTTTCGGCCCGCCCATTGTCGCTGCAGTGCGAAGCGTCAGCTTGCTGCCTCTTGATTGCCACTTGATGATCGTCGAGCCGGAGCGGTACGTCGAGACGTTTGCTCAAGCAGGGGCGCAGTGGATCTCCGTGCACGTCGAAACGTGCCAGCATTTGCACCGCACACTTGCGCTGATCCGCTCCTGTGGAGCTCGTGCTGGGGTTGTCCTCAATCCACTAACACCGCTCGAGTACGCATTCGAGGCAGCTGGGCATGCAGATTTTGTGCTGATGATGAGCGTCAATCCTGGCTTTGGAGGGCAGGAATTCATCCCCAGCGTGCTTTCGCGCATTGAACGATTGCGTACTTGGCTCGAGCGAGAGCGAATCGAAATTCCCATCGAGGTAGATGGTGGAGTTCACCACGGGAACGCTGCCGCACTCGTCAATGCTGGAGCAACGGTCCTGGTTGCCGGTGCGGCAATCTTTGGAGGATCGAGTATCACTGAGAACATCACCGCACTGCGTGCAGCTGTGCTCGGCTAAAAACAAAAGAGCCCGACACTGCTTTTGGGGAAGTGTCAGGCTCGAACCTCTGGCGCGGCATTCAGGGGAGAGAATACCGCTCGGCTCTGCGGCTATCTACGAACCAGTGTCGGCATTATTGTTTTCGTCAGGGACGAAATTCAAAATTTCTTCGACGACAGCCTCGACGATTTCCTCTTCCTTGACACGCCGGACGACCTCACCCTTGCGGTAGAGAATCCCAACGCCACGGCCGGCAGCAATACCAATATCGGCTTCGCTTGCCTCGCCTGGACCGTTGACCACGCAACCGAGAAGCGCCACCTTGACTGGCTTCCGGATGCCTTTGACACGTTCTTCGATTTGGCGAACGATGGAGAACAAATCCACTTCAATTCGCCCACACGTCGGGCACGCGATGATCTCCACGCTGCGCTGCGCTAAACCAAGCGAGCGAAGGATCTCCTTGCCGACGAGAATTTCTTCTTCTGGCTGGTCGGTAAGCGAAACGCGAATTGTATCGCCAATGCCTTCTGCCAGGAGGGTTCCAATTCCAACGGCAGATTTGATCGTACCTACCCGCGTGGTACCTGCTTCGGTGACACCGAGGTGGAGCGGAAAGTCTGTCCGCTCAGCAATCATGCGGTAGGCTTCGATCATCAGGCGGACATCAGTGGATTTGACGGAGATTACAATGTCGTCGAAACCGAAGTCTTGCGCAATCTCAACGTGGCGCATTGCGCTTTCGAAGAGAGCTTCGGCGGTAGGATAGCCATACTTTTCGAGGATGTCTTTTTCGAGAGAGCCGCTATTGACACCGATCCGAATAGGGATGCCACGCTCTTTTGCCGCGGTCAGAACTTGCTTGATGCGGTCGCGGGAACCAATGTTGCCAGGGTTGATGCGAACCTTCGCAACGCCAGCCTCGATCGCTTTGAGTGCGAAGATGTGGTTGAAGTGAATATCGGCGACAATCGGAACAGGCGAGCCACGCACGATTTCTCTGATAGCCTCGGCTGCTTCCCAGTCGTTGACCGTCACACGCATAACGTCAGCGCCGGCATCAGCGCAACGGCGGATCTGCTCAAGCGTTGCGTGGACGTCTGCTGTTTTCGTTTTCGTCATGGATTGAACAGCAATCGGCGCGTTTCCTCCGATCGGTACAGAGCCAACCATCACGCGGCGCGAATGCCGCCGCCGGAATGGCGCTGTTGCGATCGGTTGCGTCTGTGTATCATCGTGTGTTTCGACAATGGGAAGTTCCATCGCAGTTACGGGGATTGTTGCATACGGCGACTGACTTCATAGAGGATGTCTTTCTCGTGCTGGGTGAGCGATTCAATTCCGCTGGCAGCAATTTTTTCGAGGATACGATCCACGGTCTCTTCCGAGATGTATTCACCCTTGTAGAAAAACGAAGCACCGTGAAAGACAGGCTTGGTACCTGGTCCGAGACGACCTGGAATTTCAATGAACTCTGCTTCGATCGGTTCACGTGTTGGTGGTTCGTGCGGCTGTTTGTGCCGTGGTGTAGAGCGCAGCCGTTCGAGTACAGAAAATATTCCGATTCGATCGCCATAGCGCAGGAGTAAAAAGCCTGTCAGTGCCCCGCCTAAGTGTGCAAAGTGGGCAACGCCGCTCTCTGTCGCGGTCAAGCCAGAAAAAAGATCGAGTGCAGCGTAGAGGATTACGAAAAACTTCGCCGGTATTGGGATGAACAGCGGAAAGATCATCACCGGACGATCGGGGAACGTCATCCCATACGCCACCAGAACACCCATGATAGCTCCAGAGGCACCGATCGTTGGGGCGTCGTTGACAAATAAGTTGAGGATGCCGCCTCCGATGCCGCTGAGCAGGTAGTACGTCAGAAAGCGTCGCGAGCCCCACATGTAGTCGAGTTCAGAGCCAAACATCCACAGAGCGAACATGTTGAAGAACAAATGCCAGAAGCCGCCGTGGAGGAATTGATAGGTGATCAATTGCCAGTAGGGGAAGAAGTATCCCGACCCAGGTGGCATCAGTCCAAACAGTTGAATAAGCCACTGGCTAAGCGGCACGCCCCGGTAGGTGAGCATTCCGAGCACCAGCCAATCGAGCAGAAAGACCGCAACGTTGATTCCCACCAGCGCTTTGATCGTCGGGGGAATAAAGCTACCGAATCCACCAACAAATCTCGATTGTCGCATCGCGGTCTGGTTATGCAGAGAGAAAGAAAAATGCTGCCATCGAAGACGGATAGGATGCAGAACGATTGCGCTTTCTTCCGAGCAGGGCCGGTGCGTTACTCTTCGAGCGCAACAATTCCCGGCAGCGGCTTGCCTTCGAGAAATTCAAGTGTTGCGCCACCACCGGTTGAGATGTGCGAGATCCGATCGCTGACTCCTGCCATCGCTACAGCGGCGATTGAATCTCCACCGCCAATGATGGAGGTGGCTCCGCTATCGGTCGCATCTGCAACAGCCGTAGCGATTGCTAAAGTTCCATTACGGAATGGCTTGAACTCGAATGCTCCCATGGGGCCATTCCACACAATGAACGCAGCCGTCAAGATAAAGTCTGTAAACGTAGCGATGGTCTCCGGACCAATGTCGAAAATTTTCCACTCTCCATCGAGCGGTACCTCTTGGATGCCAACGACGGAGGTCAATGCACGTTCACTCAGCTCATCGGCGATAACAAGGTCCACCGGAAGGTAGAGCTTGAAGCCGTAGCGATCGTAGAGTGCTTTTGCGTGGCTGATGTAACGCTCATCTACAATGGATTCGCCGATGTTATGCCGCTGCGCTGCGAGGAAGGTGTTTGCCAGACCGCCGCCAATCAACACAACATCGGCTTGCTCGAGCAAACGTTCGAGCACCTTGATTTTGTCCGAAATCTTTGCACCTCCAACAATGGCAACGAACGGACGCGGAGGATCGTGGAAGACTTTTGAAAGGTAGTCGAGTTCGCGTTCCATCAGGAGTCCCACTGCGCGGCGTCCGACAAAGTGTGCGGTAATCGCGCTGATGCTGGCATGCGCACGGTGGACTGTGCCGAATGCATCGTTGACGTAGGCATCGCCCAGCGACGCAAGTGCTGCGGCAAAGTCGGCATCGTTTTGCTCTTCTTCTGGATGGAAGCGGAGGTTCTCCAGAAGCACAAGTTCACCGTCTTTTGCTTGCTCAATTGCAGCAAGAGCAGCATCGCCGATGCAATCATCGGCAAAGTGGACCGTAGCCCCAAGGAGTGATTGCAGATGTTCCGCAACCGGACGGAGTGAAAACATCGGTGTGCGGCTTTTCGGGCGCCCTAAGTGCGACATCAGAATTGGGCGTCCCCCGCGATCGAGTATTGTACGCAGTGTAGGAAGGGCCGCGCGAATACGGGTGTCATCGCGAACGGTGCCTTCTGGTGTGATCGGAACGTTGAAATCTACACGTGTCAGTACACGGCGTCCCTCAACGTCGAGTTCACTAAGGCGGCGAATCATGGAAACGCTCCACAGTTAGTCAGCAAAACGCATTGCCAGATCGGCAAGACGATTCGAATAGCCCCACTCGTTATCGTACCAACCAATGACTTTGACCATCGTGCCAACGACGAGCGTAGAAGTTGCATCGAAGATACACGAGTGCGGGTTTCCTACGATGTCGGTGCTCACCAGAGGCTCTTCGCTGTATTCGAGAATGCCGCGCAAGGCGCCTTCGGCTGCAGTGCGAAATGCCGCGTTGACTTCCTCTTTCGATGCTGGCCGTGAAAGGATCGCGGTAAAATCTGTCAATGAGCCATCGGGCACTGGCACTCGTGCGGAGAAGCCATCAATTTTCCCCTTGAGTTCGGGAAGAACTTCGCCGATTGCGCGTGCCGCACCCGTGGTCGTCGGGATGATGTTGAGTGCTGCAGCCCGCGCGCGCCGCAAGTCTTTGTGGGGTAAATCTAGGATGCGTTGGTCGTTGGTGTAGGCATGGACGGTCATCATCATGCCATGGACGATACCAAAGGCGTCGTGGAGCACTTTTACCATCGGTGCAAGGCAGTTCGTCGTGCACGAGGCATTGGAGATGATCCGCTCCTTGCCGGTAAGGGTATGCTCATTGACACCGAGCACAATCGTTGCATCAACGGGATCCTTTGCAGGTGCGGATAAGATTACAATCCGTGGCTGGTGGCGAAGGTGCTGTTCCAAATCGCTGCGCTTGGTGAATTTTCCCGTACATTCGATAATGACATCAGCGATACCGTGCCACGGGAGCGCCTCGATGGATTTTTCTGCGCTGACAGCAATGCGCTCTCCATCAACGATGAGCGCGGAATCTTCCGCGGAGACACTGCCAGGGTAGCGTCCGTGCACCGAATCGTACTTGAGCAAATGTGCAAGCGTTGGGGCATCGGTTAGATCGTTGATTGCAACAACACGTGCCGCCTGACCGTACCGAACGCGGAGTGCACGGAAGACCAGGCGCCCAATACGACCGAATCCGTTGATTGCAATGCGGACAGCCATTGAGTCATTCCACGAAAAGTGTGAAACATGTTGCCACGAGACTTCTTGGAGGCGTTCGGTATGCTGGGGGCCGTACGACCCCCAGCACCGATACACACCGGTTAGCGTTTCTTCTTTTTGTGGCGGTTCTTCCGCAAGCGTTTTTTCCGTTTGTGCGTCGCCATTTTGTGGCGCTTACGTTTCCGTCCACAGGGCATAGTGCATCGGAAGATGGATGGTGAAACATGCCAAAAAACTTCTGCTACGAGGAATCGCGCTGCATCTGGCGGAGCTGCTCGATTGCGCGCTGGGCAAGGCGGCCCATCGCTGAGCTGGAATCTACCGCACGGCAGCGTTCCATCCACGCGATCGCTTGCGCGATCCTGCCGCGATCGAATTCCATGACCGCCATGTTGTAGAGTGCAATTTGGTACGATGGCGCTTGGCGGATTGCACGCTCGGTGAGGTGGAATCCGCGAGTGCGTTCGCCAGTTGCGTACAGCAAAAATGCATAATCGGTCAGCGCAACAACGTTCGGCGAGCCGAGCGAATCAATGTATCGTTGATATGTTGCCAGGGCAGCCAGGGTGTCCCCAACCTCGATTTGCAGGGAGCCAATCAACGGTAGCAGCGAGGTGTCCTGGGGATTGCGTGCCAATGAATCGCGAATCTGCTCGAGCGCTGCCCGCCGAGCCTGAAGCTGCTGTTGCTGTTGGTTCGACTGTCGGAGTTGCTCGATCTGCTCGGCAATTTGCTGGCCGAATTTCTCGCGGCCAAGGCGTTCGTCGCTGGCGATAATTGCCCGTCGAATCGCAAAGGATCCCAACGCAGCGATAAGTGCAATGCTTGCGAGAACAAGCGCAGTGCGCCCAATGCTCATAGAGAGTGCACATGGTGAGTGGCTCGGCGCAACCTCTAAAGCAGCGTATCGCTGCGAGTGGTTGCTCGGGCTTTGATTGCTTGGTCAACCTCGGCTAAGAATTCATCCGACGGGCGGAAATGCGGAGTAAATCGCTTGCCGAGCGGTAGCTTCTCGCCTGTGCGGGGATTTCGTGCCATTCGGGCACGGCGGGCTTTGACAGAGAAAATGCCGAAGCCGCGAATTTCAATCCGCCGTCCTTGTCGCATCGCCTGCTTGATGCCATCGAGGAATCCCTCGACGACAGCCTTGACCTCAAGTTTGGTAAGGCCAGTTTTCCCAGCGATGTAGTCAACCAGTTCTGCTTTCGTGACGTTGTTTGCCATCACGCAGTTCTAAGTGTGGTACCTCCTCCATCCAACCATTCTGGCGCGTTCCGCTGCAGAAATGCAGCGTGAATAGTGCATCCAGATGCGCAAATATACAGTCTTGCCCTTTGCGTGAAAGGGGCGTTCTTGCGTCGGTTGCGGTAGGATGGGCACTATTTTCGCATCCTGTACCGTCAATCGAACACCGATGGATCGCCAACCGCATCAATGGCTCTGCGAGCGTAGCAGCGAGGATGTCGAGTGCCAGCGTGCACTGTTAGCGCTGGAGCGCCTTCCACGCCATGTTGCTATCATCATGGATGGTAACGGGCGCTGGGCAACTGCGCGGAACCTGCCGCGTATCGCAGGGCATCGGGAAGGCATTGAATCTGTCCGGGACATCGTCAAAGCATCGGCAGAGCTTGGGATTGGCTACCTGACGCTCTACGCATTTAGCACCGAAAATTGGAAGCGCCCCGAAGCAGAAGTGAGCGCACTTATGCGGTTGCTCGAATACTACCTGCGTGCCGAGCTCGATGAGCTTGACCGAAATAACGTCCGTATCAATGCGATTGGTAAGCTCGTTGCATTGCCAAAGCGTGTCCAACGTATCCTCACGCACGCCATTGAACGCACTGCAGACAATACCGGACTTGTGCTCACGCTTGCGCTCAGCTATAGCGGTCGGTGGGACATCGTTCGCGCCGTCCAAATGATTGCCCTCGATGTGCGGCGTGGCAAACTCTCGCCGGAGGACATTAGCGATGAGCTTTTTGGCTCGTACCTTTCCACTGCCGGGATGCCTGAGCCAGACTTACTGATTCGCACAAGTGGCGAACTCCGCGTAAGCAACTTTCTCCTGTGGGAGATTGCCTACGCTGAACTGTACTCGACTGCAACGCTCTGGCCGGATTTTCGTCGCCAGGAGTATTACCATGCTCTCGCTAACTATGCGCGGCGCGAACGACGATTTGGAATGACAAGCGAGCAAGTGAGCGCAAGCAGCAACAGTGTACCGTACCGTACGTACATCAAGGAGTTGTTCGATACTATCGTCCAGCGCCGGAAAGGATGAATTCGATTCTTCGGACTGTGGTGGTCCTGATCATCGGCTGTGGACTTGCATGGGGACAGAGCTACCCGCGCATTGCAGGTGTCACAGTCGAGGGCAACCGCTTTGTGGACGAAGCGACAATCCTTGCGATTGCGCAGCTCCGAGTCGGCGAGCAGCTCGACCCCCGCTCGGACCTTCTGCAGCAGGCAATTCGCAATTTGTGGCAGCGCCGTCAGTTCGCTGATGTTCGGATTGTTGTTGATCGTATCACATCGCTGGGCGTTTTCCTAAAAATCATCGTGCGTGAAGTACCGCGATTCAATGCCGTTGAAATCCGCGGCAACAAAGAAATTAGCCTCGAGAAAATCAAAGAAGCTGTTGGGAAAGCCACTGGCGAGCTGATGCCATACTACGAGGTAGCACTCATTCGACAGCGTGTGCTCAAGCTCTACGAAAAGGAAGGTCTGCTCTTTGCTGATGTCCACGTTGACACAGCAACTGCGAAGCTCCCAGGGTACGTGGACGTCATCGTGACAATTACTGAAGGCGATGAGTACAAAGTGCGGAGCGTTGCGTTCGATGGGGCAGTGCATGTACCAGCTGATGAGCTCGTTGGCGCACTCGAAGAGAATAAACCCAAACGGTGGTGGCAATTCTGGCGCTCGGCAACGTTCGACCGCAAGAAGTTCTACGAAAAAGACATCCCAGCCATTCTGCGGTACTACCACGCGCGAGGCTACATTGATGCCGATACGCTCAAGACGGAATTTGCCATTGACCGCCAGGAAAAAGCCGTTGACATTCGCATTGCGCTCCAGGAAGGAACGCAGTACTACGTCCGCTCGGTGACGTTCGACGGGAATACGGTGTTTCCCAGTGCGCTTCTTACGCAGCGACTTGGAATCGAGCCAGGAAGTCCTGCCAATCTCGACCAAATTGAAAAGAACATCAACGGCAACGAAGAGCAGACGGATATTCGTTCTCTCTACCTCGATAACGGCTACCTAGAAGCAACGATCCTCTACGACATTCGACGCGCTGCGAGCGATAGTGTGGACATCGCAGTGCACGTGTACGAGCGCGATCGATTCACCATTCGCCGCGTTGATATTGTAGGCAACACGAAGACGCAAGACCGCGTCATCCGGCGTGAGCTATTCACCCGACCAGGGGATTACTTCAACCGCGCGGCCATCATTCGCTCGGTCAAAGGACTCGGCGTGTTGAACTTTTTCAATCCTGAAAAGCTTCGCCCTGATGTACGGCGCGTGCCAGGCGCGCCAAACCAAGTGGACTTGATCTACCAGGTGGAAGAGCGCTCGACAGACGTGCTCAATGCTTCCATCGGGTACGCCGGTCAATTTGGGTTGACAGGTTCGATTGGGGTGGCATTCAACAACTTCGACATCAGCAATCCGCTCCTTGGGGGAGCCGGACAGGTTTTCAGTTTCCAGTGGGACTTCGGGCAAGGGAATCGCTACCAGACGTTCAGTATCAGCTTCGCCGAACCTTGGCTGTTCGGTCAACCAACGTCGGTCGGATTCAATCTCTACGACACCCGATACTTTTGGAACATCGAGGGTCGGCGCACCGGTGGAACGGTCAATCTGGGGCGACGATTCCGTTTCCCCGATGACTTCTTCCGTGGCGATTGGTCGCTCATCTATCAGCGCCAGGTTGAGTACACCCAAACGCTCGAGCCAGCACGTACGTTCGATGAAGTCTCCGTATTGCAAACCATCAGCCGCACAAGCTTTGATAACCTGATTTTCCCCTCGAGTGGCTCTCGCTTTCGTTGGACGCTCCAAGCTTCGCTCGGTGCAATCGGCATTGGTTCTTCGGACTTTCTCAAGAACGAGTTGCAAGTGGAGTTCGTCAATCCACTGCTGCAAATCGAGGGGTTCGATCGGCTCGTTCTGTACTTGAACACAGAGTTTGGCAACGTCGGGCGGATTGGAAATCGTCCCAATGGTGTTATCCCGCTCATCCAGTACTACGCAATGGGCGGCAATGGGATTGCTGGAATCAATGTCATTCCACTCCGTGGGTACTCCGATCGGAGCGTTGGCGTCCCCGGGAACAACAACCTTTCTTATTTCCGCCAGACGGCAGAGCTTCGCTTTGCACTCTCGCTCAATCCAATGCCGATCTACGTTTTGGCGTTTGCAGAGGCAGGAAACGCTTGGCCACGGTTGCGGGATGCGGATCTTTTCACACTCAAGCGTTCGGCAGGGGTTGGGATGCGTATCCTGCTCAATCCTATCGGATTGATTGGCTTCGACTATGGGTATGGATTCGATACGGATAACCTTACGGGTAATCGCAGCGGTTGGAATTTCCACATCCAATTCGGCAATCGCTAACTTTAGTTTCACTACTTTCGGTTCGCTCCGATGATTTCCCGCTTGTTGATTTTGCTTGGCTGTGCAACGCTCGTTGCGCTTGCGCAGAAGGATGTCCCCACAAAAGAGCAGCCATTGCGCATTGCAGTGGCAGACTTGGAGAAAATTGCAAAAGAGCTCCCCGAAGCTGTCGCAGCCGATCGCGAACTGACTGAGCTGCGCAAGCGCTTCCTCGATACACTCCAGATGATGGAAACAAAGTTCAAGGAGCGCTTGGAATCGTACCAGAAAAGCAAAGCGATGATGACAGCAGAAGCACAGCGGAAAGAAGAAGATGACCTGCGGGCTCTCCAACAGCAGTATGCGCTCTACCAAGAAGAAAAGTTTGGTTTGCAGGGCGAGCTTGCTCGCCGTCGGGATTCGCTCTTGAGCCCGATTCTGAAAAAAGTGCAGGAAGCGGTTGCGACCGTAGCAAAAGAAGAGCGCTACAACTTCGTCTTCGACCGCGGCTCGAGCTTTCTGCTCTACGCAGAAGACAAGGCAGACATCACGTACAAAGTTCTCGATCGAATCAAGCGTGGCAAATAGCAGTGCAATCCTGCAGCTCTCTGTGATAGTGCTCTGCGTGCTCTGCCGAGCAGGCGTGCTCCATGCGCAGAAGGTCGGCTACATTGCATCCGATGCAATACGATCGCGGTGGCCAGAGATGCAGCAAGCCGAACAGCGCATTCAGAGCATGGTGGACGATTGGAAGCGAGAGGCTGCAGAACAGCAGAAAGCCATTGACCAACTTGACGCAGAGATCAAGAAAAACCGCCTCATCTGGACGCTCGAGGAACGCCAGCAGAAGGAAGCTGAACTTGTTCGCCTCAAAGAGGAGCGTCAGCGTTTTCTCAAGCAGAAATTCGAACCCGGCGGTGAGTACGACCAGCAGTCCCAAGCCATTCTGCGTCCAGTCGAGGAAAAGCTCTTCGCTGCTGTCCAAGAAGTCGCTGCCAACGAAGGATTCGACATTGTGCTCGACAAAAGCACGCAGGTGATTCCCTACGTCAATCCCAAGTACGATCTGACCGTCAAGGTCATGAAAAAGCTCAACATCACCGTGGACGATTTGGAAAAAGAGCTTGCCAAAGCAATCGAGGAAGATCCGCGCAATAAAGCCGAGCGCCAGAAACAATCACCGCCGACGTTGCGGCGTCGCAGTAGAACAACCGGCGAAAAGGCACCTGATGCCCCTGCCGAGGAGATTCCACGTTGAAGAACCACCAGAACAATTGCACATGAACATTGCACTTGGCTTATCTGAGCTTTGCTCAATTGTCGGGATTGATGGCGCGCATGCCGACGATCGCACCTTCACAGGCATCGCACCGCTCGACCATGCCGGCCCAGATGATATAGCGTTTTTTTTTCGCCCAGAGTTCGCCGCCGCAGCACGCAACACGCGCGCGGGATTGGTCATCACCAGCACTGCGCTGGCTGAGCACCTTCCGACCGCAGTGCTGCGGCTTTGCCATCCGGATCCAGAAGAAGCAATGGCGAGGTTGCTCGAATATCTTGCAATGAGTGCAAAACCGCAGGGCGGGGCAATTCATCACACCGCTTCGATTGCGCCGTCGAGTACCATTGCCAAGAGTGCACGTATCGGAGCGGGGACCGTCATCGGCGAACATGTGCACATCGGCGATGAGGTTGAGATTGGCGCACACGTTGTCATCGAAGATGGAGTCGCAATTGGTGAAAGGACAGTCATTGAGTCTGGGGCAGTCATACGCAGCGGCACGGTCATTGGAAAGCGTTGCCGCATCGGGAGCGGTGCAGTTATCGGCTCGGAAGGTTTCGGTTTTATCGAGCGCAACGGCCGCTACCGACACCTCTACCATTTGGGCAACGTCATCATTGGCGATGATGTTGAAGTTGGCGCCAATACATGCGTAGATCGCGGCCTGCTTGGCGCAACAGTGATTGAAGATGGCGTCAAGATTGATAACCTTGTCCACATTGCCCACAACGTCGTCATTGGCGAGCATACCGCAATCGCAGCCCAGGCGGGGATTGCAGGAAGCACGCACGTCGGCAAACGCAATCGTATTGGCGGGCAAGCGGGACTGACAGGTCACATCTCGACGTGCGATGATGTTACGATCGGTGCCCAATCGGGCGTCTCTAAATCCATCACGCAGCCAGGCGAGTACAGTGGAACACCCGCAGTACCGCTGCAGCGACGCTTGCGGAGCGAGGCTGCACTGCGGCAACTTGTCGAACTGGTGCCCATCATCGAATCGCTTGCCCACAAATTTGCACCGAAGCCAACTGACCAGCTTCGCGATGAGCAGGAGTAGCCCCTTGTGGTAGAGCGAATGTTGCACCTACACTCACAACGTCAGCGATGGTTGACCGTCAGCGCACGATCAAAGAGCCAGTCAGTTTTACTGGGGTTGGATTGCACACAGGCAATGCCTCCACGATCACATTCTATCCAGCACCCGAAGGATACGGCTATCGCTTCGTCCGAACGGACATCCCAAATAGCCCCGAAATTCCAGCGCTCGTGGACTACGTTACCGACATCGCACGCGGCACGACAATCTCTTACGATGGTGTGGCAGTGCACACCGTTGAGCATGTCTTGGCAGCGCTCGTGGGGTTGCAGATTGATAACTGCCGCATGGAGCTCACAGCCAACGAGCCTCCTGTAGGCGATGGAAGTGCGCTGCCGTTCGTCGAAACGCTCCGCAACACCGCAATTATCGAGCAATCGGCGCCGCGCGAGTACTTGGTGTTCGATCAACCAATTCGTTACACCAACGAAGAAAAGGGCGTAGATCTGGTCGCTCTCCCCAACGACGACTACCGCATCACGGTGATGATTGACTACAACAACCCTGCGCTTGGAAGCCAGCACACGGGGCTGTTCAATCTCGAAAAAGAATTCGTTACAGAGTTTGCGCCGGCGCGGACGTTCTGCTTCCTTCATGAAGTGGAAATGCTCTGGGATCAAGGTCTCATTCGCGGTGGAAATCTCGATAACGCTATCGTCATCGTTGATCGTGAAATGAGCGATGAGCAGCTCCATGCACTGCTCAAAAAGCTCGGCATTGAGCGGAACGTTGTGCTTGGTACCAACGGCATTTTGAACAACACCCAACTACGGTTCAAGAACGAGCCTGCACGCCATAAGCTGCTCGATCTGATGGGTGATCTTGCGCTTGTCGGCGTGCCGATGAAGGCGCAGATTCTCGCTGCTCGGCCTGGTCACGCCAGCAACATCGAGTTCGCACGGAAGATCCGCAAGCACTACGAGCAGAAGAAACTGCTGCGTCGCTACCAGCCAAAGCAGGCAAACGGTGCGGTACTCGACATCAACGCGATCTTGAAAATCATGCCGCATCGTTTCCCCTTCTTGTTGGTCGATCGCATCGTTGAGTTCGATAGTGAGCGGAATCGCATCGTCGGAATCAAAAACGTTACGATCAACGAGCCGTACTTTCCCGGACATTTCCCCGTGCGCCCGGTGATGCCAGGTGTTCTGATTTTGGAGGCGATGGCGCAAGTCGGATGCATCCTCCTGCTCAACGTCGAGGGTATGTACGACGCAGACAAGCTCGTGTTCTTCATGGGGATCAACAATGCAAAGTTCCGCAAGCCTGTTATCCCGGGCGATCAATTAGTGCTCGATGTTGTGCTGATGGGCAAGCGTTTCAATACGATCGCACTCCAAGCGAAAGCATACGTGGGCGAGAGCTTGGTCGCAGAAGCCGACCTTCAAGCTGCCGTTGTGGATAAAGAGGCATAGCTCGTGAGTGCCATGCTACACCCAACCGCGATTGTCGCTGCCGACGCCCAACTTGGCGAGGAAGTCACGGTCGGACCATATGCTATCATCGAAAGCGACGTCGTCATCGGTGATGGAACAGTCATCTATCCGCACGCCATTGTCTTGAGCGGTTCGCGAATAGGGCGGCAGTGCAAAATCTTTCCCGGCGCTGTCATCGGTGCGGAGCCGCAGGACCTGCGCTACACAGGTTTGCCGACGATCGTTGAAATCGGGGATCGGACAACGATCCGCGAGTTTGCCACGCTCAACCGCGGATCGCATAGCCATGCTACGCAGATTGGCAGCGATTGCCTCATCATGGCGTACGTGCACGTCGCGCACGATTGCAGGGTTGGCAACCACGTCGTCATTGCCAATGCAGTCCAGCTTGGCGGGCACGTCCAGATCGGTGATTGGGTAGTGCTCGGAGGAGTTGCAAAAGTTCACCAGTTCTGCCGCATCGGGAAGCACGCAATGGTCGCAGCCGATGCGATGATCACCAAAGATGTTCCGCCGTATGCACTCATCGGCCGCGATCCAGTCAAGGTCGAAGGCATCAATCGCATTGGGTTACAGCGCCGAGGCTTTTCGCCGAGCGAGATCGAAGCGCTTGAGGCATTTTACTCGATAGCCTTCTTCTCTGGCCTCAACATGAGCGATGGCATTGCCGAATATCGTCGGCGGTTTCCTTCGATGGATGAAATCGTTGCTGAGGTAATCGAGTTTGTCGAACAGTCCGAGCGGGGAGTCTATCGGTGATGCGTGCAGCGGTGGCCGTACTGGCATTCCTGGTAGCAGTCGGAACGTCTGCTGCACAGGATGCCCCGAGCGCGGGCGTTGTCAGCTCAGACCTGTCGCCGCAAGACCAGCCCGCAAGCCCTCACAGCAGTAGCTTGATCTTCCGTCCGCTCGTTGCCGCAGCTTTTGAGCCACGCGTTGGCTTTCAGTACCAGCTCGGTCCGCGCAAGCTTCGGCTCGACATCGGATACTCAGCCGATATCTGGAGCACCCGGCGTGCCGTGGAGAACGCATCTTCTCAAGCGAATGCTCTTGCGTTTGGTGTGGATGCCTTTACGTACACCCGACTCCGCTCGGAAGCGAACCTGAAGTTTCCCGTCGAGACGGTTGATTACATGTTCGGCATCAACGGCACATACGCGCTTGCGATCTCTGCGACACGATCACTTGCGTTCCGAGTACGGCTATCCCACATTTCCGCACACCTGGCCGATGGGTATGCAGATTCGAGCGGTAGGTTTCTCCAACGACCATTTGTCTATAGCCGCGAGTTTCTCGATGCGATCGTTGCGCACACATGGGCAAATGTTCGCATCTACGGTGGAGGTACAGTCCTACTGCAGGTCAAGGAGCTACCGCGTTCGGTGGGGCGCATCATTCCGCAGCTTGGGGTTGAGTGGCACGGCTCTAACGGCTTTCCAGTGTTTGCCGGTTACGATGTACGCGTTGTCCAGATTGACCGCGTAGTGCAGCCAGTGCACAGCGTTCAGGCTGGGGTGTATCTGCTTGCGCAGCGCACAGCGAGCGTTGCGCTCTGCGGCTACTACTACGCAGGCTACTCGATACATGGGATGTTCTATGACCAGCGCGATGAGTACCTCGCGCTCGGCATGCAAGTACTTTTCTGAACAGTCACCACCATAGCGAGTTTTCGGAGCAATGGCAGTAGCATGTGGCATTGTTGGGCTGCCGAACGTTGGCAAATCCACGCTCTTCAATGCTCTGACGGCGAATAACATTCCGGCAGAAAACTATCCTTTCTGCACAATTGAGCCAAACATTGGGATTGTTCCTGTACCCGACGAGCGGCTGTATCGTTTGGCGAAGGCGTACAATAGCGCAAAGGTCGTGCCCGCGACGGTGCAGTTTGTGGACATTGCCGGATTAGTCGAAGGAGCATCGCGTGGGGAAGGATTAGGCAATCAATTTCTCTCACACATTCGCCAGGTGCATGCAATTGTGCACGTTGTGCGTTGCTTCGACGACACGCACGTGGTGCATGTTGCAGGGAGCGTCGAACCACTTCGCGACATTGCTGTCATTGAGACCGAGCTGCTCTTGAAAGACATGGAGACCGTCCAACGTCGCAAAGAATCATTGGCACGGAAAAAGCAAAGCGAATCAGCTCGAGAGCTCGCACTATTAGAGCGATTGGAAGCGCACCTGAACCAAGGAGAGCCTGGGCGAACGTTTTCACTCGACTCCGACGACGAGCGCCGAATTTTTTCTGAGTTGTTTTTGCTCACAGCCAAGCCGGTCCTCTACGTAGCCAACACTGACGAGCAGGGGTTCCGCACGGGAAACAGCATGGTCGAAGCAGTGCGCACCTACGCAGCCCAACGAGGCGCAGATGTTGTTGTGCTCTGCGGCAAGATCGAAGCAGAGATCGCAACACTTCCATCAGAGGAACGCGCATTCTTCCTGGCTGAGCTTGGCATGGAACGTCCAGCGCTGGATCGGCTCATCGAACGTGCCTATCGTCTCTTGGGACTGATCACGTTCTTTACTGCAGGACCGAAAGAAGCGCATGCATGGACGGTACGAGCAGGCACACGTGCACCAGAGGCAGCGGGAGTCATTCACTCAGATTTTGAGAAAGGCTTCATCCGTGCTGAGGTGATGAGCTATGCCGATTGGGAGCGGCTTGGATCCGAGCAAGCAGTGCGCGATGCAGGCCTCTATCGCATCGAGGGGCGGGAGTACGTCATTGCTGATGGAGATATTGTCTATTTCCGCTTCAATGTGTAACGCGAGTGTAAATTCTCCCTCGGTGTTGTATGTTTGCGCCGGGAGGATGGAGGAAATAACGCACCACCACGCGTATTGAGGCATCACGAAGGCCCTGGAAGCGGGACACTCTCACCCCGATGTGTTGTGTTTGTCGAACCATTTTGTGGGCATTCGTATGAAGCCGTTGTTTCGGGTTCTTGGTAGGTGCGCTGCGGTGCTCTCTGCGATTGCACTCATTGGCAGCGCTGCTTCCCTCTATGCGCAGGATGTGCGCCGAGTGACAGGCAAAGTCCTCGACGCTGAAACGAAGGAGCCGCTTTTAGGGGCGGTCATCAAAGTCAAGGGCACAAAGGTTGGAACGGTTGTCCGCCGTTCGGATGGTGAATTCTCCATTGATGTGCCGACCAATTCCTCGCAGATTCTCGTGGTGAGTTTGGTCGGGAAAGTCACCGAGGAGGTCAACGTCGCCGGCCGCGATAACGTCACGATCTACTTGAAGAACGACGTGCTCGAACTGCAGAAGGTCGTTGTGACTGCTGTCGGGATCGAGCGGGAGAAGCGGTCGCTAGGATATGCCACGCAGGAAATCAGCGGAACGAGTATCTCGCAGAACCGCGAGCAGAATCTGGTCAACGCACTTGTTGGCAAAGTTGCCGGTGTGCAGATCAATTCCTCTTCGGGTTCGCCAGGCTCAGCGTCGTACATCCGCCTTCGGGGAATCAACTCAATAACGTTCAACAACCAGCCGGCCTTCGTCGTTGATGGTGTGCTCATTGATAACTCCGACTACGCAGCTTTTACCAATGCATCGAATGCAGCAGAGGGCTCAGCCGGCAATGCGGTTGCGAACGTGGATCAAGTGTCCCGGATACTCGACATCAACCCTGATGACATCGAGAGTATCAACGTGCTCAAAGGGGCGGCGGCGACTTCGCTCTACGGTCTGGCTGCCTCGGCAGGGGCGATTGTTATCACCACGAAGAAAGGGCGGCGTGATGGGACGGTCAACGTCCAATACTCCTACAACACAACGTTCGACCAAGTCAATAAGCTCCCCGAGCTGCAAATGAAATACTCACAAGGTCTCAATGGGCGCTATCAGGGACCACAAACGGGGCAATCTGCTTCCTGGGGTGCACTCATTGATACGCTTCGCTACGATCCGACGACGCCGAATCCTTGGGACAAAAATGGTACAATCAAGGGCGTTTCAGACGCACCGAACGGAAAGCCAGTTACTCCTTACGACAATCCGAAGAACTTTTTTGTGACAGGCGGTACGACGACGCATAGCCTTTCCATTTCCTCGGGGTCAAGTTGGGGGTCGTACTACTTTGGCATTACTGATGCACGGACAACGGGCGTTATCCCTCTTACCGATTTTCAGCGTACATCGCTTCGACTCAACGGAGATGTCAATCTTCGGAGCGACCTCAAGCTCAATGCTTCAGCGCAGTACGCACGCTCCGGTGGGCGACGGGTACAAAAAGGCTCGAACCTTTCGGGTGTCATGCTGGGGCTCTTGCGGACACCGCCGACGTTCGATAATTCGAACGGCTATGGCACTGATGCTGTCAATCATCCCGATGCATATAGCTTCCCGGACGGTCGCCAGCGTACCTATCGTGGGTATGGAGTCTATGACAACCCATTCTGGACTGTCACGCAAAATGCATACACTGATGCGACCGATCGTTTCATCGGTTCTGCCCAGTTGGATTACTACCCTGAAAGCTGGTTTGGGCAAGATGCGATTGGTGATTTTTCTGCAACATTCCGCGTGGGGATGGATCAATACGCAACGCAAGAAAAGAACATCATTGCGATCAACTCCGCGACAGCTCCTGCAGGGCGTGTTGTCCTCGGTGACGTTCGCAACCGCAATATCAACGCTGACCTTCTGCTCACCTTCAAACGGGAAGTGACCAGCGACATCCAAGCCCGGCTGACGCTCGGCGCACAAATTTTCCATAATGACTTCCTCACGGCAGGCGTGGTCGGTGACCAATTGACTGTGCCGAAGTTCTACGACATCAGCAATGCAGTCAGCTACACGCCGTATGCAAGCAACGGTACGCTCCGCCGATTGGGGACGTTCTTTGATGCGCAGCTCTCGTTCCGCGAGATGCTTTACCTCAACGGTAGCTATCGTGTCGAGCGTTCAACGACATTACCGAAAGACAACAACGCGTTCGGGTATGGCAATATTTCGGCGAGCTTTGTCTTCTCCGAGCTCTTCAAAGAGGAGGAAAGCTTCCTCTCTTTCGGTAAGCTTCGTGTATCCTACGCCACAGTAGGAAGTGACGCACCGCTCTATGCATTGACCACACCTTTTACGCGTGCCACGATTAGTGACGGTTGGGTCGGTACCCCGATCCAGTGGCCACTCAATGGGGTGCCTGGTTTCATCCAAGCCGCAACGCTGGGGAATAATAGCCTGCGCCCAGAAAAGCGAGAGGAAATCGAGGCTGGGATTGAGTTGAAATTCTTCGAGAACCGTATTGGGCTGGATGTCACATGGTATCAAACGCGGAACGTTGACCAAATTCTCCAGGTGCCAATTTCTTCCACAACCGGCTTCCCGTTCCAATTTCTCAACGCGGGGACAATGAAAAATAGCGGCGTCGAGGCAGTGCTGCACCTTGTCCCATACCGCGACGAAGATTGGAACATCGGGCTCGATGTGAACTTTTCGACCTTCAACAACACCGTCGAGAGCTTGGCACCGGGAATTCAAACGATCTTTCTGGCAGGATTTGTCGGCACATCCGTTCGTGCTGATACAGGGAAACCCTACGGACAGATCTATGGCCCAGGTTGGAAGCGCGATCCGCAAGGCCGAATCGTTGTCGATGCCAATGGGCTGCCGATTGTGGATCCCAACGAGCGTGGGTGGGGATCATTCCTTCCCGACTGGATTTTGGGCGGCAACCTGACGATTTCCTACGGTGGTTTATCGCTTTCAGCAGTGCTTGACTGGAAACAAGGCGGCAAGATGTGGAACGGGACGCGTGGCGCTATTGTGTTCTTTGGTACTGCAAAAGAGACAGAGAGTCGTGGAGCACTCAACGGAACCTTCGCTGGTGTGACGATCCGCAACGGTGTCGTCGAGGGTGTCGTCGAGCAAGTGGACGACCAGGGCAATGTGACGTACGTTCCGAACACAACGCCACTGCCAAACGGCGCAGATCAAACCTTCTGGCGAACGCGTGCAAATTCCTTTTCTGCGAACAACACTGAACCGTTCGTGGAAGATGCCGGATGGATCCGTTTGCGTGAAGTCACACTTTCGTACCGTTTGCCCGGTGCGGTCACCAATGCTCTCGGTTTCGTCAAAGGAATCGACATCTTCCTGACAGGGAGGAATCTTTTCCTGAGCACCAAGTACACCGGCGTCGATCCAGAGACCTCACTGGTCGGTGCTGTCAACGGCCAAGGGATTGATTACTTCAACAATCCCGGCATTCGCTCGTACGGCTTCGGTATTCGGGCGAACTTCTAACGGAGGAATGACAATGTTGAACAATTTCAAAAACTCAGCCATGAATGCGATTGCAAAGTCGGTTGCTTTCACTGTGAGCGTGGGGCTCATCGTTCTCCTTGCTGGGTGCGATCGGTGGGTGGATACATCGCTCAACGTCAATCCCAACAATCCTGCCGACGTGTCGCTCGATTTGCTCCTGCCAGCTGTCGAAGGTTCCCTCGCATGGCAGCACGGGAGCGATCCGAGTCGCTTTGCCAGTCTCTACACCCAACATCACAGCGGAGTGGATCGGCAGCATCTGGGCTACTACGCAGACTACTCGCTTGGCGAAGGGGACATTGACAATTACTGGCAAAACATCTACCGCATCATGGGGAACTGTTACACGCTCATCAAGAAGGCCGATGCTCAACAGTCACCGCACTACGCTGGAGTTGCACGCATCTTGATGGCGTACTCGATTGGGCTTGTGACCGATGGGTTCGGAGATGTGCCCTTCTCTGAAGCATTCCAAGGGCAGGCCAATACCCACCCGAAGTACGATCAGCAGCAGCAGATTTACCTCACGATTGGTCGCTTGCTCGACACCGCGTTGCAGAATCTCAATGCAGCGCAGTCCGTTTTCAAACCTGGTGCGGATGATTATTTCTACGGCGGAGATCTCGCCAAGTGGAAAAAAGCTGCATACGCGCTCAAGGCACGGTATGCCATTCACCTGACAAAGCGGGACGCTGCGAATGCCGCAGCTGCTGCACTGTCGTTCCTGCCGAATGCTTTCAGCGATAACACCGATGACTTGGTGATGCGCTTTGGCACCTCGGTGACGAATGCAAACCCGCTCTACGGATTCAACCAAGATCGCAATGACATCCGCATTGCGCCATTCTTTGCGCGGTTGCTCAATCGCTTGCAGGATCCGCGGCGGCCAATGATCGGGGCTACTCCGAAACGACCAACAGATTCCATTCCAGACAATGATCAACTAGGATCATTCTATGCGTCAATCAACTCGCCGGTCGTTCTGCTCTCCTATGCCGAGCAGAAGTTCATCGAGGCGGAAGCGAAGTTCCGCACCGGCGATCTGAGCGGTGCGAAAACTGCCTACCAAGATGCGATCCGCGCTTCGATGCAGTGGTTCGGCGTTGCAGATGCGGACGTCGCGACGTACCTTGCTAATCCCGACGTTGTCCCCTCGGGTGATATCACACTCGGGCACATCATGACTCAGAAGTACATTGCGCTCTACACCCAATTCGAAACCTGGACGGATTGGCGGCGAACGGACATTCCAGCGCTTACACCGCTAACGGGCAACCGCATTCCTCGACGGTTCCCGTTGCCGCAGTCCGAACGGCTGTTCAATGGCCAGAATATCCCGCCGGGGTCGACGAATGCTGACTGGAAGTTCACTCCCATGTGGTGGGATCAAGGGCCATAGTATCGCTGTGCGTTACCATTGGGAAGCCCCTGTTCGGCGAACAGGGGCTTTTTATTTGCGATACCATTCCAATTGCAAAGCATGCACGTGTCGAGCTCGGTCTCAGGTAATTTTGCAGGGAGGTTACGTACTCTGCAATCCAATGACGTTTCCCCTCGACGATCCGATTGTTCGCAAGTTACAACGATTGGCACGGCGGCATAGCGTCCAGCTCTACCTTGTCGGTGGCTATGTGCGCGATCGGCTCCTTGGCAGAGCGCGCACAGATATTGACTGCACCGTTCTGGGAGATGCACTCACGTTCGCAGAGAAAGTAGCCAAGCACTTCCGATCGAAAGCGGTCATCTACGAGCGCTTCCGTACTGCGATGGTACCGATTGGAGACTATCACCTGGAATTTGTTGGCACCCGCAAGGAATTCTACGACGAGCATTCTCGCAAGCCAATCACCAGCGATGGCACGCTCGAAGATGACATCTTCCGCAGAGACTTCACCGTTAACGCGCTTGCAGTTCCGCTTGTTGGGCCGCACTCCGGCACGATCATTGATTTGACCGGTGGACTTGCTGATCTCGAGCGTCGCCTGCTTCGCACACCGCGTCCGCCGTTGGAGACATTCCACGAAGATCCGCTCCGAATGGTTCGAGCAGCGCGTTTTGCAGCACAGCTCAACTTTCGTATTGCCGAGGATGCCTTCGATGCTATCAAGCAGATGGCAGAACGAATTACGATCGTGTCCCAGGAACGAATCACTGATGAGCTACTCAAAATCCTCGCTGCACCAAAACCGAGCATTGGCTTTATCATCCTCCATAAAACTGGACTGCTCCGCTACATCTTCCCGGAACTTGATCGCCTTGCGGGGGTCGAGCTTGCGACTGACGGGGAACGTCGCTATGCGCACAAGGATGTGTTCTTCCACACCATGAAAGTGCTCGATAATGTCGCTGCCGCGAGCGATAACCTCTGGCTACGGTTTGCAACGCTCGTGCATGACATCGCCAAGCCGAAAACGAAAAAGTTCGTGCCAGGTATTGGCTGGACCTTCCACGGTCACGAGGAAATTGGTGCACGCTGGCAAGAGCGGATCTTTCGTCGGCTCAAGTTGCCGCTGGAGCACCTGCGGTACGTTGAAACGCTCGTCAGACTCCACCAACGTCCGATGGCGCTCGTAGACGAAGGGGTCACCGATTCTGCGCTCCGACGCTTAGCGGTTCAAGCAGATCCGTGGCTCGATGATCTTTTCACGCTCTGCCGTGCAGATATTACCACGCAGAACCAACAACGTGCCGAGCAGTACCTTGCCAATTACGACATCGTCTATCGAAAAATCCAGGAGGTGCGCGAGCGAGACCGCTTAGCAGCGTTCCAATCCCCAGTCCGTGGGGAGGAAATCATGGAGCTATTCGGCCTGCCACCTTCGCCAGCGGTTGGTGCGATCAAACATGCACTCGAGCAGGCAATTCTCGACGGGATTGTTCCCAACACGTACGAGGATGCCAAGCGCTATTTGCTCGAGAACCGCCAACAGTTCGAAGAGATCGCGCAACAAGCCAATGCACGTTTCCGGCTTCGCCACACACACGATTCAACAAGCGGTAATTTCGCCGCAGTTGAATCCTCGGAGTCGTAGTGCATGCTGCAATACGTTTTCCAGCGCGTAGTGCTGTTCATTCCCACCTTGTTTGTCATCACGCTTATTGCATTCGGTCTAACGCGGCTTGCACCCGGAGACCCAGCAGCGGTGAAAGCAGGTGTCGGTGCGGAAGGCACCTTATCAGCGCGCAATGTGATGACAAAGGAAACCTTCGAGCTTTGGCGCAAGCAAATGCGCCTCGACCGTCCCATTGCTGAGCAGTACATCCTTTGGCTTGGCGATCTTGCACGTCTCGATTTCGGCATCTCGTTCATTGACAATCGCCCAGTGCTCGAGAAAATCGCCGAGCGGCTTCCTGTTACGCTCGCCATGAATATCGCTGCGGTGTTCCTTGCGTACCTGATCGCAATTCCACTCGGCGTCTATTCTGCTGTTCGGGCAGGTTCGCTTGGGGATCGCATCGTGACGTTCGTTCTCTTTGCACTCTATTCGTTGCCGACGTTTTGGGTGGCGACGCTCGCCCTGACATTCGTATGCAATCCTGAGTTCGTGTACCTGTTCCCACCAGGGGGGCTGTATTCGAACCGCTTCGACTTTCTGCCGCTGTTGAGCAAAGTAGGGGATGTCCTCTGGCACTTGGTGCTGCCGATGATCGTGTACACGTACGGATCGTTTGCGTTCATTTCGCGGCAGATGCGGAGTGCAATGCTCGAAACTGTGCGCCAGGATTTCATCCGTACAGCGCGCGCGAAAGGGTTGCCCGAGCGGCGAGTGATCTTTGTCCACGCCATGCGCAACTCGCTCATCCCAATCATTACGCTGCTTGCGGGGATTCTCCCCAGCCTTGTTGGCGGGAGTGTCATCGTCGAGACAATTTTCAGCATTCCTGGAATGGGAGAGCTTTCGTACATGGCGCTCGTCTCCCGCGACTACCCGATGATCATGGCGATTTTCACGCTGAGCGCTGTGCTCACGCTCGTTGGCATCTTGCTTTCCGACATTCTCTACTCCATCGTTGACCCGCGGATTGCCTATGGGAAACGCACAGCATAGTCAAAGTTACGCTGCGTACGTGCGCCGGCAGTTCGCACGCAATCGGCTCGGTGTTGCAGCCTTTTGGTTGGTTGTCGCGTTGGGCATCGTTGCACTCTGTGCGGATTTTCTCGCAAACGATAAACCAATCATCGCATCGCTCAACGGGCGAATCGTCATGCCAGTAGTCAAGCAGTATGGAGTCTGGCTGGGGCTGGCGCGGTGGGATCCCCAGGAACTCAAAGCCGAATGGCAATCGCTACCCTACGAGTGGGCGATCTTCCCACCTGTTCCTTATTCAGCAGAAACAATTGATCCATCTGTTCGGCGGTCGCGCGACCGTGCGCCGTCGGCGCGTCATTGGCTGGGCACCGATGACATCGGACGAGATATACTGGCGGGCATTATCCATGGGACACGTACTGCACTCTCGATCGGATTCATTGCGATGGGAATAGCGCTCGCCATTGGGATTACGCTTGGCTCCATTGCAGGGTACTTCGGTGGCTGGGTGGATTTGCTCATTTCGCGCGTGATCGAGATCGTCATTTCGCTGCCGACGTTCTTCCTGATCATCACCGTTGTTGCGCTCGTGCAGGATGTCGTGTACTCTGGGCGGCTGCTGCTCATCATGGTGATCATTGGGCTGACCAATTGGACGACGGTAGCGCGCTTAGTCCGTGGCGAGGTCCTCCGCGTGCGTGCGCTCGATTACGTTGCCGCAGCCGAGGCGCTTGGATTTTCAACGTTCCGCATCATCCTGTACCATGTGTTACCGAATGCATTGGCACCGGTGCTCGTTGCAGCAGCTTTTGGAGTTGCCAGTGCTGTGCTCATCGAGTCAGCGCTGAGTTTTCTGGGATTCGGTGTGCCACCGACAGTCGTGACGTGGGGTTCGATGCTCTTCCGTGCGCGGTCGGATGTCAGCGCCTGGTGGATGGGGCTGTTCCCAGGACTTATGATTTTCCTAACGGTCAGTGCTTATAACCTCATCGGTGATGCGCTCCGTGATGCGACCGATCCGCGCTTGCGTGGGACGATGGAATAAGGTTCCGCTCGTCCTTGTGTTCGGGGTGTGCATTGCGCGATCGCAACTAGTTCCACCACTCCTTGATACGTCGCAGCAACGACAACAGGCAATCCGTGTGGGTATGACGCGCATTGCGTTTACCTCAGTGTTCTTTGGGGATGCACTCGTCGAGCAGTTGGTCGCAGGTGGGACGCTTTCAATCCAGCAGCAGTATCGCGGGACATCTTTGCTTACTGGGATTCGCTCGTTCCGGGATGATGAGCTTTTACGTCTCCAGTGGCGCTATCCTATTGCGGAGTCGCTCATGCTGGTACCACACGTGGAGTGGGATGTGTCGAATGATTCACGTTCATTGGGCATTTCTCGATTAGAACGAGTTCGCGGGGCAGCGGGGGTGGGGTATTCATCGCTGATTGGCCGCGCAGAAGCCTATGCTGGTGCCGAACAAGCCGAGCAACTCGGCATTCGAGAACGTGGTCTTGTCTTTGGTGGTAGGTTACAAACGCAGAGCGATCGGCTCGGGGATTTTATGCTCACGGGAACAGTTGCAGCCGAGCGCACTCAACTTGAGCGACGGATGAATGCCGACATCGGTGGACGTCTGGTCCTTTCAACAAAGAACACGAACGCATTTCAGTTAGCGCTCGAGTACAACCGCCAGCGGCGAGATTACTACACAACGCTTGGCATCGGCGCAGATATTGCACTTGAACATCGCTCCGAACAGCGCTGGGCATTAGACGGCTGGCTTCGGCAAGAGATCGGTCCGGCAGAACTCGTGATCGCGCCGCAGCTTTCGCTGCTTCAAGTTGAGCGATTCTTCGATTCGCCAACGCCACTGAGCGGACTGACGTACGTCCGCCGCGAGCTCCACCAATTCGATGGTGGCGTGGGCATTACGTTGTTCCTTTCGACATCGCATACGCTCCACCAAGTAGGACTTGACATCCGCCAACGGAACGAGACCAATGGGACGTACGATCTCTTCGCCGCGCCGACTCCGCAGCTAGTCGAGGACGTCCGTCAGAGCGAACGCATACGGGATAATCAATCAGCACGACTGCAACTGTGGACGGCACATGCAGTCCAGCTTTCATCGCATGATTCGCTTGCTGTGCAGGCACAGAGTGCAATAGTTCGCTACGACACGCCAAGCCCGCTCAATTACGACGACCGTGATGAACTCTCCGTCAGTGCGCAAGCACGCTACATCCGCCAGTGGTCGCCAGCGCACTCGAGTGTAGTCACGTTCGAATATGCTGCTGTTCACTTTGTGTTTCTACGTGCCCAGCGGAGTGCACTGAGCAACTGGAATCGTTCCTTCCGTCTTGCAGCAAGTATGCCCTATGCGCTCGGCAGAGTCCAGTGGAATCCCTCACTGGAAATACTTGCGCAGTACACTTCGTATGACTTCGAGGGGCTTAGTGGTGTCCCACCGAGCTTTTCCTTTCGCCAGCTGACCTATCGCGATTCGTTTCGGCTTGTGCTTGAGCCACTTGACATCGAGGCGCAGGTATATCTGCGATGGTTTCTGCGCGGCGATTTTTCGTGGGCGCAATTCGCCGAGCGTCCAACAGGAAATGGACGCGAGCTGTTTGGACGGATCATGTTCTGGCATAGGGTAACCGAGCAGCTCGCATGTGGCATTGGTGCGCGGTGGTACGAGCTCAGCCAGCAGCTCCAACTTGCATCGCTTGCCGGACTCTCTAGCCAGCAACGAAGCGTTGCACCAGACGTTGGAATTCGGCTTACCGCCGGCGAACTCGAACTCCGCGTCAGTGGATGGTACGAGCTTCGACGCGTCGGCAGCGGCGCCCTACAGGAAGTTCCAAACCTGCAGCTTACCGTTGTTCGCGCACTGTAACTGTTTCTGGGGGTGTTTGGAACGTACCGTTGACAAGTGCTGGCTCCTTACGGAAGCGTCGGCGCAGCCCGCTGAAGAGTTGCGTAAGGTACGAAAACATCACCGGCACGAGGAAGAGCGTCAGGAACATCGAGCTTGTCAATCCACCAATGAGTGCCCAAGCTAAGCCCGCTTTCCACTCGCTGCCAGGGCTGTTGCTCAGTGCGATGGGCAGCATCCCGACGACCATTGCAACCGTTGTCATCACAATCGGGCGTAAGCGTGATTGCCCCGCTTCGACCAATGCATGGTGCAGCGGCAAGCCACGCTCTTTGATGTTCGCAATCGTTCGGTCAACGAGCAGAATTGCATTCTTGGTAACAAGACCGATGAGCATGATAAGCCCTAGCATTGCGATGATCGAAAGGTTCTTCATCGTCAACGCGAGCATCAGAAATGCTCCAATAACTGCGCCCGGAACGGAGAAGAGGTTGACGAATGGGTAGAAGTACGAGTCGTAGAGCGCTACCATGATCAAATACACGAACACGATCGCGCCGAGCATCGCGATGCCGAGGTCGCCGAAGCCCTGACGCTGGTTTTTGACGTCGCCAGCATACTCGTAGCGGACGCCAATGGGAAGCTTGCCTGCGATGAGTTTATCGAACTCATTGGCAATCGAACCACTGGCTTTTCCGTACGTCTGTGCGTACACGATCACTGCGGGGTTACGGTCGCGGCGCTGGAGTTTGGTCGGTCCAGAACCGATTGTGACTGTTGCGAACTGGCCGATCTCGATTTGTTGGCCGAAGCGATTGGTGACCGTAAGATGCGCGATCTCGTCGGGATTGGAACGCGCTGTTTCATCGAGCCAGATGCGAATTGGATATTCGTTCCCGCGGTAGCGATACTTGACGTCATCGTTCCCTTGCATCGCAATGCGGAGTGTGGCGCCAACGTCGGCAATGCTCAAACCAAACTGAGCAAGTTTCTCGCGGTCAACGCGGATTTGCAGTTCAGGTTTGCCAAGTTCGCTGCTCAAGCGTATATCGGTTGCTCCTTGAATTTGGCGGAGGGTGGCAGCAGCGATTTGTGCTGCGGAGTCCACCGCTGCGCGGTCGCTCCCACTGATAATGATTTGAACCGGCGTCATGTTTGCAGTTCCGAAGATCCCAACAGGATTGACGCGGGCTTTGACGCCAGGAATCGAGAAGACCTCCTTCTTGATGATGTTGCCGATTTCGTCGCTCGAGCGAGAGCGTTGATTTTTGGGAACGAGGGTAACGCTGAACTCGGCGACATTATTCGAATTCTGCCCTAGGAATCCTTCGCTCGATACACCTGCTCCTGTAATGACGCGTTGGACTTCTGGGATCGAGAAGAGGAACTGTTCAATTCTGCGGGCTTGGCGATCAGTTTCTTCGAGCGAATAGCTCGGTGGAAATTCCACCGTTACGGTGAACTCGCCACGATCGGCTTGTGTAAAGAATTCAAAGCCGATCAGCCCATTGGCAAACAGGAGTGGAACAACAGCAAACGATGCAAATGTGACAGCAACTGGCACCCAGCGGCGTCGGTTGAGTGTCCAACGCAGTGCGCTTGCGTATCGGCGCGTGGTGCGGCTGAACCAATTTTCGAATCCGATTGCAATCCGTCCGAAGAGCGTAGAGCGTGTGAGTCGTTCGAGCTTCGCAAAACGCGATGCAAGCATCGGCGTGAGTGTAAACGACACCAGCAGCGAAAGCAGCGTTGAGGTCACCACCACCAATGCAAACTCACGCATGATGTTGCCGACAATGCCGCTTGTGAGCGAGAGCGGAAGAAAGACCGCCACGTCAACAAGTGTAATCGCCAGCGCTGCAAAGCCGATTTCGTTTCGTCCGCGAATGGAAGCAGTGATGCGATCATCGCCGTGCTCAAGGTGTTTGTAGATGTTTTCAAGCACGACGATGGAATCATCCACCAAAATCCCGATAACCAGAGACATCCCCAGCAGTGTCATCAGGTTCAGCGTGAGCCCAAAGGCAAGCATGCCAATGAAGGTGGAGATCAGCGAGGTCGGGATCGCCAGCATCACGATAAGCGAGTTGCGAAGACTGTGCAGAAACAGCAGCATCACTGCTGCAACAATGAGGACCGCGAGCCCTAAGTCGAATTGCACTGCGTGTACTGCATCGAGTGTGAACAGCGATGCATCTTGTGCAACGGTGATTGCGAGGTTGATGTATGCGTACTGTTTCTGGAGCTTCTCGATTTCTGCACGGACAGCACGGGAAACGTCCACGGCATTGGCTTCTGATTGCTTCTGGACGTAGATGCCCAGCGACGGTCTGCCGTTGAGCCGATAGTAGGTCGTACGTTCTGCGCTCGCTTCCCGAACGTCAGCAAGATCGCCGATGCGAATTTCTTCGCCACTAGGGGTCCGGGCAACAACAAGGTTGCGAATCTGATCAAGAGAGGAAAACTTCCCGCTGAGTCGAACGATGTACTGGTTTTGCTCATCGGTTACTTTGCCGGCGGGGAAATCGAGATTCGCACTGGCAATGGCTTGCTGAACCTGTGTGAGCGAAATGCCGTACGCTCGAAGCCGTCCTGGGTCGAGCTGCACTTGAATTTCCCGCTGTTCGCCGCCGAGGAGGATAACGTCTGCGACGCCCGGCACGCGGCTCAAGCGAGGCTTGACGTTATCGAGGACAAACTGATAGAACTCCCGCGGCGGCAGCGATGATGTCGCCCCCATTCGGAGGACGGGAAGCTCGTCGAAGGCGATTTTGTTGATAACCGGATCTTTGACGCCTGTCGGGAGTTGAGCTTTGATTGCGCCGACCTTGCGTTGGACATCTTGCAACGCGAAATCCACCTTTGCGTTTTGGTCAAACTCGATCGAGATGATCGAGACACCTTCTTGCGATGTTGCTGTGATGCTCGAGACCTTATCAATCCCTGAGACGGCATCCTCGATCGGTTTGGTGACGGTTGCTTCAATTTCTTCGGGCGCAGCGCCTGGATAGGCAGTGATGACCGTCACAAATGGAATGTTGAACTTGGGCAAAAGCTCGTACTGGAGCGTTGTGTAGCTATATGCTCCCAGGAGCAGAAGGACTGTGAAGAAAACGATAACCAGCGAGGGGCGCTTAATCGAAAGCTCAGTGATTGTCATTGCTCAACCTTTTGCGTGTTTAGCACAATCGGAGTTCCATCGGTAACGATGTTGTTACCAGAGACGATGACACGCTCACCAGCCGAGAGACCTTCGAGCACGACGACGTAGCCATTCCGTTCTGCACCGCAGCGGATGCGGCGTTCCCGTGCAGTGTTCGTTGCGGAGTCAACAACAAAGACGCGTGCATCTCGGAGACTACCGAGCACTGCATCGCGTGGAATCACGAGTCCTACAAGTGGCTTGACGCCTCTGAACCGAACACGCGCGAACATTCCAGCCTTGAGCTGGCCGTAGGGTGGCGTGATGGTGACCTCAACGGGGAACGTGTGTGCATCGGATGCCTTCGGTGCGATCGCGGTGATACGCCCGTGGAACATGCTCCCCGGTAGCGCATCGCACTGGACTTCAACTGGATCGCCCACGGCGAGGGAAAGCACATCCTGCTCTGGTACATTCAAAAGCATCTTTAGCTTTGATGCATCCACAATCTCGCAGACAACCGTTCCTGGGTTGACCATTGTGCCGACATCCACACGCTTTGCAGTGATTACACCGCTGATCGGAGCTTTGATTCGTGTGTCGTTCAAGGCGCGGCGAGCTTGGATTAGCTGTGCTTCTGCTAAGCGATACTGCAGGAGCACTTGCTCCCACTGCGCATCGGTTGCCGAGCCCTGCTGTTTGAGAAACCAGTAGCGTGCAGAGTCGCTCTTTGCTTTTTCGAAGTTTGCTTGTGCAGTCATCAACTGTGCTCGGCGGAGCTCGTCATCGAGCACGTAGAGGACATCCCCCTGACGGACGCTGCGCCCGAGTTCGATGTTGCATGCAACAATCCGTCCGTTCGCCTCGGAGGCAACCTGAACGATGTTGTTGGGAAGAATTGATCCAACCATTTCCAGCGAGCGCGCTAACGTGTCCCAACGCGCTGGTTCTGCAACGACAGGGATAATTGTCTGCAACACGTTCTGGCTACGGCGTTCCTGGAGTGTCCGCTTGTTATGTGCCAGTACGGCGATGACTACACCACTGCCAATCAAGACAGGAATAATCCACTTCAACCGGTTCATAGCATGGCGGAGAGAGGTACTACTTGCCAATTGCATTCAAGAAGCGTGCTTTTGCGAGCATATAGTCGGTGCGAGCGCTGATTTCGCTTGTGCGCGCTTGGAGGAGGAGCGTTTCTGCTTCCAGGACGTCGGTGCTCGTTGCAAGCCCAGCAGCAAAGCGGCTGGAAACTTGAGCGTAGTTATCCTCTGCTTGGACTACAGCTTCGCGTGCGGCAGCGATACGCTCGCGGGCGGGACGTAGAGCGACGTAATTCTGAGTGATTTCAACAGCGGCATTGTCAGCCAGTACTGCCGCAGTAGCACGTGCTTGCTCGTATTGCGCACGTGCTTGTCCGACTTGGTACTCAGGTTGGAGCCAGTTCCAGATGTTCCAGCTCAGCCCAATACCCACAGCCCATGTCCCGTCGAATTGTTTGCGGTTGGGAAGGATTCGCTGATTTGGGTTCGCCAGCAAGTATTGTGCATTGAAGGCTATTGTAGGGAACCACGCTGCCGAAGCAGCAGCAACCCCAGCTTCCGCTGCGCGGAGCCGAGCTTGGCTTGCAGTAATATCTGGGCGTTTCTGCGTTGCCTCGGCGACGATTTGGTCGAGATTGGTATCGAGCGAGTCATCCACACGTGGGTCGCTTGTCAAGCGGATGGTGGTATTCAACGGAAGACCGACGAGGTTGTTCAGTTGCACCGCCAGTGATTGCTCCTGTGACTGCAAATCGAGTAGTTGTGCTCGTGTGTTGGCCAACTGAACACGCAGTTTGAGCACGTCGCTCGATGTCAGAAGCCCTGCTGTTTGCAAATTCTCTGCATCGCGGATACGCGCTTGCAGCTGGCGGAGAGTCAGCTCAAGTACTTGCTGTGTTGCGCGGAGCTTGTAGAGATTCCAGTACGTCTGCCGCACAGCCGAGCGCACCTTGAGTTCATCGCTGCGGTAATCGTCCGCTGCTGCGAGCGCTTGGTGCGATGCTGCTTCTTCGCTTGCACGGATGCGACCGCCAGCGAAGAGCACCTGTTGCAATTGCAACTGCACTTGCGTTTGATCAAGGATGACGGGGGCGATTGTAATAGGCTGCGCACCGGGGAACGGTGGGGTAAACTGGAACGGCGGAACCGGCGATAAGTGCGTGTACCCACCTTGGAGCGTCAGCGAAGGAAGTTTCGCGGTCGCAGCTTCGCTTGTGCGAAGCTCGGCTTGGTCGAGTCGCGCGCGACTTGCACTGAGCAACTTGCTGCTCTCAACAGCGCGCTGCTCTGCCTCGTCGAGTGTCAAATCAACTGTCGGTTGTGCAAGGGATAGTGCGGTGGAGATCGTCAGCAAGAGAGTAATCGAGTACCGCCTAACCATTCGGTAATCGTGGTGTGGTTCAAATTCAGCACGCGGCTAAAAACGAACATGGCAGCAAAAAAGTTTCGCTCCGCAGCTCTTGTGGTAGTTTCGCTGTGCGCTCACCGCCAACCTGCAATGTGCACTCGACTCCTGGCAATCATCCTTGGCATGTGTGTGACTACCGCTTGGGCTGACGAAAAACTCCTTGTGCGTTTTCAGTCGGCTGAGCGGTGCCGTGTGTTTGTTCAGCAGAACGCAGGTGCTGCAGGACATCTGTGGAACAGCCGAGTCTGGAAAGCATCAGGACATGTGTTGGCTTCGACTTCGACTGCAGCGGAAGCACTGGCACTGTTCGAACAGACAGCGGCAATCTGGACACCGAATCCAGATAGCCTCATTCGCATTCTGCGATTTGATACCACCGTGGCTGCTGTATGGAAGCCATACCGCTACCAGCTCGATCGCAGTGCACAGCGGCCGGCTGAGATCGTGCAGCAATGGTACTTGGATGCGCTCGGTGCAACAGGTGCATGGCAATACTCTCGTGGTGATGGTGCCGTCGTCGGCGTGATTGATACCGGTATTGACTGGATGCATCCAGATCTCCAGTCGTCACTGTGGATCAATCCAGCAGAGGATCGCAATGGCAATGGGCGCTTCGATCCTTGGCCAAGTGCAGAGGTGCGTGATGGAGTTCCTGGCGATCTCGACGGGATTGATAACGATGGGAATGGATTTGCCGACGATGTCATTGGCTACAACTTCATTGCTCGCCCGCAGGCGGAACTATTTCCGATGGACAATCCGCTTCCGTACGATCGCAATGGCCATGGTACTGCGGTTGCTGCTCTTATTGCAGCGCGTCCTGCAACCAGTGCTGGAATGAGTGGTTTGGCACCAGGTGCAACAGTCATGGTCTTACAAGCGTTCGATCCGCTCGGCTTCGGAGATGAAGATGACATCGCGCGTGCTATCGTCTATGCTGTTGCCAATGGTGCGCACGTGATCAATTGCAGCTTCGGCGATATTGTACGCTCTGAACTCGTCGCGGCTGCAATTGCGCTGGCTCAAGCAAGTGACGTCGTTGTAGTTGCTTCGTCAGGCAACAGTGGCTCGCAGCTCCCGCACTATCCGGGCGACGAAGTTGGTGTCCTGAGCATTGGTGCTTCCACACGACAAGGAAAGGCAGCAATCTTCAGCAGCTATGGAGAGCGGCTCTTTCTTCTGGCGCCGGGCGAGCAGGTCTTGAGCGCTGCGGCAGGCGGCGGCTATCAGGAAGGGAGTGGAACGTCCTTCGCTGCACCGCTGGTTTCTGCGACTGTTGCGCTGCTGCGTTCGCTCGATCCCCAGCTCGATAGCAAGTCAATTCGAGCAATTCTCGCTACCACTGCCACACCACAATCCCAGTCATGGCAACTGCGTAGCGGTCACGGCATCGTTTCTCCGCGTGATGCACTTGAGCGCGCTGCGCTCCGCGGCAGTATCGAACTGCGAGCACCACGACATCCCGCCTCGTTGTCGGCACAATTGGGGTCGCTCGATGTCGAACTCGACGCTTTGCACCCTTTGTTGGAACGCTGGGAGCTTTTCGCAATCGGAAGAGACACTGCGGTCATGCTGGCAACAGACGAGCGATCAACGCTTGCATGGAGCGAGCGCATCGAAGCAGCTCGCATTCCACGAGACTCTCTTGTGACACTCCGACTCCGTGTGGTACTGCGGACGGGGAAGACGATCGAGGATGCTGCAAGGGTCGAGCGAGTTTCTAGTCGGCTGCAATTTGAGATGCTCGGTGCTTTCTCAGTGTGGTTCGGACGGGAGCGGAGGCTCCTACTCCGTGCACAGGTAAATCGGCCGTGCCAAATTGCCGCATCTGTACAGAACAACGCAGGCGATACGATCTTAGTTTCCACAGGTGATGGGCAGGTGCGCCGGTTGCATGCGGTGCTGCTGGACCGATTGATGCCCGGCCGCTACCAACTTCGTGTGACAGCCTGGGACGGTGCTGATAGTGTCAGTGCTACACTCGACTCCGTTGTCCTTCCTGCTCAGGCAGGCTCGAATGCCGAGTGGAGACTGGCTCGATACACAGCAGAGCCACTGCTGCTGGCAGGCAGCGCATCACCTTCTGCGGGTACACTCTGCGCCACACGATTCCGTGGCGTCCAAGAGGCTGCACTTCTTGAGCGCAACCAGGATACGTTTCGCATCATCGCACGTTCGGGGCGAACAGCATTCTTGCGTGGCATTGGCGATGTCAATGGTGATGGGCGCGCGGAGGTGCTAACCTACGATGCTGGTGATACGCGACTGTATGAGTTTGAGCCTACACCCTTTGCATCTGTGCTCTGGGGCGATACTCTCCGCCATTCGTTCTGGGCTGCCGCGCTTGCTGACATCACTGGTGACCAGCGACCAGAAATTCTTGGCTTCCGCACACAACGCATCCAGCGGAATCCGGATGGAACTGAGCAGCCGCGAAGCGATGCACTCATCGCAGTGACATGGAATGGCGCTCAGTTCGTTGAGCTCGATAGCATCGAGCTTTCCTCTCCACCACAGGCAGGAAGAACGCTGAACACAATCTCGGCGCCACTATGTGCCGTCGGCGATTTCGATGGCAATGGCGCGATCGAGATTGCGTATGCCGACAGTGACGGTGACCTTGAAATTGCCGCATGGAAATCCGGCAGATTCGTTCGGGAATTCGGCGCACCGTCCCCACCATTTCTTGCCGGCGCAGGAACGGAATTTGTCGCAGCCGCCGACGTGGATGGCGATGGCAGAGCAGAAATTCTCACCGGAGCCGCGGCGCTACCGACCTATAACGCGTTGGGAGAGTATGAGCCACCGCTGTGGCGATTTGCTCTTTACCGCGCCACCGCACCGAATCGCTACGAGCTGGTGTGGGAAGAGTACTTCTACGGCGTGCGGTATGGGAGGCCATACTACGATGGCGTTGCTACAGGCGATCTCGATGGCGATGGCAAAGCAGAAATCGTGCTTTCGCTCTTTCCCTTCGCGTATGTTTTCTCCTGGGGCCGTGGTACACCAGAGTTGATCGGCATCCAAGACTCGGTTTGGTCGAACGGCGCACTCATCGCAGATCTAGAGCGTGATGGGACAGTAGAGCTTGCGCTTACCCGAGGTATCCAACAACCACGCACACAATGGTTCGTGTACGAGCCATCTCCATTGCGTGCTCCTGCGATACTCGATGCCTATTTCCGGAGTGATGGAGCGCTCGTATGTATGTGGCTCCCACGCGATCGAGCAGAGCATTACGAGATTCGTGTCGCCGGTAGCGTCGTTGCGCGGACTAGTGATACGCTGAGCATTCTCCCCATAGCAGTGCTCCCACCGTGCGTGCAATGCAGTGTTCAGGTGCGTGCTGTAACCGAGTTAGACAGCTCACGGTGGAGTGATCCATTTGTCGTTGTGCGCAGTGAGCCACTCAAACTCATCGCGGCAGATACGCTCTCGGCGGGTGATCGCATTCTTCGTCTCACGGTTGGTGGCGTCCTTCCTCCGCATGGGATTGCTCCATTTTCGCTCCGTATCGAACGGGACAGCCTCACGCTGCGTGCAGAGTACACCGCCGCAGCGGGAGCACAGCGATTGCTTGCGTGGCTTGGCAGATCGCTCGATGAAGGGCTTTATCGCGTGTCGCTTGCCGCAGGGACCGTTGATGGTGTCGGAAATCGTTCGCCTGCGTCGTCGGTGTACCTGTACGTTCGTCCACAGGTAGAGCGTTCGTCGCAATTCTACGCCGAGCGAGTTGTAGCGTGGAGCGATACCGCCGTCTCCGTTCGATTCAGCCAAGAGCCAGACCTCTCCACGCTTGCACTCGATAGCATCGTGATTGAGCCATATGGCGCAATCGTGGGATACCTCAAGCGTGGTGATGCCCAGGCGGTTGAGTTCATCCTGGATCGCCGCTTTCGATACGAAGCTCGTGGAATGATGTTCACGATGACATTGCCACGATCGTTTCGTTCGACGGCAGGGAACATGATCGCAGGTAACGGTGGCAATGTTGTGGCATGGTACTATGCCGCCGATGTTCCCCAGACGCAAGCATTCCCACAGCCGTGGTCACGGAGCAGAGATCGTGAACTTCATTTCTCGAATGTGCCGCCCGGGGCAACTGTGATCATTTCTCTCCTTGACGGCATCGAGCTTGCCCAGATAGAGGCCGTTGATCCCGCTGGAGGAGTGCGTTGGCTGCCGCGTCTTCCGGATGGGAGGCTCTTGCCTGAAGGTATCTACCTCTACCGGATTCGCTTGCCTGACGGGACAGAACCAGTCGTACAAAAATTCGTTGTGGTGCCGTAGTACCGCTCTCCGATCACGCTTGGGGTGGAGCAGAGGATTGAGGGTCGCTGCAAAGCGACTGGCGCAGCCCTCCGATGTTGCCGTTGCTAAACAGTAGAAGGACATCGCCGTTCTGGACGGTATCGCTGAGAATCGCTCTTGCAGCATCGCCCCAGTCGCTGCTGTCAGGAACGAGGATGCATGGAACGCCGCGTGCGTCGAGGTCGCGCTGCAAGCGCTCGCGATCGAGGCGCTCTGTTGGGGCATAACGTTCGGCACGATAGACTGGGCAGAGAACCACGACATCGGCGTTTGCAAGTGCATCGGCGAATTCTCGCTGGAAGACCGAGCGAACAGAGGTATTCGACCGCGGTTCAAAACAAACGACCATGCGACGGTTGGGGAAGCGCTGCCGTGCTGCGTCGAGCGTTGCCTTGATTGCTGTCGGGTGATGCGCAAAATCATCCACGACTGTTGCACCATGCCAAGTGCAGAGGATTTCAAAGCGGCGTTTCGGTGGCACAAAAGCCTCCAATACCTCGGCAATCCTTATGCGGTCAAGTCCAAGATGCCGCGCGACGGCGATTGCTGCAGTTGCATTCCGCACGTTATGCGCTCCGTGCATGCGAAGGGTAAACGTTCCGTAGTGTGTTGTGCCCTCTTCGACTGCGAAGGTGGTGCGTTCTTCGTTGCATTCGACGATCCGCGCACGAAGCTGGCTGCCATCGCTCATTCCATAGCGGAGGACTGGAGCGATCGAGCGATCCACAACACTGCGCGCACCGGGATCATCGCCCGCTGCAACGATGAGCCCATTGCGGGGGACGAGCCGAACGAGTTGTTCGAAGGTAGCTCGGACGCTTGCGTAGGTCGGGAAAATGTCCGCGTGGTCGTACTCGATGCTCGTGATTACCAGCACGTGTGGCATCGTATGGAGGAACTTGCTCCGTTTGTCAAAGAACGCAGTATCGTACTCATCGCCTTCGAGAACGAATAGCCCACCAACCGGAGCACGTACGCAGCTTGCACCGAGTTGCTCGACTGCACCACCGATGAGGTAGCCACTGGGGAGTCCACAGGAGCGGAGAATCCATGCAATCATGCTCGTCGTTGTGGTCTTGCCGTGCGTGCCACTGACGACAATACGTGTGCGGTGCTGGAGGAAGTGCCATCGCAGTAGCTCCGGCATCGAGATGAGGGGGAAGTGCGCATCGAGCGCAGCTTCGAGTGCGGGGTTGCCTCGACTGATCGCATTGCCAACGACGATAGCATCGGGCTGGAATGCCAGTATGTGCTCTGGGCTGTATTGCTCGGCAAACGAAATTCCACTCTGCGCAAGCATGGTGCTCATCGGCGGATAAATGCCGCTGTCGCATCCACTGACGATCGCACCATCGTGGTGGCAAGCAAGAGCGACCGAACCCATTGCAATGCCACCGATACCTAAAAAGTAGAGCCGCGCGCCGGTGAGCGTGGACGAAGTAAAAACAGCCATGCTGAATGAGGATCATCAAGTTGAACAAAGTCTCGGCGGAGGAGCAGATCGAGTGCTTTCGCGCGCTTGGCGATAAAGACAACGTCACGATCAATGGAACCGTTCAGCAGGAATGATTCCCACTGCGAACGTTCGACACCGTAGTGTCGTGGGCTTTGCTCAGGGCGGCGCTTGCCGTAAAAAAGGTGCACGTACGTTTTGAAGCCGATCGGATGCAAAATCACATCACGATTGCTGTAGCGGCGGCAGAATTCGACGAGTTCTCGCTGCGTGAAGTCCTGGATGCGCGGCGCGACAACCCGCAGAAACGCCGATACGCTCAGTGCAATACCTACCAGCAGCGTTACAACTGCAGGGCGGGGCATGCGCCGCATGAGCGCAATCGCAATGATCGCCGCCCCAAGTGCAAGTGCTCCAGCCATCCACTCTAGACCAGTCCAACGAGGTCGAGCAGTCTCGACGATGCTCCGAGCGAAGGGATCATGTACAAGTGAAAGTAGAAGCTGCTGGTTGGAGAGCACCAGCGGCGTTGCGATCATTGCGGCGCCTACCACGATGGTACCCAATGCGATCGCTCCGATCCAGCGCCGCCGCTCGGGATGGTCCCACCAGCGAGAGAGTGCCTGTGCGGCAAAGAACGTGATCGGATAGTACGCCAGCGAGGAGTAGTGCACAATCTTTGTCTTCACAATCGAGAAGACGACAACGACAACAGCGAGCATCGTCGCAAACAGCAGCGATTGCGCGTTCAGTTGCTCGATACGACGGCTCGTGCGGAATGCAGCAAATGCTAACCACGAAGCGGGAAAACACCCAAGCAAGAGAACGAAGACGTGATAGTACAGCGGCCCGCTATGCCCAGCATCACCTGTGGTGAGCAGCCGCAGTTGGTACTCGATAAACGAACGCATGAACCATTGCCCGTATGAGCTTCGGTCGCTGAGTAACCACAGCCCGAACGGAACCACGCTCAACGCACCAACAATTGCAGCATCCGCCATAGTACGGCTCCAGCCGTATTGCCGCCACCACACAACCAGCAGGGGCGTGCCGACCAACAGTATCGCCACTGGTCCTTTCGTCAGGACCGCAAGTCCGAGCAGTATGCCACTTGCGCTTAGAAGGAGCCATCGCCGCTTACTTGTGATGCTTTCAAGGGCTGCAACGGTTGAGGCAACCATCAGGAAGTTGAAGAGCGGATCAATCAAACCGGAGTGCATGTAGAAGTTTGGCAGCAATGAGCCTACCCACAGCAGCGCCCAGAGCGCACCGAACGTTTCATCAACCCACCGACGTCCAGTATATGCAAGCAGAAGGACCGTTGCGATGCCAACGATCGCGTTGGGAAAGCGAGCGGCGAATTCGTTGACACCGAACAAATGCATTGCTGCTGCTTGCACCCAGAAAAACAGTGGTGGTTTTTCCCAGAACGGCTCAAAGTCAACTTGTGGGTGGTAGTAGTCTCCGGAAACGAGCATCTCGCGAGCGCATTCAGCAAAATTTACCTCGTCCCAATCGAACAGGTACGCGTTGCCGAGAAACGGAAGAACTGTCACTCCCACGAGCAACGCAAGCAAGAGCGAAGTGCGCGTGTGCGATTTCATCACGAGCAGTTCCTTCGGAGGTACAATAGCAGATGGGCGTAGAGCAAAATCCAGATCGTGCGGAATATCACCGTCAAGAGGAGGTTTTCCTGCAGCCGTGGCTGTTGGTGATGGTTGCTGCTGGCGCGTTGAACTGCAGGATTGAGTGCGTAGGTCGCGTTTGCTGCGTACACTTCAGCGCGGACATAGTCGGCATTGCGTGGGAGCTGCAGTGCAGCACGTGCGCTTCTGCCGACGCGGGCAATCACACTGCCATCGCTTATGAACCGGATCGAATCTGCTGGTGCAGCAAGGTGCACAACGAGGCTATCTACGATGATAAATTGCTGCGGCACGCCAATCGGAAGTTCAGCGTGCTGGGTACGTACTGCAATCGTGTGGCCATTTCGGTATGCACGGTACAGGTCCGCTGGTGTCCAGTGCGGTGGAAGTGCAACGAGGGTCAGGCAGACGCCTGTTTCGCCGTCGCTCGAGACGTCATGGCAGTCATCGTTGCCGACGCCCCAAACGAGGATACCATTCGAGAGTGCGGAATCCCAGTGGGCAAGCGACGTTCGATAGTGGTTGAAGACTTCGATGCAGTCATAACCGCTCAGCAGCGTCATGTCGTGCTCGCTATAGCTTGGGCGTCCGAATGCGGGATGTGCAGCGATCAGCACTTCTGCTGTGGGACGAAGGACGTCGAGAATCCACTGCTTGACGAATACTGTCTGAGGAAGCACACAATCGAGCCATACGACCGATCGGGCGCCGAGGGCCAGCTGGTGTGTTTTCTGGATGTTGTACCCGTGCTCATAGCACGGTAGGTGCTTCCAGCCGTTGCCGAGCGAGTCTATTCGTTGGTAGTTCGAAAGTGCGAGAGCCTCGTAGCCGAGCTGGCGATAAACAGAATCAATTGCGTTGAGAGAGTTCTTTCGACCATCGGTTGCGCCAGACCATGCACGGCTGTGGAGATGCAGGTTGACCTTGCCCCAGCGTCCTTCTGCTGTAGCGTAGGGATTGTACCATGCAGTCGAATCTTCCGAGCGCCCCTGAGCAATTTGTGCTTGGTCGGTCGCCAGAGCATTGCGGAATGGGCGGGGCGGTGCGATGTCGTAGAGCGGAGCAGCAGCGTAGGGAAGCGTAACTGCAACGACAATCGCTGCTGCAAGTACCTTTCCGACGGTGCGCATCATTAGAGGTCAGCGACAAGCGATAGTGTGTGAAGTGGTGATGCAGTGTATCCCCGTGCAATTGCATAGTCGAGTCGAATAGGGATCGGGAGTGGAAGAGTAAACGAGACGCCGCCGCTAAGCAGTGTTCCTGGGAAAAGCTGTGGCCGTCCGAGAGATTCTCCATAGAGCGCAACCCCACCGCGCAGTGCAACCAATGGGTGAGGGACAATTTCCACACCGGCGATGATCGTTGGCGTCAGCGCCCCAGTCCGCAGCTGCGCCTCCAATCCGATGAGAATGTGCTCGATGCTGGGAAGCTCGACAGTATCCGTTGTTCCGAGTGTAGCGCTGGTGATGGGGACGTACTCGGTGGAGAATGGAATCTGGCTCGATATTCCCATGCGGAGCATCCAAGGAAGCGAAAAGCGTTCTGCACCATAAGCCATCACACCGAGATGTTGAATGCTGATGCCAAGCGTGGCACGATCGAGGACAGAAGTAACTACCCCAGCATCGAGCGCAACACCGCTGCCCGTGGATGCAGCATCGGGTGCAGAGGCATAGAACAATCGTCCACTAACGCCGAGGCTTGTAACTTGAGTCAACCGGTAGGATGCTGCCACTGAGCCATAGCCCTGCCAAAGCGTTCGATTGCCGAGGGCGGTGCCGTTTTGATCGCGTTGGGTGATTGTTCCAGCATTCATGCCTACAATGCCCGCCCCGATGGTGATCTGACTGCTGACAGGGAATGATGCAGCGATGTTTGATAGTGACCGTCCAAATGACAACAGAGTCGTTCCGGTTGTGATGGTAGTGCTATCTCGAAGGTATCCCAGACACGCAGGATTGGTAAAAAGTGCGCTCGGCTCATCAGCACAGGCGACTTGCATGCTCGACAGTCCCGCTGCCCGTGCACCAATTGGCCGCAGCAGGAAAGCTTCTACCGATAGTGACGAGCGTTCCTGGCAGAATGCAACGCCGTACAGGGTAAGCAATGCAGCAAGTAGCGTGCGCATGTTCAGTGCTCACGTGCTAGCGTGAGATGAAGACTTTGTCAGCAAGGCGAATGCTTGAGCCTTGCACAGAGACGATGTAGAGCCCGTTGGGAAGTTCGCTCAGCGTGGCGGTGAAATCCCGGTAGGAATCGTCTGCTTGCACTGGCCCACGGTAAATTTCCTTGACGCGCTTGCCGAGCATGTTGTAGAGCGAAATTTCCATCCACGATTGCGAGTCGGCAAGGTCGAGACGGACGGTGAGGAGGTCGTTTTGACCGTCGAAGCTAACACTGACGATGCGGGAGGATTTCCGTACAGTGTCGTTGAGAGGGCGGGCCAGACGTGCTGTTTGAAGGTATGATGCTGCAAGGAATGCTTTCGTTCGTCCGTGCTGCGTGTGGCTACATGTGGCGCTCATCTCTGCGGTAGAAAATCCAGCGATCGCTACTGCAATCAGTGATGCGGTCACAGTGTGCTTCATTGGCGATCGAGCAATAGTGTTCGTCACGTACTTTGACAAAGATAGCTGTTCAGCGTTGACTTCGCGACTGTCCTTGTTCAGGACCGCCGTATTCTCGACTGAGGCGTTCGAGCAGCGCGAGCAAATCTCGCTCCTGTTCGGTTAGCTCACGGGAGGTCGCAGCAGGGTCTTTCTGGCTCGGTTGCGCTGTTGATTGGCTCGGATAGAGGAGCTGTTCATCAATGTGCTGCGTTGCTTGTTGCTCCCTGATGGTGCGGTATGTGTCTTCGTCGAAGTCGAAGAGTTCTGGTTCTTCGTCTTCTACTGGCTGCGGTGCTACACTCCGGCGAGGTGCAGCCGATGAATGATTGGGTTGTTGTTCAATCGGTTCTTCGATGAGTTTGAGTAGTTCGTCGAACGGTGGGAGAGGGGTGTCTTCCACAGAAGGTTCAGGGGGTGGTGGTGCTGGTGGGGGAACCTGCTGGGCAAGCGCTTCTGCAAGCTGTGCGATACGGTTGCGACGCCAACGGAAGTAACCGCGGAGCAAAATAATGCCGATGAAAACAAGCGTCCCACCGGCGGCCAGAAGCGGAAGCGACACGCTCCACGGCGGAGCAGATGCTGATTGCTGCGCTTGCGTGGTGTCATTGCGTCCTTGCAATCGGCGCAACTGGGCGAACAGATCGCTATCTCCAGATGTTTTCTGGCCAGGCGGAGAAGAAGTAGAGTCCGCAGCGGCTGGTGGTGCAGCTGCTTGCTCGCGGGCAACAAAAATGTCCAGTGGGGAAAGCAGCGTTGTATCCTCTGCGTTTGCTTGCTCAAGCAGAGGCGGCTGGCTCGGAGGACGCCCAACCACTTGCACAAAGCGCTCACGGAGAGCTGATGCCCGACGGGTATCGGAAGCTGCTTCGTAAATGCCGGCGAGCGCTGCGAGCGCGTCAGGGAGCACAGCCTTCTGTTCCACCAGCGGTTCGAGGTAGTCTCGTGCTTGCTGGGTACTGCCCTCGAGCGCTTTTGCCAGACCAAGCCATTGTGATGCCTCACGCTGCCCCCGTGCAAGTGCAGAGCGCCAAAAACCCTCTGCACGGCTATATCGGCGCTTGGACCATGCGTCAATACCATAGGCAAGCAGTCGTTCACCGGGATCGTCCCAATTGACTGCACGGATGTAGAGCGATTGGGAATACGGCACTGGCGAGATGACATACCCCAGCCCGCTGCTCCGTTCAACGAGGACCAGGCACCCGGATGGCTTGTTACGGACAAAGAGCGCAGTAAACGCTGAACCTGCCGGGAATGCCAACTCTCGGACACTGTCGGCAGGCCGAATTCCCTCAAGTTCGATGCGTAGTTGATTGGAAGAAGCGGTGAAATCTTCTCGCCAGCGGAGTGCGGGTGCCGTCGTAACGAGCAGCAGCTCACGTTCGGAGAGCCGAACAGCGCGCACTACACTGTCGCTCGGAGCACCGAGTGCTGATGCTGCCAGAAGCGCTGGCAGCACGGTTGCCAGAAGCCCAAGCGCAAGGCGTCGCTCCATCGTAGCTTGAAAGCGTTGCTGCTGCAAATATCGGCAATACAGGATTGTGCACTGCAAGCCCTGTGCCACGGATTGATCGCACAACGCCGATCGTTTAACAGGCGCACGTGCCTCAATTGGTGCGGCACTGCACAGGAGGATGAGCCGGTATTTTTGCTGCGCAACTACTCAAGTGCAAAACGCACGTATGGAGCGCTTCATCGTAACTGGTGATCTTTTCGGTGATCAGCTCATCGAGACCGAAGTCCACGGCGATTGTGTTCGCATATCGGATCAGACCTTCCACATCAAAGCCACCGAAGATGCAGGCATATGGCTCTGTGCGGGTGACAGGCACGTAATGCCTGCGTATGTCGAATGCGATGCAACAGGGACCGTCCGCATCACGATTGGCGGCTACCCATACGTGGTCAAGTGCTACCCTGCGCGGTATGGCACAATGCTCGGAATTATTGCCAACGCGCAGCAACGGCAGCATAGTAGCATCCATGTCCGCGCGCCAATGCCTGGTCTCATCAAGGCGGTCAACATCGCAGAAGGTGCAAGTGTCCGTCGTGGGGAGAGCATCATCGTCCTGGAAGCCATGAAGATGGAAAATCTCCTCCGTGCACCAATGACAGGTGTTGTGCGGTCGCTCGCCGTCGTATCAGGTCAGACGGTCGAGAAAGGCGATCTCCTCTGCACGATCGAACTCGATGGCCAACTGGAGCGCCAAAGCGATGGTTAGGACGCAGTGATCTTCTGCACAAGTGGATGCACGAAGGGGTACGAGCATTCGATCCCACTGCCACGCTCAAGCTTTTTCAGTTTACTTTTCAGCAGTGTGCGTCGCATCGGCGAGATGCGTTCGAAAAAGTACACGCCACTGAGGTGGTCGGTCTCATGCTGGAGGACGCGTGCCAGCAGACCTTCGGCTTCGATGCGGTGGTGATGCAGCTCGAGATCATCGTATTCAACAGTTACAGCAGCCGGCCGGACAACAATTTCACGAATACCAGGCACACTCAAGCAGCCTTCTTCGTACTCTTCCATCGCGTCGGATGCAGCGATGATGCGCGGGTTGAGAAGGCACAGGGGAGGAGTACGCTCGCCATCTTCGACGTCGCTGATATCCACGACGATCATTGCATGGGGCTGTCCCACTTGGTTCGCAGCGAGCCCAATACCATTGGCGTTTCGCATCGTCTCGAGCATGTTTTCCGCCAGGGAGATGATATCGTCGTTGACCGAAGTAACCGGCTGTGCAGGGCGGCGAAGGACGGGATGATTGTAAAGGTAGATCGGCAGTATCATTGTGTGCTCACCGAAGAGTTGATTGAATCAATGACGGTCAGAAGGTCGCTGATATCCTCGAGCACAAAATCAGCCGAGACGTTCTGGTTGCCGAAAGCATCGCCGTATTTGGCAAAGGCTGTGAGCATACCGACGTTCTTAGCGCCAACCATATCGCGTTCGGCCCAGTCGCCGACCATGATTGCTTCCTTCGGTGGGATGCCAAGCTGGGCCAGTGCTGCAAGGAATGGCTTTGGGCTGGGCTTGCGTTCGCCAGTGTCGTCGTAGGTAACGACAACCTCGAAGAGGTGGTGGTAGTTGATGTGGCACAGACGCAACCACGCTTCACGTGCGGGAGCATCGGAGACAACACCAAGCCGGATACCGCGCCGCATCAGCGCCATGAGTGTCGCTGTCGCATGTGGGTAGGGTGTCAGCGCGGCTTCGCGGGCGCGACGGTAAGCGATAATCCCTGCAGAAAGAATCCGATAGTCCACGCGTCCGAGACACTCCTGCAAGAGTTGATCGAAAACCCGCTGGTACTCAATGCCCTGCTCTTGGTAAATCTGGTCAATGTGAGCGCGAATTTTCTCGAAGGTCAGGTCCAATCCCGCGTCAATCATTGCAACGACGGCAGCATCAATCGCCTGACGCTTCATCGCCATAAAGTCCACGAGTGTGTTGTCTAAGTCGAAGATAACTGCACGAATCATGAGGGGTTCATCTGCTTGGTCTGCCTTCTCTGAATCTTCCGAAGCAAATCGCCGAGGACAAGTGCAGCAGCGGTCGCAAGCGATGCTGCTGTAACCAGCGATCCTGTTGCGAAGGTTGCGCTCTCGTAACGCAACTCGAGGTGATGTTCACCTGGCGGGAGGAATACTCCGCGCAGGCAGTAGTTCGTGCGATAAAGCGGGACACGTTCTCCGTCCACGTACGCATTCCATGCGGGATAGAAAATTTCACTCAGCACTGCAAGGGCTGCCGAACTGCACCGCACGTAGTAACGCACGCGGTCGGGGGTGTATTGCACGATGCCGATGCTATCGCGCTCGGTGTTGGTGCCGAGAGGATAGGGTAATTCTTCCTCGCAAATTGCACCACTGTGGTAGTCGAATGCTGAATCACTACGCATCACCTCCGCAACGCGGGCAGGTTCGACGACGCGAACGTTATGGACGAGCCATGCCATTGGGAATGCACTCGGACGTTCATGGAACCCCCAACGTCCGAGCGAGTCTTGAGCAATTGCCCAGCGAATCGCCAAAAGGTCGGCAACTCTCTCTGGGGACGCAACAGCCGGATGTCGCCGCTTGAGCAGGAGCTGGTTATAACCTTCGAAGAGCATGACGCCATCAACCAGACCTTGATTCCGTTTGAGTGCGATAATTCCCGGCTGGCGCATCGAGACGCGAAAGACACGCTCCGGCGGACGAGGGAGCAGCACCTGCCGAAGCTCTTCTGGGAGCGCTGCGCGATACTCATCGGCAGGGTTTGTGCGCCCTTGGCTGAATGCTGCATGCGCCGATTGCAGATCGAAGAAGACGATCGCTGCTACTGCAGCACCGAGCCAACCTGAATGCACGCGACGTAGCCGCAGCAGCGCTGCAGTCGCAACGAGTCCGAGAAACACAAACTGCCCCCAGGCGCTGGCTGAGATTGCTTGCACCATTCGCTCCGGTGGATTGACAAGCGCACCACTTGCGACACCTACAACGATCAATGCGCAGCAGGCAATGACACCAAGCCAGGTACGGAACATCGCAGGCGAAATCGAACGCGCCATTCGATCCCAGCCGTAGGCTGCCAGCAGCGTTCCGGCAAATGCAGCAGCGAACATCATCCGCGCTGGAATCCGTACCTGACCGAACAGCGGGAGCTTATAGAGCAATGGGTAGAGGAAGCCATTCGACCCTAACGCAAACAGCACAGCAAGCACCGCTACAGTGACAAGCAGCTTGACCAGGCGACTTTCACGCCAGCAGCACACTGCTGTCCAGAGTGCGAGCGCAACAATCCCGATACCGAAGTAAAATGCAGTGTCCCAGTAGAGATACGACTGCCCGGAGCCATAGTACGGCATCGGGTTGGAGACACCGGGCGGGAGTGCAACGCCGAAGGCTTTCGGTGTAAGTGCAGTCAGCAACTGCTCCGGTGCGAGCGAGCCTTCAGTAGCCTGCTCGTAGCTTAAACTTGCACGCTCGGATTGCTCAGCAAGCTCGCGCGAAGGGAAGTACTGGATGCCATACACCCCAACGGCGAGCACTATCAAGGCGACGGCTTTGCCTAACCCGCCAAGGCGACCTCTCCATGTATCGCGTTCGCTCAATGCCCACCAAAGCGAAACGATCATGCAGAGGGACAGTGCGTAGAGGCTCATTTGCGGAGCACCGGAGAGCAGCATCATTCCGCCGACCAGTCCGCCCCAGCCAATTGCCGCAATCGAGGATGTAACAATTGCTCGTCGGAGGAAGAGAACAACAAGCGGCAGCCACGCAAGATGCTCGATGAACATCGGGTGATGGGTATGCAGCGCAAGCGGTGCTGCAAATGCGTAGCCGATGGCCGCAATTCCACTCGCTGAAGGCGTTAGCCCAAGCTGCCGTGCCAATAGGTACATCGTCAACTGCGCAAGAAAAAAATGCGCAATGATGAGCAGCTGGAGCCAGTACACTCCGTTTGTCCGATGTGCACCAATGAGACGATCAAAGAGCAGGTACGGCGGGTAGTAGAGCGCCGTTTGCACGTCCGCTTGAAATGGCATGCCGCAGAAGCTGTAGGGGTTCCACTGCGGCAGAGCGCCTGACTCGAGCATCCGTCCTGCATAGACGCGGTTTGGATACACTTGCTCGGTAAAGTCATCCCAGAAGTACGCCTTCCCCAGGATGTGGGGGCGAAAGAAAAGAAAGGTTGTCGCAAGGAAAGCAATAGCTGCGATCGTGTACTCGCTTCGGAGGATCTTCCAGCCCTTCAGTACCACACTGCATGCCAAATAGTTGAACGCTTGCCTACGAAATTACCGTCCGTCCTGTGCGTGGAGGGATCGCACGTAGGAAAGCAGCCGAACATCGGGCACATCCCACGAGAGCGTGCATCCGGAAAACAGTGGTAACCGCTCTGGTGGATAGGCAGCCATTTCCTCCGGGCGAAAATCGAGCCCAGTGTTGATCGGTACACACTCACCGAACTCGCTTCCGCACGTAATCATGGGAATGCCACCAGGAAGCTGTGTGCACAGGGCATAAGCGTACGCAGCTACGTTGAAGCCACGCGTTGCAATTCTGGGGGTGTTGTGCGTGTCCGGTGTTGCGAAGAATCGTAGGGCCGATGGTGCAGAAAGCGATGCGGCATACCGTCGGAAAGCTTCGATCGAGTGTGCATGGTGCCAGCAGTCGCCGACGACTGCATCGAACCCGAGCTGCGTGGCAATAGGATCGTTCCGGTCGAAACTTTCCGCGATGAGCAGCAGACTCGGCTTTGCACTGCGTGCACATGTAACGATGCGTTCGAGGAGCGCACGCGGAAAGGCATGCCCCATATCGAGCAGAATGCCGTCAACATCGAAACGTTCGATGAACGAGGGAGCAATTGAAGCCAGGTGGTCCCACAGTGGGCGGTTTTCCCAACCATTGAGCTGCGATGCAAAGTAGCGAATAGTGTTGTACGCGATATAGCTGTAGGCTGGGTGGTTGTGAAGGCGGAAGTACGTAATGTCGGTCCAGAGAGGCTGTGTATCGTTTGGTGGGTAATCGGCGAATGCATTCGGGACGCATACCAAGGTCCCATCGGCGGTGTGGCCACAGAATGTGCCGTCGCTGTTGCTCCACACTTCGACCGGTGGCTCGGTGAACAGTGAACGGTAGCCTTCGTCCGGCTCCGGAAGTGCATCGAACGTGCCGTTCGATACTGCCCGCTCGATTGTGGCGAGTGTCTCTGGGTTGAAGTTTGGCGGAGAAAGCGGCTGCGGTGCATCCACGCGTACCCAGTAGAACCACTCCGGATGCTGAGCGATGAGCGGACAATCGAGCGATGCCACTCGGAGTGCTAACTCCACGACAACACCAATTCCAACGCGGTGGCATGCCTCGACCAAAGCGGCCATCTGTGTTTCAGCATCAAGCTCAAGAATTGGCTCTGCGAGCGTTTCCTCGATTGTTGCGTGGCGGCGAGGTGCATACGGTGAACCGAGCGTTCCTTTTATTCGAGTGCGGCCATGATCAGTTGGCGGCAGCAGCAGTAGCCAGGTCACGCCGAGTGATTGCAGGTACGGAAGCAATGCGATCGTTTTGAGCAGGCTACCTGTCTGACGCCAACCATCCGAAGAAACGGCGTAAGAAATTTCTCCAGTGCCGCAATGATCCCACGCAGTCAGATAGCGAACTGGGGCGAGGTAGAAGAGCTCATGTTGCCCAAGTGGATGGCGGAGAGATGTTTCGGGCAGTGTGAGAATACGATCGATGACCGCACGGTAGTATGCAGCTGGGTGCTGGAGTCTGCGGACACCAGCACAGGTGTGCGGAGGTAGCCAGAGTGTCGGGATGCAGTAGTTCGCAGTGTGCGATTCGAGCGTGCGGAGCTTTTCCCGCACATGCTCCAGTGGGGTGGGCATCAGAGTTCCTCGATGGAAAGCTCATCAGCAGCTGCCCGCGACCGAAAATACTCGGCGATTGTCTGCGCGGTACGGTTGCCAACGACGGCAGCAATCGCATCGAGCGGTGCTTGCTTGATTGCAGCAACTGACCCAAACTGCCGAAGTAGCTTCGCAGCGGTTTTTTCGCCGATGCCAGGGATGTCGAGCAGTTCAGTGGTCAACGTCCGCTTGGTGCGGAGCAGCCGGTGGTATTCAATCGCGAAGCGATGCGCTTCGTCGCGGATGTGCTGCAGCAGCCGCAAACTGCTCGAGGTTCGTGGGAGCAGCAGCGATTCACGTTCGGTGGGAAGGAATACTTCCTCGAGCCGCTTTGCAAGCGCAATGATTGGTACGCGGTCGCTCAGTCCGAGTTCACCCAGGATTGCGCACGCAGCCATGAGTTGCCCTTTGCCACCATCAACGACGATGAGATCGGGAAGTGGCAAGTTTTCCCTAAGTACGCGTTCGTACCGGCGGCGTATTACTTCCGCCATTGCACGATAGTCATCGTTGCCAGGAACGTTCCGCAGGCGGTAGCGCCGGTATTCGCTCTTGAGCGGTTTGCCATTTGCAAAGACAACCATCGAAGAGACGTACTCGCTGCCCTGAATGTGCGAGTTATCGAAGCACTCGATCCGAAGTGGTGGCTTGGGAAGCCGCAGGTCACGCTGCAGCGAAGCAACACTGCGGGGGACTGCGTGCTCGCGCGTTGCACGGTGGAGCAGCCAGTCGCCGAGCTGGTACTCTGCGTTCGCTGTTGCCAGAGCGATGAGCTTACGCTTATCCCCAAGTTTCGGAACGGCCAGCTCGACACGCTTGCCACGAACACTGGCGAGCCATTGTACCAGGAAGTCCGCCTGGTCGCCGAGTTCGAGTGGGAGTAAAATTTCCGTGGGAATGTCGTCGGTCTCCAAGTACCAACGTTCGAGCACGGTCCGGACGATCTCGGCCAAGTCGCTCTCAGCAGTGGGAACTATCCACTGCTGCTTGCCGATGACTTTTCCTTCGCGTGTCAGGAGCATCACAACGCATGCGTAGCCGTCGCGCGCTGCAACGCCGAGGATATCGCGGTCAATGAGTTCGGTCGTCACAACTTTTTGTTTGGCAACGTAGCTGCGAAGCTTCTGGAGACGGTCGCGGAGTTCAGCTGCCTGCTCGAACTTCATCTGCTCGGCAAGCAAGTACATTTGCTGCTCAAGATGCTGCTCGATCAGCTTCGTTTTACCGCGGAGAAAGTTGATCGCCTGCTCGATGTGTTGGCGGTAGTGCTCGCTTGAGACAAGTCCTGCGCATGGTCCTTCGCACTTGCCAATGTGGTAATCGAGGCAGACTTTGTACTTGCCACGTGCGATGCTTTCTTGGTCGAGCGGAAGCGAGCAACTCCGGATCGGGAAGAGCATCCGAATCATCTTGAGCAGAAAATGCATGGATTGCACATCTGCATACGGACCGAAGTATAAGCTCCCATCTCGGACGACACGGCGTGTTGGAAAAATTTGCGGAAACTCCTCATTGGTAACGCGGATGTATGGGTAGGTTTTGTCGTCTTTGAGCAAAATGTTGTAGCGCGGCTTGTGCTCTTTGATGAGGTTGTTTTCGAGGAGGAGCGCTTCGACCTCCGTATCGGTGACGATCCAATCGAGAGCGGTTGCTCTGCGCATCAGGGCGGTAGTTTTCGCATCGTGATGGCGGGAACTATCCAGGTATTGCCGCACACGCTGACGGAGATTTTTCGCTTTACCGACGTAAAGGATCGTTCCGCGTGAATCCTTGAACAGGTACACGCCTGGGCGGGAAGGCAGCTGCGTAACTGCCTGCACAAGCTCTGGTGCAATTTCACGCGAAGCCATCACGAGCAGAGCTGACGAATGTCATGGCAAATGTAGCGTAAATTTGCAACGATTTTTCACCAAACGGAAGCGTTCGATGTACACACTCCTGATGGTTTTAGCGTTGCTGGTGAGCATTCTCCTCATCGCAGTCGTGCTCATTCAGCCGGGCAAAGGCGATGCAGCAACGGGACTAGGCGCACTGGGTGGGCAATTTGGCACGATGATGGGCATGCGGCGAGCGGCAGATTTCATCATCAAGACGACGATTGTCCTCGCTGCAGTACTGCTGGTGATTTCGTATGCGGTCAACAAGCTCTTCCTTCCCGAGCATGGTGCAAGTGAGCGACCCCGTGTCGAAGGAGCAGAAGCGCCGGTAGAATCAACTCCTCCGGCGGCACCAGCAAAGTAGGCTCGCTGGTGCCATAATCACAGCATGCAGGTCAATGACCATCCTTGTCATCAATTGGCAGGATCGTACAAATCCCTTTGCCGGGGGAGCAGAAACACACCTCCACGAGATTTTCTCCCGCATTGTTCGTCGAGGGCATCGTGTTGTGCTGCTCTGTTGCAGCTTTCCTGGCTCTGCATCGGAAGAGGTGCTCAGCGATGGCATCGAAGTTGTGCGGCGGGGAAGCCGCGCGCTGTTCAACTTCATTGTTCCTGGTGAGTATCGGCGCCTCCGCCGGCGGGTCCGTCCTGATGTCGTCGTTGATGATCTCAACAAAATTCCATTCTGGACGCCGCTCTACGTTCGGGAGCCGCTGCTGTGCATCAGTCATCACTTTTTCGGGCGCTCGATTTTTCGGGAAGTTGATCCATTGCGTGGTGCATACGTCTATTGCGCTGAGCAGCTTGTGCCGCTTGTGTATCGCCGCCAATTCTTCGCCGTCGTTTCTGAAAGTACACGGAGGGAGTTCATCGAGCGTGGCTTTCCTCCAGAGCATGTCGAAGTGATCTATAACGGCATCGAGCATCGCGCATTCCCCATGCAGGTCCGGGAAAAATCCCCCGAGCCGATGATCACCTACTTCGGACGGATCAAACGCTACAAATGCCCCGATCATCTTCTCGATGCATTCGCATTGCTTACTGAGCGGTTCCCTACGGCGCAGCTCTACTTTGTCGGCGACGGTGACTACGTCCCCGCGCTCCGGCGTCGAGCAGAGCGCCGAGGGATTGCTCACCGCGTGCACTGGACGGGGCACGTTACCGAGCAGGAAAAAGTCGAATTGCTCAGCCGTAGCTGGTGCGTGGTCAATACCTCGATGAAGGAAGGATGGGGAATCACGACCATTGAAGCGAATGCCTGCGGAACCCCAGTGATTGCTGCCGATGTGCCAGGACTGCGTGATGCGGTTGCTGCCGGTCAGTCCGGCTTGCTCTATCCGTTTGGCAACATCGAAATGCTTGCAGATCGAATTGCAGCGGTCATCGAGGATAGCATCCTTCGGCAGCAGCTTTCTGAAGGAGCAGTGCGTTGGGCCCAGCGCTTCTCGTGGGACAAATCCGCAGAGCAAATGCTCAAGCTGTGCGAGCGCGTTTCAACTTTAGCTTCTGCACGGCGCTAACAAGGAGCGCACACCCTGGAAGCGCATCATTGTGCGTTCGCGCGTGGAGTGCATTGGTCCGAACCATTCCCGCGTTTGCTCGTACGGTGGCAGGAGGGGCTTGCGTCGTTGGTGTTCGGATCGGTGCATGTATCGGCGTATGGCTCGTTTGGAGGGTGTTGGCCCGGATACACGGTGCTACAACAACCTTGCTCGAGGACGCTTCCAGGCTCGCACGGTCAAATCGAAGGTGAGCATCCTCGTCCGTTGCGTGCGTATGTCGTCACCCCTTGACCGTGCGCGGTGATTATCGCCTTTAACAAGCCCTACGGTGTGCTTAGTCAATTTACCCCGGAGCATCCTTCGCATCGAACACTTGCCGAATTCGGCTTTCCGCCAAGGGTGTACTCCGTCGGTCGGCTTGACCGGGACAGCGAAGGACTACTACTGCTGAGCGACGAACGATGGATTGTTGATCGCTTGCTCAATCCACGCTTTCGCCATCGGCGACGATACTGGGCGCTTGTCGAGCACATTCCATCGCAGAAGACACTTGCTCTGCTCAAGCGCGGTGTGGTGATTGGTGGGTATCGAACACTCCCGTGCCAAGCGCGTCTCCTTGAGGTACCACCCAAGGTCCCTCCGCGCCAGCCTCCAGTACGAATTCGGAAGACTGTCTCCGATGCATGGGTTGAGCTGACGTTGACGGAAGGGAAAAATCGCCAGGTGCGCCGAATGCTGGCTGCTGTTGGTCATCCAGTGTTACGTCTGCTGCGGGTTGCAATTGGGAACCTTGAGCTTGAGCAGCTGGGTTTAGCGCCTGGAGCCTGGCGAGAGCTGCGTGATGACGAACGCGCCTATTTGCTTGCTCCATGACAATGCCCGTGTATTTTTGCACTCACACGTGACAATTGAAGCAGCCAGTGGCTATGAACTACACCGTTCCGCATCTTGTGCTCCCAAAGATCGAGCGTCTCCATGAGCTCGACGTTTACCTTGCCAATGGTGGCTACCAAGCCTACCGCAAGGTGCTCGAGCTCTCACCGGAGCAAGTTATCGAAGAGGTGAAACGATCTGGTCTGCGCGGGAGAGGAGGGGCATGTTTCCCGACAGGACTCAAGTGGAGTTTTATGCCAAAGGGGAGCGATAAACCCAAATACCTTGCGGTCAATGGAGACGAGTCTGAACCTGGCTCATTCAAGGATCGGCAGATTTTCGAGTTCAATCCACACCAGCTCATCGAAGGCATTCTCATCGCTGGCTACGCGATGGGGATCACGAAAGCGTTCATCTACATCCGCGGCGAGTACCACAAGTGGATTCGGCTAATGGAGCGTGCGCTCGCCGATGCATACGCGCGCGGTCTGGTCGGGCCGAAAATGACGGAGACCTTCGGTGGAAGCTACTGGCTCGACATCGTTGTGCACAAAGGCGCAGGCGCTTACATCTGCGGGGAAGAAACTGCACTGATGAGTTCGCTCGAAGGTGATCGTGGCTATCCGCGCTTTAAGCCACCGTTCCCTGCGCAAAAAGGGTTGTGGGGTATGCCAACGACGATCAACAACGTCGAAACGTTGGCGACCGTGCCCGCAATTATCACGTTGGGTGCTGAGCGCTACGCAAGCATCGGTGCAGCAGGGCACCCCGGCACGCTCCTCTATGGCCTGAGTGGACACATCAACAAACCCGGCATTTACGAGCTGCCGACCGATACGTTATTGGTCGATCTCATCTACAAGTACGGCGGCGGCATTCCCGGAGGAAAAAAGGTCAAGGCAGTGATCCCTGGGGGATCGTCCATGCCTCCGCTTCGAGGGGACGAAATTGACGGCGTCGTGATGAACAACGAAGATTTGAAAAAGTACGGAACGTACATCGGGACCGCAGGGATCATCGTGATGGACGAGGACACAGACATTCCCCGTGTGTTGCTTCGAATCACGCGTTTCTACCACCACGAATCGTGTGGACAGTGCACACCGTGCCGCGAAGGCTGCGGGTGGATGGAGAAGATTCTCCGTCGAATTGTTGATGGGGATGCCACCACCGAAGACCTTGATCTTCTCATGAGCGTTGCAGGGCAAATCGAAGGAAACACGATCTGTGCACTCGGGGATGCAGCAGCCTGGCCAGTGCAAGGCTTCTTGCGGAAGTTCTGGGATGAATTTGCAGCCCGTGTCAAACCACGGCGAACGTTCGTTCCACTCAACGTCGTCCACGGCCGCCGCGCCACGCGCGCGACACTGCTCCCGAGCTAACAGTAACCAGACCTTGCAATGGGAGTGCGTGTTGGAATACTTGGAGGAACGTTCGACCCCATTCACATTGGGCACTGCATCGTCGCTGAGCACTGCATCGAGCAAGCCCAGTTGCACGTGTGCTACCTTGTCCCCGCATTTCAATCCCCGCTCCGCACTCAAGCTGGCGTTGCATCGCCATACCAGCGGTGGATGATGGCGCGTATCGTCGCGCGGACCAATCCGCGTCTTTGTGCACTCGATTGGGAGATTCGTCGCAAACAGATCTCCTACACAATTGATACGATCGAACAGCTCTTGACCCGTCGCCCCAAGGACCGCGTGCATTTGATCATTGGGGCTGACCAGCTTGTGCAATTTACGCGCTGGCATCGCTGGAAGGATATCCTCGAGCGCGTCGAGCTTCTTGTTGCACCACGCTCCGGCATTGAGCTCGATGCGGCCCAGCGCGACTTGGAGAGCTATGGAGGACGCATTACGCGCATTGAAATGCCGACGGTGGAAATCTCCTCGACGCTCATTCGGCGCTACTGCGCAGAGGGGCGTTCGATACGCTACTTGGTGCATGATAACGTACACCGCTATATCCGACGTCACCGACTCTATCGCCAGCTGCAATGAGCCATCGCACGCTCCGAATCCTTGGACTGGCTATCTTGATTGTCGGTGCATTCGTCATGATCTTCCCGACAGTTTGGATGCTCATGGTTTCGTTCCACGAGTACCCGGAACGTTTCCGTACGGTCACAGAGCTTATCAAGGAGCCTTGGACGCTACGGAACTATCTTGACGCATTGACCACAGATAACTTCGGGCGCTTTTTCGCCAACTCTCTGCTGGTTGCAACTGCTGTGACAGCGGGGAATGTGATCGGTTGCTTTTTGGTTGCATATGGTCTTGCTCGCAAGCAGATGCGCGGGAGAGCAGTGCTCTGGGGAAGCGTCATTGGCATGCTTGCGCTTCCACCGCATGTGCTGATGATTCCACTCTACCGAATGATGTCCGCCATTGGGTGGATCAATACCTACGCTGCGCTGATCGTTCCGTGGTGCGTGACGCCATTTGGGATTTTCTTCTTGCATCAGTACTTGCAATCGCTCCCTTCGTCGCTGGAAGACGCTGCTCGGCTCGACGGTGCCAGTGAGGGTGCAGTGCTGTTCCGTGTCGTTGCACCGCTCGCGCGGCCGGCGTTGGTGGTCCTTGCGATATACACATTCCTGGCAAATTGGAATTCGTTTCTGTTCCCGTTCCTGCTTACCAACGATGAAGCGCATCGGACGCTTCCGGTGGCCCTTGCGTTCTACATGGGCAAGCAATCCATCGACTGGGGCCACATTATGGCTGGTGCAAGTCTGGCGGCAATGCCGGTGGTGATCATCTTCCTACTGTTTCAACGAACAATTATCGCTGCACTGACGGCTGGTGCGCTGAAAGGTTAGTTCCACTGATTCAAGCATACAGAGCATGAGCGTAAGCCTCGATACAATCATGGCACTTGCTAAGCGCCGTGGCTTTGTGTTTCAATCTTCGGAGATCTACGGCGGACTCAATGGTTGTTGGGACTTTGGCCCACTCGGGGTCGAGCTGCTACGAAACATCAAAGAGCAGTGGTGGCGTGCGATGACACTCCGCGAGGACATCGAAGGACTCGATGCGGCAATCTTGATGCATCCACGAACCTGGGAAGCCAGCGGACACGTCGAGCAATTTGCTGACCCGATGATTGATAACCGCACGAGCAAAGCCCGATACCGTGCCGATACACTCATCGAAGAATTCATCGAGCGGCTCCGCAAGAAAGGCAAACACGATCAAGCGGATGCGCTCGACGCCCGGCTTCGCGCAGCAACAACCCCAGACGACTACTACGCAATCATCACCGAAGCGGAAATCCCCGATCCGGTCAGCGGGACACGCGACTGGACGCCGGTGCGCTTTTTCAACCTCATGTTCAAAACATTCGTCGGTCCGGTTGAGGATGCATCGAGCGTTGTGTACTTGCGCCCGGAAACTGCGCAGGGCATTTTCGTCAACTTCAAGAACGTCCTCGACTCATCGAGGCGGAAGCTGCCCTTCGGGATTGCGCAGATCGGCAAGGCGTTCCGCAACGAAATCAACACGAAGTACTTCCTCTACCGCACCCGTGAGTTCGAGCAAATGGAGATGCAGTACTTCATTCCACCCGGCAGCGAGCAGCAATATTTCGATTATTGGCTCAACGAACGGTTGCAGTGGTTCCTTTCCCTTGGAATGTCGCACGATGTGCTCCGCATCAAACCGCACGAAAAGCTTGCACACTATGCAACAGCAGCTGCGGACATCGAGTTCAAGTTTCCGTTCGGATGGGGAGAGATCGAAGGCATTCATTCCCGAACTGACTACGACCTGCGTCGCCATCAGGAGTATAGCGGCAAGCGCTTCGAGTACACCGATCCCTACAGCGGCTCAAAGTACATCCCGTATGTCATCGAAACTTCCGTTGGAGCCACCCGATCGCTGATGGCGTTCCTCTGCAATGCGTACACCGAAGAGGAAGCACCAACTGCCGATGGGAAAACTGAGCTGCGGACAGTGCTGCGCTTCCATCGATTGCTTGCGCCGGTGAAGATCGCCGTCTTTCCCCTTGTCAACAAAGACGGCATGCCGGAGCGTGCCGAAGCAATCTACCGTGACTTGCAGCGTCGCTGGAAGACGCAGTACGACGACAGTGGCGCAATTGGCCGACGTTATCGGCGGCAAGATGAAATTGGAACTCCATACTGCGTGACGATTGATGGTCAAACAATCGCCGACGGAACAGTGACTATCCGCGATCGCGACTCAATGCAGCAAGAGCGTATCGCTGCTGATCGGCTCGTTGAGTATTTTTCGCTGAAGCTTTCCCAATGACATTTGCTCGTGCGCTATGAAGCGACTGTCGCTGGCCCTCATCGTGCTGAGCGCGGTGGCAGGACTTGGATGGATTGCTGTGCAGGAAGCTCCGTACATGCGGCTTGCTCGTGCCATTGAGCTTTTCGGCATGGTGGTCCGCGAACTCAACGAGCAGTACGTCGAGTCCATCGAAACTGACCAGCTCACCTACGAGGCAATCGAGCACATGCTCTCCAAGCTCGATCCGTACACAGAATTTTACCGCGAGGAGCAAACATCCGATCTTGATTTTCTCCTCCAAGGGCGGTACATCGGAGTTGGGATTCGGCTTGGCATGCTCGATAGTCTCTTGACCGTCATGAGTGTCACCGACGGCACCTCCGCGCATCGAGCAGGAGTTCGGCAAGGGGATGTTGTGCTGCGCATTGATTCGATCGACGCTGCGCAGAAAGAAGTCAACCAGGTGCGCAAGTACCTCCGTGGTCCGCTTGGGACAGTCGTTCGCATGCAGCTTCAACGTGGTGACGATACAATCAAGGTCGAACTCCGCCGCGAGGAGATCCTCGTCCGAAATGTCACGTATGTCGGTATGCTTCCAGGCAACATTGCCCTGGTCCGACTCGAGCGTTTTTCGCGCCGGGCACCGGAAGAGTTCCGACTTGCTCTCGATTCTCTTCGAACGGTGAGTGAACTGCGTGGACTCGTTGTGGACATTCGCGATAATCCCGGGGGCTTGCTCGATGCAGCGGTCAGCATCGCGGAAATGTTCCTTCGTCCCGGCGATACAATCGTTACGACGCGAACGCGTGGCGGTGCTGACCAGCGCGCCTACGTTGCGCGGGCAATGCCGTATGTGGACACGACGCTACCGATCGTTGTCGTCGTCAACAGTCGCAGCGCGAGCGCAAGCGAAATTTTTGCCGGTGCTCTCCAAGATCACGATCGTGCGGTCATCATCGGTGACACAACGCTGGGGAAGGGGCTGGTACAAACAGTAGTTTCACTGCCGTATAATGCTGCGCTCAAGCTCACCACTGCGCGGTATTACACGCCATCGGGGCGCTCGATCCAGCGAGTGCGTGGTTTTTGCCAGGATTGCTGGATTCAACACGCGCTCGATAGCGAGCAGCAGCGTGTTTATACGACGCGCCGCTACCGACGTCCCATTCGAAGCGGCGTTGGGATCGTTCCGGATTCGGTGTTCGAGATTGCCGAACGTGATAGTCTCCCAGTAGCCATCAGCCGCGCTGCACTGTGGCGGTTTGCAACCCGCTATGCAAGCCGCATGGCATCGCCACCGGCGAAGTTCGACCGACCAGGGCTTCTGGCAGCGTTTGAGCGTTATCTCGACAGCGCGCAGTTGGAGCAAGCATCGCTGCTCGGCAGGCTCGATCATCTCCGTGAGCAAGCCGTTGCAGAAGGTTGGGGAGCACGCACGTTGCAACAGATCGAACGCCTTCGGCAATCGCTCAAGGCAGAACGCTCCCGCATGATTGCGGAATCGTCAAAGGTTATTGCCGCTGCTCTCGAGCAAGAAATCGTCAGTCGCTTCTTGAGCGATCGCCAGCAAGTGGCGTTCTTCGAACCACAGGATAAGCTAATCGCTGAGGCTGCGCAGTTGATCCGAACACGGAAATATCGCGAGTACTTGTTGACCGCGCATGGCACCGAGCACTGAGCCAATCGAAACCCCATGCCGAAAAATCTGCGTACTCGATCGCTCCAGGCAGTTCTGCATCGGATGTGGTCGGACACGCCAGGAAATTGCTGCGTGGGTATTTCTCTCACCCCAGGAGCGGCGCCGTATCATGGCGCAATTGCCTGAGCGAATCCGCACGTTCAACCAACCTGAGCGGCAATAGAAGATGGGCAACATCCGTCAACGCACTCATGAATATCAGCGTTAGTTCTACCACTGGTGGTGTGACGCATGCGCATTACGAAACAATATACCAATCGCGAGAGCCAATCGCTGGACAAATACCTCCAGGAGATTGGCAAAATTGAGTTGCTCTCGCCGGAGGAGGAAATTGAGCTTGCACGTAAAATTCGGCAGGGCGGTCCGGAGGGCGAAGCAGCGCTCGAAAAGCTTGTAAAAGCGAACCTTCGCTTTGTCGTCTCGGTGGCCAAGCAATACCAAAACCAGGGTCTGTCGCTTGGCGATTTGATCAACGAAGGGAACCTTGGGCTTATCAAAGCCGCCAAACGTTTCGATGAAACGCGGGGGTTCAAGTTCATTTCCTACGCAGTCTGGTGGATTCGGCAGAGCATCCTGCAAGCACTTGCTGAGCAGTCGCGGATAGTGCGGCTCCCGCTCAATCGCGTCGGTGCGCTCAATAAAATCAGCAAAAAGTTCAGCGAGCTCGAGCAGCGCTATGAGCGCGAGCCAACACCAGCTGAGATGGCCGAAGAGCTGGAGATGAGCATCACCGAGATTGCAGAGACGATGCGAATGTCCGGGCGGCATCTTTCGATTGATGCGCCCTTTGTCCATGGCGAAGAAAGCCGCTTACTCGATATCCTCCCGAACGAATCCCAACCGCCGCCCGATGCAGAATTGATCCACGAGTCGCTCTGCTACGAAATCCATCAGGCGCTCCAGGCATTGCCGGAGCGGGAAGCAGCGGTCATCCGCTACTACTTCGGCGTTGACGGTTGCCCGCAGCTTACGCTCGAAGAAATCGGTGAACGGCTCGGACTAACACGCGAGCGGGTGCGGCAAATCAAAGAAAAAGCGATTCGCCGCTTGCGCCATGCCTCACGCTCGAAAGAGCTTCGCACCTATTTAGGCTGAGAGAATACCGATGCCACCAACTACCATGCTTTCTGCCGAGCAGCTCTACCATGAGCTTTATCGGCTTGCCGATGGCGTGCTCTATCCGAGCGAAACTGATGCGCCTGTGGATGTGCTCCTGTGGGAAGTTAGCCAGCGCGGTGCTCTTACCATTGATGCGCTCTTGGATGCGTTTGGGATCTCCCCACAACAGCCAGTCTCTGATGTTCCACCGGAGGATTTCTTCGAAGGTGTTACCGATACCTACGATTGGCAAAACGAGGAAGAACGTGCAATGACGGAACGCTTCCGTAGAATGAAGGAGCTGTTCTTTGCAAATGTCACCAATCCCAAGCACTACTGGGTCGGGGAACGGAATGTCCATGTCTTTCTCTGGGGGCGAACAAGCGACGGTAACTACATCATCTTGAAAACCGGCATCGTTGAAACTTAGAGCTGCTCACGCTGATGCCTGTATTGACGTACCTCGAAGCGATAAGCGACGCGCTCCGCTACGAAATGCAACGCGACGAGCGAGTCTTCCTCATTGGCGAAGACATTGGAGTCTATGGTGGCGCGTTCAAGGTCACGAAAGGATTCATCGAAGAATTTGGTCCAGAGCGCGTGCTCGACGCACCGATTTCCGAGGCGGCAATCATCGGTGCAGCAATCGGAGCGGCCCTCCACGGTATGCGTCCGGTTGCCGAGATGCAGTTCATGGATTTCATCACGTGCGGTTTCAATCAAATCATCAACGTTGCTGGAACGACGGTGTACCGTTGGGGAATTGGTGTGCCAATCGTCGTTCGTGGGCCAAGCGGTGGGGGCGTTGGAGCCAATCCCTTCCACTCTCGAAATCCAGAGAACTGGTTCGTGCATGCGACAGGATTGAAAGTGGTTTGCCCAGCGTTCCCTGCTGATGCCAAGGGGCTTCTGCTCTCGGCAATCCGCGATGACAACCCCGTTCTTTTCTTCGAGCACAAAGGACTCTATCGCAAAATCAAGCAGGAGGTACCGCCTGATGAGTACACTGTTCCCCTGGGGAAGGCAGCAGTCGTCCGTCCTGGGAGTGATGTAAGTATCATCGCATATGGCTCTGCTGTCCATATGGCGCTCGAGGCTGCCGAGCAATTGGCAGGTCGTGGTATTAGTGTCGAGGTGGTTGACATTCGAACGTTAGTGCCTTTCGATGAGGAAAGCGTTTTTGCCAGTGTTCGCAAAACGGGCCGAGTACTTGTCGCACACGAAGCAGTGCTCACTGGCGGCTTCGGTGGAGAGATCGCTGCACGCATCGCACAGCATTGCTTTGAATGGCTCGATGCTCCTATCGTGCGTGTTGCTGCGTTCGACTCCCCAACACCACTTGCACCGACCCTTGAATCAGCGGTTCTGCCGAATGCATCCAAAATTCTCGCTGCAGTGGAGCAGCTTCTAAGCTATTGATGCAGCGTATTTTCGCACCTGTTACACTTTTCCGCATCCGAAGTCTATGCCGAAAGTTCTTTTTTCGATGACGTACGTGATTGATCCCGAACATCTCGATGAGTATCGCGAAGTCGTCCGTCGCCTCAAAGGCATCTACGCCGAGGAGGGAATCGAATACCACGTCTTCGAGGGGAAGAATCACGAGTTTACCGAACTAACCATCTATCCATCGAAGGAAGAGTTCGATACCAGCGAAGATCGCTTGCTCGAACGCAACGACTATAGCGACTATATCGAACGTATTAACCGCATGGCACGGGATGTGCGGTACCAGACATTACACGAAATCGAATTGTAAGACGACCGGCCTTTGCTCGTGGAGAAATCGCTGTGGCGCGGCTGACCAGAGGCGTTGCACTGACGACAGGAGTAGCTGCTGTTCTCCTGGTGAGTAGTTGCCGGGCGCTTCGCCCAGCGTCACACGATACACACGCGGAGGTTCCTCTACGCAGAGCACCTACCACTGCTATTGTCAGCGATTCCGCGACCAGCCCTGATTCTGCGACTGGTACTGAACGACAGAGGCTTTTGCCGCTGCGGGCGTACATGGATGAACTTTCGCAGCGTCAAGCTGCGATTGAATCGCGACTTGATTCGATCGGGAACGACATTGCCCAGCTTCGCCGCTCAGTTGAACAGATGGTGCGGAATGCTGCTGCACTGCAACCCAACACAGAAATCCCGAAGGAGGATACTATCGTCGCAGGCGCAGAGTCCGCTCCTGCATCGAAGCAGGATCGGCCTGTTTCCCTTCCTTCCCTTGGCTCGAACGCTGGTGTAATCCTACCCGATAATTCTTCTGCAACGCCCTCGGAAAACAGCGGAGCATCGCCAAAATCTCCACTCCGAAAGAAGCAGGCAACTCGGGGCACGAAACTTCCCAACGCTACGATTGCCAGGGTACGACCGGAAGCCCAGCCCGCCCAACGAATCCGCCGCACGACATCTTCTGTACCTCCTGCCGAGGAAAAGCCCCTCTTCGATAGCGCGATTGTTGCGCTTCGAGCTGGACAACATGCCGACGCGGTAGCCAAGCTCTCCAAGCTCCTTGCGCATGACTCACCCCGCAGAGGCGAATACCTCTACTGGCGTGCAGTTGCGTACTACCAGATGCAGCAACTTGATCGAGCACAGCGAGATGCAGATGCTGCCTGGCAACTTGTTCGGTCGAGCAATTCACCCCGCCGGCCAGATTTGCTTTATCTCCTTGCGGAGCTCTCTGCAGAGCAAGGGGAGCGAGACCGCGCACGCCAATACCTCCAGTCTCTGATTGAGTCGTTTCCCTCCAGCGACGCGGCAATTCTGGCACGCCGCAAACTCCAGCAGATGGCCGTAAAATAATTGTCCCTTCCCCGAGCTCGTTCGTGCCGCGGAAGGGACAAGCGTGTGTGTAGGAGGTGGAGCTGCGCTCCCCTTGTTCCTTGCGCACCCGTAGGGATTCGAACCCCAAACCTTCTGATCCGTAGTCAGATGCTCTATCCAATTGAGCTACGGGTGCAGAAAACCGTCTTTATGCTGCTGGCGGGGCAGCGAAGTGCTTGTTGACAAATCGCGCAAGAGCTGACTTGCGGTTTGCCGCCGTGTTGCGGTGAATGACGCCACGGGCAGCGCTGCGATCGATAATCTTGGCTGCTTCGTGAAGGAGGCGTTCAGCTTCTTCCAGCGTCGTAGCACGGCGGACTGCTTTCGTTGCCCGCTTGATGAGCCACTTCCACTGGCGGTTATACTGATTGTGCTTGCGCGATTGTCGAATTCGCTTGAGCGCGGATTTATGATGCGCCATATGTATGCTTGTGATCGTTCGGAGCGCAAAAATACAGAAACGACGGGAAATTCACGCCTCACAACTCCAGAGTCGGTCTATTTTTGCAACGAAAGTTTCGTCCGACGGTGATGCTCAAAGAACTGCTTCTGCCAGAGATTCACGATTTGATCGAACAGCACGAATGGTCGCTGCTGCGGGAGGTGCTTCAATCGTGGTCGCCAGCAGAAATCGCCGAACTGATGCTGAGCATTCCGAAAGCAGAACGGGTCTTGCTCTACCGAGCACTCCCACAAGACTTAGCCCACGAAGTGTTTGCCTACCTCGAGCCGGATCAACAAGTCAATCTCCTCCGTGAATTGACTGATAGCGAAACGCGGCAACTCCTGGCAGCGCTGTCTCCTGATGACCGCACAGCGCTGCTTTCAGAGCTTCCCGGGCATGTGACCAATCGGCTACTAACGCTTCTGGATCCGGACGATCTCCGCGAGGCGCGGTGGTTGCTTGGCTATCCCGAGGAAAGTGTCGGGCGGCTTATGACGCCCGATTTCCTTTCCCTTCAGCCTGGATGGACTGTTTCCGAAGCACTCAGCTACATCCGTCAACACGGCAACGATAGCGAAACACTCAATCGGCTCTACGTCTGCGATCAGAACGGGCGGTTGCTCGGTGCTGTTCGGCTTCGGACGCTCATTTTGGCCGATCCGTCGGCGACAGTCGGCGAGTTGATGGAAGATACTCCACGCCTTTCTGCATTCGACGATCAGGAAGCCGCTGTTCGCATGATGGAGAAGTTCGATCTTTCAGTCCTACCTGTTGTTGATTCTAACGGCATCCTCGTCGGCATCGTCACGTTTGATGACGTCCTCGACGTTGCCGAGGAGGAAGCAACCGAAGATATCCAAAAGCTCGGTGGGATGGAGGCGCTCGATATCAGCTATCGTGCGACGCCGGTCACTGTGCTCATTCGGAAACGTGCCGGGTGGCTCACCGCACTCATGCTCAGCGAGATGCTTACAACGACAGCGCTGACGTTCTTTGAGAAGCAAATTGAGCGAGCCGTCGTGCTTGTCCTTTTCCTGCCACTGGTGATCTCCTCCGGAGGAAACTCTGGTTCGCAGGCAGCAACGCTGATAACGCGTGCATTAGCGCTCCAAGAGATCTCCTTCCAAGACTGGTGGCTTGTGCTCCGGCGCGAGCTATTCTCCGGTCTTGCATTGGGAAGTATCCTTGGCATGCTCGGCTTCCTTCGGATCGAACTGTGGACACTGCTGTTCGGCCATATCTATGGCGAGCATCACGTGCTGATAGCACTTACTGTCGGCATTGGTCTTGTTGGGATTGTGCTCTGGGGAACCACAATCGGCGCAATGCTGCCATTGCTGCTCTATCGGCTTGGATTCGATCCAGCGACATCCTCGGCACCATTTATCGCCACTTTAGTGGACGTTAGCGGAATTATCATCTACTTCGCTGTTGCCATGCTTATCCTTGGTGGAACGTTGCTATGAATCGCGCGCTATTTGAGCAAATCCGCCAGCTCCGCACTGAACAGCCTAACCCTGCGTCAGCTGCAATGGATGCCATGGCTACCGAAGATTTCCTTCGCATGATGAACGATGAAGACCAGAAGGTAGCACTGGCAGTACGTGAGGAAATCCCGCACATTGCAGCTGCTGTCGAGGCGATTGCTCATGCATTTGCCAGCGGAGGACGGCTGCTCTACGTTGGCGCAGGAACCAGCGGGAGACTCGGCATCTTGGATGCAGCTGAATGTCCCCCAACGTTTGGAGTCCCACCGACGATGGTCCGTGGAATTATCGCTGGCGGCCCTCCGGCGGTATTTGCAGCGCAAGAGGGCGCAGAAGATGATCCTACTGCTGGTGCAGAAGCGTTGGCTGCCGAATGTGTTCGCAGTTGCGATGTCGTTTGCGGCATTAGTGCTTCGGGACGGACGCCGTTCGTCCTCGGCGCGCTGGGATACGCCAAAGTATGCGGTGCGGTGACTGTGCTGGTTACCACCAATGACCGCCGTCAGGTGGAGCAGTTCTGTCCATCGGCCGACATCATCATAGCGCCGAATGTCGGACCGGAAATCTTAGCAGGCTCGACACGGCTCAAATCGGGGACTGCGCAGAAACTGGTGCTCAATATGCTCTCGACTGCAGCAATGGTTCGCATCGGCAAGACGTACGGCAACATTATGGTGGACGTCCAGCCGCTCAGTGCAAAGCTTCGCGAGCGAGCCTGTGGCATCGTGATGCGTATCGCGGGTGTTGACTACGAAGTTGCTGCCTCGACGCTCCAGCAAGCTGGGGGAAACGTCAAAGCTGCTTTGGTGATGTTGCTTGCAGGGTGCGATGCATCACGTGCCCAAACCCTCCTGCGTGAAGCTGCGGGGAGTGTGCGCCAGGCTGTGCACTTGCATAATGGAGCAAAGACCTAATCGTCTTGCGCGTTTGGTTCAATTGCATGAACGATTCGATGGAATTCATTGTCGCAGCGGTGGATGTTCTTTTGCATTTGGATCGCCACATTGCAGACCTTATCACGTGGGGCGGTGGTTGGGCATACGTGGTATTGTTCGCGGTGATCTTTGCGGAGACAGGGCTTGTTGTGACTCCGTTTTTGCCAGGAGACTCACTGCTCTTTGCAGTTGGCTCGCTCTGTGCACTTGGGATGCTGAGTTTGGAAGTAGTGATTGTGTTGCTCATTGTTGCAGCAATAGCTGGGGATGCAGTCAACTATGCGATCGGACGACGCTTCGGGAGCGTGATAATCAACCACCCGCGATGGCAGCGATGGATTCGCCGGGAGCACTTGGATCGAACGCATGCATTCTACGAGCGGCATGGGGGGAAGACCATCGTGTTGGCACGCTTTGTTCCGATTGTCCGCACCTTCGCGCCGTTCGTTGCAGGGCTGGGTGAAATGACCTACCGCCGCTTTGCGATATTCAACGTTAGTGGTGCGGTGGTCTGGGTCCTGAGTTTCTCGATGCTGGGGTACCTGTTCGGGAACGTGCCGGCGGTCAAAGAGAACTTTTCACTCGTCATCGTTGGAATCATTGCTATCTCGATGCTTCCAGCAGTGGTCGAGTACATCCGCCAGCGTCGTACTGCGCTGGATTAGTAGGCTTGTTCCATCGTTTGGGAATCTTGATGCAAAAACCAATCCACACGATCGCGCGTATCATCTCGCGGCACATTGCCGACGAAGGAGGCAAGTACTTCGAGCTTCTGTTAGAGGTAGCCCAGGCAGCACCATACTTGCCTGGGCAATATCTCAACCTTGTGCTCGATGGTCAGCGTCGCAGCTTTAGTATCGTCAACCTTCCCGAGGACTTGCCGCGTATTCAACTCTTGGTTGAGCGACTGCCAGGTGGTCTTGCATCACGCTATCTTGAAGAAACACCACTGGGGAGCTCTGTCGAGATCGTCTATCCCTTCGGGCGGCTTGTGCCACAGACAGAGAACGCTGAACATCACGTCCTTGTCGGCACAGGTTCGGGAATTGCATCACTCCGACCGATTGCGGAGTGGCTCGTGCGCAATACCGACCACAGCATCCAGCTTCTTTGGGGATTACGGTATCGGCAGAACCTCTTCTGGCATGATTGGCTCGAGCAGCTTCAGTCCTACCGCGCAAACGTCACCGTGATGGTCACACTAACACAACCTGACCAGGAGTGGAGCGGCCTTCGGGGCCGTGTCACTGACCATGTCGGCGCGCTCCGGCTTGGTGAGAAAACAGCGGTGTACCTTTGCGGTGGGAAACCGATGCTCGATGATATGCGGCAGTTGCTCAGAGCTGTTGGTGTGCCTCCTGCGCGGATTCTCACGGAGCAATTCCACCTTTGAAGCAACGATGAAGCCTGTTCTCTCGCCAGCACAGATGCGCGATGCCGATCGCACTGCCATTGACCAGTGTGGCATTCCTGCCGTTGTGCTGATGGAGAATGCCGCTCGGTCAGCTGCAGAAATTCTCCGTCGGCGATGCAAGTTGAGTCGAGATCGCTCGGTGCTCATCCTCTGCGGCAGTGGAAATAACGGTGGAGATGGACTGGCGCTCGCGCGTCATCTCCACGAGGATGCATCGGTGACGGTCGTCCTCTGTGGGAACATAGATCGCATGAGCGAAGAGACGCTTGTCAACTACCGTGCATGCAGCCAGCTCGGTATTCCGATCCTCCAGTGGCGTGGTCCTGAGTCAGCCAGAGAGTTGCCTGCGCATCCTACCGTGATCGTGGATGCAGTGCTTGGTGTGGGCGCACGTGGTGCACTGCGCTCTCCGGTGGATTCCCTGATTGCTTGGGCAAATTCGCAGCCTGCAGAGCGTATCGCGCTCGATGTACCAACAGGCCTCGATGCAGACAGTGGCGTTACATTCGATCCATGCTTCCATGCTGACTGCACAGTTACGATGGGGGCACTCAAAACAGGATTGCTCATCGGTGACGGACCCCAAGTGTGCGGCACGATCGAGGTTGCGCCGATTGGCATTCCTGCACGAATCCTCCACGAGAAAGCAACAATCTGGCTGGTTGAACCGCAGGATGCCACTGGTGCATATCGCTTGCGGCAACCGCGCACGACGAAGTTCGACTACGGCCGTGTGCTCGTCGTTGCAGGTTCGGATGCGATGCCTGGTGCGGCTGCGCTCTGCGCGAACGCTGCCGTTGCAGCAGGCGCTGGACTGGTCGAGCTGGTTTCGCCTGTGCTGCATCCAGCGCTCTTTCCGGAAGTCATGCCGTATCGCTACGAAGGCCGAGGGCTCGGTCGTGATGTGCTCCCTGTGCTTGCCGAGCGTATCGAGCGCGCAAGTGTAGTAGTTATTGGTCCAGGGCTTGGCGCTGCAGAAGAAACAATCGCGATTGTTCAGCAGTTGCTTGCTCTCTACGGTGGCAAGGTGCCGATTGTGCTCGATGCCGATGGGCTTCGTGCGGTCACAAGCGGAAGTACCCTCACCCGCGTAACACTCACACCGCATCGAGGCGAGCTGGCGCGGATACTCGGACTTCGCAGCACCGAGATTGCACGCACGGCACATACCTACGCACGTTCACTGGCGGAAGGAACAGGCGCAACTGTTGTCCTCAAAGATTTCCCAATTCAAATCTGCGATGCAGAGCGGACATATTGGCTCAATGCAAATAACCCCGCACTTGCCAGTGGAGGGACGGGCGATGTGCTCAGTGGCATGATTGCTGCGCTATGGGCACAAGGGTATGAGCAATTCGAGGCAGCCTGGCTTGGTGTTGCACTGCATGCGGAAGCCGGACGCATTGCAGCTGCACGCCATGGCGAGCTTGCTACGCGTGCATCGCTGGTGATCGAAGCTCTCAGCGAGATTAGTCGAATGCTCAGCACACGGTGAGAATGCGAGTCTGGATTGCGCGGCTCCCAGTTCTGCTGATGAGTGCCGGCATCGTTTGGGTGTCGAACCAGTCCGTGACGGTGCCGCAGCCATTTTCCTTTGCTGATAAGCTCTACCATGTGCTTGCCTATGCTGTTTATGGGTGGACGCTTCTGCTTGCACTGCGGACCTTCCCACTGGCGTCGCGTCAGCAGCTGGTCCTTGCACTTTCGATCGGGTTTCTCTTTGCAGCGAGCGACGAACTGCACCAAGCTTTCGTACCAGGGCGCACAGCCGATCTGCTCGACTGGGTAGCGGATGCAGTAGGCATCGCATGTGCAGTTGGATTGACAATCGTCCGGAAAGAGCATGCTTGCCCGAAGTGAGTGGTTCGAACTTGTTGCGACCGATCCTGCCTCGAAGGCACGTGCTGGGGTGATTCGTACAGATCATGGCATGGTCGAGACGCCTGTCTTTATGCCCGTTGCTACGCAAGGTGCAATCAAGGCACTCGACCATCGCATTGCAAGTGAGCTTTCCTATCGTATGTTGCTGGCAAACACGTACCACCTCTACCTTCGGCCGGGAACCGATGTGCTCCGCACCGCTGGTGGGCTGCACCGATTTATGCGCTGGCACGGCGCACTATTGACCGATAGTGGAGGCTTTCAGGTGTACTCGCTCGGCAGTTTCCGCCGTATCCGTGACGACGGTGTCGAATTTCGTTCGCATATAGATGGTTCGCGGCATTTGTTTACGCCGGAATCTGTCATTGCGCGCCAACGTGCGATCGGTGCGGACATCATGATGGCCTTCGATGAGTGCATCGGTTACCCTGCAACGTACCAGCAGGCAACAGCAGCAATGCAGCGAAGCATCTGCTGGGAACGCCGATGCCTGGAATCGCACCGCGAGCAGGAGTTCCTCTATGGCTACCGTCAGCAGCTCTTTAGCATCATCCAGGGGAGCATTTACCTCGATCTGCGGCAACGCTGCATCGAAGAGCTGTGTGCGCTACCCTTCGACGGTTATGCAATTGGGGGGTTGGCAGTTGGGGAGCCGGTATCGGTGATGTACGAAGTGGTGGATCATGCGACCGATCTGCTCCCAGCCGATAAGGCGCGCTACTTGATGGGTGTGGGAACGCCGCAGAATATTCTCCGTGCTATTGAGCTTGGCGTTGATATGTTCGACTGTGTCATGCCGACCCGAAATGCACGCAATGGCACACTCTTTACAACGCGCGGCCGGATCAACATCCGCAATCAACGGTTCAAGTTCAGCGATGAGCCGCTCGATCCAGCGTGGGAGGAGCTCGGTGTCGAGCCTTTCTCACTCGGGTATGTGCGGCATCTTTTTGTCAGCGGGGAAATTCTCGGCTTGACAATCGCGACGATGCAAAACCTTGCGTTCTACCGCTGGCTTGTTCGGACGGCACGCGAGAAAATACTCGCTGGCAGCTTCCGTCAATGGGCGAAGAGTTTTCTCGAGCAATTCTACCCAGAGACGACACTCGAGGGTGAGCGCTCGACCTGATTTGTTCCACTACCTCTGAAGGAAGCGACACGATGCGCAAACTTGTTCTCTTGTTTGCATTGTTGGGTGGACCACTGTGGGCGCAGCAACCTGGCGCCCCTGATCCGACGGGGCAGCTGATTTCCACTGTGGTGATGTTCGGTCTGATCATCGCGGTGTTCTACTTTTTCATCATTCGCCCCCAGCAAAAACGCCAGCGCGAAATGAAGCAAATGCTCGACCAACTCAAGCGCGGCGACCGTGTCATCACCAGTGCTGGTATCCACGGCACCGTCGCCGAGATTGATGACAAAACGGTTGTCCTTCAAGTTGCCGATAACGTTCGCATGCGCTTTGAGAAAGTTGCAATCGCAACGGTTGAGAAAAAGCAGTCGAACGATTGACCTGCCAAGGTGCGATGCAGTTTGATACGATCGAACATGCTGCCGACGAGCTCCGGCGCGGTCGAATGATTGTCATCGCCGATGACGAAGATCGTGAGAACGAAGGCGACGTTGCATGCGCGGCGCAGTTCTGCACTCCTGAGCATGTCCGCTTTATGGCGAACTATGCGCGCGGACTCATCTGCGTTCCGATGCGCAAGCAGCGCGCCGATGCCTTAGGGTTGGAGCCGATGGTTGCAGCGAACACAGCGCTGCACGGGACAGGCTTCACCGTGTCGGTGGACTACATCCACGGGACGACGACCGGGATTTCCGCTGCAGACAGAAGCGCGACCATTCGCGCACTTGCAGATCCGAACGCCAAGCCGAACGACTTTGCGCGTCCTGGGCATGTGTTCCCCCTCATTGCTCGCGATGAAGGCGTGCTCCGCCGAGCCGGCCATACAGAGGCAATCGTGGACTTGTGCACCATTGCAGGACTTGAACCTGTCGGCGTCATTTGCGAGATTGTCGGCGATGATGGCGAGATGCTCCGAGGCGAGCAACTCCTCGAATTTGCACGACGCCACGGAATGGCAATCGTGACGATCAAAGATTTGATCGCCTACCGCCTGGAACGTGAGCGGCTCGTTGAGCTGCGCGCGGAAACGCGACTTGCAACCGAGTACGGTGAGTTCATCTTCAAGGTGTACGTCAATAAACACGACGGGAAAGAGCATATCGCTTTGGTCAAAGGAACGATTGATCCAGCGAAACCGGTCTTGGTGCGAGTTCACAGCGAGTGCATGACGGGCGATGTTTTCGGTTCCCTCCACTGCGATTGTGGCGAGCAGCTGCATGCAGCGCTCCGTGCGATTGAGCAGGAAGGCACTGGCGTGCTGCTCTACATGCGGCAGGAAGGGCGCGGCATCGGGCTGGTGGCGAAGATCCAGGCATATCGGCTTCAGCAGGAACGTGGGCTTGATACAGTGGATGCGAACATCCACCTCGGCTTCAAACCAGATGCGCGAGAGTACGGCATCGGCGCGCAGATTCTCTATGACCTTGGTGTGCGGAAGATGCGACTGCTGACGAACAACCCGAAAAAGCGCGTCGGACTTGCCAGCTTCGGTCTGGAAATCGTCGAGCGCGTCCCGATCGTCATCGCGCCGAACGACATGAACCGGCGTTACCTGGAGACGAAAAAAAACAAGCTGGGGCACTTGCTGGACGGCATTTAGCACCCTGGCGATGTTCAAAGCAATACACCGCCGCAGCTCCTCTGTGGCGGCATTCTTTTTTCAATTTGACAGTGTTGAATTACTCGGAGAAATGAAGCGATGGCTGAGACAATCTATCTGACGCGTCAGCGAATGCGCGAGCTCCAGGAGGAGCTCCACCAGCTCAAGACGCACGGGCGAGCTGCCATTGCCAGCAAGATCGCCGAAGCACGCTCGCACGGCGACCTATCGGAAAATGCTGACTACGATGCTGCACTGCACGAACAAGAGTTGCTGGAGCTTCGCATCGCCAAGCTCGAACGAATGCTCGCATCGGCAAAAGTGATTGAACCGACGGACTTGCCCGACGATGAGCGAGTGTACATCCTCAGCACCGTCGTGCTTCTCAATGAACGGACAAACACCGAGATGCGCTTTACGCTCGTGAGCGCAGCCGAAGCCGACATCGAGCGCAATAGGCTTTCGGTTACCTCTCCCTTGGGCAAAGCACTGCTTGGGAAAACAGTCGGTGAGTCCGTCGAGACGACAACACCGAGTGGGACGGTGCGCTATCGGATTTTGGCAATCGAGAAACCGCAGTGAGGCTGGAAACCGCATCCCGCCAAGCTTTCAGCGCAAAAAGTGCTTGCAAAGTAGCCTGGTGGCGCTGTATGTTTGCGCTGCAATTTTCCAGTATGTTTCACCATCTGTTGGGGATTTCCATGAACAAAGGCGAGCTGGTCGAGGCTATTGCCAAGACCGCCGGGCTTTCGAAGGCGCAAGCTGAGAGTGCCCTCAATGCAACTTTGCATGCGATTCAAACATCGCTTGCGAAGGGGAACAGCGTGTCGCTGGTTGGCTTTGGTACCTTCGCGGTCTCAAAGCGTGCGGCGCGCAAGGGCAAGAATCCGCGCACGGGCGAGGTCATCAAAATCCCGGCTCGGAAAGTTGCTCGCTTCAAACCCGGCAAGGCACTGGCCGACGTCGTCAACAGCGGAAAAGTGCCGAAGGCAAAAAAGTAGCCACGTCGAACAAGCCGCTCTTCGGAGCGGCTTTTTTTTGCGTCAACTGGTTGATGCAATGCAACATCACCTCCTGACAATCCCACAGCTTGGTATTGAGCGCTGCCAGACAATTCTCCGTCTTGCAGAAAAACTCCGCCATTCCGACGCTGTTTTGCAGCTCGGTGCAACAGTGGCAATTGCCTTCTTTGAGCCGAGCACCCGCACGCGACTTTCCTTTGAGTTAGCAGCGCAGCGCCTGGGATGCCGAGTTGTTTCATTTTCTGCCTCCGGCAGCAGCATGGAAAAAGGGGAAAGCTTTGCTGATACGCTCCGAACGCTCGAAGCAATGGGTGCGCAGGCAATTGTCCTCCGGCATTCGGCAAGCGGCTCTGCACACGCTGCAGCACGTGTGCTCGCTCGGGCAGCGCTCATCAATGCTGGCGACGGTATGGCTGAGCATCCCACGCAAGCTCTCCTCGATGCACGAACGTTGCTGGACGTCTTCGGCTCGCTCGAAGGCAAGCGCATCGCGATCATCGGAGACTGCCTCCACAGCCGGGTCTTCCGGTCAGACTATGCGTTGTTCCAGATGCTCGGAGCGCAGATTGGCATATGTGCACCCCCATTGTTGATGCCGCATTTGCCCAAGGACGCAGCTGTCGAGCGCTTTCCGGATGTTGACGCTGCCCTTGCCTGGGCAGATGCAGCTGTCGTGCTCCGTTTGCAGCGAGAGCGCATGGCCGCTGGCCTTGTCCCCTCGCTTGCTGACTACCGCCGACGCTATGCTGTGACACTGCAGAGGCTCGATCGCTCGAGTGCCTACGTGCTCCACCCAGGCCCAGTCAACCCTGGAGTTGAACTCGATGCAGCAGCCGTCGAGCACCCGCGCAGTTTGATCGCGCGACAGGTGACCAATGGTGTACTCATTCGCATGGCAGTGTTGATTGAGATTGTTGCTCCAGATCTTGTCGAACCATCTCTCCACAACTGATGCCCAGACGGACCGATATCGAGACGGTGATGATCATTGGTTCTGGTCCGATTATCATCGCCCAGGCCTGCGAATTCGACTATAGCGGCACACAAGCCTGCAAAGCACTTCGCGCCGATGGCTTCCGTGTCGTCTTGGTCAACTCGAACCCTGCAACGATTATGACCGACCCCGAGATCGCCGATGCAACCTACATCGAGCCGCTGACTGCAGAGGTGCTCGAAGCAATCATCGCAAAGGAGCGGCCCGACGCGTTGCTACCGACGATGGGCGGTCAGACCGGACTTAACCTGGCTGTCGAGCTTGCCGAGCGCGGCACACTCGAACGCTACGGTGTCGAGCTGATCGGTTCTAACCTCCGCGCGATTCAGCTTGCCGAAGACCGAATGGAGTTTCTCCGTGTCGTTGAACGCTGCGGGCTTGAGATGCCGAAAGGCGCTTTTGTCAACAGCGTGGAGGAGGGAATGGCTGCGATCGAGCACATCGGCTTTCCTGCGATCGTGCGTCCGTCCTTTACGCTCGGTGGAACAGGTGGCGGTGTTGCGTACAACCTCGAGGAATTCGCCGAAATACTCCGCAACGGATTGCTCGCGTCGCCGATCCACCGCGTCCTTGTCGAAGAGTCCGTCCTTGGATGGAAGGAGTACGAACTCGAGGTCATGCGCGACAGAGCTGATAACGTCGTCATCATTTGCTCGATTGAAAACTTCGACCCGATGGGGGTTCACACGGGAGATTCGATCACCGTAGCACCTGCGCAGACCCTCTCCGATCGCGAATACCAGCGAATGCGGGATGCCGCTATCAAAATCATTCGCGAAGTCGGCGTGGATACGGGCGGTTCGAACATCCAGTTTGCGGTCAATCCACGCGATGGCCGGATGGTTGTTATCGAAATGAATCCGCGTGTATCGCGAAGCTCTGCGCTTGCATCGAAGGCAACAGGATTTCCAATTGCCAAGATCGCAGCAAAGCTCGCTGTGGGGTATCGGCTCGACGAAATCCAGAACGACATCACGCGTCGGACGCCATCGTCATTCGAACCTGCGCTCGATTACGTTGTGGTGAAAATCCCGCGATGGGATTTCGAAAAGTTCCGTGAAGCGGAGGACCGTCTCGGCGTCCAAATGAAGTCCGTCGGTGAGGTAATGGCGATCGGTCGAACGTTCAAGGAGGCATTGCAAAAAGCAATTCGCTCTCTGGAGCGACGCCGTGGAGGATTCGGCTTTGACTCGCCAGAGCGCTGCACGGTGCTCCAGCTCAGTGAAAGTGAACTGCAAGTGCTTCGGAGTACGCTTGCTCGCCGATCGTCAAGTTCGCTTGATGATCTTTTCGATGCACTTCGCGCTCGAATGCCACTCGAGGAAATTCACGCGCTAACGGGCTACGATCCATGGTTCATTGACCAATGCCAGCAAATTGTCGAAGCCGGTTTTGCGTGGATGCAGCATGTTGCTGGAAAGCCTTCTGCTGAGTGGAGTCCGACGATCCTGCGGCGAATGAAGCAGCTCGGCTTTTCCGATGCGCAACTTGGAGTGATGAGTTCGGTTTCGGAGCGCACTGTGCGGCAGCTGCGGCAGAAGCTGGGCATCATGCCGACCTACAAAACGATTGACACGTGTGCTGCAGAATTCGAGTCCGAGACACCCTATCACTACTCCACTTACGGTGAGGAAAACGAGTCGGTACGCTCTGAGCGCAGGAAAGTTGTGATTTTGGGGAGTGGGCCAAATCGTATCGGGCAAGGTATCGAATTCGACTACAGCTGCGTCCGTGCCGTGTGGGCAGCACATAAGCTGGGATGGGAGGCAATCATGGTCAATTGCAATCCTGAAACCGTTTCGACAGACTACGACACCGCCGACAAGCTCTACTTCGAGCCACTAACGTCGGAGCATGTGCTGGATATCCTCCAAGTAGAGCAACCCGATGGAGTGATCGTAACGCTTGGGGGGCAAACGCCGCTCAAACTTGCCAAGACCCTCGTTGCCGAAGGCATCACGCTTTTGGGAACGCCATGGGAAGGAATTGACCTTGCCGAGGATCGCTTGCGGTTTGGGAGCATGCTCGAACAGCTCGGCATACCGTGTCCCCCGTGGGGAACAGCCCGCAGCGAAGACGAAGCCGTCGAAATCGCCGAGCGCATTGGCTATCCTGTACTCGTGCGGCCCTCGTACGTTCTTGGAGGACGTGCGATGCAGATTTGTTACCGTGAGGAAACTGTCCGACGCTATACGCGCGAGGCACTCGAGCATTCTCCGGAGCACCCGGTACTCATTGACCACTTCCTCGAACATGCATATGAGTTCGACGTCGATTGCATTGCTGACGGCGAAGATGTCCTCATCTGCGGTATCATGCAGCATATCGAGGAAGCTGGTGTTCATTCGGGTGATTCTTCGTGTGTGATCCCGCCGTACAACATAAGCCCAGCGATCGAGCAGCGGATGATTCAATACACGGAAATGCTCGCGCGAGCACTGGGTGTGCGTGGCCTGCTCAACGTACAGTATGCGCTCCAAGGGGAGACGCTCTACGTTCTCGAGGCAAATCCACGCGCGTCGCGGACAGTGCCGTTTCTTGCAAAAGCGACTGGTGTTCCAATTGTGGAGGTGGCGACTGCTGTCATGCTCGGCAAGAACCTCCGCGAGCAGGGGTATGGCAGTGGAATATTGCGGTCGTGGGGAATCGCAATCAAGGAGCCTGTATTTCCCTACACCAAATTCGCACGGGTCAACGTGTTCCCTGGACCGGAGATGCGTTCGACTGGGGAGGTGATGGGGCGCGATACAACGTTCGGAGCAGCGCTACTGAAAGCTCACCTTGCAACGGGGAGCAAGGTTCCGGTGCAGGGGAGAGTGTTCCTCTCTCTGCGTCCGGAAGACAAGTGCGAGCGTGCACTCGCAATTGCTCGTGGCTACCGCGAACTTGGCTTCGAAATACTTGCAACGAGCGGAACTGCTGCATTCCTTCGTGAACACGGTATCGAAGCTGAAACCGTTCTCAAACATTACGAAGGTAGGCCGAGCATCATTGACTACATCAAAAACGGCCAGGTCCACATTCTCATCAACACGCCGCTTGGCGAGCGTGCCCGGCACGATGAGTTCATCATGGGCATGACGGCATTGCAGCACAAAATCCCGTTTTTCACGACACTGGCGGCTGCTGAGGCCTCGCTCGAAGCAATCAAAGCGTTGCGAGCTGGCACCTTTGGCGTCTATGCATTGCAGGAAGAATACGGCGATGGATGGAATCCGTACGTTTCGTCAAGCGCTTCGGTACGTCGAGCGACAGCTCGCTGAGGCAGGTATCGAAGAAGCCCGCCGCGAAGCGGAACTGCTGGTCTGCAATGTAGCGCAGTGCAGCATGCTTGATGTGCTGCTGGAGCCAGAGCGAGTGCTTTCGGCAGCCATGCAGCAGCAGCTCAGCCAGCTTGTCCACATTCGGATCACCGAACGGGTACCGTTGCAGTACTTGCTCGGTTGGGTGGAGTTCTATGGGCTTCGGCTTCGCATCACGTCGGCGGTGTTGATCCCTCGGCCAGAAACGGAGTTCTTGATCGCTCGACTGGTCGCAGCAATGCGGGCGTCCACATGGCAGCCGCGACGTATTCTCGATATCGGTACCGGATCGGGATGCATTGCATTAGCACTTGCAAAAGAGTTCCCAGGCAGTTGCGTCATCGGTTGGGATTGTGATGAGGCAGCACTGAGCCTAGCAGAAGAGAATGCGCAGCGGCTGGGAATACCGAATGTTTCGTTTGAGCACGTAGACGTTCTGCAATTCGCCGATCCCGATGAGCGCTTCTGGCTGGTTGTTTCCAATCCCCCGTACATTCCAGCATGTGACGTTCCGGTGCTGCCCCCGGAAGTGCAGCATGAGCCAACTACTGCGTTGACTGATGGAGCAGATGGGCTGACGTTCTATCGTCACTACAGCGAGCACCTGCAGAGATTGCTCGAACCTAATGGCATCATCGCGCTTGAATGCAACGATGGGCAGGCCGCTGCAGTCGCAGCGCTCTTTACCGACATGGAAAGCGCTATCGGCACAGACCAGCGTGGAGTAGAGCGCTACGTCCTTGCGGCGTGGGACTGTGATCACCGAGTGTTACGGAATTTTTCTTTGCAGAATGTGCATGCTGCGTCGTAGTTTTGACGCCGATTTTGAACAACAGCATTCGTGGTATGCTTTCACCGAGCATCCGCCGGGAGCAATACGGCGAGCTTGAGATAGTAACTCTCCGCGGACAGTTCGTCGGTGGCAAAGAGACTGACGAGCTACGCGCTACACTCAACGAAATCCTCCAAGGACAGCGCCACACAATTCTTCTGGACTTATCGAATGTCACCTACTTGAACTCGACTGCACTTGGGGTCCTGATTGCGGCACACTCGAGCATCACCAAGCGAGGCGGCAAAATTGCGCTCTGTGGCTTGAGTGAGTCCCTCGAGAATATCTTCGTCATCACAAAGCTTTCGATGGTCTTCGACATTTACCGTGATCGCGACGCAGCTATTCAAGCACTGTTGTCATCATCCACCAACATCTAACGCGTTATGAAGAACGTCTTCAATGCAGTGGTTATCACGCTTGCACTGATTGTTGCATACAGCGTGTACTTTTTTGTGCTCGGTGCGCCGAGCAACTTCAAGGGCGGCGACATTACGCAGCCGGTCAATACACTCGGGATGATCTACACCGGTGGGCCACTGGTGGGGCTGCTGCTTGCCTGTTTGCTGTTGGCAATTACGTTCTCGATCGAGCGTATGCTTTCGATCAACAAGGCGCGGGGGACAGGCGATGTGGCGCTCTTTATCAAGCGCTGCATCGAGCTAATCGGGGAAGGCAAGATAGATGAGGCAATTGCCGAGTGTGACAAACAGCGTGGCTCGGTGGCCAACATTCTCCGCGCTGGATTGGAGCGCTTCAAGCAAGTGGAAAATGATCCCGAATACGATGCGGAAAAGAAACTCAGCGAGGTGCAACGCGCCATTGACGAAGCGACAAATCTGGAAATTCCGCTCCTCGAAAAGAATCTGGTCATCCTCTCCACTCTGGCATCTATCTCGACGATGATCGGCCTGCTGGGAACTACGGTCGGGATGATTCGTGCGTTCCGTGCACTCGGTGAATCTGGTGGGACAGTCTCGGCACAGCAGCTTTCCATCGGGATTTCTGAAGCGCTCTATAACACCGCTGGTGGCTTAGCGGCTGCGATTATCTCGATCGTTGCGTTCAACTTCTTCACCACGCGAGTTGATAACTTCGTCTACATGATTGACGAAGCGATCCTCTCGATGATGGAACTGCTCACCGTCCGCGTCAAAGAAGTCGCTTAAAATCGGGCCTTTCATCCATGCCGAAGATCAAGAAAAAACGGCTCGGCTTTGTCATTGACATGACACCGATGGTGGACGTGACCTTCCTGCTGTTGACATTCTTCATGTTCACCGCTAAGTTCAAAACCGAAGCCGAAGCCGAGCAGAAGTTCGTCATCAAGCGACCCTATGCGTCAGCAGATACATCGAAGCTGCCCGATAAAGACATTGCGATCATCAAGGTTGGTATTGACACCCTCACCGGTGACACAAGCTACTACTACACGATTGTCAACGAGCTTCAGCGACGGCAAGTCTATGACAACCTCAATTTCACGCCCGAGCAGCGCAAACCGCAGCTAAAGGTTGGTCTTGACATGCTCGACCAATTGATCATGCAGACACGGATTACCGGACCCCGAACACGGTTTGCAATTGACGGTGACCGGCGGATTCGGTATAAGTGGATCGAGGACGCAATTGACGTCCTCCGCAAGAATAACGCGACAGCGTTCAACTTTGTCACAGAGAAACGCCAGTAACATGTCGTACAACTTGAATCTTTCGCTATGGCTGGTGGCGGTGGCGGTTTAGAACTACCCGAACGGCAACGACGCGGGAAAAAACAGAGCAAGCGTAAGAAGAAAAAACGTCTTGGCTTCCGGATTGACATGACCCCGATGGTGGACATCGTCTTCCTGCTGTTGACGTTTTTCATGTACACGACGACGATGGTTACCCCGCAGGTCATGGAGATCAGCGTTCCCAAGGAGGTTGAAGAGAATGTCGAAGTCAACCAAGCGAACCTTTTCACGCTCTATGTACGCGGAGATGGCAAGCTCTTTTTCAGCATGGGCACAGATGAGCCACAGCCACTGGCACTGAGCGATTTACGCTCGAAGGCGGTCGAGCTGAACCTCCTGCGGAAAAATAAGCTCATCACCGCGTTCAAGCCATCGCCGGATGCACCGTATGGCGTCGTCGTGCAAGTGCTCGACATCCTCAATCAAGCCGAAGCTGAGATCATTCGCCAGCTCCAGGCCGAAGGTATCAAACGCGAACGGAAGTTTGCGTTCGTCAAGCTTAGCCCAGAAGAAGTTGAAAAACTCAAAGGGCTCTAACCATGGATGCTTTCACTGCACAACTGCCGCACCGATCCTACGGCGCCTTTGAGCTTAAAGAATGGATACGCCGCTATACGTTTCGCGCATTTCTCATTGCCGTTGGGTTGTTAGCGTTGCTCTTCATCGGGTTTTTCGTGTACAACTACTTTCACCAGCGGGCGCTGGCGCTCAGACCGAAGATTCCCGTCGTTCGGATCAAACTCTCCGATCTTCCGCCACCACCGGCAAACCAACCTGAAGTTGCGCCACCGCCACCACCAACGAGCGTTGCGATTGCCGGCGGTCCGCCGACTGTCGCAGGTAATCCAGTTCCGGTTCCAGAGACACTCCTTTCGCCCGATGCGAAAGATTTCGCAAATGTTGAGGACGTAGCGCGCGCGACCTCGAAAGGCGGGGAAGGAATAGATATGGGCGGATTCGGCATTGGGGAAGGGACGGTCATCGCCCCTGATACTCGCGTCCAAAAGGAACAAGAGCCAGACCCCGATGAATTTGTTTTTGTCGAGAAGGAGCCGACTTTTGATTACGCAGATTTGCAGCGTCGCGTCCAGTATCCCGAAATTGCCCGTCGTGCAGGGATTGAGGGAAAGGTTATTGTGAAGGTCCTTGTTGGCAAGGACGGCAAACCCAAGCGCGCATTCGTTGCCGATTCTCCAAGCGAAATGCTCAACGATGCTGCGCTGAAAGCAGTTCTGGCGACCACGTTTACTCCCGCAATTCAAAACGGCAATCCGATTGATGTCTGGGTAACGATCCCGATCATCTTCAAGATCAAGTAGTCACAATCGAAATGCAGCTCCTTGCCTCCAAAGCGCCGCACCGCAACTCGATGGACACCGATGCTGATTACAGCAGCAGTTGCGCGGGGGCTTATTGTGGCGATAGGCATTGCACTCGTTGTGGCTGCACCGACCGAAACAATGCGGCTGTTTGGCGTGCTCGCAGTGCTGTTTGGGGTCTATCGGTTGTACCTGCTGTTGCGTTTCTCCGCATCGGCATCTACCGACAGAGAAGGCGATGAAGACGTGGAGTAGCTTGTTGCTGATAGTTCTTCTCGGCATCGCCGTAGGATGCAAAGAGGAGCAACCCCAAGGCGAATCCCTTTTTCGAGGCAATGCAACTATTGCATGCGATCAGGAGGTCGCCCGGCTCATTGCTCCGCAGGTTGATTCCTTTGCCCTCCACCACGAGGGAGCGCACATCAATCTTGAAACAACCACGGCACTGGACGCGATGCAACGCTTGCTCACTGGCCGTGTCCGCGCTGCAATCATCGCACGCGATTACTTGCCACAAGAGGATTCACTGCTGCGAGCCTACTCGATCGAACCGCACAAGCGCTTTCTTATTGCCACCGATGCGTTAGTATTCGTTACCGCAGGACAAACTGCACTTGATACCGCAAGTGACGATATTGTCCGCCGCACGCTCAACGGCGAGCGCACGTGGCTGGCGAAGTATCGTTGGTCTGTGCCAAACGTCAGTTCCTCACTTGCTGCACATCTTCGTACGATTGCTGGCGGTGCTGTACGCATGGCTGCGCTGGCAGTTCCCACTGGTGATAGCACAATTGCCGTAGTAAGGCAAGGGAAGTCGGATATCGGCGTTGCACTTCTATCCCAGTATTTGCGGCAGAAGGCGGTGGAGCCTTCACTCCGTGCGTTACGCATTGTCATTCGCGATACAGCAACGGGGGATCGAATTGCTGTTGCCCCGCATGCAGCGACGATTGTCAAGGAAACCTATCCGTACCGCGTTCCTATTTACGGCTACTTGCTTGAGACGGCACGGAATTTCCCCTATGGTGTGATTGCTTCAATCGCACAAGAGCCACGTCCACAGCGAGCGATGCTCAACGCTGGCATCGTGCCAGGCTATGCGAAGATCCAGCTTGTTGAACCCGACTAACCGCGATACCATGCTTTGGCGTTTCCTCAGCTTTGCGCTGATCGTAGCGTCGTGCGCCGTCGCTGATCAGCTCGATGATGCTCGGCAACTCTTCCAGCAGAAAAAGTACGCCGACGCAGCACGTGCAGTCGAAACCTATCTCGAGCGTGAACCGTCCTCAGTCGAAGCGCTCATCCTCGCTGGGGATATCGCCGTGCAGCTCGAGAAGCCAGACAAAGCGCTCGACTACTACCGACGTGCATACCAGCGGGATCGGGAGAATTCTCTCGCGCTTCGGAAGTATGCTCGTCTGCTCAGCGAGAAAGGGGAGCATGCTGAAGCATTGGAAATTCTCCGACGTGCAGTGCGGTCGAATCCGCGGGATGTTTACTTGCGCCTTGCTTATGGCCAAGCGTTGCTTGCTGCTGATTCAATTCAAGCTGCAGAATTGGAGATCACCAAAGCACGCGAAATGAATAAGTCCATCCCCGATGGATTCCTCGCACTCGGCGATCTCTACTACTCGCAGCGCGTCTTCCCACTGGCAAAAGATAACTACGAACAAGCGCTCGCACTTGATCCAGAGAACATACCCGCACGGGAGAAGCTGGCGTTGGTCTATTTCCGCATGGCGAATGCAGAAGTAGTGGACAATGCACTTGCAAACGAATACTACACCCGCTCGCTCCAACAGTGGGCAGAAATCATCAAACGTGATCCGACCTATGCGCGAGCCTACTTTGAGCAAGGGAAAATCTTTTTCTACGCCTCGCGATTTGCGGAAGCGGCGGCTTCTCTCGGAGAGTACGTTCGACTGCGTCCAGATGCACCGAATGCTACACTGGCGCGGTGGTTTCTGGCGCAGTCGCTTGAGAAGATCGGCAAATGTGCAGAAGCTGAGGAACATCTCCAGTTTGCGATACGCGCAATAGACTCGGTTCGCTCGAAAGCGCGCTTGCTTCTGGCGCGATGCTACTTCGATGTCAAGCGCTATGCAGATGCAGCCAATGAGTTTCGCCAACTTCAAGCTGAGGATCCGCAGCTATTGTCATCAACACTCGATCGCGAGCGCTATGGGTACGCACTGATTCTCTCCGGCGATACGACGGCGGCAATTCCAGTCCTGCGGCAAGCAGTTGATCAAGATTCTACGCGGTGCTTGACGATCTACCGACTTGCAGAACTCTATCGCGCGCGGCAGCAGTACGACGATGCGGTCACACTCTACCAGCGCTATTTGAGGAATTGCCCAGATTCATTGGCAGCGCGCATCTATGCACTCATGGGTACAGCGCTCTTTTCCGCCAACCGAGTGCAAGAAGCTGCTTCTGCGCTCGAGCAATCAATCGCGAAAGATTCCGGGCTCATCTTCGCGTACCGGATGCTCGCAGCGACGCAGAAATCGCTCAATCAACCCGTAAAACAAGTAATCGCGACGTTGCAGCAAGGGCTTCGCCATGCCTCTTCCCCAGCAGATCGTGCGCTCCTCTATACGCTCTATTGCCAGCTTCTGCTTGAAGAGCGTCAGTATGACGAGCTCAAGTCTGTTGCATCATCGTGGTTCCGTACTGACAGCGATCGTCCAGAGGCAGCGCTCTACCTTGCAGTAGGCTATCAAGGAATCGGGGACCGAGATAATGCGTGCAAATACTACCGTGAGGCTCTTCGACTCAATCCGGGTCTTGAAATTGCAAAAAAGAACCTCAAGCAGCTCGAGTGCAAATGAGCTGTTCCTGGCACACAGCACCATGCGCACTTAGCATGTCCGTATATTTGCGATGCTTTGCGTGCAGTAGTGATGTGCCGCGCGCAGCGTAGCAATAGCAACGGTCCTGGCATGCTGCTACCGACCAGCGAGGTTGAAATGATTCGCCTTCCCATCAATGGTCTTTCAAATGGTGACCACCCAATTGCGATCACAGTCGCAGTTGAACAGGTTGAAGGTATTTTCCCTGAATTTGTCGGCACTGTGCAGATCAGCGGCATGCTGAGCAAGGTGGGGAAGAAAATCGTCCTCGAGCTTGTGGCAAGTGGGACAGCGCGCTTGACGTGCGACTACTCGCTTGAAGTGTTCGATGAGCACATCGAAGCGACGTTCTCCCTTGCCTATTTGCAGGATACCGAACTTTACCTGCGTCAGCCGAACCAACAGCAGCGCATTGAGGACGATCCCTATGCCCTTCGCTTGCTGCGAGAGGATGATACGTTCGTGGATATTACAACGGACGTTGCCGAAGAGCTCTCGGTGCGGCTACCAATCAAGCGTGTCGCGCCACAGTTTCGCCACATGACGTTCGCCGAATACGCTCGTACGGTGCTGGGCGATCATGTTCACGTTGCTGCGTCCGATGCACCACGAACGGATAGTCCGTGGTCATCGCTGGAGCAGCTCAATGGAGAAAATCGAACGTAATTGTTTCACCATCGGAGTATTCCCATGCCAAACCCAAAACGTCGCCACTCGAAATCTCGTCGGGATAAGCGCCGTACACACTACAAAGCGGTGCCGCACACGGCCTCGGTGTGTCCCAATTGTGGTTCCCCAAAATTGGCACACGCAGTCTGCTTTGAGTGCGGATACTACAACGGCAGAAAAATTCTCCAGGTAAGCTAAACCACGCGCATGGGGTTTGCACCAAGCGGTGGAAACACGATTTCGCATTGCAGTTGATGCGATGGGAGGCGATCACGCACCAGCCCACGAGGTGGCAGGTGCAGTGCGCGCGTCCCAAGCGCTTCGCACCGAGGGTGTTGAGCATTCGCTAGTGCTCGTTGGTGATCCTGCATGCATTGAGCGGGAACTGGTGCGTTATCGTCCAGTCCCCGATACCATTGCTATCGAGCCGGCGCGAGATGTCGTTGCAATGGACGATGATCCTGCAGCAGTGATTCGCACCAAGCCGGATTCATCGCTTGTCCGCGGGTTGGAGTTGCACCGGACTAATCTGGTTGATGCATTCGTCTCTGCGGGTAATACAGGGGCGGTCCTTTCGGCAGCAACACTTCTCCTTGGGCGCATCGCAGGTGTGAGCCGTCCGACGATCGGTGCATTTTTCCCAACGATCGGCAATAAACCTTGCCTGGTACTCGATGTTGGTGCTAATGCCGAAGTCAAACCGCAGTTTCTCTACCAATTTGCTGTGATGGGCAGCCTCTACGCAGAGCTGATAGGTGGCATTGAGAAACCGCGGGTGGGATTGCTCAACATTGGCGAAGAAGCAACCAAAGGAACGGAAACAGTCCGCCAAGCCTATGCAATGCTTCAAGCAAGTACTCTCAATTTCATCGGCAATGTCGAAGGGCGCGATATTTTCCGAGGAGCAGCCGATGTCGTCGTCTGCGATGGCTTCACAGGAAACGTCGTTCTCAAGTTCGCCGAAAGTATTCTCCCAATGCTCAAAGCAGTGCTCGAACGCTTCAGTCGGCGAAATGCTGTGACACGACTCGCAGTTGGTTTGTTTGCACCTATGTTGCGGCGCGCCTTGGCCGACTTCGATTACCAGAAGTACGGCGGTGTGCCGTTGCTTGGCGTGCGTGGGACCGTCATCATTGGGCATGGGAAATCGTCGTCGCTTGCGATTGCAAACATGATCCTCCGCGCCTGGGAAATGCACCGGCTCCGGCTGGGTGAGCAGATCGAACGTGCGTTATTGCAGCCCGCACCATCACAGAACTCGGCATGAAAGCACATATCAGTGCGGTGGCGCACTACGTGCCTCCGGACGTATTTGACAACAACTGGTTCGCCTCCTTTCTCGATACCAGCGATCAGTGGATTCGCGAGCGAACTGGTATCATCGAACGGCGTTTCCTTCGCAAGGGCGCTACCTCGGACATGATTGTCCCCGCAGCACGCGCTGTGCTCGAGCAACGGGGACTTTCCCCAGCAGAGATTGATTGCATTATCGTCTGCACCGTTACACCAGATCAATTTTTCCCTTCGACAGCGGCCAACGTTCAGCGCAAGCTTGGTGCGTCGAACGCATGGGGCTTTGATTTGAATGCTGCATGTTCGGGGTTTGTGTATGGGCTATGGGTTGCAGCAAAGCTGGTTGAAGCTGGCGGTGCTCGTAACGTCCTCCTCTGCGGAGCAGATAAGATGAGCTCGATTATCAACTTCGAAGATCGTGCCACGTGTGTTCTCTTTGGCGATGGAGCAGGCGTCGTGTTGCTCGAACCGACCGATGATGACTCCGTTGGCGTGCTCGATGCCATCATTCGGATGGATGGGGAAGGTGGGCGCTACCTTTACATGCCTGCTGGGGGAAGTCTCCGGCCACCATCGCTAGAGACAGTTGCGAACAAGGAGCACTATGTCCACCAAGATGGGCAAACCGTCTTCAAAGCAGCGGTCGTTGGTATGGCAGATGTCTCCGCAGCGATCATGGAACGCAATGGCCTTCAGCCAGACGACGTCGCATGGTTGGTGCCACACCAAGCAAACCTACGCATCATAGACGCAACACGTCGGCGAATGGGCCTACCCGAAGAGAAGGTTGCTATCAACATTGACAGGTACGGCAACACAACTGCAGCAACGATTCCGATTTGTCTATCGGAACTCTACCGTGACGGCAAGCTACGCCGAGGCGATAACCTCATCCTGGCAAGCTTCGGCGCAGGCTATACCTGGGGCAGTCTCTGGCTCCGGTGGTCCTTGCAAGGAACACCCGAGTAGTCAATCAACGCTGAAACTGTTATGGCACATTCAACGCAACCACCAACAGCGCTCCTTTTTAGCGGACAAGGTTCTCAGTATGTTGGCATGGGGCATTCGCTCTACCAGTCGAGTCAGCCAGCACGTGTCATCTTCGATCGTGCTGATGATCTTCTTGGCTATAAGCTATCGGCACTGTGTTTCGAAGGCCCAGAAGAATTGCTCCGGCAGACGCGGTACACCCAGCCTGCACTCTTCGTGCATGAGGCAGCAATCCTTGCGGCGTTGGGCAATCCATCCGCTCATGCTGTCGCGGGACATTCGCTCGGAGAGTACACAGCACTCTACGCAGCTGGTGCCTTCGATTTCGATTCTGCACTCCGTCTGGTTGCGCTGCGAGGTGAGCTGATGTTTACCGCTGGCATCGAGCAACCAGGCGCAATGGCTGCGGTGATCGGATTGGATGATGCAACAGTCGAGGAAATCTGCGCTACCGCAACGGGAACTGTCGTCGCTGCAAACTATAACGCACCCGGACAGGTGGTCATCAGCGGCGATCGCGATGCCGTACAAGCGCTCCTTCCACGCTTCAAAGAGGCAGGTGCCCGGATGGTCACTGAACTGCCGGTCAGTGGAGCGTTTCATTCACCACTGATGGCAGCTGCACGTGCACGCTTAGAAGAAGCGATTTTGCACACTCCAATGCAACCGCCGCGCGTAGCTGTGTACATGAACGTGACAGGTACCGCCCAACGCGAGATTGATACGATCCGTCGGCTCCTCATTGAGCAGCTGACTGCACCAGTCCGCTGGACAGCGATTCTCCGAGCAATGTACGCCGATGGTATTCGACGCTTTGTGGAAATTGGCCCGAGAAATGTCCTCCAAGGTTTGGTCAAACGCACACTCGGTAGCGATGTTGAAATTGCTGGTATTGATACCGAGGAGGATCTTCGCAATCGTCACCATCTTGTAACAGTCGAATGAGTCTGGCAGGGAAGGTTGTTATTGTTACCGGTGGTTCCCGTGGAATTGGTGAGGCAATTGTCCGCCACCTTGCGGGCGAAGGTGCACATGTGCATGCGACCTACAATGCCTCAAGCGAGCGTGCTGAAAAAATCCAGGCTGAACTGCAAGGCCAGGGCGGGCACGTTCAGTTTCACCGGCTCGACGTGCGTGATAGTTCGATGTGCGTGCAGCTTGTTGAAACGGTCGTCGGGAGCAGCGGAAAAGTTGATGCGCTCATCAACAATGCAGGAATCACGCGCGATGCACTCCTGCTCCGGATGAGCGAGCAAGATTGGGATGAAGTCTTGACGACCAATCTCCGGAGCGTGTTCGCAATGACAAAAGCGGTGCTCCGGCCGATGCTCACACAGCGAAGTGGCCGGATTATCAACATCAGCTCTGTGGTCGGAATTACCGGCAATGCAGGACAAGCAAACTACGCGGCCGCAAAAGCAGGCGTGATCGCATTTACAAAATCCATTGCGCGTGAGCTTGCCTCGCGAAACATCTTGGTCAATTGCATCGCCCCTGGGTACATCGAGACGGACATGACAGGCAAGCTTTCCCCGCAGCAACAGCAGGCGCTCCTTGGGAGCATTCCGCTTGGACGTGCTGGCGTCGGTGCTGATATAGCTGCTGTCGTTGCATTTTTGCTATCCGATGCGGCATCGTACATAACTGGACAGACGATTGCTGTTGATGGTGGCATGGTTATGCTGCCCTAACAGCACGAGCGAACGTTATGCTCTATGTTTCACTTTTTCGAGGTTCGTCGTATGTCAGCAGTTGCTGAGAAGGTCAAGGAGATTATCGTCAACAAGCTCGGTGTCGAAGAAAGCCAAGTGACGCCGACAGCGTCCTTCACGAAGGATTTGGGCGCTGATTCGCTCGATACCGTGGAGCTCATCATGGAATTCGAGCGCGCATTCAACATCACCATCGAGGACAGTGATGCCGAGAAAATCCAAACGGTCGGCGATGCAATTAGCTTCCTCGAATCGAAAGTCGGCGCAGAATCCTAAGCAGCCGCCGATGTCTGCAGCCGGTGTGCGCAATTGTGCACGGTGCACACCGGCGCAGCTTGTTTCACCAGTTGCGCTCTAACCGATGCGCAAGCGCATTGTTGTCACTGGAATGGGGGCTGTCACTCCCATAGGGAATTCTGTTGCCGAGATGTGGGCAAGTATGCTCGAGGGAAAAAGTGGCGCCGGACCAATTACCAAGTTCGATGCATCCGACTACGAAACCCGCTTTGCCTGCGAAGTCAAGGGGTACGATCCGCTCCTCCACATGAGTCGGAAGGACGTCCAGCGGATGGACCTTTTCACACAGTACGCCATTTCATCTGTTGCAATGGCGCTCGACGATGCAGGCATCAGCGAGGGACAACTCGATGGCGATCGGGTCGGCGTTGTCTTCGGAAGCGGCATTGGTGGGATGTGGACCTACCACCGCCAGCAGGAGCTTCTCTACCAACATGGAGGGAAGCCCGATCGCATCTCGCCCTTTTTCATCCCGATGCTAATCTCGGATATTGCCGCCGGGCAGATTGCCATTCGTTGGAAATTTCGCGGGCCGAATTACGGCACCGTCAGCGCGTGTGCAACGAGCGCGCACGCGATCGCCGATGGTGCAATGCTCATCGAGCGTGGATGCGCCGATGTAATGATCGTCGGCGGTAGCGAAGCAGTTATCTGTCCCATGGGCATTGGCGGGTTTAACGCAATGAAGGCGCTTTCAACGCGCAATGATGCGCCGGAGAGCGCAAGCAGACCGTTCGATGCTGAGCGCGATGGCTTTGTGATGGGAGAGGGTGGCGGGGCACTTATCCTCGAATCGCTTGACCATGCACTACGTCGAAACGCTCGGATCTACGCGGAGCTGGCAGGATTCGGCTTGACCGACGATGCATACCACATTACCGCGCCGCCACCAGGCGGCGAAGGCGCGGTTCGCTCGATGCGCCTATGCTTAGAAGATGCCCGCCTTGCACCAGAGGAAATCAGTTATATCAACGCTCACGGCACCTCGACTCCATACAACGACAAGAACGAGACCGAAGCAATAAAAACCGTGTTTGGTCAGCATGCCTACCGCTTGGCGGTCAGCTCGACAAAATCTATGACAGGGCACTTGCTCGGTGCTGCCGGTGCGGTCGAGGCAATCGCGACCATTTTAGCGATTTACCATCAAGTTTGCCCACCGACGATCAACTACACGACGCCTGATCCTGAGTGCGACCTCAACTACGTCCCTAACACACCAGAGTATCGGACAATTGACGCAGCGCTTAGCAATTCCTTTGGCTTCGGTGGGCATAACGTTACGCTCTGTTTTCGCCGCTTCGAGCAATAGCCTCCATCTGCCTATGCGTTCATCTCGACCGATTGAAAGCTCCGTTACCGAGATTGTCCGCTCTCTCTACAACGGACTGGTTCGCTTCACCGTCCAACGGATGGAGACGCTGCGTCGGAAGGCCCGCCGCCCGATCGAGCATGTTGTCGGAGAACGGCGTCATGCCCTCGAAGCAGTGCTCGGAGTGGACATCCGCAGCCCTGCACTCTACGAAGAAGCGCTGACGCACCGATCATACCTCCAGGTCAAGAACGATCCGACGGTGCAGTCGAACGAGCGACTGGAATTTCTCGGCGATGCGATCTTGGGTATGGTCATCGCTGAGTACCTTTTTCACCATCACGAAGATGTTGCCGAGGGTGAGCTGACGAAGATGCGGTCGTGGCTGGTCAACAAACGTTCGCTTGCTCTGTGTGCCCGCAAGCTCGATCTCGACAAGTTTCTCTTGATGAGCTATAGCGCAGCCAACGCTCTTGCAAAGGGCAACGACTCTGTGCTTGCCGATGCCGTCGAAGCATTGATTGCAGCAGTCTATCTCGACCACGGCTTTGACAAAGCACGGAGCTTCATCGAAGAGCGCCTGTTGCCGCTGATGCTCGAAGAGCGCGTCATGCACGACACGAATTTCAAAAGCTTACTGCTTGAGTACGTCCAAGCGCGTGGCTACAGTGCGCCGCGCTACCGCGTTGTCGAAGAAAGCGGGCCCGACCACGAAAAGCAATTCACCGTTGCTGTGTACGTCGGGAGCGCAAGCGTGGGCATTGGAAGCGGCAGAAGCAAAAAAGAAGCAGAGCAGAATGCGGCGCGTCAAGCGCTCGAGTATCTCCAAAGCCGTCAAACCCCAACAACCGACCCTGAGGAATTTCTCCGATGATGCGTACGATTGCTGCTGCTGTCCTTCTAACGCTCGGAGCGATTGCTGGCGAGCTGCGAGTAGAACCCGCTCGTCCACAGAGCGGCAAGCCAATCGAGTTCAGCTACGTTGCTGACTCCGAGTACTTCAGCGAGCCAGATTCTGTCTGGCTCTGCATCTACGCCTTCGACGATAACCGCTTTTATCCCACTGCTTGGGATGTTCGACTGGAACGAAAAGGGACAACCTACCGCGGCACGTTTTCTGCTGTGCCATCCGATGCCGTCTTCCTGCTGTTCCGCATTGTCAGCGGGCGAGAGTACGACGATAATCGCGGGCGCTATTGGGATGTGCTTGTCTGGAATGGGAGCACTCCGAAAACTGGTGCTTATTTCCGTCAAGCGATTTCGTACTTAGGGCAAGGGGCAAGTGGTATCGCATCAGTTGCACGGCGCGCTGATCTCGATCGAGCCAAGGAACTACTCCAGCGCTCGTTGGAAAGCCATCCCGAACATCTGCCGACGAAGTTCGCATATGCAGGGGTACGATTCGATCGGGGCGAGATTACCAGAAGCGATCTCGAGGAGACGCTTCAGCGGCTCCTGCAGCTCCCTTGGGATTCGACAAACGAGATGCAGGTGCGCAGCAGGAGCCGAGCGCTGCGCTTGCTTGGGCGCGATAGCGACGCTGCTGAGCTCGAACACCGCTTTGCAGAGCGTTTCCCGACAAGCGACCTTGCTGAAGAAGTCGAGCGGGCATACTGCGCCGCAGCGAAAACGCCGGAAGAGTTCCGCGATCGCATTCGTCGCTTTGCAGAACGGTTCCCTTCCTCGCCGAGTGCAGTGAAAATGTACACCGACCTGGTTGCCTATTACCTTCAGCAGGGAAACGGTGATGCAGCAATTGCGACGGTCAATTCATACCCCGTGCCGCCGGGGGTGACCAGTTCGCCGCCCCCAGCACTGCTCAACATGCTCGCGGTGACGATAGTACGGCAGGATTCTCTGCTCAAGCTCGCACAGCAGTACATCGAATGGGCTGTTCGAGCACTCGAAACGGAAAATCTCGATGCAAAGCCACGCTACGTTGCACCGTGTGAATATCGCTGGCAGCTGCGCGAGCTCCGCGGTATCTGCCACGATACGTGGGGATACGTCCTCTACCGGATGGGACGAACAGAGGATGCCATCGAGGCATTCCGTCAGTGCGAGTACCTTCTTGGGCCGTTTGCCAGCGGCGACATGCTCGAACATCTCAGCGAAGCACTCATGGCAGCTGGTCGGCGCGAGGAATCACTCGCTGTCGCTCGCCGCGCAATTGCATCGGGAAGAGCGATCGGTCCGACGGTGATGCGATTTCTCCAGTCGTCTGCTGACACGGCAGCGATTCGCGCCGAGTATGAATCGCTGCGCAAGCAGGCACGCCCGGCGAAGCTGCGCCGTTTGCGCCAGGAAATGCTTGCGCAACCTCTGCTGGAGATGCAGTTTCGGCGCAATGACGGAAGCACGTTTTTGTTGGGCGATGCAGTACTCACTACGCTCGATGGTCGGCAGATTTCACTCCGACAGCTCAAGGGGAAAGTAGTCGTGCTTGACTTCTGGGCAACTTGGTGTGGGCCGTGCCGCGCTTCGATGCCTTCCATGCAAAAGCTCTACGAAAAGTACCGCTCCACAAGTGATGTGGAGATACTCCTGGTCAATTGCTGGGAACGGGTGGATGACCGCGCCGAGCATGTCAGGAAATATTTAGCAAGCAATCCCTCTTACACATTCCCAGTTGTCTTGGACTTGCGGGATGAAGTCGTTTCCGGGTTTGGTGTGACTGGCATTCCGACGAAGTTCTATCTCGATCGCGATGGCGTTGTGCAGTTTAAGGAGGTGGGCTTTCCAGGAGCGGACGTTTTCATCGAGGAAGCCAGCGATCGCATTGATTTGCTCCTGGGAAGGTAGGAGTAGTTTCTGTGAGCGGCAGTCTATACTCTTCGGGTAGCGACTGTGATAGCGTGAGCTACTTGGCAAGCACCCGCTGGTATTCAGCCTGCATCAATGCTTGTTCTTCTGGCAACAGTTGGCGATTTCTCCGTGCCATTGAACGTCGAGCTGTATCGAGTGCAACATCAAGTGCATAGAGCCTCTGCTCGTTGATACCACCCCAGGTGAAGGAAGGAATCACAGTCGGCGTATAACCTGCACCGAAGATGTTCGCACTAATTCCTACCACTGTTCCTGTCGAAAACATGGTTGCGATTCCAGCTTTTGTATGATCGCCACAGAGCAGGCCGAGGAACGTTCGCCCTGTTGCGACTCTGCCAGAAGGAAGCTCCACCGAGATTGGGCGGTAGGTGTTTTTGAGGTTGCTGGTATTAGCACCAGCGCCGAGATTGACCCACTCGCTGATGAAGGAATGTCCAAGAAATCCATCGTGCTGTTTGTTGGAGAAGCTCTGGAAGATTGTGCACTCTACCTCGCCACCAACTTTACACCACGGGCCAATGATCGTATTTGGGTAAATCTTCGCACCGACCTTGATGACGGAATGATCGCCAATGGCGCATGGCCCGATAATCGTAGCCTGTGGCATGATCGTGACGTTGTTGCCAATGATGATTGGTCCTGCTGAAGCATCGAGCACGACAAGTGGAGCGATGGAGGAATTTTCGCCAACTGCGATTGCCTCAGCATTGAGCACCGCGACGCTCCCGCTACCGTAGTCAGCGTGGTGAATTGTGTGGTCTGCATAAAACTCAAACTGCTCAGCAATTGTTGCATCCCCGTACACAAAGAGATCCCACAGATACGTCAGCAGCGGTGCGTTGCGCAGCTCGTGCTTTTGCCAGCTAGGAGTAACGCTGCGTTCGAGGTCGTGCCAATCATGGGCGGCAAGTTGCTCCCATTGGTGCAGGGAGCAGCTGAGTGCGACAAGCTCGCTGCCAGCATAGAAGCACTGCGGAGGATTCCCGCAAGCGTGACGAGTAATCTGGCGCACAACTTCCTTGGTCGGAAGTAACCTGCTGGAGATGACAAGGACTGTCCCCACACCGAGCTGATGGCCACGGTATTCGGGAAAGCGCGCGTAGAACGAGGTGCGGTGTGCTGGGCGCCCCAGGCAATCAAGCAACGTTGTGCCCGTCAGACGTAGCCACGTTTCGATGATCGTCATAGCGCCGTAGCGAAGCTCCCAGGGCACATGGAGGATCGAAAACGGGTAGAGCGTCGTCGGATGCGTAGGGTGTTCGACGAGGACGAGGTTCGTAATCATGGATCGAGTTTGACAAGTTCGAGATCAACAATGAGGGTTTCATTCGGTCCAATGCCGACGGACGGTCTGCCGCGCTCGCCATATGCAAGGTGTGGCGGGACAACCACGCGCCTTCGTCCGCCGACGCGCATGCCGCGGAGTGCGTACTTGAACCCTGGGAAGACCGACGTCGAGTCCGGGATGAATGCGTACACCTTCTTGCCTGCAAATTCGGTCGAGAACTCCTCCATCGTAGCAGCATGGTACCCGATGAATCGGACGTAATGTCTGCGGCGTGGATCGGAGAGTTCGCCTTTTCCGTAAGCAATCTCGATGATGATAAGTCCACTCGAGTCCCGTTGCTCGATTGCCGGTGCTGGTACTGCACGGGTAGTATCGAGTGGCATCGTGAAAAAGTGCACGTAGTGAGCGCTGTCGTCGGGGGGCGCACTCGGCATTGGGCGTGCTGCACAAACAAGAGCGATGCTTGCCAGTAGCGTGCTATTCAATAGGATTTTGCACATCATCGGTGCCTTCGTCGTTCAATTTCAATCGCAACGCTGCTCGAACAAAATGCACAAAAAGAGGATGTCCGCTGACCGCACGGGATTTGAGCTCCGGATGAAATTGAACGCCGACAAACCATGGATGCGATTTGAGCTCGATGATTTCAACCAGGCGATTATCAGGGGAAACACCGCTCATGACCATGCCGTGCTCTTCGAGCAGAGAGCGATAGGCGTTATTGAGTTCGTAGCGATGGCGATGGCGCTCGAAGATAAGCTCTTGGTTATAGGCGCGGTGTGCTTTTGTGCCGGCAAGCAGTGCGCAGGGGTAGGCTCCTAATCGCATTGTGCCGCCTTTATGCTCGACCCGCTCTTGATCCGGCATCAAGTGGATAACGGGGTGGCGGGTGCGCTTGAATTCAGCGGAGTTGGCGTCGGCGATGCCACAGACATTTCTCGCAAACTCGATCACCGCACACTGCATCCCAAGGCAAATCCCGAAAAACGGAATGTTGCGGGTGCGGACGTATTCAATTGCGGCGATTTTTCCTTCGATGCCACGCGCACCAAAGCCTGGGGCAACAAGGACACCGCGTATGCCTCCGAGCAGTTCTTCGACATTCTCGCTGGTGACGTCCTCAGAGTTGATCCAACGCAGTTCGACCTTGCAGTTGTTGATGGCACCAGCGTGGACGAATGCTTCGATGATGCTCTTGTACGAATCGTGATAGCTGACGTACTTGCCCACAAGCGCGATTTCGACTGTTGTCCGTGGGTTTTTGATGCGCGCAACGAAGCGGGACCATGTATCCAACTCAAGTTCCCCAGTCTTGAGCCGGAGTTTGCGGAGCACGATTGTATCGAGATTGCGCCGCGCCATGATAATCGGCACTTCGTAGATTGTTTCGACGTCTGGCAGCTCGATGACAGCATCCTCAGCGACGTTGCAGAAGAGCGCAATCTTGGACCGTACTTCCTTCGGAATGCGATGCTCGGTGCGGCAGAGGATGATTTCTGGAATAATTCCGAACTCCATGAGTTCTTTGGCGGCATGTTGTGTAGGTTTGGTCTTCAATTCTCCCGCCGATCGAATGAAGGGAACGTATGCAAGCAGAATCGTAATGCATGCACTCCGCCCACGCTCTAACGTGAGCTGGCGCGCTGCCTCCAGGTAGGGCTGCGATTCGATATCGCCGACGGTGCCTCCAATTTCGATGATGACGATGTCGTACTCACCATCGAAGTATGTCATTCGCCGCTTGATTTCGTCGGTAATGTGCGGAATTACTTGAACGGTCTTGCCCAAGTAGTAGCCGCGACGCTCCCGCTGGATCACCTCGTAGTAGATTTGCCCTGTTGTCGCGTTGTTGAAGCGAGTCATCGAAACGTCGAGAAAGCGCTCGTAGTGCCCTAAGTCCAAGTCTGTCTCTGCGCCATCGTCGGTGACGTACACCTCGCCATGTTGCAGCGGGTTCATCGTGCCGGGGTCAACGTTGATGTAGGGGTCAAACTTGAGGATCGTCACCCGATAGCCACGCGACTTGAGGAGCAATCCCAAGGAGGCGCAGGCAATACCTTTGCCGACGGAGCTGAGTACGCCACCGACGACGAAGATGTACTTGGTTTTCCGTTTCGTGTGTGAAGCCATATGTAGCAGTGGAACGGTTCAGTGGAACATGCAATCTCGTTGCTGCATGTATGGGGAATTCCTGTGTGGTCAGCACGCAGGAACTGTTTTGTGCAGGCGATTGCGGGACGCAAGTTATGAATTGGCATTCGAACGTTGGATGTAGCACGTATCACGCAACGGTAAACATCGTAGAGCCTGTGTAGATGCTAACTTTGCGTGGTACTACAACTTTGCGTTGCAGAATTGAGCATTGTGCGACATGGTAGCGTACTCCTTGCGATGCTGATTGCGGTTGCAGCACTTGCAATGGCGCAAGGAGTTACCACAGGTTCTATCAGCGGTAGTGTACGCGATCGGAAAAGTGGGGAAGCACTCTTTGGTGCGACAGTTGTTGCGGAACATCTTCCGACTGGTTCGCGCTATGGAGCAAAGACTCAGCGAAACGGACGCTTTTCTCTCCGCGGTGTCCGAGTTGGTGGGCCTTACCGCTTGCGTGTCTCGTACGTAGGCTACCGACCTGACACGGTCGAGAACATTTTCGTGGAGTTGGGGCAAGAAGCGTTCGTCTCAGTCGAGTTGCTCAGTGCTGAGGCGTTTGCCAAAGAGGTTGTTGTCACTGGCGATCGTGACCGAACGTTCTCACCTGCCAAAACAGGTAGTGGCAGCGCCGTCTCTGCCGAAGAAATTGCATCGCTTCCAGCAATCAACCGCTCGCTATCAGACATCGCGCGTGTCAATCCTTACGCAACGCAGACGACCGCCTTTGGCGCTGATGACGGCCTGCAAGGCATCAGCATCCTCGGGACGAATTCGCGCTACAACAACATCCAGATTGACGGCGCAGTGGCAAACGACATCTTCGGTCTTGGGCAAGCAGGAACAGCGGGAAGTCAAGCCAACGCGAACCTTCTCTCGCTTGACGCCATCGAGGAGCTGCAGGTGAACATCTCACCGTATGACATCCGCCAGAGCGGCTTTACTGGTGGGCTTATCAACGCAGTCACTCGAAGCGGGACGAATACATTCAGAGGTTCAGCGTTCTTCTACGGGCGCAATCAAGCGCTCGTCGGTCCCAGCCCGGATGCGCTCCGCCAGCCGTATGCGCAGTTCAGTGATACACAGTTTGGAGCGCGCCTTGGTGGCCCGATCATCCGCGATCGGTTGTTCTTCCACGTCACGACTGAGACGCGACTGCGGCAGCGCCCGCTCGAAATTGCGCTCAACAATCCGAATGCGCTCAATAACTTTCCGCACAGCAAGGCAGAGCTTGACGAAATCATTCGCACTGTCCGTGAGGTCTATGGTTACGACCCCGGAACGGCAGAGTTGTTCATCTCGCGAAACAACACGTTCAACATCATCGCTCGCTTCGATTGGAACCTTTCCGATCGGCACAAGCTGCAGTTTCGCCATAACTACACCAACGCATTTCAGGACCGCAACGTCCTCCGCACGCGGCAAATTTTTTCGCTCTCGAGTCAGTGGAATGAGTTCCGCAGCATCAACAACTCTTCGGTGCTGCAGTGGAATTCGATCTGGGGCGAGAATATGGCAAACGAGTTTCGCATCGCATGGACGCAGACCAACGATGAACGGGTTCTTCGAACAGCACCCTTCCCGCAGGTGAAAGTTATGCTCGGCGCTGATCAGGTGCTGCTTGGTCCGGAGCGGAATTCCCAGGCAAATGCGCTCGATCAATCTCAGCTTGCTCTCACGAACGACTTTTCCATTTTCCTTGGAGAGCATACCATCACCATCGGCACCCACAACGAGCTCTACCGCTTCAACAACCTCTTCATCCCAGATTACTTCGGCACCTACACATTCCGTGATGTTCAAGCCCTGCGCGATCGGACACCGAGCTTTTACCAAGTCAGCTACGCAAATCTGAATGTCACTGGTGGTGATCCATCACCGCGCGCTCGCTGGAGCATGATGCAAAGCGGCATCTACGTGATGGACGAGTGGACGGTGCTCCCGCGATTGCGACTTACGCTCGGCATTCGCGCGGATGTGCCGGTGTATTTCGATCGCCCGTATGAAAATCCACTCTTTGCTGCACGGTTCGATTCTCTTGCGCGGGCGTATGCAGCATTGCCAGATACGCTCAAAAAGTACTACCAGGAAATCCCCCTCGGCTTGCGTACAAGTCGCCTTCCCGACGCGCGTCCTCTCTGGGGACCACGACTCGGCTTCAACTACGATGTGACCGGCGATCGGAGAGTCCAGCTCCGTGGCGGTACTGGGATTTTCAGCGGACGAGTGCCAGCGGTATGGCTCTCAAATCAGTATAGCAACACAGGAGTTGATCTCCTTCGAGTCAGCATCGGGCGTGATAACGACGCGAATGCACCGCTCCTAATGCGGCTCGATTCACCCCTGGTGCCGCTCCGCGTGACGCTCGATCCCTACAATCCACCAAAACCTGGGGATCCCTCGTTCCCAGGACAACCGATCGCCACAACGCAGATCAATGTTACTGATCCGAACTTCCGCTTCCCACAAGTATGGCGTTCGACTCTTGGCGTTGACGTTCAGCTGGAGCGGTGGCTTCGTCTGACCTCCGAGCTTATGTACGGGCAAATGCTCAACACGGTTGAGTTCCGTAACATCAACCTCCGCCGGTCGCTGGCGATGCCACTGTCGCCACTCGATGGACGTCCGATGTATGCACGGTCGCCCTCGGGGCGTACAGATTCGAACGCTGCACCAGAATTCACCCAGGTTATCCTCCTCACAAGCCGCAATGAAGGCTACCAATACAGCGGCATGCTCTCGCTGACGCTGCAAGAGAACAATCCAATCGTGCCAGGCTTGAGCGGGACGATTTCCTACGTGCACTCGGCAACCTATGACCTTGCCGATGCGACTGCCTCGACAGCGCTATCGAACTGGCAGAACACCGATGCAACTGACCCGAATCGAGCCACGCTCGGACGCTCGAACTTCGATGTACCGCACCGTATCGCGGGGAGCATCTTCTACCGCGTCCGCCTGATCGAATCACTGACGACGACGCTCGGCATCTTCTACACAGGCAATTCTGGACGACCCTACAGCTTCACGTACATTGGGGATTACAACGGCGATGGTCTTACGTACAACGATCTCATCTACGTCCCACGGCAAGAGGATCTGGGCAGCCGGGTTGTCGTTGTTCCCCCTGGAGGTTTGGACCTTCGCACTGCGGATCAAATCTGGAAGCAGCTGATGGATTTCATCGAAGCCAATGATGTGCTACGTCGCTACCGAGGGCAGGTGCTGCCACGCAATTCAATGCGTGAGCCGTGGATTCATCAGCTCGACCTTCGATTAGTGCAAGAGTTGCCATCGGTGGGCGCAACTCGTTTGGAACTGACGCTCGATGTGCAAAACCTCCTCAACTTGCTCAACAGCAGGTGGGGACTGCAGCAGTACGTGAACTTCCAGAGCTATCGTCTTATCACCCTTGTAACTGACCCAACGACGGGTACACCATTCGATACGCAAGGGCGCTTGCGAATCTCCTATTCATCACCGACAACCTCGAACGGCAAACCAGGCATTTACGAAACTGATTCGTTCTTTTCCCGATGGCGCATGCAGCTTGGTCTTCGCGTTTCGTTCTGAACACCTTGCTATGCGCAGCTGCGTTGATGAGTGGCTGCCAGGACGGTGTAGTAACGTTCACTGGCGGGACAGCGTACGTTCGCCTGTTCAATGCACAGACGAAAACCGATGCAGTGACGCTGTTCGCCGATAGCGTCCGGCGTATTGAGTTGCTTCCGCCAGGTATAGCAAGTAGTGCGATTACGGTACCCTCTGGCACATACGTACTCCTTGATGTACGGAGTGCAAGCGATACTGCACAGCGCATCGCCTCGCAGCGTTACGTGATGGCCGATGGCCAATCCTACACGATTATCGTTCGTGGTAGAACGATTACGGACTTTTTCCGCCCAATTGTAGATACAGCGCAAAGTCCGTTCGCAGGGAAAGCGGCCGTCAAAATCATCAACGTCTCGGAGGAGACGTTCGTTACGGTGAACGCGAACGGTTCTCCGCTCGGTTTGCCTGTTGTTGACGCACAGACCGTATTGCCGTTTACAAGTCTCGAGGCAGGAACGGTTCAGCTTTCTGTACTCGATGCAGATCGGAACGTGGCAATTGGAAGCGATTCTACCGTAGTTTTGGAAGCCGGACAGTGCTACTACCTTTTTGTGCACGACTATCGCAGTGGCACAGAGGTGCTCCAGCGCTGGTTCCTCCGGAAGGTTCAATGATGTCCCACATGATTGTGTACCATGAGTAAGCTTACAATCTTCTTGGTTGCTGCTATCGCGGCAAGTGCTCAGACCTACATCCCAATTGCGCAGTTCAAGCAACGCGCGTTTGGTGATTCACTCCGTGCTGGTGAACGTATCGCAGGACGCGTTACGGTGGCTGATCAATTCCGCAACACCAGCTACATTCAGGATGCCAGCGGTGGAATTGCCGTATTCAATTCCGCATTTCGGATGGGCGTCCAGATAGGCGATTCAGTGGAGATACTCTCTGGCACGTTGACCGAATTTGGTCAAACAACAGGGCAATCCGGCACTGGTCTGAGTGAAATTACCGGCTCGGTGACATTTCAGGTGATCCCAGTTGCACGAGTAGAGCCAACACCGCGAACAGCCTCGATTCCATCCATCGGTGAAGCACTCGAAGGCGTGCTTGTCCGCGTCCGCAATGTTGAATTCGTTGAAACTGGAATCTTCCAGGGTGACCGCAACTACACCGTCCGAAATGCGACTGGTGATCAGCTTCAGGTTCGCATTGATGCGAACACCGAAATTGCTCGCAACAGCTTGCCTATACCAACTGGACGCATTGATGTCATCGGAGTCATCTCCCAATTCCGCGGTACCTATCAGCTCTTGCCGCGCATTGCGGCTGATGTTGGGCTGACGGTCGAGCGCGATACTCTTCCCAAGAGCGCAACGCTCGATGTGACGACGTGGAATCTCCTTTGGTTCGGTTCGACTGATACCACGCTTGGTGTCGCCAACAAGCAGCGGCAGTTCAATAGCGTTCGGATAGCGTTGGACTCGATACGCTCGGATATTTACGCCTTCCAAGAAGTGGTGACGCAGTCAGTGCTCGATAGTCTTGCTAGTGTGGTGCAAGGGAACTACACTGGCTATCTTGCACCAGTTGATCAGCAACAGAAGATGGCATACCTTGTTTCACAGGATAATGTCCAGGTTATCGAGACAGGACTTGCTGTCAACGGTGGTTCACAAGCCTGGGCCAGTGGACGCTTCCCGTTCCGGATGACTGCTCGTTGCTCGATAGGAGGGACGGAGAAAACGATCGTGCTCTTCAACATCCATGCGAAAGCAACAGGTGACTCGACCACCGCACAACAAGATTGGCAGCGCCGGAAGACGGATGCAGAGACGTTCCATGACTACCTCAATACGTTTTATGCGAACGTTCCAGTGATTATCCTCGGTGATTTCAACGATGATGTCGTCAATTCGGTTGTGACACCAAATCCGACGCCTTATCAAGTGTTCGTGGATGATTCAGCTCATTGGAGGGTACTGACACGCCCAATGAGTCTGCTGGGACTGCGGTCCTACATTGGCTCATCGGTCAACGCGCGGATGCTCGATCAGATCATCGTTTCTGATGAACTCTTTGGCGCAGTACACCGGACGTACCTTGAAGCACCGAACGCTTTCCTGTCGAGCTATACAACGACCGTCAGCGACCATTTACCGGTTACCGTTCGCATTCGGTTGGAGGATGTTGTAACCAGCGTGGAACCCACAGAAGATGATACCCAGGATGTGCGTGTCGGCCCCAACCCCGCGTCGGATCGCGCGTTCATCGAGATCGTGCGCACCAACCCGTCGGATCTTCGGGTTACGCTTTACGACACTTACGGACGAACGATCGCACGGCTTGCCGACGAATCTATAGGCGCGCAAATCCGTGTCATTCCGATCGAGTGCGCACATCTTGCGCCGGGAATGTATGGAATCTTCGTTGAATCGAATGGCACTGCGCGCATGTATCCATTTGTTGTTGTCCGCTAACCAATGATGGAGGTCGCTGCGTTGAGAACATGGCGGGTAGAGGACTCAGCCGAACTCTACAACATTGCAGGCTGGGGGATTGGGTACTTCGGCATCAACGAGAAAGGTAATGTCGTCGTCAAGCCGCGCAAGGACAACGGTCCTGCCATTGACATCCGCGAGCTGATGGACGAACTTGCACTCAAGGATATCAATCCGCCGGTGCTGCTGCGGTTCCCCAACATCCTCGACCATCGCATCGAGAAAATTAGTGGCTGCTTCGATCGAGCACGAAGCGAGTACGGCTACCGTGGAAAGTACTACAACGTCTATCCCATCAAGGTCAACCAGCAGCGCCCCGTTGTCGAGGAAATCGTCCGCTACGGCAAGAAGTTCAACATCGGCCTGGAGGCAGGCTCCAAGCCAGAACTGCATGCTGTCCTTCCCATCATGGACAACCCGGAGGCGCTCATTATTTGCAACGGCTACAAGGACGAAGACTTCATCGAGCTTGCGCTTCTGGCGCACAAGATGGGGAAGAAAATTTTTCTCGTTGTCGAAAAGCTCAACGAACTCAAGCTTATCCTGCAGATTGCTCGGCGGTTGAATGTTGTGCCAAACATCGGCATTCGCATTCGGCTTGCAGCAAGCGGAAGTGGTAAGTGGGAGGAATCGGGCGGCGATCAGAGTAAGTTCGGACTCAATGCAAGTGAACTTCTTGAGGCAGTGGAGCTGGCGCGAAGCGAGGGAATTCTCGACTGGCTCAAGCTCATCCATTTCCATCTTGGTTCTCAGATCACGAACATTCGAAAAATCAAAGCTGGTCTGCGAGAAGTCGCACAGTTCTACGTTCAACTCCACCGCTTGGGGTGTGCGATCGAGTATGTGGATATCGGAGGTGGGTTGGGCGTTGATTACGATGGTTCGCGGACAACGATCGCCAGTAGCATCAACTACTCGATCCAGGAGTACGCGAACGATGCAATCGCGACGCTTCTCGATGCAGCCGATCGCCACAGCCTCCCACATCCGCACGTGATTACGGAAGCCGGACGAGCATTGACGGCGCATCATTCGGTTCTCGTCTTCAACGTGCTTGAGACTGCGACAACGCCACTCTGGGATGACACTCGCCACAGCATCGAACCCCACGACCATGAGATTGTGCGTGAGCTTTACACCTTGCTCAACAACATTTCCCCACGCACCATCATGGAAGTTTGGCACGATGCGCTCCAGTTGCGCGAGGAATCGCTCGAACTGTTTGCGCTCGGGTTACTCGATTTGCCGTCGCGTGCAAAAGTCGAACGACTTTTCTGGAGTCTCGCAACAGCCGTCAATCGCTACGCGCAGGATTTTCGCCATATCCCGGATGAACTCCGCATCCTCCCAAAGCTGCTTGCCGACAAGTACTTCTGCAACTTCTCCCTCTTCCAATCACTCCCAGATTCCTGGGCGATTGATCAACTCTTCCCGATCATGCCGCTGCAACGGCTCAACGAAAAGCCAATCCGTCGCGCAACGCTCCACGATATCACCTGCGATAGCGATGGGCGTATTGATCGCTTCATCGGCATTCGGGAGACGCTGCCATACCTATCAGTCCACGACCTGCGGGACGGTGAGCCATACTACATCGGCGTGTTCTTGGTCGGAGCCTACCAGGAGATCCTGGGAGACTTGCACAATCTCTTCGGAGACACCAACGCTGTGCATATTGTTTGCGATGAGGATAGTTACTGGATTGACCAAATCATCGAAGGCGAGACAGTCGAAGATGTGCTCGACTACGTGCAGTTCTCCGCGAAACGACTTGTACGAACGATGGAAACGTGGGTCATGCAAGCAGTCAAGGAGAACATGATCACGCTCCACGAGGGGAAAGAGTTCCTGGCGATGTACCGCTCAGGATTGTACGGCTACACGTATCTGGAATAGTGCTCGTACGCTGCAGTCGTCACTGTTCAAAAAAGCAAATCGAAGCTCCCGTCCAGGGTTCTGTCAAGTACCGGGAACCCATCATTGCGGCGCGGCCACTTCGAACAAGAGACATTGTCGGGCGCGGGCGGGAATCGTCGTCCCAGAGTACCATGCAGCGGATTTCGAGGAAGTTATTTCCCTCCGGTGTTGGGAGAACTGGTGCGTAGTCAATTTTCTCCATGAGCAACCAATTGTGTTTTTCCTCTGGAGGAAGAGCGCGGAGATCTTCGTCGGTTGGCGAAAGATTGACTCCTTTTCCTGCGAAGGCGTAGAGCGGCTTGAGAACGTAGCGACCTTCGGGAGGAATCCTCTCGACACTATCGCAGAACATCGCGCGGGGAACCGTCGGATGTTCCAGGAATGGCAGCGAATACTTGCTCATCAAGAAATACCAGTTCGGGTGCACGACCCACTCGACGTCAGGCGGATCGTTCCATGCAAAGGGAAGCTCGACGTTGTGCTGTTCCAGCTCATCGGGTATCGCACGCATGTATATGCGCCGCAGCGGTTGCAGTGCTCCGCCGCGTTGGTGGAAAAGTGTTCGCTCTGCACAAACCAAGTCGAGGATGTCCGTTGGCGCCATGCCGGTGAGCAAGTATGTTGCTGCAAAGTCGGGATAGGTTTTCTGCTCGAGCGGGCGATAGTCAACAAGGGCAGTGTTATCCGGATGATGCGATCCCAGCAGCCATCGCTCCAGCAATGTGCGGTACTCATCGGTCGTAAGTGCGGAATCGAAAAAAGGGGAGAACTCTTCGGGTAGCTCGTAGGCACAGTGGTAGGCTTCGGCAAGGTAGAGCTGGTAGGCAAAGAGCGATGGGAAACCTTGGAGCTCGACAAGACGCGGTCTGATTGCTCCGCTTTCCATCGAAATGGCAAAGTCCACGACAGCACACGTCGGATGTGGAGGCACCTTTGGCATTCTGTATCTGGGGGGAATTGCTTCCTCGACTGCGCGGCCGAGATACTCAGGCGTTGTGCACTGCAAAACGAGCGTAAGCGAAGCCTCGGCGATAGCGCTGCGCAGCTCGGATGAGCAGAAGACTGGGGCTTCCAGGATGCGGAAGTCAATGCGAGTGCGCAGTTCAGATTGCAGGTACTCTTTCAAACGGCGATAACGCTCTGGAGTGTAGTGATCGCGGTAAAACCACTGCTGACGTTCGAGGTTCATGCGTGTTCGTAAAGCGTGCCACCAACGACGGTCGCTAATGTACGAGCCTGGAGAATTTCTTCAGCTGGACATACCTCGATGTTGCGGTCGACAATGGTGATGTCCGCATCCATCCCGACAGCCAGCCACCCACGACGGTAGCTCATATCAGCAGCGCGGTGAGCATTGATCGTGTAGGCTTCTATTGCCTCCGTTGCTGAAAGGCGTTCCTCGGGGTACCAGGGATGTTCCCTCCCCGGAGGAATGCGTCGGCAGAAGGCATCAATCCCGCTGAGTGGATTGTGGGATTCGACAGGGAAGTCTGAGCCTGCACATAGCAGCACCCCATGCTGCAAAAACAATCGCCATCGGTACGCAGTCGCTGTGCGAGTGCCAAGCCGGCGCTCTGCCATTGCGGCATCGCTTGTGCAGTGAATTGGCTGCACCGAGGCAATCGCACCAGTCTGCACGTAGCGCGGCAGATCGTCGGGATGAACTACTTGACTGTGCTCGATGCGGAGCCGAACGTTGTCGAGTGCAGCGTAGCGCTGCTGAATTTGCTCGAAGGCGTCGAGGACGGTTCGTACAGCGCGATCGCCAATTGCGTGGACAGCGATCGAGGAAAATCCATCGTCGAGTGCTCGCTTGATTCTCTCGGCGATCTCTTCGACAGTCAGGAGCAGGATCCCGTGCGTGCTTGGATCATCGGTGTAGGGCTCCAGCAGCGCTGCACCACGGCTGCCAAGTGCACCATCAGCAAAAAGCTTAATGCCTGCTACACGATGAAACTCACCGGTCGTCGGTAGTACACCTGCTGAGTGCCATTCAAAGCGCTGTCCGCGTACCCACGAGAGGATGCGGCAGTGAAGTTTACCTTGCTCAGCAAGCTGGGTAAAGATTGGGAGGTGTTCCGGAAGCACGTCCATGTCGTGGATTTCTGTAAGACCAACGCTGCTGGCTGCAGCGGTTGCTTCGATGATCGCGTGTTCGATGTCTTCGAGTGTTCGTTCGGGAATGTACTGCTGGATAAGCTCCATTGCGGCATCGAGCAGAATCCCTGTTGGCATGCCATGTTCGTCGCGCACTATTGCGCCCCCAGCGGGGTCCGGTGTAGCAGCAGTAATGCCGGCGCGTTCCAGTGCTGAGGAGTTGACCCAGAGCGCATGCCCATCTACCCGCGTGAGCGCCACTGGAGTAGTAGGAAACACCCTATCGAGGTCGTAGCGCGTTGGGAAAAGAGGGGGAGACCACAGCTCTTGATTCCAACCACGTGCAACGATCCATTCACCTCGGTTGGGGCCGTGTGCGATGAGACGCTCGATGCATTCGTGTTTCGAGGGAGCGTCTCGGAGATACCCTTCCCGAAATGCCAGTCCGAGGCCAACTACGTGTGCATGAGCATCAACCAAGCCAGGGAGCGCCCATCCGCCAGGGAATTCAACGCGACGCGTGCCGCTCCGAATCGTTACCCCACCTGCGCGTGGCTCGATCGCTGCAATTTTCCCCCGGACGATGGTCAGCTCGCCTTGCAATGCTAGTGCCATGAGGGCTTGTTATGCGTTAGAGTCTGCGCCGATTGGGATCAATCGAATCGAGGTAGGCAACTTTCGCTTGGAGTTGTTCTGGCGTTTCAGGGTTAAGCGGATCCGGTAGGCAGCAATCAACTGGGCAGACTGCAGCACACTGCGGTTCATCGTGGAATCCGACGCACTCGGTGCATTTATCTGGAACAATGAAGTAGAACTGATCCGACCAAAAGTCACGCTTGAAGCCGCCTGGACTGGTCGAGTCATGGTACTCAACACCTGCCAACGTCCACGTTGAGCCGGGTTCGTAGATGGCGGTGTTGGGGCATTCTGGCTCACATGCACCACAGTTGATGCAGTCTGAAGTGATGTAGAGTGCCATACGTGTGCGTGATGGTGAACGATACAATGCGCCTGCTGCAGCCGAGGCAAAATTACGGCAGCAATGCTGCGGGGTTTTTGTGCTCGCGCAATGTTCAGGATGACTGCACGAGTTCTTGTACCGAAGGATGCAGATGCTCTTGGTTTCCGCGCGGTGGTGGGGCCATCGGAAGCTCGATGAAAAATGTGCTTCCTTTGCCTGGAGCGCTTGTGCAGCCAACAGTACCGTGCATCGCCTCGACGAAACGCCGAACAATGCTGAGCCCGAGTCCGGTTCCACCTTCACTGCCGGTTGCTGCCGAGCGTGCACGGGTAAATTCACGAAAGAGGCGCTCTTGCTCCTGCTGGCTTAGCCCAGGACCCTCATCCCGGACAAGGAAACGGAGGTGCTCCCCATGTTGCTCGATCGAGCAGTGGACTTGCCGACCGAGCGGCGAGTACTTGATCGCGTTCGAGAGGAGATTGTCCAAGCATTCCTGCAAGCGACGGCTGTCAGCGAGGACGTAGAGATCGGCTGCGTGGTAATGCTTGTGGATCGTAAGCGATTTTGCCAGCGCTCGGACACGATACGCTTCGATGACTGTGTCAAAGAGCAAAGCCGCGTGAACTGGCTCTATCGCGAGTGTCAGCCGTCCTGTCGAGAGCGCAGTAAAATCGAGCAGCTGAGTAACGAGGTCCTTCATCCATTCGGCAGTACGGATGATTGCACTGGTGTGCTTTTCCAGCTCGTCTTTCGTGAGCTTTTGCCCATAGCGTTCGAGGACAGATGCGCTCATCATGATTGCCGCAAGGGGATTTTTCAGGTCGTGGGCGACAACACCGAGATAGGCAATTTGGTCCTCCATACGTTGCTTGTATTCTTCCACGGTAGCAAGAGCGTTGCTAAGCTGTAGTTGAAGCTCGTGATTCTGGCGGCGCAGATCGGCAATCTCAAGGTCTCGCTGACGGGTTACAAGCTCAATTTCGGTCTCTTTTATTGCGTGCGCAGTGCGAAGAGAAAGCGCGGAAGAGTGGAAGTCGGTGAACTTTTCCAAATGGATGAATGCTTTCCTGTCGTGTTTGATCGCACGGTAAGTCTGCGCAAGTCGAAGGTGAATCCATGCGTGGAGGTCGCAAAATGGTACGTGCTCCAAGTGCGAGAGTGCACGGCGGAGATGCTCCAACGCAAGGGGTGGGCTGTAGTACGGCGAGCCTGGATCGCTGAACAACTGCGCATATTGATATCGTGCACGTGCAGCCAGGTAAGGAAGCGCTTCTTCTTCCATGCGCTGCGCAAGCGCCTCTCCGAACGAACCAGCAATATCCCACTGCTGGGTTGCATAATACGCACCGAGCAGTGCAAGATCAATCAAGGCTACTGCATATGTTGTCCGAGGAGTGACAGCAGCGGGGCGTACCGATGAAAGCAGTGCAAGTGCTTCGTCTGGCTGACCGCTTGCTGTGAGAAGCTCTGCACGGTGCGCTATGTGAAGGAGCCGGACAACATCATGCGTACTTGCTGACGCAGAACTGTCTTGCTGGGAATTGAGGATGTGAAGGGCAGTAGCATAATCACCCAATGCTCCTTCGATGCGTGCAGCTCCCAGCTGAGCAAGTACAGCGAGAACATCGTTGGAGCTGTCCAGATTCTTGAGCGAATCAGTGTACGCGCGCAATGCGTCCGGATAGTTTCCGATCATTTCGAGCATTGCAGCCCATTGGTAGTGAATCAGCGCACGTAGAGCTGGCGAGCTTGCTTGCTCGATGGCAGTAGCGGTTCCTCGGAGGGCAGCTTGTGGGTCACCAGCTGCAAGTGCCAAGCGCGCCGAAAGCGAAATCACCATGCATTGATAGTGCTCATTGAGGCGCCCGGGATGGTCTGCTAAACGTTGTGCATACTGACGCACTTGTGGAAATCGCCATACTGCCAGCGATGCTTCGGTGTAAACAAGCAGCTCCTCGAAGGATGGGGTGCCTGCCGACTGGCTGCCCGTGGGAAGGTGCTCACACGGTGCGATGATTGCCGAAACTAACGACTCGATGTAGCCAGTGGTCTGCATGTTCGACGCTATGCTCGTTGCCGAATTGCAAACGTCGCTTGGGCAATGGCAATCAATCGTTCGTTGGCAGGCGAACCATTGCTGGAGAAAATCTCGCCACGCGCAAAGCTTACGCTTTTCCCGTGACGAAGAACACGCCCGACTGCGCGGAGCACCCCATGATGGGCTGCTTCCAAATAGCTGACCGTCATGTCAATCGTCACGGTAAACTGGCCCTCGGCGACGAGCGTGTACGCAGCAAATCCAGTAACGATGTCCGCCAGCGTTGCAATAACGCCACCGTGGGCGATGCCGTCGTGCTGTTTGTGGTGCTCCTCGAGCGAGAGTACTGCCTCAATATACCCTGGCTCGATTGAAGTCACTTGCGCGCCGACGAGCTTGAGAAACTCCTGGCGTTCCAAGCAGTCAACGATCGTTTCGCGCCACTGCGGCGACTGCGGTTCGAACGCATTGCCTGCGACAAAGGAAATATCGTCTCGGTGCACTGGAAGTTGAGCTGGTGGTTAGACCTCGTTTGCCGAGAGAGTGAGATTATTCGCACCGACAAGCTGCTGCAGCTGGACGATGGTGGAGCTGTCGAGCCGAATTGGAAATCTGGGGATGTGGTAGCGGGCATGCGTTTCGCCCTCGTGGAGGATTGTTACAATGAACGCAACAGTAGTTGTTGCGCCCTGGCCGAGAGTTACGATGCGATCAAGGATTGATGGATCGCTTTGTGCATCGAGCCGAAGGTGGAGAGTTTTTATTCGGTCATATGCGGATTCGAGTGGGAGAAGTTCGTCAACGATGATTCGAGGTGTGGCAGCTTCGTCGCGCAGTTCGAGCTTGCCGACAGCAACGACGAGCGCGCCCTTGCGGAGGAAATCCTTGGCTGTTTCGTACACCGAGTTCCAGAGAATGAGTTCGCCAACACCGGTGTAATCTTCCAGTAGTGCAAATGCAATTGGGCGCTCGCTCCGATCGAGCTTTGTTCGGAGCTGGGTAACAAGACCGCAGCAGCGGACTGTTGTACCGGACCGAAGGGAATCAGTTTTCCCAAGTTGCATAGTCGCTAGCGCACGAGCCAAGGGCGCATGGGCGTCGAGCGGATGACCGGAGAGGAAGAAGTTGAGCACTTCATGCTCACGGCTGAGCAGCTCATCTTTGCTCCAAGGGGGAACGTCTGGCAATTGAGGCTCAACAGGTTCGAGCACATCCTCGCCGAAAAGGGAATCCATTCCGTGTGCAACAACGGTGGCGGATTTGGCAAATTCCAGAGCTTGGTCGAGTGCAGCGACTAATTGCGCGCGGTGGCCGCCGAGCCGATCAAACGCACCACTTGCGATGAGCGCTTCGATGGCGGATTTGTTGACAAGACGGGTATCCACACGGCGGCAGAAATCGTAGAGCGAGCGGAATGGACCATCTGCTTTTCGAGCTTCGATGATAGACTGCACTGCCTTGAGCCCGACATTCTTGATCGCCGCAAGCCCGAAGACGATCGTCGTGGGCGATGTTGCTCGAAATGTCTCCAGCGATTGGTTGATGTCCGGAGGCAGGACAGTGATGCCGAATTTCCGCGCCTCTTCGATGAGTGCGTTGATTTTCTCGAGCTTGCCCAATTCGGCGGACATGTTCGCTGCAAGGAACTCTGCGGTGTAGTGGCGTTTGAGCCAGGCTGTCTGGTACGCCAGATATGCGTAGGCAGCTGAGTGGGATTTGTTGAAGCCATAAGAAGCGAACTTTTGGATAAGGTCAAAGATTTCCTCTGCGCGGTGTGGCTCAATGCCATTGGTGCGCATGGCGCCCTCGATGAAGGCTTGGCGTTGCTGTGCCATGAGCTTTTCGTCTTTTTTGCCCATCGCGCGGCGGAGGGTATCAGCTTGGGCGAGCGTGAATCCGGCAAGGTCCTGCACAAGCTGCATGACCTGCTCTTGGTACACGATGATGCCGTAGGTATTCTTGAGCCGGTGCTCCATGAGTGGGTGGAGGTACTCGATCGGTTTTCGCCCGAATTTCCGATCGATGAACTCCGGAATGTTGTCCATTGGACCAGGACGGTAGAGCGCATTCATTGCGGTGAGTTCTTCGAGGTTGCGTGGGCGGAGCTGCCGGAGATATTCGGTCATCTTCTCCGACTCGAATTGGAAGACTGCGAGTGTATGGCCCTCACTGAGCATTTCATAGACCGCCGGATCGCTGTAATCAATGGCGTCGAGATCAATTGTCTTGCCGTAATTCTCCTTGATTTGCTCGAGAGTGCGGTCTATGATGGAAAGGGTCGTCAGTCCCAGGAAGTCCATCTTCAAGAGCCCGACTGCTTCGAGCTCTTTCATCGTGTACTGCGTGGTAGGATTGGAGCCAGGAGTTTGATAGAGCGGCACGTAGTCGGTGATGGGGCCAGGTGCAATCACGACGCCGGCTGCATGGACCGATGCATTCCGCGCCAAACCCTCGAGGACAAGTGCGTATTCGACGAGCTGTTGGAGTTTGGGATCGTCGGTATCCCGGAGCCAACGCAGTTCTGGAAGGTTGAGTGCGTCGCTGAGCTTGGTGACTTTTCCCAAGACAACGGGGATGTTCTGGGTAATCTCGTTGAGCGTTGCCTGCGGTATGCCGAGCACACGTCCGACGTCCTTGATAACCTGCCGTGCCGAGAGGGTGCCGAACGTGATGATTTGCGCGACAGCATCGGCACCGTACTTGGTGCGGACATACTCGATGACCTCGTCGCGGCGTTCATCGTTGAAGTCCACGTCAATATCGGGGAGCGAAATGCGGTCAGGATTGAGGAATCGCTCGAAGAGAAGGTCGTGCTTGAGTGGGTCAATATTTGTGATGCCGAGCGCATAGGCGACAAGCGATCCAGCTGCGGAGCCTCGTCCAGGGCCGACGCTGATCCCTCGCTGGCGAGCACCAGCGATGAAATCCTGCACGATGAGGAAGTAGCCCGAATATCCCATCCGTTTGATCACATCGAGTTCAAAGCGAGCGCGATCGGCAATTTCGGGGGTAACGTGGCCGTACCTCCGTTCCAATCCCCGCAGGGTGAGTTCTTCGAGGTATTCGTCGAGCGACTGTGCTGTCGAATCGGGAGGAATTGGAAACGTCGGCATTTTGGGCGAGAAGGTGGGATCGAAAACCACCTTTTCCGCAATGGCTAATGTGTTCTCGATTGCGCGTGGGAACTTGGCAAACAGCTCTTTCATTTGCGCGGCAGTTTTGAAGTAGAACTCCGGCACGCGATACCGGAGCTGCATTACATCGAACGTGCCCGCATTCGAGGATGAAACCTCTCGAATCAGCAAATGGACGTTGTGCGCAACAGCATGCTCGGGGCGGATGTAGTGACAGTCGTTGGTAGCGACAAGCTCGATACCAAGCTCACGAGCGAGTTTCGGAGCCTGCTCTAGGACGATGTTGTCTTCCGGCAGCCCGTGATCTTGAAGCTCGATATACCAATCATCTCCGAAGAGCTCCTTGAACCACCGCGCGTTTGCACGAGCAGTTTCGAAGTCGCGGGCAAGGAGCGGTTGGTTGACCGGCCCTGCAAGGCAGGCGCTCAGTGCAATGAGACCATCGTGGTACTCTGCAAGAAGCTCTCGATCAATGCGCGGTTTGTAGTAAAATCCCTCGGTGTGACCGAGCGAAACAAGCTTGCAGAGGTTGCGGTAGCCTTGTTCATTTTTTGCCAGGAGCACAAGGTGAAAGTAATCCCGCTTGCTCTCGCCGTTCTTGATCGGCTTTTTCTCCGTTCGCGAGCCTTTCGCTAAATACACCTCGCAACCGATGATCGGCTTGATACCGCGTTTTTTCGCTGCGAAAAAGAACTCCATGCACCCGAACATGACACCGTGATCGGTCAGTGCCACTGCTGGCTGCCCGTCGTTGAGTGCAGCAGTGACCAGCTGTTCCGGTGTTGCGATTGCATCGAGGAGGGAATAGTGAGAGTGGTTGTGCAAATGAACAAAGTCAGCCATGCGCTTTGTAGGAGATGACAAGCGGAGCGAAAATAAGCCTTGCGATTTCCGTGCCCTCGAAGACGTAGTTCGAGCATCGTCATCGCGAGCGGGCGATGTATCTTTGCTTGTGGCCCGGATGGCGAAACGGCAGACGCACAGGACTTAAAATCCTGGGCTCCAGACGGAGCGTGCGGGTTCGAATCCCGCTCCGGGCACATTCTGAGCGCAATTTCAGCGATCGAGAGTTCCCTTCAAATACAAGGCTCCTGCCGTGCAGGAGGGCGACTGAGGGCGTACTACTTTCTGCGCACGTTGAGTTTCGCTGGATAGCGGCAGCACGGCTCAGTGAGGGATTTTAGCGTCTTCCGCCGCGATGGGGAGAGCGAGGTGGACTGCTGTGGCGATGGCTATCTCCTGAGCGTGGCGGACGTTCGAAGCGACCACTTCCGCCGGAGCGATTACCACCGTTGGTTACGTCTTCCGGTGGCGGCAGCAGCGCTTTTCGGCTGAGTCGGAATTTGCCATCTGGCTGAATTTCGATGAGTTTGAGTTCGACGATGTCCCCTGGCTTGACGTAATCGAGGATGTTGTGCACTCGTTCGTGAGCGATTTGGGAGATGTGGAGCAACCCTTGCTTTTTCGGAAGGAATTCGACAATTGCGCCGAGTCCTTCGCGGACTTCCTTGACCTTTGCGTGATAGACTTCGCCGAGTTCGGGTTCGCGCGTGAGACCTTTGATCCAGTCAATAGCCATCTGTGCATTTTCTTGGTTGACGGCAGCAATGATGACAGTGCCATCTTCCTCAATGCTGATTTCCGTGTTGGTTTGCTTGGTGATCTCACGAATTGTTGCGCCACCCGGCCCAATGATTGTTCCGATCATTTCAACTGGAATTTTGATCGTCGTCAGCCGCGGAGCATAGCGCGACAGCTCCGGACGAGGTTTGTCAATGCACTCGTTCATGATGCGGAGGATGTGCAGCCTGCCCTCTCGCGCTTGTGCGAGTGCTCGGCGAACGATCTCGAGCGAAAGCCCTTTGATCTTGATGTCCATTTGGCAGGCAGTGATGCCGTCAGCGGTGCCGGCAACTTTGAAGTCCATATCGCCGAGGTGATCTTCGTCGCCGAGAATGTCACTCAAGATCGCGACCTGATCACCTTCGGTGATAAGGCCCATTGCGATGCCGGCAACTTGCTTCTTGATCGGGATCCCCGCATCCATGCATGCAAGGGAGCCAGCGCAGACTGTTGCCATCGAAGAGGAGCCGTTCGATTCGAGGATGTCCGAGACGATGCGAATCGTGTAGGGGAACTCTTCCTCACTAGGGATGAGCGGCTGGAGGGCACGTTCGGCGAGATTGCCGTGCCCAATTTCGCGGCGGCTGACGCCAGTCATCCGGCCAACTTCGCCCGTTGAGTATGGCGGGAAGTTGTAGTGCAGCATATATCGCCGTTCGTAGGTCGGCAGCAAGCCATCAACGATTTGCTCATCTTGCTTGGTACCGAGTGTAACGGTTGTCAGACTCTGCGTTTCTCCACGCGTAAAGAGTGCGGATCCGTGCGTGCGAGGCAGCAGGCCAACTTCGCATGTGATGGGGCGGATGTCGGTCAAGCCGCGTCCATCGAGCCGACGCCCTTCGGTAAGGATCATTTTGCGCATCAGCTCGTACTCGACGTCGCTGACGACACGGCTGGTAAGCTGCACGATTGGTAGCTCAGCGTAGTCGTCGTGATCAAGGACGAATTGCTGGACTGCCAGCAGCGTTTCATCGAGGAGCTTTTTGCGGAACTCCGAGCGCGCTTCCTTCGAAGACGACGAGTGGATCATCTGGTTCAACGGTTCGGTAACGCGCCCGCGGATGAAGTGCTCTAGATCAGGTGGGCAGGGGATTGCTTGCACCGGGCGGTGTGGTCGCTTGCCACCACCTGCTTTCTCGAGAAGCTCGCGTTGCAGTTGATTCAGGACGCGGATGTTCTCATGCGCAAATTCGAGTGCTGCGATAAAGTCATCCTCGCTGATTTCTTTGGCCATTCCCTCGACCATCACGATCGAGTCATCGGTGCCAGCAACGGTGATCTCCATATCCGAAACCTCCAGTTCCTGGTAGGTCGGGTTGATAACGAAGGTGCCGTTGATCCTGCCGACGTGCACTTCCGAGACTGGTCCATCGAAGGGAATGTCCGAAAGCAGCAGCGCAGCAGAGGCACCGACCATACCCAGCGAGTTGGGTTCGTTCTTGTCGTCGGCAGAAAAGACGGTTGCAACAACTTGGGTATCAGCACGCCACCCTTCAGGAAACATTGGGCGAATCGGCCGATCAATCAATCGTGCTGAGAGGATTTCCTTTTCCGTCGGACGCCCTTCGCGACGGAAGAAACTGCCAGGAATCTTTCCAGCGGCAGATGATTTTTCGCGGTACTCGACCGTCAAGGGAAGAAAGTCCACATCCGGGCGAACATCCGGGCTTGCACAGACGGTCACCAACACCATTGTCTCGCCGTATTGCACCATGACGGACCCATCGGCGAGTTTGGCGAAACGTCCAGTCTCGATGGAGTACTCTCTGCCACCTAACTGGCAAGAAACCTTGACAATTCCCATGCTGGCTTTGCGTAGACAGTATGACAAACAGTGTTCCGCACTTGCTCGGAACAAATCGGCTCACGGTATGGCAGGGCGACCCTGCATCCAGTGTGATGTCAGAGATGCAGATCCAGTACCGGAGCTCTTACTTGCGCAAATTGAGTTGTTCGACGATGCTGCGATAGCGCTCCAAATCAACACGCTGGAGATACTTGAGCAACCGGCGGCGCTTGTTGACCAACCCAATAAGTCCACGTCGGCTGTGGTGGTCTTTCTTGTGCACTGCCAGGTGCTCAGTCAGTTGGTTGATGTGCTCAGTCAGGATCGCAATCTGCGCTTCCGGCGATCCGGTATTGGTCGGCGATCCGCCGAATTGTGCAATGAGTTCAGCTTTTCGCTCTTTGGTGAGCATCGGACGACTCTGGAGAAATGTTGGACATAAACGGTTCAGCTGTCGCGAAATATCGCTCGCAGGTTTCGCGGTCTTCACGGAGTTGAGACCAGAACATATCCACGCTTTCGAAGCGCCGTTCTTGCCGAACGTAGCAGTGGAAGCGTAGGACGATTTTGCGGTCGTATAAGTATCCACTGAAGTCGAAAAAGTGGGCTTCCAGCCGTAAGTGCGCCGAATCAGTAAACGTCGGGCGTACGCCAATATTTGCCATTCCCTGGACGATCCGGCCGTCAAGAGGCGCGCTGACGCAATAGACACCAGATCCTGGGAGAAGTTTGTGGGGGTCGAGTAGCTCGATGTTCGCGGTCGGATAGCCCAGACGTCGTCCGCGTCCATCGCCCTGGACGACGATGCCCTCGACGCTGTAGGCGTAGCCGAGCATGGCATTGGCTGTTGCCAAATCGCCGCGCTGGAGCGCGCTGCGAATCTTTGTGCTGCTAATCAACTCGCCACCGTCAAGGTATACGGGCGGGACAGACTCGACGCTGAAGCCAAGCTCTGCGCCCAGTTTTTCCAGTAGCGCGTGGTTCCCTTGGCGATCCTTCCCGAACGAATGGTCATAGCCGATAACGATGTGCATCAGCCCAATCTTCTCAACGAGCACCGAGCGGACGAATTCTTCTGCCGGTGTTTGGGAAAACTCGAACGTGAAGGGGATGACAACGAGTACATCCACGCCAAGGTGCTGCAAGTGTGCATACTTTTCAGCAAGCGTGCTCAGCAGACCAATAGGCTGCTGCGTCGAGCGCTGCAAGACCAAACGTGGGTGAGGCTCGAATGTTACTACCACTGTCCGCGCTTGGCTATCGCGGGCAACAGCAAGCATCCGCTCGATGATGGCGCGATGCCCGCGATGGACACCGTCGAACGTTCCGACCGTTACAACAGAACGCTGGTTGTAGGGCACCTCAGCGATGGAGCGGTACATCTGCATGGTTACCTTCGCTGAGTAATGTTGCAAGTTCTTCGATTGTCAACGCATCTTCGACGCGATAGTTGCCGATCGCTGTACGCCGCAACGCAGTAACGTATGCACCAACGCCGAGGACGTTGCCCAGATCACGTGCCAGGGCACGAATGTAGGTACCTTTTGAACAACGGACCGTAAACCGAACCAGCGGAAGCGTAATCTCGATACCCTCGATTGCGTGTACTGTTACGGTGCGTGGTGGAAGCGCTACTGCGCGTCCCTGGCGAGCAAGCTGATAGGATCGCTTGCCGCTAACATGGACAGCTGAGTAGGCTGGCGGAATTTGTTCGAACGTACCGATGAAGCGATCGAGTGCAGCAACGATCATTTGTGGCTCAAGGTGTTCAATCGGTGTTGTCTCGTATTCAGGTGTTTCCGCATCATCGCTTTCGGTGCGTGCACCAAGCTTGATTTCGACGCGGTACTCTTTGTCGAGTGCTTGGAAGGCATCCACTTGTTTTGTTGCACGCCTGATGCACACGATGAGTAAGCCAGTCGCAATAGGGTCAAGCGTTCCCGCATGACCAATTTTTTTGACGCCGAGTAGCCTGCGCAGTTTGGCAACCACATCGAACGATGTCCATCGCTGCTGCTTATCCACCAGAATTGCACCCCCTTCGCAAGGCAAGCGTTCCAGCCACGCGCGCACGTCTGTTTTCCTGGAGAGAATCGGTATCATTGGCCACTTGAAGAGCTACCTTCGGAAGATTTTCCAGCCTCACGTTGCTTGAGCAGTTGCTCGATGCGTTCCATCGCGTCGAGTGTTGAGTCGAGATAGAACCGCAACGTTGGGATGACTTTCAGATGGAGCGGTGCAAGCAGCGACCGAAAATGCTGCGCTTGCTCGTTGAGGAGCGCAACGATGCGTTCCCCGCCGAGGCTATTTCCAAAGACGCTGACGTAGAGTTTCGCGATTGTCAAATCTGGTGATACCTTCACATCGGTGAGGGTAATCATTCCTCCACCATGGAGTTCTGCAACGTCGCTGATCGGTTGACTCAATATCCGCTGGATTTCGCGGGCGACTCTGTCAGGGCGAAATGATGCCATCTTACTGTCCGAGCTTCCGTTGAACTTCGGTGATGCGATACGCCTCGATGATGTCGCCTTCGGCGTAGTCGTTGAATCCACTAACGGTCAGACCGCACTCGAAGCCTTGGCGGACTTCCCGTACGTCATCTTTGAGATGCTTGAGCGATTGGATGGTGCCTTTGTAGATCTCGAATCCATCGCGGATAATCCGCACTTTGTCGTTTCGGCTAATGGTCCCAGAGAGGACGTAACATCCGGCAACGGTCCCAACTTTACTGATCCTGAAGATTTGGCGAACTTCAGCACGTCCAAGCACTTCTTCCTTGATTTCGGGCGAGAGCATGCCCTCGAGCGCTAACTGAATTTCGTTGAGCGCATCGTAGATGATCGAGTAGAGGCGAACATCGACATTCTCGCGTTCAGCAATCCGGCGGACCGATGCTGGCAATTGCACTTGGAAGCCGACGACGATAGCGTCTGAGGCTGCTGCGAGCATCACGTCGCTTTCGGTTATGGCGCCGACAGCGCGGTGAATAATCGAGATGGCAACCTCTTCAGTGCTGAGTTTCTGGAGTGCATCGGTCAGTGCTTCGAGCGACCCGCTGACATCTGCTTTCAGCACGATGCGTAGTTCTTTGAGCCCGCCTTGTTGCATACGGCGGGAAAGCTCGTCGAGCGAGATACGTTTGGTTTGACGGAGCTGCTGTTCGCGGCGGAGAATTTGTCGTTGCTGAGCAAGTTGGCGGAGCTTGTCTTCATCGGTGGAAACGACGAGTTTATCGCCTGCTTCGGGCAGACCTTCAAAGCCGGTGACTTGCACTGGGGTCGAAGGTGGCGCTTCCTCGACACGGTTGCCACGTTCATCGTACATTGCTCGAACACGGCCAAAGTACTGCCCGCAGATGAAGGCATCGCCTTGACGGAGCGTTCCATTTTGGATGAGGACTGTGGCAACATTCCCACGTCCTTTATCTACGTGTGCTTCGATAACTGTTCCGACTGCTGGGCGATTGGGATTGGCTTTCAGATCGAGTAGCTCGGCTTCGAGCAGAATTTTTTCGAGTAGAACATCAACGTTGATGCCTTTCTTGACGGAAATTTCAGCGCATTGGTACTTGCCGCCCCATTCCTCGACGAGAACGCCGTGATCGGCAAGTTGCTGTTTGATACGGTCGGGATTTGCCGTGTCTTTGTCAATCTTGTTGATAGCAACGACAATCGGAACTCCTGCAGCTTGTGCGTGGCTGATTGCCTCGACCGTTTGGGGCATAACACTATCGTCAGCGGCAACGACGAGGACGACAACGTCTGTGACTTGTGCACCACGGGCTCGCATCGCAGTGAACGCTTCGTGACCGGGTGTGTCGAGGAAGGTGATGGATTTGCCGTTCGGCAGGACGACCTTGTAAGCGCCAATATGTTGTGTGATGCCGCCTGCCTCGCCAGCAACGATGTTGGAGTTGCGGATATAGTCAAGCAGCGAGGTTTTCCCGTGGTCAACGTGCCCCATGATCGTCACGATCGGCGGGCGCGGCACAAGCGACTCTGGCGGATCGGGAAGTGTCTCTTCATCGAGTGAGACTTCTTTATCGGTCAAAAATTCCACCTCGACGCCGTAGTCGCTGGCAATGAGCTGGATGGTATCGCGGTCGAGCCGTTGATTGATGCTTACCATCAATCCCAAGCCAAGGCACTTGGCGATGATCTCCGCTGGAGAGACGCCGAGGAAGTTCGCCAGTTCAGCAGTGGTGATAAACTCTGTGATGCGGAGAATACCTCGCTCTTGCTGGAGCTCTTCGGCGCGTCGTTGCTGCCGTTCTTCGCGTTGCTGTTTGCGCTGCTTTTTGATCTTGCTTTTGATTCGTGCTTCTTCCTCGATGCCCGCGAGCGTTTCACGGATAGCGCGCTCGACTTCTTCTTCGGTAATGATTTCACGGAGAGGTTTGCGTTTCTTCTTGGCTTTGTCCTCCGTCAGCAGATCATCTTTTGTTGGAGGCTTCTTGCTCTTGCTTTTGAGAATACTCGTCGGCGGGGTAGCATCGGCAAGCAGTGGCAGTGGCTGCTCTGGTGTCGCAGGAGAGGAGCTTTTTTCAGGTGTTGGTTTAGTGGTGCCTCTGTCTTTCACACTCGGACGGGCTTCGCGCTTTTGGGTTTGCGCAGGCTTTTCGGGCTTCCGTGGCTGACGTTTGCCACGGCGCGGTTCTTCGACGGGGAGCTCGATTTTCCCGACGACGGTGAGTCCCCGCAGCTTCCATGAGGTGGATGGACTATCCGGTTCAGATGTGGCGATGACATTCGATACGCGCCGACGGCGCTTCGTCTCGCTTGTGTCATCGCTTGATTCATCGGCAGCAACCGGAGGTTCGTCAGCAGCGCGATCACCCGAGGCTGGCGCTGTTTCCTGAGCTGATGATACTTCCGCTTGCGATTCTGGTATTTCTTCTGGAGGTCCAGGTTCAGAAAGCTGGGGTTCAGAACGATGTGGCTCGGTGATTTCTTCAGAGGCGGAGACGAATGGAGTGTCAACAGCAGCGGTGATATTGCCAGCAACTTCTTCTTGAAGGGGTTCAGCTACAGAAGGGGATACTTCTTCAGGTGCAGGTTCTTCTACCGCAGGTTCTGCTACAGCAGCAATGGACGCATCTGCCTCGTTTGTCAGAGTCTCGGCCACCTGGGGCAATTGCGCTGATTCTTCGGTTACGTCTGGCAGTTTGCTTTCACCATCATGTGTTACCAGTGTAGGTTCTGGCAATGGCTCTTTTGCTGGAGGAGCTTCTGCTGTAGGCAGTTCTGCTTGTTTCTGTGCGGGTTCAGGTGTAGGTGCTTCCTTTTTGGTTGGAGTGCGATGGCGGTCGAATTGCTCGACTTTGCTGCGGATACGCTCGGCTGCTTTTGCTTCCTTGGCAAAATGCCCCGCCACTGCTTCGAGCATATCGTCGCTGAGCTCGAAGCTGGGTTTGGAGGAAACCTCGAATCCTTTCGCCTTGAGGTACTCAACGATCTCTTCCTTCGAGATGTTGAAGTACTTGGCAACTTTGAAGAGCTTGCGCTCTTGAGGCAATTGCAGCATTACACGTTCCACAGAATAAACGCAGTACAAAGACGGAGCTTTTCGACAGCCATTGCTGCTGGAGACTACTCATCGCTTGGTGATTTGGATGGATCTTCGGGAATGAATCCATCCTCTTCATCAAGCTCGTCGTACGATTCAGTTTGCAGCTCGTCAAACATTTCCTCGATTTCGTCAAGGTCGTCTGCGTCGGAATTTTGCTTGGATTGATCGCGCTCTTCCTCGAGCTGTGCTTGCGCGATTGCGATTCGTTCGGCGATGTCGGGATGCTCTTGCTCGCCGAATTCATCGAGCATTAGCTTGCGAATTTCCATCAAGCGCTTCGGGGTCATCCCGGGAATGCGGAGCAGCGTTTTCAGATCAGCAGCCAGAAACTCGCGAGCAGTATCAATGTGAGCTTCGATGATCTGCTCGTAGAGCTCGCGGCCGATGTCGTCGCGGAACTCGATGAGTTCGATGTCTTCGCTTCCTTCCTTGACGAGCGTGATCGCATACCCAGTCAAGCGAGATGCCAAGCGGACATTCTGCCCATTGCGTCCGATCGCGAGCGAGACTTGGTCATCAGGGACAACAACGACAGCTGTTTTGTTCTCGGTGTCCACTTGAATTTGCCGCACCTTTGCCGGTGATAGTGCGCGTGCAATGAAGGTGACTGGATCGTCCGACCATTCGATAACATCAATCGTCTCGCCCGAAAGTTCGCGGACAATTGCGTTGATCCGAATACCCTTCATTCCGATGCATGCGCCGACAGGATCAACACGATCGTCATAGCTCGTGACAGCTACTTTTGCGCGTTCGCCTGGGTCGCGTGCGATCGCTTTGATTTCGACAACCCCATCGTAAACTTCGGGCACTTCCAACTCAAACAGGCGTGCCAGGAAGCGCTCATCAGCACGGGAGACGATGATGTCCGGTGTGCTCGTTGGTGTTGCGCGGCGAACTTCCTTGACGATGGCGCGAATAGTTGCGTTCTTCCGGTAGCGCTCCGTTGGAATTTGCTCTTCCAGCGGCATGCGCACTTCGTTCTTGTTGTGCAGGATGAGGATGTCGCTGCGGCGAATCTGGTAGATCTCCCCGACGATGATTTCGCCGATTTTCTGCTCGTATTCTTGGTAGATGTTGTTCCGTTCGATTTCCCGGATTTGCTGGCTCAGCACCTGCTTGGCGTACATGATGAGCTGGCGACCGAACTCCTGGCTGATGTTCTCCAGGGAAATTTCCTCGATGTATTCATCGCCGACCTCGTAGGGTTCATCGGTACGACGTCGAACTTCGCTCAGGGAAATTTCCTTTGCGGGGTTGAGGACGTAGTTGACGACTGTCCGCGGGAGGTAGATTTCAATATCGCCGCGATCCATGTTCAGGACGATGTCTGGCTCGGCATCCTCGCCATATTTTTTGCGAACAAGCAAGCGAAACATGTCTTCGAGCTTGCCTTGGATGAGGTCGCGGTCAATGCCGCGCTCTTTTGCAATTTCGACGAACGCAGCAATGATCGCTTTTTTGTCAATTTTTTGCGTACTTTTCCGTGGCATCGTAGGTTCTCCGAGGGTTACCATTCAAGTTCAACGTGTGCGCGTGTAATCGCGGAAAGGGGAATGGACACCGTTTGGTCCGAGCAATCCAGTACGATAGACTGCTCGCCGCACGAGCGCAGTCGTCCGCGATAGGTGGTGCCATCGCTGGTACGGACAGACAGCAAGCGCCCGACGTGCTTGGGATATTGCCAATGGTACTCAAGAGGGCGGTCCACACCCGGCGAAGAAACATCCAAGCGAACAACGTCTGCAAGTTGTGGGTCGGTATCGAGCATTGGTTCGAGATCTCGGCTGATTGCTTCGCAGAGCGCATGGGTGACACTTTCGACGCTATCAACGAACAGCTCCAGTATGAGTGCGTGACGCTGCCCACGCACATGGCAATCGAGCAGCTCAGCGTTATGTTGCCGGCAGATGTGGCGTATTCGTTCGAGCGTCTCTTCCGGTAGTGTGCGCATAGAAGTGCGAACAAAAAAAGGGCACTATCGCCCAGTCCACGTGAACGCAAGCCAGCTGCAAATATACGGCGCTCAACGCCCGATCAGTCGAGCAACACAGCGACGCTTCGGCGTAGTTGGTCGGTGGTGAAGACGAGGAAATACATGCCAGCCGGCAGCGAGCTTCGCCCAACAGTGAAGGTGTGCTCGCCACGTTCGAGCATGCCGCGATGGAGGAGAAGTGCGCGGCGTCCGGTAACGTCGTAGAGCGATAGTTCCGCGTCGGCGCGGACAATCTGGCGAACCAGAAAACTCAGCGTTGATCCATCGTCATGGACTTCGATGGATGTATGCGAACCAAGCTGAACCAGGCGTGCATCCAAGTTGCACGCCTCGCGGAGCTCAAGCCAGCCCGGTTCGACAGCTATCACGCGAACTGTGGTATCACTGATGGCAATACCGCGTTGGTCCGGAGTAATTGCGGTCCGACGTACCTTCCCCAACAGGACACGACCGGAAAGCATCGCGATTGTTCCATTGCCGGTGATGGTGCCACTTCGAAGCTCGAGCTGGTATCCATCAGCTACAAGCGTGCTGCCAACGGTGCCAGCCGAGAATGCAGGACCACTCGAGATGTCCTCGATGGCAAGAAGGCTCCGATCGAAATGGATCGGAATTGTCATGCTTTCGATGGAAAGAGGACGAGCAACACCATCGCACTGTACGCTATAGCGGACGTGCTCACCTGGCGATGCGACAAGTGACTCTGGAATCGAGATGCGAAGCGCAATCGGCGATGCACCGATGCTATCGCGCACTCCTCGACCATTGATGAGGATCACAAGTCGCTTCGTGCATGGCTCGACAGCATTGAGGATGATCGTATGCTGCACGATGCCAGGATCGGTGGGGGTAATTGTGATTGTCCCCACCGATGTTGCTTGTGGAGCAATGCCCTCTTGGAGGAATGGAAACGAAAGCTGGAGCCACGCAGGCAACGGACCGATCGGAGCAAAGGAAATGGTGTCACGATTGGGATTGAAAATTGTGGCACGTGCGGTGGCAGTGCTCCCGATACGAACATCGCCAACGTCAATGCGGAGTGTATCACCACCGTTGCTTTCTTCGAATCCGAGCACAAGGTCTTCCACCTGAGCAACAACCGAGAGCGTTAGAATTCGACTGCACGGTTCGATGCGGAGGGAAAGTTGTGCCGTATCGCTTCCGAGTGGCAGGTTGCGTGGGTCAACAGTGAGTTGGATCGGGTGTGTGCCATCGTCAATTGGCCCAAGCGGGACAGATGGCTCTATCCATGGAGCCGATGAGGAGACCGAAACGATGCGATTGCCCGCGCCATTCGGCGGTGTACTCGAAATGGAAAGCTGTACCTGCCGTGCAAGGAGCGCAGTATCGCGGCAGCGGAGAATGCGTCCGAGTGTAAGTGTTGTAGTGTTCAAAGAGGCGCTGCTCCCGATTCGCATGCCACGCACGATGAGCACTTCCGACTGGGTGCAGCGTTGATCACCGAACAAGATGATGAGCCGCTGCTCGGATGCAGTGTACCCGTTGGGACTGTACCGAATCCGAATCACGACGGAATCTCGTGGAGGAATCGTCAGCGTCGGGGCAGGAATCGGCTGGACGATCTGGAGTTGCTCGTCGGGAAGCTGCTCCAGTTCGATCGGTGCAAGCGATGTATTGTACAGCGTAATCGTCGTATCGGCGAAGATTGTGCTGCACGAGTCGAGTGTCGGGAAGACGATCTCCCGTGCAGAGAGTGCAATGTAAGGCGTTGTGAGCACGCCACGGAGAGGAATCTTGAGCGAATCGCGGCACTGCGCAGAACTGTAGCGAATCGTGATATCCCCCGAATACGGTTGGTCGAGCAAGGGGGCAAATTCAAGCGGTATGGCGCGTTGTTCTCCGGCACGGAGAGTAAAGGTTCCCGGAAATCCAGCCCCGAGCCGAAATGGCGCAGATACTGCAATGCTTTCAACGGTGACATCTCCGCTCGATGCGCTCACGATAATCGAGTCCAAGGTCGGGAGGACTGTGCCACCACATCGCTTGATGACGCCAAAATCCTGGATGGAAGATTGTGCTGAGAGCGCCCCAGCCGCACCTGATTTTGTGCCTTGGACCCGGATCCACAGAACCCGTCCACACGGGAGAATGCGAACTCCGATGCTATCAGTCCACGTGCCGGCGGTCATTGGAGCAAAACGGAGTCGAACAGCGATTTGCTCACCTACTTTCAGCTGTGCTGGAAGCGAGGGGGCAACGATAAAGAACGGCGATGGCTCCTGGCCACGTTCCAGCTCGATGGGAATGCTCGATTGATTTGTGAGCGTGATGACTGCTTCGCTAACTGATTCGCAGCCACTGAGCGAAGGAAACGCAACAGTCACCTGAGATGCTTGTAATCGGACTTGGAGCAACTCGATCGTCGTAGGGGGTGACTGTGCGGTGCAACCGAATTCGTTTGTGACTTCGACGGTGTACGATCCAGCCGAACTTGCTAAATACGACGCACTGGTCGCGCCAGCAATCGGTGTGGCGTTGCGGTACCACTGATAGCGCCAGCCGGGGACGTAGGGAGCAGTGATCAAGAGCGTCGAATCTTCGCAGAGCTGAACGCGGGAGGTGGGGAACGTTGTAACAGTCGGTGATGGATGGACCGTCACAATGACCGAGTCGCTCAAGACGAAGCACCCGTCGGGGCGGCGCAGACGGAGGCGGTACTCCCCGCCGGTCGTGGCTCGGTAGGTTGTACTAGTTGCACCGGAAATTGCTGCGCCATCCCGGAGCCATTGCGCCTGGTAGCCTGGAGGAATCGAGGGAACACTCAGCACGACAGAGCCGCCGTCGCAAAACGTTGTCGGTGAACCGTCGGTTCGGAGTGCAGGTCCTTGTTCGACTTGTTTGAGCGCCGTCACTTGCGCGAACGATGCAATGTTGTACTGCCGTCCGCGCGTTGATTGTGGCGGCGGATACGCGCCGTACTCATCATCCTGCCCGTAGCGATACGCAAACAGGCGATAGGTGTAACTCACCCCGCAGACGAGCGAGACAGGATCAATGTAGCTTGTAGCAGTCGAGGGAAGATGTGCCAGGACAACAGTCGAGCCGATGCGCTCGCCATCCCGGTAGATGCGACCTTGTTCGGGGAGAAAGTCCTGCCCAGCACTATCCCGGACGAGCAGATAGCCTTGTGTGCTGTCTTGTGGATATGGATCGAGAGCGCTGTTCCACGCAAGCTGAACATTCGAGCTCGTTACAGTTGCCTGGAGTCGAGGGAATGTCCACTGCGGGCGCCGTGCTGCGTGCCAGAATTCCCAGTTCGATACCGACGAGCTGCACGATTTATTCGGGAGCGTCCGTGTGATATTAACAGCGCATGCCTCCGAAAGTGGGGCCCCATGTGGGCCATTGTACTGGCTGAGCACACTGCCAGGAAAGACCCGATTGCTCTGTCCGTTGTTGAGTGCACTGGCAGTGTTCAGTTTCGGTTCTGGCATAGCAAGCCAGTACGAGCCAGGTGTCGCACGATGTCCGAGTCCGTGGACGTGATTGCCTTGAGCATCGAAAATCTCCATGATGTCCCCTTCTTGGGCGAGATTCATCGGTGCGTCGGGAAATTGCACGTCCGGCGCAGCATATGGATCGAAAAAGCGCGTATCGTTTTTCGCAAGCATTACGCGCCCGTCTGCCATCGAAGTGTCGAAATCTTGAGGTGAATTGGAGATGTAGTCACGATGCCAAATCCCAATGATCGTCCCGGCGCGAACATGCTGCCAGTAGGGAATGGACTTGAACCGAACACCGCCTTGCCGCGCTGTCTGCGATGCATTGTTATCGGTGACAACCCAGCCGCGGAGGTCGAGGTTATCCTCGAGCACGAGAATTTCTGTCCACTCCTGCGGGGGATTGTCGTTGTAGTACTCGCTGACCACGACAGGTTGCGCAAAAACTCGCACAAGCGTAAGCAAGCTTGCAATGCTGAGCGCAATAAGGAAGCGTGGGTTCATCGGTTTCGGTTCTGTTTGATTCGCAGTTGCTCTGTTACTACCGTGTGATGATAAGCTGACGGCGACCAACAATCAGGCTTTGTCGATAGAGCTGCAGGCTATAGACTCCGCTTGGCAACGCAGAGACGCTAATCGTTGTTTGATCGCCAGTGGTTGGTGTGCCGTGGAGTCGCAGACCAGCGCCAACGACGCGACCGAGGACATCCACGATTGCGTAGCGATCGAAGTCGCTACCGCTGACGATCGTGATGGCGTCGCTTGCTGGCTGCGGGAAGATCTCAAATTCAGGATCGGTTGCGTCAGCGACACTCGATACGACATCCACCGTGGAAGAGTCGGATATTGTTTGGCGACAGCGGCCAATGATGTAACATTCGTAAACACCCCGATCGTTTTTGGTGACGTTAGGGATCGTCAGCACCGGTCCAGAGCCGATCGAATCGGGAAGAGGAATGCCGTCTTTGACCCACTGATACCGTAGGCTATCGCCACGGGAGGGTTGTGCGACGATGGTGAGAACAAGCGTCGAACCTTCGAGTATCTGGACGACAGGCCGGGGTTGCGTGAGGATTTTGGGCGCCTGGATGACCGAATAGCTAAAGGGTTCTGCGTAGAGTGTGTCGCCACACTGTGTGATTGCATAGGCGCGGACGACATTGCCAGTGTCGTTATTCGCCGGCGGGGGAGCGATCGTATGGTAGGCAAGGACAGAGCGGGTGTTGTAGAAGGGCAAATTCCCTGCACCCCACTGCCGAGGCGCAACGATGACGAATTCGCGCACTTCCTCCGAGAGTGTATAGCGAAGTTCTAGCGAATCACCTTCGCAGAGACTTGTATCTCGCGGTTGCCCAAGGATCCGTACCGCAGGACGCAGTCGCAACTGGCGGGTCGGTGTTCGATAGACTTGACCACTTTCATCAGTGATCGTACAGGCATAGCGTCCGGTATCGCTCGGCTGAAGCTGGCGAATGGTAAGGCGTGAGCTTGCTGTCCCGCTGATACGACCTGATTCTTGGAGCGGGATGCCATCCTTGCTCCATTGATACCGGAGCATCGAGCCGCTGGTTGATTGCGCGGAGACTTCGAGTGTTAGGTCGCTGCCTGTGCATCCCTCAATGGCGGTTGTGTCGAATGTCGCAACAATCCCTGTGAACCGGAGCGCACCGGTATCGGAGATAACCGAACCGCACGCTGTAGTTACAACGCAGTAGTAGTCTGAGCCGTAATCGGCTTGTTGGACGTTTCGGATTGTCAGCGTAGCGGTTTGGCTTCCAGTGATGCGATTATTGTCAATGATCGGTCGCGAACCGCGATACCACTGGTACGTCGTGCGAGGGTCTGTCGCATTGGTTTCGATGGAAAGTTGCGCAGTCTTGCCAGGACCGGCATAGACGGTTCCGGGCTGACGGGTGATTTGCAGTGCGGGACGAACGACGATGGTGATGTAGTTGCTGGAATCACCAGGGCAAGCTCCTCCACCGTAGAGACGGCAGCGGTAGATACCGGAACTCCGCGCGTTGACGAAGGAAAGCAGTAGCGAATTACTCGTTGCACCGGCGAGTGGCTGGCCGTCTTTTTCCCATTGGTAGCGGAGGTTTGTCCCTGCAGCAAGGATTACCAAATGGATGCTATCGCCTGGACAGAGCGTCGTATCTCGCGATTGCGAGATAAGCCGCGGCGGCGTGTTGAGAGTGAACGGCCCAGTGATAGCGAAGACGTCCGGCCGTGCAATATCCACTACACGGATGTAGGTATTGCTCGATCCGCCCAAACTTTCGGGAATGTCAAGCTGGAGCGTTTGTGTGCCGGGGAGAATGCCGCTTCGAAGTGGATAAACTTGGCCATCACGGATGAGCTCGACACGGGCACTATCCACACCACGAATGAGTACATTGAGCGTCAGCGGTCCACGTAAGCAGAGGGATTGCCCAGCAAGCTGTGTCGCCAGCTCGATCCGCGGGGTGTGGATGATACTTGCGTTGATACCGCTCGAAGGCGTGCGAGTATCTGCTTGGCCCCATATGCCGTCGCTATCGGTAAACGTGCGGAGGATTGATCCTGTGTTCAGGTCACGTACTTCGATGCGGCGGATCGCAGCAATCGCATTTGGAACGACCGTTGCGAATGCGCCGTTGGTGCTATCAATGGCAGCGTAGAACGGAACTGCACTGGTGACGGTAGTGCCTTCATCTTGCACAATCGCCGTTGCTACAGGCCTGGACTGTCCGGTGATGTCGTCGTACAAGCAGACGATGGTCTTGGGAGATAGACCGCTTGCAGAGTCAACCATTCCCGAAACTTTGTTCGAAGTAGCGCCGAAGTACAGTGCTCGCGTCCCTTGAGTCGTAACGATGCGCGTTTGAATGGAGCGGTTCGAATCGAGGATCGAGATGAGCCAATACATCATGTTGCCCTCGGTGAAGCGAACATTCGCTGTAGCAACAAGATTGATCCAGAGCGTTTTGCTGGTCTGACCGGCACTGGTGCGGAATTCTGAGTATCCACCTGGTGTTGCAAAATCTCGTGTGGTGGTGTAGTTGAACGTTTGCGTGTTGGCGTTGTAGTGGAGATTGTTGCCAGCGCCGATTGTTGCAGTTACTTGGGAAACTGAGTCCGCGCCCACGTAGTAGCGATAGGTGGTATTCGGCTGCAAATTGTCCAGGCGTACAAGCGCCCACACAGGGATTCGAGTCGAGGAGTTCGAGGAGAGCATATACTGTGGCAGAAGCAGCTCAGCAACGGTGGGATGTGCCACCACAGTGAGCGTATAGCTGGCGCTCGTCAGGTTGTTTGCTGTGAACGCTATGGTGTATGTTCCTGGAGTTGTGAAGACGAGTCCATTGAAAAGTGCAACACCATTGGTATGAGCTGCGGTTGTTGTTCCTGATGGTGACCCTGGGCCGCTTTGGACAACGACGTTGCATGTGTACGGGAAATGCGTATCCACGCTACCATCGGGGCGGCGTGCAGTGACAGTGAAGGCAGGTAGTGGCAACGTTGCAAACGTATTCTGGGCTAACCCTTCGACGGTCAGCTGTGTAGCGTTGGGGAGCACGGTAAACGGCGCACTAATGCCGGTTGCCAAGTTATCACCAGCTGTTCGACGAACGCGGATCTGCACGCCAGATTCAGCGACGTTGTAGCTAACACCAGAAATGGTGAGCGTGTTTGCCCCTGCAGCCAATGTGCCCGTGAGCGAACCACTGAGCGAGCCGGTGCCGCTTGCAAGTTCAAGAACAACGGTGGTGTTTGCTTGAACGTTCCTTGGCTGGCCAAGATCGTTTTGCGCTTGGATGGTAACGCTAAAGGGCGCCGTACGGGAGGGAGAGGAGGGTGTAATTGCAGTAATCGCAAGCTTCGTCGGAATGCCAGTGTTTGCGTCGCTCTGCACGAGGATGTCATCAACTTTTAGCTGGGGGCGATTGCCCGAGGTTAGAGGGTAGCGTTGGTAGTAGCGCCAGCGAAGTTGGACGACTGGTTGGTTTTCGCACGAGGATGGTAGAGTAAAGGTCGGCATCGTCACTGTTTCCGCGACGACGCTAGTGCCTTGGATGTTTGCGTTGTACTGGACGGTGTCGGTACCGATGATTGCAGTTTGCCACGGACCGCTTGTGCCAACGCGGTACTGCAGCATGATCGAGTAATAGCGGAAGCCAGTGAATGTTGACGCAAGCGTTCCTGCTTTCCACGAAACGCGAATGTTGATGCGGTTGGTTGTGTTGATTGCCAAGACAGCGGCACCGAGATTGCCGGGGCTTGATGTATTGAGAAAGGCAAAGCCATCAACTCCTAAGCCGTTGATTCGCGTTCCGCTGGTGCCGTTGTATGCGCCGGTGTAGTCCCCAATGACTTGGGAAGTATCCGGCTGAAGGTTGTTGTCTGCGCGGCTAAAAATGTGGAAAATCATGTTCGGTGGATAGGTTCCTGGCGCGTTGGTAGCATCCCAACTTGTAAGCGAGTAATCGCCAGAGCCAAGGTTGAACGGTGTGGGGTTTGATTGTGCGAAGACGTAGCCATTCATCATAATGGCTACGAGAGCGGTTCGAAGAACGAAGCGTTGGTACATGGTACCCTCCAACCATACTGTAACTGTGGAACATAAGCGCTTTTTCTAAGCGCAATTTACTCAACAGCGCAGGCTGAGTACGCGTAAAGAAAACGCAAACGCCCCCCAAACGTGGAGGGCGCCTGCAGAGCGGAATCGTTGCTGGTGGGCTCTTCTCTTAGCGGGTGATCAGAAGAGCTTTCGTTGGAGCGGTCCAGTGGCCGCTGTTCATTCGAACAAAGTACACGCCGCTGGGGAGTGTACTTGCATCAAGCTCGATAGTGTAGCTACCAGCGCCAAGAACTTGGCTGACTGGTGTACGGATCACCTCGCCGAGCGAATTGACTAGCTGAATCGTCGTTGGAGCTTCGTAGCCAACGTCGAAGTGGATGACGACCCGTGTTCCATCGCTTGGATTGGGTTCAGGATCCTGTAAGGAGAACCCACCTAAACTAATGACCACGTTCCGCAAATCCTGCGCACAGACTTTGGGTAGATACACCGTGCCAGGCTCGGTATCTACGAGAACCCAGCACGAGCTTCCCGTTGGGTCAAATGCGCAGGGCAATTGATCTTGGCTTTTCATCGTGAAGTATGTCCGCAGTTTGAATTTGAAGAGCGTACCGGTGCCTTGCAGTGGGCGTGTTCCGGTCGGCTCTTCCAGCTCAACTTCAAATTCTCCAGGTTTATTGATGACCGCCTTACGGACAGTCCAGCCATCACACAGCGTTCCAGCTGTGATGATGTTTTCCGTGCCAGTTTCGGGCGCGAAGACTGCTGGGTCGTAGTACACATACGCGTGGAAGTTCGTCACTCGTCCATCGTCAATCCGATTGGGACGATCAAGGATGTTGAACTCGTATTCGAGCGGTTTATCGTACTGGTACTCTTCGACCGTGTATGCGGCTTTGCTGAGCGGTTTGGTGGTGACGGTGACAACGAGATCAATTCCCGTCCCAGCAACCAATGAGCGAGCAGTCAGTTGGCGGCCGTTTTCATCTTCGACAGTCCAGTCGTAGGCGTAGGTAACGGTTCCATTCGATTCGTAGCGAATTGCCTGACGTTCGCGAGCAGCATCGTAGGGTGGGCTAAACCGCACCGCAAGAGGAGCCGATGTCTGGCCGGGATCAATTGTTGTACCCAGAACAGCCTGCAGATTCTCAATGGCAAAGAGTGCCGAAGTTTCAGCCGATGCAGGCTGGACGTTGACAACCCGCAATTTGGATTGTCCGGTGTTGCGGAGGTAAATATCCTGCGAGGAGAGCTTGGAGTTACACTTGTAGACGTTCCCGAAGTCGTAGCTTGTTGCTTCAACGCTGCTATTGCTCGATTCACCGACGCCATAGAGCGTTGGATGCCGGATTTCGTCTGGCATGAGGTCGCACGAAACCAGTATTCGCGCGGTTTGCAGGCCGGGACGTCGTGCAGTGAAGATGACGTCAATCGAGCGTTCACCGTTCGGCGGAATGATGATGGGACCGCCCGAAAAGGCGGTGGTATACCAGGCAGGATCAATTTGGAATGCGCCTGCTTGGTCGTCGCTGATCTGAAGATCGGTGACCGTCAGGTTCATCGTTCCGTGGTTGTAAATGTATGCAGTGCCGCGAACGATAGTGCCGAGTGGTACGGGCGTCTCCGAGCCCCAGCCAAGCGAGTCTTGCACGGGAAGGACGGCAGTCCCTTGGAGTAGGGCAGAGGCAGAGCGCTGCTCACCATTGAAGAGCCCAGTCAGTGTGACTTTGACGACGTATTGTCCTGTTACCTGCGGAGTGAAACGGACGGGAACAGTTTGATTGGTTCCTGTAAAGAGCTGTGCAGGAATACCGCGGAGATCCAATTGGAACGCTGTAGCTGGATCGGTCACGCCAGTGGGGAGCTGGACAGCTTCCAGAGTGAGTGTTGGGTTCAGGAGCGCTGTTCCAGCGGAGCCAACTGCTCCAATACTGATTGTGTGGTCGTAGGATGTGACGCCATTGACTTGGACATTGTAGCGATCGAGTGCACGGACGACGCCAAAATCGTAGCCTGTGATAATCGGCCCTGCATCTACACCAGTTCCAGACCAGAGACTGATTTTATCACTGCAATCATCTGAAGCATCACTGATAACGCGGACATCCAGCGTATGAGGCGTTCCTGCATCCGGTGGGGTGAACCAGACGTTGAACTCAACGTACTGGCCGCCTTGGAGCACAAAGGGTGGATTGAGCGATGCAAAGTCATCCCGGAAGTAGCGTTGGCTTGGGTAGGGATCGTTCTGCCCAGGATAGGTGATGCCTTGGATTGTTGCCGCAAATGCACTTGTGTTCGTAATGCGACACTTGATTGGTGCTGAGCTCTCGACGCCGACTGGGAGCGCGGGGAAGGTTACATCTGTGATCGCGATGCATGCTTTGCCTGTCTGCAGTCGAAGCGGGACTTCCCACGGTGTGCACGTCAGCGTGACAAGGAGTGCATCGGTGATTGCGGTACGAGATTCTCGGATTGCTGTGGCTTTGATTGTAATCTCGATGCTCTCATTCGGTGCGAGTGTGACTGGTAGTGGCTTTGATGTCTGCGTGATCTGAAATTCTGCTTTGCCATTTTTGATGGTGATTGATGCGATCGTGATTGGCTCTGAGGATGTGTTGGTAAGCGTCACATTCTGTTCTGCAGAGGCACCGACGGCAAGCGCTCCAAAATCGAGCTGTCGTGGCGTAATAGTGAGTGCCTCCGGTTCATAGTCAAATGTGCGGGTGATGAACTTCCCAGAGCGCGTTGTCGCGATGACCTCGGCATGCGCTGGCTGCGTGGGATCTATTGGCGTCAGCGTAAAGTTCATCTCACGCGCAGTTCTGTCGAGTTCTGGGTGGAGTTCGAGCTGGTAGTTGAAGCTTGTCTGAGGATTGAGTTCCACCGAGAGCATCTGTGCGCAGGATGCGGTGTCGGGAAGTGCGCGAGCGACACCCTCAACCCGACCACACAGTTGAGTTGCCTCTAGTGTGATGCTATCATTGCAGGCAAGAGCGAAGTTTATGCCTGTTGGATATCCATACGCAAATCCGTCTTTGGAGCGATCCCAGTTGCCATAAACGTATGCGGTAAACTTCGCATTCGGGGAAAGAGCCTCGATTGTGTGATCACCTGAACCGACGGGGCCGACTGCATAGCTGAAATCACTCCCGGCAACAGGTTGAATTCTACTGCCGAAGAACGAGCGGAGCTTCATCCCATCGAAGAGAATGCTGTCAACGTACCTGGTCAAAAATGTGATCATCACAAAGTCATCAATGCCGGGAGGCGAGTAGAAGGTCGTGTAGGTCGCCCACTGCTCACGCGGTGTGAGCACGAGCATCATCCCCTGACCGTTACGACTTGGATTCTGTCCTTGATTGCCTTTCTCAATGCTGGGTGGGACGTCATTGAGCCGCCATGCTTTCCCGTAGTGTCCAATGAGAACGGGCTTGTTGCTCTTGTAGAGACACGGCTCGTCCATCGTCGTAAAGTCGAAACGGTCACCTGCCTTGAGAACCTTCGGAACTTGTTGCCAGGTGTTGTCACTCTTGCGGCGGTAAAGGACAAGCGTGTTGTCTTCCGTTGCAACAATACGGATCAAGTCGCCTCCCGATTCAGGGTCGAATGGTGCCGGTGGGCGGTCATCGTACATGATCGGAGCGGAAAAGTACTCCTTCCCCAAAAACTCTACAGGCCACATGCTCTCGATGAGCATGTTCCGCATGAAGTTCGCAGGTACGCCGTACATTGTCGCTGAATAGCGGGGGAATGCACCTTTGGTGTGCCCTGAGATGACCGAAACAGGTGCGCTCGCAACAATCTTGGTTCCTGTCAGATCTGTCGTTTCGAAGTCCTGATCGAATCCCGGCTTGATTTTTGCCTTCAGCAGGAGTGTCTGTCCGCGTTGCAGGGTGTATGTTTTCGTCTGTCCGGCGCGAGTGCCATCGTCGAGATCTACTTTAGGAGTAACTGCGACTTTAGTATTGTCCGTTGTTGCAGTGATAAGTATCTGTCCAACCCGCTCGCGCTCGGTGCGGTCTTGATAGAGGTTCAATGTGTAGTACACTCGACCGAGTTGCTCTTTGGGAATAATCTTGAATGCTTCGCCGGACCACCGATAGCTCATGTACACTGTAGCAGTAATCGGCTGCTCGGATTGAATGTAAATCCCGTTGTCACTGATTCCGGAGATCTTGTTCATCAACGCTTCGGGAACGGAGACAATCAGCGTCTTACGCGGTGGAAGGTTGTATTGTCCGAGGAAATCCCCAGACCGCGGCAGTGAAATGCGTACCTTCGTTGGAACGCGTGAGGACAGCCAGAGCTGTATTGGCATGCCACGAGCAGATTCCGTAGTAGCGAAGTCGCAGTGTGGAATCCCGAAGTAATACTCGCGTCCTTCGAGAATTTCTCGCTGTTGGGCAAGAAGTAGTGGGTTCAGCACAAGGCTCAGCAGTGCACAAAGAACACCGAGACGCAACTTCATGGCTCCTCCATAGACAGGATGGTTGAACATTCTCTTTCGACGGTCAAGTTACCAGATTTGAATGCCGATATTTTTGACGTCCCAAATTACACTGAAAAATTGTAATAACCAATTTTTTTTTGCGATGAATTTTCTCGATTCGTTGCAGCAGACAAACGAGATAGCATCGCTCCCATCTGTTGCTGCAAAACTCCTGCAGATGCTCGAGCAGGATGATAGCGATGTTCGCCGCATTGCGCACTACGTCGAGCAGGATGTCGCAATTTCCACGAAGGTTGTCCGGGTCGCAAACTCGCCCATTTTTGGGCTACGGGTGCCGGTTGCCTCGATATCGCAAGCGATTATGACGATCGGACTTGCGCGGGTGACGAACATTGTACTGGGTGTAAGCATCTTTTCCAAGTTTGTGTACTTGCGAACGCTGGCGGGCGGATTTCTCGAGCAATTCTGGCGGCATTCAGCAGCGACGGCTACGCTCGCACGTGCAATTGCCAACCGCGCTAAACTCAATTTCCAGGAAATGGAATTTCTTGCAGGATTAGTTCACGACATTGGCAAATTGGCGATGCTCCAGGCTGAGCCGGAGCGATTCCGCACCCTTCTTGAAACGATCGAGAGCGGAACCATTGACGAACTTGAGGCTGAGCAACAGAGCTTCGGTGCAACGCATGCCGAAGCTGGTGAACTTATCGCGAATCTCTGGCGATTGCCGTCCCTTGTTCAGGGAACGATTCGTCTGCACCACGAGGGATCGTGTCCAGTCGAAGATGTTGCGCCACTTGTGGCAGTTGTGCGTGTAGCCGATTGCTTTGCAGAAGAATTCGGATTCGGCATCGGCGAACGAATAGAAATTCCTATTGAATTGCATTCCTACTGGCAACTGCTCGCCGAGCGTGCGCCCCAGACCTTTGCCGATCCTGCAGCACTCCGCGAATACCTCGGAGGGGAGCTAGCGACAGCAAGCGCACTTATTACCGCACTCATGGTTGAGTAGCTTCGCTCTGTGGTGCTCGTAGATGTAAACGCGCCGTAGTTTCGCCGACCGAGAAAAAACCACGGTGCACATCTATGCGCCCCGTCCTCTTTCACATTGGCCCAGTAGCCATCTATAGCTTCGGCTTAATGATGGCGCTGGCATTCCTGACGGCAAACTGGCTCTTTGCTCGCCAGGCTCGGCGCCAAGGTTGGAGCGAACGCTTCGTGTCGAACGTTACCCTGTTGGCGCTCCTTGGCGGAATTGCCGGTGCCAAACTTTTCCACCTGCTGGAGTATCCTGAGTTGTTCCTCCGCGACCCGCTGGGTGCAATCTTCAGTGGGGAAGGACTGACATTCCATGGCGGACTCATTGTCGCGGCGATTGCGATAGCAGGCTATGCCAAGAGGCAGCGAGTTCAATTTTTCGCGCTTGCTGACACACTTGCTCCCGCATTGATGATCGCGTACGGCATTGGTCGTATCGGTTGTCAGTTGGCAGGAGATGGCGATTATGGCATGCCGAGCAAACTTCCATGGGCGATGAGCTACCCCAATGGCACCGTTCCTACGCTTTCTCACATCAACATCGAGCTGCGAAATAAGTACGTAGAGATGTATCCAGGAGAGCCTGTGCCCTACGACATCAAAGTGCACCCTACACCGGTGTATGAGACTCTTGCCTCGCTACTCATCTTTGCAGTGCTTTATCGCCTCCAACGGCAGGGTAGATATCCCCAGGGATGGCTCTTTGGGTTGTATCTTGTTCTCGCCGGGCTTGAACGCTTCCTTGTGGAATTTATCCGACTCAATCCGCTCTACTGGGGGCTGTCACAAGCGCAGTGGGTCTCGCTGGCAATGATCGTTGCCGGCGGCATCATCCTCTGGCATCGAAGAGCACGCCCTGCTGTTGCATCGAACGCTCAATGAGATCGAGCATCCGTGCGCTTACACTTTTGCTCGCAAGGAGATGCTCCCGGTAGCGCCACGCGCATTCTTTCAGCTCCGCATTCGTGTGCAGATTCACGATCCATTCGTAGATGTCATCGCTGGAGCGAACAATCCGCAACGAACCGTACGTTCGCAGCTCATCGGCATCATCGCTCCGTTCGGTCCGTGGACCACATGCGATTGGGATGCCAGCAATTGCTGGCTCGAGCAGACTATGGACGCCAGCACCGAAGCCTCCACCAACGTACGCTGCCATCGCGTACCGGTAGAGTGTTGCAAGCATGCCAACACGATCTACCACAACAACAGGGGGCGGCGTAGGTAGTTTTTCTGCTTGGCTGAGCAATAAAGCATCATGAAAACGATGCAACACTTGCGCACACTGTTTTGGAGTTGGTTCGTGCGGAACGATCACAAGCTGCACTGTAGCGCGCAAGCGTTGGTCTAACCGAGTCCATGCTTCCGCCCAAAGTTGGAGATCTGGCTTCCAGGTACTGCCGAGGATAATCCGAAATTTGCTTGGGTCAAGAAAGGGAGGCATCGTATCCTCTGCATGGCGAAGTCGCGCAAGAAGCTGATCAATGCGTGAATCGGGCATGGTGACAATTGTCGTTCGAATCCCGAGCGATTCCAGCTGCACCTTGTGCCGCTCAGCTCGCGCGATGATGAGCGCTGCTCTTCCGTAGAGGCAGCGGAAAAAGCTCGCAGGAAATAGCACGCGTCGCCTGCTCGGTGCGGTTGCATTCACGATGACGTAGGGAATGCCTCGGCTGGCAAGGATGTAGGCGAAGTTCCACCAGACGTCATAGCGTGAAAAGATCACCACGCGTGGTGCGACCGCTTCCACAAGTGTTCGCATAGCTGCTCGCGAGTCGTAAGGAAGCAAAAGCATGGTGTCCACCTCGACGTCATGGTGCTCACGCCATGCTGAGGGGGAAAAGACCGTCAGCACAATGTGCAACGCTGGCCACCGCACCCGAGCCAGACGAATGAGCGGTTTGATTTGCTCAAGTTCACCCATCGAGGCAGCATGGAACCATATTGCGCCGTTGGAAACGGACCTTTTCAGTTGAGAGCGCTGGTGTCGGAGAATCGCTCGCCGGCGCCGAAGTTTAGGAGACACAAGTTCGCCGATCCGGGCGCTCAGCAGTAATCCCGGCACGACAAGTACATTGTAGAGCAGGTGCCAAACCCAACACATTAGCGCCCTGTGAACGTCGGCGTCCGTTTTTCGAGAAACGCGCTGGTTCCTTCACGGAAATCATCAGTGCTACAAAGCAAGCCAAACTGCTCTGCTTCGACATCGTAGCGGGCGCTTATAACCCCGTAGGTCGTGCGTAGAATGGCCTCAATTGCTCGCGGAGGCAGCATTTCGAGCGTTGCACAGAACGCGAGCGTTTCGTCGAGGAGTTTTCCTGGCTCGAACACTCTGTTGACAAGACCGAGCTCATAGGCTCGCTGCGCAGAAATGTGCTCGCCTGTGAGCATAAACTCTACCGCACGCGCCACACCGATCAATCGAGCAAGGCGTTGGGTCCCGCCATAGCCTGGGATGATGCCGAGCTTCACTTCAGGCTGACCGAAGACAGCGGTTGTCGCAGCAAAGCGGAGATGGCATGCCATCGCCAGCTCGCAGCCACCACCAAGGGCATATCCTCCCACTGAAGCGATCACGGGGATTGGCAGTGACTCGATACATGCGAAGACACGTTGACCGCGGCGGGCAAAGTCGGCACCGGTTTCCCCCGTGCATGCGGCAAGCTCTGCGATATCTGCCCCTGCTGCAAATGCCTTTCCCTTACCCGTGATGATTACCGCACGGTAACGGACCGGGAGCGCTGCATCCGAAAAAAGCTGCTCGAGTTCATCGAGCATTGCGCGATTGAGCGCGTTGAGTTTTTCCGGGCGATTCAGCTCCACTACCAGCGTGGAGCCAACCTGCCGAACATCGAGCGTCGAGTAAGACATAGTGCTGAGAAAATCCGCAGTTCTACCGATTGATCGCGCAGCAAAGATACTCGAATTTTGGGGAAGGAACATCAGCGAATGCCCCGCCATGCGCCACCAACCACTCGACAGCGAACTGCATCGCCTGCAGCGGCACCGCTGGGTGCGCTATGTTGCGGTAGAATCGCTGCTGGGCATCCTCGTAGGCTACTACGCACTGCCACAGCTCGTGTGGTTTTCTGGAATTGTGGCGCTCCTATCATGGTCTGTCGGGATGCAACTGGCAATTTTTCGGCAGCAACGGAGGACATGGCAATCTCGGCAACTGCGGCTTCTCCTCGATGCTGTCGAGCGTATCGCTGGAGGAATCGCTCTTGTGCTGCTGTCCCTGCATGGGGCTTGGAGTGATGTACCGCGCGAAGTAGTTGCCGGGGTCGGTGTGTGGAGTGCATTTTTTCTCATCGCTGGAACGGCAGCGGGGGAGTATTGGTGGCAGGTGCACCGCTTTCGTCGCATGGAGTATTCAGCACAACTTCGCTACCTTTGCAATTGCATGCGGCATCGGCGCACAGCCTGATGATCTGCAGAGCATTCGATGTTGCTTCGATTGGTGCACCACCTTCTGCAATGCTGAATCTGACTCGATGGCTGGGTGCGATGCTTGGCGGGATTATGCCATTGCTCGCCACTTTCCCGACTTGTCACCCGTTGTTCGCTTGTGCCTGTGCTCAGCCCACGATGATAAACGCTGCCAGCACCGAGCCATTCTGCCTTGAAGCAACGACCGGCGGTCGCTTCCTTGCTGGAATACTGCCAGCAGCCGAGCGCTCTGTAGTGTCCCTCCCTTCGCAGCAGAAGCGACGCAAGCAGACAGTTCGAAAGACTCGCAAAACGACTACCGTGCGTGCCAAGCGACGACGTTTTGCGAAAAAGCGCACCGCGCCGAACGTCTCCGTTCGCCCAGGGCTCATCCGGGGCATGACCATTGTGTATGACACCCTCGTAGTTCCAGGCGTAATCTACCGACGGGTGGACGTCGAGCTTGCTGATTCGACGCATGCGTTGGTTCACGCGGTAACGTGCGTTGTGCGGAACCCGCGCTATGGCATCGAGCTTGTCCAGGCGCACGATCGCCTTGGCAGGCTGGAAACGCTCCCTGCACTTACGCGACGGCTCGATTCGGCGCAGGGCAAGATCGTCCTGGCAGCAATCAATGGAAGCTTCTGGCGTGCAGGTACTCGTCAGCCACTCGGAATCAGCCTCAGCGACGGCGAGATTGTTGCTGTAACTGGCGCACCGTGGTATGCTCTCTGGCTCGATCGTCGTTGGCGCCCATGGCTCGACACTGGGGGTGTCGTGGCTACTGTTCATCTCTCCGATGGCAGTACATACCGGATTGATGCAATCAATGCCAGTGCCGATGGCGTGCAACTGTTCAACCGCTATGCAGGCGATAGCATTCCTGTGCTTCCTGGGCAGCTGCCAGCAGAACTTTCGACTGCCCAACGCTTGATTACCAGTGATACACTCGATCCTCAGTGGACGAGCGATTCGCTTGCAGCGATGCTGAGCACCATGCAGCACCAATGGCAGCGCGATTTACAGAAACCGAAAGTGCTCCTGCGCTACTTGCGCCAACCAATGGTCAATCAATCAACGCCGTGCCTTGTGCTCCGAACGCTCGATAGCGAGCGCGTCGAGGTTCCTCTCCGAGGCTGTGTCCTCACTGTTCCGCGTGGGCATCCACTTGAGAAAGCGATCGAAAGTGGCAAACTCAAGCGTGGCGACACCGTCATACTTCAGGTGCGAACGCTTCGAAACGATTCGATTCCCTTCCATACCGCGATTAGTGGGACGCCGCTGCTGGTCAAGAATGGAACCGTCAAACCACAACTGGAAGACACTTCACGGCGTGGAAGCCCGTTTGTCGAGCAGCGATTGTCCCGGACAGCCATTGGAACGGATGTAATCCAATCGGTGCTGTATCTAGTCACCGTCGAGCAGTCGCCCGGCCGATCGGTGGGAATGTCTCTTCGGGAGTTGGCTCAATTCATGAAAACGTTCGGTGCAAGTGATGCACTCAATCTCGATGGGGGTGGCTCGGCGACGATGGTTGTTGGAGATCGCTGCGTCGTACCGCCAGGCGGGCCATCGCAGTGTCGCGCGGTTGCAAATGCGCTCGTGATATGGCGGCGAAAGCCCCTTGCCCGCTAAGGGTAGAGCAAGTAGCGCTGGCGACGGGATAGGAAGTCCTCGAACATCGCATGGTGTGCGATGGATCCAGACTGCCAGCTGTCGCTAACGGCAAATCGAATATCACCGGTAATTCGCAGCAGTCGCTGGCGATGGTGGAGCTGGTCGAGACTGTCGCGCACGGGCCGATAAAGTGCAGCGAGCGTATCGAGTAACTCGCATGCAACCGTGTAGGATGGGAGAGGCAGCGCTGCAGGGATGTTGAAGGTCACTCCGCGGCAGAGTGTACCTGCGTGCGCGCCGTGCGAAGGGAGAAACGACGTTGGGGTTGCAACGATGCCATGCCGCGCAAAAAAATCACAAAGTCGAGCGATGATTTCTTCCGAAAAGTCAGGCGCACCAATAAACTGGAATGGTCGGTCGGTTCCAATTCCAACGGATACTGCACCAAGTTCGCCCACCAGACCAACGATTGCCATTCCCCGCAGTGCATCCGGTGAGGGAATATTCGGCGATGGCGCGATCCATTGCCAGTGCGTTTGATCCCACGTTGCAGTTCGCCGCCAACGACGCATCTTGACAATGTGCAGCTTGCATTGCCGCGGACGTTTGCTCACCGGATCTGGTGAGAGCCAACCTTCCGAATTAATCATGAGTGCCAGTTCACCGATTGTCATGCCGTGGATGTAGGGGACCGGCACAACTGTAAAACTTGTGCGCTCGAGTGCTGGTGAGGGAATCGCGCCATCTACGACGACTCCGCCAAGAGGATTCGGGCGGTCGAGGATGTACACTTCAATTCCGTATTCGGCGCAGGCGTCGAGAATGTGGTAGAGTGTCCCCAGCGTGAGTGCAGGTCGAAGCCCGACATCTTGCACATCTATCACAACAGCATCGCACTCGTGGAGCATCGCCCGTGTGGGGCGCCTGTTCCCAGCGGAAAGCAGGTACGTCGGCACATGCTGCAACGCCGGTGCATGGGGGATGGCTGTTCCTTCCACAAGCAGCACAGAAGCAATTGCAACATTGCCGTTCGAGGCAATCTCGGCAAGGGTTTCTCGTTCGAATCGCGTCCGGCTTGCAGCGTTGCAGACAAGCGCAATCCGCTTGCCGCGGAGTGGCTCCAGCCGCAGTTCGAGCAAGTTGTCAACGCCGAGCTTGACTGGGGAGTACCGTGTTTGCGACCATACGTTCGATGCGCCAGCAACAACCACGAGCACACTGGCGACAACCATTGCGATTCGACCGAGCAACCACAAAAGCAGGGAACGCATTGGTGCTATCGTGCAAGTGATGTTCGAATGCTGTTGCACGGCGATCAAATAGCGCTGTGATGCTTGACAAGCAGCAGATGCACTTACCACCGTGGATGGAAGCGCCGGTGTACCTCGCGTAGGTACAGGCGATCCAGATGGGTGTAGATCTGTGTGGTGGAAATATCGGCGTGGCCGAGCATCTCTTGAACTGCACGCAGGTCCGCTCCTGCTTCGACCAAGTGCGTCGCAAAGCAATGGCGCAGCGTATGGGGTGTGATGTGCACATCGAGCTGTGCAGCCTTGGCAGCATTCTGGACGATGATCCACACCGCCATACGGTTGAGCTGGCGTCCTCGATTTGAAAGGAACAGCGTTGTCGCTGCATACTTCGGCGAGCGAAGGAGAGGATAAGCATCGCGGCGATACCGCTCAATCCAATCGAGGGCAACCTGGCCAATTGGTACCAGCCGCTCTTTGGAGCCCTTCCCTCGGATGCGAACGATTCCGACGTCATAGGCAATGTCGTCAGAGCGCAGTTGGCAGAGTTCGCTCACACGCAGCCCGCAGCCGTAGAGCACCTCGAGCACGGCACGGTCGCGGATGCCCTCTGGAGTGGAGGTGGAAACTGATTCGAGAAGCGCAACGATCTCCTCGACGCTCAGGACCTGCGGCAAGCGCTGTTCAAAGGCAGGTGACGCAACAAGCTCGGTCGGGTCGTGCATACAGTGGCCATGAGCGAGCGCGAAGCGATAGAACTGGCGAATTGCGCTGGTGTAGCGTGCACGTGAGCGTTCCGATAGCCCAAGTTCAGCTAAGCACCGAAGGAATGCGACAATATCGGATTCACACGTTTGATCAAGTGAGCGTTTCCCTGCCGAGGTACGCAAGAACTCGACGTACTGTCGAGCATTGTGGCAGTATGCTGCAATAGTCTGTTCAGATGCGCCTTTCTCGAAGCGGAGGTATTGCGCGAACTCTTCCACAATATCCGCAAATGGCGATTCCATCGGCTCTGCGGCGTCAACGTGGTAGTTTACGATGCTGGAGGGGAAGGAGCTGTGCTGGCGGGAACTGGTTCTGGCTCAGGGGTTTTGTATTCCGGTCGTTGGTGCACCATGCCGATGAGTAAATCGGCAAAGAGCCGGCGAATGGTTGTTATTTCGCTCAACGTTAGCGGGCATTCATCGAGCTGGCCATCGTCAATTTTTTCGCGGAAAATGCGTTCAAGTCGCTCTTCGATGTCTTTCGGGGATTCTGTAACGCGGGCGATTGCTTCGGAAATGTCTGCCAGCATGACGATGCCCGTTTCTTTGGTGTGTGGTTTGGGCCCTCCGTAGCGAAAGTCTCGTTCGTCCACAGGTTGATTGTTCATGCGTGCTTCTTCAAGTGCCTGTGCATAGAAGTGTCGAATGAGCGACGTCCCGTGGTGGGTCGGGATGAATTCGACGACCTTCGGCGGCAGGCGATATTCGAGTGCTAATTCGATACCTTCTTCGACGTGTGCGCGAATGATGGCAGCACTTCGCCACGGCGATAGCTCGCGATGCTTGTTTTCGAGATCAATTTGGTTTTCTGCGAAATACTCCGGCTTGCGAATCTTGCCGATATCGTGGAAGTACGCTCCTACGCGTGCGAGCAGTGGATTTGCACCGATGGCGATCGCTGCATGCTCAGCAAGATTTGCGACATTGAGTGTGTGCTGGTATGTCCCTGGAGCAACTTGACGGAGCTTAACCAGCAGTGGGTGCGTCAACGTGTCGAGTTGGAGGAGTCGGACATCAGTCGGCACGTCGAAGACACGGTCGAGCACAACCAGTGCAGTCCATACCACGAGCGGCGATACTACTGCGTTCACCGTAGCAACCACTGCTGGTGTTCCAATGAGCGAGAGGGTAAGGCCACCTTCCAGCAATGCAGCAAGAAGCGAAAGCCAGAACCCGACAGCAATGAACAAAATCGAGCGAATGAATTGGTAGCGGCTCTGGAGAGTCCGAATACTTATCACCCCTGCCAATGAACCAACAAGTAACGATAATCCCGAGGGGAGATCGCCCGACCTGATCGCGGCATGGAGGAGCGCTGCCGAAAGTACAAACACAAACGCAAGTCGCACATCGTAGAGCAACGTGATGAGCATCGCAATCGCCGGAAGCAGGACGAGGAATTCCGGAGCATATGCTGCATCTACGAGGGTGCTGAGCCACGACTGCACCGCTGATAGTACAAGCAGTGTAGCAATCGTGGTGACTGTTCGATTGTCTTCGAGTTGATCGGTCCGGGCAACGATGAGGTACAGCCAGATGATTCCGCACAGAAGAAGGGCACGGACAAGTGATGAAAGCAGCGACTGCGGTAGGCGAGCAGCGCGCACCTCGGTGAGTGCATCGCGGTACGATGCAAGTTTTGCTGCGACCGTGGTCGTAATAAGCTCTCCTGGGGCGACGATTGTTTCGCCTCGGCGAACGATTCCATAGGTTCGTTGCACACTCTGCACGGCAAGTTCCTGCTCTTGCCTGCTGAGCATTGGAGAATAGCGCGCTCGAGGGAGCTTGGCTATCGAACCAAGAAGCACTGCTCCAAGTGAATCGGGAAGCCCATATTGGCTGAGTACTTGCTCGAGTGCGCGCCGAGCCTCACGTTCAAGCCGCAAGGCATTGGTTGGAACGCGGTACCATGCGCCGCTTGAGCGTTCACGCAAATAAACGATGGGGGCGCGTGATGCTACGAGTGTGTCCACAACAATCGCGCCTGAAAACATACTATCGAGTGCGTGACGTGCACGTGCAAGTTCTGCCTGCAAAGCGCTCGTTCCTTTCCGCCGTTGGTTGAGTGCTGCGTGCTCTTGTCCAGCGGCAATGAGATCCTTGCTCGATGTTGGCTGTTCGAGTTCATAGACAAGTGGAGCCACCTGCCGTGCGCTATCACATTGAGCAAGGTACACAGCAGTTGGTTTGAGGATCGAGAATGTCCGCTCTGCAACGATTGGTACGCCGTTCCAACGAAAGCCAAGCGCTGGAACACTCGGCGCTCCGGTATCCCAAAGGAACCGAGCCAGCGGGGGGATGAAAAGCGCTGTAACAATCACCGAAAGAGCAATGATACTCCAGCGAAGCGTCGGCAGATGGTACCACTGCTTCTCCTGGCTCCGAGTGGAGGCTTGGTACTGCTCAAAGAGCGTTGGTGCTGGCTTTGCCATCATCTGCCTCGGAATGTAGGCGTTCGTTTTTCACGAAATGCAGCAACCCCCTCGCGGTAATCTTCGCTCTGCCCAGCGCGCTGCTGATACTCTTCTTCGAGCGTGAGCATTTCCTCCAGCGGTGCGATCATTCCCCGCTGGAGCAGCATTTTGACGTAGCCGTACGTTTGTGTCGGACCTGCTGCGTACTTTTCTGCGACTGCTCGGAGCGCACGGGGGAATGCCCTCGGCGATACGATCATGTTGACTAACCCGAGTGCATAGGCACGTTCGGCGGAAAGAGGCTTGTTGAGTGTTGCGAACTCGAAAGCCCGCGCGTAGCCCATCATCCGTGGATAAAAGAACGTTGCTCCACTGTCGGGGATGAGCGCTATCCCGATGAACGCTTCGACAAGGCGTGCTGCCGTGCTCATGATGCGGATGTCTGCTGCGAGAGCGAGCGAGAGTCCGGCACCTGCCGCAACGCCGTTGATGCCTGCAATGATTGGCTTGGGCATATCCCGCATCAGGCGAATAATCGGGTTGTAGCGACGGCGAAGCGAATCCCGTAAATCTCGCTCCGTTCCTGGCTCTGGGGCTTCTTTGAGGTCTTGCCCGGAGCAGAATGCTTTGCCCGCACCAGTGAGAGCGATGCATCGGACGGCAGAATCGGAGCCTGCGTGTTCGAGTGCCTGGTACAGCTCGCTGGTGAGCTGTTCATTGCATGCGTTGAACACCTCGGGGCGGTTGAGCGTAATTGTTGCAATGCCGTTGTCGAACTCGTAGAGAATGGTCTGGTAGTTCATTGCACAAGCTTCGGATGGTTAGCGACCTTTCCACTGTGGCGCGCGCTTTTCGAGGAACGCTGCCATGCCTTCTTTCTGGTCCTCGGTAGCAAAGAGCATGTAGAAGTTCTTCCGTTCCAATTCTAAGCCAACTTCGAGCGGTGTCGAAAACGCCTTGTTGACAGCTTCTTTGGCAAGTCGAAGGGCAACCGGTGCCTTCGAGGCAATTTCTTCAGCAAGTGCAAATGCCTCCTCAAGGTAGTATTCGACGGGGACAACACGGCTAACAAGTCCACGTTCGAGGGCGCGCTCAGCGGAGATCATCTGCCCGCTGAGGACAAGCTCCATTGCAAGCGATTTGCCGACTGCCCGCGTCAGACGCTGCGTGCCACCGGCGCCAGGCATGACACCGATGTTGATTTCTGGTTGGCCGAACTGCGCTGTGTCGCTGGCGATGATGATGTCGCAGAGCATCGCCAGTTCGCATCCGCCGCCGAGTGCGTAGCCACTGACGGCAGCAAGCATCGGCTTTTTGATCTGGCGGAGCCGTTCCCATCGAGCGAACTGGTCACGCTGGAGCATCGTCACGGTATCGGCGGTGCTCATATCGCGAATGTCTGCGCCCGCTGCAAACGCACGTTCATCTCCATGGATGACGATGCATCCAACGGTTGAATCGCGTTCGTACTCTTCGCACGCAGCGACGAGTTCTTCCATCGTGCGCAGGCTCAGTGCGTTGCGCACCTCCGGTCGGGCAAGCTGAATTGCTCCAACTCCACGGTAGTTCTCCGGGCGATAAACCCGAATGCACGTGTACTCCATAGTCGCGAGTCGGTAATGCAGTTATTTTCGGCGCAAAGATAGAAAGGCTGCCGATGGAATGTCTCTACGTTCCGACGCTCGAGCGCGACAGTCGGGAACTTCTCATCGAAGGCGACGAGCTCCGCCACGTGCGCGTTCTGCGGTGCCGGGAAGGCGACACTCTCTATGCCAGCAACGGACGTGGTTTGCGGGCGCAGATTTCCCTTCAGCAGATCGGGTCTCGGTTTGCGCGTGCTGCTGTCGAAGCTATCGAGTTCGTCCCTGGAGAGCTGCCATACCGCTTGACGCTTGCAGTTGGAATGCTTGCAGCGCGCGATCGGTTCGAATGGCTGGTGGAGAAAAGCACCGAGCTTGGCGTCGCACGCATTGTTCCGCTCCTTCTTGACCGAAGCGAAAAAATCCATTCTTTCCGGCATGAGCGGCTGCTCGCAAAGGCAGTCGCAGCGCTCAAGCAATCAAGGAGAAGTGTGCTTCCGGTGATTGAAATGCCACAGCGGTTGGAGGACTTCCTTGCGACGTCTGCTGCATCGCTCATCGTTTGCGCTCCCGATGGCAAAGCTCCTTCGTTCGAACCAGGTGATCTTGCGATTGTGATTGGCTCAGAAGGCGGCTTTTCGCCACGCGAAGAGCGAATCCTCGCTTCGTTCGGCGCACGCAAATGGTCTCTTGGGAGTTTGCGTCTCCGAAGCGAAACCGCTGCGCTTGTAGCAGCGAGTGTTGTGCGAGTGGCGTGGAGCGCTCACATCTGATTGCGGAGGGCGCGTACGCGCTGCCGCGCCTGCGGCACGAGAATCGAATTCGGATACTGTGCCAGCAGTTGATTGTAGAGCGATAGGGCTTCTTGAACTTTGCCCTGGCGGCGTGCGATCTCGGCAAGTCCCCAGAGGATACGATCACCGTAGAGCGTTTCCGGATACTGCGTCGAAAGCATCGTCCAATAGCGCAGGCTGGTGCTATCAATGCCACGTTCGAGCGCAATACTTGCCGCCCGGAGCACGGCCTGCTCAGCGATGTCGCTGTGGACGCTCGCAAGTGAATCGGTCAATGTGAATCCACGCTCGAGATTGCGTTCGTAGAATGCCCGCTCGATTTGCGCGTACTGACAGAGAGCCAGTGAATCCTCGCGGTTGACCGAAAGGAGTGTCAATCGCTCGATGGCGTCATTGGCAATTGGGTCATCGAGATTCGAGGCGGCTTCGTGGTAGAAGCCGAGCGCACGTTCGAAGCGGCAGCGGTAAAATTCCAGCTCACCGCGGAGAAATGCTGCCTGCAACCGGAGCGATGGGTACGCGGTAATTCGTGGCAAGTCGCGTTCGAAGAGTGTTGCCGCACTATCGAGGCCATAGCGCTCCACAAGAAGTGGAACACGCTCGATCAAACCACGCGCAGCCTGTTCGCTCGAGGGATAGCGCTCGATGAGTTGATCAAACCGAGCCAGCGCAGCGCGGCGATCGTTGCTGTAATCGCGTTGGAGCTGGGCAATGCGGAGCAGTGCAGTCGCAGCAAGCGGATGCGAGGGATAATTCGAGGCAATCGTTTCGTATTGGCCGATGAGTTGCTCAAGATCCTTTTGCGAGCGAACATGTGCGCTGAGCATGCCTTGCTCGATCGTTTGAGCATATCCAAAGAGCGCCATCGTCCGGACATCTTGCGGGACTGAGGGCGATTGCAGCGCGCTGTAGGCATCGAGCGCGACATCGAGTGCGCCTTCTGTTCGTGCGCGCTCAGCAAAGGCGTAGAGTTCTCGCCCTGTTTGTCCGGTCAGGCGTTCCAGCCGGATGACAGCGTCGAGCGCGGCTCGGTAGTCTCCCAATTGGCGGAGTGTCCATTCATAGAGTCGCAGCACAAGGGGCGACGAGTTGCTTTCGTTCACCACACGCTCCAGGCGCTGACGAACCAAATCGCCGGTACCCTCGATTGCAAGGATCGCCGCGATGAAGCCTTGTGTGCGGGCAAGATTCTGTGTCGTACGGAAAAAGAGCACGAGCTCATCGAGTGCTTCGTCTGGCTGGCGTGCGGCGATTGCAAGCTGAACCAAATCTTCCGCAAAAACTCCGGGCTGGGCAAGGCTCCGCCGACCACGTTGAAACGTTCTGGCTGCTTCCTGGCGTGCACCTGCATCGAGTTGGAGACTTGCAATGGTGCGGTAGAATGTCTCCTGCTGCGAAGGCAGCTGCTCGAGTGCGCGAGCCCAGGCGTCGGTGGCTTGTTGCTGTTTACCAATCTTCCAGAGGGCATAACCATAGTAGGCGGTTGCTTCCCACGAACGCGCTTGCGCAGAGGAGGATTCGAACAGTTGAGCCATCGCCTCCGCCTGACCGAGCATCTTGAGCGAACGGAGCGCTCCGACCAGGTAGCGTGGATTTGTCGGTTGCTGAGCAAGCATTTCTTGCCAGAGTCGTGCTGCATTCCGCCAATCACCAGCTTGTTCGTATGCAATGGCGACGCGTTCTTGATCGCTCTTGCCTTGCGCGTATGCAGCGCTCCAGGCGATGGCAGCAACGAGCACTGCGACGAAGCGTGTCTTCATAGCTCGACGGTGATGAGTTCGTTCTGCAATGGTTCGCTTGGGATGTGCACGTGCCCATCGTGGTCAATGACAACGTCACATTCACTCCGGAAGCCGAAGCGACCAGGAAGGTAAATGCCAGGTTCAACGCTGAACGATGTACCTGCCAACACACGTCGTGTATCGCATGTCTCGTAGTTATCCATGTTTGCCCCGAAGCCATGGACCTCGGTTCCGATGTTGTGACCTGTGCGATGGATGAAGTACTCGCCGTAGCCTGCAGCGGCAATGAGGTTTCGTGTTGCATCATCCACTTCGTACCCGTACAACGGTGCACTACGGTGGAATCGCTCTCGGACTAACGCCAATGCAGCATCGCGGGCTTCGATCACCAGACGGGCGATGCGTCGTGCTTCGTCCGGTGGAGAGCTGCCAAGCCACACTGTCCACGTAATGTCGGCATACGTTGCATCGGCAGATTGCCCTTTCGCCCACATGTCGAGTAGAAGCATGGAGTCGCGCTGCAAAGGTGCACTCGATGCTGCTGTCGGTTCGTAATGCGGAGATGCTGAATTTGTGCCTATTGCCACAATCGGCGGGTAATCTGTGATCAGTGCTTCGCGTGCAAATGCCGCGAGGATGAATTGTTGAAGGTCATACTCGGTTGCGTTGCGTGCAAGCACCAGCGTTCGTGCCGCCTCGATGCTCTCCATCATGATCGAGCGAAGTTTCGATGCGACCAGGCGATTGGCTGCGATCTGTTCAGCAGTCCATACTGCCTCGATGTGCTGAACAAGATCACCGCTGCTGCAAAGCTCCAGATCGAACGAGCGGAGGAGCTCGGCAGTTCCTGCATCCAGGAACGAGATCGCCGGTAAATCACCGTGTGGGGAATATTCGGTGGCAATGCGTCGAGCGTCTGCAAGGAGAGACCTGAGTATCATCAGCCACTCCAGTCGGCTGCGATACACTTTGCGCTGGAACGGGAGATGCGCAAAAAGATGCAGTTCGATTGCGTGGACAAGCGCTATGGCCTCGCCTCGAGCAGGAATCCAGACTGCGAAGCGGCGGGTGGCGTGGGCATGCTCACGTATGCCGAGGAGGCGGTGCGCAATGGGATTGGAGCGGCGGAAGTCATAGAGGAGCCAACCATCAAGCTGGTACTCGACAAGCAAGCGTTGGACGTTTCCAATGTCAATCATCATGGGGTCTCGAGGTGGTTGACGATGGTGGCAGCAGCTACTGGCGGAAGAATTGCGCCTTCGGCTACCGCATTGGCAATGCGATCAAAATGTGCTGATGCACGCTGGCGAAGCAAGGCGATGAGCTCGCAATGGAGGGATTCGTCGAACCACCGCATGCGCTGCTGGCGACGGCGAGCCTCGATGTTTGGGCGTCGTCCCTCGGCAAAAAATTCCTGGCAGAGCATCCATAGCTCCGTAATTCCTTCGCCTGTTGCACTCGACGTTGCAAGGACACGGACGTGCCAATCTACGTCTCGGTTGCGGAGAAGTGCACGTCCGCTGCGTATTTGCTGTACAGCGCGGCGCGCAGCAGCACGATCGAGATCGGCTTTGGTGACGACGACGATGTCGGCGTACTCCATGACACCACGCTTGAGCGCCTGGATATCGTCCCCTGCATTGGGAAGTGTTGCCAGAATAACCAGATCAACAGCATCAGCGATTGCGGTATCAGCTTGCCCCGCGCCGACAGTTTCCACGACGACGACGTCGTAACCAGCAGCTTCACAAGTGATGATGCGCTCGCGCACGTGGCTATCAAGTGCATCCCCGCGACCGCGATTGGAGCTTGGGCGAATGAATGCATTTGGATGATTCGCAAGCGCAGTCATCCGAAGCTTATCGCCGAGAATACTGCCACCACTCGATGGGGCAGCCGGATCGGTTGCCAGGACAGCAACGCGATGGCCATTGCTTGCTACGTGGAGTCCCAGCGCTTCGATGAGTGTGCTCTTTCCAGCGCCCGCAGCGCCAGTGATGCCAATACGCATTGTCGGTGCAGACGGAATCGCAAGCATGCTCAGCAGCGCATGCTGCCGCGGCTTATCTGAGAGACGGGTGCTTTCGAGTAAACTCAGCGCTTTTGCCAATGCTCTTCGCTCGCCACGGCGGACTCGCTCAGCCAGGACTGCGAGGTCCTCGTAGTCGGTTACGCCCGGCGGTTGGTTAGTGCGAAGCTGCTGCATTCTCGACGTTCCAGTGATGTTCCAGCAAGTCCAGCACTGCTTCTGCCGCATCCAAGACCGGTGTTCCAGGACCGAAGATCGCGTGGACCCCAGCGCGGTGAAGGTCGTCGTAATCTTTCGGTGGAATGATTCCTCCCGCGACGACGAGGATGTCGCTTGCTCCTTCGGCGCGAAGACGCTCGATGAGTTCAGGGATGAGCGCTTTGTGTGCGCCTGCCTGCGAGGAGATACCGACGACGTGGACGTCGTTTTCGATCGCTTGTCGTGCAACCTCTTCCGGGGTTTGGAAGAGCGGGCCGAGATCTACATCGAAGCCGAGATCGGCAAAACCACTGGCGATCACCTTCAACCCGCGATCGTGGCCATCTTGCCCGAGCTTGGCCACGAGGATGCGAGGGCGGCGACCAGTCGCTTCCTCAAAGCGGCGAACGCGCTGGCAGAGCGCCTCGAACGATGCATCGCCGTGATACGACGCGCTGTAAATGCCCGTAATCGCAGTGGATACTGTTTGGTACCGACCGAATACATTCGCAAGTGCCTGACTAATCTCGCCCACTGTAGCACGAACCCGCGCTGCTTCGATGGCGTAGGTCAGAAGGTTTTCTTTGTCATTGCGGGCTGCTTGCTCTAAGCGTTCCAGTGCAGCAGCGACAGCATTGGCATCGCGGGTAGCTTTCACACGCTCCAGACGAGCTATCTGCTGGGCACGAACTTTGGTGTTATCCACCTCCAGAATCTCGACTGGTGGCTCACTTGGTGGGCGATACTTATTGACGCCGACGATGACTTCCTCACCGCGGTCAATTGCAGCTTGGCGTCGGGCGGCAGCTTCTTCGATGAGCGCCTTTGCGTAGCCACTTGCTATCACTGCGACCATTCCACCTTGCGATTCGATCTCCTCGATGAGGGCGCGAGCGCTGCGAGCAAGCGATGCTGTCAGTGATTCGACGTAGTACGATCCGCCGAGCGGATCAACGACGCGGCAGATGTTTGTTTCTTCAGCCAGGATGAGCTGCGTATTGCGGGCGATTCGCGCAGAGAACTCTGATGGCAACGCGAGCGCTTCGTCGAACGAGTTGGTGTGGAGCGACTGCGTCCCGCCGAGTACAGCTGCCAGTGCTTCAATTGTAGTGCGAATGATGTTGTTGTATGGGTCTTGTGCGGTCAGAGACCATCCCGATGTTTGGCAGTGCGTGCGGAGCATCATCGAAGCGGCATTCGATGGGGAAAAGCGTTCCTTCATGAGCTGTGCCCACAGCAACCGTGCTGCACGCAGCTTAGCAATTTCCATGAAAAAGTTCATCCCGATGCCAAAGAAGAACGACAGCCGCGGCGCGAATTGGTCAACATCGAGCCCACGGGAAATTGCCGCACGCACGTACTCGAGTCCATCGGCAAGCGTGAAGGCAAGTTCTTGAACAGCCGTTGCGCCTGCTTCGTGCATGTGGTAGCCGCTGATACTGATGCTGTTGAAGCGGGGCATGTGCTTGCTGGTGTAAGCGATGATATCCGCGACAATCCGCATGGACGGCTCGGGCGGGTAGATGTACGTGTTCCGCACGAGGAACTCTTTGAGGATGTCGTTTTGGATCGTACCGCTCAGTGCTGATTGCTCGACGCCTTGCTCTTCAGCGGCAACGATGAACATTGCCATGATAGGGAGCACTGCTCCGTTCATCGTCATTGAGACCGAGACTTTCCCCAAGTCAATACCGTCGAAGAGAATCTTCATGTCTTCGACCGTGTCGATCGCAACACCAGCCTTGCCGACATCACCGACGACGCGTGGATTATCGCTGTCGTAGCCGCGGTGCGTTGCCAGGTCGAACGCAATCGAGAGCCCGGTCTGACCTTGCGCGAGCGCTTGCCTGTAGAAGGCGTTCGATTCCTCGGCGGTCGAAAATCCTGCATATTGTCGGATCGTCCAGGGGCGGTTGGCGTACATCGTTGCATACGGGCCGCGTACGAACGGGAAAAGCCCTGGCATGGTTCGGTGATGGTCAAGCGATTCTAGATCAGCTTCTGTGTAGAGAGGTTCAATGACGATTCCTTCTGGTGAGGTCCATCGGAGCGATTCCAACGGGCGGCCTTTGAGCTCGCGTTCTGCTTGCTCTCTCCAGCGCGTGTAAAGCTCGTCGTGTTGAGCGTCTGCCATGGCAGCATGCAATTGGTGAACGTCTGGAACTTATGTGCACGTATGACAAGGGAATCCTGGCAGCGAAGTTACTTCGTGCTTGGTTGACGAAGTTCTCAGGCGTAAATTTCGATGAAACAACCATTGGGTAAAACCGAATGCAAACTATCGGTGAACTTTTCGACGAAATCACTCGGCGCTACATGGGTAGTGGCCGCCCTGCATACATGCGTAAGGAGCAAGGAAGCTACGTGGGCATTGGATACGATCGGCTCCGCGCCGATGTGGTCGCATATGCACTTGCACTCGAGGAATTGGGCCTGGAAGCCGGAGACCGCGTTGGATTACTTTCGGAGAACCGTTACGAGTGGGCCATCACCGATTTTGCCGTTCTCCTGGCCGGAGGGGTAGATGTTCCGATGTTCCCATCGCTGGTCGAACCACAGATTGCGTACATCCTGAATCATTCGCAATCGGTGTTCTGTGCAGTCTCAAGTAGCTACCAATTCCGCAAGCTCCTCAATATTGCCGACCGTCTCGAAACACTCGAAGGGGTTATCGTCTTCGACGATGTCCCAGGACTTCCTGATCGTCTCGGCGAGCGCATCAGGGTGTATCGCCTCAGTGATATGCTCGCACGTGGTTCCGAGCTGCAACGTACTGTGGATGTTCATGGAACAATTCGGCGGCTTCTTGAGCGCACTCGTGGAGATGACCTTTGCACGATTATCTACACCAGCGGAACAACTGGAACTCCGAAGGGAGTGATGCTAACACACCGAAACATCCTCTCGAACGTAGAAGCTGCCCGCAGCGTCATTGCCGTTGACGAGCGCGATGTGTTTCTCTCCTACCTGCCGATGTGCCATTCCTACGAACGCACGACTGGATTCTACACCGCATTTGCCAGTGGCGGTACGACTGCGTTTGCTGAATCGATCGAAACGGTGCGCACAAACCTCCGCGAGGTTCGGCCGACTATCATGACAAGTGTACCTCAACTGTTCGAGCGGATACGAAATGGCATCTATGCTCAGATGGCGCAGCAGTCTCCGCTGCGTCGGAGCATCTTCGAGTGGGCGGTTACAATCGGATTGCGTCGGCTTCGTGAGCAAGAAGAACAGGGGCGAATCTCAGCCGCCACTGCGTTTGGCTACCGTCTTGCAGAGAGGTTCGTATTTCGAAAAATTCAATTGGCAGTCGGTGGGCGGCTACGGTTTTTCGTTTCTGGGGGAGGCCCGCTCGCACCCGAGATCGGGCGCTTTTTCTGGGCGATTGGCCTTCCAATCTTGGAGGGATACGGCTTGACGGAGGCATCGCCAGTCCTGACAGTCAATCGGCTCGACGACAATGAGTTCGGCACGGTAGGCAAGCCACTGCCGGGGGTAGAAATTCGGATTGATGATTCGGGCGAGATTCTTGCGCGTGGGCCGAACATCATGCGTGGCTACTGGCGAAACCCCGAGGAAACGCGTGCAGCGATTGATGCCGATGGATGGCTACATACCGGTGACGTTGGCCGTTGGAGCCAGCGCGGCAATCTCATGATCACCGATCGCATCAAAAATCTCATCGTCACCAGTGGAGGGAAGAACGTCGCACCGCAGGTTGTTGAACGTGCACTCAAGCAATGGGATGTAGTTGCGCAAGTTGTCGTCATCGGCGACGGCCGTCCATTTTGCACTGCGCTGATCGTCCCCAACGAAGAAGCGCTCCGTGCGTTTCTCCGCGCACAGGGAATTGATGCCAGCGCGCAGCTCAGCGAACTGTGCACAGACTCACGTGTGCTCGGTGCCGTGATGCGAGAGCTTGAGCACTACCAGCGTGACCTTGCAAAGTATGAGCGTGTGCGCCGAATTGCGATGGTTGCCGAGCCGTTCACCGTCGAGAATGGTCTGTTGACGCCTACGCTCAAGGTCAAGCGCAAGGAGGTGATTGCGCGGTTTTCTGACCAAATCGAGCGCCTCTACTCGGATCCATCCGTGAGCAGCTAACGAGCGCCGTGGGACTGTCTGGTTGGTCGGTTCGATGGTGGGATTGTCCATAACTTTGCTCATCGAACGGAACGATTGGCAAGGCCTATGTCACAACGTATCGGATCGGAGATTGAGCACGACCTCGAGTACGAAGCCAACTACGACCACAACAAGAACCTTCATCGCATACTCGAAGCCATTGCAGCGCAAACCCGACTCGGCGGCGGCCCGAAAGCGATTGAGCGACACAAAGCCAAAGGAAAGCTCACCGCACGAGAGCGTATCGAAGCGTTACTCGATCCCGGTACAGAGCCTCTCGAAATTGGCTTGTATGCTGCCCATGGGATGTACGAACGTGAAGGTGGTGCGCCGAGCGGAGGCGTTGTAGTGGTGATTGGGCAAGTGTCGGGACGCGATTGCATCATCGTTGCCAACGATGCAACAGTCAAAGCGGGGGCGTGGTTTCCTATGACCGCCAAGAAAAATCTCCGCGCTCAGGAAATCGCGATTGAAAATCGGGTTCCGATCATTTACCTGGTTGATAGCGCTGGTGTTTATTTGCCGATGCAGGACGAGGTCTTTCCTGATAAGGAGCACTTCGGGCGTCAGTTTCGCAACAATGCGATTCTTTCCTCGCTCGGCGTCCCGCAGATTGCAGCGATCATGGGGCCGTGTGTGGCAGGAGGGGCATATCTACCGCTGATGAGCGATGAAGCGATCATCGTGGACAAAACAGGATACGTCTTCTTGGCTGGACCAGCGCTTGTTGAAGCAGCAATCGGCGAAAAAGCCGATATCGAGCAGCTCGGGGGCGCTACGATGCACTCGACCATCAGTGGTGTGGCTGACTACAAGGTGGCCAGCGACCAGGAAGCAATCGCACTCATCCGATCGCTCGTTGCAAAGTTTTCGCCGACGAAAGGTCGCAAGCCTGTGTTCGATCGCGTCGAGCCAGTTCCGCCAGCCTTCGACCCTGAGGAACTGTGGGGAATCATTCCGCGAGACCGTGCCCGGCCGTATGACACGTACCAGCTCCTGGCCCGCATCCTCGATGGTTCAGAGTTCGATGAGTACAAGGCAGGCTACGGAAAAACAATCATTTGTGGGTACGGGCGCATCGAAGGTTGGGCGGTTGGGATTGTGGCAAACAACCGGCAAATCGTCCGCACTGGGAAGGGTGAGATGCAGGTGGGTGGAGTCATCTATTCCGACAGTGCTGATAAAGCAGCGCGCTTTATCATGAACTGCAACCAACGGGGAATTCCGCTGGTGTTTCTCCAGGATGTGACGGGGTTCATGGTTGGCACGCGTGCTGAGCAAGGTGGTATCATCAAGGATGGAGCAAAGATGGTCAATGCAGTTGCCAACTCGGTAGTGCCGAAGTTCACCGTCATCATCGGCAACAGCTTTGGCGCAGGGAACTACGCAATGTGTGGAAAGGCATATGACCCGCGGCTCATCGTCGCGCTCCCGACGGCGCAAATCGCAGTGATGGGTGGACAGCAAGCATCGCAAACACTGCTCTCGATTCGCCTTGCTGGCCTTGAGCGTGAAGGGAAACAGCTCCGTGCTCAAGAGCAGGAGAAGCTCCTGGCCGAGATCCAGGAGCGCTACACAGCGCAGATGTCGCCGTTGTATGCTGCGGCGCGATTGTGGGTAGATGGCATCATCGCCCCGACAGAAATTCGGCGCGTCATCGCAACAGGTATTGCACTTGCAAGCCATAACGCGGATATCCCTCGCTGGAGTGTCGGCGTGCTCCAGACGTAGAAAGACAACATGCGGAGTCGTCGTTCGTTTATCGGTAAAGTTCAACCTTACGCTTAGGTGGTGCCGTTGGCGGAATTGTGTCGCCGTTCCACTTTTTGGCTAGGCTAACTGATGCATCGGATTTTGTGGGTTGATGACGAAATTGAGCTGTTGGAGCCGCACGTTCAAATTCTTCGTAGCCGAGGTTACCATGTCGAGACAGCCACCAGCGGGGAAGACGCTCTTGCACTTGTCGAGCAGAAACAATTCGACCTGGTGTTCCTCGATGAAATGATGCTCGGCATGAGCGGCTTGGAGACACTCCAACTGCTCAAGCGACTCGATCCGTATCGTCCAGTGGTGATGGTGACAAAAAACGAGCAAGAATCGCTCATGGATGAGGCGATTGGTCGGAGCATTGATGATTATTTGACCAAGCCCATCAGTCCAAGCCAAGTACTGGCTGTCTGCAAGAAATACCTCGATGCGCGTCTTCTGCAACAGCAGCGCGTCACACGTGAGTACCTTCGAGATTTTGCGCAGTTGGAAGCAAGCATAGCACAAGCAGAACGGTGGGAAGAGTGGGTGGAAATTTACCGCGGACTTGTGCAGTGGAGCCTCGAACTCGACGTACATCCTGACGTAGGCCTTGATCAAACGCTTGCCGAGCAGTGGCGCCAAGCCAATCGGCTCTTTGCGCGGTTCATCGAAGGTAACTATCCACGCTGGCTCACCGATCGCCCCAAGGAGGGCAATCCACTTGTTTCGCCGCACATTGCCGATCGGTTCGTTCTTCCGCTGCTGCGACAGCAACGCCGTGTGGTATTTGTCGTCGTGGACTGCTTGCGGCTCGATCAATGGATGGTCATCGAGTCACTGGTGCGCCAGTACTACACAACGGAACTCCACCATTATTGCTCGATCCTTCCAACGGCGACGATCTATGCTCGGAACGCTCTTTTTGCCGGACTCTTCCCAGCAGACATCGAACGATACTATCCTCAATGGGCACCAGAAGAAGGGGAAAGCGAGACAAGCCAGAATGCACATGAACCGGACCTTCTGCAAGAATTGCTCCGCCGCCGAGGCATCCAGCTGCAAGGGAAATTTGAGTACATCAAGATTTACGAGACTGAGTTTGGCAAGCGTATCGAAAGCGATGCCCAGCGGCTTGTCCAAAATGCGCTGACCGCAATTGTTGTCAGCGCACTCGACATGATGGCGCATTCGCGGAGCGATACAGCAATACTCAAAGAGATTGCGCCAGATGAAGCTGCCTATCGCTCGCTGACGTATTCGTGGTTCCAGCATTCGAGTCTCTGGGGGATTCTGCGTGCACTGGCATCGCACGATGTCACCGTAGTGCTGACGACCGATCACGGTGCTGTGCGATGCTTGCGGGCAGCACAGGTAGTCGGCGATCGCCAGACCTCGACTTGTCTGCGGTACAAAATTGGCCGGAATGTGCGCGCGGATGCAAAGTCAACCATCACGATCACGGAGCTGGAGCGATACCGTTTGCCGCGCCATTCACCAGTTGAGAACCTTGTCCTCGCCAAGGAGGATTACTACCTGGTCTATCCAACCGATTTCCATCACTACGCCGCGAAATATCGCGACAGCTTCCAGCACGGCGGCATTTCTCTCGAAGAGATGATTTTGCCCATCGTAATTTTGAGTCCCAAATGACCACAACCACCAGCTCTATGGAGTCTGAGATTTACTCAAGCACTTCCGAAGACGAAACACATGCCGTTGCGGCGCACTTTGCCTCGCGATTGAAAAAAGGGGATATCGTAACGCTCAGCGGTGAGCTTGGTGCCGGCAAGACGGAATTTGTCCGAGGCATCTGCAGCTACTTTGATGTCGAGGATATCGTTTCGAGTCCGACATTTTCGATTATCAATGTGTACACAGGCCGCTTACGCTCAGGGGAACCAGTAAGGATCGTACACGTTGATCTCTACCGACTCAAGACCAAACATGAACTCAAAACGATTGGCTTAGAAGAGTGGCTTGCGCTGCCTGATGCGATCAAACTCATTGAGTGGCCAGAAAAAGCCAACGGCTGCCTGTCGCGGCAGCACTACCACGTAGAAATACGGACGCTCCCCGGGATGGATGATCGTAGGCAGATTTGTATTGGCGCTGTAGGTGCTGCATGTCTCGGACACGCACAGAAGTAAATTTGCTATGGCAATGTGTACGCCTGTTCCGACGTATTTGACTACCTTGAACGTGCTGTTACACTACCAACTCCACTGAGCGTCATGTACATTGCATCGCGTATCGAGCGACTAGGAACTGAGACTGCATTTGAGGTGCTTGCCCGTGCAAAAGCGCTCGAAGCAAAAGGGCGGGATATCATCCATCTGGAGATTGGCGAACCAGATTTTGATACGCCAGCAAACATCATTGAAGCAGCAAAGCGCGCACTCGACGAGGGATGGACACACTACGGCCCATCGGCAGGATTGCCACAAGCACGGACCGCAATTGCAGAATACTTCAACCGAACACGGAGTATTTCGAAGTACACGGCAGAGCATGTAGTCGTTACACCGGGAGCCAAGCCAATCATCTTCTTTGGGCTGCAGGCGACGATTGAGCCTGGCGATGAGGTCATCTATCCAAACCCTGGCTTTCCTATCTACGAGTCGGTCATCAACTATCTTGGCGCAAAGCCTGTGCCGCTCCCACTCCGTGAAGAGAAGGAGTTTCGCTTTGAGCTTGCTGACCTGGAAGCGCGCATTACGCCGAAAACGCGAATGATAATCATCAACTCGCCGCAGAATCCAACCGGTGGCGTCCTCACGTACGAAGACCTTGCAGGAATTGCAGAGCTTGCCGTTCGGCACAACATTATCGTCTTTGCCGACGAGATCTATTCGCAGATCATGTACGATGGGCAGCGCCACTACAGCATCACACAGTTCGAGGGAATGGAAGAACGGACAATCGTGCTCGACGGCTTTTCTAAGACGTTTGCGATGACCGGATGGCGGCTTGGCTACGGATTGATGCCACCATCGCTTGCAAAGGTAGTAGCGCGCCTTCAGACAAATTGCACCAGTTGTGCTCCGAGTTTTACCCAGATCGCCGGCATTGAAGCAATGAGCGAACGGACCTTGCCAGCAGTTGCCGGATTCGTCGAGGAATTTCGACGGCGTAGGGATGCAATCGTCGCCGGGCTCAATGCGCTTCCAGGCATTCGGTGCCACATGCCAAAGGGGGCATTCTACGTGTTTCCCAATATTTCAGGCACAGGGATGCGCTCGTCGGAATTTGCCGACTTCATGCTCGAGCATGTTGGTGTCGCTTGTCTAAGTGGGACTTCATTCGGCTCGGAAGGGGAAGGGTTTGTACGTTTTTCCTACGCTAACTCACTCGAAAACATTCAGCGTGCGATTGAGCGTATGGAGGTTGCACTTTCCAAACACGTTCTGATGCAATGAAATTTCTCTTTTACCTTCTCGCACTCGCTGCAGGAATAGCACTTGGTTTCAGCAGAGGGCTTCTGCGAAGGACGTGGTGGCGAGCAATTGCGGCCGTAGTGTTGATTGGAGTGGGAATACTCGGAGCATTGCAGCCACCAACTGTCGGGACATTTCGTGATGCAATACTCGAAGCAAAAGGGAGTGTGCCAACGGTAACTGTTCTCATTCCTCAGGGTGGTGCAGTTATACTCAACGATACATTGCTCAAGTGCACCGATTATGCAGGCACAGAAGTGCTTTGCATAGTTCGCAATGCAAAAGCTGTTATGGCAATGTCAAAACACACAAAAACACTACTAACAGGCCACAGCATCTCCCACAACATGTTTTCCATTACCTACTTCGACGACGCCCCTGTACTCATGTTACCGCACATTCCAACCTTAGGAGAAAAAGCACGGATTATGTACTTCCACGTACCATCTGCATGGGCTGGATTCTTTGCATTTGTTGTTACGATGATCTTCTCAGTTCGCTACTTGCGAAGGGGAAGGCCTCACGACGACACGATCGCCTATGGATCTGCACTCGTGGGTACACTTTTTACGGCATTAGCATACATCAGTGGTGCAATTTGGGCGAAGTTCAACTGGGGGAAATTCTTCAATTGGGACACACGCGAGCTTTCGGTCCTCCTCCTTTTAGCAATCTACGCCGCGTACTTTGTCCTCCGTGCTAACACACCAGCCCCAGCGCGCTACCGTTTGGCAGCCGTTTACGCAATTGTTGCTTCGATCGCTGCACTCTTTCTCATCTTCATTGTCCCACGGATTACGGTCAGCCTTCATCCTGGATCAAAAGATGATGTCAATATCGGCCCTATCCTCAGTCCTGAACAAGACGCACTTGACTTGACAAAAGCTGCTGTGTTTAGCATCATGCTCGCTGGGTTTACTGTACTTTACTCCTGGATGCTCAGCATCACTGCGCGTTACCATCTTCTTCGTCAACAGATACTTGAACGAGTGTCATGATTGACTATCTCAACCGACACCCTCATTTGATCGTTCTGCTTGTGACGGTGCTCATCTGGCTTGGCATTTCGCTCTACCTTTGGCGTCTTGACCGGCGGCTCGATGAGCTACTAAGCAAGTTCAGTGGTAAAACAATTGAGCAGGACAACAACACAGGACGATGAATCGTCATTTCCGCCGGCAAGCCACCACGTTGTCACAATGAGCTATGAAGGCGCGTTACCTGATCGGTGCTATTGCTCTCATCGCTGCGCTCAGCGGAAGTGTTTACCTGCTTTCACAGTCACAAGTTCAGTACGCTACAATTTCCGAAGCACGCACTCTCGGACGGAAAGTCCAAATCAAAGGGCGGTGGGATGCAGCCGCCGAAAGCAGCTACGACCAAAACCGCAACCTTTTCCGCTTCGTCCTCATTGATGATCAGGGCAACCGAATCCCAGTCGAATACCAGGGAGCTAAACCAAACAACTTTGAGCTTGCGCACTCTGTCGTCGTTCGCGGACGTGTCGAAGGCGATCACTTCCATGCTACCGAAATCCTGACGAAGTGCCCTTCGAAATACGAAGGAAGCTCTCCGATGACCCCTCGAACGGAGTGAACATATGCTTGCACAACTTATCATTCATCTCTGTTTTGGAACTGCACTGGCTGTAGCGATTGGCTACTGGATTGGCACTATCCAGCAAAAGGAAGCACCCACTGCCGTTGCACGGACGCTCTACTACGTGCTTGTGTTCCTTGTTATGAGTGCAAGCGCGATCTTGCTCGTTGCAATTGCAACGCACAACTTCGACTTTACGTACGTCCAGGCATACTCCTCGCGTCAACTGGGGCCCCCATTTCTCTACGCAGCATTCTACTCTGGGCAGGAGGGAAGCTTCCTGCTGTGGATGCTCCTGGTGAGCATTGTAGGCATTGCTGTGATCGAGTACAGCCGCTCACGCGGAATCGAAGCTGAAACGATGGCATTTTACTCGTTGGTGCTCGTTTTCCTGAGCTTGATGCTCGTTGCAAAAAATCCCTTTGCGTACTTATGGGAGACCTTCGCCCGTGAGGGAACCACACGCGAATTCATCGAGGCAATCAAAGGGGATCCGACACGCTATGAGGGGCGCGGGCTCAACCCAGTGCTCCAGAACTACTGGATTATGATTCATCCGCCAATGCTCTTTACGGGATTTGCCGCAATGACAGCGCCATTTGCGTTTGCAATGGCAGGACTTTGGCGGCGGCAGTACCATGACTGGACACGTCTTGCACAACCTTGGATTATCGCTGCTGTATTGGTTCTTGGAATCGGCATCACCCTTGGTGGACTTTGGGCATATGAAACTCTCGGGTGGGGAGGATTCTGGGCATGGGACCCCGTCGAGAATTCTTCTCTCGTTCCATGGCTGCTGGCAACCGCACTCCTCCATACAACCTTGGTGCAACGCAGGACGAAAGGTCTCATTCGTACCAACTTCATCCTCGCAATTGCTGCATTTGGAGCTGTGCTCTATTCGACATTTCTGACCCGCAGTGGGGTGCTCGGTGATACGTCGGTGCATTCATTCGTCGAGCCAGGATACTTCGTTTACGTTCTGCTCTTGGTCTTCTTGCTGAGTTTTCTTGGTCTCGGCTTTGGTCTTCTACTGCTTCGTTGGCGAGATGTTAGCACGCAGACAGTCCGGCGGGGTATGTTCGCTGTCAGCTCGCGGGAATTTCTGCTCAGTATTGGCTCGATCCTCCTTTTGCTCAGTGCTGCAATTGTCCTCCTTGGGACAAGTTATCCCATCGTTGCAGAGCTCATTGGCAAACCGAAAGCTGCAATCGAGCCGCAATTCTACAATGAGCTTCACTTGCCGCTCGTTGCAGTAATGCTGATAGTCAACGGACTCTCCCTCATTGCCGTCTGGTCTCAAACACCACCGGTACGCTTAGCAAAGGGAATCGGCATTGCTGGTGGCGCCGGCATCGTCGCTGCTGCTGCAGGTCTGGCCTTCGGCATCATTCCAAACATGCAAGCTGCACTTGCAATCGTTGCTGCAGCGATTGCGATCATCATCAACGGACAGCACATCCTTCGCCTTCTTCGTAACCGAAAGCCCATGGCGCTCGGCGCATTCATTTCGCATGTGGGGCTGGCGATTCTCGTAATCGGAATTGTGCAATGGGCATGGACGAGCACCACAACGCACCTTCGATTGGTTGAAGGAGTGCCTAGTGCAGCATTCGACTACACGTTCACTCTGCTGGGCAAAGAACAACTCGAACAGCACCTCCGCGATCGCGAAAAGTACCGCTATATCGTCGCTGTTGAAAAAAATGGAGTCGAGCGCTACGCTTATCCTATCGTGTACTACAGCGACTTCAATAGGCGACAAGCACCATTTTTAGAGCCTGGTATCATTAGCACGCTCGGCCACGACGTTTACCTCGCACCGAAAGCACTGGATGTCGAGGAGCGCTCACCTACAGTGACTCTGACCAAAGGGCAAGTGCAACGCATACCCATTGACACCAGCGCAACAATCGAGCTGCGAGCCTTCGATATGAGCCGCGCTCAGATGAGCGATATTCCGGGCGCACTCATGCTGGGGGTTAACGTGCGCCTTCGCACTACAAGCGCCACGGTGGATACGACGCTCTACACCTATTTCAACGAGCAAGCATTCGTCCCAAAGAAAACTGTAATCGGCGATCTTGTCTTCGAGCTTATCCGCATCGAGCGGAATCAATCAAACCCTGAGCGCTCAACGGCAACAATACGTGTGGGAACGGTCACATCTCCACCTGCTCCGCCACGCCAAGTACTCGTGCTCGATGTATCGCTCAAGCCGATGATCAACCTGGTGTGGTGTGGTTTCGTCGTCCTCTTGGGTGGTGTCTTGCTGAGTACTATCCGTGCATTTCGTACGCACCACTCTCCAAGCAAAAACGTACAGGCTCACGAGCTTCAGCTAAAACAGTCAAGCGTATCCCCGCATTCAACAACAGAATCTCATCCAGCTCAATCGTTGCCCAGGCGATGACGGTCACGCAGTTGGACCTAGAACATTTCCGATGCCACACGCATGCCACATTTGCCTTCGAGCCAGGCGCAGTGCTCATTACCGGACCAAACGGTGTAGGGAAGACCAGCATCCTCGAAGCAATCAACATCGCATCGGTAAGCAAATCATTTCTGCCTGTTAGCGATAACGAACTTGTTGAGTTTAACGCTAGCAGCTATCGAATCACAACACACGTGCGGCATGATCTCGGTGCTGCACTGACAATTTCGATTGAGTACGATCAAGCCGGGGGGAAGCGTATCAGTACATCCGCCGGTGGTCCCACAACCGCGCAGGAACTGATCGGACTTGTTCCATGCGTTGTGCTCACATCGCTTCACCGTGAACTCTTCATCGGCGAACCAGCGATCCGCAGATCGTTCGTTGATCGTGTCCTCGCACAGTGCTTTGCCTCGTACAAACACGCACTCTGGCGACATCGAACCGCTCTTCGACAGCGGAACCGCCTCCTTGCAGTCGGCCACGGCCATGATAGCGAACTCGAAGTCTGGACCGAGGAACTCATTGATGCATCATGTGAAATCGTCCAACGACGCTGGCAGTTTGTCGTGCGCTTCAATCGGCTGCTCAATGACACAGTGCGGGAACTAAACTTCAACCTTGAGGCGATTACCCTTCAGTACGAACTCCCATGGCTCTGCATAAACGATGGAGTTCGGTCGGACTCACTCGATCTCGAAGCACTCCGAACCACGATGAGAGCGACCGTCGAGGAGCTTCAAGCCGTAGAGCGAGAACGTATGACCACACAGTGGGGACCGCAGCGTGACGTGCTGACCTTCAGCGTTCGGCAGCGGCCACTGTACACCGTCGCATCGCAAGGCCAGCAGAAGCTTGCGCTCTACGCTATCAAGCTAACAGAAGCTGCGTACATCCACCACGCACTCGATCGCGCACCCATCCTCTTGCTCGATGATGTCTTTGCTGATCTGGATAGCACCAACATTGGCATGCTCGAGTCATCCATCATCGAACGCAGCCGTCAGTGGCAAACGTTTGTTAGTGCACCATCAGCAGCATCGCTTCGCCGCAGACTAGACTTCCAGCATATCCCGCTCGGCAAAAGTGCAGAATCGCTCAGGGCGTAACGCTGCATTGCCAGCCAGTTGTGCATAAGTTTGCACCTGCGATGGACACTCCCAAACCACTTGCGCACTTCTTGCAAATTCTGCTCGACGAGCGCGGACTGCGCAGCAAGCTCGACCAAGCCCGTCTTCCCGAGATTGCGCGGGAAGTTCTTGGCCCAACAGTTCTCCGCCGCTTGGATACACTCGACTTCCATAACGGTGAGCTTATCCTCCGCTGCAGTTCTCCCATTTGGCGCATCGAGCTGCGACTGCGTGCTGAACACATCCGCCATCGCATCAACGAACGCTTTGGTAGGGAAATCGTTCGAGCCGTGAGTGTTCTGTGAGAATGTAAGCCTCTCTTCATCTCGGATCTGCACTTGCGCCGCATACACATGCTCAGCAACAGCATCCAGCTCCCAAGCTGGACGCTCCAATTCCGTATTTTTGCAAGCGCTTTGTCCCCAAGGTTCTGGGAAGCGTACCACGGACTGTACGCACCAGCGAAGGATGGGAGTTCAGCTCCCCCTAACGCAACCAGGGCAGCGCAGCATCCTACTCGTTCAACGTCGTGTCTGGATGTCTAAATTCCTCAACCGTCCACACCCGCTGCACGTATGACCACAAAAACAGCCCCCAACTCTGCACAGTACACCGAAGAAAGCATCGTCGCACTCGAAGGCCTTGAGCCTGTTCGTAAACGCCCAGCAATGTACATCGGAGACACAGGGGAACGTGGCTTGCACCACCTGGTCTTCGAAGTTGTAGATAACTCGATTGACGAAGCGCTGGCAGGATTCTGCAAAAACATCGTCGTCACCATCCATGCCGATGGTTCAGTCTCGGTCAAAGACGATGGGCGCGGAATCCCAACGGGAATTCACCCGGAGAAAAAAATCTCCACGCTCGAGGTCGTCATGTGCACGCTGCACGCTGGAGCCAAATTCGACAAAAACACCTACAAAGTCTCCGGCGGCTTACACGGTGTAGGGGTATCCTGCGTGAACGCACTCTCCGAGTGGCTCGTTGCAACGGTCGAGCGCGATGGGAAAATCTTTCAGCAGCGCTATGAACGCGGCAAGCCTGTCACTCCAGTGGAAGTGATAGGGAAAACAAAAACGACAGGAACAACCGTACACTTCCTTCCAGACGCGACGATTTTTTCGACCATCACCTTCAAGTACGAACGCATCGCAGAGCGATTGCGCGAGCTGGCGTTCCTCAACCCTGACCTGACACTCGAACTCCACGACGAACGCACCGGCGACCACGAAGTCTTCGCCTACCGCGGCGGACTTGTGGACTTCGTCCGCTACATTGACAGCACGCAAACAGCAATCATCAAACCGATTAGTATCTCCGGCTCAGGAGGTGAGCCCGGACGTGAAGTGTACGTTGACATTTGCTTCGAGTACAATAACGAGTACTCCGAGCGGCTGTTCTCCTACGTCAACAACATCAACACGACAGAACATGGCACGCACGTTAGCGGCTTCCGCTTTGCACTGACGCGTACGATCAACGCCTACGCTGAAGCGAACAACTTAGCGAAGGTGCAGTTTGCAGGCGAAGATTTCCGCGAAGGGCTTACTGCCGTCATTAGCGTCAAAGTACCCGAACCGCAGTTTGAGGGTCAAACAAAAACACGGCTGGGCAACAGCGAAGTCGAAGGAATCGTCCGCTCGATCGTGAGCGAGCAGCTTGCACGGTATCTCGATGCGAACCCAGGAGTCGCACGGCGCATCATCGAAAAGATCACGCTCGCTGCCGAAGCCCGGATCAATGCGCGGAAAGCGCGCGAACTAACCCGGCGCAAGAACGCGCTCGACTCGTTGGCTCTGCCTGGTAAGCTGGCCGACTGTAGCTCGACTTCTCCGGAAGACTCCGAGCTCTTCATCGTCGAGGGTGATTCTGCCGGTGGCTCAGCCAAGCAAGGTCGCGACCGCCGCTTCCAGGCAATTCTACCAATCAAAGGGAAGCCAATCAACGTCCACAAAAATCGGCTGGTCAAGATTCTTGAAAACGACGAAATCAAGGCCATCCTCACGGCAATTGGTGGCGGTTTTGGCGATGATTTCGACCTTTCGAAGGTTCGCTACGGCAAAATCATTTTGATGGCCGATGCCGACGTTGATGGTTCCCACATTCGCACGTTGCTGCTGACGCTGTTCTTCAACTTCATGCCAGAGCTGATCACCGCAGGACGTCTCTACATCGCCCAACCACCGCTGTACAAAATCAAAAAAGGCAAGCAGGAGTACTACGCCTACAACGATGCGGAACGCGATGAGATCATCGCGCGCATCCGCAAGGAGAAAGCCGATCGCTCCAAAGCGAAGACTGCCGCCGATGAGCAACAGCCAAGCGAAGACGGCGAACTTTCGACTACTCCTGATGGCATCGTTATCCAACGCTTCAAAGGGCTTGGGGAAATGAACCCTGAGCAACTCTGGTCCACGACGATGAATCCTGAAACGCGTGTCCTCCAGCAAGTGACCATCGAAAGCGCACAAGCAGCAGCACATCTGATTGACACCCTCATGGGCAACGACGTCCCGCCACGGCGTGAATTCATCGAACGCAATGCACTGGCAGTGCGCAATCTCGACATTTAGCCGCCTGGTAGAGCAAGACAGACATACCACCAGCCAATTGACCTCTGCCAACATCTCCACCAGGAGCCGGACTCCTATTTTCGCAGCGTACGGTATGCCTATTGATCTTCCACCACGATAACCGATGATCGAACTTCCCGTCGTTGAGTACACCGAACCAATCGACCGCCGCCCAGAGTGGCTCAAAGTCCGTGCTCCAGGAGGCGATGCCTACGCACATTTGAAGACGATGATGCGCGCAAAAGCCCTCCATACCGTATGCGAAGAAGCGCGATGCCCGAATATCGCTGAATGTTGGGGAGCAGGGACCGCTACGTTCATGATCGGCGGGGATACGTGTACGCGTTCGTGTGGCTTCTGTGCTGTCAAAACCGGCAGGCCGCTTCCGCTCGACTGGGATGAACCACGCCGCGTCGCTGAAGCAGTGCATCACATGCGACTTGTGCACTGCGTGATCACATCGGTCAACCGCGACGAACTGCCCGATGGGGGCGCACGGCTCTGGGCAGAGACAATTCGCGCCGTACGTCAGCTCAACCCAACAACAACGGTCGAGGTACTAATCCCCGATTTCAAGGGAAAACTCGACGCAGTGCAGATTGTGCTCGATGCCCAGCCAGATATCCTCGGGCATAACACCGAAACTGTTCCACGTCTGTACCGTCGGGTGCGACCACAAGGGAAGTTCCAGTGGACGCTCGACGTCCTCCGCTACGCAAAAGAGCAGGGCTTCCGCACCAAGAGCGGGATGATGCTTGGCCTTGGCGAAACCAAAGACGAGGTGCTCGCTGTTATGGAAGAGCTCCGCGCGGTTGGCTGCGACATCCTCACGCTCGGACAGTACCTGCAGCCGACGAAAAACCATCTGCCGGTCGAACGGTTCATTCACCCAGATGAATTTGCCGAATACCGCGAGCGTGGCATTGCAATGGGCTTTCTGCACGTGGAATCAGGGCCACTTGTACGCAGCTCGTACCATGCCGAACGGCACGTTCCCAATCGCCCAGGCTGAGGTACTCACCAGCGGAGCGGCGCTGTCTGCATTGGTGATCGTCCGCACGTTCTTGAGTCTCGCCTGCGCTCGAGCAAGGGCGGTGCGAGAATTGGCAGTATGATACCATGATCAGTGTTTGTTGAATTTTTCGGTGCTCCTCTATGGCATTCAACGGAGTTGACTACTACCAGCTCGACGAACTTCTCTCCCCCGAAGAGCGGATGGTGCGCGACACCGTCCGCGAGTTTGTCGAGAACGAAGTAATCCCGATCATCGAAGAGGCATACCAGCAGGCCTACTTCCCAATGGAGCTTGTGCCGAAGATGGCTGAGCTTGGTCTTTTCGGAATGACGCTGCCACAAGAGTATGGCTGCGGTGGGATGAACAACATGAGCTACGGCCTTGCAATGCAGGAGCTCGAACGCGGCGATTCTGGCGTGCGCTCCTTTGCGTCGGTCCAAAGTTCGCTGGTGATGTATCCCATCTACGCATACGGCTCGGAAGAGCAGCGGCAGCGCTGGCTACCGCGACTTGCCAGAGCAGAGGCGATCGGCTGCTTCGGTTTGACCGAACCTGACTATGGCTCGAACCCTGCGGGGATGATTACTACCGCAACGAAAATTGATGGTGGCTATCTCCTCAATGGAGCCAAGATGTGGATTACCAACGGCTCGATTGCAGACCTCGCTGTCGTCTGGGCCAAGCTTGACGGTGAAATCCGTGGCTTCTTGGTGGAGAAAGGCATGAAAGGCTTTTCTGCGCCAGAGATGAAGAACAAGCACTCACTGCGGGCTTCGGTGACGTCGGAGCTGATTTTCCAGGACGTCGAAATCCCCGAGGAAAATCTCCTGCCCAATGCGCGTGGGCTGAAGGCGCCGCTCTCCTGCTTGACACAGGCACGCTACGGTATCGCGTGGGGTGCAATCGGTGCTGCAATGGCGTGTTACGATGCTTCGGTCAAGTACGCAACAACACGCATCCAGTTCGGCAAGCCTATCGGAGCATTCCAACTTGTACAGGAAAAGCTCGCCACGATGCTTACCGAAATCACCAAAGGACAACTCCTCTGCTGGAGACTGGCAAAGCTCAAAGATGCTGGAACGCTCCGCCCACAGCAGGTTTCGCTCGCAAAGCGGAATAACGTTGCCATTGCCCTCGAGATCGCACGCCTTGCGCGTGACATCCATGGCGCCAACGGAATCACGAGCGAATATCCCGTCATGCGCCACATGCTCAATCTCGAGTCGGTCAAGACCTACGAAGGCACGCATGACATCCACACCCTCATTCTCGGCGCTGACATCACCGGCATCCAAGCGTTCTCATCGTAGGCGTTCGCGCAAGATGCTAGATGCTCGGGCGCGATATTTTCGCTGCCACACGTAGCACAGTGCGGCGCTCGCAGTATGCTTTGCTCCTTGCGTGTCGAGAACTTTGCAGTTATCGAGCAGGTCGAAATCGAGTTCGGCCCAGCGCTCAACGTCATCACCGGCGAAACAGGAGCCGGCAAATCGCTCCTTGTCGAAGCGATGATGGCAGTTCTCGGAGAGCGAGCATCGAGCGATAGCGTTCGCTCTGGTGCGCGGCGTGCGGTGATCGAGGCAACGTTCAACGTCGAAGGCAACCAGCACGTCCAGCGTCTTCTCACCGAGCACGATTACCAAAACGCTGAGCCTTCCATCCTCATCCTTCGCCGCGAAATCGGGCAGAGTAGTTCACGTGCATTCATCAACGACTCACCAGCGCCACTCCAGCTGGTTCGGCAACTTGGAGACCTCCTGGTTGACTTCCATGGGCAGCACGAGCATCAATCTCTCCTGAAAGTTACTCTCCACCGCGTGTTGCTCGATGCGATCGGCGGACTTGATCGTCTCGTCGCGCAGTATCGGCAAACCTACGACACGCTCAGCGCACATATCGGGCAATATCGCCAGCTTCTCGAACGTGAGCACCAACTCCGCAGCGAGCGCGATTGGAAACGCATGCTCCTCGATGAACTGGAAGTACTCGCACCTCAGGAGGGGGAAAAGCAGGCACTGGAGGCAGAGCTACGACGCATTGAAAATAGCGAGCAACTCTTCGAGGGTTCCGCCAGCATCTACGCCTTGCTCTACGGTGGGGAACAATCGGCGCACGATATGCTCGTTCGCGCACGCAATATCGCCGAGCAGCTCGCATCGCTCGATGAACCGTTCCGTAGCGCAGCAGCTGAGCTGCGTGACTTAGTGATTCGCTGCGATGAACTTGCCAAGGACATCCAGCGCTATAATGCACAGCTCGAATTCTCACCGGAACGCTCGCTGCAAATTCGGGAGCGGCTTGCACAGCTTGCCCGACTGGAAAAGCGCTACGGCAGCATCACCAGTGCAATCGAAGCACGTGAGCGATTTACCCGCGAACTTGAACTTATCGAAAACTTCGACAGTGAGCTTGCACACCTTCGCGATTCCATCGCTGTACTCCGCCGCGAGCTTGGCACGCTCGGCGAGCGACTCTCTGCAAAACGTCAGCAAGTCGCTCATCGGGTGGAACGCTCCATTGCGCAAATCCTCAGCCGGCTCGGTATGCCCGACGCAACGTTCCAGGTATCGCTCAGCCGACAGCCAATAGCATCGCCGTCCATCGAAGATCGCGTTGCCGAGATTGACGGCCTGTTCTACCACGCTTACGAGCATGGACTCGATGATGTCGCATTCTTCATCAGCACAAATCCGGGCGAGCCACCGGGCCCGCTGGAACGTATCGTCTCCGGCGGAGAAGCATCGCGTGTGATGCTCGCACTCAAAACGATCCTTGCCAAAAGCGACCGACTCCCCATTTTGATTTTCGACGAAATAGATACGGGCATCAGCGGGCGCATTGCGCATCGTGTCGGTGTCGCTCTCGAAGAGCTCGGTGCATACCACCAAGTCATCGCAATCACACACAATCCACAGATTGCCGCGCGCGGTCAGACGCACATCGTCGTCGAAAAATTCAGTGATGGCCAGCGAACAACTGTCAGTGCTCGCAAGGTCAGCGGTGCTGCACGCATTGAGGAAATCGCTAAACTCATCGCGGGCGAAAACATCTCCGATGGTGCGCGGAAAACTGCACGCGAACTGCTCGAGGATAGTTCCACTGCTGCCATCTCCTCATGATGCTGCTCGATATTCGATCCCTTTCGAAAACATATCCCAATGGAACGCAGGCGCTCAAATCGGTAAGTTTCACCGTCGAACGCGGCGAATTTGTCGCGGTCATCGGATTGAGTGGCTCGGGGAAATCCACGCTTCTTCGGTGCATCAATCGCTTGATTGAGCCGAGCAGCGGGACGATTCTCTTCGACGGGCAGGATGTTACGCACATCAAGGGCGAAGCACTGCGCCATTACCGCCAGCGAATTGGGATGATTTTCCAGCAGTTCAATCTTATTGGGCAGGCGTCGGTGCTCAAGAACGTGCTCATGGGTGCGCTCGGCTCGGTGAGTACGATTGATTCGATCCTGGGACGCTTCCCACAATCGCTCCACGAGATGGCGCTGCGGAACCTGCAAATCGTCGGCATCGCCGATAAAGCCTCAGAGCGGGCTGATTCTCTCTCCGGTGGTCAACAGCAGCGTGTAGCGATTGCGCGCGCACTCATGCAAGAACCGCAGCTCTTGCTTGCTGACGAACCAGTTGCATCGCTCGATCCGGCTACATCGCACAGCGTGATGCGGTACCTCGGGTACATCAATCGTCAACTCGGCACAACGATCATCTGCAACCTACATTTCTTGAGCCTTGTGCGAGAGTATGCCTCTCGCGCGATCGCACTCCGAAATGGTGAAATTGTCTTCGATGGCTCGCCGAGCGAAATCACCGAAGAGTGGTTCCGCCACATCTACGGTGAGGATGCTGTCGAGGTCGAAATTCGCTAACTCAGACGAACAACACTACCGAAAACATCGAGCCATGAAGCAACGTATCGCAGGGTTCCTCTTCGATTGGCTTGTGGGAGCATACCTTGCAGTGATGCTCCATCGGATTGTTTGGCAAGAACTTCTCCTTGGTGTCGATAGTGCGCTATCGAGCGCTCCAAGCAACAGTGGAGCAGTCATCGCGGGAATTCCCGTCTGGCTGGTGTACGGTGCAGTCGGGCTGGTGCTTGCAATTGCGGCGAGTATTTCAAAAGTGTCTATTGCACTGCTTGTGCAGGGGAAGCTCGAACGCACGATGTGGCAGCGCACCGCAGCACTTCACATTGCATCGCTCCTTCTATCCTTGACCTTCATCACGGGCTGGGTAGTTACGAAGATTTCACTTGTGGACATGTTCAGCGGGGAGCGACTCCGTGCTGCGGGCCGAATCTTTTCGAATTTGCTCCAACCGGAATTTGCAATTCTTCCGCAGGCGCTCAGCGCAATTGTCGAAACGGTGTATCTGGCCTTCATGGCAACAGTGCTCGCACTCCCTGCATCGTTCGTGCTTGCGTTCTTGTCCGCGCGCAACTTGATGCGGGGGAATGTGTGGACACGTGCAACGTACACCTTCCTTCGAGCACTGACGAATTTCACCCGTTCCATCGAACCGCTCGTGTGGGCAGTGATTTTTACCGTTTGGGTCAAAGTAGGCCCGTTTCCAGGCATGCTCGCCTTGATGGTGCACACAATTTCCTCGCTTGCCAAGCAATACTCCGAGCAGATCGAGGACATTGATCCTGGCCCAATGGAAGCAATTGCTTCGACCGGTGCCCGGCCGTTGCAGATCGTTTGGTTCGGGGTCGTGCCGCAAGTGTTTATTCCGTTCCTGTCGTTTACGATTTATCGCTGGGACATCAACGTGCGGATGGCAACAGTCATCGGACTCGTTGGAGGTGGTGGAATCGGGACGATGCTCAATCAGTACCAGATGCTCGCCCAATGGCGCGAAGTGGGCCTGATTGTCCTGGTCATCGCACTTGTCGTGTGGGCGATGGATTACATTTCGGCACGGATCCGGGAGGCACTGGCGTGATGACGGCTGCCATCTACCGTTGCGCAATCCTCCACTGTCGCAATCGCCAGACGGTAGAGTTTTTCTCCGATGGTGGGCTTGTCGTGGAAGGGGGGCGAATTCGTGCGTGCGATGATTTTGCATGCATCGAGCCGCTCTTCCATGGCTTGCCTGTTGTTGATTGGCGTGGGAGCGTGCTCATCCCAGGGTTAGTGGATACCCACGCGCACTTGCCGCAGCTTTCCGCAATCGGAGCCGAACGAGCTGATCTGCTCGATTGGCTACAGCAGGTGATTTTCCCCCTCGAGGCACGATTTCGAGATACTGCCCTTGCAGAGCGCATTGCGGAGGCGTTCTTCCGGCACGCACTCGCTTCCGGCACCACACTTGTTGCAGTGTACGGGCCGCCATACGAGGAAGCAACCGATGCATGCTTTCGTGTTGCCGCGCAGTTTGGGATACGCGCGGTGATGGGAATGACGCTCATGGACTCCAATGCGCCCGCCGAGCTGCTTTCGGAGCCATCGGCGTTGATCGCTGCGTGCAAGCGGCTCATCAACCGGTGGCACGGGGCAAACGAGGGCCGGCTTTTCTACGCGCTTACACCACGCTTTGCAGGGAGCTGTTCCAGAGAGCTGCTCAAGCAATGCGGTCAGCTTGCGGCTGAATGTCCAGTGCATGTCCAAACCCACCTTGCTGAATCGCCTGGGGAGCTCGCGTGGATTGCATCGCTCTTCCCAGAGCATCCCAACTACACGAGTATCTACGATCGTGCCGGTCTTCTAACGGAGCGAACGATCTTGGCGCATTGCATTTATTTGGAGCCAACTGAACTTGCACGCATCCAGGAGCAAGGGTCAGCAATTGCACACTGTCCGGCATCGAACATTTATCTCCGGAGTGGCATCATGCCACTGAGTGACTACCTAAAGTTGCCCGTCAAGATCGGCTTGGGTACCGACATTGGCGCAGGCTACCACACAAGCATCCTCGATGAAGCACGCTATGCGCGCGAAGTCGCCAAAGTTCGCCAGATGATCCATCGTTCAGGGTCGGTTCCTTCACTTGCGGAAGCGTTCTACCTTGCAACGCTCGGCGGTGCTGAAGCACTGGGATTTGCTGATGTGCTCGGCAATTTCTCAGAAGGGAAGGAAGCAGATTTTGTCCGTATCGCCATCGAACCCTATCGGACCATAGACACAGCAGAGCACGCCCTCGAGTATGTGCTCTACGCTGGTACCCAGAATGTCACTGCCACAGTCATTGCTGGCGTTGAAGTTTGGCAATCGCAGTAGCACCGAACATGGAGGCGACGACCATCTCTCTGATTCGGAAGGAGGCTCAACGCTGGGCTGATGCGCAAACGCTCCCGCAAGAAATTATCGAGTTACTCTACGGTGAAGGTGTATTCAAGCTCTTTCTGCCTTCCCACTTTGGTGGGAAGGAATATTCGCTCGAGCAGGCAGCAGCGCTCTATGCTGAGATCGCTGCAGCTGATGGTAGCGTTGGATGGCTTGTGCAGATTGGCGCTGGGGGAGGATACTTTCTCCCTTCGCTCGTGCCGGAGGTAGCCGAGCGCATCTTTGCTCCACGCGAAGCTGTGATCGCAGGCTCAGGATATCCGACCGGCATTGCGCGGAAGGTACCCGGCGGATACCGTGTTACAGGCTCATGGAAATATGCCAGCGGCGCCCAGTACGCTACAACATTTACCGCAAATGCGCAGGTAGAAGATGGGGGCGGGATTCGCGCATTCGCATTCGAGCGCAATCAAGTAGAACTGATCGCGGACTGGGATGCAATGGGAATGCGTGCAACGTCAAGCTGGTCGTTCAGAGTAGAAGATGCTTTTGTGCCCGAGCAGTTGAGTTTTGTCGTAGGGGAAAAGGTGTGGGAACCGGGCGTTGCAGTCTATAACGTGCCGTTTCTTCTCTTTGCGATTGTGTCGTTCGGAGCAGTTGTCATCGGGCTTGCAAGTGCGTTTTTCGAAGAAGCGACCCAGGCTCTATCCGCGATCGGTGCACGAGAACGTCTTGGCCGGCTTGGAGCTTTACAGGCGATGACGCTCGATGCTGAACGCGAGTTCTTCGAACATGTGCGTCGAATCGAGCAGCCAACAACCGAGGTAAGCTGGAACCTGCAGAGTGTGCGTATGCACGAGGGCGGCTCTACACACGATTCTACACATCATGAGCAAGATCCTGCACATCAAGAACAGGTTCGCGACAAACTCCTCGTGCTTATCCAGCGGATCTACGATCGAATTTGGGAAGCGATGCCATGGTGTGGAATGCACGTTGTACGCGACAGCTCGCGGCTGAGCCGCATTGTGCGGGATTCCCTTGTCGTTCGACAGCACGAACTACTTCACCCAACGATGGTGGAGGTGCCGGGAGTCGAACCCGGGTCCGGAGCACCAGTCGCGTAGCATCTCCATGCTCAGTTGCCCGTTGAGTTGCTTCGCGTCGGCGGAAGCGGGGCAACACGCGCCGCCAACGCTATCGTTCGGAAATACCGCTCGCACAACGGAACGATACATCGTGCAAGCAGGCCATCAAATGTTCGATGCTGCGATCACACGCGTGATGGCGCGCGTGTGGGCAGCAGGGAGCGGAGCTCTGCTCAACGCTTCCCCGCAATGGTGCCCTGTTTAGGCAGCCATTGCGTAGCTATACGAGTTGGCATTTTGCCATCGCTGGTTGTATTTACGAGCAGCACCAGCAAGCTCGGCATGCAGCTACGACGGCTGTCGTACCCCGTCGAAACCGTGTCACCCCCAATAGTAGACAAGAAGACGCACTGAGCGTGCGTTCTATTGCTCATGCGCGCAAACGCTGTGTATGGATGCGGTGTTGCTGCTTCTCTGCGTTGAGCAGCTTAGGTACGCTTCAGTTGCGCCAAGCCGCTTCCCTACGGCCGACCATCGCTTGGTAGCGCTTCGACACCCGCTGCTTGTAGTTCGCGCAGCAAAGCTTGGCGCTCGATCTCCAGCTGACGAATGCGGCGCTCGAGGACGTCCAGCTCTTCTGGAAGCGAGTCAATCTCCATTCGGAGTTTTGCCGCTGCTTCATCAATGAGATCAATCGCTTTATCCGGCAGAAAGCGATCGGTGATGTAGCGGTGAGAAAGCTGCGCAGCTGCAACGATTGCTGCATCTGTGATGCGGACGCCGTGATGCACTTCGTACCGCTCCTTCAGACCGCGGAGTATCGAAATCGTATCCTCGACCGAAGGCTCATCCACGAACACTTTCTGGAAGCGGCGCTCCAGCGCAGGGTCTTTTTCGATGTACTTCTGATACTCATCGAGCGTTGTCGCACCGATGCACCGCAGTTCGCCGCGCGCCAGTGCTGGCTTCAAAATATTTGCTGCATCCATGCTCCCTTGAGCCGCACCAGCACCGATGAGCGTGTGAATCTCGTCAATGAACAGAATGATTTCGCCATTCGAATCTGCAACTTCCTTGACGACCGCTTTCAAACGTTCCTCGAATTGACCGCGGAAACTTGTACCCGCGACGAGCGCACCCATATCAAGCGCAACGATCGTTTTCGTCCGAAGTGGTTCGGGAACGTCACCGCTGACGATTCGCTGTGCGATTCCCTCGACAATCGCTGTCTTTCCAACGCCTGGTTCACCGATGAGCACAGGGTTGTTCTTCGTTCGCCGGGAAAGAACTTGGAGAACACGTCGGATCTCATCTTCGCGCCCGATGACAGGATCAATCTTGCCCTTGCGCGCCTCGTCGTTGAGGTTGCGCCCATACTTCTGGAGCGCTTGGTAGCGTTCTTCGGGATTCTGGTCAGTGATACGCGTATCCTTGCGGATCTCGCGGATGACCTTCATGACAGCGTCGCGCGTGATGCTCTGATCGAGCAGAATTCGCTGGGCTGAAGATTTCTCGGTAACGAGCGCTAAGAGGAGATGCTCAACGCTGACGTACTCATCTTTCATCTGCTGGGCTTCTCGGAATGCTTGCTGCAGCACACTACTAAGGGAGCTCGATAGGTACGTCTCGCCACCGGAAACTTTGGGAAGACGCTCAATTTCCTCAGCGACCTTCGACTTGATGTATGCAACGTTACCGCCGATCTTCCCGACAATTGTCGGCACAAGCCCTTGCGAATCTTCCATCAGTGCAGCGAGCAGATGGACCGGCTCGAGCGATTGGTTCGACGCAGCAAGTGCTATTTCCTGCGCCCGCTGAAACGCTTCTTGCGACTTGAGTGTAAGCTTGTTGAAGTTCATAGAATTGGGGTCAGCAGTGTAACCGTACTTGGTGCAGTGACGAACATCCACGCTACCTTAGCGTTTAGAAACGCTCTTTGAGACGATGTATCGTCTCTTCGTCTGTGAGATGGAACCGGATAGGGGTGATCGCGATGTAGCCCTGCTCGACGGCAACATCGTCGGCATTCGGATCGCTGTCGAGGTGATTGTAGATTCCGCGGAGCCAGTAGTACGGACGTCCCATCGGATCGAGCCGTTCCTCGTATGCATCATTCCACATGCCTTGCCCTTGCCGGGTAATGCGGACGCCTTTGATTTGCTCTTCTGGCAGTGGGGGAACGTTGACGTTGAGAAGGGTCCTCGGAGGAATCCCCAGCTCGTGGTAGTGCTCAACCAAATATGCCGCTGTCTGTGCTGCAACGGAGGAATCTGCATTTTCATCGAATGAGCCAAGCGAAACAGCTATTGCTGGAATACCCAGCAGCATTGCTTCTGTTGCCGCAGAAACCGTTCCCGAGTAGAGGACGTTGATCCCCGTGTTGTAGCCGTGGTTGATGCCGGAGACGACAATGTCCGGCGGCGATTCCAGCAAGCGTGCAATCGCCAGCTTGACACAGTCTGCGGGGGTTCCACTGACGGCGTAGCCGAAGAACTGTCCATCGCGCCAAATGCGTGTTACGCGGAGCGGCTCGCTGACAGTCAACGCATGCCCGACAGCGCTCTGCTGCCGATCCGGGGCAACAACCGTCACAGTTCCGAGCCGTCGCAATGCTGCTGCAAGCGCATAGATTCCGCTGGAGGCAATGCCATCATCGTTTGTCACAAGAATATTCATCGGCGGAGTGCAAAAGTTGGTCAATCATTGGTTGAACGATGTTCACTGCTTGGTCGCCAAAGTGCGGGAGTACAGTGCCGAGCGGCGTTGAATTCCGCAGCCAGGTAATCTGCCGCTTGGCGTAGCGGCGAGTACGTACGATCGTGCGCTCTATTGCGCTCGAACGGTCGAGATGTCCCTGAATCACCATCAATGCTTCTGCGTACCCGATTGTTGTAAAGATTGGCAGCGATCGGTCGTAGCCGTGGCTGAGAAGATGCTGCGTCTCCTCCACAAGCCCAGCTTCCCACATTCGATGGACGCGCTGGGCAATTCGCTCGTAGAGTGCTGAGCGTTCTGGCAAGAGTGTAATGCGCACAATACGCATCGGCGGTGGCTGATGGAGCAAGGTGCTCTGTGCGAGGCTCAACGGGATACCGTACGCGTAGTAGAACTCCAGCGCACGAAGGATACGTCGGGGATTTTGGTCAGAATAGCGTGCAGCAGACTCCGGATCCAGCCGTTCAAGCTCTGCATAGAGCGCTTGGCGTCCCTCGCGGGCAAGGCGCTCGGCAAGCTGTGAGCGAATCGCAGGCGAGATTCTCCCTGACTCCTCAAACAGACCTTCTGTGATCGCGCGGACATAGAGCCCGCTCCCACCGACGATGATTGGCACCTTTCCACGCGCGGCAATCTCGCCGATCCACTCCCAGGCCCAGCGAGCAAATTGCCCTGCAGAGATACTCTGGTCGGGCGTGCAGAGATCAATGCCGTAGTAGCGATAGCGTTTGCGCTCGGCTTCGGTCGGCTTCGCTGTACCGATATCAAGTCCACAGTACACTTGCCGCGAATCGGCTGAGATAATCTCCAGTGGGAATACATCTGCCAATCCATGGGCAAGAGCCGTCTTGCCCGATGCAGTGGGACCTTGCAGCACAAGTACCAACGGGACACTGGCAGCATGCTTGGCAGTTCGATCAGTCATTGCGATCCGTTGCTGTTGGTGCAGACGGTCGGCTTTCCTGCTCCGAAGGGCGAACAAATGGCACAAAACGGAACCGCTGCGATGAGGCATAGACGTCAAATTCATTTTCGCTCATCCGCGTGACCAGGTACATGCTTTGGTCTTTCTCACCGACGGGAACAACCATTTTCCCTCCTGCTACAAGCTGGCGTGCCAGCGTCATTGGGATTTCTGGCGCCGCTGCTGTTACGATAATCCGATCGTACGGTGCAGCATCGGGATACCCTGACCAACCATCACCGACGATGAGCGTAGGTCGAAAGCCGAGCGATTCCAGCACCCGACGCGCACGATCAGCAAGCTCTGGGACTAGTTCCACGCTCCACACCCTCGCGCCCAGTGCACAGAGAATCGCAGTCTGGTAGCCACTCCCTGTGCCAATTTCGAGAACGCAATTGCCCGGCTGTACATCGAGCAGCTGTGTCATATAGGCAACCGTGTAGGGCTGAGAGATCGTTTGCCCATGACCAATCGGGAGCGACGTATCCTCATAGGCGCGAGCTTGCAACGATTCCGGCACAAAGCGCTCCCGTGGAACCGCTTCGAGCACAGCAAGAATGCGTGGATGGATTCCGCGTTGCCGGAGTGATGCAAGAAGCTGACGCTTGGATTCTTCGAGAACGTACCGATGGCTCATTGGCTTGAAGCGATGATGCATACGAAAATCGGAATTGGTGCAGAACACAGTTGTCGCAACGTGCTTGTCGAGCCTACTATACACGCTATATTGCAGCGCGTCGAATGATTTGGAGGACATGCACCGATGGCTGCTGTGGAGAAAGCGGTAATCATGGCTGGTGGATTCGGCACTCGACTCCGCCCACTGACGATGGAAATCCCAAAGCCAATGGTGCCACTGGCGGGCAAGCCGATGATGGAGCATATCGTCCGACTGCTTGTGCGGCATGGGATGCGACGTATGCTTGCAGTGCTCTATTTCCACCCCGATGCAATCACAAGCTACTTCGGCGATGGAAGCCGTTGGGACGTAACGATGGAATATGTCCGAGCAGCCGCCGATTACGGAACCGCCGGCAGCATCAAGAATGCCGAAGCCTACCTCCGCTCAGGGAGATTTCTCATCATCAGCGGCGATGTGCTCACGGACTTCGACCTTTCAGCGGCAATAGCCTTCCACTGCGAAAAGAACGCCGACGCAACGATCGTGCTCACACGGACATCGAATCCTCTCCAGTACGGCATTGTTATCGCCGATTCGGACGGTCGAATCCGCCGGTTCCTCGAAAAACCAAGCTGGGGCGAAGTCTTCAGCGATACCATCAACACCGGAATCTACATCCTCGAACCGCGCGTTTTAGAGTTGATCCCCCCAGCTCGAGAGTTCGATTTTAGCAAGGACCTCTTCCCAATGATGCTCGAACGCGGCGATGCACTCTACGGCTACATCGCCAACGGATACTGGCGCGACATTGGGAATCTTTCGGAGTATCAACAAGCACACTACGACGTCCTTGCTGGGAATGTCCGCATTGAAATTCCCGGCTCCAGTCGCGGGAATGTGTGGATTGGCGATGGCTCGACGATTGACCCCAGCGTCGAATGCCGCGGGACCGTCATCATTGGAAATGGTGTGCAGATTGCCAGGAACGCCGTGCTCGATAGCTGCGTCATCGGAAACGATTGCCAGATTGGTGCAGGGGCAGTCATCGCTCGGTCAGTGCTCTGGGATGGAGTCCGCATAGGAGTTGCATCCCACATCGAAGGCGCTGTGCTGGCTTCGAATGTTCAGCTTGGTGAGCGCGTGGCTGTCGAAGAGAATGTCTTTGTCGCCGAAGGGTGTTCGATTGGGGACGGGGCTGTGCTCGGTCCCAACATCAAACTGTGGCCACGCAAGCACGTCGAGCCGCACTCTATCGTTGTCCGTTCGATGATCCACGAAGAAAAATGGTCGCGCGAGCTTTTCACCGATGCACGTATCACCGGCGCATCGAACGTTGAGATGAATCCAGAATTCGCTGCGCGACTTGGGACAGCCATTGGCACCGCACTCCCGATTGGCGCTACTGTAGTCGCCTCGCGCGACCCGGACCCCACGTCGCGGATGATCAAGCGTGCGTTGGTGGCAGGCTTGCTTTCCGCAGGGGTTTCGGTCGAGGACTTGCAAATGACGCCAATTCCCCAAACGCGTCTTGCGACACGGAGTCGAAGTGTTGCTGCGGGATTCCACGTCCGCCGCTCTTTCCGCAACCCGACGATGACCGATATCGTAATCATCGGCAACGATGGGCGCGATCTGCCGACAGAACTTGCCAAGAAAATCGAGCGCTACTTCTTCGGCGAGGATATTCGCCGGGTGCCATATGAGCGCGTCGGTCAGCTTCGCTACCCAGAGCGGCAGAACGAAACTTATGTTGCTGATTACTTGCGTGCACTCGATGTCGAACGCATCGCTCAACGCCGCTTCCGCATTTTGATTGACTACAGCTTCGGTATGGCGGTGAGTATCTTCCCGAGCATTCTCGGCAGACTCGGCACAACCGCACTTGCACTCAACAGCTACATTGACCCATTCCGAGCCTCTACGACCGCTGCTGACGAAGAAAACCGACGCGAAATCTCTGGTATCATGCGCTCGCTCGGCTACGAAATCGGCTTCAAAATTGACCCCGGTGCCGAGCGAATTGCGTTGGTAGATGAGCGCGGCTACTGGTTCTCTTCCATGCGGTTGCTGACGATCATCACCAAACTGTTTCTCGAAAGCAACCGCGAGCATCTGCCATTCGCCATCGCCGTTCCAGTCGAGGCAACAAGCGAAGTGGACATCATCGCTGCCGAATACGGTGCAGAAGTCCTCCGCACGAAAAATTCGCACACTGCCATGATGGAAGCAACACGCGATGAGCGGATCCGGTTTGTTGGCGGGACGCGTGGCGGGTTCATCTTCCCCGAATACAGCGTTGCAACCGATGGGCTATACACGATCGGGAAGGTCCTCGAAATGCTCGCTCGCACGGGGTTCTCGCTTGCCGAACTCGACAGCGAGCTTCCCAAACGGCATCAATCGCGCCTGAGCGTGCGTTGCCCGTGGGATAAAAAGGGCACCGTTATGCGGCATGCGATCGAATGGAGTAGTGCATACGACCGCCAGCTTATTGACGGCGTCAAGGTATTTCTGCCCGATGGCAGAAGCGTACTGCTTGTGCCTTCGAGGGAGCACGCTGCGTTCTCGATCGTCGCTGAAGCAGATAGTCCGGACGATGCCGAACATCTTGCCGAGGAAGTAGCGGCACTGGTCGCGCAGTGGGGAAGTACCGTGCAGAGCTAATCAGTGCTCGAGAATTGGCGCTAATTTTGCACTCTTCGAAGCCGCCAAGATCAGGCTGCGCGTCCGGATGCTCTTTAGCAGCCAATGCCCTGCTCGTTGCCTAAACACAATTGGAAGCTTGTCCCATGAAGATCGCCGATGTTCTCTCGCCCACAAAGATTCAGCTGCGCATTCCGGTCACCAGCAAGCGAGAGCTCCTGGACCGACTGCTGGCAATCGTTGATGCTGAAGGTGAGCTGCTCGACTCCGAACGCGCGCGTCAAGCAGTCTTCGAGCGGGAAGAACGCCTCTCGACGGGCATTGGATACGGCATTGCGATTCCGCATGCAAAAACAGATGCTGTCGCCCGCGCAACTGCAGCACTTGTCACCTGCGCCCAACCTGTCGAGTACGACTCGCTCGACGGCAAACCCGTTGACATCGCAATCTTGATCCTGGGCCGCTCCGGTGATGTGCGAACGCATCTTCAACTGCTCGGAAAAATTTCTCGCCTGGTCAGCTCGGAGCAATCACGCGAGCTGTTCCGGCATACACTGCTCCAAGCACGGACGCCCAACGCCGTTTACGAATACTTCCAGCAATTGCCCGACAGCAACAATGCCGACTAACGAACGCATCCAAACGGTTCGAGGCACAAAAGACATCTTGCCAAGTGAAATCGAGCGCTGGCACCACATCGAGTCCGTCATTCGGCAGTGGATGGAGCGCTACGGCTACGCAGAGATTCGCACTCCGATCATCGAGTCAGCAGAACTTTTCTATCGGGGCGTCGGAGAAGCTACCGATGCGGTGGGAAAGGAGATGTACGTTTTTCCCGATCGAGGCGGTGAACTCCTAGCGCTTCGTCCTGAACTCACCGCGCCGGTCGCACGCGCGGTGCAGCAGCATGGTCTGGCAGTGCAAGCTCCACTGCTGCGGCTGTGGTACTATGGCCCATGCTTTCGATACGAACGCCCACAGAAAGGGCGCCAGCGCCAATTCCACCAAGTTGGTGCAGAGTGCTTGGGCGCAACAGCACCAGATGCAGATGTAGAAATCATCAGCCTTGCGTGGGATATTCTGACCTCGCTGGCAGATCGAACGTCCCTGCAGCTTGTCCTCAACACGCTCGGCACCGCCGAAGAGCAACAGCGCTACCGCGCGCTCTTTGTCGAGTATCTCGAGCGTTATCGCAATGAACTCAGCCCAGTCTCCCGCGAGCGCCTCCAATCGAATCCACTCCGAATCCTCGATTCAAAAGACAGCGGCGACCGCCAACTATTGGCCAACGCCCCGAAAATCGAACAAGTGCTCAGTCCCGCAAGTCGAGCGCATTACGACACCGTCCGCATGTTGCTTTCCGATGCCGATATTCCGTTCACCGTTGATCCCTACCTTGTGCGCGGACTCGATTACTACACCCACACCGTCTTCGAGTTTCGATCTGCTCGACTTGGTGCACAAGATGCTGTTGGCGGTGGTGGCCGCTACGATAATCTCGTTGCGCAGGTCGGCGGCGATCCGATGCCGGGCGTAGGATTCGGGATTGGCATCGAGCGGCTGCTCCTTGCAATGGACGTTCCCACCTCCAGTGAACAGCCATGGAATCTCGTCGTGTTCATTGCAGCGCCGTCTTCTGCGCGATTGTGGGTGCAACGCATTGCGCAGTGGGTTCGTCATACGTGCGGCATTGCATGCGTGACAGACTTGCAGTTTCGGTCATTGAAGGCCCAGCTTCGCACAGCACACCGTCAGCGGTACAGTCTCTGCGTCATCCTTGATGAGCCGATAGTATCCGAGGGTCGCTGTATCGTCAAGGACATGCGGAGCGGCGAACAATCAGAGGTTGCACTCGATCAAGCTACGATCTGCGAACATATTCGCGCGCTGCTTGCTACCGCGTAAACTCGACGATGACGTATGGTGTAAGTTTCGTTGAAATCACTGCAATGGAACGAGCTACGCAGTTTCGCTTGACACTTCGCTTGCTTGAGTACACGCCAAGTCGCAGTGAGCGATACCATTTCCGGGTGCATCTGGAGACGGTTGAGCAATTCGCTGCCTTGCCGTATGCGCTTGTTGTCGAGCACAAAGCATCAGGGAACATGCATACCTTCCACATCCGCGGGATTACGCTGAGCGACACATTCGGTGCACACGTCGGCAATGCTGCCTATGTCGAGGATATCTCGATCAAGCGCGATGGGGAAGTGCGCATCATTGTAACGCGTGCAAGCCAAATGCAGGCTGTGCCGCTTGTGCTCGAGCATGGGAACGTTCGCCTGGCTGAGGAGGGAACCGGTGGTTTTGTTGAAGTTCGCCTCTTAGACGAGTGAAGCGCGCCGAAAGACCTCGAGCAATTACTCCACCGCAGCGTTGGGTACTGACACTTGGCTTTAGTATCGTTGCTACTGCAATCGTTGTTGGCAGCCTGATTTACACTCAGCAGCTTGTCCGATCACTGGTGCTCCGTGAACAGCGGCTTGTTCGATTTTATGCCGATATCCTTCAAAGCTTTGCTTCGGCGAACTCCGCCTCGATCGAAAGTCTCTTTCTGCTCGACCGGGTCACCCCGACGATTGATTTTCCGTGCATCATCACCGATTCGATGGGGATACCGCTGGAACCGTACGAGCAGTTTACGCTCAACATCGCACTTGACAGACTCGGCAGCCACGATAAGCAACGCAAGGAGCTCCAAAAAATGATCGCCGAGATGGCTGCAGAATATCCGCCGATTGAAGTCCGCGATCCAGGTGGCAAGGTGGTCAACTACATCTACTTCACTAATTCGTGGGTCGTCAAGCGGCTGCGCGTTCTGCCCTACGTCGAGTTCGCACTCGTTGCACTCTTCGTCGCTGCTGGCTACGGCGCACTGATGATGCAGCGCCGCCGCGATGAATCGCTCATCTGGGTCGGCATGGCCAAAGAAACTGCCCATCAACTTGGCACGCCAATATCGAGCCTGTTCGGTTGGCTGGAGTTACTCCGCGAGCACCTGGCCAGTGGCAAGCAAAATACTGCACAGCTGGAGGCAACGCTCGACGAGTTGCAGCGCGACGTCGAACGTCTCCGCGGCATCGCAGAACGCTTCAGCGCTATTGGTTCTACTCCGCGACTATCCCGTGCAGACATCTCGTCAATCATCGAACATGCATTGGCATACATGCGCCCACGGCTCCCTCGACACGGACGCACCCTCACGATCGAGTGGGAACGGCCCAAGCAGTGCTGCTTTGTGATGGCCAATGAGGAGCTGATCGCTTGGGTCTTTGAAAACCTCATCAAGAACGCAGCCGAAGCAATCGAGCAACAGCAGGGCAGGATCACCATTACCGCAACGGAAATTGCCCGGGGGAAAAGGCACTTCGCCCGCGTTACGGTCACCGACACTGGCAAGGGCATGAGTCCGATGGTTCGTCGCTCTGCTTTTTCTGCTGGCTTTACTACAAAGGAACGAGGATGGGGGCTGGGGCTTGCACTCGCTAAACGTATTGTCGAGCAGTACCATCGCGGACGAATCGTCATCGTGCACACTGAGCCAGGACGTGGTACAACGGTTGCTGTCGAACTCCCGTGCGCGGATTCTGCCGGAGCACCGGAAGTCGGGGAGCAAACGGCATAGTATTTTGCAATGCTCCTGGTCATCAATAGTCCGCGACACTACCGATGCACCGATTGCTCCTGATTGCTGGGCCGTGCGTAGTCGAAAACCGTTCGGTGACATTCACCGTTGCAGAGCATCTTGCCTGCCTTGCTGAGCGATTCGATATCGAGCTGATCTTCAAAGCATCCTACCGCAAAGCGAACCGTACGAGTATTCGCTCATTTGTCGGTATTGACAAACCCCAAGCGCTTGCAATCCTTGCCGAGGTTCGGGAGCAGTTCAACCTTCCCGTTCTGACCGACATTCACGAAAGCTGGGAAGCAGCCGAAGTGGCAGCCTACGTTGACGCATTGCAGATTCCGGCGTTTCTCTGCCGCCAGACGGATTTACTGCTCGCCGCGGGGCAAACAGGCAAGCTCGTCAACATCAAGAAAGGGCAGTTTGCAGCACCTGAGGATATGGCAAAGGCTGTCGAGAAAGTCCGCTCGACGGGCAACGATCGCGTTCTTGTCACAGAGCGAGGTACGACGTTCGGCTACCACGACTTGGTGGTGGATATGCGTTCGCTGGTGCGGATGCGTTCAAGCGGTGCGCGTGTGATCTACGACGCGACGCACTCGCTCCAACAGCCAAGCCTTGGCGAGACTTCTGGTGGACTTCGGTCGCTCGTTCCACACTTGGCACGTGCAGCCGTTGCAGTCGGTGTTGATGGGGTCTTCTTTGAGACTCACCCCGATCCAGCCAACGCACCGAGCGATGCAGCAACACAACTTCCGCTTTCCTATGCCGAACGCTTCATCGAGCAAGTGCTTGAAATTGACGCGCTGATTCGCTCGCGGGGCTGGAACGAAGACAACGTTGACGACCAGACTACGCAGCGATGAACCGATCGGCGCTCATGCAGTGGATACTGGCAGCATCGCTCTTGCTCGGTGGCAGTGGCTGCACTGACCAGGTACAGCCGGGGCGGGATCCGCTCCCCTATGAAGCACTCCCAAGCAACACACTCTTTGGCACGGAGATAACCTTTCACGATTCACTTGCGCTCAAAGCTCGCGTTCGCGCAGGGAGAGTGCAGTGGTATCCATCCCAACAGCAAACGTTGCTCGATAGCGGCGTCTACGTCGAGTTTTATTCACCTCGTGGAGCTCGCGCTGCGCGTCTTTGGTGCGATAGCGCCCGTGTGGACAATGCATCGAGCGACATGTGGGCATTCGGCAGTGTTCGCGTGGAGTCCGATAGTACTGGTGCTCGGCTGACGACAACGTGGCTCCAGTGGGATAACCGCAACCGTAAGCTTCGCACTAATGCGTTTGTTCGCATCGAGCGACCCGGCGAACTCGTCGAAGGTGGCCAAGGATTTGAATCCGATGAGTACCTCAAGCACTACACGATCTTTCGCGTTCGGGGCACTGTCACCCCATAGCAGAAGGTGCACGAATGCTTACGTTGCGACTGATCCATTCGGAAGCTTTTCGATAGACTCTGCATGGTTTGACAATCTTCAGGAATAGCCATCGCATGACTACACCGATCGTTGTTGGCAATTGGAAAATGAACACGACCGCCGAGCAGGCACGGCAACTTGCAGAGCAAATCTGCTCACAGGTTACCGAGCGTGCGCTCGACACACGCACAACGGTTGTGCTCTGCCCACCATTTGTGAATCTTTCAGCAGTCGGGGAGGTGATCGGGGATCGTCCGATTGCACTCGGCGCACAGAATTGCTGGAGCGAACCCTATGGAGCATTCACAGGGGAAATCAGCGCAGCGATGCTTCGAGCAGTGGGATGTCGCTACGTGATTGTCGGGCATAGCGAGCGTCGCACAATCTTCCGTGAGGACGACCAGCTCATTGTCCGCAAACTCGAACGTGTGTGGGAAGAAAAGCTTGTTCCGATCCTCTGCATCGGCGAGACGCTCGCAGAACGACAACTGCACCAGACGTGGGATGTCCTCTCGCGGCAACTTGCGCTTGTCAGCGCGCATAGCAGCCGCACACGTGCCTGGATTTGCGCATACGAGCCTGTCTGGGCAATCGGGACAGGAATTGCCGCAACGGCGGAGGAAATCGAGCAGGCGCATGCGTACCTTCGATCGTTTCTCGATGCGCACGGTTGTCACCATGTCCCGTTGCTCTACGGTGGCAGCGTCACTGAAGAAAATGCTGCCAGCATTGCCGCCATCGCGCATGTTGATGGTGTCTTAGTCGGTGGCGCATCGCTGGTGGCCGAGCGCTTTCTCCGAATCATCCAGGCGCAGGCGAATGCATAACGGCAGCACTGTCAACATCTTCACGCTCGCCAACATCATCACAGCGCTCCGTATGCTCGTTGCGCCGGTGTTCTTTTTTCTGCTCATCCAAGCAGACCAGTGGGCCTACAGTTGGGCGTTGCTGCTTTTCGTTGCAGCTGCGCTGACAGATTTCGTTGATGGCATCATGGCTCGCCGATTTGGAGAGATTTCATCGCTGGGGATGTTTCTCGATCCACTTGCCGATAAAATTCTGGTGCTCTCGGCGCTCTTTGGTTTTGTGTGGTTGGGTTTGATTCCCCTGTGGATGGTCATCATCGTAGCGATACGTGATGCATACGCAACGGTGCTTCGAGTGTGGTCGTTTTCCGAAGGTAGAGCGCTCGCTCCATCGCGCATCGCAAAATGGAAGACCTTCGCGCAAATGGGGTTTGTCAGTAGTGTGCTTGCGCTGCTGGTAGCAGCATCATCGGACAGCAGGGCAGTGTCGCAGCTTGCCAGAACCATCATCGAATCTGGTGCTCTCGCGTGGGCGATGGGTGGCGTTGTGCTGCTGACGATTGGGAGTTTGTTCGGGTACCTTTTGCGGCGTCAGTAGTCAGCAATTGCCCAGCGGTAGAATGCTTGCGCAGTTGCGTGGGCCTGGAGCGCTTCGATTTCGCGTTCTTGAGCTTCAGCCAAGAGTCGCTCTCGCAGATTGAGCCGAAGCAGATCAGATTCACCTCGCGCAAACAGTTGGCGCTCTGCTTCGACCATTCGTTCAGCAGCGATACGCTCTGCACGTGCGAGCACTGCTTGCTCGTAGGTGGCGTTGACGTTTGCTGCACCAAGGAGAACGTCGCTTTCGATCCGGCGCTGGAGCTGTTCGATGGTAGTCTCCAGTTGGGCTAGCTGTGCGCGAATTTGTTCGCGCTGCCCTTGCGGCCGGCGGTACAGGAGAGGAATTTCCACAGCAAGGCCAGCTTTCCAGTATGTTGGCTGTTGCGAAAGCGGAGGCGACCACGAAGGGGTATAGAGATTGACCGAAGCGTTGATCAGCGGCTTGAACTGCTCGCCTGCCAAGCGCTGCTCGACGGCGAGCTGCTCGTATTCTGCTTGGAGCTTTTGCAGTTCTGGCCGCCGTTGCCGTGCACGGACTCGGTCGAATTCAAGTTGCAGTGGATCAATAAACTCAAGCGCAGGGAAGGGTTCTGGTGCCATGCTCGCAAGGCGTTCAAGCCTTTCCCATTCGATCCCCCAAAGGTTGAGCCAAAGCGCTACCGTGCTTCGTTCAAGCTGATTTCGTGCTCTTGCAAGCAATGACCGTCTGCGCAGTACTTCCTGAAGAATTTCGATCGAGTCAATTGGTGCGCGCTCCCCACGTTGGATTTCAGTGACAACCAAGCGATAGCGATCTCGTGCAACAACGTAGAGCTGTTCAGCGACGGCATAGCGTGCACGGGCTGCTGCCCAAGCGAAATAATCACTGAGCGCCAGGTAACTGACAAGGTTTCTCCGCTCACGGTATGCAGCATCAGCGCCCAGCAGAGCTTGCTCTGCACGGAGAATCGCTGAACGCGTTGGATCAATGTGCACGTTCCGCATCAGTGGAAGCATCAGCCCGATGCTTGGTTCACCAGCTTCTGATGTTGCGTAATCTTGGTTGAAAAACTCAGTTGAGCGCCGGTAACCAAGCGTAAGCTGTGGCCCCCAGTAGAGGGGAATAGTAAGTCCGGTGTAAAGATCATTGTTCTTGATACCACCGCTGTACTGTTTTGCGCTCATCGAGCCTGTGATGCGCGGATCGAGCAGACCCCACGCAGCCGTTTCTGCGCCACGTGCTCGCTGAACGCCGGCAGCTGCGATACGAATCTCTGGGTGTGCACGTTGGACCAGACTCAAATATCGGACAACCAAAAACGTATCAGCTTGCGTTGCCGGCTTGATGATCACACTTGTGTCGGCAGCATTGAGGATGCCGAGAGCATCTTCGAATTGAGCATGGAGCCGACCCGAACAAGCAACAACAACCAGCAGGAACACTACGAGCATGCGTGTACTCACTTTTCCTGCTCTAACTGATCAACCGGCTGTTCATCTCCTTTGGGGGCTTTATTGCCGCTTCCACTAAAGGGAGTGCGTTTCGGAGGCTTGCGACGCAGAGGGGGAGGTTCTTTCAGCGATGGTGGGAAGCCGTTGAGTTGGCGCCAGATTTCATAGGCCAGTGGCACAGTATTGAGGAGCATCCAACCGCGTGCTTTGGTGCCGGGTCTGAGTACTTGCGGATTTGGCCAAGGTTCATCCGCAGTATCAGGTTTGATGATTGCACGGAACATCCCAGCCCCACGATCGTCGTCAACGGCATCGACAACAGAGACGACACCGCCGAACGTACCAATGTTGACTTGAGGGAAGCCGGAAATTTGGAGCGCTGGGAATCCATCGAATTGGATACGAACCTTCTGCCCAGGATACACAAGCGGTGCATCGTTCCCTTTGATGTAAAGCTCGACAGCGAGTGAACTGACTTCGGGCATGACAATTGCAAGCGGTTCTCCCTGAGTAACGGTTTCCCCAGGACCGAGAGAATAGAGACGGACGACGGTTCCCTCAACGGGTGAGACTACGACAGCGTAGCGGCGCCGCATCTCAACGTTGGATTTGTCAATGAGTGCCTTTGCGATAGAAGATTCTACAGCAGAAAGTGATTCTTGTGCTTTGTTAAGCTCGCTGCGCGTTTTTTGAATTTTCGCGTTCCATTCGTTCTGCTTGAGTCGGTACTCTTGCTCAGCTTGTTCTAACTGGCTTTCTGCGGCACGCACCTCAGCCTGCGCACGATCGTAGCGTGCCTGCGCCTGTTGGAGCATGCTCCGAGCACTTTCAAACTCCCGCAGTGAGCGGAGACCTTGCTCGTAGAGTGCTTTACGGTCTTGGTAGCGCTGTTTGGCAATTTCCAGGTCAATGGTTTCCTGTTGCAGGAGTGCTTTTGCTGCAGCGAGCTTTTGTTGGGACTGGATAATGTATTGCTCTGCAGACTGAAGCGCTGCAGCCTGCGCTTTGATTTCTGCGGAGAGTTGTTCATTGATGGCAGTAATTTGAGCGCGCAACTGCTTGGAGCGCTCAATGAGCCACTCTACGTGTGCACCTGTCCGTGCAACGATGTTGCTATCAAGGAATTTGGGGTCAATGTCCTGAAGCAGAGCAATGGTATCGCCAGCGAACACATGCTGCCCTTCCGATACATACCAGCGTACCAATCGCCCAGTGATTTGCGCATTGACGTATTGGGGACGTTCGACAGGACTCAGCGCAGTCACCCGGCCTTCGGCAAGGACAGTCTGCACCCAGGGCGTGACGAACAGCACAGCAATCATCACCAAGAGCATCACGAGGATCACCCGCAAGTAGCGACGGATCAGTGGTGGGGCTTCGATATCATCGAGTGCGCGGATGTAGATACTCGACATCACCGAGTGCCGCTGGCGCCGCAAGCGAAAGCGTCGCCGCTGAGGTTGCGCAACAGTTTTGTTCATCGCCGCTGTTGAACCAGAGTGTTCAACGTTGGAAAAAGCTGGTGCAGAGCATTCCCTGGACGAGCGAGCACCTCTGTCAGTGGGCCTCGCTCGATGATGTACCCATCATGGAGAACTGCAACTGTCTGTGAGTGTACGACGATTTCTGGATCGTGAGAAATCGTAACAACGGTCCAGGGATTGTCTTCAGCATAGAGCGCATTGAGTATCTCCAACTTGATGTGGTCCTCGATCCCATTGAAACCTTCATCAATGATGAGAAGAGCGGGCCTGTGCACAATCGCACGTGCAACCATGATGCGCCGGATTTGGCCAGTAGAAAGGTTCGTCCCACGCGGACCAACATCCGTCAGCAGACCTTTCTCCAGACCGCTGACCCACTTATCAAGTTTTGCGACCGACAGCGCCCACCACACGTCATCTTGCGGTACCCACTGGCGACCCCAAAGAACGTTGTCGAGGACTGTTCCACTGAGTACTTCATCGCTGGTTTTGATATACCCGACGTAGCGACGGTATGTGGTACGGTCAAGCAAGCGGGTATCAATCCCGTTGATATACACCGCTCCATGCTCTGGTTGTAATAAGCCGAGAATCAAATGCGCAATCGTGGATTTCCCAAGTCCACTTGCACCGACGATCGCTAAGCGATCGTTTGGCTCGATTGTGAGATTGATCGAACGCAGCAGTGGTGTATCCTTGCGGTATTCAAACCGCACGTTTACAAGTTCTACTTTGAGTCCTTTTGGTTGGCCGTCACTCGAGAAGGTGAGCGTTCCATTTTTCTCATGCTCGAGACTGGTGAGCTGCTCGATCTTTTCGAGCGAGGTTAGCAACGTGAAAAACGATGGTATCTGCTTGATGATGTTCTCGATGCTGCTCAAAAAGAGCAGTATGATGATTTCACTGGCAACTAACTGACCCAGCGAAATCTGGCGATCAATTACCAACATACCACCGGTCAGCAGTACAGCAACAATGATCACTATCCGCATCACGGTCGCAACAAGCTGCTGCCGGATGATGATTTTGAAGTGCTCCTTCCGACGTGACAGCCACAGTTGGAGAGGGGATTCAAAGCGATCGACAATTTGCTGTGCACTGGAGAACACTTTGTAACTGATAATGTTCATCCCAACCTCGTCGAGTGCATCTGCGAGAGCATACTTGGCACTGGACTCGGCAATGTTCGTTCGGACACCGCCGTAGCCGGCAACGATGATCAGCCCAAGCGTTAGCAAAACAAGCAACGTTGTAATTTCCCAGAGAAGGGAGCTAAAGATTGCCATGAACACCAAACCGACAAGTATGGAAAGCAAAGCTGTGATTGTATCGAGCGTCAGCTTGGTGAACACTTTCTGAATGTTGACAACATCGAAAAAGCGGTTGAGAAGAGAAAGTACATCCTTGTGCTCGAATTCACGGATATCAGTTTCCCAAAGAGCAGAGGCAGCTTGACACGTGGTGCGTACAAAGATGCGCCGTTCGATAAGTTCAGCAACGTACAGCTGAACTATGCTAAAACCGCCACTGATAATCAGCAAAATCGTCAGCGCTACCGTCACCACAATGAGCGGCAAGGTGATGGTTCCTGCCGCAATGGTTGTTACGAGCAGGTCCACTGCGAGCGGCACCGAAAGCGAGAAAATGCTCACCAGAATTCCATAGCCAATAAGCAGCGCGATATCTCGACTTTCGAGTTCAACCAGGTTGAATAGGAGCCGAAGTGGGGAAGACTTTGCAGCCACCAGAATAGCACTCGGAAAAAACTACCACCGCTCTCTGACGAACTCCAGTACAGCGTTATTTCACGCTATGGGAGCGTCACCCGAATCGAACGATTCAGGAAACGTCCCTCAGGAAGTGTATCAGAAAAACGCCGCTCAATGCCACGTGCGACGATGAGAATCCTCTTGCTGGCTGCAAGGGTGCGGAGATAGCTTTCCGTTGCCCGGGCACGCTCTTCTGCAAGCCGACGGTTACGGGCGATATCGCCGAGCACATCAGCACTTCCGCCGATTTCAATTGTCGCACCATCTGGTATGCGCTCGATGAGTTGGCGAAGGAGTTCGCGGTTTTCTGCAGAAAGCTGGCTGCTGTTGTAGTCAAACCGCAGCACTGCTTCAAAGCGTGCTGTGGATAGCTCAACCCGCCGCCGAGAGAGCGTGCTCAGCACAACCGTAACCGAGTCGCTTGCCTGGATGCCGGTCTGTGGAATAGCCCCGTGCGCACTGAGTACGACGTGCTCAGCTGCTGGTGCAAGCCGCAGCCGAATCGGCACACGTGCGGTTCCTGTATCCCCACGGAGCTTGGGCTCTGCACCAGTAGCTTCCAGCAGGATTGAATCTCCACTGAGAGCACTCCCAGTAAGATGCACTGCCAGAGTGCCTACAAGCTCTGCAAATGTCTGCTTGGAAACGTACTCGACCAGTGGAGCATTGATGAGCACAATGTCCACTCGCTGGTTTTCTGTGCGACCTTCTGGGTAATCCATGTTCGATGCCACCGATGGGAGCAACGAAGCACGTAAACCAATGCGCGATCGCTCGATTCCGAGCGACTCCAGCACACGTGCGACAGCTTCCGCACGCCGTCGTGCGAGCGCAGTATCGCCCTGCTCATACTCGCCAGCGGTTGCACCTTCGCAAATGACTCTCGCGTTGGGGTTTCGCCGGAGGATGTCTGCGATGACCAGCAGGATATTTCGATGCGCGACGACAGGATCGTCGGTGGCGATGCTATCGGCCGAGCGCAAAACATAACGACGAGGAATTACCGCAGATCCCGCATCGAAAAACACAGCATTGACCAGGGGTGGCGTTGCAACGAGTTCAGTCCCTTCCTCGATATGGCCGTCGAACGATTCGATCGCCAGGTGTAGTCGCAGCGCTTCCAGAGGTGGAATCGCAGTAACCACGTGCGGTGTATCCGGCACACCAGGCGGTGGTGGAGGCGGTGGCGCGGGTTCTTCGATTTGTTCAGGTGAGCGTTCCAAGGACATGCGTACACCCAGCTCAAGGCGAATGCCCTGCATCGTCCAGCGAACATCTGCGACAGGCGAGTTGAACACGTAGTCATAGGCGAGTTGCTGGACGAAATGCAGACGCGACCCAATCGGCAGAAGGTGCTCGATGCCTATGTGTGCACCGACCGTCGGCCTGCGAAGTTGACTCATCGGCTGAAAGCCGCCTGTCCAGTTTATCGTGCGTTGTTGGTTGCTGGTAAATACCGCATTGTCTGGTGATACGATATGCCGTGTTTGCTGCATTTCCGCTCGGAGCGGAATACCAAACCGCACGCCAGCATTGAGCCGAATCGTTGAGCGCCCAAGTGTCAGTGGTGTCCACCAGAGTGTCGGTGCAAGTTCGATGTAGTCGAGCCGGACATCGAGCGCATTCTCCGTAACGACATCGACGACCTGTCCCGTTGTGCTATCGAATGCTGGCTCGCGATCGTTCGGTGTGCGCAGACGACCACCGCGTGAAATGAACGTCGCACCCAGACCAATGTGGAATCGCTCGGGCAGGGGATACTCGAGCGTAAGTGCAGCGCCGAGTGCAGAGCCGCTGCCAGTGGTGTACGTACCGCAATCAACAGTGCCTGGCAGTGCGCTAAACGATGGGGTGTGGTCCGTTGCACTCCATAGCCCGCGTAGGCTCACTCCCACGAGTTCATGACGAGTGTCCTGCAGAAGCTGTCCCTGCGCGTTGGGAGCAAGGGCAACGTAGAAGCACGCAATGAGCACAAACAGGGAAGAACGTGGCATAGAGAGTTCCACAAGTAGCTGAGTGTGCAAATATCGCACGTTGCTATTATCCCAGGTTCATTTGCTGTACCTACTTCCGGAGCCACCCGTGTTCAGTGTACCACTCAATCGTCTCTGCGATGCCGCGTTCGAGCGAGAGTTCCTGGCGGTAGCCAAAGTCTGTGCGGGCACGTTCGGGAGAGCAGATCCAATAGCGCTGGATGATGTCTCTGCCCTTGTGGTAGTCGAGCACCGGTGCTTTGCCCTGCAGGTGTCCAATCCAGCCAGAGAGCGCCGCAATTGTAAGCACAAGTGCATGCGGTATCACGACGGGAATTGCCCTGCTTCCCATGACTGCGGCTGCAGTTGTGCCAATTTGCTTCCAGGTGTAGAACTCTTCGCTTGAGACAAAGTACGTCTTTCCAACCGTCGCATTCGACTCGAGCGCATCCACGATCCCGCGTGCCAGGTCGCGGATGTGCACCAGACTAACCCACTTGCTCGAAAATCCAATGAGCGGTATCACTCCACGCCGAATTGCTTGGAAGAAAGGTAACGTTGCTTGGTCACGCTCACCGTACACTGCTGGCGGGCGAATGATCGTGATTGGCAATCGCTCATGCCAAGCATGGACAGCTTCCTCGGCTGCCTTCTTGCTTATGCCATACGGTGTAATCGGATGCAAAGGGGAATCCTCCGTCAGCGGCTGATCGAGCGATGGCGCCGGGCCGCATACCGCAAGGCTGCTAATGTGCACAAAGCGTTGGAAACCAGAGGTTGCTACGTTGCCTGTCGCCGCAAGCATGCGCTCGGTAACGCCGCGATTTCCTTCCATGAACTCTTCCATCGAGCGAGCTGCAATCACCCCTGCAGTATGGATGACCGCACTTGCATTGCCGATTGCTTCAGCAATGGAGCCAGCATCATCGAACAAGCAGCGACGCAGTTCGTATGGTTTTTTCCGTAGCCAGCGATCATCACTTGTGGGGCGGAGTAAGCATCGTACCGTATGCCCACGACGGCAGAGCTCATCGGCAATGTGACTCCCAACAAAGCCACTGGCACCTGTGAGCGCAACAATCATCCTGGGTTCGTGAAGTTGTCCAACACAAGATGCGAAACTATGGGGATCCCCGAACAAAACATCTCAGAAGTCCAGCCCAAGCGAGAACAACCACGTTGGTGGAGACCACGACTGCCCGTCATAGCGCCATGCAACGTCAACCTTGAACGGATAGCCAAGCAGGACAGTTCGGAACCCAACGCCTGTGCTGAGCATGATGGTCCCCGGCGAGTAGATCCGGTACTCAGCGCCGGTGATGTCATAGACTGTAGTTGGTGGACGCAGTGCTATTGTCTCTGAACCACTCCATGCTGTGCCAGCATCGAGGAAAAGAGCGCCCATAATTCCTCCAATCGAGATGGGCAGCGGTCCGCCCGCAAGAGCGTAGAAGATCGGGAATCGCCACTCCGCATTGACCAAGACATAGCGTGTGCCACCTTCCTGCGCCAGATCAAATCCGCGCAGCGGCATATCTAACTGCAGAAATGCCAAGTCTTCTGGCTCTTCGAAGATTGTTGCATCGATCGCCACCGAGCGATTGAACCAATTATCAAGACCTCCCAGGAAAAATCGCCGCGGCGCTCCCCCGATGCTTACTCCACCTGCTACACGCAGTGCAAGTGTGTAGAGGTACCGGTAGACGGGGATGTAATGCCGAATATCAGTCTTGAACGTGGAGAACGACTTGGTCAAGGGGGAAAACTCACCACTGACGAACATCCGTGTTCCTCGGTACGGTGCCAAGAAGCCAAAGTCAGTATTGTCGAGCACGTAGCGGATGCTCGGCACTACGTAGTTTGCCGAGTAGCCAGGATCGAGCGAGGGTATGTCGAGATTTTCACGTGTAATCCCAAGCCATCGGAGGCCAAGCTCGACACGCTCGAACGTACTCCACGCATATGATGCTTCAACGCCAGCGCTGAACGTACGGAGCAGATTGTACGCGTAGCTTGAACCGTATGGCAACACCCAAATAACAGAGAATTGCTGAACGGTGGCTATGTAGTCCACGATGCCTGGCAGGTAAGCGTACTGCGCGTAGATGTAGCTATTGCGGAGATCTTGCCAGAGATTGACGGCAGCGTAAATCTGATGGTCTCCCATCAGGTCGCTAAAGAGCATTTGGAGAACGCCTTGCGCAGTACCCCATAGTGTGTTGAACCCACCAGTGGTCATGATGAGGTCGCTGGTGATGGTGACTTTGTACGGCTTTGGAGTAAAGTCATACCCACGCTGCTGCGTTTCGCGATCGAGCGGATAACCAGCGACATCGCTATCGCTTGCGTTCACTTTCGGAGCCGGCATCTCGATAGCGAAACGGCCGTAGCCACGGAAGGCAATCGCTGGCGAGGTCTTGAGCGAATCACTCGAATGCAATAGCTCCGCAATCGTATTTCGTTGCTGACGCTCTATCTGTTTGAGCTTTGTAAGGGGAAGGGTGTCCCGCCGAAGGTCAAGCTCGAATGGATTTCGAATGAGAAAGAGGTCGTAGCCAACGTTGTTCTGTACCGAGATAATCAACTTCGAATCATCCCGTGACAGACTCATCTGCATGAGTGCCTGCAGAGAGTTTGTCTTCGGTACGGTGCGACCTGTGCGGAGCTCAAGTTCGTAGAGATTGTTGATCCCGTTGTTGTCGGCGATGTAGAGGAGTTTCTGGCCATTGCTCGATACCGCCAGCGAAATCTTTTGGTGTTCAGGATCGCGAGTGATGCGTTCAATGCTGCCAGTGGTGATGTCTATGCGGTAGATGTCGCTGCGGCCGAGTGGCTGTTTCCAAAGCGCAACTGTCGCCTTAGTGGCATGCTTAGGGTCGAGATCATCGCCGCGATCAGATACGAAGTAAAGTTGTAGTCCATCGGGCGACCATGCTGGATGTTGTTCAGCATAGAGGTCGTTGGTCAGCTGCACAAGCGATTTCGTCTCGGTATCGAACAGGTAGAGGTCGGGCTGCTCCGCGCGCACCGCGGTCACGGCAATGTAGCGCCCTTGGGGTGACCACGTCGCGCTTGTCATCGTCGGCAAACCGAAGGTGTACTTGTCGTAATCTCCGGTCTGAACGTCCACGATAAACAGAGCGTCCTGACCACCCGCTTTCGCAGTAATTGCGAGCTTTCTGCCGCTTGGATCCCACGAAATTCCTGGCGTCAGAATGTTGAGCTCCTCAAAATCGAGCGTGCGGCCAGAGCTTACAAGCTGCCGCATTGTCCGTTTGGTTAGGTCCATGACGTAAATGCCAAAGTCGCCATCACGATCGGAAATGAATGCAACCTGCTTGCCATCAGGGCTCAATGCTGGGGAGGAGTAGTAGTAGTTGCCATCTTTTACGTGATTGGTCAGCCGCTGGGCAAAATCGTCCACGCGCGTGAAAAGATCAAGGTCGGGCCAGTACATTTTCCGCATCGCTTGCTGCCATTCGTCAGAGAATTCCTCCAGGTCTTTCCCAAATGTTGCTTCGAATGCTGCCGACACTGATTGCGCACCCCGTAGCTTGTGGATGAGCTCAGCGACTTTGCCCTTTCCGTACTGACGCTCGATGTAGGCGTAGAATGCTTGTCCTGCGCGATAGGCAAGGTAGCCATCGAGCTGACCGAGTGGACGAAGCGCCTCGCTGGTCGCTAAATCCCGCATGAACATATCTGTTTGGACGTCGAGTCCGTGGAGACTTTCATACTCAGCAAGGCCTTCGTTCATCCAAATCGGAATCGTCGAACGAGAGTAGAGCGCAACTTGGATACTGCCGGCGTAGAACATCTCGTTGAGGTAAGCGTGGACCAGCTCGTGATGGATAACGTGGCGAAACTTCTCCCAATCCCCTTCGAAGGGCAAGACCATCCGGTTCTTGAACAGCTCGGTGACACCGCCGACGCCCTCGGGAAGCAGTTGCCCGATGATGTTCGTTTGTTGGAATTGGTTATGCGAGCCATAGAGCACAATTGTCAAGCGTTTGTTCGGTCGGAAGCCGAACGAACGTATCAATTCACCAAGGGCATCTTCGGCTTTGTATGCGCAAAACTTTGCGATGTAGTCGAGCGAGTCGTGGAAGTAAATGTCGAAGTGCGGAGACGTAATGTATCGCCACTCGAAGGATTGATACTGCACCTTGTTCTTGCCAAACTGCACAGATGTAAATTGCCCCTGGGCAGAAGGAGCAACGACAACCGCCCAGAGAACAAAAGCCACCAGTCTGGAAAACGCCCCAGCACGATGGACGTGGGAGCTTCTTCGTATCGTCATGGACAACATCTCAGAATTGCGAGCGTGCATCGGGTACAGACCAGAGTGAGGCACAACAACGGACCAGCAATAACGCCGCTGTGCAATAACACCGCACACGTTGGGCTTGGTACAAGTCTACGCCATCAACGATGGCAGAGAAACGATATTGCGGAGGGCGACATTCCAGCTGCAGCAATGCAGCGAGCAACGCTTTGCCGCGCTCTCATGGTTGCTTGGTCAGTCGTTCAATTGTTTCGAGCGTCTCTTGGAGCGTTTCTGCTTCCCACTGCTGCTGAGATTTCGTATGTGCGTAGATCGCATTCCGAATCACTCGCTGGAGAATCTCCACATTCGAGCGCCGCGCGAGCATGGACTCGCTAAAGCTAAAACCTGCTTGCTCGATGAATTGCCGACATTCCTCGCGCGAGATGAAGGTTCCAGCGTTGAACGGATCAATGTACACGTCGAGCGCTGGGGAATACACGAGAAAGTGAAGCGGCATGCCAATTCCCCAAAGCTCGATGCCCGCACGCGCAGCAACGAGCATGTAGATGCACGAAAGCGTAATCGGAATGCCTTGGCAGTGTTGGAGTACTGGTGCGAGGTAAATCCGTTGCGGTGTGTGGTAATCGTTACCCGCGCCGCGGAACTGTGCTCGGTCGAAGAGGACCGTGTTGAGCGCAAGAAGCTTGCTGACCTCCGACTGGGTCGGCATGGCTCGGATTGCACGTTCCACGTCAAGCCAGAGCGTATCGAGATGGTGACCAATCGCATCGGGATCGCTCTCTGGATACCCGAATACAGATAGCAACGCAAGCGATTCTTCCAGCGGAACGTCCGTGCCCTCAGCGCAGGCATCGAGGATGCGGTCGAGCAGTGTCGCGAGCGCGTTGGTCCGAATTGCTTGGATGCAGGCTTGTGCATTCACTGCACCTGGGGCATCCAGCGGACTTGCTGCAATAGCAGCACGAAGCAGCGGCACTGCTCGCCAGCCATACCAGACCAATCGGCGCTGCACCGACGTTGTAACATGTGGGTCGTTGTCGTCGAGCAACCGGATGAGTGCATCAAGTTCGCTGCTGACCTGGTTGTATTGGACAAGAGGCGGCATGTGGTACTAGTCGTTCAAGTTGTGAATAGTGCTCAGTTCCGACCGAAGATGCTCGAACGCCTCCTGTGGGGAGTTGACAAAATGAAAAAGCTGCAAATCTTCCGGCGTAATTACCCCAACTTCAGCCATGTACTCGAAGTTGAGCACCCGCCGCCAGAATTCCTCGCCATAGATGCAAATCGGCATACGCTTCCGAATTTTTCCCGTCTGAACAAGCGTGAGAATTTCCATCAGCTCATCGAGTGTGCCAAAACCACCGGGAAAGATGACCATTGCCTTGGCAAGATAGGCGAACCAGAACTTCCGCATGAAAAAGTAGTGGAACTCGAAGTTGAGCTCTGGGGTGATGTATGGATTCGGCACTTGCTCATACGGAATGCTGATGTTGAGTCCGATGGACTTGCCACCGGCAAGGTACGCACCCTTGTTGCCTGCCTCCATAATTCCCGGGCCGCCACCTGTGCAAATGTAGAAACGTTTCTGCGGCGGGAGCTCGAGCGACCACGCCGTGATTAGTCGCGCAAGTTCGACGGCATCGTCGTAGTATTGGCAAAGCTCAGCCTGCTGGAGAAGCCGAGTGAGCCGTTCCTTTGCGCGCTGTTGTTCTGCGCCGATGCTGCGCTCGATGTGCAGTTGGAGTGCTTCGACTTCATACTGGAACTGTTGCGGTGAGCGTATGCGCGCAGACCCAAAGAAGATGATCGTGTGCTGGACGTCTTCCAGTCGAAACTGTGTCGCAGGGTGGAGGTACTCAGCCAAGATCCGAAGCGATCGAGCTGCAGGAGAATGGAGGAACTCTGCGTTATCGTACGCCTTGCGTGGGCGTGGGACTTCTGGCATATCTTCTGTTGTCGGCATTGCGCTCATCACGAAACGGTGGTACCGATTGGTTCGAGAATGCGGATTGCAACTCCATGCTCACTCTGGAGCTGGCTGCCTGCATCGCGGCGAATGTACGCAAGCGCGCTTGCTCTTGCGTTGGCTGCAACAGAGGTGACAACACCTGCTATATCGCTCTGCGAGGTAGTTGATTCGGGCGTCGCAGTACGCAAGGTTTCTCCCTCCCGGAGTGTTCCGCTGGGTGCCTCGATCGCGTGTAAGCGCCATCGGAGTTTCTGTTGCACTGCAAGCCGCTCGAGCACTTCCTGCCCAATGAAGCAGCCTTTCCCGAGAGCGACGATGTGCGCAAGTCCAGCTTCGAGTGGTGTGTACTGTTCGCTGTACTCGTTCGGGTATTGGCCGATACGGAACTCGATGCGCAGCCGATTGCGCTCATCTGGCAATAGCTGCTGCGCCCTATGCGCGCCAAGCCACGTTATCACTGCATCGCGATGCGTGGCAGGGCATAGCAGCAGAATCATCTGCCCTCGTGTTGTGGGGCATGCTGCTGAGTTCCACAGGCGAAGAGCTGTTACTTGCACACCGCCGATCTCGGCATCTACCCAGCTTCCTTCACGTTCGGCAAGAGAAGGGAAGAGCTCCGCAATGTTCGTCTGCTCGGCAGACCAAAGTTCGATACTGGCGCCAAGCCCATCACGAAGCACCAGACGGACATCATCCATGATGATAAATCGCCGAATCCAACGGTAAACGTTCTCCTGACATCCTGGCGAGGTGACGATTTGCCACCGATCCTGGCGGTGGAGCAACGTCAGCACATCCACAATGCGTCCCTTCTCGGTCAGAAGCACGCTCCGCAGACCGCTCCCAGGCGGTACTGCGCTAACGTCGTTACTGGTCAAGCGCTGGAGCAAATCGCTGGTATCAGCACCAACGGCGTCAATGACGCCATACGGCTCAGACACGAAGTAGCCTACCATTACGCGTATGCAAGGATTGCGGTGACAAGCAGAAAAGTCCGCTGGCGAAACTACACTCCCCTCGGAGTAGTTTTGCCACGTAGTGTCGAACATCCTGGCAGTGGGCGTGCCTTCACTTAGCATCCTTCTCAGCACAGCACGTCGTAGGTTACAGCACCATGCACAAGCACCTGTGTGGTTGCTGTCCGTTGTGCTCATTGCACTGGTTGGCATCGAAGCAGCGTCGCAGCAGCTCGGCACGTATCGGGTGGTTTTCCGAGATAAAGGACCGGGTGTCTTTCTGCCAGGAAGTGCACTCTATCGCGCTGCAGAGCGAGAACTCGATACTCGAGCAATAGAACGTCGGAAAAAAGTTCTTCCTCCGGACTCTCTCGTGACCATCGAGGATGCGCCACTGTACGAGGCGTATCTGGAAGATGTTGCCCGAAGTGGGGGAAGGATTTTGCTCCGGCTCCGCTGGCGCAACTATGCAGTTATCGAGTGCGATGGGGCGACTGCGGACCGGCTCCGACAGAAACCGTACATCCGAGCTGTAGAGCCAACATCGGCACTGCTACGTCCCCAAGAGCACAGCACGTGGTGGCTAGCGCAGGAGCAGCCGGGACCATACCGCTACGGCGAATCGCTCGAGCAACTTGCGATGGTAGGCTTGCCATCGCTCCATGCACTTGGCATTGCAGGGGACGGCGTGCTTGTTGGGTTGATTGATACTGGCTTTCGATGGCGGGTACATGAGGCACTGCGCAGTCGGCACGTCGTTGCAGAGCGTGATTTTATCCAGCTGGACACCAACACCGCCAACGAAGAGGGCGATCCTGCCAACCAAGACAATCACGGCACAGCAGTGTTCTCTGTCGTTGCAGGATGGTATCCCGATTCACTCATCGGTGGCGCACCGTGCGCATCGTTTCTCCTTGCCAAGACCGAGAATATTGCATCGGAACGGCACCTCGAGGAGGATGCGCTTGCCGCTGCTCTCGAGTGGTTGGAGGCTCGCGGCGCTGATGTGGTCAACATCTCGCTTGGCTATGGCGTATTCGATTCGACGGAGGCGCAGTATAACCCGAGCGACTTCGACGGACGGACCACGATCGCAAGCGTTGCAGTGGAGGAAGCAGTGCGCCGAGGAATGATTTGCGTCGTCGCCGCCGGCAATAGCGGCGATGCTCCGCAAACGATCTTCGCGCCGGCAGATGCGCCCAGTGCAATTACCGTCGGTGCTGTAGCGAACGCACAACTGGAAATTCCGCGCTTTACCTCGCGCGGTCCAACCGCTGATGGACGGCTCAAGCCCGATGTGGCGGCACTTGGAGTGAACGTCCGCACAACAATCAATGCTTCACCGCTTGGTTTTGGCGTTGGCAGTGGAACATCGCTGGCAACTCCGATCATCACAAGCTGCGTTGCAGCGCTGCTTGAAGCTCACCCGACACTCACGCCGGCGCAAGTGCGCGAGCTTCTCCAATCGCAGGCATCGAGCGCAAGCGAGCCGAATACTGCGATTGGTTTCGGTGTCCCAAACGTTTACCGTTCTGCGCTCCAGTGGGGCATTGTCTGCTCACCGCCAATCATTATCCCGCAAGCGGACAGTGTTCTCGTTGGCATCGCCGCCACGAGCCTTACCCCGATTACCTCAGCCGAGCTTACGATTGAGAGCACCGGTCGTACCGAGCAGATACGGCTTGGATCAGCAGGGAATTTGCACTTTGTACGCATCCCTCGTCAGGGAAACGATTCGCTTCGGCTCTGGTTTATGCTCAGCGACGGACAACGCACACGTCGCCATCCCGTAACTGATGCATTCTACGTCCGCACGAGCGATACACTCTTGCCCTGTGGCTGGCAACGTGAGAGCATCAACGCAATTGCCGATAGCAGGATGCAGGAGAGCGCTCCACTTACACAGTCGGGCATCGCACTCCCGCTGGAGCAGCCATATCTACCGATTCCTCAGCGTTGGGTTGGGATGCGGTGTGCGGTGTTCGATCTCCAACTGCGAACTCGCGCCATAGTCACAGTGCCACTTGGCGCCGAGAGAGTCCGCCTGCCCATTGAGCAACGCGGAACCTACCTCGTCCGGTTCGAAAACAGCGATGGCGGTATTGTTTCACACCTTGTGTTGGTGTACTGATGGCACAGCAGGTTCTCATCACTGGTGCTGCTGGTGGGCTTGGCCAGCACGTAATGCAATTGTTCCTCAACCGTGGCTGGGAGGTGATCGCAACAGCACTCACCGACGAAGAGCAGCATTGGCTTGGGTCGCTACCCCACTGCCGGACGATTCTATGCGATGTCACCCGCCCTGACCAGGTAGCGCAACTTGCCGCTGAGCTCCCGCCAACGCTCGATGCAGTCGTCCATCTTGTTGGTGGCATCCGTGCCGGGAAGCCAATCGAGGAAACAGCCGAAGAGGATTTCCACTCCATGTGGGAACTCAACGCGCACAGCACGTACCTTATCCTGCGAGCAACGCTGCCCATCTTGAAGCGGACTGCGGGCGCATTTGTTGCAATCGGCGCAAAAACAGTGCTCCACACCGAAATCAACAAAGCGCTCTACGGCGCAGCGAAAGCAGCGGTCGTGCACCTTGTCCTCGCCGCAGCAGAAGAAGGACGCGCAAGCGGCATGCGTGCGAATGTCATTGTACCGAGCATCCTGCGGACCGAGGCGAATCTCCAGTGGGCACGGAACGGAGAAGAGCAGCATTGGGTTGATCCCGCCGACGTAGCCGAAACGATTGCATTTCTCTGCAGTGATGCAGGGCGTGGGGTGACAGGATGTATCGTGCCGATGTACGGCAAAATCCCAGCATAGCGGTGGGCTTCTATTGCTGCGGAAGGAGCACCGTTGCTTTTGTCCATGACGGCGGTGGCACCGGGGCAATTGGCACTGCGAGCAGCCCGCCATTTGCCCAGAGTGTGAGCTGATCGGCAAAGTTGCTACTGAGCGGGTTTCCTGAGACCCCACCTGGAAGGATGGTGTACACAACCGTATCCCGCAACCGTGCAACAAAGCGAAGTGATGCGCCAACTGAAAGATCGAACGGCTTGGGGATGCGCCATAAGCCGTTGGCCACCGTTGTTGCATCTCCACCGATTGAGTTCAAACGTCGCTCCAAAAGCGGGCGATACGCGGCAACGCTTGCCATCGGATGAGCTAAGACAAGCTGGTGTACCTGCCCCCATCGCCATTTCTGCAGCTCGGGGTCAATGCGAGTGCGTCCATGTTCGATCGCTTCATGGAATGCCTGTGCGATTGCCTTGTCACGCAGTCGTACCGCTGTTGCAGAATCACGATCGAACCACTCGGTAGGACGTGCCAAAATCTCCGGCAGCCGTCGCAGGGGCAGTGAGGCGATGAACGCGTAGCGTAGATACTCGTCTTGCCGGAGGTGCACCCGAAATGCAACGTTCATCAACCGTTCAAGGAAAATGCTGTAGAAGGCGCTGGCAGGTGAGGAGGGGAGCATGTACCCATCCCAGGTACGGAGGAGCTCGAGCGCACGCCGCCCAAGGCTATCGAGCGGGCTTCGCTCCAGTATTGGCAGCACCAGGCGGAGTAATTGCTCAGCATACGGCGATTTCAAGTCAAGCTGGTCGCGCTGGGCATCGCGTTCGGTGTATGTGCGCTGCATGGAAAGAAGCTGGAAAATCCGCTCGGCACGCGAGCTTGGCTCCCAGAGGTTGGAGAGAAATATGCTGCTCGAATCGGCAGTCTTGTTGTTTGCGCTGAGCACAAAGCCGGTCGCCGGATTATAGACTGCTGGTAGCACTCCACGGAGAATGCCGCGCCAGCTATAGGCAGTATCCCACCCCGGAAGGGGAAGGTTGGGATTGCCGGCTCCTCGCCGCGGAACGAATCCTGCAGGCTGAGTACCGACGTTCCCTGCAGCATCGGCATACGTAAAGTTCAGTGCAGGTGCACCCCACCAGCGAAGCGCTGCGCGGAAATCAGCCCACGATTTGGCACGCATGACGCCCAGCATTGCACGGATTTCATCGCTCGGCTCATAGCCTGTCCATGCCAGGGAGAGCATGTAACGCTCCGGGAGCGACGGCGCACTGCGGAGCCGAGGGAAACTGATGAGAGAGTCGCCGAGCGAAGCCGGATGCGCATCCGAAATAATCGGCCGCTTGCCGACCATCCGAACCGCAATGATGTGCATTTTCCCACCCCGGATGGCAATTGTATCGTGTCGTATGTGCAGCTTCGTTGGCCGGCCTCCGATAAGGACGGTGTTGCTGTTGGGAGAATCAGCACGCTCGAGGAAATAATCGCAATCGTCCAGCATGACGTTGGTCACACCCCAGGCATGCGCGTGCGACCGACCGATGAGCAGCACAGGAATTCCCGGCAGCGTTGCACCGATGACGTTATAGCTTGGCGAGGTGAGATGAACCTGATACCATCGCGGTGGCAAGCCAAGCACGAGGTGCGGATCGTTTGCCAGTACAGCGTCAGGTTTGCCATCGCTGACGGTTCGGATGGCCCAACAATTGCTCCCACTGCCAAGCGCGTGGAATCCAACCTGCGTGCGTGCGTGCGCATACTGCTGACATGCACGTTCGAACAGCTGACCGAGCGAGCTGTCAGCCCCAAGCGTGGCCTGTGTGTTCCGGGAATTTGGGACTACTGTAGGAGCAGTGTTGGGATAGCCCGGGATGAGTGCCAAGGCACGGGCCACCCCATACCGATCGGCAATTTCCCCGAGCGCAAGATCGCTCCAGAAACTCATGCTCATGTCGAATGCCATCAGCCGCCCGATTGCTAAGCAATCGCTCTCGCGCCATGGGGTGGGCTGATAGCTGAGAGCGCCGAATTCGAAAGGCAAGTCCTTCCGGTGGCTCTCGATGAAAAGGTTCACCCCTTGCGTATATGCAGCGAGCACGCGTTTCGATTCGGCAGAAAGCGTTGGGAGCAGTACCTCATCGGCAATTCGCCCAAGCGAAAGCGTACGGAAGAATGCATCGGTTCCGACAAACCCTTCGCCGAAGATTTCTGCCAATTGTCCGCGTGCAATGCGGCGGTAGAGGTCCATCTGCCAAAGGCGATCTGCTGCGTGGGAATATCCGAGTGCACAGAAGGCATCATCGTCGCTGCGGGCGATAATGTGGGGAATACCGAACTCGTTCCGCCAGATCGTGACGGTATCGCCGACTGCATTGGTCATGAGCATTTCTCCTGGTGCAGGCGCGCGAAAGGCAAGCCATACCCCGAATGCGAGGATACTTGCAGCGATAACAGCCAGGGTTATTACTGCTGCGAGAAATCGGCTGACGGTTGCAGGGGTGCGTGCTGTCTGCATTTCTTCGTGCAATACGGGTAGTAGCTCAAGCCCGCATCGTGCGGAATGGTGCAAGCTTTGGTGCGCAAAAATGCAAGCCTCCCTGTGCAGAGATACTTCGTATCCCAGGGTCGGAGAAGCACTCAAACGTTCAAACGATCTGCTGCACCTTCGCGTCTTTAGCACCGGCATAGAAGTTGCTCGGTTTTACCAGGCGTGCGTTACACGCTAGAAGAGCAGCTCCAGATGGCAGTAATTTCGCCGACGGAATCACCAGCAATGGATGGTATGTTTTCCCCCAATGACGTGTACGTCGAGGAGCTTTACTACCAGTACCTCCGCGACCCCAATTCCGTCAGTCCCGAGTGGCAGGAATACTTCCGCACCAATGCGGTAGATGCTCCCCAACAATCAAACGGCAAGCAGCGTATCGTTGCAACGCCAGCAGTGCCACCCGTCACCAGTGGACGTGCAGCAGAAGCAGCTCCTCCAGCGAGAGCACCCCAAGCGTTGCCGGTGACGGAGATCAAAGGCCGGCTTGGGTCAGGGGAGCAAGCAGAGCCATTGTCTGGAATCCGAGAGCGAATCGCAGAGAACATGACGCGGAGCCTTGCTGTTCCTACTGCGACCTCGGTTCGGGACATTCCTATCAAGGTGCTCGAGGAAAACCGCTTGCTGATCAACGACTTTCTCACCTACCGCGGCAAGCAAAAGCTCAGCTATACGCACATCATTGCGTGGGCAATCGTCCGCGCCTTGCGGAAGTATCCACAGCTCAACGACAGCTGCCTCCTTGGCGACGATGGGAAATACTACCGCATCCGCCGTCCATCAATCAATCTCGGACTGGCAGTAGATACCGTCCGAAGCGATGGCACGCGAGTGCTCGTTGTTCCTTCGATCAAAGCAGCGGAGACACTGACGTTCGCTGAGTTTGTCGAGCAATACAACGAACTCATCGAAAAAGCGCGCCGTGGCAAGCTCTCCGTCGAGGACCTCACCGGGGCCACGGTGACGCTAACCAATCCTGGGATGATCGGCACGGTGATGTCCATGCCACGTCTGATGGAGGGGCAGGGGCTTATCATCGCAACTGGCTCGATTGATTATCCAGCTGAGTTTTCTGCTGTCATGCCGGAAGTGCTCGTCACGCTTGCAGTCAGCAAGGTTATGACTGTAACGAGCACCTATGACCATCGCATCATCCAAGGAGCCGAGTCCGGGGAGTTTTTGCAGTATCTCGAACACCTCCTCAAGGGCGAAGGAAATTTCTACGACCAAATCTTTGCTGCGCTCAAGATTCCACTGGAGCCGTATCGCTGGACCTCGGACAACCGGCTCAATCCATTCGGCCCACAGGAAAAAGAAGAGCAGCTGGAAAAAGAAACGCTCGTCAACAAACTCATCAATGCCTATCGGGTTCGTGGACACATCAGCGCTGACATCAACCCGCTCGGCTACGAAGCCTTCCACTACCCAGAACTGCAGCTGTCGTACTACGGGCTGACAGTGTGGGATCTCGATCGTGAATTCGATACGGGCGGCCTCGGCGACGTCAAGCGAGCGCCACTGCGGGAGATTCTTCGAATGCTCCGGAAAACCTACTGCGGGCATATCGGAATCGAGTACATGCACATTCAATCGCCAGAGCAGAAATTCTGGATTCAGGAGTACGTCGAGTCCACCCGCTTTGAGCAAACCTTTACCCCAGAAGAGCGCAAACGCATCTACCGCAAATTGATGGAAGCGGAGATGCTCGAATCGTTCATCAACACCAAGTTCATCGGAGCGAAGCGTTTTTCGATTGAGGGGAGCGAAGCGTTTATTCCGACGCTCGACTACGTGCTTGGCTGTGCCTCCCGCGCCGGACTGAAAGGTGCAGTGCTCGGCATGGCGCACCGCGGGCGGCTCAACGTGTTGGTGAACATTATGGGGAAAAAGCCTGAGAAAATTTTCAACGAATTCGAAGGAATCTTCGATGGGGAAACCGTCCTTGGGAGTGGTGACGTCAAGTATCACCTTGGTTCACAGGCGATCTACCGAGCGCCAGATGGGAAGGACGTCTCCGTCGTTCTTGCACCAAATCCGAGTCATCTCGAGGCGGTCAACCCCGTCGTCGAGGGTATGGCGCGTGCTCTCTGCGATGAGTTCGGCGATCGAACGTACTCGACAGTACTCCCGATTCTTGTTCATGGTGATGCTGCCTTCGCAGGGCAGGGAGTCGTGCAAGAGACGCTGAACCTTTCGCGGCTTCGTGGCTACCGTACCGGAGGAACGATACACATCATCATCAACAACCAAATCGGTTTTACCACATCCCCCGAGGACGGTCGTTCGACACCATATGCAAGTGGCATTGCAAAGTTTTTGCAAGTACCCATCCTGCACGTCAATGGGGACGACCCAGAGGCATGCATTGCTGCGGCTCAGTTTGCATTCGAATACCGCCAGCGTTTCGGCGACGATGTTGTCATTGACATTTACGGCTACCGCAAGTACGGTCACAACGAAGGCGATGACCCAACAGCAACCCAACCGCTTCTCTACCGAGCAATACGACAGCATAAGCCGGTACGCCAACTTTACCGCGATCGGCTTTTTGCCGAGGGCGTCCTCACTCCCAATGAAGAAGAGCAATTATCCGCTGAATACCATGCACTCCTGGAGACCGCATTCGACCGACGGAAGGAGACCCGTTCCGAACAGCAGCAGCGCGTGCAGCCATCGGAGAATCTCCTTGTGCCGGTGCCAACAGGAGTGCCACTCGAAACACTCCAGCTTATTGGCGAACGCATCACGACTATCCCCGCTGGTTTCAATCTCCACCCCAAAGTTGGCGAAGAGCTCAAACGGCGGCGCCAGCAAGTTCAATCACCTCAGTCGCAGGTTTCTTGGGGAATGGCCGAAGCGCTGGCATTCGGGTCACTCCTGCTTGAACGTCGGCCAGTACGACTAACCGGGCAAGACTCCCAACGTGGGACGTTTAACCACCGGCAAGCTGTCCTACACGATTACCAAACCGATTCGATTTACATCCCGCTCAACCACATCGCACCAGAACAAGAGCGAATCCACATCTACAACAGCCCGCTTTCGGAGTACGCTGTCCTCGGTTACGAATATGGCTACAGCACGATACGCACTCGTGGATTGACACTGTGGGAAGCACAGTTTGGCGACTTCGCAAACGGGGCACAAATCGTCATTGATCAATTCATTTCGAGTGGGGAAGAAAAGTGGGGGCAGGTTTCCAACCTCGTGCTCTTGTTACCCCATGGATACGATGGGCAAGGTCCAGAACATTCCAGTGCACGATTGGAGCGCTACTTGCAACTCTGTGCCGAAGATAACATGTTCGTCTGCTATCTAACCACACCAGCACAGCTGTTCCATGCGCTCCGACGACAGGTCCATGCTCCATGGCGTAAGCCATTGATACTGCTCACACCGAAAGGATACCTACGAAAGGTTTCTTCACCACTTGAGGATTTAGCAACGGGCACGTTCCACGAAGTCTTCGATGATGCAACCATCACCGATCCAGCCTCCGTTGAACGCGTTCTTTTTGTCAGCGGGATGTTCTACTACGAACTGCAAGCAGCACGAACTGCACGAGGACTTGACGGTCGCGTTGCAATCGTGCGGATCGAGCAACTCTACCCACTAGCAATTGAACAACTCCAGCAGATTCTTGACCATTATCCCAATGCTCGAGAGATTGTCTGGGCACAGGAAGAACCGCAGAACATGGGAGCATGGCAGTATATGTTTCCACACTTGATCGCACTGGCGCCGCATCGTCGTATTTGCTATGCCGGGCGGCCGGCAGCTGCAAGTCCAGCGACTGGATCATTCCTCGTGCACAATCAGGAGCAAGAAGCAGTTCTCGCAAGCGCCTTCGACAAGCTCGAACCAGTTTTCGACTGCTCAGCTAGTTAGGAATGATTCTCTGACACGGGGATTTAGTTCAGTGATCAAAAGGGGACGATTGAATAAAGAAAGTTCAGGTATAGTACGCAAGAAATTTACATAATAACCCTTGTATCACACTGCCGACACTAGAATATTTTCGCCCCGCACACTGTATTTTCGTGATAGCCTAGCTGAGCAGCACAGCGGCGCTGATACCCCCGGAACAGCATATTTGGAGCCAAACGCCTTTACAAACGTTCGAGCGATGCCTACTTCCTTGGACGATACCACGATAGAACGTGCTGTCGCTACACGCAAGCGGCGACGGCGTAGCAGATCTGAAGAGCCAAGCTCACGCAATGCAGCCATCATTGGAATCCTGCTAGCTGTCGTAACTATCCTGTTGGGCATTGCACTCCTGTCGTATTCGCCAGCTGATCAATCGAACACAGAGGTTTCCGTTGGCGAACTTCTGCGACTTCTCCGTAACGATGATGCTGTCCGGGCTAAGTTTGAGACAACGCATAACTGGCTGGGACTTCTCGGCGCAATAATCGCTGATTTTCTTTTGCATGATACATTCGGCTATGCTTCAGTGCTGCTTCTTGCCTTACCGTTATGGTGGGCTCGCGACCTTTTCCGCATGGGCACCATTGAAGATGCAACATGGCGTAGAAGTGCGCTGTTGCTTCTATGCGTCTGTGCCTGGTCACTGTGGTTTGGGTCGCTGCGGCTTGTTTGGAACAGACTTGCCGTCGAGTGGAGCGGCCTGGTCGGTGAATTTCTCGCAACGTTAAGTGCGGCCATTGTCGGCACCGTAGGCGCTATCGTGCTCAGTTCGACAGCGCTCTTTTTTACATGTGTCTTTGCTACTGGCACAAGTCTCGTAGCCCTTGTCAATCGGCTAAGAGCTGCAGGCGTTCACGCAGCATCGGCAATTTGGAAACGTATCCACGCCCCAAAGGCCCCCCCGACAAAACAAGAAAAAACCAATGATCATGAATCTGAAGGTGCTGGCGAGCTTTTTGCCTTCCTCCGACGCACTGCGCAAGCGGAGCCACGCATCGTAACGCCCAAAGAGGAGGACTTACCTCCCACCCCAACGCGTCCATCCAAACAACCGCCGCAAGGAGATTCTGCGCCACCTGTAGCTCCCCCGCGGAAACTGACACTAACCCTACAACCATCGCCACCAAGTAATCATGCCACCCAACAGTCCCTCTCGCACGAGCAACCACCGCATGCGATAGATCGCATACGCCCGCATACCGACGAGACGATTCTCTTTACACCGCCACCGCTTGATCTCCTCTTATCGGGCAAAGAAGAGCAGCACATTGACGAAGAGGAGCTCAAAACCAACGCACGCTTGCTCCAGGAAAAGCTCGAAACATTCAAAATCAAAATTGAGAACGTCACCGTCATCCCCGGTCCGGTAATCACGCAGTACGAGTTCGTTCCAGCCGCTGGTGTCAAGATCAGCCAAATCGAAGCACTTGCCGACGATATTGCCCTCGCACTGAAGGCAAAGGGCATTCGCATTATCGCACCAATACCGGGGAAAGGAACCGTTGGGGTTGAGATTCCCAATCACACCCCGAGCTTGGTTCGCTTCCGAAGCATCGTTGCTTCCCGGATATTCCGCGACTACCGAGGAGATCTGCCTCTCGGGCTTGGCAAAACCATCACTGGGGACGTCTATTGCTGTGACCTTGCAGAGCTCCCCCACCTGCTGATTGCCGGCGCAACTGGTTCAGGAAAATCGGTCGGAATCAACACAATCATCATGTCCCTCCTCTACAGGCTGCATCCGCGCCAATTGAAGTTTGTCATCATTGATCCGAAGAAAGTCGAGCTGACCTTTTACACCAAACTCAAGCATCACTACCTTGCTGCATCGCCAGACATTGACGAGGTCGTCGTCACATCGCCTGCCAACGCTGTTGTTATCCTCAAAGCACTCGTGGCAGAAATGGAGCAGCGCTACGACCTGCTTGCCAAAGTTGGCCAGCGCAAGATTAGCGACTACAACCGGAAGCTCGCCGAAGGTACGCTCAAACACACCCCCGATCAGCCACTGGAACCGATGCCATACATCGTCGTCATCATTGATGAACTGGCTGACTTGATGATGACCGCTCGAAACGATGTCGAAGATTCGATCATCCGCTTGGCGCAACTTGCACGTGCAGTTGGCATTCACTTGGTGGTAGCAACTCAACGTCCCTCGGTAGATGTCATCACAGGACTGATCAAAGCGAACTTCCCTGCTCGCATTGCCTACCAGGTCGCTTCGAAAGTAGATTCGCGCACCATCCTCGATACTGTCGGCGCTGAACAGCTTCTGGGTAATGGCGATATGCTCTTCACACCTGGCGGACAACGCCCGATCCGACTGCAGAATTCCTTCATCACCACCGAAGAAGTGGAAGCGATCACTGAGTTCATCGGTAAACAACGCGGCTATTCGACACCGTACATGCTCCCCTCGGTCGCCCAGGGCGCTGGCCGAAGCAGCGATACGGAGGCAGACTTCGATCCGTTGTTCGTCGAAGCTGCGCGGATTGTTGTCCATGCCCAACAAGGATCAACATCTCTCCTCCAACGGCGACTCCGCATCGGGTATTCACGTGCAGCGCGCATCATTGATCAGCTCGAAGCAGCAGGAATCGTCGGTCCATTCGATGGGAGCAAAGCACGGCAAGTGCTGATCGAAAGCGATGCTGAACTCGATATGCGTCTGGGAGAGTTGGGACTGATCTGACATTGCTTTACGAATTTCAAGTTCGCAATACATACACTGCACCCAACACGGGATCGAGACTGTGATGGTTGCGAATTCGTTCGATGTGCGATGCTTCCAATACAGTGCCTTGCGCGACAAGCTTATGCCCAGCCACAGTAACAACGTCACGGCCAACAACCATTCCCGGCACCAAATGCTCGACGCGCAACGGAAGAAGCAGTGCACCGCTCTTGGATGAATCGGTCGCTGCAAGGTATTCATCGAGTAGAAGCACGATGCGTTGGTCATAGATTCGATGGGAAAGCTGCTGGAGAATGCTCAGTGCTTGCGGTGGATCGTAACCATCGCGCCAGAGAAGTTCTGCGTACTCGACCACGACGCGGAGAATACGTGCGCCAACTGGAATTTGCCAACCTTGAAGACGATGTGGGAATCCTGTGCCATCGCAGTTTTCGTACATCGCCATCAAGATCCGACGCGTCTGCGGATACTCCGTCAGCGCTTCGAGTGCCTCCGCAGCTGATTCTGGCACACGCGAGCAGCCGTATGTCGTCGGAACTCCATCGCGCGCGACAGGGAGCCGAAGATCCGCATCTCCAAGCTGCAAACGGCCGATTGCGTAAAGTCGAGCGGCCAACTCCAGCTGCGCAAGGTCCACATCGTAGCTCGGCGAAATCGTCCGGAGTCGTTCAGCAATCCACAGTGCACTTTGGCGCGAAAAGTGCGCTACCATCGGAGATTCTGGAATTCGCTGGTACATGAGCCGCTCCAGAACGCTTATCCATTGCGACTCAACCTGTCGAGCCGCATGAAGAGCTTCCTCCATGTGCAGCAGCTGTTGCCGGAGCGTCCATCGCTCCTGCACCAACTGCACCAACGCGCTGATTGCATAGTACGTTGCGCGTGTGTACTCAACGGTGAGCACAAAGTGGTACCCCGCCCGATACGCGCTGTGGAGCTGGTCGGGACCGTACACGAGCGCAAGAAGAAAGGTCCCTTGCATGTGCGGGCTTCGCGCCAGACTTCGGGGGAACAGTTCAGGAGAGACGACCTCCGTTTGCCAATCCACAATGATGCAGCCCGGATGTTTTGCAGCAAGGTATGCCTGCAATTCCTCATCGCTTGTAACGCAGGTAGCAAGAACATTGTTCGAGCTATGGAGGAGAATCTGCTCAAAGAGCGCGCTCTCCTGCCGCTCGCTGATCAAGAGGACGTCGAGCGCATCCATTGCTATTGCGGGGTCGTCTGGTGATACGTCCGGAGAAAATCTTCCGTCCGAAAGTTCGCCACGAGGATACTCACCCGCCGATTCGAAGGGTCGAACGGGTTGAGCTTATTCCGAAGCCGGCGATCAGCAAAGCCATAGACGCCTGAAATGCGACCGGGCTGAAGGCCGCTTGCCTCCAGCACTTTTCGAGCACTATTGGCGCGGTCAGCGGAGAGCTCCCAATTCGAGTAGAGCTTCCCATTCGCATATGGGCGACTGTCGGTATGCCCTTCCAGTACGACTGGGTTGGGCAACTGACGGAGGATCGGGGTAATTTCTTGCAAGAGTTTGACTGCCGCTGGCCGGAGCTGTGCACTGCCAACCTCGAAAAAGACGCTCTCTTTTGTTTCGAGTAATTCGATGCGCAATCCTTCCGGACCAAGTTCGAGCATGACGTTCCGCAGTAGTTCCTGAAAGCGTGGCTGGGTAGAAAGTTCTGCAAGTTTTGCCTTGAGTTGTTCTGCTGCTTGCGCAAGCTTCTGTGCCGCTGCGATGCTATCTGCCAGAGCGCGTTCTCGCAACCGCTCGGCGAGAGTATCCAGGAGTGCACGCTCCCATCGCTTCTGCGATTCGATGAAGTTATCCTGAGTTCCGGGGTCGTTTCCTTTGCTGCCGTAGCTACCCGCAGACAACTGTTGATCAATGGGAATTTTCTTGCCCGTCAGGAAACTGAATAGTCCTGGATCGCGGAAGAAACTCGCGATACGCTGGCGATTATCCGGGCTAAGTCCCAGAATCCACATCACCAGGAAAAACGCCATCATCGCAGTTACGAAGTCCGCGTAGGCCACTTTCCATGCGCCGCCATGGTGGCCGTGATGGTCACTGCGCTTTTTCTTCTTGACGATGATCGGTTGCTCGTTCGGTTCCATGGGCTACATCGAGCTCCAATTAGCGAACAGACTTGACGGCTTCTTCTGTTTCCTGGAACGACGGTCGCTCGTGTGGCTCGATAGCGCGTCGCCCGTATTCAATCGCAACGACCGACGGCACACCACGCGCAAATGCAAGTACTGCAGCTTTGATACACACTAGGAAGTGATGCTCCGCACGCGCTGCATTTTCGAGATTGCGCGCCAGTGGACCAACAAACCCATACGAAAGGAGCACGCCCAGGAACGTCCCCACCAGTGCTGCTGCAACACTATGCCCGATTACCTCTGGTGGTTGGTCAATCTTTCCCATCGTAATGACCACACCCAGCACTGCTGCGACGATTCCTAAGCCTGGAAATGAATCGGCAACGGTAGCCAGTGCAGTCGGTGGTTTGAGCATCTCGTGCTGAGCTGCTTCGAGATCAATGTCCATCAGTTCTTCAAGATCGTGGGCCGGAATTCCGCCATTGAGGACGACCTTCATCGTGTCGCAGAGGAAGTCCACCGCGTGGCGATTGGCCAAAAAACTCGGATACTTGGTGAAGATGGGCGAAGAATCTGGGTTCTCCACGTGTGGCTCTAAGGCAATCAGTCCATCGCGCTTTGCCAGTTGAAATAGTTCGTAGAGAAGCTTGAGCAAATCCAGATAGGCTTCCTTTGTTGTGCTGGCACCCTTGAAAGAACCGAGAATGCCCTTGATGATTCCCATCGTCGTTGGCAGCGGGTTCGCTATCAGCATCCCACCGAGCGCTGCTCCACCGATAATGAGAAATTCCGTCGGCTGCCACAGCAAGAGGATCTGCCCTTCATGCAATGTGTATCCGAGCAGGACACAGGCGATGACAACAACAAAACCAATGATAACGAACATGGACGAGTTACAGCAGTGTTGACGCGCTACATTCGAGCAGAAGCACCATGCCAGCTAACTGTAGTGCTGCTTTCAGCGCAGCCGGGCGCGCAAGTACGACCGCGATGGATCTGCTTCTAGTGCGCGCTGCCACCAGAAGTGCGCTTTGTCGGCTACGCCCATTCTGCTGTAATTATCGCCCAGGTGCTCAAAAAGTGTAGCGGAGGGGCGTTCCCTCAAAGCGATGGCTCGCTCGAGATACTCTCCCGCTTCTGCGTAGCGACCAAGCTTGTGGAGTACCCAGCCATAGGTATCCAAGTACGAGGGGTTCGTGCTGTCAGCGTCGAGTGCGCGTGTGGCAAGCTCGAGCGCTATCGCCAAACGCTCACCACGCTCGGCGAGGATGTATGCAAGATTATTTGCCGCAGCTGCGTTCGATGGGTCGTAGAACAGCAAACGTTCGTAGAGAACGATTGCGCGATCGCGTTCACCGAGCGAATCAGCGTAGTATGCTGCATAGAAGAGCGTCGCTGGATCGGTGCTATCTCGCAGGAACGCCTCCCGGAGCAATTGCAGCCTTCGATCGGGAGGAAGTGTACCATAGGTCCTCGCAAGGTAGAACTGTACGCTTGGGATCCACCAATCGTCAGTAGTACTATCGCGCTTTTCCAGAAGCTGCTGAGCACGGTCGGCGTATCCGTACTGTGCCAATGCATCGCACAATGCGAGCGCATCGTTTCTTCCCCAGTCACGGCGCGATGCAAGAGCATCTGCAAGGACAAGTGCAACATCCCCAAGCGAACGCTCCAGGAGCATCTTCGCCACTACGAGGCTGTAGTAGGCAGGCAAATCCTGCCGCTCCCGCAGGAAGGCACTCGTTTGGAGAAGGATCGGCGTTGGGACCGAAGAGTGTGCAACCATCTGTAGCCACTCGCCAAGGAGAGTGCTGACGTCCACACTCTCCATGTGGTAGAATGCGTAACGCACAAAAAACCATGCAGAATCCCACTGATTGCGCTCCGCATAGAGCAAGCCAAGCATCCGTGCAAGTTCCGGGTAATCGGGATTTTCGAACAACGCCCAGCGAAGAAGCGCTATCGCTTCGGTGGTGTCTCGATGCTCGACGCAAAGTTCAATCAGGTCAGCGGCGATTTCCTCAGCAGCGGTTTCGGCCAGGACTTCGCGCAAGAGTGCAATTGCGCGGACAGTATCACTTGCACGAAGGAGATACGCCGCACGCAGCCGGTTCGATAAACTCGAATCGCGCAACAGTGCACGCAACGCGTGCTGCGCGGCACGTGCAGGGTTGTTTATTGCATAGAGTTCAGCCAAAAGCTCGTCTGCATTTTCAGCGGTACTGTCGAGCATGAGTGCACGCTCAGCAGCAGCGATGCTCGGCTGCAACTCCCCTACGTCGCGGTAGGCTTTCGCCAGGAGAAGCCACAAGATGCTGCACGTGGAATCACGTTCGATCGCGTGTTCAACTTCGCGTTTTGCACGGTGAGGGTATCCAGCAGCAAGGTAGGCTGTTGCGCGTACAACAAATGGTGCAATGTCGCTCCGATACCGACAGGGCGGCTGCTGTCCGGCTGCAGAGCCTACGGACGCAACAGCAACGATCACAACCAGAAGCTTCCGAACGATAGCTCCGCGGAGCAATTTCCCCTTACAATCGAAGTTCCTACCCATGGTTACGGTGCTCGAAAGTTACGAGCGGTCTCCACAAACACGTGCTAGCAACCCTGAAGGTTGAAAATCAGGTGCAGGCTCACTCAAGAGCGCAAGCGAGCGCGTTGCTGCCCATCAGCGCTGTGCGTCGCGAAGCATCGCCTGCAAACCTTTCTTCGTAACGGTCTTGATTGCACGTGTTGTCAATCGCAGCCGCACAAAGCGCTTCTGTTCATCGTCCCAGATGCGCTTGTACTGTAAGTTTGGCAAGAACCGGCGGCGACGTTTGTTATTGGCGTGCGAGACATGATTGCCGTAAAGCACCGTCGTGCCGGTCAACTGACACCGCTTCGACATAGAAACCTCCAATTCCGATGAGCACGCAAAAATACAGCATGGTTCATCCTGCCATACCACCGTCGTTTGCAGCGATGCTTGTATTGAGCGCTGGTGGGTGGATTGGAGCGCTGCTGATGCCTATGCCTCCTGCGGTTGTCTTCCCCCTTGCCGTCGGAGTCTTCCTCTTCTGCGCTGCTGGATTGTGGATCGAGGAGATACGTCGGTGGTGTTTCCTCCTCGGTTCGCTGATGGTTGGTGTATGTCTCGGCGTGCGAATGAACCTGCACCTGCCGATTGCATCCCACCAGCCAGGTGATATGCCTGCATGGCTCGATGGGACAATTCGCCAGGTTCTCTTTTCCAGTGGCAGCCGGATGAGCTGCATCATCGAAGGGACACTCGATCCGAAATTTCTTCCGCCACAGCACAACCTGCGACTGGTTGTATATGCCGAACCACCTCCAGTTTCTCCATCGGAGCTTCTTGGCAGACGCGCTGTTGCAACTGTTGACGTACGGATTCCCCGCAGACGCGAGCTACCCTACGGAATTTCTGAATGGCAAACAGTTGCTCCATACAGCGCCGAGCTTATTGCATATGCCAAACGTGGGACATTTGCAATTCTTGAAGCGGAACCAGCGGCTCAGAACTGGATTACACGGCTTCGCTGGATGCTCCTTCGTACGACTGACAGCATCTTTGCTGATGCTCAATCGCGCACGTTAGCACGTGCCCTCATTCTCGGAGACCGTTCACTGCTCGATCGTCAGACACGCCAACTGTTCAGCCGCACAGGAACAGCGCATATCCTCTCGGTCAGTGGCTTCCACGTTGGAGTTGTGGCTGCATTGCTTGCGCTCATCAGTACGATTGTGCGGGATCGGCGTGTGCGTTTTGCGTTGTTCGTTGCGGGGGTGTGGCTCTATGTGCTGCTGACCGGTGCGCAGCCCCCTGCTATCCGCGCTGGTGCTGCAGCGACTCTTGGCGCCGCTCTCCTGCTTGCGCAACGCTGGATTCCTCCTCTACACGCTGTAGCTCTTGTTCTTTGGGTGATGATTGCAATCGAACCGAACCTTTTGGTTTCGGTATCCTTCCAGCTTTCTGCAGCAGCAGTCCTTGGAATCGTTACGATTGGCTCACCGCTCTACCAGCGATGGAAGGCGCTGCTACGTTCCAGGCTGCTTGGGTGGATTGCAACAAGCACTGCTCTCACACTCGGTGCAACGTTGGCGACTGCTCCGCTTGTTGCGTACTACTTTGGGGTTGTACCGGTTATATCGCTTGTCGCGAACATCGCAGTTGTCCCGTTGGCATCAGCGTTCATAATTGCAGGCATCGTTAGCATCGGGGCGGGCGTGATTTCCTTCGGGATTGGCCGGTTCTACGCGAGCGTCGCCGGGCTACTGGCGCAGTGGATGCTGTCAGTCATCGAGCAAGTAGCCCAACTCGACTGGTCGCTCGCTGGTCCACTCCTTGTACCGTTGAGTAGCGGGGCAGTCTTGGCTGCATGGTACATCCTCAGAAGCACAAGCTGGAGGCATATGATCTTCCGTTTTGGTGCAGCAACGATAGCACTTGCTCTCCTGTGGGTTATACTTGAATGCATTCGGCAGTTACCATCGCAACGAGAGCTTACCAATGGCGCAATAGCAGTCGAGTTTCGCGGCAAGGAAGCTGCGCTCATTACACTCAAGCGCGGGCTTTCTGGGACTTCTTCCCTTGCAAAAGAAATCGCCGACTACTGCATTCTGCAACGCCGCAGCCGTGTTTACATTCGGGCTGCAACACCGGAAGCTCTGCCACTGGCACGCTCGATCGCACGACGGCTTGAGCAATCCTGTACCACTGACATTATTACCCGATGATTGAGCTTCTCCTGCATCGCAGCGGGCGTATCCTCTATGGCATTACACTGCGGAACGCTGGCAAGTGGAGTGCGCGCGGTTGGACTGCACTCCCCGCAAGCGACGTCAGTGCTCGCCAGGCGGAGTCAATGCGTCACGCGTTAGCACTTCAGCTGGGATTTTCACCGGAAGCGTTCATCATCCCAAAACAAATCCACGGAACTACGATCGCTGTCGTGGATGGTCGAGCACCATCAGAGCCAGCCGATGGAGTTGTAACAAACCGCCAAGGGATTCTCCTCGGCGTAACGTGTGCTGATTGCTGCGGTGTGTTGCTCTGGGATGAGCACCAATCCGTTATCGCCGCAGTGCATTCGGGTTGGCGCGGTACCGCAGGGAACATCGCCGGCAGGTGCGTACGTCTTCTCTGCGAGCGCTTCGGTGTCGTTCCCTCGTCTCTCCATGCGTGGCTTTCCCCGTGTGCATCTGGCGCTCGCTACGTGGTTGGCTATGATGTCGCAGCGCATTTTCCTCGCTCAAGCAAGCCAAGACAGGACGGTTCCTATTTGTTCGACAACACTGCAGAAATTCGGCTTGAGCTGCTCGAGGCAGGACTAAGCGATACGAACATCGCCAGTGCAGGCATCTGTACAATCGAGAACGAAAACTTCCACTCCTACCGCCGTGATGGCGATCGTTCAGGCCGCATGGTCGCATTCATCGGAATACAGCAACACAGCTTGGAATAAGTGCAGCCGTATTTTTGCACAGCCTACATCACAGCACCATCTTCGTCATGCAGGAGCCTTCGTCCAAGAGTACACCAATGCACAAGCGATTTCCAGTGACTGTAGCTGGCATTCTGCTTTTTGTTGCAGCAGCAAGTCGGGTTCTCCCTCATCCACCGAACTTTGCCCCAATTACTGCAATGGCGGTCTTTGCGGGATGGATTGCTCCCAGCTATTGGGCAGCGCTTGGTCTTGTTACTGCAACAATGCTCGCAAGTGACGTTGGGCTTGCTCTCCTCCACAGCGATTGGGGTTACCTTTTCCACGGTATGTTGCCGGTCATCTACGGCACATTTGCGCTCATCATTGTCATCAGTCGCTTGGTTGGAAAGCAGCGCCGATCCTTCGGCGCTGTTGCCGCGGTCCTTGTTGGAAGCTCACTGCTGTTTTTTGTGGTAACGAACTTCTTCGTCTGGCTGCTCGGTTCGATGTATCCGCACACGCTTGAGGGATTGGCGACGTGCTATGCAATGGCGGTGCCGTTCTACCACGTCAATGGCCTTGCCCCGTTCGAACTTGTGCGGAATGCATTCGGCGGGGATATTCTCTACGCGCTTTGCCTTTTCGGTGCATATCGCGTCGCTGTTGGGCGCAGATGGACTGCTTCTGCGATAGTTACTCCCCGTGCAAAGCACAAGGCGCCCGGGATGCAGACTTCCATTGAGCGCTATTCCTTTTAGCGGCGATTGATTGCATCTGCAAACGTTTTGACTGCACGCGTCACACCTGCAACAACCCTTGCAGCATCCATCAGCGGCCCTTCGATTTTTTCCTGGAGTCGCTGCTCAAGCGTATTGATCCGACGCGAGATTTCCCGAAACTGCTCAAGGCTCTCACCCAGAACTGCTAATTTCTGATCTGCGTTATCAAGCGTCTTTGTTGCTTGTGCAGACATTGCCTCGACACTTCGCAGCAGTGATGGGAGTTCTCTCGAAAGGGTGGAAATCAACTCTTCCGACTGACGCAGCACGGTGCTCGCGCGCTCGGAAACATCCTCTAAACTTCGCAGCAGCCGTATGCCCCACACCGCCAAGGCTACTAGCGCAAGTGCAATTGCGGCGATGGCGACCATCAACAAAATTTCCATCACTCTTCGCTTGAAAGTTCGCTTTTGAAGGCTTCCACACTGGCTTTGGCTGCTTCCCGGACACGCTCGATGTTTTCCTGAATTTGCTCTTTAGCATGCGTTGCCTTTGTTCGTGCATCGCGGAGCACCTGTTCTGCGCTCGAGAGTAATTGCTCGGCGTGTTGCCGTGCTGCATCCACGATCGCCTGAGCACGGAGTTTCCCTTGATTGATTGCTACTGGCGGCAACTCCTCACCAAGCTGTTTGGGGTTGAGCGCCTCTTGAGCGCGATCGTACAGCTCACTGGTGCGCTCGGCAATGTCGCGACGAAGCTCGCGTCCGCTCTTGGGCGCAAAGAGCAGAGCAACGACAGCTCCGGCAAGACCTCCAATGAGTGCCCCCGTCACAAAGCCGCGGGCGTAGCTATTACCATCGGTGCGTTCCATTTCGATTCTCCTGACAGTGGGAAATACTTTTCGCTATAGACGATACCGCAAACTGTTTTAGTGCGCGCAAGCAGCGGCTGCCAACCCCAATGGCGTAGTTTTGCTTTATGCATCGCATGTTACGACAGTCACTTTCCATACTGGCGACTCTGGCTGGTGCTCTCTTGCTCGGCGGCTGCAATAGCTGCAACCGACCACACACTTCGCCTCAGCAACAAGCCGAATACAAGTCCACACAGATCCCACAGCCAGAAGCCGACCGTCTCTACGCTCTCGTTGCCCAGCAGCTCCAGTGGGGACCGCGCGTACCAGGGACCGCTGCGCACGACTCGTGCCGCCGCTGGATCACCGAGCAGCTCAAAATGCATGCCGACACTGTCTTCGAACAGCCGTTTACAGCCTCGGTCTATGGAAGGCGGTACTCGTGCACAAATATCATCGCTCGTCTCTTCCCCGAGCGGAGAGAACGTATCCTTCTCTGCGCACACTGGGATTCGCGTCCCCGAGCAGACGAGGACCCGATCCCCGAAAATCGCTCGTTGCCTATCCCCGGTGCAAACGATGGCGCCAGCGGTGTTGCTGTCGTCTTGGAAATCGTCCGGCTGCTACGCCAGCAGCCCCCTCACGGGATTGGTGTGGACGTTGTTTTCTTCGATGCTGAAGATATGGGGGCACCGTCAGATGCGGCGATGTTCTGCCTTGGCTCCAAGTACTTTGCTGCGAACTTTCCACTCCCGCTCCGACCGCGGTATGGGATACTCTTCGATCTTGTCGGCGACCACCAAGCGCGATTTTTCATCGAGGAGACATCCCAGCAAGCTGCACCATCGCTTGTCGAACGGCTCTGGAAGCTTGGACGTCTCTATGGGAATGGCACGTTCGTCGAGCAACGTGGTGGCAGTGTCGTTGATGACCACCATGCATTGATCGAGCTGGGCATCCCGACAGTGGACATCATTGACCTGGAATTAGTGGGAAATCAATCGCCGATCGAACGACGGCGGTACTGGCATACCCGGATGGACGACATGCGGAACATCTCCGGTCAAACACTCCAAAGCGTTGCGACCGTTGTGCTTGCGCTCCTGTACTCAGATACACCCTTCCCGCTATGACAATCGAGACCAACCGCACGTTTCTCCGTGTCGGCTTCTCTGCCCCACACGACCAAGACGAGCTTGTCGGACGGCTCGATCATCCCGCATTTCTCGGTGCCGAGGACGATGGGGATCGCTTGACTATCTGGCTCGATCCAACCAAACTCGGACCATCCGACGTTGGCGCGTGGCTACGTCATCGCCTCGGTGTACCAATTGCCGAGCTGGAGATTGAGGACGTCTCCACCACCGATTGGCTCGAGCAGTGGCGTGCATCGCTTGAGCCAATCACGATCGCTGGCGTAGTGACAATCATGCCCAGCACAACTGAAGCCGCGCAAGCTCACACTGACATTGTCATCGCGCTCGAACCGAAAATGGCGTTTGGAACAGGACACCATGCAACAACGCAGCTCTGCATTGAACTTCTGTTGGAAACTGTCGCACCGGGGCAACAGTGGACCGATCTCGGGACAGGAAGCGGATTACTTGCAATCGTCGCTGCAAAGCTCGGTGCGGCTCAGGTAGTGGCGCTCGACTCAGACCCAGACGCAATCGCAGAAGCTCGTGAGAATATCTCTGCGAACAACTGCGACGACACCATCGAGGTTCGGCTGGCAGATGTTACTGTGGACGAGCTCCCGCGTTCCGACGGTATCGTAGCAAACCTGCACAGCGAGCATTTGCTCCAGCTCGGCCAGCGCATGGCAGCCGCTCTTAGTCCAGGAGGTGTTGCCATTGTCAGTGGAATCCTAACATCGCAATCGAAACAAGTCGAAGCGGAGCTAACCCGATGTGGGCTTTCGCTCCTTGCCAAGCGTGAACGGGGTGAATGGGTAGCACTGCATTTCAGCAAACGATGATTGCTGCTGCTCTCGATATTGGCACAAACACGTTGCTCATGGCTATTGCTGATCTTTCTCCAGACGCGCTCTTGGGTGGCAATCCACAAAATGTCAGTGGGCAGGTGGCACCTTTCTTCTCGCACAGTTTGATCAGGAAAGTCATTGCCGATGAACACCGAATTGCACGACTTGGCGAAGGCGTTGACCGCAGCCAGTGGATTTGCCAAGCAGCGATTGAACGTGCATCTGCAATCATCCGCGAGTACCGTTCAATTGCTGATGCCGCAGGAGCTACTGCACGGATTGCTGTAGGCACAAGTGTCTTCCGTGCTGCGCGGAATGGTGCCGAGGTCGCCCGGATTCTTGGAATGCTTTGGGGTGCGCCTGTGGAAGTGCTTTCCGGCCAGGAAGAAGCTGAACTATGCTATCGGGGCACAGTGTACCATAGAGAGCGAGCAGCAGTCCTCGATATTGGCGGTGGCAGCACTGAGCTCACCATCGGCGAGCATTCCCGTATCCTCGCACGCAACAGCATCGAACTTGGCGCAGTGCGCCTTGCCGAGCGATTTTGGAGGTCGTATCCTGCGCCTCAAGAGGCATTGAATGCTGCGTGGCAGCTCGCAGTGGAGACACTTGCGCCGTTTGCCGAGCTTCCAGCGGTAGAGCGCATGTACGCGGTTGCTGGAACACCGACGACGCTGGCGCTCATGGCGCAAGACCTCCAGCATAACAACTGGCAACGTGCCGAAGGCTACATACTCAAGCGCACAGCTATCGAGCGTCTTTGGCAGCAGCTTGCTGCAGCATCGCTCGAGGAGCTGCGCAGTATCCCCAGCGTCCATCCACAACGAGCGGATATATTGCCGGCAGGCGTTCTCCTCCTCCGCGCTGCCATTGACGTTCTCGGCGTAGATGCTGCTATAGTCAGCACACGAGGATTGCGGTATGGAGCCTTTTGGCGGCTGGTAGAGCGACACGAAAAATTTTGCCGGTAGCAATCTGCCCCTATCAATGCGCTCGTATATTTGCGTCGGAACATGTCTAACATCCTCTGTGGAGTTCTCATGCTCTTCAAACGGCCGCGATGGCTCGGTGTGGGAGCCGTCGTGATGATGGCTGGTGCGCTTGGCGGCTGCATGAAAATGATCCAGCCAGACCAATTGGCTGAACTCAAACAGCTTCGGGCACGCGAAGTCCAGCTCGCACAATCCATCCGCGATGGCGAATCACGCAAGCAACGTCTCGAACGAGAGCTTTCGTCCCGGCAGGACGAACTCAAGCGCTGCAACGATCTGCGAGCGACAATACAATCGCGATTGAGCGGCTATCCAGGCAATCTTGGCGATCCGCTCCCAGAGACGCCACCTGCTCCACCGGTTCAGAAAAAAGGTCGTAAGTAACACAATCAGGCAAGGAGACACCAATGCTATTACCCACAGTTGACCAGTGGAAGCGGAGTGCGCTGCTGTGTATCGGCGCATGTGCAATTGTGCTCGCGGTAACAAGCTGCGGTTCATCGCAGGTCGTCCGGGCACCAGAAAGCAAGCCCGATAGCCTCTTGACCTACGACGAAGCTATTCTCCGGCTCGACGACTGGCGAATGCGCATCCGGAAACTCGAAGACGACGACCAAAAGATGCAAGGCGAAGTCAAAGCGCTCGAAGAACGGCTCAACGCAGCGGTGGCTGAACTCAAGCGCTGCCAAGATGAAACCAATAAACTCATTGGTGCCACCGATGCGCAGATCAACCAATTCCGCGAGCGGCTCGGTCGGCTCGAAGGGCGCATCCGTGAACTTCGTGCACTCAACGACAACGATTTCGAAGCTCGCCGGAGCGAAGTCTACGCACTCGCTGCAGAATGGAACCGCCTGCGAAATGAGAAAATCGCAGTGTTACCAGAATTTTTCGACCGAATGATTGCTGCACGGCGCGACATCCAGAGCCTGATGGATCGCAAGCCAGCCTGGCGTGGCAAGTATGTTGTCCGGCCGTGGAGCGAATCGAAAGATTGCCTCTGGAATATTGCAGGGCAAAGCGAGGTCTACGGCGATCCATTCCACTGGCCGAAAATCTGGCAAGCCAATACGGACCTCATCAAGAACCCCGACATCATCCAGCCAGGCTGGGAACTGAACGTACCTCCGCCAGGACCACTCACACCAGAAGAAAAGCGTGCCGAACGCCGCTACTGGCGGAAAAAACGCCAAGCAATGGCTGCACAACAAGAGCAAGCCATGCAACAATCCCAGGCGACACCATCACCGACTGGAGAATCCACCGAACGCGGAGAAAAACGTCCGTAGTTTCGGCGTGAGTCTGCTTGAGGGAGCATAGCTGTCGTGTTTAGGGCGCAGGTGCATCACCTGCGCCCTAGTTTTTTCTTGCTCCGGCGGGCTTGTTCGTTGTATATTTCGACGAGAATGTTTCACCTTTACAGGACTTGATGGAATACATCGAACGTAAGATCAAAATCGGCGAAGCTGACCCAATCGCACTGCTTGGCGCAAACGACGCACATCTCCACTTACTCGAGAGCCGTTTTCCGGCAACAATTATTTTCCGCAACAACACACTTTCCCTTCGTGGGTCTCCGGAGGAGATTCGCCAGCTTGAAAGCGTCATCAGTGAAATGCTCTACGTCCTCAAGCGCAAAGGGACGCTCACACTCGATGACGTTGAGGAAATTATCGAGCTGAGCGATAACACCCAGCCGAGCAGCTCCAGTGAGCAACCCGTCTCTACAGGAAGAACAGTCAACGATGTTATCCTTTGGGGACGTAAGGACCCGATTCGTCCGCGCACCGATCGCCAGCGTGAGTACGTCGAGAAAGTCTCGCGGAGTGACATCGTGTTCGCAATTGGGCCAGCAGGGACTGGGAAGACGTATCTGGCAGTTGCGATGGCTCTGGCTGCACTTCGTTCAAATCGTGTTCAACGGATCATTCTCACTCGCCCTGCTGTCGAGGCTGGAGAATCGCTCGGCTACTTGCCCGGAGACTTGTTCGAAAAAGTGCATCCCTACTTGCGTCCGCTGCTCGATGCGGTTTCCGATATGGTCGCGCCCGACAAACTCAAGAACCTCAACGAACGGCAGATCATCGAAATCATACCCCTGGCATACATGCGCGGACGCACGCTCAACAACGCGTTCATCATCCTCGATGAGGCGCAAAACACCACCGTTGGGCAAATGAAGATGTTCCTGACTCGGCTCGGACATGGTTCAAAGGCGATCATCACTGGGGATGTCACGCAGATTGACCTTAGCTCCCGTGCGCAGTCCGGGCTGCTCGACGTTCAAGGAATTCTCCGCGGGATCGAAGGCATTGAGTTCGTGTACTTCGACAAATCCGACGTTGTCCGCCACCGGCTGGTTATGGACATCATAGATGCCTACGAACGGAGCGAGCAGCAACGCTCGCAGCAACAAACCCAAACGGATGCAGCACCGCAATGATTGAGCTTTTTCGCGTCGGCTTTGTGAGCGTAACACTGGTAGATGTGCTCGACATCGTGCTTGTCGCAGTGCTTATCTACGCTGTGTACAGCGCGCTCCGGGCGACAGTAGCGGTGCAAATTCTCTTCGGGTTACTGGCGCTTGTTCTACTGTCGTTTATCGTCAGTAGTGCGAACATGAAAGCGCTCAGTTGGGTGATCAGTTCCATCATGAACATTTGGCTGCTGGCCTTCATCGTGCTCTTCCAACCGGAACTACGCCGCGTGCTGACCGACATTACGCACACACGCCTGTTCCGAGTCTTCGGTCGTCGTGGCATTGAGCAGACGATCGAAGAGGTGCTCGAAGCAGTCAAGGAACTCTCCGAAAAGCACATCGGTGCGCTCATCATCTTCACCCGTGGGCAGAACATCAAGGTCACCATTGAAACCGGCATCCCACTCAAAGCAGTCGTTTCTGCCGAATTGCTCGTTTCGATCTTCAACCCTCGCTCGCCGCTCCACGATGGTGCCGTCGTCATCGAAGGCAATACGATTGTCGCTGCCCGTTGCATTCTACCATTGAGCAACCAACGCAAGCTTGGCAACCGCAACTTAGGTACGCGTCATCGCGCAGCATTGGGAATCTCGGAACAGTCCGATGTACTCACCCTTGTGGTCTCCGAGGAGACGGGCGCAATCTCCGTCGCTGAACGTGGCACCCTCACGATGGGACTTTCCCTTGCAGAACTCCGCGAGCGACTCTATCGGCAAAGTTCACGAGAAACGACCCTGACTTTAGTCGAGTGATTTCTTTGGCTTCTTTTCCAACCAAGAGCCGGCGATTCGCTATTTTCGCGTGCGGTCAAGTTCCATGCGGCTTCGCCTATCCCAACTCCGCCAGGTTCGGAAGAAAGCAACGGTCAGATAGCGTGAAGTGCGCGTGGCAAGCTTGGCCGTTTTTCTTTTTTGCTGCCAGACGATCGAACATTGCAGCATGAAACAGGTCATCTACATGAGCCACACACTCGATGAGACACGCATTGCAATCACCGAGCAGGGTGAGCTCGTTGAATATTTCGCCGACATCCCCGATCGCGAACGCCTTGTCGGAAGCATCTTCCTCGGACGCGTCGAGAAAATCGTCCAGGGCATGAATGCCGCCTTTATAGACATTGGGCTTGACCAAGATGCATTCCTGCATTTCTCCGATGTTGATACATCGCTCGAAGAACATTACGATACCGACGACGATGCCGATGGTTCACTGGTAGCAGCAACTGCCGAACATCTTCCCCCTGCCGCTCGCCAAGCACTCCGCTTAGAACAGCCGCGCCAGCGCTCTCGCACCAAACCAATTTTCCGAACGAAACGCTCTGGTGAAGTGGTCATCAATCTCCAACCGCGGCAAATGGTCCTGGTGCAAGTCACCCGTGAAGCGTATGCCAGTAAAGGTGTACGAGTGACAACACGCATTACGCTCCCCGGACGGTACGTTGTCTTGCTCCCTTTTGAAAACGTCATTGGGATTTCACGCAAGATTACGTCACCATCAGAACGGCGGCGGCTTCGGTCGCTGGCACGACAAGTCCTTCCGCCCGGAGCAGGATGTATTATCCGCACTGCTGCGGAACACCAAACTGAGCACGAACTCCAACGCGATTGGGAAACACTGCTTGCCCAATGGCGCCAAATCGAGCAACAACTTGCAAGCCGCACAAAGCCTGGTCTGCTCTACCGCGAAGAGAACATCGCCAGCAGCATCATTCGCGATTTACTTACACCGAACGTCGAACGCATCGTTGTTGATAGCTCGCGGCTCTACCGCACAATTGAAACGTACTTGGCAGAAACTGAGCCCGAATTACTCTCTCGCTTACACCTACACCAGCTACCCGTGCCGCTGTTCGAACACGTAGGAATTGCCGAGCAACTCCCACTCATCACTGCCCGCACAATCCCTCTGCCAAGTGGTGGCTCGATCGTGCTCGACCATACCGAGGCAATGCTCGTTGTAGATGTCAACACCGGACGGGCAACTACCGACGCAGAGCAAGAGCGAAATGCCCTCCGCACCAATTTAGAAGCTGCCGAAGCAATCGCCCGGCAACTTCGCTTGCGCGATGTTGGCGGCATCATCATCGTGGATTTCATTGATATGGCCAGTCCAAAGCACCGCCAGCAACTGCTCGAACGTATGCGAACGCTCTTGCGGCGCGACCGCGCAAAGACCGTCCTCTACTCGATTACGGAGCTGGGGTTGCTCCAAATGACGCGGCAACGCGTACGGCAAAATCTCTTCGAATGGCTCACCGAGCCATGTCCTACGTGTAGTGGCGTTGGACGTATAAACAACCGCTCGAGCGTCGCAAGCAAGCTCGATCGGTGGCTTGCGCGCTATAAACAGATTGGCACCGAACGCCGCCTGATCGTTCGCGTTCATCCACTCATTGCTTCGTACCTGAGCGAAGGTTCGCTGAGTCGCTTTGTTCGGCTCATGGTACGCCACTTCATCCGCTTGCGACTCCAGCCGGATCCAACACTTCCACAAGACACATTTCGGATCATCTCGTATCGAACAGGGGCAGACATCACTGCTCGGATACCCGAACTATGAGAACGCTGACTATTCTCGGTTCAACCGGCTCCATCGGCCGCCAGGCACTAGAAGTCGTCGCTGCGTACCATCCCGAAGTGCGTCTTGGCTTTTTGACCACAAACGCGAACGTCGAGCTCTTAGCAGAACAGGTCGAACGTTACCGACCGTATGGAGTTGCCATCTGCTCTGAAGATGCCTACCAGGCATTTCGTGAGCGTTCGCGCTTTGATGGGCCAATTCTCTGCGGTGCCGAAGGAATCGCTGCTGCTGCTGCTTGGGAGGAAAACGATGTTGTTCTCTCCGCACTAGTCGGCTTTGCAGGGGTGGCACCTACGATCGCCGCTATTGAACGCGGTACGGCGATCGCACTAGCCAATAAGGAAACGCTCGTCGTCGCTGGCGAGCTTATCACTGCACGTGCGCAGGAGCGGAACGTTCCCCTGCTGGCTGTTGATAGTGAGCACAGCGCCGTCCTCCAATGTATCGTTGGAGAATCGCCCCACACAATCGAGCGCATCATCTTGACCGCAAGCGGTGGACCATTTCGCTCATACTCCCCAGAGCAGCTCGAACAGGTTACACCGGCGGATGCGTTACGGCACCCAACATGGTCAATGGGTGCGAAGATCACCATTGACTCTGCAACACTGATGAACAAAGGGTTCGAGGTTATCGAAGCCCGTTGGCTCTTCGATGTTCCGCCCGAACGCATCGGTGTCGTCATTCACCCGCAGAGCATCGTCCATTCCCTTGTCGAGTTCTGCGATGGCTCAGTAAAAGCTCAGCTCGGCGTTCCCGATATGCGGCTCCCGATCCACTACGCATTGACATACCCTCAGCGGCGCCCAACAGCATTGCCGCGGATTGATTGGGAGCAGCTTCGCTCGCTGGACTTTGAACAACCCGACACGGTGCGGTTCCCCTGTCTGCGATTAGCACTCGACGCACTGGCCAGTGGTGGTACTGCTCCAGCTATTCTCAACGCAGCCAACGAAGTTGCCGTTGCTGCATTTTTGCAGCGCCAGATACGCTTCCTCGACATTGCACGTGTCGTCGAGCGAACACTCGCTACAATACTACCGTCGCCTATGACGTCGCTCGATGCACTAGCTGATCTTGACCGTCACGCGCGGTTCGAAGCCCAACAAATTGTTCGACAGCTTCAGCAGGAAGGTTGATGGAAACCCTCCAGATCATTGGCTCATTCGTGTTAGCGATCGTGCCGCTCATACTCGTGCACGAACTCGGTCACTTCCTGGCCGCAAGACTGACGGGCACACGCGCTGACATTTTCAGCATTGGGATGGGACCGAGACTCTTCGGTTGGAATCGCCGCGACGGCTTCGTCTGGGGACCACTACCACCGGACTGGCGCGCTGATGGCGTCACCGACTATCGGGTGTCGCTCTTCCCAATCGGCGGCTATGTGAAAATTGCAGGGATGATTGACGAAAGCTTCGATATTGCTGCTCATGCTTCGCCACCACAGCCATGGGAATTCCGCGCCAAGAAAACATGGCAAAAAGTCTTGATGGTGCTCGGCGGAGTTATCATGAACATCGTGCTGGCGTATGTGTTGCTTGTAGGCATTGCCCTCGCCGTTGGAAAGACCGAACTGGCAACACGAACGATTGCCTACATTACTCGCAATGCTCCTGCTGAGCAACTCGGATTCATGAGCGGTGATGAGCTTGTTCGTATCGGCAACACGGAAGTTCACTCTGTTGCAGAATTTCTCCAGAAGTTGGCTCAGGCTAGCTATCGTGGGGATGTTCAGATCACGCTTCGGCGCAGCGGCCGTGACACCACAATTGCGCTCTCTGCTGCCCAGCTCCGCCACATCTTGCCACAGCGTCCAGATCTCGGCATCGTTCCCGATGGCATGCGACCACTCATCTTGGGGGTTGAAACGCTCCGCCCTGCAGGAAAGGCTGGACTGACTGCAGGTGATACGATTCTTTCACTCGATGGCATCCCCGTTGCGTCGGTCGAGCAACTCATTGAGCTCCTCGGTGAACGAAAACAGAAACCAACGACGCTCGTGTACAAGCGGAGCGACGGCATTCACCGTACCACAGTTGTCCCCGACGAGAACGGTAAAATCGGGGTGCAGGTGAGCAATGTCATCACTGGGAGCATTGTCCGGACGCGGTATTCCTTCCTCGAGGCTGCTGAGCTTGGTGCAGCGCAACTGTGGTCTTATACGACGCTCATGGTACGGTCTATTGGTTTACTCGTTACCGGTGAGCAATCGCTCAAACAGTCAGCAGGTGGCCCGATCATGATCGCGCGTATGGCCAATCAGACCGCTGATGCGGGCACAGCAGCGTTCTTGAGTTTCGTTGCGATGCTCTCGCTGACACTTGCAGTGATGAATATCCTTCCAATTCCAGCGCTCGACGGTGGGCACTTAGTTCTTGTCTTGATTGAGGGGGCGCTGCGCCGCGAGCTTTCGACGAAAGTCAAACTCGCCTACCAGCAAATTGGGGTCGTCCTGATCTTGGCACTCATGGTCATCGTGTTCTACAACGACTTGACACGGTGATGCCGGCAGTAACGAGCCCACCAGAGAGGGCATCAGCAGTTTTCAAACGATGGATCGTCTTGGTGGCTACAATTGCGGGGGTACTTCTGCTTTCTGACCGTGCGCAGAGTAGAGCCACCTCGGGCATGGCTCGACAACTGCACGCTTACGAGCAGCTTTCTGATGGCATTGCGCAGCTATTGGCAACACCTCAGCTCCATGCGACGAAATTTGGGATTGCGGTGTACTCGCTCGACCGTGACACACTCATCGTTGCTCACAACATGCACGAACCACTTGTGCCTGCATCGCTGACCAAGCTCTATTACACGGCAACGGCATTTGCAACGATGGGTCCGCGCTATGCAATTCGCACCGTGCTTGCAACCGACGGCGTACTGCGCGATGGAACGCTGGAAGGCAACCTCTACATCATCGGTCATGGGGATTGTTTACTGGCAAGCGCAGATCTCGAGGCACTTGCTGATCGGCTCGTCGCGCTTGGAATCAAGCGCATCACTGGTGCGATCGTTGCTGATGCAACACATTTCGACCCCATCACTGACCGCCAGCAGTATAGCGGTGATGCCGAGCGAATGGAAAATCTCCCGCCTATTACTGCACTCGGTATTGATGGGAACAGGTTCACTGTGATCGTCACACGCGGTGCTGGAGATCGTGTACGAGTACACACGTTGCCTGCCAGTAGCGGTGTTGTCGTGCAGTGGGCTGCACTGCCCAAGCCTTCTTCTCAACCTGCACCGCGCATCCGATCGAAAAAGCGCATTCGACAGCGCTACGGGGATCGAATTGTCCAACATCGAGGTCGAAGACGCACCCGCGCTGTTACAATCGAGCCGGTGCGAATCAGCTCGGCTCTCCGTACCGACGGCGTGCAAGAGATCCGCATCGTCGGCAAGCCACGTCCGAATGCGAGTGTCTCATTTGCTGTTACGATGCTCGATCCTCCGCTGGCTACAGCAGGAGCGCTCGAGCGGAGCCTTGCTGCAAGCGGCATACGCACTGAGGGCGGCATACGTCGTGGCACAGCACCGCAGAATATTCGTGAGCTTACCGCCTGGGAGCGACCACTCCAAGACCTAGTGACTGTCTGCAACAAAAACAGCGACAACTTCATTGCCGAACATGTGATGAAAATCCTCGGAGCCTACTGCTGTGGGAACACCCAGTGCAACGTTCACGCGTATCGTACTGTAACGGCACTGCTCGATTCGCTCGGCATTCGGAGCGAGGGATGTGTGCTTTTCGATGGCTCTGGTCTTTCCCGTCGCAATCGGGTGACCGTTGCTTCACTCCTTGGGCTGCTGCGGTACTGTGCCCGGCAGAATTGGGGAGATGTGTTCTTTCAGTCGCTTGCAATCGCAGGATGCGACGGCACGCTTGCACGACGAATGAAAGGAACTGCTGCCGACAGTAACCTTTGCGGCAAGACAGGAACCCACCGTAACGTCAGCGGACTGGCTGGGATGGTGCGCAGTGCAAGCGGCGAGCGTTTCCTTTTTGCTGTGCTCTGGAATGGTAACAGTGTCGGGCTCTACAAGCGACTTGAGAATCAACTTGGGGAATTGCTTGCATCATTCGGCTCGGTAGAGCCAGCAAGCAGCGTAGGTTCCTCGCCGTCCCGCTGAACAGCCTCCACTCGTTCGATAAGCTGGCGGTGATCGCCATGGTACCGCGCGCCATATTGTGCGACGATCTGTGCCGCAGCGCGTGAGGCAGCATGTCCGGAGCGCTCGATCCCCCACCCATGCAGGAGACCGTAGAGCAAAGCACCAGCGTACATATCGCCTGCGCCGTTTGTATCGAGCACCTTCACTGGATACGCTGGAATGCGAACCACTTGCCCACCAACAGAGAGGATAGATCCATCCGGACCGAGCGTAAATGCAAGGTTTGGAACGGCAGCGCTGAGCGCAAGGAATGCTTCCTTGCGGTCATCAGTACCCACGTATGCTCGTCCCTCGCGGTCATTACAAAACAGCATGTCAATCTGCGGAAGAAGCTCAGCGAGCATATCGCGGCATGTGGTGACAACGAATACATCGGACATGCTCAACGCAACCTGCACGCCACGACGGCGCGCCTGGTGCACCATTTCGAAGACTGCGTCTGCGCCAGCTGAACTTGTAAGCTTGTACCCTTCAAGGTAGAGCCACTGTGTGCTATCAAGCCAACGCGGATCGAACATGGAGCGCTCGAAACAGTCGCTGGCACCGAGGTACGTTTGCATCGTGCGCTCACCATCTGGCGTGATGAGCACCAGACATGTCCCCGTTGGCTCGGTTGGCAATCGTTCGGCAAAGAGCGCAATACCGAACCGCTCGAATTCTGCGCTGTAGAACTCAGCTTCGTTGTCCTGTCCAAGTGCGGAGATATACCCAGCGATTCCGCCGAACTGAGCATAGGCAACGATGGTGTTCGCTGCTGAGCCACCACTGGACTGGCGCCCAGGATGTTTGGCAAGGAGTGTGCGGAAAAGGTGTTGCTGCCGCTGGCGATCGGCGAGCGTCATTCCGCTCTTGCGTAGTCCGGTTGCTGCAAGTTCACTGTCCGTTACGCTGAATTCGATGTCCACAAGAGCATTGCCGAATCCGAGCAATTCCAAGCGACGTCCCATCAGCATCCCTCGACAAAAGTCCGACAAAGCTCTTCGAACCCAATGCCGATCGAAGCAGCAGCCTTCGGGACCAAACTTGTTTCCGTCATTCCGGGAATTGTATTGACCTCCAAGCACCAGGGCTGGTTGTCGTCATCAAGACGAAAGTCCACTCGTGTAATACCGCTGCATCCCAGCACGCGATGTGCTTCGTGCGCCAACGTCGCGATGAACTCAGCAAGCGGTTCATCAAGCTCAGCAGGGACGATGTAGTCGGTCATGCCAGCGGTGTACTTGTGGGTGTAGTCGTAGTAACCATCACGCGGCACAATCTCAATGATCGGGAGTGGACGGTCCCCGATAAGTGCGACCGTCAACTCGCGTCCGGCAATGTATGCTTCGACGAGTGCAGTTCGATCGTATGCCCAAGCCTGCGTGATTGCAGATTCAATGTCGTCAAGATTGCCACTTGTCACAATCGAGACTCCAACGGTAGAACCGCCACAGTTGGGCTTGACAACCATCCCGCTGCGAAACTGCTCTCGAAGTTCGCCAAGTAGCTCGTGGTCAAGCGTTGTGCCGCGCTCGAACGTAACCCAAGCAGGCGTCGGGATACCACGCGCCGCAAAGAGCAGCTTTGCGCGGGCTTTATCCATTGCCAAGCGGCATGCAAGCGCATTGCTTCCGACGAATGGAATGCCGCACAGTTCTAAAAGTGTCTGCATCACACCATCTTCACCGTATGGCCCGTGCAGCATGTTGACCGCACAATCACACTCTGCAAGGAGTTGCGAGGTCACACACGCGATGTAACTTTTTGGATCGAATGCTGCAAGCTCCTCTAATGATGGAGCATCAGAAGGAATGGATGGAAGGTGTTCGATCGCGCCTTCGGCACCCAGTGCAGGATCAACGCACTGGACGTGGTATCCGAGCGACCTGAGCGCTTGCGCGACAGCCCACCCACTACGGAAGGAGATGTATCGTTCGGGGGAGATGCCACCGAGTAGAACAACAACCTTTTTCATTCAATATGCCCGATTGGTTCAGGAAGCACACCGCTACGGAGGAATTCGTCGTATGCGCGGCGAAGTTTTTGGACGTCTTCCCAGCTATCACGTTTGAGTTCAGGGTTTCGGAGGAGCGCTGCAGGGTGGTAGGTTATGAGAAGCCGTGCACCGTAGAAATCGAACCACTCGCCGCGCACGCGGGACATTTTGAGTTTTCTGCCGAGCAGAGTTTCTGCTGCCGTCAGTCCCAACGCGACAACAAAAGCAGGCTCGATGAGTGACAGCTGTTTGTAGAGGTATGGCTTACACTGCTCGATCTCGCTTGGCTGAGGGGTGCGATTGTTTGGTGGTCGGCACTTGAGAATGTTGCATATGTACACGTCCGAGCGTTCCAAATTGATGGCAGCGAGAATTTTCGTGAGCAATTGCCCTGCACGTCCTACAAATGGTTCGCCTTTGAGGTCTTCGTCAGCGCCTGGAGCTTCCCCAATGAAAACGATGTCAGCCGATGGATTTCCCGTTCCGAACACGAAGTTTGTTCGCATCGTGCCGAGGGGACATTTCGTGCATGTGTGAATGCACTGGTAGAGTTCATCGAGTGATTGCGTTGCCAGAAAGTCACCCTGCTGTTCGAATATACTTGCCATCGGAACAAGTGTTGATACGTCAAGCTGAAGCCGGCGCCTATTGTCTTTCCTAGGTGGCACTTGAGGAACTTCGGATGTATCCATTTCTGCTCTTTGGGCTGGAGTAGTGTTCTGTGTGTTCTGCGCTGGAATGCAGATTCTCCCACCGAGCAAGAGCTGTAAATGCTCCAGTAGTGCCTGGGCGGTACCAAGCAATTCAGCACGGCGGTCGTTGCTCATCGGCCAGAGTCGGATTCTGTTGACAGCAGTAGCGCGCGATAGTTCTGCGCATATTCGACGTAGTCTGCAGCTATCCGTGGAATAGCCGCTTGTTCGTCGTCACTGAGTGTGCGGACTACTCGCGCAGGAACACCTGCGACAAGAACACCTGATGGCACCCGGTCTCCTTCCCGCACCACAGCACCCGCGGCAACGATCGAACCGGATTCAATGACACAACCATCCAGCAGCACTGCTCCCATACCGATGAGTACACGGTCCTGGACAATACAGCCATGCACAATTGCGCGATGTCCTACTGTCACATCATCACCAATCGAGAGCGAAAATTTTCCGTTTGTTACGTGCAGCATCGAAAGGTCCTGGATGTTCGTCCGCCGACCGATCGTAATCGAATGAACATCGCCGCGGATGACACAATTGAACCATACCGATGACTGCTCGCCGATGGCAACATTGCCGACAATTACTGCACCTGCGAGAACGACAACACTCGGATCAAGCGCAGGAGTGATGCCGTTGTACGGTAGGATCAATGCGTGGCTGCGGTCGGGCATTGGTGAATGTGCAAGCATCATTCCAAAACAAAATTAGTGGCATTGTGCGTGTGTGTAATTTTGTAGCGTACGATACGAAACTCCACTGTGGAGGCACGGAGATGGAGAAAATGCAAGCTCAGCACGGAAGAAGACGGCGAATCATCGTGGGAATCATCATCGCCTGCGGTGTTACCAATGCTGCTATAGGAGTAGCCTCGCACGGAGGCAACTCATCGAGGGAAGAGTCTGATGCTGCATCGTTGGTAGAAAAACGAGTCGTACGTGCCGATAGTATCGTCGTTCGAGCATTACGCACGAGCTTCGATCTCATCAAGGAACTCCAGCGTTTCTTCAATCACGAAGAATGACCCAAGGCAAACGGTAGGCATTCCGCTGGCAAGCGCAGCACGAAGTGCTTCCGCAATGCTTGGAAATACGTTTGCAGCGTACCCCCTATTGCGCGTGGCTACCGCTAGGGTATGTGGATCGCAAGAACGCTCAGTGCGCGGAGCTGCGATGTAGAAGCACGTAGCAATCTTTCCAAGTTCATCGAGCATAGCAGCGTAATCTTTATCCCGCATCACACCGAAGACCACATTCCAACCCGACGGGAACGGTGGCTGAGAAAGCACTTCCACCAGTGCACGGCAGCCAGCGGGATTATGTGCCACATCAAGTACAAGGAGCGGATCACGCCGAACGACTTCTATGCGCGCACGAATTCCACTATTGCGCTGGACATTTGCAACGCCGCACCGGATGATTTCCTCTGCCCTCGGGGGAGGTGCATCTGCCCAATAGCAGCGCAGCGCTGCAAGCGCAATTCCAATGTTGCGTATCTGATGTTCGCCATGAAACGGTACGAAGAAATTGTCGAACTTCCAATTCCCCACTACCAGTTCGAGGTGCATTCCTTCCAGGGAATGGTCGAGGATACTATACCGCCACCCAAGCTCGTCGAGGTACGCAATGCTACGAACCCCAACTTCCGCAGCACGCGCTTCGAAGATCGGTCGCAATTCCGTGCGTGGTTCCCCGAGGATGACATCTGCTCCTGCTTTGATGATCCCGGCTTTTTCCCCTGCGATCGCCTCGAGAGTGGAACCGAGCCATTCTTGGTGATCATAGTCAATGCTTGTGATGATTGCAACACGGGGAGTAACTACATTTGTTGCGTCAAAGCGTCCTCCTAGGCCGCATTCGAGGACGTTGGTTGTTGTGTTTTTGTGAAATTTGCAGAGTGCCATAACAGTTGTAATTTCGAAGAACGTCGCGCCTACACTCTCAGCAATCGGCTCAACTTTTCTGTACAGCTCTACGATGTCAAGGTCTGTGATCGGTACCCCATTGATGCGAATTCGCTCGTTGAAGCTACGGATATGCGGCGAAGTGTAAAGCCCGACGGTCTCTCCTGCTTCTTGTAGGATAGAAGCCAGTACACATGCGACGGTCCCTTTCCCGTTTGTGCCTGCAACATGCAAAACGTTGAGTGCATGATGAGGATTGCCCAGATGCTCAAGCATTGCCAGCGTTCGCTCCAATCCAGGTTGGATCCCGCGGCGCTGGAGGCTGTAGAGTTTCGTGAGGATTTCTTCCATGGTAGCGCGGATGGTGTGTGACGCAAAATTCTGAATCCTGTGGGCATGAAGTCACCAGCGAATTCGTCTTTAGCGCGGAAATTTTCCTTCTCGAATGATGAAGCGTAGCGAACGCAGAGTTTTAGTTGGAATGAGCGGCGGAGTTGATTCCTCTGCGGTTGCTGCTTTGCTCGTCGAGCAAGGCTACGAAGTCATTGGAATCACGATCAAGACTTACGACTACAGCATCACTGGAGGCAACATCGGCAATGAATCCTCCTGCTGCTCGCTCGATGGTATCAATGACGCGCGCAGAGTCGCACTTCAGCTCGGTATTCCGCATTATGTCGTAGATTTTACCGAGCCATTCAAAGCGCGAGTGATTGACTATTTCACAAGTGAATACATGCATGGACGCACACCGAATCCGTGCGTGCAGTGCAATCGCCATATCAAGTGGGGCGAACTCCTCCGAAAAGCAGATGCGCTCGGTGCAGCATACATCGCTACTGGGCACTATGCACGCATTCGGCGTGAGGACACCACCGGGCGCTACATTCTCTCGCGTGGACGCGACCACCGAAAAGATCAATCGTATGCGCTCTGGGCACTGACCCAAGAACAGCTGGCACGAACACTTTTCCCTCTTGCCGAATGGACAAAGGAAGAAACACGTGCATATCTCGAAGCGCATGGCATTGCCGTAGCACACAAGCACGAGTCCTACGAACTCTGCTTTGTGCCTGATAATGACTACGCTCGATTCATCGCAGAAACAGTCCCAGAAAGCCGCAATACCGCAGGACCCATCCTCTACGAGGATCGCGTTCTCGGCGAGCACCGCGGCTATCCATTCTACACAATCGGTCAACGCCGGGGACTGGGCGTTGCATTCCCTGAGCCACTCTACGTGCTCGACATCCTACCGGAGGAGAATGCAGTTGTCGTTGGCACCGAAGACCAGCTCTACCACCGCAAACTCACTGCAGAGGCGGTCAACTGCATCAAGTACCCCGATATCGCAGAGCCAAGGGAATTTCTAGCAAAAATTCGCTACAAAGACGATGGCGCACCTGCTCGGGGTTGGATAGCAGACGATGGCCTTCTCCACGTCGAATTCCAAACTCCTCGCCGGGCGATCACACCTGGCCAATCGGTGGTACTCTACGATGGCGATGATGTCGTCGCTGGTGGAATCATCGCCAGCCGCAGCGCATAAAGCATTGCGGGCGCCAGCGTGGTACTTTTGTAGCTGACACACGAATGTGCCACTTTTCGCACGACAGCGATGTTTTCAGCAGCATTCGCAGAATCTCTTCGGGCTGAACTGGACTCTCTCCGCCAGTCAGGGCTTTACAAAGATGAGCGGATTATCACATCCCCGCAAGGACCAGAAATACGCGTCGAAGGAATAGACCGCCCCGTCCTCAACTTCTGCGCAAACAATTACCTCGGCCTTTCTTCGCACCCACGCGTCATCGAAGCTGCCAAAGCAGCGATGGATTCGCATGGCTTCGGGATGTCGAGTGTCCGTTTCATCTGTGGGACCCAGGACCTTCACAAAAAGCTCGAACGCATAATCGCAGAGTTTTGCAGAACTGACGACAGCATCCTCTATGCTGCATGTTTCGATGCAAATGGCGGTGTCTTTGAGCCGCTCTTCAATGAAGCCGATGCAATCGTGAGCGACGAACTCAACCACGCCTCGATCATTGATGGGATTCGCCTGTGTAAAGCCAGACGCTATCGCTACAAAAGCTGCGACATAACCGATCTCGAAGAGAAGCTCCGTCAAGCACGGACAGATGGCGCCCGAACCATCGTCATCGCAACCGATGCAGTCTTCTCGATGGATGGCACCATCGCGCCACTCGATCAAATCTGCGATCTTGCTGAACGCTACGAAGCACTTGTAATGGTTGACGAATGCCATTCGATGGGATTCATGGGTGCTACGGGGAGAGGCGTCGTCGAATACTGCAACGTCACTGGCCGCGTGGACATTATCACCGGCACACTCGGGAAAGCACTTGGAGGCGGCATCGGCGGCTTTACTACCGGACGAAAAGAGATCATCGAGATGCTCCGCCAACGCTCGCGTCCGTACCTGTTTTCAAACTCACTACCACCGAGTATCGTTGGTGCCAGCATCGCGGTCTTCGAGCTGCTTTCTTCGACGACGGAACTGCGCGATCGCCTCGAACGCAACACGCAGTACTTCCGTTCGCAGATGGTAGCGCTCGGTTTCGACGTCAAACCTGGCAACCATCCAATCGTTCCGATTATGCTCTACGACGCAAAGCTCTCTCAAGACTTTGCCCGGAGCATGCTCGAGGAAGGCATCTACGTCGTTGGATTTTTCTACCCCGTTGTGCCGAAAGGACAGGCACGCATCCGGGTTCAGCTGTCGGCAGCCCACACGCAAGAGCACCTCGACCGCGCTCTCGAAGCATTTGCAACGGTTGGGCGTCGCTATGGTGTCATCTCCTAACACCTCGAGTCGGTGTTTCACATCACTGCATATCGGATGATGGATTCCCAGCACATCGGAATTGTCGGCGCTGGTACGATGGGGCGTGGCATTGCGATTGCTTGCCTTGCAAGCGGGTTTCGTGTCACTTTGAGTGACCAGCAAGAATCTGCGTTATCAGCCGCCAGCAACTTCATCCATGAGCAGCTCGATATTGCGCACTCGAAAGGTAAACTCAGTGCAGAGCAGACGCAGAGTGCCCACACTGCTCTTCGGACTGATAGCTCGCTGCACATCCACGCCGACGCAGCAATTGTCATTGAGTCCATCGTCGAGGATCGCGATGCAAAAGCAGCGCTCTTTGCACAGCTGGAGAAGACTGTCGCGCCCAATGCAATTGTTGCAACCAACACATCCTCAATCTCAATCAATGCGCTTTCGGCATCGCTCGATCATCCAGCGCGATTTCTCGGGATCCACTTTTTCAATCCCGCGCACATCATGAAACTAGTCGAGATCATCCCTTCGCTGCGCACCGAGAGCACAACAATCGCGCGTGCACTAGAATTTGCAAAGCAGCTCGGCAAGACACCAATCGTTGTCGAGGATGTCCCAGGTTTCCTGGTCAATCGCGTTGCGCGGAACTACTACGTCGAAGCGCAGCGAATCGCACTGGAACGCGCAGCCTCGATTGAACAAATTGACCGGCTTATGGAAGCTGCCGGCTTCCGCATGGGGCCGTTTCGGCTGATGGATCTTATCGGCGTTGATACGAACCTGGCGGTCACCAAATCCATCTACGAGCAGTACTTCTACGAGCCACGCTACCAACCAACACGCCTCCAACAAGCATACGTGGACGCTGGGTTACATGGGCGCAAGAGCGGTCGTGGCTTCTACTCCTACCGCAGCGATGGACAATGACGCTGCAGCAACTTCTCCGACTTGCGTGGAGAATTTTTCGCGGTCGCGCAACACGATTTCTCTCCATCACACATGGGGTCGCACTTGGAAGTGTCGCGCTTAGCAGTGCTGCACTGCTATTGACACTGGCCGTTCTCGACGGCTTCGAGCAAACGCTCCAAGAGAAAGTTGCGCTGTTTGTCTCGCATGTGGACGTTCGTTTTCTCTCCCCTGTTGCGCAGCAGTCTTCAGAGCGCTGGCGGCAGCACCTTGCCCGGCTCAATCCTTCGATCTGTCTAGCAAGCACGTATGTCGAGCTTGAGGCATTACTGAGCCATCGCGGCAATGTCGAAGCAGCTCTTCTCCACGCGGATGTGCCAGCAGTTCGCAGTCGGTATCAAGCGCTCAATATCCCAGAGCTGTCCGCTGGAATGAGTTGCGCGCTTGGGCGCCCACTTGCAGAACGCCTGGGAGTTCGACGCAGCGATACTGTCGTGGTGATTGCATCGAGCGGATCTAGCGGCGCGTTGAGCACACCTGTCATTGGTCGCATCAGAGTTGATGCCATCTATGAAAGCGGAATGCGGCAATTCGATGAAAGCATCGTACTGGTTACACCGAGCGTTTTGCATCGCCTTCAACATGCGCTACTCCCAACAGGTATTTCCCTGTGGCTCGATGATGCACGGAAGAGCCAGTGGGTTGCGCGGCAGATTGATTCACTTTTCGGCGCGGCGCTCTATGCCCGCTCTTATCGCGACATCCACCCTGCGATGTTCACGTGGATCGCGATGCAAAAACGTCCCATACCAATTATCGTTGGAATTTTGAGCGTCGTCGCAGCATTCAACATTCTAACGCTACTTTTCGTCGCACTGGTTGAACGCCGTTCGACGTTGGCAACGTTACGGATGCTGGGACTTCAGCGCAAGCACCTGCTTACAATGGTTGTCGGATACGGTCTTGCAGTTGCCATTGCCGGCTACGCCATCGGTGTTGCTATAGCAACTGGATTTGCAAGTGCACAACGGACGATGGGGTTGGTACGACTCGATGCTACGGTGTACTTCATTGACCGACTGCCGGTGGAGTTTCTCTGGTGGCACTTCGCTGCTGTCGGCGCTGCAGTCGCACTGCTCACGCTCGGTGTACTGGTCCTGCCGGTTCTGGCTGCGATGCGCATCAGCCCGTTGGCAATTATTCGCATCCGCTAACTATCCCTGCACCAATGGTGCAGGAGGGCTGGAGCAGGCGTTCATTGCAGTGGTATTTTGGCGTTCGGTGCAGACTGTACGTATCCTGCATGCGCAGGGTGCCTGGTAGTATCGGAATGTTTCACCATCTACAGTTGATCCCGCATGAGCACTGACCGCATCGTCGAGATTTTGGGCGATAAGGCAGCGTATCTACTCGAGCATCGGTGCACAACAATTCCGAAAGAGATGCTCGCTCTACCATCGCCGGATTGGGTTGACCGAATCTTCGCCGCCAGCGATCGCTCCAATCGCGTTCTACGGAACCTGCAGTGGATGTACTCGACGGGGCGACTGGCAGGAACGGGATACCTTTCGATTCTACCGGTTGACCAAGGTGTCGAGCATAGTGCGGGAGCATCGTTTGCGAAAAATCCTGCATACTTCGACCCTGAAAACATCGTCAAGCTCGCCATCGAAGGAGGCTGCAATGCCGTCGCTTCAACTTTCGGCGTTCTTGGTCTCTGCTCGCGGAAGTACGCGCACAAGATACCGTTCATCGTCAAGATCAACCACAACGAACTGCTCAGCTACCCGAACAAATACGACCAGATTCTTTTCGGCACCGTCGAGCAGGCATACCAGATGGGGGCAGCAGCCATTGGCGCAACGATTTACTTCGGCTCTCCGGAAAGCACCCGACAAATTCAAGAGATCAGCCAAGCATTTGCACTCGCACACGAGTTCGGAATGGCAACGATCTTGTGGTGCTACCTTCGATCGAGCGGATTCAAAACTCCCCAGCAAGACTACCATACGAGTGCAGATTTGACCGGACAAGCAAACTACTTGGGTGCAACAATCCAAGCAGACATCATCAAGCAGAAGCTACCAGACACCAACGGCGGGTACCTAGCGCTCAACACTGGAGGGATAAGCTATGGCAAATTCGACAAACGCATGTACGAGCAGCTCGCCAGCGATCATCCGATTGATTTGTGCCGCTACCAAGTTGCAAACTGTTACATGGGGAAAATCGCCCTCATCAACAGTGGCGGACCGTCCGGCGCAAACGACTTTTTCGAAGCAGTCTGGACGGCTGTTATCAATAAGCGTGCTGGCGGAGCTGGCTTGATTTCAGGACGCAAGGCATTTCAGCGTCCTATGCATGAAGGAGTAGCCCTTCTCCATGCGATCCAAGATGTGTACCTCGATCCGAATATCACAGTTGCATGAGTGCACCTGGCAAGCGGTGATGGTCTGCCTTCGGATGGCACACCGTGCTCCCAACGTATGTGCTCGTCACAGTTGCTCTAACACAGATCCGGCATGATGACCAACCAGACACGAACAAATTTTCAGCGGCTTGCGCAGCAGTACTTAGCTCCGCGGTGGGTAGTGCTCGCACTCGGTGGGGTGTTCGTCACACTTTCTAACCTTTGCTCGGCGTACTATCCACGCATCATTGGGCAAACTGTTGACACCATCGCACGCGGAGCCGCAACGTGGGAAAGTATACTCGGCAATATCACGGCCGTACTGCTACTGACAATTGGGAGCGGCATGTTCATGTTTGCAACGCGAAAGACCGTCATCGTTACATCGCGCAAGATCGAGTACGAGCTGCGGCGTGACTTCCTGGCTGCGCTCGAACGCCAAAGCCAACGCTTCTACGACCGCATGCCGACTGGCGTGCTTATGGCGCACGCAACAAATGACATCGCTGCTGTCCGCGAATTTCTCGGACCGGCGATCATGTATTCGGCAAATACACTGACGACTTTTGCATTCGTTCTTGTGCTCATGCTGTCAATAGACCCGCTAGTAACTGCGTGTGCACTGCTGCCATTGCCGTTTGTAGCACTTTCGACCTATCGCATTGGGAAGCGTATCTACAGTGCTTCGCGCCATGTGCAGGAAGAGTTCAGCGAACTTGTACGTCATGCGCAAGAAGCGTTTTCCGGGATACGCATCATCCGAGCATTCGTGCGCGAAGGGTATGAAGAATCGCTCTTCACCACCCAGAGCAACCAGTACATTACGAGCAACCTGCGGCTGGCACGACTGCAGGCACTCTTTATGCCTTCGATGATGCTGTTGGTTGGCTCGTCGCAGCTGATCGTTCTTTTGGTAGGTGGTTGGCGGGTTGCTGCAGGGACAATGAGCGTCGGATCCCTGGCACAGTTTTTCATCTACATCGGGCAACTTATTTGGCCGATCGCAGCCATTGGATGGGTAACCGGTATTGTGCAGCGTTCTGCAGCTTCTCTCGATCGACTCTACGCCATCATGGATGAGCAACCAGATCTTTCGTTTCCGATGCACTCAGCGCAACTGCCACGCTCGTTTGCAATCGGCTGCATGCATGTTTCCTTTCGCTACGTCCCCGGCCGACCAATCCTGGAAGATGTTACGTTTCGGCTGGAAGAAGGCATGCACGTCGGGATCGTCGGTCCCATTGGATCGGGTAAAAGCACCCTTGTGTATCTCCTTGCGCGACTGTACGACCCCGACAGTGGCGCAATCACGATTGGGAACGTGCCCCTCCAAATGTTGAGCATGGAAGACCTCCGGAATCTCGTGCGCGTTGTGCCGCAAGAGCCATTCCTTTTTTCGATGACAATTGCCGATAACATTCGCGTCGGTAATCCGAATGCAAGCGATGCCGAGGTGCTGCGTGCGCTTGAACGCGCCGGAATAGCCGAAGAGGTTCTGCGCTTCCCGCAGCAACTCCACACCGTAGTTGGCGAGCGCGGCATTCTTCTCTCTGGTGGGCAGCGGCAACGACTGGCGATTGCACGCGCATTAGTGGGCCAACCACGCATTCTCCTGCTCGACGATGCACTCAGCGCCGTGGATACTGCAACAGAGCGGCATATTCAGGCGGAGCTGCGAGCGCTCCATTGCACAACGATTATCGTATCGCACCGCATCTCCACCATTGAGCATTGCGACTGGGTCATGGTCCTGGAAAACGGCCGCATTACCGCACAAGGAACGCATGCAGAGGTGTTAGCTACCAGCAGCTTCTACCGCACACTCTATGACCGACAGCAGTTGGAACGCCGACTCAATGTTGAACTCCCCAATGCATAAGGCAATGGAATACCACGACAGCATTCTCGAGCTAATAGGCAATACTCCTCTTGTCAAGCTTCGCCGTGTCACTAGAGGCATTGCAGCACCAGTGTTTGTCAAGCTCGAATCCCGAAATCCAGGTGGCTCGATCAAAGATCGCATCGGAATTGCGATGATCGAAGCCGCCGAGCGCGACGGACGATTGAAACCAGGCGGTCTCATCATCGAAGCCACAAGTGGCAACACTGGCATCGGGATTGCGCTTGCAGCAGCGGTCAAAGGCTACCGTTGCCTGTTTGTGACAACAGACAAAGCATCCCAAGAGCGCGTCCGCTACCTGAAGGCACTCGGAGCAGATGTGATCATCGCCTCATCCCTTGCTAAGCCTACCTCGCCTGACTATTACGTCAACATCGCAATCGAGTTGAGCAAGACCATTCCGAACTCGGTTCTTTTCAACCAATACGACAATCCCACTAATGCCGAGGCACACTATCGCACCACAGGACCAGAAATCTGGCGACAGACCGATGGGAAGATTACACACTTCGTTGCAGGTATGGGAACAGGAGGAACGATAACCGGCACTGCACGCTACCTGAAGGAACAGAATCCCGACATTCGTGTCGTCGCTGCTGATCCCATTGGTTCTGTGATCAAAACATACAAAGAAACCGGCACCATTCCAGAAGGCTCACCATACTTAGTCGAGGGCGTTGGGCAAGATCGTATCCCAGCGAACTTAGACCTGCAGTTGATTGACGACATTGAGCTTGTCAGCGATCGAGAATCGTTTGCGATGGCACGCCGATTAGCACGGGAGGAAGGAATTTTCTGCGGTGGGTCCTCGGGGATGAATGTTGTCGTTGCCCTCCGTGTTGCCCGTGCACTTTCTGCCGATGCATGCGTAGTGACGATCATTTGCGACACTGGTGAGCGTTACCTGAGCAAACACCACTCAGAGGAATGGCTCCGCTCGCAGAACATTCAACTCGATGAATCCCTGACAGCCGGACTCATCCTGGAGCGGAAGCGCAATCGCGCGCTCCTACCTTCGCTGGTAAGTATCGAGGCTGCTTCGACGGTTAGTCAAGCGCTAGAGATCCTCGAACGCTACGACCTGGACCGCGCACCAGTTCTCGATGGCCATACCGTCGTTGGTACGGCTGAGAAAGCATCGCTGCTCCACGATGTTCTCTGTAATGTGGATGCACTGACTGAACCGATTACTGAGCACATGGACGCCCCGCTTCCGAGCATTGATGCACACACCCAATGGGACCAAGTCTGTGAGCAGCTCCGCGCAGAACCTGCATTGGTGGTCACCCTCTACGGCTACCCAACTGGGATTATCACTCGCGAGGATGCACTCGAATACATAAACAGGGCGTAACGCTGACGGTGGCGCCACGCCCTGCGCATTTTGTTTGTACACTTCAGTACAAACGGCAAGACAAAGTTACGAAGGAAGCACGGTTCTTTGGTGCTCAATTTTCGTTTCGGCCGATTTTTTTTTGCGCCAATTACTCCCAGTTGATGAGCAGAGAAAACCGCATGGTGTTGGCAAGGGGGTGATTTTGCTCAATAGTGTTGATAAAGCTAAAATCAAGCGTGAAGATGTCATAGCGCACCCCTGCGCCAAACGTCCAAAACCGACGGCCTCCGATACGTGTTGGCTCACCAAAGTAACCTGCACGGAGCGCAATTACTTTTTCATACCAATACTCAGCGCCAATTGCAGTTTCTACTCCTGGATTTTGCCAAGCAGTTACAAATGACCTTGGCAATGGATCAGAACCAAATTGATCTCGCCGGACAAGCAGTTTACCAACATCGGCAGCAATGCTTAGATCGTTGAATTCATCTCGGACGAGGTTGAGTGCAACACCGAGTTTAAGCATTGTTGGCAATGGGTCGGCTTCACTCCGATAGGTCATTTTCGGACCTACATTCTGCAAGTTGAACCCAAGAGCCAATTTCGAGCCCAAATCGAGTCCAGCAATGTTGAGCGACGATGGCTTCCAGAGCAAGCCGAAGTCGAATCCACCGCTGACGCCAACACCTGGTGCTGTCTGCCCTGGCTGTGCGGGTGCTAAGTTTGATTGGATGTACCGCAGTTGGACGCCCGCACCCAGGTCGTCGGCGATCAGAGTGCCGTATGCCAAACCAATAGCGAACTCATTCGAACGAAATGTGCCGAGTTTGTTGCCGTTGATGTCTCGCCGCTCGAACTGCCCTAAGTTCATTAGGATGAAATTGGCAGCAACCATGCCATCGAGTTCTTTGAAGTAGCGCCCATAGGTGCCGTAGCTGTAGAAAAGATCTGCATTGAATTGCGGGAGCCAGCGTGAAAACGAAAGTGCCACCTGCTGATCGTGTTGGAATCCCAATCCGCCAGTGTTCCAGTGCACCGCGTAGAGATTGTCAGCTACAGCGGTCCCGCATTCCCCCATGCCGCTTGCACGTGCATCTGGGGAGATCAGGAGAAATGGCACCGCTGAACCGCCAGCTTGCGCAAAAAGTGCCGAACTTGTGCTTCCCACTACGACTACAAGCGTAATGGCTCGAAGAAGTGTGCTTGTCATGGCTGATGAGCGTGGATGGTTTTACTGCACTTTGACGATAAATCCGCGAATGACATTGTTCGAACCAAGACTGTTCGAGAGCTCGATTGTGTAGGTATAAACACCAGAAGGAAGAGTCCCTCCTTGGCTGGTACGTCCATCCCAAACGATACTCGCACTGTGCACATCGGTACTGACAGCCTCTTTCTGCCACACAGCCTGCCCGCTCAAATCAGTAATGCGAATCCGAACATTGACCGGGATGCTTTGGTTGTGGTTGTATGCTATCGTCACCTGATCGCTGAAAGGGTTAGGATATGCGATGACACGCCCAGTTGTAATGACCGAATCGTTCGATGGAACGAGGAACCACACTTGTGCAGTGCTGTAGTTATTCCATACATCCCATGCTCGGACACGAATGGTATGGAGTCCGGAACTCAGACCAAATAACTGGCGTTGTGCCGTCCCACCGCGTGAGTCGGTAGGAGATGTTTCGAAGTATTCGGTCAAATCCAGCGCATCGAGATTATCGTCCAACCATGCCTCGATCTTGTGCCCAATACCAATACCCGTTGTGTTGATGCCCGATTCATCCCAGAGATCAACGATGAGCACAGGATTGCTCCGCACAACATCACCAGGCTGAAAGCGCCGCGAATCCATGTACACAGCTATCTGTGGACCTGCTTTGTCCTCGACAGAGGTGATCTCAACGCAGGCAATCCTGAGTGCCTGCGACACACCCATTGCATCTGATGAGTCCTGGGTGTTCAAAGCAAATAGATGCAACCGACATGCACTATCGCTGAGCGTTACATCCTTCGGAATGATGAACTCGGCAATAAGCTGTCCATGTCGAATGGGGTAGTTCCCCCGGTAGATCGAACCCCCAAGTTTCCAGAAACGGAACACCGTCGCATCTCCAAGGAGTGCCAATGCACTTTGATCCTGGATTTGCAAGAGCAAGTCAGGGTCGAATAGAGAAACAGCACCTGTGCCATCGAAATCATCGAGTATGTGGCTGCTGAGTGGATCGCGAATGGATGCAACCAGGCGGACACGCTCCAACGCACAAACTGTCACTGCTACTGTGTCGGTGCTCACCGGTGTTCGTTCAATTGTGTCGAGTGTAATTGATGCCGATGGCAATAGAAGCCGCAATGCAGGATCGCCGAGCAGCAAATACCGACGATCGTTGTCGCTGTAAGATCGCAGCTTTATCGCAAGCAGCAAATCTCCGAGCGTGCGCCTTGTTCCATCGGGATTCCGTTGTCCCAGTTCTTCGTAAAAGCGCCGATTGATCGCTTCGTTGGCAATCGTGTACACTACCCGCGATGCAGAAAACGCACCGATAGCTCCGCCCAAGGGCCATTGAATAAGCGCTTCTGCCCCACTTTGGACGTCCGGCATGTCGAACCGCGCAAAGTCACACGTTGCAGCCACCACAAAGAAGTTCTTTGCTTGGTTCCTCATCAACTGGATCGTACGGTCCCGATCGAAAATTTCCTCGTGTGCCCATACCCGCGGATTGCCATGCCCCATCCAGTTGAGCAAGAGTGTTCCTTGGCCATTGATTATCGAAAGCATCGCTTCAGTCGCGGCTGGTTTCCGATTACCGCTGGATGCATTCGAGAGTGGATACTCGCACATGTACACTTTCCGCTGGATCATGGCAGGAAGCCATTGACGCAGTACAGCAGAAACTGCCTCAGATGAATTGACGTGGAGTGCACCATCTGTCTTCCCCGAAGAGGTCGGCCCGTCATCGGCTACGAGCGTAACCGTAGTCTGCCACGCATCCCGCGCTGATTGCGTCTCGTATTGACGAATTTTTTCGACCATCTGCTGCCCTTGTGCATCCGAGGTAATCGGCAGCCTCCCCACTGCAATATCCATGACGAAATCATCGCCGTCAACGCAGCCGAAGTAATCTTCCGTTGCATAGCTGTCATCGGCATACGACCAATTGTACGGCACCCCGAAGCGCTGTTCAACGTTATCGTTCTCATACGGTGGGATCCAATTCGGTGTCGTTGTTGTGATCCCTCGATAGTCGTAATGTCCATCACCCCAGAGCAACACATACCGTGGAGGAGCGTTCCAGTAGTGGTACGCAAAACTGATAAAGTCCCGAATTGCTGTTGGATCGGGCATTCCTGCAGCGAACGCTGCATAAATGTTCTCGGTTGGTACTACAGCAACCCTGAGTGCTGAACGCCCTCGACGGTACGCGGCATACGCACGGGCACTCTCGATGAACTCTTGCGGTGCAATGACAATCATGTCTGCATCGACGCTTGGGCTGCGCGCCAGGCCAACGTCAGTGCGAGTAAGCTCCGGCTGGCGACGCTCGGCAGAAACGTAATACTGCCGCGGACGAACGCGCTGAGTGCTATCGAGCAGAACACGGAATACGCCTTGTTGAGCAACAATCGAGAGGTTCCGCAATAGCTGCGGGCGTCGGGGGTCAGTAATGTCAAAACAGAGCGGCGCTGCGCTGAAACCGCTGACGGCGTATTCAACAACTCCACTATCACTGGGTTCGGTGTAGATATGCAACGCATCGTTCGTCGCGACAAACAGCGAGGGATAGTGAATTTCGACGTAATCAAGAAATGCCGATCCCAAAGGCACTGTGGCATTCTGATACGTTAGCCGAAGCACACTTCTACGGTCGGCCGCGACCAACTCAATCGGCACACTGAGAGTATCCATCAGCGAGACGTACTCACTGTAGAGAAGCGTCAGTTGTGGGAGCGGGAGGGTTCGAAGGGTTGTGCCGTGCTCAGCAACCGTCACTGTGCCGTTGCCACTCATCTTATGCGCCACGCAAACCACGTACTCCATGCGCCTCCCGTTCGGCGCAAATCCTGGCAGTGGTGTCGTGAGTGTGATTCCGGTGCTGCCGTCGAATGGATCGCCCAGCCAGCGCCTGCCGCTGGGTGAGCTGTAGGGATTGATTCGATCAGTCTCGAGCAGGATGCGCTGAGTAAAAAACTGTGGTACGCTGGTCACACTCTGCTGTGGTGGCTCGAGTGCCTCTGCTCGGCGTCCAATGCTCCCTCCCCAGGCGAGTAAATAACTCGTTTTCGTCGTGTATGGGTTGAGGTACCGTCGCCAACGTCGCAGCGTGGAATCGAACGCAAATCCGCGCGGACCTTGTGCGTAGAACACAATTGAACGGAGCGATCCATCTGCGTTCGTTTCGACAATGATCGGTTGCTCGATCGGCTCGTTCCGCTCTCCATCGGATGGCTTCTCCGATAGTGGCAGCCCACCGTAGCCGTAGAGCTTGATTGTCGGCACAAGATTCGGTGGGATACTCACCCCAAGGCGTGCCAGCTGTGCCGCATCAATTGCATAAATGCCTTCTTCACCAACGCTGACTTTGATGTACTGCGCTGCGTCATCCAGAACAACTGGAGCTTTGCGCCGTTGGGTTTTGTTTTCCTTCGTTGCAGCGCTCCACATGCGGAGTTGTTCGAAGTTGATGATCGGCAGTGCTCTATCGGGCAGCGATCGCAACGTTGGGGTGGTATCGAACCGCACATGAAGCGTGCAGCCTTCGATAATCCGGGTGCGGTTGCTCCGTGCATCGTAATCGGCTACAGGGACGAGAAGATGCCCCACCGGAACCCCACGAGCGATCCCTGCATAGCGGAGTCCAACATCCAGCAGCCGGTGCTCGCGATAGAGCTGCTCGTTGATCGCAAATCGCAACACACCGCTATCGTTCGAGCGATCCCCATCCGGATATGGAGCCAGCGGAAGATCAATCCAACGCTCACGAACACCGGTAACTTCTACGTTCCATCCTCCTGACCGAGCATCTCTGCCAGCTACGGGTGGTACAGGTACAGCTAAAGCAGCCGATGCGATCTGCACCATCGGTGCGCCTACTTGGCTGGGGCGTCTATCAATACCGTTTCCCCGAACCCATACGGCCAAGCGCCCATCACGAGTGAGAATGGTATCGAGCGTGGTTGGAGGAAGAGCAAATGCCACAACCAGCTCTTGTGCTTTCGACGAGAGCACTCGAAAAAGCGGCTCCTGGTGATTGCGTTGGAGAGCTTGTGCTGATGCCGCAGCGACGCTCAGCGCAATAATCCCGTGCGCGAGCGCCCGAACTCCACGCACGATCAGTTTACAATGCATTTACACAACCGACAACACAAAAACATCGAAGAGCAAATCTCGCTGCGGCGCTCCTGGAGAAGGTGTGACCTGAAGTGCTAACTCTCTATCGCAAACATACCACACAACGATCAAAATTGCAACTGGGCGAACAAAAATCCGTGTTTTTACCGATCGCTCAGCACTATGGAATGAGCGATTTCGTTTTTGCCGATGGCTGCAGAACGAATCAGGATGCCTTTTCATGCATCTAAACGACCGAGTCATGCAAGAACTCGACACCGGGCGCAGTGCCCTCCAAACCGGCAATGCCGGCCGCGCTCGTGTCTGCGCACGTCGTGCTATCTGGTTTGCACTCTCGGATGTTCTACCACCAACGGTCAACGCAATGCAAACACTCCACCACCTTGCGGAAATTCTCCCAACTACGCTAGCTGAACGCGCTCGACGACTCTGCCATGGCGAGCGCCATCGGCTCGAAGGCGGCTCAGTCAGCGATGACCCAATTGGTGATGCAGAAACGATTATCGCATACTGCCGAGAGCATACAGAGCTTCGCGATACACTGAGCGCCCGAATTTCATCAGCGGTCATGCGTATCCTGATCTACATCGCATTCGCAGTGAGCATAACCGGCAGCGTGCTGAGCAAGGAAAATCCAGCCAACTGGACCCTGGCATCTCTCCCCAAAGAAGCACGTGCAGGCGATACAACAACCATTGTCGTCCAAGCGACAATCGAAAAAGGGTGGCACATCTACGGCATTCGGGAATACCTGACACCTGATGGCATCGGCCCTCAGCGAACAGAGTTCACGGTGGCAAGCAATGCCCTTGGCATCCTCACGAGCAAAATTCGTATTGCACCACCACCGCAGACCGAGTATGACTCCGCGTTTGAAATCACTGTCGAGAAAATCAAGGGCACCGTTCGTTTTACACTGCCAATAGTCATCGGATCGGTATCGGTGGGCATCCACCGCGATACGCTTCGCATTTACCATCAGCTCTGCACCAACCAGAACTGCCTGCCTCCCGATGAAGTCGCGCTCCCCTTCGAGCTGCGCATTCTTCCATCGCGAAGCCCAAAGCCAGATTCTGCACACCTGCAGAGCACTCACCAGCCAACAGAGCCTACTTCTCCCTCCACACCATCAACAAGCATTTCGCCGGCGTCAAAAGTCCCAGAGGGAATCCCAAGTGCTCGTGAAGATTCAACTTCGAGCTTGTCATGGCTGGGGTTGATTGGGCTTGCGATTGTGCTCGGCATTGGATCATGGCTAATGCCATGCGTGTACCCAATGATCCCGATTACTGTGTCATTTTTCACCAAGCGCGCCGAAAAAGAACACACTCGCCCCGTCCTTGATTCAGCGATCTATTCGCTCGGCATCATGAGCACCTTCATCGTCTTCGGTGCAGTCGCAGCGTTTTTCTTCGGTGCTACTGCCGGGCGCGACATTGCAACTAATCCATGGCTGAACTTTTTCCTTGCACTCTTGTTTCTGGTGATTGCGGGCAACCTCTTTGGAATGTATGAACTGCGATTGCCCTCACGCTTAGTCAACGCGCTCAACCGTGAATCCTCACGCACTCAAGGATACCGCTCTTCATTCTTGATGGGTATGGTCTTCTCGCTAACGTCGTTCACCTGCACCGTTCCGTTTGTGGACATCATAGGAAAAATGGCAGCCGGTGGTGAGTGGTTTCGTCCGCTTGCTGCAATGACACTCTACGCCGCAGTTTTCGCCCTTCCCTTTTTTGGATTGGCACTTTTCCCCACTGCGATTACGCGCCTTCCGCGCTCTGGAATTTGGATGAACCACCTGAAGGTTTCGTTCGCATTCATTGAGATTGCGTTCGCGATTAGCTACCTTGCGCGTGTTGATAGCATCCTCGGCTGGCAAATCCTCTCACGCGAGCTGGTGCTTGCAACGTGGGCAAGTTGCACACTCCTTGTTGCCCTCTACATCCTGGGTTTGTTTCGCACAAAGCTCGACTCACCGCTCGAATACGTTGGAGGCATTCGCGCAACTATCGCCGCAGCATTCTTTGCGCTTACACTGTACCTGGTGCAAGGAATGTTCGGCGGCTCCGTCGGCCCACTCGAGGCGTTTGTGTACGTTGAATCTGCTCGCCCTGTCGCTACTGCAGCCGATGAGACGCTGCGCTCACCAACAGCTGCTGCGATTGCGCCCGGCCAGTGGACCGAAGATCTTGATGCAGCACTTGCGCATGCACGTACACAGGGAGTGCCAGTGTTTGTAGATTTCACCGGCGTAAGCTGCACCAACTGCCGTTGGATGGAAAAAAACATGTTCACCCAACCATCGGTTCGCTCCTTGATGGAGCGTATGATCTTGGTGCGAGCATTTACCGATCGGCGGAACAATCCGCGTGATCAATACTACAAGCGCTATCAACAGGAACACTTCGGATCTACGCTGCTCCCGTTCTACGTGCTGCTGTCGCCGAATGGCTCGGTTATCGCGACCGCAACGTACACATCCGATCGTGACGAGTTCATCGCGTTTCTGCAGAAGGCTGCATCGGTTCAAATGACCAGCAACGCACAGCTGCCTTAGAAGCCAACAGGAGGAGGCGGTTCCTCGAAGCTGAGCGCAAGATTCTCAAACCGTGCGTAATCCTTCAAGTAGGCTGTTCGCACTGTGCCGATTGGCCCATTCCTCTGCTTTGCGATGATCAGCTCAGCGGTGTTTTCCGTCGGGGAGCCATCGTCGTAGGTCGCGATGTCATACACCTCAGGGCGAGTGACGAACATGACCACGTCTGCATCCTGTTCGATTGCGCCCGACTCACGCAAATCCGAGAGCATCGGACGTTTATCGGCACGAGATTCAACGCTGCGGTTAAGCTGCGCGAGCGCAACGATGGGAATGTCGAGCTCCTTGGCTATTTGCTTGAGTGTCCGCGAAATAATCGAAATTTCCCGCTCGCGACTTTCCGCCTTCGGTGCATGGATGAGCTGGAGGTAATCAACAAAGATTGCTTGGACGTCGTGCTCTGCTTTGAGCCGTCGCGCCTTGGCACGCAGCTCCATCAAATCAAGCGCTGGCGAGTCATCAATGAAAATCGGTGCCTCGGCAATGCGCCCAATCGTTTTGACAATCTTCTGCATCTCTTCGTGACTGAGCCTTCCAGTGCGGATCGAATGTGCATTGACGCGCGCTTCCGCGCTCAGCAGGCGCATAACGATTTGCACGCCCGCCATCTCAATCGAGAAAAAACCCACGGGCAGTTTGAACTCAACAGCAATGTTGCGCGCAATGCTGAGTGCAAGCGCAGTTTTCCCCATCGAAGGTCGCGCTGCGATGATGATGAGGTCGGATTTCTGCAATCCTCCAAGGAGTTCGTCGAGCTTGACAAAACCAGTCGGCACGCCAGAAATACCATGCTCGACACCGCGTTCCTGGAGCCGTGTGATCAGGTCGAACGTCGCACGCGCAAGTCGGTTGATGCTCGTGTAGGATTTTCCCAACCGCTGCTCCGCAAGAGCGAAGATTTCATTTTCCGCACGGTCAATCAGGTCGAGCGCATCCGTCGCATCGTCGAAGGATTGCTCAACAATCCGAGCTGCAGTTTGGAGCAGTTGTCGCTTGAGGTATCGCTCCAGTACGATGCGTGCATGATGTTCAACTGCAGCACTCGAGACGACATTGGTCGAAATAGCGACAAGTTTTGCCGTCCCTCCGATGTAATCCAAGTGTCCGCGACGGCGAAGCTCATCAGTAACGGTGACCACATCAACGGGCACGCCCCGCTCGAAGAGTGCTAAAATTGCCTCGTAAATCTTCCGGTGTTGGTCGTGGTAGAATGCCGTCGGTTCGAGAATCTCGATGCACCGCGCAATTGCTGTTCGATCGAGAAAGAGCGCGCCGAGCAGTGCAATCTCTGCCTCAGTCGCATGCGGTGGCGTTTTGCCGCTCAGCAACGGACTTTCCGACGAAACGGCGCGTTGCCGCTGCATCCCAAGCACTTTCTCGAGCGGATAGCCATACTCTTCCTGTGCAAACATCGCCGAGGTACCGTGTGTGACCAATTGCAAAATACCGCAGAGATACTTGACCGAAGCATCCTATTTTTGCACGCAGTCGAATGAGTATTCTAACTGACGCAATGATTTTTTCGCGTGCATCCGAATATGCGATTCAAGCAATGCTGTACTTGGCCAAACGCTGGCTGGACGAACGCAAAGAGAAAGCCCCAGCCAACAACCGCGTCCGCCATGGGTACATTCAGACGAAAGAAATCGCAGACGCACACGGTATGCCGTACTACTTCCTTGCAAAGCTCGTCCAGGATCTGACGAGAGCAGGACTCGTCACTTCGACAAAAGGACCAGGCGGCGGGATCCGTTTAGCACGCGACCCAAGTAAAATCACTGTGCTCGACGTTGCGCGATCAGTAGATAACTTGCAGTACGTTACCGATTGTGTCATCGGGTACGAAAAATGCAGCCCCGATCATCCCTGCCCGTTGCACCATGACTGGGAGAAGATTCGGGCGCGCATCTTCGAAGTCATCCGCGATAAAACTCTTGCCGACCTGGTAAAAGATGCAACGTTCCAAGATGGCAGACTGATGGCACCCCGCACCAGCCAAGCAGAGGCGAGCTAAGCTTCCTCCCCGCCAGGCACACTGATACGTGTGATGTTCTCTCGCCGGCGTCCACGCTTGGGGTGATAGTCAAGCTGCGCAAGACGGTTTGCAATATCCAATCCATGTCCACTGGGCGCACGAAGGAGTTCGGCGCGCGGCACCCGCACTGGATTGAACGGTGGCGCCGTATCGCGAATTATCACCGAGCAGGTACGCCCATCGAAGGTAATGGCAAGGTGAATAGTCTCGCCCTCTCGATGACGATACCCATGGCGAATGATGTTCGAGCAGATCTCATCGCACGCCAGCACCAGTGCCCAGCTGCTCGATTGCGGAATACCCCACGCATGACACTGTATCTCGACAAACCGCCGCATGTCAGAAAGTGCATCCAAGCGCGCGGGGAACTCTCCTTCCGCCATTACGTGCGTGTGTGTTCTACTCATTGCCGGTCAGGGTGTTGCATGAATGCAGCATACGCTTGATCGGGATGCTCGGTGATGTGAAAAATGTGCTGAAAGCCAAGCATATCCATAATCGTTGCAATCCGCTCGTTGAGTGAGCAAATTTTTAGGTCGCCACCTGCAGAACGCAGAGGCTCAAGATGAGCCATAAACACACCAAGTCCCGCACTGGAAATGTACTCCAGCTCCGCACAATCAATGATGACACGCGTGACGCCTTGCTCGACAAGGCTGCCGAGCATCTCATCCAACTGCGGTGCGGTGTATGCATCCAGGTAGCCATGGAGATGGACTGCCACAATACCATTGTCGAGATGAGTGGTGCTTGCACTAAATCCCTGTACCATTGGTTGCCTTTGAAGGAGTGGAACATCGGAGTACGACCATCGTCATGTCATCATGGAGGAGAACATCGCCTACATACTGGCGGAGCACAGACTGAAGATACACTGCCGCAGCCCGAGCACTCGGCAACATTGCAGCACGTGCGACGTGCTCTGCAAAACCACTGATCCCAAGCTCGCCTCGGCTGTTGAGCCCTGCTTCGATGACACCGTCGGTATAGAGCACCACCATCGAAGAACTGCTATCGAGTGATAGCTCCTCGGTAATTGCAGCGAAGCGCTCGGTGCGCACAAGTCCAATTGCTAATCCAGGCGAAGACTGAATTTCGATACGACCGCCTTTCCTAGCAACAAGTGGTGGTGGATGCCCTGCCCGAACAACATGGAGCGTGCCATCTGGTGCAATACCTACTGCGATGAGCGAGATATAGACCCGTGGTTCGAGGACGCCATCAAATGCACGGTGAATACGCAGAACAAATTCACGCACATCAGAGCAAAGCGGCGCAAGTGCAATGCAGACACCTTTGAGCTTTGCCATGTAGAACGCTGCACTAATGCCTTTCCCACTAACGTCCGCCACAAGAACGCATGCCGTTCCTCCCGCCAACCAAAAGAAGTCGTAGTAGTCACCGCCGACTTCATAGGCAGGTTCTGACCACCCCACAACTTCCCATCCGTTGAGCGTGGGAATGTTCACCGGAAGCAGCTTCTGCTGAATTTCGCGTCCCATCATCAACTCACGTTGAAGGCGTTCGCGCTCGATTGCTTGCTGCATGAGTCGCTGGTTGGCGAGTGCAACCGATACCGCTGGCGCAAAAGCCTCGAGAAGCTCTGCATCGCCACGTTCGAACGCAAAGGGTCGCCCGCTGGCCAGGACTATCGCACCATAAGAGACCTCGCTATCTCTCAGTGGGACGACCAGGAGCGACTGCGCATAGGATTCAGCCGAGCGTGCAATGCGGAAAAACCGCTCATCTTCGCGAAGCCACGGAATCACGATTGCATCATCTGCAAGAGCATCGCCGAGTACCTCCGGAATGTGGAGTGCCTCAGCGCGTTCTCGATCGGTCCCTGCGATTGCTGCGATAGTCCACGTGCTACTTTCGCTGCGTAGCAGCAGCCACGCGCTCGTTGCTTCGCTCAACCCAAGTGCAAGTGTGACGACAGTCTCGTAGAGTTGCTCGGACTGATCGTGCTGCGCAGCGACACGGTTGAGGAACGTAATCGCATCGAACTCAAACTCCTTTCGCTCTGCTGAACTCTCACCACTGACAACCGTCACAAGAACGACGACTGCAAATGCAGCGACCATCAGAAGAAGTGAGCCAGCAACAGCCGAAGATTCAGCCATCCACTGCGCAACTGCTCGCGCTTGCTGGGATTGTCCATCGAAGAGGTTGGCGGCAGCAACCGTACCGCTGATAGCAAGTGCTGCCGCCCACCCTGCAAGGCCCCATCGCTCTGTGCGGGACAGCAGCCGCAGCCACCGTCGCCGACGAGCGAGCAACAGCGTAAGCACGATGAGCAAAACAATGCTGAACACTTTCGCAGCTTCCAGCGATTCGATACCAACAATGCGCTCTCCCCACGCGAGCACGAGTACTGCTGCAAGGGCAAAACCTACAACCCGCAGAAGGATCGGCGTCCGGGCTGTCCGATAGCTGAAAAACACATTGAGCATTCCGTGCATCATCCATCCCAGAAACGCAAGTATCGCCCCACCCTCGATCGTAAGTACTGTGCCGTGCCAGAAGCCAGGCCCAGCCGGCACTTGCATCAACAGGAGTACGCCGATCGTCCCCACCGTGCACCACCGAAGCCATGTGCGAATCCGCTGCATATCCGGTGCTTGACGCTCTTGACTTGTGCGGACGATCAACCACGCATAGACCACAACAGCAGCACTGGCTCCGAGAGCATCAACGAGCGCAACCACCTGGTACATCCACTCAGGCATCCAGCGCTCGAATCCTTCGAGCAATCCCCGAATCGTTGCATGCACACCTCCAATGGCTGCTCCCAGCAGGATGAGCGATGGTGTCGTCAGCCGTAAGGATTCCATGCGATGATCTGCCATTGAAATGGTGGCGCACCTCTGGTGAAAATTAGCAACTGCGGTGCGCGAGCTACGCAAAGAGCGCGCATTTGTTGCACAAAAAATGCCCGAAGCGCATTGCTTCGGGCTACCTCCGCAGAGCCAACAACCGGACTCGAACCGGTGACCTGCTCATTACGAGTGAGCTGCTCTACCAGCTGAGCTATGTTGGCATGCCGGCGCAAAAATACTGCGCCCCGAGTGATTTGTCAAGCGCTTCCATAGATACGCCGCACCTTCTGCCATGCGTATTCGACAAAGTCATGCTCGCTGAGCGCGTTTCCTGTAATCCTGGCAACTAATTCAGCTGGATCCAGAGTCCGCCCCCATTGGTGGATGGAATCTTTCAGCCATTGCCGAATCGGTGCGAATTTGCCTTGACCGATCAGCTCCGGCACCTCCGGCATCGCCTCGAACAGTGCACGGCGGAACATTGCCGCGTAGAGTTTGCCGAGCGTATAGCTGGGAAAGTATCCATAGCCACCGAACGACCAGTGAATATCCTGCAAACAACCGTGCGCATCGTCCGGCACCTCGATGCCGAGCAGCTCCCGCGTGAGCGTGTTCCACTGCTCGGGCACTTCATCAACCGTCATGCTGCCTTCGAGAAGCTGCTTTTCGATGTGGTACCGAATGATGATGTGCATGTTGTAGGTAACCTCGTCGGCTTCGATGCGAATGAGCGATGGTTCAACGACGTTGATCGCTGCGTACATCTGTTCCGGTGTTACCCCCGCAAGCTGCGATGGGAAGTGCGATTGCAGCACCGGCAGCGCCCACTGCCAGAATTCTTCCGATCGGGCAATGATGTTCTCCCAAAAGAGCGACTGCGATTCATGAATTCCCATCGAAGCACCTTCCCGAGCCAGCGTTCCGTCGAGCTCAGCACGCATGCCCTGTTCATAGAGCCCGTGCCCTGCCTCATGAATCAACCCAAACAGACACGAACGCAGGTCATGCTCGTTGATACGTGTCGTCAAGCGGACATCGGCTGTCGCAAACGAGGTGCAGAACGGGTGAGCAGAAAGATCAACGCGCCCAGCAGAAAAATCGAAGCCCATCGCCTCGATGATCGTGCGTGCCGCCTCCAATTGCTTCTGTGCTGGATAGTGCTGTGTGAGGATGCTGCGATCTGGTGCGACGCCAGAGGCTTTTACCGCATCGAGGATTTCCCGCGTTGCCTGCGACAGTCGCTCGAATATTGGGCTGAGCATGTGCACGGTCATCCCAGGCTCGTAGAGATCAAGCAGCGCATCGTAGGGATGCTGGCTGTATCCACGGTGCTGTGCTTCTTCCCGCGCAAGTTCGACAAGTGTAGCCAGATCATCGCGAAAGAGCGCAAACGATGACCTCGCACGCGCTTGTTTCCACCGCTCTTGCGCAAGCGTTGTGACACGCGCTTTTCGCCGGACGAAATCCTCTGGCAGTGCGACAGCCTGCTGGACCTGCCGAATAAAGACCCGCACGATGCGCTTTTCGAACTCACTGAGCTCACCATCAATCGCAGAGAGCGATTGCGCAAAATCCTCCGCCAGACGTTGAGCGCTGTCGCTGGTCAGGATTGAATGCGCCATCGCACTTAGCGTAGCAATCTGTTCAGCACGCGCCGCCGCAGCAGCGGGAGGCATGTAGGTTTCTTGATCCCAACCGAGCAGGGCAATCGCCGACTGAAGGTCGGAGGCGTTTCGCATCAAGCTGAGCACTTCGTGATATGCACGTTGCGGTTCCATCATGTGCGGAGAGATCTGTGGAACAGATACATGGCATCGCTGGCAGATGACACATCCACCACAATCGGGCTGTATTTGCCGACAGCGTGTGCTGTGGACGGTGCGACCTCAACCAACGCGTTGCTCATAGCTGAGCAAGTATTCAAGCCAGGCACTCCCGAGCTTTTCGAGGACACTGTTCATTGCGAGTCGATCGCGAAGGCTGTCGAAATCTACGCGGTCGAGTTCCTGGTCTTGGTTGAAACACGAAAAGACCGGAACAAGCTCGCGTCCGGTCTGGGGATCAACATGTTTCTGCAAGCATTGCGCGCAGATTTCCTTCATCATGCACTGCATTGGCGAATTGATCGAACCGATCGCGACGTGCGGTCCGAACGCCGTGCGGAGTGCGCCCCACCGCGCACGTTTGACGGCATGCATCATCCCATCACTGCCAATTGCAATGATGCGGTTGACCGTTGAAAATGGCATCACTGGCTCGCCGAGCTTCCCTTCGTGGTAGGCAACCATGGCTTCAATAATCGTCCCGCGATAGTGCCGATCCTGTGGGCGCTGGGGCACGATTTCTGTGCCGCTATCGGTACACCAGATGACTTGGTCGGTTGCCTCTTGGATGACGTTCATTTTGAACACATCCCCGCCGTTGCGATAGCCCGCAAAGTAGAGGACGCGGCAGCCGTGCGCCTTGAGCGCAGAGGCGATCGAAAAGAGCACCGCATTTCCCAACCCACCACCGCAGAGGAGGACGTTTTCGTTTTCAGGGATGTGTGTGGGAGCACCTGTTGGCCCCATCACGACGATCTTTTCGCCAGGTTGAAGGTGGGCTATCATCCGTGTCGAAGCACCAACTTCAAGTGCAATCATCGAGAGCAACCCTTCTTCCGGCTTGGTCCAAGCGCCCGTCATCGCGAGTGCTTCCATGACTAATCGGTGGTCACCAATCCGCGGAGCGGTCGCTGCATAGTTCTGAAGCCGATAGAACTGCCCAGGTCGAAACTTTCGCGCTGCTTGCGGTGCAGAAACGATAAGCTCAACGATCGTTGGCGTTAGCCGCTCAACTCGCACTACACGCGCAGTGCAATCGCGCTCGAGCGAGGCAAAGAATTGCTCCAGATCGTCGGTCTGGTCTTCATGCATGGTGTCCAGCTTTCGAGCAGCTGCAGCGATGTCTTCAGCAAAGAGCCGTGCAATGGAGCGGTAGCCGCGGCGGGCACTCGCCATCGCACGAACGACACTTCCTGCATAGGCTGGATGGCTATCACCGAAAAAGCTCACCAGCCGACCGTTGCGATTGTAGGAGGTAAAGAACGCTTCGTCGAGACGTGAAGCTGGCCGAAGGCGAAACGTTTTCATGTGCGCTGGAAGGAAAGGAACAAAAAGCGCGCAGCCCCAAAGACGAGACGGCGCGCTCAATAGTGCCGAGGGAGGGATTCGAACCCCCGACACGCGGATTATGATTCCGCTGCTCTAACCTGCTGAGCTACCTCGGCACTCGATCATGATTCGCTGCTTGTCAGGCGGCGAATTTCATCACGGATACGTGCAGCACGCTCGTAGTCTTCCTCGCGGATGGCTTTATCCAGCTCGCGCTGAAGCTGCTCCAACCGTGAAGAGGGCACACTACGGGATGGCCGTTCTTCCTGGCTTTCCTCCTCGTGCTGGCGAAGGAGACGGAGGAGATCGTCGTCATCGTCGTCATCCTCCTCGTCAAGATCATCATCGTCGAGGATGTCAACTTCCTCTGGGATGACCCCTGCCTCGTCGAGCACCGAATCCATGACGTAAATCGGTGCATCGAAGCGCAGTGCAAGTGCGATTGCATCGCTGGGGCGTGCATCAACCTGCAAATCGAGTCCTTCGATGGTGATCTGCGCGTAGAAGATGCTCTCCCGCAGCTCGACGATGCATACTTCGCTGACAGTGCCCCCTGCCTGCTCGATGATGTTCTTGAGCAAATCGTGTGTCATCGGACGCGTCGGCTTGATACCTTCCATTTCCGCAGCGATTGCTTGTGCCTCTGGTGCACCAATGACGATGGGGAGCCTCCGCTCACCCGAAGTTTCCTTCAGGATGAGCGCGTAGGCGCCATTGCTGCCTGTACTGGCGGATAGTCCGATGACTTCGACTTTGACTTTCGTCATTGTGCGTTGACCAGTGGCTCTTCGTTCGGGAGCAAAATTACGATGCAGTACTTTGCTTGAGTGCACGGATGCGCTCGATGAGTTTCGGGATCACCTCGAAGACATCGCCGACGATACCGTAGTCAGCGACCTTGAAGATTGGAGCATCCTTGTCTTTGTTGATCGCCGCAATCACCTTCGACGAGGACATGCCTGCCAGGTGCTGTACCGCGCCACTAATGCCGCAGGCAAGGTAGAGGTTCGGGGATACCGTCTTGCCTGTCTGCCCGACCTGCTCGCTGTGGGGCCGCCAGCCAGCGTCAACAACTGCACGGGACGCGCCCACTGCCCCACCGAGCACTGCTGCGAGTTCTTCGATGAGCACAAAGTGCTCTGGTCCTTTCATGCCGCGCCCCCCAGAGACGACGATATCTGCTTCGAGGACGTCGAGCTTGCCTTCGTTGCGAATAACATCGGTGACGACGACACGGCATTGCTCCTGACTGAGCGTCGGTGTGAACGTGCTGAGTTCCGGCGTTGATGATTGCTCGGCCGGACGTGCCGTAAACATGTTTGGGCGGAGCGAATACACTGCACGCTCGGTCAGCGGACGCACCGTTGCGCGGACCTTCCCAGCGTAGAGTGGACGAACCGCCTCCAGGTGCCCATCAGAAGTTGTTAGTTCCACGCAATCTGGTACATACGCTGCTTCGAGGAGTACTGCAACTCGTGGCGCGAGCTCTTTGCCCATCGCAGTCGCACCGAAAAAGAGCGTTGCCACCTGTCGTGACTTGGCCCACTGCGCGATTGCTTCTGCTACAGCTTGGGAGGAGTACCGCTCCAGCAACGCATGCGTAATGCTTACAACTTCGTCAACGCCATAATCAGCCAGCACATCAGCTTCATTACTGCCGATTTCGAGCGCAATGACTCGCTGCGCATGGGAGCGTGCTGCCGTGATCGCCTCCAACGCGGCACGCTTGATCGCGCCACTACGGCGTTCGATAAATACTGCAATCGTTGACATTGGATGAATCGAGTTGTTCGACATCAGATGACCTTCGCCTCTTCGTGGAGGAGGCGGACAAATTCCGCGATGTCGGCGTCACTATCGCCCAAGATTTTGTTTGCGCGTTTGAGTTGGGGCACTTGGTAACGCACCATTGCTGCGCGTGGCGAAACAGCAACTGGCTCGACGGACTCAATCGGCTTCGATTTTGCCTTCATGATTTCAGGAAGCTTCGGGTACCGCGGATTGTTGATACCCTTCTGGACACTGACTACGAGCGGCAACGTTGCTTCGAGCACTTCCTTGCCCCCTTCGATGTCGCGCTCAGCGCGGACTCGATCACTCTCGATCTCGAGTTTCGAAACAACCGAAATTGATGGAACTCCGAGCAAAGCGCCAACAGTGCTCGCCATTTGGAACGAATCGTGATCTATGCTCTGCCGGCCCAGGAGAACGAGCGATGCATCAATCGCTTTCGCATACGCAGCGATGTTGGCCGCAACACCGAACGAATCAAGCCCAGTGGCAGGAATGATCACCGCGCTATCGGCACCCATCGCGAGCGCAGTTCGAAGAATTTCCTTTGCAGCATCGGAGCCAACGGTGAGCGCAACAACACGTCCGCCGTGTCGCTCCCGCTGAAGCAATGCTTCTTCGATTGCGAACTCATCGTAGGGGTTGAGAATGTACTTGGCACCGCCCAGCTCAAGCCCGCTGCCATCGGCAGTAACGCCGATCTTCGCTGCGGTATCGGGGACGTACGAAATACAAGCGAGAATGGTCATCACGAACATCTGTGGTAGAACAACAGACATGCAAAACTACGCCGTGCGCGCTTTCTGTCGCCGCACGCGGCCGTTGGTGGTCACGTCAATGCCAAGCTCTGCGCGGAGGTAGCGTCCTGTCAGCGATGCAGGGTTCGCTGCAATCTCCTCCGGCGTTCCTTGCGCAACGATGCGCCCACCATCGCGTCCACCGCCGGGACCGAGGTCAACGACCCAATCAGCACACTTGATCACATCAAGGTTATGCTCGATGACCACAACGGTATTACCACGTTCGACCAGGCGCTGTAACATCTCGAGCAGAATGCGAATGTCTTCGAAATGCAAGCCGGTCGTCGGTTCATCGAGGAGGTAAAGCGTTCGCCCAGTGCTTGTCCGTGCAAGCTCGGTGGCAAGCTTGAGACGCTGCGCTTCGCCTCCGCTCAACGTTGGCGCTTGTTGACCGAGTGTGAGGTAGCCCAGCCCAACCTCTGCCAGAACAGCAAGCTTTTTCCGAATCGGTGGGATCTCCGCAAAAAATGCGAGCGCCTCTTCAACAGTCATCGCGAGCACATCAGCGATGGTCTTGCCTTTGTACGTCACCGAAAGTGTTTCGCGGTTGTAGCGTTTGCCACCGCATTCATCGCAGGTGACATAGACCTCCGGCAAAAAGTTCATCTCGATCGCCTGAACACCTGCGCCTTGGCAGGCTTCACAGCGGCCGCCTGCGACGTTGAACGAAAAGCGACTGGGCGTAAATCCCCGAATGCGCGCTTCGGGGAGCATCGCGAAGTGTTCGCGAATGTGAGTGAAAACTCCAGTGTACGTTGCGGGGTTCGAACGTGGCGTCCGTCCGATAGGACTTTGATCTACGACGACAACTTTATCGAGATGCTCGATGCCGCGAATGTCCCGATAGGGCAGCACGTCGAGCGATGTCCGATGCAACCGATTGCTCAGCAGTGGATGGAGCGTATCAAGCACAAGCGAGGATTTCCCCGATCCCGAAACACCAGTGATGCAAACGAATCGGCCGAGCGGTAGCTCCAGCGTTACATCGCGGAGATTGTTGCCGGTAGCGCCCTCCAGAACAAGCCACTTGCCCGTGCGCGATCGTCGCTGGTGCGGCACTTCAATGTGCCGCTCGCCGAGAAGGTACTGTGCGGTCAGGGATTGCTCCCGAACTTCATCTGGTAGCTTTTTCAATCGTCCTGGCGCTTCGACGAAGAGCACTTGCCCCCCATGCACCCCTGCGCGCGGCCCTAAATCCACCAGGACATCAGCAGCGAGCATCGTCTCGCGGTCGTGTTCAACGACGACAACGGTATTGCCGAGATCACGCAATCGCTGGAGCGATGCGATCAATGCGCGATTATCGTGCGGGTGGAGTCCGATGCTCGGTTCATCGAGGACGTAGAGGACACCGACGAGCTGCGAGCCAATCTGTGAAGCCAGCCGTATCCGTTGGGATTCACCGCCGCTGAGCGTCCGCGCTGGCCGGTCGAGCGTCAAGTATCCCAAGCCGACATCGCAGAGAAATCCCAGTCGTTGGGAAATTTCGGCAAGAATCGGCTCCGCGATGATGCGTTCAGTCTTGCTCAGTTTTCCAGGCAGAGATTCGATCCATTGGCGTAGGTGCGGAATATCCCACCGCACAATCTCAGGAAGTCGCAATCCATCGAGCTGTACCGACCGACTTGTCGCACGCAGACGTTCGCCGTTACACTCAGCGCACAGGACGTTGCCCATGAACGATTCGATCCACGCGCGAACTTTTGGCGAACTTGTCGTACTGTACTGGTGGCGGAAAGTCGGCAGGATGCCGTGGAACTCTTGTTCAACGTAGAAGCGCTCGCCACCGCTTTCAAGCTCGATTTCCAGCGGACGCTTTCGCGCAGTTTTGCCTTCAAGCAGTAGCTCAAGCTGATGCGGTGGGAGCTCTTCGATCGGCCGAGTCAGCGAAATACCCTCTCGCTGACACAGCGCGACAACTTGCTTCCAGAGCAGTGTCTGGCGCTGCGGTCCCAAAATCGCAATGCCTCCATCTGCGATCGAAAGGCGGCGATCCGGTATCACACGGTCGCGGAGAAAATCCTGCCGGTATCCCAACCCTTCACATGCAGAACACCAGCCATACGGCGAATTGAACGAGAACGCATTCGGTGCCAGTGGCTCGAAGCCTTTTCCGCAGGAAGGGCATGCCAGCACTGTGCTGAACACCTGCTCGGATGCGCCATCACCAATCGCAGCAACCAGACGCCCTTCCCCCATCGAGAGCGCAAGCTCGACACTCTCCCGCAGCCGCCGTTCAACAGTCGCAGCCAGCGGAAAACGATCAATGACCAGCTCGATCGTGTGGGTCTTATAGCGATCGAGCATCATGCCATCGGTCATTTCGCGATACTGGCCATCAACCCGAACACGCGTAAATCCACGGCGTTGAAGTTGCGCAAACAGTTCGCGGTAGTGCCCCTTTCGGCCGTGCACAAGTGGTGCAAGAATCGCTATCGTCGTTTCTTCGGGCAGTCCCATCAGAGATGCAACGATTTCGTCGCTCGTGGTGCGGCGAACTGGCACCTGACAGTCCGGGCAGTATTGGGTTCCGACCTTGGCGTAGAGCAGACGGAGGTAGTCATAAATCTCCGTCACCGTACCGACTGTCGAGCGTGGTGTAAAGCCACTGGTTTTTTGGTCAATGCTGATTGCCGGCGAAATACCCTCGATGCTGTCAACGTCTGGCTTGCGCAAGACACCGAGAAATTGCCGTGCATAGGGCGAAAGGCACATCACGTACCGCCGCTGCCCTTCCGCATAGAGCGTATCAAACGCAAGCGAAGACTTGCCAGACCCCGAAACCCCCGTGATGACGATAAAGCGGTCCCGCGGTAGCTCAAGGGTAACGTTTCGGAGGTTGTGTTCGCGAGCGCCAACGATTCGAATTGCTTCGATCGGTCCGGGCGCCTGGGCGAGTGTGACACCGTCGAACATTATTGCCGTCGTAGCACGCTAAACGGAGGATTTGAACTTCGAAATTACTGCTGCTTCTCCTTCTGCACACCGAGCGCAAGGAGCGCTGCACCGAGGATGCCCGCATCTGGTCCGACCATTGAACGAACAACGGTGACGCGCTCAGCAATCGCAGGAAGAGCATGCTGCCGCAGCAGTGCGCAAACATGCTCATAGAACAGCGGAGGCAACTGTGAGATTCCCCCACCAACGACAACACGCTCAAGCCCCAAAAGTGCGAGGGCAGAGGCAAGTCCAAGTGCGAACATACGTCCCACATCCTCCAGTGCTCGACGCGCCAAGCGATCCCCAGCTTCGGCTGCGTAGCCGATCGCATCCACATCGAGTGCAACACCACTGAGCGCTGAGGTCGAGTCCTCTGCAAGGAGCGCTTGTGCGCGTGCAATAATTCCGGCTCTCCCGACGTACTCTTCGAGCACACCCGTACGATAGATGGGGCTGCGGACCGGTGCATCCGCATTGATGATCATGTGACCGAGCTCACCAGCAAAACCACGTTCACCACGGAAGATGCGCCCATCGGCAACGATCGCACCGCCAACACCAGTGCCGAGCGTGACAAACAGAAACCACGGCCATTGCCGCCCGTAACCCAGAAGACATTCGGCATGTGCCGCAACGTTCGCGTCGTTGTCGAGCATAACCGGCAGCGAAAGTCGCTTAGAGAGCTCAGTGCGGAGCGGAAAAGGCTGGTTCGGCCACCAGGGTATGTTCGGAGGATGAGCGACAATACCGCTGTCCCACTCAATGCATGCGGGGAAGCCGATACCAACTGCTTCGACGGCGGGATATTCCGATTGCCATCGCTCACATTGCTGGGCGATCCACGCAATGAGGCCATCAGGAGAACGAAGCGTCTCGGTCACGTGCTGGCATGTCGCCACTACGCTTGCATCAATGCCATCCCATGCGACAACACCTGCTTTGATCGTCGTTCCGCCAACATCAAACCCGAGAGCAACGCGTGTGGACATCGTTGCATTAGCTAAGCCGCATTGGCATTACAAGGGCAGTGATGCTATAGCTGCCATTGGCTGCCGGAGTGAGCAGTACTGCACGCGATGGCTCCGAGAATGCAAGCGTAACATCATCACTCGGGATATGCTGAAGTGCTTCGGTGATGTACTTGTGGTTGAATCCGATATCGAGCGGTTCGCTGCTATACTTGCACGCAAGCTCTTCCTGGGCCTGTGCGCCTGTGTCGGGGTCGGTTGCAGATAGCCGTACCGCATCGGCTTCCCAGTGGAAACGAACTAAACCGACGTTGGTCCCTGTAAAGAGCGCCATTCGGCGAATTGCCTTGATGAGCGATTCACGTTCGATGACGGCAACTTTCGGCGACTCTTTGGGAATGACGTTCCGCCACTGCGGATAACTCTCATCAATGAGTCGTGCAGCAACGCGGATTGAACCTGTTGCAATCGTCACGTGTGTTTTGCTGAAACCGAGCACGACGTCATCGTGCACTTTCGAAAGAAGCTCGACGACGCGTGCAGGGACGACTGCTTCGAGAATATCGCTCGATGCCGAATCAAGATGAATGGTGATCGTCGAGAGACGGTAGCCATCAGTAGCAACGGCAATGAGGTTACTACCAAGCTCGAATTTGACACCCGTTATCGCTGGGCGATATTGTTCTGTGGACGCTGCATAGACCGTAGCAGCAGCAACTGCCTGGGCATCTGCAGGAGCAAGTGTCACCGTTGTTGCGTGGTCGGCACGCGGTAGTTCGGGGAATTCGCTTGCGTCGAGTTTCGGAAGTTCATAGCGACCAATCGGTGTTGCCAGAACAAAGCGTTCACCTGTTGCATCAACTGTGCATGACAAGTCGCTCGGAAGCGCTCGCAGCACATCGTGGAGCTTGCGTGCAGGGACGAGGACGGCACCTGGTGCGTCCACATGTGCAGGTATGCGTGCTGAGATTGCAAGCTCGGTATCGGTTGCTGCAAGCTGAAGTCCGTCGCTGGAGCCCTCCATGAGGATGTGCTCGAGCACAAAGAGGGTAGATTTTGCTGGTACTGCTGGGAGTACGTGCCCAACGGCACTGGCAAGGTCCGAGATCGTGATGTGTGCAATGTGCATATGGTCTCACTCAGCGTTGGTTGGCAAGTTGAGCGCAAGGTATTCCCGCTCGTGGTCGTTTGAGCACCACGAATCGGTCAGATAGCGTAGTTTTGAGCATCCTGCACAGCGCGAGCACGTTCCAGGCTCGCCTTTTGATTTCCTCAACCCGCAGCGATGCGGGAGTGCAAAATACGAATCACACACCAAGAGAATCGCTACCCGAAAGCAACGATGAGCATCATCACGCGGTACGGCTACGATAACTTCTTTGTGCTCCTCGGGATTGGCTTTGCTATTGGCATTGCTGCGTGGATACTCCGCCAGTATCGTCTTCTGGCAATCATCCTTGCAGTACTCGCATTCGCACTGATCGCATTTGCGTTTTGGTTCTTTCGGGATCCAGAGCGCCGCATTCCCGACGGTGCAAAGGACGGGCGCACGGTCCTTTCCCCCGCAGATGGGCGGGTGGTGCAGATTACCGAATGCGTCGAAGATGAGTATCTCCGTGACAGCGCTATCCAGGTGAGCATTTTTCTCTCGCCACTTGATGTACACGTCAATCGCTATCCGATCAGTGGTGTTGTCGAATACGTCCGATATTACCCTGGCGAATACCTTGTGGCTTGGCATCCGAAAAGCTCGGAGCGGAATGAGCGCGCAGTTATTGGGGTCCGCTCCAACGGAGGGAAGATTCTCTTTCGGCAGATTACCGGGATTCTTGCGCGGCGAATCGTCTTCGAGACCCGTGTCGGCGATACGATCGTTGCTGGCGAGCGCTTCGGGATGATGAAGTTCGGCTCTCGCATGGATGTCGTGCTCCCGAAAACCGCAACATTGGTAGTCACTGTAGGACAGCGCGTCCGCGGGGCAGAAACCATCCTCGCACGTCTGCCATGAGCAACTGTCTGACACGCAACCGCCAATGGCGTTCCGTGTAACACGTTCGATCGTCCCGAACCTCTTTACGCTGGGGAACCTATTCAGTGGGTTTCTGGCGATCATCTACTTTGCACATGGCCTCACAGATGCGCGTTCGATCACTGTTGGCGCACTCTACATCCTTGCGGCAGCGATCTTCGACATGCTCGATGGAATCATGGCGCGGCTTGTTCGCTCCGCCAGTGAGCTTGGTGTCGAGCTCGACTCACTATGCGACCTTGTCTCGTTCGGGGTTGCGCCGTCGGTGCTGCTCTACGTCGTTTACTACCATGATACCGGACCGGTCGGTATGCTCCTTGCAGCACTGCCGGCGATGGCGGGCGCGTATCGGCTCGCTCGGTTCAACGTTCAGCTTGTCTCGTTGGACGATAAGCACTACTTCCGCGGCCTCCCGATTCCCGCAGGAGCGCTCACCATCGTATCCTTCGTGGTTTTTTACCTGCAACCGAAGGCTCTTCCGTCCCAGTGGATAGGCTTTGCCACTAATTTTGTGACGCTTGCGACCGCACTTGCGATGGTCAGCACCATTCGCTACGACAACGTGCCGCGCCCAAACCGTCGCGCACTTGCTCAGCGTCCGGTGTTCACAGTAGTGTTCGTGCTTGCAATCGGGGCGGTCATCGCAAGTAAAGGAACGCTGGCGTTCCCCATCTTGCTGCTGTACATAACCGCCGGAGCACTTCGCCACGCCTTCCGGCATCTGACGATGCGTTCCGAAGAACACCAAGATTTCGATGATTTCGACAACTAGCACACGTTGTATGCCCTACTACCGCGCAACGATTCTCGTGACACTCCGTCCTGCGATATTGGACGTCCCAGGAAAGACTGTTGAGCACGCCCTGCACTCCTTGGGGTTCGAGACGGTCCGCAATGTGCGGATCGGCAAGCATATCACGCTCGAACTCCAGGCAACGGACGTCGAACACGCTCAACAGCAATGCCATACGATGAGCCAAGAGCTGCTGGCCAATCCCGTCATCGAGGATTATGCGATTGCCACTATCGAGCCAATCACGCCGTGAACGTTGGCATTGTCATCTTCCCTGGCTCCAACTGCGATCGCGACGCGTATTACGCAGCAAGCCTTGTCGCCGGTATCACCCCCCGTTTCCTCTGGCACAAGGACACCGAGCTGCCTGCTGGTCTTGATTGCATCATCTTGCCCGGAGGGTTTTCCTATGGCGACTACCTTCGGAGCGGTGCAATTGCGCGGTTTTCCCCCATCATGCGTGCTGTGCGTTCCTTCGCTGACGGAGGTGGACTGGTCCTTGGCATATGCAATGGCTTCCAAATCCTCACCGAGGCAGGATTGCTTCCCGGTGCGCTCCTGCGGAATGCTCATCAGCGCTTCGTTTGCAGGAACGTCACTGTTCGGGTCGAAAACAACGCAACGCCATTCACCAGTGCCTACGGCCAAGGGCAAGTCCTTCGCATCCCAATTGCCCATGGCGAAGGGCGGTACTACGCCGATCCCGAAACAATCGCTCGATTAGAGGCAAATCGCCAAGTTGTCTTTCGCTACGTGGACGCCGACAGCAACCCGACTGCTGAAAGCAATCCGAATGGTTCGCTTGCGAACATTGCGGGCATCATCAACGAACGCGGCAATGTCCTCGGCATGATGCCCCATCCTGAACGAGCGTGCCAAACACTGCTTGGCAGCGACGATGGCCTCGGCGTTTTTGCGTCGCTGGTGCACTATTTTGCCCATGTTAGTGTCTAATCACCTGCACAAGTTTTACTATCACTCTCCCTGATGCCATGTTTGGCTTACCCGGCGGAATGGAATGGCTGGTCATCTTGCTGGTGGCACTGCTGATTTTCGGCGGACGGAAGATCCCGGAGCTGATGCGCGGTCTGGGCGCAGGCATTCGTGAGTTCAAACAAGCTGCCAGTGGGCAGCCAACTCCCAGTGATCAACCTCCGAGCGATAAACCATCAGCGCAGTAGGCAATGTTCGACATCGGCGGCGGTGAGCTCTTGCTCATCCTGCTTGTGGTGCTGATCCTGTTTGGACCAAAGAAGATTCCCGAGGTGGCGCAACTTATCGGGAAGGGCGTCCAAAAAGTTCGCCGTGCGCAAGAGGAAATCGTCGAGCAGGTGCGGCAGATCAACACAACAGTTGCCGAACAGGTGCAACCGATTGCTCATGAAGCAAGCCATCTAAGCGAGACAATCGCACGGCTACCGGAGTCAACTCATCAGCCACCAGCGAACACTGCCGAGAACTAAACGGCCGCCACATGAGCAGAAAGTGGAGTGGCAACCTCTGCCGCTATCACAAGTCCAGTGTTTCACTAGGAACTCTTTGCGGGCCATGGTTACCGAGACCTATGAGTGTTTTCGTCAGCGCGTGCACAGCAGGGAAACAACGTGCGCGGAAGAACTCGAGCGTGCGCTCAAGAGCATCGAGGAGAACAGCCACCTTGGCGCGTTCCTGACTGTTACTGCGGATGCAGCGCGCAAGTCTGCGGAGGAGAGCGATACCCGCTTCCAACGTGGCACACCGCGCCTGCTGGAAGGAATGATCCTTGCCATCAAGGACAACATTTCCACCCGCGGGATTCCTACCACCTGTGGCTCGCGAATGCTCGAACGTTTTGTGCCCGTCTTCGATGCAACTGTCGTCGAGCGGCTCCGCCACCACGGTGCCATTATCATCGGCAAAACGAATCTTGATGAGTTCGCGATGGGGTCGTCGAACGAGACCTCGTACTTCGGCATTGTTCGCAACCCCCACAATCCCGACTACGTTCCTGGAGGCTCATCGGGAGGCTCCGCCGTTGCTGTTGCGGCACGAATGGCGCACGCAGCGCTCGGCTCTGACACCGGTGGTTCGATACGACAACCTGCAGCGTTTTGCGGCATCGTTGGGTTCAAGCCAAGCTACGGTCGAGTCAGCCGTTATGGGTTGATTGCCTTTGCATCTTCCCTTGACCAAATCGGGCCAATGGCTCGTTCGGTGCGCGATGTAGCACTCCTTGCCCAGGCCATCTCCGGGCATGATCCCGCCGATAGCACCAGTAGCGATCAGCCACCGATCAATCCACGCACTACGCCTCTGGCAGAACGCCCCTATCTTGGCATCGTTGGCGAAGAAATTCTTTCCGGCTGCAGCCCGGAGGTACGAACGTGCTACGAAGAGGTCTGCAGACTTGCTCAGCAGGCTGGCTACCGCCTTGTCCCGATCCAGTTCGATTCGATGGATGCATGGGTACCAACCTACTACATCCTGGCAACAGCCGAAGCATCCTCGAACCTTGCGCGGTACGACGGGGTCCGCTATGGCTTCCGCGCTGATGACGACGGCAACGATATGATGACCGCAACACGGACAGCAGGATTCGGTACGGAAGTCAAGCGTCGCATCATGCTCGGCACCTACGTGCTCTCAGCAGGCTACTACGATGCGTACTACCGCAAGGCACAGAAAGCTCGCCGCTGGATTGTGGAGAACTACCGTCGCATCTTTTCCACGTGCGACGCAGTGCTCCTGCCGACAACCCCGACGCCGGCATTTCGCATCGGCGAGAAAACGAGCGACCCGTTGGCGATGTACCTCAACGATATTCTCACTGTCTCGGCAAATTTGGCGGGAATTCCTGCGCTCAGTCTCCCTGCTGGGCGATCGGGGAATGGCTTGCCGATCGGAGTGCAACTGCAAGCTCCCTTCAATGCCGACGAAGTGTTGCTTGGCATTGCCTACGACATCGAACAATGCGTGCTCGCACGCGCAACAGCGTAAGGCAGAGCGCTGCGCTCGCGCTTGTCATCGCCTTAGCACTCTGGAGCTGTAAGCAGCATACTCCCACACATACGCTTCGTCCAGCGCACGGTGCGATTCATTATGGCGGGACATACCGCATCAACATGCTGCGTGGCAATCCAAACGGTCTCGACCCTGTCCTGATCACCAGTAAACTGGCCGATGACATTGCTCTCCAGCTTTACGATCGCCTTGTCACGTTCGATTCACTCCTGCGCCCACAACCGGAACTTGCGCGCCGGTGGGAAATTTCCGCCGACGGGAAACGCTACACGTTCCATCTCCGCACAGATGTTCGATTCCACAACGATCCATGCTTTCCTGGCAGCATCGGCCGACGCATGACTGCCGCCGATGTGGTGTACTCTCTCACCCGTGCGTGCGATCCACTGGCGAAGACAACCGCGTTTTGGATTTTCAAGGACAAGGTCCGTGGCGCCACGCGCTTCTATACTGCACGTGCTACAGGTGACACCACAGTAACTGCGATTGAAGGCATCACTGCTGCCGACGATTCAACAGTCATCATCGAGCTGGAGCGTCCCTACACACCGTTCCTGTTGCAGCTGGCAAATGCATTCGGGTGCATCGTTCCCCGTGAGGCGGTAGAGTTCTACGGTGCGAACTTTTTCCGGCATCCTGTGGGCACCGGGCCATTCCGCCTTGTGTGGTGGAAAGACGACTACGGCATGCTCTTGGTCCGCAACGAGCACTACTGGCAGCGCGACCGGTGGGGTAATGCGCTTCCCTACCTCGACTCGCTCTTGATCACGTTCATCAAGGACGATAAAGTCCAGCTCCAACAATTTCTCGACGGGCAGCTGGAGGAGTCGTACTCGATCCCGACCGAGCTTTTCGATGTACTCATTGACCCAACGACGCGTCAGCTGCGAGCAGGCTATCCTTTCCACCTCCAAGCCAAGCCCGCACTGCTGACATGGTTCATTGATTTCAACTGCTCGCGCCCCCCATTCTCCGACCGAGCGCTCCGGCAAGCAATTTCCTGGGCAATCGATCGCGAGCGGATTGTACGCTACGTGTTGCGGAACTCCCCGTGGGCTGCTGCAACGCACGGTGTAACACCGCCCGTCCTCCCTGGATACGACATCACGCAGATCGAGGGCTATCACTTCGATCCTGTCCGCGGGCGGGCATTACTGAGCCAATGCCGCGCAGTGCCACAACCTCTGGTGCTCCACGTGTACCCAGAGCCACGCCTTCTCCAAGTCGCCGAAGCCATCCAGAGCATGCTCGCCGAACACCTTGGTATTGAGCTACGCATCGAGGTCATTCAGTTTGCGCAATTCCTCGACTTGGCTGAGCGCGGACAGCTGGCCATGTGGGGCACCCGATGGTATGGAGATTACCCCGACGTTGAAAACTACCTAAGCCTCTTCGACGGCAGCTTCGTCCCCGACGATCCACACGCACCGAGCTACCCCAATAGCACACGCTACCGCAACGACACAGTAACGGCACTTCTCCTGAAGGCAGCATCGCTGACCGATGCACGCGTGCGCTCTGCACTCTACCGCGAGGCTGAGCAGCGTATCATGAGGGATTCGCCAGCAGCGATGCTCTTCTACGAGATGCACTACCGCCTCCTGCAGCCGTACGTACGGAACTATCCGCTCGATGCAATGGCACGACCAGTTCTCAAACACGTGTGGTTCGCCTGGTGATGCTACTCGACACACTCCATCTCGACGCATCGAATCCTGCCGATGTACAGCGCGCAGCGGCGCTCCTTGCTGCAGGGAAGCTTGTTGCAATTCCAACTGAGACAGTCTACGGCCTGGCAGCACATGCGTTCACGCCGAGTGCAATCGAAGAAATTTTTCGTGTCAAGGGTCGGCCGATGGACAATCCACTCATCGTTCACTGTGCAACGGCAGGCGACATCGAACTAGTCGCAACGGATATTCCCATCGTTGCATGGCGATTGTTGGAGCGATTTGCACCTGGCCCACTGACGCTTGTGCTCCATCGGCATCCGAGGGTACCTTCTATCGTGAGCGCAGGGTTGCCAAGTGTGGCGGTCCGTATCCCCGCTCTGGAGGTAACACGCCGCCTGATTGCTCTTGCAGGCGAACCTGTGGTTGCGCCTTCAGCGAACAAATCCGGCAGACCGAGTCCAACACGCGCAGAACACGTTCTCGAAGACCTTGGCGGGAGCATTGCAGCCATCCTCGATGCCGGACCGTGCGCAATTGGTATCGAGTCAACAGTGCTCAATCTAACTGCGGAGCCAGCCACCATCGTTCGTCCTGGCGCTATCGAATCGGCTGACCTGGCGGAGATCCTGGGCTATGAACCTCCACTTGCATCCCACAGTGGCACTGGGGCTCCGATCGCACCAGGCATGAAGTATCGCCACTATGCCCCGCGCACCCCCGTATTTTTGACCGACTCGCTCGAGACTATCCCAACCGGTGCACTTGTGCTGACGACAGCGCCAGTGGAAAGCGATCGCATTCGAGCGCGGCCCCTGACGCGCCAGACACTCTACGATGAGTTCCGCCGTGCTGACCGCGAACAAGTGCCAGCGATCTACGTGTTGATTACTCCTGATGTCCGCGCAGACCGTGCGCTGATGAACCGGATAGAGAAGGCCGCAGTTTCGGCGCAACGTACCGATAATACACCACCGATGTGTTGAACGATTCTACACCGCCGTACATGCTCGACTGCACTATGGTTGAACGTACCGTCGTCGTCCGAAATCGAGCAGGGCTGCATACCCGCCCGGCTGCAATGATTGTCAAACGCGCTGCTCAGTTTGCATCCGACATTTACCTCGAAAGCGACGACCACATGCGCATCAACGCCAAGAGCATCATTGGCGTCATGACGCTCGCTGCTGCACAAGGGACCACACTCAAGCTCATCGTTTCCGGACCGGACGAAGAGCAAGCTGCCGATGCAATCGCCGAGCTTTTCGAAACCGGCTTTGGCGAACCACTCTAACGCGCACTCCACCAATGGATAGCGACGCCGGAGGACTAAAGAGATCCCCCTCACTCCGATTCCAGGGCATTGCCGCCTCTCACGGTATTGCCATCGGGCATGCGGTCATCCTCCGCGCACCACAGGAGCGTTTGCTCCACTGGCGTATTGTACCGCCACAGGAGCGCCCATACCATCTGGAACGATACCACCATGCTCGCCAACTATTGCTCGAGGCTATCCGTGCTGGGATGAACCTTGCCGCCGGTACGCTCCCCGATGCACACGCAATTGTCGAATCCTACGAGCTGATCGTGAGCGATCCAGCGATCGAGCAGACCATCAGCAATCGTATTCTCGGCGAAGGCATGCCCGCCGAAGTTGCCGTCAGCACTGCTTATGATGCCCACATCCACGCGCTTGCCAGTGCAAGTGATCCATTCATTCGTGAGCGGCGCTACGACTTAGAGAACATTCGGCAGAAGCTCTTGGCTGCTCTCCTCAGTCCGCCACCTACCACGGGGTCGTTGCGTGGCGCGATCATTGTCGCCCCATCGCTGCTTGCCTCGGATGTTCTGCAGTACTACGATGAGGGCGCCCAAGGTATCGTGACCGAGGTCGGCGGCATTTCCAGCCACGCGTGCATCGTCGCTCGAACGCTCGGTATCCCTGCCGTCATCGGCATTCGCAATGCAACTCGACTGCTCGACGACAATGTCCAACTCATCGTTGACGGCACAAGAGGACTAGTGATCGCCTCACCGGACGAAACCACCGCCGAGCACTATCGAGCGCTCCGCGATACACGGGTAGAACATCGCACACCCCACACAGGAATTGCGACAACGACCGACGGAGTTGCAATTCCAGTCTATGCCTCCGTAGATTCTCCCGACGAGGTTCCCAATGCGATGGCACAGGGTGCCGATGGCATTGGCCTTGTCCGGACGGAACTACTGCTGGTGCGATTGCGCCATTTCCCCAGCGAACAGGAGCAAACTGCATGGTACCGTGCCATTGTTGAGCGGGCATATCCGAAGCCTGTCACGCTCCGCATCTTCGATCTTGGCAGCGATAAGGCAATCGGGGGCATGCCGCATGAACCCAATCCTGCACTCGGACTGCGTGGACTGCGCTTTCTCCTCCAACGCCGCGACTTGCTTCGCGCACAGTTGAGGGCAATCCTTCGCGCCTCTGCGCAGCGGACGGTACGGCTCCTTGCCCCAATGGTGACCACAGCGGAAGAAGTGGAGACTCTGCTTTCGTTGCTTGAAACAGCAAAGCAAGAACTCCGCGATAATCGAGAGTCGTTCGATGAACACATCCCTTTGGGGATCATGGTCGAAACTCCTGCTGCTGCACTCCTTGCAGATCAGCTTGCTGGGCATGTAGCATTTTTTAGCATCGGCACCAATGACTTAACGCAGTACACTCTCGCAGCAGACCGAGCGAGCAATCTGGTGGCGTACCTTTTCGATCAGCTTCACCCGGCTGTGCTGCGGCTCCTCCAGATGATCGTTTCTGCAGCAAAACGCAGGGGAATTCATGCCGAGCTCTGCGGTGATTTGGCAACGTTCCCTTCGGCAACGGAGCTGCTTGTTGGGCTCGGCATCAGTGCACTCAGCGTTGCCCCGACATCCATCCCAGCACTGAAGGAAAAAATCAGCACCATCAATGCTGCCCAAGCGGAGCAGCTGCTTACGCAAGCGCTTGCAGCCAGCGACTCTGCAGCCGTTCGCGCATTGTTGAATCATCAGCACTCGTCCCCATGATGGGAAACCTCGCAAAGCTCACTATCGCGAATCTCCAGCTCTACTCTTACCACGGTGTGTCCAATGAAGAGCAACAGCTCGGTGGCCGCTACGAAGTGGATGCCGAACTCTACTACGACGCCAGCGCAGCGATTGCTCGTGATGAACTTCCCCGTGCCGTCAACTACGCTGATGTGATGGCATGCATTGCAGATGCCGTCAGTGCAAAGCGGCGGCGCTTGATCGAGACACTCGCGCGTGATGTTGCAGATGCGATTTTAGAACGCTTCGATCAAGTTCAGACCGTCTGTATCCGCGTCCGTAAGCGGACTGTCCCTGCAGGAATGGTTGTTGATTACGTCGAGGCAGAATGGAGATCGCATCGTCATCAATAGCAGTGCACGTCCTTCTTGCTCTCGGCAGCAACCTCGGCGATCGGATTGGATACCTGCGCGCCGCAACGGCTGCGATCGTCGAACGAGAATACCTCGACCGTATCCGCTGCTCGCCGATCTACGAATCCGCTCCGCTCGGCTACAGCGAACAACCTGACTTCCTCAATTGTTGCATCGCGGGAACGACATCACTTCCACCGGCTCAGCTTCATTCCTGCCTCAAAGCCCTGGAAGTCGAACTTGGCCGCCAGCCGCGCCCACGCTGGCATCAGCGCGAAATTGACGTGGACATCATCCTCTATGGTGACCTCGTTCTGCGAACGTCTGAGTTGGAAATTCCACACCCACGAGCACTCGAACGAGCGTTCGTCCTTCTTCCTGCACGAGCAATCGCTTCGGACTGGATCTTCCCGGGCACAGGGCGAACGATTGGGGAACTTGCTGCCACAGTGAAGGCAGAGCCACCACTACGCCAGATCGAGGAACGACTTTTCCCTCCAACCATCGCCCTCAACAGCAGCGATTAGACTTTCGCCAACGCAAGGCCATTTTTGCACCCACCACCGTCGCTGGAAACTGACTGTGCCGATCCCTGAGGAACTCATCAGCGAACTTCGCCAACGCGCCGACATCGTCGGTGTCATAGGGCAATATGTCCAACTCCGTCAACGAGGCAAAAACTTCGTCGGACTCTGCCCCTTTCACAACGAGAAAACACCGTCGTTCAACGTCAGCCCTTCGCTGGGCATCTACAAATGCTTTGGGTGCGGCAAAAGCGGGGATGTATTCACCTTCCTCAAAGAGTACGCTGGCATGAGCTTTACCGAAGCAGTTCGCCATGTTGCCAGCCAGGTGGGGATCTCGATCCCAGAGGAGCCAGCGCACTCGAGCCAGGCGTTCGAACATCGCCGCCGCGTGATTGCTGCACTGGAAGCAGCGTGTGAGCTGTTCCAGATGCAAGCACAACACTCCGCTGATGCACAGAACTTTTTCCGCCAGCGGATGGTGCCAGCCGAGATTATCGAACGCTTTCGGCTGGGATATGCTCCCGCACAGTGGAATGCGACGCTCCAAGGCATGCAAGAGCGCGGGTTTTCGCTCGAAATTCTCGCCGAAGCTGGCTTGGTCATCCGCCGGGAGGATGGCACCGCGTACGACCGATTCCGCCATCGTCTAATGTTCCCAATCGCGAACGTTTTCGGTACGATCATCGGATTCGGAGGGCGCTACCTCGGCGAGGACCCTGATCAACCCAAGTACATCAACTCCCCGCAGTCAGCACTCTACGACAAAAGCTCGACACTTTATGCACTCGACCGCGCACGACATGCGATTCTCCGTAAGCAGCATGTGCTCATCGTCGAAGGCTACATGGATGCACTGGCGCTTCATGCAATCGGACTGGAGCACACCGTCGCAACAAGCGGAACAGCGCTGACCGAGCAGCACGTGGAGGTTTTACGCCGATTCACCAATCGGATTGTCCTTGTCTTCGATGGTGATCGTGCCGGACGGGATGCAGCGCACCGTGCGCTCACCCTTGCACTGCGCAGCGGCGTTGGGGTCGAGGTCGTCCTCTTGCCAGAGGGCGATGACCCCGATAGCCTCGTCCGACGGCGAGGCGCCGATGCAACGAAAGCGCTGCTTGAGCGGCGTCTGTCACCTGTCGAGTTCCTCATCACATGGAGTAAAGCGCGCGCCGATTGGTCCGACCCACACGCGATGGCGATGGAAATTCGCGCGCTGGCAGAAATTCTTGCCAGCACACCCGATGAGCTCTACCGCGAACTCCTCTTCCGCGAATTCTCCGATCGCGTCGGGGTGCGGCGAGAGCTTCTGCTTTGGTCACTGCCACCCACACCGAAGAAGCGCTTCGGGCAGCGAGCACAGGACGTTGCGCCGCCTCCTCCAGAACCGCTGCCACCAGCAGCTCCAGCACCTATCCTGCCCGAAGAGCTGGAGCTTCTGCGCGCTGTGCTCTTCTCGCGATCAGTAGCAGCAGTGCTTTTCGACGACTATCTCTTCGAGCCGTCCACACTGTTTAGTCCCGTTGCAGAGCACCTTCTCCGCGCGCTGGCTGAGCACCACCGGAACCACCCAGGGGATGAGCCGCTCGGCGCAGCACTTCCGACGCTCCCGCTCGACGACCAGGCTCGCCAGCTTGCCGAATGGATCGTCTTCTCCAGCGAAGAACCAAGCGAGCGCTGGTCCGAGCACGGCGTCGAACTGGACCGCGATCGCCTCTGGCAACGCATACTCGATGATGCGCTCATCAAACTCGAAGATCGAAGGCTCGAGCGCCAATTGCACGCGCTCAGCGAGCAACTCAGGGCTGATCCTGAGAACGGAGCGCTGCTGGAAGAAATTGCTCGGATCCTGAAGTTACGCGCTGAGTACCAGAAGCGTTCATCGTAGTTTCGCTTCCGTCTCACCGACTGAGCAACAACGAATGCTTTTCCGTGGAACAGCCACTGCACTTGTTACTCCGTTCCGGAGCGACGGCAGTATTGATTTTTCGGCACTGGAACGGCTCATCGAATTTCAGATTGCCGAGGGAATCGAAGCACTCGTTCCGTGCGGTTCAACAGGCGAAGCTGCGACTCTGAGCACTGCTGAACGGCTGGAAGTTATCGAGCGAACTGTGCTCGCGGTCAATCGGCGTGTTCCGGTCATCGCCGGCACTGGCACAAACAGCACACGGACGACCATCGAGTTGACCAATCGAGCGACCGAACTTGGCGTTGATGCGGTGCTTGTTGTGACGCCCTACTACAACAAGCCAACGCAACGCGGTCTGCTCGAGCACTACCGTGCACTCATCCGCCATACCGATGCGCGGATTATCCTCTACAACGTTCCGCCGCGGACTGGCGTGAACATGCTCGCGGAAACACAACTGGAGGTCGCTGTTCTTTCGGAGCGCATCATCGGGACAAAAGAGGCATCGGGAAGTCTCGAGCAGATGCAGGCAATCCTTCGGGATGCACCGTCGCACTTTGCAGTCTATAGCGGCGAGGATGCACTCACGCTCCCTGCCATTGCGTGCGGCGCCCGCGGAGTTATTTCGGTCGTTTCGAACTACCTTCCACGCCGATTCGGTGAAGGAATCCGTGCTGCACTCCGGGAAGATTTTGCTACTGCACGATCGGTGCTGTTGGACCTACTCCCCCTCATGCAGGCAAATTTCATCGAGTCGAATCCTCTTCCGGTCAAGTACATCCTCGCCCGCATGGGACTCATCGAGGAAGCATACCGACTCCCGCTGGTCCCGATGTCACCGGAAAGCAAGAAGAAGATTGATGCGCTGCTGCTCCGCTATGGAATTGTCGAGCAGCAATAGCCAGATCATCCCGCCCAAGCTAAAACTCCTCTCGAATGAGCAGCAGTACAGCAGACTGTGGGACGATGACGTAGCGCTCGCCTTCATACTCAATTTCGATTGCATCCCGTTGGAGGTAGATTGCTAAATCTCCAACCTGCGCTTGGAGCGGAATGTAGCGGACGCGTTCGCTCGGCTCTTTCCATGGTTCGTCGGTCTCCGCCGGAATCGGGAAAGGATAGCCCGGTCCCGTCTTGATGACATAGCCACTTTGCGTTTTCTGGTTTTCTTGGACCGTCGGCGGTAAGTAAAGACCGCTGGGAGTTTGCATATCCGGGCGGAGCGGCTTGATGAGCAGCCGATCGCCGATCACGATGAATTTGTCCGTCACAACGTGCTCTTCCATTGCAGAGATCATTGACGATTCCACTGCTTGTTAGGACAACAACGCTCGCGCGATATTGTACGTTCCTGCTGCAGCAAGATATGCGAGCAGGAACATGTACACGAATGCGAATGCCGTCCATTTCCACGAGCCAGTCTCCCGCCGAAGGACAGCCACTGTGGACATGCACTGCAACGCGAACATGTAGAATGCCAGGACCGCAAATGCAACCGGCGGACTAAGCTGCTGCTGGAGTGCAGCACGGAGACTAGCGCTTGCGGGGTCATCCTGCCCGACGGCGTAGAGCTGCCCCATCACCGAAACGAATACTTCCCGTGCAGCGAACGAGCCAATGATGCCGAGCGTGACCTGCCAGTCGAAATGCATTGGACGAAAGATCGGCGCGACCGTGCGTCCCACTTGTGCAGCCCAGGATTGCTCGAGCTGTGCGCGGCGATACTCATCAGCAGACATACCGGGCCGCGGCTCCAGACGCGGAAAAGTGGCAAGTGCCCACAGGACGATCGAAATTGCCAGTATGATCGTCCCTGCAGTCTGTACAAAGTCTTGCATCCGCATCGTTGCTCGCACAAGGAGACTTCGCCAGTGCGGCAAACGGTACGGTGGAAATTCGATGAAAAACGCCGTCCGGTCATCTGCAAGGACAGTCTTTCGGAGCAGCCACGCAATTACTAAACCGACAACAGCTGCCGCCACGTAGAGCATACCGAGCACCAGTGCTTGGAGCGAAAGAAAGCCGCCAACTGTGCCAGCCGGTACAAACGCTGCGATCAGGAGTGTATAGACTGGTAGCCGTGCTGAGCATGTCATCAGTGGAGCGACGAGCATCGTCGCCATCCGCTCCGCATACGAGGGGATCATCCGCGCAGATAAAATTCCGGGAATCGCACACGCATATGAACTCAGTAGCGGAATAAACGAACGCCCTTGCAAGCCAAAGACACCGAACATGCGATCAACCAGGAACGCAGCGCGTGCCATATACCCGCTATCCTCCAGGAACGTCACAAGCACCATCAGCACGAAGATCTGCGGAGCAAACACCAGGACACTCCCAACGCCCGCGATAACACCATTGGCGAGAAAATCGAGCACAAGCGGTGGAGCAACAGCATCTCCAACGATCCATTGGCGCAGTGTACTGAAACTGCTATCAATCGCATCCATGAGCGGCTGCGACCACGTAAAAATGGATTGGAAGATGAGCGCCATTACGATCACAAATGCAACCATCCCCCACACCGGATGCAGAAGGATTCGATCGAGTCGCTCGGTGCGTTCATCGAACCTATCGTTGCGGAGTACCTCGCTTGCGATCTGCCGTGCCCACGCGATGCGTTCCTCCACCGACGCAGTCGGTGGAAGGTGCATCGGTGGTACTCGCCAGTGCTGATGATCGAAGAGCTTTGTCTTGAGTTCGGTGATACCGATGCCTTTTGTTCCGACTATCGGTACAACCGCAGCTCCAAGACGTGATTCCAGCAGAATATCATCGAGCGTTGCTCCCCGACGCTTGACTTCATCTATCATCGTCAGTGCGATGAGCATCGGTTTTTGGAGCGCCACCAGCTGTGAAAACAGAAAGAGGCCTTTCTCGAGATTTGTTGCATCGAGGATAAGCACGATCCCATTGATCGGCGGAACATTACCAAGCTCTCCTTTTAAAGCTGCGCTGGTAATTTCTTCGTCGCTCGATTTCGGCGAGAGACTATACACACCCGGCAAATCCACCAATGCAATTGCCTCAGCATGATTAGCAAGAATGCCCACCGTTGGCTCAACTGTTACGCCGGGGTAGTTGGCAACTTTCTTCCGGGCACCTGTCAGCGCATTGAAGAGCGTCGTTTTCCCTGAATTCGGAACCCCGACCAGTGCGATATTCCTGCGTGGTACTGCTCGCATTGCTCTTAGACTGCCTGCCAGAGGGGTTCGTGCTGATGGAGTGGTTGGGAAACCGGCTCAACGCGAATTGCCGATGCAAAGGGAAGCCGTACTGCAAGCGTTCCATTCCCGTAGCGTATCTGGAGCGTTCCACCAAACAGCGACCGCCGGAGTACCGTAACTACGGTTCCCTCAACTAAGCCAAGCTCCTTCATCCGTTCTACGAAGGGAGACGGGCCTGCAACCGCTGCGATCCGTGCGGGAGTACCCAACGGCAGAGCCTCAAGCGAGAGCATGGTGTAAGTGTGTATTTAGACTTGTTCCAAAATTACGAGAAGAAATCACATTTTTTGCTCCCGCCCCCGTCGTGGGGATTATGGACTTTTCGGAGAACGTAGGTGCAGGATGCTCTGCTCTGGCAAAAGTGCAAGAAGCTCTGCTTCGAATGCATCTTTTCGCAGTGGATCGAGCGCTATCGCAGATTGGAGAGCATCACGAGCTGCAGCAACATTTCCGCAGAGTAGATACACTTTGACAAGCGCAAAGTATGGGTCTGCCCACTGAGGCGCTACCATCGTCGCTCGGTGGAGTGCTTCCGTAGCTTCGGTATAACGCCGCAGTGTCGCCAGGACCATCGCATAGTCGTACCAGCATGAAGCATTCTGCGGATCGAGTTTCAACGCAGTCTCATATGACTGAATCGCTTCTTGGTTGATGCCGAGCTTGACGAGTGCTTCTGCACGCGCATACCAAAGTTCGGCATAGGCACTCTGAAAACGGAGCGCAGTGTCGTAATCTACGAGTGCGGCGCCAGGGTTCCCCAGTGCATCATAGCATGTACCGCGCCCAAAGTACGCCTCGAAGTATTCCGGCGCGCGGGCAATTGCTTCCGTGAATGCTTCGATCGCTTCGTGATAACGTCCAAGCTCCCCGAGCGTACTTCCCAGATTCAGCCAGATCGCAGGATCGCTTCTGTCGTGGGAAAGAGCCTCGCGGTAACATTCAATGGCGGCCTCGAGCCTGCCAACCAAGGAGAGGAGATTCGCCTTGTTGTAGAGAGCGCCAACGTGCGCAGGGGAAATTGCAAGCGCATAGTCGTAGCTTTCGATCGCTTCTGCGTACCGCCCCGCCCGAGCGAGCACGATACCGCGATTGAGCCATGCATCCGCGTTGTACGGATCGAGCTCGATGGCGCGTTCGTACGCAATGCAAGCATCATCGAAGCGTTGACAGCAGTCGTAGCAGAAGCCCAACTCGAACAGTGCCTCTCGTGCGTAGTGCGGTGAGTCTGCCAATCGCTCATAGAGTTCGATTGCATCCCGGTAGTATCCCCGGCGCTGCGCGAAGACTGCTTTCTGCCAGATCGCATCTTCACATGATGGATCGAGCAGAAGCGCATAGTTGAGATACGCCTCAGCCTCTGATACAATGCCAGCATCGCTATAGGCAGCGGCTAAATGCAGAATGATTTCCACATCGTTTGGATTGCATGCCAGTGCCTTCTCAAATGCCTCAACAGCTTGGCGGTGGCTTCGAACTCCGCTGTACGCCACACCGAGTTTATCCCATGCTTCAGCGCTGTACGGTGCAAGCATTGTCCAGAGCGATGCCACGGCGAGTGCTTCCTGAAAACGCTCCCGTTCCAGGCAGTAGCTGGTGAGGTGCTCCAATTGCTCTGGCAGACAAAGGCCTCCTTCGATGGCTTGGAGGGAACCCTGCGTGTGTGCACGCACACATTGGCGGAGAAGCTCTTCGGCATCAAACTCAGAGCGTAGGCTCGACCATTCGGCATCATTGAATTCAAACATCTGAGTACCCACAACGATTGTGTCGTTCGACGGTGGCGAACTTACTGTGGATTTGCACCCTGACTCAATACGTAGAAGTACGCAATTGCGACGATTCCCCGCACTCAGTGCTACACTCGATACACTGCGTTCCCAGCCAGACCAAGAGCCACCTGCCGGACTCGAACCGGCGACCTGCTGATTACAAGTCAGCTGCTCTACCAACTGAGCTAAAGTGGCATCACGACACCGCAAAATTACAAAGCGTCCAGCCCTGCTGCGGTCACGATCTCTGGAAAAAGTTGAGCCTCGATGATGCTGCACCAAATATGCCCAATCGTGATGTGGCATTCTTGGATATGCGCTGTCACGGTACTTGGGACAATAACTGCATCATCGCACAGAGCAGCTATTGGGCCGCCATCGCAGCCGAGCAGACCGATGACGGCTACCCCTTGCATCCGCGCCTGCTCAGCAGCACGGCGAACATTTTCCGACTTGCCACTTGTGCTAATTGCCACAAGAATATCCCCCCTCCGACCCAACGCTTCAACTGCACGAGCAAACACGTGTTCGAACCCAATGTCGTTGCCGCCCGCAGTCATCAGCGAAGGATCAACGGTCAGCGCGATCGCTGGAAGTGCGCGACGCTGCACTTGCCCGCGGTACCGAACGACAAGCTCTGCCGCTATGTGCTGTGCATCGGCAGCAGAGCCACCATTACCACAGAGCAACACCTTCCCCCCTTGCTCGAGAGCACTCGCCAAACGTTTGCCCGTTCGAACAATATCGGACACACAGCGCTCAAGCAATGCCTGCTTGGTTTGAATTGAACGCTCCAAGTGCTGTCGAACGAGAGCATCCATGACGTAACCTCCAAAAACAGACTCCAACAAAAATCGTCACTTGCACCGCAATGCACAGTCTGGAACCACCTCAGCTTCGTTGGATTGGCACCATCGTTCGTCCGCATGGGCTCGATGGCTCACTTCACGTCGAGCTTGCCCAGAGCGTTTTTCTGGCGGAAGGCACTCCGGTTTGGATTGGGTTTAGCGCACGATTCTGTAACCGGTCCCAGATCGAATCGTTTACCCTGTCTGGCAGTCGCGCGATCCTACGCCTTGCGGGCATAACAACACGCCAGCAAGCAGAGACACTTCGGGAGCACGGTGTTTTTATTGCCGACTCTTCAGTGCAGATTCCACGACGGTCATCCGAACTCGTAGGCTGGACTGCGGTTCTCTCCGACGGAACAGCAGTGGGCACTGTCGTCGGCATCGAGGAAAATCCAGCACACCCGCTGCTGTGTATCGCCCGTCCTCAATCGGGAGAGTTTCGGGTTCCGTTTGTAGATGTGTTTGTTCAACACGTCGAATCTTCGACACGCACGATTGTTCTCTCCCTTCCAGAGGGATTTCTCGAAGCACAACTACCGACGACGACTCTGCCGCGCAAACGCAAGCGCTAATCGGAGGTACGGGTAGTCGAACCTGCCACCGAAGTAGGCATGGACATCGCGCAGCAGCGCACGTGGTTGGCGGTGAAGGAAGCGACAGACCTCCTCGTAGAGTGTGCCGTCGAGCAGTCGCTCTCGCGGAAGCTCCACCCCAACTGCAAGCGCTTGCACAAGATGGCTAACCACTGTTGTAAGTGCCAATTGCCGGCGCTCAGCGATTTGCCCCAGCAGCAAACCGCTCCGCGCAAGCTCGACCGTCGCTCGAACCGAAGGATCAAGTGCATACTCAGCGGAGCGTGCTTGCAACGCTGGTGCCGTTGGCGATGGAGTTGCCCCTGCTTGCTGCCATCCTCCCGTGGACAGACGGAGAACCCGCAGCGGTTTTTCTTCGACCAAGGCTCCCTCCCAGAGGAGTTGCTGCACTTGTTCTGCGAGGAACTGCCCATTGGCTGCAGTCAGAGCACCAAACTGCTCGCAGCGATCGGCATGCACTGCTGCGACAAGCTCGCTGGACCGCCCAAGTGCAACATCGCAGAGTGCTCGTGCTGTAAGCAGTCCATCGAATTGAGCAACAATCGAAACAAGGACAGAGCGCACATACTGTTCGAACGCTGAGACCGGCGCTGTCCGGTTCGAGAGCGGTGGCGTTGCGCGCCGCTGGCACGTCGAGCATCGTCCGCATCGCTCCGGAGCACTCTGGCCGAAGTACTCCAGCAGGATAGCTCGCTTGCAGCGTGCCGATTGAACGTATTCGATCACAGCATGTGCTTTCTCGATTGCCAGTTGGCGTCGGTGTTCGACTGCTGACCAATCAATCGGCAATCTCCCGTTCGGCATGCGAGGGCCACACATGCGAATTCCTTCGCCTCCCCCGAGTGGCGTTACTTCGATCATCCGCGCAAGCTCTGCCGCACGGAGTGCGTGCTGCAATTGATCGGCTGTAAGTGCATGACGTTCTGCAAGATCGTCGAGCTGTATCTCCTGGTACTGCTCGTATGCCGTAGGCGGAAGCGAACGCAGAAGCGCTTCAAGCGCATCAGCAAGCGGCGGTGGTGCATTCCGGGTATATTCGAACCATCGCTGGCGACTGGTAACAATCCGAACTGCAAGCCGCTGACTACACTGCACTCGCGCAATAAGCTTTTCACGTTCGAGGAGCGCAAGAGCGCTTTCCACCGCACGCTGATTCATCCGAAGGTGGCGGGCGATGGTAGCAGGCTCCCACGAGAGCAACGCATCGCTGGATGCGCCCACACCAACCTTGAGGGCATCGGCAATTGCCGCATAGACGCTCTCGACACTTCTCTGCGATGGATACTGGGCCTCGATTAGCCGCCGTTGCAATCGCTCATCGCCAGGCGTATAGCAGAGCACACAGTGCGCATGCTCTCCATCACGGCCAGCACGACCAGCTTCTTGGTAGTAGCCCTCGAGCGTCAAGGGTATGTCGCAGTGCGCAACGAGCCGTACATCGGGACGGTCAATCCCCATACCGAACGCAACCGTTGCGACGACGACCGGAGCAGGAGCTTCCATGAACCATCGCTGTACATCGCTCCGCTGGTAATCGCTCATCCCGGCGTGGTAAGGTTGTGCTTCGATCTTCAACGCACGAAGTTGTGCGGCGATGTGCTGCGTCGCTTTCCGTGTACCTGCGTAAATGATTGCAGCTCCACGGCGTGTGCGGTCGAGCCAGTCCGCAATCCGTGCGACCTTTTGCGTATAGCTGCGCCCGTCGGGGCACTGTTCAACGAGAAATTCCAAATTCGGGCGATCAAAATCGCCGATGTACACAAACGGATCGCAGAGGCGGAGTTGCTCGATGATGTCGCGTCGAGTCTGCTGGGTTGCAGTTGCAGTCAGTGCAAGGATTGGCTTACGCCCAAGTGCGCCGGAAAGCTCACCAATCCGACGGTACGATGGGCGGAAGTCATGTCCCCACTGGCTGATACAGTGCGCCTCGTCAACGACGATGCGATCGAGAGGAATGCGCCGAAGCTCTTCGACAAAAGCGTTGCTTTCAAGCCGCTCAGGTGCGATGTAGAGCAAGCGAACACTGGCAGATTGTGCTTGCCGCAACCGATAGGCAATCTCTTCGCTCGATAGCGAAGCGACCAGTGCAGTTGCGCCAATGTTGCGTCGCTGCAGCGCAAGCACTTGATCGTGCATGAGTGCGACAAGCGGCGAAATGACCAGCGTAACGCCACCACTCAACAGTGCTGGAAGCTGATAGCAGAGCGACTTTCCACCTCCTGTCGGGAGGATCCCGAGCACATCGCGACCTTCGAGCACAGCGCTGATAATCTCTCGCTGGCCTGGGCGAAATTGCGAAAAGCCGAATACCTCAGCACACAGCCGCTCAGCTTCTGCCAGTCGGTCCCTCATCTACCAACGTGAAGTAGTTCGTCGGTGCATCGGTATGGAGCATCAGTAGCTCAGCGCGGACCAGCCGAATGAGTAGCTGCAGCGCACGTCGTCGGGAAATGTTGACAAGTCTAGCGAACTCAGCAACGGTGATTTTTCCATGCTTCTCCAGATAGGCAAACAGTCGCCGCTCGCGATCGCCGATGTAGAGCTGCAATGGGCGGGAATCCGGACGCTGCTCACGCATGAGCCGCACCATTTCCCGGCTGGCTTGCACCGACTCTGCACGTGTGCGAACGTACACTGTGCCGCGAGAACTATCGGGATGCTCAACGACGCGGTGCGGTCTTGCGCTACTTGCGCGAACATGAACAACGACGACATCCTTCCACTCGATCTCGACAACTTCGACTTCGACATGGAGCGGTGGCGCAACGAAGAACTCTGCGGCCTGACGGACAAGCTCGATCTGCTCTTTTTCGCTTTCGACTCCTACGATGCTGCCATCGTCATCAATGCCAAAAAGCAAGTAGCCGCCGTGCGTGTTCGCAAAGGCGCAGAGCTCCTTGGCAATCTTCTCGGGCGAAGTGAAGCGGCGTTTGAACTCGACCGAGACGCCTTCGCCCTGCTCGATGAGATCGCGGAGTTGCTGACGCTTCATCGTGCGCTACTGAACGATGTGATGCTGCAAGTGCGGTGGAATGAACCAGTTCGGCAACACATACGGCGGACGGACTGAATAGAACCGAACGTTCGCGATGCGGCGATTGTACGCTGTCAGGATCTGCGGTGTCCACAGGAACGTGTACGGCGCTTCATCGTGGACGATGCGCTGGAACTCCCGCATAAGCTTGATCCGCTCTGCTTCGTCGAATTCAACGCGGTTGCGTTCGATGAGTTCATCTGCACGTCGGTTGCGGAAGCCCACATAGTTCGAGCCCTGATTGTCCGCCTGGGAGGAATGCCAGAGCTGATAGGGATCGCTGGGGATGTTGTCGTTGACCCACGCACCGATGTATGCATCGAACTGCTGGGAGCTGAGCTGCCGCAGAAAGACCGACCACTCCAATTTCTGCACATGGCACACAATGCCGTACTTGCGGAGCTCGGTCGCATAGAGGATCGCAATGTTCTCGCGCGTTTCGTTCCCTGCGTTGAAGCTCAGTGCGAATTCAAAGTTGACCTGGCGGCCGTCAATGATGTTATCCAAAATGCCATCGCCATTGCGGTCGCGCCATCCTGCCTCTGACAACAGCGCCATTGCACGCGTTGGGTTGAAGTCATAGGGTGGAAGCGTCGAGTCATACTCAGGGCGATTGCGGTAGATTGGACCATCAATGGGTATAGCGTAGCCGCGCACAACCGTTTGGATCCATGCTTGGCGGTTGGCCAAGTACGAAAGTGCCTGCCGAACACGACGATCGCGAAAGATCGGCCGCCGCATGTTCCACCCGATGTAGGTATAGACCGATTGTTCGTACTTGCCTTTCCGCAAATAGAAAAGCCGCGCCGTATCGAGCTGCTCGTCGTAGAGTGCGGGCGGGATGGCATCAATAAAGTCCACCTCTTCGGTTTTCAACGCTGAGAGCGCTGCGGTGCGATCGTTGATGACAACACCAACGATCGCAGCAGGATATGCCCTGCGCCACCAATGTGGCGATGGCCACGGTTTGGGATTCCGCACCAAGACGACACGCTTTCCAGTACTCCACTGACGGAAAACGTACGGTCCCGAACCGATCAGGTACTGTGGTTCGCGCCGGAGTTCTCCACGAGAGAACCACTCGGCAAATTGTTTGACTGCGGGATTTTGCTGTGCAAGCGCCGGGCTATTGACTTCGGCAATGCTGTAGCGATCGGTAAGACCCTCTGGATCGAGTACATGCTTGGGGAGTATCCGCAGATCCCCCAAAAAGTAGAGTGCAAGGAAGTACGGCTTCCGCATCGTGATGATAACTGTTGAGTCATCGGGCGCTTCGACGTTGGCGACGTCATCGTAGTAGTTCCGCAACGCTGAGGCTTCGAGGATGTAGGGATTTTTCACTGCCTTGAAGCTGAAGACAACATCGCGCGCAGTGAGCCGAACACCATCGGAAAAGGTAACGTTGGTCCGTAGGTGGAAGGTATAACGCCGATGGTCCGGGGAAACCTCCGGCAACGTACTGGCAATGCTCGGTTCGAGTTGGAGCGTTTCGGGATTTTGCTCGAGCAGCGCATCGAAGATCAAGCGATTGAGCGTCGAGGCGGTATTATCGTTCGAGGTGTACGGATTGAGGCCTTGGGGATCGGAAAGCAGATGGAAGAAAATCACATCGCCTTCGACCGGTGGGCCATCGTAGCGATATTCCTCCGGTGAATGGAAGGTGCGCTGACACGAAACGCAAAGAGCGCAGCACGCCAGGACTGCAAAGATTCTGCGATACTGTAGCAACATCGCTGCACAAACGATGGAAGGCATACGCAAATTACAACTCTCATCAGCAGCAGCACTGATTTCCACGCTGTATATTGCAATCCGACGCGTCCGAATCAACCAACAGCAGACATCCCATGCGCAGAACTGCATCCTCGACCCAACGGTGGTCATTCCCCTTAGAGCGGCAGAACTTCATTCTCTTAGCCGTCGGAGTGGCGATCATCATTGCGGGCTATGCATTGATGCTCACCGCAAACACCGATGATCCAGCAAAGCATCAGCAGGTGTGGAATAACCCCTTTGCAGTGACAGTTGCACCGATACTGCTGGTGGTAGGGTACGCTGTAGTGATACCATTCGCACTGTTCTACCGCCCGAAAAAGGATCAGGGAACGTAGCTTCATCTCCGCCAGCGTTTGCGAGGGCCACGAGAGCGTCGCTGAGGACGTTGGTGAGGATGAGGCGGTTGCGGTGAAGGTTTGTGTTGTTGGTAGGGGTTGCTCAGCGTGTAATTGACAATCGGCTGCTCATAGTCGTAGCGGTTACGGTCTGCGTCGCTCTCGCGGTAGTGATGCCGTCCATGCGACCGGTGGGGGCGCCTGCTGCGATGTCGCTCATACCGATGCGGCTGGCTGGATGTGTTTGGCTTGTGTTGCGTACGCTGCGGTGTAGGTGCGTTCGGCTGTTCGGGGTATTGTGCATGCTCGCGAAAGCTTTCGCTGCTAGATTCTGCTGATTGTACCTCTGCTGGTTGTTGTTCATCCGGAACAGTTTCATCGCGGCTGCTGCGGTGATTTGTTCCTGCGACGTTCTGCTCCAACAGTGCATACCACTGGTTCGCTGACGGATTTCCTTCGATGACGATTGCGTACTCACCACGGAATCGGTGAGCTGCAAAGTACTCGGACAGCTCTGCAAGCGTACCGTAGTGATGCGTTTCATTCGGCATTGTGAGATTGCAGCCGATGTACGCACGTCGCTGGGGCATGACTTCCGCCAGCGCACCGAGCACAGTCGCCAAGCGGTAAGGACTATCGAGGAGCACAATCGTGCGTGGCTCAAGCGCAAGTAACCGCACCTGGCGAGCACGCTCATCTTTTTTCCGGCTCAGAAATCCCGCGTAAAGAAATTGATCTGTGGGCATGCCTGAACGCACAAGTGCTGCCAGGATACTCGACGGTCCAGGCACAACATGCACGGGATACCCATACCGGATCGCTGCCGCAACGAGCAAGCCACCGGGGTCGGCTAAAACTGGTGTTCCTGCATCACTGATGAGTGCAAGCTTCTTGCCCGCAGCGAGGAGCTTAACTGCCGCAATTGTTGCTTCGGTATCGTTGTGTTCGTTGAGTTCGAGCAGCTCTTTATCAATGTCGTAGTAATCGAGCAGTCCCCGTGCTTCTTTCTGCTCTTCGCAGACGATGACATCAGCCGACTGCAGCACTGCGATCGCGCGCACGGTGATGTCGTCGAGATTGCCAATTGGGGTGGAAACAACGTAGAGTTGCCCGCCAGAGGCGGAAGACTCATTGTTCATGTGGATGATCATACTGTTGGTTTCTGCATTGATGCTCCGCCAAGTTGCGGACATCACTTACCTACTGCGTGCTCTCTTGCCCTCCAACGTATGGCGCATTGCGTACTGACGAATGCTTGTGTCTGCGAGGAAAATGGGAACGAGAGCTGTGCCTAATTCTGGGTGCAATATACGACGGCCTCGCCCCGAACCTTGAACGGAGCGCCAGGTGGTTCGTTGCCTCCATCCCCCACGTGAGTTGCAGCGCAGCGCCGATCATTGCGTGCGCGCAGTGGCGAAGAACGAAGCTGGCACAGTTTTTACGGATACACCTTCTGGAATCAATCTCAACCTGGAGCACACTGCATGGAGGCACCTGTGCCAACAACGACGCGAACGAAAAAGTTTATCGCACCAACACTCCGCCAAGCACTCGATGCCATGCGCAGAGAGCTTGGTGACGACGCCCTCCTTCTGGCAACTCGCTCAGGTGTTGACACCGACGGCATGCCCTTTGCCGAAGTCGTGGGTATGGCAGCGAGCAGGCAAGCGTTCACAACGACTATCCTCACAGATGCTGCTGGAGCAGCATCTCCACCATCGAAAGTTCGCGGGCACTCGCCAGGAGAACCGGTTCCCTTACGGTACTACATCGAACGCGGAGCTACTCCATCAACCGAGCAACGTGCAATTGCGCAGCTGCAAGAAGATATCCATCGTCTGTCGGCAAAGCTAACCGAAATCACACACGCGGTCGCATACCGCTATAGCGCCATTCTACCTGATCCGTACCGGCAGATCTACGAGATGCTCCGCAATGCGGGGTTTGCCGAACATCACGCAGGCTTTCTCGTTGCACGTATTGCTAACGGGCAGCAGCCGACGACCACGGAAGAATGCATCGAGCGACTCCGTACAACCCTTGCAGAACTTCTCCCGATCGAGCCAATCTTTGCAACGTCGGTGCCTCCGCTCATCGCATTCAGTGGACCAAGCGGGAGCGGCAAGACAACGACGTTGATGAAAGTTGCGCTCTCGCTCCAGAAGGTATATCCTGAGCACAGGATTACACTCGTCGCTACCGACACCGAGCGCATCGCCGCAAGCGAACAGCTCCGCTCGCTTGCAACTATTGTTGGGCTCAACCTTATCACAGCGCGCACGCAGAGCGACTTTGCAGTTCTCCCCAACGATGGGATTGCGCTGGTTGATCTTCCTCCACCGAGTGGACGGAGCAGCATACAGAGCGCTACACTTGCTGATGCCACGGTCGCAGCTGGAGGTATCGTCATCTGCACGCTCCCTGCCACGACCGATCGCGACATCGCCCGATCACTCCTCCAACAAGCGGCAACAAATGAGCAATACCGGATTGCTCTGACCAAGCTCGACGAAGCGCCACAGTGCGGGCACCTCTTGCCGCTGTTCTGGGAATGCAATGTTCCCCTCTCGCTCATGACCACAGGCACACGATTACCCGATGATCTGGTCGAACCGAGCATTGACCATCTGATGCAGTTTCTGTTTTCAGCACCACAGAATCGGTATCATTTCGCTCGAGGGCAATGAGCAAACGCAAACGAACAATGACAGACACTGCACCGGAAGCCGAGCAGTCCGTTCGACTTCCGCTCGGTGTGGTCTTCCACTTGAGCACACTTGCAGCATCCATCAGTATGCTGCTCCAGATTGCCGCCGGTGCAAGCGACCTGTACAGCATCCTACTTCGCACGACGATTGTCTTCGTCGGTGTTGCCGTCGCTGGCAGCATCGTTATGGTTGCGATCGTCACCGCGATTGCCCACACCAAGCAAGAGGAGCTCAACCAAGCACTCCAGCTTGCTCGTGAGGAACAGATGGCTGCCATGCTTTCGATTCCACCTGCGTCACGCTCGCACCAGCCGACATCGCAAGAATCTGAACACACTGTTTCTCAATGACCGAAGAACCGATGGCAACCAAACAACGACCTCCTGCTGAACCAACCAATGAGCTTGCCTTCGCGGACCTGTGGAAGGAGCTCCGTTCTCGTCGAACACCGAAGGCACGAAAAATCGAGATCAAACGGCAACTACTTCTCCACTACATGTGGATCGTTCGGTACACGCTTTACAACATGACGATTCCTTCCAATTCGCTGCTCGGCGAGGAAGATTTTCTGCACGTGGGTCTGCTCGGATTGAACGATGCGATCGAACGGTTCGAACCGGAGCGTGGCATCAAGTTCGAAACATTTGCTGTACCTCGTGTGCGTGGAATCATTCTCGATGAAATGCGCAAACTCGACTGGCTCTCCCGCTCTGCTCGTCGGAAGGTGCAAGAGCTTACCGAGGCAAGCGACCGCCTCCGCAGTGAACTTGGGCGCGAAGCCTCATCGGATGAACTACAAGCGATGCTCGGTATTACCCCCGAAGAGTATCAGTCATACCTCGAAGCAATGGCGGCAGCGAATGCTTCCTTTTCACTTTCCACCCCTGAAACAAGCTACGACGACGACGGCAACGAGCACGATACCATCGAAGAAATTCCCGATTACGATGGCGAAAATCCCTTTACGCAGCTTGCCCACGATGAGCGCGTCGAGTTTGTCCGCCAATACATCCAGAAGCTCCCCGAGCGCAAACGACTTGTCATGACGCTCTACTACTACGAGGAGATGACCTTCAAAGAAATTGGCGAGATGCTCGGCTTGACCGAAAGCCGCATTTGCCAAATCCACACGCAAATCTGCAACGACCTCCGCAAAAAACTCGAAGCGTACGAGGCAGACTACGGTCCAACCAACGAAAACACGAAGACTGAAAAGCGCATCCTTTAGGCAACGTCGGCGATGCGCTTGCGGCAATGTCAGTGCCTATGCGGCGATGAAGCGCCGCTTGCCTTCCTATTTCGCGATTGCGTAGCTGCGGCGCTCGCGGATGACCGTCACCTTGATTTGCCCGGGATACTCCATTTCGTGCTCGATGCGTTTGGCAATCTCCGTTGCCAGTTGATCGGCGGTCAAGTCATCAATCTTTTCTGGCTCGACGACGACGCGGATTTCGCGGCCTGCCTGGATCGCAAAGGTTTTCTGCACGCCATCGAAACTCATCGCGATTTCTTCGAGTTTTTCGAGCCGTTTGATGTACTGCTCCAGTGATTCGCGTCGCGCTCCTGGACGTGCACCACTTATAGAGTCTGCCGCTTGGACCAGCACAGCAATCGGCGTTTCCATCTCGATATCTTCGTGGTGTGCGCCAATTGCGTTGCAGACGACTGGATGTTCACGGTAACGCTTGGCAAGTTCCATCCCGAGCAACGCGTGCGGTCCATCGGTGTTGCGGTCGAGAACTTTGCCGATGTCGTGGAGTAGCCCTGCCCGCTTGGCATGCTGAACGTCCAGCCCAAGCTCAGCTGCCATGGTTCCAGCAAGGAATGCAACTTCGACTGAGTGCGCCAGCAAATTTTGCCCGTAGCTGGAACGATACTTCATTTTCCCGACATGGCGAACAAGCTCTGGATGCATGTTGTGAATGCCGAGTTCCATGACAGCGTGTTCCCCGGCGCGGACAATTTCTTCATCCACTTCCTTCCGAACTTTCTCGACGATTTCCTCGATCCGAGCTGGGTGGATGCGCCCATCGGCTAACAACCGTTCGAGCGCAATACGCGCAACCTCCCGACGGTATGGATCGAATGCGGAAATCGCAACAGCTTCCGGTGTATCGTCAATGATGAGATCAACACCGGTGGCGGATTCGAAGGCGCGGATGTTCCGTCCTTCCTTGCCGATGATGCGACCCTTGAGTTCTTCGTTTGCAAGCGAGACAACCGAGACTGTCGTCTCGACGCAGTGATCCGACGCCGTCCGCTGGATTGCCTCGATGACAAGTTTCTGTGCCTCACGCTGCGCTTGCTGTTTGGCTTCGTCCCGAATCTGCTTGATGAGCAGCGCTGCTTCGGCGCGCGCTTCGTTGACCATGTTTTCGATCAAGAAGCGCTTGGCGTCTTCCTGCGTCATGCCTGTAATTCGTTCCAAGCGCTGATTTTGCTCAGCGACGAGTGCTTCGGCCTCCTTGAGTTTTTGTTCGATGATGCGCTGTTTTCGTTGGAGTTCCTGCTCGGCTTGCTGAACTTGCTTTTCCTTGCGTGCAATCAGCTCGAGCTTGCTTTCAATCGCCTCTTCACGGCTGGCAAGTTGCTTTTCCTGATTTTGGAGTTTCGCACGCCGGGAGTTCAGCTCCTTTTCCATCTCCTGGCGTTTTTTGTGGATTTCTTCCTTGGCTTCGAGCAATCGCTCTTTCTTGAGCGTGCGCGCTTCTTTTTCTGCTTCCTCCAAAATCGCTTTCGCTTTTTCCTGAGCATCGGTAATTCGTGCTGCTGCAGCCCGTGTGCCAGCAAAATAGGCGATTCCAAATCCGAGCACTAACCCGATAACACCGAGAATGAGTACGGTCATGTATTCCATCGCATCCAGCTCTGAGATTGTGAAACCGAATAAAAAAGCACGAGCCGTACTTCATGCATCGCTCGCCTCTGGGGCGTGACGGGTATCGCAAGAACCCTTCCAGCACACAGTGGGTTGTAGCCCTCATGCCGCTGGCTCCTGCCGCCAGAGAAGATCCTGGCCATGCTCGATGGCACGGTGCAGTCTGCCATTGGGATGCGGAGCCTACGACCCTGCTTGACTCACATCGGTTCTGCGCTACGCGTGTGCAACGATGATGCAGTACGGCTCGCTATCGTTTTGAGTTTTCCAAAGAACCGATGACTGTTGACCAACTCCGAACGTCGCGATTCCACCCGCATGCGCGTTAGGCAGCTATCGCGACTGCTTCGGTGATCGCTTGTTCCAAGTGTGAACGCATCGCTCGGAGCTCACTGCAGAGATATTCGATCGTCTGGCGATGATGCTGGCTGAGCCAGTCGTGGCGCTCGGCAATGTTGAGCGCTGCCAAAATTGCCAACGTTGGCGTTGATTGGTCGGTTGAATCCTGACGGAGCACCTCCAGCAGCCGTTCGATCTCCGCTGCTGCCCGCAGCGTGCGTTCTTGGTCATCGCATCGTAAGCGAAATTGACGTCCACCGATCGTAACAGTCACCGTCGTCATAGGAGCGTCATCATCGTTGCACTGGTCAAATTTACGCATTTGACCGCCGAACAAAACGGAAAAAGGTACCCTTTGTTGTAGAACGTTTGGCAGGCTCAAATGGCAAGTCGCTGTTGGAGGAGTTCCCGCGCTTGACGGACAGCGTGCACCACCGCCGGATCAACCTGGAGCGTCTGGCGGACCTGCAGAATTTCCCGAATGCGTTCTACCAGCATTTCGAGCTGATCCATCGGGGGAAACGATTCCTGAGCAGGAGCAGAAGACGAAAGGGTTTCGAGCACTGACGCAATACGCTCAAGCTGCTCGGTCAGGTGCGATGTCTGCACCACTGATGGTTGCTGCTCGAACTGCCGCAGTCGTCGCTTGAGGAGGATATTCCGCTCAAGCTCGCTGCGAAGCTCATCTTCCAGTTGCCGGATACGTTCCCGTTGGGCGCGTAGTTGTTCCTGGAGGTGCTCGCGCTCTCGCTCTGCAGCCTCGATTTTGATCTGGAGTGGTGCAATCGCCTCTGCGATGCGCCGCTCGACCTCCTGCTGGCTCTGTTGCGCAGCATGGAGCTGTTCGCGTAGACGCGTGACTTCATCGGTCAGGACTTCCAGCTGCTGCTGTTGCTGCGCTGCAGCACGTTCTCCCAGCTCCACCTCCCGGCGAAGGCGGGCGAGTTCTTCTGGCGATACTTCCGCCAGTTGTGCATGAAGTCGTTCGGAGGCAGTGCGAAGTTCCATGAGCTGTCTGCTCCGTTCCTCAAGCAGATGGCGAAGCTCCTCGCATTCGCGATCAGCGGCCAGGTATTGCTGGCGGAGTTTCTCATTTTCCTGGTGGAGCTGGCGGAGCTGCTGTTCCAATTCCGTTTGGCGTTCAGCTACATGGGCGTCGGATGCAGATGCGGTGAGCGCTTGTTCTGCTTGTGCATATCGAGCGGCGAGTTGCTCCAGTTCGGCTGTCTTGCTCTCTAGCTCTGCTTTGAGTTGGGCGATGATTTGCTCGGCTTCGGCTGTGTGTTCGCGGAGCCGGTTGAGTTCCTCGGTGAGGACAGTGTGCAGCTCCAGTTGCTCAAGGGCGTGATTGTATTCGGCGCGGAGTTGCTCTACCGTGGTGCGGAGATATGCCAATTCTTCCTGCTCTGCAACCGAACGCAAGTGCTCATGCTCCAGCTCAGCGATACGGCTACGAAGCCGCTGGATCTCTGCTTCGAGCGCCGCAGTGCCTTCGAGCGCGTGCTGGGCAGCGCGGTAGTCTTCTGTCAGTTGAGCGTAGAGTTTCTGGAGCGATTCCAACTCGGCTCGAATCGTATTAGTCTGCCGAAGCTCGTGCTCTCGCTGGAGAAGGAGCCGCTCGCGCTCGGTGATTTCACGCTGGAGTTGCTCGATTGCTTCTTGCGACTGCGAAAGCTCCTGCTGAAGGGCTTCTATCTGCTGCGCCTGTTCCTGGAGCGAGCGGACCTGCGTCTCCAGTTGCGCAACGTGGGTACGGTGTTCGTTGAGCTGCGCCTCGAGCGTGCGATTGGCTTGGCGGGCAGCACGGAGCTGCTCACCAAGCGTCTTGAGCGTTGCCGTGACGTTATACACCTGCTTCCAGAACAGCTCGAGCTCAGTTCGAAGCGCATCGGGAATGTGTTCCATCATGCCGTCCATACGTTACAACGTCCGAAGTTGTGCACCATGCTGTCTGGCAACTGCATCAAGCACACGCTCGATAACTTGTTCGACTTCCGCATCGGTCAATGTCCGCTCGGAGGAGGCGAACGTTAGATGGAGCGCAATGCTCTTTTTGCCTTCTCCAAGGGAAGGGTGCTCGAATACATCGAACGGCTCGACTGATCGAAGGAGGTCGCCCCCTGCACGATGAACGGTTTCGACCAAAGCCTGTGCTGGGAGGAGGCGGTCCACGATCAGTGCCAAATCCCGCTCCACCACTGGGTATGGCGATGGCGCTTGGTAGCGAGGGACCGTGTCCGCAGTCCGGTAGAATGGTTCCAGCGAGAGTTCTGCAAGAAACGCTGCTTCTGGTATGTCCCATCGCCGTGCCAATCGAGGCGCAATTTGACCGGCAATGCCAATGGCGTGGCCATCGCAACAGATCTCCATCACCGGCGCGATGAGCCATTCGGCTGTTGCTACCGGTGATTGAGCAGGTTGCCAATGAAGATTCAACCGAAATCGCTTCCCCATCGCCTCTATTGCGCCTTTGAGGTCATAGAAATCCACCCACCGGTGCGTCTCCAACCAATGGCGCTGTCCGCTTCGTCCCGCAACGGCGAGCACAAGGTGTTCGTGCTCTGTCGCAGGATGATTGCTCCCATCGGACGATGCGAAAAAGACCTTGCCGATTTCAAAAAGACGCATCGAACTGGCGCCGTACCGAGCATTCCGGGAGAGAATTTCTACCATCGAAGGAATAAGCCACTGGCGGAGAACACTGCGCTCACGGCCGAGCGGATTGGCAAGTTCGAGCACACGTTCGGCATCGAGGAGCGTCTGCGGGTCTTGCAACGTAAAGCTGAGTGCCTCGTAGAAGCCAACGTCCGCAAGCCAGCGTCGAATCTCAGCACGCCGCGTTGGAAGTCGGAGATGCTCAGGGATTCGGTGCGCTGCGTATGGAACCGATGCTTCCGACGAAGCAGGAATAGCCTCGTAGCCGTGTGCTATAGCAATTTCTTCGATCAAGTCAATTTCTTGGCTGATATCAGCACGGTACGATGGCACACGCACCGTGATCTGCTCTGGGCGTTCTTCGGTGAGAGCAAATCCCGAACGGATGAGCGCTGCCTTGACTTCAGAGGAACTGAGTTCGACGCCGAGTATGCGTTTTGCACGCTCGATGCGCACCGAAAGCTCTTTGGGCATTCGCGGGTGCGGATAGACATCCAGCGCAGTGGAAACAGACGCTCCCGTTAGTTCTGCAATGAGCGCAGCGGCTCGATCGAGTGCGTACGGAATCATCTCAATGTCGGCGCCTCGCTCGAAGCGATACGAAGCATCAGTTTGAAGTCCCAGCGTTTTTGCAGTTCTCCGTATCGAAGCGGGAGCAAAGTACGCAGACTCAAGCAGCACCTGCGTTGTTGCCTCTGTGATCGCAGAATCTGCGCCCCCCATCACACCAGCAATAGCGAGCGGACGCTCAACATCTGCGATGCAGAGCATTGTCGGATCGAGCGATCGCTCGATGCCGTCGAGCGTCGTGATTGATTCTCCCTGGCTGGCAGGACGGACGATGATACGACCACCCCGGATAGTTTGAAAATCAAAGGCGTGCAGCGGCTGGCCACATTCAAGCATGACGTAGTTCGTTACGTCAACAACAACATTCCGTGGACGGATTCCTGCGCGCTCCAGCCGTCGCTGCATCCACAGTGGCGATGGTGCAATAGTTACGTTCTGAAGTACCCGAGCTGCATAACGCTGGCAGAGATCGGGATAGGGTAGTTCAATCGTGCACGGCGGAGCGAACGCATCTGCTATGCGGACGTGTGGCAAGTGTGCCTGGTGGCCTGTCGCCGCTGCAAGAATTCGCGCGATACCGAAATGCGAAAGTGCATCGGCGCGGTTGGGCGTAATGCCAATTTCCAAGACTACGTCCGGGGGGAAGAGCTCGGACAGCGGTATGCCTGGCGCGATGTTTCCATCGAAGGTCACGATACCAGCGTGATCATCGCCGATCCCAAGCTCACGCTCTGAACAAATCATGCCTTCAGATTCGACACCACGGATCGTGCGGCGTTCGATCTTGAGTCCCCCTGGCAGCTCCGCCCCTGGGAGTGCCACTGCTACACGCTGCCCTTGCTGCACATTCGGCGCACCACACACAATTTGACGCGAGGAGTTCCCATCGAATACCCGACACACCCGGAGCCGATCGGCATTCGGATGTGGTTCCACATTGAGAACCGAACCGATAACGATGTTGGCGGCAGTAACACCAACGTGCTCAACCGATTCTACCTCGATTCCCAAACGGGTCAACGTATGCGTGAGTTCTTCGACGCTGCCGTTCCAGTCAACGTAGTCACGTAACCAAGAAAGTTGAAGTCGCATTCGACGCGTGTCCGGAAAATGCTGGCGCAAAATTAGTCGTTTGTGATGACAACGCCTTGCAAAATCGAGCCGTGATTTGTATTTTTGCGATGCCTTACGATCGCGGGGTAGAGCAATTGGTAGCTCGTCGGGCTCATAACCCGAAGGTTGCAGGTTCAAGTCCTGCCCCCGCTACTGCAGGATGCGGCGACAGAACTTCTGTCGCCGCTTTGCATTTAGAGGCAACGAGTTCGCCCACCATCAACTCGTATGCATTCCCCGGTAATGTATCCGGCCATATCTGAGCTGAGGAAGAGCGCGAGCGCTGCGATTTCCTCAGGTTCGGCGAAACGATGGAGCGGAATTTCCCGGAGCATCTCCTCCTCGACGATACGTTGCTCGATTCCCCGCGCTGCAGCTCTGGCGGCGATGATCTGCTCGAGCCGCTCCGTCCGCGTTGCACCGGGAAGAATGCTGTTGACGGTAATTCCATAGGGAGCAAGTTCCATCGAAAGCGTCTTTGCCCAGGCTGCAGTTGCTGCCCGGACTGTATTCGACACTCCCAGCCCTTCGATCGGCTGACGCACGGAAGTCGAAATCACGCTGAGGATTCTTCCCCAACGCTCGGCCTTCATACGAGGCAGTGCGTACTGCACAAGTTGATGCGAGGCGACAATGAGCCGATCAAGCGCGCGGTGAAACTCATCTCGCTCCGCTTCAGTGAGTGCCCCCGGAGGAGGACCTCCAGCATTGTTGACGATGATGTCCGGGACGATTGCTTTTTCGCGCAGCGTTTCGATGAGTGCGGAGATGGAGTTTGGGTTGTCGTAATTTGCCATAATTGCTTCATGTTGCGCATCACTGATTGCGCGGAGCTCCTCAAGGCGAGCCTTGAGCCGATTCTCTGAGCGTGCTACAATGACAACGCACGCTCCCGCCTGCGCAAATGTCTTTGCGACTGCCCACCCAATGCCACTTGTTGCGCCGCCAACAAGCGCTAATCGCCCCGAAAGGTCAAGTTTCATGGTTGCTACTCTGTGAAGTTCGTGGTTGATATTTCCAACGGTTGTGTTGCCAGACCCACTGTTCTGGTGCGCGAAGAATTGCACGCTCGAGAAGCCGGTTGTAGTGAGCGACCACTTCCTCTACAGGCACCGATTCATCGTGCGCACCAGGAACAGGTTCGAAGAACACCTCGTAGCAACCGTCCTCTGTCCGCAGGCAGTATGCAAACAGGAGTACTGCCCCACTGTGCCGTGCCAGCAATACCGGTGCTTTATGCGTTGCAGCCGGACTGCCAAAGAGCAGCACGAACGGATCGCTGCGAGGATCGGCAGCCTGATCGCCGAGGAGAGCAACAACCCCTCCCTGCCCAAGATGCTCAAGCATTGCACGCGCCGAACGGAACATGGGAACGAGGATATTCCCCGTCGTCCGTCGCACACGATCGAGCCAACTGTTGACGACACGATTGCGCTGTTCCTTGACCACGACAAGCAGTGGGCGCTCGAACTCCAACGCTGCAACAAGCGCAGACCACTCCCAATTGGCAAGATGTGCACTCCAGAGAATCACCCCTCGCTCTCTCCTAAGTGCATCGCGGAGCAATTCAGGGTTGGTAAAACGGAAATAGGATCGAAGTTGATCGCTTGTCAGAAAAGGTGTTGCGAGAAGTTCTTCGAACACCAGCACAAGATTAGCAAAACTGGCACGACTTCTCCGGGCGAGTTCTGCTGGGGACGCGTTTGGAAACGCTCGCCGCAGGTTTTGGACAGTCAATTGTTTCCGACCAAGAGCAACCGCGGACAGAATCCATCCCATCACCTGCGCAAGTGCTCTCCTCCCTCGATGGCCAAGGCGCCAGCAGATCCAGCCGAGGATGTGCAACAGGTGCATATGCTTACCGCACTGGCCCGTTGGGGTCAAGATAGTTCGGCATCGCAAATTGGCGGTACCAATTCTCGTTGCGGATTTCGTAGAGCGCTGTCGAATGCACCAGGACGAAGTTTTCTGTCCCGTCAATATCTACGAACACAAAGATGACCCCACCTTGAATGTTGTCGTAGCGCCAAATTTCATGTGGTCGAGCGCCGTCCATGTTGAAGTAGGCGCGGTCAATTTGTGTTGGGAAGCCATACTTGAGGAGTACACGTCCGCGGTCACTGTTCCAGCCTTGAGGGAAGCGTTGCGTTCGGTAGAATTGTGCTGCATACTCGCGTGCTTTGCGGAACTCTTCGTAGCGTTCGTTCGCAGGAGTTGATGGATCAGGATCGCGCTGGAGCCAGAAACGGAAGAGAAAACGGCGCTTTGCGGGTACCTCGGTCAACTGGTCATATGCATCCAGCTCAGATGGTCGCGCAATCAAGCGTGCAGAAGCAACCTCCACTGCAAGCTGCGCTTCGTCCATCGTTGCAAATGGACTTTGGAGAAAAAGTTCATCTTCGCTGAGAGTTCGCGGTTGTTCGGGAGGAAGCTCAGGATTGATCAAATAGAACTGCTGCCGTCCGAGCACAAGTTCTGGCGAGCGAGCTTGTTCGATGCCGAGTGCCAGATAGTAAGCGCCGCTCGGCACGCCATCAAGCGGGATCGAAACGACCTCAGCCTGATCACGACCGAGGACAGGACGACGATAGCGCAAATCGAACACTTCGTTCATCGCTGCATCGAGAATGCGGTAGTGAAGTGCTAGTGTATCGCACGCGCATCGGTCGAGATTGTACAGCTCCGTGTAGGCGTAGAGCGTCGGCGCGCTTCCCTCGTACGTTGCGGTTGGGAGAGGAACAATGTAAAGACCACTTTTTCCAAAGCCAGCGTTCGTCTGTCGTGCATCGGAAGTGTCGCGACGCTCTATCCACTGGGCAAGTTCGATGCTACTTGCAGTTATTGCATCGGTACTCCACTGCCGGACGATGATAGGCATCCTGCGCTCGAGCACAGCGCTCTTTGAGCGGTAAGCATCGCGAATGCGGGCGCGAAGTGTGTATTGCCCCGGCGGGACAATGAAGATACGCTTCCCTACCAGCAGGGAGGGATGGAATTGCTTGGCTTGCTTGACGCTCTCCAGCAGCACAACGACCGAATCAGAAAAAATGCTGCTTTCGAGCTGAAGCTGAAGCTCAAGTAGGGCACGCACGACGCCGGATTCGGTAGCAGCGCGATACACAAGCTGCGTATCGGCAATGCTATAGGAAATCTCGAGTCTGGTTCGCTCAGGACTTGCGCGGAACTGCGAAATTGCCAGCGTTAGTGGAAATGGCTGCGACCCAGGCTCTGCACCAAGAGCGCTGGACGCAAGCAACATCACAATACAGGCAAGTTGAACGCTGGCACGCATACAGCACGTGCCTCCATACTCTGAGGGTCGAAACTTGTCACGCTGAGCGTTTAGTCGAGCCGCAGCGTTATCGAAAAGCGATTGATGATGCCCAGCGTCGTTGTGGGCTGAATCGAATAATCGAGCAAACCTTCGAAGCCACTTCCAATGTAGCGTAGCCCGACACCACCGCTGAGACCAAACGAGCTTTGGTTGAAGCGGTAGCCAGCACGAAGCGAAATCAAATCTTTCCACGTGTACTCTGTTCCTATGGCGAACTGCTCCGGAACGTCCGAAAGCGTTTCGAACTCAACCGCTGCGAGCCAGCGGTGCTCGCGGGTTTGGTTGACTGCCAAGTTCGGGTCAGACTCGTAAAGCCCGAGCAGTTCTGAGGTCAGATCCGCAGCCAGTCCAGCCTTGAGCGAGATAGGTGCATTGTAGGGATTGACCAAGTAGGATGCATCAATTTGCTGATACTGCAACTCCCGGTACAGATCAGTGCGGAAGTTCAAATCTGCGCCGGAGAACTGGAGCTGCGGGCCGAGATTGCTGATGGAAAATCCCAGCCGCACTCCGCGGAATCGGTACAGTGTGCCAACGTCAGCAAGGATACCGTTGGCGCTCATGCCGCCAATCCCGTTTTGTACGTACTTGAGCGTAACGCCGAACGAAAATTGATCAGTCAACTGCGCAGCAAACGTCCCACCGATCGCAACATCGGTGATGCTGTAGGTTGTGTTGAGGCGATTTTCATCCTGCACAGTCGTAAAGGGAATCGGCCCACTGGTAAAGGAGGTCACCGACAGCCCAGCGCGGTATTTCTCGCCAATCGGTATGATACCGGCGATGTAGTTGTGGGAATATCCTCCGAACCATTGGGTATAGGTGAAGTTTCCCGCGTAGCCGGGGATGTCCACAATACCTGCGCTGTTGTAGAAGAGAGCGGTCGGGTCGTTCGCGATCGCGCTGAAAGCGCCCGCCATACCATTGGCACGAGCGCCAGCAGCGATCTTGAGAAACTGGGCTCCGGCAGCGCCAACTTTGCGAAACTCACCGGCAGATGAACCTTGTGCTTGCTGAGCCAGAGCAGCACTACCTACAATCGTACTTGATGCGATGGCAAGTGTAATCCATTTTTTCATCGTTAGTATCTCCTCGTTGATGTGTTAGCGTCCGAGAATCCGTGCACCACCGACGACCACGGCGAACTTCTTGACCGTTTGGGCACCGTTGGGTGTTTCGATGACAGCGATCAGACCTTGCGATGCTGCACGCTGGCGATTATCGCTGAGCAAGTCCCAAACGTCCATCCCGTAGCGGAATGTGCCGTCTTGGTCAACATGGTGTATCGTTCGAATCAAATCCCCGGCAACGGTGTAAATCTTGATCGTGCACTCTTTCGGTAGCCGGGTGAAGTAAATTTTTGCATCGTAGCTGGACTTCTGCCCTACGTGGGTGACGACGTACGGATTCGGCACGATGAGCACTCGGTCGAGATCGTTATCGGTTAGCTGATCTTGCGGGATCTCGACATCAGCGACTTTGAAGGTGACCTTAGCACCTGGCAGCGGTAGGCCAAACGGACCTCCAATTGTTTCAATGAGAATTCTGTCTCCAGGCTTGAAGTCTTCTGTTGCCGTCGCGCTGTCGGGTGGATGAACGATGAGCCGCCCAGCTGCACCACCTTGGCGACCGCCCTTGCCCGCAAAATCGAGCCAGAACGTTCCGCCATCAATAACGAGAGCGTGCGTGAAGTCGAGCGTATCTCCATCAGGTGTGATAGTTGAAAGGTAGTATCGCCCCTGTGTCCCGACTGGACAGCCTCCATTGGCACACCCTGCTTGCTGCTGCCGCTGACTTGCAGATTCCTTCGATGCGAAATTTGCTTTCGTGTAGCGACCGTTGAGCCATGCATATGCAGTGAGATTGAACGTGCCGATCGGCACCGCTTTCGGTGGAGGATAGGCGTACACATCCGATGCCAACGTCTGGTTGTAATCAGCCAAATCAACAGGGAGTGAGACCGTTGTATGCGGCACATCAACTGGATAGGAAACCACGACAGAATCCCCCTGCGGGGTGGGACGCATGTAGGTCCGAACATTCCGCACACGCACGTTCAGATAGGAGACATCGAACGTCTTTGTCAATGTATCGAATCGTCCGATGCCTGCAGCGCGAAGAAATCGCGTAGTGATCGTTTCAACCCCGCCGGGCAAGAATTCGACCTCGTAGCGAGCTGCACCGTTGTTGAACCGTTCATACACCCCAGTCCGATAGTTAATCGCAAATTCTTCCAGCCTTGGAATATCCGTCCGACGGAACGGGCGGAATTCGAGCAGTGTGTTTGCTGTCCCTGAAAGCCGTTCCATTCGGTACGGGCGCAAAATTCCACCGTACTGCTGGAGATAGTAATCGAAGGAAATTGCAAACGTCCCTTGAATAGTCCGCTGTGAGCCGAGGCATGGCTTATCAGTGTTCCACGTCCCGCCACGGACGGTTACATCCGTGTTGTAAGGGTGAACAAAGCTTGCTGGATTATCCCGCGCCTCCTGGCAGAGGTTGTTGATCTCGGACGTCGTATTTGGCGACACAAATGCCATTGCGACGTCGGAAAAGAGATTGTCGAAAAGACAATCGGCAGGTTCGTAGAGCACAAAATATTGACCCAGTGTGCGGCCGGTGGTTTTATCACGAACGATGAGAGTATTTCCGTAAAACCCTTTGAGGAACGAGACGCCGTTGTTCCAAACTGTGTCTATGCATTGGTAGAACGTTGTGGCAGAGCCCGCCGGCTGGAATTCGAGTTCAATTTCGTGTCCAGAGAAAAGCTGTGCGAAGCGGTCGGCATCCTTCGGTGTCAAGCGGAAGTTGTAGAGCCCCCCGAGCCGATCGCGATCCTCGCTGGCTGTAACCGTTGGCTCGCGGTGAGGACCCTTCCCAAGTGCAAAAGCTTGAATGACGTTGATTTTGTCAATGGCAACACTTGTCTTTGCTGGGGTGCCTTGGAAATAATCACCCTCATCAATCGCCAAGACGCGATAGTAGTAATCCACGTTGTTGAGGATCTCCTCGCGGCGACGAAGATCATCATCTTGAGAAATCACCCCATCTTGATTATCATCCCCGACATCGAGGAACGAACGGCCGTTGGTGACGCTATCGAGGTAGTTGCGAATGATACTGCGTGCCCACTGCGCATCAACCCAATCGTCGTACAACCACTGCAACCGCACCGTCCCACGCGCCAGTTGAGACCAGATGCTTGCCATCGCCTGGTTCATCGTGGTCGTATCCGTAGTGCTCGTTGGGTTGGGTGGAATAGTTCCATTTGGAAGTACAATAACTTTACCCAGCGTGAGCGTATCATACTGTGTTTGCGTAGAGGTTGTACCTTGCGGGATGATGGCGTTCCAGAATGACGCCCATGGTTGCGTAGCAAGGTTCGGTATTCGACGAACGATGATGATACTATCATTGGTGACATCGGTCGCAGAGATGAAGCTTGGGTAGAGAAGGCGGAGCGTGCCCTTCACCGTACGCGGAAATACCCGAATCCACGGGTAGCGTGCGCTGTTGATGTCGCTGCTATCGGAAAGTATTGCTGTTGTCCAGAACGGAGACGGGACGCGCCATTCAGCAATTTGCTTCCAGCCGAAGGGGCTTTTCCCGCCAGGATAGTCAGCCGATGGCTGGATGAAGTTTACATCGAACGTATCCTGGGTCGGCACACGCGAACGAAAGATGCGAAAGCCGACGATATCCATGCCCTTCTCTTCGCGGTCGTAGGATGCGTAGCTGGTAGTATCCCACTTGACGATGATTGCGTGGTTGAGCGGCTCCCACGACACCTGTGGAGCTTCCGGCGGCTGGGGAGCAGCAAAGCCATTGTCGTAAACACGCTGTGCGAAGCGTGTGCGGCGAACGAGATTGGCAAGGTCCTCTTGGGTCCCGTCGGCTTCTTCCTTGACTGGTGGGGCTAAGATAACACCCACAACAACCCGTGCAGTATCGCCGGGACGCATGTTGAACGGTCCGGTTGCCATCAAAAATCGCTTATCACCTGGACCGGTATCACCCTCGCGGACGGCTGCTGCCATGAAATCGTAACGCTGGATATCAGTGCTCGGGTCGTTCTGAATAATCCAGTTCCGGAACGTGCGCAGACCCAACTGCTCGCTAAGCGGATAGTAGCCCCGATCTTTCCGGATGAAGAGCTGGTCATCAACTGCCGGGCTTTCCAAAAAGCTCATTCCGATATAACCGAATCCTTTTCCCCGCTCGCCGCGGTCAGTATTGGTCCACTGATATGCCAGATTGAGCGTTGTGTCCTGGAAGTAGTAGCTCACACGGTCGTTTGCTGCACCTGCAGCGTAGTTCGGGAATGCTGCCAGGTCGAAATCCATCGCTGGCGCCATCCAGCACTGGTAGAGGGTATCTTGGGAGCGGTTGATGATGTTGAAACGCATGAAAACAAAGTGCCCGTACTCACCAAATCCCCAGGAATAAATTGTCTGTTCAATCTGGAGTCGAAGTGGATAGCCAAGCGCACGCGCTTGATCTTCGCCAATTTCGTAGGCGCGAAGATCAGTGTCCTTGTACACGCAGAAAAGATCTTCCTGCGAAATGAACGCCGGACCTTTCGGAAACGTTGCTGTCGAGCGTTGGGCAGTATCGTTGATGTAGAAGCCAACGTAGCGTGAGCGTGTTTTTTCGTACGCCTTGTTGACCATGGTGTCATTTGGACTGGAGTCCCACACCGGCCAGTTTGGACCATCGGCAGGATTTCGTGGTACCCCGTTGACTCGAACAAAGTCGGTTGATAGATAGACACGGTTTTTCAAGATTGCTTGCTGGGAACGATCACCGAGATCACCATCATCAATCGAACCAGGTGTCATCCAGGAAGCACCGGAGTTCGGATTGTACCCAATGACGCACATCTTGCGTGGCTCTCCGTTGATGCTCTTGATCGCACCGAACCACACACCACCACCAAAGGCATACTCGTTTGTCGAGCCGCGGGGCCAGAATCCCCCCCCCTGATTGCGGGCAACATTCAAAAAGAGAACGCCGTAGTTGGTGATGTAGAAGTCAAACTTGCTAATCGTATTGCGGCGTAGGTCATTGAAGTCCGCAGCCTGGAGGCTAGGCCCTTTGCGGTCACGATGCTTTTGGCGATCAATATCCTTGGCACTTGCAGTTCCTGCTACGAGCAGAATGACTGCAGAAAGTGCTGAGAGCAACTGTAGTTTCATTCTGAATGCGTGATGGTTATTCAACATGCTCGTTTGAGATTCCGTGGTGCTGTTCTTGTGAGCATTCGGCTAAAACCGGAGCATCATACCGAAGAAGACCGTGCGAGGAAACTGGTAGAGTGGACGCCGAGAGATTGCATCATTGACGTACTGCAAGTACGATTGGAATTGCTCTTGCTGCGTCACGATACCATCGTGGTTGAGATCAGCGGCCTCAGTGTAAAGCCGCTTTCCTGTGCGGTCGTATTGACTTTGGGCAATCGTTGCTGGATTTGCTGGATCCGGCCGGGCATACCACGGACCTGCGGGAAAATCACCTGGTTGGCGATAGAGGCTAACGCCATCGTTGTCGGGATCGCCCGTCCGTGGATAGACAGAAACTGGCCCAGTCAAGTTGGGCAGATTGAAGACATCCAGGAAAAAGATCAGCTCCGAACTGCCAAACGATTCACCAAACAGCTCCCGGAGCGGAAGCGTGCGTTGCAAACGCATGTCCAATGTCCATACCGATGGCTGGCGTTCTGCATTGAAATCGCCAATCTGATTCCCACGCAAATCGAGCCGCGTATATGGTGTCCCTGTTTGGAATAGCCCGGTAAAGTTGACGGCAAAGTTTTCGAGGAAGTGGATGCCGCCGATCGAAGGTCCTTCACCCTTACCCCAGACGAAGTCAATTATGTAATTGAATCGGTGCCGACGGTCGTAGTCGAGCGGATACTCAGTTAGTGGGAATTGCCGAACACCTGTGAACGGATCAGCTCCGGCGAGGATAACGTTGTAATTGGCTCCAGGACTCGATGATGTCCCTTGAGCAAAGGACAGTGTGTAGTTCACATTAAAGCCAAAATTCCCTGTCAATCGCTTGCGGAATGTAATCTCGATCCCGCGGGCATTGCCATACTCACCGTTGGAGACAAGGGCATAGGGGAACCGATTGTCAGGAATGTAGGCAAGACCTGTCAAGCCGTAAATGTCCTTGTAGAACGCCTGGACATCGAGTGCATAATCATCAGAGAGCTGCACGTTGTAGGCAACGTTGTACTGCTTGGTATTCTCCGGCCGAAGGTCAGGATTACCGACGATGTTGTTCCCACGCGTCAACGCAGAAACCGTGTTATTGTAGACTAATGAAAATCGGGGCACCTGCGTGTACCAACCATATGCGATCGAGAAGAACGAGCGGTCGCCAACGGGATACGAGATATACAGACGTGGATTGAACTGTACTTTGATACTTGCCGTTTTTCGATCTGGCGACGACGCGTCGGCGGGATTTGTCCGGTACGTTGTGCTCGGATCGAATACATCAATCCGCACCCCTGGGTTGATGTTGATACCCTTGTACGAAATTTGATCTTCGAGGTACACCGCAGAGATGATAGCGTGCTTTGGTTTGCTCCCTTCTGCGCGTTCCTCAGGTGTCAGACTGTAGATATCCCCACCCCATTGATCTGTGAACACATCGTAGAAGGGATTTCCTGTCCACGGCAAGCTGTTGTAGTAACGCCGCACTGTGTAGTACCGCGCATCAATTCCTGCTTTGAGAAGGTGACGAATATCGCCTGCGAAGAGATTGAGCTGGTAGTTCCCATCAACTTGCCAGAAGCTGGCGCTCTTGAATTCGAATCCTCGGTTGACTGCTCCTTCGTCGTTACCACGAACATAGAATGCCCCAAGAAAACCGTAAGGATTCGATGTTCCTTGGATGTCGGAGGCGCCTTCGACGTAACCAGTCAGGTTACTTGGCACAAGGGTGTAGAATGGACGGCTCGGGTCATTGTCCAAATAGACCGTGCCGAACGTTTCGGCGTAGTAGTCAATGATTTTATCACCGCTTGCGCCACTTCTCCGAACTTGGAGGCCGCTGGTGCGATCGAGCACATAGTCATCAACAGGTTTGAGGATATCCCAGCCGGTGAAGAAATTATCCTTCGGCATTGCTGATGAAACCTTCGAAGGATCCTGTACTTGACCGTTCCGGAGTAGCGAGCCTTCTCCGAGATCAATACGCCTGCGCCCATCCTCGGAAATGTTGTTGTTGAATGATAGCGTCAGTTCGTAGAAGCTCGTCTCCGAGAGGATGTGATTGATGCGGGCAAAGTAGCTGTAGATGAAGTTGTTGAGTGCATTGAGTTTTGCAACGCGCTCTGGAACGGTGGAAAGGAGCACAGTATCGTTGAGACCGGTCGAGGGATTATAGCGGAGCTGCATTGCTGGGGTGTTCGCATAGAGCCAGGCCCAGTTCCCGAAGGCTAAGCTCGTCAGCCCCCACGTTCCACCGAGAATGAGCTTGATGTCATCGGTGAACTGGAAAGCCAAGCGCCCAGTGATGTTGCGAATTGCTGAACCATTATCTGGGAATCGGGTTATGCTATTGCCAACACGATCTTTGGCATCGAGCGCTGCATTCCGATACTCTTCCGTGACGTATTTGGTGGAAACGAAAAACGTCGAACGGTTCAGTAAAGGTATTGGACCGCCGACACCAAACTCATAGGTCATTTGATTTTGCGCAAGGGCACGCAGCCCATTGCCGGCAGTACCAAACAGGAACGGCACATCAGTACGCCACCGCAGAAAGCCTTCGTAGCGGTCGGTTTTCCCTGTCTTGATCACCTGGTTGATGACACCACCCATTGCGTTACCGTATTGTGCGCTGAAATTCCCCGTCAGCACCTGAACTTCTTCCGTCGCGAATGCAGACGCTGTCGGTGCATACTGAATCCCAGCGCTTGCAGCTGCTTCTCCGAACCCACCGGAAATTTGATCAGATACATCTTGTCCATCAATTCGAATTTGCGTGTCAGTCGGACGGCTGCCGCGGATGGAAAGACCTCCACCTGTGCTCAGCACCCCTGCCTGGGTGAGCGCAATCTGCTGAGCAGTCTCCCGCGTTGTCCGCTGAATTTGCTCGCCGCTGACCTCACGGGTAATACCAACGGCTTTATCATCAACCATCTTCAGCCGGGCTGATTCGACGACAACTTCTTTCCCTTTGATTTCAGCACTCTCAAGCACAACGTTGAGTGTCGTTGTCTGGTCAGCGCGGATTGTCACCTCGATGTCTTTCTCCTTGTACCCGATGGCTGTAACCTTGACGGTGTACGTGCCCGCCGGGATGTTGATGACAAGGTACTCACCATTGCTCTTTGCCTTTGCACCACGCACAGTGCCTAAAACTCGAATTGTTGCACCTTGGACAGGCTTACCCTCGGTATCCTTGACCGTTCCCGTCAGGTTACCGTTTGTTCCTGCCCATGCAACCACAACAGAGAGAATCCCTACTCCAAGCAGGGTGACAATTCCTTTCATCGTGCTCCTCGAGGAATGATGTTACCGAATGATTCGTAGCGATGCATTGAGCGTAAAGCCATTGCCCTCGAACCGGCAGCGATACGCTCCGATTGGAAAGTGTGAAACGTCAACGGTATGGTACGACTGACCCGGCACCGTGTGGGCTTGATAGAGAATACGACCGAGCACATCAGTGATGACAACAGTGCCACCAGTAGCAGCTGCCGTTGATGGTATGCCGATCGTGACATCACTGCTCGATGGATTGGGCGCAATCACAAGGAAATCATCGGAGCGGCTCTCCTGGACACTGCTGCCGCCTGTCCACTCTGGAAGTCCGTCGTAGTTGATGTTCGAGTAGGTGACGTACTGACGGTAGCGGAGAACTTCATCGGGCGTCGGATCTTGCGATGCGGCTGCTAATCGGAATTGGTTCGTCCAGAGGTAATCCCACTCGGTTCCCTCCCGACTTGCTGCTTGCACTGTCAGAAGGGGAATTGCTGCCAGGTCGTGCGGAAGCACCTTCGGAATCCATGTAATGCGATCGAGCATGTCGCTCTGCGTTGCATTCCGGAGAACATCCCACGTTTGCCCGTTGACGTCGCGCCCTGCCAGAACAACATCCGTTGTGAGGTAATCTTGCCCATTACGGTTCACAATTTTCGCTTCGAGTGTCTTGAAGATGACCGTGCTGTAATCATCGGTCCGGCTCAGCTGCAACTCGCAACCAAGCTGCGACGGTGCAAGTGTTGCGTCTCCTGACTGAAACGCCCACTGCGGATTTGTCTCAAACAGCGATGCATCAGCGATCTTACGGATGCCCCACTGAGTGCCGTCGTAGTATGCCTCGACGTAATGCACCGCTTGGATTTGGTTATTCGATACCAACATCAGCTGTCCTGCGAAGCTATAACGATCGCGACCCAACACCACGAAATCTTTCGCTGCTGTCACACGCGTATTCGCATCGTTGTTCCAGGCCCAACTGAACGTGAACCCTGACTGCGCAGGATCAGCACCATTTGCCGTTGCGTATGCTTCAATCACGCTCATGGGCATGACGTTGAGAGCTGTCCAGGTCTGCCCGTTATCGGTTGATTTCGTAACTCCAAATGTGACTCTGGAGGTGTCCACACCGCCGACGCTGAACCGTCCGAACACACCAGCGTACAGATTGAGGTCTTGATCAACATCGAGGGCTACCTCATTATTTGTCCGCGAGCTGGTTGAGCCTGGGTCCACAAAGTTTGTAGAACGCAGCGGCGGTGGAATCATCGGTTGGAATTGATTGACCCCTGCGTAATCCACCCTGATGACACACAAGTTGTTGTTCTGATTGGTCGGCGCTGAGCCTTGTGGCGATGGGAACAGCGACGTCAAACCAAAACCGTACACTGCTTCCGTGTTGCGGCTGAACGATGTGGTGTTCACCGTGGTTCCGTAGGCATGGAGGTACTCTTGGTTGTCCGGTGTGATGTCATCGTACTTGTCCAAGAAGGTGTTCTGGGGTGCTGCACCCACTGTTGTCGGAATTAGTCCAACAGCCATTCCACTCCAATCAGTGCCATTGGTCACAGGAGAAAAGTATGTAAACGCAGCTTCATCGAGCGAGGTAATCGTCCGATCGCCGTAGAGGAGCGCTATCGCTGGGTAGCGAGGAGCACCATTCGGCGCTAATACACCGCGCGCACCTTCCAGCACTGGTCCGATCCGCTTCCACGACGCACCTTGGTCGGTTGTCCAGAGGATGAAAATGTTGTTTCCATGATCGGACGTTCCTTGCGCGCTCGGTGGAAGTGCTCCTCGCTTGATGGTCACAAATGCTTTCGTCTGTGGATCCCACAGGACGGATGTTTGGCCACTGCCGTAGTACGAAAACGCATTGAACAGCGAATCAATCACCGTGTACGCGGCTTGTTTGGTCTTCACTCCCGGAACGTATTGCGTTCGAGGAATGCGATCCCAGAGCGTGGGTGCAATGCGGTAATCGTTCACCTGCGGCAGCGGGCGGAGCCGCAGCTCACCATTAGTTCCAGCGACAAGAATGCTTGGCACACTCACGATGAGTACAGCAAGAAAACGGAGAATTTGTCGCATCGTTGAACTCCAGAAAAGTGTTGTCCATTGACCAAGTGCAATATACCAAGCCCAGCGGTAAAAACCAGCGCTCTCAGTGCTCTACGGAATGCTCACTAGCAGCGTCCGCTCCAACCAACGCTCACGCAACATGCGCTGCCGCTCGCTGGGCACAGCGACAGCACGCAGTTCGAATTCTTTTGCATTCGGGGCATTCACACTTACTGTGTAGAGAATTCCATCGCATGCCGCCGTAACTGCCGCGGGCCACTGCACACGACTGCTGAGCAATTCAAACTCTTCTGGGGTTGTCACGCGCCGATCCGCCAGCGCGATGATCTCATCATCTACCGCAATTCCCGCTTGCCATGCAGGCGAGCCTTCTTCGACCGCTGTAACGACCAGCCGACCACCATCGCTGCGGAGCTGCATTCCAAGCCATCTCGATGCTGGTTCCAGCGGTGATTGCGCTGCAGCATCCCGTACAATCCACTCGATCCCAAACGGCTCGAACAAACGGGCAATATCCAACTCCTCCGTACCATCGAGCCAGCGCTCGAACTGCTCGCGAACCACACGAGAGGAAATGTTCTCGATTGCTTCAAATACTTCCTCCTCTTCCACGCCCTGGTGCGGTCGCTGCTGATAGCTGTTCCAGAGCATCCGCATCACATCGTCGAGACGTCGCGCTCCGTCCGTTGCATGCAAGATTGCTAAGTCGAGCAGCATCGCGAGTACGCCACCCTTGAGGTAATACGACGGGAAACGATTCACCCCATCGGGTGACTGTGCGTAGAGCTTGACCCACGCAAGATAGCTCGACTCACGAACGCTCATCGCTCGGCGCCCTGGGACGTGCAACAGTTTCCCCAGGTGATCCCGCGCAAGAATCTGGAGATACTCTTCGGCAGTGTAGAAGCCTGCTCGATACGCGAAAAGATCGTCGTAGTACGAAGTGAAGCCTTCGGCGAGCCAGAGCATCGGCGAATGCACCTCGCGTGTGTAGTCAAATGGCCCGTACTCTCGCGGACGGATGCGCTTGACATTCCACACGTGGAAGTACTCATGGCAAAGTAATGCAAGCAGCGATTTTGCTTTCGTCGGGCTTGTCAGCGCACGGACATCGCACATGTTCACCGAACAGCGGGCATGTTCGAGCCCACCTGTCAGATTCGAACCTGCATAGACAAAGAACACGTAGCGATCGTACGGCACACCACCGAACATGGCCGCTTCCGTCGCTACGATTGTCTTGCACTGCTCAGTAAGCCATTCGATGTCGAGCGGCACTGGTGAAACGAGTGCTACCTCGTGACGAGCACCATACGCCTGGAACGTTCGCACCTGGTGAGTGCCAATCTCCGTCGGCGAATCAGCCAGAATATCGTAGTTGAGCGCACCGAGCACAACAGGCATGCTGCCGTGTTCGATCGGCTCCACAGGCGAAAGCGCTGTCGTCAACGTCGGCCAGAGCGAGCGGTCGTAGTAGAGCAGCACATGATGCACTTCGCTTGTCCGACCCTCGACGTAAAAAAAGCAGTTGACGGGGAAAAGGAACGCTCGCCACCGTGTGATGTGCATCGTCCGTACAGTGCGTTCATTGGCGTAAAACACATACTCAACTGCAAGCATCCGTGCACTCCCTGTCTCGATACGGAGGCTGCTCTTGCCCTGCCACGCATACGAAAGTGGCTGCTGGTGTTCGTCGTAGGCACGCAGATTTCCAACGTGCGTGATAAAGTCCCGCACCTTATAGCTGCCCGGCGCCCAGACTGGGAGCGTCAGCACAACGCCCTCGTGGGCAGACGCATCGAGATCAACTTCCATGCGAATGCGTATAAGGTGCCTGGCTGCATCATCGAAGTAGCAATGGTAGCGGATTGCTGCCTGCGTTCCACGAATCTGATCGTCACGTTGCTCGATGGAATACATCATGCCTCCGATTCCGCGTTCAACGTCCGAAAAATCGTCGGTGCCAGAGTGCCAGGTTGAGCAGCGCGTAAATGCTCTTGCCGACGCGCTGTCGCCTGTGCTCGAGGAGGTAAAATAGGTGCTGGACGCCAAATCGGCTCAGCACACCACTTCGAACAAATTCCGATTCCATAATCATCTGCCGTGCTGCGTCTCGCCAGGCTGTGCGCATCCATTCGTCCACTGGAGCAGCAAAGCCCTGTTTTGGACGCCAGACAATCTCGCGCGGAAGGAGCCGCTCCGCCACCCGCTTGAGCAGAAGCTTGGGCGTCTTTCCGTCGGGCAGCCGTACAGTGTCGGGAAGGTTCATTGAAAACTCCACAAGCCGATAGTCCAGGAATGGCACACGTGCCTCGACCGAATGCGCCATCGTGATTTTATCCACGCGCATGAGCAGCAGCTCCGGCAAGCGGTGTTGGAGTTCGTACCAGAGCATCTGCTGCAAGAGCGTCGTGGATGGAAGGATCTGGCGTGCTTCGGCCGTCAACTCCCGTGCGTAGTCGCGTGGGCGATTTGCGTATTCTGCCCATGAGCGCGTCAGCAGCAGTGGGAGGTACTCCGGCGTGATGTCAACCCCACCTCCCCAATAGAGCGGATCACCTACTGCGGCACGTCGAATGTATTCGAGCGCACGGTATGCGCCACGCTGCTGGAAAAACGGCTTTGCGATGGCATAGAGCATCTGACGCACCGACTGCGGCAAATAATGGTATGCTCTCCACCAGCGCTTACCGAACTTCCACTCGCGAAGCATCCAGGGATAGCCCACAAATTGCTCATCGCTTCCTTCCCCAACTTGGACGACCACTGTTCCTGATCGCCGCACGAGCTCCGAAAGAAAGTAAAGCGGGATGCAAACTGGATCGCCATTGGGTTCATCTTCGTGCCAGACCATTGTTTCCAGCAGTGGCCAGGCATCCTGCTGGCCGATGAGCACCTCGTGGTGATTGGTTCCAAAGTGCCGACTGACAAGCCGGGCATACTCGTGCTCGTTGTAACGCGGCAGATCGCAAAAGCCGACGGTGAATGTCTCAACCGGGCGATCCATCAACTCCGCCATCAGTGCGACATTGAGACTCGAATCAAGTCCGCCACTTAGGAGCACACCGAACGGGACATCGCTCATCATGCGATCGGCGATGGCTTGGCGCAGAAGTCGCAGTACCTCCTGCTCGGCTTCTTCCACCGTGATGTTGGCTACCTCTGGGCGATAGCGTGGTTGCCAATAGCGTTCGACGGTTACCTGGCCATCGCGCGAAAGGCGGAGCAGGTGCGCCGCAGGCAGCTTCGCAATGCCACGAAAGAGCGTTCGGTGGTGACTGGTCATCGAAAAGCAGAGGTAGTTAGGGAGTTCCTCCCACTCGACCTCCCGTTCGACGGCAGGATGCTCCAGGAGCGCTTTGATTTCTGAAGCAAACACGAAGCGTCCGTCTCGATGCCACCAGTAGAACGGCTTTTTGCCGACGCGATCCCGCGCGCAGAGGAGCTGCCCAGTGCGTTCATCCCAGAGTGCAAGCGCCCACATGCCGTGCATGCGCTCGAAAATCTGCTCACCCCATGCATCGTAGCCGTAGAGGATCGTTTCCGTGTCGGTGCGCGATCGGTAGCAATAACCTAACGCCTCTAATTCAGCACGGAGCGCGCGATGGTTGTAGATCTCACCGTTGAAGACAATCGTCAAGCGACCATCGGGCGTGCTCATCGGCTGATGCCCGGCTGCCGATAGATCAATGATCGCCAAACGGCGAAAGCCGAACCCACACCGGCGCGACGGCGAGATCCACGTTCCCGCATCATCCGGCCCGCGATGCGCAATCGCTGCACTCATGAGCGTCAGTAGCTCCTCGCTAATCCGCGGCTCCTGCGCAGCGTACTCGACAACCCCAACAATGCCGCACATCCTACCGCTCCCCCAACAACAGAGATGCAACAGCACCAGCGCCAAACCATATCCCGAGCATCCCAACTGCCGTCTTGCGGAGGAACGCCGAGCGACTTCGGCTTGCTACCACCATCGCTCCCCACCAAACCACAATCACGAGCATCGTTGCATCTGCCGGGAGCACATGGAACAATGCATACGGCGCTCCAAGGTACCACGCTGGCTTGCGTAGCTCACCACCAGGCAACGGTGGATCAACCATGCCCCAGACCACGCCGCCAACAACAAGCGCAAGCCCAACAATGCCGCATTCGACCCCTCCGACCATCCAGCGCCAGCGCCGAGCGACGACTCCACCGAGCACCCCGAGCAGTGGTGTAAGCCAGAGTGCGTGCAACGCAAACTGCCGCGATGCATTCCAGCGCTCCGGCAGGAACACTGCCGCAAGATCACCTACTACGGGGAGATTATCCACAATGAGCGTCCGCCCAATCTGATATGCATCGAGCGCCCGTGAAGTACCGGAAAGCGTCGTACCCACCCACGCGAGCAGCAGTGCAAGTACAACCATCCCGAACACGACCCAGCGGCTGCCAGTTGCTGCACTGTCGAGCACCATCGCTGCCCATACACCCCCAAGAGCAAGTATCAGTGCGCTGGCAGCCAGCGCGTGTACACGGAGGAGTATGCTGCCAGCAACACTGGAGACAACAAGCCCATGCGAACGTGCTGCTACCGACACTGGCGCCTCTGCTGTATCGCTGAGAGCCTTGAGCATTCCTCGATGTTCGGGAATTTGCTCGACAGCAGCAACTTCCCCGCAGCGGAGGAGAACATCACCGCTTGTATCAACGACATCACTTTCGGCACGGTACAGCCGCACAGTGCTTGACTGGCTCGACGGTTCGTAAACAAGCGCAAGGAATACGCCGCTGAAAATCCCAACAGCAACACTCGCTACCGCAGCAGTCTGAGCAACGCGTGTAATGAGCGCAACTGATGGGATCATCATCGGCTCAGGTAGTACTTCATCAATTCAGCGATTTGGTCGGGCGAAAGCTGTGGCTCTTGGTACATACCGGCAAGCATACGCTGCCGCAGTGCCTCAAATAGCACCACTGCACAGGCCACGGAGATGTTCAAGCTCTGGACCATGCCCATTTGTGGTATGACCAAATTCGCATCGGCGCCTCTACAGGCATCTACGCTCAGCCCTGCGTGCTCATTGCCAAAGGCAATTGCGACTGGCTGTGTCAAGTCGAATGTGTACAAGCTCTGGGCCGGCTCGCCAAGGCACGTTGTGATAATCCGCATTCCTTTGGCGCGAAGCGTTGCGTAGCATTCTTCGATGGAACGGTGTTTGACAAGGCGTACCCACTTCCGTGCACTTGCGCTGGAGCGCTCCCCCAGCTCCGGGAATTGTTGACCGCCAGTGTACACTAAGTGCACATCGAGCACCCCGACTGCATCGCACGATCGGATGACTGCAGAGACATTGTGGGGATCGTGCACATTCTCCAAAATCACCGCGAGCGTCGGCTGGCGATGGCGGAGCATACGGAGAATTTTTTCGCGGCGCTCCGGTGTTCCGACAGGAGGCACGCTCGTTACGCTGTGCACGCGGTCGGTCATTACTTGTCTGCTTCGCCCATGACGGGATCAATTCCACCAATGATTGCGACGATGTCGGCAACCATGGAGCCTTCCGCCATGTGCGGCATTGCCTGCAGATTGGCTGCTGACGGCGAGCGAATCTTGAGCTTCCAGGGGTAGCCCGTCCCATCGGCAACGATGAAAAAGCCCAGCTCTCCTTTGGGAGATTCAATCGCTGTGTAGGTTTCGCCCGGAGGTGCAGGTGGCCCGAAGTTGATGATCATGAAGTCGGCGATCAGCTCTTCCATCTTGGTGTAAATCTCGTACTTGCGCGGTGTGACGTGCACCGGGTCGTTGAGCTTGACTTCGCCTTCGATCGGATGATCTAGGAGCTGGTAGATGATGCGGATAGACTCGCGCATTTCTCGCAATCGCACCATGAAGCGCGCGTAGCAATCGCAGTCGTTTTCGACGATGACGTCGAACTCGAGCTGGCCGTAGAGCAAGTACGGTTGGTCGCGACGCAAGTCGCGCGCAACCCCAGATGCACGCAGCACCGGACCGGTCAAACCGAGTGCGATTGCCTTTTCCGCAGAGCAATAGCCAATTCCCGCCATCCGGTCAATGAAGATGCGGTTACGGCAGAGAAGCTTTTCGACGTCATCGAGCTGACCGATGAACTGATCAGCCCACTGCCGAATCTTGCGGAGCACCCAGTCGGGAATATCGTTGGCAACGCCGCCGATCCGCGTGTAGCTGGTCGTAAAGCGTGCGCCACAGATGAGCTCGAAGATGTCGTAGAGCTTTTCGCGCTCGGCGAACGTCCAGAGGAACACCGTCAGCGCGCCAACGTCCATCGCCGTTGCACCTGTCGCGAGTAGGTGCGAGCTAATCCGCGCAAGTTCGCAGACCAACGTCCGTATCCACTGCGCGCGCGGCGGTGCTTCGATCCCCATAGCATTCTCGATTGCGAGCGCGATGCCAACGTTATTCGACATCGGCGCAAGGTAATCGAGCCGATCGGTGTGGGGGATGAACTCAACATAGGTGCAGTTCTCCGCAAGCTTCTCGTAGCCGCGGTGCAGATAGCCAAGTTCAGGCACACACTTGATAACCGTTTCCCCATCGAGACGGAGCAACACGCGCAGAACACCGTGCGTGGCTGGATGCTGCGGGCCCATGTTGAGCACCATGTCGTTTTCGAGCGGGTCCTCGAACAGGACCGTCGTATCACGGTCGAGGAGCTCTTTGTAAATTTTCTCCTGTCGAAGCTTTCGGACTCGCTCGAGCGTCGCAAGCGGTCCGAGTTGGATAACGTCGCTCATCTTGATCGTCCACACGTAGTGACACAGCGAAAATACGGCTTCATCCAAGCCAAGACGCACCTGGACAAACAGCGCAATTGCTGCCGTAGTTTCGCACAGAAATTCACTCGCAACAGCAATGACGATTTTTTCCCCTGCGATTGAGCGCGCGATCGAGGCGCTCAGCTCGCTCCCGACAATCGGCAGAAAATCTGCTCAGCGGCTGGTGTTCCATCTTCTCCGCCAGCCGAATGAGCAGGTTCAACACCTGGCCGACGCGCTGGTTGCCCTCAAAGCGTCGGTGCGCTACTGCTCGATGTGCTTTACGTTCACCGAACAAGACCCGTGCACGATCTGCACCTCACCGAACCGTGAGCGCGAGATACTTTGCGTCGTTGAGCAACCGAGCGATGTCTTTGCCATTGAGCGCACAGGTGAATACCGCGGACTCTACCATGTCCTCCATGGCTCGCTCGACCCGCTGCGCGGTGTCGGTGTCGAGCAGCTCAAAATCGAGCCGCTCATCGAGCGGGTGCGGCATGGTGGCATTGCGGAAGTGATTTTCGCGCTCAACCCGACCGTCGAAGGCGAAGTGACAACGCACTACTTGACCAAAGCGCTCCAACCCTTCGGTGTACGCCTGACGCGCATCGCGCGCGGCGTGCCAGTGGGTATGGATCTTGAATTCGCCGACGAAGCAACGCTCTCCCGTGCACTGGCAGGACGAAGCAATGTTCAGTAAACGATCGCTCGCTGCACTTCTGTGTGCAGTGGTCATTCCTGGCTGCGACGCATTCCAAACCCGGACGCCTGAGCCGCCCGGAAGCGCAACGACGCAGTTCGATCAGCCGACAAGCGAACTTGTCGTCGTCAGCAACCTCCAGAGTGCACTCAAGCAGAAGAATACCGAAGCATTTCTCCTCTGCCTTGCCGACACAACGCAAGGCTTTGCAGCATGGCAACAGTACCGCTTCGAACCTTCGGCAGAGGCAGGCGCTCGCTTCAGCGAGAAATTCGCTGCGTGGTCTCGCCTCGATGAGCGGCAAGCGCTGCTGGCGCTCTTTAGCCGACTCGGTACCGATCAAGCACCAATCCTTACGTTGAGCGATGCGCACTTCGACGTTCGCTTGCCTGATTCAGCCGTCTATGTGGCAACCTATACGCTGGAGCTTCCCATCGCACTGCCATCGGTGCCGACCCGCGTTGCAGGGACGCTCCGCTGGACGATCGTCCCCAATCGCTTCGGGCTGTGGGCAATCGCGCGCTGGCGCGATGCGCCCTCTCCCGCAAGCGATACGATTCCGGATACGTGGAGTACGCTCAAAGCACTCTTGGTGAATTGATGCAACCACGTGCGATCATTGTTGCCGTCATCGTGAGCTTCGGGGTGGGTTGCACCAATCCCTTTGCACCTCGACTGCTTGACCAGCCGATCACCGGCGGTGGCTTGAGCGATCAACGCACACCCGATGGCGTCTTTCAAAACTTCCGAATTGCCTACCAAACCAAAGACACCCTCACCTACGGCAAACTTCTGGCACCATCGTTTACGTTCCTCTACCGCAACTACGATCGCGGCGTAGATCTCTCGTGGGGACGCGACGAAGAGATGATCGCAACAAGCGGGCTGTTTCAGGCAGCCCAGAGCCTCGACCTTGTGTGGAGCGACGTTGCAGTCTCCGCAGGCGATTCGCTCACCTACGACATCGCACGCGGCTTTGTGCTGACGATTACGTTTTCGCCGACGGACATTGTCCGCGTGCAAGGTCGCGTCAACCTGCGCTTGGTCCGTGTGCGGAGCGATGATCCCTGGCAAATTGCCGTCTGGCGGGATGAATCGAACTACTGAGTTTTCGCCGTTTGCGGGGGAACGTGCGCCATAAAATCCTGCACAAAGCGCGGATAGTACTGTGCTAAAAGCTCCTCGATGCGGTCAGGACTTTGCGATCGGAGGATGAGCCCGGCATAGTGCCGCTTTCGCTGGACCCAGCAGATTTCCGGATCGGTGTATGCGCTCATATCGGGCCATTCTTGGCGAGCAAGCGTGAAGATTGCTCCGCCGTAGTATCGCTCCGGCTTCGGTGGCGCGTACTCGTCGTCATCGCGCAGCTCCAGACGCGCCCACTCGTGCCAGAGGCAAATGCCCGTTGCATGCCAGATGACGTCGGGGATGCGCGCTCCACCGACACGCGCACCTGCTTCGAGGAAGTAGAACTGCCCATCGCTGCGGCTGCGGATGTACTCGATGTGCGTGATGCCCTGCTTGAGCCCGAACGCCTTGATGATTTGGGCGTTCATTTTTTTGAGTTCGCGTTCTTCCTCGCTGCCTCGCCGGACCATCCGCGTGGTGAAAATACCGCCGTGGGTATTCAGATCGAGCATCGGCAGACCATAGCGGGAGACTACCGCGAAGACTGGTTTGTACTTCCACACGATCGAGTCCACATGGTAAACGTCGCCGGCGATGTACTGCTCCAGGAGGTACGACGACTGCTTATCTCCGAGCTGCTCGAGGCATTCCCAGACTTCGCTGGGGTGGTACACCTTGCGAACCTTCGCCGATGAAGCGCCCATGCGGGGTTTGAGCACCCACGGTGGCTCGACGCGTTGCATGAATTCGGCAATGTCCGGGTGGTAAAGGATACGCACGAACTCCGGGATCCGAATGCCTTCGTCGCGCGCTTTCATGCGCATGGCGAGTTTATCACGGAAGTAGCGCGCGGTCGTCTCGCCCATTCCGCCGATGCGGGTGTGCTCGCGGAGCGCTGCGGCGACTTCGATGTCGAATTCGCCGAGACCTACGATGCGGTCGAAGCGTGTCGTCCGCGCCAGGTAGGTAACGACATTGCGCACAACCTTCTCGTCGTAGAGATCGGGAACAGCAAAGATTTCGTCAATCTGGTCACGCGGCCAGTCCTCGTGGAGGTACTTTTCCTCGGTCATCAAGAAGACGCGCCAACCGAGCCGCTTTGCTTCCAAGAGAAATGGACGCCCAAAGAGCGCGCCAGCAATGCAGAGAACGGTCCGATCCATGGGGCACCCACCTTAGGCAATGGACGATTGATGTGGCTGTGGCGAAAATAGTGCTTGGACACCCTCGGCAAATGTCGAGCGCCAGTTGCCCCACGTGTGACTTTGGGAGTACTCGAAATAGTCAACGCGCCCGCCGAGCATGCGCATCCGACGAGCCATCAGCGACGACAGCTCCCGCGCATCGCAGATCGTACCAGTTTGGATGACAACGTGCAACCGCGCAGATTGACGCAGTGCCTCAGTGCGGAATATCTCCCCACGATTCCACCAGTAGGAGGGCGATTGCGCCAGCACTTTTCCAAAGGTCTCGGGGTAGAGCAGTGCGGTTTTCGTCGCTAAAAGCCCACCGAGGGAGGCACCCATCACGGCAGTTTCTTGGCGCTCAGCCCCGACAGTGACTCCACGCTCTCGGCACCAGCGAATCACGTAGGGCAAGAGTTCCTCCACGCAGAACGTGATGTATCCCTGGCTGGCAGCATACTCAGTGTTTCGATCGTGTGGCGGCAGAAAGCAGGCCGCCGTCGGCATCAGCAACCCGAGCGCATGGAGATTATCAAGGATGCGAGGGAGCTTACCCAGCCGAATTGCTTCTTCCCCATCGTGGACAAGCAGAAGATTCATCCGATCGGGCAGAGGGTCGAGCGCTGGCATGTAGAGAATGACCTCCCGGTGCGAGGTGAGCATCCCGCTTTCAAACGTCCGGCGCTCCAACTGGCCCGACGGAACAGCTCGGCCAATGTCGAGGAACGAGCGATCACGGTAGTCGGGCATCCAGAACTCGTTGTTGAGTCCAAAGCCTTCTTCAACGACACGGCTGTTGGCTGGATCGAGCTGCCAACTGCCATCTACGACCAGTTTGTACTGCAGGCGCGCATCTGAGGGGAACTCGAGTACCGCGTAGTGCAGTTGTGTCCCTGTCACACGGTGCATCGGTGCACTCGGCTGCCAGTACGTCCAATCCCCCGCAAGCTGGACGTGCTCTGCATCGGACCAGTGCAAGAAGAGTGCCCGCGTGCCGGCGGTAATTGGATTAGCTTTTGCTGTAAGTACTTCTTGCCAAAGCTCGCTGGCGTGCTGTGCGCGCACCCCGTCGGCGCGTTCCTCGAAAAGCTGATAGAGAGATTCTTCTGTGCTGGTTCGGAACATAGTGGTGCTCGCACATGCGACCTGTCAGCATTGTAACGCAAAAATGCACGGTTACGATAATTGCGTACAGCAAGCTTATTTCAAGCTGTGCGCACATGGGCTGTTGCACCATGGGGGCGCTGCGCTGTATTTTTGCGCACCGATGATGTTGTCCTGTGGGCATATAGCTCAGCTGGTAGAGCGCTTGAATGGCATTCAAGAGGTCAGGGGTTCGAGTCCCCTTATGTCCACGGCAGTTGATGGTGGTGGAATCGTAGCTCAGCTGGTTAGAGCGCTGCCCTGTCAAGGCAGAGGTCGCGGGTTCAAGTCCCGTCGGTTCCGCGCGTAGGCGAGCCCACTTGGAACGGCAAGTGGGCTCGTGCTTTTTTCCACTGCAATTGGAACATGTGATGAGTACACCCAGCTCAACCTTTGCTTTTCGCCATATAGGGCCGCGCCCTGCAGAGATTGAACAGATGCTCGCTGCGCTTGGCTATCGCAGCTTGGATGAGTTCAGCGATGCTGTCGTCCCTGCCGACATTCGGCTGGATGAACAGCTTCCACTTCCAGAGCCGATCAGCGAGGCTGAAGTTCTCGAGCGTCTCCGTGCACTCGGCGCGAAAAACCGACGCTTCCGCTCCTTCATCGGGATGGGATACTATGGAACCATCACGCCACCGGTCATCCAGCGGAACGTCATCGAAAATCCAGGATGGTACACTCCCTACACCCCATACCAAGCCGAGATCGCCCAAGGCCGGCTCGAAGCGCTCCTGACCTTCCAAACGATGGTCAGCGACCTGACTGGGATGGAAATCTCGAACGCTTCGCTGCTCGACGAAGCAACGGCGATTGCTGAAGCGATGCACATGATGTTCTCGATCGCTGGGCATGGGAGCACGCGCAACGTCCTCTACGCCGACGAAACGCTCTTCCCACAGTCGCTGGCAGTTCTCCAGACACGGTGTCGAGCACTTGGCGTTGAGCTCCGCGTGGCAGCCTGGCAGCAGTGGACGCTCGATGAGCATACGCTCGGCGGCATCGTCCAGTACCCGAACGGCCATGGGGCAATCGAGGACTACCGCCAGCTTGCCGACGCAATTCACAGGAGCGGCGGTCTCTTCTGCGTCGCAACTGATCTTCTGGCACTGTGCCTGCTCGAACCGCCCGGTGCATGGGGTGCCGATATCGTGGTTGGTTCTGCACAGCGCTTCGGTGTACCGCTCGGCTATGGCGGTCCGCACGCTGCATTCCTGGCAAGCCGCCACGAGTACATTCGCTCGATGCCGGGGCGAATCATCGGTGTCTCCATTGATGCCGAAGGTCGCCGGGCATACCGCATGACGCTCCAAACACGCGAGCAGCACATCAAGCGGGACAAAGCAACCTCGAACATTTGCACCGCGCAGGCACTTCTGGCAAATGTTGCTGCGTTCTACGCTGTGTACCATGGGCCTAAGGGACTTCAGTCCATTGCTAAGCGCGTCCATCACTATGCTGTCACACTCGACGCGTTGCTTACCGCTATGGGCATCGAGCAGCGGAACAGGCTCTTTTTCGACACGCTGTACATCCCTCTTTCCCCAGACCAACAGCGCGCGGTGCGCGACGAAGCACTCCGTAGCGGCATGAACTTCCGCTACTACTCCGATGGTGCTATCGGCATCTCACTCGATGAGACAACTACAGATCGCGACGTTGCAGCAATTGCCTCCGTTTTTGCGACTGCGCTGGGGCGGCAATTGCCCAACGGCAGCGTAACCCCAGAGACTGGGGACTTCCCTTCGCCGTTTGCACGCACACGACCAATGCTTGAGCACCCCGTCTTCAACTCGTACCACAGTGAGACGGAGATGATGCGGTATCTCAAGCGGCTGGAAAACAAAGACCTCTCGCTCGTCCACTCGATGATACCGCTTGGCTCCTGCACGATGAAGCTCAACGCTGCTGCAGAAATGATGGCGATCACATGGCCAGAGTTCAACCAACTGCATCCGTTCGTACCGCTCGATCAAGCCGAGGGGTACCGCGAGCTTATCGCTGAACTGGAGCGCGACCTTGCCATCATCACCGGTCTCGACGCAGTCTCTATGCAACCGAACTCTGGCGCACAAGGTGAATACACAGGGCTTCTTGTCATCAGAGCATACCATGCAAGCCGCGGTGAAGACCACCGGCGCATCGCGCTCATCCCGGCATCGGCACATGGGACAAATCCCGCCAGTGCTGTCATGGCGGGATTGCAGGTCGTCGTCGTCGCAAGTGATAGCCGCGGATACATTGATCTCGATGACTTAGAACGCAAACTCTCCGAGTACGGAGACCGCATCGCCTGCTTGATGGTGACCTATCCCTCAACACATGGCGTGTTCGAAGAGCATATCCGCCACATCTGCAGTCGCATCCACGACGTAGGCGGGTTGGTGTACATGGACGGTGCCAATCTCAACGCACAGGTTGGGCTAACGTCACCTGGGCGGATTGGCGCCGACGTCTGCCACATCAACCTGCACAAAACATTCTGCATCCCGCACGGGGGCGGTGGGCCTGGGATGGGTCCGATTGCTGTCCGTCGTGAGCTGGCGGCATTTCTGCCGACGCATCCAGTTGTTCCCACCAATCCGAATGCCCAGAGCATCGGCACCGTCGCAGCTGCGCCGTGGGGCAGCGCCAGTATTCTCCTGATTTCGTGGGCGTACATCCGCATGATGGGAAGTGATGGGCTGCGCCGCGCTTCGCAAGTTGCGCTCCTGAACGCCAACTACCTCAAAACGCGCTTGCACGAGGCATATCCCATCCTCTACACCAGCACGAACGGCTCTGTCGCTCATGAGTTCATCGTGGATCTGCGTCCCTTCCGCCAACGCACTGGTGTGGATGCCGAAGATGTTGCTAAACGGCTCATGGACTATGGATTCCACGCGCCGACGGTCTCCTTCCCTGTTCCAGGAACGTTGATGATCGAACCAACCGAGAGCGAATCCCTTGCTGAACTGGAGCGATTCTGCCAAGCGATGCTCGCCATCCGCGAAGAAATTGCTGAGATCGAGCAGGGCCAGGCAGATCGCACCGACAACGTTCTCAAGAATGCACCCCACACCCAGCGCATGGTCACAAGCGATCAATGGCTGCATCCATACTCACGTCAGAAGGCTGCATTCCCGCTTCCGTTCGTCGAAGAGCGAAAGTTCTGGCCTTCGACCGCACGCATCAACAACACGTATGGCGATCGCAACATCATGTGCGTTTGCCCGCCGGTGGAAGCCTACGCCGAAGGTGCTCCTCAGACTGCACCATAGCGCTTGCGCAAGTACCACTCGATTGCAAACGCAGTAATCGCCAGTGCCAGAAGCACCCAGCTATTCCACAGCGCAAGCGTCCGCGCCTGGGTGACAACGCGTGGCTGAAATCCAGGTAGTGTTTCGATACGCTGCCACAACGCACGCGCATCGAAGCGGTCACCCTCGAAAAATGCACCGCCTGTGCGCTCCGATAACGTTCGCAGCAGAGCGGCATTCATCGGCACGTTCTGATATTCGAGCGCGATCTCGCCAACGCTGAACCGACCGTCGTCGGTACCGAGAAGTTGTGTTGCACGCTGTGCTTTGCCTGTGAAGCTGTAATCACCACCTTCCAGTGATGGGACCACTGTGCTATAACGCCCACCACCGCTGGGCTGGAGTACCAGTTCGAATGAACGTCTGCTCGATCGAACCGCAATGCTGACCGTTGCGTCCTCGATCGGGCGCTGAGCATCGTCGTGGACATCAGCGATGAACTCAACCGGCTCTCCACTGACGTACTGCCGCTTGCTCGTGTAGATGCGTACGTTCTTCGAGGACTCGTCGTTTGCAAGCCAGCGAAGTGTATTGCTCAAAAACGCATTGAGGACGCCAGGTGGCTGTTTTCCTTGGGCGCGGTCGCTGCCTTCTCCGAGGAGCTTCCAACGGTAGATGCCATAGCCGAGCAGCGCAACGGAACGTTGCCTGCCACTTGTCCTGGCAATGATGAGCGGCTCATCAAGTCGCGTTGTGCCAACTGCAATCGTTGCGAGCACCTCGGCACCTGGTTTTGGCGTAACGAACGCCTCCGGACGATAGATCGGCGGCAAACCGTTCCAGGCTTTTTCCGCTGGGACTTGTTCGTCGCCCGTTGCAAGGAGCGCGTGCTGAGTACCGCTCTCAGTGAGAACTGGTGCAACCTGCATTTCTGCACTGCCCCAGCGCTCGATTGCAAATGGCAGCACAGGCTCGAGGACTGAGAGCTTCCGTGGGTCAATCGTTTGCGATGCAATGAAGAGAATCGGCTTGCCGCGCCGTGCTTCATCGGCGATCATCGTGATTAGTGCATCCGGTGAGGAAGCGATCGGAAAGCCAACGAGAATGATGCTTTCCGCGTTGCGCAGATCGGCCGCTGTCGGTGCAGCGCCATAGAATTCCGCGCCGAACTTTTGAACGAACTGGCGCAGCCGAATACTACGGTCACTGCTGATGATGGTGCTCACTAATGCAAGATCAGGGCTGGGCGAGCCTGCAATGAGCACAATTGTACGCTCGTTGGGAAGAATCTTCACGTATTCAGACCGCACGTTGTTGAGCGTGGTCAGCTCACTGGTACCTTCGGGAGGCTCAAGCCGCGCGGTAAGCTTATGGATCCCTTCGCTGGTGGGTAAGTAACTGAACACGTGGCGGTAGAATCGCTGCGCCGGCTGAAGACGAATTTGCGCACGTCCCACTTCAACCCCGCCATCGCTGAGCACGAGCGTTGCAACCCCTTCGAGGCCATCGGCGGTGACACTGACCTGGACGGGCATTTCGACTCCCTTGTACCCTCGTTCGTTAGTCACAAGTGCTGTGATTGCAGCATCCTTGACCGCCGCTGTATCGCCGATGCCGACGGTGAACACAGGCTTCCCCAAGCTCAGCGCTTCGTAGAGTGGCATGCCGCCGGTGTTATAGGCGCCATCGGTGATGAGCACAACTGCTTGCACATTTTCTGTGCGGCGTTGCGCTAAGACTGCAAACGGAGCTTCGAGATTCGTTGCTCCGTCGTCGAAGCGAAAGGAATCCCGCACCAGCGCTGGGAGCGTTTCGACCGTTCTGCCAACCCGGAGTGGCAGCACTGCATCGGCTGGAAACGCTGAACGGATACCTTCGACCACCGCGCGCGCAACCGCACTCCGGTCGAAGCGATTATCGCGGATACGCATCGAGGCGGAATTATCCACAACAACAGCGACCTGGGGCCGATCTGTCCGCGAGGAGACAATCCGCGCCACCGGCACAAAGAGCGCCGATACCAAAAGCGCCAAGCCGAGCCAACGCAGCACCGCCAGCACTGCACGCTGACTCCGGTGGAGTGCGCTCCGGTGCGCTGCATAGTACCACACACTTGCAGCACCAAGCGCAACAAGCACTCCTGCATACCACCACCACGACGTGCCAAGCTCGATGTGCAACGACTCCATCACTTCCTACTTGCGCCAGTGAACGGAACAGAGACGCTGCAACGAATAACGCAATCGAAAATTTCAGTATGCTGCCGAACGTACCGTATTTTTGCGCGCCTTCGGGGTGTAGCTCAGCCCGGTAGAGCACTTCGTTCGGGACGAAGGGGCCGGAGGTTCAAATCCTCTCACCCCGACATGCAGCAAGCGCCGATTGTTGATCAATCGGCGCTTTTGCTTTTCTCATGTATCTTCTGTATCTTCGCACAGCAACCACCAACCAACAGCGATGATTCCACTGCAGGACACGATCCCTTCGCGACAGTTTCCTCTGGCCAACTGGGTGATCATCGGACTCAACACGCTCGCGTTCCTGTTCGAGCTTTCGCTCCCGGAATACAAGCTCGACATTTTCATCCGCTATTTCGGTCTTGTCCCCGCTCGGCTGACCGACCCCGAATGGGCACAGATGATGGGGTACCCACACTCCTACGTTCCGCTGGTGACGAACATGTTCCTCCACAGCGGATGGGGCCATTTCATCGGGAACATGTGGACGCTCTACATTTTCGGCGATAACGTCGAAGATCGCATGGGGTCGGTTCGATACACCCTCTTCTACCTCACCACCGGAATCGCTGCAAGCTTGACGCATATGCTCATCAACCCGACTTCGACCATCCCTGCGATCGGTGCCTCTGGTGCCATCTCTGGGGTCATGGCAGCGTACATGTTCCTCTTTCCGCACAGCAGAATTGTGTTTCTCTTTCCGATTCTCTTCCTGCCCTACTTCATTGAGCTGCCAGCATTGCTCTACATTGGCGTGTGGTTTATCGGGCAACTTATCAGTGGCGTTAGCGTGCTCTCGATCACAGACCAAGCCGGCGGAATTGCATTCTGGGCGCATATCGGCGGATTCGGTGCAGGCGCTGTGCTCTACCGGCTGTTTGTGCAGTACCGATACCGCCGCACATTCGACGATGAATACATGCGATCGTACCACAACTACGCATGAGGAGGATATGGATGTACTCTCGCTGTTTTGGCTTTTTGTGATGGTAAGTTCTCTGCAGCCGATCATCCGGCAACGACTCATTGAAGCAGCGCGCCAGCGACTGATAGCTCGCATCGAGGAGGAACGCTCCAGCCGTGTCATTTTGATTGTCCATCGGCAGGAAACGATGCGGCTGCTGGGATTTCCTCTGGTCAAGTACTTGACGATGGAAGACTCCGAGGATGTCCTCCGTGCACTGGAGGCAACCGACGACGACCGCGATATTGATTTGGTGCTCCATACACCAGGCGGCTTGGTTATCGCCGCACTGCAAATTGCGCGTGCCATCCAGCGACGGAAGGGCAGAACGCGCGTCATCGTCCCCCACTATGCCATGAGCGGTGGCACACTCATTGCCCTGGCCGCCGATGAAATCATCATGAGCAAGAATGCAGTGCTCGGTCCGATTGACCCGCAGCTTGGCGAATTCCCCGCCCCATCCTTGCTGCGGTTGCGCCAGATCAAAGACGTCAACGAAATTGACGACCGCACACTCATCCTTGCTGACATCGCGGAGAAAGCACTCGAGCAAATGCGCCAGGCAGTCGCAGAGCTCCTGGCTAAAAATTACTCCCCCGACGTTGCCCACCATGTGGCAGAACAACTGACGATCGGACGTTGGACGCACGACTTCCCCATCACACCAGCGATGGCACAGGAGATGGGACTCAACGTTTCGACCGAGATTCCCGAGGCATTTCTACAACTGATGAGCCTTTATCCTCAGCCAGTGCGTATGCAACGGAGCGTCGAATTCCTCGGCATGCCGAATTAGCGCCCCAACAGTGCTTGAACCTTTGTCTGTGCCTGGACGAGTGCGCCACGGGCATCGCTGCGCCCGTAGAGCACATCAACAACGGCGTTTTCAAGAACCTGTTCGATATCAAGCCACCGAGGATGGACTGGTGTCATCCGTGCAGCGCGCAATTGCTCGGCAAAGACACGCTTGATGGGATTGCTCACCAAGCTGCTATCAGCAAAGCAATCCCGCCGCGCTGGAAAACCAGCTTCCGCGATACGACGGCAGAATGCAATCACCTGCCCAGGAGCAGTCATGTAGCGGATGAACGCACGTGCTAACGCAGGATTGGTGCTTTTCTGCGCGATGGCCCAGTACTCGCCACCAGCGAACGAGATGCCCGGGGCCGATCGGTCCCGACCCGGCATCAGCACGGCTGCATAGCGGAGCGCTGGATTTTCTCGCTCGATTTTTTCGATGAGCCAACTTCCTGAATTCCACAGCGCCACTTCACCCCGAACGAATGCAGCATCGAGTTGCTTCTGCGTGTCAATGATCCCTGTTCGTGAGAGAGCTGCGTAGAGTTCGAGTGCGCGGACGTTCGCTTCCGACGCAAGCACACAACGCCCTGCGCTATCGAGGATATCTCCACCGAGTGTCCACATGAAGGGAAGAATTTTCTTGTAGAGGCGATGGTTATCAGCACCGGTCGCACCAAAGCCAGCAGCACCGGTACGCTCTTGCACAGCGCTTGCTACACGCAGGAGCTCTTCGAACGTATGGGGCGGGGAAACACCGGCTGCCGCAAGGAGCGATGTGTTGAGAAAGAGCACGCGCGTGTCAACAACCCACGGCACAGCGTAGTAGCGTCCGTTCCAGCGGCATGGTGAAAGTGCCCACGGAAGCCAGAGAGAAGGCTCAACGTCGCTTTCTGCCAGCTCTGCAAGGACGCCGCTGCTGGAAAACTGCGCCACCCAATCAGAACCAAGCTCGAGCACATCGGGCGGCGCAGATGCATTGAATGCGGCCATCAGTTTCGTCTTGCCGTCACTCCAACTGAGCGGAGTCAGTTCGACGCGGCAGTCGTGCTCGCGTTCAAAGTGCTCGATGAGCGAATCAAACACTGCTTGATGCTGTGGTGCGCTCCAGAAGTGCCACACTCGGAGCACAGGCTTGCTCTGTTGCTGCGAGCAGCCGCTCACCAGTACCAGAGCGATCGCTGCGACGGCCCAAGCACACGTCTTCTTCATAGTTCGAAAAGGTCGCGATGTGGTTGAAGCTTCTTCAGGAGCAGTTGCCGCGCACGAAACAAGTGCGCTTTGACTGTCCCGAGTGGTAATCCTAACTGTTCGGCGATTTCGGCGTATTCCATCCCACGGTCGTGCCGAAGTTCAATGACGATGCGATACTTTTCCGGCAGCGATTCAATTGCAGCGCGGAGTATTGCTTGGCGCTCGCTGCGCATGAGTTCTTCGTCGGGGATCGGGCTATTCGGATCGGCATACTGCCGTGGCGGTGCATCGCCCTCGCTGTCATCGAGCTCCAGACGTTCTGGCGCAAAGCGTCTGCGGCGCAGGTAGTCTATGCACGTGTTGGAGGCAATCTTGAAGAGCCATTTTTCGAAGGGATACTCAGGCTTGTACGAATCGAGCGCGCGGAAGGCTTTGAGCAGGGTATCTTGGACGAGATCTTTTGCGTCCTCCTCGCTTCGAATGATTGAGCGGATTATACCGTAGAGGCGGCGGCGATACTTGCGATCAATGGTCGCAAAGGCATTGGGATTCCCCGCCAAGACAGCACGAATTGCTTCCAGATCTTCTCGATCCGAAGCAGCGCGATCGGGACGGTCTTCCGGCATGCAGTCCAACGGTAGGTGAAGCGGAAGGAGAGGGATTCGAACCCTCGGTACCCTTTCGGGTACACACGCTTTCCAGGCGTGCCAGTTCAGCCACTCCTGCATCCTTCCACAACGATCAGTTGCAAAAATACAGGGCACGTGCGAGCAGGTAAATTCGCATGACCACTGACCGATGAGCCTTCCATGCCCACACGACGGGACATCCTTCGGTTGATAACTGCTGCGAGCCTCGTGCGGCGACCACTCCGCATGAAGGTCGAGGCACGGCCGCCTCGTGCACTCATGCAGGGTGCTACGGTCGGCATCGTAGCACCGGCAGGTCCAGTCGAGCTGCGTCAGCTCAAGCGAGGCATAGATTTTTTTGAGTCGCTCGGTCTCCGCGTTGTTCTCGGACGATTCCTCAACAGTGGCAGTGGGTACCTTGCAGCGCCAGATCGCGACCGCGCTGCGGAGCTTATGGAATTCCTGTTACGTCCGGACATTGACGCAGTCATTGCAGCGCGCGGTGGATATGGTGTGCTCCGCATTTTACCGGCACTCGACTATACTGCGCTGGAACAGTGCAACAAACCGGTCATCGGCTACAGCGATATTACCGCGCTGCTGGTGACTCTCTACCAGCGGACAGGACTGATCACCTTCCACGGACCAATGGCATCGAGCCAATTCGATACGACCACGGCTGGTTCATTCTTGGCAACACTCTTCCGCTTTGCGTCGGAGCGGAGCAGTCCCACTGAGATGCAACTAACGTACAGCGATGCATCGTTCCTCCCCGTTGTTTCGGGCGTGGCAGAGGGAATACTCCTCGGCGGAAACTTGAGTGTTTTTTGCTCCCTGCTAGGAACGCCGTTCGAACCAGATACACGCGAGTGCATCCTCTTTTTCGAAGACGTTGGCGAAGAGCCATACAAAGTTGATCGTATGCTGACTCAGCTTGCATTGGCAGGGAAGTTCGATGGCATCCGAGGGATGGTACTCGGCGCGTTTAGTAAGCAGTCACCTCGTGCTATAGAGTCCACTGGTGAGTCAACAGGCACAGCAATCGCAGACATCGCAGCCGAGCACTGCGCACGGCGTGGCATCCCATTGTTGGCGAACTTTCCCATCGGGCACATCGAAAGTAAAATCACCTTACCGATAGGCTGCCGTGCTCGGCTCGACGCGCAAGGACGGACGCTCCAAATCCTCGAAGCACCAGTAACACTTGCCCGATGATGATACAAAAACCAGAAGATTCGTGTTATTATTGCGTAATTGTTGCGCCAAAGTTTCGTTACACAGCAGGCGCAGTGTGTTCTGAAAAAGCTCCGGAGAAACGATGATGCATCTATTCCGTGTTGTAGTGCTACTAGCTCCAGTAGTCGCCCTCACCCTGACAGGGCAGACGTTTACGTTGATTGACGCTGACGTCTCGGCATTTCCCCGGGTCCGCTCACAGTTTATCGCGCTCGATCAAGCGGGCTACCAATACCAGAACCTCCAACCAAGCGACTTCTTGGTCCGAGAAAATGGGCGCTCGATGCAAGCTACGCTTCAGGTTACATGTGAAGAATCCAAAGATGACCCAACCGCGAACATCGTCCTCATCGTAGACCGAAGTAGTTCGATGCTCGAAATCGTTGACCAAAATACCAAGGAAACTCGCTGGGACTGGGTCAAGGAGGGAGTGCGTGAATTCGTCACACAATTTCCATTCAACCCTCCCTCGTCGGTTGCGCTGGTTTCCTTCGCTGGCGATGCAAACTTGGAAAGCGACTTTCGCACCTCAGCCCAGCCGATCATTGATGCGATGGCACGCATTCTCCCGCAAGGTTCGACCAAGTACGACCCACCACTCCTGGACTCCCTGATTGGAGCGATCAAACTGCTCTCCCAAAAGCCGCGAGAGATTCGGCGGATCATCGTCTTCTTGACCGATGGGCAGCCCGATACGCCACCAAGTACTGATACAATCATTGCACGCTGTCGCCGGGAAGGAATCACCTTCTACGCAATCACCGTCGGCTTGAACATGAATAGCGACTTAGATCGCATTGCGCGTGCAACCGGTGGCAAAACATTCGCCGTCTTTTCCAAAGAGCGGCTCAAAGAAATTTACCGCTTGATAGCACTAGAAGCGGTCATCCGCTACAAGTGCTATCTTGAGTGGATCGCGCCCTGGAGCTGCTCTGAACAAGAGCGCATCCGGAATGTTGCGGTGACCTTTTACCGCCCGACGCCACCGATCAATGCAACGCTCCAATATGTTGCGCCACCCCAATTGTTGGCTCGGCTGGACGTGCAGCCGCAGGTTGCCTACATGGGTAACCCCAATCCAGGAAATTCAACAACGGTGAAGCTCACAGTCAAAGCCGTTGGCGCGCCAATGACGATTACCGCTCTTCCTATCGTTCCGGCTGGCTACTTTACGATTGTGGATATGGCAGGGAAAACGCTACCATTTACACTGCAACCGGGCGAGACATGGGAACCAACTGTACAGTTCACACAGCAAGGCTCCAAACAATTCCGACAGGCGACACTCACGTTCGATGGGACCCCCTGCCCAACGTCTATTTCGCTCATCGGCGGAGTTTCCCGAGCGATTGTCATCGCTCCTAATGGAGGTGAACTATTCTCCACCTGCGACTCGGTAGATATCCGCTGGGCAGGAGTCGAACCTACGCAAGGAGTCAACATCTACTACGCAATGAATGGCGATCAACCATCGCCAAGCTGGCAACCGATCGCCCAGAACGTCGTTGGTTTCTCCTACCGCTGGAAGCCACCACAACCTGGACAACGCTACCGTATTCGCGTTGTTGTACCGCCAGATTCAGCGTACCAATGGGCACAGCAAATCGGGGGAGCAGCGTTCGATACATGCCGCTCGATCGCGCTCGACTCCCGGCAGATGTACGTCCACGTCGCAGGAACGTTTACGAACTCCGCAAGCATCAACGGCACAACTCTGACCAGTGCTGGCGAAAGTGATATGTTCGTCGCGCGCTTTGATACCGACGGTAATCTTATTTGGGCGCGCTCCGGTGGCGGCAACCGTACCGATAACGGCTGTTGCCTGGCACTCGACGGTAACGACAACATCTACGTCGCTGGTATCATCCGCAGCGGTAGTGCCCAGTTTGGTGCGGTGACGGTCAACAAGCTCAGCACGCTCGATGTAACGAACGCGTTCATTGCGCTCTATAACCCTGCGGGCAATGCTGTCCAAGTCGCGCTCGGAGGAGGCTCCTCAACGACTTCGTGCGAAGTGTACGTTGACTCCATCGGATATTCTGCTGGCTCGATTTACCTCTACGGACGCTTCAAGGGGCGGTTGCAGTTCTCGACAACACCGAACGTATTCATCAACAGCGTCAATCAAAATCAGTTTGATCGCTTCACAGCAGTCTTCAACACCTCACTGGCAGTGACGAGCCTTCAGCGTACGTATCTGGCTGCGCCGTATACCAAAGCCAGCGTGCGCGACAACAACGGGAATCGCTACGAAACAGGCGGCTTTTCGACACAGCTTCGGAGTGGTTCTATCACACTCACGAGCCGCGGCGGCACGGACGCTTACGTCCGGAAGTTTGGCTACATCCCTGGCTCGGAAGATGTCAGCGACACAACGTTTCGCGTTCAATCACCGCTTGTTCGCTTCCGTTCCGCGACACTCGATGTCGGCTCCATTGCCGTCGGGAACGCAGCTAGTCAGGTCTTCAGCGGGGTCCTCTGTAATGAAGGTGAGATTCCCGTCATCATCAGCACAATGACCTTTTCTGGCCCCAACGCAGCGCAATTTCAACTGGTGTCCAATTGGACAAACTACGTCCTCAAGCCGGGCGAATGCATCAGCGTCGAGATTCTCTTCACCCCTGCGTTTGAAGGTCAGCACACCGCAACGCTGACTGTCACTGGCAACTGTGGCTCACCTGCAACAGCCGCTGTTAGCGGGCTTGGACTTCCTCCATGCCGCTATACGTTAACTGCACCGCCGACACTCATCGCAAGTGTTGGGCTCTCCAAGCAAGTGCAGGCACTCTGCTTGGTCCGTAACGATGGCCCAGAGCCGCTCAGCGGTACAATCAAGCTGCTCAACGATCCAACCAACGCATTTTCTGCGACTATCCCCGCAACTGGATGCACAATTGATGCAGCAACTGGATGCCCGTTCACCGTCGCGCCCAATCAATGCTTGACGGTTGACATCACATTTACGCCTTCGATTGCCGGCATTCAAACGGCACAGCTCCAAATCGAGTTTCCTGAAAAATGCGGGGGCATAGGGCAGCAATCTGTCACAGGAATTGGCATTGCTCCTCTATTCGAGCTTACCGTCCCAACATTTGGCGATAAACGCGTCTTGACCACAACCGCACTCCAAGCGCAGCTCCGCAACACCAACGATACGCTCGACGGTATCGTCAAAGAGATCAGATTCCGCAATGGCGCCAATCCGCACTTTGCACTCTCGAATGTGCCGCAGCTACCCATTCGCGTTCCAGCAGGTGGCTCACTTACCTTCGATGTCACGTTCACACCGCAAACGGAAGGCGATCTCAGTGAAGTTATTGAAGCAGTCATCGAGGGTGTCGTTGATCCTGTTGCAGCGACCACGAGCGGGCGCGGCATTCTGCCGAAGATCCAAGCAGCCGACGTTACATTTCAACCCACACCCGTCGGTGTCGTCTCAGCTGAGATTGGGTCACTTGTCATTCGTAACACGAGCCAAACTGCCCCACTGGCCATCAAGAGCATTTCAACGCCAAGCACGACAAGCTTCTGGTTCCAAACACCTCCTGTCACTCCGCAGGTGATTGCACTCGGCGATTCGCTGGTGATCCCGGTGCAGTTCCGCCCCGCACAACCAGGACTCAACACCGCGACCGTGACAATCATTTCCGATGCTGCCCCAGGCCCGAATCCCAACCCAGACGCAACGACAACGGTAACCCTGAGCGGCATTGGGCTTGCTCTCTCGATCAGCACACCGCAAGACTTCGGTGATGTCCTGCTGTGTGAAACGAGCGTCTCACGCGTGATCACCATCACAAACCCAGGCACACAGGATGAAACTATCCACGTTACTGCGCAAGGCGACACCGATGCATTCACAATCACTGCCTCAGATACCATCATTCGTCCAGGTGGCACTGCCACGATTACCGTCGGATATATCCCCTCGCCCGGGCAACGGACGATTACGCTTGTTATCACATCCCCAGCTCTCCCGCAGCCATACCGCATTACACTGACAGCAGTTGGTGTTACTCGTACCTTCGAGCTTGCCGTCGGGGATGCAAACATTGACGTTGGTCAGATACGACCAGTCACAATCCGATTTGCAACGACACCAGATGCAGGCTCACTTGTGCAACGGATTCGCCTGCAGCTTACGTACAAAACCACCGCAGTCGAGATTGACGATAGACAATTCCAGACTCTCCAAAACGGCTGGACGTGGTCGCTCCAACACACACCTACTGGCGCGATACTCGAAGGAACCAGTGCAATAGGCCTCACAACCGGCTCGCTCGAATTGCAAGTGCCGTTTGCAACCTACATCAGCACTGAGTTGATCCAATCTGTCGTACCAACCTTGCTCAATGCCAGCGATTACCCATGCTTGGTAGTGCAGCCGAGGACCGGAACTATCCGCATTCCCTACTACTGCGCCCAAGAATCCCGCCAGGTCGTGTTGGTTGGCCCGACGACATTTTCCATCCATCAAGATGGCAGCAACGTTGTGATTTTCCTGACCATCGGTGAAGACATTCCATATCGGCTTGATGTCTTCTCTGCTGCTGGAATGCATATCGCTCGCCTTGCCGAGGGGGATCACCGAGGGAGCTACACCATCACTGTCAGTAGCGACGTACTCCCGAGCGGTGCGTTCTTTGTGCGATTGTGGACACCACTTCAGACAACGGTGCAACCAATGTTGATTGCTCGGTAACTTCGACTTCGAGTACGCAGTGATTCTCCCGTGGGGCGAGCACATGCTCGCCCCATACGTTTTTGCACGTATCACGTCCTTGGCATACAACTTGCGGAGATTATGCTGGACAGGATGTCCCTTTCTCAATCTTTCGCAGGATGCTCAAGGAACTCTACACCGCCGCGCTCGGCATGCTGCCGCAGCAAACGCGGCTCGAGATGACAGCTAACAACCTTGCCAACGCAAACACCGTTGGCTTCAAGCGGAGTGGGATCTTCGAGCAATCGCTCATCGAGGCGCGCGAAAATCTGCTCAACGTCCGTGGGGATGCCGAAACCGAAGATCTTCCGATCAGCCAGTACGTAGATTTTCGCCCCGGCGCACTCCAAAAAACTGGAAACCCGCTCGACCTCGCGCTCGATGGTGCCGATACCTTCTTTGTCGTCCTCGCTCAAGACGGCAGCGAGCATCTGACCCGCGCAGGCCACTTCACGCTGAACGATCAAGGGATGGTCATCACGCCGGACGGAAAGATGCTCCTGTCCACGAACGGTCCGATCCGCATCGAGCTCCCTCAGCAAGGCGACACCACCAACGGCGACACCGTTGCGCGGCAGATTCAAATCTCGCCGCAAGGTGAACTTCAACTCAACGGTCAGTTCGTTGCCCAGCTCCGCGTCGTGCAGGTTGGCAACACTCAAACTCTCCAACGCTCGAGCAGCACATGCTTCCAGCCCACTGATGATACCGACATCCGCGAGCTTGACGCTGCAACAATCCGTGTGCAGCAGGGATATCTGGAAGCTTCGAACGTCAACGTCGTCAGCGAATTGATCTCGATGATTCAGCTTCAGCGCATGTTCGAGCTAGGACAAAAGGTTATCCAAACCAACGACGGTACGCTCGAACGTTCGATTGACATAGGACGCTTCACATCATAATCCCATGGAGGTACTCTGCAATGGACAAAACGCTTACCACCGCAGCAACTGGATTGAGCGCTCAACAGCGCTTCGTCGAAGTAATCGCAAATAACTTAGCGAACGTCAATACAACGGCCTACAAAAAAGTACGCCCCGAGTTCCAAGACCTTCTCTACGAAACGGTCCGCCCGATGGGAGTGACTGCCGCATCAGGTGTCGAGCCATTGCCAGACGTCCAGATCGGCAGCGGCACCGAACTTGTCGCTACAACACGCCAATTTGCGCAAGGTACGATTACCGAAACCGGCAACATGCTCGATCTTGCCATCAACGGTGAAGGCTTCTTCCAGGTCCTCCGCCCGGATAACACCATCGCATATACCCGTGATGGATCGTTTACCGTCAATCGCAACGGTGAGATCGTCACATCGCAAGGCTACTTCCTCGAGCCACGCATCACCGTTCCAGATAATGCAACCGAAATCCGCATCAGCCGCGATGGCATCGTTACTGCTATCCTCGACGGTAACCAAGCAGACGAACGCGAGATCGGGCGTATCACGTTAGTACGCTTCGTCAATCCAGCTGGCCTGCGCTCAGTTGGGGATAATCTCTTCCTGGCAACGAATGCATCCGGGCCGCCTATTGAAGAGCAACCTGGCACCAACAATACGGGTGAACTAATTCAGGGACATCTGGAATCGTCCAACGTGGACTTAGTGCAGGAAATGGTGAACATGATCATTGCCCAGCGTGCCTATGAGATCAACTCAAAGTCAGTCCAAACTGCCGACACGATTCTCGGTACAGCAGTCAATCTCAAACGGTAAGGCTATGCGGATCGGCGTACTCGTTGCAATTGTGTTCGTCTGTGGTGTTGCCAGCAATTATGCTGCGCAAACCGGCGGTTCCACGTTTTCTGCTACGACGTTACAGCGTGGGATCGAAGCGTACCTGCGCGAACAACTCGGTCCGGACGACGAAATCATGTTCCCCACCCCACTGCACGACATTCACTTCGACGAGCCGATGGTTGTCGCGCATTGCCGAAGTGTTGACCGTTTGGCTGGACGCACTGAAGTAGAACTTTCCTTCATTGCCGGCTCACGCCAGTTGCGCCGCATCCGCGTGCCAGTTGTCATCACAATCTACCGAATGGTGCCTATTGCCAAGCATGGGATGGAACGTGGCGCTGTTCTCACAAGCGACGACATCGCCTACGAGCGGAGAGATGCAACGCGGCTACTCGATCTTTTGCCAGATTCGCTCGTTGGTCTGCGCCTTGCCCAGTCAGTGACCGCCGGCACCCCACTACTCAAATCACTGCTGCTCGGCAGTGGCAGTGTCCGTAATGGCGAGCAAGTGACGCTCGTTCTCCGCAGCGGTGCAATAGCAATTCGCACCCAAGCACGCACACTCCAGAGCGCTGAGGTTGGCAGAACTGTCAAGGTCCGCCGTGATGATACCGGCGCCGTCTTCGTCGGCAGACTTACCAACGAAAAGACCGTTGTCGTCGAACTCGATCGCAGCAGTACACCAGAACTACGCTCGGAGGTACCATGACACTACGATTCATCGTGGCTCTGATCGCCAGCACTCTTGCGGCACATGCTCAGTTTGCTGAAAGCGCCACTCGATCGCTCTATTCTGACGTCAAAGCCTTCCGTAAAGGCGACGTCGTCACTATTCTGATTGTCGAGGATGCACAAGCAGATAACCAAGCAACAACCCAGAACAACACCTCGACGGACTTGAGCATCCAGGCCAATGGTTCACTTGGCAACACCCAAGGGAGCGCCAGTGCTGGCATCGGCACACAGAATAACTTCAGCGGGCGCGGAACCACCAACCGCTCTGAACGCATCCGTGCAAAGCTGACAGCTCGCATCACCGATGCATCGAACCTCAATGCGCTCAAAATCGAAGGCACGCGAACAGTGAGCATCAACGGCGAAACCCAAACCATAACGCTCCGCGGATCTGTCCGCTTTGTGGATATCAACCCCGACAATACGGTCTATTCGTACCAGATCGCCGACCTTGTCCTCATCTACAACGGCGACGGCGTCATCTCGAAAGCGCAAGAGCCAGGGCTGTTCACCAAGTTTCTGCGATTCCTTTTCTGAGCGATGGCACGATTGCTCTTCATACTGATCCTCGTTCTGGTCGCAACAAGCGTCAGCCGTGCTGATCGCATCAAAGACATCGCCACGATCGAAGGAAGCGGTGGCATCCAAGTCGTCGGCTACGGTTTAGTCACCGGGCTGAACAATACCGGCGACTCCCCACGCTCGAGCTTTACGATTCAATCGGTGCTCAACATGCTCAAACGCTTCGGACTGACGCCGCAGCAGAGCATCTTCCAGCAGCGAACGCAAAACGTCGCTGCCGTTATGGTGACTGCAACCATCCCAGCATTCGCACGCGCAGGAACCAAAGTGGACGTCACCGTCTCGAGCATCGGCGATGCACGCTCTCTGCAAGGTGGCACGCTCATCATGACGCCTCTGGTTGCAAGCGATGGCACTGTCTATGGCATGGCGCAAGGTCCGCTCAGTGTCGGCGGATACTCGATCTCTTCGCTCGGATCGAGTTCCGGGAAAAATCTCACCAACACCGGCCGTATCCCCGGCGGACTTCTATTGGAACGGAACCTGGAGGGAACGCTCGCTGCAACTGGGCAGGTGCGCATCATCCTCAATCACCCAGACTACACCACTGCGACGCGGATCGCGGCTGCAATCAACGCACTCGATGGCCTTGCCAATTCGGCACAAGCGCTCGATCCTGCAACCGTAGTAGTGCGCTTTCCGAACGGAACAACCCAAGCGCAGGCGATCGAGTACATCGCACGTATCGAAGCTGCCGAGGTCGCTGTTGACGTCGCGGGCAAAGTTGTCATCAACGAACGTACTGGCACCGTTGTCGTCGGAGGCAATGTGCGACTTCTCCCCGCGGTTGTTGCTCACGGCGGCTTGGAAATCGAAATTCAGCAGATCAACACCGTCGTTCAGCCTGCACCGTTTACCATTGGCACAACAGCGCGTGTATCGAATGCGTTTGTTCGAACCCAAGAGCAGAGCAACCCAGCAGTAGCACTGCCAGCAACTGCAACGGTGCAGGATCTAGCCAATGCTCTCAATTCGCTTAAAGTCTCCCCACGGGATTTGGTTGCGATCTTTCAAGCGCTCAAGCAAGTGGGAGCATTGCAAGCAGAACTTGTCATCCAATGAGCCATGGACGCACCCATTGGAACACTTGGCACTGAACACGCGCGCAGCGCCGCTGTTGAGCACCAGCTCGGTAGCGCTAAACTCGACCGCATCGCTGCGCAAGCCTCCTCGGCAAGCATTGACCCAGCACAAGCTGCCTCCGTCGCACGCGGGTTCGAGGCGCTCTTTATCAACGAGCTCTACAAAACCATGCGTCAGGCGATGCTCGATTCAAGCCAGGACGATGCTGACCTCAGCTTTGGGGCGGACATCCTCCAGACCATCGGAGGCATGGAGCTTGCCGAACAGCTCGCTCGCAGTGGCAAAGGCATCGGTATTGCGCAGATGGTGTACCGCTACTTGACCGGCAACGATGATCTCCCTGCCATCACTGTGCAACTGCCTATATCCCCACAGTCAGAAGCGAAGAACGCTCCTTCCCCATCACCTGCACCACAGCAGAAACAGTCTGCACCAACAAGCGCACCGCCCGTTCGACTGATGGAGCGCCTTGCGCCGTTCGACAGCACGATTGAACGTGCAGCCACCGCACATGAGGTTCCTCCCTGGCTCATCAAGGCAGTCATCGCAGCCGAATCAGCGGGCGATCCGACGGCAACCTCCCGTGCAGGCGCAAAAGGCTTGATGCAACTGATGGAGGGAACCGCACGCGATCTCGGTGTCGAAGATGCATTCGACCCGGAGCAGAACATCTGGGGCGGCACACGGTACCTGCGAATGATGCTCGACCGCTTTGGCTCCATACCGCTCGCACTGGCTGCCTATAATGCCGGCCCCGGCGCTGTCGAACGCTATGGCGGTATTCCTCCCTACAACGAGACACAGAACTACGTCCGCCGCGTGCAGCGCTACGCTGAGCTCTTCCGCACAAACACGTAGTTTCAGTTTCGCATGCGGATGCCGATACTTTGGTCGGACGTCCCACAACTCGGAAAAGGTGCAATGGATTGCCAAACCGATTCCACGCTTGAACGCTTGGTCGCAATCGTTCGCAGCCAAGCAAAGTTGCTTCAAACAATGCTGGAACTGACAGAGCGCTTGCAGCAACACCTCATCGCATTCGATGCTCCAGCAATCGAACAATCTGCACACGAGCAAGAATTGCTGCTGGAACGTCTTGGTGAATTCGAAAGCGAGCGCATTGCCATCACCGCTGCACTGTTGGGGATCACGCCATCTGAAGCACGCACGATAACGCTTCGCCAGCTCTGCGCACACATGCCAGAGCACGTGTGCACGGAGCTTTCACTCCTCGTAACCGAACTCGGCGAGCAGCTCAAGCAACTCCACCTTGCCAACAGCATCAACCGTCTGCTGGCACTCCGCGGTCGCAATAGCATCCAGGCAACGCTCGAATTCATCCGCGAGCGAAATCTCCACGCAATCAACACTGCTCTGTAGTGCCATGATTCGATCACTGGAAATCGGCAAACGTGCGCTGTTGGCATCCCAACGCGGACTGGATGTGACGTCGAACAACATCGCCAACGTCAATACACCTGGCTACGCGCGGCAAGCCATTTCGCTCCGACCCGGCGAATCAATTCCCGTCGGCGGCACGATGCTCGGTATGGGCGTTCTGGTCACCAACATTCGGCAATTCCGTGATCATCTCATCGAACGCGATGTCCGCACCTACACCGCAACGCAGAGCTATTACCAACAGAGCCAAACAATCTTCCAACGCATCGAAGCCGCTCTCGGTGAACCAGGCGACCAAACAATCCAGACTGCTCTGCAACAATTTTTCGATGCAGCAAGCGAGCTTGCGTCGAATCCATCGCGCATGGCCAATCGCCAACTCTTTGTTGCACGCGCTGCCGACCTTGCCTCGCAGTTCAACCGTGTAAGCTCCGCGATCGCCGACCTGCGATCGAGCACAGCCGATCGTACCTCCCAAGACATCGAGCGCGTCAATCAACTCCTTGCAAAACTGGCGGGCATCAACCAGCAGATCAACGCAACGCTCGACAGCTCAGGGCAACCGGCACCCTCGCTTGTTGACCAGCAACATCAAGCGCTCGAAGAACTCTCGGCGTATCTCGACATCAGCGTAACACGCGCAGCGACAGGGACCGTCAACGTCTCCAGCGGCGGAATGATGCTCGTCTCGCTGGACTCCTCACTCAAGCTCCGAGTAGAGAAAAACCTCGACAGTAGCTCGGGTGCAACGACGCTCCGCATCACTGCACAAAAGCAAGATGGCACCAGCGTCGGCACTCTTTCTCCCGGCAGTGGCGAACTTGCAGCGCTCATCGAGCATTACAACGTCACGCTCAACCCTGCAGCGCCAAGCAGCCAGTTCTCTGTTGCGCGGGAACTTGATAGACTTGCCTCTGCCTTTGCAGACCGCGTCAACACAATCGCTGCCGGCGGATACGGTCTGAGCGATTCTGGCCCGACACCCCCCGGACGCCCAATCTTCGTTGCTGCTGGTGGTGGCCCTCTCTCGGCGGGCACAATCCAGCTCAATCCAGCGCTCGCAAGCGATCCAGCGCTTGTTCCCACTGCATCGGCACCGGGAGAACCTGGCAACAACGCCGTCGTGAGCGCGATCGCTGCACTGGCGAGCGATAGCTCCTTCCTAGACACACTCACGCCGGAAGGCTATTACGGCTCGATTACTGCTCAGCTTGCCGATCGTGGTGCCGGCGCAAGCGACCGGCTCAGCGCCGCACAAGCTACACTCAACCAAATCAACCAGGAACGCCAATCGCTCAGCGGCGTCAATCTCGACGAAGAAGCAACCAATCTCATCACCTATCAGCGTGCGTTCGAGGCTGCTGCGCGTGTCGTCACAGTGACCTCGGACATGCTTTCGACCATTGTCAATCTTGGACGGTAACGACTGCGAGGAACCGCCATGCGAGTAACGCTCCAATCGCTCAGTTCGACGATTCAATCGCAGCTATCTGAGCTTACAGCACGCCAAGCCCAACAGCAAACGCGGATCGCAACCGGGCAGCGTCTGTTGCAACTGTCGGATGCACCAACCGACATTGCCGACATTGTCTCCTATCGCAGCATGATCGCCCGCATGCAGCGCTATTCCTCCACGCTCGACCAGGCACTGGCTGAGCAGAACACCGCAGAAGGTGCACTCGAAAGCATCAGCTCGACTTTGAGCGCCATCCAAACACTCGGAGTAGATGCACTCCAAATTGCCAACCAAGATAAGTGGAGAACGCTCGCTGTCCAACTGCGATCGAACATCGAAGCGATCATCGAAGCAGCAAACGCAACCCACGGCGACATCTACGTCTTCGCCGGCACAAAGAACACTGCATCGGTGCTTGTCCCTACCCCGCCAGAGACAACGCAGCGTCCGTTCGAGCTTGTGACCACTACGCCAACTGCTTCAAACCCATCTGGTCTGGAAGTGCGCTTCAAAGGGAACACCGAGCCACGCACGGTCCAGACCGGCGATGCTAGCGCTGAGCAAGTCTCCACCACTGCCGACAAAATCTTCGGTGCGGGAGGAACAGCGCTTTTCGATACGCTCATTGCGCTCTACAACACTCTTGCGTACAACTCGGACGGCATGCCGCGTGCTGATGGACAGATCCCTTCTCCCGACCAACTCGAGAAAGTCTCGAGCCTTGTCAAACAAATCGCTGACGCATCGGCAACGGTCAACGCGACAACCGCTGAACTGGGTATCCGCACCAATCGGATGACAAGTCTCCAATCCCAGCTCCAGGAGGATATCACCCGCCAACGTGAATTTCTCTCCCGCCTGACCGATACCGACGTTGCCCAAGCGACGATGCAGTTGCAGCGCGATCAGATTGCGTACGAATACAGCCTCAAGGTCGGAGCACGACTGCTGAACTTGTCGCTGTTCGACTTCCTGCAATGAGCCGACCGACAACGTTCCTCGCACTTGGCGCTGGGATTGTGCTCGTTGCGGCGATGGCTGCGCTTGCAACGGGGAGCACTGCATTTCTCTGGAATCCTGAAGCCACTGCTATCGTCCTCGGAGGGAGCATCATGGCAACTGTTGCTGCCAGCTCCCCGATGCAAGTACGAAGCGCTCTGCGCTGGCTTCGTGTAATCGTCAAACCCAATACCGATGAGCTTGCATTGGCCGAGTGGTGGCTTCAGCTCGCGCTGCGTTGGCGCCACGAAGGAATGAGCGGTTTGAAGGGGGCTGCATCCTCAGCTCCAAGCGATACCGCTGCAGCGATCGCCGAGCTTTGTGCTGATGGTCTTGATGCGGAATCTATCGCTGCGCTGGCGGAAGAACTCGTCCAAACACGCCACCGGAGCATCGAGCAGGCTATCGCGTTTTACCGGCGTCTTGCAGGATACGCACCGACGATGGGCATCATCGGCACAGTCATCGGTCTTGCAGCAGCACTCGGTAGTACGGCGGCTGACCCCGCGCAGTTGCTCGAGCGAATCGGTTTTGCATTTAGCGCGACGCTCTGGGGATTGGTGACGGCGAACTTTCTGTGGCTCCCGCTCGCACAGCGACTCCAGGTTGCACTTGACGACCAGCGCGCACTCGATCGGCTCCACATCCAAGCAGCTCGCTATGCCGCCGAGGGAATCACACCACTGTTGATGCGCTACCGACTTGCGATGCTCTTGCCCGAGGAGCGCCGCAACCAACTCCTCCGCCAGTGACTACTCTGCGTGGAGCGCAGCCTCGATCATCGCAAGCACACGTTGACGCGCCGCTTCTAACGAAATGCCCCTCACCACTGCCCCAGCAGCGTTGCGGTGTCCCCCACCTCCAAGCTCTTCCGCAATACGGGCCACATCGAACGTTCCTTTCGAGCGAAGAGAGACTTTCACCCCATCACTGCCATCGAGCAATTCGCTGATGAAAACGCCAACCCGAGCACCTGCAACAGTGAGCGTGTGCTGGACAAAGCCTTCGGTATCATCCTCGCGGGCGCCTGCATCGAGCACATCCTTCCGGCGAAGTTGCAGCAACACGCACGCTCCATCGCAGTGAAGCTCCAACTGCCGAAGGACCTGGCCCAGCAAGCGCAATCGTGCCGGCGAATTTTGGTCGTAGAGTGCTTCGGCGATTGCAACAGGATCAGCGCCATACTCGATGAGTGCTGCCACGATACGGTGCGTCCGTGCGGTCGTTCGCGGAAAGCGGAAATTCCCCGTATCAGTCAGAATCCCAGTGTATAGTGGCATTGCCACTGCTGCACTGAACGCACCAGGAAATTCAAGCAACAAGAGTGCAAAAACAAGCTCCGCAGTCGAGGCAACCTCGGTATCCCACAGCATCGCATGAAAACCTGGCGCCGGCTCTAAGTGATGATCAACAAGCAGCCGCACTGCTGGCGATGCAGCAACAGCGGGCGCCATCGCATCGAGACGATCGAGCACGTTGAAGTCGAGGCATACAATCGCATCAGCAGTCGCGATGAGCGCATTGTGTTTGCTGGCATCGTACACTTCAAGTGCACTGCTTCCAGGGAGAAAGCCCAGCGACGGAGGAGCTGGCGATGGGAGAATAAGCTGCGGCTGTTTTCCCACTGCACTGAGCGCATTCCCTAAACCCAACACCGAGCCAAGTGCGTCCCCATCGGGGCGAACGTGGGTTGTAAGCACGATCTGATTGCTAGACGAAAGTATCGCTGCTATTGCTCTTGCTGCATCGCGGTAGCGTGTGAACTCTTCAGGCTGCATGGGAGCGCAAAACGATCGTTGTGATTTCTGGTGGCGAACCGATGCGGAGTGGAACACCAATCGTTCCAAGCCCGCGCGTCACGTACAGATGGGCACTCCCCCGATGGTACCAACCACGAACATAGGGCGAAAAAAGTTGCGTCAGTGTCAAGTGTTGGTTAGAGCCAAGCTCGAGTGCAAGCTGTCCGCCGTGGGTGTGTCCTGCCAAAACGAGCGATCGCGGATTGATCGTCGCCAGCGCATCAAAGACGAACGGACGGTGCACAAGGACGATCGGGCATGCGGAGTGACCGAGCTGTTCCATCAGCGGCGAGCGCTCTGCACCTTCAGCCGCCAGCACTGCTGCCTGCCGCCGATGATCGCTGATACCGAAAAGCTCGATGCCATCAAGCCGGATGGCTTGGTCTTCGAGCAGCACCACGCCACAATTGCTGAGCATCCGACCGAGTATGGGTGCTGCGCCATTGAAGTAGTCGTGGTTGCCAAGCACTGCATAGACACCCAGCGGTGCGGTAAGCTCCCGCATCGGACGGCAGTAATCTCGGAAGTCGCTTGCGCTGGCGGTGATGAAATCGCCTACGATCACGCACAAATCCGGCGACTGACGACGGACGCACTCGATGTAGTACGCCAAATGCTTCGGCTCAAGAAACGGCCCTGCATGGAGATCGCCGATGAGGGCAATTCGCATTCCGTCTGCCGAATGCGGAAGTTGGGGTAGCACACACTCATGCTGCTCGATGGTGACATCGGCTGGATCGTACGCGGCGATGGTACGACCGACCACAACCCCCGCAACCGCAGCAATTCCGTTGCTCAACAGCTGACGTCGCGCCGCCTGGACCGGTTGGTGACCGCGGATACTGAACACCTCCCCCAGAGCACGCACCATCAACCAGACACCGAGAGCACCCGCGCACACCCAACCGGCAAGTGCCACAGCATGCCCCATCGCAGGCGGCCAGGCTTTGTAGCACAGGAGCCAGTAGCAAAGCTCTGCTGCGACAATCAACGCTGCACCACAGCCGATGATGAACTCGATCTGCCACTTGTTGCGCCGCAGTACAAAAAGCGCTCCACCAAGCACAGCAAGTGCAACTGCAACAGTTACGCCAGCGACGAAAATGTAATCGCGCGCGTCAGGCATATCAAGTGCTGGAAGTGCTATGTTTGCGGGCTTTGTTTTGAAAAGACTGCGCCAACTCCATGAAAGCGTTCCTCCAGGAACTTCTCCGCAGCCGGTGGAAGCGGACGCTCGCACTGGTATCCATAAGTGCGGTCGGTGCACTCATCCTGCTCGACCAAGTCATCATGCCGCTTGTTATCCATAGCCGCTCAACGGTCACAGTGCCGAACGTCATTGGCATGGCCCAGGAACAAGCTGTTGCGTTGCTCAACCAACAGGGCCTTGTCGTGCAAGACGTCCAACAACAGTACGATTCCACACAACCTGCCGGACGCGTCGTACTGCAATCGCCGTATCCTGGCGCTATAGTTCGCCAGGGTCGGCGAGTGTATCTGGTCGTCAGCCGTGGCGAAGAAACCGTGGCGCTGCCTTCGCTCGTAGGCATGACTCTCCGCGAAGCACAGGTTGCACTCATCCGTTTGGGACTACAATTGGGGAACGTAGAGACCACACCGTGTGAGCTTTCACTGCCCGGCGGGATTGTCGAACAGCTCCCACCGCCTGGCACACGCGTCCGCATCGGATCGAGCGTTGCGCTCGTGCTCTGCCAGGACACCGCACAAACCGTCGTTGTGCCGAATGTCCTCTACCGGAGCCAAGAGGAGGCAGCGTCGTTGCTCGCAGAAGCTGCGCTTGCACTCGGCGAAGTCGTCCTGCAGCGCGACGGTACATTTGCCCCTGGCACTGTCCTCCGCCAGGAACCTGCAGCTGGTAGCCGGGTGCCGCGTTCGACGCCGATACGCTTGTGGGTTGCATCGGACCTATAGTTTTCGCGAGACGCTCTTTGCTTGGAGGAACAGCAACAGGTAGTCGCGTCCGCCTGCCTTCGAATCCGTCCCACTCATGTTGAATCCACCGAAGGGATGACCGCCGACAAGTGCTCCGGTGCACTTGCGGTTCAAGTAGAGATTGCCAACGTGGAATTCCACCCGTGCGCGCTCGAGCTTTTGGCGATTACGCGAATACACCGATCCCGTAAGACCGTAGATCGTGCCATTGGCAATGCGGAGTGCATCGTCGAAGTCGCGCGCTTTGATCACCGCAAGCACAGGACCGAAGATCTCCTCTTGGGCAATTCGTGCATCAGGTTTGACATCAATGAACACCGTCGGTTCGATGTAGTAGCCTCCGCTCGGATCGTCAATCGCGTTGCCGCCGATGAGGAGCTTGCCTTCTTGCTTGCCAATCTCGATATAGCGCAGGATCGTATTCTTCTGCCGCTCGTTGACCACTGGTCCAACGGGGAAATTCTCCTCTGGCGGTCCGATGCGGAGTGCTGCAACAGCATCGCGGAGCTTAGCAACGAACTCTTTGTAGATGGCACGATCAACAATAGCGCGCGAGCACGCCGAGCATTTTTGCCCCTGAAATCCGAATGCAGAGACCACCACACCCTGAACGGCAGCATCCAGATCTGCTTGGCTATCCACAATGATCGCATCCTTGCCGCCCATCTCGGCGATGACCCGCTTGATCCAGATTTGCCCTGGCTGCGGTTTTGCCGCAAGCTCGTTGATGTGCAAGCCAACCTCCATGGAGCCAGTAAACGCGATGAAGCGTGTCTTCGGATGCGCGACCAGGTAATCGCCTGCTTCGGCACCGCTGGCAACCAGGAAGTTGAGCACTCCATCGGGCAGCCCAACCGAACGCATGATGTCCGCAAAGAGCCAGCCCATCATCGGCGAATCGCTCGATGGTTTGAGCACGACTGTATTCCCCGTCACAATCGCCGCGCTGGTCATGCCGACCAAGATCGCGAACGGGAAATTCCACGGCGGCAGAATGATCCCAACACCAAGCGGAATGTAGAACAGTTCGTTGGCTTCGCCTGGTACAGGAGTAACAGGCTGCGGTTGCCCATAGCGGAGCATCTCGCGTCCGTAGAATTCGAGGAAGTCAATTGCCTCACAGGTATCGGCATCGGCTTCGCTGTAGTTTTTCCCCACCTCGCTGATCATCCAGGCATTGATCTCGAAACGGCGCCGACGAATTTCCCGCGCGGCTTTGAACAGATACTGCACACGTTGCTTCGGCGGAACGTTCTTCCACGATTCGAACGCCTTGAGCGCTGCATTGATTGCTTGCTCGGCATGTTCAGTGCCGCTTTTCTGGAAGACCCCGACCACCTCGTTGGGATGAGCAGGATTGCGCGAGATGGTTTTCGCTTCGGTCAAAAGCTTTTTTCCGCCAACAATGTTCGGGTACTCTTTGCCGAACTGCGTGCGAACACGTTCGAGGGCTGCACGCTGCTTGCGGAGATTGGTCGGGTTGGTAAAATCGAGGACAGGTTCGTTGCGGAACTCTTTCACTGGAACGCATCGTGATGGGTTCAACGTCGCGCTGCAAAGTTACGCCGGTGCGGTGGAACTGCCGTGCCGCATTCTCCCGAGTGTTTCAAGAAGCATCGTATCCGTAAACGGCTTTGCCAAGAAAGCGGTAACGACTGTTTCCTCCAATTCAGCAAGCGACTGCCGTTCTAAGAGACTGCACAGAAGGATGATTCGGAGTTCTGGCTTGAGCTCTTTCATCGCGCGAAGCTTATCGAGCGGGAATGGGACGCTATCGGCATCATCAGCGAGCACGATGTCAATACTGCTAGCATTTCCAACGAACGTGGCAAGCGCCTCTGCTGGGGATGTGGCCTCAAGAACTGTGTACCCGGCATCTTCGAGTGTGGCAGCGACAAGATTCCGGACCGTTGCGCTCGGCGAGGCAACGAGCACCGCGGTTTGCCCCACTGGATGCTCTTGACCAATGGGGAAAAATAGACTCACTCGCGTACCTGCTGGATTGCTCTCGATGTCAATTGTGCCACGATGTCGCTTGACGATTGTCAGCACTGTGTAAAGACCCAGTCCAGGATGATCTGGCTTAGTGGTGACAAATGGCTCGAACAGCGTCGAGCGTATCACTTCGGGGATGCCTCCGCCGGTATCGGCAACTTCGAAGACAACGTAGGTGCCGTCGCCAAGTCCTCTCGTGGTGAGCCGCGGATCCTCTGGTATTGCACGGTAAGCAGCCAGAGTGATCGTTCCGCCACGTTTGTGGAGTTCGTCGGCTGCATTTGAAACGAGATTCGACAGCGCTTGCACCACTTGCGCACGATCGGCAATGACCGGTGGAATATCCGGCGCTGGCTGATTGACCACCAGCTCAATGGTTGATGGAAGCACGGGGCGGAAGGTGCCAGCTACCTCCTGGAGGACTTCTGCTGGACGGATAGGTTCACGTCGGATGTCTTGCGAGCGTGCGAAGCTGAGCACTTGACGGACAAGTTCTGCCCCACGCTTTGCCGATTGCTCGATCATGCCGAGAACCTTCCGTGTCCGTTCGTCCGAGGCAGTGCGCAGGAGGGTCTGCACACCAAGCATAATCGGCGAAAGAAGATTGTTGATGTCATGCGCAATTCCGCTGGCAAGCATTCCCAGCACGTCTGTGCGCTGCCGTTCAAGCTGCTCCTGCTCACGACGGCGGCGTTCGGTGACGTCATGCAGAAAGTAAATCATCACCTCTTGCCCTGAAACTATTGCTCGCTGCATGCGCATGACAGCGTAGCGCAGCCGTCCATCACGCTGCGGAATAGCAAGATCGGTGGTGTGGTCGGTGCTTTTTGGCCACCGGGTGAGTTCCTCGCCGATGAGTTCACCGCTCGAACGCCCGAGCAGTTCCTGTGCTGCAGCATTGAGGTAGAGGATGCGACCGGTAGCATCGGTCATGATCACTGCATCGGGAAGGAACTCCAGGAGCGCCCGATACTGCGCTTGCGACTGGCGAAGCTGGTCGGTAGCTTCTGCAAGTTGACGTTCCAACTGCGCACGCTCCCATGCTGCAAGGAGTGTACGCAGCAGTGCAGTTGCGGTGTACTCTCCCTTGACCAAGTACCCCTGCACGTTTGCGTACACGGCATGGCGCAGCATTGCGGTATCGTCATCTGCGGTAACGACCACGATTGCGCAGCGGGGCAGCACACGGCGGAGTGCATGGATCGTTTCGATTCCCTGGCTGTCGGGCAAGTAGAGGTCCACAATGCAGATGTCTGGCTCGTGAGCGCGAGCATTCATCACCGCTTCCCCGAGCGTCGTTGCGTAGTAAACATCGAACGTTAGGTCATCCCACACTCTCGATTGCCCAAGCTGGCGGGCTAAAATTTGCCGGTCGAGTGGATGATCCTCGATGCAGAGGATTCGGAGTGCGCGTCTGCGAGTACCAGGAGGTTGGCTCATACTACAGCCATGCTCGTTCCACCCAAATATAGGCACTGGAAGCAGTCGAGGTATGATTGCGGAAACGGTGAGGCAGCTCTGGTGGAATGACCAAGAAACCGCTTTCGCACAGCAAATGCTCCCGCTGTGGTGTCTCGACCAAGAGCGCACCACGTGCACATACAACAGTGCATCGCACCGGCAAGGAAAGGTGCGGCTGCCACAGCTCAGTGCCTGCAGGGAGATGGAGAAGCAAGTGCTCGGGGTCGTCGGCAGAAAATATTGGAGCAAGTAACACAAGCTGTGGCTCCCGCGGGTCTTGTCCGATCAGCGGGATGGGCGTTGGCTCGATCGCACGATATTCGGTGGAGCTCTCGATTCTCTCTGGCTGGAGCAATCGCTCGATGTAGGAAAGAAAGACGCCGAGCGAATAGCCGTAGAGGCTTACAACACGGCGCAGGTGCTCACCCCCGAGCATTCGTCGGCCGTGCTCAGCATTGGCAAGGTGCGATACGGAAACGCCTGCGACGTGCGCTACCTCGGCTAGCGTCTTCCCCGCCTTTCGGCGAAGTGCACGGAGATTTGCACCGATGAGCTGGGCGCGCTCCCGGTAGGAGCGACTCTCGTCGAAGTCCATCGTTCCGTAAACTTGTGAGGAATTCTGCATGCAAAGCTATGCTCGACCAGCTGATTGAATCGCTCGCATCGTTGCCTTCGTGGGGTGTGGTGATTGCTGCCTTTGCCATCACGTACACCGAAAACATTCTCCCACCCTCTCCGAGCGACGTATTGTTGGTGTTCATCGGGACGCTCGTCGGCATCGGTGCGGCTGGTTTTGGAGTCACGCTGGCAAGCGCTACGATAGGGAGCATCACGGGCTTCTACACGATGTTCACCATTGGACGAATCTTCGGTGACCGCTTGATGCAATCCCGCTTCGGGAAGCTCTTTCCCATCGAGCTGCTCCTCCGCGCCGAGCAATGGTTCCAGCGTTGGGGCTACTACATCATCGTTGCCAATCGGTTCCTCTCCGGAACGCGGTCGGTCATTTCCCTCTTTGCTGGGATGTCGCACTTAGAGCCAGTTCGCACAACAATCCTCTGCGGTGTGAGCGCACTTGTCTGGAACGCGCTGCTGCTGTGGGCAGGCATGGAACTCGGTCAGAACTGGCGAGTCGTTGAGGAATACTTCCACACCTACGGCGTTGTCTTTTGGACAGTGCTTGGGATCGCTACTGCGGCCATAGCGCTGCGAATGTTCCTGCGTCGGCGGCTCAACGCAGAATCCGACAATCGGCAAGTGCGCGATAAGGTGTAGTCGGGTAGAGCCTCCGTAACCGCTCGAAGAGTTGCTCAGCTGTTTGCCGCTGACCACGCATGCAGAAGACATGTCCCAATCGCACAAGTGCGCGCTGATGGACGTCCGGTGGCACTCCATCGGTTCGATAGGCAATTTCTCCGAGCAGAAGGCTTGCACGGTTGTAGTCTCCGTTGAGTGCCCAGCATTCTCCGAGCTGAAAGAGCGCCTCCCAGTAGATCGAATCGCGCTCGCTATGAGATTCCACGATTGCCACAAGCGCACTGCTCGCACGGGAGGGTCCGCTCTGCAAGCACCACGTGACCGCTGTGTCCAACGATGGGGCTTCCCTTGCGACAGTTTCCTTGTGCGCTGGCACCGGCATCGTACCGGCAAGGATGCGCAGCGTGTCCTGAAAGCGGTGCTGCCTCTGTTCAGCTCTCATTTGCGGCTGGATTTGCACTGCCTTCGGCAACGTTCGTAGCGGTAGCAGGCAGCCACCCAGCAGCATGCTGCAGGCTCCCCCACCAAGCAGGAGAGCCCACAGCACCACGCTGCTACGAGGCGTTCCCATCCCACCAGGTGATGTCAATCGCATCTTCTCCACCGTCGGCACCGAGGACGTGTGCATTGATCCACTGCGCTTCTGGACGCATCAGCAGCGTAATAATCGCAGCGACGTCCTCCGGCGTGGTGAGCCGATGGTTCGGATTGCGCATGAGTGCGTTGGCAATCAGCCGCTCGTTGCCCGGGATCTTCCGGAGCGCTGGCGTATCGGTCACTCCCGCTCGAATGGCATTGACGGTGATCTCCATCGGTGCCAGTTCGAGCGCAAGCTGACGCGTGTAGGACTCGAGCGCTGCTTTTGCTGCTGACACCGCACCGTACATCGGCAAGTTTCGGTGGCTGCCAGCACTGGTAAGCGAGAGTATCCGACCCCGACGCAGAAGCATTCCCTCCGCGTAGAGGTCTTGAACCCAATACACCAGCGAATTTGCCATCACATCGAGCGTCATCTCCAGCTGACTCTGCGTGATGGCATCCTCACGCGAGGGCGCAACAAGTGGCCGGAGTGACCCGAACGCTAATGAGTGGAGCACCACGTACACTCCACTGCCTGGGCGCTCACCGAATTCAGTCCGGAGCGCAGCAATGATTTCGGCGCGACGCGCAGCATCGGCAGCGTTGGCATTGAAAAACAGCGTCCGCACACCATAGGACTGAATCTTGCTCTTGAGCTCTTCGACTGCTGGCAACGTAGCTGCACGATCAAGATGCACTCCTATGATGGGGTAGCCCTCAGCTGCCAATGCCAATGCTGCTGCGCGACCGAACCCGCTGGATGCTCCCAGAATGAGCGCATAGCACTGCTCTCTGTTCATACGGCAGCTCAAATGTGAAACATCAGGACGCAGGACGCCGAATCAACGACGCCCAACGGTAACCATCTCCTGGAACGTACAAGCGCGTGCGGAGTACCATCAACGTGTCCCGACCAAACAACATCCATGGCGTCGAAAACCGCACGGCGACGTACCCACTATCAACAACCTCGAGTTTCGTCAACCGGTCAACGATTGCAGGGTTATTCCGCGTCAGCAGGGCAATATCTTCTGGACGGAGACCGCGCCGATCATCAGGATTGACGACGTAGAGCTCCAACTGAACAGCGCCCGTGTCGTCCAAGTGCTTGGGAATGAGCCGATGGTAGAGCATCGTCGCATAGCGCGCGATGTAACCAGAATCGTAGCGATTTGCTTCGACCGTTGCGAGGACCCAGCGAAAGCCGTTGGCAAGCGTGGTATCGAAGACATCCACTGTGCGCATTCGTACAATCGTTGGCGTCTCGACACGGAGCACAAGCAGAGCAGTTCCCACTATGACCCCAGCAATAACGACGCCAGCACCTGCAGCCCAATCGAAGCGTTTCATTCAACCTGAAGGAGTAGTTCACCCGAGGGAATAACTACCGCCAGTAGCCACATCACCACCCCGATACTCAGCGGAATCGAGACGTTGTCGTCCATCTTGAGCCGAATCGAAAGATTTTCAGCTATTGCCCCGACCAGCGCAGCACACGCGGCAATGGCGAAATAGATCGCTGGTAGACGGTAGAGCGTCCCAATCACTGCAATGACCACTAATGCCGATACAACGAAGGCGAGCGTGCCTTCGAGCGTTTTATCCAAAAACCGATGCGAACCGTAGCGGCGGCCAATGATTGCAGCGCTGATGTCACTGATGATCAAAATCGCAAACGAGGTCACCGCGATGAGCTTGGGAAAGAGTGCAACAACGATGCATGCGCTGATGAGCACATAGGACGCACCATTGAGCAGCAGCCGATCGTTGCGCAGTTCATGTGGGCGCAGCAGTGGGCCGACGATCCGGAGTGCCAACCGTCGCACCGGCATGCTCCAGTGGATGAGAACATCAGCAATGACAAACGCAAGCGTCAGTGGCACTAGAATCATGAGTGCTTGCTGGCGGCTCATGAGTGCGTAGCCAATCGGAATTGAAAGCGAGACCAGATGAATCCCTTTTCGCAAAAGCTCAGCGCCGAACGAAATGTCCTCCCGATCGTCGAGCGGTAATTTCGCATTTTGTTCAACAGCCTGCATACTCATGATTGAGCGTTGCGCTTTTGCAAAAATCAACATCGGACTGCACGTACTGGGGAAACGCGACGATGGCTATCATTCAATTGCGACCATCTTTGCGCCACTGGCATTTCACGATCGAATTACCATCGAGCCCGCGCATGGGTTGCACATCCAGATGGTGCCCTCCTACGGAATCACCGAACGGGAGAACCTCGTCTGGCGCGCGGCAACGCTTCTGGCAAAACGGCTCGGTTGCACAAGCGGCGCAAAGATAACCATTGAAAAGCACATCCCCCCTGGCAGTGGGTTAGGCGGTGGCAGCTCCAATGCCGCAGCAACACTTCTCGGCCTGCTCGCGCTTTGGAATAGGACTCTGCCGGACGACGAACTCCGTGCTCTCGCACTCGAGCTTGGAAGCGATGTACCGTTCTTCCTTCGTCCACAACTTGCCTACGCCGAAGGGCGAGGCGAGCAGTTGACTCCCCTGCCTCCGATAGCAGCGCGCAGCGTACTGGTAGTTCTTCCGAACGTTTCCATCTCGACGTCCTGGGCATATGCTGCACTCAAGCGCACCGGCGAACATCCGCGCCCACGTTTGCTGAGCGATGCACTCGTTGCCTCTGCACTCGATGATGCGCTGCTGCGGAGTGTCTGCACGAACGATTTCGAATTGGTTGTCTTCGCTGTGCACCCTGAGCTTGCAACGATCAAAGAGCAACTCTACAACTTTGGTGCCCAGTATGCATCACTAAGTGGCACAGGATCGGCCCTTTTCGGCTTTTTTGAAAATCGCAGGGCAGCACTCCATGCCGCTGCCCACATGCGGAACTACCGAACTGTTGTAACCACGATCGTCACTGGAGCCAATGACAATACTGGCAGTTGCAGCTGAATGTGCGCCATTTGCCAAGATTGGTGGGTTAGCCGACGTTGTCGCCGCGCTTGCAAAAGAGTGGCGTGCTCTTGGGCATGATGTTCGCATCGTTCTGCCAAAGTATGGATGCATTGATTGCCAGCGTTGGCAGATCGAACCAACTCGCCTGACCATCTCGGTTCCGATGGGGTGGTGGCAGGAATATGCTCGGATTTGGCGCGGCGAACTCCCCGGAACCGATGTTCCCGTGTACTTCCTCGAATCCCGCGATTACTTCGACCGACCGGGGATCTATGGCGAGCACGAAGGTTACGCCGACAACGACCGGCGATTCCTGTTCCTGTCGCGTGCTGCGTTTGAGCTTGCTCCGGCGGTGGATGCCGTTCCGGACATCATCCACGCTCATGATTGGCATACGGCATGGACGATGGCATTCCTGAAGACGCACTACCGCCATCACCCCCATTTCACCCGTGCTGCAGGAGTGTTTACCATCCACAACATCGCGTACCAAGGTATCAGCGATCCGCAGTACATCTTGCCACTTGCGGGATTCCCACTCGATGGGTTTGCCGGGTCGTGGCTGGAGCACAGCGGCGCTGTCAATGCAATGAAAATCGGCATCATGTTCGCCGACAAAATCACCACCGTCAGCCCGACCTATGCCCGCGAAATTCGCTGGACCAGTGCCGGCATGGGCATGCAGCACTACCTCAACATCCGCGGCGCAGACTTCCTTGGAATTCTCAACGGTGCCGACTACACCGAGTGGGATCCTGCACGCGATCTATTCATCGCAGCGAACTACTCGATAGAAACGCTCACCGATAAAGAACTCAACAAGCGTGCATTGCTCGAAGAATCTGTTCCACCGCATGAGCGCGCCATCGAGATTCCGATCTTGGGCATGGTATCGCGGCTGACTGCCCAGAAAGGCATCGAGCTCCTCCTCGGATGTATGGAACAGTTTGTTCGTACTGGGCGCGTCCGCTTTGCGATTCTCGGAAGTGGGGAGCAGCGCTATGAACATGCACTCCATGTGCTCGGCCGCCGCTATCCAACGCGCGTGCTGGTCTATACGGGCTACAATGCTGGCCTTTCCCATCACGTGATTGCGAGCTCAGACTACTTGCTTGTGCCATCGCTCTTCGAACCGTGCGGACTTACGCAGATCTACGCACTCCGCTATGGGACCGTCCCAATTGTTCGCGCAACTGGAGGATTGGCTGATACAGTCGAAGACTACAATCCCACGACAGGGACTGGTACTGGTTTTACCTTCCGGGAGTATTCAGTCGCTGCGTTTGCGGCTACGATCGAACGCGCACTGCGCTACTACCGCGACCCAGTGCATTGGGACCGTTTGCGCCGCAATGGTATGGAGCAAGACTTTTCTGCAAGAAAAAGCGCCCAGCGATATCTGGAAGTGTTCCGCTGGGCGCTGGAAAAAATCGGACGAACGGTCTAAAAGCGGCTACGGTCGCCCTGGCTGAAAGACCGGCGATGTCGGTTTGAGCACGTTCCCATAGACCGGTACTTCGACGCTCGGGAAGTCCGGATGCGTGGTTGAGAACTTCACCGTTCCACTAAAGTAGCCTTCCTTTTCCGGCACAAGCGTCGCGCTGAGCTTGAATTCCTCGCCCGGTTTGAGTTCAACTTTACCCTTCGGCGTGACGATGAGCCCTGCGGTGCCCTCGAAGCCAAAGCAGGTGACATTTTCAGTTGAGTTGTTCTTGACCGTAATGCTGGCAGTGGACTCTTTCCCAATACTCAAGTCCGTAAACGCAAGGTAGGGCATCGAAAGCATGATCGCGCGGACGACCTCCGCTTTGAGCCAAACGATTTTCGTTTGGTTATCCGGGTCGTTCGAGGTAATCGTGATCGTCTTGGTCACCGGGCCAGAGGCTGTCCCGATATTCAACGACACATCCACAGAGGCAACCTCGCCGGGCTGGAGGACATCTTTGTCCAATTTCGTCGCAGTGCATCCACAGCTTGGCTTGACAGCTTTGATCTCGAGTGGTTGGTTGCCCGCATTCTTGAGCTTGAGCGTTCCCTTGAGCGGATTAGCGGAGGGTTTGACCTGTCCCCAGTTATAGGTATCGCCACCGACAACTTCCAACTTTGGCTGCGCTGAGACAATCAGTGCGGTCGCCACGAGTAAAACAGCACTCCAACGAAACATCGTCAATACCTTGAATTGTGAAACATCACGGAAACGAAAACGCTACCGGAAGCGCAATTCCTATGCGCCAAAGACGATAATTGCCTGCATTGAGCGTAACAGGCACGGCCACTTCGACTGAGGGCGAGCAGTACCACCCAACTGCAAGCGAAAGATCATAGCCCACGCTCGCCTTGAGCAGCACGAGAGCATCACTTCCGCTGCTGACCGACGATGCAATCTGCACTTGCTTGCTCGGCGGCGTCGTGGCAAAGAAGTACCACGACGGTTCGAGTACACGTTCCATCTGCGTTGAGCGGCCAGGGGAATACACTGTTGCCTCAAGTCCTACGCTTGCCCAGCCGTACCGCCCTACCAGGCGCGTTTTCGCAGCGGCTTGGACACCGATTCCAAGGCGTGACGTTGACAGCACGTATTCTGTCCGGAGCATTTCTCCTGTGACGAGCGGTGCTGTTGTCCCTGCAGCATGAGAACTCGATTGCACCCAACGCACACACAAGCCACCCACAACAGAAGCATCCGGCTGCACCCACCATTCCGCTCCAAGCCGCAGTGCAACTGCAGCGCCACTGCCGGAACCGTAGCGTGCACACACAAGAGTACCGTCTGTGATCGCGCGTGGATCCTCTACGTGTGCATACCCAACCTCAACGCCGACGACACCAAAGAGCTGAGGAATCCGGAATGGACGAAGGTATGTCGGGATCCAATCGAACCCCTGCGCGCCGAGTGTTGCCGCCATCACACACCCAAGCGTAAGTACATTAGCGGACCAGGAGCACACGCTGGGCCTCGTTAGTGGTTTGCTGCTGGGTTCGCACTCGCAGCGCATAGATGCCTTCCGGCACAGCAAGCGGGAGAATGTAGCGCTGCAGTCCTACTTGAAGATCAAGTGCCCACTCCGCGACAGCGCGCCCATCGGCTGAGTAGAGCACCGCCCGGGCACGTCCACTCCCACGCGACCAACACTCGAGAACAAGCACGCGCGCTGAAACCACTGCATCGGCAGATACAATCGTCAACAACGGCAATGCGATTGGAAACTTGTACTGCATTCCACAAAAAGGAACAACGCTGAGCTCACCTCCAATGCCACTGCCGGGAATTGCATCGGGGCACTGCGTGCTGCCTACTTTCACCTGTTCCAGTCGCAGGTGCGACGATGGGAGTTCTCCAAGGTAGGTCTGCCCAAGGAGCACAGCGATTGTATCACCCCGAACAAATCGCGCTGCAGTTGCAATCTGCAATCGGTACTGCCCTTGCCCGAGCGATTGGAGCTGCGCAGTGGCACCTTGTGCCGCGGTACCTGCAAGCTGCAGACCTGTCAGCTGCACCATCGTGGGATCGAAGGCAAGCAGTAGAGACATCGCTGAATAGTGCTGGAGCGCTGTATCCGCCAAGAGCGGAATTGCAACGATCTGCCCAGGGATGTATTCAACCGATGGAATGCGAATCGTTGGTTCTGGCGGTGCAATGACACGAACTCGCACTGGCACTTCCAACGGTGAATACGCCGTATCGCTGCTCTCAATGCGCAGGATGCTGGCTGTCGTGCCAGGCTGTGTTGGCTCCACTTCGATTGGCACTGGAAGGGTTTGGCCCGGTGCAACAACGAGCGGCGTTGTGAGCGTCACCCGAAACGGTGGAGGCGCAACAATCGCGGTAACTGTCACCGGCTCTAATGACTGATTGCGAAGCTCAAGCGTGTCCATGTAGCGATCGGTGCACGGACCAAGCGCCAGAACAGTCCCGGCATCTATTCCCTGCTCTGTTGTCAATGCAACAAGGCGCGGCGGCTGGCTCTCGACAAGGAGCGTAAAGTGTATGGTTGCCGCTTCAGGGGGCACTCCCCATATTCCACGTTGCAGTAGGTCGGTGAGTACGTCAATCTGCGCTTGCAGCGTTCCCGCCTGTGCTGGCCGCACCACAACCACAATCGTATCGAAGCGGAGCGGGGCAAGCCGACTTTCTCCACGCAACCCCTTCAGCAATGTCACCTGGCGTACATCACCTGCAAGCCGAGTTTCGACTGCACCGAGAGCTATGTTGCCCGCGTTCTCGACCACGATTGCAATTGTGTCAGCAACGCCGACTTTGCGGTTGCGTGCGATGATCGTATCGCCAACGATGGAAGTATTTGGAGCGAGCACTTGGCGCACAACCAGTCGCTGTGTGACCCCAACACCGCGGAGTTGAAGCGCGGTTGTATCTGGAGCGCCATTGCGCAGTGGCGAAGGGTGAATGAGCAACACATCGAGCACTGCCAGCGCAGGTGTCACCGGCCGAAAGTGAACAGCGTATTCTTTCAGCTGTTGGCCAGCGAAGAAATCGCTCGCATCTACATCGAGCGTAAATGCCTGGAGACTGGCTGCATCACCTTGCTGCAGGATTTGGACTGGCACCCCTTTTTGGTAAACGTTCCGAACTTGAAGGGTACGGACACGATCGAGCGGAGAATCAACGTACACTGAATCGAAATCCAAGACTGTCGCGTCGCTCCAGAGCGGTCGGAACGATTTTGTCACACGCAGGATGAACCGACGCGTTGCCCCAATTACAGCAGTATCGAGACTCTGCCGAACCGATACGTTGAGCGCGACCTGGTGTTTGCCTTCGGGGTGGAGCTGCGCAAACAGCGTCGCAGCATAACGAAGTGGATACGTGCGCGTTTGGCCAGCGCTGACGCGAAAGGGAAAGAGCGCTTCGAGTGGGAATTCTTCTGGATCGTTGTCGCGAAACGGTGGGGTAGCTTCGATCCAAAGGTATGGGCGTGTGCCCTGCGGTATGACAATCTCCTCATCAGTCGAGTTCTCAATGAACAGTGAGCGTGCGACGGTATCCCCAGCCAGCACGTAGCCGAAGTCGAGCGTATCTGCGTTTCGATTCTGCGGATCAATGTAGAGCGACACTCCTTGCTGGGCATGTACCGTGATGGCAAGCATCAAAAGCAACCACATCCGGACCAGCAGAGCCTTCACGGCACTCAGACAAGGTTATTTCCAAAAGCTCGACAGAAGCGATTCCAACATCGAAGGGACAATGCCAAGTACAATCAACGCAACCGCACTAACAACCAGTGGGAATCTCTTGACCGACGTCGGATCAACAGTTGGAGGTGCCGCTGTAGCCTCTTTGAAGTACATGTACACAACCACGCCGATGTAGTAGTACACCGAGACCATCGAGCCAAGCACACCAATAATCGCCAGCCACGTATAGCCTGCTTCGATTGCAGCAGTGAACAGGTAGTACTTACCGAAAAAGCCTGCCATTGGCGGGATACCAGCCAGCGAGAACATAAACAGCGCCATCGCAGCTGCAAGCGCAGGGTGTTGTGTGGCAAGGCCTGCACAGTCGTCGAGCTCCACACTTCGTTCCACGTCGCGCTCGAGCATGGCGAGCACGACAAAGGCGCCAATCTGCATGAACAGGTATGCTACCGCATAAAAAATGACGGCACTCAACCCACGGTGATTTGCAGCCGCAAGACCGATGAGCATGTATCCGGCATGAGCAACAGAGGAGTACGCCAGCAATCGCTTGATGCGCCGTTGCACGACCGCTGCAACATTTCCGATGATGATTGTCCCTGCCGCACTGAGTGCGAGTACTGTTTGAACGCTTTGCTCCTTGAATGGCACGATGTCGAGTACCAGTGGAATAAATGCACCGAGTGCTGCTGCCTTTCCTGCGGTACTCATAAAGCCTGTGACGACCGTCGGTGCGCCGTCGTACACATCCGGTGCCCATTGATGGAAGGGGAACACCGCCACTTTGAAGCCAAGCCCTACGATGATCAGCGCAATGCCAATCGGCAGCAAACCTGGCAGCACAAGCGACTGACTTGTGATTGCTTTACTAATACCGCTAAACTCGAGGCTCCCCGTTGCACTGTACACCAATGCAATTCCAAAGACAAAAAATCCTGTCGCGAACGCACCGAGCAGAAAGTACTTGAGCGCTCCTTCAATCGAGCTAACCGTCTGTCGGAAATATCCCGCCAGCACGTAGAAGCTCAGTGACATAACCTCGATGCCGATGAACAGGATTAACAGATGCTGTGCATGGGCGATGAGCATCATTCCACTGGTGGAGTAGAGCACGAGCGTGTAGAACTCATCGTGCTCAAAATTGCGCGCTGCGATGTACGGCCGCGCTGCAAGAACCGTCAGAATCCCTCCGATTGCAAAGACGCAATCGAGCACTGCGGGCGCACCGCCTGTGCAGATCATGCTGCCAAACGCAACCCCACGCAATGGAATGGTTGCGATCGCTGCAAGGAGTGCGAGAGCGAGTGCCACAAGCGAGAAGCGGTACGTCGCCCGCTCACTCTGGGGATTGAGTGCATCCACAATCAACGCGACGACTGCTGCCAGCGAAACAATAAGGAGTGGCGATGCACTAAGCCATTCGTTCATCATGGGCGTTCGGTGAGTGTGGGGACTTTCACGGTTTGATCAATGCTCCGAATAGCCGGAGGTGGCACGTGCACGTCGGTCACTTTCTGCGGGACAGAGTGATTGAGCACTTTCTCAACAATCGCGCTTGTGCTCGCAGCACTAGCACGCAGAAATGGTCGAGGATAGACACCGATCCACACAAGCAAGAGGACGATCGGTATGAGCGTCCATCGCTCTTGAGCAGTAAGGTCGCGGAGACCTTCGTTGGCAGGATTCGCAAGCGGTCCATACATGACGCGCTGAAACATCCACAGCAGGTACACAGCGGCAAAGATGACCCCCGTTGCGCCGATGATACTGTATGCCCAACTATCGAGATACGGCGACCGGAAGCCACCGAGCAACGTCAAGAACTCGCCGACAAAACCGTTGAGGCCGGGCAACCCGACCGATGCCAACATCGCCAGTGCAAAGAGCACCGCAAAGTGCGGCATGACCCGTGCAATTCCTCCGTACTCAGCAATCTCGCGGGTATGGCGCCGTTCGTAGAGCACGCCAACACAGAGGAAGAGCATTCCCGTCGAAAGTCCGTGGTTGACCATTTGCAGGATCGCTCCCTGGATGCCTTCGTTGGTCATCGAGGCAATGCCGAGCACGACAAAGCCCAAGTGACTAACGGACGAATACGCAACGAGCTTTTTCATATCAGGCTGCACCATCGCAACCAGTGCACCGTAGATGATGCCAATGACTGCAAGTGTACCGAGCAGTGGCGCAAAGGCAATTGCCGACTGAGGGAAAAAGTCGAGATTGAATCGGATCAGCCCGTACGTTCCCATCTTGAGCAGAATGCCAGCCAGGATGACCGATCCTGCCGTCGGTGCCTGGACGTGTGCATCCGGCAGCCACGTATGCAGCGGGAAGATTGGCACTTTGATCGCAAACGAGAGTGCAAACGCAGCAAAGAGCCACCGCTGCGTCTCGATCGGGATGCTTGGTGCAAGCTCTCGTAGCTTGATGAAGTCCGTCGTAAACTGTCCTGTTGCTGACTGCGCGTATGCCCCCAACCAGATGATCGCAATCAACATCAGCAAGGAGCCAACGATCGTGTAGAGGAAAAACTTCACCGCAGCATAGATGCGATCCTGCCCGCCCCAGATGCCGATGATGAAGTACATCGGGATCAAGATGAGTTCCCAAAACACGTAGAAAAGGAACATGTCCAGCGCAACGAAGACACCGATCATCGCCGTCTCCAGCAGGAGCATCATCACGTAGTACTCTTTTTCCCGTTTCGTGATGATGCCGATCGATGCTCCAATCGCGATGGGCATGGTGAAGGTTGTTAGCAACACCAGCAGTAAGCTCATTCCATCGAGTCCGATTCGGAAGCCCGCATCAAGGGAGGCAATCCACGGAGTCGCCACCACCAGTTGGAAATCGCTCCGCGTCGGATCAACGAGCCAGAACAGCGGAAGTGAGAGAAGAAACGTCGCCACTGCAATCACCAGCGACGTCCAACGATGAAGAGCAACTCGCTCCCGTGGGAGCGCTACCAATGCCAGCGCACCCACGAGCGGAAGAAAGAGGACGCTCATCAAGAGCACGTGACCCATTCGTGTGTCGAAACCGATTGTTTGACCAAAACACAAAACGCAATATACCACGCCCCCAGTGGGCTACTACTGCTCGCCTTGCACCCAAACGACCAGCTGCAAGTCCACTGGATCTGGCACATGCGGATGGTGTGGGAGCACACGTAACGCGAAGCCGTGCTGGCCACTGTCGGGCGTTGTGTAGGTTCCCTCGAACGTCGCACGTGCACCCTCGACATGCGACAGCGAAAGGTTCGCAACGCGCGCCTGCACGAACTCACCGTGTGCGGTCAGCGGGCCATAGTACACCTGTGCGAGCAACTCGTCGGGATTCATTGCGCCGCAGTCGAGTACAAGACGCACAGGAACTGGCTCTCCGACGTGGATAACGCCGCGGTCTGGGACGTCGGCACTAATGACCCGGAGAGTTTTCCAGCGCTCTGGAAGTGTGCGTTTCCAGCGGCTAAGCTCCCGTGCTGCGCGCCCTTGTTGCTCTGCCAGCACAGCACCGAGTGCAGCAGCAGGTTCGTAGAACGCCATCCGATATTCATCGAGCATGCGATGGGTTGAATAGCGCGCTGCAAGCGTTGCAATGGCAGACTTCATCCGCTTGACCCACCGACGTGGGACACCGGCCGCGTCCCGTTCGTAGAACATTGGGATGATGTCGTTTTCCAACAGCTGGTAGAGGCTTTCGCTCTCGTGTGCGTCTTGTTCATCGGCAGTAGCGAAGACTTCGCCGTGGCCAATGGTAAAGCCGTTGTCGCTCAGGGCAGCTTCTGCCCACCAGCCATCGAGAACGCTGCAGTGCAGCACACCGTTGAGCGCAGCTTTCATTCCGCTCGTACCCGATGCTTCGTACGGGCGACGTGGTGTGTTGAGCCATACGTCGGCTCCCTTGACGAGTGCGCGTGCAATGCCAAGATCGTAATCTTCCAGAAAAATCACGTGCTGTTCTAACCCAGCATTGCGAATTCCCGTCAGGATGCGTTGCATCATTTCCTTGCTGGCAATGTCTTGCGGGTGTGCTTTCCCCGCCAGCAGGATGATGACCGGCCGCGAAGGGTTGCGAAGGATTGATGCAAGCCGATCCCAATTTCGGAAGAGCAAATCCGAGCGCTTATAGGTTGCAAAGCGCCGTGCAAAACCAATGATGAGGCAGTTGGGGTGCAATGCAGCAATGGCTCGCTGCCGATGCTCCTCGTCGTAATATCCGCTCCGCTGCCGGATATGCTCCCGAACTGCTTCGAGCAAGCGTTGCCGGCGGCGAACATGAACTGCCCAGAGCTCCGCATCCGGGATCGTCGCAATCGCCTCCCACTGTGTAGGTTCGCTCGGACGCTGACGCCATCCTGGACCAAGCGCTCGATCGTAGAGTGCAGCAAAATCGCTCGAAACCCACGTTGGTATATGCACGCCATTGGTGATGCTTCGGATGGGAACTTCATCACTTGCAACATGCGGCCAGAGTGATTGCCACATTGTACGCGCAACGTGGCCGTGCAACTCGCTGACGCCATTGCGGTGGTTGCTCATCCGCAGCCCCAGAATCGTCATGGAAAAACCCTCATCGCTGGAGCCGTTGTTTGCCTGACCGAGCTTGAGAAACTCTTCCCATTCTATACCGAGCACCGGCATGTAGCGCGAGAAATATCGCTGGAGTAACCCGAGCGAGAATATCTCATTGCCAGCGGGAACTGGCGTGTGCGTTGTAAAGCACGTCTGCGCACGAGTAATCTCGGCGGCTTCGTGAAAACTCAGACCAAGCTGTTGCGCCAGATGACGTGTCCACTCAAGCGTGCAGAACGCAGCATGCCCTTCGTTGATATGAAGGACTGAAGGTTCAATCCCTAGCGCTGCAAGCACGCGGACTCCACCAATTCCGAGCAACATTTCCTGCATGATCCGCGTCTCGTGGGTGCCGCCGTAGAGCTGGTCGGTGATGTTTTGGTAAGTGGGGTTCGTGCTATTATCGGCAATGTTCGTATCGAGAAGGTAGAGCGGAACCCGTCCAACATCGGCTTTCCAGACTTGAGCAGCGACGTCGCCATCGGGAAGCTCTACGCGAATGATGAGCGGCGCTCCACTCTCGGCACGGACAAGCTGAATCGGCAAGAGGGAAAAATCGTAGTCGAGGAAATTCTCCTGCTGCCAGCCGTTGTAGGTAACATGCTGATGGAAGTATCCTTGCTGGTAGAGCAGCCCCACAGCGACCATTGGCAATCCAACATCCGATGCGGTTTTGAGATGGTCCCCTGCAAGAACCCCTAAACCGCCGCTGTAGTTTTGAAAGCACTCGCTGATGCCGTATTCGGCACAGAAATACGCTATCGGCCCTGGAGAGGGCCAGCTTAGCTGGGGCGCTTGGCCAAGATACGCATCGAACTCTTTCTCCACCTCCCCAAGCAACTTCCGGTATGCAGAATCCTCGACAAGCTCACGAAAGCGTTCTTGCGGCGTTTCTTTGAGCAATCGAACAGGATTGCGTCGAATCCTTTCCCATCGGACCGGGTCAACGGTCGAAAAGAGTGACTCGGCTTTCCGATTCCAGGACCACCAGAAGTTATAGGCTAAGCGCTCAAGAAAGGAGAGCTCCTCCGGCAGGACGGAGGCAACCGTGAGAACTTTCAACGGACGAATTCGCATTGTACGGCGCGCCTAAATGATCAGCATTGCATCGCCATAAGCATAAAAACGGTAGGATTCCTTGACGGCATGGCGATACGAGTGCACAAGGAGCTCAGGCCCAGCAACCGCACCCGCTAACACAAGCGAGGCAGAATTGGGAGGGTGGAAATTTGTCAGGAAACGAAACTTGAACTTGAAATCATACGGCGGGAAGATGTACTTATCCGTCCAGCCGCGATTGGGTTTGAGCATGTTCGTCGTCAGAACGCTTGATTCGAGCGCACGCAGTGTCGAGCTACCGACGACGTACACGTTGCGTTGCGATTTGAGCGCTTTGTTGATAGTCTCGGCGACTTCGCGACCGACGTCGAAGTACTCGCTGTACATGCGATACTTACTGACGTCCTCCAGCTCAATCGGCTCAAGAACGCATTGGCCGATGTGCAAGGTGACATAGACAATGTGCACACCTTGCTTGGCGATCGCCTTGAGCATTTCCTTGGTAAAGTGAAGGCCTGCTGTTGGTGGTGCAATCGCAAAGCGCTTGCTGGGATTGGCAAAGACTGTCTGAAAACGTTCGCGATCTTCATCGGTATGCTCGCGCGTGATGTATGGGGGCAGCGCCATCTGTCCAATCCGGTTGATAAGCGGCGTCATGTCGCCTTCGTAGGAGAACCGTGCGATCCGACCACGCGTTGTCGTGTTCTCGATGATTTCACAGTACACACGCCCGCCATCGAAGTAAACGCGGTTCCCAATCCGAACTTTTCGCGCTGGCTCGACGACGATGTCCCAGAGGCGTTCTTCCCGCTGGAGCTCCCGTATGAGATAGACGTCAATGCGTGTGTCGCCTTTCTCTTTGGTGCCGATGAGATGCGAAGGGAATGCTTTCGTATCGTTGAGGACCAAAACGTCGCCTTTCTGAAAATACTTCGGCAGATTCTTGAATTTTTCGTCGCGAAGGTCGCCGCTGGAGCGATCGACAACAAGCAGCCGTGCATTTTCCCGCTTGGGAAGTGGATGTTGCGCGACAAGTGCTACCGGAACAGAGACTTTCAAATCCGACAGCTTCACCGGTGCTGGTGCCATACCACAGAGCAAATTCGTAGCTTTACAAACCGCAAAAGTACGTCTTTTGCGTGTGCATGTCAAGTTTTTCCGCCCCGATGCAATGGCCGAACGCCGATTTCAGCTCGTTTCATCCTACCAGCCCGCCGGTGACCAACCGAAGGCCATCGCTCAACTGGTCGAAGGGCTCCAACGCGGCGAGCGGTTCCAGACCTTACTCGGTGTAACCGGATCGGGCAAGACGTTTACGATGAGCAACGTCATTGCAAGCGTACAACGCCCGACGCTGGTCATTTCGCCAAACAAAACTCTCGCAGCGCAGCTCTATGGCGAATTCAAGAGCTTCTTCCCGCACAATGCCGTCGAATTTTTCATCAGCTACTACGACTACTACCAACCCGAAGCCTACATTCCAAGCACGGACACCTACATCGAAAAAGACATCGCTATCAACGACGAAATCGATCGTCTCCGACTCCGCGCAACGTCTGCGCTCGTCGAAGGACGTCGGGATGTCATCGTCGTGGCGTCGGTCAGTTGTATCTATGGGATTGGCTCGAAAGATGACTTCGCGGCGATGATATTCCCACTCCACGTGGGCATGCAGATTGGACGCAAAAAACTCCTCGAACGACTCAATGAACTCCTCTTTTCTCGGAACGATGCCGAACTTGGTCGGGCATGTTACCGCGTCCGCGGTGATGTCGTTGATGTTGTCCCAGCCTACGAAGACGAAGTCGCGCTCCGCATCGAGCTCTGGGACGATACCATCGAGCGGCTTTCACTGATTCGACTCGCTGACGGCAAACCACTGGAGCACTACGAAAGCTACACGCTCTACCCTGCCCGGCAATTTGTCACCACGAGCGCCAACCTCCGCCGCGCAATCGAAGCAATCAAGGACGAGCTCTACCACCGACTCAAAGAGCTCAACGAGCAAGGCAAGTACGTCGAAGCACAGCGTCTGGAGCAGCGAACACTCTACGACATCGAAATGCTCAAGGAGGTCGGCTACTGCTCAGGCATCGAAAACTACTCCATGCATCTTGCCGGACGTACCTTCGGCGAGCGTCCGACGACATTGATTGATTACTTCCCGCCCGATTATCTCCTCATCGTGGACGAAAGCCATGTGACCATTCCCCAAATTCGTGCGATGTACAATGGCGATCGGCATCGCAAAGAAATCTTGGTCGAGTACGGCTTTCGCTTGCCGTCGGCGCTCGAGAATCGTCCTCTGCGATTCGACGAGTTTGAATCGCTCATCAACCAGGCAATTTTTGTCAGCGCAACGCCTGGCGACTATGAACTGGAAAAGTGCGGAGGTGTCGTCGTCGAGCAGATCATTCGCCCCACTGGGTTGCTCGATCCGCGCATCGAGGTACGCCCAGTCCGCACCCAGATTGACGACTTGCTCGAAGAAATTCGCAAGCGTGCCGCACGCAAACAACGCGTGCTTGTGACAACACTCACCAAACGGATGGCCGAAGACCTTGCCGACTACCTGAGCAATCTCGGAATCCGCGTCGCTTACATCCACAGCGAAATTGATGCGCTCGACCGCGTCGAGATCATCCGTAAGTTGCGATTGGGCGAATTCGATGTCTTGGTTGGCGTCAATCTCTTGCGGGAAGGTCTCGACATGCCTGAAGTATCCCTCGTTGCAATTCTCGACGCTGATAAAGAAGGCTTCCTCCGCAGTGAACGTTCGCTCCTGCAGATTGCAGGACGGACCGCTCGCAACGAAGACGGCATGGTCATTCTCTACGCAGATACTGTCACTGGCTCGATGCAGCGCGTCATCGAAGAAACCAACCGCCGCCGCCGCATCCAGCAGGAATACAACCGCGCGCACGGCATCAATCCGCGGACAGTCTATAAGTCGCTCGAGGAAATTCTCCAGGCGACAACGGTCGCTGACGTCAAACTCCAACGCCAAAAGCTCAAGCACGAAGCAGATGCAATTCGCCAACGCCAATCCATCGAACCGCTCCTTGGCAAACTCAGCCGCCAGCAACTCGAGGAACTCATCGGAGAACTGTTTGCGCAGATGAAACAGGCTGCTCGCGATCTCGACTTCGAACGCGCTGCCCAACTCCGCGATGAAATTCAACGTCTCCAACTGGCACTCCAGGTCGAATCCACTGCTCCATAATAGCGTGCTGTACGGAGCGTACTGCAATCTCCACATCTACTGGCAATCACACTGAAGCGAGCATCTGCTGCTCGGCCTGGCTGAGCGTGCGTTGCGTTGCAAGGAGATCGTCCAGTTCTTCGCGTCTGCGAATCAGGAGTGGCTTTCCATCGAGAACGAGCACCTCGGCCGGACGGCATCGCGCGTTGTAATTGGAACTCATCGCATAGCCATAAGCGCCAGCATTCATGATGCAGAGGATATCCCCTTGCCGAATCTCTGCAATTGGGCGATCCCATGCGAACGTATCGGTTTCGCAGATGTATCCCACCACTGAGTAAATGCGCGGCTTACCGCAAGGATTCGAGAGGTTGATGATGTGGTGGTAGGCATCGTAGAACATTGGGCGAATCAAATGGTTGAATCCCGCATTGACGCCGGCGAACAGCGAGGAGACCGTTTGCTTGACAGTCGTCACCTCGACGAGGAAGTACCCTGCTTGACTGACCAAATACTTTCCGGGCTCGAACCAAAGCTCAAGTGAGCGTCCGTAGCGCTCACAAAAGCCGAGGAATGCTCTGCTCATGACAGCTCCGAATTCGGCAATGTCGGTTGCGGTGTCATCAGGCTTGTAGGGTACCTTGAAGCCGCTGCCGAGATCGAGAAACTCCAAGTGCGGAAAATGCTCAGCAATCTCGAAGAGCACACCCGCAGCGGTAACGAATACCTCCGGCTCGTAAATGTCCGAACCGGTGTGCATGTGGAGTCCAATCACGCGGATGCCATAGCTTTCAACGATGCGAAGGAGGTGGCGCAATTGGAGAATCGAGATGCCGAACTTCGAGTCAATGTGCCCAACCTGGATATGTGGATTGCCACCAGCGGTGATGTGCGGATTGATGCGAATGCCGCAGCCAACGCTGCTTCCCAGCTCATGCCCGAATCGCTCCAGCATCGCAAGATCATCAATGTTGACGGTCGCACCAGCTTCGACACCGCGGCGAATCTCGTCGAACGAAACGCAGTTTGGAGTAAAGCAGATCGCCTCCGGAGGTACACCTGCACGGCGTGCGAGAAAGACTTCCTCGATGGACACCGCATCCACACCGGCGCCACAGCGGTGGAGTAGCTCAATCACCGCCAAGCTTGGCAGTGCCTTGCATGCGAATTTGATCGAAAGACGGATACTTGGGTCAAATGCTCGCACAAACTGCTCGTACTGCCGGATGATGCGCTCGCCATCGTACACGTAGAGCGGCGTTCCAAAGCGACGAGCCAGCTCGCGCAGCTCGATGCCTTGCACCTGCAGAGGTTGCCAGACATCGTTGGATAGTTGTTCCATCTTCATTCGTTGGTCAGTAGATTGACTTCAGTTTGGTAGTATCCATTGCTGGCTGGTGGTGATTAGCAGTGTCCTTTGCCTGCGCGCGGGTGTCTTCCCGTTGTTGTCGTTCTCGATCGGATTCGTCCTGGCCGCAACCGTCGCAATGGCTACTGTCAAGTTCTTCAACTCTGAGCTGCGGCAACATCGAAACCGAGTCAATTCGGAAATACCTCCCGGCGCGGAGAATGCTCATGCTAAGAGCAACCGCAATGCAGGCACCCGCCACAATCGCAGCAATCGTTTGCACTCTACGAGAAGCAACCACCAATGAGACTCCCAGAGCAACGATCCCGACTGCTCCAATAGTCGTAATTGCTGAACTGCTGCGGAGTAAGTCAAAAAGCAGCTCACCTCCGAACAGAAACATCATACCTGCAACGAGGCAGAGCATGCCCCAGAATGCGTAGCTACGCTTCATCGGCTCCTCCCTCGATCGTAGCACGGCGTTGCCGACGTTCCTCGATCCAGCCACGGTAAAGCAGCAAAGCGCCACCAACGATGAGCAGTAGTGGCAGCACGTTTACTTTGAACCACGGCACATATCGCTCTAGCAGGAGCGAAAGTCCTACCACAATCAGCACAATCCCGAGCCCAATGCCGATCCGGCGGGTTAGGTGCGGTGAGGATAACTCGCCGGCAGAAGGAACGTCCGCTGGGGGCGATGCTACTGGTGCACCTTGCAGCATTTCCTGTCCCTCCAGAGGCTCCAGTGGCATTGCAATCCAACACACCACGTAGGCAATGATACCTCCACCGTTGAACAATGCAAGGAGCACAAACACAATGCGGACCAGTGTGGGATCGAGGTCGAGATATTCGGCAATTCCACCACACACGCCGGCAATTTTTTGATTGGTGCGGGAGCGATAGAGTCGCTTTTTCATCGGGCACCTCTCTCAAGGTTCGGCTGCACGAAACTACGCTGCACCGCACAGTTTGTTACAGCAAGCGACATTCTCGCCGAACCTACGAGAATGCCGCATCTGCTCGATCAAGTTTGAATTGCCGAATTAGACTGGGTCGTAGGCGCCCGAGTGGTAGTCGAGCGACTCGTGCAAGTAGGGATCGTTACAAGCGACAGCGGAGTGGCGAGCAAATGCTCGACTTGCGACGATCAGAACGGCTCCAAGCATCGCTGCAATCCCGCCCCACCCTGCAAGCACAAGCATCCACGAGAGTTGATATGGCTCGCCGTGCGCTGCGGAAAAGACAGGCAAGATCACCCAGCTCAAGTCAATCGCATGCGCTATCAGCAGGATGATGGCACCGATCGTCGCAAGCTGAGGCCGTCGCTTGACATCCTGACGCAGCAAAAAGAGAAATGGAATCACAAAATGACCGAAAAGCGACGCCCACCCAAATATTTCCCAACCGTTGGAGAGACGCTTGGCAAAGAAAACTGTCTCCTCAGGCAGGTTCCCGTACCAGATGATGAAGTACTGGGAGAAGGCAACGTAGGTCCAGAAAATTGTGAATGCAAAGAGCAACTTTCCGACATCATGGTAATGCTCGCGCGAGAGAATGCCTGCCAGATACCCACCACGCTCGAGCATCCGCATAACGATGAGCATCAATGCCAGCGAGGCAACGAAATGTCCAGCAAAGGAATAGACACCGAAAATCGTGCTGAACCAGTGCGGCTCCAGCGTCATGACAAGATCGAACGACGCGAACGTGATCGTCAAGGCATAGAGCAACACAAACGGCGCTGAGAGTTTCCAATTCCGTTGAGTTGGCGTGATGTCTGTCACATCATCTTGCCGAAGGGAATTACCGACAATGACGCGGTACATCACGATCCACACGATGGCATAGAACACCATCCGAGCCCAGAAGAAGGGCTGGCTCAAGTAGAAGCCCTTGAACCCATGGTGGAGATGCTCGTCGCTCGAGTGCATCCATTCGTAGATGTTGCCCGTCAGCGCACCGATCACCAACGGAAGAGCAGCAACCGGTAGCACAAGCACAAACGAAGAGAGCAATTCAGGAATACGGCGCACCGCTGCTACCCAACCTGCATTGACCAGGTATGAAAGCGCTGAAAAGAACACGAGCGTGACGCTCAAGCCCATGGCGTAGATAAACCCAAGGAGGTAACCGCCCCACCAGTACTGCGGATGGCCAAGCCCGCCAGCAATGAATGCTGCGATTCCAATTAGAGCCAGAATTACACCCAGCCGCCGCAATTGACCTGGAAACGGCGTCTGACCCAAGATGATTCGATATGGGTTCATTGCATATTCTTCGACGTTGTGGAACCATTAGCCCTGCTGGCAGACGCACCGCTCAACCCGCCACCAGCGGCTTTGCTCTGCAACTCACGAACGTAATGCACGATTGCCCAGCGATCAGTTTCGGAGATGCGGTCTGCATATGCCGGCATGATGTTTTGCCCTGCGCTGATCACATGGAAAATCTTTGCATCCGAGTACTCTCGTGCAGCTGGACGGGTAAGATTCATCGTCTCTTGATTGCCAAAGCCGCGGCGCTGGACCAAGCCATCGCCAGTGCCAGTGTAGTTGTGACATGGTGAGCAGAACGTGTTGAAGCGATTCTGTCCCCGGGCAAGAACGAACTCCGTTTTCGGGAGCGGATTGCCAGCAGCGAAGTATTTCTCAGCCGAATCTACATCGCCCATCGCAAAAGGATAGCTGCGCCCTTGACGAGGGAGCGTACCTTCGACTGGATCTCGCTGCGCGCGATTGTCGGCAAAAAATCGAGCTTCGCCCTGAGGCTTGAGGTGAAATTGATCGTCCATGTCCGGGATAACCATCAGTGGTGGGTCTTCGCTAAACCACCAAATCTTTCCCGACAAGACGCCAATTGTGAACGTCGCCACAACGGCAAGGAGAACACCGATGATAATTTTCCAAGCGGTACTCATTGCTCAATCGGATTGAGTGGTAACTGATTGCAGTGTTGTACTTGGGTCCGCAGAGGCTGTATGAACATGAACGTTCGTCCCCCCCATCGAACGGAGCAACTCCTCGGTATCCTTGATCGTGTACCGCGGGTCGTCCGAAAAAATCGCAACGACGAACGTATCATCCGTCGCACGGCGGAACGATGCGTCACCTTGCAATGGATGCCACCACGTCGGCAGTTTGCACAGCCCCAGCAGCCCAAACAGCGTAAAGAACGCACACAACAGGACCGTCAACTCAAAGTCAATCGGAACTGAAAACTGAATCGCAAAAAATGGTTTCCCACCAATGTTGAGACGATAGTCGTAGCCACCGGTCCACCACTGGAGAAGGAGTGCGCTGGCGAGCCCTGTTACACCGCCGAGGAACGAGATATACGGCAAGATCGTCCGTCGCACCCCCATTGCGCGGTCCAAGCCGTGGACAGGATATGGCGTGTAGCAATCAAAGCGCGTATAGCCGCGTTCGTACACTGCACGTGCAGCAGCCACGAGCGCGTTGACATCGCGGAATTCAGCAACAGTTGCAACCGGACGTTGTTCCATAGCGTCACACGCTGGTGGATTGTTCAACCTGGTGGGGTGGAGCCTCTGCTCCATGGTGCGAGTGCTGCGGTTGCGCACCCGGGAGAATCGCCTTCACTTCTGCGATTGCGATGACGGGAATGTACTTGGCAAACAGGAGGAAGAGCGTCAAGAATATTCCGATTGTTCCCGCAAAGATCGAGACTTCTACCCACGTCGGAGTGTAGTAGCCCCAGCTTGCAGGGAGAAAGTCGTGGTGGAGACTTGTCGCGATAATCGTAAAACGCTCGAACCACATCCCAATGTTGACCAAAATCGAAACGATGAACATTACCGGGATACTTCTTCGTAACCTGCGCGACCAGAAGACCTGCGGTGAAACGACGTTGCAGAGCACCATCGTCCAGTATGCCCAGGCATAATCCCCTGTTGCACGGTTGATGAAGACAAACGCTTCGTAGGGATTGCCCGAATACTGCGCAATGAAAAATTCCATCGCATAGGCGTAGCCGACCATCATCCCCGTTGCCAGGATGATCTTGTTCATGTTCTCTAAGTGCTTCATCGTGATGAGCTCTTTGAGATCGAGCACCTCCCGCGTAATGACAAGGAGCGTCATTACCATTGCAAACCCAGAAAATATCGCCCCAGCGACAAAGTACGGTGGGAAGATTGTCGTATGCCAGCCCGGCAAGATACCAGCGGTAAAGTCGAGCGACACCACCGAGTGCACAGAAAGCACCAGCGGTGTCGAAATCCCTGCCAAAATCAGGTATGCCATCTCGTAGTGGTGCCAGTGTCGCATTGAACCGCTCCAGCCGAGCGAGAAAAAGCCGTAGAGACGCTTTGCGACTTTGTTCTTGACCACATCCCGGAGCGTTGCCAGATCCGGCACCATTCCCAAAAACCAGAAAATCAGCGAGACGGTCAAGTACGTCGAGACAGCAAAGACGTCCCACTCAAGTGGGGAGCGGAAGTTTGTCCACATTTGCATTTGGTTTGGGTACGGGATGAGCCAGTACGCGAACCAAATCCGCCCGACGTGGATGAGCGGGAACAGCCCCGCGCAAATCACCGCAAAGATGGTCATCGCCTCCGCCGAGCGGTTGATCGCTGTACGCCATTTCTGACGGAAGAGGAAGAGAATTGCCGAAATGAGTGTCCCAGCATGCCCGATTCCGATCCAGAACACAAAGTTGGTTATGTCCCAGCCCCAACCGATGGGATTGTTGAGCCCCCAGACACCAATGCCGGTCAAAATTGTGTAGAGGATGCACCCAACACCCCAGGCGGCAATTGCCGCTGTAAAGCTCAGCGCCAGCAAATACTTTGGCGTGGGCTTGTCTTCGGCGATGCTTGCAATTTTCGCTGTGATGTCGTGGAACGTTGGATTGCCGAGCACAAGAGGCTCGCGCTCAAAGTGTACCCCATCTGAACGATGGTGCGCGGTCTGAACAGCGGTCGTCGTACTCATTGCTACACCGCACGAGGAGTAGTGTTACGAACTTTTGCAAGGTAGGTTACCGATGGACGCACGTTGAGCTCTTCGAGCACCAGGAACGATCGCTCGCTGGCGCGGAGCGTAGCAACGCGGCTTGAGCTGTCGTTGAGGTTCCCGAATGTGATCGCTGAAGCCGGGCACGCCTGCTCGCAAGCGGTCTGGAATGCACCGTCGGGAACACGGGCATGCCCTTGATCCTTTGCATGGTACTTGGCTTCGTTGATGCGCTGGACGCAGAAGGTGCATTTCTCCATCACCCCGCGCATGCGAACAGTGACGTCCGGATTCATCGCCAGATCGAGCGGATGCGGCTCAGCAGTACCAAGCCGCTCTTCGTAGAAGCGGCGGAAGTACGCCAGGAAGTTGAACCGCCGCACCTTGTACGGGCAGTTATTCAAGCAGTACCGCGTCCCGACACAGCGGTTGTACACCATCTCGTTGAGACCTTCCGGCGAGTGCACTGTTGCAGCAACTGGGCAAACATTCTCGCACGGAGCGTTCTCACAGTGCTGGCAAAGCATCGGCTGCACCACACTGCGTGGGTCGTCCGGTGTTCCCAGATAGTAGCGGTCGAGACGTATCCAGTGCATGACACGTCCCCGCATGACCTGGTCTTTGCCGACTGGAGGAATATTGTTCTCACTTTCGCACGCCACCACACAGGCATTGCAGCCTGTGCACGCCGACATGTCAATGACCATCCCCCATTTGTGCCCCTTGTACTGATAGCCGTCAACGATATTGAGCGGGATTTTGAAGTGCCCATCGCTTCCGACACTGGGGAACTCGATGCCTTCCGGACGTTTCCCCGACTTCACTTCGTCAAGAGTGAGTTCATGGACGATCGGCCGGAATTTATCTTCCCCCGCATCTGGTTCCCAGTGCTTGGTGAACTGAGCATGGAAGTACTTCTGCGTTCGTGCAATCGGCGAGCGTTGCCCTGTCTTCGTGATGGCGGCGCTGTAGTACCCAGTCCGCCCAGCATTGAGTAGTGCGTAGGCGTTCTGCCCAAAGCCAGCAGCAACTTTCCCAGCTTGCCTGCCGAAACCGAGCGTAGTGACGATAACTCCCTCGTGCATGCCGTACTGCGTGAGAACCGGAACATCAATCGCTGCCGAGCCAACAGTGATGCGAATAACATCCTCGCTCTGCACGCCAAGCTTTTCCGCTGTCTGCGGAGACATGACAGCAACGTTTTCCCACGTGTGCTTTGTTACCGGGTCGGGGCACTCCAGAAGCCATGGGTTGTTCGCATGGGAACCGTCATAGACCGAGCTACTGGGTACCACCAGGACGGCAAGCTCGCTGACATCGAGCGTAGGGCGGAAATTCGACAGCGCTGCAAGGTTCGGCTTCAAGAGCGATTGTGGCTGCCCAGGAACGAACCCTGTCCGCAGCAGCTCTTCCCAGCGTGCTTCCGAGCCAAGACGTTCGACAACAGTTTGCTTGAAGTAGTCGAAGTACTTCTCGGCGTTCCCGACGGCCTCAGGCGCAAATGCTTTGACAATCCCGAAGAGCAGCTCCCCCGTCGAGAGAGCATTGACTGGCAGCGGAGCAATCAACGGCTGCTGGATGCAATAGGAATCATCGAAGGCAACAGCATCGCCCCAACTTTCGTACTGATGCGCCGCGGGAATCGTTATCGTGCACTGCTGTGCTGTTTCGTCGTCAATGAGCGTGTGCGCGAAGCGATGCTCGACCCGTCGCAGCAGCGACCGCATCTCTGCATCGGCTGTGTATTCGGGATTGACGTGGCTAAGCAGCACAACCCCGACACGTTCGTTGCGCAAGTCATCGCGGAGCGCCTCGACTGCTGGACGACGCATTTGGCTCATCGGGAGCACGTGTGCAAATACTTTCCCTTCGCCAATGGAGCCGAGCAGCGTATTGATTGCAATGCCAACTGCATGTGCATAGGGAGAAAGATGCTCACCGACGAGCACGCAACCACGCTCGCCAGCAGCCAGAAGCTCGCGAGCGATCCGCGCCGCAGCATCACGATGCGAGGTGGGATGCGCTAATTGCTGCGCGCCTTTGGCTTGTGCGATGGTGTTATAGAGCGCTGTAAGGAACGACTCGTAGTCGCGCGGATGGATCACCACACGCTCATCGGCTGCGGCACCGGTCTGGCTATAGCGCCCCTCGACAGCGATGAAACGGCTCATCACCGGATTTGACCGCGTCGGCTTTCGGCGAGCTGCAAAGCCGCGCGTATGGTAGACTGCGTTCCGGTCGGTTCCAAGGAAATCTGCATCAACGCTGACGATGACATCGGCACGCTCAAGGCTTGGCACAAGCGCTCCTTCGATTCCGAGCAATGCCTTGCTTGCTTCCGCAGCACCATCGGCGATTGCCCAGGGGAACACAACGACCTGCGCATTCGGCACGTGCTGCTCGACAAGCCGCACAAGCGTTTCGATCGCTGGCGAGCAATGCTCGTCAATGAGAATGCGGATGTGCTTTCCTTCCCCGCTCGCAGTGCGAATTGCCTCGACGATCTGTGCCAGTGCGTTCGCAGGCGTCGAATAGTTCCCGCTCGGAATTACGCCAGGTCGCCGCCCAACCAAAATTGGGCGGATGCGTTCTGGGTCGTAGAGTTCAAAGAGCGTCGCTTGAATGAGCGCGCTCGATTTGCCGCCGACGATCGGATGAAGGTCGTTCCCCTCGACCTTGACAGGGCGCCCCTCCCGCACCCGAACAAGCAACGGATGCACAACGTTTTTGTGCATGTAGCAAGTGCTGTAGTAGAGCGGCACTCCAGGGATGGCGTACTCAGGATTTTTCACCGCCGGAACAAGCTTGTAATCGGGACGACGGCAGGCTGCAGCGGTGACTGCCATCGCCGCTGAAAGCATCGCCATAAACGACCGCCGTGACAGCGGTGTCTCCAGTATCGGCGGAGCATCGCTCGGCTGATCGGGGTCCTCGCCGATGACGCGAGCGAAATGCTCCATTGACTCGTGCATCAGGCTTTCTGGAATTGTCGTTGACATAAACAGTCGCTCATCAATAGTGACACGCTGAACAGTTCTCCGGACCGTAGCCCGGCAGCTTCGGATGCGGAATACCCGCAACCGTAGGAGTTGGCACATCGGTCTCCCACGCGCCGAATTGCGGTGAACTGATCGGACGTACGCGCGAAGCAACTCCTTGGACGAGGTTTGAGTTGATTGGTTCGAAAAGATGCTCCCGGAAGTTCTCAGGAAGCCGTGCGCCAGTGAAGATTCCCGAAATTGGGCGTGCTGGAACGATGTTTCTCTCTGGATGCCGATGGCACTCCAAGCACCACCCCATTGAAAGCGGCTTGTTCTGCGCGATGACGCCTTGAATTTCCACGTTGCCATGGCACGACTGGCAATCAATCTGCGCGCGAATATGCCGCGAGTGGTTGAAGTGGACGTAGTCGGGGAGCTTGTGGACTCTGCGCCATTGGATCGGAATTCCTTTCTCCCAACTATCCCGCACAAGTTGGAGTTTAGGGCTTTCCGCTTTGATCACAATGTGGCAGCCCATGCACGTGCTCGTTGTCGGCACCGGCGAGTGCTCGGAGACTTCGACGCCTGCATGGCAGTATTGGCAGTGAATTTGAAGCTCGCCGACGTGCAGCTTGTGGGAAAACGGCACAGGTTGCTGAGGACGATAGCCAACGTCGGTTACGTCATTGCGCATACCGAAGTAGAGCACCAACGCACCGACGGTGAGCACCGCCCCACCACCGAGGATCGAAGCTTTGAGTATTCGGTCAACACGCTGCGAAAACATTGTTCCTGCACGATTGTTCGACTACGGGCGCCATGCGTAGAGCATGACGTAAACAGCAACGCCGGTGACGGCGACGTAGAGCCACAGCGGCAATGTCCACCGCGCGATGCGCCGATGGCGGGCATATTCGCCACGCCAGCCGCGCGCGATCGTGAAAAGCGCCAGCGGAACAATCCCCGCTGCCAGAAGAATGTGCGAGATGAGCACAACGAGGTAGATCGCCCGCGCAAGGCCTGTGCCACTAAAGTAGACTGGCTCAGCCTTCTGCGTGTGATAAATCACGTACGAAATCAAAAATAGCGTCGAAAGGCCGAAGGCGCTCAACATGAGTGTTCGGTGTAGTGCGATCCTCCGCCGGCGAATCGCGACGTATCCGATGCACAAGAGTACCGCAACTGTGCCATTGAGAAACGCGTGAAACGCTGGTGCATACGATACATCGAACGTTCCAATCCGCAGCACCCCGGGATTGGTGATGATGAACACCACGAGCGCTGAAACCACAATTGCGGTCGCGTAGATCGCAATGCGGAGCGTCTCGTCAGGTATGCTTCGGAGGATTCGGCTCATTGCAATGCTATCCGCTTGCGTTCCACATACGCTGCCAACAGCTGGCGTAGCCGCGCGACGTCGGCTGTATCGAGACTGTTGAAGTAGCCACGAATCTGCCCTTGTTCATCAACAAGCGCAAATCGCGAGCTATGGAGATCTGGCGTCTTCGGATCGGAGAGCAAAAAGCCATCGCGCGAGAGCATCCGAACCGAGTCGAGCGTCGTCCGTGTGATGAACCACACATCTGGCCGAGCGCCATACTCGCGTGCATACGATGCTAAAACCGACAGGCTGTCTGTTTCTGGATCTACACTGAAGGAAACAAAGCGGACGTAATCTCCAAACTGCTGCTGCAACTCCGCCACATGCCGATTCATGATCGGACAAACCCCTTGGCAGGTTGCAAACATGAACGAAGCAACCCACGGACGGCCGCGAAGCTGCTCGCTGGAAAGCTGCTGACCGTCGTAATTGGTCACCACAAACGATGGCGCTTGTTTGATACGCGGAAGCTCATCCCATATAGCCTCTGAGCTTCGCTGGCAGCCGACAATTGCGACAACAGTAAGCATCGCAAACGCTGCAATGTGATGCTTCATCGCAAGTCCACCGCTGCAAGGAGGAACAAGCCCATCAGGAACATGTACGTCGCAATCAGTACATGCCGGCCGTTCGACAACGTTGGCTGGCGCACAAGCTGCATGCAACGAACAAGCAACCAGGCACTCAATGTTCCGCATCCTATGGCATAGAGTGTGCCGCCATTCCCCCCTATCCACCACGCAATGCTCGATAACACGAGCAATAGTGCGTAGATCAGCGTGTGCACCGCAAGCCGATGTGCGTTCCCATCGCCGAGCAATACGATGCCGCCACGACGGTAGTCATCAGCGTACAGTATCGCAAGTGCCAAAAAGTGCGGCAATTGCCACCAAAACATGATCGCTGCAAGGATAGCTGCTTCTGGAGAGAAAAGCTCCCCTCCCCCAGCAACCCAGCCACCGACAACCGGCAGTGCACCGGGAATACCGCCGAGGTAGAGCGCGAGCGCTGTTTTGGTTTTGAGCGGGGTGTAGAGCAATGCGTAGAGTGCAACCGTTGCCACTCCCAACATAGCAACTGTCCAGCCAAGAAGAAGAAGCGTAATCGTGCCCACTCCAAGGAGGGACCATGCGTAAGCGTATGCTGCACCTGGGGAGATTCTCCCTGCTGGCAGTGGACGGAGCGACGTGCGTTGCATAGCCGCATCGCTCCGTCGCTCAAGGAGATGGTTGAATGCACCTGCACTCGCTCCGAGAAAGAGAACACCCACCGAAAGCACCAACAACTGCCAGAGCACTGTCCAGAGATCACGATGGAGCCATGGCTGGGCGACCCAGTACCCAACTGCTGCGGTGACAACCTCCATCAACGTGATGCCAGGCTTCGATAGTTCGATGAACGAACGCACTCTGCGCGTTCGTGCGGGCGTCTCCGCCTGGGATGCGAGAGCAGAAACAGCAGTAGCGGGCATTAGAGTGGTTGCTCGAGTTCTGCTTCCGTGTATTGCGTCGTGCGATTTTTCGTTGCTTCTCGCACTCGCGCGACGTCTTCCGGTTTGACTTCGCCGCCAGTATTACCCCAGCTGGTACGGACGTGTGTCAGGATTGCTGCAATCTCATCATCGCTCAAGACTGAATGCCATGGCTGCATCACGCCGTTGTACTTGACACCATTCCGGATAATCGCTCCACGAAATCCATGGAGCACAATGCGGATCGGCTTGGTGACATCCTCGCTATTGGCGAGCGCTGAGCCTGCCAGCGGCGGAATACTTCCGGGGATTCCTTTCCCTGTCGTTTGGTGACACGAGGCGCAGTTCTTGTTGAAGAGCTGTGCACCGAGAGATTGCTCTCCACCGCCAGCTTGTTGCTCCTCCGTTGGTCCGTTCCAAACGGGGTCGTCGGTTTGGGAAATAAAAAAGCCGCGGATATTACAAGCGGCAAAGGTCATCGCAACGAAAGCGACAAGGAACGTAACGAGCCATCGCATACGAGCTCAGTAGCATTTGGTACAACTGACATGCACGCAGCAGCGAGCAAGCATCGGGTTGATTGTATTGCCACACTCGGGGCACGTGCAGCACTGGCACAAAATTACACACTGCTTCCAAATCATACCGCATGCTCCTATAGCTGGCACCTCCACAGCATGCCGTTGTTGAGAACAAAGCGAGGCTTACCACGAAGCTGCCAGTGTACAAACGGGGTGTTGCGCGCCGTCGAACGAAATCGCTCCGGCTCGACAGTCCATTCTTCGTCGAGTGCCACGATCGTTAGCACTGCTGGCGCTCCCGGAGCAATACGAGGCTGCTCAAGCCCGAGAACACGCCGTGGCCCCACGCTCATCAGTTCGACAATGCGCCGAAGCGGCAGCCCACGGCGATGGTAGAGCTCCGTCAGTGCCAACCCGACAGCTGTCTCCAGACCGATGATGCCATTAGGTGCAAGTGGAAATGGCTGTTGCTTTTCTTCCACAGTATGGGGAGCGTGATCGGTCGCAATCGCATCAATCGTCCCATCGGCGAGCGCTTCGATAATCGCTTCGACATCGTCACGCTCTCGGAGTGGTGGGTTCATCTTCGCGTTGGTGTTGTAGCCATCGGCCGCTTCGTGCGTGAGCGTAAAATGATGGGGTGTCACTTCCGCACTGACACGCAATCCCCAGGCTTTCGCAAGGCGAAGGAGGCGAAGCCCGCCACGCGTGCTCAAATGCGAAATGTGGTAGCGACGGTTCCCGCATGCCTCCGCAAGCAAGATGTCGCGTGCAATGATGACCTCCTCAGCAACACTCGGATAGCCACGCAAGCCAAGCCGTGCAGCAATTGCGCCGTCGTGCATGTCGAACCCTTCGGTGATGGAATGCTCCTCGCAGTGCTGACTGAGGAGCGCATCGAAGGGCGAAGCATAGAGAAACGCTCGCCGCATCACTTCGGCATTCCGCACACACGATCCATCATCGGAGAACATCACCGCGCCTGCCTCGATGAGCTCGTGCATCGGGGAGAGCACTTCCCCACGGCGCCCAAGCGTTATTGCAGCACAGATGTGGACATTGACAAGTCCTGTAGCACGGTTGCGGATGTACTCGATAACCGCTGGTGAATCAATCGCCGGTTCTGTATTCGGCATGCAGACAATGTCCGTAAATCCCCCATTTGCTGCAGCCGCCGTTCCAGTGGCGATTGTTTCCTTGTGGGTCTGACCTGGCTCGCGCAGGTGGACGTGCATATCCACAAAACCTGGCGCTGCCATCCAGCCATGAGCAGTAATTCGCTCAGTAGTGGGCGGTATACCAGCGGGTGGATTGGTGTCACAGTAGGCTATGATTCCATCGCGTACCCAAAGGTATGCGACTTCGTCGCGCTGCTCAAGCGGACTGACAATGCGGATGCGTTCGAAGAGAATGTCCACAAATCCAGAGGAAGATTGTTCTCGGCGGCAAGTGGCAAATTACAGCAACTGCGCTTGCCCGGAACGTGCGCGCCACTTGGTCAAAAACAACGCTCGATGCTCTGGCGTTGGTCCCCAGCGATCGAGTGCAGCAAAGTGCTCTGCGGTTGGATAGCCTTTGTGCCGTTCGAATCCGTGATGCGGGTACTGCCGTGCAAGCTCTACCATCAGGCGGTCGCGAGTGACTTTTGCAATGATGGAAGCAGCAGCAATCGAGGCAGAACGCCGATCTCCACCGACGATAGCTGTCGTAGGCTGCACAAGCAACGGATGGTGCGGCCCATCAACAAAGACATGCGCGATTGAACAACCAAGCTGCTCGACGGCATGCTGCATCGCGTGCATCGTTGCGCCGAGGATATTACGCTGCTCAATGAGTTTCACACTGGCAACCCCAACACTCCACGCAACTGCTGAGCGCACGATTTCCTCGAAGAGTTCCTCACGTTTTTGCCGAGTAAGTTCCTTCGAATCGCGCAGCCGACGACACAGTGAGCGATTATCGGGATGGAGGACGACAGCAGCAGCAACGACCGGCCCCGCCAGCGAGCCACGCCCAGCTTCGTCAACGCCTGCAACGAGCACTCCACGACACCAGAACGGCTGCTCGTAGCGAATGGATGCCATTGTCAAGACTGCGCAAGGCGAAAAAACTCATTCCGCAAGTTTGCATCGTGCTGTAGCGCCCCGCGTAGGACGGAGGTAATCATGTCGCTTTGCTCATGATCGGCTTCGACGCCGCGTGCGATCATGCAGTAATGCTTTGCAGTGATGATCACGCCGAGTGCACGCGGCTTGAGCATGCTCTCAAGGTAGTCAGCGATCTGCTCGCCCATTTCTTCTTGAATTTGCCCTCGCCGGGAGAACCATTCGACAATGCGCGTCAGCTTACTAAGCCCGATGATATAGTCGCCGGGCATGTAGCCAATCGTGCACGTGCCGCTGATCGGCTGCCAGTGATGCGAGCAGACGGACATCACCTTGATTCCTTTGCTGATGATCAGCTCGTTGACGTTTTTGCGATTGGGAAAGATTGTCACCGGCGGTGGAGGCGTGTAGCGCCCGATGAACAGCTCGTTGACCCACATCCGCGCAAGCCGCCGCGGCGTTTCACGGCTGTTCGGATCGCGTGTGCGATCAATGCGGAGAATGTCCATCATTTCGGCAAACTTTTGCTCGAGTTGCTCGATCATCCGCTGCCGTTCGTGATCGGGAATTGGCATGTTCCCATTGGCATCGAAGGATTGCAGCTGCTCAATCGCAACGCATCCGTTACCGTTTTTCTGCTCGAGGTTCATTGCACATGCTCGATGTGTTCAACACAGTAGCGCGGTACTTCCATCGGCTCGCCACGATATTCGACGAAATTGTTCTCCGACTCGTACACCTTGATCGAGTGGAGCGTGCCAGCGGGGATGTGTGGTTCGAGGATACGCCAGAACGCCCACGCCAAATTTTCAGCCGTCGGAATAATGCCACGGAGGAAATCTACGTCTTCGTTGAGGTGCCGGTGGTCCACTTTCGCGATGATATGCTCTTCGATAATGTCACGAAGCAGCTTCAAATCAAGCACGTACCCCGTCGTCGGATCAGGCACACCACGCACCGTAACTTCGAGTACGTAGTTATGCCCATGCCCCCGTGGATTGTTGCACTTGTCGTAGATGCGCTCGTTGTCTGCATCACTCAGCAGTGGGTTGTGGAGCCGATGTGAAGCAGAAAATGTTGCCCGTCGCGTTATGTACACCATCGCTCAGCTCGATTGTGATGGCACAGAACCAATTGCAAACTACGCTGACGAACATAGTCGCTTGGTGTTTAGTTCCGCTTGTGGTCTCGGTAGGGATAGGTGCATGCCGAACGGCAGCGCCATACACATCAACTCCACGCGCAAGTGATTCCACTGAAGCTATCGCCATACCAGCTCAGTCGCAGACGATCCCGACTGTCAAACCATTCTGCAGCCAGTGCGTCGTGCAAGGCTCGCTCGATGTCCGCAGTCCATCGCTTGCGGCAAGTGGATCGTACACCATACGGATTGCCGCGCGTGACTCGCTCGAAGGCACGATCTACGGTCCGCTCGGGATCGTCGCTGCACGTGCATACTGCACGCGCGACGAGCTGGTAATTCTCGATGCACTCGCGATGGAAGCGTACACCGCACAACTGCCGCTCCGCGATGCTGCGCGGCGCCTCCCGTTTCCGATTGAGCGGGAGGATCTGTTTGCACTGCTCCGCTGCGAGCTTCCGCTCCCCGATTCGAGCTACCGCTTCCTTGCTGTTCGTGCAGAAAAAGGCACTACGCTGCTTGCCCATCGGGATTCAAGCTACGTGGACATTGCAGAACTCGATGCCGATGGCTCACTGCTTGGCTATCAGCGGAAGTCACCCGACAACAAGCTCCTGCTTGCAGTCGAATACGGTGCATACCGCCAATGGGATGGCGTCCGTTATCCGGAGCGTATTCGAATTGCTGCACCCACTGAGCAACTCGAGCTTGTGCTCGAGCCAACCGCGGTCAAACAGTCGGCAGACCGCACACCGTTTCGCTTCCACCTTCCACGCACCGTCCGACGCATCTCCATCGAGTAGCGATGCGGAATCTGCTTCCATACTGCGTGCTGTTGCTTGCCGTTAGTGGGCTCTCTGCACAGCAGACCCAGACGCCGGATACTCTTCGGGTCCGCCGAGACTCGATCGCTCGGCGATCGGCAACGGATAGCATCGTTGTTGCAACTGCCCGCGATTCCGCCGTCTTCGAACCACGGACGCAGCAGTTACGACTCTATGGGAATGCTCATCTCCACCACAAAAGCCAAGCGCTCGAGGCAGCAATCATCGAGGTGGACTTCTCCACCAAGACGCTCCGCGCATCCCCGATGACCGACTCACTTGGGAAGCGGCATGGCTATCCGCTCTTGAGCGATGCTGGCAAGCGCTACGCCGGTGAACGCATGACGTACAACTTTGCAACTGGCCAAGGCAGCGTTACGCTCGGGGAAACTTCGATTGAGAGCGGCTACTACTTCGGTTCGACAATCTACAAAGCCGACAGCACAACACTCTACGTTGCCGACGGCTGCTACACAACGTGCGATGCGCCACACCCACACTTTTTCTTCCGCTCCCCGCGGATGAAGGTTCTACCAGGGGATCGTGTGTACTTGCAGGACATCGAGGTCGTCGTCGAGGATGTTCCAGTGTTCTACCTCCCCATCGGTATGGTCTTCCCCAATCGCGGCGGACGTCAGTCGGGTTTTTTGACGCCGCAACCGGCGTTCTCTGCCCAGCGCGGCGTCATGCTTTCAAACCTTGGCTACTACTGGGCAGCCAGTGACTACGTCGGCGTGCTGCTGGCGGGGACGTACTACTCCAAAGGCGGCTACGAGCTCAATGCAACGACTGATTACGCGCTCCGGTACGTTCTCAGCGGGCAGCTTGCGCTCTCGTTTGCCAACGTGCGACTGAGTACAATCGAGCCATACTCCCAGCAGTATCGAGTGCGCCTGACGCATCAGCAGACACTTGGTCCGACAACGTCTCTGGCAGCGAACCTGGATTTCCTCTCGCAGGGGTACATCGCTTCGACCCAGTATGCGCTTAGCCAGCGCATCTTGGGAAACGTCACCTCGAGCGCAGGGATTTCGCATACGTTCGAAAGTGGCATTGGCGTTTCGCTCAACTACCTACGCAACCAGAGCCTGACCTCGAGCGCGAACGACAATCGTGCGACACTTTCGCTAACGGTTCCCTCGACGATGCCGCTGCGTGGAATACTGCCCAGCTCCAATTGGCTCTCGACGCTGACGCTCAGCTACTCGGGCACGGGCACAGCACTTCTTGCTCGCGACGTTGGCACCCTACCTGCGCCATATGACACCACGCGCTGGAGTGGTGTCATCCAGCACTCGCCCAGCCTAACAGTCAACCCGCGCCTTGGATACTTTGCCATCACGCCGAGCATCAGTCTTCGCGCCAACACATACTTCCGCCGCATCACGCGATCGTGGAGCACGCAGTTGGGCAGAACTGTTGACCAAATCGAGTACGGCATCTTCAACGAATACGCCATTAGCGCTGGAATTTCGGCACGGACGACGCTCTACGGCCCGCCACTGTTCTTGACACAAGACTTTGCCATCCGCCATACGATCATCCCGACGCTCTCCCTGCGGGTGACGCCAGATCTTTCTGCACCACGCTATGGATTCTACAATTGGTACACCGTGCCTGCTGACTCGCTTCGACCTGCGCAAACGGTGCAGTACTCCCGCTTCGCGCTCGATGGAGGCGGCATTGCACCTCGCGGACGAGCATTGGCACTCGACTACTCCATTGACAATGCACTCGATGGAAAACTCTTTGGCGATACTGCTTCGAGAAAGGTAGATCTGTTTCGCTTCACCGTGAGTGGTTCGTACAACTTCGTTGCCGACTCATTCCGTTTGAGCGACCAAACCTGGACATTTCGCTTCCCGACAATTGCGAATCTTTCGCTCTCCTCCTCGATGCGGACAACACTCTACGACGAAGCGCCAACGTTCGACAACGCCGGTACCATCATTGGCTATCGGCAGATTTCACGGTTCCGCGCCGAGCGGCTGGGGCTTGCAGGTGCGATTCGCATCACGTCGTTTTCCCTGAACTTTTCGACTTCCTTCAATCAAAGCGGGATCGTGCCCGCAGCATCCTCTCCTCGACCAGCGAGCCGTGGGCAGGACACTACCGCTGAGCAGCTTGGCGAGCGCTTTCGAGCACGGATGGAAGCCGAGCAAGAAGAGCCAGATCTTTGGGGACAGCATTCTCCAGGATGGTCACGTCCTGCCTTCCCCTGGGAGCTGACGCTCAACGCGTCGTATTCATACTCGCGGCCATTTGCAGCGCAACCTGCAACCGAACAGTTCAACCTCTCGGTTGCAGGCTCAGTACAGCTGACGCGGACATGGAATATCGCCGGCGGGTTTGCCTACGATGCGCTGAGTCGGTCGCTCAGTGGCATCAATGTTCGCATCACAAAGCAGCTTCACTGCTGGGCGCTCAGTTTCGTCTGGTATCCCGTCGGCATCAACAGCGGCTTTTACCTGGTGCTCAATCCAATTGCGAGCGCACTCCGCGACCTGAAGATCGAAAAGCGCAGCACACCGGTCTTTCAGTAACACGCGCTCGAGAGCGTGCACCTGCACCGAAGTCACCGATTGCATCGCTCTGCACCGTCCTATTTTTGGCGTCGAACAATCAACTGCGTTCTATGTGTGGCATTATTGGTTACATCGGGCATCGGCCGGCGTTGCCGATCGTACTCGAAGGGCTCCGCAACCTGGAGTACCGCGGCTACGATTCTGCGGGTATTGCAATCTGCGACGGCAGCCGAATCCGCATCGCCAAACGCGCAGGGAAAGTCGCAGCACTTGCAGCTGAGGTCGAACAGCTTCCCTTTCCGGGTACTCTTGGAATCGGACACACCCGGTGGGCAACACACGGTGAGCCAACAGATACCAACGCACACCCCCACAGCGATGCCTCCGGCCGCATCGTCCTCATCCACAATGGCATCATCGAGAACTACGCCGTTCTGAAAACACAGCTGGAGCGCCTTGGCTATAGCTTCCGCTCCGAGACCGATACCGAGGTACTCGCAGTCTTCATCGGGATGCTCTATGACGAACTAGGCGACTTCGAACTTGCTGTGCGCACTGCTCTCCAAGAAGTTGAAGGGACGTTCGGACTGGCGATCATCTCCAGCGATGACCCCGATTGCTTGATCGCTGCACGGCGTGGGTCTCCCATTGTGCTTGGCATCGGAGACGACGAGTACATCGTTGCCTCGGATGCCTCAGCAATCGTAGCACACACGCGACGAGTCGTCTATCTCCGCGATGACGAGATGGCCATCCTTCGGCGGGATGGATACATAACCAAAACGATTAGCGACGAGTACATCGCGCCAGAGATCCACGAGCTGGACTTCGAGCTAGAGCAAATCCAGCGCGGGAATTACCCACACTTTATGCTCAAGGAAATCTTCGAGCAACCGGTAACATTCCGCGATTCGATTCGAGGGCGACTTCTGCTGGCGGAAGGAAATGCCAAACTTGGGGGTCTGGCAAGCGTTGCCGACAAACTGCGTTCGGCACGTCGCATTATCCTGACCGGCTGCGGCACTTCATGGCACTCGGCACTCGTCGGCGAGTACATCATCGAGCAGCTGGCGCGCCTCCCCGTCGAGGTCGAATATGCGTCCGAACTGCGCTACCGCAATCCCGTCATCTACCCAGACGACATCGTCATCGGCATTTCGCAATCGGGTGAAACGACCGACACGCTCGCAGCACTCCGTGAGGCAAAACTCAAAGGTGCGACAATCCTTGGCATCGTCAATGTTGTTGGTTCGACGATCGCGCGGGAGACAAACGCGGGCGTTTACCTTCATGCTGGTCCAGAGGTCGGTGTTGCCTCGACGAAAGCGTTCACTTCACAGCTTGCGGTGCTTGCGCTCCTGGGACTCTACCTTGGGAGGCAGCGCGACCTTTCTGCCAGCGAAGGACAACACCTCGCACGTGAACTCGACGCCATCCCCACGCACATTGCGAGAATTTTAGAGGCAGCCGCCGACATCGAACGTATCGCAGTTGAATACGCCGATGCAACAAACTTCCTCTACTTAGGGCGTGGGGTGAACTTCCCCGTCGCTCTCGAAGGCGCACTCAAGCTCAAGGAAATTTCCTACATCCACGCCGAAGGCTACCCCGCTGCCGAGATGAAGCACGGTCCGATTGCGCTCATTGATGCAAACATGCCTGTCGTCTTCATCGCGACACGCGATGACATCTACGACAAAATCATCTCCAACATCCAGGAAGTACGGGCACGCCGCGGGCGTATCATCGCCATCGCCACGGAAGGGGACGACCGACTGCCAGCGCTGGCAGACCACGTCATCTACGTTCCGCCGACGCATCCGCTGCTGACACCAATCCTGGCAGTGATTCCACTTCAACTGTTGGCGTACTACATCGCTGTTGCGCGTGGCTGCGACGTGGATAAGCCGCGCAACCTTGCAAAGTCAGTGACGGTCGAGTAACCAGCCATGCACTGGGAGGCAGTCGGCGGCATTGTGCTCTGCATTGTTGGGGCACGTCTGCTTGCACAGCGAGGCTCGCCCTTCCCATGGCGTGTGCTGCTGTGGGGCATTGGGATTCAACTCGCGCTTGGCTTTTGGCTCCTGAAAAGTCCGAGCGGAGTTGCCTTGTTCGAACACGTCGGGCGTGCCGTCACAGGATTTCTTTCCTTTGCCAATCGCGGCTCGGAGTTTCTCTTCGGCAACTTGGTCAAGCCAGAGTACCGCCAAACATTCGGAATGCAAGTAGCGCTCGTCATCGCACCGACGATCATCTTCTTCTCGGCGGTCATCGCGATGCTCTACCACCTGGGGATTATCCAGCGCATCGTCTACGCCGTTGCGTGGGTAATGGCACGGACGATGGGCACATCGGGTCCGGAGTCGCTCTCAGCTGCGGCGAATATTTTTCTTGGGCAAACGGAAGCACCAATCCTGATTCGGCACTACCTGTCATCAGCGAGCATCTCCGAACTGAACGCTATCATGGTTGGCGGTTTTGCGACCATTGCAGGTTCAGTCCTGGGCGCTTACGTCCAGCTTGGAATATCCGCCCAGGCACTGATCACAGCCTCGCTGCTTTCCGCACCAGGAGGGCTGATGCTGGCTAAGCTGGCAATTCCACCAAGTGGAACAGAACGTCCGATCGAATCCTATCGCACACAGCGCACAACCCAATCGCTCTTGGACGCAGCTACAAGCGGTGCGCGCGATGGGCTGATGCTGGCGCTCAACGTCCTTGCAATGCTCCTTGCGTTTATCGCAATCATGGCGCTGCTCGATGCAGGCTTTGCCTGGTTGCACTCTTGGCTCCCATGGATGCCGGCATCACTCCGAGAGCTTCTCGGCTGGATCTTCCTGCCGTTGGCATATGCGCTCGGTGTACCGGCGCAGGATGCCCACACTGTCGCTCAGCTGCTGGGAACGAAGATCGTCGCCAACGAATTTGTTGCCTACACTGACTTAGCTGGGCTTATCCAAGCCGGTACCATCAGCCCGCGTGGAGCAATGATTGCGATGTACGCACTCTGTGGTTTTGCGAACATCAGCTCGATTGCCATTCAGATCGGGGGTATCGGCTCGCTCGCACCCGAGCGGCGTGATGATATCGTTCGCCTTGGCTGGCGTGCAATGGCAATCGGGGCACTCACAAACTGTCTGAGTGCCTCGATTGCATCGCTCCTTAGTTAGTCTGGCTCTTCCAGTGGGGGAACTCTCCGCCGATCGCGCTCTCGGAGCGGGGGACGTTGTCGCTCAAGCATAGCGCGCTGCAATCCCTCGATGAACCGTACCTCGAAGACGACAAGCTTTGCATACTGCTGCGGATTCAGCAGTGAACGCACAGATTCCAACCGCTCCAAGGTTGCACTCGAGAGCTGTTGGAGTGCTTTCGTCGCAGCCTGGGTTTTCGCGGTCAGTTCTGCATCGGATACGTTCGCGCGGATCGCCGCTTCCAGCTCCCCGATGGCGGTGCGGAGGTCGTGTCGGGCCTGGTCAATTTTCTTCTGACCTTCGTTGTAGCGCACGAAGAACTTCTCTGCAGTCTTTTCGTCCAAGTCAAGCGTTTCGATCAGCTTGAGCTTCTTGAACTGAGCTAAGCGCTCCGCGGGTTTGACTCGTGGGGGTTGTTGTGCTGGTGGCTGCGCAACGAGCATGGTTGCTGCAAACATCGCAACCGTTAGGCTACTCAAGCGTTTCATCGCTAAAAACCTCGGCAAATTGTTCAACAAACTCGGAGTCCATCGCATCGTAGGGGAACGTTGCAATTGTGATTGCATCTATTGGTGGAGTTTCGATCATTGGTTCCTGATCGGTACTCGATGCTGCGCGAACGCGCTGAGTTTGGGCTGGTTGTGCTGGTGCTGGAATGATGGAGCGTTCCATGTTTGATTCAGTGACTGCTTGCACCGAAGGAGTACGTGCGATACTCTGCGTCACGTGAGGATACTCCCGTTGGCTATGATTGCGCTCGGGGAGGACAACCGCTGCAACAATCGCAGCGGTACAAGCTATACCGACCGCAAGCCAGTGCCACCGAACACGCCGGTGACTGCGGGCTGCGCGGAGCTGCTCAACGACGCGGACGCTGAGCATTTGGGTCTGCCAATCGAGCTCTCGCTGAATGGATTGAGGAGGAAATGCATCGAAGAGCGCGCGGATTGCTTCGAGCTCTGCTTGGAGCTCGGGCGAAGATCGGAGCGCATCTTCAACAGCGAGCCGTTCGTCATCGCCGAGCATTCCAGCAGCGTAGTCGGGCAGGAGCATGCGAATCTTTTCGATCGTCATCGTTTGCCTCCTTTGGGAATGGGACGGCCGAGCATTTCTGCAAGCTTGCGGACGGCGTGGTAATAGTTTGCCTTCAAGCCACTGACGCTTACGCCAATCATCGTGGAGATCTCCTCGTAGCTGAGACCTTCGACGTAGCGGAGATAGAACGTCTCACGCTGTTTTGGTGGCAGCTTCTTGAGCATTCCGTGAAAGCGCTCAAGGAAGTCGGCATCTTCCAGCTGCCGATCCGGCGTCGGAAGCGCAGAGCGAAGATCCTCGATGTTTTCAAGTACGTCCTCGAGACGGACGAACTTTTTCCACTTCCGACGGAAGGAAATGCACGTGTTGACAGTGATGCGGTACAGCCACGTTTGGAGCGAGCTATCGCCCTTGAACCGGTGCAATGCCCGAAATGCTCGAATGAAGGTTTCCTGCGCGACATCATCAGCATCGTCACGGTCACCATCGAGGTGCCGGAGTGCAACGCTATAGACGAAGCGTTGGTAGCGGCGCACAAACTGCGATGCTGCACGTTCACGATCCCCATGCAGGAACTCTTCGACGAGCGCAGATTCATCTGCTGCGAGTGCCATTACGTGTGCTGCCATCGTGGATACGTTCGAAGTTCGTAAGCTCGCCGCATTTGACGCAGCATCGTAGGTGAGCGTTTAATGCATGCGTTGCTTACGCTCGAACGATTGTTTCGCTCAGGCCAATCCCCTCATTGTCCCAAGACATCGGCAGCACGCTGCCCGCCTGCCATCGCTACGATTTCATCGTCGTAGTGATCAGCGATGATTGCAACGCTCATGATTGTCGTCACGAGCTCGTTGCGATCCATATTTGAGGCAGTGATCGAGTGGGAGAAGATGATGGTATCATCGAAGAGCAATCCAAAGCCTCCAAGGTGGATTTCAGCATTCTTGCGCAGGAGGAAGCGCATCAGCTCTTCGCTGATTGTAGCACCCGAGACAACATGCGCGATGCATTCAACGACGCACTCGGTTTCTGTAAACGGTCGGACAACGATGATAACCTGAGTCGAACCATGCTGGACAGCGAACGAGCCATTGGAAAACGGCACATACTCTGGGAACGCCTCGTGGAGGATGCTTTCGACACGCAGGCGGGTGGACTCAAGAAGTTCGGCCGGAGTTGTCATGAACGTCTCTCCAGTTATGGGGTGATTGGATTGTTACGATGACTGTTCTTGTGTACTGCTGGGCGGAAGCTGGCCGAGCGATGCTTTGAGTTTGGCAAGTTCATCCTCGACGGTCTTGGAAGAACCGAGCAACTTGAACTCCTGCTCAAGCGAAGTGCTCTCACCTGCTAATTGCTCGTAGGCGCTGGCCTCTGCTTCGAGTTGCTCGATTTTGCCCTCGAACTTGTCGAACTTCGAAAAGGCATCCGCACCTACGCCACTGAAGGCTTGGGCAATTTGCTTTTGCGCCTTTGCAGCCTGGGAGCGTGCGATGAGTGTGCTCTGACGTGCACGGGCTTCGTCAAGCTTTGCTTTGAGTTGATCGAGCTGCTGCCGAAGCTTTGCCGTGGTTGCCTTTGCCTGTTCGTAAATCGGCTGCAGGTCCGCGAGGTTTCGATCGGCGATTGCTTTTCTCTCCAATGCAGCGCGGGCCAGATCTTCTCTTCCCGCTTGGAGCGCTTGGACAGCCTTCTGCTGCCAATCGGCAGAGTCCTGCCGAGCTTTCGCAATCTTTCGTTCTAGCGACTTTTCATTCGCAATAGCCTGCGCGACGGCCATCGTCGCTTTGTTGACGGATTCCTCCATCTCGATGACCATCTGCTTGAGCATCTTTTCGGGGTCTTCGGCTCTGTCGAGCGCGTCGTTGACGTTTGCTTTGAATATGTCGGCAATTCGTGAGAAAATACCCATGGGAATATCGAGAAGAGTTGTGACTGCCAAGCAAGCATTCCAAATCTACGAACTGCTATTGCCGATACGATACGCCCACGGGCGGCGATCGGCAAAGAGGTCATTGTAGGGATTGAACGATTTCGATCGCGTGCGCTCCGGCTCGATCGGTGCTACTGCGATACCCTCCGTGTCGGCAGGAAGCTCTGCCAGGACCGTGCCGTTATAGCTGTAGATCGCCGAGCGTCCGTTGAAGTGGAGCGTCTCATCCCCACAGGTTTCGCTCCCAATCCGATTGGCGACAGCAAGGTACACTTTGTTTTCCAACGCGCGCACAGGCATTGCCATGCGCCAGATGTGCGTGACGAGATTCGACGGGCATGCAATCAACTCTGCACCCGCCAGCGCAAGTGTTCGTGCGGCTTCGGGGAAGCGCCAATCGTAGCAAATCATCATCCCAATGCGCAGATCAAACGGTGCAACGCTGACGACCTCGAAGCCCGTATCACCTTCGTCGAAGACAAGACGCTCTTTGTAGAACAGGTGCGTCTTGCGGTAGTAATACCGCTGCCCAGAGGGATCGAACAGTACCGCCGTATTGTACCGGCGCTGGCCGTCTTTTTCAGGAAAACCGACGATGATGGCTTTCGACTGCTGCTGTGCAATGCGTGCAATCGCATCGAGGATCGGAGAACTTCGCTCCAGTGCAACTGCGTCCAGCTCCGTTCGGGTAGTGAAAAAGTATCCACTCAATGCCAACTCCGGAAGGACTACAACCTCTGCCTCGGCACGGCGTACCATTGCACAAACTCGCTCCAGGTTGGCTTCGACGTTTCCCAAGACGGGGTTCATTTGAACGATAGCGACCTTCACAGCACGTGGAATAGAAATTGTTGTGAAAATTACGGAGTGATTTGGTAAGTTCGAAGAGAGTCCCTTTTGCAGTATCGTACCTCGCGATGGACTGGACACTACTCAACGCTGCGCTGATTTTGGCTGCTGCTGTGGCGGTCTTGGGGGTGCTCGCTGTCGTTGTCCGGCGGCTATCGCCCCTGCGTGGTGGTGGCAATAGCATACCTATCCGCATACTCGCACGCCAGCCACTGGGCAGTAAGGCACTGCTTGTTGTAGCCGAGATTGAAAGAAAACGTGTCGTACTCGGTGTGACCGAGCATACTGTATCGCTTCTTGCGACGCTCTCAGAAGCACCTGCTCCCACGCCAAGCCAACAGACAACACCGCCGCGATCGAGTCACTCACAGCAGCCTCAACCGGCCACACCTGCAGAGCTTTCCTTCCGCGCGTACCTTGCTTCGATGTTCCAGCGGTCAGACAAATAATCCCCTGCATTGCTCTACGGAACGTGCGCAATGACTTTGTAGTTTTGCGCCGCCACTGCTGCCGTCACGCGTTGCTGACATAGTGTGGTAGGTTCTCAAGACGACTGACTTCCCCCGCTTGCACATGAAATTTTCGTTTTTCTCCAACGATATTGCCATTGATCTCGGCACTGCCAATACGCTCGTGTGGATGAAGGGCAAAGGCATTGTGCTCAACGAACCCTCGATCGTTGCCTACGACCGCACAACCAAGAATGTTATCGCTGTCGGTCACGAAGCCAACGCAATGGTCGGAAAAACGCACAAAGAAATTCGGACGATACGCCCACTCAAAGACGGGGTCATCGCCGACTTTGAAATTGCAGAGGAAATGCTGCGCGCGTTCATCCGAAAGGTTTCGCAATCGTGGCAGCCGGTCCGGCGCGTTGTCATCTGCGTTCCTTCCGGGATTACCGAAGTCGAAAAGCGTGCAGTCCGCGACAGCGCCGAGCACGCAGGAGCAAAAGAGGTCTATTTACTTGCTGAACCGATGGCTGCAGCCATTGGCGTTGGGCTGGATGTCCACGAACCTGTCGGCAACATGATCGTGGACATTGGCGGTGGCACGACGGAAATTGCTGTCATTGCCCTCTCAGGCATCGTCAGCGACGAATCCATTCGGGTCGCTGGGGATGAGATGACCGATGCGATTGTGCAGTACTTCAAGCGTAAGCACAACATGCTCATCGGCGAGCGTACTGCGGAATTCATCAAACACGAGGTCGGCTCTGCATACCCAGTCGAAGAAGACGTCATCATTGAAGTCAAGGGACGGGATTTGCTCGAAGGGATTCCGCGCATGATCGAAGTAAGCTCTGCCGACATTCGAGAGTCGCTCCAGCAATCGGTGCAACTGATCATCGAGGCGATCATGAATCTGCTGGAGCGGACACCACCGGAACTCTCCGCCGATATCTTCGACCGGGGCATTATCCTCACCGGAGGCGGCGCACTCCTGAAAGGCCTCGACGAACGCATTGCACGCGAAACGCGCCTTCCGGTCCATATTGCCGACGATCCTCTGACTGCGGTTGTCCGCGGCTCAGGGAAAGTTCTCGAGAATTTGCAGGACTATTCGTCGGTGCTGCTCAAATCGAAGCGGTACTGATTTCCGGCTATGCAACGCTTTGCGGAGTTCCTCTTCCGTTATCGTGAGCACATCACCGCTGCCCTACTAGCAATCGTCTCGCTTGCGCTCATGTCCTATGGTAACGTTACGCAGTTGGGTGGCTTCCGCGCGCTCGTCATCGGTGGATTGGGAATGGTGCAACAAGCCTTTGCATGGATTCCCAATCCTATCGCGCTCGAAAAGGAGAACCGTGCGCTGCGGCAGATTAATCTCGACCTGCAACAGGAAGTGATGCTGCTTCGGCGCGCTGGGGTCGAGAATGCGCAACTTCGGAGAATGCTCGACCTCAAGAATGAAAGCCGATTGCCGCTGCTGCCTGCAGCGGTCGTCGGGAAGACGGTCTTCCGAACGCGGCAATTCCTGACGCTCGATCGTGGCAGCCGCGATGGCGTAAAGGTTGGAATGACGGTGATGACCGATGCCGGGCTGGTCGGATCGGTCGTTGCCACCAGTGCGCACTATGCACTTGTTCAAACCCTGTTCAACCGGGACGTCCGCGTCAGTGCACGTCTTGAGCCTACCCGGCAGGAAGGAATTCTCCTTTGGGATGGCTTCGATTACCTTCTGCTGCAGAACATCCCCAAAACTGAGCAAGTCAACGTTGGCGATCGCGTCCTCACAAGCGGGCTCAGCACGCGCTACGTCCCGGAAATTCCCATCGGCCGCGTCAAGAACGTCATCAACGATCCAACCTCGATGTTCTACCGTATCATCGTCGAGCCGGCGGTCGAATTCGGGCGACTCGAGCAGGTCTTCGTCATCCTTCGCACGCCACCCCCGGAGCAGCTGATGCTCGAGCGTGCGCTTCAAGAGTTCATCGAGCGTAGGAGTGCCGGCCGATGATCGCTCCACTGCCTGGCATGGTGCGTTGATGAATCGAGACTACGGCGTTTACGTTGTCGTTGCTCTGCTGGTCATTTTGATCGAGACTGTCGCCAGCAACCTCCTGGCAATCGGCGGGATCACGCCGGACTTGCTCCTTGTGGTTATCGTATCGTTCGCGCTGCATAAGGGACAGCTGCCGGGTGTGCTCTTCGGCTTTGCCAGTGGCTTGGTCTTCGATATTGTCTCAACCGACGTCCTCGGCTCCAATGCGTTGGTAAAGCTGCTCGCTGGCTACTGTGCGGGATTTTTTCACCGTGAGGATGCATCGCTGCAGACAAGCATTGGCTCGCCGCGGTTTATCGGTGTCTTACTCGGCTGCGCGCTCGTCCATAACGCAGTGTACTTGTTTCTCTATACGCGTCCAGCTGATATTCCCTTCGTTGCGTTTTACCTCAAAAACGGCATTGCAGCTGCACTCTACACCACTGCGCTTGCGCTCTTGCCATTTTTCTACGCATCGCGACAGCGGGGAGAAGACTACTAAAAATCTCGCCTGCGAAAGATGCGCTCTCCTCGCAGGAGTGGATATCCAATCCATCCAGTTACGACAAGTGCGATGACCACTAAACTTCGCTCCGAGCCGAAAAACCCGCGAAGCGCCGCCCCTGTGATTCCCATCAACGCCGAAGCATCCGAGTGCAGAAGGAGAGCAACTCTGATCGCATCAATCGGATTGAGCGCAAGGAGTACAAGGAGAGCCTTCTCGATCGGATAGTCTTCGAGTATCGCCATCGCAACGACGAGGATCGCATCGTAGAGAACTGCACAGTAGAGCCACACCATCAGTGCAAGACCGATCCCGCGTGCTTTATCGGGTTGCCCAATCGCTAGACGATACGCAAGAGCGCTAAAGCAAAGCGTAAGCACAACCCCAGCAATAGTAAGCAACGCCACATCGTAATTGCCCCAGACGAAATATCCAGCAACAAGAGGCAACGTACACCCACCAACAAGTGCAAGTGTCATTCCCGTCCACTGCCCCCAATAGACTGCTCGGCGGCTGATTGGCTGTGCAAGGAGCAGCTCGACAAATTCGCGATTGTTGTACTGCTGCAGTGCGATGAGCACAAGCGTGATCAAGGGGACGATGAGCAACAGTAAACTTGCCAGCGTCAGGCTTACCTTCGCGGGATCCCCGCCGAAGAGCGAAAGTGCTGCAACGATTGCTCCGAGTGCAAGTACATACGCGAGCAACGGGCGGCTCCGGGCCATCTGCAAGAGTGCAAGTCGTGCAACGACGACGGTGTGTCTCATTGCAGAACCTCTCGCTGAAGGTGCCATGCAATCGCCCCCATCAAGCTTGTCGTTGCTGCATCGGCCAGCAACTGCTCGAGTGGCAGGTCAATGCAAATTTTTCCTTCGTACAGATAGACCAGCCGATCGGCAAGCTCCAGTGCGTCTTGCGGGCTATGGGTCGTAATCACGATACATTTCCCATGCGCTCGTTCACGAGCGATCTTGGCTTTGATCGTTTCCGTTGAAATCGGATCAAGACCCGCCGTTGGCTCATCCAGAAGAACAATCGTGGGTGAAAAGTACCACGCCAACGCCGCACCGACACGCTGCCGCTGGCCACCGGAGAGCACACCGAGCTGCTTGGAAGCCAAGCTTGCAATGTTCAACTGCTCGTAGAGCTGGAGATCATAGCTGTTGCAATCGCTGCGGAGTTGCATGAGCATGTTGAAAAGTTCGGCAACGGTCAACGTCTCGGGATACCGCGCAATTTGCGGCATGTACCCAACCGAGCGTCGGTATGAGACGTCGCCACTGGCTTCATGCCCTGCGATATGAATCGAGCCCCTATCGGGGCGTACCAATCCAACCATGCTCTTGATGAGCGTGCTTTTGCCCGAGCCATTCGGCCCCATGAGCGCCACAACTTCACCGAAGTGCATCAAGACGTCAACGCCACAGAGAACCTCCTGTGTGCCAAACCGTTTCGTCAGTCCACGTACTTCGATGGCAGTGTGTTGTCCAGGGCTTGATGGGTTCATTGCTCCCTGTGCGACCTTCGACAGTTGAGTTCAGGCATCGTAACCTGCACCATCGGTGAAGGTGCTTTCATTTGTGGCCGCTCATCTTCGATCGTCGGTGGGATGATCGAGGGAATCGCTCGCTCCATGTAGGTCAAGAGCTCGACGATAAAGCTCCGCAAGAGCAAGATTGCACTTGGGACACGCTCGATGAGGATTGAAAACAGTGACACCGGACGATAGGGTACGTCGCCGTACCCATCCCGATCAAGGTCATAGCCGCGGTAGTGATCCCAGTAGTTCTCCCAGCAACGAACGCTGCTCCGCGTAGCGTTGGAAAGAACGTCGAACGTGTTTGCAGTGAACGTGTTCCTGGCAAGAAGAACCCCTACGGAGCTACCGAGAATTTTGAGTGCCCAGCCGTTGGAGCGGAACGTGTTCGAGACAACCGATGTGTTATCGGAGCCTTCCATGTAGATGCCCACCGTGTTCTGCTCGAAGACATTTCCACACACGATGCTACCAGAGATGTCCTTGAGCAAGAGTCCATAGCTACTCGGTCCCCAGTTATCGCTAAAAGCGTTGTTTTCCATCTGAACGTAGCGGGAGTACATCACCGCGACTCCAGCGCCGTTGTGGTGGAATGCATTCGAGCGATAGATGTTGCTATCGGAGAACATGAAGTGCAAACCGTACCGCATGTTGTGGCTACTTTCGTTCCCTTCGATTCTGCAACCACTGCTAAACTCGAAGTACAGCCCATCCCGATGGTAGGAAACAGAGCAACGTTCAATGCGGCATCCTGGGGATTTCCACAGGTGCACGCCGTTCCCCGATAAGGATTCGACCGCACCAGTTCCTCTACATGTAGCATTCTCGATGATACTCCCCGGCGAGTGATAGCATGCAATCCCGAACGCACAGTTCTCTGTTTTGACGTCGCGAATGGTGCATCCCGGTGCATTCTCAAGCCTAATTGCAGCATACTCTTCGAGCGAGGAGTAGCCAGTATTGGCAAACTTGATCCCCCGAAGGTGAACATTACCACATCGAACGGTGATAATTGTGCCCCGCGACCTGCCATCGAGAAGAGGCCACCCTTTTCCGAGAATCGTCACCGGCACAGTGATCACAGCATGCGTCTTGGGGTATTGACCTGGCCCCATAACAATCGTATCGCCCGATGTTGCACGCGCGAGTGCCTGCTCGAGCGTTCGAAGCGGGCAGGTCGGGCATACCTCCAACACACCACTCACCGCAGCGGAAGTGGTAACCAGCGTGACGATGCACAGGCTGAGGCGCTTCCTCAATCGAGCGTGGCTACGTAACGTTGTACATCCTGCCACGAAAGTACATCGCCACCGTGGGTGCGCTGCACTGTTTCGGCTGATGCACGATCTGCATATGCGCTCAGGTCTGCACCCATCGGGCTTGGGAGCTTCGTACTCCGCACATACCACGCTGAGCGTGCATCCACAAACGTTCCAGGCATGCGGAAATCGGTTGCCAGGACAAGCACAACATCGCTCGAATCCAGCGAGCGGAGCATGTTGACCATGCACTCGATTGAGTCGAATTTGTACGCCTTCCCTTTCTTACTGACAATCTCGGTGCCGAATCGTCGGTCTGTAATGGTCATCTTGCAGTAGCTGCACTCATCCGTCCCGTAGCGGATCGGATCCGGCGATGGCGTGCAGGCTAGCTGAGTAAAAACCAGCAGAATAACCACGCTGAGAATCGTGGCTGGGTGCGCAGTTGTGCGCTCAGGTTCGGTCCCGATCTGCGACAGCTTACGGGTACTGCGTCCTGCCTGCCACCACGCGCCGATGCCACACGCAAGGGCAGCAAGGACACCCCATCCACCCCACGAGGGATATGAATGTACGGTGATGTTCAGCAGCTGTTTTGTTCCGATGAGCGGTGGTTTATACGTCATTCCCTCGATCTTGATCGGCGCATTGGGATTGAGTTGAGAGCCATACTCTCGCTCCCACTGATCGAAGTCGTAGAGCCCAAGAGTGCCGGCGAATGCTATCGCTGCGATCCACACCGCGATGAGCCACCGCCGCGGAACGGCAAATGCGAGCCCACCCAACCCAATGAGTGCTGCAAGGATCCACGGCATGAATCGAAGTTCGGGAATGCTCTCTGGCTCGATGGGTTTCATACCGATGTAATGGTTCAGGATGTTGATGTTTTCCAGGTCATGCTCACCGATTCCACGGAGCGAATTGACATAGATGAACATACCAACCGGCTCGGGGTATTGCGGTGCTTCTAGTTCGATCCGCCAGAGCGGCAAAATGTACGCAAGACCGAGCAACACGATCCCAACAGCCAACAGAACTCTCGACCGTTTCATGGTTTGGATACTCGTAGTGAGACTGAACCCAATGAAGGGCAGGGTCGTCAAAAGCTCCCCTGCCCTTCTCCGAATGTGCTTGAACGATGGAGGTGCCTACTTGCCCGTGCCGAAGCTCAACGGCACGGAGGCTCCTGGCGATGACACCCGCACATATCCCTGCATTTCCTGGTGCAAGGCCGAGCAGAAATCTGTGCAGTAGAATGGGTAAACGCCTGGGCGCTGGGGAATCCACTTGAGTGTCTGCGTTTCGCCTGGCATGATGAGTAACTCGCCGTTCAGCGCACCTTGAACGGTAAAACCGTGGGGAATGTCCCAATCTTGCTCAAGATTTGTCACGTGGAAGTACACGACATCGCCTACCTTGATGCCCTCAATGTTATCAGGAGCAAAGTGTGAGCGAATCGTCGTCATGTAAACGTGTACCTCATTGCCTTTCCGCTCGACACGTGCATCTTTTTCCGCTTTGACGGCATAAGGGTGCTTGTTATCCTCGAGCTTGAAGATCCGTACAGAATTTTTCTCGAGCAATTCCGCTGGGCACGCTTGCGCGTAGTGTGGTTCGCCTACTGTTGGGAAATCGAGCAACAGTTTCATCTTGTCGCCCTCGATGCTATAGAGCTGTGCAGATTGTGTTAGTTCCGGCCCTGTCGGTAAATAGCGGTCCTTGGTAATCTTGTTGAGCGCGATGACGTACTTACCCCACGGCTGCTTACTATCTCCGCCTGGAATGCACAAGTGGCCGATCGAGTAGTACGTCGGCACTCGGTCCACGACTTCCCACGTCCCAAGTTTCCACTTGACAATCTCACTGGAAACGAACATCGAGGTGTACGCATATCCTTTGCCGTCGAATTCCGTGTGGAGAGGACCTAAGCCTGCCTTTTGGACTTCCCCAGCGATGCATGCTTCGTACTTGATGACCGGAATACCCTCAACATCGCCGTCGAAGGCACGGTCGGCAATCGCTTTCTGCATCTTGGAGAACGAGAAGACCGGAATCACTGTTGACAGCTTTCCACCACCAACGATGTATTCACCCGAGGGGTCAACATCAACGCCATGGGGAGATTTGGGACACGGCATCAGGTACATCATCCCTGGGCAATCCTTTGGATCAAGCACAAGGACATCATTCATCACAGTACTTGTTGCTGTATGCGTGCCTTCGTCGTAGCGGTTGACGTAATACGTTGCTTTGACACGTTTACCCTTGCCTTGGCTTGCATACTCTTCGGCTTTCTTCCAATTGACCGCCAGGATGAAGTCTTTGTCTTTTTGGCTGGCGTTGACTTCTAAGAGGGTATTTGCCTCCTCCGAGTTATAGCAGGAGAAGAAGAACCACTCTCGCGATGGACCTTTACCCGAATGGCTCAAATCCCAATCGAACGGCAGTGCTTGGATTTGGAATGCCAGTGACATCGCGCCAGTCGTCGGATTGACACGCACGAATGAAATCATCCCTCTGAAGTGCTCCTTGTACGATGCAATCGGGACATCCTGACCAGCTGGAGGGACGCTAAAGCGCGTCCCCGCGACGACGTACTCGGTGTTCTCTGTGCAGAATGGCGAGGAGTGATTCCCCGCACTATTGGGGATTTCGATGATTATTGGGGATTTCGATGATTTCGGCAGTACGGAACGTACGGAGATCAATGCGGGCGATTCGCGGTGTATTGTTGGCATTGACGAACAGCCACCGCCCATCTGGCTTTCCATCGGTCATCGAGAATTCTGGGTGGTGCACATCATCCCATGGAATGAACCCGTAAGATGTCATCAGCAACGGCTTAGTCTCTTCATTGAAACCATACCCTTTTTCCGCATCAACGCTGAAGACGGGGATAACACGGAACAGCCGCCCAGAGGGCAATCCATACACGCCAACCTGTCCATTGAACCCACCAGAGGTGAACAGGTAGAACTCATCGTGCTTGCCTGGGGGAACGTACACGGATTTGGCAGCATCATCGCCAGCGAACGCAGTCCCGCTCCCGTTCTTGCTGCACCCGTAGAAGCCAATCGAAGCAGCGGAAACGACAAGCAGGAACAATGACCACATGTGCCGTTTCATTGTGTCACCGTTTTTGATTGTGAAACATGCTCAGCAGGCGCGCTATCTACCTGGCGGAAGTACTCCAAGATTGCACGCGCTTGGTCTTTCGTCACATTTTGGAATGTCATCGGTGTCAGGTATGTCGCGAGCAATTCCTTCGCCGTGGGATCTTTTTCGAGCATCTCCGTTGGGTTGAGAATCATGTTCATGATCCACTCCGGTTTTCGTCTCGTCGTTACGCCTTTGAGGGCTGGTCCCACGTAGCGCTCGTCAATTTTATGGCAGGCGCTGCACTTCTGCTCAAAGATGATCTTTCCCTTCTTCGCCAATGCATCGTCGAGCGGTCCGAGCGTAACTTCAGTGATCGGTCCTATTCCTCGATCGCTCACACTTGGTTCGGCCTTCACTGCAGGGTGTGCGGACTCATTTCGCCCGCCGCAACTTGCAAGGATGAGCACTCCTGCAACGATCGCTGTTCTTACTCGCATGTCCGTAACCTCCAGTTTGGTGTTTTGTGTGATGGCTTCCGGAGCGAAAATACGACCGATTCAGCAAATTATTTTATGAATTGATCCGATTTTTCGGACGTTGTACAGCGAATGCGGGTTGTAATTTGCCAATTGTTGTCAGAAGTGCCTTCACTTCGATTGCTCGATGTACCTCTCTCGCATTGAATTGCATGGCTTCAAATCCTTCGCTGATCCCACGGTTCTGCGGTTTAGCGATGGGCTAACGGCAATTGTCGGTCCGAACGGCAGCGGCAAGACAAACATCATTGACGCCATCCGCTGGGTGCTGGGCGAACAGAAAACCTCGCTCCTGCGGACCGATGCAATGAACCAGGTCATCTTTAACGGCACACGTACGCGGAAACCGCTCGGCATGGCGGAAGTCTCCATCGTCATCGAAAACACGCAGAAAATTTTGCCAGCGGAATTTTCCGAGGTCGTCGTAACGCGTCGCCTGTTTCGTGATGGAGAAAGCCAATACCTCCTCAACGGCAGTCCATGCCGCCGCAAAGATATCGTGGATCTGTTCACCGATACCGGCATGGGTGCCGATGCATACTCGGTCATCGAACTGAAAATGGTCGAGCAGATTCTCGAAGACCACTCCGACGAACGACGACACCTTTTCGAAGAGGCTGCTGGCATTGTCAAGTACAAACAGCGACGGAAGGAAACACTCGCAAAGCTCGATGCTACGCGCACGGACATCGAGCGTGTCCTCGATCACCTCACGGTGCTCCGCCGTACCGTTGGCTCGCTCAAACGCCAGGCTGAACGCGCCGAGCGATACGCCGCACTCGATACTGAGCTTCGCTCGCTCCAAGCCGAACGGCTGTTTCGTACGTGGTGCGCACACAGAAACCACTGCCAACAGCTCGAGGTGCAGCGTCAGTTGCTCAGCGCGGAACTTGAAACGATTACCACCGCAGTTGCCACCGAAAGTGAGCGCATTTCGAGCCTTGCCAGCCATCTCAGTTCCCTCGAAAACCAGCGGAATGAACTGTCCGTATTCGAACAGCAGCTTAGTGCCGAGCGAAGCACGTTAGCAAGTCAGTGCGCTGTCCTCGAAGAACGCTCTCGCGCAACGCAGAGCGCGCTGGATTCCTTGCTCGAGCAGCTCCGCTCGCGTTCGAGGACACACGACCGAATTGAAAGCGATCTTGAATCTGCGCAGGCGCAACTTGCTGCAGCAGTGGATGAACAACAAGTAGCCGAAACCCAAGCTGCAGAGCTACGCTCGACACTCGATGCCGAGCGCCAGCGCTACCACGAGCTGCTCAGCGCGCAGGCTCAGATTGCCGAACCTGTCCGCTTACTCGAGCGAGACCGCGAGCGATTGGCTACAATGCGTGCGCACATTCGCCATACAGCCGAACAACTCGGGATGCGTTCGCAGCGACTGGCTGCGGAACTCGAAGCTCTCCGCACTCGCTCTGGCGAAGTTGATGCTCGCATTCGACAAACCGCCGAGGACCGGACACATGCGATGCAGACAATTGCCGAGCTTGAGCAGGAGCTCTCTGCAGCACAAGCGCGAAAGCAAGAACTTGAAGCTACTATCGAAGCGCTGCGTGTAACAAAGCAGCAGCTTGTCGAAACAGCATCGCACGTGCGCGCCCAGCGGGCATTGCTCGAAAGCATTGTCGAGCATGGTGAGCTTGATCCCAAGGCTCTCGAGAATGCACCGGTCCAACCGTCGGTGTCGTTTGGCGATCTTCTCAGTGCACCTGCCGATGTGGCGGTTGCGCTCGAATCGGTGCTGGGCAGCATCGCGCAGTACCCAGTCGTTGAAACCAAACGGGAGCTAACGTTACTCGGCGGCTGGCTTCGGAAGCATCTTCGAGGCAAGGCACACCTTATCTGCCTGGAACTGGTTCCCAAATTTCCACCACCCCAGCCGCTCCCCCACACTGCACCAGCGCGCTGGCTTGCTGAGCATATTTCCGCCGACGAGCCTGCACTCTGGCTCCTCCGTGCATTGCTCGAAGGCATCGCACTTGTTGACGAGCTCGACCGTGCAGATGAACTTTTTGCTACGTTCCCATCGATCCGTGCAGTCGTTGACCGCCAAGGCCAGATTCGCACGCGCGTTGGCATTGCACTGCTTGGGCGGGCAGGTGACACCGAAGGTCTCCGTATCGGGCGCCGCAAGCGGCTCAAAATGCTCACCACACAACTGGCCGAGCTTGACAAGCAACAACAAGCGCTCGAGCAACAAATCGCCGCAGCCATCACTGAGCGTGATACTCTTGACCTCGACGCTCGCACGAGCGCTCTCCGCACAGCAGAACGCACACTGCTTGCTATCGAACAATCCTTGCAAGAAGCAACATCGCAGCGTGAGCAGCTACGCAGCACCATCGAGCGTCTCCAGAGCGAACTCAAAGCTATCGGCGAAGAACAAGCCGCACTCCTTGCCGAAGATGTCGCTCTCGACACCCAGCTCCGCGAAAGTCAACTCCAGCACACGCAACTGCTCGCCCGCCAAGCCGAAATCGCCGAACGTATCGGCCAACAAGAGCAGGTACTATCCAGACTCGATGAGCAGCTTCGCACTACTGAGCTGTCCGCCATGCGTATCCGCGCACGGATCGAATCGCTTCGCGATACTATCGCTCGGCTCGAGCACCAGCGCTCGACAATTGCCTCCGACCAAGAAGACACCCAGTCCGAACGCGAACAGCTACAGCAGCTCCGCTCACAGCTGGAAGCCGAGCGTCAGCTGAAATCTCAGCATCTGGCAGCATTGGTTTCCCAACTTGAAGCGATAGCTTCCGAGCGACACGCGCTCGACAGCGAGCTTGCAGCGCGTCGAAGCGAACTGACAGCTGCCCACCAGCACCTCGAAACACTCCGGAGCCAGCGCGAGGATCTCACCACCAGGCTCCACATGCTCGACGTCGAGCTCGAGCGCATTCGAACGCTGCAAGCCACTGTTGCAGAACAGCTCCAGACTCAACACGGGATCGAACCTGCATCGTATACTGCCACTGATCACCGCACCGACGAAGAGATTGATGCCGCGATAAACCGCTTGACGTCGCAGGTTGCATCACTTGGTGCGATCAACTTCTCCGCCCTGGAGGAATACACACGCGAAAAGCAGCGGCTCGATGAGCTCGAAGCACAATACCGCGACCTCCAGCATGCCGAAGCGAACTTGCGCGATACTATTGCCGAGATCAACGCTACTGCCAGCGAGCAGTTTCTGCGTACGTTCGAAGCAATCCGCGCGCATTTCAAGGAGCTCTTTGCGCTACTGTTCCAGGGCGATGGCGATGCTGACCTCGTTATGGAAGGCGACGACCCACTCGATGCCCGAATCAACATCATTGCGCGTCCCAAAGGCAAACGTCCCTCGAGCATCGAAATGCTCTCCGGTGGCGAAAAAACGCTCACCGCCATTGCGCTGCTCTTTGCGATTTACCTTGTCAAGCCATCACCATTTTGCATTCTCGACGAAGTTGATGCGCCACTCGACGATGCCAATATTGACCGTTACTTGGCACTGATTCGGCGCTTTAGCGCATCAACGCAGTTTCTCCTGATCACACACAACAAACGCACGATGGAAGCTGCCGATATTCTCTACGGCGTCACGATGCAAGAACCCGGTGTATCGAAAATCGTCTCTGTTCGTCTAACAGAGCCAAACCAAGTCTCACACTCTCTGGCATAGCTATGCGGCACTTCATTGCACTCATTGCCCTGCTTGGTGCAGTGTTCGCCCCCGCTGATCTCCGCGCCCAGAAGCAGGACTCCCTCGTGGTGCTCCGCGATACCTTCGCGCGGCCATTCCCAGTTGTCTGGCGTGCAATCAAGCAGATCATCGAAGAGCAGCACTGCGGCATCGAGAGCGAAAAGCAAAGCTTCGACGAACAAACCGAAGTGTATCGCGGCAACATTCGTTCGGCGCCGTGTGTGCTCGCCTCAGGTGAGGATTCCACCTACGACGTACTCAAGCGGTATGGCCGCGTTCCAATCATTCGTGGTGGAGTATGGACTTCGGGACGCATTCAGTACAATTTCAACGTCAAGGACCTCCCCGACAAGAAAGTGCAGGTTGTGCTCACAGCCGAACTAAGCGGCTTTGAAGCATACGTGACACACTTATCCCACGCATGGAACGCCAATGGCATCCTCGAACGCCAGATGATGCAACGGCTCCGCGAAGTGCTCACAAAACCAAAGGAAGATCGCGGCAGCTCATCGGGTCAATAGCGTTCCTACGTTCCATGCCCGTGTGCAAACAACTCCTTATGTGCATGTTCCCCACTGCATGAGGGCGGGATGATCAGGTTTTCTGCTTTTTCTTGTGCGCTGCTGGAAACAACACGTTGTTCAATATCAGCCGGTACCCCGGAGAATTCTTGTGGAGCGACAGATCCGTCGGGGGATCGCCGACAGCGTGTTGGTAGTCTTCGGGGTCATGGCCAGCGTAGAACGTAAACGTTCCCCGCCCGAAATTTCCGTGGATGTACTTGGCAAAGTCTGTTCCTTCGCGCTCGGCGAGGATCGTCACCGACTTCTTGATGAACTGCTTGCGGAAGTAGGTCGTCTGCCCTAAAAAGTTCTTGATGACGTTGACGTGGCATTGCGTCAGCATCGTCGGGACGGGATCGTACTTTGCAGAGAACTCAAAGAGCGTGAAGTAATCCGATGCCTGATTGGGAATAAGTAGCATCGGGTCAACGTCAATGTCCGAAAATTCAACGATAGCCGGATCGGTTATGACGTGGAAATTCTCGAACGCAAAGCAGCGGCTATAGTCGAGTTTTGCTTGGCAATCAGGATCAACCGGGGTTCCATCGAAGATCGCTGGTACGATGTCGGTATTGTGCGCAGCTTGTGCAATGTCGTAGGTATCCGTTGCTGTGCACATTGCGAACATGAAGCCGCCCCCTGCGACGAACTCGCGGATCTTATCCACCACAGCGCGTTTGAGCTCCCGAATACTGGCAAAGCCGAGCTTTTGCGCTGTCGTCCGTAGAAGCTGCTCTTGCGCAATGTACCACGGTGCCGTTGCAAATGAGTAGTAGAACTTCCCAATCTGGCCGGTGAAATCCTCGTGGTGGAGGTGGAGCCAATCGTACCCTTCGAGTTTGCCTTGGAGGACTTCCTCATCCCAGACCTTATCGTACTTGATTTCGGCATACTCAAGCGCAAGCGTGACAGCATCGTCCCATGGACGGAAACCGGGCGGGGCATAGACGGCAATGCGTGGGGCTTTCTCCAAGCGCACTGCATCCATGTTGTTGTTTTCGCTGGTGACCTCTGCGAGGATGCTCGCCGCCGCTGCTGCATCGAGTACTTCGAAGGAGACTCCTCGTACGCGACATTCCGCAGCAATCGCGTCGCTGTAATCGGTCAGGAACGAGCCACCGCGGTAGTTGAGCAGCCAATCAACCGGTTGCCCACGAGTCAATACCCAGTATGCGATGCCATACGCCTTGAGGTGGTCAGACTGTGTACGCGCATCCATCGGAATGAGGATCTTCTGCCCATTAGCCGCTAAGGTAGCAACCAGCAAGAACGCAACAGTGAGGGCACGCATGGGAATCTGGGAGAGCAAAGGAACGTATGGTGCTGCCACAAACGAGCACACGCACGGTTTATTTTCGCCACACTTCGTTCTTGTGTGGCTCTGGGTATGATGCACCGACGTATTCTCGCACTCCTGCTTTGCACAACGAGCATCGCGACGTCGCAGGCTAGCACCCGCGAACACGATTCGAGTTGGATCGCAAGCCAGTGCGCACTCATCAGTGGACAACGCTGGACGGAAAGACCCTTTCCAGTGCTCTATGCAATGGTCGCCCAGCTATTCGTGGGTCGTCCGTACCGCGCAGGAACACTCGATACCGGACTGTACGAGCGCTGCCGATTCACCAGCGAAGGATTCGATTGTGTCACATTCGTCGAAAGTGCTCTTGCATTAGCACAAAGTGCAGCACTCGGCCAGTGTTCATACAACCAATTCATGCACCAACTCGAGCGCATCCGCTATCGGCATGGCGTCGTGGATGGATATCCTTCGCGCCTGCACTACACCAGCGAATGGATCGCCGATAACGTCGCAAAAGGTATCGTACGCGATATTTCCAGCCAGCTCGGAGCGAAATCAGTGCGCAAGAAGCTCGACTTTATGAGCACGCATGCAGAACTCTATCCCCAGCTCCGCGACAGCAGCGCACTCATCACTCAGATCCGCACCATCGAACGGAGACTTTCCCGTCGCCCGATGGCGATCATCCCACTAGATCGCCTTCCCACTGCACTCAGCGGGATACAATCCGGCGACATCATCGCAATCGCAACGACCAAACCCGGACTCGACTATGCACATCTTGGCATCGCTCTTCGATCGGGCGGCAAGCTCTCGCTGCTTCACGCCTCCTCAAAATCTGGGAAAGTCACACTTGAGCCAAGCCTGGAAGAGTACGTCCGCTCCTACCCCAGCGCCGCTGGTATTAGTGTTGTGCGCCCACTGACTCCGGTGGAGCGAGCATCGCGCTAACGCACCTCATCGAACGTGCTCAACGCGAAGAGAGGGATCCAGCGCGCGCCGCAGAAGCCGTTCGATGCCTATTCGGAGCGTGACCATCTGCGCGCTGCAGTGCTCACATGCACCTCGCAGCCGAACGCGAACAGTGGACCCAGTAACCTCGACAAGCTCCAGGCTGCCGCCATGCTTTTCGACGTACGGCACAATCTCACGTTCGAGCAACTCTTTTAGCCGCTCGACATCGAACGCTGCATCGTGGTTGCTCATGAAAACAAAGCAAGAAGAACGCACCGCTAAATTGCACAGCAATGCAACAACGAATGTTCCCCATCACGTGTGACCGTCGCACGCTCGAGCGATCGGCGGAATTGCTTGCCCGGCGCTGCACCGAGCCACTGCCGGTTGCTATCATCGCAGGCTCTGGAATTGCCCCAGTCTTCGAACAAGACGTGGTAGAGCGTATCCCCTATGCAGACGTGCCGATTCTCCCGCAGACGAGCGTTGCTGGCCACCAGAGCGAAATTCTCATTGTCCGATTCAGTAGTGGCACTGCACTTGTCTTTGCAGGACGGTATCACCTCTACGAAGGATTTTCGCCTGCGCAGATTGCAGTGCCTGTCGTTCTTGCGAACACGCTCGGTGTCAGAAAGATTGCTCTCACCAATGCCGCAGGCGGTCTTCGGCATGATCTACGCACAGGAGAACTCCTCATTGCCAGTGGAATGATCAACATGACTGGACGTGCGCTGGTACAGCAAAGGCCAAGTGCAATCACCCTCTCCAACAGTTGGCGCGAGCGCTGCACCGATCGAGCGCGGCAGCAATCCATCGCATTTGCGGAGGGAACGTACATCGCCGTTCATGGCCCCAGCTACGAAACACGGGCGGAGGTGCGCTTCTATCGTTTGATCGGCGATTGCATCGGGATGTCCACTGTTCACGAAGTGCAGGCTGCCATTCAGCTTGGCATGGAGCCACTGACGATTAGCGTCATCACGAACACACTCAGCGACAGCCCTCGGACTCAGCCACTCCAGCACGAAGAAGTGCTCGATGCCTCCCGTCGCGCGCACCATCGCTTGCGCGCACTTCTCGACGTTGTAATCACCACTGCAAAGGAACCAGCGTGAGTATTGATTGGCTTATCGTCGGACTGGGCAATCCTGGTGCGGAGTACGCAGCAACACGGCATAACATTGGCTACCGTGTTGCAGAGCGGCTCGTCCAACAGCACAAGGGCACATTCACGCCAGGGCGTGGTCCGTGGCTGGAAGCCTCGCTCCGCTACGCGCGGAAGGAATTGCTTGTTGCGCTCCCAACAACGTACATGAACCGTTCTGGAGTTGCAGTGCGGAAGCTGCTTGCGCTCCACAACGTGCCCCCTGAGCAACTCATCGCTATCGTGGATGAATTCAACTTCCCCGTCGGACGCATCCATCTCAAGCTTGGAGGATCCGACGGCGGTCACAACGGCATTGCCTCGATCATCGAAGAACTCGGCACAGAGCGCTTTTGGCGTCTGCGGTGCGGGATCGGACGCGACTTTGGGCCGGGAGAACTTGTCCGCTACGTCCTTGCTCCGTTTCCACCAGCGCAGGAGCCACTTGTCGAACAAATGATTGCCGATGCAACGAGCGCACTGGAGCTGATCGCTCGAATTGGGATTTCCCGTGCATCGAGCCAGATCAACGCTCTCGCCAAACGACGCACACACGAGCAGGCAACACCTTCTCAGGGTTTCGGTGGTGGCTCAGGCGATGGCTCCGCAGGTGGCGGCTCAGGTGACGGTGCAACAGGAAACGGCTGCTGACCCTGCTGCGAATGCGGAAGTGCTGTTGGCGATGGCATCCCCGATGGCTGCATTGCTGGCTGCTCCGACGGCTGCAGATCGCGTGAAGGAAATGATGGCACCGTTACACCAGGCACTGGTGATGAATGCGGAGCTGGGAGTGGCTGTTGCTGCGGTTTGTTCGGTTGCTCATCTTTCAACCATGGTGGCGCAGAACCTTCGCGCTTGACGAGCGCCGCAGCAACGCTCCGCGAGACATCCTTGGCGTAGTCGCTTGCGGGATAGTTCCGAACCAAGAGCGTGTAGTAGTAGAGCGCGCTATCGTTGTTACGCAAATCATTTTCCCAAATCCAGCCCATCAAGTAGAGCGCGCGCGGTGCATGGCGACTTGCTGGATACTTTGTCGTAAGACTGGCGAGCTGCTGGAGCGCAAGCCTGTATTCATGCGCACGCCGGAGATGCTCGCCGCTGGAAAGAAGGTCGGCAGCCGTATCGCGGATGGCATAATCGGTAAAACCCAGCTGCTGCTTGGCTTCTCGACCGTACTCGGTGAAGGGATACTCGTCGAAGACCGTCATGAGGAGAGAGTCTGCCAGCTTCGGTTGGGAAGCTTCTTCCAGTCGCGCAAGGGTGTAGAGGTACTGCGCCCGGAGTGTATCACTTCTTGGAGCACCTTCGATTGCTACCCGATACCACTTGGCTGCACTATCGCGGTTGCCAAGCTCTTGATGCGCTCGCCCAAGCTCGAAGGCCACGTAGGCACGCACACGTCGCGCACTATCGGTCGAGAAAGGCCCAGACATCATCGCCAGCTGCTGAAGCTTCTGCTGCCGAATGTTGAGAAGGTCAAACAAGCGCTTTGCACCATCGAAGACAGGCGAACGTCGCACACGTGCCGTCGCGAAGTACTTGATCGCTTTGTCGTAGTCCTTTGCTCGGAAGTACTCCAACCCGCGTTCGAAATGTGCCACGAGCAATGCATCGCTCATTGCAGTCTGCTGGGAGGTGGCACGCTCGAGCGAATCAAGCTCCTGCGTGCGCTGAGCGAGCCGGTAGAGTTCCATCCGTGCACCGGTCAGGTACCCTTCCTTGATGTAGCCATCGAAGCGGCGTTCTGATTCAAGCTCGTCAAGGATTTCCTCTGACTCTGCAAAACGGCCCAATCGCATCAGCGCGAGCGCGCGGTAGTACCGACACTCAAACAACCGAAGGTTATCTGGCGAGTACCGCTCAACGATGGCTAATTCGCGTTCGGCAGCATCGAATCTGCCGATGCGATAGAGTAACAGCCCCATGTCCACTTGCCAAATTGCTCGTTGTGCCCCATCTGGACACTGCGCAATTGCTTGCCGATAGGGACGCACTGCTTTGTCGAAATTCCCCTGCTCGATTGCCAATTCTGCCTGAAGACGGAACGCCTCCGAGAGTACATCGTACCGTAGCTGCTCCCAGGCAACATCCACCGTGCGTGAGAGCATCTGCTCGGCTTTGGGAAGGTTCCGTTGCATCAGGTAGTTTTTCGCCGCCAGCAGGTGTGCATCCGGCGAGTAGGAGCTTCGGGGAAATTGTGCGATAAGCTCTTGGCATTTTATCGCCGATGGCAGCCACTCGCTGCGGTAGAAGTAGGCTTGTGCCATCAAGTAGAGCGTGCCATCAACGAAGTCACTCTGCCCATGCAGAGCTAAAATTTTCGAGCCCTTGATGATGATCGAATCAACTTTGACACGGACAGGCTGGAGCTTGTTGGTCTTGATGACCATTTGATCAAGATAGGCTGGCAGCGCACCCGTTGCCGGGCGCTCCAACACAAGATCAGGTTCGAGCGGCACGACGACACGCGGCTTGGGTGGTTTGGCAAACTCATCTTGGTAGCGGAACTCGTCGGTAATCTCCGTGTTCAGCCGCTGCATGTTGTAGTACGTGTTGAAGTACGTGGTCGTGTTGTCCCACGTGCGGCAACCAGCGACAACAAGCAGTGCGATGCTCGAGGCGATAACTGCGCACCGGCTATTCATCGTCTCCCTGGAAGTAGGTAACCATGCGTTGGTCATGCGTTGCGCTTGGTTGCTGTGCGCGGCGAGAGATTTCGCGTTCGAGCTTATCGGCAAGCTCTCGGGCCGCGTTGTAGCCATAAGTTTTCAGCAGGTAGTTGAGCGCAATCACTTCAGCAATGACGGTGATATTCTTGCCCGGGAAAATCGGCAGCTTGACCGACGAAATCGCAATGCCGAGTATTTCGACCGTCGAATCATCAAGCCCGATGCGCTCGTAGTCTTCCGAAGGGTTCCAGTCTTGCAGCTCGACGACGATCTCAAGCCGCTTTTGGTAGCGAATTGCCCGAATGCCGAACATTTGACGGACGTCAATAACCCCCAAGCCACGCACCTCGACGACATGCTCGATGAGCGAGCTGCCAGTACCCATCAGAATCGCATCGCGCTTGCGAGTGAGAATCACCACGTCATCGGCAACGAGACGATGCCCACGCTCGACCAAATCGAGTGCAATCTCGCTCTTGCCGATACCGCTGCGCCCAATAAACAGCACCCCTACGCCATAGACATCCACGAACGAACCATGTACAACAACATGCGGGGCGAATTGATCGCCCAAAAATTCGGAGAGGATATGCACCGTGCGCGTCGTTTCGAAGGGTGTCTGGAGCAGTGCAACGTTGTATTCGGTCGCAAGAGCGCACAGCTCAGGATCGAGCTGATGGCCGTTAGTAAGAATAATTGCCGGCACTTTGCGTTCGACAATCCCGCGAAATGCTCGGACACGGTCGCTGGTGCCAAGCGAGCGGAGGTAATACACTTCCGTGTTCCCCATCACCTGGAGGCGATGACTGGTGAACAGTTCCAAAAATCCTGCCAATGCCAATTGCGGACGGTGTACGTTTTCATCGCTGATAAGGTTATCCCAACCGACCTGTTCGTTCAGCGAGACCAGCTTCAGCGGCGCTTCCAGGAGCGTCCGCACTGCGATCGCTTCCTTGCGCATCGGCTGAAGATCCGAAAGCATCAGCAAGCTTGGGGACATTGCTACTGGAGCAAAATAAGACTTACGCGCTCATGGGGGCTGCACCGGCCTTGGAACCTGATACGAACGACAGTGCGCTCTATTTTTTTGCTCCGCTGCCTTGAGCATCTTTTTCAGACGCCGCGCATGGAAGGCTCCCAAATGAATTTGTGCAGCTGCAATTGCAAGCGTACTTGAGCACGGTCAGCTAAAATCCACTCTGCAAGCACCCGCGGCTCCAGCAGTCCAAATGCCGGAGAGAAAAGCACAGCAACAACTTTTTCGGTGAGCTTATACTCCTCGATCAGCGCCCGCGCCCACTCGTAGTCGCGGCGGCTTGCGATAACAAACTTCACTTCGTCCTGCGGCCGCAGGAGTGAAAAATTCGGCACATAGTTGAGCGGTGCCATTCGCGAGTCGGGGCACTTGAAATCCACAATGCAGATCGCGCGATGGTCAACGTGCTCGATGCTAATATGCCCACCGGTTTCGATCGCAACCGTGTAGCCACGATCGCAGAGCCATTGAACTAACCGAAAACTACCGAGCTGCTCGAGTGGCTCCCCCCCGGTAAGTTCGACAAACGACGTTCCAATCTGCTCGACACGCTCGAGTACTTCCGCTGCCGTTAGCACAAGTTCTGGGGTGCGATGATCGAGCGCATACGGTGTATCGCACCATGCACAGCGGAGCGAGCATCCCTGCAGTCGGATGAATGTGCACGGCATGCCAGCACGCGTTCCCTCGCCTTGGATCGAGTGAAAAATCTCACTGAGCCGCAGCGAAAGTGCCGAAGGATCGCGTGGTAATGCCTCGAGTGCTTCGCTTGTTGGTTGGGTAAACTTTGCCATACCGTTGCCTTTAGAATGCAAGCAGACGCTCGAGCGCGCGGGCAATGCGCTCCGGTGTTGGAACGATTGCAGCCATCAAGCCTTTGTTGTACGGAATCGGCACATCTGGCGGTGCCAACCGTAGAACGGGTGCATCCAAAAACGAAAATGCTTCTTCAGTGATCGTTGCGCTGATTTCTGCTCCGAAGCCACAGGTGATCGTATCCTCGTGCACGATGAGGCAGCGGCCAGTCCGACGAACCGAGTCGAGCACGCGTTCTCGATCCCACGGCCGAATCGTCCGCAGGTCAATGACCTCGACTGAGCGCCCCACCAGCCGCACCGCTTCGAGTGACTGGTGCACCATGTCACCCCACGTGACGATTGTTGCGTCGGTGCCTTCGAGCACACATGCTGCGGTCCCCAGCGGAACGATGAAATCATCGCCCGGATACGGCGTGCGCGCTGGAGCGGTATCGAGCAGGTTCCGGTGCTCGAGGAACACCACCGGATCGTTCGCATAGATCGCTGCACGCAGTAGCCCTGCTGCATCGCGAGCGTTCGAGGGGAACGCTACCATCCAGCCGATCGTGTGCGCAAAGATTGCCTCGCCGGAGACGCTATGCCACGGGTCGCCCGTGCGCTTACTATAGCCGACCGGTATTCGCACGACCATTGGCGCAGCAAATGCGTTGTTCGTTCGCCAGCGGATCGTGCCGCAGTCGTTGAACTGCTCCATCGCTGGATCGAGGTACTTGCGGAACTGGATTTCGGGAATGGGCACCAGTCCTGCTAACGCCATCCCAACGGCACGGCCAATGATTCCTTCCTCCGAAAGCGAGGTATCGAAGACACGCTCCTGGCCAAATTGCCGCTGGAGATCAACCGTTGCGCCGTGGACGCCGCCTTTGACCCCGACATCCTCTCCGAAGATGAGCACGCGCCGGTTCCGCTCCAGCTCACAGGCAAGCGTCCGCCGCACTGCCTCGATCAGATTGATGCGCGGTCCATCAGTACGCGGCTCGGTTGTCCACTGATGCTTCGGGGGTGCGATACTCCACTGACCACCGACCTGCTGGATTGTCTGGCCATCGAAGAATACGTATCGCGTCGCGGTGCTTGGATCCGGCTCAGCCTGCGCGAGTGCAGCCTCGCACGCCGCGCGAACTTGCGTCTGGAGATCCTCGGCCAGCTCTTTCCACTGTTGCGCCGAAAGAATGCCTTTCCGCTGGAGAAAGCTCCGCAAGCGCGGGAGCGGATCGCGTCGTTCTTCCTCGGCACGTTCTTCGGGGGTTTTGTAGGCTTGGTTATCGGCGCCAGAGTGTCCACATAGCCGCGGAACTCTCCCGCGAAGCAGAACAGGTTTTCGCTTGCTCCGCGCTGTCTGGACAGCTTCCAGTGCTGCGTGGGCAGCCTCAGCCGGATCGGCACCGTCGCAATCGTGCACGAGCAGGTTCCGAAACGAACGCAAATTGTTGGCAATGTTGCCACCAGGTGTTTGCAGCGATGAGCGCACAGAAATCCCAAAGCCGTTGTCTTCGATTGCAAAGACCATCGGCAAGCCGAGCGTTGTCGCCATCGTCAGCGCGGACCAAAATCCGTTTGCTGCAACCGACCCATCGCCACCAAGAGCAACTGCAATAGCACCGTCCCACGACTCATCGCCCAAGACACGTGTGTAGTAGCCTATTGCCTGTGCCCATCCAGCAGCCGGGGTGTACTGCGCACCGACGTCTCCAGAAGCTGGAAGGACAGTCACCGCGCGCCGACGTACCAAGTTATGCACAACACCAATGTCTCGTCCGCCATTGCGACTGCCACGTCTTGCCAGTGGCCCACTGAAGGCTTCCTCGTAGGTCATTCCTGCGTGGAGGACGAATGGACGCGAACGGTAATAGACCGTCGCTGCATCGTGCTCGTGGTTGAGAAGCTCGGCAAGGAGCACTTGAAATACCTCATGTCCCTTGGCAGAAAACTGGTAGGTCACCAGCCCTTTGGGAGCAAGCTCGCGTTCTTCGATCTCGTCAATCAGGCGAGATGCGATCACCGTTCTGGCGATCGCTCGCCACTGCTCTGCAGACAGTTCCATTCGTCAAGCGGTAGTAAAGCAACAGCATGCAAATTACACCGCAATGGAAACAGCGCCTCCATGCTATGCTGCTGTATTTCGTAGTTTCACGACAGCAAAACACTGCAGAACATCTGCCATGAAACCGCAGCTGGTCGTAGCACTGCTTTCCTTCGTTGTGCATGCAAGCGCGTGGGCACAGTTGCTGGCTCCCTTTACTGCCGCTGAGGGCGCCAGTGCAGCGATTCGCACTGCAACCCAATCGGGAATTTCCAACGTAGCAACCGACGCGATCTATACTACGGGTGATACTTCGCTCCTGGCAAATCTTGGTGGCGGAATCGGCAGTACCGTTACGCTTGCGTTCGACTTCCAACGTGGCACAAACACTGTTTGGCTCTACTCAATCAGCGGCAAAGCAAGTAGCGGCACCGATACAACGCTCCTCTACGCTGTCGTCAAAGTGGTCGCACTGTACCAGGCATTCCCGCTCTTCGGCGTTCCAGGACTCGATCAGCTTGGTCAACTCCGCGGGGAACAAGCGCTGCCGGCGACATTCATGAATAGCAACGTCATGGTGCAAAAACTCGCCGCTGACTCGACGTTCCGAACGTTCCGCCAACTGCATCCGCGCTCGATCTTGCTCGGTGCAAGCTTGGCAAGCGTCCGATCCTCGCCAACCAGTTCACCCCAACCGCTTTGGTCTGTCCAAATCGGTGAAGGCACATTGATGCGTCCAACATCGGCAGTGTTGGCATGTTTTGTTCCTGCCACCGACACGAGCGGGACAGCTCGGTGTATTGAGGTTCCGCTTGCGAGCGCAGAATCTTCTCTTTTTCCAAGTCAACTGGAAATTTTCCCCAACCCAATAAGTGGCGACATGGCTGCTGTTCGGCTGCCAGTAGATGCGCTCAGTAGCCAAGCAACCTTGCGCATTTACAGCCTCGACGGTCGCACCCTTGCCGAATATCAGCTTTCGAACCTCGCTGCTGGGCAAGCGATTGCTGTGCCTGTTTCGTCTCTTGGGGCGGGCATCTACATGCTCCACTATCGCACTGCACAAACAGTGCGCATAGCTCCACTGGTGGTTACACGCTAATTGTGTCGAATCATTTCTGCATGCAGCCAATGTACGACATCGTCCGCACGACCGATCCAGAGCTTTATGCCGCACTCGTTGGCGAGTACGAGCGGCAGCGGGATAAAATCGAGCTTATTGCCTCGGAGAACTTCACATCGCTTGCTGTCCTTCAGGCGCAAGGCAGTGTGCTGACAAACAAGTACGCCGAAGGGTATCCCGGCCGCCGCTACTACGGCGGGTGCGAGTGGGTGGACGTGGCGGAAACACTCGCGATCGAGCGCGCCAAGAAGCTGTTCGGTGCAGAATACGCAAACGTCCAACCCCACAGCGGTTCGAGCGCGAACATGGCGGTGTACTTTGCCTACCTTCAGCCCGGCGATACCGTGCTCGGCATGGACCTTGCGCACGGCGGACATCTCACGCATGGCTCGCCGGTGAACTTCTCCGGTCGCATGTACCGATTCGTTTCCTACGGTGTCCATCCTGAAACCGGCCGCATTGACTACGACCAGGTCGAAGTGCTCGCACTCGAGCATCGCCCGCGGATGATCACTGTGGGTGCATCGGCATACTCGCGCGAGATTGATTTCCGCGCCTTTCGTCAGATAGCCGATCGCGTCGGCGCATTCCTGATGGCAGACATCGCACACCCAGCTGGCCTCATTGCCGCAGGGCTGCTCCAATCACCGATTCCGTACTGCGATGTGGTAACCTCGACAACCCACAAAACTCTCCGTGGCCCACGTGGCGGGCTGATTCTGCTCGGCAAGAATGTGGACAACCCCTTCGGCCAGGTTGCTCCGAAATCCGGTCGCGTCAAGAAAATGGGCGAGATTCTCGATTCCTGGGTCATGCCGGGAATCCAGGGCGGGCCGCTCATGCACGTCATCGCTGCAAAAGCAGTCGCGTTCGGCGAATGCTTGCAAGATTCGTTCAAAGAGTACGCCCGCCAGGTGATCCGCAACGCAAAAGCACTCGCGGAAGCGCTCCTCGAACGTGGCTACACCATCGTCAGCGGCGGCACTGACAATCACTTGATGCTCGTTGACCTTCGCTCCAAAGGCATCACCGGGAAAGACGCCGAGCACGCGCTCGATAAAGCAGGCATCACCTGCAACAAAAACGCCGTCCCATTCGACACCCAACCGCCACTAGTGACCAGTGGCATTCGGCTCGGCACCCCTGCGATGACAACGCGGGGCATGAAAGAACCCGAAATGCGGCAAATCGCTGCGTGGATCGATCGCGCGCTGGCAGACCGCAATAACCCAGATGCACTCGAGCGCATTCGCGCCGAGGTTCGCGACTTCTGCCAGCAGTTCCCGCTCTACCCTGAACTCGCTCGCCAAGGTGTTGATGAAACGATCGGCGAAATCAAAGAGCACGTCGCTGCAACCGCTAAACACGTTGTCAGTAGCGTCAGCAACGCATTGGCATCGGTCAGCGAACAGCTCAAAAAGGTTTCAGAACGACTCTAAGAGGCGTTCGCAATGGAACACTTCGACGCATTCGAGGAAATCTTTGCCCACATCGAGCGCTACATGCTCGAACATGGGCACGTGCCGCGGGCGCTGGTTGTCTCTCCCTCGCTCTACCAATGGCTCTGCGACTGCCGCAAGGATACACCAGGCCACACGCCCACAGCAGAAGACCTCCGCTGGCTAGAGACACCGCACGGCAAGGTGCGCTTGATCATTGACGAGCGACTCGATCCGTTCGAAATTCTCACCGAATAAGCCGTCGGCCGATGGCAATCCCAATCGGCGATGATTCGAGGGCAGGCGTGCTGTACATGACCACCTCGAACTGGTATGGCGGAAGCGCGCTGGCCCAATCGAGCACTGCCACTGCTTCCTCAGCGCCACCTTCATGTCCGCGGTAGGAGACAATCGTCATTGCCCCACCCGCCATGAGCAGATCGAGCGCTTTCCCGAGCGAAGCAATCGTGCTCTCGCGCCGAGTGCGGATGGATTTATCCCCGCCAGGGAGATAGCCGAGGTTGTACATAATTGCACGAAGCTGCTTGACGTTTTCCCCGTGGCAGATGCGTTCGATGTGTTCGTGTGACTCAACATGCAGCCGTACCCTGTCACTGACGCCGCGCATTTCTGCATTCTGCCACGCACTCTCGATTGCATGCTCCTGAATATCGCAGCCGAGCACGAGCCCTTGCTGGCCAACGAGCGTAGCCATCATCACTAGGTCGTGTCCATGCCCAACTGTTGCATCGAAGGCAACATCGCCAGGACGCAACACACGGCTGATGATCCAGTGCGACCACTCCACAACCGTTGGAAGTACCATTTCCGCCTTTTGAGAAACCGGTGAACATACACCGCACGCAAGATAACGACACTCAACAAGCAAAACGGCGGAGGTCGAATTGAGGAGGAATTGTCACAGCGTCGCTGACGATCGCATCTGCCAGAATGCTTGCCAGACGCGGTGCAAGGAGCAGCCCACGTGAGCCGAGGCCGTTGAACAACCAACACTGCCGCTGCTGTGGATGCTCGCCGATGGCTGGCTTGAGGTCCGCCATGATCGGCCGAACACCAGCCCACGCTTGCTCGATACGGAATGGCACCCGAAGGTACTGCTCCAGCTGCCGGCGGAGGTGATCAGTGGACTGCTCGGTGACAATCGGTTCAGTCGTTTCCCAATCGAAGGTCGAGCCAAACGAAAACAATCTGCCCTCAAGCATCAAGCTTTTCCCACGAATACTCAGCCAGAGAGGTTCTGGTGCGATGGAGTGCGCGAGCGTTCCAGCGATACGCTGTCCACGCGCGAACATCCGCGGCAGCCAGCCAAAACGCACTGATGCTGCAAGTGCGGGTCCTTGACAAAAGACCACGTGAGCACATTCGATGCCGCCAACACGCCAGCCTGCCCAGATGGGCGTAACCTCTTCCTCCGCAACCCAACGGCGACAGAGCCTTCCTTCGGTGTCGAGCAACTGCGCGACGGTGTCGAGCACTCGCGCTGCATGAACTCTGGCGGCTGTGCGAATAGCAACCACTTCGGCAGGCGGTGTAAGGCACTGGACAGTATGAGCCGGGAGAGTGCCCTCCTCTGCAAGGTTCTCTTCTGTGAGCTGCTGACGCTTGCGCTGCCAGTACCTCCGTTCATCCTCGCCGTAGAGCAAACGGTAGCATGGAATAGGTTCGATCGCCTGCATGCTGCGGTAGAACGCACTGGCATGATCCCACCACTGCTGCCACTCGTCGAGGACGCCAAAACGCAATCCCGCCACAGGTGAAATTAGCCCTGCTGCACCACGAGAGACTGTACCGTGAGCTGGGTCATCGAACGCACAGACCTGCACACCTCGATTGCGAAGCTCGATTGCAAGTGTGGCACCCGCAATCCCAAGACCAATGATGGCAACGTCAGCGGTGCTCTTCATCAGCGCTGGAGAGTTTGTTCGCTGCGCAGCGCAATATATTTGCGGCAGAATGAAAGCGATTCGATTGACACTTGCCTTGCTCCTGGCAGCAACGCTCGCTGCGGCGCTGGAAGTGAGCGTGGAATACCTCAGCGCACGAAGCGATGGCCGCTCGATCACCATCGAGTGGAAGCCAACTGTCGAACGTGACGTCCAACGTTACGACATCGAGCGTTCGAGCGACAACCGCACGTGGACGCTCGTTGCGTCCCTCGATCCGAAAGGGAGTGGCACGGTCTATCGGTACGTTGATAGCGACGTCCTCGGTAAAGGCTCAGGCAATGACCCCGGGACTGCAGCGAAAGTTTACTACTACCGCCTTCGGATTGTCGGCAGCGACAACTCCTTCACATACACATCCTCAACCGCCGTCACCCACAACCTGAGCACAGTGCGACGCACGTGGGGCATGATCAAGGAAATGTTCAAATAGCACGCGCTGCTGCGTTCCTCGCGCTTGTGCTCTTTACCGGACAGAGCGGACGGATGCAGTTGCATGCAGACGAAATCCCTCTGCATTCATGCTTGGTGCAGCTCCATCACAACGTCCCTACGACACAAAGCCGCATCCGCCCACGGATGCAGTTTTCGGTGCTCTCGCCCTCGGGGAATTTTCGTATTCACTACGACACACTCGGAATCAACGCAGTCCCCACTGCAGACCGCGACGGCAACGGCATCCCTGACTTTGTGGACTCGGCAGCATACTACATGGATGCTGCCCTCCGCTTTGCATGCGACACGTTGGGCTACCGTATCCCACCGCGGGATTACGTTGATAGCAGCTCGTGGGATGTTTACCTTGTCCAGCTTGGGTGTACCCCAGGATTTTTCTTCGATGATCGGGATCTTGGGCAATTCGGCTGGTACGGTGCAACCTATGCCGAAGACCTTGTCCCAACGCCCTGTGGTGGCATTGCTTCGACCGGCTTTATTTTTCTCGACAACGACTACAGCAGCGCCGATTCAATCGGCACAGTGACACGGCGGTCAACCTACACCGACACCGGAGTCACTGCACTCAAGATTACGTGCTACCACGAATTCCATCACCTGGTACAGTATGGCTACGCCTACGGCTTTAGCCCGACGTACTACGAGATGACCAGCGTCTGGATTGAACAACGCGCCTTTCCTTCCATCACAAACTACACGCACTACGTCCAGCGACTCTTCGCAAACCCGACACTCTACTGCCTCAGTTGCGACCGGAGTATCGAGGGAAGCTATGGCTATTCGATTGTTCTCCGGTACCTGGCACTGCAGCTTGGCGATAGCCTGATTCGCTCCTGGTGGGAAGGCATCGGCAAGTGCAGCCAGCCACCAATTGCGCTCGATAGCGTCATCAGCAGCCGTGGAGGCGACTTCCGCTCTCTGTGGTGCTCGATGCTTCCATGGTTGTACTGGACCGGATCGCGTGCCCGCGAAGGCTTCTTCCCCGATGCTGCAGTGCTTCCGGAACTGCAACCAGAAAACGGGATGGACGATCAAGTGTACACCGAGCCATCGTGGACCCGGACAACCTCGCTCTATCCGCTCCAATTCAAGATGTTGCGGGCAACGCTGCCTTCAGGTGACCCTCGATCAACGGCAGATACAGCAGATTTCCTCGCTACAAATCCAGCTATCCGAGAGCTCGCCAGCGACGGGCGCAGGAGCACCGACTACAGCGTCCGCATCGTGCGCAGCGGTAGCGGGGAACCACTTGGCACCTCGCCGTACCGTTGCACGAGAACAATGGACACTGCCTGCGATGTGGTCATATTTCGGAGCGGGCTCGCCACAGCAGCACAGCAGACACCGTTCCCTAATCCGCTCGTGCACTCGCTCCACCGCGAACTTTTCCTCCCTGTCCCTGCCGAGGCTCGCGCAGGTGACCGCGCAACTGTTGCGCTGCTGAGCAGCGACGGCATCGAGGTTTTCCGCACCGATGCAGCAATTGAGCTGAATGCAACCGGTCAACGGAGCATCCGTCTTGTGACGACAGCACCGAACTTCCCCACACAAGGCATCTTCGTTGTCGTCATTCGGTCCGGCGAAGCGTCCGTTGTTACTAAGCTCGCGGTGCTGCCATGATCGCATTGCAACTTGAGCAGGTGGGACATTGTTATGGCAAGCGGCGCATCTTCGAACAGGTACGCTTTTCGCTCGAGCAGGGAGACGTTCTGGCATGCGTCGGGCGCAACGGAAGCGGAAAATCTACGCTTCTGCGCATCATTGCTGGGCTGCTCTCTCCAAGCGTTGGGACAGTCGCCCTCCTGTGCGATGGCATCGCCTCGACCGCAGCAGAGTGGCGCCGTCTGCACTCCGGCTACTGCGCACCAGCAGTTGCACTCTACGATGAACTCACCGTTGATGAACTTGCCCGATTCCACGCTGCGTGTCGAGGGATCGAGCCTACCGCGCTGTCAGCGTTGCTCGAAGAATCTGGCTTAGCTGATGCTTCGTTTACCTGCATCGGCGAGCTTTCGTCCGGCATGGTGCAACGGCTCAAGCTCGCGCTGGCGTTTGCTGGCTCGCCGGCGCTCATCATCCTCGATGAGCCGAGCACAAATCTTGACCAGCGCGGCATTGCAACGCTTCAGAAGTGGATCGAGCGCGCACGGAAGGACGCCATCATCATCATCGCGACAAATCTGGAAACGGAACTTCCGTGGTGCAACTGCCGCTACGATTTGGAAGCACGGACGTTCTCCCACGCCTGGAGCAACGCTCGCGCCCTCGCAGACCACGAGTGATGCTCAACTGCCTGGCGACGGGCTGCTTCGCCAAGCTTGATCCGTAACGCAGGATCGGCTGCAAGCCGAACAATAGCGTTCGCCAGCGATAGTGCGTCGCCTGGCTGGCACCACAACCCTGTTTCTCCATCAGCGATAATCAAGCGTACTTGGCCAAGTGGCGATGCAACGATCGCTTTGCCCATCGCCATGTACTCAAAGAGCTTGGTCGGCGAGCCAAAGAATTCTGTGCCATCAGGGTTTGGGAGCGTAGGAACAGCGAGGATATCGCACGCCGCCAAGTATGAGGGCACGTCCGCATGCGGCACTCGACCAACAAAAGCGACGCGATCGGCTATGCCGCAACGTTGAATGATGTCCATTACTCTACCCTGCGTAGCACCATCACCGACGAATAGCCCTCGCAGCGAGGAATTCTGCTGCAGTGCATATCCAAGCGCCTCTGCCAATACCTCTGCACCATGCCAGCGATCGAATGTTCCAACAAAGCCGACCACCACGGCATTCTCCCAACCGTAGTGTCGGCGAATAGGCGACGGAACAACCGATGGCGAGAACTGTTCTGGATCGACACCGTTTGGTACAACGGCAACGCGATGCGGCGCTGCTCCACACTCGATCGCCATGCGGTACATCGGTTCGGATACAACCGTGACGAGCGCTGCGCATCGGAGTGCAATGTGCTCTGCATCTTGCAGCATGCGCGGTAAGTACGTCCTGCTCCAATTGGTTTTCATCCACAGCTCGGAACCATCGAATTGGAGGATGTACGGTACGCCGTACCGCCGCAGGATCATAGCACCAGTGATATTGTGACTGCTGTGGCGTTGATAGATCACATCAGGACGGAAGCGTGCAATAATCGGAGCGACACGACGCACCACACGTCCGTTGTGGAGGATGCTGAGCACTTCAGGAAGATTCATCGTCAGTCGGCTGTATGGGATCACGTGGACCGGAATTGTGCCAAGCTCCGGTGGTGGGCAGCTTGTTACAACCTCTACGTTCACCCCCTCTGCCATCAGCCCTGAAAGAATTCCCATCTGCATTGTAAACGAGCCACCATCGGTCGCTGCGCCGTAGAAATCGGTTCGAACGTAGAGCAGCTTCATCGGCACTGTGCTCTGTAGTACCGCAAACGAATCCACCCGACGAAAACACCGACGAGGCTCACTGCCCCCTCGAGTACCAGAAGCGGGAGTTCGATGGCAAACAGCTTCACCCACGAGAAACGATCGCAACGTCCCTGCTCATCAATGAACATCCATTGACTGAGCCCAGCAATTGCACCGTAGAGTTTCCAGATTGTCCGGAAGCGTTGGTAGCGCAAGTCTTTTGTAACAATCGCCACGTTCATTCCCCGAAGTGATCGGAGCAGAGCAAGCACCTTGGCTGGCTTAGCAACCGCGAATTCCTCGATGGCGTGCAGTTGTGCATCGAGCGTGCCACCGAATGCTGCCATTGCACGTTCAGGATTGCCCGAGAGCACAAGCACATGCTGCAATCGCGCTGCACGGTCGTTCGTCATCGGCAACGTTTGAAGTGTTCAAGGGTACGAAGTTATGACGGAACCTGTGAGCCTTTCCCTTCCGCAGCGTCATCTCTACAAACTACTCGACCGCTTGCTCAGCTCGGAGTTCGACAACGAGGAGAAGTTACTCCAGTCACTGGTGCGCGAATTAGTCGAACGCGAAGAATTCGCCGTCGTCGGCGGACGAGTCTGGAAGCTTCTCCCAGAGCGTGGGGTCTATCGCCTTCTCTACCAGTATGGCGAGGTCGAGCACATTCCCGATGGCTACGAACTCGGCATCTCGGAACAGCCGACGTTCTCTGCGCTCGCCAAGCAACGCACCGTCACCGATGTTGAAACTGATGCAGTGCTCCGCGAGCGTGGCATCAAAATCTATTCTGCGACCGGCGTCGGTCGTCTTCTCAAAGTGCAAGGAGAAAAGTTTTACGAATACGTCGTCGCTATCAACGCCCCAACGGTCGGAGGCGAACTTGCATCCATCCTTGCAATCATCGGCAGTGCGGCAACTGCTGCACTGGAGAACCTCCGCCATCGGCACGAACGTGCGCTCATCCAGCGGGATCTCGACCAAGCCTCGCTCATTCAACGTTCGCTGTTGCCCGACCACTCGATCGAATTTTTGGATTACACTGCGTACGGCGTCTCCATCCCCGATCGGATCGTCGGCGGCGACTACTTCGACTATCTCCGCCCGACGGACACAAGCGAGGAAGAGCGGCTTGGCATTGTCGTCAGCGATGCAGCAAGCAAAGGCTTGCCAGCTGCGATTCAAGCGCTCTTTGTTTCGGGTGCGCTCCGCATGGGCATTACCTACCACACGAAGATTTCCTCGCTGATCGCCCGGCTCAACACGCTCATCTACGAAACGTTTCCGCACGAGCGCTTTGTGACGCTCTTCTACTGCGAGATCACACCTTCAGCGAGCGGACTTGTCCTCTACGCGAATGCTGGCCATTGCCCTGCACTGCACTATTCTGCTCGAAGCGGCACGATCACATCGCTGGAGCCAACGGGTGGGATTTTAGGCATCGCGCCGCACCAACGCTGTTCGGTCGAGAACATCAACATGCAGCACGGCGATATTCTCCTCATCGTCACCGACGGCGTCCTCGAAGCGCAATCCCCAAGCGGCGAGTTCTACGGCATCGAGCGACTTGCCAATCACGTGCGCGCTGCAAGCAGCCAATCGCCGAAGTCAATTGCTCTGGAGATTCTCGAAGACGTCCAGCACTTTAGTGCAGGCGCACCCTACAGTGACGATCGCACAATCGTCGTAGTCAAGCGGCAGTAGAACGCAAAGCCTTGCTTCCGTAGAACGCGGCAATTGCTTCGACGACGGCTGCGGTTTCATCCTCGCTCAGCTCAGCGAACATCGGCAATGCCAGGCTTTGTGCAGCTGCCTTGTTGGCTACGGGGAAGTCGTCATCCGAAAAACCAAGTTCAACAAAGCATTGCTGCCGGTGGAATGGTACAGGGTAGTACACTTCCGTTCCGATTCCCTGGGCCTGCAAAAACGCGCGCAGACGATCGCGCTCAGCAGCAAGAATGACGAACTGGTGGTAAATGTGCGAACCTGGCACATCGGGATAGCGCACAGTCAGTAGCTCAACCGGTGCACGCTCCCCGACGAGTCCTGCCGCCGCAAGGAGTTGGCGATACCGCTCTGCATGCGCAGCGCGGCGAGCATTCCATTGTTCCAGATAGGGGAGCTTGACATTGAGCACCGCTGCTTGAAACTCATCCATCCGAAAATTCCCGCCGACGATCGCATGGTAGTAGCGCGGCTCCATTCCGTGGTTTCGCATGATGCGTAACCGATGCCCGAGTGTATCATCGTTGGTGACAACTAATCCTGCATCACCGAAGGCGCCGAGATTTTTCGTTGGATAAAACGAAAAGCACCCAATCGTCCCAAGCGTTCCCAGACGCCGTCCATCGCGGTGGCGCGCTCCGAGCGCTTGAGCAGCATCCTCGATGACCGGCACACCTGTTCGAGCGGAAAGTGCAAGCAGTTCATCCATCGCTGCTCCTTGCCCGTAGAGGTGAACTGGAATAATGGCGCGCGTCTTCGAACTCAGCGCAGCTTCCGTGCGTGCAACATCGAGCGTCAGCGTCGCACGCTCGACATCCACAAACACCGGTTTGGCATGCAACCGGGCAACAACTCCCGCAGTCGCGAAAAACGAAAACGTCGGTACAATGACTTCGTCTCCAGGTCCGATGCCAAGTGCCATCAAGGCAACAAGCAGTGCATCGGTACCGCTCGAAACAGCGATTGCATGCCGAACACCGAGATAGTCTGCAAGTGCTGTTTCGAGCTGTTCGGTTTCTGGGCCGAGTACAAAGCGCTGGCTCCGTGCAACACGGAGAAGGCGTTCTTCGATCTGGGATGCAAGGGTGCGATACTGACGGTGCAGGTCCAGGAGTGGAATCATCAAGTGTGGTGTCGAGGTTTATCGGTTGCAAAAGTACGCACGCTTTCTGGAGGGCTTCCTAAATTGCGGTCACTATGCGATGGATACTCATGGCATTGACGGCAGCACTTGCGGCTGGCTGGTGGTCGTGTGTAGATCATCCCGGCACAACTTCCGACATTACCGTGTCGGATTATCCTGTGCCCGAGGGCTTTCCACCGATTCCAATCCCACGGGATAACCCCATCACCAGCGAGAAAATTGCACTGGGGCGCTTGCTCTTTTATGACGGGCGGCTTTCGCGTAATGGCGATCTTTCGTGTGCAAGTTGTCACCGCCAGTCGCATGCATTTGCTGATACGCTCGCTGTCAGCCGAGGTAGCGATAGCGAAACGGGATTGCGGAATGCACCAGCACTTGTCAATGTCGCCTACAGCAGCGCTTGGTTCTGGGATGGGCGTGCCCGTTCGATCGAAGAGCAGATCCTCGGCGCACTAACGTCCCCGATCGAGATGGCATCTGACACCGTACAGGTCGCACAGCTCCTTGCACGTGATGAGCGCTACCGGCAACTCTTCCCACAGGTGTTCGGCACTGCGCCATCGGCACGCGATGCTATCCGAGCACTAGCGACCTTCTGCCGCGTGCTCATCTCAGGCAACTCTCGGTACGATCGCTACCGCCGCGGCGACTCGAGCGCGCTCAGCGGCGCAGAAAAGCGTGGCATGGCACTCTTCTTTAGTTCCCGCGCCGGTTGTTCTGGATGCCACAGCGGCCCGAACTTTACCGACAACACCTTCCACAGCATCGGCATTCACACGCACTACTACGACCGCGGCCGCTACTATGTGACTGGCAATGAAGGCGACATCGGCAAGTTCAAGACACCGACACTTCGCAACGTCGCACTCACCGCACCCTACATGAACGATGGCACTCTTGCGACACTCGATGAGGTACTTGAGCATTACAACACGGGTGGAAAGCCATTTGTCAACAAGGACCCGCGGATTCGCCCGCTTGGACTCACTCGCCAAGAGCTCGATGATCTCCGCGCATTTTTGCAAGCGCTTACCGATTCAGCATTCATAACCAACCCTGCATTCGCACAACCATAGCATGCACCGATGACCACGAAGAACTTCGTTTTTTGGCTCGTATTCCTTGCAGCAGTAGCAGTCTTCGCACGGAGCGCATGGCGACTGCGGCAGTACTTGAGGTTCGCACGCCCAGAGAACCGATTCGACAATCTCGCGGCGCGCTTACGGCAAATGCTCACTGTTGGTTTGCTCCAGAAGAAAATTCTCCGCGACCCATCGGCAGGGATCATCCACGTGAGCATTTTCTGGGGGTTTCTCGTCCTCCTTGCTGCCGCAGCGGAAGCAGTGCTCGAAGGCTTGCACCCTGCACTCCATCTGAACTGGCTCGGTCCCCTCTACTCGCTTTCGACGATACTGACGGACCTATTCTGCGCGTTCATCATCGTCGCAACCATCGCAGCACTCTGGCGACGCTACGTTCAGCGCGTTCGGCGCTTGCAACTCGAAGGCGATCGGATCGAGGCTGCCGTCATTCTTGTGACAATCTTTGCGATCGTCACGTCGCTGCTGCTGCTCAACACTGCGCGCGTGCGTTTGGGCACCGATTACTCTTGGGCAGTACGCCCGATTGCATCGCTACTGGCACCGATTCTTCCACTTGATCACACGGCGTTCGAGATCTTCTGGTGGATGCACATCGTACTGATTCTGGCGTTCACGAACTACCTTCCGTACTCGAAACATCTGCATGTGTTGACGTCGCTGCCGAACGTGTTTTTCTCCCCGATTGAGTTTCCTCGCCAGATTCCTACGGTTGATTTCTCGGCTGAAGATGCTGCAACCTTCGGCGTCCGCGACATCGAGGATTTCTCCTGGAAAACGCTGCTCGATGGCTACACATGCACACATTGCGGGCGATGTACAAGCGTTTGCCCTGCAAACCAAACGGGGAAGGTGCTCGATCCGCGCCAGATCATCATTGCCATCAATCGGCGAACGATGGAGAAAGGACCGCTCCTGCTCAAACTGCGCGACTGGGCAGATAACGCCTTGCGGGAGGATCTCCGCACTGCAGCACGCCAACTTCTCCGCGGCAAGCGCGCGGAAGAAATGACCGAACTCGAACGCACCGTCTTCGAGACGGTCTTCAGCGACGAAGAGCGTGCAATCTGGAATCGCCGGCTCGTCGGTGACTACATCGCGCCAGAAGCACTCTGGGCATGTACAACCTGCGGCGCATGCATGCAAGAGTGCCCCGTCAACATCGAGCACGTTCCTGCCATTGTGGGAATGCGGCAAGCGCTTGTAATGATGGAAGCATCGTTTACTGAGGAATCTGCTCTGCTGCCGAACGTGTACTCGAACCTTGAAACGAATGCTGTTCCATGGGGTGGCATGGCGCATGCTGACCGAGCTGCATGGGCCGAAGGAATCGGCATCAAGACCGCCGCAGAGGATTCCACCATGGAAGTGCTCTTCTGGGTTGGGTGCGCTGGCAGCTACGACGAGCGCGCCAAGAGCATCGCACGCGCATTTGCAACGCTGATGCAGCATGCTGGCGTTGACTTCCGCATCCTCGGTGCTGAAGAATGCTGCACCGGCGATCCCGCACGTCGAACAGGGAACGAATATTTAGCCGATACCCTCACACAGCAGAACATCGAAACGCTCGAACGCTACAACGTTCGTACAATCGTGACGATCTGCCCGCACTGTTACAACACGCTCAAGAACGACTATCCACGCTTCGGGGGGAACTATCACGTCATGCACCACACGCAATTTCTCCAGCAACTGATCGAACAAGGTCGGCTGCGCATTGACCAAGCAGAGCTCGATCGCGTTACGGTCGCATACCACGATTCGTGCTACTTGGGACGCTACAACAACGAGTACGACGCACCGCGCGCGCTGCTGGAAAACGTCCCCGGACTGGAAGTGCTCGACGTCGAGCGTTCGCGCGACCGTGGATTCTGCTGCGGTGCTGGCGGAGGACGCATGTTCATGGAAGAGCACGTCGGCGAAAAAGTCAACCATAACCGCACACGTGAACTTCTAGCTACTGGTGCGACGACAATCGCGGCGAACTGTCCTTTTTGCATGACGATGCTCACCGATGGGGTCAAAGCTGCCGACCAAGCCGACCGCGTCCGCGTTCTCGACGTAAGCGAACTGCTCGCAGAGGCGATCACACGCAGGAGCAATGGTAGTGCCTCGCCAGCAGAGCAGTAAAGCGATGCAGCAGCGTTGCTCCAGTTGGCTATTGCTGCTGCTTATTGCAGCAATTCTGCTTCCTGGTTGCAAGCAACGCAACACCCCGGATCCGCAGCAACTCCGCCCTGCTGCTGGTGGGCGTTGGTATGGGGGCATCTATCGCGTCAACGAAACCGGTGAACTGCGCTCACTCGATCCTGTTGCAATCAACGATGTCACAAGCGCCCACATCGCCGAGAACATCTACGACCAACTCCTCTACTTCGACGAGCAGTTGCACCTGACGCCGGAGCTTGCCGAGCGATGGGAAGTCTCGCCAGATGGCCGCCGTTACACGTATTACCTCCGACGAGGTGTGTACTTCCACGATGATCCCTGCTTTCCTGGCGGTAAAGGACGCGAGCTTACTGCCGAGGATGTTGCCTATTCACTGACGCGCTGCTGCGATGCACGCACAGGAACACTCTCGGCTGATTACTTCCGCGGTAAGGTCGTCGGCGCCGAGGAATACTACGCAGCAACGCGGCAAGCTATGCTCAACGGCACCACGCCCTCGGTCTCCGGTGTCCGTGGCTTCCAGGTACTCGATCGCTATACGTTTCGCATCGAGTTGACCGAGCCGTTCGGTCCGTTCGAGTACTACGTCGCAATGAACTTTACCGGCATCCATCCCCGCGAAGCAGTCGAATACTACGGCAAGGAGTTTGCGTACCATCCCGTCGGCAGCGGACCATTTCGGTTTGTGCGATGGCTACCCGACCAGGAGTGCGTGCTCGCTCGCAACCCGCGGTACTGGAAACGAGACAGTCTGGGAAACCGGCTCCCCTACCTCGACCAGATTCGCTTCCAATTCATCAAAGACGACAAGGTGCAGTTCCTCGAACTGCTCGAGGGCAACCTCGAAGAGTGCTACCGCATTCCCTCGGAGTTTTTCCCATTGGTTGTGGACGAACGCAAGCAGCTTCGTCGGTCGTTCGAGCGATTCCAGCTGCTGCGTGTGCCGGCGCTTTCGACGCAGTACTACGGCATGTTGACAACAAGCCCGCTTTTCCGAGATCGCCGCGTCCGTCAGGCATTCAACTACGCCGTTGATCGAGAACGTATCCTGCACTTTGTGCTCAAAGGCCAAGGCGGGATGCCAGCGCATCATGGACTGGTCCCACCCGCAATGCCGGATTATCCTGCCGAGCGCGTCCGAGGGTACCACTTCGACCCAGCACGAGCACGGCAGCTGCTTGCAGAGGCAGGCTATGGCAGCTGGCGGAAGTTTCCGCCCCTCGAACTACAGCTCAACAGCGGTGGTGGGAGGAATCTCCTCGTTGCCGAAGCAGTCCAGCAGCAGCTTGGCGAATATCTCGGCATTCAGGTGGGACTCAAGATCGTCGAATTCGCACGTCACCTGGACGAAATTGACCACGGACGTGCACCGTTTTTCCGCTTAGGTTGGGTTGCCGACTATCCAGACCCCGAATCGTTCCTCAACCTCTACTACGGCAAGCTCGTCCCCAGCGATCCGACGGCGGCATCGCCGCTCAATAGCACACGCTATCGCAACCCTCGCTACGACGAGCTATTCGAGGCAGCACGCTCCCAGCTCGATCGCCGCCGTCGGAACGAACTCTTCGCTCAGGCTGAGCAAGTTGCCATCGCTGATGCTCCGATGCTGCTGCTATTTTACGACGAAGACTATCGGCTCTTGCAGCCGTACGTCCGTGGCTATCGAAATAATGCTATGGATCGGCGACAGTACGTGTACGTTTGGTTTGACCGCCACAGCCTCGAAGCAATAGTTACGTCAGGATCGTAATCAGGGCGAGGATGAGTGCGACCCCACCGAGGACAAGGGAGATCCACACCGAGAGCGACATCCGCCGTTCAAGCGCATCCGCCCGACGGATAATCTCTTGTGCACGTGCGTTGGCGCGGGCAAGGTCGCTGGCTAAGTCCGTGTTCCCGAAGAGCCGACTGAGCGCCTGCCCAATACGCTCGTCCACCTGGGCGCTGTAGTCCTCGAGCTTATCGTTGAAACGGCGCTCGGCTTCTTCAAGCATGGAAACGATGTACTTGCTGGTCTCATCGAGGATGTAGCGGGTCTCCGGGATTTTCTTTTTGTAGCGCGCCAACTCCTCGTTCAACTCCGCGATCTCCTTTTTGAAGAACTCCTGCATCGCGTAGATGTGTGAATCGAGCGTGCTGACATCCCCCTCGATCGTTCGGAGTTTGCTGGCGATGTAATCCTCGAGCTTGCCGAAGCGTTCATCAGTGGCAGACTCGATCATCTGCCGAATACTCAAGAGAATCGCATCGAGCTCGAGTGTTCGCTTGGCAAACCGTTCTTCGAGCTTGATGAGGTTGTCGCGGAGTTGTTCGATTGTTGCAAGCTCGCTGTAAATCCGCTCGACCTGGCCGACGTGCTCGCGGAATTGTTCCAGCTCCGATTCGACGGAGCGACGCAGTGCCTGCTGGAGCTGCTGGACCGAATGCTTGAGTTGGTCGAATTCATGATAAGCTGTTGCGCGAAATTGATCGAGTTCGTAGGCCTTCCGCAACAGTGTTTCGTACACTGCCTTGTATTGCTCGGCTTGCTGGCGGACGGTGCTGAAAAGCTCGAGCAAACTCTGGCTTACGGGGATGCCGCTTGGTTGTGGCATTGTTCGACGGTGGAAAGAAAAACTCCAAGTGCATCGCGCAACTCAGCAAGGAGCTCACATTCAACTTCAGGGAGCACAACGTTGCTGCGCTGGAGCAAGATGCGGAGCATCTGGTAGCGAAAGGCGCTATCGTGCTCGAAGCGCTCGCGCATTGTCGTCTGTAAAAAGTCGTAGAGCCCACCTGCTTCAGCAAGCTGCTCATAGTACGTAATCGGATGGACAAGTGAAGCGTTTTCTGCCGCCACGTCCGCCGATGGAGTTGGAGCAACTGTTCTCATCACATTTCCGTAGGTAGCACGCACGGCACAGTGTGGCACCCTTTCTGTATCGGCACCGAAGGGGGAATCTTGAACACAACCCCGCGCAGTAGTTTCGTCTTTAGCACTGTACGTCGTAACCCGAACCATGAAGCTCGGCTTCCTTTGGCGGAAAACAAAAGAGTCCTCCCATCCGATCGGGACCGATCCGGATGCCGATTTGGAGCTACTGCTCGACGAATGCCGTCGCAACCTGGCACGATGCGACGAAGCGCTCATCCGCAAAGCATTTCAATTCTGCGTCCAAGCACATAAAAACGACGTCCGCGAGTCCGGCGAGCCCTATTACACGCATCCGCTCGAGGTCGCCCGTATCATCGTCAACGAAATTCCACTTGACGACGTAAGCGTCTGTGCAGCACTGCTGCACGACGTCGTCGAGGACACGACCTATTCACTCGACGACATTCGCGCTGAGTTCGGCAGCACTGTTGCGGAGATCGTTGACGGCGCAACCAAGATCAGCGGCATCTTCCGAAGCACAGAACTTCGGCAAGCAGAGAATTATCGCAAGTTGCTCCTTGCCTTAGTCAAGGATGTTCGCGTCATCTTGATCAAGTTCGCCGATCGGCTACACAACATGCGCACGCTCGAGCATCTCTCGCCCGAACGGCAGCAGCGCGTCGCTCGGGAGACGCTCGAAATCTACGCGCCGTTTGCGCATCGCTTCGGTCTTGCCAATCTCAAGTGGGAGCTGGAGGACTTAGCCTTCAAGTACCTCAACCCAACCGAATACAATGCCATCAAGCAAGCGCTGGCCGAGACCCGCTCCGAACGCGAAGCATACATCGCATGCTTTATTGAGCCAATCGCCGAACGGCTCAAAAAAGAAGGCTACCGCTTCGAAATCACCGGTCGCCCTAAGCACATCTACTCGATCTACCAGAAAATGCAACGCCTGGGCGTACCGCTCAGCGAGCTGTACGATCTCCTTGCAGTACGCATCATCCTCGATACCAACGAGAACAAAGACTGCTACACCGTCTACGGCATCGTTGCGGACATCTACGAACCGATTGCCGACCGCTTCAAAGACTACATCGCCCGCCCGAAGAAGAACTCCTACCAATCGCTCCACGCAGCGTTCATTGGCCCCGAGGGCAAGCGTGTCGAGGTTCAGATCCGCACCCGAGCGATGCACGAAGTTGCCGAACGCGGTATCGCTGCACACTTCCGCTACAAGGAAAACCAAGGCAACGGACGCGTTCCCTCCTGGTGGAATGACAAAGAACTCGAGGAATGGGCAAACTGGGTCCGCGACATTTTCGAAAGTGCCGGCGATGAAGCCCCCGAACAACTCATCGAGTCGTTCAAGCTCAACCTCTACCAAGACGAGATTTACGTTTACACACCACGCAACGACCTGATCATCTTACCCAAGGGCGCAACGCCGATTGATTTTGCCTATGCTATCCACAGCGAGATCGGCAACCACTGCATCGGCGCAAAAGTCAACGGCAAACTCGTCCCACTCGATCACAAACTCCAGACGGGGGATCAAGTCGAAATCCTTACCTCGAAAAATCAGCACCCAACGAGCGACTGGGAGCGCATCTGCGTTACGCACAAAGCAAAATCGAACATCCGCAAGTATCTCAACGAGGAAAAACGACGCGTTGTCGAACTCGGCAAGCAGCTCTGGGAAAAGCAGCTCCGCAAGCTTGATGGCGCTCCAACACAGGAACAGTTCGACCGCATGCTTGGGAAGCTCGGCGTATCAAACCCGAACGAGTTTTTCTACAAACTTGGCTTGGGCGTGCTCGACGTCGCATCGGCAGTGCAGCTCCTTCGAGGCGAACCGGCTGCACCCTCCCTTCCTGCCGTCGAGGTCCAGCCGACAACAACCTTGCCGGAACGGCTTCGCTCCTCGAGTGCAGTTATTCTCGAGGGCGACCACCCGACGATTCCGAATCTTCTCTACCAGTACGCACGCTGCTGCAACCCGGTACCGGGCGATGACATCGTCGGCGTGATCACCATCGGTAGTGGCATCAAGATTCACCGCCGCGATTGCCGCAACATCGCGGAGATGGGGCAGTCCCTCCAGGCACGCCTGGTCAACCTTTCCTGGGCACCGCAGTCGGACGGCGTGTATTTAGCAACCATTCGCGTCACCGGCGAAGACCGTTCCGGTATGCTCCACGACATCACGAACGCAATCACTGGATACCGCAACACCAACATCCGGAGTGTCAACATTGACGCCTTCGGCAGCGATTTCGAGGGTATCATCACGCTCTACGTCGAAAATCTCGATCACCTCAACGAAATTTTCGCACGCATCAAGCGCATCCGTGGGGTTCGGAGCGTCAGCCGATTCAACGGCTAAAGACAGGCCAGCGGAATGCTCTTCGATCGCTGATGAAAACGAGTGTATCAGCAACACGGGAGCTTGGCTTACCCTCTCATTTTTTTGACTGAGAAACCGACGGTGATCCAGCGACGGCAGTGCTACGCTGAGCTTCGACTGCATTGCGGAGGACATCCAAGCACGCTACAAGATCAGGCACTATTGCGAATGCTGCAGGCGCATCGTCCGGCGCATAGTGCCCCACTAAAATTGCTCTGACTCCTGCGTTGACGGCAGCCTCGACATCGCTCGGCATATCGCCAATCATCCACGACGATGATGCATCGCCGTTCCATTTTGTGAGTGCTTCCAGAAGCATCGTCGGCTGCGGCTTGCGGCAGCGCGACTGGGGCGAATCCAGCTCTGTGCAGTAGTACACGTCGTCGAACCTGCTCCCTGTGCGTTCTTCGATGCGCGATTGCATCCATTCGGTGAGCGCCCAAAGTTCGCGATCAGTCATGATCCCTTTGGCGACCCCTTGCTGATTGGAAACGATAATTGCGCGGAAGCCTGCGTGCTTGACCCAGCGAAAGAGCGGGAAAAATCCATCGCAAAAAACGAATTCATCAGGCGCCCGGACATAGCCGCCCTCGATGCGACGGTTGACGATCCCGTCGCGATCGAAGAACACTACATGCGACCTTCCCACTACGAATCGCCGAACAGTGACATCATCGAGTGCGGAGGCGCGATCCCCAGGTGCTTGTAAGCAAGCGGGGTGACTTCGCGCCCGCGTGGTGTGCGATTGAGAAAGCCTTCGCGAATCAAGAATGGCTCATAGACTTCCTCGATCGTACCTGGTTCTTCGCCGACGGCGACCGCCAGTGCATTGAGTCCGACTGGTCCACCGTTGAACTTCTCGATGATCGTCAGGAGGATCGTTTTATCCATCTCATCGAGGCCGTATTCGTCCACGTCAAGCGCCTCGAGCGTCATGAGCGCAATCTCACGCGTGATGATGCCGGCGCCATGCACATCAGCAAAGTCGCGGGTACGGCGGAGCAGACGATTTGCGATCCGCGGGGTTCCGCGCGAGCGGCGAGCAATCTCCATTGCTGCTTCCTCCTCGATAGGAACGCCGAGGATTGAAGCCGAACGCATCACGATGTGGAATAGCTCAGCAGCATCGTAGTAATCGAGCCGGCTGACGATCCCAAAGCGCGACCGCAACGGACTACTGATGAGCCCTGCACGCGTCGTTGCACCAACGAGCGTAAAACGCGGCAAGGAAATCTGAATCGAACGTGCTGCCGGACCGCTTTCGATCATGATGTCAATGCGGAAGTCCTCCATTGCAGAGTAAAGGTACTCCTCGATGACGCGCGAGAGGGAATGGATTTCGTCAATGAAGAGTATGTCGCGCTCGTTCAGGTTGGTGAGTAGTCCCGCCAAATCTCCTGGCTTTTCCAGTACGGGGCCACTGGTGACCTTGATATCGCTGCCCATCTCGTTTGCGATGATGTAGCTCAGGGTTGTTTTCCCTAAGCCAGGCGGACCGATAAAGAGGACGTGGTCGAGCGCTTCCCCACGCTTGCGTGCCGCAGCGATGTACACTTTGAGGTTGTCGAGGATCTTTTTCTGTCCGCGAAACTCTGCAAAACGCGATGGCCGTAGCGAGCTATCGAGCTCGTCATCGGCGGTGCGTTCGGGTGTGCGAATTGGTGACTGCGAACGTGCCATGGTGCAAGCCAATACGGTAGCGGCACGCAAAGATAGCGCTTGTTACGGCAGCACCTCCTCGCCAACGAGCGCAGCGCGGCGCAGGTCGCGGTTGAGCTGAGCAATGTACTCGACGCTAATGCCTTTCGGACATGCTGCCTCACACTCGTAGTGGTTACTGCAGTGGCCAAAGCCTTCGGCTTCCATTGCCTCGACCATCCGCCGGACGCGCCGGTAGCGCTCTGGCTGCCCCTGCGGAAGTGAACCCAAATGGGCAACTTTTGCAGCCACAAAGAGCATCGCCGAGGCATTAGGGCACGCTGCAACGCACGCACCGCAACCGATACATGCAGCAGCATCGAATGCACGATCCGCAGCCGGCTTCGGAACCGGAATCGCGTTCGCATCAGGGACACCGCCCGTGTGGCAACTGATGTAGCCACCAGCGGCAATGATGCGATCGAAGCTGCTGCGATCAACGATGAGGTCCTTGAGCACCGGGAATGCACGCGCACGCCATGGCTCGATCCAAATTTCATCCCCATCGTTGAACATTCGCATGTGGAGCTGACATGCCGTCGTCCGCTTGCGCGGCCCATGGGGACGGCCGTTGATGATCATACCGCAGGATCCACAGATGCCTTCGCGGCAATCATGCTCGAACGCAACGGGGTCTTTTCCTTCTGCAATGAGCCGCTCGTTGAGGACATCGAGCATTTCGAGGAAACTCATGTGCGGGCTTACATCGTCGAGCTGGTATGTTTCAAATCGCCCGGGGACGTTCGGCCCTGCTTGACGCCAGATGTGGAGAGTCAGTTTCATTACTTGTAGCTCCGAACGGTGAGTTTGACATTTTCGAACACCAGAGGCTCTTTGTGGAGGCGAGGCGGCAAGTCCGGTCCGGTGTATTCCCACACGGCGACGTACGCAAAGTCGTTATCGTTACGGAGTGCTTCGCCGTCGGGGGTTTGATATTCCTCGCGGAAGTGCCCGCCGCAGGATTCCTCGCGGTGCAGCGCATCGAGGCACATGAGCTCGGCGAATTCCAAAAAGTCTGCAACCCGCCCAGCGTATTCAAGGTTTTGGTTGAGCTCCTCCCCACTGCCTGGGACGTAGACATTTTCCCAGAACTCTGCCCGAAGCACTGGGATCCGTTCGAGCGCAGTGCGGAGCCCATCGGCAGTGCGGGACATTCCACAGTAGTCCCACATGAGCTTTCCAAGCTCGCGGTGGAAGGACATTACCGTCCGCCGTCCCTTTGCTGCCAACAGCCGCTCCAGGCGGGCGCGAGCTTCTTCTTCGACGCGCTGAAATTCTGGGTGGTCAGTGGTGACCTCCATCTTGGGATGTGAGGCAAGGTAGTGACCAAGCGTGTATGGAATGATGAAGTATCCATCGGCCAATCCTTGCATGAGCGCAGAGGCACCGAGCCGATTTGCGCCATGATCGGAAAAATTCGCCTCGCCGAGCACGTGCAATCCCGGAATCGTACTCATGAGGTTGTAATCAACCCACAAGCCGCCCATGGTATAGTGCGGCGCTGGGTAAATCCTCATCGGAACTTCGTAGGGATTTTCGCCGGTGATGCGTTCGTACATCTCGAACAGATTGCCATAGCGCTGTTCGATGACGTCTCGCCCGAGTCGCTTGATCGCATCGGAAAAATCAAGGTAGACCCCTAAGCCTCCGGGCCCGACGCCGCGCCCTTCGTCGCAGACACGCTTTGCTGCACGGGAAGCAATATCGCGCGGACTTAGGTTGCCATAGCTGGGGTAGAGACGTTCGAGGTAATAATCGCGCTCCTCTTCGGGAATTTCGTTCGGCGGGCGCCGATCCCCTGCCTTCTTGGGAACCCAGATGCGTCCATCGTTGCGAAGCGACTCGCTCATGAGCGTCAGCTTCGATTGGTACTCGCCACTGGGCGGGATGCACGTCGGATGAATTTGCGTAAAGCATGGATTGGCAAAGCCAGCTCCACGCTTGTACGCACGGTATATTGCCGTAACGTTTGAGTTCTTGGCATTGGTCGAAAGGAAGAACACGTTGCTATAGCCACCTGTGCAGAGCAGAACTGCATCACCTGCATGGCGGCGTATTTCCCCAGTGACCAGGTTGCGGGTGATGATACCTTTGGCATGCCCATCAATGACGACAAGATCGAGCATCTCTTCGCGCGTCCAAAGCGTAATGCGGCGTGCATCAACCATCCGCATGAGCGCTTGGTAGGCGCCGAGCAACAGTTGCTGCCCCGTTTGGCCACGCGCGTAGAACGTCCGCGATACTTGCGCACCACCGAAGGAGCGGTTGTCGAGATAGCCGCTGTACTCTCGCGCAAAGGGGATGCCTTGCGCAACACATTGGTCAATGATGTTTACACTCACTTCCGCTAACCGGTACACGTTCGCTTCGCGCGAACGGAAGTCGCCGCCTTTGATGGTGTCGTAGAATAGCCGCCAGACACTATCGCCATCGTTGGGATAATTTTTCGCTGCATTGATCCCTCCCTGCGCTGCAATGGAATGCGCACGTCGCGGTGAATCGTGGTAGGTGAACACATGAACGTTATAGCCGAGCTCTGCTAACGTGGCTGCTGCCGATGCTCCAGCCAGCCCAGTGCCAACGACCAAGATTTTGAACTTCCTCTTGTTTGCAGGACTGACCAGCTTGAGCTCGTTTTTATGCCGCTGCCATTTTTCTTCGAGCGGACCAGCGGGAATTTTGGAATCGAGATTCATGGCATCATCAGACCAAGTGTGTTACGAAAGAGGCTCGAGAAGATGCGCCATCGCTGCCACGGGAATCGAGACATAGCCAATCCAGAGGAGTACCGCCAACACAATGCTTGCTTTACGGATTGGCTCAGTGTAGCGCCGGTGATAGATTCCCAACGTCTGAAGCGCACTCTGCGTCGCATGAACAAGGTGCAACGCCACGAAGGTCACCGCCACAATGTAGAGCAGTGCAATCCACCAAACTTGGAAACTTCGCACAACCATCGAGTACACATCGTGCACCGGCCCTCGCCCATCGAGGAAATACGTCGCTGCGTAGTACTGCGGGTAAATCTTTCCCCACGTAAAGTGCGCCAGATGGAAGGCAACGTAACTGAAGATCAGCAACCCCGAAAGAAGCATCGTTCGCCCAGCGAACGTTGAAGCCTCCCAGCGCTGCTGTTGATATCCAAATGGACGCGCCTCCTGCGAGAGCCGACGCAAGCGAATCGTGTAGTACACATGGAGGATCAAGCTGACGAGCAAGATGATACGCGCAGTCCACAGCAGCGCTGCTACATCGCGCAAGCCAGCTGCATAGGCGTTGATTGCTTCCGGGCCAGCATACACAAGGAGATTGCCGCTCAGGTGCCCGATGAGAAAGAGCACCATCACCAGTCCTGTAACAGCAACTATCGCCTTTTGCATCACCGTCGTTCGGAGAATCGAAGTAGCCATGTGTCGTCACACAGGATCAGTTCAACCGCAGGAACAACAAGCTTTGCCTTGAACGTTCCAAAATTACGGATGCTCGAAAACGGGAGTCTGCACCTTATGTTCGCGTCAACTGATATGTTTCACCTTCTGAAAGCTTCGCATGATTCGCCGTGCTTGTTCCTGCATGCTGTTGGTTGTAGCTCTTGCTGCATATGGGCAGATCCCTCAGCGCACCCTGCGCCCTGCCGAAGAACAGCCCACACAGTCAGTCGCGGTGCAAACGGCTGACCACGCGATTTCTGTTGGTGCGTTCGTAGCAGCCAAAGCCGGCGTCAATACTGCCGTTGCCAAGGGGAGGAAGACCGATCTCAACTTCAACCCTCTGCCGGACCTTGGCATTTCCATCTTCGCACCATTCCAAGCGGGTGGCCGCATTGGTGCCGGAGTGGACTTTGGGTACGCTACGTATTCGTTCGTAAACAAGCCTGAAAGCGGTGTCACCGATGCGAATTCCATCGTCGAGCGGTACAGCTACGTCAACATCTTCCCCCATGTGAACCTAAGCGGCGTGGTGCTCGGTGTCAACATCGGCGTTTCGCCGAGTGGACGCGCTCAAACAAAAAGCGGCAACGACGTCACCGTTGTTACCGATGGAACCCGCGAACTGGGAAGCGAGCACCTTGGGACGCTCGTTGAGCTACGGCTTGGCGGGAACTTCCCGGTATGGGAACATCAAGCTGGGCATTTGAACTTGTACCTCATGGCAGGCTACACGCTCAGCGGTCTCTACAGCGACTACCGTAGCTACATTTACAGTCGCGATAACTACACAACTCCGAGTGCGGACAACAACCCGCGCCCCGCATCACTGGCGCTCGGGCTGGCTTACTACTTCCGCATTCCGATCAAGTAGCCGCTCGCGACGCACCGCACGCCACCGCCACAGGTAGTACACCGGCACACCTGCCAGGACAATCGCAAGTCCAGGGTAGGTGTAGTTCGGCTTTTCTACCAGCAGAACGACGCAGATGAATGCAGCAGCGACAATGTACAGCGCTGGGAGAACTGGATATCCAACCGCTTTGATCGGACGCTCGATGCCTGGCCGCTGCCAGCGCAGAAGGAAAATCCCAGCAACGGTCAAGACGTAGAACACAAGCACAGCGAAGACGACGTAGTCGAGCAAATCCCCATAGCGGCCTGAAAGGCAGAGCACACTTGCCCAGAGCGCTTGCACCCAGAGTGCCGTCGCTGGTGCACCGAAGCGATTGAGCCGGCCAACCGATGCGAAGAAAAGTCCATCCCGCGCCATCGCATAGTAGCATCGTGCTCCGGCGAGGATCATGCCATTGTCGCAACCAAATGTCGAAATCATGATGAGCACAGCCATCAGTATCGCTCCGATACCAGGGAACATCACCTCCGCTGCTGCCGCACCCACACGGTCTGCTGCTGCGAATTGGATGCCCTGCTCTAAAGGCGTAGCCCCGTTCGGCACCCCACGGACGGGCAACGTCACAATGTATGCGACGTTCACCAGAAGGTAGAGCACCGTCACGATCACCGTCCCAAGTGTCAGTGCAAGCGGAATTGTTCGCTGCGGACGAACGACCTCTCCTGCTGCGAAGGTGATGTTGTTCCATCCATCGCTCGAAAACAGCGAGCCGACTTGCGCGACTGCTAACGCGACAACAAGCCCAATACCTGAAAGTGCGGTGGTAAGGACACTGCCATCGCTCCCAACTGCAACGCGCGATGCATCCCAGAACGTTGCCAGGTTCTGCTCGATGGCAACGTGGTTGTAGCCGATCACCGCAAGCAAGATGAGCACAACCAGCGATCCAATTTTCCCAAACGTGAACACATTCTGGACGAGCGTACCAATCCGAATGCCACGGGTGTTGAGCCACGTCAGTGCGACGATAACGCCAATCGCCAGCAGCTGTGCCATGCTCACCGTGATTCCTCCGACGCGCACAACCACATTCGACTCGCTGAACGCTGGTAAGAGCACCGCTGTAAACTTTGCGAACGCAACCCCAACCGCAGCGATGGAGCCAGTTTGAATGACCAAAAAGAACGTCCAACCATACAGGAATGCGATGAGCGGGTTGTACGCTTCGCGCAAGTACACGTACTGCCCCCCTGCTTGAGGGAACATGCCGGCCAGTTCGCCGTAGCTGAGCGCGCCCGTGAGCGTGATCACCCCCGTGATGAGCCAGACAACAAGCAACCACCCCGCCGAACCTACGTTCCGCGCAATGTCTGCACTGACGATGAAAATCCCAGAGCCAATCATAATGCCTGCGACGACCATCGTCGCATCGAGCAACGTCACGGTGCGACGAAACTCTGCTCCTTCGGGTTTCTCGTGCATGGGGACCTCCTACTGCACCTGGGCGATGGCTGCTTTCCGAAGATGGCTCCGCTTTACGCTATAGCCAAAGTAAATCGCAAGTCCGATTGCCATCCACAGAACCAAGCGAAGCCAGGTATCCCATGGCAGGCTGTACATCATCGCAGCGCATGTGATGACGCCCATGATCGGTACAAACGGCACCCACGGCGTGCGAAATGCACGTGGCACCGACGGCTGCGTATAGCGGAGTATCAACACACCGAGACTGACCAAAATGAATGCAAACAGCGTCCCAATACTGGTCATCTCACCAACGATGGTGATCGGCAGAAAGCCAGCCAAAGAGCTAACAAACACTGCAAACAGTGCGTTCGACTTCCACGGGGTCCGAAAGCGTGGGTGAATGTCCGAAAACACACGTGGCAAGAGTCCATCTTTCGAAATCGAGTAGAACACCCGCGATTGCCCCAGCAGCATCACGAGCATCACCGATGTATAGCCAGCCAATATTGCGATGATGATTGCCTGCTGGAGCCAGAGGTACGGCGTATGTGAAATCGCAAGCGCGACCGGTGCAGCTTCGCCAGCAAAGTTTTTGTAGTTCTCCAGCCCCGTCAGCACGTGCGAGAAGAGAACGTAGAGCACCGTGCAGATCGCCAGTGAGCCGATGATCCCAATTGGCATATCCTTCTGCGGATTGCGCGCTTCTTGCGCTGCCGTGGAAACAGCATCGAACCCGATAAACGCAAAAAAGACAATCGCAGCACCAGTGAATATCCCCGACCACCCGAACTCACCAAACACGCCAGTGTTCGGTGGGATGTACGGCACATAGTTTTCCGGGTTGATGTATCCCCACCCGAGCACGATGAACGTAATGATGACTGCAACTTTCAGCACGACGATGAATGCGTTGAACGTTGCTGATTCCCGCGTTCCACGCATCAACAGCAGCGAGATGATCACGATCACCGCTACTGCTGGGAGATTGATGATCCCATGAACGATCGTCCCATCTGGCATGGTCTGGTGCTCGAAGGGAGACATCATCACTGCTGCCGGCAAGTGCAGCCCGAAGCTTTCGAGCAACTTTGAAAAATAGCGGGACCAGCTCACCGCAACTGTTGCAGCTCCCACTGCGTACTCGAGCACCAAATCCCAGCCGATAATCCATGCAATCAGTTCGCCCATCGTCGCATAGGAGTACGTGTAGGCACTCCCTGCAATTGGGATCATCGAAGCGAATTCTGCGTAGCACAGCGCTGCAAATGCACAGCCGATCGCTGCCAGAACATAGGAGAGTGTCACTGCAGGGCCTGCATGGTGAGCAGCAGCAATTCCAGTGAGCGAAAACAGCCCGGCACCGATGATTGCACCGATTCCAAGTAGAACCAAACTGAACGCACCGAGTGTGCGCTTGAGCGTGTGGGTCTCGCCGATGCCAGCTGCTTCAGCTTGAAGCTGTTCGATGGACTTCTTCACGAACAGTAGGTTGGGCATAAACGCTCCGCTCCAAAGAGTGAAACATCATTTCTTTCGCCGCGAGGTGTGTCGTGATTTTGCTGGCGTAGCGATTGCAAGGCATTCGTCGAGCGAAAGCTGCTCATAGTTGGCACCGTCGGGAAGCCAGTAAATCTTCCTGCCGACTTGCAGGTACGGCTTCGACTTTCCCTGCACGATGAGTGCCTTCGGATTTTCTTCAAATCGTCGGAGGATACGACGCTCCTGCTGCTGATGTTTTTCCTCGAGCAACCGAAGTGCTTGCTCAAGTGTTATCGTTTCAATTTGGTCTGCCGTGATTGAGACAAACTCATCCCCGATGCGCACGTATGGACCGTACCGCCCAACCCCAACAGCAACGTGCTTCCCATCCGGTGTAGTACCGATGTTTCGTGTTCGCACGCGCTCTTGAGCATTGGATTCAGCATGCTCCAGGATGGAAACAGCATCGCCAAGCTCGATCGTTGCAGGATCCAGACCAGCGGGAAGCGAAGCAAACCGCCGCCCTGTCTCGGTGCGCCATTCGAGGTACGGTCCGCGATCGTTGAACGCTACGACCACCTGGCCTCCCTTGTGCTGACCGAGCACGCGCGGAAATTGCAGGTAGTAGAGTGCACGATCCAACGTAAGCGCATCGAGCTGCTCCGCACTCGGAATATTCGCAAAGCGATCCCCCCGCTGAACGTAGAATCGCTGGTAGCGATTGATCCCAACGTAGACGTCTTCCCCAGTCTCGGGGTCTTTGCCGAGCATTCGCCGTCCGACGCTCGGCGCAGTGGCAATGACTTGGCCGAGCCGCTGCTCGAACGGTTTGTAGAAGCTCTCGAGCATCGTCTGCCAGTAGAGTTCGCCACGCGCGATTTGGTCGAATTGCTCCTCGACTGTTGCAGTGAATTGGTAGTCCACAATGTCTGGGAAGTGCTCGGTGAGGAAATCGGTTACCAAATTCCCAATCGCCGTCGGGAAGAGCTTATTGCGCTCAGCACCGACAACCTCCGTTTCGGTTTCTTCGACGATCGCGCCATCGCGAAGCCGAAGGACCTGAATATCTCGCGTTGTGCCATCGGCGCTTCTGCGCTCGACGTACCCGCGCTCTTGAATCCGACCGATGATCGTCGCATACGTCGAGGGCCTGCCGATACCGAGTTCTTCGAGCTTGCGGACAAGGCTTGCTTCGGTGTAGCGCGCCGGTGGCCGCGAGAATGTTTGGCGTGCCCAAAGGTCTTCAGGGAAAAGCTGCTCCCCTACTGCAAGCGAAGGCAGCGTTGCTTGGCTTGGATCCTCGCTCTCGGTGTCTTCATCACGTTGGTCGGAGTAGAGCCGCAAGAATCCATCGAAGGTGATCACTTCGCCTTCGGCAATGAAGCGCTCTTCATTGTGCGAGGGCGCAATGGTCACGATCGTGCGCTCCAGCTCTGCGTCGCTCATCTGCGAGGCAAGCGCACGTTTCCAAATCAGCTCGTAGAGTTGCTGTGCCTGACGGCTTTCCCCATCGAGTGTGCGACGCGAAAAATCCGTCGGGCGGATAGCTTCGTGCGCTTCTTGCGCGTTGGCAACCTTCGTCTGGTACTGTCGCCGGTTGTGATACCGCTTGCCGAACAGTTCGACGATAGTTTCGCCTGCTGCAGCCAGTGCTTCCTCGCTCAAGGTAACTGAGTCAGTGCGCATGTAGGTGATGTAGCCCGATTCGTAGAGCTGTTGCGCGATCTGCATGGTGACTCGGATCGGCATCCCGAACCGCCGTGAGGCTTCCTGCTGGAGTGTGGACGTTGTAAATGGTGGCGGTGGAGATTTTTTCCCTGGCTTGGTCTGGAGAGATTCAACCGTGAAGGTTGCACCGATGAGCTTCGAGAGCACTGCACGCGCTGCTTCCGCATCGTCGAGCCGACGGTCGAGTTCTGCGCGAACAAGCTCGCCTTTCGCTGTGCGGAAGCGCCCGCGAAGGCGGTACTGCTCGGTCGGCACGAACGACTCGATTTCCCGCTCTCGCTCGACAATCAGCCGTACTGCAACCGATTGAACACGCCCCGCCGATGGCGCACCAGCAACTTTCCTCCACACCAGCGGCGAAAGCTTATACCCCACGAGCCGATCGAGGATGCGGCGTGCTTGCTGGGCATTGACCAAGTTCATGTCAATGTTTCGCGGGTTTGCAATGGCACGTTCGATCGCCGAGCGTGTGATTTCATGGAAGACGATGCGCTTTGTCTTCGCCTGGTCGAGCTTGAGCACTTCTGCCAAGTGCCAGGCAATCGCCTCCCCTTCGCGATCTTCATCAGTCGCCAGGAGAATCGTTCCTGCTTCGGAGGCTAACTTCCGCAATCGCTGGAGAATTGGCTCCCGATCGGCAATGACAATGTAGGTGGGTTGGAACCCTTTCTCGATCTCCACGCCGAGTTTGTCCTCCGGTAAATCGCGGACATGCCCTTGCGAGGATTCGACAGTGTAGCCATCGCCCAGGAACCGGCGAATCGTGCGGGCTTTGGTCGGGGATTCAACAATGACAAGGTCGCGAGCAGGCATAGTGTCTTTAGTCGTCAGACGTGGTGGAATCTTCCCCATGACGCCGATGCGCGCAGTGTTCCTGGTCACGGCACTGGGCGAAAATTTGCAGCGAATGCCGCAACGCGCGCATGCCGTAGCGCTCTGCGATAGCATCCTGGAGTGCGAGTAATGCGCTTTCCTGGAACTCGATCATGTGCCCGCAGTCACGGCAAATGAGGTGGTCATGATTCGGCTTGCGCGCTGCCAATTCGTAGGTCGCGCTGTCGCCCTGGAAGCGATGCTTGACCAAGATGTTGCAGCGCGTGAGCAGATCGAGCGTCGAATAGACCGTCGCCCGTGAAATTTTATCGCCGCGCGTATTCATGTACACGTAAAGCTCGTCGGCGGTAAAGTGCCGATCCAGCTCAGCAACCCGCTCGAGCACACGGAAGCGCTCTTGCGTGTTGCGGTACATTTTCGTCCGCAGAAATACGCGGAACTGCTCGCGAAGCTGTTCGACGTCGGGCACTGCGTGCTTCATCAGCGTGTGCATCAGGTTGGCGGAGCGAATATACAACACGCTCTTTCCGATGGCCGATGGAGCAGCGCCTAATTTTGCGCACTGTGAAACTGCTCGATCGGCTTCTCGGAATCGCTCAGCGCCCACGCACGTGGCTCGTGGGTGGCGCAATCGTGCTCGCCGTGTGGCTGATGTTTTCCCGCTACGGACTTTTGACACGAGTCGAGCTGGAGCACAACGATACTGCGCTCGATGCTGCCATTGCCGAAAAACGCCGCATGCTCGACTCCCTGCGGCAGTACGCAACGCGGCTCGAACGCGACACGCTCTTGCTCGAACAATTGGCTCGCGAGCGATACGGCATGATCCGTCCAGGCGAGATCGTCCTCGTTGTCGTTGACTCAAGTCGGTAGTTCCACGATCTCTTTGCTGCTGCAATGAAGGAAACACTCACGCCTCCAGGCGCACCAGCGCCAATCGGTCCATATTCACCTATCGTTCGCGTGGGTGGGCAGTGGTACTTTTTCTCAGGGCAAATTGCCCTTGGCCCCGATGGAGTGCTTGTCGGTACTACGGTAGCCGAGCAAACTGACCAAATCTGCCGCAACATCGCAGCAATGCTGGCTGCGGTAGGACTCTCGCTGGACAATGTCGTCAAGACGACGGTCTTTCTCCACTCGATGGATTCTTTTGCCGAGATGAACGCAGTGTACGAGCGATACTTCGGCTCTTCAAAACCAGCACGCTCGACCGTCGAAGTTTCCCGACTTCCGAAGGATGCACTTGTTGAAATCGAGCTTATCGCTGTTGGGTAGTGTGCTAGCAACGTGCCTTGTCGCACATGCGAGCGCAGATACATCGGCAGTTCGAGATAGCGTTACGCCGCTCGGTGCGCTCTGGCGATCTGCCATCCTCCCCGGCTGGGGGCAGCTTTACTATGGCTCAGTACCTAAAGCTGCGCTCTTTTTCGGCGCAAGCGCTGCCGTCGGTGGCATTGTTGCTTGGAACAACGCACGCTTCCTCGACGCTGACCGGCGCTACCAGCAGTACGATTCGACCGATGGTCGCAAAACCCTTGCACTCCGCGAACGTGAGTTCTACCGCGACCAGCGAGATGTTGCAGCACTCTGGCTGGTGGCAATCTATGCCTTCAACCTCATGGACGCGTACGTTGGTGGCGAAATGGCCGGCTTTCGGCTCGATCATTCGACATCGTTGCACCTGGTCCTGATACCCAACGGCATTGGCGTTGCAGTGCAGCGGCAGCTCCCGAGCCTTCGAGCGGCACCGTAAGTTTGCAGCGCCATGTTCAACCTTCACTCGGATCAATGAACGCACGGTATCAAGTAGCTGCGCCTTCCCAGGTTCGAAGCGATGTTGTCGTGTTTTTCCTTCCGGAAGCTGATCAGCTTCGGCGTGAGCAACAGGCATCAATCCAGGAGCAATTCCCCTCAGCAGAGGCAGCACTCAGTTCGAATGAGTGCACTGGGAAAAAAGGAACGGTTGTCGCTACCTACGTTGCCGATCGCTCGCGGTCGAAGAAGTTGGCCATCGTGGGTGTCGGCGATCACAGCATGCTCACTGCAGAGAGCTTCCGACGTGCCGCGGCAACTGCTGTACGCCGCGCTGGCAACGGAGTCGCAAGCATTGCCTTCGTACTTCCCGAGTGGTCGCCACTGGGCGCGGAACTGACGGCAGCTGCGATCGTCGAAGGCGCTGTGCTTGGTAGCTACGCATTCACGCGGTATAAAACCAGCGATAGCCCGAAGCAACTGGCTGATGTTACAATTGTTGGGACCTCGCGCTCTCGTGCAGTGCGTGCGGCGATTGAGCAGGCTGCCACCATCTGCGAAGGGGTGTACATAGCGCGTGATCTGGCAAATATGCCCGGCAACGATCTCTACCCCGAAACGCTCGCCGAGCACGCTCGCCGCGCCGGGAAAGCTGCAGGATTTCGGGTGCAAGTCTTCGACAAACGCAAAATCGAATCGCTCAAGATGGGGGGCCTGCTGGCTGTCAATCAAGGGAGCCAGCGCCCACCTGTGTTCATCGTCATGGAATGGAAGGGCGGTGGTGCAAACCAGCGGCCGATCGTCCTCGTCGGCAAGGGCGTTACGTTCGACACTGGCGGCATTTCGATCAAACCTGCCGACCGCATGGGCGAAATGAAAATGGACATGCACGGCGCCGCAACGGTCATCGGGACGCTCTACGCAGTCGCCAAACTGCGGCTCCCGATCAATGTTGTCGGACTTGTTCCAGCGACTGAGAACATGCCGAGCGGCTCGGCGTATCGTCCTGGCGACATCATCACCTTCATGAACGGCAAAACCGCCGAGATTGATAACACCGATGCCGAAGGACGCTTGATTTTAGCCGATGCACTCACCTACGCCGAACGATTCAAGCCACAAGCAGTCGTGGACATTGCAACACTGACCGGTGCGTGCGTCATTGCCTTAGGACACGTCACGTCAGGTCTGATGGGCACCGATCGTGCACTGCTCGATCGTATCAAAGCCGCAGCGGACGCAACCAGCGAATACGTCTGCGAGCTTCCTCTCCACGAGGACTATCTCGAGCAGATCAAAAGCGACGTTGCCGACGTCAAAAACACCGGTGGGCGTCCGGCGGGGGCAATCACTGCTGCGCTTTTTTTGAAGCACTTCATCGGCAACTACCCATGGGCGCACCTGGATATTGCCGGCACTGGAATGGCGCCAAAGGACGGGCCCTATTGGACAAAAGGTGCAACAGGCGTGGGCGTCAGACTCTTTGTCGAGATGCTCCGGCGCTGGTAAGCATTCGGCGTTGCACATCGGGAGCATAGCACGCAATGGACCGCTTCGTCAACGTTGCTGTGCCGCTTCCGATGCGCAAGCTCTTCACGTACCGTGTGCCGGCCGACCTTGCGATTGAACGCGGCTCGCGTGTCATCGTTCCGTTCGGGAGCAAACTCTACACCGGCATCGTCGTTGAGCTGGACGTTCCCCCGCATCCTGATGCAAAGCCTATTGCCGAGCTACTCGATGAACAAAAGCCGGCGCTTACCCCAGTCCTGCTCGACCTGACACGATGGATTGCTGACTACTACCTCTGCTCATGGGGCGAAGCACTTGCTGCGGCACTGCCCCGACCGCTTGCGCCACAATCAGTCGTCCGCGTTCGCATCCGACGGATGCCAAGCGAGCAAGAACAGCTCGCGATGGAACGCCGCGCCCCTAAGCGAGCGCGGTTGCTTTCGATCTTGGCATCGCACCGCACCCCCGTGACAGTTGCCCATCTTGAGCGCCAACTCGAAACAGAAAGCATCACCGCTCAACTCGAAGCACTCGAGCACGCCGGTTACATCGAGCTGCTCACCACTATCGAGGGTGCGCAATCGCCGCCGGTGGAGCGTGCGGTCCAGCTTTCGGATGAACTGGCATCCTCTGCACACGCATTGCAACGCGCCCTCGAAGAGCTCGAGCGGCGAGCGCCAAAGCAAGCCCAGGCGCTTGTAGCTATTGCTCAGCACACAACAGAAGTGCGTGCGCCCCTTCGGTGGAAGGATGCTCAGCGCCTGGCAAGCGATGGAGTGCTCCGGGCGCTCGTTGCACGCGGCTATCTGACGCAAACCACGATCGAGCGCAGCAGCGATGCAGAACTGCCCGGAGAATCGCTCGCTCCTGAGCACAACGAGCGTGAGCTGCCACTGACCGATGAACAAACACACGCAGTCGAACGCATACGCCAGGCGCTCGAGGATGGAAAACCGAAAACGTTCCTCCTCCACGGTGTCACTGGGAGCGGTAAAACGCTCGTGTACATCCACGCTATCGCGCGAGCTCTCGCGCAAGGCCGAACAGCACTCGTCCTCGTGCCGGAAATTTCCCTGACACCGCAACTGATTGACCGTTTCCAACGCGCATTCGGCGACGGAGTCGTCGCATTCCACAGCCGGATGAATGCGACAGAGCGATACAGGGCGTGGCGAGCAATTCGCAATGGCAACGCCCGTGTCGTCCTCGGTCCGCGGAGTGCGCTCTTTGCTCCGCTGGAGCGGGTGGGGATCATCATCGTGGACGAAGAGCACGATCCGAGCTACAAGCAGGAATCCCCTGCCCCACGCTACCATGGACGTGATGCTGCGGTCGTTCGGGCACATCTTGAGCAAGCAGTCACCGTGCTTGGCTCGGCAACGCCGTCGCTGGAGAGCATGTACAATGCAGGAACGGGGCGTTATCATCTGCTCGAGCTTGCCAGGCGCGCCGATGGCGCACTGCTCCCTATTATCCGGCTTGTGAATGTGATTGAGGAACGCAAACGTGGGGCAATGCATGGGCGCTTTTCTCGCATACTGCTTGAAGCGATCATCGAGCGCATTGCTAAACATGAAGGCGTAATCCTCCTCCACAATCGGCGTGGCTTCGCTCCGCGGCTGGAGTGCCCTGAGTGTGGCTACGTTCCGCATTGCCGTACGTGTAGCGTTGCGCTCACCTACCACAAACGCACCAATCAACTCCGCTGCCATTACTGCGGCCGTAGCTATCCCGTCCCTGACCATTGCCCGCAGTGCGGCAACCCGACGCTCGACGCAATCGGCGCCGGCACCCAACGCATCGAGGACGAACTCGACGCCCTGCTGAAACAGAACGGTGTTTCCGCGGTTATTGCTCGTGTTGATAGCGACTCAACTTCGCCGAAAGGCTCGCTGCGGAAGCTCCTCCACGATTTCGCAAGCGGCAGAAGCGATATCATCATCGGCACACAGATGATTGCAAAAGGTCTCGACATCGGCCGTGTTACGCTCGTCGGTGTCATCAATGCAGATATGCAGCTCTACGTCCCCGATTTCCGCGCAGCGGAACGGACGTTTCAACTGCTCACACAGGTTGCCGGTCGCGCCGGCCGGCGTTCGGACCGACCTGGCGAGGTTATCATCCAAACGGCACATCCCGATCACACGGCAATTCGGTGCGCTGCGATGTACCGCTACGACCTTTTTTACAACGACGAACTCCAAGAACGCCGCGAGGCACACTATCCGCCATTTTCGCGCGTGGTGCTTGTTGAGTTCTCTGGCACGGATGCAACACTGGTCGAGCAGCACGCACAAGCGTTTGCCCACTACATGCCGCGCGGAATCGAAGCAATCACTACGCTCGGACCTGCTCGGCCGAGCATCGAGCGTCTCGAAGGCAAATACCGCCGCATCGTGCTCGTCAAAGGTGACCGGCAACTCGACCCCAACGGCGTTGAGCTCCGGCGATCGTTGCTTACAGCGTGGAGCGCCTACAGCCAGCGGTATGCTTCGTCGTCGGTGCGGGTAACGATTGACGTTGATACACAGTCATCGCTCTGACAATGCGCATTCGAGCCATTCACATCTTTTCGATACTGATCGCCTTCTGGAGTGTGAGCTGCGATGTCATCACTCCGCCCTATACACGCTCAGTAGCGCCGGATACGACGCAGCCTGATACAGGAATGGTGCGATACCACAAAGTGCTCATCGAAGAATTCACCGGTGCGCAGTGCACGAACTGCCCAATCGGTCATCGCAAGCTTGCAGAGCTTGCAGCGGTCTACGGTGACAGTATCGTGATCGTTTCAATTCACGCAGGTGAATTCGCTCGCCCGAATGCCTCGAAAGGTTATCCAACTGATTTCCGCACCCCAGCAGGCGAGGAACTCAATACGCGGTTTCGCGTCTTTGCGTATCCCGCCGCAGTGGTCGATCGTTCGAAAATTGACGGAACGTCGTACGTCGTCGGTGTGCAGAACTGGGGTTCGGCAATCGCACGCCAGCTACGAGCGTCAACTCCACTTGCCATCGAGACCCATGCGTTCGCCGATACACTCAGCGGCCAACTCACGATACGCGTGCGTCTGCAAGCGCTGGCTTCGATTGATTATCCGCTCAACATCGGCTACTACATCCTCGAGGATAGCGTCGTAGCCCCACAGCTCGACAACGGCACATACATTCCCGACTACATCCACCGTCACGTCCTCCGCGATGCGCCGCTCGGAGCATACGGTGAAGCGTTGATCAGTGCACAGACTCCAGCAGGCACTACCATCACGCGGACTTATACGTACAACCTCGGCCAGGTCGCGTGGAATCTGCGCCACCTGGAGGTTGTCGTGTTCATCACGCGCCCAGAGCCAGACTACACTGTGGTTCAATGCCAGAAATCTCATGTGGCATTTGGTCAGAACTAAGCGAGCGCTGCATTTTTGCAGACAGATGGAGGGTTCGCCTAACTGGTATGGCAGCGGTCTTGAAAACCGCCGGGCGATGAGCCTGTGGGGGTTCGAGTCCCCCACCCTCCGCACCAACCAAGCCTACCCGAATGTGGGGGTCTTGCATTTGTTTCACCATCATGTTGGAGATTGCATCATGCAGTACCTTCGTTTTGCGATGGCGATTGCCATCCCCTTTGCTGCACTGTGGCTTGCTTCGTGCAAGTCGGGAACCACTTCGCCAGAACAGCCAGCCAAGCTCATGCCGCTGGCGGAAGGAAACTATTGGGTTTACGACGAATACGAACTAGACTCGAACTACCAACGCACTGGCAAGAAAGCCTACGACTCTCTCTACGTGGGTGCCTCCATGCAGCTTGGCGGTCGCACTGCGTACCCTGTGATCTCCTACTATGAAGGAGATACGGTCTCTCAGGACACGCTCTACTACTCCGTTGATGCAGATGGTACACTCTGGCAGTACATGTCGCTCGGTGGAGATTTCCAAGGTGCTGAACTCCCCACCATCCCGCCGCGCTGGGTAAAGATCACCACAGGTGGGAATGAAACTTCCTGGACAATACTTGATTCAACGCTCAGCATTACGTATCAAGGGATGCCATTCAATCTCACCATGAAAGTCACCGGAGCAAAAGCAGGAACAGAAAGCATTACGCTAAATGGGAAAACTTATACTGCGCAGCGATTTAGCCAAACGATCACAGCGAACGTTGCGGGTGGATTTGCATCTTTTACCGGCGCCGATACAAGCGCATATATCGCTGGCATTGGACGAGCAAAAAGCCGATCATCCACAACGATCAGTATCCCGATTGCCGGAGTTACGAGTCGAGGGGGCACAGAAGCAATTCTCGTTCGCTACCGTGTCGCTGCCCAGTAAGCCGATGTTTTGACCAGAAGCCTTCGCAAGATTTCGCAGCGGGCGCTTTCTACTGAGAGCGCCCTTTTTTTCTTCGTTGCGCGTAGTAAAGATCGAACGTTCCTGCCCGATTACTCGCGAAGAGGAGGTCGCCATTCGGCAGGACGCAGACATCCCGATCGTCTGCTGCTGAGTTGAGTTCCTCCAGTGGTACCGGCGATGTCCAGGTCCCAGCGTGTTCCACAGTCACGAACAAATCGAAGCCTCCCTTTCCGCCGAAGCCATCGGATGCAAAGAGAAGCGAATCGCGTCCGAGAAAGCACGGGGTGATTTCGCTTGAGGGAGATTGCTCGAACCCATCGAAGCGATAGGGTGCGCTCCAGTGGTTTTGCATCCACTGGCTCATCCACAGATCGGTTGTTGTATCCTGCTCGCCATCGGTTGCGGCAAAGGCAAGACGCTCTCCATCGGGAGAAAGAGCAGGAAACATCGCAAATACTCCATCGCGATTTATCTCTGCAAGAGGTACTGCTGCGCTCGCTCTACGCACAGGCAACGCAGAACCAACAAGCTCGGCATATCGCTGCCGCTTTCCCAAAACGTATCGCTGTCCGACCCATCGCTCTTTCGCAAATGAGACATAGACTATCGAGTCGCCGAGAGTATCGAGCGCAGCAGGTGGCGACGAAGGAAGAAGCTCAAGGGGGCAATGCCGCCAGGCAAGGATGAGCAGGCGCTTTCCATCGAAGCGAGTAAAGTAGAGCGTCGAGTCGCTCGGCGACCACGCTGGCGCAAATTCATCGGCTTCGGTCGAGAGCGCAGCAACTCGCACAGGCTCGCTCCATTGCGCGCAGAGCGTCATACTCAGCGCTACAGTGAGCGCGAGTATTTTTGGAAAAGTCACACTAGCAAAGCGAGCATGCATAGCAACCGATGGATTATCGTTACCTGTGCCATCATCGCGAGCTTCTTGGGTGCGTGCAATGACCAGTCGCGCCAGCCCGCAAGCGTGCCGCCACCAGGAAGCGATACGCTCTTTGAACTGCCGCCGTATCTTGTAGCCAGCAATGTTAGAACATACCGCGCCGACCTCAATAGCGATGGGTGGCAGGATGTCATCGTGCTCGTTCAGCGCTCGTCGCCTGCCAGTGGTGAAGGAAGCGACACGCTGTTTTTCTACACGTTCGACCGAACTATTGCACGCCATCGGCTCGTTGCTTCATATTCAGACTTCGGCATATCGGACGTAGCGATAGCGCACTACCCTACCATCAGCAGTGCCGCGATCATCGTCTCGCTCTACGGTGGCGGGAACGATGCAACATCCTACGGCAAGGCAATACTGACATTGCACGATAGCACACTCCAAACACTCGCCTACGCACCGTGGGGCAATCCGAGCATCGTCGAACTTGATTCGACAGTTCTGTTGGTCATTCACGAATCGTACTCGGGTTCGCTGCCGCACGCGGATGCCGTCGAGTACGCCGATTCGCTGATCACCGTCGGGATGCAGAACAATGCAATGCCCTACGAACAACGTATCGCAGCCTATACAACGTACATCCGAACGCAGCTCGATTCGATCGCCACACATCAGCGCGAGATCGGCAAACAGGATTGGTACACCGTCACCAGTTTGATCATGAGCCTTGCCAATCTTGAATCCAAGCAAAAAGGTGCAGTCGCTGCACGTGCGGTGATCGAGCGCGAACTTCGGCGCTGGCGCCAAATGCCAGGTCACTATCGCACCCTCCTGCGGGAGTTCTCTGAAACAGGGAGCGACGAATTTTCCTTCATTCGGTAACGTGGGTGGATGTAGATACCCAGCCGTGCGAGTAGGTGCTGTACTGAAACGCGCAGCACGCCAAGTCCATAGCGGAGACTGCGCCAGAAGTTGATCGAGGATGCTTCGTCGAAGTATCGCGTCGGACATGTGACTTCGGCAATTTCATAGCCAGCGAAAAGGATCTGGGAAAGGACTTCGTTGTCGAAGATGAAGTCATCGCTATTGAGGTCGAGCCGTATCGAGCGGAGCACGTCGCTGCTAAAGGCACGGTAGCCGGTGTGGTACTCGGAGAGTTTGGCTCCGATGAGCACGTTCTCCAGAAACGTGAGGAGCCGATTTGCGATGTACTTGTAAAGCGGCATGCCGCCCTTCCGAGCGCCTTTACCCAGAATACGCGAACCGAGAACTACTGGATAGATCCCGGCTGCGATAATGCTTGCCATCGGAGCGATGAGCTTCGGTGTGTACTGGTAATCCGGATGGAGCATGACGACGATGTCTGCGCCAAGTTCAAGCGCACGCGCGTAGCAGGTTTTCTGATTGCCGCCGTACCCACGATTGCGCTCGTGTACAATGATGTGGCGAATGCCGAGTTGTCGCGCAAGCTCGACTGTCCGATCGCTGCTGGCATCATCAACCAAGATGACTTCGTCCACGATGTGGTGCGGAATTTCAGCATAGGTGCGCTGGAGTGTTCGCTCGGCATTGAATGCTGGGAGAACGACAACGACTTTTTTACCCTCGATCATATCGAGCAAATACGCAGGTTGTGTACGGCACTGCAAATATCCCGCCCAGAGCACCAAGGGAGATGCTTTTGCATTTTTGCGCCAAGCGTTCTTCACAACATAACAGGTTTTGCATGGTTGTCGGAGTCCCCAAGGAAATCAAAGCCAACGAAAACCGCGTCGCAATAACACCCGGCGGGGTGGAAATGTTCGTCCAGCGCGGACACACAGTTCTCATCGAGAGTTCTGCAGGCGTTGGAAGTGGCTTTAGCGATGAGCAGTATGCCAGGGCTGGCGCAGAGATTGTTTCCACAGCGCAAGAAGTGTATGCCAATGCCGAAATGATCCTCAAGGTCAAAGAACCGATCGCGCCAGAGTATGAACTCATTCGACCCGGCCAGGTAATTTTTACGTACTTCCATGCAGCTGCATCACGGGAGCTGACCGAAGCGATGCTTCGCTGCCGCTGCATCGGCATCGCATACGAAACAGTGCAAAAAGCCGATGGTTCGCTGCCGCTCCTTATTCCGATGAGCGAAGTTGCCGGGCGTATGGCACCACAAAATGGCGCAAAGTATCTCGAGCGGACGATGGGAGGCCGCGGAGTCTTGCTCGGCGGTGTGCCAGGTACGCAGCCAGGAACTGTTGTGATCCTTGGTGGTGGAGTTGTTGGAACAAACGCTGCGAAAATCGCTGCGGGATTTGGTGCACGTGTGATTATTCTCGACAACAACCTCTACCGGTTGCGGTACCTCGACGATGTCATGCCCAAAAACGTCACCACGATGATGTCCACTCCGGAGAACATCCGCACCGTCATCCGCGATGCAGACATCGTCATCGGTGCCGTGCTCATCCCCGGTGCGAAAGCGCCGTACCTTGTCACTCGCGATATGCTCCCGACGATGAAAACAGGAGCTGTCATCGTGGACGTCTCCGTTGACCAAGGAGGATGTATCGAAACTACCCGACCGACGACGCACGAAAACCCAACGTATGTTGTCGAGGGCGTCGTCCACTACGGTGTTGCAAACATGCCGGGGGCGGTCCCGTTCACCTCAACGATTGCACTGACAAACGCAACCATTCCCTACGCCCTCGAGCTTGCTGATAAAGGTTGGCAGCGCGCCGTCCGTGAAAATCGAGAGTTATGGTATGGACTCAACTTCATTGATGGGCACATCACCTATCGAGCCGTTGCCGATGCATTCGGGATGGAGTACACCGACCCTGCAACTCTACTGTAGCGAGTGTCAGTCCCCTTGGTCTGGAGCACCAGGTGTTATGCGTTTTCCAGGCGCCGTGCTTGGCTGCTCAATTGCTTTTGGTGGACGTTGAGGCGTTGCGGGAACTATCCGGGGCGGTGCCAGTCGCTCTTCTGCTCCAGAGTCTAACGGGATTGTTACCTCGGCTGGGGGTGGTGTAGTTACAGCAGGAATGGTTGATGTTGGACTGCCTGTGCGAGTAGCAAGATAGTACGCCACGCCACCAACGATTGCTGCTCCAACACCGGCTGCGAGCCAGCGTACAGAGCGCGGCATTCGGCGCAGTCGCAAACGTTTTGGGGATCGTTCATCGTCACGGAGACGCGCCAGCACGTCGTCCTCGAACGATTCCGGTGCCTGTGCCCGCGGAAGTTGATCGAGGAGGACGCGAAGCTGGGTCACTTGTTCAAAACCATCTGGCGCATTCACCCGCGGAAGCGATTGAAGGAGCTCCGTAAGACGGGATTCATGGTTTTCGTTGGTTTCATGCATCATTGCTGTTTGCTGCCGTAGAGTTCTTCGTAAAGATCGCGGAGCAATTCCTGAAGCATCGTCCGTCCGCGATTTATACGCGATTTGACCGTCCCAAGTTCCACGTTGCAGACTTCGGCGATTTCCTCGTAGGTCAAACCTTCGATGTCTCGTAGGATGACTGCCTCGCGAAACACTGCTGGCAACCTCATCAGGGCTTCCTGGATACGCTGCGCAATGATCGTTGAATCCACCGCACGATCGGGGACATAGGTCAGATCAGGGACTTCGCGTTCATGCTCTTCTCCCTCATCGTCTTTTTCGACCATTGGAAGTGTTCCGTGACGCTTGCGTTCATCGAGCATCGAAAGCGCAACATTCCGCGCAATTGCATAGAGCCACGTCCGCAGCCGTGCTCCGCGCTGGAATGTCTCGATGAACCGATACACCCTGATGAAGGTTTCCTGCGCAACATCTACTGCGTCATCATACGATCCGACGAAGCGATAGGCAAAGTTCACTAGCTCGTCTTTGTAATAACGCATCAGTTGACGGAAGCCTTCCTCCTTCCGTTCAAAGAGGAGTTCGACGAGCGCTTGCTCGTCTATCGTCGAACGTCCCATAGACACCACAGAAGCTCGGTGGTTGCACGAACACCAAATTAAAGCAGCAGCTTTTCAACAGCAGTACCAAGATGCTGTGCTACTTCTATCCGGATGCTTGACGATGCGATCGCTTGCGCCGATAGTGGAACGACGGCAAATGTAAAGCCCAGCTTTTCTGCCTCTTTCAACCGCATATCCATGCCCGCTACTTGGCGAAGCTCACCAGTCAGCCCCACTTCACCAATGGCAACAGCCTTCTCTGCCAGGGGCGAATTGCGGAGCGAGCTGATGACTGCAGCACAGACTGCAAGATCCACCCCAGGATCACGAACAGCAAGCCCTCCAGCAATGTTGAGAAAGACATCGGTATGGGAAAACTCCATTCCAAGCCGACTTTCTAAAACTGCCAACAGCATCTGCAACCGCTTCGTGTCAAAGCCTGTTGCAATTCGCTGAGCGATTCCGTAGCCGCTTGGCACAACCAACGCTTGGATTTCCACAAGGAGCGACCGTGTACCCTCTAAAATTGCCGAAACAGCAGTTCCTGGTTCGGAGTGTAGTCGGTGAGTGAGAAACACTGCACTTGGATTCGGCACTGCAACGAGCCCTTCATTTCGCATTTCGAACACACCAATTTCGTTCGTTGATCCGTAGCGATTTTTTGTCGCGCGGAGAATGCGATACGCATAATTGCCCTCCCCTTCGAATTGGATTGTCACATCCACCATGTGCTCGAGTACTTTCGGTCCTGCAAGCACACCTTCTTTGGTCACATGCCCGACAAGGAATACCGGTCTTCCCGTTCGCTTGGCCCACTGTACGAGCTGACCAGCGCACGTCCGTACTTGCCCGATACTGCCGGGAAGCGACTCCATCTGCCGTGTGTAGAGTGTTTGGATGGAATCAACCACCACAAGGCCCGGAGTATAGCTCTCGAGTGTAGCGAGGATATCTTCCAGACACTGCTCACTGAGCACTGCAACTTCCTGCCGTGTAAGGTGAAGGCGCTCCGCACGGTATCGAAGTTGTTCGAGTGATTCTTCTCCCGTTACGTAGAGTGGCTTGTGATCAGCGAGTGCAGCGCAGAGCGTGAGCATCAACGTTGACTTTCCGACGCCTGGGTCCCCACCGATTACCGTCACCGATCCAGGGACAATCCCACCTCCCATGACCCGGTCGAATTCATCAATACCACTACGAATGCGCTGAGCAGGCAACGTGGGAGTCTCCCCCAACAGCACAGGTGACGAAGCGTTCCCTCGTGCCGAGGAGCGCTCCACTTCAACGAGTTCCTCCACAAGCGAACCCCATGCTCCACACGAGGGACACTTACCGAGCCACTTGAGGGAACGATACCCGCACTCTTGGCAGACAAACACAGAACGTGATTTCATCAAATTGCGTGGAGTAAACCTAAGCAATCGTTCATAGCAAGCTGGCGCTGCAGCGATCTCAGTGCACGCGCCGGTAGAAAGCGTGTAGCGTTGCCTCCACCTTCGGCGAATATAGGTTGGCCGTCCCGTGGTGCATGATTGTGGCGCTCGACGGATTACCTACTAGGATGCTCGGAGTGCTTCGGCTCCCCCAACGATTTCGAGCATTTCCTTTGTGATTGCAGCTTGCCGCGCTTTATTGTACTCAAGCTGGAGCGATGCGATTAAGTCGCGGGCGTTCGTTGTTGCATTATCCATCGCAACCATCCGTGCTGCATGTTCTGCTGCATGCGACTCAAGCAGTGCAGACCAAAGTTGCACGTTGACGTACTGCGGGAGCAATGCTTCGAGGATTTCTGCTCGCGATGGTTCGTAGATGTAGTCACCTGCATCGCGTTGCTGCTCGGTTCCAACAGCCATAATCGGGAGAATCTGCTTGCGCCGAACTTCTTGGCGCAAGATGGACCGGAATTCGTTGTACAGCACAAACACTCGATCGTACTGCCCGCTGATGAAGCCTTCCCCAACGTGCGGTGCAATCTGGAGAACTGTAGAGAACTCCAACCGCCCGAACACATCGGGCAATGCCAGGATCACTGTGTCTTTGCGACGTTGGAAGAATTGCACAGCCCGCTTGCCAACTGCAATGATGCGGATCTGTGCCTTTGGGAATTCCTCCGGGAACTTACGCTCGATGTAGTACTGTGCTGCTTTGAGGACATTCGCGTTGAACGCACCGCACAGCCCACGGTCGCTGGCAACGACGATGAGCAAAATCGAACGCACATCTGCGCGCTCTTCGAAAAATGGATGCGCAAAGCTATAGCGTTCAGCCTGTGCCAAATTCTGTAGTATCTCCGCAACTTTCGACGCATAGGGACGCGCAGCGATGATCGCGTTCTGCGCCTTCCGCAGCTTTGCTGCAGCGACCATCCGCATCGCAGAGGTTATCTGCGAGGTGTTCCGCACTGCAACAATTCGCCGACGAATATCACGCAATGTCGCCATAGCCTCTGCCTACAAGTATTGCCACGATGAAAGGAGAAAACGGCGGACGTAATCCTCAACAGCATCTTCGAGCGGCGTAACCTTGCGTTCGATGCCTATCGCTGCGAGCATTCGATCTACTGACCCCATGTCCGCACACGTGTAGTTCTGGTACTGCGGGCGCAGCTCATCCGGCATAGGAATGTACACGATCGCTGGATCTCGCCCAAGAGCTGCAAAGACCGCTCGTGCTAAGTCATTCCATGTGCGTGCAACGCCAGTTCCGACGTTGACAATACCGCTGAGCGTGCGTTCAGTCTGCTGCGAACGCAGCACATGCCAAACTAACTCGACAGCATCGAGCACGTAGATGAAATCCCGCTTCTGCTCACCATCGCCAAAGTCAGGCGAAGTACTCTCGAACAGGTGCACTTTCCCGGTCCGCTGAATTTGGAGGAACGATTTGTACACCATGCTCGCCATCGTCCCTTTGTGGTATTCGTTCGGACCGAACACATTGAAAAACCGTAAGCCAGCAACACGATCGAGCACACCGCGCTCCTCGACCCACCGATCGAAAAGATACTTGCTCATCGCATACGCATTGAGTGGACGAAGGTCGAGTGTCTGTCCGACACTGTATCCACGCTGCCCATCTCCATAGACCGATGCACTGCTGGCGTAGAGGAACGGAATCCCGTGATCGAGCGCATATTCGGCGAGCCGTACACTGTAACGATAGTTGTTCTCGACGAGAAAATCAGCATTGCGCTCGGTTGTATCGGTGCGTGCACCGAAGTGGATGATCGCCTCCAGAGTACCGAATGTATTGCGCTCGAGTGCTAGGAGAAATTCCTCTGGCGATGCCAAATATGCAAAGCGCTTGCCGACGAGATTTTTCCACTTCTGCTCGCTTCCGAGCCGATCAACGACAATGACGTCACCAATCCCTTCTTGGTTGAGTCGCCAGAGCATTGCACTCCCAATGAAGCCAGCACCACCAGTGAGTGCGATCATTGCACAGCAGCAACAGTACGACGGAATCCTTCGACAAATGCACCAATGGCAGCGTCGAGTTTTTCCTTGATCTCTGGGGTGAGGTCCTTGGTCGTTGCTATTGCATCGAGCACATCTGCATGGGCGCTGTCGAGAAACTCGTAGAGTTCCTGCTCAAAGCGCTGGAGAGAGTCCACCGGCAGATCGTCCACATAGCCGTTGGTGGCTGCATAAATGAGCGCTACTTGCTTTTCGACAGGAACTGGGCTATACTGCTTTTGCTTCATCAGTTCGACCAGTCGGGCACCACGCCGCAACTGTTGCTGGGTAGTTTTATCAAGGTCTGAACCGAACTTCGCGAATGCTTCGAGCGCTCGATATTGCGCCAGCTCGAGTTTGAGGGGACCGGCGACTTTCTTCATCGCTTTGATCTGCGCGTTGCCACCAACGCGCGAAACGGAGATACCGATGTTCAGTGCTGGACGAATCCCTGCGTTGAACAGGCTTGTCTCCAAGTAAATCTGCCCATCGGTAATGGAAATCACGTTTGTCGGGATGTAGGCAGAAACGTCGCCCGCTTGCGTCTCGATAACCGGAAGCGCAGTCAGTGAGCCGCCGCCACGCTCGTCGCTGAGCTTAGCTGCACGCTCGAGCAAACGACTGTGGAGGTAGAACACATCCCCGGGATACGCTTCACGCCCTGGCGGGCGTCGCAACAGCAGCGACACTTGCCGATATGCGGCAGCCTGCTTGGAAAGGTCGTCATATACGATGAGCGCATGGCGCCCACTGTCTCGGAAATATTCGCCCATCGAAGCACCGCAGTACGGAGCGATAAACTGTAGTGGTGCCGGATCCGAGGCATTGGCAACGACGACAATCGTGTACTCAAGTGCACCGTACTGCTCGAGTGTAGCGACGACATTTGCTACCGTCGAGGCTTTCTGCCCGATAGCGACATAGATGCAGTACACTGGCTTGATGCCGCGCCGGGCTGCTTCTTCCGTGTGAGTATGCCGTTGGTTGATGATTGTGTCGAGCGCAACCGCAGTTTTCCCTGTCTGGCGGTCGCCGATGATCAGTTCGCGCTGTCCGCGTCCGATCGGGATCAATGCATCAATTGCTTTGATCCCTGTTTGGAGTGGCTCTTTGACAGGCTGACGGTACACTACTCCAACTGCTTTCCGCTCAATCGGGAGCGAATGGGGCGTCTCGATCGGCCCTTTTCCATCAAGCGGGACACCGAGCGGATTGACGACGCGCCCGAGCAATGCTTCACCTACTGGCACCGACGCAATCCGCCCTGTGCGGCGGACAGTGTCGCCCTCCTTGACCAAGCGATCATCGCCAAAGAGCACGACGCCGACGTTATCTTCCTCCAAGTTCAGTGCAATGCCCATAACGCCGTTGGGGAATTCGATCAGCTCCGAGGCCATGCACTTGGTCAAGCCATAGACACGAGCGACACCGTCGCCCACTTGGAGAACGGTGCCGACCTCTTCGATCTCAGTTTCACGCTCGAAGCCTGAAAGCTGTTTGCGGAGTATTGCAGAAATCTCTTCCGGACGAACTTCGACCATTGCCTGCTCCTTCCAATGTTCACGTGTTCGAAATACAGCTCGCGTGCAGTGCATCAACCGCGCTGCACACCAGTGCCGTCGGCTGATCCTCCGATGGCATCGGCGGCACCAAGTAGCTGCGCACGGAGACGCGCAAGTTGGCCGGCCACGCTTGCATCCAGCCGAATATCACCACTTTTGATGACGATCCCACCGAGGATTGCCGGATTTACGGAAAACTCTAACTTCGGACGCCCACCGAATCGCCGCGCAATGAACGCTTCGATGCGCGGGACTAAGTCGCTGGGGAACTCCACAGCGGTCGTCACCGATGCGGGCACGATGCCTGCCCACGCGTTGTAGAGCTCGACAAATTGCTCAGCGATTTGATCGAGAATGTTTTCGCGACCTTTGAGGCAAACCAGCTCCAGGAATGCGCCGAAAAGCGGGTGCGTGCGCTGAGCAAAGATCTCGCGGAGAATCGCCACCTTCCGCTCTGCTCCAATGACGGGATTGCGCAGTAACGCTCGGAGCGGTGGAGACTGCGCAAATGCTGCCGAGAACGATTCGACCGACTGCCGGACTTGCTCCAGCGCGTCGTTCTGCTCGGCTGCTTCGAAGAGCGAACGTGCGTAGCGTTTGGCGACTCGAGCGTTCCGCATAGCGTGGTGATCAGTTCGTATGTTCTAGTTGCTCGATCGTTTGCTCGATCAAGCGGCGGTGGCGCTCGCTGTCGAGTTGTTCAGCAAGAAGCTTCTGCGCAGCACGGAGCGCCAAGTCGGCAACCTCTCGCTGCAACTTCATGCGGGCATCGGCTGCCATGCGCTCGATTTCCCGTTGTGCCTCGCGGAGCTTTTCCTGCTTGACCTTTTCACCCTCTTCTGCAGCCCGTGCAACGAGATGTTCAGCCTGCTCGCGTGCTTGGCGAAGCAGTTCGACCATTTCTGCATGGGCGCGTTTCCGCTGCTCTTCTGCATCGGCAAGCAACCGCTGCGCCTCAGCACGTGCCAGCTCGGCAGAGCGGAGAGACTCCGCGATCGTTTGCTCTCGTCGTTCCAGGGCGGTACGGAGTGGCTTGTATCCGAACCGTGCCAGTAGGAACAAGTACAGCCCAAAGTTGACGAGCGTCCAGATAATCAATCCCGGACTTATCTGCAGCAATCCATCCATTGCGCGGGCACGAAATTATTCGACAAGTTGGGTGACGCCTCAGGCGCGATCGCAGCGTCGGTTACCCTTTGAGTGCAAGGAAGATGCAGACGACCAATGCAAAGAGCGCAACCCCTTCGATGAGCGCTGCGCCGATGATCATCGTCGTTCGAACATCACCAGCAGCTTCTGGTTGTCGCGCGCCTGCTTCGAGCGCTGCTGCTGCCAACCGGCCAATACCATTGCCGACACCCAACACCGTGATGCCACAGCCAATCCCTGCGGCAAGCCATGCAAGACCGTAACCGTCCATCGAAAACACTCCGTATAAGGTTCAACAAAAACACTAACCTGCGTACTGCTCATGGTGATCGTGGACATGGTCGCCGAGCGCCAGTCCTGTGAACACCGCTGTGAGCACAGTGAAAATGTACGTCTGCAAAAAGCAGACGAGCGTTTCCAGCATGTAGATGAAAATCGAAAAGCCGACCGACATCGGCACAACGAAGATCGAGCGGAAGTAAAAGATGAGCCCGATAAGGGAAAGCAGGATGATGTGCCCTGCGGACATGTTCGCAAACAAACGAACTGTCAGTGCAAACGGTTTGGTAAACAACCCAAGAATTTCAATTGGGACCATGATAGGAGCCAAGTACACCGGAGCACCGCCGAGCAAGTGATGGAGCCAACCTTTGAGCCCGATCTCGCGAATAGCAAGGCCGTTGATGACGAAAAACGCAGTAATCGCCAGCGCTGCTGTCGTGCCGATGGAACCGGTCGCTGTGTGCATTCCCGGAAGTAACCCAAGGAGGTTCAGCACAAGGATGAAAAAGAACAATCCCACAAAGTACGGCATAAACTGCCGCACCAAGCGCTCTGAGCGAAGGTTGGGGCGGACGATTTCATCACGCACATACACCACAACTGCCTCCAGCGCATTCTGGAGACCACGCGGCGGTTCAAGTGGATTGCGACGGTAGCGCCTGCCCGCCCACCAGAACAGGCCGAGCACAATCACCATCCCGATCCACTGAAATACGACCAAGTTGGTCACGGACAGATCAAGTGTCGGTGATTTGCCATCACTGGTGCGGACGATGTGGCCACTGTGCAGTCGGTAGCTGCCTTGCTCTTCCATTGCTTTCGTGTTCCGGTAGAAATGCCATGTGCCCCCATCGTACAAAATCACCGGCAACACGTCTGAGGAGGTGAATGCGATGTTGAGTTCGTGATGATCACCAAGCTCCTGGAGAAGATGCGGAATAACCTGCGCTGGCGGTATTTCCGCTGCATGCCCGTGCTGTGTTGCTAGTGTATCGTGTCCTGTTGAGCTCATCGGTTACCACACAGTAAACGGCACTCGCGCTCGCCGATAGCGGCGGCGTCGGAGAAGTGGTGTTTTAGATTTTTCGTGACGGGCGTGTAAAAAAAAAGCTTCCACGAGCACCATCACAAAGAACGAGACCATGAGCGTCAGCGCAAAAGCAAGTCTGTTGACCTCAAACGTCGTAAGTACAACGACAATGAGCACAACCATCGCAAGGAGCCGTAGCGCCATTGCTGTCAGTACCAGCGTTGTTGCTTGATTGACAGGCAAGCGCTGTGCACGCCGCGCAACCGCAAGCCCTGCAGCGACATTTACCGCGCTCAGAAGAAAGCCCATCACAATCCCGAGCAGCACTGGCGATGCTTCCATCACTGCTCCCGCGAACGCGACGACTTCTCGCTCGTGGGCGTTCCCACTGAGTCTTTCGGCGTCAGCCGGCCAATTGCGCGGATAAAATGCACAATCGCTGCAGCAATTCCCAGCACAAAGCCGACGATTGTCCACAGCGGCATCATCCCGCTTGCTCGATCGGCGTACCAACCCAGTGCCCCTCCCGCAAGAACAGTCACTGCAAGCTCGACACCGAGCGAGAGCAAGGGTGCAAGCTGGCCAATGACTCTACTGCGTGATGGGGAGTGCGACGGCGGTGCCACAAACGAACGCTCAAAGAACCTCGTTACAGGCTGCAAAAATATGGCAGCGCAGCGCCACGCGCCAAATTTTCGTGGAATTGTTACACCCGTTCCCCTAACATTCCGATCGGACGCAACGTCACCTGCCGCTGGAGCTGGAAGCGCTTGACCGCATAGCGTTCGAGGTGGTCACACATCGCTTCGACCGAGTCGGTTATGAGCACAAGCTCTCGATCACGAGGGGAAATCGTACCTTCTTGCGCCATTTGCTCAAGAAGTGTCGCCACGGGATGCCAATAGTCGCTCCCCATGAGCACGACGGGGAAATGCTCAATCTTTCCCGTTTGAATGAGCGTCAATGCCTCGAACATTTCATCGAGCGTTCCAATCCCACCCGGTAACACCACGAACCCATAGGAGTACTTGACCAGCAGCACTTTCCGCACAAAAAAATAGCGCACGGTAATCCATCGGTCTAAATACGCATTCGGCTGCTGCTCGTGGGGCAACTCGATATTGCAACCGATCGAACGCCCGCCTGCTTGTTTTGCACCGCGGTTGGCTGCCTCCATGAGTCCTGGGCCGCCGCCGGTCATCACAGTAAACCCTAAGTCCGCAACTGCACCTCCGACCGCCCGTGCGAGGTCGTAGTACGGATGACCTTCCTGAATCCGCGCTGAGCCAAAGATCGTTATGCACGGCCCAACAAAGTGCAGTGCACGAAATCCGCGGAGGAACTCCCATGCTACACGAGCAATGAAGCGCAACTCCTCCCATCGCCGGTGAGGGCCAGTGAGGGCGTACCGTTCATCAGTACGACGTCGGCCATTGACGCTCATGGCTAAAATCCTCGCCTGCGTAACTGTTCGACAATCCGATCGAGAAACACGTATTCGACGCTACCGAACTGTTGCCCAACGGGCATGAGGAGAAATTCACCTTCGCTGGAAATCATCCCTGGTTGATACATCGCGTTGTCGAAAAGCGTTGCTTCCTCCGGACGAAACTCGTTGTCAATATCGGTGATGCGGATGAGTACTCCGATTGGCACTGGATGTTGAAATGGTGGCAGAAACTGGCTCGCCAAGAAAAGCCACGGTATGCGAACGCGCAGCACGTAGCCTGTTGCATTCTTTTCCGCATGCGCAAGGACATCCGCCATCGCTCGCATGCGTAGCCGTGTGAGCATGCTGCTATCGCTGGCCATCAAGCGTAGATTCGGCGAAACAGTCTGGAAATTCCCAAGCTGCAAACCAATCCCTACCAGTGGCGCATCTGGCTGCTGCCGCAAAGAAACTCCGCGCTTTTCTCGGCGAAGTGCGATACTCGGCAGCACGCTATCTGCAGCGTAGAGGTCAAACCACAACTCAAGCCGATCTGCAGGGCAGCTATCGCATGTTCCGACGACAAGCTCGTCATCGCGCACCTCGATGGCAAGGTAGAGATAGTTCGAATCATATGCCCCTGCAAGGGACATCGAGCAATCCTGGGGCCCTGACCAGTAGAATGCACCACGTTCGACGTAATCAACACTGGTCAATACAGCACGCCGCTGGAATCCATGACCAGGCAGAAAGCCGCGCGGATAGATCGGCACAACGCTCAAGCGGCGTTCGAGCACGACGTTGCCCGACCGCGTCTGGGACCAGCGCTCGTACTTGCGAAGCTGCGGGTAGGAAAGCGTTTGCTCCAGCGTATAGCTCCCAATACGCTGGGTGCGGTATGCAGCGACCTCGACAAGGGCGATTCCATCGAACCGATATCCAGTGATTCGCCAATCGTACTGCTGCAGCTTTTCTGTGATATAGCACACACCGTAACGAATCGTCACCCCCACCTCCAGCGGCAATTCGATGAATCGGTACTCCTTGACCGCAATCCGAGTCAGGAAGCCATCAATATCGGCGAAAAGGTACACGTACATGCGCCGCGAGTTATCCCGAGCACGGCGCACTGCACAGGCAAGATCGTAATTTCCATCGCCAGAGAAATCGCCCGCATCCCACGAATAGAAGCGGTAGTCGTCGCCAGCGAAGCTATCGTCGAGATCGGCGATGAGTTCGCGATCGAAGTACGATTCGAGTTTGCTGTAAAACTCTGCGCGCGTCATTCCCTGCTGCGCAGCCGCATGTGCAGATGCAATCAGACACAGCAGCAGTACAACCCAACTACGCATTTGCAAGGCGAGCGATTGTTTCCTCCGTCATCCGGTAGAGCTGCCACTGCGGTAAGCGTTCGGCACCCAGCGATGCATAGAAGCGATGCGCAGGCTCATTCCAATCGAGGACGATCCACTCCATCCGCCCGCATCCCTGCTGCTGCGCTCGTCGTGCAAGCTCCTGCATGAGTGCTTTCCCAATCCCCTGACCACGCCAGCTTGGATGGACGAAGATGTCCTCTACGTACAGCGTTGGCCGGGCAAGGAATGAAGAGTACGTTTCCAGATAGATACAATAGCCGCAGACACTCCTTCCCTCAAGCGCCACAAGCGCTCGGTACCGCGGCGGCATTTGCTCGAAGGCATCCTTGTAGAGCCGTTCGCGCGCGGCTGCATCGGGTGGATCGAGATGCTCGTACTCTGCTAGCGCTGCAATCAGCTCGACGAATGAATCGAAGAGTTCTGGTTGCAGAGTTTCAATACGGCAGCCACTCATAGCTGCGCTGCGACATCATCTGGCACTTCAATTTCCATCATGAGCATCGCTGATGCAATGGTCTTCCCTTGCGCGTCGAGTTTGAGCGAAACAGTTCCCCCACCGCCGAGCGCGTTGTGCAGCACAAAGTTGAGTGCCCACAGATTCGGTAGCTCGTAGCGCTCAACCGGCCCATAGCAAATTCCCTCGAAGTACGCTTTCACCCGTTCAGGTGTCAAGTAATCGCGCAGAAGTGGATACCACTCCTTGCGGTACGCAATGACACCGCAGTTGGCAGCATCACCTTTATCGCCGCTGCGTGCATGAGCAAGTTTGTAGAGCGGTACTCGTGCCATCGTAGGTCGGATAACGAGCAGTGATGAACTTCTAATTGCAAACCTACGGCGTACCTGCCTTCGAACGACGGAGGAGATAGCCGAGCACAAATGGAACGAGTAGAGTCGTCAGCATCACCATCACCATGATTGCAGAGTATTCCTCAGCTGTCACCGCACCGATACTTAGTCCGACGGACGCAAAGATGAGTCCAACTTCCCCACGTGGTACCATTCCCCAGCCTACTATCCATCGTCGTACTGGACCAGCAACAAGCCCGGTTACAAGTTTTCCTGCCACTGCGACTGCAGTGATGAGCAGACCTGCGATCACAACTTGGGGGGATCCAAACGTCCGCAAGTCCACACTGAAGCCTGTCATCACAAAAAACATTGGCACGAAAAAGTACGCCATCGGTTCGATTAGTTCCTCGACATGGTGCAAACGGTACGCTTGAAGAATTTCGCTCAATCGCACCGAGGGAGGACCTTCGAGCGATGGAAGGACTTCCTCTTCGATTCTCTCAACAATCTCTGGCGCCTGGTACATGGCAAAGTAGACGCGATCGAGAATCAGCCCCGCGCCGAATGCACCAATGATGGGCGCTAAGTCAACAAGGTACGCAAGGTATGATGCTAAAAAACAGAACGCCGTCGGAACGGCAAACTTCATCGTCGTCGAGGAACTCAGCCGTGCCATCCACGTGGTGAGAATCGGTGCAATCCGACCGCCGACGACCAACGCACCAACAAGGAAAACGAGCGATTTTGCAACAATGAGGAGAACGCTGGCTAACTCAAACGTTCCCGTCAGCACTAATCCACGCACAACCGCCAGTATGATCACCCCGAGCACATCATCAATGACTGCTGCTCCCAGGATGATGTTCACCTCAGGACTAGAGTGCATACCAAGATCGCGGAATACCCGCACAGAGATACCCACTGAGGTTGCCGTCAGCGTTGCGCCGAGGAAAATATGCGCGTTGATGCTCTGCTCTGGAAACAGAAGTGTACCGAGGAAATAGCCGCCAACAAATGGCAGAACAACGCCAGCTGTGCCGACGAGCATCGCGCGAGCACCGACGGTCCGGAACTGCTCCAAGTTCGATTCCAGGCCGATTTGGAAGAGCAGAATGATCGTCCCCACCTCAGCCAAAAACTTCATGACGGTGCTCGAATGCATCGGCTCGAGCCAATGGAATCCAAGGAGCGTCAGACCGCTGAGCAGAATACCTGCAAGAATTTCCCCAAGCACTGGTGGCTGCCCGAGGCGTTCGACGGTGCTGCCGATTCGCGCAGCAATTAGGACCGTTGCTATCCACCCAAGCGAGAGAAAAATCTCATCGGGCGTGCTGCCCCCACTTGCAGCATAGGTTTCGACGCTGCTGAATGCAAGTGCTACGGCAGCAACTATCAACCACAGACGTCGGCGGCGCATGCGGGGGACAATAACTCTGACGTTAGTGCATACCAAGACGAGTGCGAAAGTACTCCGCGGTTCGGCGTAATCCATCCTCGCGCGACACGTGCGGCTGCCATCCCAGACGCTCACGTGCACGGCGAATATCCGGCTGGCGCACTTTGGGGTCATCCTCCGGCAGAGGATGGAATTCAATCGGACTCGAAGAACCAACCAAATCCCGAATCTGCTTGGCAAGTTCGAGCACAGTTACCTCGTCGGGGTTACCAAGATTCACCGGCTCAACGACGGAGGAATGCAGCAGACGCACGATTCCTTCGACCATATCGCTCACGTAACAAATCGAGCGCGTCTGTGAGCCATCGCCGAAGACCGTGATTGGCTCACCACGGAGTGCTTGCGCCATGAATGCAGGAATCATGCGCCCGTCGTTGACACGCATCCGTTCGCCATAGGTATTGAAGATGCGAGCGATTCGGGTATCGAGCCCGTGGTAGCGATGGTACGCCATCGTCATCGCTTCGGCAAAGCGCTTTGCTTCGTCGTACACGCCGCGGACACCAATCGGGTTGACATTGCCCCAGTATTCCTCCGGTTGTGGATGGACAAGCGGATCGCCATAGACTTCGCTCGTGCTGGCAAGCAGGAAGCGCGCACCTTTCGCCTTGGCAAAGCCAAGTGCCTTATGCGTGCCCAACGAACCGACCTTGAGGGTTTGGATGGGGTATCGCAGGTAATCCATCGGTGATGCTGGCGAGGCAAAGTGCAGGACGTAGTCTACACGCCCTTCAACGTAGAGGAACGTCGTCACGTCATGGCAAATGAAACGGAACTTCGGGTGTCCGAACAGGTGTGCGATGTTATCTGCCGAACCAGTGATGAGGTTATCCACGCAGATTACCTCATCTCCTTCGGCAAGGAATCGCTCACACAAGTGCGACCCTAAAAACCCTGCACCACCAGTAATGACTAACCGAGCCATCGCCAGTGCCTCGCTATGAAACGAGCATTCCAATGACTGCGGCAATCTGCCGGCCAAGCCAGAGATACGCACCCACGAGTAAACCCCATGTGAACGCTACAGGGAACCATGCCCGTGACTTGGGATGCCGCCGTAACACATCAAAGCGATCAGCGCATCCGCACAAGGCGATGTCTTCCCACGTTACGTTCTCCGGAAGTCGCTGGAGCTTCGTAGCACACTCGAGGATACACTCAATACGCCGTAGCTGGCGGCGATAGTCATATCCCCACAGCGTAAGCAGTATCAGGTAGAGCTGGTACTGCGTCAGCGTGAATGCAGTGCGGGATGCTCCCTCCATCTGGAGCCAGAGAAGGGGCACCCAGCAGAGTCCTGCCAGCCCGAATGCCAAGCGGAGGAGCACTCCAAGGAGACGACGCTCATGACACCAAGAGCCATCAAGCTGCTCGAGCTGCGCGCGCACTCTGTGCTGTGTCATTTTGTAACAAGCGCGGGTTACTCGGTCAGCTCGTTTTGTGGTTGCTCAGCTGCCGATACTTTGCGGCGTTTGCGCTCTGCGCGCTTTTCCTTGTTGCGCCAGTAGCGTGCCAGTACTCGCTCACGATGCTCGGCAACGAGCCGCTCGATCTCCTCAGCCGGACGCCCTTGCTTTTGCAGTGCACGCCGCAGGAGGACCCCATCGTAGTGAAAGATGTTGCGGACGGTCTGGCTCATTTGCGCGCCAACATCGAGCCAGTAGATCGCACGCTCATGATTGACGCTGATGGTCGAAGGTTGCGTCATCGGATTGTAGTACCCAAGCCGCTCGATGAACTTCCCATCGCGCTTGGTGCGAGCATCGGCTGCAACGATGTCGTAGAAGGGGTCGTGCGTTCGTCCACGACGACGTAAACGGAGACGGACCATAGATAGGGTTGCACAGAATGTGAAACATTGCACTCGGTGCGATCTGCCGTAGCTCGGCTGTCCATTCGGACAGACGCTTTTCAGCTACCGTAGCACACTGGCTACGCTCTGATCCACGACACTCACACCCGCGTTATGAGCGTTTCCAGGGTGTGCCCATCATCGCCGGAAGGTTGCGGAGCTTGACTTTCCCGGTCGTGACGGCACGCATGAGCTTTTGCATTTCCTCGAACTGCTTGAGGAGGCGATTGACATCCTGAATCGTCGTGCCACTTCCCCGCGCGATACGCAATCGGCGCGAGCCATTGATAATGCGTGGATTGCGACGCTCCTGGGGAGTCATCGAAAGAATCATCGCCTCGATTTTCGTAAATGCGCGATCGTCAATTTCGACGTTCCGCAGTGCTTTATCCATGCCGGGCAACATCCCGAGCAGCTCGCGAATCGAGCCCATCTTCCGAAGCATGCGGAGTTGCTCGAGAAAATCTTCGAACGTGAACTCGCGCTTGCGAATTTTCTCTTCGAGTTCGGCGGCTTTTGCCTCGTCGAACTCCTGCTGGGCGCGCTCGACAAAGGAGACAATATCACCCATGCCTAAAATCCGCGATGCGATGCGGTCGGGATGGAAGGTCTCGAGCGCCTCGAGCTTTTCGCCGGTGCTCACAAATTTTATCGGCTTGCCGACGATGAGCCGAATCGAAAGAGCTGCACCTCCGCGCGCATCACCATCGAGCTTACTGAGGACGACGCCCGTCAAGCCGACGCGCTCATCGAACGTCCGAGCCGTCGTGACAGCGTCCTGCCCAATCATCGCATCGCAGACAAAGAGCACCTCCTGCGGCTTGATCCTCTCCCTGATGGATTCGACTTCGCGCATCATCGCGTCGTCAATTGCCAGCCGCCCGGCAGTATCCACGATGACGTGCGTCCGTGCGAACTTCTTCGCGTAGTGGAGCGACTCCTCCGCGATGTTGACTGGATCGGCACCATCCATCGAAAACACAGGCACGTTGATTGATGATGCCAGTGTCTTGAGCTGCTCGATCGCTGCGGGGCGATAGACGTCCGCTGCGACAAGCAACGGCTGTTGGCCTTTCTTCCGCAACAGTGCAGCGAGCTTTGCGGCAAAGGTCGTTTTCCCCGAACCTTGCAAGCCGACGACCATAATAACCGTCGGTGGTGTCGGAGCATGGGCAAGCTCGCTTTTGGTTGTCCCCATGATGGAAACCAGCTCATCGTAGATGATCTTGACGATGAGCTGTTCGGGCAAGACCTTGCCTTTGACCTCTGTCCCGATTGCCTTTGCCTTGACATCCTCGATGAAACGTCGGACGACCTCGACGTGCACGTCCGCATTGAGCAGCGCACGCCGCACCTCCGCGAGCGCATCAGCGATGTTATCCTCTGTGATGCGTGCTTGGCCGCGGAGCCGCTTGATCGCTTCTTCGAGTCGTGCCTGGAGACTTTCGAACATGGAACTCTTCGGTCACTTCCGTAGCAGCAAGGCTGCAAAAATACAGGAGCGTCTCAGTTCGAGCGGTGATAGGCTGGGTCGTAGAAGAGCGGAAAGCGCTGTGGATCGGCTTCGTGCATCAACTCGTACACTGCGCGGAAGATGTGCTCGGCTTCTGGTTTGGACCAGTAGTTTCCATCGGTTCCATAGGCAGGGCGATGCTCAGCAGCGCTCACTGTTCGTGGCGGTGCGTCGAGATAGAGGTAGCCGTGCTGCCGCTCGATGACCTGCTGGAGCATGTAGGCAGTCGTTCCGCCGGGGACATCTTCGTCCACGAACACAACTCGGCCGGTTTTCTTGAGGGATTCGACGATGATACCAGGGCGGTCGAAGGGCAGAAGCGTCTGGACATCAATAACCTCCACACTGATGCCACAGTCGGCTAACTGTTCAGCTGCGGCAAGTGCAATTCTGCAGAGTGCGCCATAGGTGACGAGCGTCACATCGGTTCCCTGGCGGAGAATTTCCGGCACACCGAGCGGAACGGTGAACTCGCCAATATTCTCGGGCAGCCGCTCCTTGAGACGGTATCCATTGAGCACTTCGACGATGAGTGCTGGTTCATCACTCCGGAGCAAGGTGTTGTAGAACCCAGCTGCACGCGTCATATCACGTGGCACACAGACGTACATCCCGCGCACCAGGTTGATGATTCCTGCCATCGGCGAACCGCTGTGCCAGATGCCCTCAAGCCGATGACCACGAGTGCGGATGATGACCGGTGCTTTCTGCCCTCCTTTGGTTCGCCATTGAACAGTTGCGAGATCATCGCTCATGATCTGCAGCGCATAGAGGAGGTAGTCGAGGTACTGCACCTCCGCGATAGGACGCAGCCCCCGCATCGCCATCCCGATTGCTTGCCCGACGATCGTACACTCGCGAATGCCGGTATCGCTGACGCGTAGCGGACCGAAGACCTGCTGCAACCCTGCAAAACCCTGGTTGACGTCGCCGAGTCGGCCGACATCTTCACCAAACGCAATCACGCGGGGATCGCGCTCGAGCCAATATCGGAAGTTCGCATTGAGCACCTCGAAGCCGTTGACCAGCGGCGATGCATCTGAATACACTGGCTTGACTTCTGGAACGAGCTCTGCTCGCTCATCCGATTGACTGTAGAGACACGAGCTGTACCGCTCCCGTTGCTGCTCATCCATGCGATCGCGCCATTCGATCAGCCGTGCTGCCGAAGGCAGTGGCTCACCGTACGTAGCCCGGAGTGCATCGTGGATTGCGGCAAAGTAGTCCGCGCGAAATGGCTCGCGAAGCGAGCGGAGCGTCTCGAGCACACGCTGGAATTTCTCCGGCTGGCGGCTTTCGCGCTGGAGTGCTTCGACCATTGCGATAACTTCCTGCAGCTCTGCACGAATCGGCGTAATGTAGGCATTCCATGCGCGCTCTTTTGCTTCGACAGCCTCTGCTTCGGCGTGCTGCTCCAATGCTGCCAGTTCCTCCTCGGTTGCAATGCCTTGCTCCAAAATCCATTGTCGCATCCGGCGATTGCAGTCATGTTCTGCTTCCCACTGGAGCCGTTCCTTGGTCTTATAGCGCTCATGGGAGCCAGAGGTCGAGTGCCCTTGCGGTTGCGTAAGCTCGACAACGTGGATAATCGCCGGAAAGCCTTCCTCTCGGACGCGCTGTGCTACGTGTGCGTAGAGTGCAACCAAGCGGGGATAATCCCAACCGGGGACGGTGTAGATGTCGAAGCCTTGCCTGTCGCCTGCTTTGCGCTGGAAGCCGCGCAGCAGTTGACTCAAGTTGCCGCCGGTGATCTGGTATTGGTTCGGAACGGAAATGCCGTACTCATCATCCCAAATCGAGATAATCGCTGGCGCACGGAGCACACCGATTGCATTGATTGCTTCCCAGAACATTCCTTCTGCACAGCTTGCATTGCCGATCGTCCCCCAAGCGATTTCCCGCCCATGATGCGAAAATTCAACCATCTGTTGTAACTCAGGGATTTCGCGATAGAGGCGGGATGCATATGCCAACCCTACCAAACGCGGCATCTGCGATCCCGTCGGCGACACATCGGCCGAGGAGTTCTTCAGATCGGCAATTGGTTTCCACCGTCCGCGATCATCCAGCATACGGGTGGCAAAGTGCCCATTCATCGAGCGACCAGCCGACGATGGCTCCAGCTCGACGTCAGCGATGGCGTAAAGCTGCGCAAAAAATTCCTCGATGGTCGCCATGCCAGTGGCGAACATGAGCGTCTGATCGCGATAGTAACCCGCGCGGATGTCCCCCGGCTCGAATGCACGTGCCATCGCGACCTGTGGGACCTCCTTCCCGTCGCCGAAGATGCCAAACTTTGCCTTGCCGGTAAGCACCTCGCGCCGACCGAGTAAACTTGCTTTTCGGCTGGCGACGCAGAGCGCGTAGTCGCGGAGAATCTCCTCCGGTGGCGGCAGGTACTGCTCGACGTCCAACTGCAATGGCGCACCATTGGCAGTCGCAATGGTGCCAGCATCGTTACTCGTTGATACAGGAGTGCGTTTCTGCTGTGCCATGCAGTGGAAGAGGACATGCTGATAACACCAAGCAAAGATACGGCGCGGTTTTCATCATGCTCGTAATTTGCGCAATGCGATCTACCACCCTCGCGTTGCTGCTGGTGCATGCACACTGCCGTTGACGTTGTCATCATTCACCACAATACGCTCGAACTCACCCGCCGCTGTATTGCATCGCTGCTGGAGTCTCCGCAGCGGATGTTCATCGCTTCCATCACGCTCGTGGATAACGCCTCTACTGATTCGAGTGGGGAAATCCTCGCAGCGCAGTACCCCGTAATCACGGTCCGGCGGCTTGAACGACCGCACAGTTACGCAGCCGCATGTAACATTGGTGCACTCGCTGGCAGCGCACGGTACGTTCTGCTTTCGAACTCCGATGTGGAATTCGATCCCAACGTTCTGCAGGTCTGCGTTACCCATATGGAGCGATTCCCCCATGTCGGCGTCTGTGCTGGCAATCAACGCTATCCGGACCAACGACCGCAGCGAAGCTGGGGGTACTTCCCCGGCTGGGGGGAAATTGCCGCAACGATCGGTGGAATCGAGTTCCTCCACAATTGGCGTGGGCACCGCCAGCGCCAGTGGCGCGCCGTTCCATACTGCGACGGTGCTGCACTCTTCTGCCGGCGGAGTGCCTACGAACAGCTCGGAGGGATGGACGAGCGTTTTTCGTTCTTCGCCGAGGATGCCGACCTGTGCTACCGCATGTGGCAGCATGGCTGGCATTGCCACTTCCTTCCTGACGCGTCAATTGTCCATCACCGCGGAGGGACGCGTCGCCGGACGTTCGAACAAGCAATCGCTTCCGAACGGAGGAACATGGCTGCAAAGCTGCAATTTGTTCGCCTCCACCACCCACGCTCGGAATACGCAGTAGCGCGAGGCTATTGGCTGGCGCTGCAGCTCGGCAGCGTGTTCGATCGGATCCGTTACTCGATGGGCGCGTACTCTCGGCACGAGTGGGAGTTCCGCGCTCGCATTCGGCGTGAGCTTGTTTCGTTTCTTGCAGAACGCCTGTGAAGGAACATATGCAGAATTCCAGCCACCCACTCTACCTTGCCGGCGTCAATCCAACCCTGGAGGCGTTGAGTGCCTCCGAGCATGCGGTCGAAAAGATTTTCATTCGCCACGGAGCGAGCATACCTCCGATGATTGCTGCATTAGCTCGCCAGCAGATGGTACCTGTAGCAACGCTCTCGCGGGAAAAATTCGACCGTTTAGCACGGCAAATTGGCGCCACCAAGCACCACCAGAACATCATTGCGCTTCGGCGGGCATACCAAACGTTGAGGTGGGACGATGTCCTCGCACTCGGCGATCGAACGCCCCCTCCCATCATCGTGGCGTGCGACCAAATCACCGATCCCCACAACTTCGGCGCGATCATCCGGAGTGCGGCAGCTGCGGGTGCTGATGCGGTCGTCGCCCCACTCCACAACAGCGCACCGATGACCGCTGCAACTCTTTCAGCTGCCAGCGGTGCAATCGAACACATTCCCCTTGTACGTGTGCGTTCGCTTGTGACCGCGCTTGCAAATGCCCGGGAGCGTGGCTTCACGATTATCGGCACCGCAGCTGATGGGGAGCAGCTCTACACTGCGCCAATCTATGATTGCCCGCTCATTGTGGTCATTGGCAGCGAAGGGAGCGGCATCCGGCGGAGTATCCGCCGCCTCTGCGATCGGTTGATTCGCATCCCACTTGCGCGGCCGATCGAGTCGCTCAATGCGAGCGTCGCAGCAGCCGTTGTGCTCTTCGAGATTCAGCGCCAGCGTGCTACGGGATGAACCGGTAAGGCATCAGCATCAAGATCGGCTCATGCTGTGCTAGTTTAGCAGCGGCCAGCGCTTGGCTTATCTCTTCGCTTGGAGTCTGGCCGACAAGTCGGGCAAGAGCGGCTTTCCAGCGCGGCACACCTGTCAGTGTCAGCGCAGCATCCGCGTCATCATCGCCATCGCCCGAGAAGCTTCGAATCGCACGGACGATGAGTGTCGCAAGGTCCTCTTGCTCAGGGAAGAACTTGATGATGGGGCGCTTGCCAGCTTCCACTCCGATGCGTCGCTTGGCAAGCTCGATCGCATCCGACAACCCACCGATGACATCTACCAGGCCCCGCTGCGATGCTGCTTGGCCAGTCCAGACTCGTCCCCGTGCTACTGGACGGATTTCGCTAACCGAGCGCTTCCTGCTGGCAGCGACACGCTGGAGAAATCGCATGTAGATCGTGTCAATGAGCCGATCGAGCGTTTGTCGTTCCCCCGCAGTTGTGGGCAAGACACCGTTCATGAACAGTGCATTGCGATTTGTTGCCACTGTATCGAACGTTACCCCGATCGAGCCGAAGAGCTTGCTGAAGTTGGGCAACGCAGCGATCACCCCGATTGAGCCCGTGATGGTTTCCGGCGAAGCAATAATCGTGTCGCAGCCGGCTGCGATGTAGTATCCGCCCGATGCAGCGACTGCGCTCATGGAAGCATACACTGGCTTTTTGGCGCGCGCGCGTTGGAGTTCGGTCCAAATTTCTTCGCTTGCTTGCGCAGAACCGCCCCCGGAGTTGATGCGGAGGATAATTGCCTTGATCGTTGTATCATCGGCTGCTTTGCGGATGTCTTCGCAGAGCGAGGCCGAGGCAATTTCCGTTGCGGTACCGCTTCGCTTGCCACTTCGGATTGTGCCTTCGGCAGCAATGATAGCGATTGCTTTGCGTTCATCGATGCTTGCGCGCGTCTGCCGACGAGCGTAGCTTGCGTAGCCCGATGGCCGTACTGTGCGAAGTTTTGCGGTTGAATCCTTGCCGAGCGTGCGGCTGCGCACACGATCGGTAAACTGCTGCTCGGTCGCGATCACATCTGCAAGCCCGGTGCGCAGAAAATCCTCTGCTTGATAGACTCCTTCGTCGAGCAGCTGTTCGACCTGCGCTTGGGACATCCGGCGCGCACTGGCAACGTCGGAGACAAAGACGCGATAGACTTGCTGGAGAATCTCCCGAATCTCCTCTTTTGCCGGAGGGCTGAAGTTTGTGCGACTGAACTGCTCTGCAGCCGATTTGTACTCCTCACGCTGAATCACCGTCCAGCTAATCCCAAGCTTATCGCTGAGATTTTTGAAGAACGGAATTGCACCGCCCAAGCCATTGAACTCAATCGTTGCCAGCGGTGCGACGAAAATCGAATCCGCCACGGAGGCAAGGTAGTAATCGCTCTCAGCGCCACCATCGAGAAACGCATAAATCCACTTTCCCGAACGTTTGAATTCGACAAGTTCATTCCGGATTTCCCTCGATTGCGCAAAACCCATCCCGCGCGTTCGACGAATGACGATGCCATCAACCTTGCTATCAGCTGCTGCGTAGCGTACTGCAGTGATTACATCGAGTAAACTTGCCGACTTCGTTCCACCGAACAGCGAGGCTGTCGAATACTGTTCTTCGCGAACGCCTCTGGGGAAATCGAGCACCAACACGGAGTGGTCACGAACTGTTGGCACCTCCTCAGAGCTTGCGATCGAAAGTGAACCAGCTGAGGAAATGCCTACCACAACCAGCCCAACGAGCATGAATATCCCAATCACAATCCCAAGCAGCAGCGCTGCCAGAATCCCGAGCACAATAGGCCACCGCGAACGATTCTGCCGAGGCGGCACTGGGACGGACATCGGAGTTGTTGCCATTGGAGCCAGACCCAAATGTTGACATAGTTCAGCGCAAATGTACGTCTGTAGCCACCGCAAGTTTCACCATATCGCTTGAGTCTGTGCCTGAACCGTACATTCCTCACGTTGATTCCCGTGCATATACCTACGAGCTTCCGCCCGAGCGAATCGCGCAGCACCCGCTCCCCGTGCGTGACGAAAGCAAGCTCCTTGTCGCCGACGCACGAACGCATACGATCAGTCACCACAAATTCTACGAGCTCCCAGCGCTCCTGCCAGAAGGGTCGTTCCTGGTGCGCAACACAACGCGTGTTCTGCCTGCACGAATCGTAGCCCGCAAGCCGAGCGGTGGACACGTAGAGCTGCTTCTCATCGCACCATCGGATGGGACAGCACCCGCTGAAGCATTGATGCAATCGAAGAGCACGTGGAAATGCATGATCGGCGGGCGTCGCATCCGTGCAGGAATGACTATTGAGGTACTCAGCAATGATCGCGGCATTACTGCGCGTATCCTCGACGTCGCAGAAATGCTCGCAACAGTAGAGCTCACCGCTCAGCCAGAGACATCCTCCATAGCAGAACAGCTCCTGCACTTAGGAAACGTTCCACTGCCGCCCTATATCCGCCGCGAGCCAACCGCCGAAGACCTCGAGCGCTACCAAACCATCTATGCGCAGATCGAAGGCTCAGTAGCAGCACCAACAGCTGGGCTTCACTTTACCGAACGCGTTCTCGATGCACTCTCCCGTAACGGCGTGGAGATACTCGACGTAGTGCTCCATGTCGGGCCAGGGACATTTCAACCGCTCCGCAGCGAAAACGCAGCTCAGCACACGATGCATGCCGAACGCATCCTCGTCGAGCGATCAACGATTGCGCGCCTTCGGGAGCTGGTCGCCGAGCGTAATCGGTTCTGCGTTTGTGTTGGGACTACCTCCGTCCGCACCGTTGAATCGCTCTACTGGTTCGGAGCTCGCCTCGTTGTTGATCCCAGTGTGCCACCACAGCACCTTAAGCAACAGGAGCCATATTTGCCGAAGCTTCTTGAGCGCACTATTCCGGCTGAGCACGCCCTCGATGCACTTCTGGATTGGCTTGACCGTAGCGGAGTGAGTACGCTCGAGGCATCGACGCAGCTTTACATTCTCCCTGGCTACCGCTCTCGCATCGTGGAGGGGATGATTACCAACTTCCACCAGCCGCAGAGCACATTGCTGCTACTTGTTGCAGCGTTCATCGGGCCGTGGTGGCAAACAATCTACCACGAGGCACTTTCCAACAACTACCGTTTTCTGAGCTACGGCGATGCCTCACTGCTGATTGCGCCGCGCACTACTGCCGCCAGTCGGTGATACGCCGCCGCAGCAGGAATCGAGGCGTCACGATTGCTTCAATTCCTGGTGGTGCCTCAACGGTAGGAGCAATCAGCTCACCATCGCGATCGAGCTGCGAAGCAGGAATAACCACGCGAATCGGGATGCTATCGCTTTCGAGGAAGCGCTCGATACTGCGCAGTCCACCACGGAGCAGAGCTGTAACATGCGATGGTACAAGCTGCTCCCCAGCACGTAATGACACGCTCACCGGTACATCGTAGAGCACCAGCTCCCCGACTGGCTCGATAGCAGCTTTGACCAGAACCCTCTCCGGCAAGACCCGTACAATCGGCGATCGTTCCAGCGGGACAAGCGTGACCACTGATCGTCGCTCGCTTTGATGAACACGCTGCTCGGTCGGCCAAGAAGAGATCGAATCCACCACCCGTGCAGATCCAACAAGGACCGCTGAATCTGGTACGACTACCAGTGGCGGCACAAGGACGTAGCCATCGGCGGCGCTGACTTCAACGCGCGGGAGCACTGGTACTTTCTTCTGCACGAGGACATCGAGCCGATAGTCAATCGCCGATGGCTCGATCCGTACTACGCGCAGCGGCACTGCTGTGCGGAACTGTGCGCGCAATTCAGCTTCCGTCAGCGTTCCTTCCTTCGTGCGGGGGGGGAGCTCTACGGCGATGCGAATGGAGCGATCGAGGTAGAGCGCGTTGAGCAGATTCCACCCGCTTCCCCGAACTGTCACGTACACTTCGGCTGGCAATGGAATTTCAAGCGATCGGTCTGCAGGTACGCGAACATCGAGCGGTACAGGAGCAGTTACATCATACTCCGCCTGGAGCGTGATGTACAGCCAGAGCAGGGCGCTCAGCAGAAGCGAAAACGCTGCTGTGCGAATCGAAATGCGCATCGCTACCGGGCACGGTGACGTCGGACAAGGTACTCGCGCAGGGCACGGTCGAATGCTTGATCGGTGACAACCTGCAAGAAGTCAACGTTCGCTGCGTAGCAGGTTGCTTTGAGCTGCTCGATAAAATCCTGCATCGCATCAGCGTACGCACTGCGGAGCTGGAGTGGCTGGGTGACCATTTCCTGGCCGGTCTCCATATCACGGAAGGTCGCTGCCAGCCCGAAGCGGAAATCCAGCTCGCGGCGATCGAGAACTTGGATGGCGATAACTTCGTGCCGCTGGTGTCGTAGATGCTTGAGTGCAGTTGCCACTCGGTCCAAATCATCGAAGAAATCGCTGAGCACAATGACCAAGCTCCGACGATGAATACGCTCAGCGAGTACTTCGAGCGCACCAGCAGTATCGGTGACTTGGCTTGGTTGCACGCGGTCGAGTGCTGCCAGAAGCTCTCCAAGGTAGGAGCGCTGCGCACGCGGCGGGTAGTATGTGCTGAGCGTGTGGTCATAGAGCGCCAGCCCGACAGCGTCCTTCTGCAGCATCGCAAGGTATGCAAACGCGGCTGCCAGATACGTTGCATAGGTGAACTTGGAAATCGAACCTTCGGAAGCGTACCCCATCGAAGCGCTCCGATCAATCGCAATGACGGCACGGAGATTTGTTTCCTCCTCGAATTGTTTGACGTAGTAGCGACCTGTCCGACCGAGTACCTTCCAATCGAGGTACCGAAGGTCATCGCCAGGATGGTATGCGCGATGCTCGGAGAACTCCGCACTGAAGCCGTGGAATGGCGAGCGATGCAGCCCTGTTAGGAATCCTTCGACGATGAGCCGCGCTCGAAGCTCCATCGTCGCAAGCTGCGATGCAACGCGCGGATCGAGATACTTGGCTACAATATCCACTGCAATGTCTCGTAGTTAGCTGCCAGCAAAGATAGCCTCGTACCATACCACTGAATTTCGATCCCCATGCACGAGGAAGCGCCTGTGGCTTCGAACGTCAGCTCTCCCACCTACTGGTCGGAGCGATACCGCCGCGGCGATACACCGTGGGACTTAGGCACCGAAACGCCTGCATTCATCGCGCTTGTTGAGCGCATAGATTTCCCGAAACCAACCGAGCATTGGCGTCCGGCGGTCGTTGTCCCGGGGTGCGGCTACGGCCACGATGCCCTCATGCTAGCGCGGCGTGGCTACGAGGTCACCGCCGTTGACTTTGCTCCCGAACCACTCGAGTACCTAGAGCACACAGCACGCCTGGCTGGGTTGGAACTCCGTACACTCTGCTGCAATGTGTTCGATTTGCCCAGCACCCATCCCAATGCATTCGACATCGTGCTCGAATACACCTGTTACTGTGCAATTGACCCAGCACAACGCCAGGACTACGCCAACGCACTAGCGGCAATTGTCAAGCCGAATGGAATCGTCGCAGGACTGTTCTTCCCCTTCGATGAAACCGAGCGCAGCGGTCCTCCGTTCTCTGTTCGTGAGGATGAAATTCGCTCCCAATTCGAGCGCGCAGGCTTTGTTCTCTTATCGAGCGAGCTGCCGATCGAATCCCATCCTTCCCGTGCTGGCCGAGAGCGATTGATGTTGTTCCGTAAACTACTCTGAGAAATTCTCCGATGGAAGTATCGCTCCGCCTTGTCGAGGGCTTTCATCTTCAGGCAGAAACCTCCAACGGCATCACCTTCTCGATTGATGCGCATAGCGAATCTCCCCAAGGACCAGCGCCGATGCAGATGCTCCTGGCCTCAGTCCCTGCATGCGCTGCGATGGACATTATCAGCATCCTCCGAAAGCAGCGCGTCGAAATCGCGGCATTTACTGCCCATGCCCGCGGTGAACGTGCAACGGAGCATCCGCGCGTGTTTCGAACGATCCATCTGCACTTTGTGCTGACCAGCCCGAATGCTCAAGAGCATCAACTTCGGCGTGCTATCGAGCTCAGCGAAGAAAAGTACTGCAGCGCGTGGGCAACACTCCGCGCAAGCGGCTGCCAAATGAGCTGGACGTATGAGATTCGTCGGCCAGTTGAACAATCCACCGCTCCATAATGGCACTTCTGATCCTACTCCGTCATGGCGAATCGGTGTGGAACAAGGAAAATCGCTTCACCGGCTGGGTGGACGTTGACTTATCCGACCGCGGCGAAGAAGAAGCGCGTCGCGCCGGTGAACTCCTCCGCACAATTCCAATTGATGTTGTCTTCACCTCTGCGCTGCGGCGCGCTATCCGTACTGCCGAGCTTGCACTCGAAGCTGCCGGTAAACTCTCCTCCATCCCGATTATCAAGAACGCTGCACTCAACGAACGGCACTACGGAGACCTCCAAGGTCTCAACAAAGACGAGGTCGCCCGCAAGTACGGCGAACAGCAATTCAAACTCTGGCGTCGCAGCTACGATGTGCCGCCACCGAATGGTGAATCGCTCAAGATGACCCAAGAGCGCGTCCTCCCGTACTACGAGAAGGAGATTCTCCCATTGCTTCGGCAAGGCAAAAACGTCCTCGTTGTGGCACACGGCAACTCACTTCGCGCACTGGTCATGGCGCTTGAGCAGCTCACACCAGAGCAAATTGTCGAAACCAACATCCCGACGGGCGTTCCCTTTGCATACGTCGTAGATGCTGATGGCACCGTTCGCGAAAAGATCGAACGACTCGATCAGGTGACAATCGGCTCTTAGCGTAGGACCTCGACGGTGCCAATCCACCGCCTCCCATGGCTTATAATCTGGAGCGTGTACGATCCTTGGGGCAGATGACCAACCGCGATCGTCACCGAGCGCTCGCCTGATCGGATGGATTGTTCGAGAACGCTGCGCCCTTGCAGGTTGTAGAGAACGACCGAACTACCAGGATCGAACTCTTCCGCCGAGGTAATGGTGAGCTGGTCGGCTGCAGGATTTGGGGTGAGCGTCAGTGGTAGTGCATCGTGCTGGCTAGAAAAAAACTGCACGCGCTCGCCAGGCTCTGCCGTTTCGCGCTCTCTGCTTGGGATGTGCAGCGGCATAAGCTGAAACCGCTGAACCTGCGACCACTGGCCGTCTTGAGAGCCTCGCTTGGCGCAAACGCGCCAGTAGTAGCGCTTCCCCGCTGCACAGCGATGCTCTACTACCCACGGCTGGACGGTTTCCACCTCGATTACTTCAGAGTCAAAGTCTGACGATGGCGACAGTTGCACTCGGTAGCTAGTTGCCTTCTCGCACGGACGCCAGCTCAGCCGCAATCCGCCGAAGGCCAACGTTGCTCCATCGGGCGGGACAAGGCCGTCGGGCGCTTCCTGTGACTCAGTTCGCAGACGGACAGGGAGACTCCACTGGCTTTCACTCCCATCGGCCAGAGACTGCACGCGCCACCAGTAGTCTTTCCCCGGTTCGAGACCAGCAACGGTCGCACGTATCCACGAACGTGCCTGGAGAACGAGCGCATCAGTCCGCACAACCGAAAAATCACGCACATCAGAAATCTGGAAGCGATAGTATCGCGCACCAGGCACCGCTTGCCATCGAAGCGTAACACTTTGCTCATCGTTGTACGATGCAACCAGCTGTGTCGGCGGCAGAAGGTGGGGTTGGGCTGTACCGACCTCATTGAGCACGAGCGATTCGATGAGGACAAAAAGCACCAGCGCTTGCCGCACAGTAGCCATTGCCTGGATTACCTGAGGATGGAACCAACCTGCTCACTCCCTGAGAGGCTATTGACCGCGTGCGGATCCCTGCGTGCGGTGCTGCGTAATTTTTCGGAGCACAATGTGAAAAACTTGAATCCAGAATAGCTCAAATGGCACGCACTCAGAACTCCACCACCGCATCGGATCGCGCGCGGATCGTCGCAATTCTCGACCGCTTGGATGCTACCTACCCTGGGAAGTTCGAAGGGTTGAACTTTGCAAGTCCCTTCCAGCTTCTGATAGCAACGATTCTCTCTGCACAGTGCACAGATGAACGGGTCAATAGCATCACTCCACAGCTCTTCGCCAAGTACCCGACTGCCGAAGCGTTCGCAAATGCTCCCCTCGAAGAGCTTGCGCGCGACATCCGGCCAACTGGCTACTTCAACGCGAAAGCCCGCAACATTCAAGCATGCTGCCGCGTGCTCATCGAACGATTCGGCGGGCGCGTTCCGCAAACCCGCGAGGAACTGGTTCAGCTCCCCGGCGTTGGACGAAAGACCGCCAACGTTATCCTCAGCCAGGCGTTCGGGCAGCAGGCAATCACAGTGGATACCCACGTTACGCGTCTTTCGAACCGACTGGGTTTTGTGCAGACAAAAGATCCGCTGGCCATCGAACAGCGCCTGATGGAAATCACCCCCCATGACCGCTGGAATGACATCGGACGGCTCTTCATCACACACGGGCGGAAAGTCTGCACTGCGCGCAAGCCCTACTGCGATCGCTGCGTGATTGCATCGCTGTGCCCATCGGCAATTCTACCAACAGCGGGCTGATGCAGTGTTGCTGCACCAGCCCGCATGGTACGCATACGAGAGCTACCGGCGGCGATTACGTCGCCGAGGAGCCATTGACCTGCCGTGCTGAAAAGCGAGGCTTCAAGCCTTGCCAGCATTCGTAGTAGTCGCGCTGCAATTGCGCCGTCTCCATTGCGAACTTGGTCGTGCGAATTGCAAAGCGCGATTCGAACATGAACGCAAGCGTGTTCTGCTGCTTGACGGGTTTGAGTTCTGCCGTCGAAGCTTTCTCATAGGTTGCTGCATCCGGCCCGTGACCGCTCATGCAGTTATGCAAACTGCAGCCACCAGGGACGAACCCTTCTTCTTTTGCATCGTACACACCCCAGATCAGCCCCATGAATTCGCTCATGAAGTTGCGGTGGAACCAGGGCGGGCGGAAGGTGTCTTCAGCAACCATCCACCGATCGGGGAAAATCACAAAGTCACAGTTCGCAGTGCCAGGGATTTCACTGGGGGCAGTCAGCACACAGTAGATGCTCGGATCGGGATGGTCGAATGTCACGGTGTTGATACACTGGAATTTGGTCAGGTCGTACTTGTACGGCACGTAGTTGCCGTGCCATGCAACGACGTTCAGCGGCGAATGATCAATGACCGATGCCCAAAGGTGCCCTTGGAATTTCGCGATGACCTCGAAGGTCCCTTCGCGATCCTCGTAAGCAGCAACTGGCGCCAAGAAGTGGCGTGGGTATGCCAATCCGTTGGCACCGATTGGTCCTAAGTCGGGCAAACGGAAGTATGGCCCGTAGTTTTCGCAGATGTAACCTCGCGCCTTCCCATCAGGCAAGACCACGCGGAACTTGATCCCCCGCGGGATTACAACGATCTCGCCCGGCTGCACCTGAAGGATACCAAGCTCAGTGTGGACACGCAAGGAGCCAAGCTGCGGGACGATGAGCAGCTCGCCGTCTGCGTTGTAGAAGAAGCGATCCTCCATGTCGGTGTTGCAGGCATATAGATGCACGGCTAATCCACTATGCATCGCAAGGTTACCGCAGCCGCCGATGGTGACGATGCCACCGACAAAGTCGGTCGGTTCATCCGGAATCGGAAGTGGACTCCAGCGCAGTTGGTTCGGTGTCGCAGGCAGTTCATCGAACGGCGTCGAGCGGATGAGTCCGTCGTCAATCAGCTGGAACGGCTTGTGCACAACCGAAGGACGGATGCGGTGCATCCACGTTCGACGGTTGACCGTCCGCGGCGCAGTAAATGGCGTGCCGCTGATTTGCTCGACATAGAGCCCATACGGCACCTTCTGCGGCGAGTTCATCTTCGGATGGATCGCGCCCGGCAGCGCTTCGCTGATGAACTCATTGCCAAAGCCTGCCATGTACGCAAGGTCACGCTCGGTGAGTGTTTCGGTGACGATATGCTGATCCATGGGGAGCTCCCAAGATGTGAGACATACCCGAGGGTGCGCGCCCAGCAGGACTCGAACCTGCGACCCACAGCTTAGAAGGCTGTTGCTCTATCCAGCTGAGCTATGAGCGCGGGCGCCAGCAAAAATAGGATGCAGCGCGACTTTGTGCTGGAGACGTTCCAAACGCATGCAGCGCGTCCTGCCTTATCTTGCATTCCCACAACATCTGTGCGACAATCCCGAACGATGAGCTACCGCATCGCAATCGTTGGTGCAACCGGATTAGTCGGGCGCGCAATGCTCGACATCCTCGCGGAGCGCCAGTTTCCGATCGCTGAACTTGCACTCTACGCATCCGCCCGATCCGCAGGCACGATCGTTCAATGGCAAGGTGCTGCGCTACGCGTGCAAGAACTATCCCCGTCGGCGCCAAGTGGTCACTACGACCTTGCGCTCTTCTCTGCTGGCGCAGCAGTGAGCCGCACGTGGGCTCCCGTCTTCGCTCAGCACGGCACCACAGTGATTGACAACTCGAGCGCATGGCGACTGGCGCCGGACGTTCCACTCGTTGTTCCGGAAGTCAACTCCCATCGTGCTCTGGAGCATCGCGGCATCATTGCGAACCCCAACTGCTCCACAATCCAGCTGGCGGTTGCACTCAAGCCCATCGCGGAGTTGTATGGAATCGAGCGCGTCGTCGTCGCAACGTACCAATCCGTCAGCGGCGCCGGACAACGCGGTCTGGAGCAACTTGCTGCAGAGCTCGACGGACACGAACCGACAGTACGCATTAGCAACCACCCCCTTGCCCACAATGCCGTCTTCCACCCGCTTGCTCCCGATGGTTGGAGCGAGGAAGAGCGGAAGGTCATGACCGAGCTACAGCGGATTCTGGAGCTTCCCTCGCTCGCTGTCGTGGCAACGTGCGTACGGCTCCCGTTCTTCCGCTCCCACGCAGAAGCAGTCTGGGTCGAGTGCACTCGCCCAGTGGACCTTGAGCAAATCATGGCGACACTTGCTGCATCACCTGGAGTTCGCCTTGTCACCGATGATTACCCCACGCCGCGCTCAACCAGCGGAAGCGACTGGGTCTGGGTCGGCCGTCTCCGACGCGATCCGAACAATGATCGCGGCATCGTGCTCTGGATTGTCGCTGATAACATTCGGAAAGGTGCAGCCACGAACGCAATTCAAATCGCGGAACTTCTCGCCGCACATGGCGTCCTTCGAAATCCATCCTCCACCGTCCCTGTACCTGTGCAGTGAACCGTTACACAGTCATCATGGCCGGCGGCAGCGGTGAGCGATTCTTCCCGCTCAGCCGTCAACGACGCCCCAAACAGCTTCTTTCGCTGCTCGGCGACGGCAAGACGCTCCTCGAACACACGCTTGTTCGGTGCACTGCGGTTGTGCCCCCGGAGCATATCATCATCGTCACCAGCCCAACCTTGCAGGAGCCGATTGCAGAAGTGCTCGGATCAACGATTCCGCGCGATAACATCATCCCCGAGCCGGCCAAGCGCAATACGGCAGGATGTCTCTCGCTTGCAGCAGCGCTCATCGGCTCGATCGAACCAGATGCGCTCATTGCCGCCATTCCCGCAGATCACTACATCAGCGATACAGAACGGTTTGCCGAGCTACTCGGTGCTGCATTTGACTTTGCCCAAGCCCACGAGACAATCGTCACCTTCGGCATGCGCCCGACGCGACCTGAGACTGGCTATGGCTACATCGAGCTAGGCACGTCGCTTGGCAATGGGTTCTACCGCGTCGCTTCGTTCCGCGAAAAGCCAGACCATGTCACCGCTGCGATGTTTCTCGAGCGTGGCACGTTCCGGTGGAATAGTGGCATGTTCGTTTATCGTCTGGACGTCTTCGAGCGCGAGCTTGGAATCCACGCACCATCGTTCGGCAGAGCGATTCCACTGCTCCGCCAGGCCTATCGGGAGGGGAACGCGGAGCTGCTTGCGCAAACGTTCGGTGCGCTTCCGAACATTTCGATTGACTATGCGCTCATGGAGCGGACCACGGCAATTGCAGTGCTCGAGGCAGATTTTGCATGGGACGACCTCGGCGCGTGGGATGCAGTGCGGCGGATCATCCCGCCCGATCCGAGTGGAACCGTCACGCTCGGGGTTACCGTTGCGCTCGATACAAGCAATGCGACACTTGCGAACTACGCCGATCGCCACATGCTCCTGTGTGCAGTCGGTGTCCGCGACATTGTCGCTGTCGTTACCGATGACGTGGTCATGCTCTGCCCTGCAGACCGCGTGCAGGAGGTTCGGCGCATTGTCGAGCACCTTCGTGCCAACGGCATGGACCAATGGCTATGAGCGTGCTGCTGACGAACATCTCCGAACTTGCGACGGTGCACGCGCCAAGCTCCGGCCGAAAGCCAGGCACCGCAATGAACGATCTTGGCATCATCCGCAATGCAGCAATGCTGGTGGAGGAGCGCATTCTGTGGGTTGGCACGCAACGCCAGGCAGAGAAGCATTTCGCAGCATTCCCCGCTCTTGCTCGCTACGACTGCGGCGGACGAGCTATCATCCCAGGTTTTGTTGATTCGCACACGCACATAGTCTTCGCTGGCTCTCGTGCGGATGAATTCGCACTCCGCTTGCGCGGAGTAAGCTACCAGGAGATTGCAACTCGTGGCGGCGGTATCATGGCAACGGTGCGCGCAACGCGTGCCGCCAGCGAAGAGGAACTTTTCGTGTCTGCACGGACGAGAATCATTGAAGCGCTCCGTCACGGCACAACAACGCTCGAGGTCAAATCTGGCTACGGCCTTTCGCTCGAGGCTGAGTTGAAACTCCTCCGCGTCATCGAGCGACTGCAGCGCGAACTGCCAGTGCGCATCGTCGCAACACTGCTCGGTGCCCATGCGATTCCTCCCGACGCTGCATCCCGGGAAGCCTACATCGAGATGCTCTGCACCGAGCTGATCCCCGAAGTTGCTCGAAACGGACTTGCAACGTTCTGCGATGTGTTTGCCGACGTCGGGTACTTCACCACTGCTGAAGCTGAACGAATACTTGCAGCAGGCTTGGACTGGGACTTGCAGCCGAAGATCCACGCTGATGAATTCGCTGATGTTGGCGCTGCCCGTCTTGCCATCAGCATCGGTGCAGCGAGCGCCGATCATCTGTTGCACATAGCACCGGAAACGATCCCAGAATTTGCCCGCTGGCGGACTGTTGCCACGCTCCTGCCCGGCACTGCGTACACGCTACGGCTGCCGATGGCACCTGCACGTGCACTCATTGATGCGGGAGCCACCGTCGCATTGGCGACCGACTGCAATCCTGGTTCATGCCGAACAGAGAACATGCAAATGATCATCTCGCTGGCGACGCAGCTTGCGGGAATGACCGTCGAGGAAGCCATCACCGCTGCAACGCTCCATGGGGCAGCAGCACTGCTGCGCGAACACGAAATCGGCAGCCTCGACGTTGGTAAGTATGCTGATTTCATCGTGCTCGACTCGCCTCGGGTGCTCGATCTTGCTTACCACTTCGGTACCAATCGTGTTGCCGAAGTATGGATCGGGGGCAGGCGCGTGGTGAGCAACGATGTTCCATGGATCGAATCTCCACTAACTTCTCCTTCGCTATGACGCGCCGAGATATTCCGCACTACCACGAACTGGCACCGAAAGACTCTCGCCCTGTGCAAGGGAACACCTACCGTTGGTACCTCGATGGACGCTACGTGTACACCGCACGCGTTCTTGAATTCCGCGGTGGCTGCTGGGCAACGGTGGAAGTTATCGCACCTGCGCCAGAATATGCCGCACACTATACCCCGGGCGCAACGATGGAAATCAAGATCGCCCACTACCAGTTCGAATCTGCCCCGGAAGCAGGCTCGCCCCATCCCCAATAGCACAGCCGGCATCTTGCGGCCCCGAGAGGACTCGAACCTCCGACACCAGGTTTAGGAAACCTGTGTTCTATCCAGCTGAACTACGGGGCCGTCGGTTACACTGGGCACACCGACGAAGTCGCGCGATGATTTGCTCGACGTATGCTTCCTGGCGTGCGTACATCGTGGTGCGGGCGCCGTCGGTTGTGTCGTCGTAGCCGAGCAAATGGAGCGTGCCGTGCACCGCAAGACGAATAAGTTCGGTGCGGAGCGCAATACCATGCTCAGCTGCCTGGCGTGCTGCTGTCTCGACGCTGATGTAGATTTCTCCTTCGAGCGGCGACTGGCAGAGCGGGAACGTTACGACGTCCGTTGCCCAATTGTGCTGGAGGAACTCCGCATTGATCGGTGTAATGGTCGCGTCGTCGCAAAGAACGACAGTGACAAGTGCTGTGCGAATCCCCTCTCGAACGAGCGTATGGTCAACCGCAAGAGCAAGTGCGTTTCGTGGCAAACGCTGGTTGAGCATACATGCGCGCTCGATCCGGACATGCCGACCACGCACGTGGCGCGTTGGTGGGAGTACAAAGTGCAACTCACCGACCATCGGACTCCGCAACCAGCAGATGTTCAGCCAGGGAAAGCTGCATGGCAGCAAGGAGCACTGCCGGATCTAACTCTTCGAGTTTGGTCTGCAGGATACTCAGTGGCACGTTCGCATACAGTGTGCATGTCCGTTGCGCGCCGACAAGCAGACACGAAGCTATCGTACCCTGCTTTGCGATGAACAGCACCTCATCTGGCTCGATGACGAGCGCTATCTGGCAGCCGAAGAGCTGGTGATATCCAGTCCGCGATTGGACGGTGACCACCGTCATTGCGCCGTCGGGTGTTTCCAGGCGCGGATAGATTGTCACCAGTTGCTCCAGCGATCCGCGCTCGGAGCGCTGCTCTAAGCTCCACGCGCCAGCCTCAGTGTGAAGTTGGGCATTGAGCACCGCTGCGAAACGCTCCAGATCTTGTGCCTCCAGTGGGTAGGTCATTGCCAGAGTCGCACACGCCAGTGTAAGACAGCTGGTGCAAAAGTACGGCTATTGGCCAATGATTTTGATGAGCACTCGCTTGGGCCGCATCCCATCGAACTCACCATAGAAAATTTGCTCCCACGGCCCGAAGTCCAGCTTCCCATCGGTGATGGCAACGACGACACCACGCCCCATGATTTCGCGTTTGAGGTGCGCATCGGCGTTATCCTCGCCGGTGTCGTTATGGCGGTACTGGTGGTGCGGGTGCTCCGGTGCGAGCTGCTCGAGCCATCGCTCGAAGTCTGCGTGGAGCCCTTGCTCATCGTCGTTGATGAAGACGCTCGCGGTAATGTGCATCGCATTGCAGAGCAGCAATCCATCTCGGATCCCGCTTTCGCGAACGCACTCCTCGACCAACGGAGTGATGTTGATGAACGCCCGCCGTGTCGGTACGTTGAACCAGAGTTCCTTGCGGTAGCTTTTCATCCCAGCAGAGTATCTGGTGCAGCAATCTTTCGCTCGACCAGTAGCCGATAGACACGTGGCTCCAGCCATAGCACTGCCAGTGCGCATGCAGCACCAGCAATCAAATCCACGACGTAGTGGTAACGGAGATAGACCGTCGCAACAATGAGGCTTATGCCGACGACCGTCACGGGAACACGGAGCATGCTCCGATAGCGCCAGGCGAGAATAATTGTCAGCAGCGTCATCATCGTGTGCCCGCTTGGGAAACAGTCTCGATTGACGACACGCTCCGGGAAGGGTTCGCCGGGTTCAATCCCACCACCTTCGTTGACTAATGCGCGCAAGGCTGGCGTCAGCACCAATCCAGGCAATTCCTCATCGAGCCGAGAAAAATCATGGAGCGTAAACCGTGGGCCAATCGCAGGCAGTGCAAAGTACGCAAGGTACGAGACGTAAAAGCCAAACACAATCATTCGACCGAACCGAAGCATCGTCAGGGTGCGACGCTGCATGAAGAAACTCAGCGCGACAGCGATCGGCAGCAAGTAGAACGACACGTAACAAAGCTGCAAGTACTCCGTGAGCACAGGATGTGCAAACTGCGCCATCCACCGTGTTGGATCGGTGCCGAACAGCATACGATCAAGTTCAATCAGGAGCCAGTCATAGTCGCGTGGATGGAGCGCCGGGACCAGCTGCTGGCTCTGCTGGTACATTGGATAGACCATCGGGATGACGTAGAAAAACCGAAGCAGTCGAATCGTTCTGCTTGCGGTCAGTTGACTTAGCCAGGCAATCGCTACAATTGCAGTTGCAAAGAGCGCGTTGGTAACAAGAATGGTCGTCGCACGCGGCACGATCGGATAGAACACCATCGCCAGAACAGAGTAAACTGCCATGATGCCAAGCGTGTACCAATCGAGCGCGGTCAGAACGCCGCGGAGCCGCAACTGCTCATCGGCAACGCGGGTGCGCCACTGCTGGAGCCGAGTCATGCGCGGTCTCCCCGTAACCGTCTGATCTCGGCAGCGAGTGCAAGGAAATCGGCGGGTGTGAGCTCTTCGGCACGACGATCGAGGAGCGGGAGTGCAGCAAGTTCTTTCCACTGCTCCCCGCACTGCTCGTAGGCATAGCGCTCGAGTGCGTTGCGGAGTTTCTTCCGCCGTTGGTTGAAGGCGGCATGCACGAGCGCCATTACTTCCTGGTAGTCCGGCTCAGCAAGCGACCGACCGTTGCAGTCGAGCACCACAACCGATGATGTCACCGTCGGGGGTGGGATAAATGCTCCCGGCGGAACATCGAAGAGCACGCGCGCATGCGTTGTTACAAGTCGTGTTGCAACGGAGGAAATGCCGTACACCCTCGAACCCGGCGCTGCAACAAGGCGACGGGCAACTTCTTTTTGCACCATCAGCACGATGCGGTGGATGCAATCGGCTTGCTCGAAGAGCCAAAAAAGGATCGGCCCGGTCAGATTGTACGGGATATTCCCTACAACGAAGGCAGGAGCTGTTGCCGTAATGCCGAACGCAGAAAGACGTAGACGCAACACATCCTCTTTGACAACCTCAAGCCGTGAGTCATTGCCAAGTTCTGCTCGCAAGTACGCTGCTGCGCGAGGATCGAATTCGACAGCGATGATACGTCCGGCTCTTGTTTCCACAAGTGCTCTCGTCAATGCTCCTGTGCCGGCGCCGATTTCGAATACCGTGCTACCGCACGTCGCGTCGAGCGCAGCTGCAATACGACGAGCAATCTGTTGGCTGGCCAGGAAGTGCTGTCCCAGCCGACGTCGCGGACTAATTGCGGTTGCTACGTTCGATTGCATGCGTGAATGCTTCGGCAAGTTTGCGTTGCTCGTGGCTGAGAAACTCGGAGATAACTTTCACTTCTGCCAGAATTGGCATAAAGTTGGTGTCACCATTCCAGCGCGGGACAATATGAACGTGGATGTGGTCGGGTAACCCTGCACCTGCGGTGCGACCGAGATTCATCCCGACGTTGAATCCATGGGGTGCATGGGTGCGACGCAACACACGGATCGCCAGCTGCACCGTTTCGATGAGTGCGTGCGCCTCGTGCTCGGCCAGATCGGCCAGATCGCCGACATGCCGATACGGCGCAACCAGAAGGTGCCCACTGTTGTACGGATAGCGATTCATGATCGCAAAGCACAGCGCTCCGCGGTGAACGACGAGATTGTCAGCATCCTGCTCTGGTGGTGCTTGGGCTGCTGCACATAGGAAGCAATCTGCACCGACTCCATCGTGAGAGAGCGACTCGATGTACTGCGATCGCCAAGGAGACCACAGCTGGTTCATTCTTCTACCGATGGCTGTTGCACTCCATGCTGCATACTCTGCTGTGCGATGCGCCGATCGCGCCGTTGCTGCGCCAGTTGCCGCATATCTACAACGCGGTCGGCTTCGTCCACAATCTCTGCACCGAGGATGGTTTCGAGCACATCTTCCAACGTCAGCAACCCTTCGACACCTCCGTACTCATCAACGACGATGAACATGTGCTGCCGCCGTTTCAAAAATTCTTCCAACGCGCGATCCAGACTGACATTTTCGGGAATGAACACCGCTTGCCGTAAAAGGGTCCGTACCGGCTGGGTACCATTGCCCCGGAGTGCAGCGACGAGGACATCGCGCGAGAGAACGTAGCCAACGATGTTGTCCATGTTGGCACCTTCCCACACCGGCAGTCGGGAGTATGTCTGCAGCTCTGGCAGCTCAGCAGCGTGGCCGATGGGAATATCGGCAGGCAACCCAGCGACAACATTCCGCGGCGTCATCACATCCTCAACGTGCACATCCCGCACACGCATGATGTTCTGCAGAATGCGAACTTCCTCGGCTTCGAGCGTGCCCTCTTCGACTGCTTCCTCCATGATTGCGCTGAGTTCTTCGGCGACCTGCTCGCGAGCATCCTCGTGGTGACGTCGGGCGTGGAGCATCTCCATCACCGTGGCAATGACCGTAGCGAGCGGACGTGCAATCCGAAGAACAACATCCAGCCAGCGCGCGACCAGGAGAATCGCTGCGTCTGCCACTAGGTCACCCAGAGCGTGGACTGTTGCCTTCCCAATGACGATGACCGCAACGATCGCTCCAAGCATCAGAAACACTCGCCCATCAGCCCAGCCCCACCACACCATCCCAAGCACCGAAAGCACTGCTGCCAGCGCAGCAACAAGCGCGACGTCGGCGACCATCAACACCGTCCGCTCGACAGATCCTAAACGCCGCGCGTCATAAATCTTATCGAGTACTGCGGGATGCTCGGGGTGAAGCTCTTCCAGCCGCGAGGCTGAAACAGCGGCAATCACAGCACGCATGAACGAGACAACTGCTGCGAGTGCTCCACACACCCATGCAGCCAGTACCAGCAGCAGTTCGGTTGCACTCTCATCGTTCATTTCGTCGTGCACGGGATCAATTGCGAAACTCGCGGTCAACGATCGTGATGCGCCCAGGATAGGTCATCAGCCCGAATTTCGTCCGCACGGTCGGTTTGGCATCGAGTTTGAGTCTGCTTGCAGAGCCGTTCTTCCCCCCAATTGCCAATGCAAGCTCGAGCAGCTTGTCATAGCCACGACTGCCGAAGAACTCGTAGAGGTCGAGCGAAATTCGAATCGGCACTGCCGTTACGCTCCCGCTGGCTGGAATTTCCACTTCACGGTCGAGATTACCAGTAATCGTCGGCTGGTCATCAATGAGGAGCCGGAACTCAAGGCCTGCCAAGGTCGCAGGGACAGCACTTCTACCTTGCGTGCCATCGTTGGGGTTACGAACCTCCAGGTCAAGGATGAAATCTGCCGGGAGCTTCTTGCTACGGAACGCATCGAGCAGTTTGAGACCGTCACCAATCGGACTAAAGTCTGAAGCAGATGCCTTCGAGGAAAGCTCCACACCAGCTAAGCGAAAGTTGTGGACCGCGCCAAGCTTGAACTGCAGGCGTTGGAGATTAGTCAGCGCATCAGAAATCTGTTTGATTTGCGCACAGCCAACCGGCAGAAGTGCAATCCCGATAGCAATGGTACGCAGCAACAGGTGATAACGCATCGTTGCTTGGTGCTGATGAATGTGGTGTACTCCGCGGTGTAACGCACTGCTCCGCTTTGGAGAAGCACGTGCTAATGGCAATTTACGACTTTTCCCCTTCTGCCCGTGCTGCGCGGTGTTGTTCTACGAGGCTGTGTGCGTTGCGTCTGCAAGCTGCCGTTCGAGTTCTTCGGCTTTGCGCCGTTGCATGTTCAGTGTTGTCAGCAGCCGCACCTTTGCGATCAGCAACTTTTCTTCGATCGGCTTACTCAAAAAATCATCGGCTCCGCTTTCGATTGCTTTCAGCTGGTTGGCAACGTCGTTGAGCGCAGTCACAATGACGACGGGAATTTTTGCAGTGGCTGGATTTTCTCGCAGGCGACGCACGGTCTCGTAGCCATCCATTCGTGGCATCATCACATCCAGCACCACCGCATCGGGCTGGCGCTGGGCAACCTTTTCGAGACACTCGACACCATCGTATGCCTCCGCTGCTTCGAATCCATTCGATTCGAGGTAGCGTCGGAGTAGCTTTGTTGTGATACGGTTGTCGTCAACGACGAGGACAAACGGCTTTTCCATAACACGCTCCATGTTTGTGGTACGTAGCAATTCACACTCTGGGGTGCGCAACTGGTGTGCCAGAAATGCTGAGCAACTCGTCGGGCAGTGCAATATAGTGCGCCACATTTGCGAACATTGCGATACGTTGGACGACTGCTCGCCAGCGGTCAATGCCCAGCGCGCACAGCCAATGTATCGGCGCAATCGTGCGTTCCTGTAGCCCTTCGTTGGGGAAAAGATGCGCTCGCGCACTACGGTAGCGCGCGACCGTCTGGTGATTGTGGCGCTGGATCGCCCGTCGAATCTTGCGATCGAGCGTTGCCAGCCGATCGGCAATGACGTGCTCGATCGAGGCAACGCTCCGCGCCAGAGTCGGGTCGTATGCTTGCGCGCGGGTGCGAAGCTGCTCGATCGCCTGGTGCAGCATACGCTCAAGATGCGCAGCGTGATCGAGCAGCTCCTGTCCATCGAGCAGCCGCGCAAGCCAGGCATCGAACATGTGTTGCGGCTCGAAGAAATGCTGCATGTGGTCTCTGTGGCGCTCGAGCACGCGCATCACGCGCGGGGGAACAACCGTCGCCGAGGGACGCAGCACCAGCTCCGCACGCGGAATTCCCCACTCCGCATACACGCGGCGCAACTGCAAGTGGTAGCTCAACTCTGCCGGTCCGAGAACACTCGCCACTGGCGATAGAAGCCAGTCTTGCGCTAATGGGCGCAGTGCAGCACTCGGCGAAAAGTGTTCAGGATGACTGCGCAGCAATGCCTGCAGCTCTTGGTGGGAAAAGCGCCAGCGAAACGCACGGTAGCTGCCATCAGGCTGCGCATGGACACGGTAGCGGCTCCCGCTGTGATGGTAGAATGCCGGGAGTGCGGTGACCTCGAGCTGCGCTGGGTATCGGCGTTGTTCTAACTCTGCCGTCTGCGTCCTGATTGCACGGAGAAAGCCCTCGGATTGTTCGAGAACTCGCTCAAGCACTGGTTGCATCGCCCCAAGCTCCCGAAGAACCGATGAACGAACAAAGAGCAACCCTTGAGCCCCCCAACACCACTGGAGCCACCGAAGGAACGCTTCCGACCACGTGCGACCGGAAACGTAGCATTCTTGGAGTGCATCAACTGTTTCCGTGACAAACGGACTACCTGCATATTCCTCCCGCAGCGTTGCAAGCGACTCTTCGATGGCAGCACCAACTCGGCAGGTCGCAACAATTGTTTGCTGCACCAGCTGCTCGGCAGGCGGGCATTCAAGCCACAGGAGCCGATCGTCCCTGCCGATAAGTCCGATGCGTTGTGCTTCCCTGACGTCGTGGTCATTGTCTTCGATCCAGAAGATAGGCACTGCACCCCGACGATGAGCCTGTTCGATCGTTCCTGCAATCTTGAGCCACGTATAGAGCGGCCCACCGAGAAATCCCACCTGCTGCCCACTGATAACGACAGCCGCACCATCACCAAGGCGGGCAATGCTTGTTCGTTGCTCGTCCGTCAGAATGATCGGTGCCATCGTCTGCCGGATTGCTTCGATTGCGCGAGGATGCACGCTTCTGGGAGAGTGTTCTCCTCGGCAGATAGTGAGCAGCCACTCATCGCCCCGTGCATAGTCGCAGAGCACTGGCTGCGGCGTAGGCATTCGACACCATGAAAGCTCGATCATGTTCGGCAGCGTAATTGGACGGTTGCCCTTGACGCATGCGCTCGACTGCTATTTTCTCGATCGGAGTGCAGCGCGGTGCACTCTAATTTTGCTGCATGCTGTTTTGCAGATTCACTTTCTCGCCTCGAGGCCATGCGATTTTCCAATTTCATTGCCGGTCAGTGGGTGCCATCCACAACCGATCGGTGGTTTCCGAACGTCAATCCTGCCGATACGCGCGATGTCATCGGTGAATTTCCCCGATCGAACGCCGAGGATATCGCCCGCGCTTGTGCGGCAGCACGCCAAGCCTTCGCAAGCTGGAGCCGCATGCCTGCACCACGCCGGGGAGAGATCATCCGTCGCGCCGGAGACATTTTCACTCGCCGGAAGGAAGAACTTGCTGCAATCATGACCCGCGAAATGGGCAAGCCACTTTTTGAAACCCGCGGTGACATTCAGGAAGCGATTGACACCGCCTACTACAGTGCCACCGAAACGCGGCGCCTGTTCGGCTACAACACACCGAGCGAACTTCCCAACAAAATGAATCTGTCGTTCCGCATGCCGATTGGGGTCTGCGGGATCATTACGGCATGGAACTTCCCCATCGCTGTTCCATCGTGGAAAATCTTCCCTGCGCTCGCTGCAGGGAACACCATCGTCTGGAAGCCTTCCGACGATGCTCCCCACTCCGCGGTGATCTTTGCAGAAATTCTCCAGGAAGCAGGAGTGCCAGCGGGAGTCTTCAACGTCGTGCACGGCGACGCAGAAGCTGGCGCCGCACTCGTCGAACATCCTGACGTCCGCGTCGTTGCATTTACCGGTTCGACTGCCACCGGAACGCAGATCGCTGCCCGCTGCGGAGTGCTCAACAAGAAAGTCTCCCTCGAAATGGGCGGGAAAAACGCCGTCATCATCATGGAGGATGCCGACCTTGCATTGGCTATCGAAGGAGTGCTCTGGGGAGCCTTCGGCACCACAGGGCAGCGCTGTACTGCCACCTCACGCTTGATACTGCACGCGCCGATCCACGATACGTTCCTCGAAATGCTCATCGAGCGAGCGCGAGCGCTCACGCTCGGCTCCGGCCTCGACGAGCAAACGCAAGTTGGGCCTGTGATCAACGAACGCCAGTGCAAGAAAATTCTCGACTACATCCGCATCGGACAGCAGGAGGGTGCGCGACTTGCACTCGGCGGCAACCGCCGCACCGATGGCGAACTTGCCCACGGCTACTTCATCGAGCCGACGATCTTCACCGACGTCCAGCCGACGATGCGGATTTGGCGCGAGGAGATTTTCGGTCCCGTGCTCTCCGTCGCAAAAGCGGAATCATTCGAGCATGCGATCGCGCTTGCTAACGACTCCGACTATGGGCTGTCCTCAGCCATCTACACTCGCTCAGTCGAATATGCATTCGCGGCAATGCGCGACATCGAAGCAGGCATTACCTACATCAACGCGCCCACCATCGGCGCAGAAGCGCACATGCCATTCGGCGGAATCAAAAACACCGGCAACGGGCACCGCGAAGGCGGCTGGACCGTCTTCGACATCTTCACCGAATGGAAGACCGTTTACGTTGACTTCAGCGGCCGTCTGCAGCGTGCGCAGATTGATACGGAGTGATGCTCTCCTGATGCGTTGCGACGGCACGAGCGCCTTCGAGTTTCGCAAGCTGCCGGCTCAGCACTGCGCGCGTTTCCTGTGGGCGTTGGCGACCGTAGAGGAACTCGGCCAGCTGCGCTTCGACGATCTGTTCGGCGTCGAGGAACCACGGTAGCGCCGGCAGAAGCCGAGCGTTGCGCGTCTGTGCGTATGCTGCGCGCCACTGTGGCGCGCGGACAAGCAGACTATCGAGCGCCTGCTTCGATGGCGGGCGAAATGCGGGAAACCCAGCATCGGGGACTGCCTGGCAAAATCGAGCGGACTGATTCCAGGCTGCCAAGTAGTCAAGGAGCGCAAGGGCATTACCTCGGTTCGCTGCACGCCGCGCAATAGCAAAGCAATCGCCACTTAGGATGCTCTCTCCTCGACTTCCAGCGCGGTGGGGAATCGCTGGGAGCACTGCATACGCTGAGCGTACCGCTGAATCAGCGAGCATCCACACCCCAGAAAGCACTGCGCCGATCTGGCCACGACGTAGCCGCGCATCGAGTTGCCGCGATTGCTCGACGACTGCAAACGGGACAAGTTCCCTTACGTGCTCGAGTGCATCATCCAGCGTGCTATCGGCGCTGATGCTGAGCGGTACTGTGCTGAGCAAATGCCCGCCGGCAGCCCAAATCCATGGGAGCACACGCTTGAGGACGTTGTGGGGATCGCTCGTGCATAGTCCAAGCCCAACTCGCTCTGGAGGCGCATGGAACGCACGGACACGCGCCACCAGCTCTTCCCACGTCGCAGTCGAATCCAAGCCAAGCGATCGGTGCACGAAGAGTACCCGTGCGTTGACTGTCCAGGGTACCGCAAGGCGCACACTGTCATTGGTTCGAATGCCGATCGGCGCAAAGGCAGAATCGAGCAGCCCATCGAATCTCCGATCGAGCGGGAGCAATGCTGGCGCGAACTCTGCAACCCATTCAGCACCCAAGTGCACTAAATCCGGCGGATTGCTACTTGCAAGCGCAATCTGAAGCTTTGCTTTGCCATCGCTCCACTGGAGAGGAACAAGCTCGACGCGAACATCCCCGTGCTGGCGTTCGAACGCTGTAATGAGCGCGCGGAAGGCTCGCTCTTGCGCTGGCTCGCTCCAGAAATGCCATACTCGCAACACTCGCTGCGATGGCTCCGAAGAACACGCAGCCAGCAACGCCATGCCCACTGCAACTCCACCGAGCCATAGTCTCGGGCAGTTCATTGCATCTGGCGTGGTGGTGGGAGTTGCGCCCTCGCTACGCTGCTGACAGCGCTCGAAGAATCACGATAGCGTTCGGGGTGGAAGTAGGCATCGAGAATCGCCCGTGCTATCGGTGCAGCACGCGTTGCACCAAAACCTGCATTTTCGACCATCACACACATTGCAATCGTCGGATGTTCTGCCGGTGCGTAGCAGATGAACCATGAGTGGTCCTTGCCGTGCGGATTTTGCGCTGTCCCCGTCTTGCCGCAGACTGCGACTCCATCAACACGGACATTCGTTGCTGTGCCGCCGGGAACGTTACACACTGCGTACATGCCCTCTTGAACGACCCGTACGTACCGCGGATCGAGCGGGAGTTTGACACTGCCGTAGGCGACCTTTTCCATCCGGCCTGTTTCCTTGTTGTAGATTGCACGGACGACGTGTGGTTGGTAGAGGGTTCCCCCGTTCGCAAGCGTTGCGGCATAGACAGCCATTTGAAGCGGCGTCACTCCAAGCTCGCCTTGGCCAATGCCTAAGTTCACCATTCGTCCATCGAGCAGGCTCCCAGTCACACCGCGCCGTGCAAACCATGCCCGCGAAGGGAGAAGTCCGGGCTTTTCCCCTGCGATGTCAATGCCCGTAAGCTGACCAAAGCCGAACATCGTGCCGTACTTGTAGAGGTTGTCAATCCCGATGCGCTGGCCGAGCCGATAGAAGAACACGTTGCACGAAACCTGAATCGCACGCCGGACATCTACTGTGCCATGGGCACCATGGCATTTGAAGCTGCGGCCGCCATAGGTAAAGCTCCCCGGGCAGTGAATTGTCGTTCGTTCATCAATCATGCCTTCGTGCAATGCAGCCAACGCCATAAGCATTTTCCACGTCGAGCCTGGCGGATACTGCGTCTGCATTGCTCGATTGAACAGCGGCTTGTTCGGATCGCGCGCAAGCTGGGCAAAGTATTCTCCTGCGGCAGGGGTTTCCATCGGGTGGAGGTCGTAGTCTGGCTTACTGACAAATGCGAGCACTTCGCCGTTGCGTGGATCGAGCACGACGACAGCTCCGTGATCATTGCCCATTTGTTCCTCGGCAACTTCCTGCAAGAGCGCATCAATGCTCAGGTAGAGATCAGCACCTTCGATGGCTGCAATATCACTTCGCCCGTTGTTGAATCGCTCGATCGGCTGCCCTGCTGCGTTGACGGCAACGAACTGCACACCCTTTCTTCCGCGGAGGAATGGCTCGTAGGCTGCTTCGATTCCTGTTTTGCCGATGTAGTCATTGAGCGTGTAGTAGTCGCCCTTGGTCGCCAGGTCGCGCTCGTCCACCATTGCACGGTAGCCGAATAGGTGGCTCGCATGTGCTCGGAGGAGATACCGCCGTTTGACATCGGTGCGGATTTCAATGCCAGGAAGTTCTGCGTAATGCTCTTCGATTGCTGCAACGATGGAGAGAGGCGCATCGCGGACGATCGGCACCTCCTGAAAGCGATACGGCAATGCCCGCGCATAGATTGTGCGGAGTTGCTCCAGTGGCATCTGGAGCAAGCGTGCAAGGAATGGGAACGTCGTCGTATCTACATCGCTCGGCGTCAGTGTGATGGTAAACGCTGGCTCATTGCGAACGATCATCACACCATTGCGATCGTACATGCAGCCACGCGACGGAATGCGCGCACGCTGCTTGATCGCTTGCGTTTCGCTCCGCTGCAAGTACTCTGCCCCGCGGATAACTTGCAAGTACATCAGACGCACAATGAAAACGCCCAGCACCGCCACAATTGCGATGCGGAGGATTTTTCCTGCGCGGTCGAGATGATCGGTCGTCTCCTGTAGCATTGATGCGTTGATTACAGCCGTTGCGAGTAGCTCTTGAGAAACTGGCGTTCCTCTTCGGTTAGCGACGCAACACCATGCTGGAAGATTTTCTCCAGCAGAGCATCGGCATACTCAGCATCTGTTGTGTAGGGCGGAGGTATCGCAGCAGAACGTTCTTGAGGGCGGGGCGTTGAGTACACACTCTCGGTGCTGACATAAACGTGTGCTGGCTGGCTCTGCTGAAACGCTGTAAACTGCCGCAGCAGTGCTCGATGATGGACCACCCCCACCCCAACGAGAGCCGCCGCGGATGCAACACACCACTGACCAACAACGATGAACACATCAATTGTTCGTAGTGGCAAGATGCTTGCAAGCCCTATCGCTCCAGCACCGACGACAGTAGCAGCTCCGATGTGGCGCGATCGAAGTTGCCAGGATCCGATCGAGAGCGTCTTCTGCGGGAGAAATAGGCTTACAAGTCCCAGCATCATTACCATGGGCGGCAAGGGATAGGTAAAGCGCTCGCTTCCCGCCGCTACCAATGCGAGCGCAACTGCCACAGCGCTTGCAATGCTGAGCAGAAGCGTCAAAAACCAGAACAATCCCCGTCCCAATAGACCGACTACACGCGGCACAACTGTGAGGATCACCAGTGCTGCAAATGCAGCCGAAAGAGCATTCGGCACGATCCACTGCGCTGTGATGGCACGCCAGAACTCTCCCCCGATGATTGCCTGGAGATCGAACGCAAGCGCACTCTTTCTGCTTATCGCAGCAGAAAGCCAGCCTGCCACGGCTGCAATCGCAAGGAGGATTGCATCGAGCCGTCCGTTACGGTAGCGTTTGCAGAATGCGTTCGACATCCTCGAAGGTGACGTTTTCGTAGAAGTCTTCGTTGATTGCGATCATCGGTGCGCCACCGCACGCGCCCATGCACTCGACTTCCTCGATCGAGTAGCGTCCATCGGGAGTGTGCTCGCCATGGCTAATCCCGAGCTTTTGGCAGAGGCGCTCGTAGAGCTCCTCACCACCGCGGAGCATACACGAGACGTTCGTACAAACTTGAATGTGGTATTTCCCCATCGGCTTTTTGAAGTACATCGTGTAGAATCGCGCAACACCGAGGACGTGCGCGTAGGGCAACTGCATGACGTCTGCCACAACACGCATGACGTCTTCCGACAGCCACCCCCACTTTTTCTGCGCCATCCAGAGGACAGGCATCAGTGCTGCCTTCGGATGGGGATAAAGGCTCTTGAGGCGCTCGATCTCAGCGCGTTCCTCCGGCGTAAAGGACAGCGTGTGTTCCATCGGCAAAGATTGACTGGTAGTACACCGTGCAAAACTACTACCGCCGCCGACTGAAGAGCATTGCGTAGAGCCAAATTTTGGCGGCTAACCAGAGTTTGTGCGGCGTGCGAACAGTAAAACGCCGACGGAAAACGTCGAAGTTTCCAAGCTCAATTTTCTCCAACAAGCGGTAATAAATCGCATCCATGATCTCAGCCGGATAGAGCGTGCGGCGCTCGTCGGGATGGAGAGCAGCGCGTGCGCGGTTATAATACGACCGTGCTCGCTGCGCCTGGAAGCGCATCAGCTCGACGAACCGCCTATCGTACACTTCAGCGAGGAGGTCAGCTTCGCTGTACCGAAAGCGCTCCAGATCTTCGAGCGGAAGGTAGATGTAGCCGCGGTCTTTGTCCTCCTTGACATCGCGGAGGATATTGGTCAGCTGGAGTGCATAGCCGAGATTGATCGCGTACTGCTCGGTTTCATCGTAGCGATACCCGAACACGTGGATGCTCATGAGCCCCACGACACTGGCAACACTGTAGCAATAGCTTTTGAGCTCATCGAAGGTGCGGTAGCGTCGCTGAACAAGGTCGCGTTCGCAACCATCAATGAGCGTCAGAAGGTACTGTTTCGGGATTGCAAAGCGCTCGACGACCAGTTGCAGCGGCCGCACCAGTGGCGAAGGAGGTGATCCATTGCCCGCCATAGCATCCACTTGCTGGCGCCACCACTGGAGTTGCCTCCGCCGCGCTGCCAGATCGACATGCTCCGTGATAGGCTTGCGATCAACGATTTGGTCAATTGTCCGGCAGAATGCATAGAGCGTCGTGATCGCGTGCCGTATCTCGCGCGGCAGCAGCGAAAACGAGTAGTAGAAGCTCGTCATCGAACTGGTCACAAGCGCTTCCATCGCTAGGAGCAAAGCTACGATGTACGAGGTGCAATCAACGTCGCGCCAAGGATAGCAGGAACGTGCCACCACCGGAGCCGCGGGCGACGAATGAAATGTTCCCCTCTCCGTTGGCACGCCCTCCACACAACCGATGCTGCAGCGAAGGTCGCACGCACCTGCAAGCGCAGTCGTTTACTCCGCACAGCCTGACTGAGCGCAATGCCGGCTGGCAGCAACCGACCGACCATTCGATCGAAGTGCCCAGCGATCATTTTTCGCAGATCTGCTGAGCCAGAAAGCTCTCCCCATGTCAGGGGCTGTCCTCCGATCCATTCATGAGGGATCGTCGAGCGCCCACGTTGGAGATCGCATCCGATATCCTGCCAGAAGTTGAGCACCTGCAGTCCTGCACAGAATGCGTCCGAATGTGGTGCGGTGCGCTCGTTCCATTCTGTTTCCAACCGCAGCAAGAGTTCCCCAATCGGCGCAGCAGAATTGGAGCAGTAGGCCAGCAGTGCCTCTTCGGTAGGGAATGGCTCGAGTGCCGCATCGAAGCGGAACGCATCGAGTAAGCGTCGGAAGACTTCACGGGGCAGCTGGTTGCGCACAATTGTCCGTGAAAGGGCGCGCATAATTGGATGCTGCATCGGTGGATCGGAAAGCCAGCGTTCGAGCATATCGAGCAGCGCGCACTTTTCCATCGCTGGCCGAGATGATTCATCGGCAATATCGTCGGCAAGCCGTGCGAACGCATAGATTGCAGCAATATCATCGCGCTTTTTTCCGAGCGCAAGTTGCGCGACAGGGAAATTCTCGTAGTGCCCGAACGCGATCTGGCGGCAATAGCGATAAGCTTCAGCGTCGGAATCAACTGCCCAGTCGGCAGCATGCGTGCTCAACAGTCTTTCGCGAAGCTCAGCGGCAAGTGCCACAATGCCACCATTAGCGGCTGAAGATTTCGGCGCGGTAGTCTTCGATCTCCGCTTGCTGGCGGAGGTTGTTCAGCCAGGTGAAGAACGCGTTCTGCAGAGCTTCCTGGCGCTTGCGACGAGCAATTGCTTCGATGCCTGCTTGGCGGTTATTCGGGTCGGCTGGGTGCTTTTCTCTGACCAGAACGATGTAGTAGCCCGCTTCACCACGGAGCGCCGGTGAGATCTTGCCAACAGGTTGCTTGAACGCTTCCACAGCAATTGCAACATCGGCGCCTGTTGGAAGCTGACCTTGCTCGGTCACACGTGCAGCACTGAACACGCGCAGCGTCGTATCAATCGTGCGTACAGCTTCGAGCGTACCAGCCTGCTGCAGCTGCGCAGCGAGTTTTTCCGCGCGCTCTTTGAGTTGAGCCACTCGCTTCCAACTCATCAGGCGCTGCCGAATCTCATCGCGTACATCCTCGAGCGGCTTGATGCCCTTTTCGCGAACGGCAGAGACTTGCACGATCGTGTAGCCGTAGAAGCGCAGCTCGAATGGACGCGACACATCACCGACTTTATGCCCAAAGGCAAACTGGGTCACTTCCATCGAACCCAAGAACGGCTGCGTGTTATCGAAAAAGACCGACTCGATAGCTTGCTTGCCCAAACGCTTGGCCAGTGAATCAATGTTCTCGCCATTTTCGAGTTGCTGTGCAACGCTATAGGCCTGGCGGAGGAGTGCTTTTTTCGTCTGAGGCGAAACGGTGTAGGCAATCTCGATCTCGCTGTATTCGAGCGATTCGGTCTTTTTGTCGGTAACCTTGATGATGTGGTAACCGAACTGTGATTCAACTGGGCCAACGATGCTTCCCACAGCGGCAGCAAATGCTGCATCCTCGAACGGTTTGACCATCCGCCCTCTGGTGAAGTAATCCAAATCGCCGCCCCGAGATGCAGAGCCTTTATCCTCGGAGACTTCCTGAGCAACTTTGGCGAAATCTTCTCCTCCACGAACACGCGCTAACACTTGCTCGGCTACCTTGCGCGCGCTGTCCTTGTTGTTGCCAAAGCCTATCAAGATGTGACTTGCACGAACAGCAGTGTCGGTACTCGGTCCGCGGTAGTCGAGCCGGAAGAAGTACGTCTTGTTGTTGAGTGTGACGGGGCCAGCGACACCGCGAACCGAAAGACCAGCGATGAATGCCTGCTTTGCAGGATCGAGTTCGGTCGGCTTTGTGACTTTCTGCGTATGCCCTCCAACGGTTGCGAAGTAGTGGGTGAACACCGAATCACGCTTGGCGGGGTCACTCTGGGCAGCGAGGTCAGCTGCAATCTGCTCGATGAGCTTCCGCGTCCGGGCAGAATCACTGCTCGACGGAACGATCGGGAAGTTGATGTACTTGATCTTCCGCATCGCGCGTGTTTTGAAGTACTGCTTGTGCGATTCATAGTAGGCGCGCACTTCTTCGTCGGTGACTGCATTCGGCGGCAAACTGACCGAGAGCGCATTGAGGAAAACGTAATCCATTGCCAGATAAGAATTCTCCGCGGTGTAGCGGCGATCGAGGTACGTCGGCGAATAGATCGCAGCCGACCACCCCGCAAGGTTTTGGAGCTTCTGCTGCATCTTTTGCAGCAGAATCGAGTTTTCAATTTCGATGAGATTCCGCTTCCACTTGGCAACTTCAGCTTCCTTGTCGATGCTCGGATCATCGGGGAGAAGATCGGCGTAACTATCAGGATTTGTGACAAGCTGGACGTAGCGGTCACGGTGGAAGACACCTGCGGAATCAGTGAATGCCTGCTTGAGGTAGCTTGGTGGATCAACCAGCAGTGCATCGGCAATTTCTCCCGCCGTGACGAAAACTCCCGCGCGCTCGGCTTCCTTGCGCATCAGGATTTCGTTGACGTACTGGTTCCACACTTGCTCCCGAACAAGGTTTTCGTCAAGGTCTTGCTCGATACCTTGTTGCTGCATCTGCTTGCGCTGCTGCTCGGCGACTTGGCGGACCCGCTCCTCGAAATCTTTGTAGAGGATTTTCTCCCCCTCGACAACCCCGACAACCGTCGTTGGGCGCACAGCACCGCCGAAGTTGAAGATCTCCGGCAGGTTGACATCACCGAGCACCATCAGAATCAAAAACGTCACGATCACTCCCCCGATCATCCAGGGGGATAGCGATCGCATGCGTTCCATCATGCCCATAGCGTTGACTTTGGCGTGAAAAACTTACAGGGGGCAAAATTACACTGTGGGTAGTTCCTCCAACACCGCCCGATAGCGGGCCTCGTAGATTTGTCATTGAAACGATCACGAACACGCACCCTATGAAGCTCGGTAAGTACACAATTCGTTTGCTCGATGCTGGACGCTTTGGACTCGACGGTGGCGCAATGTTTGGCGTCGTCCCCAAACCGCTCTGGAGCAAAGCATACCACCCTGGGGACCAAGTAAACCGTATTCCGATGGCAACGCGCCTGCTGCTCATCGAATGGGACGATCGCCGTCTGCTTGTGGATACAGGCAATGGCACAAAGCTCTCGCCAAAGCTGCAGGAGATCTACGCAATTGACACTGCGTACCCAACGCTTCCACATTTGCTCGTCGAAGCGGGCATCCCCCCAGAGAGCATTACCGATGTTGTGCTGACGCATCTCCACTTCGACCATGCCGGCGGCGCAACGACACTTGACGGTTCCATTGCAGTCCCAACCTTTCCGAACGCTCGATACTACGTCCAAGCAGACCAGCTCGCGTGGGCACGCAATCCAACGGAGAAGGACCGTGCATCGTTCATGCCGGAAAACTACGAGCCATTAGTCGAGGCAGGGCTGCTCGATCTGATCGAAGGAAGCGTTCATCTGACGCCAGAGCTGAGCCTCCATCCGCTCTTTGGACACACACAAGCGATGCAAGCACTCCTGTTGCAATCTGACGACGGAACGCTCTTCTATCCAGCCGACCTTCTCCCAACCCACGCGCACATTCCGATCCCCTACGTGATGGGCTACGACAACTACCCCTTGACCACAATCACCGAGAAAAAAACGTGGCTCGAACGTGCAGCGCGCGAAGAATGGATCGTCATCTTCGAGCACGACGCGTTTGTCGCTGCAGGAACGATCGCTCGCACCGAAAAAGGATTCTCGCTTGGAAAAAAACTCGAACTTTCACCAGTGGCTCCGCATGCCGCTTGAAGAGCAGCACGACTGCTTTCATCCAATCTGTTCACTGGCAGAACTCCAGCAGCACGGCCGCATTGTGCGCACGATCGAAGATCGTCCGATCCTTGTGCTCTGGACGGACGATGGCGTCGTCGCACTCGATCCGCAGTGTCCGCACCAGCACGTCCACTCGCTCGATCGCGGTACTGTCGCGTGCGGCGAAATCACCTGTCCGAACCACGGCTGGACGTTCTCGCTTCGGACCGGTCGCGCACGCATTGGTTCGGGGCGAATTCGCCTCTTTGCGGTCCGCATCAACGATGGCACAGTTGAAGTTGCACTCCCTGAGCACCAACCGCGATGGATGCAGAGCTGAGCACAGCAGCGCTGACGAAGGAACTCAAGGACTACTGCCACCGGCTCGGCTTCGATGCAGTCGGCATTGCGCAAGCCGAAGCGCTCGATGACCAGCGGGAGCACCTCCACACGTGGCTTACCCGTGGCTACCATGCCACGATGCACTACATGGAGCGCACCAGCGAAAAGCGTCTCGATCCGCGACAAATTTTACCATCAGCTCGAAGCATTGTCGTCGTAGCAATGAGTTACGACACACCCTACCGCCACACCGACCAACCTGACCGAGGGAAAATCAGCCGCTACGGCTGGGGCGATGATTACCACGACGTCCTACTCCCGAAGCTGCGTGCTGCCGCAGCATGGCTGGCAAACCGCGTACCGAATGCAGAGAGCAAAGTGTACGTGGACACAGGTCCTGTGATGGAAAAGCAATGGGCACGGCGAGCTGGCATTGGCTGGCAAGGCAAGAATACGAACGTGATCTCCCGCACGATGGGATCGTTCTTCTTTCTCGGCGTTCTCCTCACCAGTGTCGAACTCGAAGCAGATGCACCGATCCCTGACTACTGCGGCACCTGCACTGCATGTCTCGATGCCTGCCCGACCGGTGCACTCGTTGAACCCTATGTCCTCGATGCATCACGGTGCATTTCGTATTGGACGATCGAAACCAAGCCCGACGTTGAGTTCCCCGAATCAATTCGCCGCAACCTCGACGGCTGGCTCTTCGGATGCGATGTCTGCCAAGATGTATGCCCCTGGAATCGGTTTCGGAAAGAAACGCGCGAGCCTGCCTTCTTCCCACGAAACGACGAAACCTCGCTTGCGCTCGAGCAGATTTTAGCAATGACTCCCGAAGAGTTTCGACAGCGTTTTCGAGGAAGCCCGCTCAAGCGCCCCAAGCTTGCTGGACTCCAGCGGAATGCTCGGATGCTCCAAGCCGCTGCCGAATGCTCGCAACAATCGGACGTGCATGCGCACGACCATTCTCGATGAAGATGTTCCACGTTTCGCAGCCGCACATCACCGAACCTGCAACGTACAGCCCCGGCACGTTCGTTTCGAATGTCGCTGGGTCGTAGCGCGGAATCAACGTGCGCTGATCCACCTCGACTCCACACCGCCGCAGGAATGCTGCATCGGGACGGTAGCCAATCTGCAGCAGCACAAAGTCACACTCGTGCCACCATGTAGTGCCATCGGTTGTCCGTTCCAATAACACTGCACCGGGAACAATGCGCCGAACTACGGTCGAAAAATGCGCGCGAATCTCGCCGTTGCGAATGCGGTTTTCGATGTCGGGTTTGAGCCAGTACTTGACACTTTCACCGAGCGTAGGACGGCGGTGCACAAGTTCGACACTGGCACCATGACGCCATAGGTCGAGCGCTGTTTCGACTGCAGAATTTTTCCCTCCCACTACCAGCACTCGCATACCGCTGTACTCGAACGGCTCGGTGTAGTAGTGGCGCACGTGCGGAAGCTCTTCGCCTTCGATACCGAGCCGGTTGGTGTGGTCGAAGTACCCTGTTGCGATGATCACTGTTCGTGCGTGCCACGTGCCGCGCTCAGTCTCGATGACGAAGGCATCATCCTTTTTGCTGACACGGTCAACACGCGTGTAGAGCTGGAGCGGAATACCCAGACGCTGTGCAACGATGCGGTAGTACTGGAGCGCTTCCTGGCGCGTTGGGCGGACGTTCGGCGTGGTGAACGGCACTCCGCCGAGTTCAAGCTGCTCGGGTGTGGAAAAAAACGTCATGTTTACCGGAAAGCGCCGAATCGAATCGCAGATGCTGCCTTTGTCAAAAACCAGACACTGCAATGAGCTCCGCATCGCTTCGATTGCGCAGGAAAGCCCTGTCGGGCCAGCGCCGATGATCGCAACATCGAGCATACTTGTTGGCAATTGGTTCGACCGGACACTAAAAACGCTGCACCTGTCCGATTAGTGCCAGTGGGGCGTAGTTTCGCCGATGCTCAACTCTTGCGTGCAATGTGCGCGGTGATGCGCTGGGTTATTTACCTTTGCTTGTGGTGTACCATTGCATACGATACCGCTGCACAAGCGATTTGGGCAACTGGAACGCAGCGTGGCATCGAACTGCTCTGGCTGCCACCACACGATGGCGCACTGCCGGAGCGGTACGTCATCATGCGTGCTGCGGCATCGAGTAATCGTTGGTCTGTCGTTGGTACCACGATACGGGATACATCGAGCGACTCCGTGGTAGCGCTCCTTGCCACTGAGACTGCACAGCCCGATTCAAGCCACCGGAAGCGTGCCTACGAGCGCCTCGATCGCTTGTTCTTCGCAAATCCTCGCGCGCTAAGCCGTGCGCTCGGCACCTACTTCCACGACACGACAACGACGCTACTGGCAGAATACGACTACCAAATTTGGTCAGGCCCGACGCTCGTTGCGACGCTCTACGGCGCCGTTTCTCACCAACGCACACTGCCGCTTCCACCGACCTGGATTCGAGTGCGCCAGCGCGCTCAGTGTATGGAGCTGTGGTGGCAAACCGATTCCGCTCGGATCGTAGGCATTGCTGGATACGCGCTCTACCGCGCTCGCGAGGGGGAAAGTCCCATCCGTCTCGTTGAACGCCCCATCAGTATTGTCGGACTGGAGCAAGACACGCTCGCCAGTGCGTTCCTTCGCGATTGCACGCCGGGAGTCTCAGGTCGGCTCCGCTACTACGTTGCAGCTGTCGATGTGTTCGGCAACGAAGGACGCCCGTCCTCCGTCGAATGTCTCCACAGACGCGAGATACCCTCCGCACCGAGCATTCATCGCGCTGCAATTGGCAACCAGCTGGCACTGTACGTTCGCGGCGATCGTGCAAGAATACGTCCACTCCTCCGCCCAAGCGATGCGTTCGTGTGGCACATGCCACAGTGGCAATGGCAAGATTCGCTCCTGCTTGTTGCTGTGCCCGAACGCCGCGCTGATGCAATCGCCGTCACAATCACCTCTGGGACCGATTCGCTGACAAGCTGGATCGGTATCCCTACCGTCATGCCGCTGTTCGACACTACCGCACCAGAACGACCAGCGTTCGCCGAGCTTCAGCACGATGGCGCCCACGTGCGCATCCGATGGAGTGCAGCGATGGCAGAAGATATCGCCGGCTACATTCTCGAACGAATCTTGTCCGGTGATACAAGCTGGTGCTTCATTTCTGGTACAAGCTACCAAGACACTGTGACTGGGAACCAGCAGTACCGCATCCGTGCCGTTGATGCGCACGGTAACACCAGCGCGGTAACACCACCAATGGCCGCGTCAGCACGTGCAACCGCAGCGCCTGAGTTGCTCTCGGTTACATCTACGCGCAGTGGGACTGTGCTCGTCTGGCGCGCACCTCCCCGTACTGCACGTATAGCGGTCAATCGGTACGACGACTCACTGGCAACCCCACTGACAATCGCGCTGCTCCCAGGTACCACCCGCCGCTACGTTGATCGCTCTGCTGGTGCAGCACGAGCCACCTACCAAATTGTTGCGCTTGACAGCAGCGGCAACTGGAGCAAACCATCTGAATGCCGCTCTGCTATTACTTTGCACAGGCGTTGCAGGCCGCCAGCATTCGATTCTGCGGTCTACCGCGATGGCGTCGTCGTTCTGTACTGGACCGCCACACATCCAGGCGAATTTCTTCTCGAGCGCAGCTCGAGCGGGAGCGAGGAAGTCTTCGTCCTTGCGCGCATCAACGCTGAAACGCAACATTTCGTAGATGACACCCTTGAGCGTGGTGGGCAGTACACATATCGCCTGCGATGCATTAGTGGCAGCGAACGCGAAGCAACTTCGTGCACAATCACGATTCCACCGTAGCGTCAAAGGAGCACATTCGTTTGCGAACCATTGCGTATGACCATGCGACATGTCGTAACGCTCGTGCTCGCTGCCTTCTGCCCTGCGCTACTTCTGGGACAAATCTACCGCCTCGATGAACGCAACTTTCCGAGCGTGCGTGTTTGGTACTTCCCCCGCGAAAGCGCACAACTTTCTCCGCCATCGCGCGTAGATGATAGCAGCATCCCCGTGCAGATTGCCGAACACACCTGCGAGCGCGTTGCTGCCGCAGTGCCTGCGGACATTGCGTTGTGCGTGGATGTAAGCTCGAGCAATAGCGTCTGGCGCGAGAACCGTGCTCTGCTCGATACAATCGCGGCTACCTTTGCACGCGAGCTTCGGTCCAGCGATGTGCGGTTTTTCCTTGTGCCGTTTGCCAATTCTGCCACTGCACAACCACCCACTGATGCCGCCCAACTGCCTGATGCAGTGAGAACTCTGCAGTTCGGCGGTGGCACCAACTACGCTGCTGCATTCGATGCGGCAGCAGTAGCATTCGGAAAGAGTGCAAGCCGCCAGCGTTTGGTCATCGTCGTCACTGATGGGTTGGATACGCTTGACCTTGCTCGCGTTCGCTTACGCTTTGGCTCAGCACTTCCGCACGTCATCGCAGTCATGCTCCGCAACGAGGCGCCCCCAGTGCTCCGCTCCCTTGCACTGGAAAGCGATGGCGGATGGTTCGAGCTTATCAGCTCCCCTGACGCAGCAGCACAAGCAGCAGAGCACATTGCTCGTCTTGTCCGAGGCGAAGCGACACTGTGCAGCATCCGCTACGATGCACTCGCCACGTGCACCGCTTTGCATGAGGTCCAGCTACATTTTCCGCGCTCAACCTACGGCATACGCTATCGAGCTCCACGCACTGCGAACCTGGAGATTACCACCTCGCACGTGTACTTCGGCGTTCCACTGCTCGGCACAACGCGTGATGCGACGGTTACGCTCACCGCACGCGGACTTCCCGTCCGTCTGGACACTGCCTGGATAAGTGGCTCGCCCGGATTTTCGCTTGCTGCACCTGTGCGGATGTTGCTGGGAGCCGATAACTCCGCAACGCTCACTGTGCGTTACCGTGCACGCGATACCAGTGCTGCATGGGGCGAGCTCCACATTGCAACATCCTGTGGCGAACAAGTGGTCACATTCAGCGTTGGACGCCGCTCTGCGCAGGTGCAGCCATCGCTGTTTCGGATCATCAATCCCCGCGGCGGTGAGCGTTACTGGAGCGGGAGCGACGTCCCTATTGCGTGGCTCGGTATTCCTCCGGACGATAGCTGTCGCATCGCGCTTTCCTACGACGACGGGCGCTCCTGGCAGACAATCGCCGACGCAGCAAGCAACCTCCGCTGGCGCTGGAAGGTGCCGCTCATTGATGCTCCTCGCCGAGTGAGCATCCAACTTGAGCGCATCGGTAGTTCCAGCCGCCAGACCGCGCAACTTGATAAGCCAATCACTATCGAACCAACCAGTGGAGTGATCACCCCCGCCGACCTAGGACAAGCAGCCGTCGGAATTCGAAAAGACACCGTGCTCAGAAGCTACATCCACAATCGCTCCACAAGTGACCCGCTCACCATCGAGCGCATCGAGTTCACTGGCGAAGCCGCAAGCGATTTCGGCATAGCCAGCGGAGTCTTCCCCGCGAAGATTCCGCCGGGCGGTACGCTCGACGTCGAGCTGTTCTTCCGGCCATCAGCGCGTGGGCGCCGCACCGCAGAGTTGCTCCTTGTTTCACCGAGTGGTTACGTTCGCCAAGTCATCTGGGGCCACGGCATCGGCGCAACTCCACTCCACACAATTGTGGACTTTGGCTCGGTCGAGATTGGAACACTGCGGCAGGCAAACATCCCCTACACACCAAGCACCACCGACCGCAGCACGATCGAATGGAGCGGTGATAGCAGCGCGTTCAGGATCACACTCGGAGCGACATCGAACCTCGAGATCGCCTTTCAGCCAGATAGCGTCCGCTTTTTCCATGCTACCGCGCGTATCACTGACCCAATGACTCCACTGACGCTCGAGCTCAACGGGCGTGGCATTCCGCCTTCCCAGCTCCAGCAGGACCCCACACGATTTCGGACCCTCGCACTGCCCACTGCAGAGCCGCTCAATGCAGGCACAGTCGGCATCGGAAGCTATGATGGCATTAGTCTCTTGGGCCTTTACGCTCCAACCGAGCGCGTTGCACTCTTTGCAGGCGGTCTGCTCCCAATCCGGTTCGGCGAGCAGCGTTTCTATGCCTACGGAATCGGCGCTCGGCTAGCTCACCAATTGAGCGAGCGTTGGAGCATCGCCGGTGGCGGAGCAATTGCCTTCACCCGTGCTGAAACACACGCCGACACAACACAGATCACCCTTGCAGCACCGTTTCTGCTCGCAACGGTCCAACTCGGCAATGTCCGACTCAACGGCGGCGTAGGCTATGCCTTCAAAGAGCACCGCACCAGCCGCGATCGGTATCGTGCGGACGTCCCCGTTCTTGCGCTGGGTGGTGACGTTCAGTTCGCACCGCAATGGAAAGTCGCTCTCGACATTTTCCATGCTGGAACCGTTTCGTCCGTTCCTATCGCAGCGAGCGTCCGATATTTCGGGCAGCAACTGGCGCTCGATGGCGGGATCATGCTCGCGTTTCCCACGCAACCACAGGAACGCTTCGTCGCGCTTCCGGTTGTAAGTGCGTTCTGGATCTTCCGCTAAGCGGCAGCGCTATGGAGCGTAGGATCATCCGGGCGTGGTGCATGTACGACTGGGCGAACTCCGCCTATCCACTGGTCATTTCCACTGCGCTGTTTCCGGTGTACTTCAACCTCATCGCTCGGGATGATGCGCAGGCACCGCTTGTCACATTCGCAGGTGTGCGCTGGGAATCTGCCTCGCTCTACTCGCTCGTGATTGCGGCATCGTATGCGATCAACGCACTGCTTGTTCCAGTGCTCTCAGGCATCGCTGATTGGAGCGGACGGAAAAAAACATTCCTCCAGGTTTTCTGTACGCTCGGTGCTGCCAGTTGCATTGGGCTCGCATTCTTCGATCGCTCGCATCTGGGCATCGGGCTTGCATGCGCGATGCTTGCAAGTATCGGCTTCAACGGATCGCTGGTCTTCTACAACGCATTCCTGCCGGAGATTGCGCCACCGCCGCTGCACGATCGCATTAGTGCGCAGGGGTATATCTACGGCTACCTCGGTTCGTCACTTTTGCTTGCAGGTGCACTTGCAGTCATCGTGGAGCCACACATCCTCGGCATTGAAGAGGGCGGCAGCGCAGCCTTCCTGCACATTGCACCATGGGTCTTCGTTGCTGTGGGATTATGGTGGCGAGGCTTTGCGCAGATCACGCTACGCGTCGTCCCAGAATCCCGCTCGACAAAACTTGGCACGCTCAAGGGTGCGGTCGCAAGCGGATGGACCAACCTTCTGCGCGCCATCAAAACCCTTCGGACGTATCCGACGATTGCGCTCTTTCTGGCAAGTTACCTGGCAGCTTCGATGGGCGTGCAATCAGTCATCCTGCTTGCGAGCTTATTCGGAGCGCAAGAGTTGGCACTTCCAGAATCACTGCTGGTGAGCATCATCTTGCTCGTCCAGTTTGTCGCAGCACTTGGATCGTGGCTGTGTGCGCGGCTGGCGGAGCGGTTAGGAAATGTGCGCGGTCTCATTGCGATCGCTGCGGTGTGGGGCGCCGCGTGTGCCGCTGCATACTGGGTACAGACACCGTTGCACTTTGCGTTGCTCTCTGCAGTGATTGGGCTTGTGCTCGGCGGGCTGCAATCGCAGATGCGCGCAACGTTTTCCAAACTCATTACAGCGTTTCCACTGCACGCTTCGCTGTTTAGCCTCTACGACATTGCAGAAAAACTTGGGACAACGCTTGGGATGGGTGTCTTCAGCCTTGCTGTAGCGCTGAGCGGATCACTACGCACCGGCGCATTGGTCCTCGGTGGAGGATTTGTGCTCACCATCGCACTCCTCGTTGCAGTGGAGCGCTCGATACGACGCAGCGAAGACTCGGCGATTACTCGCTAACGACGCGCCCAATAACGCAGCTCTGTTCGTCTGCGGTCAGGGCAAGTACCGTCTGTGCATGTTCTGGGCGGACAACCAGCACCATGCCGATACCGAGATTAAAGACCCGCCGCATTTCGTCAGTGCTGACGTTCCCGCAACGCTCGATCAAGCGAAAAATTGGTGGAACCTCCCATTCCCCCCATGCAATGTCGAGTGCCAACCCCTTCGGAAGAATGCGCCGCGTGTTGCCCTCGATACCGCCGCCAGTGATGTGTGCAATTCCCACAAGGAGCTTTTTCTCCAGCAGTGGTTGGACACTCCGAAGGTACGAGCGATGAATTTCCAGCAGAGCAGAACCGAGCGTTGCATCCAACTCTGGAATGAACTCGTCGAGCTGATATTGCTTCAGCAGAACCGCGCGCGCAAGCGAATAGCCATTTGTGTGAAGACCGCTCGACCGAAGACCGATGAGCACATCTCCTGCTGCAATACTGCGCCCGTCAACAATAGCATCCTTTTCGACGACGCCAACGATCGTGCCGGCAAGGTCATAGTCACCCTCAGCGTAGAGGCTCGGCAGTTCTGCCGTCTCGCCGCCGATGAGTGCACAGCCGTTTTCGCGGCACGCAGCAACAAGACCTGCAATCACCTGCTCGGCAACAGCGACGTCGAGTTTCCCCGTAGCGAAATAGTCCAGAAAGAACAGCGGACGCGCTCCGCAGGCGAGGATATCGTTGACGCAGTGGTTGACCAGATCTCGCCCGATCGTCGAATGAACATTCATCGCAATGGCGATCTTCAGCTTGGTCCCGACCCCATCGGTGCTACTGACAAGTACTGGATGGCGCAGTTCATCGAAGCGTGCGTCGTAGAGTGCACCAAAGTGCCCAACGTCGGCGAGAACACGCCGATCGAACGTCGAGCGGACAAGCGGCTTGATACGGGCGACCAGCTCATCGCCCGCGGCGATGTTGACACCAGCGGTTGAGTAGTCCATCGTGGCTGATTGCGCGGTGATGTGATGCAAAGATACCGCCTCACTGCAGGAGGATCGTTTCTTGCTCTTGCCGAAGGGGGAGATTATTCCCGCACTGGCAACCACTCGCGCGAGATGCTCTGCTGAACCAGCAGTGCACCAAGCCAATTGAGGAACCACTGCCAGAGGATTCGCCGGTATCCCCACCGGCGGTAGCGCCGCGGGGATTCGTACACGCGCAGCTCTGGAGGAAGCGCAACGCGAGTCCATCTCCGCACGCGATGGAGGAACTCGAAATCTTCGCCTGCAGCAAGCGATGCAGCATATCCACCTGCTTGTTCGAAAAGCCATCGCCGCACAACGTGACATTCCCCGCGTCCGACGCCAAGCCCAGCTGCTGCAGCAAGCCGGAGATACGCGTTGAAGCACCCATGCACGATGCGATCACTCCACCGACGCTCAGCCGGATGCACCTCCACCGGGCCAGCGAGTACTCCGTAGCGCAGGTAGCGACCGCGCTCAGCAGTCCACTCCGCGATCGTCTGCCAAAAGCACTGCCAATTGGCTGGCACGCAATCGGCGTTGAGGAAAACAAGCGTCTGACCGCGCGCAAGGCGTGCTCCAACGTTTCGCCCCTCTGCAATGGTCTGCCGGCGTGCGGATGCATGCACTGCGACTACATCTGCATGTGTGCGAGCAATCTCAGCTGTGGCATCCTTACTGCCACCATCGCTGACGATCAGCTCGATGCCAAAGCGTTCGATTGTTGCATCGTCAAAACGAGCGAGCAATCGCGGAAGGGCTTTCTCCTCTTCTAACGTTGGAATGATGACGCTGATGCGAACCTGCTCCGATCGAAGTCGCTGCGGCGAGCGCTCCCAGAGCAGAACGTCCGTTGATAGTTGCCGCATAGTCACAGACGCGCACCTCCCAGTTGAATCTTGAACGGATAGAGCAGGTACAGCCGTGGTGGGTGACGCTCGCTCCACTCGAGTGTTGGCGTCGGCAGTTTGAAGTAGTTGAACGATTGTGCCAGCCAGTTGAGCACCGATCCTACTGGCTTGCCGAGCAGTGGCTCGAAGTTTGGCAGTAGCTCGACCAAATCCACGTCGAGACTCAAGGCAATGCGCCGATCGGAATTGCCATTGTTCCCCCCTAAGCCGCGAACACCGTAGCCAATCCCGAGCGCAAGCCACGGTGGGATTACGTGCTGCACAGGTTCTGGTAGCAGCGGGCGCAGCTTTGCCGAAAGGAAGAACGTCGAGCTGCTATAGTCATCAATGAACGTGCGACCTTCAGCACGCTCAGCTTCGCCGTACCAATGCGCTGGCACATAGCTCCACTTCGGCGAAACGTACTGCAAGAACGGCACAGATTGCTGGAGGAGAAAATAGCTCGCTCCGATGATGTTGAACGCAAGGTCGCTCGGGCTAAATCCCCAATCCTTGCCGACTCCATCTTGGAACTCGACGTAGCTTTGGTACACGATTCCCATCAATGCACCATAGAGCATCGCATGCCGATGGTCCACACCAGCGCCTTGGAGCAGCTCCCCAGAGTAGTAGGACATCACGTATGCGCCATAGATGTGACCGAGCTTATCCACCCCACGGGCATACGAGCCATCTTCGATCACGCGAAATTCCGCGCGCTCGTTCCAAATCGTCGCTTTCTGGTAAAGGTGCAGTCCCACCATAATTCCGACGTAAATCGAGCCTGCTGCACTCAACGTGTAGGGGTTGATGCGGCTTTCGCGTAAAGGCGGTTGGCCGTCAATCGTGTAGCGCTGATGACCGGCCCAGGTAAACTCGTGCCACGGAATCGTGCGTGGTGCACCAAACGCCGCTACAGTATCATCCGATTGCGCCGTCAGCAGATCTCCAGCTGCTGCTACACCGCAATGCTCTGCATAGCTGGACGCAGGCAAGAGAGCCACTCTGCTCTTGGCCCCTACCACAGGTTCTTCCACTGCATGCGATGAACTGCTCAGAGCAACGAACGCCAGAGAGACGACCCACCAGCGCACCCGATCACAACTCAAGGATGGAAACCTCCGGTGTAACGACTTCTTTGGGGATGAGTGTGGGGAAATACGCAACAACCTCGCTGGGTTTGGGTCGTCCTCCAGAAAAGCCGGTCACCCCCGGCGGTCCAGTCAAGATCAACGGGGCAAGCTCTTTACCGAATCGCTCGACTGCTGCGTAGTCATGGGACCGGACACCGATCCGTAGCATGACTTCCGGCGGTTCAACAGGTGGCGCCAGCGGCCCGTGACATGCATTGTAGCCAACAAACTCTGTTCGGATTTCCTCGAACTGCAGCCCGAGCAACTCTAAGCGTCGCCGCAGAATTGCGTCGGCAGCCTGGGCGCGCTCGAGTGCCTTCGGCGCTGAGTACACCAGCGTTCCTACCGCAGTGTAACCGTCGGCATAACTGGCGCTGACCTTGTAGGTTGATGTTGCTGGCCGCCCTTCAATGCCAAAGACTGCAACGCGGTCGTTGCCTTCGTCGCGGAGTTGGATCGTCGTAAAATCTGCGACGCAGTCGGGTGTGATGTACTCACGTGGATTGCCGATTTCGTAGAGGAGTTGCTCAGAGACAGTTTCGCGGGTAACCGCACCGCCAGTACCATCGTGCTTGGTCACGACGAACGTTCCATCGGGGTATGCCTCGATGATTGGAAACCCAATCTCGGCAAGGTTGGGAAGCTGCTGCCACACACCGAGGAAATTACCACCGGTTGCTTGGCCTCCGCACTCGTTGATATGCCCTGCCACCACACCTGCGGCGAGCTTGTTCCAATCATCCCACGCCCAGCCGAACTCATAGATCATCGGTGCAAGGGTCAACCCCGTATCGGTCACACGACCTGTGATAACAACCTGCGCACCACGCGTGAGTGCTTCGACGACTGGACGGGCACCGAGGTACACGTTTGCACTCAGCAGCCGATCTCGCACTGCAGCAAGTGGCACGCCAGTGTCCAGGTGCAGCATCGGATGTCCTGCTGCCAAGAGTTCATCAATGCGAGGGAGAATATCATCGCCGGTCACAATACCGATTCGCAGGCCGCTGATGCCATGCTTGCGCGCCACCTCGAGCACTGCTTCCGCTGCAGCGCGTGGATTGACGCCGCCCGCATTTGTGATCACCCGTATGCCTCTGGAAACGACATCTTCGATTATTGCATCCATCGTCTCGACAAAATCGCGAGCATAGCCCCAGGCTGGATTGCGCAGTTTCTGCTTCTGGAGGATGGACATTGTTACCTCTGCCAGGTAGTCCATCACAAGGTAGTCAATCGGTCCGCGGCGGACTTGCATGATCGGCGCTGTGAGCAAATCGCCCCAGAACCCTTGTCCCGATGCGATGCGAACGGAATGCTTCATACTTAGACGAAGAGAGCGTTGGTAAAAAACACCACCTCACGTGGTAGTACGTCTTGCACTATTGCAAATTTGCAACAGTGCCTGCAACTTCCCAATTTGTCTTTCCCCACGTGCCGATGGAAGACGACGCCCTGCATGTTGGATCCCTCCTGCGCGCAAAGCGGACTGAACTCGGCTTGAGCGTCAGCGACATCAGTCGACTGACAGGAATTCGCCCGGCGATTATCGAGGCAATTGAAGCAGGCTCGCTGGATGTGATGCCACCAGTGTATATGCGGTCGTTTCTCCGACGCTACGCACGTGCGCTGGGACTCGACGAGCGCTCGCTCCCATCCACTCTCGATGAGCCAAGACCTCTGGCTACCAGACGTACCACTCCTCCAGCAACTGCACCATCGCACAAGAAGCCGAACACTGCGATTGCAGCAGCGATCGCAATCGGAATGCTTGCAGTTGCAGGATATGTCTTCTACCGCTCCATCGAAAGCAATGACCAACCGCGACCGAATTTTGAGCAGCAGGAGGAAGCTCCTGCCGAGACGATCCGCACCGCACCGAGCCGTGGGCTCCTCAAATACTTCGGTGCGGCAACAAGTGACAGCATGCGACTGGAAGCAGTCGCTACCGATACCGTATGGATCAGCGTTACGATGGACGGTCGCCGCAGTGAACAAGTAACACTCCGCCCTGGGGAGCGTCGGCAGTGGTACGCGCTTCAAGCAATCATCCTCTCGATCGGTAATGCAGGCGGCGTCGAACTCTACCGCAACGGCGAACCACTTCCCGCACTGGGTCACCGCGGCGAAGCGGTCCGCTACGTCAAAATCACTCCGACGGAGGTAATCCCAAGCACCAGCAGTTGGACTCGCAAACGCGATTCTGTGCTCGAAACTCTTTCAAAGCGTCCGACGGCTACCACTCCCCTCTCACCGCCGCCAGCAGCTTCATCTCCACTGAACGCAACACGAGTGCAGCGTTCCCCGCAGGCAAACCAAGAACGACCTGCCACTCGGACTACCCAACAAACACGTCGCCAGGAGTTGCTCCGCCGTGCACAACGGCAGCATGAAATCACACCCGTTACCCCCAAAGCTCCACTGCCGACCCCGAACAACAAACCATCCTCGCCCTAACGTTTACGTCAGAGCGTCGAGCGGATGATGTCGTGGATTCGGACGACTCCAAGACACTTCCCCTCGGGACTGACGACAGGGAGAACGCCGATTTGTCGCTGACGTCGCTCCATTGTCGCAAGCGCTTCCCCCAGCAGTGCCTCTGGGTGGATCGTGATTGGATTGGGCGTCATCACGTCGGCGGCAGTGATAGGACGGATATCCTCATACCGCTCGAGCGAGCGACGCACATCGCCATCGGTGATAATGCCGCAGAGTTTCTCGCCATCGAGTACGCAGACGCAACCAAGCCCTTTCCGACTAATCTCGATAATCGCTTCGCGAAAGGATGCTGACGGCGCAATGCGGGGGATTGCGTCACCCTTTGCCATCACGTCCGAAACCCGCAGCGTGAGGTTGCGTCCGAGCTGCCCCATCGGATGGGAGCGCGCGTAGTCGCTGATCGTAAAGCCCTTTGCTTGCATGAGGACAAGCGCAAGTGCATCGCCCAATGCCAATGCAGCTGTTGTACTGGCACTCGGCACTGCATCCCACGGGCAGGCTTCTTGCTCAACGTGAGCATCGAGCACAACATCAGCAGCGCTCGCGATGTGACCATTTGCGCTGCCGGTGATAGCAATGATCGGCAGACCACGCTGCTTGAGGTAGGGAAGAAGTGCGACAAGCTCGGCAGTTGTTCCGCTGCGGGAGAGCACAATTGCAACGTCGCGATCGGACAGCACGCCAATATCACCGTGCAGCGCTTCGACCGGGTGCAGGAACAGCGCAGGCGATCCGACACTGGAAAGCGTCGAGGCAATTTTCTGCGCAATGATGCCGGATTTGCCAATCCCACTGACGGCAATAAGCCGCGCCCCGAGGAGCAACTCAATTGCACGGGCAAAGCTTTCGCCTACGCTATCGGCAAGACGTGCTACTGCGGCGGCTTCGATCCGAAGGATACGGCGAGCTTCCTCGATACGCTCGTTTGCTGTCATCACGTGTGCTCGAATCATCCCGGCGGCCAACTCATCGGACGTCCGCCGAGCAAATGGCAGTGGAGGTGGAAAACCGTTTGCCCTGCTTCGCTGTTGGTGTTGATCACCAAGCGATACCCCCGGTCAGCAATATTCTCTTGGTGTGCCAAACGCTGCGCGGTAAGGAGAATGTGCCCAAGCAGCTCCCGATCCTCCTCAGTTGCATCGTTGAGCGTGGCAATCGGCTTTTTCGGCACGATGAGAATGTGCACTGGCGCTTGCGGAGCAATGTCGCGGAAGGCGATAACACGTTCGTCTTCGTAGACGATCGTTGCAGGTATTTCTCGGCGGATGATCTTCGAAAAAATGCTCTCGCTCATACGCGACAGTACGCAAATAGACGCTGCGCAAAAATAGGAAGGGCAGCGTCACTGGACGCTGCCCTTCACACATTCAGCACAACTCTGCGTGCTATCGCACAAGCGACATCCGCTTGACCTCCACCCGATCGCCCGCCTTAAGGCGGCAGACGTACGTTCCGTTGGCAACCGGCTTGCCGCTGTTATCGGTGCCATCCCAACGGATGGTCTTATACCCTGACTGCACCTCGCCACTGACGAGTGTCTTGACGACGTTACCGAGGACGTCAACCACTTCGAGCTCAACTGGTGTATTGACCGGCACTGTGTACGCGATCGTCGTCGAGCTGCTGAAGGGGTTTGGTGCATTTTGCTCGAGCGTAATGTCCGCTTGATCAGTGAAGTCAAAGCGGAGCGTGCCGCTGTAGCTGACCGACCCGTCCCGGCTGACTTGGCGCAGGCGGTACTCGTAGGCTTTCCCGCCACTTACGGTGCGATCGGTGTACGCGTAGCTGAGCGGCTTCGAGGACGTCCCGCTTGGAGCCTGCGTTGGGATGAACCCAAGTTCGCTCCACTCATCGGTACCAACAGTGCGGCGCTCGACGTAGAAGCCGTGGTTATCGGTCTCCGAGGAGGTTTCCCACCAGAGATCTACGGCTTGAGGCCGCTTGGCGCCTTCGAAGAGCGTAATCTCAACTGGCGTGATCCGTACATACTTCCGCGGTCCGTACGTCCGATTGCCGAGGTACGGACGGATCATCGGTATCCAGCTGCCGCGAGTCAAAGTCATTCCACTTCCCAAAAAGCCTCGATAGTCGAGATATGGGTATCCCACGTTCCCGATCGTTGGGACAAACTCAGCCCACTGGCCGCTCCCGAGCGAATTTTCGAAGACGAACTTGTTATCATTGACAAGCGATCCTTGAATGGTACGGCGACGGAATGCTTTGTCAATGATCAAGTTGAAGTTATTCGCGCCGGGAACGGGGAATACATTGTAGTTACCGAGCTGAATTCCCATCCGCTGACCCGTCGCACCAAGCTCGAAGCCAACCGAGCTGAGCTGCCCGACTGCTGCCCAGTACGTACCCGGCGGAAGCACGAGCGGACGATCGAGGAGGTACGTCGTATAGTCGTTGTATCGAACATCGCCCGATGCATCGAGTCCGCGATAGCTGCGCAGGACGCTTCCCTGGATAGGATTGCCCGAAGGGATGCCACCTTGGTCCTGGTAGATCGCAAAGCGAATGTTATCAGTGTTCGAGTTGAGCGAACCGAAGTATGCCTGGAACCCATAAACGGTGTCCTGCGTGGTCAGCTCGAACTTCATCGCGATCTGTCCAGAGCCATTCCCACCATCAGCACCAAGCGCAGTTGTAGGCACCACGTAGGAAGAAGATTGGTAGCCGAGCAGGTTGAGCCCCTTACCGAACAGCGGTGGTATCAATTCGTTGGGTGCTTCGTTCTGCGCATTTTGATCGTGGTACGAGAATGCCGGTCCAAAGTTCAGCTTGAAGACGCTAAACGTTGAATCGTTGAGCGGTTCAAGGTCTCCACCAGGATAGCCAACTTTTGCGGCGATGATGTACTCATCCTGCGTTGACCGCGCAGACTCTCGCGCATTCCACGCAGGCATTGTCATCTCTCGATCTTCGTTGCCACGGAGGTAGGGGATCACGACCGTTCGGTCATAGACGTATCGCTGATCGATGTTGGGATTTTGTGCATCGTTTCGATCAGCGATCGTCACGCGCACAGGGAATGCTTGTGCTGGAAGCCCTGTATTGTTGCTGATCTTAACTCGTACAGGAATGCGCTGCGCTTGACTTGCGGGCGTAACGCGGTATGGCCACGATGCCACCGCTGTCATCACTTCCAGATCTGTGACTTCCGTCGGGAAGAGAATGCGAATGTTCTTTAGAAAGATGGGGTCATCGTCGTCTGCAGGACCATTGATGATGCTATGATCCCGCGCGACCCACCGGAAGCGAATCCGGAAGTTCTTCGCACCTTCGTTTGGTGCGTTGATGAATGTATCCGGAATCGGGATGTACACCTTCCGCCACTCGAAGTCCTTCCCGTCATCGAATGGATCTACCACAATACCTTGCGCACGGGTGAGTGGCGTGTCTTTGTCCACTGGATGGAATCCTCGCCGGTATCCGCCGCCACCCCACACACTCCAAGCAGGGTTGTCAGTGATTGCAGACTGGCCACAGCAGCGCGGATGCCAGTTCCATTCAAACGGAGGAGCACCGGGGATATCCGAAACGACAACGTTGTTGATTTGATCCCTACTCGGTCGGGCAAATTCAACTCGAAGAACATCTTGGTAATCATCGGTTGTAGTGCCAGGAATAACGATCCCTGCCGTTGGACCATTGTCAAAGTATGCAACGCGCGGCTCAGGTCCCGGCAGCTCATTGGCAGCCCATTGCCGAGGATACTCCTCATTGCGCTTCGCTGCGCGGTGGAACGCAAACGAGAGCACTGCACCTTTTCGGCCGCGTAGATCAATTGGGAATGTGATCAGTGTGTCGCCACCGAGTGATGGTGTGATCGGCTGTCCGTCTGGCTGCGTTACAGTCCGATCCATCCGGATCACCGGGGTCTTGAGACTGAAGAATGGATTGTTCGCAGCTGGGAACTCACCACGCGGCGGAGGTGGATTATACGTGGACTCGTCACCATCGGCGACTTCCGCTCCAATACTGAGGAACTTGAGCACAGAGGGAATCGCTGTGCCACCGACGACGTGGTATTCGCGGATGTCCTCGTTGAGCTGCGTCAACCGCCGACTGACAAAGAGCCGGAACTTCACTGTATCGTCGAATGGCCACATATCCTTGTAGCCATTCCCGTTGGAGTCCACTGGAACGGCAATGACGTATGCCGTAAAGCGGCCGATTTGGTCATCAATGAACTCGTTCGGTTCAAACGGAGGAAACTGCACCTGCACATACGCATACGGTGGAACGCCATTGAGTGCAGGCGGTGGGTTGACTGCCGTGAAGACTGGCGGCTGATTAGAGCCAGAACTTTGGAACGTGCCAAGGCGGTACCCACCAACTGTCCAGTTCGAATTATCGCTGTAGAACGAGTTGATCCGGACCAGGCGGTTGTACACAACGCGTCCGGTGGCATCGTTGATGATCCGGAATCGCGCTGCGAACTTGATGTTTTGCGGCTGATAGTTGACCCCTTGCGGTCCTTGAATATCGTTACTCATGTTTTGGAAAATTGCCGTCGGCTGGATTCCACTGAGTCGCTCATCGCCAGCGAGAATCTCAAAATTCTTGAGACTCGTGTACGGAACAACTACTGTGTAATTGGCTGGTTGATTGGGATCGCGCGGCTTGACGCGATACTCTGTCGTAACAGCGCGAACGGTGTTCTTCCACTGCTTGAACTGCACGATCATACTCAGCGCTGGGGTTCGGTTGTCTTCCGCTTGCTGACCTGAGCTCGTACCGCTGACGAAGACAACCGGATTGGGTCCACTGGAAAGCTGCGTATAGTAGAGGGTGTACTGCGTGTAGCGGGTAGTCGCTCCTTGGGTCGCTGTGAGCGAGTTGTAGTTGACGTGACGTGCCTGCCCACGCACACCCAGCGTCGTGTTCATCCGGAAAAGGTCTGCTGCCCGATACGGGCGATTATCCGGGCCGTAGGCGATTCCTTGGAAGTTCGTGAACACAACGTGGATCGAGGAGTCAGAACGATTGAGAACGACGGCAACGCTTGCGGAGATGAAATTGGGATCGCCAGGACGAATATCTGCAGCGAACGTCCTCGTCCCAATCCACGCCCCGTTCCGATAGAACTTCCAAGCTCCACGTGGCGTGAGATTTTGCATCCAGATGATCAAGCGGTCGCCGTTGATCGAGCGCTTGTAGAAGACTTTGCCGAAGTCGTCAATGTAGTTCCCGTTGGGATTGAAGACCGATAGCTGCAGATTCCCCCAACATGGAAGAATCAGCGGTGGCTGGTTGGTGAAGTTGGCAACGCTATTGCGTCCATCATTCCCCGACCAGAGGTTGTTGGGATTGCGTATCCCATCCTGTGCGTTGGTGCTACTTTCCGAAATCGGATTGTTGTTGGGTGCTTTCCCCAACGCGATGCACCGGTAGCCATAGTCGTCTGGCGTCGGATCGGTCGCACCGCTGGAACCTTGTGGAGCGCGGGTATCCTCTGCCTGCGGATCGTAGTACGAGAAGACACCCGGAGCAATTTCACGCTGCGTCCGCTGGCCTTGGTCGTCATAGAAGTATCGCCGATTGCTCAACGCGATGATGCCATTGGTCGAGACGTAGAAGCTATCGTAGCGCACACCGTTGAAGTAAAAATCGAAGCCAATTGGGATCGGCCCAGCAAAAGCATTGTCAGTCGAGTCGGTCCCGTAGGGCAACTGCGAGGTCTTCGTTGCAGGGTTCTGGAAAAATGGTTTTCCTTCTGGGTGACCAATCCAGTAGCTCTCTGGGAATTGATGGGCACCACTGACGATTTGGCGCCACGTTGTGGGTTGATAGTTGAGGTCAATTTCATCAATCGGCAGACGGTATGGATAGTTCTTCCACGCTGGGTCAGCCGGGTCGTCGCTGTCAACGATGTAGTAGCCTGTCGAAACTGTGGGGTCCACAGTGTTCTTCACTGCAGGGTTAGTGTTGGGATTTGCCGGCGGGCCGATGGGGAATGGGCGCGGATAGGAGCCGTTGTTGTCGCCCTTGAAAATGATGCTCCGCCGCTGCTCATCGTTGCCTTTGCCATCACCATTGGCAAGGGCAACTCCCGCCAGAGACATCAAAACCAATCCAACAAGAAGTACGTTGTACCGCATGGTACCCTCGGGAAGATAGTGGAACATGTTGCCTGCTGTTGTATGCGAAAAGTTCATGGCACCGTTTGCACAAAAGTAATGCACCTAAGAGCATTTCTGTTTCATTGCGGGTCCACTGCGGGCAGCACTCATACAGCGCACTCAATTTGCTGCCTCTACGACGGCGAATAAACGCCGTGCCAGGAACCAAGCGTAAAAATGCAAAAAAAAATCGTTACAACCAAAAAAAATTCATGTGTGCTGCTTCAGGTAACGCCGACAGTAGCGTTCAATCGCTCGCGGATAGAGCATATGCTCCGCCGCTTGCACCCGCGCCATCAGCGACTCCGGCGTATCGTCCTCACGGACGGGAACGCGCACCTGCTCAAGAATTGGCCCAGCGTCATAGTCGTCGGTTACAAGATGCACCGTCGCACCGCTGCAGCGCTCCCCAGCTGCAAGGACTGCACGGTGGACATGTATGCCGTACATCCCTTTGCCGCCAAACTTGGGGAGCAGCGCTGGATGCACGTTGAGTATTCGATCGCGAAATTGTGCGACCACCGCACTCGGCACCTTGAGCAAGTAGCCCGCGAGCGCCACAAGCTCGATACCGCACAGCAGCTCAATCAGCGCCGCTGCGTAGGCATCCTCGGTCGAAAATCCGCGCGGGGAAAGCACAGCCGAACGAACGCCGAACTGCTCGGCAACGCTGAGGATCCCGGCTTCGGCGCGATTGGTAATGATCAATTCGATTGAGAACGCACGCTCGCCGGTGCGTTCGTACTCGATAATCGCGCGCGCATTGGAGCCTGCGCCCGAGCCGAATATCGCAATCGGCACTTTAGCGTTTTGTGCGGCCACCACCTTCCTCTGCGTAGAGGATGTACGCTGCAAGTTTTCCTTCGTTGATAGTGTCGAAGTTCTCCCAATACTCCGCCGTGAATTCCGCACGCGAGCTGGTATCGCCGTCGTTTGGAGAGCAACGTTCGATGATCTGACGGCAGCGCTCAACCCACTGCGCCCAGTTCGATGGGCGCAAGTCAATCCATCCATCGTGGCACCAGCGCTCGAGATTTTCCGCCGTCATCGTGCGATCGGGCGCTGATGCCGAAGGCACCAGCACCGTCGCGCCGCGCAGGTATCGAGTTCCATCGCTAAGCAGAATTGGCAGCCCAACTGAGAGAATCGTCGAGCGGAATTCAGCGTTCGATGCAACAAATCCATCTGCACTGCGAGCAAGCTCGTGGGGGTCAGCGGCTGCAACGTGGCGCATCGAACCGGCGATTGCGCGGAGAATTGCCGCTTCGTAGAGCAGCTTCGTCAGGCGTGGAGGACCGAGCAACTCAAAACCAATGCTCGTATTGCCATGCTCACGTTCGAGCCGTCGGAGCGTCGCAAGTGCGCGCTCGCGAAGTGCGCCCGCTCGGTAGGTGGGCCCCATCACACTCGCATCGAGCGCCTGGACGATCTCACGACCAGTTGCTGCACCGCGGAGCTCCTCGACGACTACGTGCGCAATTTCCTCCGGTGTAACCATCTCCATTAGCCCGACTGTCGTAACAGTCTCGAATTCTGCACGGCCGAAAATCCCATTCTCACCGGTGTCAATGAAGACGGACTCCAGCGGGATGTTCAGGCGAAGCACTCCCTCGCTCCCATTGTGGTCGAACTCACCGACACATGGGCGGGCATGTTCGACCGGCATATCGCTCCGCTCGATGAGCTGGCCACGCCGAACGATCGGACCATATCCAATGCGCTTCCACCCAATCGCTGCACTCGGTTTGACTTCCTTGACGACAGGGCCGCCGGGTGTGCGGGCCATCAAAAACAGGAGCAACGATTGCGCACCAGCAACTGCTGCCTTCGAGAGCAACACCCGCGATGGACGCTCCTCGCTGTGCGTAAACGGAATGTTGAGCCCCATCCCACCAGTTCCACTCGTGCCAACTTTGAGGTAAACTTGCACTTTTGCTTCCCGCAACGCATGGTGGAGAATCTGGATATGCCGGACCAGTTGCGGAATGTAGAGACTGGCCAAAAGATGCTCAACTGATGCTGCATCAATCTGGTGCTCGCTGTCATATGCCATGCGCGCAAGCCGCATCCCCGTTGTGTAAATGTCTTGGTAAGCAATCGCCGTCGCGGTATTGACGCAATCAATGACGGCGTCTGGCTGGTGTGTCATCAGCAGATCGTAGAGTGCTTGACGACGGAGCATCTGCTCGGTCAACTCGCCGAGCGTATCCTCGACCAATGCGCGGCGTCGCTCTGGATCGGCGAGTAACTCTGCCCGCGAAAGGTCCTTCCATTCGGTCCGCACGAAGATGTTTCCCCACCAGGGAACAAACGTCTCCGGCGGAAGGAGCGCAAATTGCCGCCGAAGTTGTTCGACCGCTTCTTCGGCTTCTTCGCGGCGAAGCGATGTGACGATGACACGCGCCGGTTCATAGCGCATCAGCCGTTGGATGATCGCTGAGCCAACCAAGCCCCAACCACCCAACACAAGAACTGTCGAGCCTTTCAGTTGCATCGAGATTGGTACCAGTGGTTCGAAAGCAAACGGCAGCGAAATTACGCCAGCGCTTTTAGCGGACGCTGAAGTACCGCGCTTGCGGGTGATGGCAGATCAATGCACTCGTACTTTGCTCGGGGACGAGCTCGAATTCCTCCGTGAGTGTGACCCCGATGCGCTCAGGCCGCAACAGTTCCATGATCAACGCTTGATCTTCCAGGTTTGGACACGCCGGATAGCCAAACGAGTAGCGCGACCCCTGATAGCCTTGCACAAAGAGCAGCTTAAGCTCGGCAGCATCGCTGCCTGCAATTCCGAGCTCGGTTCGAATCACCTTATGCCAATACTCAGCCAGCCCTTCTGCACTCTCGACGCTCAAGCCGTGGAAGAAAAGATAGTCCCGGTATCGCCCCTCCTCGAAGAGCTGTCGAGCATAGGGTGTCGCTCTATCACCGATCGTGACAACGTGGAATGCGACAACGTCGTAGTCCCCCGACCCGATCGGGCGGAAAAAATCCGCGATGCAGAGGAACCTCCCCTCACGTTGACGAGGAAAGCGGAAGCGAACCCATTCGGCGAGTGCGCACTCACCTTCTCGGAGATTGCAGGCGGGAAGCTCGCTCCACACATGGTAGAGTGCATCCCCACTCCGCTCGGCGGGACGATAGACGATCAGCTCGTCGCCATCGCTCTGGCAGGGGAAGTATCCATAGACGACTTTGGGCTGGAGCAGCTTCTCCCGCTTGCAGAGAAGCTTGAGCGCGTTGTAAGCTGGGCGCGCCTGTTGCTCGATGATCGCGTTGTACTCTTCCTCGCTGCGACGACCACGTCGAAATTGCCATTGCCCGCGGAAGAGCGCATTCTCGTTGATGTACCCAAAGACATGCTCGAGCGGAATGTCCTCGACCACGCGCGACCCCCAAAATGGCGGCACTGGGATCGGTACATCTCGCTGGACCGACGAAGTTCGCCGCACCACCGGCTGGCCGAACTGCTGACGTTCGGTGCGAACGTGCTCGACCGGCGAGGACGCAAGTTCTTGCTGCGAGTGCTGGAGCGCAAGCGAGACTTCAAGCGAGGTGGTGGGCTGTTGAGAGTGGACGTGCTCTTTTGCGCGCACAAGTTCCTCCATGAAATGGAGGCCATCGAATGCATCCTGCGCGTAGGCGAGCTTACCGCTGTAGATCTGACGCAAGTCGTGCTCGACAAATCGTCGCGTCAGCGCAGCGCCACCGAGCACAACAGGGATGCGGATGCCACGGGCTTCCATCGCTTCGAGATTTTCCTTCATTACCGCAGTGGACTTGACCAACAGACCACTCATCCCGAGTGCGTCTGCGTTGTGTTCCTCCACTGCGTGGAGCATCTGCTCGAGCGGCACCTTGATGCCGAGATTGATCACGCGGTAGCCGTTGTTGCTCAAGATGATATCCACGAGATTTTTCCCGATGTCGTGGACGTCTCCCTTGACCGTTGCAAGGACGATCGTTCCCTTTGGCGTTGCGTCCTCGACACGCTCCATGTGCGGTTCAAGGTATGCGACAGCAGCCTTCATCGTCTCAGCAGCTTGGAGCACAAATGGGAGCTGCATTTGGCCGCTGCCGAACAGATCCCCAACGACGCGCATTCCTTCAAGAAGGAATCGGTTGATGATGTCCAGCGGCGAGTATCGCTCGAGTGCCTCGTCGAGGTCACGCTCGATACCAAGCCGATCACCGCGGATGATGCGCTCTTTGAGCCGCTCCTCCACCGGCAGCGCCGCCTCGACTGTCGCTGCTTGTGGAGTGGCATCATGCTCTGCGTAATAGGCAATCAGCTCAGCCAGCGGATCATAGACGCATCGTCGCCTGAGCGGCATTCTGCTTACAACTGACGGTGAAACATATCACTACCGAACGCCCACGGTAGCAGCTCCGCCGGCGTGCACCAACGCTCTGCGCCCTTGGTGCCAACCATTGCAACAAGAGCATGCGGTGCAAGCTCAACGATCCACTGCCGACATGCACCACAGGGGGAAATTGGTTCCTCGGTGTCCGCTGCAACGCAGAGGAGGAGAAACGCTTCTCCTCCTGCGGCTCGCGCAGCGGCAAGTGCAGCACGCTCGGCGCAGAGCGTGAGCCCATAGCTGCTGTTTTCGACATTGGCGCCACACCAAAGTCGCCCGCAGCTTCCCAGTACTGCTGCCCCAACATGGAATCGGCTATACGGCGCATACGCAGCAGCACGCGCATTCCACGCTGCGGCAAGAGCATGTTCAATCGGTTCAAGAGCGGCAGATGCTATCCCCCAGCGTTCGAGCAACTGGTGCTCATCGTCCTGAGAACGCACCGCTGCACGCCAATTGCCTATGGCTGCACGCGCAGCGACAGCATGCACCAATCCTCCGTTGCCATGGGCCGAAAGATGCTCTCGAAACCGTTCAAAGTCAGGTTGGGCGCCACTCATTGCACGCATTCGACTGTCTGGATGCGCAAAATTGCAACGTGCGCGTAACCGAATACCCAGAAACTGTTATTTTGCTGTCAATCACGTACGGAGGAATTCAGCAATGAAACGACTTGTGCTCCTGCTCGCATCCGCTGCGCTTCTGACAGCAAGCGCGTGGACTGCTCCTGATGTAGTCCCTGGAACGATCATCGTCAAGTTCCGTCCCGACGCAGCAGCGCTCAATGATTGGCTCACGCACGGCCGTAGCGGAACTATCGCTGTGCTCGAACCTATCGTCGGCCCGCACCGCTCGCGCCCATACTTGCGTGACGCAGTCCTGACAGCGCTTGCCAAACGGATGGAACGCATGAGCGCGCGCTCGTGGAATGATCCGATTCGATCGCTCGAACGCATTGCGATTGTCGAGTTCGATCGCTCGCTCGATCCCGCCTTCGTTGCACGCAAACTCTTGCGCCACCCAGCAATCGAATACGCCGAGCCGATGCCGGTACGCCGTGTCTTCTACCAGCCGAACGACAGCCTCTTTGCGATGCAGTACCACGTCTCGAAAATCCGTGCAAACGATGCATGGGACTCCATCCCGCAAACCGCAACTCCTGTGCTTATCGGGATCGTGGATACCGGTGTGGACTATACCCACGAAGATCTTGCAAACGTCATCTTCATCAACCCCGGCGAGACTGGAACCGACGCCCAAGGACGCGACAAGCGTACCAACGGCATTGATGACGATGGCAACGGCTTCGTTGATGACTGGCGCGGCTGGGATATGGTCGGTAACGACAACAACCCAATGCCAGGCAACGTGCACGGCACCCATGTTGCGGGCATTGCAGCGGCTCAGGTCAACAACCGCATCGGCGTCGCAGGGATCTGCAACGTCGCACGGATTCTTCCGGTCAAATGCGCGACCGATTCCCCAGTGGCGCCGAGCATCCTCAATGGGTACGAAGGCATTGCCTACGCAGCAGCGATGGGTGCCAGCGTGATCAACTGTTCGTGGGGCGGCGGAACTGCATCCCAAGCGGAACAAGAGGTTATCTCCACTGCAATTGGCTTGGGAAGTGTCATCGTCGCTGCAGCGGGAAATAGCGGCGTGGAAGAGCAACTCTATCCCGGCAGCTACGCAGGTGTACTCTCCGTTGCAGCAGTTGGAAGCAACGACGTCCGTGCAACGTTTAGCAGCTACCACGCCAGCGTTGGCATCAGCGCACCTGGCGTTTCGATTCTCTCGACCTATCCGGGGAACTCCTACGGCTACGCCGATGGCACCTCGATGGCATCACCTGTGGTTGCAGGCGCTGCTGCATTAGTCCGCGCAAAGTATCCATCGCTTCGCCCCAACCAAGTTGTCGCGCGACTGAAGGCAACCGCCGATCCAATTGACCAACTCACCGGCAACCGCAATCGGAATTGGATGAGCAAACTCGGCAGCGGACGCGTCAATGCATTCCGTGCAGTGACAGAATCCAATCCCAAGTACGTCGAGCTTGTCACGGCAACGATAACTGACGATGACGGCGATGGTGTGTTCGAGCCAGGCGACGTCGTTTCGATCGTGCCGACGTTTCGCAACCTGCTTTCCCCGACAACTGCTACGCGTGCCGTGATTCGTCCCATTGGTATTGGCTCTTCAGTGTTCGTCTTCAGCGATTCTCTTGTCGAACTAGGTCCACTCGGACAAGATGCTGTCTTGACTGCTCCCCGTCCGTTCCGACTCACAATCCCGCAAAACGCTCCACAGAACTACGTCCTGACATGTCAAGTCATCATCACCGAACAATCTGTCGAAGTCGGCCGCGGCACGCTCTCGATGATCATTCGCCCGACCTATCGCACTCTCAACAACGGCGATCTTGTCCTGACGGTCAATAGCACCGGCAACTTCGCGTACAACGACTACCCGACGAATCTCCAAGGCGAAGGATTCCGCTACAAGAGCAGCCCCAGCGTTCTTTTCGAAGCTGGACTCCTTGTTGGCTACGATGCTGATCACCTCTCCGATGTTGTGCGGAACGAAACCGGCAACGCACAGAGCACGGACTTTACCATCGGGATCCCCGCTGTCCTGCAAACCCTCGCTGCGAACAGCACCCAACAGGTGACGACAAGCTTTGCCGATGATGGATTAGCCAACCAGGCGAACGTCGCAGTGGATCAGCGCGTCCTCGTCTTCAACGAAGATGGTAAGCGAGACTTCGCACTGAGCGTCTATCGCATTACGAACCGTAACACACAAACCATCAACACGATGTACTGCGGCATCTACGCTGATTGGGATATCGGCCCTTCCGGTCAAAATGACGTCGCAATTTGGAGCGAGCCGGATGGCTTCTACTACTGCTACAACACCCAAGATCAATCGCTTCCCTACGTGGGGATGCAGATCGTCTCCGACCACCAGTCGAACGCGTTTATGATAGACAACAACGGCACAACAGCTGACAATCCTGGTGTCTATGACGGCTACACGAAGGCGGAGAAATGGCGGACGATCTCCAGCGGAATTGGTCGAACGCGCAGTAGTGTGACGGATGCTTCCGCAGTCATTGCTGCAGGGCCATTTTCGATTGGGGCGGGAGCAAGTGAGCAAGTTGTCTTCAGCATCTTCGCGGGGCGCTCACTCGACGAGCTCCGCTCTGCAGCTGAGCGTGCTCGCCAGACTGCACAGCAAGTGCTCGGGATCACACCAAGTGCTCCGCAACTGCCGGCTGTGAGTGCACGGGTGCTCCCCAATCCGATTACTGGCGATCAGCTTACGGTCGAATACTCCCTGCCCGATAGCGGAACGTTGAGCATTGTGATCACCGATGCACTCGGTCAGATCATCGCAACAGCCCTCGAACCAGGGTTCTATCCGCCAACAGGACGCACAACGCTTTCCTTACCACAAGTTGCAAGCGGAGCGTATTTTGCAGTTGTGCGCAGCAATCGTGGAACTGTGGCTGTGCCATTTGTCCTCATTCGCTAATTGTTGTACCCTCACCCCAAAAACACCATGAGTACTGACCGTTACCAAGAGCTCCTTCAGCACATCGAAGCAATGAAGGAAGACTTCGAAAAGTTTTACGTCAAGGGCAAGAATGCCGCAGGAACTCGCCTTCGCAAGCAACTGCAAGAGTTGCGACGCCTTGCGCAGGAGGTCCGCACTGAAATTCAAGCTATCCGCGTTGCACGCAAAGAAGGCGCGTAAGGTTGTTGGCGCTTTTAGCACCGCTCGAGCACAGCGATGCTTTCGACGTGATAGGTCTGCGGGAACATATCAATTGGCTGAACAGCGACGACGCGGTAGGCGTGGCTCAGCATCGCAACATCGCGTGCTTGCGTCGTAGGGTTGCAGGAAACGTACACAATCCGCTGCGGCAGGCGCCGGCAAAGGTATTCCGTCAAGCGCGGATGCATCCCTGCCCGTGGAGGATCAAGCACAACCACCTGGGGCGTTGATAACCCATCCAAGCAATCCCACGCTGCACGGTCGTGGAGATCGGCGGTGATGAACGTAACGTTGGTGATGCCGTTCCGCTCGGCGTTCGCCTGTGCGTCGCACGTTGCAGCAGTGTTGCTTTCGATGCCGATTGCATGTGCACACTGCCGTGCAAAAGGGAGCGTAAGCGTCCCTGTCCCCGCATAGAGATCCCAGACCACATCGGAAGGCTCGATGCTTGCGGCATCGAGCACTGCGGTAACAAATCGCTCCAGGTTCGGCACGTTTGCCTGGAAAAATGATTGCGCCGAAATGCGGAACTCGATGCCGGCGACTCGCTCCCGGATGTGGTCCCTGCCGTAGAGTACCGTAAACGGACCAGCCGGGATTGGAGAGAGCGTATCGTTGATACCCCAGACGATACTTTGGACGTCAGGGAAGCGACTGCCCAGCTCGACGCAACGCTCCAAGAACAGCTGGTCGGATTGGTCGCTGGGCGATCGCGTTACCAGGACAAGCATCATTTCCCCAAGCCCGCTGCAACGGATGATGACATTCCGCAAAAAGCCACTCCGCTGCCGTTGATCGTCGCAGCGAACGCGGCATGCTATCACAAGCTCGCGAACCGCAGCCAGCAACGCATTGCTGCGATCATCGAGCAGCAAGCAGCGCTCAATATCGAGCACTGCATCGTGTCGCCCGCGGATGTGAAGTCCGACTGCAGGCTGCTTCCGCTCCATGGCGACTGGTTCCATGCTCTCCCATTGCTTGGCCGGGATCCACCGGCGCGTCGAGCAGGAGAACTCCATTTTCCCGCGATACCCAAATTCGACCGGCGAAGGAATGATCGGGCGATACTCTTGAGCGATGCAGTGGCCAATCCGCTCGAACGCATCGCGGACGTGCTGCTCTTTCCAGCGCAACTGTTCAGCATAGGCAAGGTGTTGCCATGTGCAGCCACCGCATTCGCCTGCGTATGGGCACGGAGGAGTGCGACGGTGTGGCGATGGCTCGAGCACTTCGACGACATCTGCCTCCAGATACGTGCGTTTGCGTCGGCGGATCCGTGCCAGCACTCGCTCGCTCGGCAGACCGCCGCGAAGCTGCACAACCAGACCGTCGCCATCACCACTGTGGAGCCGTGCAATCGCAATGCCTTCGAATCCGAGCGACTCAACGCGCAGCTCGACGATTTCTCCTGTTTTCATAGCCGCACTCCTTCGGTTTGGAGAGCATAGAGCGAGGCATACATCCCCTCGCGCGCGAGCAGCTCAGCATGCGTGCCGTGTTCGACAATGCGCCCGCGATCGAGCACGTAGATGACATCAGCATCGCGCACAGTCGAAAGTCGGTGTGCAATCACCAGCGCAGTGCGATCGCGGAGGACCTCCCCGATCGCTTGCTGGACGAGCATCTCGGATTCACTATCGAGCGCCGAGGTCGCTTCGTCGAAAATCAGCACATCTGGATCAGCCAGTAACGCACGCGCAATCGCAATGCGCTGCCGCTGACCGCCCGAAAGCTGCACGCCTCGATCCCCGACGAGCGTGTCATACCCCTGCGGCAGCTGGACGATGAACTCGTGCGCATGCGCAAGGCGGGCGACACGTTCGATTTCCTCTGCGCTGGCGTCCGGCTTGGCAAGCGCGATGTTCGCCGCAACGGTATCGTTGAAGAGCATCGTGTCTTGGGCGACGACTCCGAATCGCTGGCGATAGGACTCCAGCCGAAACGTTCGAATGTCGGTCCCGTCGTAGAGGATTCGCCCGTGCTGGGGATCGTAGAAGCGGACGAGCAGGTCCGCAATCGTAGATTTTCCACTGCCGCTTAGTCCGACGAGTGCAACGGTTTTTCCTCGCGGCAGATCGAGTGTGATGTCCTCAAGCACTGCTCGCTGCCCATCGTAGCTGAAGTGGACATGCTCAAAGCGAATCTGGCGGACAAGTGGCGGACATTCGGCTGTTCCATCACTGAGGCGATCGGCAGAGTCCACGATCGCGAACACACGTTCGGCAGCGACGATCCCACGTTGGACTTGACCCGGCACGCCAACAAGCGATGCTACTGGCGCCATGATGGCAAAGAGTGCGAAGAGAAACGTCATCAAGTCTGAACCACGCAACGTCCCGGTGAACACTTGATGTCCCCCGACGACGAGGACGACCGCCAGTGCAGCGATCGCGAGCGTCTCTCCGATCGCAGGCACCAGATCGCTGACCGCGGTGAGTTTGACTGCCGAGCGGACGTAGCGCTCAAGATCGCTCGCAAACCGCGCAACGAGCCGTTGCTCAGCCCTGAAGGCCTTGACGATGCGAATTCCGGCGACACCTTCCTGCAATGTGCTCGTGTACTGTGCTGCAGCGTGCTGCATTCGCTGGGAATACCGTCGCAGGTATTGGCGCGCCGTTCGGATCAGTAGCAGCGTGCCAACGCTTGTGCTGAGCGCAACGAGCGTGAGCATCGGCGAGATTGCCAGCAGCAACGCCAGCAGCAGCGCGATTTCAACCGGCGCCCGAACGAGCGTGACGACAAACGGCATCAGCGCACTGTGCATCGTGTTGACCTCACTGGTAACCAGCGCGATGAGTTCCCCCGCTTTCGAGCGATTGAAAAAACTCACCGGAAGCTTAAGAAGCCGCGCGAACACTAGTTGCCGCATGTCGCGAATAACCCATTCGCTCAACCGGACGCTCAGTTGCCCGGACGCATACTTGATGATGTTCTTGGCGACGAACAACCCGACGATAAACCATGCCAAGTGGACCAGCGTCACTGCTGGACTCGGAGCGACAAGCCAACCAAACAACACGGAAAAAATCCGCTCTTTCAGCGATGCTGGAGCACTTGCAGGTGTGGCAGCGGTGCTTGTGCCAAAGAGTGTCCCGAGCACCGGCTCGATGACTGCCATCGTCACCGCACCGATGCTGCCGAGCAGCACGTTGCCTACGAACGAAAGCAGAAACAGCCACCAGTACGGACGCAAAAAACCAGCGACGCGGAGAAAGGTTCTCATCCACACGGAGACAATCAATTCAACCGATGACGGTGGAAGATCGGTCGCACCGTCAGCACCTCCAACGGCGCACCAGACCATGCAGGCACCGCAGGAGCGAGTGCAAAAATCTGCGACCGTGTTTCCGTCAACCGTGCATGGCGTGCGGTGTGCGTCAACCGGCGGTATGTGATGCCAGCGCACTTGAGGAGCTCACGTTCGCTTCTCCACACATGCTCCATGCGGAGCGCACGGAGATGTTCGAGCACAGAGCGAGAAATCGCTAGTCCACTGCTGGAGAGGATCTGCCGCACTGCAAGCCGATCAAGCAGGTCTCCGATACGTCGAAGTGGTGCGATGCGTAACGCAGCACGCGATTGGCCAACGATGCTATCACGCAGTACGCGCCACCACGAACGAAATGGCTCACCAGAGCTGATTGCACTTTCGTCGAGCGACTGCGACAGCTGTGGCGAAAGCACTGCACTGAAGCTTGTTGCGATTGCATTCGCTGTTGCTGCGGTGCAGAGACTCTCCGTAAACGAGCGCTCCAAGAGAATATCGCTTTCGGTGATGACAACAAGCGGAGTTTCGACCGTTACGCTAATGGTATCCAAAAGCTGCCAGTTCATCTGCGCATCGTCGCTTGCTTGCGTGCACCAGACCAGCTCCTGCCGAACATCGAGTGGAAGTGGGTTGCGCGCAGCATGCTGCGCTAGCGCTGAACCAGTCGTCGGCATGCCAACGTAGAGCACCGCAGAAGGCGCAACGCACTGCATCTGCACCGTTTGGAGCATGAGCTGGAAATGCCGGAGATTGGTGCTGCGCAGAATTACAACGAGCGTGTACGCATCGTGTGCCATCGCTGCTCTGGAAAAAATATTCCGTAGTTTCGCGCTGCCGACTACAAACCGAGATGGAGGGACGTATGCTCAAGCGTTTTCTTTTGTGTGTGTTTGCCGCAAGTCTCGTTGTCGCACTCCGGGCTGATGAGGACGTTCTCCGTCCGAAAGGGCGACCGGAACCATCCAGCGGGCCACCGACGCAGGGAATCGTTCGAGGTCCTTGGGCACTCGGCGTTGAACTCGGTGGTTCGCTGAGCTTTTTTGGCCAGGATGTGACTCAGTATCAAGCACCCACCTACCAAACGAACCTCACAAGCGGCTCAGGGCTTGGTCCATTGCTCAACCTCGCTGTTGACTATGCACTCACTGATGCCCTGGGAATTCAAGCACGACTTGGCTATGACCAAAAACATTTCACCACCAGCGGATACCTGGACTCGCCATGCGAAACTCCGCCAGGAAGTGGGCTATTCATTCCCACGCGAGTCGAACACACAACTTCCCAAACGATCGCGTACTGGACGGGCGGTGTTGCACTTCGCTATCGCTTCGAGGAAAACTGGATGATCCTTGCTGGCGCGACCTACCACAGCCGAAGTAATGCATCGTTTACCGAGACTGACTCAATCACCAGCGGTACGTGCCAATTCTATGACGATGCGGGTTTCCCCATCGGACAGCGTCGCCAGGAATCAGGCTCGAACACGAGCGCATTCAACGCAGCGCGATGGTCAGTTGACCTCAGTGTAGGCTACCGCATCCCCTTGAGCGAGAATATCGTGTTTCTCCCTCGCCTGGCAGGACAGATCTTTCTCAATCCACTCGCCGGTGATAATCTCAGTTCTGGCTACCATCCTGTGCTCGGGCAGGTCTACGCATTCACGAACCGGCGATTGCACGCCCTGCAACTCCTGCTTGGACTGTGGTTCAACCTATAACGGAGGCGCATCCTATGAAGCGGTGGATTCTGGTTTTGGCTGCTGCTCTACCAATCGCTGTGATGGCTCAAATTCAACAGCGGACACTGCGACCAACGGTCGAAGTTTTTCCGTTTGAATACAACAGCGCTGCCGATGATTTTTGTCCGGCTGTTACCCACAATGGTGCAACGCTTTACTTTACCTCCGATCGCTCAGGGGAGCAGCGCATTTACGTCTGCCGCTCCCGCGCTGGCCAATGGCTAAGCCCGGACCGCATTCGTACACTTGGCGATGCCAAACAAATCGGCTGCCCAACACTTACGCCCGACGGTCAAACGATGATCTTCGCAGCCTACCAGCACGAAGCTGGCAGCAATGGGCGGACAGATCTCTACATGAGCAAACGGAGCGAGGGCTACTGGGGCAAGGGCACAAACCTTGGCGCTACTGTCAACTCAAGCGCCTGGGACTCGCAAGGCTCGCTTTCCAGCGATGGGCGCACGCTCTACTTTGCCAGCGACCGCCCTGGCGGAAAAGGTGGGACAGATCTCTACCGCTCTCGCTGGCTCGGAGACCGTTGGTCCGAGCCAGAGCCGCTCGTCGAACTCAACACCGAATACGACGAAATCACTCCCTCGATTGCGCCAGACGACAAAACACTCTACTTTGCCAGTAACCGCCCCGGTGGAAATGGTGGCTACGACATCTACGTCGCACGGTTGCAAGGCAACCGTTTTGGTCAACCGCAGAATCTCGGCCAACCCATCAACACTGCTGCAAACGACATCAGCTACATCGCGCTCCCGAATTCGACGACGGCATACTTTGCCAGCGATCGCTCCGGCGGCAGTGGCGGATACGACATCTGGCGCGCTGTCCCCAATCCGGAAATGCCCGAGCCAGTCGTCACCATGCATGGAATCGTTCGCAACAGCACAACCCAGATTCCCATCGGCGCAGACATCATCATCACCGACTTGAAGACTCGGCAGAAAGTTGCTACCTTCCGTAGCGATGATGAAACAGGCGAGTACTACGTCACACTGACCGCAGGCCGCACCTACGCTGTGACGGCATACCACCCGGACTACCTTTTCTACTCGGAGCAAATTGAGGTCCCTACTGGCGAGCGCGGTCGTGACCTCGAGAAGAATATTGACCTTGCACCAATTGCGAAGGAGAACGCCACACGCCTGCTTGTCTTTTTCGATTTCGATAAGGCTGACCTGAAAGAGGAGTCGCTCCCGGAGCTTGATTTAGCAGCAACGTTCCTGCGCGAGCATCCCGAAGTCAAGGTCCGCATCGAGGGCCACACCGATGATGTTGGCACCGACGACTACAACCTCCAGCTTTCCCGGCGCCGTGCTGAGGCGGTCAAAAAATACCTGGTCAGCAAAGGGATTGATGAAAAGCGCATCACGACGGTCGGGTATGGGAAATCGCAACCGAAAGTCAAGGACACAACGCCCGAAGCCCGTGCCCAGAACCGCCGTGTGGAGATGAAAATCGTTGCAAAGTAGCGTGCGGCGTAAGCGCTACAAACTCACCATCGAATACGACGGTTCGCGGTATCGCGGCTGGCAACTGCAGCCGAACGCACGAACAATCCAAGGCGAGCTCATCGCAGCACTGCGCAGTGCCACAGGCGACCAGTCTGCAACATGCACGGGCGCTGGGCGCACCGACGCTGGCGTCCATGCGCTCGGACAAGTAGCCCACACCGATCTGCTCACCGATCTGGAGCCGCCAGTGCTCTGCGCTGCGATCAACGAACATTTACCTTCGGACATTCACGTGCTCGAAGTAAGCCCAGTTTCGCACACCTTTCACGCTCGACGGAGCGCCGTTGCACGGAGCTACCTGTACCAAATCGCCCTGCGGCGCGGCGCGTTCATCAAGGACTATGCGTGGTGGGTAGCCCACCGGCTCGACCAAGAGCGCATGCAGTCAGCAGCCGAACTGCTCGAAGGCATGCACGACTTCCGCTCGTTTGCAAAACCGAACCCTGCGGTGCGTTCTACCCGAGTGTTGGTCGAGGAAATTCGGATTGTCCGATGTGAACAGCTCCTCCTGGTGCGGATTACTGCATCGCATTTCCTCTGGCACATGGCACGTGTGATCGTGGGACTCCTCGTCCACATCGGCCAAGGAACTCTCCGGGAGGAAACACTCACCGCCTACTTGCACTCGGACTCGCGCGAGCCACTCGCGCTCGCAGCCCCAGCTGCGGGTCTCTACCTGGAACGCGTCTATTACGCAGGACAGCCGCGTATCGGCGAGCTTCTACCAACGCTGCACTTGCGCTAACTGCTCCACACCTGCATATGCTCCAAACCCGCCGGGGAAAGCACGTACCCCAGTGCTACTCCCCCGTGCCGATAAAATGCAGTCGCTTTCTACCTCCATGTATTCGAAACGGGCATTTTGTGACATCGCATCGAAAAAAATTTTTCGCTCCGAGAAAATTTTTCCCACTGGCTGCCCGCTGGAGCGTGTGCTGCGTCCTGCGTTGCTTAGAGTTGAATGAACTACGACCCAGAAACAAGCTCAGACGAGGGCGTACTCTTTGAGCAGTTCGCGTGCAATGACGATGTGCTGAATCTCGCTGGTGCCTTCGTAAATCTCGGTGATCTTCGCATCGCGCAAGTATCGCTCGACCAAGTACTCGCGCACGTAGCCATAGCCGCCGTGCACCTGGATTGCATCGAGCGCATTCTCAACTGCAACGCGCGAGGCGAAAAGCTTTGCCTGCGCTGCTTCCTTGACGTACCGTTGATGCTGGTCCTTGAGCCATGCTGCACGGTAGGTCAGCAGCCGCGCAGCGTCGAGCTTTGTCGCCATATCGGCGAGTTTGAATTGAATCGCTTGTAGCTCAGCGATCGGGCGACCGAAGGCATGCCGCTGCTGCGCGTACGTGAGCGCTGCATCCAACGATGCCGCTGCGATTCCAAGCGCTTGCGCAGCAATTCCGATGCGCCCACCGTTGAGCGTCTCCATCGCGATTTTGAAGCCCTGGCCCACCTCGCCGAGCCGATTGCTGTCCGGCACACGAACGTTATCGAACCCGAGCGAACACGTATCGCTCGAACGGATGCCGAGCTTATCTTCCTTGGCTCCCTGGGTAAAACCAGGCGTGCCTTTCTCCACGAGAAAACACGTAATTCCACGGTGGCGTAGTTCACGGTTTGTCTGGGCAAACACCAGGTACACGCTGGCGGTCGTGCCGTTGGTGATCCAGTTCTTCGTGCCATTGATGATCCACTCATCGCCGTCACGTGTTGCCGTGGTGTGCTGCGACGTGGCATCGGAGCCTGCTTCGGGTTCGGAAAGGCAGAACGCCCCGATGATCTCACCCTGTGCCAAGCGACGGAGGTAGCGCTCCTTCTGCTCTTCGGTGCCATAGGTTTCGATCGCCCAACAGACGAGCGAATTATTGACGGACATGATGACGCCGACGCTTGCGTCAACTTTGGAGATTTCCTCCATCGCGATGACGTAGCTGATGCAATCAAGGCCACTACCTCCCCATTCGGGCGAGACCATCATACCGAGAAAGCCAAGTTCGCCAAGCTTCCGAACAATCTCCGCAGGGAACTCGCCCGTTTTATCGCGTTCGACTGCAGTGGGTGCTATTTCGGCGTGCGCAAACTCACGTGCCGTCTGGCGGATCATCTCGTGTGTTTCAGTCAGCTGAAGGGAAAACATCGCTGGCATTCCTACAGTGGTTTCCGAAAAAACATCGGCGGAAGCATGCATCGTTCCGCTCTGTGCGGGCAAAAATGCGAATTTTGCTCCCAAATGACCGTGGGACTTCACTACACGTGCTGATGGCAATCCCAACGTTCCGCGCACGATTAGAAGATGCCCGGCCAATTGTCGCTGTTGGCTCCGTCGAGCATGCCCTGAGCAACCGCACGCACGACCGAATCGAACTAGTGGTGCTCCAAGCGCCGCAGGTGCTCGAAGAAACAATGCATGCATTCGTCGAAGCGGGCGCCGAGTTGCTTTTTACCCCGACCGAGCGTGCCAGCCGATTGTGGCTTGCGCAGCTTGATCGCGCCGATCGTGTCTATGAGCTCAATCGCAAAGCCGTGTGGATCGCGCGGAAGGCGGCCGCTCATCGCGCATTTGTCGCTGGCACCATTGGTCCGCCGCCAACCATGCTGCACCCGATTGGTCCGCTGAGCACCGAGAGCCTCCGGCGCGCCATTGCAGAGCAGGCAATCGCGCTGCTCGATGGCGGATGCGACGTGCTCGTGCTCAAATCGTTCATCGAACTCGATGAGCTGCTCCTCGCAATCGAAACGGTGCTCCCGCTGGCAAATGGAACACCCGTCATTGCACTCAAGGCATTCCCTGAAGACGGTGCTGTGCTCGCAACGTCGTTCCCTGCTGACGTCGCGCGGTTGCTCTCGCAGTACTCGCTTGCTGCGATCGGCGCCAGTGGCACGGTTGGCCCGCAGCGAATGCGCGGAGTCATCAGCGCAATGCGGAGCAGAAGCTCGCTTCCGCTCGTTGCACTGCCCGATACAGGGATTCCAACGATGGTTGGCTGTCGCGCGCACTATTCCGCCGACCCAGACTACATCGCGCGCACACTTCGAGAACTTGCCGAATCTGGAGCTCGCATTTGTGGCACTGACCGCGGAACAACAATCGCACACACAAGCGCCACGAGCCAATCGCTTGCTGGAATAACGCAAGCAGCACCGCCGCCAGCCCCGATCCAACGAGAAGCGCACCTATCGGCACGACCGACGGTGCCTCCCCCATCGCGTTTTGCGCAGAAGCTTCGGGAGCGCTTTGTCATCACCGTTGAACTCGACATCCCCCGCGGTCTTGACATGGCGAGCGTCCTCGATGGCGCACGCTACCTTGGCATGCATGGCGTGGATGCTGTCAACATCAGTGATGGCGCACGCGCACGACTGCGCGTCAACTCGTTGATGCTGAGCGCATACGTGCAGCAAGAGACCGGCATCGAGTGTATTGCCCACCTTGCATGTCGCGATCGCAACATGGTTGCGCTCCAGAGCGATCTGCTCGGCGCTGCCCTCCTTGGGGTGCAGAACATCCTCGCTGTCAGCGGCGATCCGACGCATATTGGCGACTACCCTCGTGCGACAACTGTCGGAGATCTCGACTCCATCGGCTTGATTAGGGCTCTCCGCATGATGAACAGCGGTCGTGACCTTGCAGGCAATCCTCTCAGTGGCACGACAAATTTCTGCATCGCCGGTGCGTGTAATCCCTGCGCAGAGGACATCGAGCGTGAGCTCGACCGACTGGCGCAAAAAGTCGCTGAAGGCGCCGAAGCAATCTTCACCCAACCAATGTTCGATCTGGAGCAGTGGCTCCAGTTCCTCAGCCGTGCCGGCTCGCTCCCAGTGCGCTTTATCGTCGGCATCCTTCCACTGCGGAGCGTGCGCCATGCAGAATTTTTGCACTACGAAGTCCCAGGCATGACGATTCCTGCGTGGGTACGCAAACGCATTGCAGAATCGCCCAACCCCGCCGAGGAAGGCATCACAATCGCTGCAGAGTTCCTCGCGGCCGTCAAAGAACATTGCCATGGTGTGTACCTGATGCCGCCATTCAAGAAGTACGACGTTGCTCTCTCCGTCCTCGAGCGCGCTGGCGTTGCTCTTGCCAGTAGGCCAGACCACTAGCGTATATTCGCGCAGCTCGCTTGCGGTGGAAGCGAGGTACGTTGTTTGTCACACACATATCTGGGAGGGTCCCATGGCAGAGGAATTTGCGCAAGACATTCCGGTGACGGAGTTGCGAATTGGGTTTGGCCGCCGTCTCGGTGCATTGTTGATTGACGCGGTGATCATTGCTGCACTTGCCGCTGGAGTGTACACGATTGCTCACGATACATTCGAAAAATTGCTGAGCACCCATATTTCCCATCAGCTCCAAGAACAGAGTGTGGCACTGTCTGAACTCGATGGCGAACAAGCCGATGCCATTATGGATTTCACAACTGCTGGGATTGTCTGGGGTTTTATCGCAGGAGCGATTGCGCTCCTCTACTCGCTGATGGAAATCGCCTACGGTGCGACGCTCGGCAAGATGGCGCTCGGCATCAAAATCGCAAACGCCGATGCCACAACTGCTTCCACAGGTACGCTGGCAACGCGATGGTTCATCAAGTCAGGGCTTTCATCGTTGCTGAATCTGCTCGGTACACTGACCAGTGCGTCAATTCTGAGCACGCTTTCTGCTGTTGTTGGGATTGTGATATTCATCGGCTGCTTTTTCGTGCTGGGCGCCAATCGGCAAGCGCTCCACGACATGATCGCGAAAACAGCCGTCTATCGTCGCAGTGACATCCGTCAGGTATCACCAGAATTGGTATGAGCGTTCAAGCACGGCTCTACTACAGCGAGTACCTTCAGCTCGACAAAATTCTCAGCGCACAGCAGCTCCGCAGCGCGCAATTGGGTGAAGCTGCACACGATGAGATGCTGTTCATCATCATCCACCAAGCATTCGAGCTGTGGTTCAAGCAGTTGCTCTGGGAGCTACAGGATGTTATCGCTCGGCTTGGGCAGGAATACGTGCCTGAGTCTGATGTTGGCATTGCACTCGACCGGCTGCGGCGGATGATCGAGATTATCAAGTTGCTCGAGCATCAGTTCGATGTGCTCGAAACAATGACGCCGCAGCAATTCATGGAATTCCGCGACCTCCTCTACCCCGCCAGTGGCTTTGAGTCGGTCCAGTTTCGGATGGTGGAAGTCAAGCTCGGTCTAGATGATCGGCACCGCGTACAAATTGATGCTGCGGGCTATCGCGCACGGCTGCACGCAAAGGACCAACGTGCACTCGAACGCATTGCTGCCGAACCCTCCCTCTTTACGACCATCGAGCGCTGGCTGGAAAAAATGCCATTTATGGAATCGGGTTCGTACCGATTCTTGGACGCATACCGCCAGGCTGTCGAGCGCATCTTCGAACACGACCGAGCCGAACTTGAGCGCGTTACGACGCTCTCGCCCTCCCAGCTCCAGCAGCAACGGGAGCAAATTGCGCGACTGGAACGCCACTTCCACGCCCTCTTTGACGCAGATGCGTACAGGCAGCTCCTCGAGCACGGCGAGAAGCGGCTTTCGCAACGTGCAACGCTGGCAGCGCTGTTCATCGCGGTTTATTCCCACTACCCACTTCTGCAGCAACCGTACCGCTTACTGGACACGGTGCTTGAACTGGACAAGCGCATCAGCCTCTTCCGCTTTCGCCATGCGCTCATGGTAAGCCGGATGATTGGCTCGCGAACGGGGACGGGCGGCTCCAGCGGCTTCGACTACCTGATGAAAACGGTTCTCGAGCATCGCGTCTTTGCGGACCTGGCTGCGCTGTCGAGCTACATTCTCCCTTCCTCGAAGGTGCCGCCTCTGCCGGACGAGATCGCCCGCCAGCTTCACTTCGTCGCTGAAGTTTAAGCTAGGCTGCCTCGACGGCTGCATCGGGTTCGTCCCGCTCATACACAGCAGGTGCTACCCCACGGACAGCATCGGCGGTGATTCGCACACGGCGCACCCCCCGCAGCTCGGGAAGTTCATACATGATGGGAAGCATGATCTCTTCGAGAATCGAACGAAGTCCCCGTGCACCCGTGCGCCGCTCTTTGGCACGCCGGACAACCTCCAAGAGCGCCTCACGGTCGAAGGAAAGTTCGACTCCTTCCATTGCGAAGAGCTTCTGGTATTGCTTGACGAGCGCGTTTTTCGGCTGCGTCAGAATATCCAGCATCGCTTCATCATCGAGTGGATGGAGCGCAACGATCACCGGCAGACGTCCGATGAACTCCGGAATAAAGCCGTACTTGAGCAGATCGTCCGGCTCGACGTGACGCAAAAGCTCGTAGGTTTCCTCAACCGATACGGTCCCGGGATTGTGGAAGCCAATCGCAGTCGAACGCATCCGCCGCGCGATGATTTTCTCCAGCCCATCGAATGCACCGCCACAGATGAAGAGGATGTTCCGTGTGTTGACTTGCAAGAGTGGCTGTTCGGGATGCTTCCGTCCGCCGCGCGGTGGAACTCCAGCGATGGTTCCCTCCAGAAGTTTGAGCAGTGCCTGCTGGACGCCTTCCCCTGAAACGTCGCGTGTGATACTCGGCGAATCGCTCTTGCGCGTGATTTTGTCAATCTCGTCAATGTAGATGATGCCCATCTCGGCGCGCGCGATGTTGTAGTCGGCATTCTGCAAGAGCGCTGCGATGATGGATTCGACGTCGTCGCCGACATAGCCTGCCTCGGTGAGCGTCGTCGCATCGGCAATTGCGAAGGGGACGTCGAGAATCTTTGCCAACGTTCGCGCCAAGAGCGTTTTCCCCGTCCCGGTGGGACCGACGAGCAGAATGTTGCTTTTTTCCACCTCGACGTCTTCGAATGCGCCGAGCACGCTGCCGCCGAGCACGCGCTTGTAGTGGTTGTACACTGCAACCGAGAGTGCGCGCTTTGCTTCGTCTTGACCGACAACGTAGCTATCGAGCGCTGCTTTGATTTCCGAGGGTTTGGGCAGTTTCAACGCAGGAATCGGTGTGGCAGCCTGGCGTTCTCGCTGCCGACTCTGCAACATGATGAGCGAATTGATCACACAGATGTCGCAGATGTTCGCGTTGTTGCCCGTAATGAGCGTTGTCACCTCGTGGGCTGAACGACCGCAGAACGAGCAGGTGTATTCTTTGCTCATGTGTAGCGCACGTTGTTCGTTTCAGACCGACTGCAGCGAGCCGAACGCTCCGCGTTAGGCTTTCGTGCTTTCGAGGACGTGGTCCACGATGCCGTATTCGAGCGCTTCGTAGGCGGACATGTAGTTATCGCGGTCAGCATCGCGTTTGATGTCTTCGTAGGATTTGCCGGTGTGCTTTGCGATGGCGTGGTAGAGCATATCCCGAATGCGGAGCATCTCTTTGGTGAAGATTTCGATGTCGGTTGCTTGTCCTTGCGTTCTTCCGAGCGGTTGGTGCATCAGAATTCGCGAGTGCGGTAGCGCGTACCGTTTACCTTTTGTGCCTGCACACAGCAACACCTGCGCCATCGAAGCAGCCACGCCGACACAGTACGTGGCGATGTCCGGCTTGATGTACTGCATCGTGTCGTAGATCGCCATTCCCGCGGTGACGCTCCCACCGGGGGAGTTGATGTACATGAAGATGTCTTTCGACGGGTCCTCGCTTGCTAAGAACAGCAGCTGCGCAATGACCAGCGATGCGACGTAATCATCAATCGGCGAGCCGATGAAGATGATACGCTCTTTGAGGAGCCGCGAGTAAATGTCGTAGGAACGCTCGCCGCGGCTGGTTTGCTCGATGACAATTGGGACGAGCTGGCTACGTGGATCGAACGAAACAAGCTCCATATGCTTCCTGCGTGAGGGTAATGGGAACTGCGGCTGCATTGACGGAACGCAGCGGGATTTATTAGCCCTCGCCTTCTGCTGCGTCTGCCAGCTCTTCGTAGGGACGCTCGACGACACGGACGCGGCTCAAGAGGAAATCGAAGAGCGCATCGGTCAGCAAGCGGTTGCGAAGACCCGGGTTCTGTTCCAGTGCCATTTGGAGCTGCGGAACATCCACGCCGTAGCGCTCGGCAAGTGCCTGGAGCCGCTCTTGGCCAAGCTCAATGTTCTCGGTACGCAGAATTGTATCGGCAATCAGCTGCCACCGCGCTGCTTGTTCTGCTTGGGGAAGAAAGTACTCGACCAATTGCTCACGGGGGATTTGGCGAAGTCGCTTATCCTCCTTATTGCGCTCCAGTGCGCTGTCGGCGAACTCTTCGGCCATTGCACGGACAAGCCCCTCGGGCACCTCAAAATCGTGTGCTTCCACAAGCGCATCCACCACTCGCTCACGGAGGTACTCGGCGACCTCCTTTTCCCAGTACTCTTGGAGTGAGCGACCGATATCCTGGCGCAACTGCTCTTCGCTTGAAAGCCGCCCGCCGGTAAGCGTGCTGATGAACTCTTCGTCCAGTGTCGGCAGCACCACTTTCTTGATCTCTCGGACGGTTACATGGTAGGCGTGCTCGTGCGGCTGATCGCTATGCTCATCGGCTGCATGCTCTGTGCGGTAGAGGAAGCTATCTCCAACGCGCAAGTTGATGAGCTCGGTCCGCAGCAGGGGATCCATTCGTTCGTCGTCGAGGAAAAATTCCTGCTCCTTTCCGCCCACAAGCGGCGCACCCGTTTGTGGATCAATCGGCGCAAACGCGAGTTTGACGACGTACATCGAGTCAGTTATCTGCTCGGCCGGCTCCAGTCGAGCTGAGCGGAGCTGCAGATTGTAGAGCTCCTCGTCAATATCGCTCTCGCTGATCGTACGGATTGGCTTGACAACCTCGATGGTTTCGTACGGAACAAGCGTAATCTCGGGCATCACTTCGCACTCGATGACAAATCGTGCGCCACGCTCTGCAGTGCGATTCATCTCGACGAGCACGGGTGTTCCCACAACATCGAGCGAATGCTCGCGGGCAGCAGTGCGGAATGCTTCGCTGGCGACATCACTGAGCGCATCGCGCTCGATTTGCTCGCCGTAGCGCGCTTTGATGATGTCGAGTGGTACTTTGCCCTTGCGGAACCCTTCCAGCTGGAGATTCTGCTGCACGTCCCCGTAGGCACGCTCGAAATGCGGGAGAAGTTCATCGTAGCTGACGGTAATCTCGACACGTCGGCGCAGTCCCCCGACTTGGTCAATCGTCGTTTGCACGGGAATACCTCGTAGAAGTAGTGGAAAAATGCGGGCTCCTTGTGCGGACGGAGAGACTCGAACTCTCACGGGTTACCCCGCCAGATCCTAAGTCTGGTGCGTCTGCCAATTCCGCCACGTCCGCGCGCATCATCGCCTGCGGTGCGCACGCGCTGCGAAATTACTGCAGCGATCACCGCATGCGAACAATCAACCGTTGCCAGTGGTGCGTTCTGCTTTCAGCCACAAGAGCGAAAGCGCCCGACGGTAGCTCCGCAACATCGGCAACAATGCGGGCTGGTGTCGTGCTCCAGGCTGCCTGCCAGAGCGTCCGACCATCGAGCGAGATGATGTGCCACTGCGAGGGCTGCCCAACAAGTGCTGAAGGCGAGACGAAAACGGCGTGGTTGCCCCAAAGAGGGTCTGGCCATACGTCCATCCCTGATGGATACTGTTGCTCGGCAGCCGAGGCGAGCGCTTCGGCACGTTGGCGAAGTTCGGTGCGATTGCGCCCGAACAGGAGAAACACCTCGTAGGATCGGCTGCTTGCCGGCACAATCGGTCCAGCAAATCGCGCACCGACCGCGACAGATTTATCCCCCAAGCCTCCCATTTGCAGTGATGTCCCACGTCGGAGCGTTTCCATCTTCCGTTCGGGGAGAAAATTGCTTACGCTTGCATATGCAGCATCGAGTCCGGCACACTGGAGCTGTGCGTCGCTTTCCCCAGAGCGAACCACTGCAACAACAATTGGATCGCCAGGCATCCGCTCCATCATTTCTGCACACGCGCTTCCGCGATCGAAAAGAAGGCTCACCGCAGAGCTATCACCTGTCGGGGTCAAATCGAAATCGAAATAGTGACCGACGGCAACATCCGAACATGCAGCACTCCCTACGTTCGAGAGCGTCACCTGAAAGTGTACTGTCTGCCGATCAAGAATTTCGACCTTTTCGGCGAGTTCAATCTCACATGGCGGCGGGCTTCCTGCTGGCGCCAACCGCAGAATGCGGCGAGTCTGCGTTCCCTCGCTTGGTCGCTCAACGGGGATGAAGGCATTATCCGTGCGGAGTCCATCCCCTTCGATGCCGCTCCACACTTGCTCGGTCGAGAAGCTGACCACATAGACTCCACCACCGTAGAGAAGTGAGCCGAGCGATGGGACTGCCAGTCCTTCGCCTTTGAGTTCCTCGCCAGAGCCAGTGTTACGCCCGATCCAGCCGTAATCACCGAGCGAGAGTGCAAGGCTGTCGCGCCGAATCGTCGCCCAATCTGGCGTGGGATAGAACGGCACAAGTGCAACGTCGTGGTACGCAGCACCGCTACTTCCGCGCCCACTCACCTCGAGACGAAGGAAGTGCAGCGTTGGAGCCTGCTGCGTGATCACCATTGAAAATGGACCAAGCATGAACTCCTCCTGCGCTGCAACGCTTGGACGCTCCCGCTGGCTATCGAGCACGACGACGGCATCGCTTGCGCCCCCCCAGGATTGGATCACCTGGAGCGTCCACCGAAGCTGCGTTCCGCTTCCCAGACGATTGACCATGCGGAAATACACCAGAACAGTATCACCCAGCTGCGTCCGTTCCAGCGGTGTACCGTCGAGCCGCTGATACGTTACGCTCATTGGAACTATTGCCGGCGTCGAGAATGGATCTCGCTCGAGCGCACTGCGTGCGTTGACCATGCCGGGGAGAAGAATTGCAACGTCGGGGTTGACGTTCGATACGTCTCGTGCTGACAGGCGCACGTGTTCGATTGCTTGCAGTGCATCGAGCTGGGGGAAGCGCGAACGGACGAGCGCAAGCACCCCGCTCACCATCGGCGTTGCCGAGGACGTCCCGGAAAAGTAGGTATAATCGGCATCCGATACATTGCCGGTTGTACGTGCGTTGCTGCCCGGGGCAAGGATACGGCAGTGTGCACCAATCCCCGTGCCGGGGACAATGCGTCCATCCGTTTCTGTTTCTCCTACGCCGAGCACTCCCGGGTACGCAGCTGGATACATCGGCTGCGTGCCTGTTCCATTGCCGGACGCTGCGACGATTGCCACGTCATGGGCAAGAGCGAACGCGATAATGCTCTCCTCGATGGGACTTGGTGCTTGGTCTTCATTGCCCCAACTGCAGTTGACAACCTTGCAACCACGAAGCGCTGCGTAAATGAGCGACTCGTACCCAAAGAGGATGTACCCATCGGTGCTATTCGGCGTTGCCTTGATCGGGACAATCCGACACCCCGGCGCAACTCCGCTGATGCCTTTGCCGTTGTTCTGCACAGCTGCGATGATACCCGCAACGCTTGTTCCATGCCCGTCGGTTGGATGGAACACGTTATCGGGAGCAGTGCCATCATTACGCCAGGTGATGTTGTAGCCCCGGTAGTCATCTACGTAGCCATTGCCGTCGTCATCAATGCCGTTGTTGGGAATTTCGCCACTGTTGACGGCAATTGCGCCACCGAGGTCCTCGTGGGAGAATCGAACGCCGCTGTCGCTGACACCGATGAGCACCGACGGCGAGCCGGTGGTAATATCCCACGCTGCTGGCGCTTCGATAGCTTGCAAGTACGTTTGGTCGGAAAAGAGCGGGTCGTTCGGCACCAGCAGCAATCGCTGCCGACGGACAGGTTCGGCGTATTCGACAAGAGGGTGCGTTGCCATGAGCAATACACAGAATTTTTCCGCAGGCAAAGGTCCGGTGTAGCGGACGCAAATCGTTCGCGCAAGCGGTTCCTCGGCACGCTCGATTGCGGCAACTTGCCAGGAGCGTAGGCTGGGTGTTTTCCCCATTCGATGCCGCCAGCTCAGCGTCTGCTCTGGCTCAAGAAGCAACCGCTCGACTATCGCATCCCCTCCCAGATCGAGCGTCCGACTTTGCACCAGCGGTACCGCTTGCGGCGCAAGCCGCACGTAGAGCCACTGCGGTTCGGCACCTACTGCGGCCGAGAGGCTCACGACCATCATTAGCCACCAACGCCAGATCACAGCGACAAAGCAGGCAGGTTGTGCTACATTTGCATTGGCAAGTTACGACACCTGGCAGGCCAACACCAATGACATCACCCTCGGAATACGTTGTCACCGCACGGAAGTGGCGACCCCAGCAATTCGGAGAAGTTGTCGGTCAGGATCACGTCACTACAACACTTCGCAACGCACTCGCAAGCGGGAGGATTCACCATGCGTACCTCTTCTGTGGACCCCGCGGCGTCGGCAAAACGACAACTGCTCGCATCGTCGCACGCGCGGTCAACTGCGCAGCCCCCCGCGATGGGATCGAACCGTGCAATGAGTGCGACTCTTGCCGCGACATCATCAGCGGTCGTTCGATGGACGTCGTCGAAATTGACGGTGCATCAAATAACAGCGTCGAGGACATTCGCCGACTGCGGGAGAATGCCAAGTACCCACCGACGTTCGGGCGGTACAAGGTGTACATCATTGACGAAGTCCACATGCTTTCGTCGAGCGCATTCAATGCACTGTTGAAGACGCTCGAAGAGCCCCCAGCACATTTGCTGTTCATCTTCGCAACGACAGAACCACACAAGGTCCCCGCAACAATTCAGAGTCGGTGTCAGCGATTTGACTTCCACCGCATGAGCACCCGCACGATCGCTGAGCATCTCCGCACCATTGCCGATGCTGAGCAGGTCGCCATTGACGATGACGCACTCTTTGCCATCGCACGTTTTGCCGATGGCTCGATGCGCGATGCACAATCGCTCTTCGATCAAGTGCGCGCATTTGCCAGCGGTCCGATCACCGGCGCTGATGTGCGGCGGAGCCTGCACGTTCTCGGCGACGATGTCTATTTCGCAATCACCGATGCGATTGCCGAGCGCAGCCTTGCACGCGCATTCGAACTCGCCCGAACAATCGTCGGGCAAGGGTTCGATATCCACCAGGCGATCGTCGGCTTGCTGGAGCATCTCCGCAATGCCCTCACGGTGCGGGCAACGGGGAGCACTGAGCTGATCGAAGCTTCTGACGAAACTCGCCAGCAGTATTCCGAGCTTGCGCAGCGCTTTACCCAGGAAGACCTTGTCCACATGATGACCATCACCGCGCATGCAGAGCAGCACCTCCGCTTTGCCTCACAGCCGCAAATTCGTTTGGAACTGCTTCTGGCGCAACTGGTGCACTTGCCCACTGCATATGACATCGGTCGTTTGATTGCCGAGCTCGAACAGCTGCGCTCGCAACCACCAGAACCACCACAAGCGCCGACTGCCCCTGCTCTTCCCCAAAAGGACGATACTGCCGTTTCCCCACAACCTGCCAACGCACCAAAAGCTGAGTCGCCATCGCAGACGGGCGCGGCGACGGCGCAGCTGGATTGGCAAGCATTCATTGCAACGCTTCCGCCGACGCTGAAAATTCTCAAGCCGATTCTTGCGCGGATACCACCACCGACGCTCACTGAGCATCAGTGCACGTTCTCGTGTAGCGATACAGGCGATGCGAAGATGCTCGAAGAAAAGCGCCAAACGCTCGAAACCTACTTGGCGAAAAAATTGGGTCGCAGCGTGGCAATCCAGATCGTGCAATCAGCATCCGCCGCAGCTCCATCGCCCGCACCACCGGATCTGACGCCAGCAGTCACTCATCGCGAACTGTTTCCCATCGAGCGAGTGCTCATCGAGAAGTTTGGAGCGCAGCGTGTCGCTGGCGTTCGATGACCTCCAGCGCGCGGTAGAGGACGACCCCGACGCTCACCGCGACATTGAGCGAATGCTTCTGCCCGAACATCGGGATAATCAGCGCATCATCGCATGCAGCTAAAATCTCCTCGCTGATCCCCACAAGCTCATTGCCAAACACGAACGTCGCGGGCAGATCGTGACTATCGAGCATCCAGTGCAGACGTGCACCCTCTGCAAGTTCGACGGCAACAATGCGATGGCCGCGCCTGCGCTGCTCGGCGATAGCGTCGAAGGGATCGGCAATTGCGCGCCACGGCACGCTCTGCTCCGCACCGAGTGCTGTTTTATGGATGCCATGCCGCTCCGGTGTCGGCGTGTAGCCACTCAAAATGAGCTGCTCGACGCGAACAGCATCGCACGTTCGGAAGATCGAACCAACGTTGTACGCACTTCGCACATTCCAGAGCAACACCGCGATCGGATGACGCAGCTGGCCGTACCGGAGATCAGTCTGCGCGCGGAGCTGTGCAAGCTCGTGGTAGCTCAGTCGGCGCGGGCGATCCATCGCTCGAGGATATTGGCAAGGTGATCGTATTCCCAGGGTTCGTTGTACACCTGCGATGCGGTGCGGAGAATCAAGCGACCGTCCCAGGCAAAGATTGGCACCTCGATGCGATGCTCGTCGAAAAGCCATTGCGGGAGACGGTTGGCGGCAGCCTCCGTTGCTTCAGTGCTCGGAAGCGGGACTGCTGCCAGGAATGCAATCATCTCCTGCGGTGCAGGAGGTGTAACGCCGACTGCACGGGCAAGCACACGCTGCGCATCGAGTGCGAGCGTGCGGTTGTAGCGGTAAATGTCCCCTCCACCAAGACGCTCATAGAACGCAAGTCCAGCGGGCGCACTCAAGTAGGTGGACCAGTCTTTCGTGCCGGTGAAATCGAACTCTGCAAGGTAGCCTTTCTGGTAGCCGTGCGAGATCACCACCGGGTGCGTCATTGCTTGGCGGCAAGGCGCAGTCCAGAGAAACGCGCACCCCTTGGGAGCAAAGAGCCACTTGTGAAAGTTGCCCGTGTACCAATCGGCTCCGAGCTCGTCGAGCCGCAGCGGGAGCATCCCCGGTGCATGGGCTCCATCAATCATCACCATGATGCCGCGCTCTTTGCACATCCGGACAAGCTCTTCGACTGGAAAGACAAGCCCCGTCGGGGATGTGACGTGATCGAACAGTGCGAAGCGTGTCCGTTCGGTAATGGCTCGGCGCACTGCTTCGACGACCTCTGCAGCACTGCCGATCGGGAACGGCACCGGTACCTCGACGTAGGTACACCCCGCAATGTCTGCTGCATAACGCAGCGTTTGCCGAACGGCGTTGTACACGTGCGATGTCGTCAGCAGCTCATCTCCTGGGTCGAGCAACGGAAGGATCGAGCGGATGACTGCGTTGACGCCTGTCGTTGCGTTCTCGACAAAGACAAGGTCTTCGCCGCGGGCTCCCATGAATGCCGCCATCGTTGCTGCAGCATTCCGAAGCTCGTGGTGAAGGTGCTGCCGAACGAACGCTACTGGTTCGCGTTCGAAGCGTCGTTGCCAGTCGTGCTGAATCTCGAGCACCTCGATCGGCGTTGCGCCGAATGAACCGTTGTTGAGGAAGATAATCTCCGGATCGAGCAGCCACCGCGAGCGAATCGCGCGACCGAACGATAGATCCATGCTACTCCATTCCACAGGTGGTAAGTGCTTCGTGGTAGGTGCGAACATACCGCTCGACGTAGTGATCGAGCTCACGCCGGCGGTACTGGGCAACAAAGCGTGGATGCTCCAAAAACAGCAAACGCTCGAAAAATCCATGCTCAGCGTTGAGTTGCTCTGCAATCGTCCGAAGTTTGCCACTACCGAGGATGATCGCAACCTCCCGGCGGAGCGGGAATGCTTTCTGCGCGCGGAGTGATTCCACGATGAATCCACGTGCGACCGCTTCTAATGCCGGATCGTCATAAAAGTTGAGGTTCTTGCCATTGCGAACAAACCCGAGCGGTGAAAGTGCCGAAAGGTAAAAGCGGGCGTAGAAGGCTTCCGGCCCTCCGAACGCTGCAATCGTGCGATACACGAACGTCCCCGAGAGTTCGCGACGCTCGCCAAGGTCGTTGGGAATTCCGCACTCCTCCCGGAGCGCCACTGGATCAGTGAAGATGATCCCCGTCACCCCTGCACCGAAGCGTCCAGGGTTGATGCCGAACACACCGATCCGAGGATTTCGATCACGATAGTACCGCTCGGCAAACGCACGGACTGCCCGGCGCACACGTTCATCACCTCGTGGATCGAGCACCTCGATACCCTCGGGAACCGGCTCGGGAAAGCGGAGCGACTCGTACCAACGGAGAAATGCATCAGCGAATGTTCGCATGAAAAGATTGATGTTACGAACAAAACATCCTGCGGTACAAAAATTGCGGCGTGCCAATCAATCATCAACGCATTTGGTTTGTTGAGATTGCCGATATATTTTCGCGCGGAGCGGCTGCAACACCCACTAACGAGGTGCACTCCTATGAACCGTCGTGAATTTTTCTGGCGACTTGTACGCCAGCACCCAGAGGAACCAATCGCGACAAGCAGTGGGCTTGACCCCTACCGCCCAGAGAGTACCTTGAGCCGCGAAGATGCGCTGCACTTGCTTGGCCGCACAACCTTTGGGGTCTCGCGCTCCGATGTTGAGCGCGCCATGACGATGACACCCCGCCAGGCAATTTCAGCACTGCTATCGAATACCACGCAACCAACGCCGCCTGCATGGGCCACGGTTGATCCTGCGACAGAATCGTTCCCCTCGCCCGATGCACGACAGCAGGAGTACTATCGCCGCTACGCGGAGCTCCAACGGTGGTGGCTGCAGCTGATGATCAACGACGGATTCTCCATCCGCGAAAAGCTCGTCTTCTTCTGGCACAATCACTACTGCTCGGACTACCTGAAGGTGTACTACCCGCAGTACATGTACCTTCAGAACCAAACATTTCGCCAAATGGCGTGGGGGAACGTTCGCGAACTCGCACGAGCAATGGTCGCTGATCCAGCGATGCTCATTTACCTCGACAACGTTGCCAGCATCAAAGGTAATCCCAACGAGAACTTCGCACGCGAGCTACTCGAGCTGTTCACGCTCGGAGTCAACCACTACACCGAACGCGACATCGTCGAGGCAGCCCGCGCATTGACCGGCTGGCGCATCCAAGGAATGCGCGGTGTCTTCAACCCGCAGCTCTGGGATCCAGGTGTCAAGGAATTTCTCGGGCAACGCGGCAATTTCAACGCAGACGACATCATCCGAATCATCTTCGAGCAAGACCAAGCCGCTCGCTTTATCGCAACGAAGATTTACCGAACGTTTGTGTACGACGTCCCGAACCCGGACATTGTCGAGCAACTTGCGCAACTGCTCAAAGCCAACAACTACGAGCTACGCCCAGTGCTCGAAGTGCTGCTTGCCAGCGAACACTTTTTTGATCCACAAGTTCGAGGTGCGGTCATCAAAAGCCCCATCGAGTTCATCGTCGGTATGTGCCGCCAGTTGGACTTCGACCAACTCCCGCTCGACTACGGCGTCGAACGAATGGCAAAACTCACACTCGAACTACTCAACCCACCCACAGTCGAAGGCTGGAAGGGACACCACCTCTGGATCAACACGAACACGTACCCCTTGCGCGAACGTATCGCAGAGTACTTCGTCGAAGGTAAACGGAACGACAACTTCCAGAACTTCCCTGCAGCACCGAACGTCCGCGCATTTGCAGAATCGTTCAGCTCGAATGCATCAGCGCGGGATTTTGTCCGCGACGTGGCGCGATTTCTCTTAGCACTTGAACCTGGACCGAAAACGCAAGAGTACTTGCTCGATGCGCTTCTGCTCGGCGCGCCGGAGTACGAGTGGAGCCTTTCGATGCCGAATGTCGAACTGCGGCTTCGCTCGCTGCTCAAAGCAATCATGACGCTTCCTGAATACCAACTTCTCTGATGGGTGATACAATGAAACGACGTGAATTCCTCGAGCGTTCGGCCCGTGGGCTTGCGCTCACCTCGCTGGTAACCGGCCTTGGAGGTATTCGCATCAACGCGCTCGCGATGTCACCGACGCTGCGTGCACTCGAGCAACTCACTGGCGGAAGCGATCGCGTCTTCGTGCTCATTCAACTCACTGGTGGCAACGACGGACTCAACACAATCATCCCAGTCGAAAACCCACTCTACTATCAAGCCCGCCCAACACTAGCAATCCCCAAAAGCCAAACGCTGCCGTTGACCGATACGCTGGGCTGGCATCCATCGCTCCGTGGGTTCCGCGAGCTGTTCGCCGATGGTCGGCTCGCCATTGTGCAGAACGTCACCTACCCCAACCCCGACCGCTCACACTTTCGTGGAACGGACATTTGGCTGACCGCAACCGATAGCGATGTCTTCAAAAGCAGCGGCTGGGTTGGGCGCTTTCTGGAAACACTCGCACCGAGCTTCCCCGAGCAACTTCCCGATGAACCGCTTGCAGTGCAGATTGGAACGACGCTCTCGCTCGGCTTCCAAGGCAATCGCGGCTCGCTCGGCATCACTTTCCGCGATCCAGAGTCGTTCTACTCGCTTGTTGATCAGCAAGGCACCAACTCGCTGTACGACGAGGCCCCTGCAACACTCGGTGGCAGCGAGCTTGAATTTGTGCGCACCGTCGAACGCTCGTCCCAACTTTACTCTCAGGCAGTCAAACGTGCTGCCGATCGGCAGAAAACCAACACTGTCACCTACCCAACCGATAACCCGCTCGCACAAAGCTTGCGGATCGTCGCACGGCTCATCGCAGGAGGACTCACGACGAAGTTCTACCTGGTCAGCATTGGGGGCAACACGTTTGACACACACATCAACCAAGGAGCCCTCACGGGTACACATCCACAACTGCTCCAGCAACTTGGGGATGCTGTCAAGCTCTTCCTCGACGACTGCCGCGGGCTGGGCGTTGCTGATCGCGTCGTCGGCATGACGTTCTCGGAATTCGGTCGGCGCGTGATGGAAAATGGCAGTCGCGGGACCGACCACGGAACGGCAGCACCACTGTTTGTCTTCGGAGAGCACGTGCTCGGCGGACAAGTTCTCGGCCACGACCCCGATTTAGCAAACCTCGACAGTCGCGGCGACCTACTCATGGAGTTCGACTACCGTCAAGTGTACGCTGCAGCCCTCCTTCAATGGTTCGGCGCACCAATGACAACGCTCCAGACGGTGCTCTTCCGTGAGTTCAGTCCGCTGCCACTGTTCCAGCAAATCAGCTCGGTCGCTCCGTGGGAAGATGCTGCGCTTGTACAGTCACTTTCGATTACGCCTAACCCCTGCACAACGCACGCAGTGCTCTCTTTTACGCTGCCCGCTCCAGCGCGGGTAAGCGTTACCATTCACGATGCCTGCGGTCGCCGCATCACCGCGTATGATGCAGGCGACTATGCAAGCGGGAACGGTACAGTTCTGCTCCCCACAGAGCGTTTAGCCGCAGGAACGTACTTTGTGCGGCTCCAGGCTGGGCCGCGCCAAGCGATGAAGGCGTTCTTCGTCCTGCATTAGCGGCTGCTCCTTTTTTGTCGAAAACCATTTTGCATCAAGTGGCAGGTTATCACGTATTTTCGCACAAGCCCCAAAGGGGTAATGCTGTGTTGTTTCACCAATGCTAGGGTTAGTTGTATGAAGAGGTTCCTTCCTGCGTTCGTCGCGCTGATTGCAGCAACGCTTGCCGCACAAGCACAATCGCCACCCAATGGCCAATTCGGCATTGGACTCGCACTGGGTTCCGGATCCGGTGCGCAATTCACCTATGCCATCAACCCCAACATCCATATTGGAGGGAGGCTCGGCTTTGCAAGCGTGAGTCAAAGCGGCCAATCGCAATCACAGTTCGCATTTGCTCCGTTCTTCCGCTACCTTTTCAGCACCACCAGTGGAGTGATGCCGTACTTGCATGCTGAGTTCGAATACGGCAGTACCAGTACCAGCGGCGTTAGCAGTTCAACAACAGCACTTTATCTCGGAGGCGGAGTTGCGTACTACTGGAACGCTACATTCGGCATACGCGGAGAAATCAACCTGCTCGGCTTGGGGTTAGATCCCTCGTACACGCAATTCTCGATCGTGCCTGCTCGAATTGGCGTGGATTGGTTCTTCGGACGCTAAGTGCATCAGACGATCCCGAATGCTCAGAGGAGCGCCCTCGTGTGAGGGCGCTCCTACTTTTTACGGCTCTTGGAAAATGAAGAAGTTGTAGCCACCTGCGTGCGTACCGAAGAACACGACGGTGTACGCCTTCCCCAGTGCAAAACTGACCGAGCCATCAGGGCGGAACAGCACGCGCGGTGGCGAGTCTGGCGTTCCGAATACCAGGTTGATTCGCTGAAGCTGGCCGAATTCCACTGGACGTGATGCGAAGCCAAATGCCACTCGATCAGCGAAAATGTTCGAATCCCACTGGTCGAGTGATGCGAGCTGATCTCGCGCCATCCGCAGCAGTGGAACGTCCGGCGCAGCATTGACGCAGCGCACGCGCGCGACGAACGTCGTCGGCTGAAGCGATACGCTATCGAGCACAATGAGTCGTGGCATTTGCGCAGTTCCTGCTGCAATGACGCTCACGACACGACTGGGATCGAGCACGAGCGCTTGCTCGATCCCGTTGACGATGAGCCTTGCAGTTCCAGCTGGCAGAACTGTTGCGAGTAGATTCGTTGGTGAGATACCGCTCCGGCTAACACCACCAGAGAACTGGCAGTTCATCAGTGTGCGATCAGCGAATGCATTGACAACCTGGACGTAGACCCCTGGCGCAAGCGGTGCAATCACGCCACTTGCTTCATCGTCGGCGATGGTGTAAAGTTCAGCGTCTCCGCTTTCAGTGGAGAGCACTGCGAGTGTGTACTGGTGTCCGCCGCGGGCAGTGTCGTATGCCACAGCAGCGATGCGCTCTGGTAGTCCGCTGCGGAGAATGAGCGGCACATCGCCCGCAGCAAGACGCACCGGCTGGCTCAGCGCCCCATCGCTGAGTGCACTGGCAAGGTACTCTCCGTTGTGGTAGCCACCGCGTCCATCGAGTCTGGCACCGAGCAGTGCGGTGAGCGACTGGCCACGCCCTGCAGCATTGAGCACACGCCACTCGGTCGAATCACCGGGAATTGTGCTCCGGTCACGACTGATCACTGCCAAGCGCGAAGCGGGGGCGCCGAAATTCGGCGCGTCCGCAATGATGACCGTATAGCGGTAACCAACCTCGATCGAAATCGTCTGCGCATCTTGGAGAACGCCGTTTGAATACAGTTGGATTGTGTCGCTGAGCACATCACCGCAAGCGGGGATCCTCTGATAGTCGCTCAACCATCGCCCTTGTCCTCGAGCAGCAACAACCCCAACCGACGCAATGCGGATGCTATCGAACTGGTAACGCGAGACGTTCATCCACCGTAGCTCGGCGGTGCGTTCTGCAACAGGAACAGTTGGCAGCTCCTCAAGTGCTGCTGGCGTTGGGTTTAGCTCATTGAGTAGAAAGATTCGTGGTGTCGCCGCAGTCCCCGCGATGATGAGTGTTGCAAAGCTCTGACTCTGGAGGTTGCCGCGCACGATTGCGATTGGTTCTATTCCGCGCAAAATCGAAAGAACAATTTCTCCAGCAGGAAGGTCGTGCGGCGAGCCAAGGCCGCGGAACGATTGGCGATCGAAGTACGCTCCGCTGGGGCATCCGAGGCGCACTTCGAATGTGAGCGCTGTATCAGGCAACGCGTTGAACAACCGTAGTTGCGCTCGTCCCAGCGCTGGAAGCGGCTGGGGATTGGTCACAAGCCGCACGAGTGTGTCAGCATCAGGCTGCCCCCGCGGCGAGGAAAGGAGAACAAACGTCTCATATGTTCGCTTGGTAAAGCGCGTCCGGACAGACTGATCCCGAACCACAGTGCCGTTGGCATCACGTACACGCACATACGCTGAATCGGCAGGCGATGGGATCAGCGCACTAGCAGACGAAGGCGGAACCTGCTGAGTTTGATTCCGTGCAACGATTGCGTCGAGCTCGAGTGCGTAGGATGCACCACCAGTGGTGAAGTTGACCAGCCGCACCATAATGCTGTCCGCACTCGGCGGTGGAGAGACCAAGTCCCACGACTCCTTCTCGCACCCGCCGAGAGCGACGAGCACAACGAACGATAGTAGCCGAACAACACGAGAGCATCGTTCCATACAGCCGCCATTGACGAATAACGGCGCTGTCGCCGTGCACGACGGCTAATTTTGCAGCCCAACGATTTTTTTCGATGCATGATCGAGAGCATTCGCGGCATCATCGAGCGATTTCGCCAGCTCGAGCACGAGATGAGCGACCCAGCCATTGTGAGCAATCAAGAGCGCTACCGTGCACTCGGGCGCGAATACAAGATGCTCCAGCCTATTGCGGAAGAAGGCCAGCGCTACTTGTTGCTCCGCAACCAGCTCGAGCAAGCCGAAAGCTTAGCCAAGGACCCAGCGATTGAGCCTGACTTGCGCGAGCTTGCTTACGAAGACATCCGCCGGCTGGAACGCGAAGTTCAAGACTCCGAAGAGCGATTGAAAATTCTCCTGCTGCCCAAAGATCCGACCGACATGAAGAGCTGCATCCTCGAAATCCGCGCAGGAACTGGCGGCGAGGAAGCTGCACTCTTCGCAGCAGACCTTCTCCGCATGTACACGCGCTTTGCAGAACGCAAGGGCTGGAAGGTCGAGCTGCTCGATTTTACCGAAAGCGACTTAGGCGGCTTCAAAGAAGTCAGCGTCGCCTTCAACGGCGAGGGCGCCTACGGTTTGCTCAAGTACGAAAGCGGCGTCCACCGCGTCCAGCGTGTCCCCGAGACTGAAGCGAGCGGGCGCATCCACACGTCTGCTGCAACGGTTGCGGTCTTCCCTGAGTTCGACGATGAGCTTCACATCGAGATTCGTCCTGAGGACATCGAACTGGAGACGTTTCGCTCTGGCGGAAAAGGAGGGCAGAACGTCAACAAGGTGGAAACTGCCGTTCGACTGCGGCACATTCCTACAGGCATCGTCGTCGCATGTCAGCAGGAGCGATCGCAACACGCCAACCGCGATCGCGCGATGAAAATGCTCAAAGCCAAGCTCTACCAGCTCGAGCGCCAGCGCCAACAAGAGTCGCTTTCCCAAGCACGCCGCGAGATGGTCAAAAGTGGCGACCGCTCGGACAAAATCCGCACGTACAATTTTCCGCAAAATCGAGTCACGGACCATCGTCTCGAAGGCGAGGCGAAGAACTATCCCCTCCAGCAGATCATTGATGGCGAGCTCGATGACCTCATCGAGCAGCTCCGATTGCAGGAGCAAGCGCTGCTTCTCCAGGAATCATCTACCACCCCACCGAAGGTCGGCCCATGAACGACGCCTCTCCACGCAAGGTCCTTTTTAGCGGCATTCAGCCGTCAGGGATGCTTACACTCGGGCACATCGCAGGTGCACTCCGCAACTGGGTTGCGCTCCAGCACCAGTACGAGTGCTACTTCTGCGTCGTGGATCTCCACGCACTGACTGTCCGCCAAGTTCCTGCGAACCTCCGCCGCTGGACGCTCGATTGCGCGGCGATGTACCTGGCAGCTGGCATCGAACCAGCACACGCGACCATCTTTGTGCAATCGCATGTACCGGCGCACGCTGAACTGGCATGGGTGCTGAGCACATTTACTGGCTTTGGAGAAGCAAGCCGAATGACGCAGTTCAAGGAGAAATCCGTCCAGCATGCCGATAACGTCAACGTTGGGCTGTTCGCCTATCCCATTTTGATGGCTGCCGATATTCTGCTCTACCAGACAGAGCTTGTCCCAGTCGGAGAAGATCAAAAGCAACACCTCGAACTCACGCGAGACCTCGCGCAGCGTTTCAACAACGCGTATTCGCCGACGTTCACCGTGCCAGAGCCGTACATCCCAACCTACGGTGCACGGCTGATGAGCCTGCAAGACCCGCGGAAGAAAATGTCGAAGTCCGACCCTAACCACAATGCGACCATCTTCCTGGTTGACGACAACGACGCCATTCGCCGGAAGATCCAGCGAGCAGTGACCGATTCTGGCACAACGATTACGTATGACCCCGAACACCGCCCAGGGATTTCCAACTTGATCGAGATTTACCATCTGGCCAGCGGCGAGCCGATCGAAGCAATCGTCGAGCGTTTCCGCGACGCTTCGTACGCTGCGTTCAAAGCCGCCGTCGCTGATGCACTCGTTGCCTACCTTGAGCCAGTGCGAACACGTTTCCAGCAGATTCGGTCGGACGAAGGCTCGCTTGCACAGTTGCTTGTCGAAGGTGCTAGGCGTGCAGCTCGGGTCGCTGAGCGGACGCTGCGGAACGTTTACCGCAAAGTTGGGCTATGGCGCCCACAATACTGACCAGGATTCGCTCTGCTGAACGCACCGCATGGCTTTTTGCTGCTGCCTGTGCAGTCGGTGCATCAGCAATCATCATCGCCATGCCGATGTACCATGACCACGCTATCTACTGGCGTGGAGGCGAGCGACTCCTTCTTGGGCGTCCGCTGGCCGACGACTACCTGGTCAAGCAGCCTGCGATCTACGCCATTTTCGCGTTCTCACGTGCCATCTTCGGTGAGCACGAGTGGAGTTATCGGGTAGTGGACGCAGCGCTTCAACTCTTTTGCGCAGCGTTGCTGGCACTGGTTGCCTTCCGCAGCGGTGGGCATTTGTTGGCAGCAGTAGTGTCCGCGCTGTACCTGGTGACCTACAGTGGTAGCGCGTTCGTTTTGGGTTCGCACCCAGAGTCATACGTCGGCATTCCGCTTGCGCTCCTTGTCCTGCTTCGAACAAGCTCGCAGCAACGCCGCTGGCATGCAGTTGCAGAAGGGATGCTCTACGTTCTCCTTGTGATGCTCAAGCTCACATTCGGGATTGTCGCGCTTGGAATGCTTGGGTGGGACCTTGCCAGAAGGCACGCTCCGCGGACCGTCGTTGCTCGCCATTGGTTCGGTGTAGCAAGTGGTGCTCTCATCGCATGCGCGATCTTCTTTGCAGTGTTCTATCACACCATCGCATGGGATACTGTCCCCGACACAGTCGAGTACTTGCGCTTCTATGCAAGTACACCGCCGATGAGTGTTTCGGCGCTCCTGCACGCCTGGCATGCAACGCTGCGAGTGGCAACCGAGAACGTCACGATCTTCAACGTTGTGATGGCAGCCTGGGGATGGATCGCCATCTCCTCTGACTCCAGGGATGAGCGAGTTCATCTGGTAGCGTTTCTCACACTGCTCATTGCTGCGAGCATTATCATCGAGCGGAAATTTGGTGTTGTGCACCTCTGGCGGATGCTCCCAATGGTTGCGGTGCTTGCTGGAATTGGTCTGCTCCATTTTGCTCGCTTACTGAAGAGCATGTGGGGGAACAGTACCTATGCAGTTCGATTGGGATGCATCGTTCCGCTCCTGCTGGCTGCATTTGCATTGGGTCCGCTGCCGCGCTTTGTGTACTCGCTGCGTATCCCGCTGCAAGCAGCAACGAATCCCACTGCGTACACGCTGTCATTTGAACAGCCAGCCCACAACGTGCTGCACCGCGCAACGCTCTGGGAAATCGCTGGCTACATCAATTCTCATCGCACATCGGGCGAGCGCGTGCTTGTGCTTTCGGCATGCATGGCGCAGCTCCCGCTCTTTCTCGGCGAGCCGGAGTGGTACCATTTTTCGACGACGATGCCGATCTTCAGTGCGCGCATCCCCCGTCGGTGGCGAAGCTACTTCCAGCAGGACCTCCACCGAGCCGATTGGTTAGTCGTCGGAACACTCGATCGCGCTGATTTTCTCTTTGGGCATAATCGCAGCTCCTGGGAAGCACTCCAGCAGGATGCACCAAGCTGGCGCTACGTTCAGGAGCACTTCGACCAAGTGATGGAAACACCGATTGCGATAATCTTGCATCGCAGATCCCCGCATGTTGAACAATCCCGATCCGAACGATGAAATTTGCCACATACCGCGCAGGGAAGCAGTCACGGTTTGCGCTCGTTCTTGGTGATAGACTGCTCGACGTTGCCGCAGCGCACGAACTGGCTCGTCGCCAGGGCAAGCGTCTTGCACTCGGCTATTTGCCATCGGACGGGCTGGAATTTCTCCGGCTCGGCCAGGCAGCAATGGATGATGCACGCGCGCTCGAAGAGCTTGCATCATCGCTCGATTTTTCGTCCGCACTCGTTCCACTCGACCAAGCAGTGCTCGAAGCGCCAATCCCGCGCCCCAGCTCCCTTCGGGATGGCTATGCGTTTCGCCAACACGTCGAGGCAGCCCGGCGCAATCGTGGATTGCCGATGATTCCAGAGTTCGACGAGATTCCGATTTTCTACTTCTCCAATCACCACGCCATCACTGGCCCTGGCGATGTACACGTGCTCCCGAAGCACTGCGAGCAACTCGACTTCGAGCTTGAATGTGCCATTGTCATCGGGAAAGAGGGGCGGACTATCCCTGCCGAACGCGCCGATGAATACATTGCCGGCTACATGGTGATGAACGATTGGAGCGCGCGCGGACTGCAGATGCAGGAAATGAAGCTCAATCTCGGCCCTGCGAAGGGGAAAGATTTCGCCACATCACTTGGGCCAATCCTTGTCACACGCGATGAGCTTGCCGCCCGCCGAATCGAGACGCCTGTCGGAGAGCGGTACGACCTGGCAATGACTGCACGCATCAATGGCCAGGAAGTTTCACGCGGCAATTTGCGCGATATGCACTGGACGTTCGCGCAAATCATCGAGCGTGCAAGCTATGGAGTGACGCTCTACCCCGGCGATGTCATCGGCTCAGGAACGTGCGGCACTGGATGTTTGCTGGAACTCAACGGCAGCAAGGTCTTTGATCCGCCGCGCTGGCTAGAGCCAGGGGATGTTGTCGAGTGCGAGATTGAGCTGCTCGGATCGCTCCGGAATCGGATTGTGCTCAGCGAGCACTAATTCGGTATGAGCACCGCAGCGGTCGCAACTGGGTCGCCCGCAAGAAAGCGCACGTAGTACATCCCAGCGGCAAGGTGCCCAACAGCGAGTTCGCCGTAGAACGCACGCTCTCCATAGCGGCGGAGTGTAGCGTTCGCCACTCGCTGGCCGAGCACGTTGTAAAGCTCTGCTCGTGCTTCGACACCTTGCGGCACACCACCGTAATCGCCGATGATGCGGAGGATACCGTGCGATGGTTGAATCACGACGAGCGGTTCGCGCTCGATCGGCGGCAGTGGTTCGTCGCTTGCAAGATCGAGCGCGTAGAACCCAGCATCGGAGGCGTAGTAGAGCCGTTCGCGGCTGCCATCTTGGACGTACCGGAATGCAAACGCATTCCCCGGCAGATCAGCCGTCCAAGGAATCGCATCATCGTACCGCTGCCACGTGCGGCCTTCGTCCACGCTCCGCCGGACAATACGCGCTCCCGGAACGAGGGTATCTGCATCGAAGAACTCGGTAAAGCCACCGACGACGAGCTCATCCCGATCGCCGCGACTGCGAATCCCAATCGCCCACAGTGAGGTGTCCTGAAATGCAAAAAGATGCCACGATGCGCCACCATCGGTTGTACGCCAAAGCCCGCCGTTCGGACGGAACGCCGAGAAAAAGTACGTCATCACTGCATAGCCGACGTTCGGGCGGAGCGAGCTGAATCGAATTTGTGGGATTTCCGTATCTCGGAGTCCGTTTTGGGCATAGAAGCGCTGGATGAGCTGCCAAGTCCGCCCGCTATCATCGGAACGGTAGATGGCGCTCCCCTGACAGCCAGCGTAGAGAATCCCGGTGGAATCGGGTCGCAGCGCGATGCAGCACAAACGCGGGACAACCGGCGTCGCAAGGAAGCTGTCCGGCGGGATTTGTCCCATCGCACGCCACGAGCGTCCTCGGTCGGTGCTCCGAAATACCGTCGAGGTCAGAAACTCAGCAGCGTACATGATCTGTGGTGCGTTGGGATCAACGGTGATCGCCTCGCCAGAAAACACGTAGTTCTGCGTCCCCGCAAGCACCGTCTCCCACGTCTGTCCGTTATTTGTCGAGCGGCGGAGTGTTCCAAACCGAATCCCACCGAGAAAGACCACATTCGTATCAATTGGATGGACGAGGACGTTCGTGAACTCAGTCGTTGCGGAACGAAACTCGACAACGAGTGTATCCCACGTGATGCCACCATCGAAGCTGCGGTAGAGCAATCGCCCTTCACCACCGACGTAGAGTGTTTTTGGATTTTTTGGGTTGATCGCGATTCCATAGCATGGCTCGCTAATGAGCCGCTGCCACTGCTGCGCAGGAGCTGCGATGCCGAGCAGACACAGTACGATGATCCAGTGGTGTTTCACGCTGTAACCTCGACGTGTTCGTGGCACATCGTTTCGTGCAGTGCGCGGAGGAACCGCCTGCCCCAATTGCGCTCAACGCTCACCAAGAGGGAATTTGCCCCTGAACCAACGATCGTTACCGCACAGCCTGCATGGTTGGATGCCGCGATGATCTGCTCGAGGGCACGGTTAGTTCGATGAATCCCTTCGCCGACACAGCAAATAAGAGTGATGGGAAGGTCGTGCTCGCCCCGAGCCTGGCACAGAAGCTGATAGCGTTCACCGCGAATTTGGAGGCTGGCAAGGAGCTGTCCCTCCTCCGGCAACGCATCCGAGAGGGTGGTGCTTCGATAGACATCGAGCATCGCAAGAGCACGGATGCCATCGGTGGGACTATCTAATCGCGAAACGATGACTGTCCCGGGGTGGGACGGCTCGAATGTATTTCGCACAACAACCGGCACATCGCATTCGATCGCTGGTTCGATGGTGAGCGGATGGAGCACTTTCGCGCCGTATGCAGCAAGCGTCCGAATCTCGCCGATCGTCACATGCGGCAGACTTCGCGCGTCGGGGATCACCCGCGGATCGGCAGTATAGATGCCTGAAACATCCGTCCAAATTTCGACACTGTCAGCTCCAAGCGCTGCACCCAACAGCGCGGCGGAATAATCCGATCCACCGCGCCCGAGCGTAGTCGTTACTCCTTCTGCGGTAGAAGCGATGAACCCTTGCGTGACGATCGTGCGGTACCGCTCCAGCAGTGGTTTTAGGGTGGTGCATGTCGCTGCTTTCGTTCGCTCCCAATCCACGTGCGCGTTGGTAAAGCAGGCATCTGTGATAATCGAAGTCCGCGCATCGTACCAGGCGACCTCATCAGTCTGTGCAAGGAAACCTTCCAACAAGCGTGAGCTGAGAAGTTCTCCATAGGCAGCGATTGCGTCGAGCATTCGCGGGGTGCATTCGCCCAGCAGAGCAATGCCGGTCGCGAAATCGTGGAGTTCTTCGAGCAGTGCTTCTCCGTGGCGCCACGGGAGCAGACCTAACTCATCAGCAGCGCGGCGATGCTGATGAGCAATCGAGCGCCACGTTTCTTCCCACGGTTTGCCAGAGGCTGCATCGGTTGCGATCGAAAGCAACGCATCGGTCACACCGCGAAAGGCTGAGACAACAACTACCACCCGTTGCTGGCGAGCAACGTGGCGAACAATCGGCACAATCTGCCGGAGCTGGTTGCTTCCGGCAACAGATGTACCGCCGAATTTCATCACCCGGACGACCACAGACTCTCAAAGAATCGTTTGAGCGAAAATACCGCAGCTCGATGCCACACAGTATTTTGGTACATCATGATGAAAGTACTCCACTGCGTGCATGATAGGAACCGAACCTCTCTGGATGTGGCTGCTGTTCAGCGCCGCGATTGTGTTCTTTCTCTGGTTGGATTTAGCGCTCTTCAATCGCCGACCGCATGCAATTAGTATTCGCGAGTCGCTGCTGTGGACGGGAATTTGGATCGCACTCGCACTTGGTTTTTCTCTCTTTCTTTACGGCTACTACGACTATTCGAAGCTTGGCGGGGAAAAAGCATTAGCCTTCCTTGCGGGCTTCCTCATCGAAAAGTCGCTCAGCGTGGATAATCTCTTTGTCATCCTCCTCATCTTTCAGTACTTCCGCGTCGAGCCGCGGTATCAACATCGCGTCCTCTTCTGGGGAATCTTCGGCGCGTTGGCAATGCGGTTCATCCTCATTCTGTTGGGGGTGCACCTGATCACACGGTTTCACGTGCTCGTGTACGTTCTGGGCGGATTCCTTGTGATAACTGCACTCCGTATTGGCTTCGGAGGAGAGCATGAGATCCACCCCGACCGCAACATCTTCGTGCGGCTGTTTCGCCGCTTCTTTCCAGTGACGAGCGACTACCATGGGCACCACTTCTTCATTCGGGATGGCATTCGCTGGGCGGCAACCCCAATGTTCGTTGTACTGCTCGTCATCGAGGCAACCGACTTGGTATTTGCCGTTGATTCTATCCCAGCAATCCTTGCAATTTCGAACGACCCATTCGTGGTGTTCACATCGAACGCATTCGCAGTGCTTGGGCTACGATCGCTCTACTTTGCCCTCTCTGGAATCATGCAGCTGTTTGTGTACCTTCGGTATGGGTTGGCGGTGATTCTTGCGTTCATTGGCCTCAAGATGCTCGCAAGTGATGTTGTACACATTTCAACAGGTTTTTCCCTGTCGGTCGTCGCAACAATTTTAGGGGTAACCATTGGCGCATCGATCCTCAAGTCACGGCGAGAGGGAGTTGCCTACCACAGCAGCGAACACACACGCCCCCCTGTTAGCGAATGAGGCTTTCGAACGGACGAAGGAACGTTTCGAACACATACGCAGCAATAGGGCGTTCCTCGACCACAACAGCCAGCGTCCCATCCATCCCTTCCTGGAGCATGCCTTCAAATTGTGCATTGGGCTGGAGTTCTGCTTCGAGTGTGTAGAATCCACGCTCGCCAGGACTGATGCTGAGTGAACGCACCCGCCCCCGAAGCACTCCCCACCGCAGGGGTGGAAACGCCGATAGTTTGACGACGACCGGCTGTCCCACGCGGAGCGAGCCAATATCTTTGGGCGGAACTTCTGCTGTTGCCGTAAATGCTGTCGGGCGCTGGCTGAGCTTGAGGAGAATCGAACCTGCCGGGACTTGCCGCTCTGCATCGCTGATGTAGGTGACGATCAATCCATCGGCAGGAGATTTGATGATGATGGCGCCGCTATCAATTGCGAAGTCGCCGTAGAGCGATTGCAGACGCTGGTATGCTGCAAGACGAGCTGCCTGAAGCTGCGCGCGACGTTGCTGCATTTGGAGACCGACCTTCTCCTGCGACTGGCCCGCAATATTTCGATCGAGTGCAAGCTCGCGCGCCTGGGATTCGAGCGAGGCGATATCGCGACGATACTGCTCCCGAGCGCGGTTGAGCGCTTCTTCCGCTGTCGCCTTCTGCAACTCTGCTTGCTGCACCTCCGTTTCGGAGACGTAGCCGCTGGCTCGGAGGCTTCTGAGCTTCTCGAGCTGTTCGCGTGCAGTACGCAGGGCCAGCTCGAGCTTCCGAATTTCGGCTTGTTGCGTGGCCAGAGCAAAGCGACGAGACTGCTGCGTTCGTTCGAGCTGTCGGAGCACCTTCTCCTGTTGCAGCCGAAGCTGTGCCTGGGTTTTTGCGTGGACGGGCAGTTCAGTGCTCTCGAAGACCTCCTCTTGAAGCTTGGCGAGCGTGTATTCCATCACGAGTGCAGCGATTTGCGGCGAGCTAATCCGAACGAGCTGCTGACCACGACTGACACGCTCGCCGGTACGTACGTAGTACTGCTCGACGAACACATCCTCTGCGTACCGATAGACGCGCTCGGAGGCATTGCCTCTGAGGACACATCGCAGTTCTATTTGGCGAGGCACACGCAACACCGCACTTGCTACACCAAGCGCAAGTACTCCGATGGCGACACTATAGAGTGCCAGCCGCACCGCACGTGGCCGCGAAGAGAGAAGTACAAAATCGCGCTCCTGGTTGGAATCTCCTGTCGTGAGCATTGCAGACGTCACATCAACTGTTCAGCATGGCTCTCCCCCATGATCGGGGAGTGCGCAAATATGCACACTCCCCGATAGGAGCTTCGATACTTGCATCAATGCTGGACGACAAAGCGCTCCGAGCGCACGAAGTACTCGCCTTGGACGCTGAGCAGATAGACGCCCGATGGAAGTGTGCCGACGTCAATGACGAGCTCTCGCCGTTCGCCGCGAGCTACGTAACCAGCAAACACCGTGGCGTACGCTCGTCCATCGAGCCCAATGATCGAAACTTCGACGTACTGCTGGCGACCGACAGTCAGCACTGCTGTAGCGAACTGCTCCGATGGGTTCGGTGCGACTGGCGAGAGGGTTGCTTCTTCAGCTGGAGCAAGCGGCTCACCTGCGATCGGTTCGCGTTCATCGCTACCGCCGTCCTTCGAAAGCACCCCAATGGGATTGTTGCCGAGATTGGTAAAGCCGTACTTGTATTTGAGTACGCACCATACCTGATCGCGAAGCGTCGCATCGGCTGTGTTGTAGAGCAAGACTTCGGCAATCTTCGTGTTGTCGCACAGGTATTGATTCGTCTCGTTGACTGAGGCGAAGTCATGGAAGCGCGTATTCCCAACCTTACCACCAATGCTCACTGCATCTCCGGAGTAGGACATGCTCGTTCCAGGTGTGCCCGATGGCGAATAGACATTCCCATTGATGGAGAAGCGCAGCCGGTTCGACGATGATGCATTGCCATTATACACGAACTGGAAGATGTAGTTCGTGCCGGGCTGCACCGTAAATCCAGTGCTTTGGAAAACGGCCCATTTGTTCGTACAACTACCGCTGCAGTTCTGGTTATTCCACGCGCCGTAGTACACCTGCCGATTGATCAGGTAGATCGCAAAGCCGTGGTTCTCGTCGCCTTGCTTGTAGATGACCATCCTGTCATTGGTCAAACTCGACGAGGTAGGCCGGTACACAATGAAGAGTGTCTTTTGTGTACCACCACTGATACCACTGCCGGTGTTGACCTGCACTTCAACTGGTTTGTCGTTTCCATCCCAATAGATCGCACCATGCCCGTTGAGTGCTGAATAATTCGGGTAGTGCTTGGGGCGATAGGTATTGGAACTCGCGTTGACGGTGCCATCAGGATAGTTCGAGCCATTACCTGCATAGTTCGGCCATTCGAGCACGTAACCATTGGAGTTTGTCGTGACGGTATCACCGGTAAAGCCCATGACAAAGTATGAAGTTGGGATACCGTAAGGCGTCACGGTAATGCTTGAATTGCCCACAATCGTTCCGGCACAGCCGCTACAGTTCTGTACGGAGATCACGGTGAACGTTGTCGTCTGTGTGATTGTGTACGTGAGCATGTACGGATTGCTCGATGTCTGAACGGTGACATTGGAGCCGTTGTTGATCTTGTAGGTCAGGTGCCACGGGCCGCAACCGCTAAACGAGAAGTACACCACCACTTGTGAGCCAGGACAAACACTTGTGTTCGATGTGCTGATTGTTACCGTCGGCGTCGAGACTACGGTCACACAGATTGCGTTCGAGAATTTCTCGCATCCACCCGCATCGGTGACTTTGACGGTGTAGTTTCTTGTTCCCGTCTGAGAGGTTGGGATCACATAGGTCGAGTTGGTAGCACCGCTAATCGGTGATCCATCAACGTACCATTGATACGAAACAATGCCACTGGTCGGTTGAACCACATAGAGCGTACCGCCCTGCTGGTTTTCGCAGTAGGTCTCATTCGTCGAGGAAGTGCCCTGAATGGCGATGGTCACTGTCCCAATCGAGGTAACTGTAACGGTTACGTTGTTGGAAGTCGCAGCGCACCCACCACAGGTGACATATACGCTGTATTGGTACGTACCTGCAGCCAATCCTGTTGGAATGGTGTAGGTTGATTGTGTAGCGCCACTAATGTTCGTTCCGTTGCGCCGCCATTGGTAGCTTGGCGTTGAACAACCGGTAACAGACGCCACCAGTGTTGGGCGATTAGTCGCAGTTGAACATATCGCGACACTGGTTCCACCTCCTTGCACAGATGCACTAACAGCGATGTTGCTAACCGTTACCGTCGTCGAAACATTCGATGGAGTAACTGTACACCCTCCAGCAGTGACAGATACGACCGAGTAGGTCGTCGTCACTGTTGGTGATACGTTGACACTGTATGTCGTGCCGTTGATGTTATTGACCGTAAACTGCTGCGGTGATCCGCTCGTTGGTGTTGCAGAATAGGTTAGGCTCCAATTGGTCGAATTACCACTGGTGAGCGTAAATGTCAGCGTCGCCGATCCACCACTACAGATCGTCGTGCCCCCCGACAGCGTAATAGAGGGTTGTTGGCTCACCGTCACCACCACGCTGTTCGACGTCGCACTGCAACTGCCACACGTCACAACCAGCGTGTACGTGTACGTCCCTGCACCCAAGCCAGAAGGCACCGTGTAGCTGGAAGAAGTCGCCCCGCTGATCGGGCTACCGTTGAGCTGCCACTGATACGTCGGTGCATTGCATCCGCTCACGCTCGACGACAGTACAGGTCCGCTCGAATACCCAGTGCACAAGTTCGTCGAACCGCTCGCGCTGATTGTCACCGTCGGCGCTGGGCTCACCGTCACCGTCACGCTGTTCGACGTCGCACTGCAACTGCCACATGTGACAACAAGCGTGTACACGTACGTCCCAGCACTCAAACCTGAAGGCACCGTGTACGTGGCTCCTGTTGCTCCACTGATTGGATTGCCGTTCAAGTGCCACTGATAGCTCGCGCTGCCGCTGCAGTTGCTCACTGATGATGTCAACGTCGGACCGCTCGAATACCCAGCGCACAGGCTCGTCGAGCCACTCGCACTGATGCTCACGCTCGGCGATGGGCTGACGGTCACCGTCACGCTGTTCGACGTCGCACTGCAACTGCCGCATGTGACAACAAGCGTGTACACGTACGTCCCTGCACTCAAACCTGAAGGCACCGTGT